>Ga0070681_10000001_pt1 | contig 946857 bp, 941 predicted proteins | sample KBSC83BmetaG_FD_65650 | JGI IMG/M metagenome (GOLD analysis project Ga0070681, IMG submission 65650) | Corn rhizosphere microbial communities from Kellogg Biological Station, Michigan, USA - KBS C8-3B metaG | ecosystem: Host-associated > Plants > Roots > Rhizosphere | place: USA: Michigan...
AATATAGCGTACATACAGTCCAACTTTTTGGACACGGAGGGCTGTATGTCGTTTCGCGAGAAAAGCGCCTGGATTTCGCTGCTGCTCTATCTTGGCATCTATGGGTTTTACTTCGGGCAGGTGGCGGTGGCCCTGACCCGCGGGCAGGCGGATGGCGCGCATTTCCTCGGGCTGTTCTGGCAATCGGTTGTGATGTTCGTGGTGGCGACCATCGTGCTGACAATCATTGCCGCGGTTCTGGCACCGAAGGATGCACAAGCCCCGCAAGACGAACGCGAGAAGCTGATAACACTGAAGGCCAACAGCGCATCGGGCTATGTTCTGGCGTCCGGCGTGGTGCTTGTGATCGGTGCGGTGTTTTATGGCGCGGATGAATTCCTCACCCTCAACCTGCTGTTCTTCGCGTTGGTCCTGTCCGAGGTCTACAAGGTCGCGGCCCAGCTCGCCTTGTACCGTCGGGGCGTTTGATGGCCACGGCAATCCGCAACGACATTCGCCGATTGCGCTTCGAGCATGGCGAGCTGACGCAGCAGGCTTTAGCGGACCTGATCGGCGTCACGCGGCAGACGATCAACGCCATCGAGCAGGGCAAATATTCGCCTTCCCTTGAGGCGGCGTTTCGCATCGCGGCCGTTTTCGGGGTACCGCTGGACAGCGTGTTTCACTATCATCCCGAATAGGGGTGAGGGGAAATCACGATGAAGCGGTTTGTCGAGTGCGCGGTTGCGCTGTCGCTGGTGCTCATTCCCGCGGGGTGGGCGGCTGCCGCACCGGAGCGCACGGTTGTGGTTGTGTTGTTCGACGGATTTGCGCCGGCTGAGCTCGACGCAACCAAGAACACGCCCAACTTCGACCGGCTGAAGCGTGAAGGTGCGTGGTCGCGGCATCTGGTGCCCGCGTTCCCGACGATCTCGCTGATCAACCACACGACCTTCGAGACCGGCTGCTGGCCGGAACATCACGGCATCATGTCGAACATCTTCTATGACTCGAAGCGCGGCTTCTTCGACGAGCAGGATATCGACGTCGGCGATGCGGACTGGCACACGGGCTGCGAAGCGATGTGGCAGGCGGCGGAGCGCCAGGGCACGAAAGCCGCGGTGTACAACTGGGTCGGACGCTGGTCGAAGACGCGTGGCAAGCTCGCGAGCTTCGCCAATCCGAATGTGCCGTGGGTCCGGCGCGAGTCCAACGGCCGGATTCTCTCGGAAGCGATTGCGCAGCTGAAAAGCACCGCGCCCGATCACCCGCGCCTGATCGCGCTCTATTTCAACATTCCGGACGATGTCGCGCATCATAACGGCGTCACGGGCGGGAAGACGCAGGAGGCGGTGCGAGAATGCGATGCCATCGTCGGCAAGCTGATTTCGGCGATCAAATCGATGCCGGCGGGCCGCGAAGGCACGCTCGTCATCGGCACCGATCACGGCATGATGGATGTGGGCCCGATCGTCAATATCGGGCGGCTGATGACGATGTACGACATCAAGGCGAAGGAAGCGTCGGATGGCGCGAGCACGTTCTTCTATCTCGACAAGGGCGAAAGCGCGGACCGTGTGGCGAAAGCGCTGAGCGGCTATTCCTATGCCTTCGATGTGTACAAGAAGGGTCACTATCCGGCTTATGCGCATCTGGGCGATGGGCCGCGCGCGGGCGATCTTTTGCTGGTCGCGAAGCCTCCCTATTGGGTGGTCGGTCCGGAGCAGATGCCGGGCTGGGCGTCATGGCTCGGCGTCAATCGCATCTGGCCGGTGACGTTCACGCCGTTCACCGGCGGATTGAAGGCGACGCATGGCTACGATCCGCGCATCGTACAGATGCACGGCATTTTCTATGCGTGGGGTGCTGGTGTTTCGCCGCACGAGATCAGGCGGCTGGACATGATCGACATCCATCCAACGGTCATGTCGCTGCTTGGCTTGCAGCCTGGCAGGCCGGTGGATGGGAAAAAGATCGAGCTGAGCAATGTTCAACCCTCCCCTTGAGGGAGGGTCGAAATTTGCACCAGCAAATTTCGGGAAGGGGTAAACCTCAACCGGGTGCATACCCTCCCCGAATTTGTCTTCGCGCTGTCGCACGAATCCAAATTCGACCCTCCCTCAAGGGGAGGGCAAATTCCTTGTCGGCTCGCGGTTCATCCATGGCAACATCAATCCAATAGGAATGATCCACAGCGTTCCGGCCAGCGCATAATAGAGCAGCGACACGTACCACGGCGCGTGCGGCAGCACATGCACACCCACGCCCATGGCAATCAGCGCATAGACCGGGATCCACACGAGAAGCACCATCGCGCCGATGAGTTTTTTCGTTCGTGGCGACATGAACTTTTAGAACCGTGACGATGCGAGCTTCACATCGGCCATCGACCACGCCTTGTCAAATTCGGCTTTGACCTTGTCGGCTTCCTCGGTGCGGCCCTCGGCGCGGAGTACCTGCTCCAAACCAAACAGCGCCCAACCGTCGATACGGTGTGTCTCGAGGCTGTGGCGATAGACGAACTCCGCCCGGGCGAATTTGTGCGCCTGGAGCAGTGCCGCGCCGTAAATGTGGCTCACCGGTTCGTGCCAGTAGTCCGGCTCGGTGTAGGGCAGCGCCTCGTAGAGATCGTTGGCGACCTTGAAAATCGCGATCGCCCTTTTCAGATCGCCCTGCTGGCGCGCCATCTCGCCATCGACCAGTGCGACGCCGAGTTGCGCCATCTTCGTGCCGGGCACGCCGAATTTGTCGATGGCGGTAAATTCTTTCTTCTTGAGCATTGCCGTGAGTTTCGCGCGCTCTTGCGCCGCATGCTTGAAGTCGTGCTTGTTGGCATAGGCGAAGGCGCGGGCGTAACGGTACATTGCCATCGTCAGTTTGAGCTTGGCCGGAGGGAGTTTCTCGGCCAGCGCATCGTCCCAATGGCCGAAGCGTATGTCGGTCACTACCGGCACGATGCGATAAAGCTGCACCGGCGGAATAGAAGCCGCGATCGGCATTCCGGCGTCGGAGGCCTTGATGACGCGCAGCGCCGCGTCATGCGCCATGGCGTACTGGCCCATCATCTCCGACGAGGTCCAGAGGAAATGGATATTGTGGGAATAATAGGCGAGGGGATAGAAGCCCTGCGCCTTGCAGGCCGCGATGTAGTCTTCGTCCTTCTTCGCGGCGAGCGCGTTGACCTTGATCGCGTCTGCATATCGGCCGACGCGGAAATAGATGTGCGACGGCATGTGCACGATGTGTCCGGCGGCCGGCATCAGCGGTTCGAGCTTGTCGGCGGCGGCTTCCGCGCGCTCTGGCGTGTTCGAGGCTTCGACGGCATGGATATAAAGATGCAGCGCGCCGGGATGCAGCGGCTCTTTCTTGAGAATGCCTTCAAGAGTGGAAACGATCTCGCCGCCATGGCCTTTCGGTGTCTGCGCATCAGCCTGCCAGTAGTCCCAGGGTTGCGTATCCATCATGGCTTCTGCATAGAAAACACCGGCGTCGAGATCGTTCGGATATTGATCCCAGACCTTGCCCATCGCACTCGCGAAGGCCTCGTCGAGTGGATGGCGATCCTTCGGTGGATTCTGCGCATAGCGTGTCGCAAGCGCTTCGATCCATGCGACTTCTTCGGGCGATGCTTTTGGTTCGAGCGCGCGCGCCATCTGCACCGCGGCCCAGGCGGGTTTGACCGCATCGGGCTGCATCGGAAGATTGATGTTGGAGCCCAGCGCGAACGCCACGCCCCACCAGCACATCGCGCAATCGGGATCGAGGCGTGCCGCCTCGCGGAATGAGCGGATCGCTTCGGCGTGATTGAACCCGAACAGCAGGCGAACGCCCTGATCGAAATATTCCTGGGTCTTGGGATTGGCGGTCGTGATCTTGTGGGTGTGGTCGCCGTAACCGTCGAAGAGCGGCGCGCCCTGCTTGTCCGGCTGGCCGGCATAGATCGCGGGCATGGGTGGCAGGGTCATCTTCATGGCCATGCCGCCCATGTGGGAGGGCTGGTTGGACATAGCCATGCCGGACATTGCGGCATCGCTCGCGGCCAAGGCGAGCACCGCCGCCACAAATGCGAATATCGAAATCAGAATGCGTTTCATCTTACCCTCCATCGATCCAATGCACTTCGCAGCAGGCGCCGGAAAAGTTTCACTGGTCTCCCATAATGGAGCGGGCTATCACGGCGCAATGTCCGCCAATTTAGCAGGTTTTCGCCGCGTTTTCGCCAGCCGCCGGGCAGTGGGATTCTGGCTGCTTTCCGTGGCCGTGATCATCATCGCCATGGTGGTGATCGGCGGGCTGACGCGGCTGACCGGCTCGGGGCTCTCGATCACGCAATGGGATCCGATCGTGGGCGCGATCCCGCCGCTCAACGACGCGCAATGGCATGACGCCTTCGCCAAGTATCAGCAGATCCCGCAATACCGCCTCGAAAATCACGGCATGACGCTGGAGGGATTCAAGGGAATCTTCTGGTGGGAATGGACGCATCGCCTGCTCGGACGCCTGATCGGCATCGTGTTTTTCGTGCCGTTCGTGATCTTCGCCTGGAGCGGCGCGATCGCGCGCAGCGAATGGCCGCGAATGGTGCTGCTATTCGCGCTCGGCGGACTGCAGGGCTTCGTCGGCTGGTGGATGGTGCAGAGCGGGCTGGAGACGCGCGTCTCCGTCTCGCAATACAGACTTGCCATCCATCTCGGCGTCGCGATTGTCTTGCTCGGCGCGATCCTGTGGACGGCGCTTCAGTACTTGAGAATTCCCTCGCCCCCGCGCAGCGGGGGAAAAGGTCAGGGTGAGGGGGCGGCGCAGGATGTTCGACACCCCCTCACCCCAGCCCTCTCCCCCGGTGGGGGAGAGGGAGTACGAATTTTATCGTTGCTCCTTGTCGCGCTCGTCTATGTGCAGATGCTGCTCGGAGCGCTGGTGGCGGGATTGCACGCTGGCCTGATCTACAACACCTGGCCGTCGATGGATGGCCGCGTGTTTCCGGAATTGAAATTCACATGGACCAGTTTTTTCGAAGACCCCGGCCTCGCGCAATTCGATCACCGCATGGGCGCCTATATCGTTTTCATCGTCGCAATGGCGCTAACCGGAATGGTCCACGGCAGAAAACTCGGCGGGTACGCCGCCAAAGCCGCGAGCCTTGTTGGCGGCCTCGTCCTGTTCCAGGTCGGCCTCGGTATTGCGACGCTGCTATGGCAAGCGCCGCTCGGCCTGTCCGCGCTGCACCAACTCACCGCCGCGCTGCTGTTCTCCGCGGCGGTGTGGCAGACGTTCGAGTTACGTTACGCGTTCAAAGCCTGATCCAGGTCGGCGATGATGTCTTCGACATTTTCGATTCCGATCGAGAGGCGCACGACGTCGTCGCCCGCGCCGGCTGCGGCGCGCTGATCGGGTTCGAGCTGGCGGTGCGTGGTTGACGCTGGATGGATGATGAGGCTGCGCGTGTCGCCGATATTCGCCAGATGGCTGAACAGCTTCACGTTGTTCACCATCGACTTGCCGGCCTCGTAGCCGCCCTTCACGCCGAAGGTGAAGATCGAGCCCGCGCCTTTGGGGCAATAGGTCTTGTGCAGGCCGTAGCTGACATTATCTTCGAGACCCGCATAATTGACCCACGCGACCTTGGGATGGCGTTGCAGCCACTTGGCGACGGCGAGCGCGTTGTCGCAATGGCGCTGCATGCGCAGCGGCAGCGTCTCGGTGCCGGTGATGATGAGGAACGCGTTCATCGGCGCGAGCGACGGTCCGAGATCGCGCAGCGAAAGAACGCGGCAGGCGATGGCATAGGCCATGTCGCCGAAGGTCTCCCAGATCTTCATGCCGTGATAGGACGGGCAGGGCTCCGACAGCGTCGGGAATTTGCCGTTGCCCCAGTTGAACTTGCCGCCATCGACAATGAGGCCGGCCATCGAGTTACCGTGGCCGCCGAGGAATTTCGTCGCCGAATGAACGACGATGTCGGCGCCCCAGTCGAACGGTTTGATGAGGTAGGGCGTCGCCATTGTGTTGTCGACGATCAGCGGCACGCCGGCATCATGCGCGATCTTCGCGATCGCCTCGATGTCGCAGATCGCGCCGCCGGGATTGGCGACGCTCTCGCAATAGAGCGCCTTGGTCTTGTCGGTGATCAGCGCTTTGAACGTGTCGGGCTTCTGGCCATCGGCGAATTTCACGCGCCAGTCGAATTTGGCGAAGGAGTGCTTGAACTGCGTGATCGAGCCGCCATAGAGCTGTTTCGCCGCGACGAACTCGTCGCCGGGATTCATCAGCGGGTGGAAGGCGATGAGCTGCGCTGCATGACCCGAGGCAACGGCGAGGCCCGCGCGGCCACCTTCAAGGGCGGCGATGCGCTCCTCCAGCACCGAGTTCGTCGGGTTCATGATGCGCGAATAGATGTTGCCGAAGACCTGGAGGTTGAACAGCGCCGCCGCGTGGTCCGCGTCCTCGAACACATAGGCTGTCGTCTGATAGATCGGCGTCGCGCGCGCGCCGGTGGCAGGGTCGGGCTGCGCGCCCGCGTGAACGCTCAGCGTGTTGAAGCCGTATTCGGACATGGACGTTTCTCCGTCGTTCGAAATCAGTATTTCAAGCTGCCGCCCTTGCCGTAGAGGAGGGGTTTGCGGTTGTCGAGAACCTTGCGGTTGACGCCGAGCCAGCCGATCTCGCCCGACATGCGGCCGTACTCGATCTTCGGGCAACGGTCCATGACGACGTTGAGACCGGCATCGGCGGCGAGCTTCGCCGCTTCTTCGCTTACGACACCAAGCTGCATCCAGATCGTCTTGATGCCGAGGCGGTCCTTTTCGGCCAGCGCCTCGCGCACGATCTCCGGCGCGACGTCGGCGGTGCGGAAGATGTCGACCATGTCGACGGGTGCGGGCACGTCTTTCAGCGACGCATAGACCTTCTGGCCGAGAATATCCTTGCCCATCATGCCGGGATTGATCGGATGGATGATGAAGCCCTTTGCGAGAAGATACTTCATCGCGAAGTAGGACGGTCGCATCTCATTGCCGCTGGCGCCCACCATGGCGATCACCTTGGTCGAACGCAGGATGCTCTTGATGTAATCGTCGGTGTAGGTGGGCATTAGGCGTCTGTTCCGTCCAGATACTTTATCGTACCAGCGATTGGGACACCCAGCCACCAACCGGCTTCGCGGTCGAATTTCAACGTTGCTATGAATTCAAGTTCTTCGGGCATGTAGATCACAACTTGCATGCCTTCATGAATTTGCTGGCCAATCGCAGCTATATCTTCCAAAGACTGCGTGAATTTGAGTTCGTATCCTCGCTCGGCGGTACCGTCATTGGTATCAAAAAGAATACGGGGCAAGCCTTCGCGCGTTTTCCTCATTCCGGCCACTTCGGGTCGCGCTTTTCGACGAAGGCTGAGATGCCTTCATTGGCTTCGGCGTGGAGCATGTTTTCGGTCATGACCTTCGATGCGTAGTCGTAGGCCTCGCTCAGCGGCATTTCGAGCTGGCGGTAGAACGCTTCCTTGCCGATCTTCACCGTTGCACGCGGCTTGGAGACGATCTGCTGCGCAAGCGCCATGGTTTCGGCTTCGAGTGTTTCGTGCGTCACCACGCGATTGAGGAGGCCCATGTGATAGGCCTGGTTCGCGCTGATCATGTCGCCGGTCAGCAGCATCTCCATCGCGTGCTTGCGCGAGACGTTGCGGGAGAGAGCCACCATCGGCGTCGAGCAAAACAGGCCGATGTTCACGCCGGGTGTTGCGAACCGCGCATTGGCGGACGCGACCGCGAGATCGCAACTCGCGACCAGCTGGCATCCCGCGGCGGTCGCGATGCCCTGCACCTGCGCGATGATGGGCTTGGGGTGCCGCACGATGGTCTGCATGAGTTTGGAGCACTCCGCGAAAATCGCCGCGAACGCCGCCTTGCCGGCATCAGCTTCCTTGCGATGCGCGGTCATCTCTTTGAGGTCGTGCCCCGAACAGAAGGCGGGTCCCTCCGCAGCGAGCACGATCACGCGCGAGGCATCTTTGGCGGCAGCGTCCAGCGCGTTCTGCAGCGCGGCCATCAGGCCTTCGCTCAGCGCGTTGCGCGCGGCGGGGCGGTTGAGCGTCAGCTTCAGCACATGGCCGTCGCGCGATGTGAGGACCAGCGGTTCGGAGGATGGTGCGTTCATGGCGTCTATATAAAGAGTCGGAAGCCGAACCGCTACTTGCGCAGTTCCTTGATCAGCGCCTGCGCCGCGGCCGGGTTGCGCTCCTTGGCGCCGGAGATGAAGTACATAAAGACATCTGTCTTTGCGGGCCTTGCCGGCTTAGCAATGACGGGGAGGTCCTTCGGCGATTTGCCCTGTGCCCAATCTTCGGCACGCGCCTTCCATTTCTTGAGGTCGGCGGTGGTGTAGCCGGTCTCGACCTTCGCGGCCGACGATTGAAGCCGTCCATAGACGAAGTCTGCGGTGACATCCGCGCTCTCGGCGTAATCGTCGTGGTGCGCATAGACGATGGCCGCGTTGTGCTTGCGCAGCAGCGTGATGAATTCGGGAACAAGGAAGCTTTCGTTGCGCACCTCGATGGCGTGGCGGAGCTTCAGTCCTTCGACGGTCTTTGGGAGCAGGTCCATGAATTTCGCGAAGTCGTCGGGCTCATATTTCTTGTGCGGCGCGAACTGCCACAGGATCGGACCGAGCTTCTGTTTCAGGTGATGCACGCCGCTGGTGAAGAATTTCTCGATCGAGGGTCCCGCTTCGGCCAGTACGCGGCGGTTCACGGCGAAGCGCGGCGCCTTCAGCGAGAACACGAAATCGTCCGGCGTTTCTTCCGCCCATTTGATGAAACTGGCCGGCTTCTGCGAGCCGTAGAACGTGCCGTTGATCTCGATGCTTGTGACCTTGCGGCTGGCATATTCAAGCTCGCGCGCCTGGGCGTGGCCCTTGGGATAGAACATCCCGCCGCGCCAGGGCTCAAACGTCCATCCGCCGATCCCGACCCGGATCTCACCTGTCTTCTTGTCCGCCAAATTCTTGCCTTGTCTACGGTATTATAATACCGTTATCGAAATCTGCCCGATTATGCACGATTTTCCGGCCATTGTCCTTGACCTTGCAGCGAGGCCCCGCTACATCGCGCGCCTTGCGGGGCTCTGCTGCCCGGCCATGGAGATGTTATAATGAAAACCTACTCGGCCAAGCCGACCGAGATCGAGAAGAAGTGGATACTGATCGACGCCGACGGTCTCGTCGTCGGCCGTCTCGCCTCGATCATCGCGTTGCGCCTGCGCGGCAAGCACAAGACCACCTTTACCGCCCATATGGATTGCGGCGACAACGTCATCGTCATCAACGCGGCCAAGGTGCTGCTGACCGGCGATAAGTTGAAGAAGAAGGTCTACTACCACCACACCGGCTATATCGGTGGCATCAAGGAACGCACCGCAGGCAAGATCCTCAGCGGCAAGTTCCCGGAGCGTGTGGTCGAGAAGGCCGTCGAGCGCATGATGCCGCGCGGTCCGCTTGGCAAGCGCCAGATGTCCAATCTGCGCGTCTATCCGGGTGCGGAGCATCCGCACGAAGCCCAGCAGCCGGAGAAATTCGATGTCGGCGTGCTGAATCCCAAGAACACGAATTACAAGACGAAGGCAGCCTGACCATGGCGGAAGAAACCAAGAGCTTTGGCGATCTGAAATCGACGCTGATCAAGGCGAAGCCCACGACGCCGGAAGGCCAGCAGGTCGAGCAGGGCACCGCGAAGCGCGACTCCAAGGGCCGCGCCTATGCCACCGGCCGCCGCAAGGATGCCGTGGCGCGCGTCTGGATCAAGCCCGGCCGCGGCCAGATCATCATCAACGATCGCGACGAGAAGGTGTATTTCGCGCGCCCGGTGCTGCGCATGATCCTGCGCCAGCCGCTGATCGCCACCAACCGAGACGGTCAGTTCGACGTGATCGTCACGGTGAAGGGCGGCGGTCTTTCGGGGCAGGCGGGTGCGGTTCGTCACGGCATCAGCCGCGCGCTGGTGGCCTATGAGCCGACGCTGCGCGCGGCACTGAAGCCCGGCGGCTTCCTGACCCGCGATCCGCGTACGGTCGAGCGCAAGAAGTACGGCAAGCCCAAGGCGCGCCGCAGCTTCCAGTTCTCGAAGCGCTGACGCGTTACACAGTCTGTCATTTCAGCAGCGGCCCGGAGAAATCCGGGCCGCTGTTTTGCTTTCAGGCCGTTCGAATTTTATCGATCGCGTCGAAGCTCGTTGTCGCCCGCGGCAGGCTTCGCGGGACAATTTCGCTTGACCTCACCGCGGGGTAGCCATTCCTTCGGCGTTGCGCTGAGGAATTTGGCGTTGACGATATGTCAGCTTGCCATGCGCGCGGTCGGCGCGCTCTGTTCCAATTTGAATTGATCTTTCAATTTGTGACATAATTTCTTTTGCATTGCCTATCGAATCGAAACCCGTTCTGCTAGAAAAGTGTCGTAGGGGTTCACCTCGTGTCGTCGGGGCGTAATTGCAAAAGCAAACGATGCGAGATCAATCGAAACAGGAGCAACGCATGCATCGGATCATTTCCGGAGGGCTTTTTTCTGCCCTTGTAGTTTTCGGCTTCGCGTCGAGTGCCAGCGCCCAGGTCGACATTCAGCGGTCTGGTAAAACATTCCACGTCGCAGCGTGCAGCCAGGTTGCGGGTCATGTTGCCCGCTGCCATGCGCGCATCGTAAGCGACGCTGCGGGCCGATTGGTTTCGGACTCCCGCGTGCATCCGCCGGCACCGTCGGGGTACAGTCCGGCCAATCTGCGTGATGCCTACAAGATAACCGGCAGCGGCAGCTCGTCGACGATCATCGCGATCGTGGATGCCTATGGCTACAACAATGCGGAATCGGATCTCGGCGTGTATCGCTCGCAATTCGGCCTGCCGAGCTGCACCACGGCGAATGGCTGCTTCGGGAAGTTCAATCAGAACGGCGTGCAGGGCAGCTATCCAGCGCAGAACACCGGTTGGGCGCAGGAGAGCGCGCTTGATCTCGACATGGCGAGCGCGATGTGCCCGAACTGCAAAATCTACCTGATCGAGGCCAACTCCGCATCCTATGCCAATCTCGCGACGGCGGAGAACACAGCGGCCAGCAAGGGTGCGCATGCGATCTCCAATTCCTATGGCGGCGGCGAGTCGGGGACGACGAGCTACGAAAGCGCGTATAACCATCCTGGCATCGCCGTCACGGCGAGCTCGGGTGACAGCGGTTACGCAGCCGGCCCGCAATTCCCGGCAACGTCACCGCATGTGACTGCCGTTGGCGGAACGCATCTGGTCACCGGGAGCAACAGCCGCGGTTGGACGGAAACGGTATGGTCGGGCGCCGGCAGTGGCTGCAGCACGGTGTATGCGAAGCCGACTTGGCAGCATGATTCGAGTTGCTCGAAGCGCATGGAAGCCGATGTTTCAGCGGTCGCCGATCCGAACACCGGCGTTGCGGTGTATGGGCCGACAAGCGGGCGCCGCTCCGGCTGGCTCGTGTTCGGTGGCACCAGCGTCGCCGCGCCCCTGGTCGCCGGCGTCTATGGCGTGAACGGCGGGGCCGTGAATTACGGCAGCGATCCGTACAACAATACCGGCGCATTGTTCGACGTGACATCCGGCAGCAACGGCAGCTGTGGCGGGTCTTATTTCTGCACGGCGAAGGTCGGTTACGACGGCCCGACGGGGCTGGGCACGCCGAACGGCTCGACGGCGTTCTAAATTCGCGACAGATATGCTCCGGGCAAGGCTGTTCCTGCCCGGAGCGGAAGTTAAAGCGGCCGGAGGACTTTCCTTCGGCCGCTTTTTTCCGTTCGATTTTGAGCGATCGCGTTAAGCAGCGGGAAAGCATGAGCGTTAAAACCTAAATTGAGTTTGCAACTTCCAGATGAGGGCCGCGTTCGATGGCAATGGTGGTTTGTCAGGCAAAGGCAAAGAGGGCGGCGGTGTTGCTGACGGTTGCAACGAGGTTGCGGACGTTCGCGCATGAAGCGCGCGATTGTGCCTATTTCGACAAGTTTCGCCGCGGCGCGGAGGATCTCGAGATCGAAGCGGTCGGATATGCGGCGTCAGATGCGATCGCTGCGGCATTGCGCAAGGAGCGGCGCGTCACAACAGGCATTCATTGAGGTTTTTTTTATGCTGCGAGTTCTGAATGAAACAAACCCTCCGCCGCCGGCTCTGCGAACCGCGGTGGCATCGGTGGGCCTCACAGATATTGTCAGCGCCGAGACGCAGGCGATCGTGCAGGCCTGGAAAAAGTGGCGGGGGTGGCATGCGATGCCCAATTCCAGCGTGCTGGATGACGCCGATCTTGGGGGGAACCAGGAACATGCCAGCGTCGCGCGCGTGATCAACGGCGGTCGTGACTATGAGTTCGAATTCATAGGCGCGGCGCATATCCGCGCCTATGGCACCAATCATCAAGGACGCCGCGTCAGCGACATCTGCCAGTTATCCCCGCGCTTCGGAAAACAGCTGAAGGCATCTTACGATCTCGTGCGCATCTCCGGCCATCCGCATGCATTTCAGGGAACGCTCGGAGAGGGGAATGCCAATGCACGTTTCGTCTGGTTCGAAACGGCCTATCTGCCCTTCGGCGTGCACGGCCAGATCGACTGCATCCTGAATGCAGCGGTCTATCATCTGCGCGGCGACATACACTAGCGATCCGGCCAGCCTTCTCGATCAAGCCAGCGGATAGCAAAGCGCCGCCCATCTCTGCAGAGGGGCGGCGCTCCTTGAAACGCTAAATCTTTAGTTCGGCGTCCAGACCGGCGGTGGTGGCCCGTATTGATTGTCGCCCGGTGTGCCCGGCTGCGCGCAGAAGTAGATGATGATGATCGTCGCGATCAGATAGACGATGCCGAGCAATCCTCCGATGCTGAAGAGGAAGAACAGGAATGCGATCGCCGCGAACCCGCTGATAGCGAGCAACAGGCCAAGCACGGCGTAGAACGCCGCCACGATCACCCAGATCCAGACGAGTTGGCCGTTTTGGCCGGTGTCCTGCATCCGGCGCGCGGCCATGCCGGCGGTGGGCAGCAGAAGCGCCAGGCCGACGAGCGCACGCAGCAGGCCGCCGGTGGCGATACTGTCGATGATGACTGCGATGATATTGATGCCTACGCAGACGAGAATGAAGTACCAGAACTGGGCACGGCCGATCCGGCCGTTGAAGTCCATGTAGTGGTTCTGGACCGTGTCCATGAAGTTCGCCCAAAGCTTGTTGAAATCCATCTGCTTCTCCCCGCGAGGCAAAGGCCTCGTCCCTGGTTGCGGCGGCGCGATTCGAAGGACTCGGAATCGGCACTGATATTGAGCTAAAAGGCCTTGTAATCTTCTGTCAATGAGACGCGGGCGAACCCCGCGAGAACAAACAGGTTTATGGTAGCCAAAGTCTTCATAGACGGTGCCGTTGGCACCACGGGCCTCGAGATCCGCGAACGCCTGGCGGGCCGCAGCGAGTTCTCGCTTGTCCGGCTTTCGGACAACGACCGCAAAGATGCGCGCGCGCGCGCCGGGGCAATCAATGACGCCGACGTCGTGATCCTGTGCCTGCCCGATGAGGCCGCACGCGATGCTGTGGCTCTGATCGAGAATCCATCTGTGCGTGTGATCGATGCGTCCTCGGCGCATCGCGTTGCCGATGGCTGGATCTACGGCTTTCCGGAGCTGGAAAAGGATCAGCGCGCGAAGATCGCCTCTGCGAAACGCGTCAGCAATCCGGGGTGCTGGCCGACCGGATTCCTTGCCTTGGTGCGCCCGCTCGTGCGCGCCGGAATTGTGCCGCCGGATTTTCCGCTGACGGTCACCGGCGTCTCCGGATACTCCGGCGGCGGCAAATCGATGATCGAGGAATTCGCGGACAAAGCTTCACCACGCTATGTCGAGACCGCCGTGCGCACCTATGCGCTGACTCTTTCGCATAAACACCAGCCGGAGATGCGCGTGCATGCAGGCCTTGCGCATCCGCCTGTGTTCTCGCCGAATGTCGGCCGCTTCTATCGTGGCATGATTGTGGAAGTGCCGATTCAGCTGTGGGCGTTGCCGACGAAGCCAAACGTGTTCGATCTCTATAATGAGATCGCAGATGCCTATCGCGGCGAGAAACTGATTGAGGTTGCGGGGCTCGATAAGGTCGATCTGCTGATGACTCTAAAGGAGGCTGCACAGGCGAGGCTGGTGCCGCCGGTCAGTGCGCTGACGCAAAGTATCGATGCCGAGATGCTGAAGCTCACCAATGGCATGAAACTGTTCGTGCTCGGCAACGACAAGACGCATCAGGCGCGGCTGATTGCGGTGCTCGACAATCTCGGCAAGGGCGCCTCGGGAGCGGCGGTGCAGAACCTCAACATCATGTGCGGTCTGCCGGAGACGGCGGGGCTTGTTTGATGTATCGCCCGCCGGCCTTCGCGACCGATGACGTCGCGGCCTTGCACGGAATTATTCGCGAGCGGGTTTTTGCGACAATCGCATGCGTGATCGGCGGCAAAATTGAAGCCGCCTATGCGCCCGTTGTCCTCGACGAGGACCAAGGCTCGAATGGAAGCATGCGTTTCCATCTGGCCGGCAACAATCCAGTTGCTGTGGTGCCGAATGGCACGCCGCTGGCTTTTTCCTTCCTTGGCCCCGACGCATATGTGTCGCCGGATTGGTATGAGACCCCAGGCCGCGTCCCGACATGGAATTACGTCGCTGTCGAGGGCCGGGGCGCTGCGCGGCGCCTGGACGGCAATGAGCTTCGGCAATTGCTGGTTGACCTCTCGGCAATGGAAGAAAGCAAGCTGTTGCCGAAGAAGCCCTGGACCATCGACAAGGTGCCGGACGACAAGATGGGCGCACTGATGAACGCGATCGTGGGCTTCTCGGTGCGTTTCGAATCCCTCCAAGGCAAATTCAAGCTCTCGCAGAACGTCACGCCCGGAGATGCCGAAGGTGTCATGCGCGGTCTCGTTCAGGGTGGCGACGCAAATGGCCGCGACGTCGCAAGGGCAATGCGAAGGACGCGGACATGAAGGAAGATACAATCAACCCTCCCCTTGAGGGAGGGTCGAAAAATGCGAAGCGTTTTTCGGGGAGGGGCGAGCTGCTCCAGCGCCGGACCCCTCCCCGAAATTTGCGTCGCTACGCTTCCGCAAATTATCGACCCTCCCTCAAGGGGAGGATAGGTATCGTTATTGCAGCTATTGCGTTGTCCTTCCCAGTCCATGCCGCCGATTATCTTCCACCGCCGGGCAATGTGTGGACGACGCGCACCCCGGTGCAGGAAGGCTTCGATGCCACGAAACTGAAGACCGCCATCGACTTCGCGGTCGCACATGAGACGAAGTTGTCGGTGTCGCTCGACGGCGTGATCGATCAGCGCGATTTGCGTCTCACGATCCCGATACAATTCGCAGGGCCATATTCCGATCCCATCGGACCCTTGGCTCCGCACGCGCCCGCGAACGGCATCATCATCCGTCATGGCTATACCGTCGCGGAGTGGGGCGATACGCGCAAAGTCGATATGGCGCATTCGGTGACGAAGACGTTCCTGTCGGCGACGGCGGGTATCGCCTTCGACAAGCACATGATCCGCGACGTGAACGACCGCGTGCTGGACTATGTCCATCCGTCGCCGGATTTCGATCTGCCGCACAACCAGCCGATCACATGGGATGAGATGCTGCGCCAGACCTCGGGCTGGATCGGCACGATGTGGGGCAAGCCGTGGTGGGCGGACCGTCCTGGCAAGAATCCGTGGGACGAACTCGCCGCCGGGCCACCGCCGGTCGGCAAGGAATGGAAATACTCCGACGTGCGCGTGAATGCGCTGGCGCTTGCGCTGACGCATCTGTGGAAGCGCCCGCTGCCCGATGTGCTCAAGCAATATGTCATGGACCCGATTGGTGCGTCGCACGACTGGCATTGGGAGGGCTATGACAATTCGTGGATCAAGATCGGCAGCAAACGCATCCATGTCGTGCCGGGCGGCGGGCATTGGGGCGGCGGCATGTTCATCTCCGCACGCGATCTGGCGCGAATGGGTCTGCTGGGACTCAACAACGGAAAATGGGGCGACAAGCAGATTCTTTCCGACGCGTGGATCAAGCTGTCGAAAACGCCGACCGGCCCGAACACGGGCTATGGCTACATGAACTGGTTCCTGAACACCGGCCGCAAGCTCGCACCGGCCGCGCGCGACGACAGCGTGATATTCATCGGCAACGGCGACAACATCGTCTTCATCGACTACGAGCACGACCTCGTCGCCGTCGTCCGCTGGATCGACGATGCACAGAAGGCGGAGTTTGTGCGGCTGCTGGAGAATTCCGTGAACAGATAAAATCGCTAGAGAGACAAGCTGAGCGCGGCTACGTCGGTGACGGAACCGTACGCGCCGCATAAGACCACAGTTGGCGCAAGATCGGGACGCAGAGCACCATGACAAGAGCGGCCGACGCATATTCGCTGAGCGACACCCCAATGCCCCATGGAAACCAGATGCCCGGCAGGCCGATCTGGACGAGTTCTCCGGTAAAGAGCACCACCACCGAGGCCAGCACGGCGGGAAGCGCAAACCAGCTTTCACGTCCCTCGCGGCGGATGCCGAGAACGATGATCAATGCGAGCGATAGCATGAAAGCCAGCCGGATGCCGCTGATCAGATAGCGAAGGCAGACCAAAGTGGCTTTTGGAAATTCCGCACCGAAAAGCCAGGGTCTGGCCACCAGCTGCACGAGAATGAGCGTGACTGTCAGCGCCGCTATCGCCCACGGCAGCCACGCGGGGCGATCCAGTTTGAACCAACTGCGCCATGCCATGAGCCATGCACCGAGCGCGCACGAACTGACCAGCGCGCCGATAAAAATCACAAAGCCCTGGATCGTCTCGAACTCCCACCAGAAGAAGAACGCCTGGTTGCCGCGCTGTATGCCACTCAACGTCAGGGCAACAGCCAGCCAGAGATACGTTCTGCTGCCCGGATCGGTGGGGATCAGGCACAGCATCACGGCAGCGGACAGGAAGAACAGCAATCCAAGGGCGGCATCGCCCGCATAGCCTTCGAATATCGTCAGCCATTGCAGGCGGTATTGCGCGGCAATTGCGTTCTGCGCGCCGATTGCCGGAGCAACGTGAATGCCGCCGCTGCCCGCCGAGACCCAAGGCCCCATCCAAACGCGAATGGCGATGACAATCGGTCCGCCGGCCGCTTGCGGCGGAAGCACGAACATCCGCGGAGATTGATAGCTATGTGCTGTAGGAGTGGCGCCCGAGAAGTCGCCGACTCCACCAAGAAGCACGCCATTGGCGTAAGCCTGATAGGAGCTGTCGACTGCCCACGGACCGAGAAGCGCGAGGCCTTCACCCGCCGGCGGCCTCACATTCAGGCGAATGCGATACCACGCATAACCGTGATATTTGGGATGCCCCTTCGCGGTCCAGCCGGGAACGTAATCTCCAATTCCGACGTCGCCGTCGGTCGCGCCGGGCGACGGCGTGAGATCGACATGTTCCCAGCTGGAATCGTCTAAGCCAGGTTGCGACCGGCGGGGATCGTCCCCGACCTGAAACGCCCAAGGGCCATTCAGCGTGATTGTCGAATGACCGAGGATGACGACGACAGGTTTAACCTGTGCTGCGAAGGCGTGCGCAACGAGCGTGATCGAAAAGAGCAGTGCGATCCACGCCGCACGCAAAATCCCAGACTTGTTTCCTCGCACGAACATCCTCTTCTCCGAACGAGCCAGAGGAAGAACATCATGATGAGGTCCGAGAGCCGTCAAGTGCTCGATGCGATCATCCCGACATTGTGAATGCCGCAACCGCGCGTAGCTACGATGCCTTCACCTTCACATAGGTGCCCGGTGCATCGCCGAGGACTTTGAGTTTTCCGTCGCCGGGTTTGCGGGCGGGGATTTTCTTGCCGGACAGCTTCGACAGCCACGCGTCCCAATCGCCCCACCAGGAGCCGGGATGCTCGACTGTGCCGGACTGCCATTCCTCGACGGTTGCGGGATAGGGCTTCGCGACTTTTCCATCCGGCTGCGCGCCGACCTTGTCGTTGGTCCAGTACTGATACTTCTTCGCACTCGGCGGATTGATCACGCCGGCGATATGGCCGGAGCCCGCGATGATGAAGCGCACCGGCCCGCCGAACAGCCGCGTCGATTTGTAGACCGAGCGGAACGGCGCGATGTGGTCTTCCTTCGCGCTCTGCAGGTAGATCGGCGTCTTCACCTTGGAGAGATCGAGCTTCACATTGTCGAAGCTCATCTTGCCTTGGCTCAGCGCATTGTTCTTGTAAAACTCGCGGAGATAGAACAGATGCGTCGCTTCGGGCATCCGCGTGGTGTCGGAATTCCAGTAGAGCAGGTCGAACGGCGCCGGCTCCTTGCCGAGCAGGTAGTTACTCACCACGAACGACCAGATCAGGTCGTTGGCGCGCAGCATGTTGAAGGTCGTGCCCATCTTCTTGCCTTCGAGCACGCCGCCCGCGGCTTCCATGGTCTGCTTCATCGACTCGAGCTGCTCGTCATCGATGAAGATCTGGAGATCGCCGGCCTCGCTGAAATCGGCCTGCGCGGCAAAGAAGGTCGCGGAGTTGACGCGGTTGTCGCCCTTGGCCGCCATATAGGCGAGGGTGGCCGACAGCAGGGTGCCGCCGATGCAGTAGCCGATGCAGTTGATCTCATTGACGCCGGTCGCGGCCTCGACGGCGTCGAGCGCGCCGAAAATGCCTTCGCGCATATAATCTTCGAACGTCTTCTGCGCGAGCTTGCGGTCCGGGTTCACCCAGGAGGCAATGAAGACGGTGTAGCCCTGGCCGACAGCCCAGCGGATGAAGGAATTCTCGGGCTTGAGATCGAGGATGTAGAACTTGTTGATCCAGGGCGGAAAGATCAGCAGGGGCTTTTCATAGACCTTCTCGGTCGTTGGATCGAACTGCAGAAGCTCGATCAGTTCGTTGCGGAAGACGACTTTGCCCGGCGCGGTCGCGATGTTTTCGCCGATCCGGAATGCGTCGGCCGATTGGCGGATGGCGAGCTGCCCTTCGCCGCGATCGAGGTCTTCGAGCAGGTTATTCAGGCCTTTCACCAGATTCTCGCCATTGCTCTGCATCGTGGTGCGGAGCACTTCCGGATTGGTCATCACGAAGTTGGTCGGCGCGATCATGTCGGCGAATTGCTTGGTGTAGAACGCGATGCGCTTCTGCGTCTTTTCGTCGAGATCGCCATTCACTTTGGCGACCGTGTCCTGCATCCAGTTCGCGGTCAGCAGATAGCTCTGCTTGATGAAGTCGAAGACCTGGTTCTCTTCCCAGTCCTTGTCCTTGAAGCGCTTGTCGCCGGCGGCGGGCGCAACGACCGGCTGGCTTTCGCCACCAAGCATGCGCGTCGCGGTGCGTTCCCAAAGGCCCATGTAGTCGCGCCAGAGCTGGAACTGCGCTTCCATTACGACGGTCGGATGCGCCGCCATGCTCTTCAGAAGTGACGAGAAGATGCCCATGAGGTTCAGCGGATCGGATGGGCCGGTGTTGCCCTTCGCGCTCTGCCGCTTCATGAAATCGGAGAGCAGCTTCTGCGATTGCTGGCCGACCTGCATCATGTTCCGCGCGAAGATGGCCGGATCACTGATGGCGTAATCGCTTTTGGGGGCGTCCGTGGCGGTGTCCTTGGGCTTCTTGTTCATGTTGATGCTGTCCGCCGAGATTCGCCCGTGTGATAACCCGCGATGCTGCACTGCCGCAAGACAGGCCTGGCTCCGAGGCCGGTCAAGCCAAGTTATTATAAGATTTCATGGATTTGGCTGCCGTTTCACTTGGAAGCGCGGCGGCGGCCCTGTATATGGATTCCGCTGGTCCTGCGGCTTGCCGCGGGCGACGGAGGCTTTTCGATGACGTTTGAGTTAGACGGCTTGAAGAGGGTTTGCGCGCGCATGGGCGTCATTGGGCTGGTCGCCTTTGGCGCGACGGCCTGTTCGAGCATCCCCGATTGGGTTGATCCCACGACATGGGTTGGCGGCAGCGGTCCATCCGACACCGAAACGTCGCCGGGGGAGACGCCCGATCTCGCCGCGATCCCTGATCGGCCGGTGCCGACGTCAACTTATGACGAACAGCAGCAGGTGACTCAGTCGCTCGCCGCCGATCGCTCGCGCTCGCAATACAGCGCCGATGCCTTGCGCGGAGGCACGGAACCGGCAGCCGCACCGCCCCCGCCGCCGTCGCAGGTCGCTTCGAACGATGTCGTCGTGCCGCAGAACTCGCCGCCGACAGTGTCTGCGCCAGCGCCGGATACGTCTAGCGCGGACACGCAGAGCGACAACTCGCCGACTGTAGATGCGAGTGCGCCGACGGCACCGGCGCCTCCACCAGCCCCGACTGCATCGAATTTGCCACCGGCCGAGCCTGCGCCGGTCGCCGACAGCCAGTCCCCAGCCCCTGCGCCCCAAACGGCGATGGCTGTTTCGCCGTCGGATGCGGCGCTTGGTTTCAGGCCCTCGACGGCGCCGCCGCTCGACGCGACCGTCGGCCAGTTCGTGCCGCAGCCGATCATCGCGCGTTACAACCAGACGGCCGGTGCCGCCGGCACGTCGCCACGCATGGCGGCGATCACAGAACCGACTGTCAAGATGAGATCGGCGCCTGCTTCACATGCCAGTGTCGGCGGTCCGGAGTCCATGAGCGGGGCAGTGGTCGCCAATCTTGATGCATTGCAGGCTCCAGCGTCTACACAGGCTGTTTATGCCAACGCGCAGGGCTTGCCGCCCGCGGCTGTTGTTTTGTTCCCTGGTGACGGCACTTTGTTGAACAGCGATGCCCGCGCGCAGGTCCGCGCCGCGGTGGAGGCGTTCAAGCAGTCCGGCGGTCAGGGCTATGTCCGCGTTGTCGGGCATGCCTCCAGCCGGACATCGAATATGCCAGTTGAGAAGCACCTCGAAGTGATCTTCAACAAGTCGCAGGATCGTGCCAACGCGGTCGCGAAAGAACTTATCCGCGAGGGTGTTCCGGCGAACCGCGTGCTTGTGGAGGCAGTCGGCGACAGCCAGCCGGTCTATTACGAGTCGATGCCCAAGGGTGAAGACGGCAATCGCCGCGCCGAGATATTCCTGCAGAGTTAGAGACGTTTCGGGTTGAGCCGTCTCGGCCATCGTGGCCGGCCTTGTGCCGGCTACTCTTATCCTTTACGCGGACAGCGCGATTTTTGGACCGGCGGAGCATCGCCGGCGATGACGGATTTATGAAAGAACCTCTGCGCATTGCGATCGCCGGCATCGGCACCGTTGGGGGCGGTGTGCTGAAAGCCTTGCACGCGCGCGGCGGTGAACTCGCCGAACGGGCCGAACGCAATCTGGAGATCGTTGCAGTATCGGCACGCGACAAGCAGAAGCCCCGTGCTGGCGACATTTCCGGATTTTCGTGGGTTGCCGATCCAGTCGATCTGGCAAAGACGAATGCCGATGTCGTCGTCGAACTGATCGGCGGCGAAGAGGGTGTCGCGCGCGAGCTTGTCGAAGCATCGCTGCTTGCGGGCAAGCATGTCGTCACCGCGAACAAGGCGCTGCTCGCGCATCACGGCGCGCGGCTGGCGAAGATGGCCGAGGATCGCGGTCTGGCGTTGAAGTTCGAAGCCGCCGCCGCCGGCGGAATCCCGATCGTCAAGGCCTTGCGCGAAAGCCTGATCGCGCACGGCATCGTATCGGTCACCGGCATTCTCAACGGCACCTGCAACTACATTCTCACCAATATGGAGAAGACGGAACGGTCCTTCGCCGAAGTGCTGAAGGAAGCGCAGGAGCTTGGCTACGCCGAGGCCGACCCGACGCTCGATGTTGGTGGCGGCGACACGGCGCACAAGCTCGCGATCCTTTCGAGCCTTGCGTTCGGAACGCAGCCCGATCTTGAGAACATGTATGTCGAGGGAATCGAGAAGATCACGCCCGACGACATCAGCTACGCGCGCGAATTTGGCCATCGCATCAAGCTGCTCGGCGTTACGCGGCGGATCGGGAACGGCATTTATCAACGCGTTCAGCCGGCGATGGTGCGGTTGGGAAGCCCACTCGCCGACGTTGACGGACCGTTCAACGCGGTGGTCGCCGATGCCGGCGCGGCCGGCCCATTCGTATTCGAGGGCCGCGGGGCGGGTGAGGGGCCTACAGCCTCCGCCGTCATAGCCGACATCGTCGATATTGCCCTCGGTTCTTTCGAACCTGCTTTCGGCAAGCCGGCCCACACGCTTGCGCCACTGGTTCCCGCTCCGCTGGAGGCCGCTTCGTCGGCTTATTACCTCCGTTTCGAGGTTCTGGACGCACCCGGCGTACTGGCCGAAATTTCGGGGCATCTGGCTCAGTTCAACATTTCCATCGGCAGCATGATTCAGCGGGCATGGGCGCCCAGAGAGCCCGTCGCGGTCGTCATGGTCACTCACGACACCACGCAAGTGGCCGTTTCTGCCGCCTTGAAGGTCATCGCGGCCTCGGACAAGGTTCTGGCCCCGCCTATAATGATTCCGATGGAAGCTGGCTGAATCACTGGAGAATTCATGGCAAACCCGCTCGACCGGTCCTTTGCACTCGAAGCCGTTCGCGTCACCGAAGCGGCGGCGATCTCGGCCGCGCGCCAGATCGGCCGCGGTGATGAACATGCCGCGGACCAGGCCGCGGTCGAAGCGATGCGCCGCGCCTTCAACATCCTGCCCATCGACGGCACGGTCGTTATCGGCGAGGGCGAGCGCGACGAGGCGCCGATGCTGTTCATCGGCGAGAAGGTCGGAAGCGGCGGTATCAAGGTCGACATCGCGCTCGATCCGCTGGAAGGCACGACGCTGACGGCAAAGGCGCTTCCCAGCGCCCTTGCGGTGATGGCGATGGCCGAACCCGGCACGCTGCTCAATGCGCCCGACACCTATATGGACAAGATCGCCATCGGCGGCGGCTACAAGGACGGCGTCATCGATCTCGACGCCAATCCGGCGGAGAACATCCGTTCACTCGCCAAGGCGAAAGGTGTGAAACCGCACGAGATCACGGCGCTGATCCTCGACCGGCCGCGTCATGAGAAAATCATCGCCGCCGTGCGCAGCACCGGCGCGGCCGTGCAACTCATCACCGATGGCGATGTTGCCGGTGTGATCGCAACCAGCGATCCGGCGACGGGCATCGACATCTATATGGGGCAGGGCGGTGCGCCCGAGGGCGTTCTCGCGGCTGCTGCGCTGCGCTGCGTGGGTGGGCAGATACAGACGCGCCTCGTGTTCAAGAAGGATGACGAGAAGCGCCGCGCGGAAAAGCTCGGCATCACCGATTTCAACAAGAAATACACCTTGATGGACCTCGCGTCCGGCGACGTCGTGTTTTCTGCCACCGGCGTTACCAACGGCTCCATGCTGCGCGGCGTGCAGGTGACACGCGAACATATTTTCACCGAAAGCGTCGTGATGCGCTCCGCCACCGGGACAGTGCGCTGGATCCGCGCCCGCCATCGCCGCAAGGATGTCAGCTAGCGCCGTCGCCCGCGAAACTGCCGCGGCGTTTGGCGTCGTGCGCTCCTTCTCGGGCCGACAGTGGATTCTGCGAGAGGCCGATGAGGATTCCGCGCGCGAATTGGCGCTTGCGTCCGGCATTTCATCTGCGCTCGCGCGGCTGCTGGTGGGGCGCGGCATCAAGGCCGATGACCTTCAGGATGTCCTGAATCCGACGCTCAAGCGGTTGATGCCCGATCCGTTGACCCTGCTGAACATGGACAGGGCCGTCGCGCGGGCGCGGCACGCCATCGAAAGCGGCGAGAGCGCCGCGATCTTCGGCGACTACGATGTCGATGGATCGTGTTCGTCGGCGCTCTTGCACGACTTCTTTGCGGCGCTCGGCATCACGACGCGCATCTACATTCCAGACCGCATGACGGAGGGCTACGGACCGTCTGCAAACGCGATGCGCACACTGAAAAGCGAAGGCGCCGGCCTCGTCATCACGGTGGATTGCGGCGCGACGGCGACGGATGCGCTAAGCGCCGCGCGCGATCTGGGTCTCGACGTCATCGTGCTCGATCATCACGCTGTCGAGAACGTGCCGCCGGCGTTTGCACAGGTGAATCCCAATCAGGCTGGCGACACATCACGTCTCACCTATCTTTGCGCTGCGGGCGTGACCTTTATGTTCGTCGTCGCGCTCAACCGCGCGCTACGGGATGCGGGTTACTACATCACAAAGAATATCCCCGAGCCCGATCTGCGGGATCTTCTCGATCTGGTGGGGCTCGCGACGATCTGCGACGTGGTTCCGCTCGTCGGTGTCAATCGCGCCTTCGTGCGCTCCGGTCTCGCGCAGTTCGGGTCCAAGCGACCGGGCCTTTCTGCGCTCGCGACAATCGCGAAGGTCACCGCGCCGTTCACGCCCTATCACATGGGCTATGTATTCGGGCCGCGGATCAATGCCGGCGGCCGCGTTGGACGCTGCACTCTTGGCGCCGATCTGCTGACCGCGCGCGATGGAACCGAGGCGGAAGAGTTCGCGCTCGCGCTCGATCTGCACAACCGCGAGCGCCAGGCGATAGAGAAACTCATCCTGGAAGAAGCCATCGCCATGGCGGGCCTCCAGGACAACCTGCCGTTTCTGTTCGCGGCAAAAGAAGGCTGGCATGCAGGCGTCGTCGGCATCGTCGCGGGGCGCCTCAAGGATCGTTTCGGAAAGCCGTCCTTCGTCGCGGGGTTCGAAGGTGGAATGGCACGGGGTTCCGCGCGTTCCGTTCCCGGCGTTGACATCGGCGCCATCGTGCGCGCGGCGAAGGATGCAGGACTGATCGCGACGGGTGGCGGTCACGCGATGGCGGCGGGCTTCTCGCTCACCGCAGAGCAGGAAGGACCGTTTCACGCCTTCCTCGCGCGACGTTTCGCGGAAGGCGGCGAGGCACTTTCGGGCGCTCTCGATCTGCATATCGACACGCTCGTGTCGCCGGCCGGCGCGACCGAAGCGATAGTGCGCGAGATCGCGCTCGCAGGTCCCTATGGTGCGGGGAACCCGGAACCGCTTGTCGCCATCGCCGACGCGCGCGTCGTCTTCGCCGATATCGTCGGCAAGGATCATGTCCGGCTACGCCTCGCCGGTGGCGATGGCGCGCGGCTGGACGCGATTGCGTTTCGCGCAGCAGACACGGATTTGGGCAAAGGGCTGATGGCCTCTCGCGGCAAGGCGATTCATGCCGCCGGGCGCCTCAAAATCGACGATTGGCAAGGACGGACACGAGTGCAACTTCAACTCGAAGACGCCGCACCTGCGGGTGTTTGAGCAGCCGCTTGCCAAGGGGGGAACGGCCCGGTAAACACGCCCGCTCTGCGCCCTTCGTCTATCGGTTAGGACTCAGGATTTTCATTCCTGCAAGAGGGGTTCGACTCCCCTAGGGCGCGCCAGTTTTTGTTAATGAGCGCAGCGAACTTACAAAAACTGAGCGCCACGGAGCGCGACACGCGCGAGTGGGCGCCAGTTTCTTCGCAGCCCACCACCTTGTCTCCCGCCAATCGATATCCGACCATCCGGCCATGACGCGGACGATCATCCTTTGGGCAGCAGTTCTGGCTGTTGGCGCCTTCGTGCTGCAATGGCTGGAATATCAATATGTTGCGCGCATGTTCTCGCGTGAAATCTACGTTGGGATCATCGGAACCGCCTTTGCCGCAGGTGGGGTCTGGGTAGGCTGGAAGCTGACTGCGCGCGCTGCGCCGGGGCCATTTGCTCTCAACACCGCGGCGCAGGTGTCGCTTGGGCTCACGGGTCAGGAAATGAAGGTTCTGGAGCGGCTTGGAACCGGCGATTCCAACAAAGACATCGCCCGCACCCTCGGCCTGTCGCCCAATACCGTGAAGACCCACACAACCAATCTTTACGCCAAGCTCGAAGTCAGCAGCCGGGGCCAGGCCGTCAGCAAGGCGCGAAGCCTGCATCTGATCCCTTGAGGGCTGGTACGAATAGGTGAAACGGGCGAATTCACCCATTTGGGCGATATACTCGCCGCCGGATTCAGGGGCAGCGTTGCGCATCGCAACGCAAACAGGGGGCACGGGCATGACCCGCACCATCTTCATCTACGGCATCATTTCGGGCGCGGTGGTTGCACTCGGCATCACGGCGACGATCATCTTCTCGGGCGGGCAGCCGCCGCATTCGAGCGTCTTCCTCGGCTATCTCATCATGCTGGTGGCTTTGTCCTCCATTCTTGTCGGTGTGAAGCAGTATCGCGACAACATGCAGGGCGGGGTGATCGGGTTCTGGAAAGCGCTGGCCATCGGCTTCGGCATCTCGGCAGTGGCGGGCGTGGCCTATGTGATCGTGTGGGAGGCCTATTGCGCCATCGCGCATTACGACTTCGCGGCCGACTATGCCAACAGCATCCTGCAGGCCAAGCGCGCGGCGCATGTGAGCGCGGCGGAGTATCAGAAAACGGTGGCGGAGATGGCCCAATTCCGCGCGCAATACGCCAACCCCCTGTTCCGCTGGCCGATGACGTTCATCGAGATATTCCCGGTCGGCGCCCTGATCGCGCTCGTGACCGCAGTGCTGGTGCGCAACCCGCACTTTTTGCCCGCACGCTCAGCGGCCCGCGCGGCATAGCTATCACGGCAGCAGAAGGCCTGGCCCCTGGCTAGGCCTTCTGCCAGATCCCGGAGAAGATGGGCTTCTTGTTCAATACATGGCCGCTGGCATCCGTCATGCGATACCCCTGCGCTTTCATGATGGCGCAGGTCTTGCGGAAATCGGCGAAGCTCAGATCGACCTGCGCATGCCAGTCCATCGATTGCTTCTCGAAGATCACCGCGAAACGGCTATCGCCGCTGCTGGTAAGGCTGGAAATCCGCACCGGGCAATAGCCCTGTGGCGCAAGGGCTGCGACCTGCTGCTGAAATTCGTTGGCGGACAGCGAAGAGAAAACTATCTGCGACGACGGATCGCCGCGTTCCCAGATCGCTGCATAATCGACACGCGCATCTACAAAGGCGAGTCTGTAGCCGTTGGCGGCATAGGTGGCGGTCTTGGTGTCGAATGCGGCCTGCTTCATGCCGTGCGCGGAATGCCATTCGGGGCCTGAAATGAGTTCCCAGATCGCCGAAAAGCGCGTGCCTTCTTTCGTCTTGAACGCGCTGACACGCCGCAGGCGATAGCCCCGCTTTTTATAGAACGTGTTGGTCATGCGGTATTTGGGGCCGTCAAGCGTGTCCACCGCGTACCAGGCCGTATCGGGCGCTGCGACCGAGACTTCCGCGTAATGCGGCACGTGGTTCGACTCGTCGCGGTGGATAAGCTGCTCGAGGAATAGCTGGAAGGAGGATTGCTGCGGAGGATGCTTGCGTGGAGCAAGCGCCTTCGAAGCACTTTTGATCGCGGATGCCAGGCTGACCTGGGTTGTGCCGCCCGTCAGGGCCAAAGCAGAGGCCCAGCCCAAGGCGAGCCGTCGCGAAATTGTCATAGGAATTCCCCACACGCTTTTGCTTGATGAAGTGTATCAGCCTTGGCATTCGCAAGCCAGCATGCACGTGGCGTTTCGCACCTCCATTGTGTTCAACGTTAACGTGCACATTTCCCAGCGCGCGATGGGATTTCTTCACGCGCCTCTGCAGCATGTGCTAGACGGTGAACCCAAGGCGGTACGATGGCGTCGCGGTTTTTCGTTGTTGCGGTTGTGTTGATCTCGGCAGTCGCTTCCGCCGCACCGATCGATCACGCCAAGAGAGAATTTGACGCTGCGGGCGGATGGGCGCTGTTCAAACGGACCTGGGTCTCGGCGCGATCATCGCAAACCGATGGTGCAGGGCTTGGCCCTCTGTTCGATGCGCGATCGTGCAACGCCTGTCACGCCGGCGGCGGCGCGGGCCGTGTCGCGGAAGATGCCATCGGCTCGGGGATGACGATCCGCGTCGGCCGAAACGACGGAACTCCCGATCCGGTTTACGGTTCGCAGATTCAGACGCAGGCACTGCCGGGACTTGAGCCGGAAGCGGATGCCGCCTTTCAATGGAATATGGATGGCGGCATACGCACCGCCAGACTGACTTTTGAGAAACTTCACTACGGCGCTCTGGCGCCGGAATCACGAACGGGGTTGCGCCGCGCACCATCCCTCTTCGGAACGGCTCTCCTGGAGGATGTTCCTGAAAGCGTGATTGTGAGCCAAACCCATGGCGGGCGTCCGTCATGGGTCGTGGCTGCGGACGGGACGCGCAAACTCGGCCGTTGGGGCTGGAAGGCGACGACGCCGGAACTGGCATCGCAGATCGAAATCGCGTTCCAGCGCGACTTCGGAATTTCGACGCCGGGACATCCGCAGGCCTATGGAGAATGCACGGCGGCGGAAAAAGCGTGCCGCGCAGCCGCGATCGACGTCATTGAAGTGCCGGATGCATCTCGCGATGTCATCGCTGCCTATCTGCGGTTTCTACGACACCCGCCACCGAAAAATGAATCTAGTGCCGGATTTGCGCTGTTCCGGAATCTGGGGTGTGCGGACTGTCACGCAACCTTGACAGATTCGAAGGGTCGTCTCGTGCATGCCTACACGGACATGCTTCTCCACGACATGGGCCCGGGCCTCGACGATGGGATTGCGGAGGGTGGGGTGCGGTCATCCGAATGGCGCACCGCGCCGTTGTGGGACGTTGCTGCCAATCTCTCGCAAGGCGGATTGCTGCACGACGGCCGCGCGCGCAGTATCGCCGAGGCAGTCCGGTGGCACGACGGCGAAGGCGCGAAAGCGCGTGCCGCTTTCGATAAATTGTCGCCGGCGGAGCAGATGAAAGTCGAAGGCTTTCTGCTCGACAATTGAAGGCTAGTCTTGGCGCTGTCATGCGGAGCGTGGTCACGCACAAGTATCTCGTGATCTGCGTGACTATATTCACACCCCATGCCTTTGCATCAGGCCCGCTTCACATCGCCCTGCCGCCGCAATCGGTGACGAGCTTCGACGATTGGCAGGCGACCGGGCAGGATATGAACAGCACGCGCCTTAGCGATCTGACCGCAGCACGGCCAGGTCGCTGAGGCGCGTGGATTAGTTGACGGTTACGTTCACCGCCGGTGACGGGATGCCGTTCGCGACGACTTCGAGCTTGCTTGCGCCGGTTTCTGTGGCGGCGGAAACGTCGAAGTTCGTCATGATCGTCGCGGAACCCGTTGCAACACCCATCGAGCTGTGGCCGTGCGTGCGTTCATAGAACACATGGCCCGTGGCGTTGTTGGTGATGCGCACCAGTGGATAGTTGGTGTGGCTATCGAATTCGTCACCGAACGCGGCGCCCTGGTTCAGCCCGTTGAACTGCGTTCCGGAGATTTGATAGGACGAGCCGCGTGTCACGCTGGAAGGAAATGCGGTGACCGCAGGTGCCCAGGATGGATCGTAGGTACCGGTCGATTTGTAAACCGCAAAACCTCCGATCAGCATTTCGCCGGATGGAAGCGGCATCAGAGCACCGCCCGCGCTGTTGAAGGGTTCGTGCTTCAAGGTCGTGCCATCGAATTCGTAGAGCGAACCGCTGGAACCTTCGGCAAGCGCGTTGCCATTCGTCAGCATGGCCACGGGTGTATCGAAGCCTTCGTCACCGTTGGGGAAATCCGGTCCCGCCGTCCAATGACCGCTCCTGTTGCCGGGGCTCGGCGGCGTCCAGATGGCCGTGTGCGCCTTGGTCTCGCCTTCCGGCAGGGCGCCTGTCGCGAACACGGTGCCATCCGGACGGCGAACTGCCGCCCCCGTTTCACCCGGCGGATCGTAGCACTTGTTCTTCGGGCCATACTGGATGCAATGCCCGCAACAATTCTGCGGGCCGCGAAGGTCGCCGGGCGTGTCGCCGGCGCTGACCCATTTGCCCTTCTCGGGGATGTAACGTTCGGTATGGGGATGCGCTTTGACGTCGACAGTAAGGAATGTGCCATCGGGCAGTAGCACCCAGCCTTCCTCCGCATGCCAGCCCTGCTTGTTGAGCGAAGGTATCGCCGACCATGTCAGCGTCGCGGCATCGAGCGCGGCCATCTTCGTCTTGAACTTGTATCCAAGGACGAAGCGTCCGTCGGGCAGGACGATCGACGGCGAGTCGCCGATGTTCTTCCAGCCCTTCGGCGGATTGATCATCGTCCAGGTGTTCGCGACGGGATCGTAGATCGCTGTCTGGTTGGTGAATGCGAATACGCCTAAATTGTATTCACCGCCGGAAATGATCACACGACCGTCCGCCAGCACTGCCTCGGCCTGCGCATAGGGCGCATAGCCCGCAGGCAGATCCGCCATTCTCGTCCAGGTACCCTTCTGGTAGCTGCCGTTGATGTCCGGCGTCAGCTTGTACCAATCGCTGTCGTTGAAACCCTGCGCAAGCACCGTGCCGTCGGTCAGCTGCATCGTGATTTCGGCGCCATCCGGCGGCAGGTGCAGCAGGTTGGTCATAGTTTGCGCGTTGGCAAGCGACGGCAAGGCCGCGGCCAGCGTGGCGGCAAGCAAAGCGATACGACGAAACATGAAACGCATCCTCTCTCTTTAGTTCACAGTGATGGCGACCGGAGTTGACGGAATTCCGTTGGCAACGACGGCAAGCGTGCTCGCGCCCGTCTCCATGCCGGAAGGAATGTCGATATTCGTCGAAACGATCGCGGCACCGGTGGCGACGCCCATGGTGCTGTGATCGTGCGTGCGCGCGTAGAAGACGTGGCTCGTCGCATTGTTGGTGATGCGCACGAGAGGATAGTTCGTGGCGGTCGTGTCCTCGTCGCCGAACTGGTTGGCCTGGGACAATCCGTTGAACTGCGTGCCGGAAATTTGATAGCTCGACCCGCGCGTCACGCTCGAAGGTGACGATGTGATCGTCGGCGCCCATGACGCTTGATACGTTCCCGTGGATTGATAGACGGCGAACCCGCCGACAAGGATTTCACCGGTCGGCAGCACCATAAGCGAGCCACCGGCACCGTTGAACGGTTCGTGGATCAGATGCGTGCCGTCGAATTCAAAGAGCGATCCGTCTAGGGTCTGGCAGAGCACGTTGCCATTCGGCAAGAGCGAGGCATAGGTGTCCCCCGCGTCCTGGTTACTCGGGAAATCCGGGCCCGCGCTCCAGTGCCCCGTCCTGTCGCCCACGCTGGGTGGCGTCCAGATATCGGTATGGGCATTGCTCCCGCCGCTCGCTTTTCCACCCACGGCGAACACAGTTCCATCCGGGCGCAGAATGCCGGGGCCGACCTCGCCGGGCGGCTGATAGCAGGGCTTGTTCGGATCGTAGGGGATGCAGCCGCAGCAATTCTGTGGCTCCCACAGATCGGCAGCCACGTCGCCGGCATTCACCCATTTTCCCTTCTCGGGAATGTAGCGTTCCGACTTGGGATGCTTCTTGACGTCGAACGTCAGGAACGTGCCGTCGGGCAGCAGCGTCCAGCCTTCCTCCGCGTTGAAATCGTTCTTCCCTTTGTTCGGCATCGCTGTCCACTTCAGCGTCACCGGATCGAGGAACGCGAGCAGCTTCTTGAACTTCGCGCCGAGCATGAACCGTCCGTCGGGAAGCACGATCGATGGCGAGTCCCCGATGTAGTCGAAGCCCTTGGGGTGATCGAGCATCGTCCAGGTGTTGGCTTTGGGATCGTAGATCGCGCCCAGATTGGTAAAGGAGAACTGGTTGTGATTGTACTCGCCGCCCATGATCACCACGCGCCCGTCCGCCAGCACGGCTTCGGCGAAATAGAGCGGTTGATAGCTGGACGGCAGGCTGGCCATTTTGGTCCAGGTGCCGTTCTGATAGCTGCCCTTGTTGTCGGGCGTCAGCTTCCACCAGTCGGTTTCCGCGTTGCCCTGTGCGAGCACTGTGCCGTCAGTCAGCTGAAATGTGATGAGCGCGCCGTCCGGCGCCTGATGCGTGAGATTGTGCATCGTTTGGGCCTGACACGGCAGAGTTGCGAGCCCCAGGGCCAGTGACAGCAAGACTTGACGCAGCATTGGAAGGATTCTCGTGGGCGGCGCGAGACGCTATCACTTCCCTGAAATGTGCAATAGCGGGGAGAGCCGCACAGGCGCATATCTCGCTTGCGGGAAACTTTCTTCCGCGACTGCGTTATTTTGGAACAAATATTCGAGGAACGGATATGGCGGCTAAGAAAAAGTCTGTGAAGCGCAAGAAGCCGACGACGCGCACCGCACGAGACGAGGGCGCGGCCAAGCTGAGCAGCCGGCCAATCTGGCAGGGGCATCTGCGGCTGTCGCTGGTGTCGTGCCCAGTGGCGCTGTTTACCGCGACCTCGCGATCAAACGACATTTCGTTTCACCTGCTCAATCCCGAGACCAACAACCGCATCCGTATGGTGCCCACCGATCCCGATACGGGGCCGGTCGAACGCAGCGATCTTGTGAAGGGCTATGAAATCTCGAAGAACAACTATGTCGTCGTGACGCCGAAGGAGCTGGACGCCGTCAAGCTCGAAACCACGCACACGATGGAGATCGAGCGCTTCGTCGATGCCGGCGACATCGACCGCCTGTTCTGGAACCAGCCCTACTATCTGGTGCCGAACGAGGACAGCGGCGTGGATGCCTATGTCGTGATCCGCGATGCATTGCGCCAGACCGGGCGCATCGCGCTCGGCCGCGTGGTCATGCACACGCGCGAGCGGCTGGTCGCATTGGAGCCGCGCGACAAGGGTATCGTCGCCTATACGCTCCGTATGCGGAACGAAGTCGCCGAGCCGAAGAAGGCTTTCCACGACATTCCCGAGACTCGCCCGAACAAACAGATGATCGAGATCGCAACCAAGATCATCGAGCAGCAGGAAGGTCCGTTCGATCCCGACAAATTTCAGGATCGCTATGAAAAGGCGCTGCGCGAACTCATCCATCGCAAGGAGAAGGGCGAGAAGATCGTCCAGGCCGAGCCGGTCGAGGATACGAACGTTATCGATCTGATGGCGGCGCTGAAGAAGAGCTTGAAGCACAAGGGCCGCGCGGAGGAGACCGAGAAGCGCGTGAAAAAGCGGGCGAGGCGGTAGAAACTAAGAAAGCCGCACCCACTCTCAGTGCGGCTTTGTCGCGTCGGGCCCGCCGCGCGTGGCGCCCGACTGCGTCGGCGAGTATGTTCCGGAGAGCGCCTCATACTGCTGAGAGCCGTCGGAATAATACAGCACGAATTTTCCGGCGCCCGACTTTTTCGCCGGCGGAGTGAAATACCAGGTGAAGACCTCGGCCAGATCGTTCGAGTCGTTCGCGACGATATAGGTGCCCTGGGAGTCGAGGGCCACTTTCGCGACGGTTCCTCCTTCCACGTCCGTGTATCCGCACCCGGATCGCGTGCCCCACACCGACGCTCCCGACGTGGTCAGCGAAAACGTGTTGCAGAATCCGTCGAGGCCGATGTTGAGAACGTAATTCTTCGCTGAGGCCCCGGCCGCGCCCAATGCAAGAATCGCGCACGCGAGTGACAGGTTCTTGAGCATGTTGGATCTTTCGCTTTTTCGTGGCCGAGCAAAGCGCAATAATCGCCTCGTCGCGCTAAGATTGAATGACGGATTGCAATGGAACGTATGCGTCGGCGCTGAACTGCAGATGAAATGTGCTCACGAATGGAAGGGTGTAAGCCTGACTGTAGTCCGCGACGATGTGGCCGGTCAAAACGTTGTCGATGGTGGAAGTGGTGTATTCCACGGTCGCAGCGGGCAATCCCGCCGACGTCAGATAGGCATTCACATTGTTCGCGATTTGCGACTCCGTCGCGGAGTTGTTCAGGGCAACGGTTCTCGCGGCGGTCTCGACGGCGTAGTCGAGGGACATGTTGTTGAACAGGATGATCCCGACATAAGCGATGCCGATCACAAATGTAAAAAAAACGCTGGATACGATCGCGAACTCAATCGCCGTCGCGCCGCTTTCCTGCCGAAGAAGCTCGTCGAGTGTTCTGCATCCGCGCATGGTCAGTGGACCCTTACGGTTTCGCTCAGTGTCTTTTGAATGTGAACGAACGTCCCGCCGAGCGGCGCGGAGGCCTGGGCGCTGACGAAAGTCCGCGGCTGGCTGCCGTCGGAGCATATCTGATTGCAGATACCTGCGCCGGCGCGACACATGCACATGCTTGTCACGGTGAGGGAGGAGCCGCTGGGCCTGGCTTGCCATGCTTGAACGCCGACGGCTTGCGCCTGCGTCATGTCCGTGCCCCCGTTCATCGCATATTGCACGCTGGCGCGAATGGCCGTTTCCATATGCGACGCACCCGTCGCAACGTCGCTGGCGTCGGAAATCATCAGCGTGACGAGCGCAAGAACCGGAACGATGATTGCGAATTCGATGGCTGCGGTGGCGCGGAGGTCTCGCGCAAAGCCGCGAACTGTCCTGCGAATAGCCGATGCGGCGACTGGATCAGGCATGGTTTCTACTCCACGACGGAAACGTTGCCGGGCACGTTAATGCTCGCCATGCCGCTGTTGGGGCAGGATGTGCTGAACGTGGCCGAACCGGTGTAATAGATCGTGTCCCCTATGACCTGCATGCAACCGCCCGAGCCGCTGAAATTGCCGAGCAGCTCGATGTTCTGGCTCGGGAAATAGAGAGCTCCCGTAAGACGGGTCGTAGCCGTACCGTTGAATGTCTGATCGGCATAGGCCATCGACCTGTCACCGAAAAAGAGTATTCCCGAATAAGTTCCGGTTGTTGGTGCCGTAAGAGTCAGCGTGGCGTTGCCATTGACCTGCATCGTGGCATTGTTGGTAAGGTAGAACGTCACACCGTTGCCGCTGATCGCGGCGTTCGAATTGATCTTGAACGCGCCGCCGGAAACGACATAGACACCCGGTTGGACCGTGACGTTGCCGCTAAGGCTGAGGCCGTCGCAATAGCGGCCGGGAGACAGGACGCCATTGGTCGGACCGCTCGCGCAAGTCGGGGAAACGAGCGGCGCTGGCACCGACGCATAAGGATCGGGCACGTAAGGAGAGTTTGTCGTCACGGCTGCGCATGACGTCAGCGTCAGCGAGGCCGTCACATAGTCGCCGCCAACAGCATCCACGCAGGGCGCGGTGACCTTCGCGCTGCCGCCCAGGGCAAAGGCATCACTCGCGATCGAATCCGAGACGATGTTGCAGTTTGTAAAATCTGCATCCGCGTTTCCCCAGAACTGAACGGTCCTGGACGCTTTCTTGTCGAGCCCGAGCATGCATGCCGGGGCAGGTTGGGCGTAGGTTCCCACCGCGCGCACACTGATCGGCACCGTGCCGCTTGCGAACAGCGACGTGAAGTATCGCGGCTCGTTTTCCGTGAGCAGGATTGCGACGGAGCGCGAATTCTGATTTGCGCCGGAAATGGGCGGAGAACGGAGGGTGAGCGTACCCTGGCTCGACACCCAGCCATTGTTGGCCGCGTCGCTTCTCGCATTTTGAACGAGGTCCGTCGCGTCTGCACCGCTTCTGAGCGACATGACGGCGTTATAAGCAGTGACATCGGCCGCGGATTGCAGGTCGCGATGACGGTAATACCAATAGCCCGTCTCAGCACCCAGACCACAAAAGCCGACCAGAGCCGGCAGCGCGATACCGGTGATGATTGCGACATTTCCGGTGCGGGAATGAATCCAGCTCCGCATTGTCGCGTACAATCCGGTTTTCCCCAGCATCGCATCCACCACCAACTGCGTTGAGAGGGTAGGATTGCGCTGCCGCTTTAACTTTGGCTCTAGAATTTCCGAACGTTTTCTCGAAAACAGGTCGCGAATGATTAACCTGACTGCGACCCGCCCTACGCCTAAGAGGCTGGCGGTGCTCTTCCGCGCGGTGCACATAGTATATTCCGAGCGGGAAGTTAGTCGTGGCTACTAGGCGCCGGCCAGAAGTATCTTTATCGCTGCCTTTAGGCGAACTTCGCTTCCAAGATAGTCTTTCCAGGCCGAGCTCTTCTGGATCAGCGCGGGCGCGGTGCGAACGGTGAATTTCTTCGGATCGAGTCCCTTCTTCACCTGCGCCCAGGTCAGCGGCATTGACACGGTCGCGCCCTCGCGAGCGCGCGGCGAGAGCGGCGCAACGGCGGTCGACATGCGGTCATTACGCAGATAGTCGAGAAAGATCTTTCCGCCGCGGTCCTTCTTCGCCATTGAAATGAGATAGTCGCCCGGGCTGTCGGCTGCCATTTGCTCGCAGACGCCACGCGCGAACGCCTTCACCTCTTTCCAGCCGAGCTTGTCTTTCGTCGATAACGGCGTGACGACATGCAATCCCTTGCCGCCGGTAGTCTTGCAGAAGCTGACGAGACCCAAATCCTTCAGGCGGTCGCGGAATTCGAGCGCACCCCGGATCACCTTGTCGAACTTCACGTCCGGCGCGGGATCGAGATCGAAGACGAGGCGGCCGGGCAGGTCGGGCTTGAACGGCACGCAATTCCACGGGTGCAGTTCCAACCCACCAACCTGCGCGATGGCGGCGAGACCCTCGATCCGATCGATCTGCAGATAGGGCTGACGGTCGCCGGACACTTTCGCGAGCGTGAGCAGATTGGACGTTCCCTTCATCGCATGGCGCTGGAAGAACCGCTCGCCGCCGATGCCGTCCGGCGCGCGCACGATGGAGCAGGGCCGCCCCTTGATATGCGGCATCATCCATTCGCCGACGGCTTCGAGATATTCGGCGAGATCGAGTTTCGTGACCGGATTCTTGTCGCCGGCATCGGGCCACAGCGTCTTGTCGGGGTGAGAGATCGGTACGCCCATGACGACGCTTGGACCGGCCTTTGCCGGTGTCTTCTTCGCAGGCATCTTCTTTGCCCTTGGTTCAGCCAAATCCGTCTTGCTCGGCGCTGCGGGTTTCTCGGCCTCGACTTCATCGGCAGGTTTGTCTTCGCGCAAGCCCTTGAAGGCGGCCTGGCGCACATTGCCGTCACCCGTCCAGCCCGCGAATTCGATCTCCGCGACCAGCACCGGCTTCACCCAATGGACATTGGGCCCGCGCTTCGGCGCATTGTCGCCACCGAACGGACTTTCCTTGGCTTCGACCTTCTTCAGGCGCGGGAAGATACGCGCGACGGTGTTGCGGCCATAGCCGGTTCCGACCTTGCCGACATAGACGAGATGCTTGCCGCGATGCACACCGACCAGAAGCGAACGAAAGCGGCCATCGGTCTCATCCCACCCGCCGATGACGACCTCATGGCCGGCGCGACACTTCGATTTCGTCCAGTCATCGCGACGGCCGGAGCGATAGGGGGCATCGAGTTTCTTGGAGACGATGCCTTCCAGAGACATGCGGCAGGCCGATTTCAGCACGGCGTCGCCACCGCTGGTGAAGTGCTCAACATAGCGGATGAGCGACTGGCTCTTCGCGAGATTGTCTTTGAGGAATTGATCCAGCCGCTCCTTGCGCTCCGACAACGGCAGCGGCCGCAAATCTTCATCGTCCGCAAACAGCATATCGAAGACGAAATAGATCAGTTGGTCCGTCTTGCCGTCCGACAGAGCGGCCTGGAGCGCCGCGAAGTCCGGTGCGCCGTTGTGGTCGAGCGCGACGATCTCGCCATCGAGGATGCAATCGGGGAGCTTTGCGCCTGCTTTCGCGATTGCTTCGAATTTCTCGGTCCAGTCGAGGCCTTTGCGCGTGCGCAATACAGCTTTGCCGTCGGCGACACGCATCTGCATGCGATAGCCATCGAATTTGACCTCATGTACCCACGCCGCGCCGGAGGGTGGGCGATCATAAAGCTTGGTCAGCTGCGGCTCGACGAAACGTGGCATCGACGCGACGTGCCTGACCTTCACCGATTTTCGCTTCGGCTCCGGTGTCGAAAGCTTCGCAACCTTTCGCGCTTTCGCGGCGTCGCCGTTGTCGGAATTCCAGACTGCATCTCTCTTGAAGCTGCTGCCCTTGCGCATGAAGGGCTTGGGCTTCTTGCCTTTGCCGGCCTCGATGTCTTCCATCCCACGGCCGGAGGCAATGGATGTCGCATTCTTGGCGAGCCACTTCTCTGCATCGCCTTCCTTCTCGTAATCGTCGTGATGTTTGATGAGCAGCCAGTTGTTGCGCTTGCTCCTGAATTTGTCGTTGCGCATGCGCACGAGAGCCCAGCTGCCCTGCAGCCGCTCGCCATCGAGCGTGAATTTGAGATCGCCCTTGCGCAGCATCGCTTCGGCGTCGCCCTCCGGCTCCCAATAGCCGCGATCCCACAGCATCACCGTGCCGCCACCATACTGGCCTTTCGGGATTGTGCCTTCGAAGTCGCCGTAGTCGAGCGGATGATCTTCGACCTCGACGGCCAGCCGTTTTTCGGCGGGATCGAGCGATGGCCCGCGCGTTACCGCCCAGGATTTGAACACGCCGTCAAGCTCCAGCCGGAAATCATAGTGCAGCCGGGTTGCCGCATGCTTCTGGATCACGAAGCGCAGGCGTTTCGATTTCGCGACCTTCTCCGCGCCGCTGGGTTCTGCGGTCTTCTTGAAATCGCGCTTCTTGCGATAGGTGGAGAGCTTTTGGGTGACCACGATCAGTGCCGCTTGAAATATTGCACGTCGCGCTCGTGCTTTTCCGCGGCGGCGCGTGATTTGAATGTCCCGAGGTTGCGGCGCTTGCCGGTTTTGGGATTTTTCTTGCGGGAATAGAGGCGGTATTCGCCCGATTTCAGCTTGCGGATCATAACGCCTCCGGGCGTATCGTACTCCAAAGAGAACGATAACGCCCGGAACCCGTTCCGCGAGCGGAGCGCTACTTGCTGAGCGAGCTTTGCTTGTTCAGCGTACTTTGGATCTTCTCGGCCATGTTCAGATGGGTCTGCACAGCCGCCGCGGTCTTGTTGGCAAACGTCTTGATCGACGCCGTATCGCCATCCTTGGCATAGCCCTGCATCAGGATCAGCGCTTCCTTATGGGCATCGACCTGCTGCGCCATGTAGCGGCCGTCGAAATCGGCGTCCTTGGCGCCGCGCAGTTCGTCGAGCATGCCCTGACGGCGGTCATCGACATGGGCCGGCGGTGTGATCTCCGGATGCGTCCTGGCAAGTGCGGCTTTCAGCTTTTCCGTCGTGCCGGTATGCGCGGTGACCATCTTGGCCGCGAATTCCTTCACGCTGGCGTTCTGGCTGCGCTGCTCGGCAATTTTGCCGGCTTCGACTTCATACATGTCGCTGACGGCAGCGGCATCGGCGAAACCCTTGGTCGTAGATGTCATCTCGGCGGAGATCACGCCGACTCCGTGCCCCACCGTATCCTTGACCGCGCTCACGGTGTCGTTGGCCGTTCCAGGTGCTGGGCTTTGATGACCCGGCTGGTCAGCAGGCGCAGCGGCGGCCGGATTGGCAAGAAGCGTAAGGGATGCCAGCGATGCGCTGAGCAGAAGGGCGGATTTCATATGGGGTACTCCACAATTGGCGTCCCCCTCAGTCCAGAAAACTTCCAGCCATGTTGGTTGGTTCCCCGGATATTAAGCCTATATCATGCGGCGGAACCTGCGGTTCCAGCGCTTGGTGGCGCGCTGCTGACACTTTTCGCAGGGTCCGTGCGTATTGTTGAAACGCTTCCAATTTTTGGCCGTTACCAATTGGATGGTCGGCGGCGCGAAGGGGTTTGCACGTGTCTAAGGAAACCTTGCATCAGCGCGCGGAAACTCGCGACGGGCTTGCTGCCCAATATCGCGCAGTCCGGATGCAGACAGAGGCGCTGGCGCGGCCGCTTTCTCCGGAAGACCAGAACGTCCAGTCCATGCCCGATGCCAGCCCGGCGAAGTGGCATCTGGCGCATACGACCTGGTTCTTCGAGCGCCTCGTGCTTTCGCGGATGCCGAGCTACGAGGTTTTCGACCCGCGCTACGATGCGCTGTTCAATTCCTATTATCTGGGTCTCGGCCAGCCCTTGACGCGCGCACAGCGGGGCCTGCTGACGCGGCCGGACGCGACCGACATCCTTGCCTATCGCCGCTATGTCGATATCGCGATGGCGGACGCACTGGCCGATCCGGACGAGGCGATCCGCGACATCGTGATCCTCGGCCTCAATCACGAACAGCAGCATCAAGAATTGCTGCTCACTGATATCAAGCACGCGTTTTCCTGTAACCCGCTTCTGCCGGCATACCGCAAGGCGGCGCTCTCGGCGGTGCAGAACGCGCCGGCACTGGAATGGGCGCGGCACGACGGTGGACAGATCGAGATCGGGCATCACAGCGAGGGTTTTGCGTTCGACAATGAGAGCCCCAGGCATGTCGTGACGTTATGTCCGTTCCGTCTGGCGTCGCGGCCTGTCACCTGCGGCGAATATCTCGAATTCATCAGCGATGGCGGTTACGAGCGGCCGGAGTTCTGGCTGTCCGATGGCTGGTCGCTGGCGCAAAGTGAGAAATGGCTTGGACCGCTTTATTGGCTGGGGCGCGGTGAGGTGTTCACGCTGAACGGCCCGCGCCCGATCGATCCCGCCGAACCTGTGGCGCATGTGAGCTTCTACGAAGCGGCGGCCTATGCGGCATGGGCCGGCAAGCGCCTGCCTTCGGAATTCGAGTGGGAGGCAATCGCGAGTGCTGCTCCGCGCGCCGGTAATTTCCTCGACAGCGACCTGCTGCATCCGAGCGCAGCGAAACCTGGCGCAAGCCAGTTGTTCGGCGATGTGTGGGAGTGGACGCGGTCATCCTACGATCCTTATCCCGGCTACAAGCCGTTCGAAGGGCCGCTGTCGGAATACAACGGCAAATTCATGATCGGGCAGATGGTCCTGCGCGGCGGATCCTGTGTCACGCCGGCCGGCCATATTCGCCCCACCTATCGCAATTTCTTCCCGCCGGCCGCGCGCTGGCAATTCAGCGGCATACGTTTGGCGGAGGATGCATGAGCAGGCCGGAAATCCTTTTACGCGGCCGTGTGCTGCGTTCCCACGAGCGCGGCGGCGAATTTGCCGAAGCTCTGCTCGATGGATTGGGCCGCGCGCCCAAAAGCCTGCCGTGCAAGTTCTTCTATGACAGCGAAGGCTCCACGCTGTTCGACCGCATCTGTGAACTTCCGGAATATTACCCGACGCGAACGGAAGTGGCCCTGCTGCGGCAGAACGTGGAAGAGATCGCCACACTGATCGGCGCGGATGCCGCGTTGATCGAGTTCGGTGCCGGCTCTCTACAAAAAGTCGGCCTGCTGCTCGATGCATTGGATCATCCGCGTGCCTATGCGCCGATCGATATTTCGGGCGACTATTTGCACGCGATGTCGGCGCGGCTGACAATGTTGTATCCCGATGTCCCCGTGTTGCCCGTCGTCGCCGATTTCACGCGGCCCTTTGGATTGCCCAAGGAATTGGGCGAGGCGCGTCGCGTGGGGTTCTTCCCGGGCTCGACCATCGGCAACATGGATTCGGCGGAGGCGCTCGCCTTCCTGCGCAAAGCCGCGGCCCTGCTGAAAGGCGGTGGGCTTCTGATCGGCGTCGATCTGGTGAAAGATCCCGCGATCCTTCATGCGGCCTACAATGATTCAGCCGGTGTGACGGCGGCGTTCAACAAGAACCTGCTCGCGCGCGCCAACCGGGAACTCGACGCGGACTTCGATCTCGACAATTTCGCGCACTACGCCTTCTATCATCCGCGCCGTCAGCGGATAGAAATGCATCTGACGAGCCTGATGCGCCAGCGCGTGTCGGTCTGCGGACAGAACATCGAATTCGAAGACGGCGAGACCATCCATACCGAGAACTCGCACAAATACACCGCGGAAGGCTTCTGGGCGCTCGCTGTGCAGGCGGGCTTTGCCCCGCGACGTTCTTGGTGCGACAAAGACGGACTGTTCAGCCTGCACTGGCTGGAATGCGTCTGACGTAGCCGCTCTCGTGCTTCGACAATCTCAGCACGAGAGTATGCTCAATTTCCCTTGCTCTGCTGAGCTTGTCGCAGGGTGAGCGCTGCCAGACCGCGGAATCTTGAATGCAAAAAAAAGGGCGGACCAAACGGTCCGCCCTTTGTCTTTCCCCTCGGTTCGATCAGCCGCCGAGGTCTATGACTGCGCGGCGGTTCTGGGGTTCGCGAACGCCCGGGCCGGTCGCGACCAGCGGATCGTGGAAGCTCTTGCCTTCGATCGCGATCGTCGAGCCGTCCATTCCTTCGTTGATCATCTCTTCCTTCACCGAATTGGCGCGGCGCTCCGACAGAGCCTGATTGTAGGTGTCGGAACCGACCGTGTCGGTGTGGCCGGTGACCATCACGCGCACCATGCCGGTGGACTTCGCGGTCTTGACCGCTTCTGCGACGACTTCCTGGGCCTTTTCGGTCAGATTCGACTTATCGAAGTCGAAGAAGACGATGAAGGTCTTTACTGCGGCCGGGGGTGGCGGTGGAGGAGGGGGTGGGGGCGGCGGAGGCGGCGGCGGTGCGGCCTCGGGCTCCGGCGGATTGAAGTACCAGCGCACGCCCAACAGCGCGACGTTCTCCTCCGGCGCCTTCAGATGAACGGGTGTCAGGCCCGGAATGTCGGAAGCGAGACGCGTGCCGCTGCCTGTCGTGCGGTAGCGATAGTCCGCGAACAAATCTATGTTGTCCGAGATGGGCATCGATAGGCCCGCGATGCCCTGATACATGAACCCCGTATCGACGCCCCGCACAAAGTCACCTGCGCCGGCGAGATTAATCCGGTTGTGAAGATTGCCCATACCGACGCCACCGCCGATGGACGCGGTAAGCCCCCACCATCCGAGCGGAACGTCGTATACGGCGTTGAACATCGCTGAGCCGAGCTGCATCCCACCTTTTGCGGTCGGACCGAATAGCGATTTGCTGTTGAGCCCGCGCTGCTCGTAGCCGATTTCCAACTCTGTGCGGAAACCGCTGTCGCCCCATTTATAGCCGAGCGCCGCAGTCCCCAGCACGTCATCGTGGTAGGGCACCTTGACCTCGAGCGGAGGCGCGATGGTCGAATTGTTGTAGTGCGCAAGCTCCATCGTGTCCCAGCCGGCGCCGAGGCCGAGATACCAGCCGGTGGCCTCGCTGGCGACGGCGGGGGTTGCGAGCGCTAACGCCGCCACACCAGCAAGAGCAATTGAACGAATAGTCATGAGAAGCCTCTCCTTTAATTTGTCAGCGCAGGTGCTCGCCCGTCACCACGTCAGCCCGATAACGCGGTGGAACCGGAAAGGTTTGGCAGTCGGCCGCGGTAGTTGCGCCCCACAACCGCTTTCCCGACATGCTGTGGCCGCGCCGCTACAGCAACGGCGTCGACCGCCCGGATTTTAGCGGATTTCTAAGATGCTGTTTTCGTTTCGTTAATCCCGCTCCATCGGCAAGCAACTGTGGTTGCCCATGCGTGGAACCAAATGAAGGATCGTCCGTTTAACCCGGCGAGGGAACTTCCGTTTAGGGCGAATCCGCTGCCGGGCTGATCGCTTCCAGGGGCCGACATGAAATCACGAAACGCCGCCACAAACCGGGCTGAAAAGCCGACTCTTCCAATTCCTACTTCGCTTCAGAACGGTACCGGCGCGAGCCCCGGCGGGGGCGGAGCCCATATCAACAGTCATGACTCAGAGATCGATCTCGAAGAATTTCTCGTTGCCTTGCAGGCGATGCGCGACGGCAGCTTCAACGTCCGCATGCGCGGCGACCAGGTCGGGCTGTCCGGCAAAATCGCGGACACCTTTAATGAAATTGTCGCCAACAACCAGCGCATGGCCGAGCAGCTCGAGCGCGTCGGCGAGATGGTCGGCCGACAGGGGAAGACACGCCACCGCGTCAAGCTCGGCAAGACCACGGGCTCGTGGGGGGAGATGGAATCCTCGATCAACACCTTGATCGACGATCTGCTCTGGCCGACGACCGAAGTGACGCGCGCCATATCGGCAGTCGCCAAAGGCGACTTGTTGCAAACCGTGCATCTCGATGTCGAGGGACGCCCGCTGCAAGGCGAGTTCCTGCGTTCCGCGACCATCGTCAACACGATGATCCGGCAATTATCGGTGTTCACCTCCGAAGTGACGCGCGTTGCGCGCGAAGTGGGTTCGGAAGGAAAGCTCGGCGGTCAGGCGCAGGTGCGCGAAGTGACCGGTGTGTGGAAGGACCTGACCGAGTCCGTGAACTCGATGGCCAATAACCTCACCGCCCAGGTTCGTAACATCGCGGACGTGACCATCGCCGTGGCGAATGGCGACCTGTCGAAGAAGATCACCGTGGACGTGCGCGGCGAAATCCTTCAGCTGAAGGAAGCCATCAACACGATGGTGGACCAGCTGCGTTCGTTCGCGTCAGAAGTGACACGCGTGGCGCGCGAGGTCGGCACCGACGGCAAGCTCGGTGGCCAGGCGCTGGTGCCGGGTGTCGCCGGTACCTGGAAGGACCTGACCGACTCCGTCAACGCGATGTGCGGCAACCTGACCGACCAGGTGCGCAACATCGCCCAGGTGACCACCGCCGTTGCGCGCGGCGACCTGTCCCGCAAGATCACCGTGGACGTGCGCGGCGAAATTCTCGAACTCAAAGACACCATCAACACGATGGTGGATCAGCTGAACGGCTTCGCGTCGGAAGTGACCCGCGTCGCGCGCGAAGTGGGTACGGAAGGCAAGCTCGGCGGCCAGGCACAGGTGCCCGGTGTCGCGGGAACGTGGAAGGACCTCACCGACAACGTGAACTTCATGGCGTCGAACCTGACCGCGCAGGTTCGAAACATCGCCGAAGTGTCGACCGCGATCGCGAATGGTGACCTGTCGAAGAAGATCACCGTGAACGTGTCGGGCGAAATCCTGCAGCTCAAGGAAACCATCAACACGATGGTGGACCAGCTCAACGCCTTTGCCGGCGAAGTGACACGCGTCGCGCGCGAAGTGGGCACCGAAGGCCGTCTCGGCGGGCAGGCGCAGGTGCCCGGCGTCGCCGGTACCTGGAAGGATTTGACCGATAACGTGAACTTCATGGCGTCGAACCTGACATCCCAGGTGCGAAACATTGCCGAAGTCGCGACCGCCATCGCCAATGGCGATCTGTCGAAGAAGATCACCGTCGACGTGAAGGGTGAGATTCTCAAGCTCAAGGAAACCCTGAACACCACCGTCGATCAGTTGAATGCTTTCGCCTCGGAAGTGACGCGCGTTGCGCGCGAGGTGGGCACCGAAGGCAAGCTCGGCGGTCAGGCGGTGGTGCGCGGCGTGGCCGGCATCTGGAACGATTTGACGGACTCTGTGAACTCGATGGCGCGCAACCTGACGGGTCAGGTGCGAAACATCGCCGAAGTCGCGACCGCCATCGCGCGCGGCGACCTGTCGAAGAAGATCACCGTGAACGTGTCTGGTGAAATTCTGGAGCTGAAAGACACCATCAATACGATGGTGGACCAGCTGAACGCCTTCGCGTCGGAAGTGACGCGCGTGGCGCGTGAGGTCGGCACCGAAGGCAAGCTTGGCGGCCAGGCCGAAGTGCCGGATGTGGGCGGCACCTGGAAGGATTTGACCGACTCCGTGAACTCGATGGCTGGTAACCTCACCGCGCAGGTCCGTAACATCGCGGAAGTGGCGACCGCCGTGGCCGGCGGCGACCTTTCGCGCAAGATCACCGTGGACGTGCGCGGCGAAATCCTTCAGCTGAAGGAAACGCTGAACACCATGGTGGATCAGCTCAACCGCTTCGCCGGCGAAGTGACGCGCGTTGCGCGCGAAGTCGGCACCGAAGGCCGTCTCGGCGGTCAGGCACAAGTGCCGGGCGTTGCCGGTACGTGGAAGGATTTGACCGACAACGTGAACCTGCTGGCGGCGAACCTGACCACCCAGGTCCGTAATATCGCCGAAGTGACCACCGCTGTGGCGCGTGGTGACCTGTCGCGCAAAGTGACGGCTGACGTGAAGGGTGAAATTCTCGAGCTGAAGAACACCATCAACACCATGGTTGATCAGCTCAACGCCTTTGCGGCCGAAGTGACGCGCGTGGCGCGCGAAGTCGGCACGGAAGGCAAGCTCGGCGGCCAGGCGCAGGTGCCCGGTGTCGCGGGTACCTGGAAGGACCTCACCGACAACGTGAACGTCATGGCGTCGAACCTGACGGCTCAGGTGCGAAACATCGCCGAGGTCGCGACCGCCATCGCCAGCGGCGACTTGTCCAAGAAGATCACCGTGGACGTGCGCGGCGAAATCCTGCTGCTAAAGGACACCTTGAACACGATGGTGGAGCAGCTGCGCTCCTTCGCCGCCGAAGTGACGCGCGTGGCGCGCGAGGTCGGCACCGAAGGCCGTCTCGGCGGCCAGGCGCAGGTGCCGGGCGTCGGTGGTACGTGGAAGGACTTGACCGACAACGTGAACCTGCTGGCGGCGAACCTGACCACCCAGGTGCGAAACATCGCCGAAGTGACCACCGCCGTGGCGCGCGGCGACTTGAGCCGTAAAGTGACCGCCGACGTGAAGGGTGAGATTCTCGAGCTCAAGAACATCATCAACACGATGGTGGACCAGTTGAATGCCTTCGCCGCTGAAGTGACGCGCGTCGCGCGCGAGGTGGGCACCGAAGGCCGCCTCGGCGGACAGGCACAAGTGCCGGGCGTTGCCGGTACCTGGAAGGATTTGACCGACACCGTGAACGTCATGGCGGCGAACCTGACCGAGCAGGTGCGCGGCATCGTGAAGGTCGTGACCGCGGTCGCGAATGGTGAACTCAAGCAGAACCTCACCGTGAAATCGAAGGGCGAGGTGGCCGCGCTCGCCGAGACCATCAACAACATGACCGAGACGCTGGCGACCTTCGCCGATCAGGTGACAACGGTTGCGCGCGAGGTCGGCGTGGAAGGCCGCCTTGGCGGTCAGGCCAACGTGCCGGGTGCGGCGGGTACCTGGAAGGACTTGACCGGCAACGTGAACCTGCTGGCGGCGAACCTCACCACGCAGGTGCGCGCCATCGCCGAAGTGGCGACCGCTGTGACCAAGGGCGATCTAACACGATCCATCCAGGTCGATGCGCGCGGTGAGGTGGCTGAGCTCAAGGACAACATCAACACCATGATCGGCAACCTCCGCCTCACGACGGAGCGCAACACCGAGCAAGACTGGCTGAAGACCAACCTCGCCAAATTCACGAACATGCTTCAAGGCCAGCGCGATCTGACGACCGTGGGCCGGTTGCTGCTGTCGGAACTGACGCCGCTGGTCGACGCGCAGCTCGGCGTCATCTATCAGATGGAAGGCGAGGCTGAGGACAAGCTTCGCCTCCTTGCCAGCTACGCCGACGACAATGTCGATGGGCATCCCAAGCGCATCGAAGTCGGCGCCGGCTTGGTGGGTCAATGCGCCCGCGACAAGCGCAGCCTGCTGGTGACCGGCCTGCGCGAGAATGCAACGCCGATCAATTCGGCGCTTCTCAAGGTCGCGCCCTCCAGCATTATCGTGCTGCCGGTCCTGTTCGAGAGTCAGGTCAAGGCGGTGATCGAGCTGTCGTCGCTCAGCAACTTCACCGATCTGCAGATCGCGTTCCTCGAGCAGCTCACATCCAGCATCGGTATCGTCCTGAACTCGATCGAAGCGACGATGCAGACCGAAGGCCTGCTCAAGCAATCGCAACAGCTCGCCGGTGAATTGCAGACTCAGCAGACCGAGCTTCAGCAGACCAACGACAAGCTGGAGCAGAAGGCGCAGCAGCTTGCCGAACAGAACGTCGAAGTGGAGCGCAAGAACCAGGAAATCGAGCAGGCGCGCCGCGCGGTCGAAGAAAAGGCCGAGGAGCTTGCGCTGACGTCCAAGTACAAGTCCGAATTCCTGGCGAATATGAGCCACGAACTGCGTACGCCGCTGAACTCCATCCTGATCCTTGGCCAGCAGCTGACCGACAACCCGGATGGCAATCTGACCAGCAAACAGGTCGAGTTCGCGCGTACGATTCACGGCGCGGGATCGGATCTCCTGAACCTGATCTCCGACATTCTCGACCTCTCCAAGATCGAGTCCGGCACCGTCACCGTCGATGCCGAGGAAATCGGATTGTCCAACGTCATCGATGCAGTCTCGCGGCCGTTCCGGCACGAGGCTGATGCACGTGCACTGGTCTATGAGGTCGACATCGATCCGAGCATCGGCCGCACGATCTCGACCGACTCCAAGCGCCTGCAGCAGGTGCTGAAAAACCTGCTCTCCAACGCTTTCAAATTCACCGAGCGCGGTGGCGTCAAGCTTTCCGTTTCCAAAGTCGACAGAGGATGGTCCCCCGACAACCCGGTTCTGTCGCAGGCATCGAGCGTTGTCGCCTTCGAGGTGTCGGATTCGGGCATTGGCATTCCGCTTGAGAAGCAGAAGATCATCTTCGAGGCGTTCCAGCAGGCCGATGCCGGCACCAGCCGCAAATATGGCGGTACCGGTCTTGGCCTCGCGATCAGCCGCGAATTGTCGAATCTGCTCGGCGGCGAAATCCATCTTCGCAGTACGCCGGGCAAGGGCAGCGCGTTCACGCTGTATCTGCCGCTGCGCTATGTCGGCCCCGCCAGCGACTGGCGGACATCGGTGCGGAATGACGGCTCCGCATCGGAGCGCAATCGCGCGATCATCACCTTACCGGAGCGGGTCACCGAGCCCGTGCTGGACGACCGGGAAGATATCGCGCCCGGGGACGCGGTGCTGCTGATCGTCGAGGACGATCCACATTATGCGCGCGTGCTCGTGGACCTCGCGCATGACGAAGGATTCAAGGTCCTGGTCGCGATGCGCGGCGATGACGCGATCGAGCTGGCGCTGGAATATCGGCCGGCGGCGATCTCGCTCGACGTCTTCCTGCCCGACATGCTGGGCTGGAATGTCTTGAGCCAGCTCAAGCACAATCCCGTCACGCGGCACATTCCGGTGCAGATCGTGACGCTGGAGGAGGATCGCCAGCACGGCCTGTCGCGCGGTGCGTTCTCGTTCGTCACCAAGCCTACGACGACTGAGGGCGTGCAGGCGGCGATGGCAAGGATCAAGGAATATTCCCAGCCGCGCCGAAAGCGTTTGCTGGTGATCGAAGACAATGAGGCCGAACAGCTCGGCATCGAAGCGTTGCTTGGCCATGACGACATCGAAATCGTCCACGCCGGAACCGGCGCCGGAGGTCTTGAGAAGCTAAGAACCGAGCCGTTCGATTGCGTCGTGCTCGATCTCAGGCTGCCGGACATGTCAGGCTTCGACGTGCTCGAGACGATCAAGTCCGAAGGGGAGATATCCGACGTTCCGGTCATCGTCTTCACCGGCCGCGAATTGTCGGCGGAAGAAGATGCGCAGCTGCACACCATGGCGCGCAGCATCGTGGTGAAGGGCGTGGAATCGCCGGAGCGTCTGCTCGACGAGACCGCGCTGTTCCTGCACCGCATCGTCTCCGACCTGCCCGAAGACAAGCAGCGCATGCTCGAAAAGCTCAACGGCTCGGACGAGGATCTTGTCGGTCAGACCGTGCTCCTGGTTGACGACGACGCGCGAAACATCTTCGCGCTGTCGAGCATCCTGGAGCGGCGTGGGATGCACGTGCTCACCGCGACCACTGGCCGCGAGGCGATTGAAATTGTCGAGAGCTCGCCGGATGTCTCCATCGTGCTGATGGACATCATGATGCCCGAGATGGATGGCTATCAGACGACGACCGAAATCCGGCGGCGGCCGCGCTTCAACCGCCTGCCTATCATCGCGCTAACGGCGAAAGCGATGAAGGGTGACCGCGAGAAGTGCCTCGAAGCCGGCGCATCCGACTATCTGGCCAAACCGGTCAATACCGAGCAGCTGCTGTCGGCGCTGCGCATGTGGCTGCACCGGTAGGCGCGGATCATGGATGCAGATGGCAAAGTGAACGTACTTCTGGTCGACGACCAGCCCGGCAAGTTGCTGAGCTACGAGGTTATGCTCGCCGAGCTTGGCGAGAATCTGATCAAGACGTCATCGGCCAAGGAAGCGCTCGAAGTGCTTCTCAAAACCGATGTCGCAGTGGTCCTTGTCGATGTCTGCATGCCGGAGTTCGATGGTTTCGAACTGGCACGGATGATCCGCGATCATCCGCGCTATCAGAAAACCGCGATCATCTTCATATCTGCGATCCATATTTCGGAAGCGGATTCGCTGCGTGGGTATGACTGCGGCGCCGTGGACTATGTGCCGGTCCCGGTTGTGCCGGAGGTGCTGCGCGCCAAGGTGAGGGTGTTCGCCGAGCTCTATCGCAAGACACGCATGCTCGAAGAACTGAACCGCGAGCTGGAAAGCCGGGTTGCCGACCGTACCGCGGCGCTCGAAGCCTCCGCGTCCAGGTTGCTGGAGAGCGAGCGCGGCCGCAGCCTTGCGCTTGCCGCCGGCAATATGGGCTCGTGGGAATACAATTTCACGGACGATAGCTGGACGATTGACGAAGGCCAGTATCGGATTTTCGGTTTGGCTCCGGGCGATGACCAGCCCAGCGACGACTATGTGCGCTCGCTATTCCGTGACGAAGATTGGGAGCAGATGCTGCAGGCGATGCGCGGCGCGACCAGCGAACAACGCAGCTTCCAGTCGGAAGTCCGACTCGTTCGAGGAAGCGGCGAGGCGTGCTGGTGCCTCGTGACCGCAGCGGTCACGTTCGATGAGAATGACAGGCCGCAGCGCGTCAGCGGCGTGACCCTCGACATTACCGACCGCAAGGAAGCCGAATTGAAGCAGGCGCTGCTCGCGCGGGAGGTCGATCATCGCGCGCGCAATGCGCTTGCGGTGGTGCAGGCAATCGTGCGGCTGGGGCGCGCAAAGACGACGGAAGACTATATCATCGGCGTCGAGGGGCGTGTTCGTGCGCTGGCCCGCTCGCATGAATTGCTGTCGCAGTCGCGTTGGCAGGGCGCCGATATCAAGCGCCTGATAGAGGAGGAATTCGCGCCATATCAAAATGCCGATGGCAACCGCGCCAAGCTGCACGGCCCCGCGATCATTCTGCCGGCGGACAAGGCGCAATCGCTCGCGCTGATCATCCACGAGCTCGCGACCAATGCCGCGAAATACGGCGCGCTGTCCGGCGATGTCGGACGTGTCGATCTCGGCTGGGAACTCAATGTCGGCAAACTCAAGCTGTCCTGGGTCGAAACCCGGGGGCCAAGCGTATCGGCGCCGACGACCAAGGGCTTCGGCACCAAGATCATCGAGACCAGCCTCAACAAATCGCGTGGCGACAGCGCGAAATTCACCTGGGACCCTGCAGGCCTCCATTGCGAGATTGTGTTGTCGCTTTCAATGCCGCATGGAGAGCAACTGAAGCTGGTGACCCCGGCCAAAGAGGCGAAGCTGCCCGATAGCCTGCCGCGTATCCTCGTCGTTGAGGATGAAGGTCTTGTCGGCGCGCTGACCAGCGAACTAATCGAAACGATGGGGTATTCCGCGATCGGCCCATGCATCAACATCGGCGATGCGATGAACGTCATGCGCGGCAACCACCTCGATGGTGCTGTGCTCGATGTGAATCTCGGCGGCGAACTCGTATTTCCGCTGGCGAAGGCCTTGGCCGAACGCGCGATCCCGATGGTGTTTCTCACGGGCTACGAAAGGTCGGTGATCGCCGAAGGCTTCGAGGCCTGTCCGGTCCTGCAGAAACCGGTTGCCGCTGAAGATCTGCGGATGGCACTCGCTCTTGCACTGAACCCGGCGCCGCGCACCGGCTCGGTCGCGTAGCGGCGCCCTAGACGAATTCCTTTTCGTCCCATCCGTGATAGCGGCAGACACGGCGTGCGAGGCGGATGAATTCCGCATTGTGCTCGGCGCCCGGTGTCTCCGTCCGTGCGCGCTGCTGGTACTGGTGGATCATCTCATGCGCCATCGTCTTCAGAAGCGTGTTGGTGTGGCCAACACAGTTCTCGGAGATCCCGATTTCGTGAGAGCGCACCTTCCGCCGGATGCCGCGGTGGTAACCGAGCTGCATTCGGTGGCGGCAAACCACGAACTCCACCTCTCCGGCGTGGGGGAGTTTCCAGGTTCGGAACGGCGGCGTCGTGCGGAGGAACTCGTAGGCACCAGCAATCACAGCCGGAGTGAGCCGAAGAGCCATGTTTTCCTCCTGGAAGGGGGCCTGGCCGGGCGGTCCCGACCGATAAAACGGGTGGGCAGAAGGGGTGTTCCTGCGGGGGGCTGCGTTTTTGCAAACCCGCCGGAATCTGCCGGTTTTCCATGTCCCTGATGTGACCGGAACATGGAAAAGCGCCGCCGGTGGAGGCCGGCGACGCTTTTTCAGAGTGTCCGCGAAATTGGTCCGCGGCCGTATTTCGGCGGCAGGCTAGGCCATCGTCGTCCAGGAGGACTCGTTGTAGATCGGGTTGCCGTCATAGCCGGTTCCCGTGGTCGTGTGCGTCTTGGTGTGGCCGTCCTTGATGGTCGTGCGATCGAGCGTCTCGGTTTGGCCGTCGGCGTTGGTGCGCACGATATGCGCATCAGTCTCACCGTTCATTGCGTTCTTGGTGACGGTTGTCTCGGTCGTCGAGCCGTCGGCGTTGGTCTTGACCTTGGTGACCGACGTGGAACCGTCGGCATTGGCGGTCGCGGATTCCTGAACGGTCGTCGTCTTGCCGTTGTTGCCGGTCTTGGTGATCGTCTTGCTGCCATCGGCATTGATCGTGATCGTGCGTTCGATCGATTTCGTCTTGCCGTCGGCATAGGTGATGGTCCGGTCGATGGTCTTCTGGCCGTTTACTTCCTGCATGGTCTTGGCGAACGTGCCTTCGCCGTGGAGCAAGCTGTCGAACGTGCCGGTCTTGGTTTTTGAGTTGTCGTCATTCGCGACGGCATAGTTGTTGTTCATCGCAAAGATGCTGGCGGTGCTGAGCGTCATGGTCGTACCCTCGTTGAGAGGCATTGTTTCGGCATCTCTCGCAGCAAGGGGCGGGCCAGTCTTGGAATGCCTTGCTGTCCCGCCATTTTGAAGCCCCGCCGCCGAGCCGTATCCGATGAGCTGGGCAAGAATTTCCGGCAAAGCTGACCGGGGCAGGGCGCGTTCTGCCTAACGGTTTGCTAGTCATAGTTCGGGCGGCACTTTCATCGCCGAGCGGTTGGTGTAGCGTTGGTTCGGCGGGACTAAAGGAGTTTTTCATGCGATCGACACGCACTCTGGTTTTCGGCGCTGGAGCAATCTCTCTTGCGATGCTGGCGTCCTGTGCGGCCTGGGCCGGTCACGGCAAGGTCGGGCTCTGGAAAATCACAACAAAAATGGACATGGGCGGCATGCCTCAGCTTTCGCCGGAGCAGATGGCGAAGATGCGGTCGATGGGCATCAAGGCGCCGATGAACAATACCTTCACCACAGAGCATTGCATGACGGCACAGGAAGTCGCGATGAGCAGGCCGCCGGAGATTGGCCATCACGGAAAACAGGAATGCAAGATGCAGAACATGAAAGCCGTGGGGCAGAGCGTCAGCGCCGACATGGTCTGCAGCGGAGAAGCAAATGGCAGCGGCCATTTCACACTCAACTACGACACGCCGGAGCATTATTCCGGGAAGATGTCGATGAATATCGCGGTTCACGGGCATGCAATGGCCTCGACCACGAGCTTCGAAGGACGCTGGATTTCGGCCACTTGCAAGGCGGGGCAATAGGCAACGGCGTTCTGCAGAAAATCATCAAGTTTTCGTGCTCCGGCAAGCTCATGCTTCGACAAGCTCAGCATGAGGATTTGGCTCATTCCCTGACCCTGAGCTTGACGAAGGGTGAGAAGATCAAGAAGCGCGCGGGTTCCGGCCCGGGCGCTTTTTTGTTTTCCAACATGCAAATTCACACGAGAGAATATCGCTGTCATTTCGATAGCAAACTAAAAACGTGTTGTGTACACAGGATGGACTATATGCAATAAGCTGGAGAGAACGGGGAGTCTTCGGATGGACAGCGATATCGCGGACAATCTGGTCGTCCTGGATTCCGAGATCCGCTCCTGCCTCGGGCGCCCGAACCTGTCGAACGGTGAGCGGGAGCGCTGCTCGCGATGGCTCGCGCTGGTGGAGCCGATGCGTGCCGCACTCGCCACGCCAACCGCCCTGACCGATGTCGCCGACCTGCCTCAGGAACTTCTGAAAGAGTTGAATATCCCGTCCGATCAGCTCGAGACCCAGATCATCGCAGTGTTGGGCTTCAGCAGCACGCCGATCGATCTCGATCAGATTCTGATCGCGCTCTATCGCCGCTTCGGCGTGATCCAGAAGCGCCGCTTTCTGCAGAACAAGCTCTGGCGCATGGTCAACAAGCAGCAGATCTACAAGATGAAAGACCGAAAGGGGCTTTACGCGCTGGAGCCGGTGAAAGGCCGCGGCGCGAAACAGGCCGCGCGCGGAAAGCGGGCAGGGCGAAAGAAATGAAGCCCGTGCCCGAGCGCCAGCCGCCGAGAGAACAGCGCGCACCCGAACCCACGAACTGGGCAAATCCGTTTTCCGTCGTGCGGTCCATGCGCAATCTCGGTCGCCGCATCGGACGTCACATCAGCCATCCGGTGCGCGTGGCATGGTGCGACTGGATGGCAAGCATGATGATCGGGCTGATGCCGCTGCTCTGCCACGCCGTGCTGCATGTCGCCGCCAAGCCGCCGGCCGATTGGGACGACAACTGGTCGCCCGATCTTCTGTTCATCAGCATCACCAATTCCGGCGTCGTCACGGTGACCGTGTTTACGCGCATGCTGGGCGATACCTATTCGCTCGCCAGCATGACGCCGAGCATGCGCATCGTCTGGGGGCTGAACATCGTCTGCTTCGCGCTCGCGTCGATGCTCTATGGCGCGGCCGTGACCGGCATGGGCAACCAGTTCACAGGCCTCACCTCGGCGGTCTTCGTGGTGTTCACGGCGTTCTGCTCCCTGACCTTCGAACTCGCCGTCGCGCGCGAGGAGGAATCCGCCCACGCGCGCATGAAAGCGCATTAGGGCTTGCGCCGCAGAAGGCGCGTGCCGAAGATCGTTTCATGAAGGACCGCGTTTCAGAACTTGCCGATCTGTTGCGCGCGTCGCACCGCACGGTAGTGTTCACGGGCGCCGGCATCTCGACGGAATCCGGCATTCCGGATTTCCGCTCGCCCGGGGGCATTTGGACGCGCATGGCGCCGATCGATTTCCGCGATTTCGTTTCGTCCGGGGAGATGCGGCGCGAGGCGTGGCGGCGGCGGTTTGCGATGGAGGAGTCGTTCGCGCTGGCGAAACCCAATGCGGGCCACAAAGCAGTCGCCGATCTTGTCGCGTGCGGAAGCGCGAGCCATGTGATCACCCAGAACATCGACAATCTGCATCAGGACTCCGGCGTGCCCGAAGCGCAGATCATCGAGCTCCACGGCAATACGCGCTATGCCAGGTGCTTGGACTGCGGCGCGCGTGCCGAGCTGGCACCGATCCGCGCGCATTTCGAAAAGCATGGCGATCCGCCTGAGTGCGCTTTCTGCGGCGGCATCGTGAAGACCGCGACGATCTCCTTCGGGCAGGCAATGCCGGAGCTCGAAATGGCGCGCGCGGAAAGGGCGACGCTCGACTGCGATCTGTTCCTGGTGCTGGGATCGTCGCTGGTGGTCTATCCGGCCGCGGGATTTCCCATGCTCGCGAAACGCAACGGAGCGCGCCTCGTGATCGTCAACCGCGAGCCGACCGAACAGGATGAGATCGCCGATCTTGTCGTCAACAGCGAGATCGGGCCGGTGCTGGCGGCGGCGGTCGCGCTCAATACGTGAAGGTCTGCAGCTGCGATCCGTCGGCTGACGATTGCACGAAGCCCATACGCAGGCCGGGTGCGACGGCGATGCGCGCGGGGCTGGCGGGCAGGTGCAGATTGTTGACCGATGTCACGAAGTTTCCGTCCTTGTCGTAGATCTGGATGGAGCTGTTCGGTCCCGTACTGGAAAAAGGCTGGCCCAGGAAGAACAGTTTGGCCACCGGATCGTAGCCCACGGCCGTTCCGCTGTTCGCCTGGCTGGTCGCGCCCTGAATGACTTCGTGCAATACGTGGTGTGTCGCGATGTCGTAGAACTCGACGCTGAAATCGATCTCCGATGTTGTGCAGACCACGCCGTCCGCTTCGTCGACCGCGATGCCGTTAATATATCCGACGCCGACCGTGGCCAGATGCTTGGTCGTTCCGGTCGCCAGATCGACGGAGAACAATTCGCTTCCGCAATCCGGGCATCCCGTGGAGGTGCCGATGAACGCCTGGTTGGTGGGACCGTTGAACGCCATCACCGGCGAATTGTTGAACGCCAGGAGCGCGTCCCTCAGCTTGATGACGGGCCCGAATGTGTTGGCCTCGGCGTTGGTCGTATAGAGATATGTCGGGTTATGGCCCCCATTTACAAAGCCCATGATCGCGGTATCGGATGACGCCGTGCTCGCGCTGAAGCTCGTGATGATGTCCTTCTTGCTGTGCAGCGGCGGCGTCCATCTCGCCGTGAATTTTCCACCCGTCAGCGGATCGACGATGTTGTAGGTGCGCTTCTCGACGAAGATGTCGCCGCTGTGCTCGCTCTCCACCAGGCCCGCGCCGCCGCTCGCGGTACCGAGCACGACAAAGTCGTCATGGGTATTGCTCTTCCGCTTGACGAACTTGACGATCGCCCCGGTCTGCAGATCGAAGGTCTCCACCGCGACGTCGTTCGTGCCGTCGCCATGCCCGACATATTCGCTGAGAATTCCCTGCGTGCCGTTGGGATCGATGTCATAGCCGAGGATCGATCCGCCCATACCCGATTGCACGACAACCGGCGCGCTCCACGCCGCCGACGATGCGGTCGCCAGAAATGCCGCAATCAGAATGCTCTTGCGCGTGCTGGTTTCGGCCATATCGCTTCCCACAATCGATGGATAGGCGTCATCGAAGCTGCGTTTTCCTGCTCGCGCAACCGGTTTGTCGCTCGTTAAGAGGTTCCACCTTATGACTTACGCTGTACGCGTTGCATAATCCGTTTAGACTCAAGAGCGTAAGCCCGCGATGGCATTTCGATTTTGGACTCGCGCAAAAAGCCTGAAGCGGCAGGCGCTCGGCCGCCGCTCGTCGACAATGTATCACGCAGGCAATCGCGCGCTGCAGGATGAGTTCGCCAGCCGCGGGCTCGCGGACCGCCTGGTGCAGGAACTGAGCCGCAGCAAATTCAGCGACAACGACAAGCAATTCATCGAAGCCGCATCGTTCTTCTTTCTCGCGACCGCCGACGATGAAGGCCGTCCGGATTGTTCGTTCAAGGGCGGCCTGCCGGGTTTCGCGCGCGTGGTCGCACCGGATCTGATGGTGTTTCCCGATTACGATGGCAACGGGATGTTCAAGAGCCTCGGCAACATTGCGGTCAATCCGCATGTCGGCATGCTGTTCATTCGCGTCGGTGAGAAGCCGGGCCGACTGCGCATAAATGGCCGCGCCGAGATCTCGCGCGACGATCCGCTGATCGCCGAAACGCCGGGCGCGCAGCTGCTTGTCAAAGTCATGCCGATCGACATCTTTCCGAACTGCCCGCGCTACATCCCACGTCTCGAACTGGTCGGGCCGTCGGTCTACGCCCCGGTCGCAAACGCAAAGCCCGTAGAGCCGGCATGGAAAAGCTCCGAAGTGCTGAAAGACGTGGTTCCGCCGCGCCGGCGTTAATCTTTTGGACTTACAAGGCGTCTTTGGCTATGTGAACGCTTAACCCGCGTCCGCTAATATGATGCGAATCAACTCGATATTCCCCGGAGACCGCCTTGCGCAGTTTTGACGAAGACGACGACAAAGAAGAGAAGAGCACCGCCCCCGATCCGCAGTCCTCGCCGGTCGCACAGGCGCTGTTCAAATCGCGCACGGTTCTGATCTTCGGCGAAGTCGATATGAAGATGGCCGAGCGCGTGACCGCGCAGCTTCTCGCCTATGCCGAAACCGACGGGGACATTCGCGTTATCGTGAACTCGCCGGGCGGTCACGTCGAAAGCGGCGACACGATCCATGACATGATCCGCTTCGTCGGGCGCGTGAAGATGATCGGCACCGGCTGGGTCGCCAGCGCCGGCGCGCACATCTTCCTCGGCGCCAGGAAAGAGAACCGCTTCTGCCTCCCGTTCACGCGCTTCCTGCTGCACCAGCCCTTGGGCGGCGTGCGCGGCCAGGCGTCGGACATCACCATCGAGGCCGAAGAAATCCTCAAGATGCGCGAGCGCCTCAACCGCGAGATCGCGGCGGAGACGGGGCAGACCTTCGAGAAGGTCCTCCAGGATACCGAGCGCAACTACTGGCTCGATGCCGAACAGGCGAAAGCCTACGGTCTCGTGTCGCGAGTCATCCAGAGCGCGAGCGAAGTCTGACCGCCAAAAGCTGAACGCGGCCAAGCGGTTGGCCATTTGAACCCGTCCTTATCGAACATCGCGAAAGCGGCACGATAATGCGCGCCTCGAACCGCGCTCGCCGTGCGTTCCGGGAAATCGGCAGAGCAGGGGGGCCCCTCCCGAAACGTGAGGTTCAATTGGGCATCAGGACGGGACAACCGCGCGGCGCGCCGAAGGGCAACAGCAACCGGCTGAAACACGGGCGTTATTCGGCGCACCGCATCCGGCGGCGGAAGGAAGTGAACGTGCTGCTGCGCGGCTGCCGCCATCTCGCGCGCCGCATCGAGATGATGGCATGGTCGAGGAAGGCGCTGCGGAGGAAGATGGAGAGAGTTCCATCAGCTTTATTTGTCATTCCCGGCGAGCGCTCCACGCGACACGTGGAGCGGGAGGGAAGGGAACCCAACTTCTTGCGGAGCTGCGTGTTTCCACGAAAGCTGGGCTCCCTTCCCTCGGCGCGTGCTCGCGCACGCGCCTCGCCGGGAATGACAAGTGGAGGCCGTCAATCGTCTGCGTATTTCGCTTCGGCTTTGGCGATGGGGTGAAAGGCGCTGCGCGGAAATTCCAGGCCCCGCTTCACGGTGAGAGTCACCGCCTTTACATTCGCGATGTCGGCCAGCGGGTCTTTGGCGAGGAAGACGATGTTGGCGAGCTTGCCCGCTTCGAGCGTGCCCATGTCGCGCTGCTGGCCGATCGCACGCGCGGCGACGGAGGTCGCAGCGCGGATCGAATCCATCGGCGTCATGCCGGCTTTGACGAGCAGCACCATCTCGTCGGCGAGGGCGGGAAGCGGATCGTGCCAGTCGCTGTCGGCGTCAGTGCCGGCGCTGATCGCCACCCCGGCGCGATAGGCCTCGCCCAGAATCTTCGACGCGAGCTTGAGCGTGCAATAGGGCGGCGGGTTCGCGTCCTTCATATGGTCGAGGACTTCGTACACATAGAGCGTCGCGTCCATAATCGTTCCGCGGCGCTTCATATCGGCGAACAGCGTATCGAGGGCGTGCGGATCGGCGACGCGCTTGGCATCGACCGCCGCGCGGTTGTGGTAGGTGCGCGGCATCTGTGCGGAAGCTTGATAGCCGAGCATGCAGATGTGGCTCATGACATCGACACCGGCATCCGCAACCTGCATCGGGCTTGCGGGAAAGACGGCGGCATGGGCCCAGACCATCAGCTTCTGGCGATGCGCTTCTTTCGTGATCGCACTCACCAGCGGCGCGGGCAGATCGGCGTAGATTTTGATCGCGGTGGCGCCGGTGCCCTTGGCCTCGGCGACCGCGAGCGGAATATCGGTCTTGGGCGAGACCGCGCGCATCCACGGCACATCCCCGGGCGTCAGCCCGCCCTTGGTGGATTCGACGGTGCGTGGATCGTGGAAGAATTCTGGCCCCGCCATCAGCGAGGCGTAATAGATGTCGGGCGAAGGAAAGTTTCCGATACGGGCATCGCGCGCCAGAAAGCCAAGCTCACGTGTGTCGCCCGCCATGTCGCGCACGGCGGTGATGCCGGCATAGAGATTGCGGCGCTGGATCGCCTCCGCATAAGGCAGGTTGGGCCAGGTCGCGAGGTGGACATGGGTATTGATCATGCCCGGCATCGCGATGGCGCCATGCATATCGACGATGTTCTTGCCCGGCGCTATGGCGCGCGTGATCGCGACAATGCGCTCACCCTTGACGACGATCGCCATGTCGTCGCGCGAAGGTGCGCCGGTGCCGTCGATCAGGCGGACATGATTGTAGGCCTTCGCCGGCTCCGCCGCGTGCGCGGCCGTGACGAGGGCGGCGAGCGCAGCGAAAGTGGCGAGCGCGCGCATGCTATTTGCTGTGCGCCTTCTCGGCGTCGCGCAGGATCTCGGCGACCATGTCCTTGCCTTCGTCGCTATGCAGCCAGCCTTCGGCCGCCTGTTGCGAGGGAAAATTGCCGGCGGCGCGGCCAGGCTTGTTGCGGCCGGGAATCGGAACGAGGACCTCGAACGTGCCGGCGAAGCGCGTGTCCTTCGTCTCGGCGACATAAGCGGGTTGCGGTTTCTTCTTCATGTGAACACCTGAACGGAAATGGTCTCACCCTTCGACAAGCTCAGGGTGAGGCGTTGATTGAATTCCTCATGCTGAGCTTGTCAAAGCATGAGGGGCGCAAACTCGGGACGCGCTCGATATCATCTTTCCCAGGGTTTGCGCACATCTTCTTTTGGGCCGCGCTTCTTGCGGCCGATGCCGAGATGCTCGCGCCAGAGCTTCGCAGGAATCTCCTCGACCTGGCCCGGCTCAAGCTGGCCCAAATGGAACGGGCCGAACTGCACGCGGATCAGGCGGGCGACCTTCAGTCCGAGGCTTTCCATCACGCGCTTGACCTCGCGATTCTTGCCTTCCTTCAGGCTAACCGTCGCCCAGGAATAGACGCCCTTGGAACGTTCGAGGTCGGCGATGATCGGGCCATATTTGACCTTGTCGATGGTGATGCCGGTCGCGAGCTTGTCGAGGTCCGGCTGGTTGACCTTCCCGAACAGCCGCGCGCGGTATTTGCGCGTCCAGCCGCCGGCGGGGAGTTCGAGGCGGCGGGCGAGGTCGCCGTCGTTGGTGAGCAGCAGCAGGCCTTCGGAATTGAAGTCCAGCCGTCCCACCGAGACGACACGCGGCAGGGATCGGGGCAGATTGGCGAACACCGTCGCGCGGCCCTGCGGGTCCTTATGCGTGGTCACCATTCCCGGCGGCTTGTGATAGCGCCACAGCCGCGCGGGTTCGGGCTCGCCCAGCGGCTTGCCGTCGACCGTCACGATGTCGTCGTCGCCGGCCTTGGCACCCTGGGTCGTGACGGTCTCGCCGTTGAGGGCGACCCTGCCTTCCTCGATCAGCTTCTCGGCGTCGCGGCGCGAGCAGATGCCGGCCCGGGCGATGACCTTGGCGATGCGCTCGCCCGCCCCCGTGCTATCCTCGGCCAAGATGATGTCTCCGGAAAATCGATGAATGACGCGGATGCCATAGCACTAGCGCTCTGCGAAGCGGAAGCGGCGGCGGGGCGGGGCGAGGTTCCGGTCGGAGCGGTGCTGGTTTCGGTCTCCGGCGAGGTGCTGGCGCGCGACGGGAACCGGATCATGGAGCGCCACGACCCGACGGCCCATGCCGAGATACTCGTCCTACGCGCCGGTGCCGAAAAGCTAAACAATGAGAGGCTATTAGGGACGACTCTTTATGTGAGCCTGGAGCCCTGCGCCATGTGTGTAGGCGCTGTCAGCTTGGCTCGCGTGGCCCGCCTGGTCTTCGCAGCGGACGATCCCAAAGGCGGCGCGGTGCTCCATGGACCGCGTTTCTTCGAGCAGCCGACCTGCCACCATCGGCCAGTCATTGCCCGCGCCGGCGACGCAGAGGCGGCGGGGAATATCCTAAAGTCTTTCTTTCGAGCAAGACGGGTCTGACCATACTTCGTCATGGCCGGGCCTGTCCCGGCCATCCATACGCTCCCTGCCGCAGTGAGATCATCGATGGCCGCCACAAGGGCGGCCATGACGGTTTGAAAGGTTTTAGTTCAAATCAGTTTCCTCGACCCCGGTGGTTCCAGCCCGCAGCCTCAGGACCAGCCCGTCATGACCGAGTTCCACGCCCTCGGGCCTGACATCCGACACGCCGCGCAGGAACAGTTTTTCGGCGAAGCGGTTGGGCAGGATCGGGATGATGTGGCTGAACACCAGCACGCGGACATGCGCCTCGTTGGCGATCCGCGCAGCCTCGATCGGTGCGGTGTGATAATCGGGAATGTCGTGAAAGATCTTCGCCTGGCGCGGATGGTTCGCCGCGATCAGCGCATCATGCATCACGCCGACCATTTCCGGGTTCAAGCCTTCGTGGATGAGGACATCCGCGCCTTTGGCGAGATGCGCCAGATCCTCATCCGGTGCCGTGTCGCCGCTGATGACGATGCTGCGGCCCTTGAAGTCGAAGCGGTAGCCGTAAGCCGGGTTCGCCGGTTCGTGCTTCACCTTGACGGCGGTGACTTTCAGCCCGTCCCGATCGAACACTACGCCGGGCATAACAGGTCTGGGCGTCAACGCTACGGCCGCGGGCGGCAGCATCGCCGCACCGTGATGCTTGGTGCGATAACCGTCATCGAGCGCATAGACCTCGTTGAACCCGTTGACGACACGCTCGACACCCGGCGGGCCATAGACGGCGAGCGGCGCCTTGCGTCCCGCGACCCAGGTCTGAAGCCGCACCTCGCCGAGATCGCCGATGTGGTCGGAATGGAAATGGGTCAGGAACACGCCCGCGATATTCTGCAACGGAATGCGCCACAGCATCAGATCGCGCGCGGTGTCGAGGCCGGTATCGACGAGATAGTATTTGTCTCCGATCGCGATCAGCGTGCATGGCCCGCCACGCGTCTTGTCGGGCAGCGGCGAACCGGTGCCGCACAGCATGGCGGACAACTCATCCTTATCAGCAAGAACCGGCGCAGGACGTGCAAGCTCGTGAAACGCCGTGCGCCGGAACATCCAATCAAGCACCGCTGGAGAATTCAGGCCGAACCAGATCATCAGAGCGATTTCGGGAATGCCCGCCGCAATGAGAATCCAGACGCGCTTCTGCCGCTTGGTCATGTGCGCTCCTTGAGGCCATGCTGCTTCAGCCGCCACAACAGAACATCGAGCCGATCCTGGCCGAAGAACGCTTCGCCCTCGAAGGCGCAGGTCGGAACGCCCCAATGACCGGCTTCCTGATGCGCCTTCTGGTTCTCCTGGATAGTCGCTTCATATTTGCCCGGATCGGCACTGATCTTGGCATCGAGCGCCACGAGATCGAGACCCGCGCGTTCCGCCGCTTTCGCCATGTGAGTGCCTTCGTGCCAGCTGTCGACCTTGCCGGACCACAGCAGCGTGCTTACTTCGCTGAGGAACGGCAGGCCTTTTCCATCTTCCGCCGCCGCGCAGCCGAGCCGCGTGAGGCGATGGATATAAGGCTGGTTCGGCACGCCCGCGCGCGTCATCGGATCGACCACGACCGGATCGGGACGCGGCCAGCGATAGGGCAGGCCGAGCATCTCCGCGATGCGATAGGTGTCGCGCAGGAGATAGGGAATCCAGAGTGGATTCTGCTTCTCGAAGAAATCGCCCGAGCGCACGGCAAGCGGATAAACCGGGCGCACATTGATATGGAGGTCGTAGTCGCGCTCCATCTCCACCAGGCGCGGCGTCGCCAGATAGGAATACGGGCTGCGGAATGACCAGAACAGATCGACGGACAAAGTCATTTCGGCACCATTGTTTTCAGATAAGCGGCAACGGCATCGGCGAGCCCGCTTACAGCAACCTTTGCATTGCGCTGTGTCGGTGCGTTGGGATTGAGAATGCCAAGCAGCAGGAAACCATAGACCATCTGCGTGGCGACGCGCACGGCGTCGCCCAGATCGTTTCCGCCACCGCGCTGGCGCAGCACGGTTTCCAGCGATGCTGCGATCTCGTCGCGGAAGGAGAACATGATGGTCATCACCGGCGGATGATCGAAGCCACGCTCGATGATGGCGCGGAAGAGGCCGCGATGGGTGCCGAGATTGGCCGCGGAGCGCAGGACGAAATTGCGGATGACGGTGTTGGTTGGATGTTCGCGGCCTTCGAGGACGTAGTCCTTCAGCCGGCTGCGCGTGTTCTCGATAAAGGATTCCGCGATGGCGAGGAACAGCGCATCCTTGTCCTTGAAGCGGAAATAGACCGCGCCGACGGAGACGCCCGCTTCCTCCGCGATGTCGGAGAGCTTGGCGCCATCGTAACCTTTGTCGGCAAACACCTTTTCCGCGGCGGCCAAGAGCCGCTCCCGCGTGGCGCGGCTGCGGGCCTGCTGCGCGGGCAGGGCCCATTTCTCGGCCGCCGATTTCGCCGGAGTTGTTGCAATCTTCCTGGACATGGCATAAATCTGAATTGCTATTCAGATATAAGATTTGAGGTCCGCGATGTCAAACGCAGCCGTGATACCGACCCCGGCGCAGATGCAAGCCATGGTCGAGAAGGGCCCGGAAGGCCCGATCGTCATGGTCAATCTGCTCAAATATCGCGAGCGCGCCGCCTATGAGGCCGACCGCGCGGAGGCGAAAGAGAATCTGAGCGGACGCGAGGCCTATCAGCGCTACGGCATGACCGCGTTCAAGCATGTCAGCGCCCGCGGCGGCGACATCGTCTGGATGGGACCGCAGGCACAAGTGTTCATCGGCGGTCCCGAGCAGGAATGGGACGACATCGTCTGCGTGAAATACCCTTCGCGCCAGAAATTCCTCGAAATGGTTTCCGATCCCGATTATCTCGCTGCCACCTATCACCGTGACGCGGGACTGGAACGCACCGCACTTCTCTGCTGCAAGGCGGGGAGTGCGGCATAGTGGGCCGGAAAATCCTTTTCATCACGACCGACCAGCAGCGCTTCGACTCGCTCGGCTGCAACGGCAACAAATTCTGCAAGACGCCGAACATCGATGCGCTGGCGAAAAGCGGCATCAACTACACGCGTGCCTATAATCAGAACACGGTTTGCATGCCGGCGCGCTCGACCATGCTGACCGGGCAATATGTGCGCACCCATGGCGTGTTCGCGAACGGCGTGCCGCTGCCGGAGGACGCGCCGAGCATCGCGCGCTATCTGCGAGAGAAGGCGGGCTACAAGACCGCGCTGATCGGCAAGGCGCATTTCGAACCTGCGTTCGATCCCAAGCTGAAATGGAAAGAGAACCGCCGCGAGCGTGAGAACGATACCGGACCATGGCGCGGTTTCGACTATGCGATCCAGGCGATGCATATCGCGAGCTTTCGCGGCGGGCCTGTCGCGCATTACGGCCAATGGATGAAGGCGCAGCATCCGGAGTTCTTCAATGCGTCGCCGCCATTGCTGAACGCGGCGCCCGGCGGCGATACGGGTGCGCCGGAGACTGCGAACAACCCTGTGCCGCGCGAGTTCTATCATACTGACTGGCTTGCGGGCCTCGCCGAGGACTGGCTGAAAGGTCTCGATGTGGATGATAACTGGTTTCTGTGGCTGAGTTTTCCCGATCCGCATCATCCCTGGGATCCGCCGAAGGATGAGAACAAGCGTTGCGACTGGCGCGATCTGCCATTGCCCGACGCTTACCCCGGGACGCCGGATCAAATTAGGAAAGTGCTGGCGAAGAAGCCGGCGCACTGGCTCGCCTATTACGACGGCACCTTCGCGAACATCGAAGGTGGGCCGATGAACTTCACGCCGCAGCAGTTGAGCCGCGACAACATCCGCGAGATCAACGCCAAGGTGCATGTGATGAACGAGCTGATCGACGATGCCGTTGGCCGCGTGATGGCGCAGGTTCGCGCGCGTGGTTGGGACGGCGACACCGACGTGTTCTTCACCACGGATCATGGCGAACTGCAGGGCGATTTCGGGTTTGTATACAAAGGGCCGTTTCACGTTGACGCGCTCATGCGGCTGCCGTTCCTATGGCGGCCGGCGCCGAATGTGAGGGTCGAGCCTGCCGTTGTGAACCAGCCGGTGGAGCAGGTCGATCTCGCGTCGACGTTCGCGTCTATCGCAGGTGTTGCGCAGGCGGAGTGGATGCAGGGGAAGGTGCTTCCGACTTCAGAGGATGGTACGCGCCAGCGCGCGATCTGCGAATGGGACAGCCAGTTTCCGGGTTACGGCTTCCACATGCGCTCAATCGTGCGCGATGGCTATGTGCTCACGCGTTACGAGCCGTCCACGCCGGGGCGGCCCAACGGGCTTGAGGAATATTGGCCGCAATTTGCTGCTGCGGGCACGCGCATCAAATATGAAGGTACGGAAGGCGAGCTTTACCACCTCAAAAACGATCCGCGCCAATGGGAAAATCTGTGGGACGACCCGAAGCGCCAGACGCTCAAGAAGGACCTGATCGCAGATCTCTACGACAATCTCCCGCCGGAGCGCTCTCCGAAGCTGAAAGTCGAGGCGCCAGCGTAGCCGTCGCCCTTCGAGGGCCGCTACGCGGCCACCTCAGGGTGACGAATTCGAACAGCAAGTTTGGATGTTCCAGTAGCGTCATCCTGAAGTGCGAGCGAAGCGCGCCTCGAAGGACGACGCGTCGGGAATGACAAGTGAGTTTTGTTCTGACACGCTAAACGGCAATTTCGAAGGAGCCGGACAATGGCGATGATCGTCTACGGAAGCACTGTGTCGCCGTTCGTGCGCAAGGTGCGCATCGTGATGGCGGAGAAGGGGCTCGAATACACGCTCGATCCCGTAAGTCCATTCGCGCCGCCGCCGGAGTTTCTGGAGATTAGTCCGCTGAAGCGTATTCCCGCGTTTCGCGACACCGATGTGCCGGAGCCGAACCATCTCTCCGATTCCTCGGTGATCTGCGATTATCTCGAGAACAAATTTCCGAAGCCCGCACTCTATCCAAGCGATCCGTTCCAGCGCGCGCGTGCGCTCTGGTACGAGGAATATGCCGACTCCGCGCTCGCACAGGCGATGGGGCGGGGCTTCTTCTTCGAGCGCGTGGTCAAGAAGATCATGCGCGCGCCGGTGGATGAAGAGCTATGTCAGAAGACGCTGACCGAAACCCTGCCGCCGATGTTCGACTACCTGGAGAAGGAGATCGGTGACAAGGAGTACCTCGCCGGCGGTGCGTTCTCCATCGGCGACATCACGGTGTGTACGATGCTCGTGAATTTCGAGCATGCCGGCGGTGTGGTCGATTCCGTGAAATTGCCAAAGCTGGCTGGCTATGTGAACCGCATCCATTCGAGGCCATCGTTCAAGGTGCTCATCGACGAGGAACGCCCCTATATCGACAAGATGCGCGCGCGTTAAAGAGGACACCATGATCGATCTCTACACATCCGGAACACCGAACGGCTGGAAAGCTTCAGTCACGCTCGAAGAACTGGGCTTGCCATATGAGACCCACGCCATCAGTCTCGGGAAACAGGAGCAGAAGGAACCCTGGTTCCTGAAGATCAATCCGAACGGCCGCATTCCCGCCATCGTCGACCGCGACGAAGGCGATTTCGCGGTGTTCGAATCCGGGGCGATCATGGTCTATCTCGCCGAGAAGACCGGCAAGCTGATGCCCACGGACATGAAGGGACGCTCGCGCGTCATGCAATGGCTGATGTTCCAGATGGGCGGCATCGGGCCCATGATGGGGCAGGCCAACGTCTTCTTCCGCTATTGGCACGAGACTTATCAGCCGGCCATCGACCGCTATCAGAACGAATCCCGCCGCCTGTTCGAAGTACTGAACGGCCAGCTGGCGGACAACGAGTATCTCGCGGGCGATTATTCCATCGCCGACATCGCGAATTATTGTTGGGCGCGGATTTATCCCTGGTCGGGCGTTTCGGTCGATGGTCTCGACCACCTGCAGCGCTGGCTGAATACGATTGCCGAACGCCCCGCGGTTCAACGCGGTGTCACCGTGCCTGCGCCGATCAAGCTGCCCGATGGCGAGGCGGCCAAGCAGACCGTTGAAAGCGCGAGGTCAATTCTTCAGCGTTGACGGTTTTTCGCCAACCTTTTCCTGCGGCTGCTAGCCGCGCGCTGGTTGAGGAATTCGACCAGAGCGGAGAACGCGACCGCGAAGTAGAGGTAACCGCGGGGGATGTGAAAATGCGCGGCGTCGGCGATCAGGGACATGCCGATCAGCAGCAGGAAGCTCAGAGCCAGCATTTTCACCGTCGGGTGCCGCTCGACGAAATCGGCGACCGCGCCGGAAGCGACCATCATCACGAGCATTGCCAGCACCACGGCTGCGATCATGATCGACAGATGCTCTGCCATACCGACGGCGGTCACAACGGAGTCGATGGAGAACACGATATCGAACAGCGCGATCTGGACGATCACGGACAGCATCGTTGCACCCTTGCCTTTGCGCTCATGTTCCTCGCCCTCGACCATACCGTGGATTTCGCGTGTGCTTTTGGTCAGCAGAAACAGGCCGCCAGCGAAGAACACGATGTCCTTCCATGACAGGTCTAGGCCCAACACAGTGATGACCGGGTCGGACAGCGAGATAATCCACGCGATACTCGACAGGAAAATGATCCGCATCACCAGCGCCAGGCTTAAGCCGATCCTGCGCGCGGTCGGGCGGCGCGGCGCGTCCAGCTTGTTTGCGGCGAGCGAGAGGAAAATGATGTTGTCGATGCCGAGAACGATCTCAAGCACCATCAGTGTGAGCAGCGAAATCCAGGCGTTCGGAGAGTAGAGAAGATCGAACATCGGTCCTCAGAACCAGGGCTGCGAAAGCGTGAGGAACCAATGAATGACGACCTCGCGGACCGAAAGCAACCCGACGCCAATTCCGAAGAACACGTCGCTGAGATAATGCGCGGTCAAAAGTGCGCGTACCAGCGCCAAGCTCAGTGCAATTGCAAACCACAGCGGCGCCAGCATCGGCCAGACCGCGCACGCGATCACGGCCACGCAGGTGATCGTCAATGAATGGCCTGACGGGAACGAGTTGTATTGCAGATCGAAGCTGAACGGCATGAAGCCATAGAGTTCCATCTCGAAATCGTCGCGCGGACGCCTACGGCCAAAGAACAGCTTGATTGTGTGCAGGACCGTGCTTCCGATCGCGAGGCTCGCGATGAAGGCCGCCGCGCACTGTGAGGCGAGGACGAGATTGGCAGACGGGCCCCAATCCGCAATCGCCCAGCGCGTTCCGAGCAGCACGAAGATCGCCGCGGTCAGCCAGTGCGACGCCTTGGCGAGATGCGTGATGGAGTCGAGGGATTTCCACTGCCGGACATTGATATTGTCATACAGGTAGTGCGACGCCTGCCGGTCGATGCCGAAACAGGCGATGCCGCCGACGATGAACGCGATTCCGGCCCAGAGAAGCATGGCGCTGCTTGCCCGCCCGCCCGCGAACTGTCAATTCCGCGTCGTTTTCGCCGCAGTTGCGGGCTTGGTCGCGAGCGCGGGGCAGGCTTACACTCCCGCCATCGCTATCGAACACAATCGACGGGCTTGGCCCGCAGGAGGAACACATGGATTTCGACTATTCGCCGAAGCAGAAGGAATGGATGAAGCGCGTGGACGACTTCATGGATGCGCACATCTTTCCAGCCGAGCCGACCTATCAGGCGCAGATGGACGAGGCGCGCAAGAAAGGCAATCCTTGGATCGTCGTGCCTGTCGTCGAGGAGCTGAAGGCCAGGGCGAAGGAGCAGGGCTTGTGGAATTTCTTTCTCAATGAGAGCGAGCACGGCGCCGGGCTCACAAACCTCGAATACGCGCCGCTCGCCGAACTGATGGGTCGCTGCGGCTTCGCGTCGGAGGTATTCAACTGCTCCGCACCCGACACCGGTAACATGGAGGTGCTGGAACGCTACGGCTCGCCCTATCAGCAGGACAAATGGCTGAAGCCGCTGCTCGCCGGCGAGATCCGCTCCGCGTTCCTGATGACGGAGCCTGCCGTCGCGTCGTCGGATGCGACGAATATCGCGACCAGTATCGTGCGCAAGGGTGACCACTATATCGTCAACGGCACCAAGTGGTGGTCGTCGGGCGTCGGCGATCCGCGCTGCCAGATCATGATCGTGATGGGCAAGAACACCACCGATGGCGACCGCCATTCGCAGCAGTCGCAGATCCTGGTCGAACGCGACGCGCCGGGCGTTACCATCAAGCGCATGTTGCCGGTGTTCGGCTATGACGACGCGCCGCATGGCCATGGTGAAGTCGAGCTGAAAGACGTGAAGGTCCCGGTCGAGAACATGGTGCTCGGCGAGGGCCGCGGCTTCGAGATCGCGCAGGGTCGCCTCGGGCCCGGCCGCATCCACCACTGCATGCGCACTATCGGCGTCGCCGAGCGCGCGCTGGCCTCGATGGTGAAACGCCTGCACGCGCGCACGGCCTTCGGAAAGCGCATCGCGGAGCATTCGGTGTGGGAGCAGCGCGTCGCCGAGGCCCGCATCAATATCGACATGTGCCGCCTCCTGACCCTCAAGGCCGCGGACATGATGGACAAGGTCGGCAACAAGGTCGCGCGTCTGGAGATCGCGGAGATCAAGGTCGCAGCCCCGCGGATGGCGCTGAAGATCATTGACGACGCGATCCAGGCCTGGGGGGGCGCCGGCGTCACCACCGATCCTGGTCTTGCCCGCATGTATGCAGGCCAGCGCACGCTGCGGCTCGCCGACGGTCCGGATGAAGTGCATTGCCGCACTATTGCGCGTCTCGAATACGGCAAACATTTCGAGCGCCCGATACGCGCTGCGGCGGAATAGGTCGACGGAAAAGTTTTCTGGGGGCGGCGGGCAACGGCCGCCTTTTTCACGAGGTGGCAGTCATGCTGCTTCCCGCTTGCTCTGTTTGAGCGGGAAGTCCACGCTTACGGTCGTACCTACGCCTTCCTCGCTCTCGATGCGGAGCTGGCCGCCGTGCTTTTCAACCAATGCGCGGACAAGCGCCAGGCCCAGGCCGGTGCCAGATTTCGCGAGCATGGGATCGCCGCAGACCTGCTCGAACGGCTTGCCCAATCGCGGCAGTTCGTGGGCCGGAATGCCGATGCCGGTGTCACGCACACTGATGATAACGCGTTCGAGTTTGGTGCGAACCTCAACGAAGATACTTCCACCTGGCGGCGTAAACTTGATCGCATTAGTCAGCAGATTGAGGAGAATCTGCTTGACCGCGCGCCGGTCTCCGGTAAGCGATACCGGTGCTTCTGGCGCCGAAACCGTAAGCTCAAGACCGCCACTATCCGCGCGCTCACTGAGCATTCGAACGCTGTCTTCGATCGTGCCGCTGAGATCGACTCGCTCGAAATTAAGTTCGAGCTTGCCAGCCTCGATCTTGGCCATGTCTAGCATGTCGGTGATCAGGTCGAGCAGCATCTGGCCTGAATCGTAAATCAGCGTCGCGTATTCTTCGTAACGCTGATTGCCGAGCGAGCCAAACATGCCCTGCCGCATAAGATCGGTGAAGCCGATCACTGCGTTCAACGGCGTGCGCAACTCATGGCTCATATTGGCGAGGAAGCGCGATTTCGCCTGATTGGCGGCTTCGGCGCGTTCATAGGCCGCTTGAGCCTCGATCTCCTGTTCCCTTCGGCGCGAGACGTCGCGCGCCACGACAACAAGACTCTGAAATTCACCGGTCTTTTCGTCATAGACCGAACGGGCTGTCGCTTCGATCCAGACATAGTGGCCGTCGCGATGCATCACGCGGTAGGTGGCCGAATTTGTTTCGCCAGGCGGCGGAAAGATCGCGAGTCTGGCGGCATCCTCGCGATCGTCAGGATGGACAAGCTCCGTGAACCTTCCGTACTCGATTTCTTCCACGGTCCGATTCATCACGCGCTCAAGCGCGTGCGATGCGAACAAGACGCTGCCGTTCTCGTCATACATTAGGATGATGTCCGAGGCTTCCTCGGTCATCAGGCGGTACATCTGCTGCGCTTTCTCGCGTGCTTCTTCGGCTCGAACCTGCGCGGTGACGTCATAGCAGACCCCGATCACCGCAACGACGCGGCCGTTCTCGGCTATCGCAAGTTCGCCTTGTGTGTCCACGATCTGCGCGGCGACATTGGGATCGCGCGCGCGTGTGCGATAGGAGAACGGCGTTCGGGTTTTGATCGCGGTTGCGATGGCTTCCTGAACCGTCGCCTTGTCCTCTGGCAGCATCTGGTCGAGCAGCCAGTCGCTATCGGGCGGAAATTCCTGCGGGTCGATGCCGAGAAGGCGATACATGCCGGGCGACCAATAGGTTGTCCCACCCGAGATTTCCGCGCGCCAATATCCGAAGCGCGCCGCACGTTCGGCAAGATCGAAATGGATGCGCTCGCGCTCCAGCCGCGCATGCGCATTTCTTTCGTCCTCGCCTTGAAACTCGTTGCGCATTGGCTCCGCTAATCCGAAGCAGCTTTCGGTTGTGGATAAACCTAGTCTCTTCTTCTTAAGCAAGGCTTGCGGCGATGCGTTACCTAATGGGTGATTAACGCTGCTTCGCCCCGCGGTTTATTTTCAACAGATGTCAGGACACTTCTGGGAAGCTTCGTGAGCCCAGACAGGCATTGCGAGGTGTCAGAGTTTGGAAGGTGGATACAAGTCTGCGGCACGCCCAGAATGGTTTTGGTGGTGCGCCGCAGCGCAGGCGCTGCAATCACCTAGGTGGCCCGCATTTGTGGCCCATAACAGTGGGGTGGACGGACTGAAACAAATTATGAACATTTCGCTGTGTTCCTGCTCAGGCGGCGCCGTCTGATCCGTCGCATCGAGATGATGGCGTGGTCGAGAAAGGCGCTGGGGAGGAAGACGGAACGTTCCCCCTCCGACTCTCCGGGCCACCTCCCCCGTAAATAGTGGAGAATGAGCGCATTTAGGTTATCCTCCTCCCCTCCGTTTACGGCGGAGTGCCGAGCGCAACGGCGCGTAGCGATAGCGTTCGCGCGAGGGCGCGCATCCGCAGCCCGCCGCCGTCTAGCACAGCCACGATGACAACGCGGCCCAAGACCGCTATGCCCCTCGCCGGAAAAATCGTGGTGGCGTTCCCATGAAAATTGTCGGCGGCAAATGGTCGAACTGGTCGGGCGGTGTCGTGTGCAAGCCGAGCCGGATCGTGGCGGCCAGGGACGAGGTCGAGCTCGCGGCCGCCATCCGCCAGTCGGATGGGCCGATCCGCGCGCCGGGCACCGGGCATTCATTCACGCCGGTGAACGAGACCAGCGGGTTGCTCGTAGACCTTGCCGCCTTCACGGGCCTCAAAAGCGTCGACACGCATAAGGAGACCGCAACGTTCGCCGCCGCGACGCCGCTGTGGCGCGCCGGTCCGCTGCTCCATGCGAAGGGCTTCGGCCTCAAGAACATGGGCGATATCGATCGCCAGACCATCGGCGGCGTGGTCGGCACGGGCACGCATGGCACGGGACGCACGCTCAAGAGTTTCTCGGCTGAGGTCGCTGGCTTTCGCCTGCTGCTCGCGAGTGGCGAGTTGATCAACTGCTCGGCGTCGGAAAACGCGGAAGTGTTTTCGGCGGGTCGCACCTCGCTCGGCGCACTCGGCGTGATGATCGAGATCACGATGAACGTTCGGCCGGCCTACAAGCTGGTCGAGCAGAACTTCATCATGCCGATCTACGAGATGTTCGGCAAGCTCGACAGCCTTGTGAACGACAACCGGCATTTCGAATTCTTCTGGTTTCCGTATTCGGATGTGGCTGTATGCAAATCGTTGAATGAGAGCGGGGAACCCGCGCCTGCGCCGCGCAGCGCCGAGGAGATGTACGAACGCGGAGAACGCGCCAGTTCGGATCAGAGCGCATTCGGCGCCATCAACGAGGTGTTGCCCTATGCGCCATTCCTGCTCGGCCCGGCACATCGCCTGTTCTCCAGCCTGATGCCCGGCGCCGGCAAGGTGCGCTGGAGCCATGAGATATTCCCGAGTCCGCGCACGACGCGCTTCAACGAGATGGAATATGCGCTGCCCTATGCGAAGGGGCCGGATGCGATCCGCGAGATCGTGGAGACGATCCGCAGAAAGCGCATCAATACGGGATTTCCGATCGAATATCGCAGCGTGGCGGCGGACGACGTGTGGATGAGTCCGTTCTACGGGCGCGAAAGCGCCACAATCGCCGTCCACCAATATCACCGGGTCGACACGGGGAAGCTGTTCAATGCCTGCGAGGCGATCTTCCGTTCCTATGAGGGGCGCCCTCACTGGGGCAAGCGCCATACGCGCACGGCGGGCGAACTGGTGGCGCTCTATCCGAAATTCGAGCAGTTCCGCACGGTGCGGCGGATGCTCGATCCTAAAGGCAAATTCCTCAATGCCCATCTGCGTGCTATGTTCGAATAATCTCGAGGGGCTGTGATGCGCAAGCGGACGCTGTTCGGAATTCTCTCAGGCCTGGGTGCCGCGATCCTTGTCGTATTCGCGGAGTCGAACTGGCTGCTGGCGGCGATTGTCGGCGTCGGTCTCGGCGCCATTGTGTTCGTGTTCGTGCATGCCTATCCGCACGACATCGCGCCGCCATCCGATCGTCGCCATGAGAACACGGTTCGCCGCCGTCAGCGCGAAAGCCTGCGATAGAAGCAGCTCGGCGCGCCGGTGTGGCAGGCGGGGCCGATCTGATCGACTTTGAGAAGCAGCGCGTCGCCGTCGCAATCGATCCAGGCCTCGACGAGATGCTGTGTGTGGCCTGAGGTTTCGCCCTTGCGCCAGATTTCTTTCCGCGAGCGCGACCAGTAGGTGACCTCGCCGGTCTGCAGCGTGCGTTCCAACGTGTCGCGGTTCATCCACGCCACCATCAGCACCGCGCCGGTTTCCGCGCTCTGCGCGATCACTGGCACAAGTCCGTCATCGTTGAAGGTGACGGAATTGACGAAGGCTTCCCGCGTCAGCAGGTCGGTCACGACGCGGCCTTCATGCGCGCGAACGCCGCCTCGATATCGGCGATGAGATCGTCGGCATCTTCAAGGCCCGCATGGAAACGGATCAGCGGGCCCTGATGCGCGAACGCTTTGGCCGTGCGTTTGAAGCTGGACGGGATCACGAGGCTTTCGTAACCGCCCCAGGAATAGCCGAGCCCGAAATGATGGAAGCCATCGAAGAATGCGCTCATCGCCTTTGCGCTGGCAGGTATCAGCTCGACGCCGAAAAGTCCCGACGAACCCTTGAAGTCGCGCTTCCAGATCGTATGTCCGGGATCGCTTTGGAGAGCAGGATGAAGCACGCGCTCGACCTCATCACGATGCTGGAGCCAGCGCGCAAGCGTGAGCGCGCTCTCCTCGTGACGCTTGAGCCGGATCGCCAGCGTGCGCACGCCGCGCAGCGCGAGATAGGTGTCGTCGCCGCCGAGGAACAGGCCGGTGTCGCCGTAGAAGTCCTCGATCCGCTTTCTGTGGCTTTCGTTTGCGGTGATCGTTCCGACCATCACGTCAGCATGGCCGCCGATGTACTTCGTACCCGACATGATCGACAGATCAACACCGTGATCGAGCGGGCGGAAGAATACCGGCGTCGCCCAGGTATTGTCCATCAGCACCGATATGCCGCGTTCGCGCGCCGCCTTGGCGATGGCTGGAACGTCCTGGATCTCGAAGGTCAGCGAGCCCGGACTCTCGCAATAGACCGCGCGCGTGTTTGGTTTGCACAACGCCGCGATACCGTCGCCGATCAGCGGATCATAGTAAGTCGTCTCGATCCCGAAACGCCTCAGGGTCTTGTCGCAGAAGAGCCGCGTCGGTCCGTAGCAGGTATCGACCATCAGGACATGATCGCCGGCGCTGCAGACCGCGAGGATCGCCGTGGCAATGGCGTTCAGGCCCGATGGCAGGGCGACGCAACGCGCGCCGCCTTCGAGTTTCTCGATGGCGCTCTCGAAGCTGCGGCTCGTCGGCGTGCCGCGGCGGCCATATTTGTACGGCTGACTCTCCGTCTTCAGCGACTGGATGTCGGGATAGAGGATCGTCGATGTGCGGTAGACGGGCGTGTTCACCGAGCCGAAATGCTCGCGCGTCATCCGCCCGGCCGTCACCGCAATCGTCGCCGGCCCGCTTTTTCCCTTTGCGTCGTCTTTGCTCAGAGCTGCGGCTCCAATGCCGGAGGTGCGGGATGCTCAGGCTTGACCTCGAGCGTCGATTTGAGCGGCCGATTGAACAGCCAGGTCACGAACGACGCGCCAAGGGCAAGACCTGCGCAGAGCAGGAAGAAGCTCACCTTGTCCATGCGGCTGAAAAAGGAGCCGACATAACCTTGGAGCAGATTACCCGTGAAGCTTGTGATGAACCACAACCCCATCATGGCTGAGAGAATCTGTTTCGGGGCCACGCGCGCGACCAGCGCCAGGCCGATCGGCGACAGATAGAGCTCGCCCAAAGTGATGATCACGAAGAAAGCGAGCAGCCACAGCCAGCTTGCGTGGCCGGTTGGGCCGGTGAAATAGGCGGCGACCGCCATCACGAGATACGAAAGCGCAAGCAGGAAATCGCCGAGCGCCATTTTGGTGACGGTCGTCGGCTCCTTGCCGCGCGCCGACTGACGGCCCCAATAGGCGACAACCAGAGGCGTGAAGGCAAAGATCATGAACGGATTGAACGCCTGGAACCAGGTGACGGGAATCTCCCAGTCGATAACGCCAGGAATGAGATGGCGGTTGGTGAACTGCTCAGCCCACAGGCTGATCGTGTTGCCCTGCTGCTCATAGACCGCCCAGAAGAAGCTGGTCGGAATGCACAGTAGGACAAGCGCGATGACGGCCTTCCAGTCGGCTGCAGTGAGTGGTTTCTTCTCTTCGGTCTTGGACTGGAGCCGAGCGATGCGATCCTTAGGCAGTGTGCGCAGCGCGATCATGTAGACGATCAAGCCAAGAACCATGCCGACGCCGGCGGCGAAGAAGCCCCATTTGTAGCCAAACGCCGGATCCTCGGCGAGGCTGCCGCAAATCAGCGGTGAGAAGAATGCGCCTACATTGATGCCGACATAGAAAATGGAATAGGCACGATCGATGCGCGCATCGCCGGGCTTGTAGAGGTTGCCGACCTGCGTCGAGATGTTCGGCTTGAAGAAGCCGTTGCCGATGATGAGCATCGCCAGGCCGACGAAGAGCATCTCGGGCTTCATCAGGGCGAACTCGCCAATCGCCATGATAACGCCGCCGACGATTACGCTGTAGCGCTGGCCGATCCAGCGATCCGCGATCATGCCACCGAAGAACGGCGTGAGATATACGAAGGCGGTGTAGTTGCCGTAGATGATGGAGGACAGAGGCTGCACGTCGAGCGGCTGGCCGCCGTTGAACAATGCCTCGAACAGGCCCTTCATCGCATGATAGCCGACAACACCGTCGGCGACCGGATGTAGCAGCACCACGTTGGTCAGATAGAGGATCAGGATGGCGCGCATTCCGTAGTAGGAAAAGCGCTCGGCCATTTCGGTGGTGAACAGATAGGTCAGCCCACGCGGGTGACCGAATAACTGCGCTTGTGGACGCCCAGCGGCCCCCGTCTGATCAATCGCCATCCCACTGAACTCCCTACCCAATCTGTGACGAGCCCGACTTTGCCCTGTCCGTTCACGGAAGGAAATGGGGCCTCACGGCAATTCGATGTAGCGGTCCTCGCGGGAATAGGGGACGAAGCCGATGCGCTGGTAGAGCGGCAGGGCACGCGGATGGTCGAGCGTGCAGGTGTTGATCAGCAGCGACGAGATCGGCCTCGACCAGGCGATCGACACGGCATGGTAGAGGAAGAAATAGCCGAGCTTGCGCCCGACGAAGTCCGGCATCAGGCCGAAATAGGCGACCTGGCCAGCGGCCGCATCCTTGAATTCGAGTTCGGCCATCCCGGCCGGGCAGCCTTCGACATACAGGACATAGAGTTCGACCTGCGGATGTTGAACGAGTCCCGCGAGCGCTTCGTCTGTCAGCTTGCGGCGATCGACCCACAGATAGGGCTCGCCGATCGTGTTGTAGAGATATCGATAAAAATGAACCGGCGGTTTCTCCGCGCGAAGGATCGCGCTCTTGCCCTTGGGCTGCGGTGGCGGAAGCGCCGGAGGTTTCGACTTCATCTCCAGAAACGTCACCGTCATCGGTACGCGTTTCTTGCCGTCGCCTGGAACAAGTTTCATCGTCAGTCCGTCTCAACCGGCGCTTCGGATCGCGCGCCCCATTCCGCCCATGAACCGTCGTACAGTGCAACATCATTTGCGCCCGCGACTTGAAGCGCCAACATCTCTATCGCGGCGGTGATGCCCGATCCGCACGTCGTCACAATGGGCTTGGTCAAATCGAGGCCGCGTGCCATGAAAATCGCTCGCAATTCTTCGGCCGATTTGAGTGTGCCGTCCGCGCTGGTCAACTCGCTATAGGGAATGTTGACGCTGCCCGGTATGTGACCGCGCCGCACGCCTGCGCGCGGCTCCTCTTCGTTCCCGGCGAAGCGTGGTGCGCTCCTCGCGTCGACAATCTGCGCGCCATGCCTTTGCTGGATCGAAAACATCTGTCCAAAGTCGCGCGACAGGGCATGGTTCTGTCGCGGTGTGAAATGGCGGTTGTAAATCGGTGGAGTCATGTCTTCGACGAGCCGACTTTCCCGGCGCCATTTCGGCAGCCCGCCGTCCAGCACAACGACGTCTGCGTGCCCCATCGTGCGCAGCATCCACCAGGCGCGCGGGCTCGAATAGATGCCCGCGCCGTCATAAACAACAATCAGATTGCCATCGCCGAGGCCGAGCTTGCGCATCCGGCTCGCGAACTTCGCAGCGGGTGCCAGCATATGGGGCAGGGTGCTGGTCTCATCCGATAGATCGTCGATATCGAAAAACACCGCTCGTGGAATATGTGCCGACAGGTATTCGGCCCGGGCGTCGCGGCCAGCCTGTGGCAAATACCAAGATGCATCTGCAACCCGGATGTCCGGGGCGTCGATATGCTCGGCAAGCCATTCGGTTGAAACGAGCGGTGAGCGCGCGGTCATTGAAACGGAACGCGGATGGGCGCTCGGGGATGCGTGAGCCAGGGCGGTGTCGGCAGACCCTTGGTTTTCAGGAACTCGGGGTTGAAGAGCTTGCTCTGATAGCGCGTGCCGTAGTCCGCAAGGATCGTGGCGATGGTGTGACCCGGACCGAGGTCCTTCGCCATGCGGATAGCGCCCGCGATGTTGATTCCCGTCGATCCGCCCATGCAAAGCCCTTCGTGCTCGAGGAGGTCGAAAATGATCGGCAGCGCCTCCGCGTCGGCGATCTGATAGGCCTCGTCGATCGGAGCGCCTTCGAGATTCTTCGTCACACGCCCCTGTCCGATGCCTTCGGTGATCGACGAGCCGCTCGCCTTCAACTCCCCGGTCTTGATCCACGAATAGATCGCAGCGCCCATCGGGTCCGCAGCCGCGATTCGGACATTTGGATTGCGATCCTTGAGCGCCATGGCTACGCCGGCCAGCGTCCCGCCCGATCCGACCGCGCAAGTGAAGCCGTCGATTTTGCCAGCGGTCTGCTCCCAGATTTCGGGACCGGTGCTCTCGATGTGCGCCTGACGATTGGCGACATTATCGAACTGGTTGGCCCAGATTGCGCCATTCGGATCGCTTGCGGCCAATTGTTCGGCGATACGCCCCGACAGCTTCACGTAATTGTTCGGGTTTTTGTAAGGCACCGCCGGGACTTGAATCAGCTCGGCTCCAAGGAGGCGAAGGGCGTCTTTTTTCTCCTCACTTTGGGTCTCGGGAATCACGATCACGGTGCGATAGCCCATCGCGTTCCCGACCACGGCCAGCCCGATGCCGGTGTTGCCGGCAGTGCCTTCGACGATCGTGCCTCCGGGTCTAAGCTGCCCGCGGGCGACCGCGTCCCTAATGATGAACAGGGCCGCCCGATCCTTGACGGACTGGCCCGGGTTCATGAATTCGGCTTTGCCCAGAATTTCGCAGCCGGTGAGCTCCGACGCCCGCCTAAGGCGGATGAGAGGGGTGTTTCCGATCGCAGACAAGACGTCCTGTCTGATTTTCATTTGCAGCGGTCCCGGACTGGAGCGTTAAACCTAACCATGGGTTCGCGCACCTTCAAGGAATGCCGATTCGAAATACCTTACTTGTCCCTTCTGCGATCTCTGGTACTGAATGCAAGCGCAGTTACGTTCGGGCAGCATCAGGAATAGACAGCCGCCATATGACACTTTGCATCTTGCACCTCGGCTCGGAAAAGACCGGCACATCGAGCATCCAGAAATACTTCGGCGCACACCGCGACGTGCTGCTCAACGAGGGCTTCTGGTATCCGCGCGCCTTCACCAATCCCGGTGGCCATGTCCACCTGAAACTCAGCACAGCTGCAGTTCAGGGAACTCTGACGGACGAAGATCCGGCCGTTGCAGAATTCCGTGTCGAACATGACCGGGCCATCAAGGCGGGCGCCAAATGCGCTGTGCTCTCGTCTGAGTTCTTTCACAGTGAACTTCGCGACTCGCAATCTGTCGCCCGCATTCGGACGTTTCTATCGCAATTCTTCGATCGCTTCCGGCTCGTCTACTACGCTCGCCGGCAGGATCAGATGCTCGCAAGCATGCACTCAACGGCAGTGAAGGGCGCTTGGACCGCAAATCCAAGCGCGTTGTCTGTTTACGATTCCAAAGGACGCTACTATTTCGACCATTTCGCGGTGTGCAATCTCTGGTCTGGCGAATTCGGACGAGAGAACCTGGCTTGCCGCATCTACGAACGCGACAAGCTGCGCAATGGAGACATCATCGACGATTTCAGCAAGGCCATCGGCTTGGGACTCGACACGGATCGTGTCCGGGTGTCTTCGAACGAGTCCCTCTCATTCGAAACGATGTCGGCACTACTTCTGATCAACGCATCCAAGCATAAAGATAACAAGGAGTTCAGGCGCCGGGTCATCGCCATGGGCAATAAGCGCAAGGGCAAGCGCATTCCCATGCTCACGAAAGCGGAGGCGCAGCGATTTTTTGATCAGTTCGACGGCGTAAACAGACAATTTTTCGAAACCTATATCGATCCTTCATTGGCCGACCGGTTTTCCACCCAATTCGATTCGTTTCCCGAGGCGATACCGACCATATCCGACAGCGGCCTTCTCGATTTCATTTTCAGCAGGAAGACCTAGGGTAGATTCTGTTGCCGGGGGCGCCCCTCCTGACATGGGCCAAAGAGGCGCCTTTCCAAAGCCGCTGGCGGCAGGGTATGAACCGTGAAACGATCCGTCAGGGACGCTATTTTGGCCGCGCAGAGCACCATTATCTATGCCGATCTTTGTGCTTCGGCACCGCAGCAGCCTTCCGCTGTCGCGGGCTCGATCGCCAGTGCGGCGCAAGAAGGCTCTGCTGCGGGCCAATTCGACATCGAGTTGCGAAGCCTCTCCGCGGACGAAGTTCGCAGCGCCATCGGCGAATATCCCAGCGGCCATGATCGTCTCGCTCAGGATCGCAGCATGGTCCTTCTTGATGCGGGCGCCGTGCTGGCCTACGCGCCCTATCGTGCCCGTGTCCTGCTCAGCAGCGATCCTTTTGAGCATGCCGACAGGATATCGGAGATGCTCTCCATTGATGTCGATGCCGTACGTGTTCGGCTGCATGACGCCCTGTTATGTGCGCAGAGGGTCACGACTCTCGGTCAACTCACTTTTGATGCCGTTGCGCCGCTTCTGCCACGTGAGCCTGAGTTGCAAAAAATTCCGGCGACGGCGCTCCCCTCGAGCGGTGATCCGTCGGCTCCAATTTTGATTGTGAACCACGAGGATGAGCAGCTGCTTCATCGTGCGGAGGCCCAGCTCGCAGAAGCGTTTCCCGCGGAGCGTTTCTTGCCGTTTTGGACATCATCGGTATTTGAGGGTAGCTGGAAAGCCGTGCTGCACCTCGGCATCGCATATTCCAATCTGCCGGGTTCGCGCCTTCATGATGCGTGGGCCGGCGGCGTGCCCACACTTCAACTCGTCGATCCACAGGCCTTGAGTGGGCTGCGCCGGCGCCGTTCGGGCCAGACGTCCGGGCTGATCGTCGACCATGGAAGGAATGGGCTGCTGCTGCAGAGCCTTGACGAGCTTGTAGCGACGGTCGGCGAGCTTCTGCTCGACCCATTGCCCGTCCGCGCTGTTGCAAGAAACACCAAACGGCGCATCGATGCGCCGGCGGAATGGGATGCACTTTTACAGAGAATACTGCTATGACGGTGCGGCGTCGCATAGCCTGGCTTTCTCCGTACGGCCCGCAATCCGATATCGGAGCCTATACGCGTTGCGTCCTCCCGCATTTCGCGAAGCCTGACCCGCAACCGTTTGATTGCGACCTCTTCATCAATGTCTGTGGCGCCAGCTACGGCTCCCCAGTGCCCGCAATGGAGATTCCCCAAGGCGCCGCAATCGGCGAGATTCTGTCGCGCTATGACGCAGCGATCTTCAATCTTGGCAACAACGTTCAGAACCATGCCCAGATTGCCGCGGCTTTGAAACAGATTCCGGGAATCGCCATCCTCCATGATTTCTCCTACCATCACTATTTCGCGCATCTTTCCTTCGATCAGTTGAAGTCGCCGGCGGGCTATGCGCGCCTCATGCACGATTGCTACGGGAGCGTTGGGTTCAATAGCGCCCTTAGATCAGGCGTAATTACACGCGAACCGACACTGTACACCCCTTGGGATGGCGAGAATGTCGCCGACTACCCCCTCATGAAACCGCTTGCGATGCTGGCTTCGGCGATTGTTGTCCACTCGCGTTTCATGGAAGAAAAAGTCGCGCGATTTTTCAAAGGTCCGATCTTGCGGCTATTTCTGCCGAGCGATCAGAAAAGGGCTCCGTCGCCGCAAGACCTGGCTGGTTGGCAAGCTCAATCACAGACACGGGAACGGTGTCAATTTGCGACCTTCGGCCATATCGGCCGGCCGAAATGCCTTGAGACAATCATCCAGGCCATTGCCCAGTCTTCGATGCTCAGGTCTCGCGCAGACCTCGTGATCGCGGGCCATCCGGGCGACAAAGAGTATGTTCGCGAGATAGAGGCTTTGGTCACAAGGCTGGGACTCACCAAGCAGGTCACATTCGAGTACAGCGTGACCAACCAGCGCCTGCTGGAGATCAAGAACCAGTCCGATGCATTCATGAACCTGCGATATCCAAATACAGAGGGCGCGTCCGGCTCGCTTGTCGAAATGCTGAACGCGGGGCGGCCGGTCATTGCATATCGGGCCGGCTGTTACGCCGAAGTCCCGGAGCAGGCCGCGATCCTCATCGACCGCGATGCCGGATTGGAAGCAGTTGTCCGCGCGATGGAATCCCTGGTGGCCGCTCCTGCCAAGCGGATCGCAGCTGGAACCGCTGCCCAGAAGCATGTGCGCGATCTGGATAGCGCGAGATATGTCCGGGAACTGAAAAACTTCATCGGGAGTATTCAGGACGATCTTCGCCGAAGGTCTCATTTCGTTTCACCAGTGCGCGACGCCATGGCCTGGCACGGAAAGGACGTGGCGCCGGATGACAGAGCGTGGTTTGACGATCTGACCCACGCCAGACGTTCGCTCATGTTGCTGGAGCGAGACAGCAAAGGACTTTCGCCAGAAATATTCCTTGAATGGAAGATGGACGATTTGATCCCGTTCATCGCGCGGGTGCTCCTGCATGCGAATGCGCGCGACGGATTGAGTGCGCTTTTGGTTGATTATGCGGAACGTTTAGGCCGTTGGCGGCTTTATCTACTGATTGCGCATGTCTATCACCGTCAGACGTTGTGCCAGCAGGAGGCCCAGCCTTCGAAGGAGACCGTCGCAACATTCGGCGATCGAGTGACCGATGTTGCTTTCTGGGATATTGCGACCCGGCTGCATCCAGAGATATTCGTCCGCCTTTTGTATTTCTGCGTGCTCGGACGCGCTTGGGGCCCCGGCGAACAGGACAATTGGGTGAGACGCATCCGCCAGGGCATGCATCCCGCGGCCATATGGCTCGAGTTTCACGGTAGTGCCGAATACAGCCAGACGTTTGGCGACACGCTGATGAAGGATGTCGAAACCTGGGCCAGGAGAGAAGTGGCATTGTCGGCGAAAGGCCCGCGGCGCCCGCAACCACAAACAGTTTGGCCGGCTCAATCCTTGTTGAGGTTTAACGAAAGTTCTCCGGTAACAGATGCCTTGCTGGGTTCGCTGTGGCACCGTCACGACGCGCAGGGCAGATGGAGCGATGGCCGCATCGGCGATTTGAATTTTCTGCTGCCGGAAGAAGCGGCGAAGCAAGGCGCCGAACTCACGTTGCGTATTCGGGTTGCGGGGACACGGGTCACAGGTCAAAGGCAGATCATCGCCCATTGCAATCGCCAGGAACTGGCAAGCGTCACTGTGCGCGACGATGCACCTTTTAGCTGGAACATTCCGCTTCCCGCTTCGATCCAACCGAAAGCGGGCGTGAACCTTCTGCTGACGGTCGACCGTGATTTCTCGCCGGCCGCAAGCGGTCAGTCGCGCGACAAGCGCTCGCTCGGAATCATGCTGATCGAGGGACAATTGACCCTCGGCGCCGTCGATGGTGCCAGTGGAAGTGCAAAGGCGCGGGACGACATCGCGGCGACGGCCGGCGTAGCTGAGCCGCTCTAAATCAGGGTCTTGTGGACAGGGTGGCTCCCCGGGTTGGGATCGAACCAACGACCATTCGATTAACAGTCGAATGCTCTACCGCTGAGCTACCGAGGACCACCGGGCCGTTCTCTAGCGTGTCCGCCTCGGCATGGCTATATCAATTTCGATGCTCCTGAAGCGATTTTGAACCCGATGCGAGAGGCGAGAGCCGAGGGCCACCGGCTGCGGTTCGGCAACCATTCGATCCGTCTTCCCCGGTCGCGCTTACTTCGAGTCCTGCTCGGCTGCGGACTGCTGCTCGGCGGGATGCTGTGGTTCCTGCCGATCCTGGGTCTCTGGATGCTTCCGCTGGGCGTCATGGTGCTCTCGATCGACTTCCACCCGCTGCGCCGTGCTCGCCGCCGCTTCGACACATGGTGGGGCCGCTGGCGCCAGCAACGCGCGCGGGCGAAGGCCGAACAAGAAAAAAGGGCCGGGTGATAAGCCCGGCCCCAAGGCGTTGGGTAATGGTGGGGTGTCTTCAAGGGAAGACGAGCACAGGATGAACCAATAAGGTTAATAAAAGCTTAATAAAACCGAATCAGTGGGTTAGCCGAGGAAGTGGTGGCTGGCTTGCCAGGCGAAGCCGCGCGACCCAATTAGCAGCCCGTCGTCGCCCTGCGAGCTATGCCGGACAGTCTCCGCTGCTGCGCAGCGTAGACTGGAGGCCACGCCCGGAATTGAACCGGGGTTCGCGGATTTGCAGTCCGCTGCGTCACCACTCCGCCACGTGGCCGATCAGGGTGGGACGGCGCCTATAACAGACTAATCGCAGCGCCGCCAAGACTTCGTTGTCAGCCTCAAGGACCGCACGTATAAGCCCCGCGACCCGAACCCCGGCACGACGCGATGTCTTCTTTCGATTTGCAGCGACTGAACATGATCGAAACGCAGGTGCGCACCAACGACGTCACCGATCCGCGCATTCATGCCGCGCTGGCGGAGGTGGCGCGCGAACGGTTCGTGCCTGCCGCCAAGCGCGCGCTCGCCTATGCGGATGTGCCGGTCGAGGTCTCGCCCGGCCGCTATCTTCTCGATCCCAGGACATTCGCAAAGCTCGTCGCCCTGGCGGACATCCAACCCGGCGAAAGGGTTCTCGATGTGGGGTGCACAACCGGCTACTCGTCTGCGGTGCTGTCGCATCTCGCGCAGTCTGTGATCGCGCTGGAACAGGACGCCGATCTTGTTCGGATGGCGTCTGAGTTGCTGGCCGCAACCGGTGGAAAAATCACGGTGACAGCAGGCAGCCTCGCTCAGGGCTTCAAGGCGAGGGCGCCGTACGACGTAATTTTCGTCAACGGGGCTATCGCGGTTCGACCGGACGCTTTGCTGTCCCAATTGGCGGACGGTGGCAGATTGGTCGCGGTAATCTCGGAAGGCGTACGAAGTCAGGCGAGCCGATTCGTTCGGGAACAGGGTCGGATCGGCTGCCGGGCGGGGTTCGATGCCAGCGTTCCAGCACTAGTTGGATTCTCGAAGACTGTTGGATTCGTGTTCTGACACCCCAAATAACAGGTCGGAAGAAGGGGATTTGGACATGGTACTGATACACCGCGGCGCGTTCTTCGCGGTTTTGGCCGTTTTTGCAGCAGCGGCGCCTGCAATGGCACACGGTAAGCACAGGACCACGAGGCCGACGAAGCTCGTCCAGGCGATGGATGCCATACCGGACGCGCCGGCCCTTGTAACGCCCGAAAAGCCGAGCATGACGCTTGAGGAAGCATTGGGCATTGCCTACGAGACAAACCCCGAACTCGCGGCCGCTCAGGCAGGGCTGCGCGCGAGCGATGAACAGGTTGCACAAGCCAACGGCGCATGGCGCCCCACCGTCTCGATTGACGCGACCTACGGCGTTCAGAAATATTTCTTCCCTGTTCAGATTACTGGGGGCGGAATCGTCAAAACCCACCCGGATGTGCCCCCTGCCTCCAGTGATACACAGATCGTCAATGCGTCCATCACCGATCACCCGTTGAACGGTCAGCTTTCCGTTTCCCAGCCGATCTTTCGCAGCGGCAGGACGATCGCAGAGATCAGTCGTGCAAAGGCTCTCGTCAGGGCGGCGCGCGCACAGCTGACCGCGACGGAGCAGACAGTTCTTCTTTCGGCGGCGACAGCCTACATGAACGTCGTGCGCGATACCGCGATCGTGAACCTGCGCGAGCACAATGTCGAAGTCCTGCGCAGGCAGCGCGATTCCGTTCAGCTGGAATTCAAGGCCGGCTCCTTGACCCGCACCGATGTCGCACAATCCGAAGCGCGTCTTGCAGTGGCGCAGTCGGATCTGACCACTGCGCGCGGCCAGTTGGCTATCAGCCGCGCGGATTTCATGCAGTCGATCGGCCGTCCTGCAGAAACGCTTGAGAAGAATCCAAACCTCCCGAAAGTGCCGGGCGATCAGGAGGCCATCCTTGGCCTTGCACTCAAGCAAAGCCCTGCGCTTCTGCAGGCTCAGGCCAACGAACGCGCGGCCAACTACGCCGTCAACGATGCCTGGGGAGCGATGGGGCCGACACTTTCGCTGGAAGGGCAGTATCAATATTCGCAAAGCGCGCTGAATTCCGTTCAAGGCTTCGGAGCAAGCGGTGCTCCCGAGTCCGTTACGCAGCACGCGGTCGTTGCCGTCGCCCAATTGCATGTTCCGATCTATCAGGCGGGCGTTGAAGAGGCGGATGTTCGCCAGACCCGCGAGCTTCACGCACAATCCAAGCTCAACGTTGCCGCGACCGATCGTCAGGTCCGCGAAGCGGTGGAGGCGACCTGGAGCAATTTCCAGTCTGCTCTCGGCACCATCGATTCCAACCAGGCGACGCAGAAAGCGGACGAGATCGCCTTCGAAGGCGTGAGCAAGGAGCAGCAGGTCGGCGGACGTACAGTGCTCGACGTGTTGAATGCCGAGCAGGAGTTGCTCAACGCCCAGGTCGCGCTCGTGAGTTCGCAGCGCAACGCTGTGGTCGCAGCCTATCAGCTTCTTGCCGCCGGCGGGTCGCTCACCGCCCGGTCGCTTGGTTTGAAGGTCAAGCTCTACGACCCGCTCGATCACTACAATGACGACGCCGGTGCGTGGGTTGGCTTCGGCGATTAAGTTATTGTGACGTTAAGAGTTTCTTTGCCTTCGCGGTCCAATTATCATAGGGTCACAAGACGTTTCCAGAAAGCGCGGCCGGAGCGATGAGCATGGCGTCCAGTCCCCAGCACGAACCCACGATGGAGGAAATTCTCGCCTCCATTCGCAAGATCATTTCGGAAGATTCGACCGAGGTTCAGCCTGCGGCCGCACCCGAAGCACATGCCGAAGCCGACGTACTGGAGCTGACGCAGGAGGTTCACGACGAACCTCAAGCACCGCCGGCAGCGGTAATAGCCGCCGCGCCACCGCCACCTGCACCGATTGTCGAGCCGGAACCCATGCCGGTCGTAGCGGCTCCCGCACCGGAGCCCAAGATAGAGAACGACGTTGTGTTCCAGCCCATCGAGGAGGCTCCCGTGAGTGAAGCGCCCGCCATGACGACGGCCCATGAAGGTATCTTCTCGGACAAGACGCGCCGGGCGCTTGAGGACACGTTCTCCAACATCCAGCCGCCCAAGGCGGAAACGCCTGCGGCTGCACCCGTTTCAACGGAGTATTCGCCCATGCCCGACGGCGCCTCGGTTCAGGCCGTGTTCGAAAAGGCTGTCCGCGACGGTTTTGGTCCCGTGCTGCATCAGTGGCTCGGCGACAATTCCGGCGACGTGGTCGAAAAGCTGAAGCCGCTGGTCCGCGAGTGGATGGACGAACACTTCCCGGCGCTGCTCGAAGGCGCGGTACGGGCCGAAGTAGAACGCGTCGCGCGCGCCCGCCACTGATTTCAGTCCAATCGTAAAGACTGAGCCGGGGCGGATAAGCCCCGGATAGCCCTTGACGTTCAGGCTTCCGGGCTTCACCAAGCCTCCAACAGCCTGACCTCAAGGGAATTTGCTTCCATGCTCGACAAGACCTTCACGCCCGCAGAGGTGGAGGCCCGCATCTACGAACAGTGGATGGCGTCGGGCGCATTCCGTGCGAACCGCAGGCCGGATGCCGAGCCGTTCTGCATCGTCATCCCGCCGCCGAACGTCACCGGCCGCCTCCATATCGGGCACGCGCTGAACAACACGCTGCAGGATGTGCTCGCGCGTTTCGAGCGCATGCGCGGCAAGGACGTGCTGTGGCAACCGGGCATGGACCATGCCGGCATCGCCACCCAGCTCGTCGTTGAGCGTCAGTTGGCCGAGCGGCAGCAGAGCCGCATCGCGATGGGGCGCGAGAAATTCCTCGAAGCCGTGTGGAAGTGGAAAGACGAAAGCGGCGGCGCCATCGGCCAACAGCTTCGCCGTCTCGGCGCCAGCGCGGACTGGTCGCGCGAACGCTTCACGATGGACGAGGGGCTCTCGCGCGCGGTGCTGAAAGTCTTCGTCGAACTCCACAAACAGGGGCTGATCTACAAGGACAAGCGTCTGGTCAATTGGGACCCGCGCCTGCAGACCGCCGTCTCCGATCTCGAAGTCGAGAGCATCGAGATGAAGGGGCATCTCTGGTACCTCAAATATCCGATCGAGGAGCAGGCGGGCCGTTTCATCACCGTCGCGACGACGCGCCCGGAAACGATGCTCGGTGATACGGCCGTGGCCGTGCATCCCGACGATGCGCGCTACAAGGATCTGATCGGCAAGAATGTGATGCTGCCGCTCGCGAACCGGCCGATCCCGATTGTCGCCGACGAGCACTCCGATCCCGAGAAGGGAACCGGCGCGGTCAAGATCACGCCGGGCCATGACTTCAACGACTTTGAGGTCGGCAAGCGTCACAACCTTCCACTGATCAATATCCTCAATAAGGACGGCACGTTGAACGACAGCGTGCCGGAGGCCTATCGCGGTCTTGATCGTTTCGTCGCGCGTAAACAGATCGTCGCCGATCTGGAAGCGATGGAACTGCTCGACAAGATCGAGCCGATCACCCACGCCGTGCCGCACGACGAAAAGACCAAGACCGTCGTGCTCGAACCGTTCATGACGGAGCAGTGGTATCTCAACGTGACGCCGCTCGCCGAGAAAGCGATCAAGGCCGTCGAGGGCAAGAAGACGGAGATCCTCCCGAAACAATGGGAAGACGTCTATTTCCGCTGGATGCGCAACATCCACCCCTGGTGCATCTCGCGCCAGCTATGGTGGGGCCATCAGATCCCGGCATGGTACGACGCCGAGGGCAATATCTACGTCGCCGAAACAGAGGCCGAGGCCATCGCGCAGGCGGGTGGCAAATCGCTAACGCGCGATCCGGACGTTCTCGACACCTGGTTCTCGTCGGCGCTGTGGCCGTTCTCGACGCTGGGCTGGCCGGACAAGACGCCGGAGCTGAAGCGCTATTACCCTACCTCCGTTCTCGTCACCGGTTTTGACATCATCTTCTTCTGGGTCGCCCGCATGATGATGATGGGCATCCACTTCATGGAAGACGTGCCGTTCCATCGCGTCTTCATCCACACCCGCGTTCTCGACGAAAAGGGCGCGAAGATGTCGAAGACCAAGGGCAACGTCGTCGATCCGCTCGATCTCGTCGATGCCTATGGCGCGGACGCATTGCGCTTCACGCTGGCGCTCGCCGCCGGCACCGGCCGCGACATGCGCATCGGCCCGTCGCGCGTCGAGATCAACCGCAATTTCGCGACCAAGCTTTGGAACGCGTCACGCTTCTGCGAGATGAATGGGTGCGAGACGCGCAACACCTTCGATCCCGCCGCGGTGACGCTCACCGTCAACCGCTGGATCGTCGCCGAGTGCGCGCGCGCCGCCGGGGAAGTGACAAAGAACCTCGAGGACCTGCATTTCAACGAAGCAGCAGGCGCGGCCTATCGCTTCGTGTGGGACGTCTATTGCGACTGGTATCTCGAACTCATCAAGCCGTTGCTCAATGGCACGGACGAGGGCGCCAAGGCCGAGGCGCGCATGACTGCCGCGTGGACGCGTGACCAGATCTTCAAGCTGCTGCATCCCTTCATGCCCTTTATCACCGAGGAATTGTGGGCGCGCACCGCCGAACATGCCGATCCGCGTGACAGCCTGCTGATCGAAGCTTTCTGGCCCGACCTCAAATCGTTGCCCGCCAACGACGACGCCATTGCGGAAATGCACTGGATCATCGACCTGGTCTCCGGTGTGCGCTCCATCCGCTCCGAGATGAACGTTCCGCCGTCTGCAAAGATTGCATTGGTGCTCAAGGATGCGTCCGCGAGTTCGCGGGCGCGGTTGAAGAGCAATCTCGACTCGATCCTGACTCTGGCGCGTCTCGCGTCTGCGGAGCCTGCAGACGCGCTGCCGCCGGGTTCCGCGCAATTCGTGCTCGGCGAGGCCACCGTTGCATTGCCGCTCGGCGATGTCATCGACTTCGCGAAGGAGCGCGCGCGTCTCGAGAAAGACCTCAAGAAAGCCGAAGACGAGATCGCGCGCTTCGATGCCAAGCTCAGCAACGAACAGTTCACCTCCCGAGCGCCGGAAGACGTCCTCACCGAACAGCGCGAGAAGCGTGCCGAAGCAGCGGCCCTCGCATCGCGCCTGAAAGAAGCCGTAGCGCGACTCGGATAGCGGGAACTATCGGGCGCTCCATCGGTTTTCACACAGAGCTGAAAATTGGGAGTGTTCCATGTCCGCGAAATTCGGAAAAGCCGTTGCCGCTGGGTTGACCGCATTATGCATTGCCGCCACGGCTGCAAATGCCGGCTGTGAAGGTCGTAAAACGACCGGCACCGTTGTCGGCGCGGGCGCAGGCGGCGTTCTCGGTAATGTCATTACCCATGGCAGCGTGATCGGAACGGTCGGCGGCGCAGTGGTCGGCGGTGTCGCGGGGCATTCCATTGCGAAGGACAACTGCGCCTCTCATAGGCACTATTCATACCGCCACGGCCGCCGCGGCTATTACGACCGCGACAATCATTGGCATTATGTCTGAGATCAGCGCTTGACGCAGCGCGCGGTGAAGATCGCGGGCGTGCCGAATGCCAGGGACGAAGCACTGACCGCATCGGCGTCGATGACGCTCTGATAGACATTATGATCGTCGCGCACGCGATAGAGCTCGTGCATCTGGAAGTCGAAGTTGCACTCGATCAACGCCGCCAGTTCTTCGGGCAAGATGCAGTTTGGCTCCGCCAAGGTCGGCTCGTGGTTGACTTCGGTGATCAGCAGCAGACGTCCACCGGGGCGTAACACACGCCCAATTTCTTTCAATGCCGCGCGAAAGTCGGCAGTGTGGTCGAGCGCATTGAAGCAGAACACGTCGTCGAAATGGCCATTCGCGAACGGCATCACCTCCGCGTAGGCGTTCACATAGGTCATGCGCTGCTTGCGCGTCTGGAGCTTGCGATAGCGGTCGGCCAGCGGATCGACGCCGACGGCCTCCGCCGCCGTGATCGCCCATTCGAGACTGCCGCGTGGGCCGCATCCCACATCGAGAATTCTGTGGCCACGATAGTCGTCAAGTCCCAGGCCGAAACATGCGGTGTAGAAATGGACGTAATGGGCGTTGGTGAGGTTCGTCTCCTGCGTCTGTTTGTTGCGCCAGTAGCGAAACTCCTTCCATTCCTTGAGTTTCGTTTGCGCCGCTTGCGGCATCAGGCTCAGCGCATGGACGGCAATGGCCTCAAATGGGGCGGTGACGGCGCTCATGCGGACCTTCCGGGCATATATCGATGTGCCGGAAAGAGATTTGCCGGCCCCAATTCAGGTTCGCCGCAAGCAACGTGCCAGCGCTGTCGCGGCGATTAACGATGTGGCATGGTTGCGGCGTAGCGAGCGGGGGCGCGCAATGTCTCATCCCATGCTGGACACGATCCTGAGTCACCGGTTCGTCTTGCTCAGCGTCGTTCCGGTCATTGTCGTGTTCATTCTTCTGGTCGCCGCAAATCTATTCCGAGAGCGGCCGGTTTTGCTCGGTGCGTTCATGGTCGGATCTGACATGCTGCTCGGCACGGTTGCCGCGCTCGTGGGGCAGATCATCACCGGTTATTACCGGCTGCACGTGCCCGCGGTCTGTTATTTCTAGATGCGGCATGTGCCGTATCACCTCTTTGGCTCTATGGCTCTATGGCTCTATTGCGTCGTTGATCGCCGTGATCCTGTCGCGGGCGCGTTACCGCTGCTAAGCGCCGGTTACATCGCCGCGGTCCGCAGCATGTCGTGATCGGTAACGGTTGTGCTACACTGCTTTCAGGCTATTCGGAGGTCATATGACGGTCAGGCTCAAGGTCAATGGAGTCGAGCATGAGCTCGACGTCGAAGATGAGGCTCCGCTCCTCTGGGTGATCCGCGACGAGATCGGCCTGACAGGCACGAAATTCGGCTGCGGCATCGCGCAGTGCGGCGCCTGCACCGTGCATGTAAACGGCAAGGCCCAGCGCAGCTGCGTCACGCCCGCCGGCTCGGTGCAGGGCGCCGAGATCACCACCATCGAGGGGCTGAGCGCAAACGGCCTCACGCCGGTTCAGCAAGCCTGGATCGACCATCAGGTTCCGCAATGCGGCTATTGCCAGTCCGGCATGATCATGGCGGTGAGCGCGCTGCTGGCGAAGAACCCGCATCCCAGCGACGACGATCTCGCGCAGGCGATCACCAATATCTGCCGCTGCGGCACCTACCCGCGCATTCGCGCTGCTGTGCGCGAACTCGCGAAGGCGGAGGGCTAGGCGATGCCGACACGCAGAACGATCCTCCTCGGCGTCGGCGGAACGGCCGGCGCGCTGGTCGTGGGCTACGCGCTGTGGCCGAACGGGCGCATCGCTGCCGCCGACCGCATCGATGCCGCAACGGGCGAGAAATTCGTCACCAACTGGATCAAGGTCGCCAACGACGACACGATTACGGTCGTGATCCCGCATTGCGATATGGGAACTGGCATCTTTACTTCTCTCACCCAGATCGCGGCTGACGAACTCGACTCCGACTGGAGGAGGATGCGCGCCGAGCAGGCGCCGCCGGACACGGTGTTTGCCAATGGTGCGATGATCGAGGGCTTCGCGCTGAACGGCAAAACCGTGCCGCCGTTCCTGACCGGCGTTGCCGCCAACACCTTTCGCTTCATGGCGGCGAATGTCTCGATCCCCGGCGCGGGCTATGTCCCGCAGATCACCGGCGGCTCCGCCGCAATCCGCTTCACCGGCATGAATGCGATTCGCGTTGCCGCCGCCGCAGCGCGCGAGATGCTGGTCAAGGCTGCCGCGGCGCGTTGGGGCGTGTCGCCAGGCGACTGCACGACGAAATCCAACCGCGTGATCCATGCCGCGTCGGGCAAGAGCTTCGGCTACGGCGAGCTGGCGGCTGAGGCGTCGTCCTACGATCCATCGTCGCAGCCGCAGCTCAAGGACAAGAGCAAATACGCGTTTGTCGGCAAGCCCGTGCAGCGCTTCGACACCCCCCGCAAGGTCGACGGCACGACGAACTACGGTCTCGACGCCAAGCAGCCGGGAATGCTCTATGCCGCGATCAAGATTTCGCCGGTGTTCGGCGGCAAGCTGAAGTCCGTCGACGAAAGTGTCATCAAGGGCCAGCGCGGCATCAGGCATGTCGTAAGGCTCGACGATGCCGTTGTCGTGATCGCCGACCGCTTTTGGCGTGCACGCGACGCTGTCGCAGCGCTGATGCCGGTATTCGACGACGGCGGCAACGGCAAGGTGTCGTCCTCTACCATCACCGAACGGCGCAAGGCGGCGCTGAACGGCAAGGACATCAAATCCGACGTCAAGACCGGACAGGGCGCAGCGGCGCTCAGGGGCAAGATCATCGAAGCGACCTATCAGGTGCCGTATCTTGCGCATTCGCCGATGGAGCCGATGAACACGACGGCGCTCTACAAGGACGGCGTACTCGAAGTCTGGGCGGGCACGCAGGACGGTCTCGGCGGCCGCGACTTCTGCGCCAAGGCGGCCAAACTTCCGATCGAGAAGGTCAAATTCCATCTGACGCCGATGGGCGGAGCTTTCGGACGCAGGCTGCCCGGCCAGTGGAATTACCTGACCTATGCGGTGCTAACCGCTATGAAGGTGCCCGGCGTTGCGATCAAGCTGATCTTCACGCGCGAGCAAGATACCCAGCACGATTTCTACCGTCCCAATGTGATGAGCCGCTTCCGCGCCTCGCTCGACAAGAGCGGAATGCCGGTCGCGTGGGTCAACGATTACACGACCGACGACGATCCCAACCCACAGGCACATATCGTCTACGATATTCCCAATCAGGCGATTGGCGCCGCGCTCGTGCCGACACACGTTCCGACGGGTGCTTGGCGCAGCGTGGAGGCATCGTGGCACGGCTTCTTCGTTGAATCCTTCGTCGACGAACTTGCGCACTCGGCTGGCAAGGACCCGCTCGAATACCGCCGCGCGCTGCTCCGGAATGCGCCGCGCCATCTCGCGACGCTCAATCTCGCGGCGGAAAAGGTGGGGTGGGGCACACCGCTCGGTGCGGGCCGCGCGCGCGGCATCGCGATGGTGGAAAGCTTCGACTCCATTGTCGTTCATGTCGCGGAGATCACCATCGACGAGAAAGGCAGCGTGAAGGTCGACCGCATCGTGTCCGCGGTCGATTGCGGCATGGTCGTCAACCCGGACGGCCTGAAGGCGCAAATCGAAGGCGCGATTGTGTTCGGCCTGTCGGCCGCGCTGAAGGGTGAGATCACGATCGAGAACGGCGCCGTCGCCCAATCGAACTTCACCGACTATCCGATGGTGCGGCTCGCCGAATGCCCCGAGATCGAAATTCATATTCGCGAAGACGACGGGCCGGTTGGCGGCGGCGGGGAGCCCGGGGTGCCGCCCGTCGCGCCTGCCGTCACCAATGCGATCTTTGCGGCAACCGGTGTGCGCATCCGTGAATTGCCGATAAAAAATCATCCATTGAAAGTCTAGTTGGGGGTAGGGGGCATGCGTCTGTTTCTGCGCGGTCTTGCGGCCGTCGTTCTGCTTGTGCTCGTTGTCGGTGGTTATCTCGTCTACACGACGGTCTGGGGCACGCCGTTCTATTTCAATTGGCTGCTGAACCGTCAGGCGGTCTCCTATGTCTTCGATCATCCCGAAGCGCTGACGCAGATCGGCGCCATCGACGGAAGCTGGTTCGACTTCCACAGCGGCAAGCTCGATCCCTATTCGCTGGCGGACCGGCAGGAGACGAACGACCGCGCGCGTCGCTTCATCGCGGAGATCAAGGCGTGGGACCGCTCCAAACTGTCCCATCAGGAACAGCTCTCCTACGACATCGCGCTTTGGACCTATAAGAGCGGGTTGAGCGACGAGAAATATCCCTGGCTCGGCGCGAACAGCAGTCCCTATCCCGTCAATCAGGCCTTCGGCATCCAGAAGAACCTGCCGAACTTCCTTCTGTCCACACACCAGATCAGCAACGCGAAACTCGCGCGTCACTATGTCGATCGCCTGCGAGCGATGGGACCAGTGCTCGATGCCGTGACCGCCGATGTCGCGCGGCAGGCGAAGCTCGGCGTGATCGCGCCGGATTTCATCATCGACGACTGCATTGAGCAGATGAAATCGCTGATCGCGCCGACGCCAGCAAAGAACACGTTGGTCACCAATCTCGCCGGCAAGACCAAGAACATCGGCATGGACGAGGGCGCGCGGATCGAACTGATCGACGGTGCGACCGCTGCTATGCGGGATGTCGTTTATCCCGCCTATCGCCGGCTGATCGCAGAGGAGCAGGCGATCCGCCCGCGCGCCACTCATGACGCGGGCCTGTGGCACGTGAAAGGCGGCGACGCCTATTACGCAGATCAACTCAAGCTGCTGACGTCGACCGATATGACGCCGGAGGAAATTCACAATTACGGCTTGAGCGAAGTCGCGCGCATCTCCGCCGAAGCGGACACGGTTCTCAAATCCGTCGGCATGCGCGAGGGCGCCGTCGGCGAGCGCCTCGACAGACTGATGACCGACCCGCGTTTTCTCTATCAGAACAATGATTCTGGCCGCGCCAAGATGCTGGCGCATTACAAGGAATTGCTGGGTCATGTGAAGACGCTTCTGCCGAAGTATTTCGCAAGCCTTCCGAAAGCCGATCTCGATGTCCGCCGCGTGCCGGTATTCTCCGAGAAAGGTTCGGCCGGCGCCTATTACGAGCCTCCTTCACTCGATGGCGGGCGCCCCGGAATCTTCTTCGCCAATCTGCGCAATGTCGGCGAGACGCCGATGTGGGCAATGCCGACGCTCGCCTATCATGAAGGCGTTCCCGGCCATCACATGCAGGTCGCGACCGCGATGGAGGTCAAAGGGCTTCCGCTGATCCGTCAATTCTCGTTTCTGCCGGCCTTCGGAGAAGGCTGGGCGCTGTACGCAGAGCACCTCGCGAAGGACATTGGCCTCTACAAGAACGATCCCTATGGCGATCTCGGGCGTCTGCAGGCCGAACTCTTCCGCGCCACGCGACTGGTCGTCGATACCGGAATGCACGCGAAGCACTGGTCGCGCGAGCAGGCGATCCAGTACATGCAATCGACCACCGGCATGGCGAACTCCGATGTCACCGCAGAGATCGAGCGCTACGTCGTCTGGCCGGGTCAGGCTTGTGCCTACAAGATCGGCATGAAGGCGATCCTGGGCATGCGGGAGGAGGCAAAGACGGAGCTGGGTCCGAAATTCGACCTCAAAGGGTTCCACGCCGTTGTGCTCGAGAACGGCGCGATGCCGCTCTGGCTGCTCCAGAAGAATGTCGACGCCTGGGTCGCCCAACGGGAAGGGCTTTGACGTTCGCCAAGCCGATCCGCGGATTAGCTATGTTTCCAGACCCGCTCGAATCATCTTGTCCCGTTCCGGGACGGCGCCTAAACTTGCATGGTCGAAGAGGGCCGGGTTCCATGAGAATTGGCGTGATCTGCGCGGGGTTGTCGTTTGCGCTGGCATGCACCGCGGCGCTCGCCGGCGGCAATTCGCGTATCGCGCTTTTCCAGGAACGCACGATTTTCCATTCGGGCCTGCGCGCGGAACACACCGTGGCGCTCACCTTCGATGACGGACCCAACGCGAACACGATCGGCGTTCTGAACGTCCTGAAAGCCAACAATATCAAGGCGACTTTTTTCATCGTCGGCCGCATGGCACATGCCCATCCCGAGATTCTCGCGCGCATCGCAGCCGAAGGTCATCTGCTCGCCAATCACTCCGGCACCCATCCGATGCTGGGCAGCCGGTTCGACAAGAACCCCGAGCTTCTGCTCGCGCAGCTGCGCGACGTGAACGACCAGATAGCGCCGCTGATGAAGCAGACCGACAAACTTTATTTCCGCGCGCCCTACGGTTCATGGCGCTCGGCGCATGCGGCGATCCTCAATTCCGATCCGGTGCTGCGCAACTATGTCGGTCCCGTTTACTGGGATGTCGGCGGTGACATCACGCGAACCGCGGACGGCTACATCATGAGTTCGGCCGACTGGGACTGCTGGCACCACAAATGGGGCGCCGCGACCTGCGCGAAAGGATATTTGCGCGAAATCCGCAGAAAGAACGGCGGCGTGGTGCTGATGCATTGCATCCACGCGCAATCGGCGGAACTCGTCGCCGATGTGGTGCCGGCGCTGGTGGAAGAAGGCTATTCCTTCGAGCGGCTCGATCAGGTTCCCGAATACCGTCAGTACGACACACCGCCGCCGAACGCGCCTGTGGTCGCGAGCGCCGTATTGGGACCCGCCACCGCCGTTGCGGCGGCAGCGGGTCTCAAATAGCACGATCAGTTTTTCGCAACCGTCGTCACGGGCGTTATGCTACCGACAAGCCCGTTTGCTTCATCGTCGGGTCCGGCTGAGAACGTGATTGTATTGAGTGGTCTGTTCTCCAGCGCCCAAAGGCCGTCGATCACGATGGGTGCGCCGTTCGCGTCCGTTAGCGTACCCCGAAATTCACCGGTGTCCCTGTCGAACGCGTTGATTTTTCCGTCACCAAAATTTCCGACAAGCAAGGTGCCAGCGAATGTCCCGAAATTGGACGGCGCGATCTCCATGCCCCAAGGCGCGTTCAGGACGCCATTCGCGATCAGGCGGGTCTTCAGGTGGCCGTCTCTGCGAAAGATATCGACGTAGCCGAGACCCGGGCCATCTACATTGTCGATACCGCCCTTTTCGCGCTCCGCAAACGCTACATACACTTCGCCTCCAAGGACTTTCACATTGAAGGGCGCAAAACGTTTCGGGAGATCGCGATCCGTGAACTTGTTGATCTCATTGAAGTTCGAATCAAAGACATCGACGGTGCCGCGCTTGAAGTCGGCCGCGTACAACTGATCCTTCCCGTTCGAAAGCCCGACGCCTTTGTAGACCGAGCCGTGTGCGGAATTGTCGACCGCGATGACCGCATTTGCCTGGTCAACGTTCGGGTTCCAGCCTTCGATCCTTCCGTTCTCTGTCACGAAGATGAATATGCTTTGGTCGGTCACCCCATTTGCCGTGATCGGAAAGTCGATGATGCCGTCGCCGTCATTAGGAACGGCAATGAGGCCAGTCGGCGCTCCCTCCGGAACCGTTACCGTCAGAGACTGCTTTTCGCCGGTGCTGTGATTGTACACGGTTCCAAGGCCGGTCCCGTTGTCGGCGACCCAAAGCGGGCCGGTGCCCGCCTGTGCAATTCCCCATGAATTGACCAGGTCGGCATCGGTATTAGCGGCCACGCCGTCCTGGTTCGATATGAGATTTGTCACCTGAAAAGTCGTCGCCGGCGCACCCGGCGCCTTGGCTTTTATGGTGGCAGTTCCCGCAATCGCCGTTGTCGTCAATAATATCAGGCCCAACGCGAGCCCGGGTGATTTGTTCATAATACCCTCCAAGGGTGTGAGTGGCGCGTTGCTTTAGACAGCGGCGATGCAACGCCTTCTCACCACGCAATGCGCTAAACGGTCCCCGAGGGCGATTGTTCCTCTTGCAGCGAACAAATGGTTGGCCTTACGCCGTATCTAACGATGTTCCCAGAAGGAACTTGGAAGGCAAATATCAAGCGCGAGACTTCTTGCTTTTTGCGACACGGATGATCGCCATCATGCCCCGATCCTCATGCTTGAGGATGTGGCAATGATAGACGAAGTCGCCAATCACGGGCCCTCGAAAATCCATGCGCGCCGTGATGCTGGGGTAGTCGCCGCCACCGGCCCAGTAGTTCACCTGATAGGTGTCGTAGAATTGCTGCTTCTTCTTTGGGATCGGCGTGCCGTCAATCGCCGTGACGAGAAAATGGATCTGGTGAATGTGGAATTCATGAACCTCTGCGGTGCGGTTCTGGATCGTCCAGTCTTCAACGGCGCCCTGGGTGGTCGTGATCGCCGGCGGATTGTTGGGATCGAAGACCACCGGATCTTGGCCATCGACCGTGATGAAATAGTTCCCGCCGACTTCCGAGAAATAGAGCAGGCGCGCGATCGTCGGTTTCAGATAAGCGAGTTTCTCAAAGCGCTGCGGATTGGCCGGGCCGCTCCGCTTCGCCATGCGTGGCAGCGCCAGGGGTGCCGCAGTATTCTGGATCGTCGCCAGCACGCGCTCAGGATCCTTGTCGCCGAAATGACCGGTGTCGATATCGTTCGTCAGCAGAACGGCATTGGACACGCTGGCCGAAGGCGCGGTGACGATGAACTCCGCCCGTCCGCCAGGCGGAATGAGGATGTCCTTCATCGTTACGATGGTGCCCTGGCGCTTGCCGTCCTGCGAGCCCGTGGGCACGCCGTCGAACGCCACAACCTGGAGGCTCTGCGCCTTGTTGTCGTATTTGACCTGGAGATCGGCCACCGTGTTCGCCGACGCGTTTGTCACGCGCCAGAATTCCTGCTCGCCCGCGACGGTCTGCAGAACCGGCGCTATATATTCCGGATAGATGATCGGGACGTAGTTCAGCGAAATATCCCAGGTCGGCGGATAGCCCGCGCCTTCATGTCCTGCGGTGGTCTGCACGAGCTGATCGCGGATCACGAGGATGCGTTCGGGAAGCCCGGAGACGGCGGGCTGCAGATTGGCGATGCCCTCGACCTCGATGACGCCGCTCGCGCCGCCCAGCAATGCGGTTTCGCTCAGCGTGTGCACGTGCGGGTGATACCAATAGAGCCCTGGCGGCTCGTTCGCGGGTATCTTGATTGTATAGGTATATGTCTCGCCCGAATTGACGAGGGTGTGGATCACCTCATCGCTATGGCATTTTGGCGCCACGTTGGTGCCGTGGAAGTGCATGTTGACGGATGCGGCGGTCATCGTCGCACTGGCGCAAGCGTCGGTCGCATTCCACATCAATTCGGCGGGTCCGCCGATGGGCGCAGGAATGTTGTTGGTCAGCGTGACCTTTAGGGTGTCGCCGGGGTTGACATGCAAAGTCGGCGACTGCTTCCCGTTTTGTGTCGCGAAACAGAACATGGTGTGGCCTGCGGTATCAACCGAGGTGTAATAGCCCAGCGCGACCTTCAGCGTGCCGTTCTCGCTGTAGAGGTCCGCCGGGCGCTCCACGACGCTACCCTCGGCCGGGCGCGGGCACGGGTCGCTGTCGGAGACTTTGGCGTGGGCGGGCGCAATCGCCATCAGCAGCAAAGCGATTGCGGCAAAAATCTTGCGCATTGCACCCCTCGTGGCCGGAAGCCGTTGGAATCCTCTCCCGGCCTTTGTGGATTCTCAAGTCCAAAAGCGCAACTGGCTCCCGTTGGCTCTTGTCGCGAACTGGCACATACTAACGGCCTGCCTTGGGAGGGCTTGGGCATGACGACGAAGATCGTGCTGCTGACAGTGCTGGCGCTCGTTTTTGGGTTGAGCATAACGACGGTCGAAGCACAAACCACGCATCAATTCACGCTCAAGGCGAGCCATGGCTGGATCAACACACATATCACTCTGACGGCCGGGGAGGCGGTGACGATCTCTTCCGCCGGCAACTGGTCCTGGAACGGCGGCACGACCTATGTCGGCCCCGATGGCGATCCGACCGATGACTACAATGCCTTCGATCTGTTCGAACCGTTCGATTTCTTTTCGCAGGCGCGGCTGATCGGATTCATCGGCAACACGCCGGCGCAGAACCATTTCGGCGACGGCTCCTTCTTCCCGCAGACATCGGGCTACATTTCCATCGGGTCGGGCCAGACATTCACTGCGCCTTATGACGGCTCGCTGTGGCTGATCTTCAACGACAGCGCCGTGACCGGCATCAGCGAACCCAACGACAATCGGGGCTCGTCCATCATCACCGTCACCACGGGCGGCGCCGATCCTGTCGGTCCCGCGATCGCGATCACGGCGCCCGCCGGTGGCTATAGCCAGAACCAAAGCGTCAGCGCGCAATACAGCTGCGACGACCCCGGCGATACCGTCATGAGCTGCGCCGGGCCCGTTGCAAGCGGCAGCGCCCTCAACACCGCAGCGGCCGGTCATCATGCCTTCACGGTGGTCGCGACCGACGCCAATGGCAACACGACGAGCAGGACCGTCGGCTACGAAGTTGTCGACACAACGAAAGCCGCTCTGGTGCCGACGGGGCTCGCGTTCGAGCCGACCTATATTGGCAGCCACAGCGTCATCAAGCCGGTGCTGCTCTACAATCCGCAGACCACGGCGATCTCGATCACGGACATGCATGTTTCACTTGGACCGTTCCAAATCACCGGCACGACGTGCGGCGCGACGCTCCAGCCCCATCACAATTGCAAAGTCAGCGTCGCCTATTTCCCGACATTCGCGGGCAGCGAGCGCGGCGAACTCGATGTGACCACCAGCCTGTCGACCGATCCGGTGCCGCTTTGGGGCGTGGGAACGCAGGTCCGCATAACGCCGGCGACGTTGTCCTTCGGCGATCAGCAGGTGAGCACGACAAGCGCGCCGCAGACGCTGCTCTTCCGCAACAGCCAGAGGCACTACTTCACCGCCAGCCAGATCGTGGTGACGGGCGACTTCGCCCTTGATCCGTCTACGACATGTCCGGTGCATGGCGGAAAAGTGCTGAAGGGCTCGACCTGCAATATCGTCGTGACCTTCACTCCGACGGCCACAGGCACGCGCAACGGTACGGTACTCGTCCACGGCGGTACGAATGTTGATCCGGTTACGGTGCCATTGAGCGGAAACGGCACGCCTTAGGCTGAACGGATCGCCAGGCTGTAATCGCTACGCGATGCGTTTTCGCGCGCGCTTGGGTTTTGCAGGCACAAGCGGAAGTTTGTCCGCGGCTTCGCGATCGGCCGCTTCTTTCGCCAGCCTGAGCGCGCGCAGCTTTGCAGTCTTGGCGTCGAGCGCCGCGCGTTCCGCCTGGATGATCTGCTTGACCAGAGTGTCGCGCTGCTCGGATGCCGCGAAATGATTCTGCGCACGCGTGCGCGCGGCATTCTTGGTATTGGTATCGGCCATATTCAAAATTCCTTTCGTCGAAGGAGGCGATCCGAACGGCGGTTTCCCGCCGTTCGGGTTTCGCACACCGTTCAGGCGAGGCGGATATTGGCCGCCTTGGCGCCGCGCGCATCCGGCTGGATGTCGAACGTCACTTTCTGGCCTTCGCCGAGACTGCGGATGCCCGCGGCTTCGAGCGCGGAGGCGTGGACGAAAACGTCCTTTTCGCCGCCATCAGGCGCGATGAATCCAAAACCCTTGCTTGCATTGAAGAACTTTACGGTACCGGTCGTCATTGATTTTCCTTGAACATTGATTGTGCCACGCGACGCGACATGCGTTACGCGAACGCGGGGCAAACGGGACATCATTCAAAGAAGAATTCCGGCTGGTTCGGCGCGCAAAACGAGCGGGTCGCATCAACAGAAGCGCTTCGTCCGACGAGACGTAAGAACCACGTGAATCCAATATAGGCATTCCGTCACAGAATTACAAAGAAGCCCAAAATTCGAGGGTTTAGGCGGGTATTCTGACAAGCGATGCGCTCAAGAATCGGAACGCCTTAGCCTGCCTTTGCCGGGCGTAGCACGCGGGTACAGCCCAGGCTTCGCCGTTCGGGCTATGCCGGGCAGGCCTCGTGCGCTATCGCGTGCGAAACCTGGCGGATGGGGTGGGATTCGAACCCACGGGACCCTTGCAGGCCCGCCGGTTTTCAAGACCGGTGCCTTCAACCGCTCGGCCACCCATCCGTCGCTACGGCCTCTAGCGCGCAACCCCTTAACGATGCAATGGGGCCTGACCGTCACTCGCATTGAGCCGCTGGTTTTCATCGACTAGCCTCCGCGAACCTGGGACGTCCGATTCGGGCTTTGAGAATGCACACGCCGCAAAGGATATGCGCGGTTGTCGCGCTGGCTGGCCTGACGGCCGCCTGCGCCACCGAGAAGACCGCTTACGTTCCGCAGCCTTCGGGCGGAAGCGGCGGCATGTACAAGGTCGGCAATCCCTATCAGATCGAAGGCACCTGGTATTACCCGCGCGAGCAGCCGGACTATGACGAGACCGGCGTCGCGTCCTGGTACGGCCCGAGCTTCTACGGTCACCGCACCGCCAACGGCGAAATCTACAACGCCGGCGACCTGACCGCCGCGCATCGCACGCTTCCGATGCCGGTCAATGTGCGTGTGACGAACCTCGACAACGGCAAGTCCCTGGTCGTGCGCGTGAACGACCGCGGACCCTATGCGAAGGGGCGCATCATCGATGTCTCCGAAGCGGCGGCCAAGCTGCTCGGCTTTTACAAGCAGGGCACGGCGCGGGTGCGCGTGACTTATATCGCGCGCTCGACTGCGCCCAGTGGCGAGCCGCTTCAATCCGATACGCCGCCCGAGATCGCCTCTGCGATTCCGGCGGTCCCTGCGCCAATGGTGGCTGAGGAGACACTCACTCCCGTGGCCCGCGCCGCGGTGGCCGCTCCGGTTCATGTCGCAGCACTGCCCCAGCCCGTTCCCGACCCGGTTCCCGCCGATGCCGGCCCGCCGACAGGGCAGGTGGTCGAGGTTCCGGTTCCCGCCGCCACGCATCTCTATGTACAGGTCGGCGCTTTCAGTTCTTACGAGAACGCAATGCGCCTGCGCGACGATTTGGGCGGCGATCTGCGCATTTCCACCGTACAGCGCAACGGCCAGAAGCTGTACCGTGTCCGGACCGGGCCACTCGATTCGAACGCCGATGCCGATGCCGCATTGGCGCATCTGAGCGAGCTTGGTAGTAACGACGCGCATATCGTCGTCGACCAATAGCGGCGATTCCTTTCGGAGTTGAGTTCATGCGGCGTAGCGTCTTCGTCGGCTTGGTCCTTTTCATCGGCGCGCTTCAGCCCGCCTCGGCCACCATCTCCACCAGCGCTGAGCACGCGCTGCTGATGGACGGCGATACCGGACAGGTGCTCTGGGCCAAGGACGCGTTCGTGCCGATGCCGCCGGCATCGATGAGCAAGCTGATGACCATCGAGCTTCTGTTCAAGGAGCTGAAGGACGGCCGTATCAAGCTCACCGACACGTTCCCGGTTTCCGAAGCCGCATGGCGGACCGGAGGATCGAAGGGATTCACGCGGGTCGGCGACCATTTGACGGTCGAGGATCTTATCCAGCGCATTATCGTCGTGTCCGGCAACGATGCTTGTGTCGTGGTGGCGGAAGCGCTCGGCGGCACGACCGGGAACTTCGTAGCGATGATGAATGCGCGCGCCAAACAGCTCGGTCTTACCCAGTCGCATTTCGCCAATCCCGACGGACTTCCCGATCCCCCGGGCCAGATGATGTCCGCGCTCGACCTCGCGAAGCTGGCGCGTCATCTGATCTACGACTACCCGCAATATTACCACTACTTCAGCGTCAAAAGTTACACGACGACCGATCAGGGCAAGCAGATCACACAGCCCAATCGCGATCTCACCCTCGACAAGGTGCAGGGCGCGGATGGATTGAAGACCGGTCACATCGATGCATCCGGATACGGCATCACGGCGTCGGCGAAACGCGACGGGCGGCGCATGATCCTGGTACTGAACGGGCTGCGTTATCCCGAGTACACCAATGACTACTTCCCCAACATCAAGCGCAGCGAGGAAGCGGGCCGTATCATCGATCTCGCGTTCCGCGAATTCCGCCAGTACCGCCTGTTCAAACCCGGCGACACCGTTGGTCAGGCGAAAGTCTGGGGCGGCACGGCCGACAATGTTGCGCTGACGGTTCGCGATCCGTTGGCGCTTACACTGCAGGTGGATTCCCGCGCGGGCATGAAGGCTGTCGTCAAATATGATGGCCCGATTCGAGCACCGATCGCGAAGGGCGAGCGCATCGGGACGCTCAGCGTGACCGCGCCGGATTTCCCCGGTCTCAACGTGCCGCTCTATGCCTCGCAGGACGTTTCCCGCACCGGTATTTTCGGACGCATGATGCTGGGCCTGCACGCACTGATCTCCGGCAAATCGGGTTCATGAGCGGACGCTTCATCACGCTGGAAGGCGGCGAGGGCACCGGCAAGTCCACGCAATCGAAGCGACTGGTAAAGGCACTCGAAGCGCGTGGCATCGCCTGCATCGCGACACGCGAACCCGGTGGATCGCCCGGCGCGGAGGATATCCGCAAGCTGCTCGTCACCGGTGATCCGGGGCGCTGGGACGCTTTAACGGAAATGCTTCTCCTGTTCGCGGCGCGCGCCGACCATGTTTCGCGCACGATCCGGCCCGCGCTCGATGCCGGCAAGTTCGTGATATGCGATCGCTTCACGGATTCCACCTATGCCTATCAGGGTGCCGGACGCGGCACGCCGCGCGAAACGATCCGCCGCATCGAGGCCGTCGTCCTCGAGGATTTCAAGCCGGATCTGACGCTTGTTCTGGACGTTCCCGTCGACACCAGCCTTCTGCGCGCATTGGCGCGGGGCAGCGAAGAGTCGCGCTACGAGAAATTTGACGTCCAATTCCACGAAAAGCTCCGTCAGGCGTTCCTCGACATCGCTCGCCGCGCCCCGGACCGCTGCATTGTGATCGACGCGGGCGGCAGCGAGGACGGCGTGGCGCAAGCCATCTGGGATGCGGTCGCGCATCGGTTTTCCCTTTCCTAGCTGTCATCCCCGGCGAGCATTGCCGGCAGGCTATGCGAGGGAAGGGGACCCAACTTCGTTGGCAAGAACGAAGCTATCAAGTTGGGTTCCCTTCCCCTCGCGATGCTGTTGCATCGCTCGGCCGGGAATGACAAAGGTGGGTCATGGCCAAACGCGCGAAACAGGTTGAACTCGTCGAGACCGATCGTCTCGAAGGCTTTGCGCATCCGCGCGAGACGCCGCGGCTCATCGGGCAGGACGAAGCGCTGAGCCGCGCCGCGCGCGCGATCCGCAGCGGACGCCCGCCGCAGGCCTGGTTGATCGCGGGTCCTCCGGGCATCGGCAAGGCGACGCTGGCATACCGCATCGCGCGATATCTGCTCGCCTTCGGTTCGACGGACAAAGGCCCGGGCGATCTTTCGGTTCCCGCCAACGACGCGGCATCGATCCAGGTCGCATCGGCCTCGCATCCGGGATTGCTGGTGCTGAAGCGCGGATACAACGACGCCGGCAAGCTGATGACGGTTCTTTCCGTCGATGAGATGCGAAAGCTTGGCGGCTTTTTCGGCATGACCTCCGGCGCGGGCGGCTGGCGCGTGGCCATCGTCGATACGGCCGATGACATGAATGACGCGGCAGCGAACGCGCTGCTCAAGCTGCTCGAAGAGCCGCCGTCGCGTGCGATGCTGCTGCTTGTCGCCAATGTGCCGGGACGATTGCTGCCGACGATCCGCTCGCGCTGCCAGCGCCTCAATCTCAGGCCGCTCGACAACGCGGCGATTGAAGCGGAATTGAGAACACTCGTTCCTGAACTCGATGCCAAGGAGCGCAGTTCCATTGCGCGGCTAAGCGGCGGCTCCATCGGCATGGCGCTGCAGCTGGCGAGCGGCGAGGGCGTGAGCCTCGCCGAGGAAGCGGACAAATTGCTCGAGCAATCCGCCAACCCGAATATTCCGGCGTTGCTGGTGTTCGCGGACAAGATCAATCGCATGACGGATGGGCTCGACAATTTCGGCGCGTTCCTGACGCTGGCGCTGATGGATCGCATTCGCGCGCGCGCATCGAAGAACACCGCCGGTCTCGACCGCTTGGTCGAAGCCTGGGAAAAACTCGAGCGCAACTTTACACGCACCTCCGGCCTGCATCTCGATCCGCGGCAGACATTGCTCTCCAGCGCGCGCATTCTTGGCGACGCGGCTCGGCGGGCAGGGGCTCTGTGATGCTCGTCGATTCCCATTGCCATCTCGATTTCGATACCTTTGCGCCAGAGCTCGACGCGGTGGTGCAGCGCGCGCGTGATGCCGGCGTGAAGACCTGCGTCAGCATCGGCACCAAGCTCGACAAATTCCCCGGCGTCCGCGCCGTCGCCGAACGCTTCGGCGATGTGTGGTGCAGCGTCGGCGTCCACCCGCATGAGGCGCAAGGCGAACTGCTCGACAGTCCGGCCGCTTTGATCGAACACGCCAAACATCCCAAGGTCGTCGGCATCGGCGAGACCGGGCTCGATTATTATTACGAGCACTCGCCGCGCGAACAGCAGATCGTCAATTTTCGTCACCATATCGAGGCCGCGCGGCAGACCGGCCTGCCTTTGATCGTGCACACGCGCGACGCAGATGACGACACGATCTCCGTCCTCAACGAGGAGATGGCGCGGGCACGGTTCACCGGCCTGCTGCATTGCTTCACCGGTACGCGGCGTCTCTGCGAAGCGGCGCTCACGCTCGGCTTCTCCATTTCCGTCTCCGGCATCGCGACATTCAAGAACTCCGGCGAGCTGCGCGACACGCTGAAAGACGTTCCGGGCGATCGTCTTCTGGTCGAGACCGATGCACCCTATCTCGCGCCGATGCCCCATCGCGGCAAGCGCAACGAACCGTCATTCGTCGTGCACACCGCCGCGATGCTCGCAGGACTGAAAGGCATGACTCCGGAGGAGTTGGCCGCCGTCACGACCGAAAACTTCTTTCGTCTCTTCACCAAAGTTCAGCGTCCACAGTGAGCGCGGTTCTCGAAGCCACCATTCTCGGCTGCGGGTCGTCGGGCGGTGTGCCGCGGCTCGGCGGGCCGGATCACGCCGGCTACTGGGGCGCCTGCGACCCGGACGATCCGAAAAACCGGCGCACGCGCTGCTCGCTTCTGTTACGGCGAAAATCCCAAGCGGGCGAAACCGCAGTTCTTGTCGACACATCGCCCGACATGCGCGAGCAGCTGCTAGCGGCGCGCTGTGCGTCGCTCGATAGCGTGCTGATCACGCACGATCACGCAGATCAGCTCCACGGCCTCGATGATTTACGCATGGTTGCGATCCACATGCGCAAGCGCGTGAATGTCTACACCGACGCGCCGACCATGACCGGCGTGATAGCGCGGTTCGGCTATTGCTTCGTGCAGCCTGAGGGCAGTTCCTATCCGCCGATCTGCAACGCCCATGAGATTGCGGAGCCTTTCCGTTCCTTCGACATAAGCGGAGCAGGGGGCACGATCCCCGTTCGCGCGTTTGCGCAGACACACGGCCATATCCGCTCCCTTGGTTTTCGCTTCGGACCGCTCGCCTATTCAAGCGACGTGAACGGTCTCGATGACGAGGCTTTCGCCGCGCTTGAGGGCGTCGATTGCTGGATCGTCGATACGCTGCGCTATATCGAACACCCGAGCCACGCCCATCTCGCGCAATCGCTCAAATGGATCGAACGCGTGAAGCCGCGCCGCGCGATCCTCACAAATCTGCACACCGATCTCGATTACGAAACGCTGAAACGCGAACTCCCGCCAAGTATCGAGCCGGCGTATGACGGGATGCGGATCGAGCTGGCGGTTTGACGTACAGAAATTCTGTACAGAACTTCGGAGTTTTTCAGTTCAATTCAAGCAAAGCTCCGCCGCCAACCAACGCTACAACTGTCATCCCCGGCGAGCGTCGCGTGCTTCGCACGCGGCGCGCGGGAAGGGGACCCAACTTTCTTTGCTGGTTCGTTCTTCCCAAAGTTGGGTTCCCTTCCCCTTCGCGTCGCTGTCGCGACGCTCGGCCGGGAATGACAATGAAAAAGAAGCGGGCGGTTCTGACCGCGCTTCCGTCACCTCGCAACTGTGGGGATTTGGGAGAAATGTTCATTCGACCGTTACTGTTCAAGACCCCGCGAAAAATTATTTTTCGGCACAAAAAACTCGCTCAAGCCTCGGACGCAAAAGCGAAAACAAAAATGACGCCAAAAATGCTGCATCGCAAGATAACCGTGCAAAATAAATTTTCTGAGCGGCTCTCATCCTTCGACAAGCTCAGGATGAGGCATTCTCAAAGTCCTCATGGTGAGCTTGTCGAACCATGAGGGGCATGGCGCTATAGTGTCTTCCCCATGCGGATAAGCGGTACGCGCACGCCCGATGGCGTATCGGTGAGGAAGCGTTCGATCGGTTCATAGCCGCAGGCGCGATAGAGCGGTTCGCCTGCGAGTGTCGCCGCGAGCTCGACGCGTTGAAAGCCTTCCCCGCGCGCTGCCGCTTCCGCCAGCGCCAGGATCATCCGCCCGATGCCGCGCCGCGCGAAGGCCGGGTTGGTGTACATCGCACGCACGCGGGCGGGCTCCTTCGCCGGATCGAGCAGGGCGGCGTCGCGTCCGGCGGAATGATTGCCGCCGAACAATGTCGCGCGCCGGCTCCAGCCACCGCAGCCTGCGACGGCGTCGTCGCATTCCACGATGAAATAGGTGCCGTCCTCGATCAGAAGCGTGTCCAGCCCCATGACCGAAAACGACGCCGCGATCTCGGCGTCCGAAATGAAGCCGCGCTGCAATTCCGCGATGGCGCTATCCATCAGCCTGTTCAGCACAGGAATGTCGTCCCGGCAGGCGTGGCGATGGGAAAACACAGGCGCTATGGCAGGTTTATCGGGCATTGGACTCATGGCCGGGAAGGCGGACGCCGGATATAGTTTCAACAGGCCGATTCAGCCAATCACGATTGTGACGGAGACTATTTCATGTCGAAGAAAAAAGACCTTGGCATGAACCGAGACATCCTGCGGCGCGATTTCCTGCAAGGCGCCGCGATCACCGTCACCATGGGCGCGCTCGCGCCAGAGCTTGCGCGCGCTACTGCAGCAGAGAAGGCCGCCCAGGATGCGCCGGACTACTATCCGCCGACGCGTCTCGGCATGCGCGGCAGCCATCCGGGCGCGTTCGAGGCGGCGCATGAGGTGCGAGACGGCGACTTCTGGGACAAGGCCACCACGCTGATCGATACCAACGAATCCTACGACCTCGTCGTTGTCGGCGGCGGCATCAGCGGATTGTCGGCGGCGTATTTCTATCGCCAGAAGAAACCGCGCGCGAAGATCCTGATTATCGAAAACCATGACGATTTCGGCGGCCACGCCAAGCGCAACGAATTCAATGTCGGCGGCCGCATGCTGCTCGCCAATGGCGGCACGCAGGACATGGACAGTCCCTATCCCTACAGCAAGCCGGCGAGCGCACTGATCAAGGCGCTTGGCATCGATCCGGTCAAGCTGGAGAAGGAATGTTCCGATCCGGACATCTACAAGGGCCTGCACACCGGCGTGTTCTTCGACAAGGAAACGTTCGGCGTAGACAAGCTCGTGACGGTCGATACGGGCGAGGGCGATCGCGGCGAGCCGCCGCCCGGTGCATGGCAGGCGTTTGCCGATGCCGCGCCGGTGAGCGATGCGGTGCGCAAGAGCATCGTGAAGATCGAGACCGGAAAGGAGAATTATTTCCCCGGCCTCACCAGTGACCAGATCAAGGACAAGCTCGTCCACCTCTCCTACAAGGATTATCTGCTGAATGTCGTGAAGGCCGATCCCGGTATCGTGCCGGTCTATCAGCACAAGACCGATGACGAATGGGCGCTTGGTTTCGAGGCCGTATCCGCGCTCGACGCCTGGGGCTACGGCATGGCGGGCTTCGCGGGATTGCCGCTGAAACCCGGCGGCAAATTCCAGAAGATGATGGGTTACACCGCGGCGGGCTATTCGCTGACCGGGGGCTCCGATTTCTTCCATTTCCCGGATGGCAACGCGTCGATCGCGCGCGCATTGGTTCGCAAGCTGATCCCGGGATCGATTCCGGGCAAGGACATCCACGATCTCATCACGGCGAAATGCGACTACGCGAAGCTCGACCGGCTTGGCAATGTGGTGCGGTTACGCCTGAACAATCTCGTCGTGCGCGCGCGCAATGTGGGGAAGGGGGTCGAGATCGCCTACACCGCCAGCGCCGGCGGCGGCAAAGTCTACAAGGTAAGGGCGACGGATTGCGTGATGGCGGGATGGAACATGCTCATCCCCTATATCGTGCCCGACATGCCCGAGCTGCAGAAGGCCGCGCTGCATTCCCTCGTCAAATCGCCACTGGCCTATTGCAATGTCGCGCTCACCAACTGGCGCGCGTTCAAGAAGCTTGGCGCCAACCGCATCATGGCGGCGAACGGGTATTTCTCGGTGTTCAACTTGAGCCAGCCGGTCAATCTCGGCGCTTACAGGATGCCGCGCACGCCGGACGAACCGATGGTGATCCGCATGCTGCGCACGCCGGGCAGCGTCGGCATGTCGGAAGACGATCAGGCGCGCATGGGCCGCATGGAGCTGCTGCAGACGCCGTTCGAGACCTTCGAGCACAATGCGCGCGAAGAGCTCGGCCGCATCCTTGGGCCCGCCGGTTTCGATCCTGCCAAGGATATCGCAGGCATCATGGTCAATCGCTGGCCGCACGGCTATGCGCCGGAATTCAACGCGCTCTGGCACGACGACTACAACGCAAACAATGCGCCCAACCATCTTGCGCGAAAGAAGTTCGGCCGCATCGCCATCGCGAATTCCGACAGCGGCATGGGCGCGTACAGCGACGTCGCTATCGACGAGGCGTGGCGCGCGGTGGGCGAACTGACGGGCTAATCCTTTGGCGCGCCACCGCCGCCCGGCGGCTGCGGGACATGCGACGGCGTGTTGGTATGGGCAGGCTTTGGCGTCGTCGGGTTGGTGATCGGACCGGTCTGGGTCGAGCCGTTCTGATTGGTGTCGGTATCGCCGCTATTGTCCGTCGAACTGCAGCCATCGCAGGATGGCGCGGTCGTGGACGTCGAACTCGACGATCCGGTCACGGCGCCATTTGTCGCCGGGCCGATCGCAAACGCCGCCGTGCTCAGCAGCGATGCCGAAAAACCGATAACGAAAATCCTTCCGATCATGCGCGCCTCCCAATTTCAGGAACGCTAGGCGCGCACGCGGCGGGGCGCAATGTGTCTGGCCGTAACCGTCCGTACAGATTGACCGATATCCGTTCCCGCGGTCCGCGCGCCATCGGTTGGTGCATTGCTCGCCCGCGATTGTTCGAACAGTGTCATGCGTGTATATTTGCGTCCACGTCTGCGCAGGGAGGCATCCATGACCAGATTTTCGCTAGCGGTCTTTGCCGCTCTTTTGGTTCTGCCCAGCGTCGCTCAAGCCAAAATTCCGGTGCTCGATCTTCACGACGACGTCTGCGGCTTCCTGGCCATTCAGGTGAAGCATTCGAAGGTCCAAGGCTTCTCGCACTTCAGTTGCCAGACCGGCAATTTCGTCGGCGTGGTCGCAAGCGTGAAGGGCTCTGACATGGCGATCATCGCCAGCATCCAGATGAAGGACCGTCCCGGCGACCAGTTCCTGCTGCAGCTTTCCTATCCGCTGGTCGACGGCGGGACGTGGTCGCTGCGCTACACGACCGACGGCTACAGCTCGAAGCTCTACAAAAGCGGGACGTATACGGTCACGAAGTAGCGGCAGGCGTGCCAACGCCAGTTGGCCATTTCGATCAAAGGCAGTGTCGCGTCATTGGCGATTGTATACCTGACGTACCAGAAACGTGTCATACTGATTCGTGACAGGCCGTCAGGGAAACGGGGTGGCTCCCGCTATACGATCCGCCAGTAACTTGGGAGCCACCCCGGTAGGCTCGTGCCTTGCGCACAAAAAGGGCTCCAAAGTCCGTTAGCGGCCCGATCAAGATCACCTTGGGGTCTACGCCCCGGCGGGGCCAGAAGATCGCCCTTTTAGACTCAAGGGGACGCCGTGCTCGTCTCGTGGTCCGGTCGGTTCGACAAATTCAGACATAGCGACCTGTACTTTGTGAGGCTTCTCCTTTGTCCCAAGGAAACAGAGCATAATATTTTCTTGTCCCTTGAGAGTAATGAGGTGCGCAGCGAGAAGATTGGAAATCTTCTGCCCCCATTTTTGGATGTCCGGAAAGTTCACCTGCTTGGGGAGATTTTCTGAAAGGATTCTCTTCAAATTTCCCCGGTGCAATTTGTCGCCGCACGTCCCATAAAGCGCGATCAAATCTTCTTTTGTCAGGTGGTCGTTCTCGACAACCACGGCATCAAAGAAATGGGGAGATTTCATCGTTTGCTGAAACGGCCTCGGATAAAAGTCTTCGTGCAATTGGCCCAACGCCGTAATGATTTTGTCAGCCGAATATTCTTTCCGCAGCTTTTTCGAATTGGTTTCTTGAATGTCGCCATGCGCCGTGAGGCATGCCAAGGCGATTAGTTCACAAAGCAGGCGTAATTGCAGATAGCAAAAGTCTTGCACGAACGGTCCGGCGACAGGCAGGTATCCTCCTAATGCGGTGTTCAATGCGTTGAGCCTGTGCTTTACCTCGCCCATCAGGTTGGCATATAGCTTGGTATCAACCTTGGTTTTTTCAGACATGGAAGCCCCTAAGAAGCTTACAAGAGATGACGTGTTGAAGCGGATGCTGAAGACACCGCCGAAGCCACACGTGCCGAAAAAGAAGAAAAAGCAGAATTCACGTCAGGGCGCAGAGAAAGGAAAAACTTAAATCTCAACTTCTCTTTGCGCTGTGTTTTCTTTCACTGTTCATGGGGCCTCAGGCGCTTTACCAGTTTCAAAACCAGGGAACGGAAACTTTGGGTCGGAGAAGTATTTCTGAATAGTAGGCCGGAAACTCGGCTGCAATTTTATAGCGTCCGCGTACAACGATTTTGCCTCTTCTCTAATTTGATCGGCAAGCATGCGAATTGGCAGAATGTACGGCATCAGCGGCCTTAGCTCCGCATGTTGCCACGCGCCGCCAGACACTATCTGATCCATTATTTCTGGCGTTATCATGGCCATTAACGCTTCGCGCCTGTTGCCATATGCCTCAACGCCGTAGATCGCGCTATTGTGCCGCGAACAAAGCCTTAGTAGTTCCGTGACGAAGTCGAATTCGCGCGACCTCGTAAACGCGATGAGCTCATCAGGATCAATATGAACTTCTTGCGGCTTTCCGATTTGAGGCAGCAGGACCATCCAAGTCTCGACCGGTGCATCACCAGCATCTTCGGTTCCGGCCTTGATCGTTCGTTCCATATTAAAATGATAACCAGCAATGGAGTTTACTAACTCCATCCACTTCACAATCAAGCGAAGGGTTGCCGCTTCTTCAGTCTGACGTCTCGCGGATTGTATTGCGTCGCGATTTTCGCGCGCCGTTTGCCTAGCAATTAGAAAGGCTATTCCAGCGCCGATGATGGCGCCGAGGATCGCCGCACCTCCAGTAAACCCGATATTCCACCAATCAGGCGGCGACAAGTTGTCGATGATACGAACGTCTAGCGGAGAGAGTAAGACCATGAGCGATCTATCCGATCATGTTTTGCTGATTGCCGCGTTCAATGCTGTTTGCGCCCTTGCCGAGAAAGTCACCGGCGAGAAGATGATTGTCACGATAAAGGTAGACGGCCACGATATGCGCATCTTTGGCGACGATGTTACTTGGGTTCCAACTTCTTTGGAGGAGCCGCAAAGCCAAGGCGCTGATCGGCTGGAATAGAATCCCACGCCTCTTGCAGGGCACAAAGAGCTTGATACCAAGCCGTAACCACGGACTTGAGGCCCGCACCGGTTGGCAATCTATTCAAGTCAAATTGCACGCTTCTGTCGAAGCTGCTGGTGCGCATGGGAACGTTGCAATGAAAACCGGCGAATGACTCAAAATGATAATTCAATGCACTGCCAACAGCTTTCACCATGTTGATAGCTTCTGAGGCTTTCTCGCGCGCCTCTTCATATTTGCGAATTGAATGCTGATAAACGTCCCTTGGATCGTCAGCCATTACCTGTGCTCCCGATTGGCTGAGCCTTTAACCGTGGAAAGAATTTGTGTCTCGCGACGGCTCTTCAAATCGCGAGGCCTTGGCGCGGTGACTGCGAATCACCGCGCCGCCTATTCTACTGCGGATTGCTAGGGGTGGTTTTGCGCCAAGCCTTCTTTCCCCAGAATTCGCGCTTGAACCGTGTGACTATATATCCCCGCGACTTGCGCCAGCGGATGAAGTCCATCGTGACTTGACGGACAGTCTTATTCCGCGTGAGGCCTGCGGTAAGTGAGGCGCTTGCCAGCGATACCTTTGAGCGCGATCTGCGCGCGCATCGCATCGTCAACGCCTAATGCGATGCGGTTGTTGGCGCGGAAATCAAACTCCGCGAGATAGCGGTCAAGGTGTTGTTCGCCGCAATGCTGATATGTGCCGACCATGCCGCGCTTGAAGATGCTGAAAAAGCCTTCCAGCGTATTGGTGTGGACCTTCGCGCCGTCGCGACCGTCACGGACATATTCCTTGTTGTGATCGACGCTCTCATGGCGGTCAGTTACGCCCGTGAACTTGTAAACCTGAGCGCCGTCCGTGTGCAGGGTTGAGTTGCGGTCAATGTTCTTGAGCATGATTGGCAGCATGTCATCACGCGAGGCTTTGCCGATCTTGAATGAACGGATTTTGCCGCCGCGCTCGACCAGAGACATGATCGCGCGCTTGTGCTGGTAGCCGCCAGCGCCATCACGCTTACGCATGCCGTCTTTTTTGCCAATGAAAGTCTCGTCGGCTTCGACAATCTGGCCTTCGCCACCAAGCGGTCCAGCGTCCTTACCGGACGGCTTCATGGCCTCGCGAATGCGGTGGGCCATGAACCAAGCGGTCTTATAGGTCACGCCCAGCATGCGGTGCAGCTGATGGCTGGAAATGCCTTTCTTGCTGGAAGTCAGCAATTCGGTAGCCAGCAGCCACTTCGTGAGGCCGATCTTAGAACGCTCAAAAACCGTTCCCACGGTCACGCTAAAGGGCTTCTGGCAGGGGCGGCACTTGTAGACGCCGGGACGGGTAGACGCGCCTTGCAGGGCCGTAGCTTCGTTCACAACGCCACAATGCGGGCAGACCGGACCGTCAGGCCACTGGAGCTTTTCCAGATGCTTACGAGCTGCGGTCTCGTCGTTGTAAATCTTGGCCTTAAGGTTGAGCGTCATGGCACGGTCCTAAGTGACTATGCCCATTATCTAAGCCTTATCGGCCGGTACGTCAAGTATACAATGGCCGCGTCATTGCCCATAATATATCTTATACGATAATCTGGGGCGATAGGCCCGCAGAAGCTGGGCTGCCGCCTCGCCCTAATACGGCTTCTCGCCTACCAGATTGCCGGCGGGATTGTAGCGGCACACGATGAGGTCCGAGCCGCCCATCGTGGTCTTGGCGCAGCCGACCTGTTTGGTGTTGCGCCAGATGACTTGCGTGTAGTGGCCGACGGCGTGCCAGTCGCCGGACTTCACGACATTCGGGAACGCGCCGTAGACGAAGTTCGATTTCTCGGCGATCCAGCCGCCGACGATCTCGTCCGCGCTATAGGCGCCGGCCGTGCCCATCCAGAGGCTTTCGCCTTCATGGCCGCGCTCTTCGGGCTTGGAATGGACCGGATGGCCGAGTTGGACCAGATGCGCCGCCCAGCCAGCGGCGTCCTTCGCCAGCGCGTCGCTCCATGTGAGCGGCGGCACGCCGACGGTCGCGCGCTCCTTGTTGTGCGCGTCCAGAACCGCCTTGTCGAAAGCACCGTCGGCCAAGGCCGGCGCGGTCATCGCCATCACGGCCAAAACGGCTACTGAAACACGCATGAGAACCCCGGCCCACTTTTTTCGGCCTCCACGATAATCGCCTCTTGACCTGTCCCCAAGGTCCGCCTTCACAAGCCTCTCCGTCGATGAAGAGACTGACGCCGTGACCGCCAAGGACCGCAACCTCAGCCCTGCCGAGACCGCCAGACTGCTTGGACTCTCGATCAAGGCGCTGCGCCTTTATGAGGAGCGCGGCCTGGTCACGCCGATGCGCACCCAGGCGGACTGGCGGGTCTATGGCCCTGCCCAGATCGCCAGGCTGCACCAGATCGTGGCGCTGAAGCGCCTCGGCCTGCCGCTCGCCAGGATCGACGAGCTGCTTGGCGGAGACTCCAAGGGGCTCGACCGCGTGCTCGACCTTCAGGAGCGGGTTCTCGCCCGCGAAGGCGTGCGCGTGGCCAAGGCTTTGGAGATCGTGCGAACAGCGCGCGCGAAGCTCTTGTCCGGGCAGAATCTTTCCATCGACGACCTCGCAACATTGACGAAGGAGACGACGATGACCAAGAAAGCCAGCGACGAGGAGATGAAGGCCATCTTCGATCCCCTCGCCGAGAAACACTTCACCGCCGAAGAGCGCGCCGCGCTTCAGCAGCGCAGCTTCGATCAGGCCGAAGCGAGCAAGAGCTGGGAGACTTTAATAGAGGAAGCCAAGGCCTTGATGGCGAAGGGCGATCCCTACTCTGCCGCCGCCACCGATCTGGCGCGGCGCTGGCAGGCGCAGGTGCGAATGTTCACGCAAGGCGACCCGGCAGTGAGCCAGAAGGTCATGGGAATGTGGAGGGAAGCCATGGCGAACCCCGCGACGGCGCCGAAGCTGCCGCTGAACCCGGAGATCTTCGCGTTCGTGCAGAAAGCGGCGACAAAGCTCTGACTTTCTATTCCCTCTCCCCCGCTCCGCGAGGGAGAGGGAGAACGAAATGCGATTCGCACTTGGTTCCATGCTCGCAATCCGCACCAGGAATCAGTGCTATGAGTCGGATGTGACTCGGAAATCCGACATCGACGCCCTGCTCGCTATCATGCGCCGCCTGCGCGATCCGAACGGCGGCTGTCCGTGGGACACCGAACAGACCTTCGAAACCATCGCGCCCTACACGATCGAGGAAGCCTACGAGGTCGCCGGCGCGATCGAGGACAAGGACTGGTCCGGTCTGAAGGAAGAACTCGGCGATCTGCTGCTCCAGGTCGTCTATCACGCGCGCATCGCGGAAGAGCGCAAGCTCTTCGATTTCCACGATGTTGTCGCCGCAATCTCTGCCAAGATGGTGGCCCGCCACCCGCATGTTTTCGGTGACACTGTGGTCGAGACCGCAGACGCGCAGACCATCGTCTGGGAGGAGATCAAGCGCCGCGAGCGTGCCGCCAAATCCACCGCCGGGCTGCTCGACGATGTGACCCGCGCCCTGCCCGCGCTGCTACGTGCGGAAAAGCTTCAAAAGCGCATGGCAAGCGTCGGTTTCGATTGGGATTCTCCCGAACGCGTCCTCGATAAGATCACTGAGGAAGCCGGTGAGATCGTCGAGGCGCACAGTGCCGGTGCCAGCCATGCCGAGATCGAGGGCGAGATCGGCGACCTGCTCTTCGTCGTCGCCAATCTGGCCCGCCACCTGAAGATCGACCCCGAGGCCGCTTTGCGCGTAACCAACGCCAAAGTCGTGAGTCGCTTCAAATGGATAGAGTCCGCTCTTGAGAAACAGGGCCGCACCACCGCCGACGCCACGCTCGACGAAATGGAAGCCCTCTGGCAGGACGCCAAGACAAAGGCAAAGTAGATGATCATCACGGACAGCGTCGTGAAATTTGCCGCGATTGCCGTGCTGCTGGCCCACATTGTCGTCCTGCTGGGCCTGCGCGGCCGGATCGCCTGGGCCGTCGCCCTGAACCTGATCGTCAGCGCCGGAGTGGTCGCCTATTGGGCGGCCAATGTCTCCGATCTGACAGATTCAGTGCCCCTGATTTGGGTTTTCGTCGCATTCGAAGTGGCCGTGCTGGCCACGTCCGTGCTGGCCGCTTTTGGAGCGTCGGTCGCACGCGCCGTGGTCTGGGCGGAATTTGCCGCGCATCTGCTGCTCACCTGCGCCGCTCTGTACTTCATGCTCACGTTCAAACTGACACGGCTGATCTGACATGGCCCGTTGGGGGAGACTCGCAAAGAAGTGTGCAGCCTTCCTACTCCTGGCAGGCGCATGGTTCACGGCCGGCGCGGCGGTGGCCGCCGCACCAGCCACCACCGTCTTTCTGGGTGGCGCGATCTACACAGAGAACCCCAAACAACCCTGGGCCGGCGCCCTTGTCGTTCGCGACGACCGCATCGCCTATGTCGGTAGCGATACAGGTGCACGCCCCTTCATAACCAAAGGCGCGCGAGTGGTGCCATTGCGCGGGCGGATGATGCTGCCCGGCTTCCATGACGCCCACGCCCATCCGATGAGCGCAAGTTTGCGGTTCCTGCGCTGTCAGCTTGGCGGCAAGACGGACAAAGCCGCTCTCTTCGCGGCGATGCGCGCCTGCTCAGTGGCTCACCGCGATGCCGCATGGATCGTCGGCTATGAGTGGCCGTCGAAGGCTTTCAAGAAACATCCGCTCACCCGCGCCGAGCTGGATACGCTGGTCCCGGACCGCCCTGCCTACATCGCCAATGAGGCGGGCTTCGGCGCCTGGGTGAATTCTCATGCCCTTGCCGCGGCAGGCATCGACCCTGCAACCAACCCAGCAGGGTATGTGAGCGACGACGCGCTGGAGCGCTTGCACGCCAAAATCCCGCGCGCGAGCGAAGCCGAATATCGCGCGGCCCTTAAGCTCTGGACGGTGAAAGCGAATGCATTCGGCATCACGTCGGTGTTCGATGCGGCCGCCTCGCCGCCGATGGTCGAGGCCTATCATGCCACCGATCTGGCAGGCGAACTCAAGCTGCGCGTTGTCGCTGCCCAGCTTGTCGATCCCAAGCGCGGTGTCGAACAGGTCGATGAGATGATTGTTCGCCGCGACAGCACGCGCGGGCCGCGTTTCCGTGCCGATGCGGCGAAGATATTTCTCGACGGCGAGATCGGCCAGCACACCGCCGCCCTGCTCGCACCCTATGCCGACAAACCGGACAGTTCCGGCGCGCTCTTCGTTCAGAGCGACGTATTGAAGATGCTTGTCCGGCGCCTCGATGAAGAAAGGTTCCTGATCCACATTCATGTGATGGGCGATGCGGCGGTTCGTACCGGTCTCGATGCGTTCGAAGCTGCGATCCGGGCCAACGGCACGGATGATCGCCGTCATCAGCTTGCGCATGTGGCCCTTGCCGATCCGGACGACACTGCGCGTTTCGGCGCGATCCAGGTTGCGGCCAATTTCTCGCCCGGCTGGTTTCGCGACGACGATCCCGACATGGCCGCGACCAAGACGGCACTCGGACCAAAGCGTGCCGCATGGCTTTATCCCGTCGCGCGGATCGCAGAGTCAGGCGGCCGCATCGTCATGAGCAGCGATTGGCCGGCGACGGCGATGAATCCGCTCGATGGCATCGAAGCCGCGGTCACGCGCCGGCCATTCATCGCTGCCAAAGGAAAGCGGTGGTCGCAGAGCATCAATCTCGATTTGGCGCTTAAAGCCTATACGTTCAACGCGGCGTGGGTTGTGCGCGACGATATGGACAATGGTTCGCTGGAAATCGGAAAACAGGCGGATCTGATCGTCCTGGAGCGCAATCTTTTCAAAATCCCGGCGCGCTCCATCCACAAGACACGTGTGCTGCTCACCTTGCTCGACGGCGAGCCTGTCTATCGTGATAAGCGCCTGCCCTGGCGGACTTAATCCGCAGCGACGGTGATCACGACGATACCGGTCTTTTGCTTGGTCTCGACGTAACGATAGGCCTCGGCGATCTGGTCCAGCGGATATTTGCGATCGATGACCGCGCGGAACTTGCCCGCTTCCAGGAGTCCCTTCATGAATTTGACAAACCCCGGCGCGCTTCCGCGCGGCTGCAGCGCCACCACGACCCTGTTGTTGCGCCGGAACGCCGACCACAGTGAAAGCGGCAGGATCTGCATGCACGGCCCGACATCCGTGGACAGAAACGTCCCGCCGGGCTTGAGCAGTCTGCGGCAGCGGAAATAGCTGGCCTTGCCCACGGCATCGAACACGAAATCGAAACGCTCGCCGATCCTTGTGAAGTTCTCTTTGGTGTAGTCGATCGCGCGATCCGCACCGAGCGACTTCACCAGATCGATGTGCCGCGTGGCGACGACGGCCGTCACTTCGGCGCCGCGCGCTTTTGCGAGCTGCAACGCGGCGATACCGATGGCGCCGGATGCGCCGTAGATCAGAATCTTATGGCCGGAGCCTACCATGAACTTTTTCCAGCCGGCATCCGCATAGTACGCGCCCTCGCACACCACCGCAGCATCGTAGTCCAAATTCGTCGGCATGATTGCGATGGGGCCCATTTCCGCGACGCAGATATATTCCGCATGCGCGCCGCTGCTCGTGATCGGGCACATCCCGAACACGCGATCGCCAGGTTTGAACGACGATGTTCCGGGGCCCGCGGCTTCCACGACGCCCGCGAAATCCAGGCCGAAGATCATCCGCCGCGGACGAAGCAGCCCGTAGAATATGCGCATGAGCCCGGGCCGAAGCTCGCCGTAGTCTGTCCTGCTGACGGTGGTGGCGTGGACGCGAACCAGAACTTCGCCCTTTGCCGGAGCGGGTTTGCGCACATCGCGCACGACCACAACATCCGGCGGCCCATAACGTCTGACGACGGCTGCTTTCATGGATGGTCCCCCAACTGCGCAGATAAGACATGGGCTCCTGCAGGTGACCGTTCAAGAGCGTGAAAGATCGAATTCTTCACATCCTCGGTGTCAGACCAGTGTCTTGCTCACGATCCGCGCGACATCGGCGATCACAGCCTCGCGTTTGGCAAGATCGATCTTCGATTCCGTGTAGTACACCGTCATGAAGATCGGCTTGCGGTGCGGCGGCCAGATGACGGCGATGTCGTTGGTCGAGCCGTTGGAGCCCGTGCCGGTCTTGTTGCCGCACTTCCAGCCTTTCGGAAGGCCCGCGCGGCTGCGATTGTCCGCCGTCTTGCACGCCAGCATCATGGGCACGAGCGCGGCACTCCGATTGTACCGCGGACCGCCGCTGATAAGGCGCTTCACGTCGTTCATCATCGCGTCCGGCGTTGTCGTGTCGCGCGGATCGCCGGGAATGGAGGTGTTGAGGCTCGGCTCGTTGCGGTCCAGCCGTGAGACATTGTCGCCGAGGTAGCGCGCAAACGCCGTCCATTTCGCAGGGCCCCCCAGATCCTTGAGCAGCAGATTGGCCGCGGTGTTGTCGCTGTACTCGATTGCCGCCGCCATGAGGTCCTGGATACCCATGCCGCCCTGTGCGACATGCGCGCGCGTAACCGGCGCGTAATCGAGCAGATCGGCCTTGGTATAGGTGAGCCATGTCGAATCCTGCTCCAGTCCGTTTTCAATCCGGTTCAGGATCGCCGCGACCAGGAGCAGCTTGAACGTGCTGCACATCGGAAAGCGTTCATCGGCACGATGGCGAATACGCCCGCCGGTCTGCGTATCGAACACCGAGACGCCGAGCCTGCCGCCCGCGCGCTTCTCGATGGCCCCGATCAGGCCTTCCGGATTGTCACCGGCATAGGCGGCGAGCGGCGCCAGCGCCGCTCCAGCCAGCAGGCTGCGGCGTGTCCAAACAAAAGAGTCCTCCCTCTCCCTCGCGAAGCGGGGGAGAGGGCCGGGGTGAGGGGGCGGCAGCCGCAAGCTCATGTCAAACACCCCCTCACCCTTACCCTCTCCCCCACATTCGTTGGGGGAGAGGGAAGATACTGTGGATGGAATTGCTCACATCAGGAGCTATCCGGAAGCCGCTATTCCACCGTCACTTTTTGGCCGAAGCGTGACGCAAATCGTTCGGCTTCCTGTGGATCGGCTGTGAGCAAAAGCTCGACGCCGGTCTCGCCATCGCGGCGCTCGCGGACCTGCCCATGGCGATAGGCCCAGGCGAGGCCCTCGCCGTCGTCATAGGCAAGTGACAATCGCAGCGAGAGGTTGTCGGTCGTGAGGGTGGTTTCGAACCTCTGAAGCAGGCGCTCAATCCCCTCGCCCGTAAGCGCCGACACCGCGATCGGTGTCGTGTCCCGGCCTTTGCCGCGTGCGATCAGGCCAGCACGCACATCGGGTTCGAGCAGATCGATTTTGTTCAGCACCTCGATGAAAGGCCGCTCGCGATCCGGCTCGACGCCGAGATCGGACAGCACCTTCAGCACATCGGCCTTCTGCGCCTCGGTCTCGTCATGCGCGGCGTCGCGGACATGGACGATGATGTTGGCCTCCAGAACCTCTTCGAGCGTTGCGCGGAACGCGGCGACGAGTTCGGTCGGAAGATCGGCGATGAAGCCCACCGTATCGGAAAGGATCGCCTTCATCCCGCCGGGCAGCTTCAACCCGCGCATCGTCGGATCGAGCGTCGCAAACAGCAAATCCTTCGCCAGTACTTCGGACTCGGTCAGGCGGTTGAAAAGCGTCGACTTGCCGGCGTTGGTGTAGCCGACCAGCGCGATGACCGGCACCGGCAGACGTTTGCGCGCGCGGCGTTGGAGCCCGCGCGTGCGCTTCACGCCTTCGATCTCGTTCTTGATCTTGACGATGCGTTCGCCGATCAGACGACGGTCGGTTTCGATCTGGGTTTCGCCAGGGCCGCCGAGAAAGCCGAAGCCGCCGCGTTGCCGTTCCAGATGGGTCCATGATCGCACGAGCCGCGAGCGCTGATAGGTCAGGTGTGCAAGCTCAACCTGCAAACGGCCTTCCCGCGTGCGCGCGCGTTCGCCGAAGATTTCGAGGATCAGCGCGGTGCGGTCGAGCACCTTCGTGTTCCACTCTTTCTCCAGATTGCGCTGCTGGATCGGCGAGAGCTGCGCATTGACGATGATCACTTCGGGTTCGAGGTTGCGCGCTTCCGCCGCGATCTCCTCGACCTTGCCACTGCCGATCAGGGTCGCGGGTACCGCGCGCGCGAGCGGCACGATATGGCTGGCGATGACTTTCAGTCCGATCGCGAGCGTGAGGCCGATCGCCTCCGCAAGCCGCGCGTCCGCATCGCGGTCGAACGATGCCTTGCGCGACTTCGGCTCGACGTGGAGCACGAAAGCCGTATGCGAACGTTTGTCTGTCGGCTGCGAGATCAGGCCGCCGCTTCGGCTGCCACTTCGGCGTCCATGAGCTGGATCGGCCCCATCGGCATGACGGTCGAGATCGCGTGCTTGTAGACGAGCTGGGCTTGCCCGTCCCTCCGAAGCAGTACGCAGAAATTGTCGAACCAAGTGATGTTCCCTTGAAGCTTTACGCCGTTGACCAGAAAGATCGTCACCGATCCTTTGCTCTTACGCACGGCATTGAGGAAAGTGTCCTGCAGATTTTGTTGTTTTTCGCTCATGGGTGGACCCACTTGATTTTTTACGCCTCGCGCCCCGCGAAGCAGAATCAAGCATATCATGCTGCAGGCGCGAATGAGAGATCAGCCTGCCTCGGCGTGCTGGGCAGATCGGCGCAGGTAAAGCTCGGCGATTCGGCGCGACAGGGACCCCGGCTTGCCGTCGCCGATCCTGGAGCCGTCGATGGTCGTGATCGGCGTCGCGGCATTGGCGGCGGAGGAGATAAACGCCTCGCGCGCCGATTTCGCCTCGTCGGGCGTGAAGTTGCGCTCGACCACCGGCAGTTGTGCCTCAGCGGCAGCTTCCATGATCACCCGTCGCGTGACGCCGGGAAGGATGGCGTTGGACAGCGACCGCGTGACGACATGCCCGTCCTTATCGACGATCCAGGCCGTGGTGGAAGCTCCCTCCGTGACGAAGCCCTCGCGATCAACCAGCCATGCCTCATAGGCGCCAACCTTCCGCGCCTCGGTCTTGGCGAGAAGGTTGGCGAGGAGCTGCGTCGTCTTGATATCGCAGCGACCCCAGCGCAGATCGGGCTGCGTCACAACGGCGACACCGCCGGCAGCGCGCTGCTCGGCTCCGGCGAAATCGTAAGGCCGCGCGGTCAGGATCAAGGTCGGCCGCGGAACGACAGCCGGGATCGGATGATCGCGCTTCACCGCGCCACGCGAGACCTGAAGATAGAGCAACCCGTCACGGATGCGATTGCGGCGGACGAGTTCGCGCATCACGAGCTTGAGCGCCGCGCGTCCCATCGGCATCGCAATGGCGATCTCGCCGACGGAGCGTTCGAGGCGATCAAGATGCCCCTCCTCGTCGCGCAGATGTCCGTCCCGGACCGCAAACACCTCATAAATGGAATCGCCCAGCTGCAGCCCGCGATCCTCGATATGCACGCCCGCCTCGCCATGCGGAACATACCGCCCGTTCACATAAGCGAAACGTCCAGAAGGTTGGCGTGAATTCCAGTGATCAATGTTTTTCGGCATCAAATCAAACTCGATTGTCATCCCCGGCCGAGCGACGCGGAAGCGTCGCGAGGGGAAGGGGACCCAGGTATTTCCATAAGCGATACGGAGGTCTCTCTTGGCAAGATATCGGCGCGAACTATAGCGGCACCGTGATGTCGCAAACAGCTGGGTCCCCTTTCCTTCGCATCGCGCCTTCGCGCGACACTCAGCCGGGCATGAAACCGCGCCTAAATTGCGTCACGCGTTGAACACTTGCTCTCTTCCGTTGCCGCCGACGCCCAAGGATTTCAGCTTGCGATGCAGCGCGCTGCGCTCCATGCCGATGAAGGCGGCCGTGCGCGAGATGTTGCCGCCGAAGCGGTTGATCTGCGCCATCAGGTAATCGCGCTCGAAGATTTCACGCGCCTCGCGTAGCGGCATGGAGATCACCAGATCGCCGCGTCCCTGCCCGCCCCATGGCGCGCTGGCGCCAAGGTCGGACGGAAGCAGATCGGCGGAAATCGCCTGCGCCGCATCGTCGGTCGCCAGGATCAGCAACCGCTCCACGATATTGCGCAGCTGGCGGATGTTGCCGGGCCAGCTATGGGCCTGCAGCACTGCCATCGCGTCGTCGCCGATCTCGCGCATCGCGAGGCCCGACGTTGCCGACAGGCGCTTCATGAAATGCGACACCAGCGTCGGAATATCGTCGCGGTGCTCGGACAGAGACGGCACGCGCACCGGCACGACATTAAGACGGTGATAGAGGTCTTCGCGGAACCGGCTTTCACCGATCTCCATGCGCAGATCGGCCGTGGTGCTGGAGATCACCCGGGCATCGACCTGCACGCGCTGCGATCCGCCGAGGCGGGTGAAGGTCTGATCGACCAGGACGCGCAGGATCTTGCCCTGCGTTTCGATCGGCATGTCGGCGACTTCGTCGAGATAGAGCGTGCCGTTGTGTGCGAGTTCGAGCAGGCCGACCTTGCGCGGCCCATCGCTGCCCTCGATGCCGAACAGCTCTTCCTCAAGACGGCCGGGCTCCATGGTCGCGCAATTGATCGCGACGAACGCGTTGCCGGCGCGGCGCGAACGCGCATGGATAAGCCGCGCGACGACTTCCTTGCCGGAGCCGGATGGCCCCGTGACGAGAACGCGGCTGCCGGTCGGAGCGATCTTCTCGATCAGCTGGCGCAGTTGCGCGATCGCCGACGATTGGCCGACGAGTTCGGAATCGTCACCTGCCTTCAGGCGGAGCTCCTGAACCTCGCGCTTCAGGCGGGCCGATTCCAGCGCGCGGCCGGCGACATGGATCAGCCGGTCCGCCTTGAACGGCTTCTCGATGAAATCGTAGGCGCCTTTCTTGATCGAGCCCACCGCGGTCTCGATCGTGCCGTGACCGGAAATCATGACCACCGGGAGGTCGGGCTGTTCCCGCTTGAGCACGTCGAGCACCTGGATGCCGTCGAGCTTGCTGCCCTGGAGCCAGATGTCGAGGATCACAAGCTGTGGACGGCGCTGACGCACGGCAGCTACCGCGGCGTCGCCATCGCCGGCGACGCGGGTCTCATAGCCCTCGTCCTTGAAGATGCCCGCGATCAGATCGCGAATGTCCTCTTCGTCGTCGACGATCAATATCTCAGACGTCGTTTGCGGCGATCCGCTCTTGCTCATCCACTAACCCTTTCTCTTTGGCAATCTTCTGGCGCAGCGGGAAGGTTAAAGTGACCTCCGCGCCGTGCTGTTTGTCGCCCGCGTCCTGCAATGCAATTTCCCCGCCATGGTCTTCCATGATCTTGCGGACGATCGCGAGACCAAGCCCCGTTCCCTTCGCGCGCGTGGTGACATAGGGCTCGGTCAGCCGGTGGCGGTGTTCCGGCGGCAAGCCTATGCCATTATCTGTAACGCGGAAGACGAGCTTGTCGTCCAGCGTCTCGATCGCGGCGATCACGCGGCCCGGCGCGTCGTCACCCTTCTCGATGCGCGAAGCGATGCCCTCACCCGCATTCTTGATGATGTTGGTCAGTGCCTGACTGATCAGGCGGCCGTCGCCCTCGAACCATACGGGCTCCTTCGGCGATTTTGTTTCATAGGCGATGTGGGGATTGGCGACGCGCTGCAGGAAGATCGCCTGCTGGAGCAATTCCTGGGCATTCTCGCGGCGCATCACGGGCGACGGCATGCGCGCAAAGGACGAGAACTCGTCCACCATGCGGCCGATGTCTCCGACCTGACGGATGATCGTGTCGGTGCACTGCGCAAACACCTCGGGATCGGAAGAAATCTCGCCGCCGTATTTCCGCTTGAGCCGCTCGGCGGAGAGCTGGATCGGCGTCAGCGGGTTCTTGATCTCATGCGCGATGCGGCGCGCCACGTCCGCCCAGGCCGCCGTGCGCTGCGCGGAGACGAGATCCGTAATGTCGTCGAAGGTCACGACATAGCCATGCGTGCCGTGTTCGCTCGCGACTTGCGCGCTCAGGGACCGCGGCGTTCCCGCGCGTTTCACGGTAACCTCCCCGCTCGCGCGTCCGACCGGCTCCGACATCGCCTTGCGGATCAGGGCCGCCAGCTCGGGTACCGTTTCAGAATAGTGGCGCCCTTCGAGCTCTTCCTGTTCTGCGTTGAGCAGGCGCGCCGCAGCGCGATTGACGATGGTGATCTGTCCATCGCTGTCGATGCCGATTACGCCGGCGCTCACGCCGGCGAGGACGGTTTCGGTGAAGCGGCGGCGCTCGTCGATCTGTTCATTGGCGGAAACCAGCGCGCTGCGCTGGGTGTCGAGTTGACCGATCATGCGATTGAAGGTGTTGCCGAGCGTTCCAACCTCGTCGTCGTCGCGTTCGACTTCGACCTGCGCTTTCAGATTTCCGCCGGACACCTGTTCCGCCGCATAGATCAGGCTCGATATCGGCCGGGCCAGCCGCGTCGCAAACCAAAGACCGGTGGAAATGGCGGCGAGAAGAACGTCGAGCGTGATGATCGCGTAAAAGCCAGCGAATTCGCGCGTGATGTCCGAACGGTATTTTTCGAGGCGCTTGTATTCGTCATGCGCGCTCTTGGTGCGGTTGTAGTAGCGGAACACCTTCGGATCGACGGCGCGCACAGCCAGAAGATAGGCGTCGTTGAGCTGCGGCAGATGGATCAGCGCATGGACGATGCCGCTTTCAGGGTCGGCGTCGACAACGATGCGCCCCATCTTGGCATCCGCGATGTCGGCGGCGCCCGGCTTGAGCGAGGCAGTGTATTTCAGCTTGGCGCTGCTGGCGAGCTCGTTGCCGTGGCTGTCGACAAGAAACGATGCCACGAGACCTCGGTCGTTGGTCATGATCGCGAGCTTCTCGATCATCAACGCGACTTTGACGTGGTTCTGCTCGTCATAGAGCGTGCGATCGTGCTCGATCCCGTCGGCCATTTCGCCGGCGTCGATGGTGATGCCGCGTCCGGTCTCGATCGCATATTGGCGCGCAACGCCGTCGGCGTTGTCGAGAGCAGCGCGTACGCCGGGCGAAAACCAGGACTCGATGCCAAGCTTGAGGGTCGTTGCCGCGAAGGTTGCGACGAAAATCGCCGGCACCACCGCCATGACCGAGAACATCAGGACCAGACGAAGATGCAGACGCGAGCCGGCAATGCGGGAGCGGCGCTCATCCCAGAACCGCATCACCTGCCAGGCGATGAGCGCAAGCAGGCCCAGCGTCAGGCAAATCAGCAGGACGGCGATCAGCCATGTCGTGGTGACCGTCATCGAACCGGTCAGTACTTTGTAGATCGCCAATCCGGAAATGCCGGCCGAGAGGCCGAACCCGGCGGCAACCCACCACGAGCGGGTCAGAAATCGGGCCGCGCCGATCAAACCGCTCGCAGACGTCGAGGACGTCCCACTTGTAGCCATTCCCACTCTTCTGAAGCGAATGAAGGCCGCTAACCACTTAGCGGTCCTTCAGAATCCTTCAGGAGTGTAGCGATGCCACAGACTGTTGCAAGATTGCTGCGATGCGAAACTGCAACAGGGTTAAAGGACCATCCTAGCTGCAGATTCCCCAGGTTGGCCTTCATAGGCCGTTGCGGCGCAATCGCTATTTGCCCAATTCGGCCCAGGGCACAGTGATGGTGCGGTTGTCCTGTCCGGAGATCGTCACCATTTGAGTCTTTGGACTCGACACCGCATTGACGATGTAGCGCGCGCCTTTGTGTTCGACATTGCGCACGATCTTGTTGCTCGAGTCATAAGTGACCAGCGCCATCGACCAGCGATTGTCCTTGTAGCTGAACACCCAGGTCGTCATGCCCTGGTATCGGATGACCGGGCATTTGGCGGCCAGCGCTGTGAACTCCGGCTTGTTGGCGCAGGTGACGTTCATGTCGGCCGGAACGTTCGGCGGCGGCTGCTGGCGCGGCAGATAATCGATCATGGCCCGGTCGGCGGCGAAAGCAGGCACAGTGGACAGCAGGGCCAGAGCGGCCCCAAGCGCGATACGGTTCATGGTAATCCTCCCCTGATAGAGAGGACTATATCACAACCAACGGGGGAAGTCTCACTCCGTCTTCAGGCCCCGAAACACTTCCAATTCCAGCTCTCGAATTTTCTTGCGCAACGTGTTGCGGTTGAGCCCTAACAATTGCGCGGCCTTGATCTGATTTCCACGCGTCGCACCCAGACTGATCGACAGCAGCGGCCGCTCGATCTCGCGCAGCACCCGGTCATAGAGACCCGGCGGCGGCAGGCCATCGCTGTGCGCCACAAAGAGCCGGTTGAGATGCCGTTCGACGGCGTCGCCGAGACTCGATGCGTCGCTGTCGTTGCTTGGATCGGACAGACGTTGCGGTTCGTGGAGTTCAGCTGCGATGGCCGGCGCGGGAATGACATCGCCCGAGTGAAGCACCGCGAGACGCCGGATCAGATTCTCAAGCTCGCGCACATTGCCGGGCCAGCGATGACGGCGGAGCAGTTCGATCGCCTCACTGTCTAGACGTTTTGCCGGCAACCCCTCCTCTTCCGCTTTGTGCAGGAAGTGGCGCACGAGATCGGGAATGTCCTCGCCGCGCTCGCGCAGAGGCGGCAGGCGCAGCGGCACGACATTGAGACGATAGTAGAGGTCCTCGCGGAACAGACCCTGCTGAATGAGTTGGCGCAGATCGCGATTGGTGGCGGCGATGATGCGCACATCGGTCTTGATCGGTGTGCGGCCACCGATCGTCGTGTATTCGCCCTGCTGGAGGACGCGCAGCAGCCGTGTCTGCGCTTCCAGCGGCATGTCGCCGATCTCGTCGAGAAACAGCGTGCCGCCATCAGCTTGCTCGAAGCGGCCGACGCCGCGATTGGTCGCGCCGGTAAACGCGCCGCGCTCATGCCCGAACAATTCGCTCTCGATGAGTTCCTTGGGAATCGCCGCCATGTTGACGGCCACAAAGCTGCCATTGCGCCGCTTACCGTAATCGTGAAGCGCGCGGGCGACCAGCTCCTTGCCGGTACCGCTCTCGCCCATGATCGTGACGGTGAGATCGGTCTGCGTCAGCCGCGCGATGACGCGATAGATGTCCTGCATCGCTGCGGAACGGCCGATCAGCGGCAGACGATCGGCGTTGCCGGCAGGCTGCTCCCGGCGCTCCTGTGGTGCGGCCAGAGCGCGCTGCACGATGGCGGTAAGTTCCTTCAGATCGAAGGGCTTCGGCAGATAGTCAAATGCGCCGCGCTCCGTCGCGGTAATCGCGGTCAGGATTGTGTTCTGCGCGCTCATCACGACCACCGGCAGCTCGGGCCGCAGGCGTTTGATGCGCGGAAGAAGATCGAAACCGCTTTCGTCGGGGAGAACGACGTCGGTGATGACGAGATTGCCCTCGCCCGCAGCCACCCAACGCCACAAGCCAGCCGCCGTTCCCGTTGTGCGTACATCGTAGCCGGCGCGGCTGAGCGCCTGGTTGAGCACGGTGCGGATCGCGCTGTCGTCATCGGCGATGAGAATCGTGCCTTCAGGCATGTGTGCCGTCCTGCGCTTTGGGCAAAAGTATTCGAAAGACCGTGCGGCGGGGCACGGAATCGCATTCGATAACGCCGCCGTGATCGCCGACGATTTTGGCGACCAGCGCGAGACCGAGACCTGCGCCCTGTGTCTTGGTGGTGACGAACGGATCGAAGATATGCGGCATCAGTTCGGGCGAAATGCCGGAGCCGTTGTCGCGCACCGTCACTTCCAGCGGCAGGCTGAGACGTTCTCCGGACACCGCCGTCCCGAACCGCACGCCGGGACGATAACCCGTCGTCAGCGTGATCTCGCCGCCGCTTTCGGACAGCGCGTCGAACGCATTGCGCACCAGATTGAGGAACACCTGCACGAGCTGATCGAAATCGCCGGCGACATCCGGCAGCGACGGATCGAAGGCTTCGACGAATGTGGCGCTCCTTGCGAAACCCGTCGCGGCGACATCGCGGACGCGGCCCAGCACTTCGTGGATGTTGACGGGCTTGCGCGGAAAGCTGCGGCTGTCGCCGAACGATTCCATCCGGTCGATCAGATTGCGGATGCGATCCGTCTCCGCACAGATCAGCTGCGCGAGATTCTTGTCGCTGTCCGGTGCGGATTCTTCGAGAAGTTGCGCTGCGCCGCGAATGCCCGCGAGCGGATTCTTGATCTCATGCGCGAGTACTGCGGCCATGCCGTGCATCGATCGCACCGCATCGCGATGCAGAAGCTGGCGGTCGATGCGCTGTGAGAGCCTGCGCTCCTCCAATGTCACGATCACCGCGCCTTCCGGCTCTGGCAGCGGCGTCACTGTCACATCCGCGACGCGCTCGCCGTGGCGCGGCGTGGTCAGGTCCATCGTGCGTTCGCCGACCGATGCGCCACGTTCGCGCGCCTGTCCGAGCAATCCGATCAGCGGACTTCCGAACGGCACGAGATCGTCGATGCGCTGCCTGAGCAGTAGACCGGCACCAGTGTCGAAAAATTGCTCGGCCGCCGGGTTCACGAACAGCAATTCGTGCGCGGCGCCGACGACCAGCAGCGGCATGGGCAGCGCGCTCGCGATCAGCGCGGCGGTGTCCGGTGCCTTCGTTTTCGGTGCGGTGACACTCATTATCTGCACATAATTTAGGCAAAAACCTCTATGCCGATAAACTATGCAATAGACTTTTGTGCAGTGCGTCAATATCGCGGATCGTGCCGCAAAGTTGCCCCTGTGAGGCGGTTCACTTACATCTGACAGCCCTTCCCGCCCTTGGAGTCTCGATGCCCGGCACTGCTGTTGTGATTGTTGCCGCTGGCAGGGGCGAACGCGCGGGCGGCGCGGTGCCGAAGCAATATGTGCCGCTCCTTGGCAAGCCCATGCTCCGCTGGACTGTCGAGGCCTTCGCGCGCCACCCCGGCATCGATCTCATCCAGGTGGTGATCGGCGCGAATGACGAGGCTGCGTATTCGGATGCCGTGCGCGGGTTGAAGGTTTTGCCGACTCTCGCCGGTGGCCCCACACGTCAGCATTCGGTGATGCACGGGCTTGAAGTTCTGGCGCATCACAAGCCCGACCATGTCCTGATCCACGACGCGGCGCGGCCTCTCGTATCCGCCGAACTGATCGATGGCGTTGTTGCGGCGCTGAAAGCAGGCGCCGATGCCGCTGTGCCGCTGCTGCCGGTCGCCGATACTCTGCGCAAAAAGGACGACAGCGGAAAATGGATCGGCGTCGCGCGTGACGGGTTGCTGCGCGCGCAAACGCCTCAAGGATTCAGCTTCGCGAAAATCCTGAAAGCCCACCGCGACCACAAGACCCTCGCCCTCACCGACGACATGGCACTGGCGGAACTCGCTGGCCTCGATATCGTTGTGGTTCCGGGCGAGGAAACCAATCTCAAAGTGACCACGGCAAAGGACTTCGTGATGGCCGAACATCTGCTCTCGGCGCGGCTCGGTGATACGCGCACGGGATCGGGTTACGACGTGCATAAATTTGTGCCGGGCGATCATGTGTGGCTGTGCGGCGTGAAGATCGCGCACGATCACGGGCTTGAAGGCCATTCCGATGCCGATGCCGGATTGCATGCCCTGACCGACGCGATCCTGGGCGCCATCGGCGCCGGCGATATCGGCCAGCATTTTCCGCCTACGGACGAACGCTGGCGTGGTGCGCCGTCGTGGAAATTTCTCGACCACGCCGCCTCGCTCGTCCGTGACAAGGGCGGCGCGATCACGCATTGCGACGTCACCCTGATCTGCGAGCGGCCGAAGATCGGCCCGCATCGCGAAGAGATGCGCGCGCGGATCGCCGAAATCCTCAAGCTCGATCTTGCGCGCGTCAGCGTGAAGGCGACGACAACCGAAGGCATGGGATTCGAAGGCCGCAAGGAAGGCCTCGCCGCGCAGGCCGTCGCCACGGTGCGCCTGCCATGATGTGGGACCTTGCCGCGACGGTGTTCGGCGTCGGGCGCTCGCCCATTGCGCCGGGAACAGTCGCAAGCCTCGTGTCGCTGCCAGTTGCATGGATCGTGATGCTGTATGGCGGGCCGTTCGCGCTGCTCGCGCTTGGCGCCGCGGTTTTCATTTTCGGGCTATGGGCGAGCGAGGCCTATGCAGTTCAGGCGGGCAACGCCGATCCGTCCGAATGCGTGATCGACGAGGTCGCCGGGCAATTCATTGCCTGCGCGATGGCACCGTTATCCTTGCCGGGATTTGCACTCGCCTTCCTGCTCTTCCGTTTGTTCGACATTTCCAAGCTCTGGCCGATCTCGGCGGCGGAACGCCTGCGCGGCGGGCTCGGGATCATGGCCGACGACCTTGTTGCGGGTCTCGTCGCAGGTGCGATTGTCGCCGTCTTCGCGACGGCCGGCTTCGTCTGATGTTCGCGCCGCATCTTCTGCGCTTGGCCGAAGTGGTGCTGATGGAAGCGCGTGAGCGGAAACTGCGTATCGCCACCGCCGAAAGCTGTACCGGCGGACTGATCGGCGGACTGCTGACAGAAATTCCCGGCTCGTCCGATGTCGTCGAGCGCGGCTTCATCGTCTATTCCAACCGCGCCAAGCAGGACATGCTCGGCGTGCCAGGCGATCTGATCGCCGATATGGGCGCGGTCTCAGAAGCCGTCGCGCGCATGATGGCGGAAGGCGCGGTCGCCAACTCAAACGCGCATGTCGCCGTCGCGGTGACCGGCATCGCTGGACCCGGCGGTGGCACGGCGATGAAACCCGTCGGCCTCGTCCACATCGCCGCCTGCCGCGAGAACCGCTCGATCCTCCACGAGGCACACCGCTTCGGTGACATCGGCCGGAGTGAAGTTCGCATCAAAACCGTCGAGGCCGCGCTGGAGCTGCTACGCCGTCTTCTTTGAGAGATCGCGCGCGCGGTCGATGAAGGCGTCTTCGGTCTTCAGCATCACACGGCCGAACGCGGCGCCCGCGACCGCATTCAGGATCGGATTGCGGAATTCGAACTGGATCGAGAAGTCGATCCTGCAGCCCGCGCCTTCCGGCGTGAAGCGCCAGCGATTTTCGAGCACACGGAACGGGCCGTCGGTCTGCACGACGTTGATGGTGCGCCCCGCGGGATCGAGATTGACGCGGCTGGTGTAGCTTTCCCGGAAGCTGCGGAAACCCACCGTCATCCGCGCCTTGAGCACGTCGCGGCCCTTCACCTGTTCGCGCGAGACGATGTGCAACGCGCTCACCCAGGGCAGGAATTCCGGATAGCGCTCGACATCGGCGACGATCCGGTACATCTGATCGGCCGTATACGGAACAACGCGGGACGCACTGTGAGCGGTCATTGAGCCTGCTGGACTGAAAACGCCACCACCCCTCCCCTTGAGGGAGGGTCGACAATTTGTGAGCGAAGCGAAGCAAATTTCGGGGAGGGGTATTTCGATGCCCAAAGACCCCTCCCCGAAAAACTCTCCGCTACCGCTCCGAGTTTTTCGACCCTCCCTCAAGGGGAGGGTTGTTCTTCTGACGCGCCGCCTTCATCTGCGCGAAGTCGCTGTCGGCGTGATAGGACGAGCGCGTCAGCGGAGACGCCGACACCATCAGGAAGCCCTTCGCGCGTGCGACCTGTTCGAGGCCCTTGAATTCGTCCGGCGTCCAGAAGCGCGCAAGCGCAGCGTGCTTCTTCGTCGGCTGGAGATATTGTCCGATGGTGAGGAAATCGACATTCGCGGCGCGAAGATCGTCCATCACCTGCATGATCTCCTCGCGGCTTTCGCCGAGACCGACCATCAGTCCTGATTTCGTGAAGCCCGTTGGCACAAGCTCCTTCGCCCGCGCGAGCAATTGCAGCGATGCGAAATAGCGCGCGCCGGGGCGCACCGAGAGATACAGCCGCGGCACGGTCTCGAGGTTGTGGTTGAACACATCCGGCCGCGCATCCATCACGACATCGAGCGCCCCATCCTTGCGCAGGAAGTCCGGCGTCAGGACTTCGATGCTGGTGTTGGGGCTGGTCGCGCGAATGGCGCGGATCGTCTTGGCGAAATGTTCGGCGCCGCCATCGGCAAGATCGTCACGATCCACCGACGTGATGACGACATGCTTCAAGCCGAGCTTTGCGACCGCCTTGGCGACATTCTCCGGCTCGTCAAGATCGAGCGCGCCGGGCAATCCCGTCTTCACATTGCAGAACGCGCATGCGCGCGTGCAGGTGTCGCCCAGGATCATCATCGTGGCATGGCGATGGGTCCAGCACTCGCCGATATTCGGGCAGGCCGCTTCCTCGCAAACCGTATGCAGCTTGTGCGCGCGCACGATCTCCTTCGTGGCCGCATATTCGCGGCTGACGGGCGCTTTCACGCGAATCCATTCCGGCTTGCGCAGGACGGCGCTGTCAGGCCGATGCGCCTTTTCCGGGTGACGCGGCTGGGTGGTGCGGTCGATGACGACGGTCATGTGGGCAGACATATACACTCCCCTCGCGAAAATCACCTGGTTCCGCTACCGTGGGAACCAGCACTGCGAGAGCGGCAAAAGCCGCCGAATCCGGGAGGATTTATTGTCGTTGTCCACGATCGCCGCCGCATCGGGCGAGGATGTCTGTCCGTTTGACATCTCCACCGCGCACCAATCCGTGTTCCGGGCCTTCGCCGCGGCGCGCAGCAAGTTCGGCGGCAAGCGGGTCTGCATTTTCGACGTCGACGACTCTCCGCGAACCTATGATGACATCATGCGCGGCGCGCTGGCGCTCGGCCATGCGCTGAAGCGCGGCACGAAGCGCGGCGAGAATGTCGGCGTGATGCTGCCGACCGGCGCCGGCGCGATCGCGACCTTCATGGCGCTGTCGGCCTATGGCCGCGTGCCGGCGATGCTGAATTTCACCTCGGGTGCTGCGGCGATCAAATCGGCGGTCAAGACGGCGAAGGTCAAACGCATCGCGACCGCGAAGCGCCTGATCGACAATGCGGGCCTCCATTCGCTGGTCGATGAACTCGCGCGGACCTGCAAAATCATCTATCTTGAAGATGTTCGCGAGAACCTCTCCATTTTCGACAAGGCGGCCGCCGGAATCGGACAATTCCTGCCGAGCCTGATCTCCACCAACGCGTCGCCGGATGAACCCGCGGTGATCCTGTTCACGTCAGGCACCGAAGGGGAGCCGAAGGGCGTGGCGCTCTCACACCGAAATCTGCTCACCAATGTCGAGCAGGTGCGCGTGCATCTCGAGCTCTACCCATCCGACATTCTTCTCAATCCCCTGCCCGCCTTTCATTGCTTCGGGCTGACGGTCGGATCGCTAATGCCGCCGCTGCTCGGGCTTCAGGTCGTGTGTCACCCGACGCCGCTGCAGCCGAAGGAAATCGTGCAGCGCATCCGCAAACACAATGCGACCATTCTCGTCTCCACCGACACTTTTATCACGCAATATGCGCGCGTCGGCGAGCCGGGCGATCTGTCATCGTTGCGCCTTACGGTGTGCGGCGCGGAACGGTTGCGTGACGAAACCCGCGCATTTCTTCGCAAGAAGCACAACATCGAATTGCTGGAAGGCTATGGCGTGACCGAGGCCTCGCCCGTGATCGCGGCGAACCGCCCCGGCGCCAACCGCCCCGGCACCGTCGGTCAGTTGATGGCGGGAATGGAAATGCGGCTCGATCCGGTGGAAGGCATTCCGAATGCCGGCCGCCTGGTGGTGAAGGGGCCGAATGTAATGCTCGGCTATCTCAAGCCCGACGCCCCGGGCAAGATCGTGCCGCCGGAGGGCGGTTGGCACGATACCGGGGATGTGGTGAGCATCGACGATGAAGGCTTCATCGCGATCAAAGGCCGCCTCAAGCGCTTCGCCAAGATTGGTGGCGAGTCCGTTTCGCTCGCCGTTGTCGAGAGCTGCGCATCGGCGTTGTGGCCCGAGCACGGCCATGCCGCTGTCACCATTCCGGACGGCCGCAAGGGCGAACAGATCGTGCTCGTGACAACCAACACGCAGGCGGATCGCGTCGATCTCGTCGGCTGGGCTCACAATCATGGCGTAACCGAACTCGCCGTGCCGCGGCGCCTGATCCATGTCGACGATATTCCCGTGCTCGGAACGGGCAAAACGGACTACGTCAAAGTTCAGAAGATGGTAGCGGACGCGATGCCGGCTAGCTGACCTTCGGGGGCTGCGCTGCCATCACAATCTCATGGCGCGCGCAGATCTTGGGCCAGAGCGATGCGAGTTGGGGGTCGCGCAAATCCAGTTCCTCGTCGAAAAACCGCACGAGTTCGTCGGCGCTGTTGAGGATGCGGTCTTCATAGCCTTCCGGCGTCACCGTGCGCACGACGCGGCCGCGCACACCGATCACGCCGTTCACGAGGAACTTGAAGCAAAAAAGGTTCAGCACGAAATGGGAGTCCGGCGCGTATTGCTGTTCGTCGCATTTCGCCGCCAATAGCGTTTCATCGACCGGCGCGAGATTGAAATCGAAGCTCGGCGCGCCGCCATGCGGATGATTGCGCAGCCGCCACCATTTGTCGTCGACTTTCGTCAACGAGAACGGCAGCCCGCCCGAAACGAAAGCACCTTCGACAATGCTGATCGGTTCGATCGGGCCATCGCCGAAACCGACATCGGCGAGATAGAGCCCCTCGTCCAGTTCCACTTTCAGCACGAGGTGATTGCGCAGCGTCGCGTCGCCGGCGAGTTCGCGCATCACCGCACCGGTCGCGCGCGTCACTTTGAAACCAAGTTCGCCGAGCGCCCAGCCGAGCAGCCCGTTCATCTCGTAGCACCAGCCGCCGCGGCCGCGTGTGACGATCTTGTCGTAGATCGCCGGCCGCTCGATCGTCACCGGGCGGCCGAACTGGACATCGAGGTTCTCATAGGGAATCGCGCGCAGATGCGCGGCATGCACGCGCGTTAGCGTGTCGAGCGTTGGGGGCAGCGGACCTTTTAGGCCGATCCGGGCGAGATAGGCGTCGATGTTCATGCGAAAATCTTGTCCAAATCTCGGTGAATTCGGGAGCTGATGGCAAGTTAAGGTAGAGTTCGCTGATGACGCTTCTTTACGTTCATGCTATAGGCGCAAGCTTCGGGGGCAAACATGAAAATCATTCGCGTTTTGGGTCTCTGCTTGGCGGCCGCACTGCTGTCGTCTTGCGCGTCGTCGGTAAAGATTGCGGGGAATACAACCTTCCAATGGAGTTCGCCAAGCAAGCGCGTGCTGCTTGTCAGACCCGATGTTCAGCTCGGCGATTTGAGCGCTGGTGGAACCGTCGAGCCCCGAGCCGACTGGACCAAATTGGCGGAGGATTTTATATCCGCGGACACTAAAGGGCTTTTGCAGCGGAAGAATATCGACCTTGTCGTCGCGGATAAGGAGCCCACGGCACGGGACGCTCAAGTTATCAAATTGCATGCTGTTGTCGGCCAGGCGGTCCTGACACATCTGTATATCGATGCCATGAAGCTGCCGAGCAAAGGGAACGCCCTCGATTGGACGCTTGGCCCGGGCACCAACGGGCTGAGGGATGAATATGGAGCCGACTACGCCTTGTTCGTGTTCGTAAGAGATAGCTACACCTCGACAGGACGCGCAATCATGATGCTCGGCGCGGCGATGTTCGGCGTCGGCATTCAGGGCGGCACGCAGGTCGGCTTTGCTTCACTTGTTGATCTGCGCACCGGCAACATCGTGTGGTTCAACCGCATCGCCAATTCGACCGGCGACTTGAGGACTGAGAAGCCGGCGGGAAAAACGGTCGAGGATTTGCTCGAAGGCCTACCGCTGTGAAGCCGTCCCTGTTGGCTGGTTACGCCGTTGCAATGCTGTTGGCGGCCAGAACGGCCTTGGCTGCGCCATTGCCCGCCCTGCCCGATGCCGTGGCCCGTCCAGACGCCAAGGAGACTGAAGCGGGCCTCTGGATGATATTCGACAACTTCGAGAATGACGTCAAAAACTCTCCCTTGCGCGTCCGTGATCCAGCATTGAACAGCTATGTTCGCGATGTGATCTGCAAAATCGCCGCGAGCACATGCGGCAGCTTGCGCGTCTATATCGTCAACGATCCTTCATTCAACGCCTCTGCAGCGCCCAACGGAATGGTGATCGTTAACACCGGACTTTTATTACGCTCAGAGAACGAAGCACAGCTCGCCTTTGTATTAGGGCACGAAATCACGCACTTTCTATTGCGGCATAGCTGGAATCGTTTCGACAGCGCGCGGCAGACATCCGACATACTCGCTTTCTTCTCACTTGGAGTTGCCGCAGCCGGCGTGGCTTTCCGGACCAACTTGTCCGGTTTGGCCAGTACCGCGTCAACAATCGCGAGCGGTGCCATGTTTGCCTACAACAGGAACCAGGAGCGGGAAGCTGATGCAGGCGGCTTCGAATTAGCCGTGAAAGCCGGGTATGACCCGCGTCAGGGCGCAGTTCTCTGGGCAAATGTGGACGACGAGGAAAAAGCCGATCCAGATCGCCGTGAACCAGACCTTTTCTTCGCAACTCATCCAACCGACGACGAGCGCATCCGCAACATGTCGAAGATGGCTGATGAGGTAGCGACGGTCGGACAGCCCAGCGACCCAAGTATCGACCGCCTGGCGTCTGCCGTTCAGGCGTACCGCGGTGCTTGGCTGGACCAGGAACTGAACCGTGGGCATTTGTTCCAGTCGATTTATTTAATCCAGCGGCTGCTCAAATCCGAACCAAAATCGGGCGAACTTCAATTCTACCTTGGCGAGGCTTACAGGCGCCGGAATGGTCAGGGAGATTTGCAGAATGCTGTTACCGCTTATCGCGCATCGATTTCAGACGGCGGCACGCCGGTATCGGCCTATCGCGGCCTCGGAATAGCGGCACTCAAGACGGGCGATCATGATGCCGCACGCGAGGCATTCAAGGACTACTTATCGCTCGCGCCCGCCGCAAACGACAAAGCAATGGTGCAGTCTTATCTCGCGAGGATACCATGAGGAATTTTGCAAAATTCGGCTGCGCGCTGCTGATAGCAGCTCTCGGCGGCTGCGCGATTCAACCGATCGATCCCAGCAAACCAGCGTCCGTCGGCAGCATCACCGTAGATCCGCAGATTTCGTGGGCGAGTATCAAAGTCCCAACTGGTCCGACATGGACCGTTGATGGCCTCGGCCTAAATGAACTACATTTCTATCCCGATATCGAAAGCGGGCGGCCATTAGTTTCGTCTGCCAGCAGCGACCAGATGCCCAAATATGATGCCTCAATGCTACCCGATGATGTCGCCGAACTCTTCACTGGTACATTGGGCCGAACGGGTTATCGTCAGGTTCATGCCACGGCTCTGACGCCTCAACAATTTGGCGCGGATACCGGTTTCACCTTCCAGCTTGCTTTCACCACGCCTGATGGACTCGAGATGAAGGGCTTGGTGCTGGCAGACCAGCACGCCAAAGAATTGGATGCGATTCTCTTCCTGGCACCTGGCGAATACTATTTCGATCATTATTCAGCCACTGTCTCGAAACTCCTCGCCTCTGCTCGAAGGAACGAGTGAACATAGCTTAGCGCGGCTGGCCCGATTCGAGTTCGCCGCATGGCTATTACGGGCCGGTCGGCCGACTAGCGCGGATGTCACGCATTAATGCCGTTGCCCTCGTTTAGAAAAAATGCCGATCGGTAACTATTGGTTTTTAAACTGGAAAATTGAATTTCGACGCTCCAGGTGCCAAATTTTTCGCACTTTTCTCTACGGGGCACTCTTGTATATTACGAACAGCATGCTAGATGTGAGTTCGTAATAGTAGGGAGGCGGGAGTAGCGCGTCGTGCCACCAGAAACCGATTACACGCGCAAATTCCGTAAGGAACTCATGGCCGGGCTTTCTTCGCTCGTCCTGCTGGCGGTGCTCGCCCGCGCTGGACGGGAAATGTACGGATACGAAATCGCCAAGGCGGTTAAGGCCGAAGGCGAAGGCGGTTTGATTTTCAAGCAGGGCGCAATCTACCCGGTCCTGCGATCGCTCCACGCGACGGGCCTGCTGGAAAGCCGGGTCGAGGCTTCGGCCTTCGGCCCTCCTCGCCGCTACTACAACATCACCGATGACGGACGGCGCGCACTGGCCGAGTGGCAGTTCGCCTGGCGCGACATGCGCGAATTCGTCGATGACGCATTGAAAGCCGGCGCGACCGGTGGAGGCACGGGCAATGAATTCCGCCCATCCGCCTGAGACCGTCCGCGCCTATCTGGACGAGCTGCGGCGCGCGCTCAAAGGCGCGCCGGCGGGTCTCATATCGGACGCGCTCGCCGATACCGAAGATCATCTGAACAACGAGATTGCCCACAACCCGGAAATTCCGGAATCCGAAATCCTGGCGACCGTGATCGATACCTACGGAACGCCACAAGAAATCGCAGAGGAGTATAGAGATATGGAAGCCACAATTGGTGGGCCGTTCCCGAAATCCGAAGACGTACCCGAGCGCCGCTACGGATTCTTCAATGTCGTCTCGGATCCGCGCACTTACGGCGCGCTGCTCTACATGTTGCTGTCGCTGGTCACCGGCATCTTCTATTTCACCTGGACCGTGACGGGCATTTCCTTAACCATCGGCTTCGCGATCCTGATTATCGGAATCCCATTCGCGCTGCTGTTCATCGGTTCCATCCGGGTGCTCGCTCATATCGAGGGACGCATCGTCGAAGGTCTCCTCGGCGTGCGCATGCCGCGCCGTTTGCCGCCTGCGACGCAGGCTGACGAGACGCTGTGGGCGCGCATCAAGGACGGACTCACAGACAGCCGCACCTGGTCGTCGATGTTCTATTTCCTGCTGAAGCTCCCGCTCGGCATCGCGTATTTCGTGATTGCCGTGACCGGACTTTCGGTGTCGCTCGGCGTCACGGCCGCCTGCCTCTACGGCCTGTTCACCAACGATGCGGGCCACATCCATATCGATGAACTGCCATGGCTTGAACACCTGCTGCACACCGCGCCGGGCCTGATTCTCTTCGCCTTCATCGGCGTGCTGCTGTTCTTCTTCGTACTGCACATCGCGCGCGGAATCGGCTGGCTGCATGGCCGCATCGCGGAAGTGCTTCTCGTCCGGCTCTAAGTCCCCCTTGATGCCGGACGCCCAAGCGCGTCGCGGAATTTCTCCGCGGCGCGCAATTTTGTTCGAGGGAACTCGCGCGATGCCTGGAATTACGGCGCGATTCACACAATTCAACTTTCATGATTAAGCGTGCGGTAAGGGTTGACGCGCGTAATAGCCTTTGAGCTATAAGGGGTTGCTGCCGGTTCGCCGGGCGCATGACGAGTGGGGGCCTGAGCTGGGGGGAACTTCGGCTCGACTAAACCAGGAGCCGATGTGAAACGAAGCAGCGAATCCCAAATTGCGTCCGCTGTCGCCAATTGGCGGAACTCCGCGCGTGCGGCCGCTGTGGCGGTTTCTTCCACCGAGGGCCGCTGGGCCCTACTGACCACGTCGCTCACCGCCGTTATCGCGGGATCGATCGCCTGGCTGGCGGTTGGAACCATGCCGCCAATGAATGCGAGCATGACCGCCAGAAGCGAAAGAACGCTCCTGCCCTATCAACTGTTCCAGAAACTCGTTCAATCGAACGGAAATTCCTCCTTCGCTTCGCTCAATCCGTTTGCGACGGCGCTGCCGCGCAGCCAACCGGGTCGGAACGCTGCCAAACTCGATGACGCGCTCGCCGCGCAGCAGATCGAGGACAGCGCCAATGATGAACCCGGCGTCGAGATGCGCACGATCACGATGGATCGCGGCGATACGCTGGCCGGGGCGCTCGAAGAAGCCGGTATCAGCAGCGAAGACGCCAGCGCGGCGGTGGCCGCGCTCGGCAAGATCTACAATTCGCGCAGCCTGCGCGCCGGACAGTCGTTCGATCTGACCTACGCAACGGATCCACAAACCGTCGCAGCCGCCAACGACTCTTCGAATTCGAGCTTCGGCGGATCGGATGAAGACGACGCGAATGCCAACGGCGCAGTTGAACCCGCGACGACGACTCCGGTCAGCCACCTGCTCTCCATCAATTTCTCGCCATCGGTCGAACACGACATCACCGTTTCGCGCGAGACCGACGGCACCTTCACCGCGAACGACATCGAGAAGAAGCTGGAAGCGCATGTACATCGCGCCGGCGCGACGATCGATTCAAGCCTCTATCTCTCCGCGATGCGCGCCGGCATTCCGGCCGATGTCGTGGTCGAGATGATCCATATGTTCTCGTATGAGGTCGACTTCCAGCGCGACATCAAGCCGGGCGATTCCTTCGAGGTCTTCTATAACTACTACTACACGCCCGAAGGCCAGCCCGCGCGCGAAGGCAACATCTCGTTTGCGACCATGCATCTTGGCGGCCGCACCGTGACCCTGTATCGCTACCAGCCCGATCCCAACGAGCCGGCCGACTATTTCAATGCGAAAGGCCAGAGCGCCAAATCCATGCTGATGAAGACGCCGGTCGACGGCGCGCGCATCAGTTCCGGCTTCGGCATGCGCTTCCATCCGGTGCTGGGCTACAGCCGCATGCACAAGGGCATCGACTTTGCGGTGCCGGTGGGAACGCCAGTGATGGCGGCAGGTGCCGGCGTCGTGCAGATCGCCGGACGCCTCGGAGGCTATGGCAACTACCTGCGCATCAACCACCAGAACGGCTATGGCACGGCCTATGGCCACCTCTCGCGCCTGGCACCGGGCATCCATCCGGGCAGCCATGTGCATCAGGGCCAGATCGTCGCCTATAGTGGCAATACCGGCATGTCGACCGGCCCTCACCTTCATTACGAAATTCTCGTGTCCGGCAGCCAGGTGAATCCGCTGAAGGTGAAGGTTGCGACTGGGCGCATGCTCGCTGGCAAAGACCTTCGCGCATTCCTGGGCGAGCGTATCCACATCGATGCGCAACTGGCCTCGATGCCGCTGGAGACACGGGTCGCCGACATCTCGACCGATCTGCGCCAGGCCAAAGCGAAATAGCGAGTTCCATTACGAGCGAACCGGGCGGGGCGTGACGATGTCGCGGCCCGCTTTTTATTTCCGCCGATCCCGGGCACAATCGCCCCGGGGCAGTCAGTCTGTTTTCGGGGCGTAATCCATGGGCGGAATTTGTGCGCGCGTCGGCGCGATAGCGTTGGCTGTCACCGCATTTGTTTTGATTCAATCGGTTGCGGCTCTCGCCGACGCGTCGTCTTCGCAATATCGCGGCTGCGACGGCTACGGCGCGGCGTCCAGCGACGGCGACGGCATGACCGAACTCGCCACCGTCCTTCTGATCTTCAGTCCGCCCGGATACGGAAACACTGCCAGAGGAACCACCTCTCGCGGCGCGGCCGGCATCGCCGATTGCGACGCGGCGCTCGCCGATCTGCCCGCGAAACACTGGATGCGGAAGGTCAGTCTGCTTCGTGCTCGCGCCATGCACCGGCTGGACAACAACGATTATCCCGGCGCGTTCGCCGATCTCGATCTCGCCGCCGCCGCGGCGCAACAGGCGGACGACCCGCTCTATGCGCGCAGTCTGGGCCTGGGTGTGAGCTATGTCCGCGCGCTGGCGCTGCGCAAATCGGGCGATACGGCTAAAGGCATAGCTTTGGCCCAGAGCGCACTGGCGCAACGGCCCTTCAACCGCCCGTCGATCGCTTCCGCGTTCATCGCAATGGGGCCGGCGGCGCCGCCGGCGGACATCGAGAAAGTGCAGCATGTTCTCGCGCGGCTGCTCCCGACCGAAATCGACAAGCTCTTCGTCGAAACGCTGGACACCGGACGGTTTCAGGAGGCGATAGCGCTTTATTCCCAGCTCACGCCCTATCGTGAAATCGGCCAGGTGAACATCAGCGAAGGCCAGCAGCGCGAAAGAGCGATGCGCGACTTCTCCAACGGCATGTTGTTCAAGACGTCGCGCGCCGGTGGATACGCCTTTGCCTTGGCCTCGATCGGTAAGGGAGAGGAGGCGCTAGCCACCATCGCCGCTGCGCGTGCACAGCTTGCGCAGGACACTGACCCGCCACCGCTGGATCCGTCGCTCTCGCCCTCCGAACACGCGCGCCAGATTGCGTATCGCGAAGAGGAGACCGTCAGCCGGCAAAAGGCCATCGCAGCCGCCGGGAAGAATCTCGATATCTGGGTTGGATTTGTCGGCCAGCGTCAGATGATCGATCAGGGCAAAGCCGTGGATGTTTTGAAAGCGCTCCAAAGCCAAACCACAAAACATGGCTGGCCGGATATGCAGCTTCTGGACGCGATCATCGCGAAGCTGCCGAAGACCGACAAAACCTCGCTCGCGGCCGCGCAGTCCATGAAGGCGAGTTGGGGAATGGTTGTCGCTTCGCCGCGCGAAGCTAGCCTCGACACGTTCTTCAAAGCCCTACCCGAGCCGGAAACGCTGAACCGCGTGCCGCGATACGAGGCGGCGCGGCAGCCGCTGTTTGGAAAATCCGGCCGCTATGCGGACATGGTCAACAATGGCTACCAGCAGCGGGGTCCCGATGCCGATGGCATGACGACGGTCAGCTTCCGTGGCGAGAACAGCACCGCATCGATGATCGAAGAGATGGCGCTGCTGCGCGCCGCCGATCTCGCGCGCCAGGCCGGAAAGAAGGGCATCATCATCGTCGACCGCCACGACACCGCGTTCACGATCAGCGTAGAATCCTACGGCACCATCGTGCGCACCGATCCGAACGGCTTCGAAACCGATCTGGACGTCCTGTTCGTCGATCCCAATGCGTTGCCGGACAAATACCGCGATCATGCCTGGCGCGTGATCGACGCGGACGAAGCCTATAATTCTCTCGCCTCGGTCTACATCCGGCCCAAGGCTTCAAAATAGCCCGAGGCGAATGCCGCAATTTAATGCACCGCTCTGCTCGGCGCAGCGTGCTCGGTGTCGAATTCGTCTGGATTACCTGCGAATTCGACACCGTCGATCGTCAGACCGCTCTTGCCGGCTCCGACCTTGACCTTCGCGCCGTCGGAGATCTTGCCTTCGAGGAGGAGCTGGGCGAGCGGATCCTGCAAACGCCGCTGGATTACACGCTTCAGCGGGCGTGCGCCATAGATCGGATCGTAGCCGGCATTGGCGAGCCACTCATGCGCCCTAGCGTCGAGCGTGATCTCGATCTTGCGGTCGGCGAGCAGCTTCGTCAGGCGCGCGATCTGGATGTCGACGATCTTCGTCATGTTCGCGCGCGTGAGGCGATGGAACAGAATGATCTCGTCCAGGCGGTTCAGGAATTCGGGTCGGAAGTGACCGCGCACAGCTTGCATGACCTGCGCACGGGCTTCGGGCGTCTCCTTGTCGCCGTTCAGGAACTCGGTGCCGAGGTTTGAGGTCAGGATGATGACCGTGTTCTTGAAGTCCACCGTGCGTCCCTGTCCGTCGGTCAGCCGCCCGTCGTCGAGCACCTGCAGCAGCACGTTGAACACATCGCTGTGCGCCTTCTCGACTTCATCGAACAGAATCACCTGATACGGCCTGCGGCGGACGGCTTCGGTGAGCACGCCACCTTCCTCATACCCGACATAACCCGGCGGCGCGCCAATCAGGCGCGACACGGAATGCTTCTCCATGAACTCACTCATGTCGATACGCACCATCGCGGTGTCGTCATCGAACAGAAACGCGGCCAGCGCCTTGGTCAGCTCCGTCTTGCCGACGCCTGTGGGCCCCAGGAACAGGAACGAACCAATGGGCCGGTTCGGATCCTGCAATCCCGCGCGCGATCGGCGCACGGCGTTGGCAATGGCGCGCACGGCCTCGTTCTGGCCGACGACGCGGTTCTCCAACGACTTTTCCATGTGCAGCAGCTTCTCGCGCTCGCCTTCCAGCATCTTGTCGACGGGGATGCCGGTCCACCGCGACACGATTTGCGCGATGTTCTCCGGCGTCACCGCTTCGTTCACCAGCGCGGCCCTGTTCCTGTCGTCGATCTCGGCGATCTGCTTTTCGAGACCGGGGATCACGCCATAGGTGAGCTCGCCCGCCTTGGCGAAGTCGCCGCGGCGTTGCGCGATCTCGACCTCCGCACGGGCGCGGTCGAGCTGCTCCTTCAGGCTCTGCACGCTTTGAACGGATTTCTTCTCTTCCTGCCATTTCGCTGTGAGGGTCGCGGATTGCTCTTCGAGCTCCGCCAGATCGTGCTGCAAGGTCGCGAGGCGATCCTGCGAAGCTTTGTCGCTTTCTTTCTTGAGTGCCTCGCGTTCGATCTTTAGCTGCATGATGCGGCGGTCGAGTTCGTCCAGCTTCTCGGGCTTGGAGTCCACCTGCATTCGCAGGCGCGATCCCGCCTCGTCCATCAGATCGATGGCCTTGTCGGGCAGGAAGCGGTCTGTGATGTAACGGTTTGAGAGCGTCGCGGCCGCCACAATCGCCGCATCGGTGATGCGCACGCCGTGGTGGACTTCGTACTTCTCTTTGAGGCCGCGTAGGATAGAGATGGTGTCTTCCACCGTCGGCTCGCTGACAAATACAGGCTGGAAACGCCGCGCCAGCGCCGCGTCCTTCTCGATGTACTTGCGGTATTCGTTGAGCGTGGTCGCGCCTACGCAATGCAACTCGCCGCGTGCGAGCGCGGGCTTCAGGAGGTTGGACGCATCCATCGAACCTTCGGCCGCACCGGCGCCCACCAGCGTGTGCAACTCGTCGATGAACAGAATGATCTTGCCGCTCGCGCTCGTCACCTCTGTGAGGACAGCCTTCAGCCGTTCCTCAAATTCGCCGCGGAATTTTGCACCGGCGATCAGGGCGCCCATGTCCAGCGCCATCAGCCGCTTGTCGCGCAGGCTTTCCGGCACATCGCCATTGACGATGCGCAGCGCGAGACCCTCTGCGATGGCGGTCTTGCCGACTCCGGGCTCGCCGATGAGGACAGGGTTGTTCTTCGTGCGCCGCGACAGCACCTGGATGGTGCGGCGGATTTCCTCGTCGCGGCCAATCACGGGGTCGAGCTTGCCGTTGCGCGCCGTCTCGGTCAGATCGCGTGCGTATTTCTTGAGCGCGTCATACTGGTTCTCGGCCGTCGCGCTATCCGCGGTGCGGCCCTGGCGCAGATCGGCAATCGCCTTGTTCAAGCTTTGCGCCGTGACACCGGCATCTTTCAGGATGCGTGCGCTGTCGCCCGACGACATCGCGAGTGCAAGCAGCAGATATTCGGCGGTGACGAAGCTGTCGCCGGCCTTCTTTGCAATCTGCTCGGCATTGTCGAATAGGCGCGCGGCGTCCGGCGACAGATAGACCTGCCCCGCGCCCTTGCCTTCGACCTTCGGCAGCTTGGCGAGCGCAAGCTCGATCTGCGTGCGCACCTGTTCCGGCTTGCCGCCTGCAGCTGCGATCAGGCGTGCCGCCAGACCTTCCTCATCGTCGATGAGAACTTTAAGCAGATGCTCCGGCGTGAATTGCTGATGATTGGAGCGCAGCGCCAGCCCTTGGGCCGATTGCATGAATCCGCGCGCACGCTCGGTGAATTTCTCGACGTCCATATGTTCCTCTCAAGCCCTCGCCAGACCTCCTTACGGACCGCCTGAAAGAGTCTCATTGATCTAGGATAAGACCCGATAAAGGCGCCCGTTCCCGCGGAACTTATGTGTGGTCGAACCCCGCCAAACGCAAGGGGTAGCGTTATTCCCCGCCGTCCTCGTCACCTTCGGCGCCGTTTCCGGCATCTGCCAGCGAGAAGGACGGTCCTGCAGGCTGCTGCGCTCCCTGAATATAGGGCTGTTCTCCGGACCCGCTCGCCTGGCGGTACTGACCATTGCCATTGCCGTTCTGTTGCGGCTGCTGCTGTTGTTGCAGCTGCGGATTGGCCTGCGCATATTGCTGCTGCTGCGCCTGGATCTGCGCGAGAATGCGATAGTAGTGCTCGGCGTGCTGGAGGTAGCTTTCCGCCATCACGCGGTCACCCTGCGTGTTGGCATCGCGCGCGAGCTGCAGATATTTCTCATAGACGTGCGAAGCCGAGCCGCGAACTTTGATCTCGGGGCCATTGGAATCATAGGTGCGGTTCGGATTGAGGTTTCCGCTGCTGCTGCTTCCTCCTCCGCCGCCGCTGGTATGACCATTATGCGGACCTGACGGCCTGCGGCCGCCTCTGCGTGAGCGTTTCACTGGTGCCCCTTTGTCATCATGTAAGCCTCATAAGCCTGTGAGCTGCCGCCACCGGCAGATGCAGCCGACCACGTGGTCGCCGCCTCGAAAGCACAGGGTTCGTCGTTCGCTTTGCGCAAGGTATGGCGCGACCAACGCGCCCATGCCGTTCCGGCTGCCATCACCATTCGGCTGCCGACGGGTCCTTGCTTCCCCACGGGCCGGGAAACTAACGATTCTGCGCTGTAGTTCCAACTGTTTTCTCAGTTTTTCAGGGGTTCCCTGGGTTCCGTGCCGTTACGACACAGCGGGGGATGCCGGCCAGATCCATGGCAACCTCGGTAACCCGCAGCCCGTTTGCCTCCAGAATGGCTGGAACGTCGCGCTCCTGTCCGGTGCCAATCTCCAGGAATGCCCGGCCTTCCGGCCTCAGCAGGCGCCCAATGACAGGCGCAAGCGCTGCAAATGCATCTAGCCCATCTTCGCCGCCGTCCAACGCCGACATGGGCTCATAGAGCCTAACGTCCGGCGCGAGCGAACGGATATCCTTTGACCGGATATAGGGAGGGTTGGACAGGATTACATCAGCCATCGGGGCTGAAATCGTGCCCCATGATTCGAGTTCCAACCGGCACCGGCCGGCCAGCCCGAGCCGGTCCACGTTCCGCCGTGCCCACGACAGGGCGTTTGCAGACGAGTCGATCCCGGTTCCGTGCGCGTTGGGATATTCGCTCAGGCATGCTCCCAACAGGCACGCGGACCCCACGCCGAGATCGATGACGTCCAGTGCCGCAGAACGGTCAGGGAAGGCTTCGAGTACCTGTTCGATCAGCGTCTCCGTTTCGGGACGCGGGATCAGGACGCCGGGACCAACCTCGAATTCCAGACTCCAGAACTCCCGCGTGCCGGTGATGTAGGCAACGGGCTCGCGCAGAATGCGGCGCGCAAGAAAGGATTCGAACCGCGCAAGCGCGTCGGCCGTGATCTCGACATTTCCCACAAGCGCATCGGGACGGACCAGCAGCGCATGCGCCAGAAGGATGCGCGCATCGAGCCTCGGGCTGTCGACACCCGCGACCGACAGGCGAAGGGCCGCGTTGCCGAGAAGCATGCGCAGATCGCTCACGTTCCCGCTTCAAGCTCGGTGAGGCGCTCGGCCTGATCCTGCGCCACCAGCGCATCGACAATCTCGCCCAGATCGTCGCCGGAGATGATGCGGTCGAGCTTGTAGAGCGTCAGGTTGATGCGGTGATCGGTGACGCGGCCCTGCGGGAAATTGTAGGTGCGGATGCGTTCGCTGCGGTCGCCGGAGCCGACCATGCTCTTTCGCGCGCCGGCGCGGGCTGCGTCCACGCGTTCGCGCTCGATCTCGTAAAGTTTCGCTTTCAGCAGTTTCATCGCATGCGCCTTGTTCTTGTGCTGCGACTTCTCGGTCTGCTGCGCCACCGCGATGCCTGTCGGAAGGTGGGTGATGCGCACCGCACTCTCGGTCTTGTTGACGTGCTGACCGCCAGCGCCCTGCGCGCGATAGACGTCGATGCGCAGATCCTTGTCGTTGATCACGATATCCACGTCTTCTGCTTCGGGCAGCACGGCTACGGTTGCGGCGGATGTATGGATGCGCCCGCTCGCCTCGGTCACCGGGACGCGCTGCACGCGATGGACGCCGCTCTCGAATTTGAGCTTGGCGTAGACGCCGGTGCCGTTCACCTCGAGCGTCGCATCCTTGATGCCGCCGAGGTCGCTCTCCGACATGTCCATGATTTCGGTCTTCCAGCCCTGAAGCTGGCAATAGCGCTGGTACATGCCGAGCAGGTCGGCGGCGAACAAAGCCGCCTCGTCCCCGCCCGTGCCCGCGCGGATTTCAACGATGGCGGATGAGGAATCCGCGGCGTCCTTCGGCAGCAGCTTGAGCTGCAGATCGCGTTCGAGTTCGGCAAAGCGCGTCTTGAGTTCCGCGCGCTCCTCTTCCGCCATCCCGCGCATCTCGGAATCCGTCGATGGATCGTTGATGAGCGTTTCGGTGTCTTTCAGTTGCTTCGACGTTTCCTGATAGGCCTGCGCCGCTTCGACCACCGGCGCGAGCTCGGCATGCTCCTTGGAGAGTTTCACGAAGCTGTTGCCCGCTGTGCCCGAGGCAAGCTCCGCCTCCACCGCATGAAAGCGGTCGAGCAGGCGTTCGAGGGTGGCGGTTGGAATCATATCTCCCTCACCATGGCCGGGCTTGACCCGGCCACCAAGCAAGGGAGCGTCCGCGAGCGAAAAGAATCCTTGCCCATCCGCAGACGCGGATGGGCTGGGTGGCCGGGTCAAGCCCGGCCATGGTGAAGTTATTGAGGTGCATCGCTATTGCGCCGGTTCGAGGACTTTGCCGCGGGCGGCTTCGATTTCGGCGGCTTTCTTCTCGCAAAGCTCGACGACGTGCTCGACGAGCTTCTCGTTGCCGAGCTTGTAGGCCGGCTTGCCGTTCAGATAGATCATGCCGTGACCCTTGCCGGCGCCGCCGCCGGTGAAAGCCATATCGGTCTCGCGCGCCTCGCCGGGTCCGTTGACCACGCAGCCGATGATCGACAGCGACATCGGCGTCGCGATGTGCTTCAGCCGGTCCTCCAGCACGCGAACCGTGTCGATGACATTGAAGCCCTGCCGCGCACAGGACGGGCAAGACACGATGTTCACGCCGCGATGGCGAAGGTTGAGCGACTTCAGAATATCGAAGCCGACGCGCACCTCTTCCACCGGATCGGCAGAGAGCGAGACGCGGATCGTGTCGCCTATGCCGCTCCACAGCAGCATGCCCATGCCGATGGACGACTTCACCGTGCCGGAGATCATGCCGCCGGCTTCGGTGATGCCGACATGCAGCGGACAATCGATCGCATCGGCGAGTGCCTGATAGGCGGCAACGGCAAGGAATGGATCGGACGCCTTCACCGAAATCTTGTATTCGCGGAAATCATTATCATCGAGAATCTTGGCGTGATTGAGCGCGCTCTCGACCATCGCTTCGGGACAGGGCTCGCCATACTTCTCGAGCAGATCGGGCTCGAGGGAACCGGCATTGACGCCGATGCGCATCGAGCAGCCGTGATCTTTCGCCGCCTGCACAACCTCTTTCACGCGCTGCGCGCTGCCGATGTTGCCAGGATTGATGCGCAGGCATGCCGCGCCGCCGACCGCGGCTTCGATCGCGCGCTTGTAGTGGAAATGGATATCAGCGACGACGGGAATGGTGGAGGCGCGTGTGATCGCTTTCATCGCCTTGGTCGCGTCTTCATCCGGGCACGACACGCGCACGATGTCGGCGCCGGCTTCCTCGATCTTGCGGATCTGGTCGATGGTCGCGCGCGCGTCGCCGGTGATCGTGTTGGTCATCGTCTGCACGGTGATCGGCGCGTCGCCGCCGACCGGAACCTTGCCGACCATGATCTGGCGCGATTTGCGGCGGTGGATATCGCGGTAGGCTCTAACGCTCATCAGACTTATCCGTGGCTCCCGCCATTATAACGATCGGCGATGGCTTGTGGATCGAGGGAAAGCGTCTCCGTAATCTGGCCTTTCCGGCCCGCGGTTCCCATGGAAACCCCGTCCAGATCGACTTCGATTGCGCCCGCATCAGCCGTGGTCAGAGTCAATCCAACCTGGTCCGGCACCATATAGGAATCGCCAGCGTTCAGCGTGCGATTGATATAGGTCGTTCCGTCGGCGCCCTGAATAAGAAGGCGGGTCGCCTGCTTCACGCGCAGCACCACGCGCGCATTGCGATTGAGCTGTCCATAGACATGGCCCGGAGGCAGCGCCGCTTCCTGCTGCGCTGCCGTATTGGCGGCATCGCCATTGGCAGGCACCGTTCCCGGCACCGCCATTGCGCCTTCTGCAGGCTGCGGGGTCACGACAGGCTTCGGCGGAGGCTTGGGCGCGACGTGATGCGCGGGCTTCGGCGCATACTGAGATGGAACGGGCGCGACCGCCGGCGCCGACATCTTGTCGGCGACTGGAATGAGAAGATGATAGGCGCCATACGCAAAGAGCACGAGCACGACTCCCGCGATGATCTTCCATCCCTGCGGCAGCCTGCGATGTTCATCCTCATCGATGACAGTGATCGTCGGAGTCGCCTCTTCACCGCGACCGGCGATCTGCGACTTGAACCGCTCGACGCATTGTCCGGAGTCGAGACCGAGGAACTCGGAATAGGTGCGAACGAAGCCGACGGCGTAGGTCCGCCCGGGCAACGCCTCGATACGATCTTCTTCTAGGGCCTCGAGATGATCCTTACGAATCTTCAGCGCGCGCGACACCGTCGCGAGATCGTCGCCGCGGCGCAACCGCGCGGCGCGCAGGTCCTGACCCACGGTCTCGAGCGGTGAATCCATGTCGCCGGAGATTTCGCGCAGATGGATGCGGCGCTTGTTCTGTCCGCCGCCTTCCTCAACGGTGAGATGGGTTACTTTCGTCATGCCTCGACCGTGTTCCGCGCCCCACGCCGCACGAGTCGTTGTAACGCGAAGACTCGGCGTTAGACAATTGGAATCCTTGGGGTTTGCTATTTTATTACAATTCCACGCTCGGCCGCGAAGGCGGCCAGCCTGGTCCTCAGGCTGCCATCGGTCCGGCCGCAGAGCTTGTCCACGAATTGCGACACTTCCCGTAAGTCGAGGCTTTGGATCATCATTTTGACGGGCCCGATATTGGCCGGCTGCATCGAAAGCGTACGCAGGCCAAGCCCGATCAGGGCCATGGCATCCAGGGGCTTGCCGGCCATCTCTCCGCAGAGCGACAGATCGCCTGCCGACTCGCTGGCGCTCTGGACGATCAGCCGGATCAGCGTCAGCGCGGGCGGGCTTAGGGGATCGTAGCGCTTGGCCACGCGGTGGTTGGTGCGGTCGACCGCGAAGATGAACTGGAACAGGTCGTTCGAACCGATCGAGACGAAATCGGCGCTGCGCATGATCTGCGGCAGCATGAAAGCCAGCGCCGGAACCTCGAGCATAGCGCCAACGCGGATTTGACGCGGCTGCGGCAGGCCAAGCTGCCGCGCGCGCTCCGTCTCGCGGTCGATGAGCGCACGGGCCGCGTTGAACTCAGCGACCTCGCTGACCAGCGGAAGCAGAACATTGAGCACGCGGCCGGCCGCTGCCTGCAGCAGCGCGCGCATCTGATAGCGGAGCAACGCGGGCCGATCGAGTGCGATCCGGATCGCGCGCCAGCCAAGTGCGGGATTGGCTTCACGTTCCCAACGCGCATAGGGAAGAACCTTGTCGCCACCGAGATCGAGCGTACGGAAGACAACGGGCTTGTCGCCGGCGGCATCGAGAATGCCCTTGTAGAATTTCGTCTGATCGGAGAGCCGCGGCATGGTCTCGCCGATCATGAATTGAAGCTCGGTGCGGAACAGGCCGATACCGTCGGCACCGCTTTCCGCCAGATGCGCCATGTCGAGCATGAGGCCCGCATTCATCATCAGCCTGATGTGAACGCCGTCTTTTGTGACCGCGGGCGCATCGCGGATTTGCGCGAACTGCGCGACGCGATGTTCCCGCAGTGTGCGCTTCGCTTCGAAACTCTTGACGACACTGGGCATCGGCCTGAGATGGACTTCGCCGGTCTCGCCATCGACCACGATCTGGTCGCCTGCGCGCGCGGCATCGCTGACGCCATCGATCGAACTTACCAGCGCGAGCCCCATCGAGCGCGCCACGATGGCGACATGCGATGTCGTGGCCGCATCTTCGAGCACCAGACCGATCAGCTTGTCGCGGCCATAATCCAGCAATTCCGCGGGGCCCATGGCGCGCGCGATCAGAATCGTATTTGGCGGAAGATCGGCGGCCGCATCCTTGTCGCCGGTGCCGGTGAGGTGGCGCAGAAGGCGGCGCGCCAGATCGTCGAGATCATGTGCCCGCTCGCGCAGGATCGGATCGCCCAACCGGTGCACGCGCAGGCGCATGTCGTCCTGCACGCGCTCCACACCGGCCTCCGCGGTGAGGCCGGTCTTGACGGCATCGCGCATGCGCTGACGCCAGCCCTGGTCGTAGGCAAAGAGGCGATAGGCCTCGATGATCTCGCGGCCCTCGCCCGTGAGATCGAGTTCGCTGGAATCCAGCATCAGATCAACGGATTCACGCAGCTTGCCGATCGCCTCTTCGAGACGGACGAGTTCTTCCTGCGGATTGTCCGCGATCATGCGCTCGATCAGCACGCGCGGTTCATGCAGCACGACGGTCCCGACCGCGACACCTTCCGACAGCCCCTCGCCCTTGAAGGTCAGCGGCTTGTCGGCGCGGAGTTCGGGCTCATCGAGTTCGGCGAGATTGAACAAGCCGCCCTGCGCCACCACTTCGGCCAGCACCATGGCGACGGTCTGCAGGGCCTCGACTTCTTCTTCCGCGTAGAGAACGGCGGCGCGGTTCTGCACCGTGAGCACGCCGAACACTTGCCCGCCGCGCACCAGCGGAACGCCGAGGAACGATTTGTACGGATCTTCTCCCGTTTCCGGCCGATAGGAGAAATGCGGATGCGACGGCGCATCGCTCAGGTTCACGGCTTCGGCGGTCGACGCCACGAGGCCGACGAGCCCTTCACCTTCCTTCAATCGCGTATGATGAACGGCGGCACGATTGAGGCCTTCGGTCGCAAACAGTTCCAGAGTCTTGCCGGCGCGGCGCAGGTAGATCGAGCATACCTCGGCGACCATGTTGGTAGCGATCACCGTCACGAGCTTGTCGAGGCGCATTTGCGCGCTGGCCTTGTCGGCCATAATCTCGCGCAGCCGGCGCAGCAGCGTGCGGGGGCCGGCGGCCAGAGCAGGCATCAGCGCGGCCCTCGCTTCATGCGGCGTCCAGTTCGTAAGCGGAATGCAGCGCGCGTAAGGCCAACTCGACATACTCTTCCGAGATCAGAACGCTTACCTTGATCTCGGATGTCGAAATCACCTGGATATTAATTCCCTTTTCCGACAGCGTGCGGAACATCGTCTGAGCTACACCCGGATGAGCGCGCATGCCGATACCGACGATGGACACCTTCGCGACATTGGCGTCAGACGTAATGTCGCGATAACCGATTGCCGGCCCGGCCTTTTCACAAGCCGCCAGCGCCGCCGCGAGTTCACCACGCGTGACGGTGAAGGTCAGATCCGTCTTGCGGCCGTCTTCCGAGACGTTCTGCACGATCATGTCGACATTAACGCCGGAATCCGCCAGCGGTCCGAAAATCGCCGCAGCAATTCCGGGACGATCCGGAATCTTGTGCAGCGTGATCTTCGCCTCGTCGCGCGAATAGGCAATGCCGGTCACAGGTTTCTTTTCCACGATATCTTCCTCGTCGCAGACAAGTGTGCCACCGGCCTCGGGATCGAATGTCGAGAGGACGCGGACGGGCACGCGGTGAAGCATGGCGATTTCGACGGAGCGCGTCTGCAGGACTTTCGCGCCCAGCGAGGCCAGTTCGAGCATTTCTTCGTAGGAGACCTTCTCCAGCCGCCGCGCCTTGGGCACAATGCGAGGGTCGGTCGTATAGACGCCGTCGACGTCTGTATAGATGTCGCAGCGGTCGGCCTTAAGCGCCGCCGCGACCGCGACCGCGCTGGTGTCGCCTCCACCGCGCCCGATTGTCGTGACACGATTGTTTGGCGTGATCCCTTGGAACCCGGCAACCACGGCCGTCTCGCCTCGCGCCAGCATCTCGTTCAGCCCGGTCGGATCGATCTGTTCGATACGCGCGGAGGCATGGAGTGGCGAGGTGCGCACCGGAATCTGCCAACCCATCCAGGATCGCGCCGATATTCCAACGGACTGCAGCGCAATCGCGGTGAGACCCGCCGAAACCTGCTCCCCCGAGGCCACGACGACATCGTATTCGGCGGTATCCGCCTGGGGTGAGAGTTCGCGCGTCCAGGCGACGAGCTTGTTGGTTTCGCCGGCCATGGCGGAAACGGTCACCGCGACCTGATGGCCCCGGTCGACCTCGCGCTTTACCAGCGCGGCGACGTGGCGGATGCGGTCGAGGTTGGCCACGGACGTGCCCCCGAACTTCATCACGATCTTGGCCATCAGTTTGCGCGCCCGCGTTGTTGAGGCCATACATAGACGGCACATGGCTCCTGCTCAACGCCGAAACGCGCCCATGACCGAAACCTCATCCGTCGATGCCGCCGAGGTCGCGAAGTTCTCCGCGATGGCTGAGGAGTGGTGGGACCCGGCGGGCAAATTCGCGCCCCTGCATAAGTTCAACCCGGTTCGTCTCGCCTTCATCCGAGACATGGCGGCTGGGCACTTCGGCCGTGATGCCGGGTCGCTTCGGCCCTTCGGCGGATTGTCTCTACTCGACATCGGCTGCGGCGGCGGATTGCTCTCGGAGCCGATGGCCAAATTGGGCTTCGACGTTTTGGGGGCGGACGCATCCGAGCGCAACGTGGGAACAGCAATAGCCCACGCAGCATCATCTGGCGTACCCGCGACCTACCGCGCGACGACCGCGGAAACCCTCGCATCAGAAGGACAGACTTTCGATGCCGTCCTGAACATGGAAGTTGTCGAACACGTCGCGGACCTGTCGTCCTATCTCGCGTCCTGTGCCAAGCTTGTCCGTCCGGGAGGACTGATGTTCGTCGCCACGCTCAACAAGACGCTCAAGTCGCTCGCGCTCGCCAAGATCGGCGCGGAGTACATTCTGGGCTGGTTGCCGCGCGGGACGCATGATTGGAATCGATTCATCGAGTCGGCAAAGCTTCGCGCGATGCTCGAGGAGTCCGGTCTTGATATTTTGAAAACGCAGGGCGTTACTTTTTCTCCGTTGTCGTGGGATTGGCGGCTGTCATCAGATACCGACGTGAACTACATGATTGTTGCACAAGCTCGGTAGGCGGCGCTGCGGTCGAAGAATCCGCGCGGTCGGGCGAATGGAGAGAAGAATGCGAGTTCGCCCGTTGTGCCTTTCAATACATGCGAAACGTCTCGTTCCTGCGCGTTGTGACGAAGCGTCTCGCGGCCGTCACCTCTAATTCGCCGTCTCGTCGAGATCGGGAGGTAGCGGCGCGACGTCGATGCCCTCCTCCACCAATTCAACGGCGTCCTTGATCGTGGACTCGCCGTAGATCGGGCGCTCTTCGGTTTCGCCGTAGTGAATCTTGCGTGCTTCGTCCGCGAATTTCGGCCCGACGTTTTCGGCATTCTCCAAGACATGCTTGCGTAGCCCCGTCATGAACTGTCGCATCTTGCGCAACTCTTCCGGCGCAGTGACAGTCCCCTTCTTGGTCCCGGAAACCGCCGGCGCCATGATCGCTTTCTCGACATTGCCGGAATTGCACATCGGGCACACAAGTTTGCCCGCCTTTGCCTGCGTATCGAATGTCGCGCTATCCTTGAACCAGCCTTCGAATTCGTGGCTGTTCCTGCAACGCAGATTGTAGACGATCATGGACCCTCGAACGCGCGGTCGTGGCGCAGATTGGGCACGCGTGCCCGTGCCGCCTCTACCAGAGCCGGATCGATGTCCGCAACAATGACGCCGGGTTCGGTCCCGGCCTCGGCGAGAATTTCGCCCCACGGCGCGACGATCAGAGAATGGCCGTAGGTCTGCCGTCCGTTGGCATGCGTGCCCCCCTGAGCCGGAGCAATCACAAAGGCGCCGTTTTCGATCGCTCGCGCGCGCAGCAGCACATGCCAGTGCGCCTTGCCCGTCGTCTCGGTGAACGCCGACGGAACGGTGAGCATGAATGCGCCCTTCTGTGCCAGCGCGCGGTAGAGCTTTGGAAAGCGCAGATCGTAGCAGATCGTCAGGCCCACCCTGCCCCATGGCAGGTCAGCGATGACAGCGCGCGAACCGCCGGCGACGGTATTGGACTCGCGATAGGTTTCGCCCGATGGAAGATCGACGTCGAACATATGGATCTTGTCGTAGCGCGCAACGATGCGCCCCGACGGATCAATCAGGAAGGAGCGATTGGCAGTCTTGGTATCGCTCACCTTGATCGCGAGCGATCCGATCAGCAGCCAGACATTCAGTTGTTTCGCCAGCGCGGTAAATTCCGGCAAGGCGGGGTCGCTATCTTCGGGAAAGCTTCGTTCGAGTTTCGCGCCACCGTCGGGCGCCATGAGCGTCGTGTTCTCCGGCGTTGCGATGAACTGAGCGCCGTTGGATTTCGCCTCGCGGATCAGATCGGACGTCAGCCGGATGTTGTCCGCCACGTCATCCGACGAGCGAAGCTGAACGCACGCCGCGCGAAAAATGCTCATCCGGCCTTCAAGAGCGGATCAAGTTTGCCGGCGCGTTCGAGCTCATAGAGGTCGTCGCACCCGCCAACATGCGTTTCGCCGATGAAGATTTGCGGCACCGTACGCCGCCCTTCGGCCTTGGCTTCCATTTCCGCGCGCGCATCGCAATTCATGAAGACGTCGATCTCTTCCACGTCCGCGCCCTTTTTCTTCAAGAGCGACTTTGCGCGCACGCAATATGGGCAGATAGGCGTGGTGTAGATCCGGACCTTGGACATACGCAGCACTCGACAGCGAGAATCACAGCCCCAACCGTAATGTGACAACTATATAATACCGGTTACCGGCCGAACAACGCGCGCGAGCGCCAAAACGCTTACTTTTCTGACACCTGCGCGCTTCAGCGCACGCGCGCAAGCATCGGCGGTGGCTCCAGTCGTCAAAACGTCGTCAACGAGAAGCACGGCCCGGCCCTTCACAGCCGATTGCTGCTCCGGGGGAACTTCAAACGCGCCGCGCATATTGCGCCGCCTTGCTGTTGCGGACGGCATGGCGCCCTGGCTCGGTGTCGCGCGAATGCGGCAAAGGGCCGTCGGTTTGACGGGCTTTCCGGACGACTGGCCCAAGGCTCGAGCAAGTTCGGCTGCCTGATTGTAACGGCGGCTCCATAGCCGTCCCCGGTGCAGCGGCACGGGAACGATCACATCCGCTTCGTCGAGGAACGATCGCCCGACCCGGTCAAGCCAGCGCGCGAAGGCCGGCGCGAGATCGAGCCTGTCGGCATGTTTGAGCGCGAGAATGGGACCGCGGCTCTTCTCGTTGTAGCGCATGACGGCGCGCGCATGGTCGAAGGCCGGCGGGTCGGCAAGACAGGCTGCACAAAGCGTATCGCTGCCCGGGTCCAGATCGAACGGCAGGCCGCAGCATTGGCACGCCGGTCCATCCAGGAAATCGATGTTCTGCCAGCATGCGGCGCAGAGGTTTCCGGGCTCGGCTACCTGCCCACGGCAACCGATGCAGAGCGGCGGATAGAGAAGATCGAGCGCCCCGCGCCCGAATTGTCCCAGTCCACTTTTCATGACGGCGTTCATACGGGGTAGTGTAGCGCAATGAGTTCCGGTCCGCCGCATCTGTTCGATCGATCCACCGTTCTGCATCGCCGCAGCCGCGCGGAGAGAATGAAAGGCGACAGCTTTCTTCTGCGCGAGGCCGCGGAGGGGATCGCGGAGAGGCTTTCAGCCATGAACCGTGGCTTTTCGCACGGCTTGGCAGTGGAGAGCCGCGCAGGGCTGGACTTCGGTGTTGCGGACTGGAGCGACGCGGAATTGGACGTGAACGACGCGCTCACGGCCCCGGCCGCATCGGCGGATCTGGCTGTCAGCATCCTCGCACTTCATCGCATCAACGATCTGCCCGGCGTACTCGCGCAGATCCGGCGCGCGCTCAAACCGGATGGCCTATTTCTCGCTGCCCTGTTCGGCGGCGAGACGTTGTTCGAACTGCGGGATTCTTTCGCGGCTGCCGAAGCCTTGACCACAGGCGGGGTCAGTCCGCGCGTCACGCCGTTTGCCGATGTGCGCGATCTGGGCGGATTGCTCCAACGTGCGGGCTTCGCGTTGCCCGTCGCCGATGTCGAGCGCACGACCGTGCGTTATCGGAATTTTGGATCGCTGGTGCGCGACTTGCGCGTTCATGGTGAGACGAACGCGCTCATCGAGCGCAGCCGAAAGCCGCTCGCGCGCGCGACGTTGGCGGCGCTTCAGGCACATTATGCAGCGCATCATGCCGACGCGGATGGACGGCTGCGCGCGACCTTCGACATTGTCTATCTGACAGGATGGGCCCCACATGAAAGTCAGCAAAGGCCGCTCAAACCCGGAAGCGCCAGGTCAAGACTTGCAGACGCTCTTGGGGCCGTCGAGCAAAAAGCGGGGGAAAAAATCCGCCGCGATTAGGGTCCGAACTTTATGGATTTGAAAAACCCATCCAACGTGCTGCCGATCGACGCCGCGCCTGCGACGATCATGATAGACAGGAAGCTCGCGATCATCGCGTATTCGATGGCGGTCGCGCCGCGCGTGTCCAGAAAGAAGTTTTTCAGAGTAAGTCGCGCAACATCGGAATGAGCGGCAGATCGGCCGGCGGCATTTGATACTGCCCCATATCCCTGGGTCGGACCCATTTCAAAGCCGAATGCTCCAGCGCCTGCGGCGTGCCCTCCCAGCGGCGGGATACATACAACGGCATCAGCAGATGAAAGTCCGGATACGGATGCGACGTGAAGGCGAACGGCGCCAGACAGGCCTCTTTTACCGCTATGCCGAGTTCCTCGCGCAGTTCTCGGATCAACGTTTCTTCCGGGGCTTCTCCGGAGTCCACTTTCCCGCCCGGGAATTCCCATAGCCCACCCATCGCTTTCCCCAGAGGTCTTTGCGCCAGCAACACGCGCCCGTCCGGGTCGATCAGCGCGCATGCCACGACCAACACTAAGCGCGAGGTCATGAATGCGTCTCCATCTTTGCCGGATCAGCCCTAAAGCTCTGTTAAGAATTAGGAACGGTAGGAGCCGTTGATGTCGATATATCCGTGGGTTAGGTCGCAGGTCCACACCCGCGCCCGGCCTTTGCCCAATCCGATCTCGACAGCGATTTCGACATTGCGGCCCGATACCGCTTTGGTGGCAGCCGCCTCGTTGTACTTAATCGCGCGTTCACCCTTCTCGGCCACGACCTGCGAGCCGAACGAAATCTTGAGCCGGTCGCGGTCCGCCGCTTCACCGCTCTTGCCGACGGCCATGACGACGCGACCCCAATTGGCATCGGCGCCGGCGATCGCCGTTTTGACGAGCGGAGAGTTCGCAATCGAAAGCGCGATGCGCTTCGCGGCGGCATCCGACTCCGCGCCGTCTACGTCGATGCGGATCAGCTTCTGTGCGCCTTCGCCGTCACGCACGACCTGCAGGGCAAGGTCGAGCAGCACCTCATCCAGTTTCCGGTGGAATTCCGTGAGGCGCCGGTCGCTCGCTTTCGTGATCGCGGCATGCTTGCTGCCCTTGCCCGTTGCGAACAGAAGAAGCGTGTCGCTTGTGGACGTGTCGCTGTCGACGGTAATCGCGTTGAACGAATTCGCGACGCCGGCGCTCAGAAATTCCTGAAGCACCGACGCCGGCAGATTGGCATCGGTGAAGACGAAGGACAGCATCGTCGCCATGTCGGGCGCGATCATGCCCGAACCCTTTGCGACACCGTTGATCGTGACCTTCTTGTCGTCGATCAGCGCGGTCGCGGTCGCGAGCTTCGGGAACGTATCGGTCGTCATGATCGCCCCGGCGGCTTCGCGCCATGCGCCGGCCGACCCGGCTTCAACCAAGTCGGCGAGTATTCGCGTGATCCTGTTCGCCGGCAGTGGCTCGCCGATAACGCCGGTCGACGCCATGAAGACTTCCTGCGGACGGCAGCCCACGATGGCGGCGGCGGAGTCGGCAATCTCGCGCGCACCCGCGTAGCCCGCCTTTCCCGTAAAGGCGTTTGCGTTCCCGCTGTTGACGACAAGGACGCGGGCGCTACCGCCTTTCACAGCCGCCTTGCACCAATCGACAGGTGCGGAAGATGTCTTGGATTTGGTGAAGACGCCGGCGACCTGCGTTCCTGGAGCCAGTACCGCGACCAAAACGTCGGTTCGGTCACTATAGCGGACCCCCGCCCGGCCCGCGGCCAACCGCACTCCGGCTAACGGTGGCAATTTTGCAAAGGATTTCGGTGCAAGCGGCGAAACGGGGTGAGCCGCCTTTCCGGCGCCTTTCCCGGCTGTGGTCGGTTTCCGTGCCATGCCGCCCCCAAAAGCCAAACCGGGCGCGGATGTGGCCGGAATCGGTTGAATTGACAAGGGGGTGAGTGGTTCTTATCTCTCCCGCGCGGCTGCCATGCCGGATTTGCCCGCCGGTCGGCCGTTTCAGGCCCTATTCGAGGATTTCATGCTGGGTTTCAGCACGATCGCACAACGATTCTTCGGTTCATCCAACGAGCGCAAGCTGCGGCCGATGCAGGGACGCGTCGCAGAGATCAACGCCCTTGAACCCCGCTTCCAGGCCAAAACCGACGACGAATTGAAGGCGATGACGCCGGCGTTCAAGCAGCGCCTGGCCGATGGCGAGACGCTCGAGGACCTCCTTCCCGAGGCCTTCGCCGTGGTCCGCGAGGCTGCGAAGCGCACGCTCGGTCAGCGGCACTTCGACGTCCAGCTCGTCGGTGGCATGGTGCTCCACTACGGCAACATCGCCGAGATGAAGACCGGCGAAGGCAAGACGCTGGTCGCCACCCTGCCCGTCTATCTGAACGCGCTGGCCGGCGAGGGCGTGCATGTCGTCACCGTGAATGACTATCTCGCGAGCCGTGACGCGGACTGGATGGGTCAAATCTACAAATTCCTTGGGCTCACCGTCGGCTGCATCGTCCATGGACTTACCGACGAGCAGCGCCGCGAGAACTATGCTTGTGACGTGACCTACGGCACGAACAACGAATTCGGCTTCGATTATCTGCGCGACAACATGAAGTATTCGATCGCGACGATGACGCAGCGCGGTCACTCCTACGCCATTGTTGACGAAGTGGACTCCATTCTTGTCGACGAAGCGCGCACGCCGCTGATCATTTCCGGTCCGACCGAAGATCGCACCGAGCTTTATCGCAAAGTCGATGCCCTCATTTCCTCGCTCAAGGCTCCGACGAAGTCGGGCAAGGATGCGACGCTCGAAGAGAAGGGCGACTACGAACTCGATGAGAAGCAGCGCCAGGTCACGCTTACCGAGGCCGGCAACGAGCACATGGTGCAGCTGTTGCGCGAAGCGGGGTTGCTCGACAGCGGTGATCTATATGACATCGAGAATATCGGCACCGTCCATCACGTGAACCAGGCGCTGAAGGCGCACAAACTGTTCCAGAAGGACAAGGACTACATCGTCAAGAATGAGAAGGTCATCATTATCGACGAATTCACCGGCCGCATGATGGAAGGTCGCCGCTACTCGGAAGGCCTGCACCAAGCATTGGAAGCCAAGGAAGGCGTTGCCGTCGAACCGGAGAACGTCACTCTCGCCTCGATCACGTTCCAGAACTATTTCCGACTTTACGACAAGCTCGCGGGCATGACCGGCACGGCGATGACCGAAGCCGCCGAGTTCATGGACATCTACAAGCTTGACGTTCTGGAGGTACCGACAAACGTCCCGGTCCAGCGCATCGATTCCGACGATGAAGTCTATCGCACCTACGACGAGAAGAACGAAGCGATCATCAAGCTGGTCGAGGACTGCCAGAAACGCGGACAGCCCGTCCTGGTGGGAACGACATCGATCGAGAAGTCCGAGCAGCTCTCGGGTCTCTTGAAGAAGCGCAAGATTCCTCACAACGTCCTGAACGCGCGCTATCACGAGCAGGAAGCCGTGATCGTCGCCCAAGCCGGCGTTTCCGGAACCGTGACGATCGCCACCAACATGGCGGGCCGCGGCACCGATATTCAGCTTGGCGGCAATCTCGACATGCGCGTGCGCAATGAGCTGGGTGGCGAGCTCGATGAAGCTACGCGAGCGCGCCGCACCGAAGATATCCGCGCGGAGATCGCGGCCGACAAACAAAAGGCACTGGCTGCGGGCGGGCTCTATGTCGTTGGCACAGAACGTCACGAGAGCCGGCGCATCGACAACCAGCTGCGTGGCCGTTCGGGACGACAGGGCGATCCGGGTGCGTCCAAATTCTTCCTGAGCCTTCAGGACGATTTGATGCGCATCTTCGGATCGGAGCGTATGGATTCGATCCTCACGCGGCTTGGCCTTGAGCAAGGCGAAGCAATCACCCATCCCTGGGTGAACAAGGCGCTGGAGAAAGCTCAGCAAAAGGTCGAAGCGCGCAACTTCGAGCAGCGCAAGCACATCCTGAAATTCGACAACGTGCTCAACGACCAGCGCAAGGTCGTGTTCGAGCAGCGCAAGGAAATCATGTCCGCCGACGATGTCAGCGATCAGATTGCCCAGATGCGCGAAGAGGTCGTCGAGGAACTGGTGGCGCGCCACATTCCAGAGAAGGCCTACGCCGAACAATGGGACGCGGCCGGGCTCCACAATGAAGTGTTCAAGACTTTTGGCCTCGATCTGCCAATCGTCGAATGGACAAAGGAAGAAGGCATCGCCGATGAAGAAGTGCGCGAGCGCATATTTAAGGCGGTCGAGACACGCTCCGCAGAGCGCACCGCGAATTTCGGCCCTGAAATCACACGTTACGCGGAAAAGGCCATCCTGCTCCAGACGCTGGATCACGACTGGCGCGAGCACATCGTCAATCTCGATCACCTGCGCCAGTATGTCGGCTTGCGAGGTTACGGCCAGCGCGATCCGCTCAACGAATACAAGAGCGAAGCCTTCACCCTGTTCGAAGGCCTGTTGAGTAAGCTCCGTTTCGACGTCGTGACGCAGCTGATGCACATCGTCATCCGGGCCGAGGCGCCGCCGGAGCTGCAGGAGCCGCAGCCGCGCCAGATGCAGGCTTCGCACATCAACCCGCTCACGGGTGAAGAGGAGATGGCGCCGGCCTTCGATCCGACTGCACCGCGCGCCCGCGATATCCCGGTCGATCCGAACAATCCGCAGACCTGGGGAAAGGTGCAGCGAAATGCGGCCTGTCCATGCGGATCGGGGCGCAAGTTCAAGCATTGCCATGGGGCTCTGGTTTAGCTGCGGCCCGGTTGCAAATTATTGCATTTTTGTTAGGTTTCCCTTGCGGTTAGGTCCGCAGGTGCCGGAGCATTCCGGCGTCATTGGGGCAATCACTTCGAGAGGATTTCAAATGCGTATTTCCCATTCGCTGGGGACCATAGCCGCGCTTGGCATGGTGCTGGCGATCGCGACACCATCTGCCGCCGAATCCATTCGCGCCAAGACCGAGCGCAAAGCCGCCGATATTCCGAATTGCGGCCGCAATCTGGGGACCATCGCGATCCGCGAGCCCGATCACAATTGGTGGACCGATCTACATCTCTCTTCACCGGAAGTTCTGCTGAAAGTGTTCGTCCGCAAGTCAGGCTGCTTCACGCTGGTCGATCGCGGCAAGGGCTTCGAGATGGCGCAACAGGAACGCCAGCTGGCCTCAGGCGGCACGCTGCAACAGGGCTCAAACATCGGTGGCGGTCAGGTTAGGGCTGCGGATTATATCCTCGTCCCCGATGTCGCCTCCAAGAACAACAACGCTGGCGGGTTCAATATCGGCGGCGTGCTGGGCGGTTTCGTCGGCGGTGGCGCGGGTGCCCTGCTCTCCAACATCAACATCAGCAGCAAGACTGCCGATGTTGTGCTCTCGATCGTCGATGTGCGCACCAGCGAAGACGGACCGATCGCGGAAGGCCACGGATCCAAGACCGATCTGGGCTTCGGTGTCGGGGGCGGCTGGGGCAATTGGGGCGGCTTCGGCGGCGCCGGTGTGTCGAGCTATACCGACACCGATATCGGTCAGGTCGTCACGCTCGCTTACATCGACGCCTACACCAAGCTCGTGAACGAGATGGGCGGCATGCCGACGGCAGACGAAGGCGGCGCTGCTGCGCAGGCGCCGATGCAGGCGGTCACGATGACGCGCGCCGGGCGGATGTACACGAGCGCCTCGCCGGACAGCAAAGTCGTGCGCAGCCTCAGCGCTGGCATGATGCTCTATCCGACAGGAAACAAGGACGGCGCGATGTGGGAAGTAAAGGACGAGCTCGGCAATCAGGGCTGGGTATCGTCGATGAGCTTCGAACTCGCGAAGTAGTCTTCCGCAAGGGAACGCGCGAAGGGGGCCCTTGCGGCCCCCTTTTCGTTTGCTGCGGCACAGATCACGATAAGCGCGGCAACGGAGACCGCGATGACCATTCAACCCTTCAAGATCGACATTCCGCAAACGGTGGTAGATGGCATCCGTGCAAAGGTTCGCGCGTACGAGTGGCACGAGATGCCGCGCGGCTCGGGAATCGAGAACGGCTGGGCCTACGGCGCCAATCTCGATTACATGAAAGCGCTCTGCGCCTATTGGGCGGATGGCTATGACTGGCGCAAATGGGAAGCCGAACTGAACCGGTTTCCGCAATTCAAGGCGCGCGTCGAAGACATCGATATTCACTTCTATCGTGTCGACGGCAACGGCCCGCCACTAATTCTTTCCCACGGCTGGCCGGGCTCGGTGTTCGAGTTTCTGCACATCATCGACAAACTCACGAAGGATTTCACCGTCGTGGTGCCGTCCCTTCCCGGCTATGGATTCTCCGGCAAACCGAAGCGTCCGATCGGTCCGCGCACGGTCGCGCGCCTGTTCGATACGTTGATGACAGATGTCCTGAAGTTGCCGAACTACATCGCGCAGGGCGGCGATTGGGGCAGCGCGATCTCGGGCTGGATGGCTTACGAGGGCAAAGGCTGCCACGCCGCGCATCTCAACATGTTCGGCTGGCGTTCGCCTGGCGTGCATCCCGAGACGAAGGAAGAGGTCGAATACGCACAACGCGCGATGCAGCTCTTCGAGATGGAAGGCGCTTATTTCCGCGAGCATACGACCAAACCGCAGACCCTTTCCTACGCAATGATGGATTCGCCGGTCGGCGCCTGCGCCTGGATCGTCGAGAAGTTCCACGGCTGGTCCGACGTCCGCAAGGGCTTCGAGAGCGTGTACACAAAGGATCAGCTGCTGACCAACGTGATGATCTATCTCGTCACACGCACCTTCAATACGGCGACATGGCTCTACCGAGGATTGGCGGAGGACTTCACCGGCGTGCCGGTGCCGCAGAAGGCGCGGATCGAAAAGCCGGTCGGAATCGCGGCGTTTCCGATCGACCTGATTCCATTTCCGCCGCGCACATTGGTTGAGCGCCATATGAACGTCACGCACTGGACCGATTTCGCTGAAGGTGGTCACTTCGCGGCGCTGGAACGCGGCAACGATCTGGTTGACGACATTTGCAAGTTCGCGAAGTCGCTCGCCTAAACCAGATTCCGGCCCATCGCCAGGAATTTCTCCCGGCGCTGGCGGCGCAGATCCTCGCCCGGGATCGGCGACATCTCGGCGAGGGCTTTCGCGATCTGCTCGCCGGCGTTCATGATCGCTTCCTGCGGCGCGCGATGGGCGCCGCCGACGGGCTCGGGAATGATACCGTCGATGATGCGAAGGTCGAGAAGATCCTGCGCCGTGATCTTGAGTGCGGTCGCCGCATCCTGTGCCTTGTCGGAATTGCGCCACAGGATGGAAGCGCAGCCCTCCGGCGAGATCACGGAATAGATCGCGTGCTCCATCATGTAGACGCGATTGGCCGCCGCAATCGCGATCGCACCGCCCGACATGCCATCGCCGATGATTGTGCAGATGAACGGCACACGCAGCTCAAGGCCGGCCTGCGTCGAACGCGCGATCGCTTCCGACTGCCCGCGCTCCTCGGCGGCGACGCCCGGATAAGCACCGGACGTATCGACCAGCGAAAGCACCGGCAATCCAAACCGGTCCGCTATATCGAACAGACGCTGCGCCTTGCGATAACCTTCCGGCATCGCCGCGCCGAAATTGTGCTTGATGCGCGACTTGGTGTCGTTGCCCTTTTCCTGCCCGACGATAGCGACGGCGCGTCCACGAAAACGGCCGAGGCCGGCGATTACCGCCTGGTCCTCACCATAGAGACGGTCGCCGGCGAGCGGCGTGAACTCATCGAAGAGATGATTCACGAAGTCGGAGAAATGCGGCCGGCTCTGATGGCGCGCGACCTGCACCTTCTGCCAGGGCGTGAGCCTTGCGTAGGTATCCTTGACGAGCTGTTCGGCCTTGGCCTGGAGCCGAGCTACATCGCCATCGATATCCATCGTCGGATCGTCCGCCGCGAGCTGGCGCAACTCGACGATCTTGCCTTCAAGCTCGGCGATGGGTTTTTCAAAATCGAGATAGGCGGGCATCGGATCTCACGAATGGGCCTTGGCTTTAGGCCCGGAAAGGGCCGGGAAAGTGGCCAACCGGCCTATCCCTGTCAACAAAGTTAGGGCCGGAGCGGTTGCAGGAGCGTTACAAGGCCTTCTTTTCACTTCAAGATTCCCGCGAGCGCAAGATAATTGTTCGCCGGGATTCCCAACCTCGTCCAACAGGTCCACCCTTCTACACGCTCAGGGGGCTGAGTTTGGTTTGACCGTCATTTATCTGGCTGCTCATGGTGAGCTTGTCGAACCATGAGACTAGCCGATCTCCTCGGCGGCGCTTCGCGTACGGCTCTTCCAAATAGTATCGGTCTTCTGCCGCCAGCGCGCGAATCGCTGCGACGCTTTGGGTCACCGTGCAGACCGCATATCGGATAGAATGCAGCCGGCGTGAACCGCCGGAGGTCGCCATGATCGCTCGTGCCCTGCTTATCCTTCTCGGACTCTTCCACATCCTCAACGGCACCTTCATGCTGGTCGCGCCGGGGCTCTGGTACACGATGGTGCCGGGCGTGATCGACACTGGACCGTTCAACCAGCACTTCGTCTACGACGTCGGCATGGCGTTCGTGGCAAGCGGCGCGATGCTCGTGCTTGGCGCGCGTGCGGGCCGGAGCGCCGCCACCCTCGCCTGGGCAGGCGCGACATGGCCCGCATTGCATGCGCTCATCCATGTCGAAGGCTGGGCGACAATGGGCTTTCCGTCCGACACGCAGATCGCGATCTCGGAAGCCATCGGCGTCGTCGGCCTGGCCGTGCTCGGCATCGTGCTCGCCTGGCTGCGCCGGAAAGGAGAGCCGGCGTGATCGGGTATCTCCTGCACAAATACGTCTCGGCGTTCGAGCGCAAATACAATTATGATGCGACCTATCTGCACGAACTGGCGGATATTTCGACGCGCGATTTCTATCGCTTCGCCAAGGTTCAGATGACCTTGCAGTCGAAGCATCACGCTCCACGCGACGCTCTTCAGGCCGCGGCCATCGGCGGCGCGCTGGTCGAGGATTGCGGGCCATGCGTGCAGATCGCGTCGGACCGCGCGATCGAGGCTGGGATGAGCGGCGACACGATCAGGGCCCTGCTATCGGGTCAGCCGGCGAACGCAGACGCACAGCTCGGCTTCGACTATGCGCGCGCGCTTCTCAACGGAACCGAAAAGCTCGACGATCTGCGCGTGGCGATCGAAACGCGCTGGGGAAAGCGCGGCCTTATCGCGCTCACCTTCATGGCAATGGCGGCGCGGAATTTCCCCGTCATCAAGCGCGCACTCGGCCATGCCAAGACCTGTCAGCGCGTGCGCGTCGGCGGTGCGGATGTTGCAGTCGAACAATCGCTGAAGGCGGCGTGATAGCCAAGGTTGGCGTGACGGCAGGTTGCAAGGCCGCCGGCTTCGCTTTACGCCTTGCCTCGGCAGCGTCATCGGACAAAATGCGCGGCTTACGGGGACAAGAGGCATGGGAGTGACGCCGGTCGACGATCGTCAGGAGAAATTCTCCGGCACGCAGGAGGTACGCGAAGCTCACCGCTTCGACATTACCAGACTCGAAGCCTATCTGGCCGATCGCATCGACGGATTTCAGAAGCCGCTGGAAGTTCGTCAGTTCAAGGGCGGACAATCCAACCCGACCTATCAGCTCGTCACACCGAACCGGAAATACGTCCTGCGCCGCAAGCCGCCGGGAAAGCTCCTGCCATCGGCACACGCGGTCGATCGCGAGTACCGCATTATCTCCGCGCTGCACCCGACTGGCTTTCCCGTTGCCAAGCCGTATGTCCTCTGTGAGGACGAGAGCGTCATTGGCACGATGTTCTATGTGATGGATTGCGTCGAAGGCCGGATATATTGGGGGCCCCTGCTTCCGGATCAGACGCCGAAGCAGCGAAACGAAATCTACGACGCGATGAACGAAACGTTCGCGCAATTGCACAACCTGGATTGGCAAAAGCTCGGGCTGGAGGATTTCGGCAAGCCCGGCAATTATGTCGGCCGCCAGGTCGCGCGCTGGACGAAGCAGTATAAGGCATCGGAAAGCGAACGCATCGACGAGATGGAAAAACTCATCGAGTGGCTGCCGCAACATCTACCGACCGACGCGCGCGACTCCATCGTCCACGGCGACTATCGTCTCGACAATATGATCCTGCATCCGATCGAGCCGAAGGTTATCGCGGTGCTCGATTGGGAGCTTTGTACCATTGGCGACCCGATGGCCGATTTCACCTATCATTTGATGCAATGGATGATGCCTGAGGGCACGACGACCGGAGGCGGAACAGGAAGCTTGCTCGGCGCCGATCTGGCGGCACTCGGCATCCCGAGTATGGAAAAGTATACGGAGGCCTACTGCCACCGCACCGCCCGTGCGGGCGTACCGAATTTGGACTATTACGCCGCCTATAATTTTTTCCGACTCGCTGGAATTCTTCAAGGCATCGTTGGCCGCGTTCGCGATGGTACGGCTTCGAACGCGAACGCAGCACAGAATGCCGCCGCGGTACGGCCATTGGCGGAACGGGCGTGGCATTTCGCGCAACGCGCCGGCGCGCGTTAGGCGGCGCGCACCATCCCGCTCGCATCAGGGCGTGAAGACAACTTCGCAATATTCGTCCCAGCGCGTCAGGCCGGAAAATTTACCGCACATTCGGCGTCGCCGGACTGGTGCGTCCCTCTATCATTTTGTTCATCAAACGGGCCGCCCCGTTCATGGGCGGTTCAGGTAGAATGCCCCAGCTTCGCTCCCGATGATGCGCGATGGTTCCATATGGGCCTCGTCAGCGTTGTGTAAAGCGTACAAAATAGGGAATTCATTGCCATGAGAATTCGTAACGCGGCGTTGGCCGCGCTTTCCACCGCCGTGCTCCTTGCGGGCTGCGCGACGCAACCGATGGGACCGTCGATCCCCGTCATGCCGCCGCAGGGCAAGTCCATGGACGCGTTCCAGGCGGACGAGAATTACTGCGAGCAATATGCAAGCGATCGCGCATCCGGAAAGGTCAAGGAAGCGAACGACCAGGAGCTTCGCAACGGCATCGTCGGTGCGGCGCTCGGTGCCGGCATCGGCGCACTCGCGGGCAACACCAAGGGCGCACTCATCGGCGGCGGTGTCGGCGCCCTTCTCGGCGGTTCGTCGGGCGCGGGCTACAACCAGCACCGCGTTCAGCGGGTCTACGACATCGCCTATGGCCAGTGCATGACGGCACGCGGCAACGATGTCGGCATGCGAGGCCGCCCGCACCACTGGCGTCGGGACAACGCGCCGCCCCCGCCTCCTCCGCCGGGATATTGATCTCCGTTGATCTGCAGATCCAGCGCGTGGCCTGATGGTTGCGCGCTGCGTTTGTTTTTGAGGATGTGCGAAGACTGGCGACCCCGGCTGGATTCGAACCAGCGACCCCCTGCTTAGAAGGCAGGTGCTCTATCCAGCTGAGCTACGGGATCGATTCAGTGCGACCAGGGTACTTTACGGTCAAATCTGAAATTATCCGCGTAGGATTTTGCCTTGGCGGCCGGTTTGTGCGGCTCGAACACCTGATAGGGGATGGCGTTCTTCTCGGCATAGGCGACGGCTTCCTCAGCTGTAGCGAATTCGAGCTCGATCTGCTGGCGCATGTCCGATGAGCTGGTCCAGCCCATGAGCGGATCGATCCCGCGCGGCTTTTCCGGCTCGTATTCGAGAACCCAGAGCTTCGTCCGTGCCTTGCCGGACTGCATCGCGTTCTTGGCAGGCTGATAAATCCGCGCGCGCATCAAACAACTCCCTCTTCGTTCAATGAAGCTCGGCTCGCCAGGCGAAGCTTCGCGGCAACCAGCCCAGGCTTCGCCCTTCGGGCTTCGCCGGGCCATGTTTCGCTCCGCTACCGCGTAGCGAAGCATGGTCGGGGCGGCGGGATTCGAACTCGCGACCCTTAGCTCCCAAAGCTAATGCTCTACCAGGCTGAGCTACGCCCCGCGACCATGTACCGGACGGAGGGGTGCTTACAACGTCGGGCCCCGGCCTTCAACGGCCATTGCCGAAGATCGTGGAATGCACCTTGTCGCCGGGCTCCAGGCCAAGAGCTTTGGCTCTGCCGGCATTGAGTTCAAGCACCGCGCGCACCGGCTCGCTCGATGGGATCGGCGCCAGCGAATACGGGACCGCATTGGCGGCGATCGACGAGATCGCGCCGTCGGAGCGGATGAAGACGATGTCGAGCGGAAGGACCGTGTTCTTCATCCAGAACGACGTCATCACATCCTGGTGAAAGTCGAACAGCATGCCGGCATCGGCCGCCATCGTCTTGCGGAACATCAGTCCTTTTTCCTGCGAGGCGTGATCCTCCGCCATCTCGACCTTGAAGGCGTGGGGACCCTTCGGCGTGTCGATGGTGATCGTCCTGACCGTCAGCGCGATGGACGCGGCCGGCGCCAAAGCCAGAAGCGAAATGAGAGCGAGGCGTGCGATGCGCATGGGATATCCTTTGCGGGCGCACAGTGCCGCAGCCTCGCGCCTTTCGCAAAGCCCGCTTCTAGGCGTCGGCGATCATGACTTCGGCCGCGAGTTCGCCCTTCGGCCCGTCCCCAGTGCGCACGCGGACGTGCTGGCCCTGCGTGAGCTCGCGGATCCCGTAACGCCGCAGCGTCTCCATATGGACGAAGATGTCGGGGGTATCGGGTCCGCGCGAGACGAAGCCATAGCCTTTCCCGCGATTGAACCACTTCACGGTCGCGTCGAAGGCCGGTCCCTTGGGCTCGGCCAGATAGCGCGCCGCGCGCTGCGACGCTGCCGCGGGAGGCGCCGCCGTGCTATTGTCGAGCGAGATCACGCGCCGCGCCTGAAGGCCGCGCGGCCCCTGCACCGCTTCGCAGACAACGCTTGCGCCTTCATAGGCGGCCTTGAAGCCCGATTGGCGGACGCAGGTTTGATGCAGGAGAACGTCCCCTTGCATGCCCCCCGCCGGTTTGATGAAACCATATCCCTTGGTGAGGTCGAACCATTTGACCTGACCGGTGACTTCCTGGGCTTCCCCGGCCGGCGAAGACGTCTGTGGACTCGATTCCATCCCTTGGCCCCCAACTCGATGGTAAAAATAAGGTTAACACAACCAATATGACCAGTGAAGTGAAACCATCACGCAGTCGTCATACTTTTTCAACCGACACTTGCGCGCCCTCTAAGCGCTTGGGCAATAACGTGTTTTTCGTTTATGGGGGAACGGCCTAGATGGATTTCACGGGCCGTTATGTGATCCCCGCTCCACCCGACACTGTCTGGGCGGCGCTCAACGACGCGGAAATCCTGAAATTCTGCATTCCCGGATGCCAGGAGCTTGAGAAAACCAGCCCGACAGAATTCCTGGCCCTCGCCAAATTGAAGATCGGCCCGGTGCAGGCCTCGTTTCGCGGCAAGGTCGAGCTGACCGACCTCGATCCGCCGCATCGCTGCCGCCTCGTCGGCGAAGGCCAGGGCGGTGTCGCCGGCTTTGCCAAGGGCGGCGCCGATGTCGTACTCACGCCGGAAGATGGCGGCACGGTGCTGACTTATTCCGCCAAAGCAACAGTCGGCGGAAAGCTCGCGCAGATCGGCCAGCGATTGATCGACGGCGCGGCGAAACAGATCGCAGACGATTTCTTCGGACGGTTTACCGCGGCGCTCACCAGTGCGAGCAACGCGCCGGTGCTCGAACCCGATCCGGAAGTCGAGCCGGTGGAGATCGCTCCCGTCGTGCCGAGCGCTCGGCCGCGCAAAGAAAGAGCCGCGCCCGAAATCTGGATCGTCGGTCTGGTCGGCGTCGTCGTGATCCTGCTTCTGGTGCTCGGTATCGTCCTTTAGCCTTCTCTTGACGCTGCATGACAACAGCCGGACACTTGTGGTTCGGCATCATTGATCGGTTGAGCACATGTCCGTTGTTTCATTGACGGTAAACGGCAGCCCTGTTTCTCAGGATGTCGAGGATCGCACCCTGCTGGTCTATTTCCTGCGCGAGACGCTTGGGCTCACCGGCACGCATATCGGTTGCGACACGGCGCAATGCGGCGCCTGTGTCGTGCATCTGGATGGGCGCGCGGTGAAGTCCTGCAGCCTTCTCGCGGTGCAGGCCAATGGCGGCGATGTGGTCACGATCGAAGGATTGGCGAAGGACGGCAAGCTCCATCCGGTTCAGGAAGCGTTCCGCGAGAACCACGGCTTGCAATGCGGCTTCTGCACGCCGGGCATGATCATGACGGCGGTCGACATGATCCGCCGCATTCCGAAGCTAGATCGCGCGCGCATCCGCGCCGAACTCGAGGGCAACATCTGCCGCTGCACCGGCTATCACAATATCGTCTCGTCGATCGAGGATGCCGCGAACAAGATGGCGGGAGGCGCGGCATGATCCCCTATCCCCTCCAATATCATCGCGCGTCTTCCATCAACGACGCCGAAGCGCGGTTGAAAGCATCCGCGGATGGGCGGCTGATCGCGGGCGGACAGACATTGCTGGCGGCGATGAAAATGCGCCTCGCACGGCCATCCGATCTCATCGACATTTCGGGATTGAAGGAGTTGTCCTTCATCCGCGCCGGCGACGGCGCAATCGTGATCGGCGCCGGCGCAAAACATTTCGAAGTGGCGGTGTCGCCGGATGTGAAGCGGAGCATTCCGTCTCTCGCCGCGCTCGCGGAGTCCATCGGCGATCCGGCGATCCGCCATATGGGAACGCTTGGCGGCTCGCTCGCCAACAACGACCCGGCGGCCGATTATCCGGCGGCGGTGCTGGCGCTCGATGCCGCGATCCGCACGACCCGCCGCAGCATCGCCGCGGACGACTTCTTCACCGGCATGTTTTCGACCGCGCTCGATCCCGACGAGATCATCATCGACGTCTCCTTCCCGATTCCGGAGCGCGCCGCCTATGCGAAATTTCCCAATCCGGCGTCGCGCTACGCGATGGCCGGCGTGTTTGTCGCCAAGACCAGGAGCGGCGTTCGCGTCGCCGTGACGGGCGCGGGCGCCTGCGTATTCCGCGTACCCGACATGGAGGCCGCGCTCTCCGCGAATTTCTCCGCGGACGCGATTGCGGGGATTTACGTCGATCCATCGGATCTCAACTCCGACATTCACGGTTCCGCCGAGTACCGGGCCAACCTCGTAAGCGTGATGGCCGGCCGCGCGGTCAAGGCCGCGTCATGACGGATGCCGATGACGTTCTCGCGACCGCCGCAAGCTGGATCGGCAGCGGCCATAAGGTCGCGCTCGGCACCGTGGTCAAGACCTGGGGATCGGCGCCGCGTCCCGCCGGAAGCCAGCTCGCGGTGCGCGACGACGGCGTTTTCGCCGGATCGGTGTCCGGCGGCTGCGTCGAGACCGCCGTCATCTCGGAAGCGCGGGACGCGATAAATGACGGCAAGGTCCGCAGGCTCGAATTCGGCGTCAGCGACGAGCAGGCCTGGTCGGTCGGCCTCGCCTGCGGCGGCCGCATCGAGATCTTCGTCGAGCCCATCGCCTGATCCATGCGGCCAGAAACCCTCCGCGCGCTGAATGCCGCGATCCGCAACGGCCGGCCGATCGTGCGTGCGCTCGATCTCGAAAGCGGCGAAGAAAGACTGATCGATCCGACTACGGATATTTCGCCGCTGGGGCGCGCGGCCGCCGATGCCTCGCGCGCGGATCAGAGCGGGCCGGTCGAGATCGAAGGACGCAGCTGGTTTTTCTCCGTCACCAACCCTGCTCTCGACCTCGCCATCATCGGCGCTGTTCACATAGCGCAGCCGCTGGCGCGGATGGCGGCGCTCACCGGCTACCGCGTCCGCGTGATCGATCCACGAACCTCTTTTGCGACGCCGGAGCGATTTCAGGACATCGCCCTGTCCCACGACTGGCCGGACGAAGCGCTCGCCGCCGCCCCATTGGGGACGCGCAGCGCGCTGGTTGCGGTCACGCATGACCCGAAGATCGATGACCCCGCCCTCACCGCGGCGTTGCGTTCGAGCTGCTTCTACATCGGCGCGCTGGGATCGAAGAAGACACATACGGCGCGCCTCGCGCGGTTGAAAGAGGCCGGCTTCACGGATGACGATCTCGCCCGCATCCGCGGCCCGGTCGGACTTCCCATCGGCGCCAGAAGTCCAGCCGAGATCGCGATTTCCATTCTTGCCGAAATGACTCAGACGCTCCGCAAACCACCATGCGCCGGATAATCTAGCGATTCTCGCGCGGCATGCGGCTTTTGTCGAAATTGCCCGACGACAATTCATCGCGTGTCACGACACCGTCCCGGTTTCTGTCCATGCGCGCGAATGTCTTCTGCTCCGATGCCGCGAATTCTGCGAGTGACAGCGCGCCGCTCTGGTCGGTGTCCAGGCGTTCGAAAATGCGCGCGCTTAAATTGCGGTAGTACGCGAGCATATCCGCCGTGAACTGCGCCGCGGTCATGGTGGGCCCACCGGCGGCCAAGGTTGCGAAACGCGTGGCCGTCGCGCTGTCGAATTCGGCATGGGTCACAACACCGTCCCGGTTCAGATCGTGATCCGCGCAGAAACGCGTACGGCCCGCACCGGTCTGGCGCGCAGAACCGTAAGACGCGTGCTGGACTGGATTGGCCCGGCAGGATTCGGTTCCGCTGCCGGCGCGGTCGAACGCCTCGAACCGCACCCGCTGCGGCGCCGCGTATTCGTCGAGCGTGAGCTTGCCGTCGCCATTCCGGTCGAGCCGATGGAACATCTGCGCAATACGCTGCCGAGTGCGCTGCGCATAATGGGAAGCGAACTCGCCTTCCGTCATTGACGGCCGCCCATGCGTCGTCGCCGCGAACTGCGTACCGAGCGCCTTGTTCAATTCCTCGTGCGCAACTTTGCCGTCGCGGTTCAGATCGAACGCCTGGAAGAATTGAGACGCCTCGACGGGCTTGTCGCCAGGCGCCGGGCCTTTTGGGCGCGAAAGCGCGGAAGTGCCCGCGAAAGTCATAGAGATAGCCACAAATGCCAGAAAATGTGGGCGGCAGCTCATATCCATCCTCCTAAAGTTGAGAGAGTCCGATAATTACTCCCTTCTAGGTTGATAGAACAAAACGTGATCGTCGTAAAGTGTCCATGCGCGGGTTTCCGACACAGTTTGCGGCAATTAAAATTTGCGCATGTAGCGGCGGACTCTCGAACTGCCCTAAAAGCTGGCTCTCATGAACAAGGAAGAAAACAGGCCGCATGTCCTGATCGTCGAGGATGCGCGCGATATCCGCGAACCCCTCGCCCGGTATCTGCGCGAGCATTTCTACCGGGTTAGCACCGCGGTTGATGCGGCCGCGGCCCGCAAAGTGATGAAGGGCGCGGCGATCGACCTTGTGGTCCTGGACATCATGATGCCCGGCGAGGATGGGCTCAGCCTCTGCCGCTCGATCCGCGAGACGACGCAGATTCCCGTGATCCTTCTCACCGCGCGTGGCGAAGAAGTCGACCGCATCATCGGATTGGAGATGGGCGCCGACGACTACATCGCGAAGCCGTTTTCGCCGCGCGAGTTGATCGCGCGTATCGCTGCCGTGCTGCGCAGAACCCAGGCACTCCCGCCGCGTCAGAAACCGCCGGAAGTGGCGCGCATCCGTTTCGGCGACTGGACGCTCGATACCGGCCAGCGCGAGCTGATAGGTGCCGAAGGCGTTGCGATGCCGCTGTCGAGCGGCGAATTCCGCCTGCTCACCACACTCCTTGAGCGTCCCCGGATCGCGTTGACGCGCAACCAACTGCTCGATCTCACCAAGGGCCGTGATGCCGAATTGTTCGACCGCAGTATCGACAATCATGTGAGCCGGCTGCGCAAGAAGATCGAGCCGGACCCCAAGAACCCGCGTTACATCAAGACGGTCTGGGGCGGCGGCTATATCTTCGCGCTGGAGCCTGAAACCGAATGAGGCTTTGGCCGCGTACGCTCGGCATGCAGATGATCGCCGTGACGGCCGTGGCCGTCGCGGCTTCAAATATCGCGGTCGCGATCTGGTTTGAACTTGGCAGAGAACAGCAGAACGAGAGTGCGCTGATCGACCGCGTGCTCGATCGCGCGGCGTCGACGGCAACGCTGCTCGCGGTCATTCCGCGCAATTCGCGCAACGCGGCAGCGCAGACATTGAGCAGCGGCGTATGGTCGTTTTCACTGCACTCCGGAAAATACCCTGCTGCGCCGATGGACCGGACCGAAGCAGGACTGGCAGACCGCCTGCGCACATTGCTTCCCGACTCCACCGCTGGATATCCGGTATTCGTCGACATCCACGATGCGGAGCGGCCCACATCGCGCAATCCGCCTGACAACATCGAACAGACGATCCAGGTGACGGTGCCCGTGGACGCGCAGACGCAGGTCGTTGGAAAATTCTACCGGCCGGTAGCCTCTCCCTGGCCGGCGGAAGTGCTGATTGCGGCGATCGTCGCCATTATCGTGGCGTCGTCGGCCGCAGCATATTTCGCGCGCCGTGTAACCCGGCCGCTGTCCGAACTCGCGAAAGCTGCTTCCGCCGTCGCCAAGGGCGGACACGCGCCGCACCTGAACGAGACGGGGCCGCAGGACATCCGCAATGCGGCGGTGGCCTTCAACGCGATGACCGATCAGATCACACGCACGATGGAGAGCCAGCGCCAGCTCCTGTCGGCGGTCGGTCACGATCTGCGCACGCCGATCACGGCGATGCGGATCAATCTGGAATTTATCGACGACAGGGAGCTGCGCGACCGGCTGCGCAACAGCCTGGACGAATTGCAGGAACTGACCGAAGCCGTGCTATCGGCCGCGCGTGGAACGGGCGGCGAGATAAAGCGTAATGTCGATCTCGCCGCGCTGGTGGAAAGCCTGTGCGCGGACATGGACGATCGCGGCGGGGCTGTGCAATGGACATCGCATGATCCTGCGCCGCTGAGCTGCAGGCCCAACGAAATCCGGCGCGCAGTGCGAAATCTAGTGGAGAACGCGCTCTCCTATGGCGGCAACGCCAATGTGCAGATTTCCGGTGACGACAAGAATTATGAGATCGTCATCGAGGACGAAGGTCCGGGCATACCCGAAGCCGAGCAGAACCGAGTTTTTGAACCGTTCGTGCGGCTGGAAAGCTCCCGCAACGAAGAGACCGGCGGCACGGGCCTCGGACTCACACTGGTGAAGGCGATCGCCGAAGGTCATGGCGGCGCGGTGACGCTGGAAAACCGCTCCGGCGGCGGTTTGCGCGCCCGCCTGCGTTTGCCCCGCGAGGCCGCCGCCGCCTAATCTGGCCCGATGCGGTTTGGAACTATTCCGGTCGAGAGCGCCGCCGGCGCCATTCTCGGACATTCGGTGCGCGCAGGCGGGGCACTCTTTCGCAAAGGCCGAGTGCTGTCCGGCGCCGACATCGAGGCGCTCACAAACTCTGGCGTAACGAAAGTCGTGGTTGCCCGTCTCGATGCCGATGACATGCCGGAGGACGAAGCGGCGGCCAGTATCGCGCGCGCTTGCGCAGGTACGTCGGTCCGCATTGGCGCCGCATTCACCGGCCGCGCCAATCTGTATGCGGACACCGCCGGACTTGCGATTGTAGACCGGGCATTAGCCGATGACATCAACGCAATCGATGAATCGATCACGCTCGCGACGGTTGCACCGTTCGCACGCGCCTCTCCACGTCAGATGCTGGCGACGATCAAGATCATCCCTTTCGCGACGCCGCGAACGCATGTCGAAGCCGTCGAGCGCCTTCTGCAGGGCAGACCCGTCATCCGGGTTGCGCCTTTCGTCGAACGCCGCGCCGCGCTGATCTCGACGATGCTGCCCGGCGACAAGCCGTCGCTGCTCGACAAGAACCGGGCGGCGCTCGAGGAGCGCCTCCAATCCATCGGTTCGAAGATTGTCATAGAGCGCCGCGTGCCGCACGAGGCGGATGCGCTCGCAGCTGCTATCCGCGAGGTGGCCGGCGCCGATCCGATCCTGATCTTCGGCGCCAGTGCCATTACCGACCGTCGCGACGTAGTGCCTGCGGCGATCGAAGCGGCTGGCGGGACCATCGACGCCTTCGGCATGCCGGTCGATCCGGGGAACCTGCTTCTCACCGCGCGGCTGGACGGCGCGACCATTGTCGGGCTGCCCGGCTGTGCCCGCTCGCCGAAGCTGAACGGCTTCGACTTCGTGCTCTGGCGGATCGCGGCCGGGCTTGCCGTGGGCCGCGCCGAGATCGCTGCGATGGGTGTCGGCGGGCTACTCACCGAGATACCGACCCGGCCTCAGCCACGTGACGAGCCTCTCGCGGAAGCAGCGCGGATACCTCGGATCGCGGCCATCGTGCTGGCCGCCGGACAGTCCTCGCGGATGGGAACCAACAAGCTGCTCTCAGATGTCGGCGGCAAGTCCCTGGTGCGGCGCGCAGCACAGGCAGCGGCTGATAGCGCCGCCATTTCGACCCTTGTTGTCACTGGCAACGGGTCGGAAAATGTCCGCGCGGCGCTGGCAGGGCTGCCTGTCTCTTTCGCCAATAACCCAGACTTTCCAAAAGGTTTGAGCTCGTCTCTCAGACAGGGCCTGAGCGCGTTGCCTGACGATTGCGACGGCGCGGTCATCCTGCTTGGGGATATGCCAGATGTGACGTCGGTCCTGATCGACAAGCTGATCGTGGCCTTCGATCCCGCCGAAGACCGGGCGATCTGCGTCGCCACGCGCCACGGCAAGCGCGGCAACCCGGTGCTCTGGGCCAGGCGGTTCTTTCCCGAGATGATGGCCATCGAGGGCGACACCGGCGCCAGGCATCTCATCGCCCAATATGAGGAACTCGTCTGTGAGGTCGAGGCGGCGGATGACGGTCCGCTGATCGACATCGACACGCCCGAGGCGCTCAGGGCATACCGGGCACGATGAGCGATCCCCTCTACAAGAAGGCCCTGCTCCGTCTCGCCGCCGACGCCGCCGGGGCCGGACGCCTGCAAGAACCACATGGAACCGGCACCGCGCACAATCCCGCCTGCGGCGACAAGGTGACGGTCGATATCGCCATCGAGGATGGGCGCATCGTCGGTATCGCCATCGACGCCAAGGCCTGCGTGCTGACCCAGGCTTCGGCGTCCATAATCGGCGGTGATGCAACCGGGCTGGCCCGCGACGAGATCGCGACGTTGCGCGATGCCGTACACAGGATGCTCGCCGGGAACAGCGAGCCGCCGCCGGCGCCATTCAACGTCTATCGCCACTTCGATGGCGTCGCGGATCACAAGAGCCGCCACCGCTGCGTACTGCTTCCGCTCGAAGCCGTTCTCGCGGCGTTCGATGCTTTACCCGACGCTGAAACCGAAGGGGGCTAACGGCACGGCCTTTCCATCCACCGACGCTGTCAGCGCCTTGCCGCTCATATTGAACGTGCAGAGTACGCGCTCGCCTTCATGCGTACGCCTGAAGGCGAGAACCGGATCGGGCGCGCTGACGAGCTCGATGGAACCGAGACGTAGCGCTGCACTTTTCTTCCGCCGCGCGAGGAACTCACGTGCGAATTTGAGTACCGAGTTTGCGTCGCTCTCCTGCTTTGATACCGCAAGTGCTTCGTGCGCGGCACCGAGCGGAAGCCACGGCATGCCGGTCGTAAAGCCCAGGTTCGGTGCATCCGCGTTCCACGGCATCGGCGTTCGGCATCCGTCGCGACCCTTGGCGATCGGATAATATAGATCGCCGACGGGGTCCCGCAGCTGGTCGCGGCGCAGATCGACCTCGGGCAGCCCAAGCTCTTCGCCCTGATACATCAGCACCGTCCCGCGCAGCGACAACAGCACCGCGAGCAGCAGCTTCGCCAGCGCCGGATTGCCGTCGCGTCCGCCACCGAAGCGCGTGACGGTGCGGACGATGTCGTGATTGCAGAGCGACACGCACGGCCAGTAATCGGGATGGCGCGTCATCACCTCGATCTCGTCGCGCACGAAATCCGGTGACAGCTTATTCGCGCGCAGCATCGAGAAGGTGTAGCTCGCATGCAGCCCGACATCGCTCGGCAGATAGGCGCCGGAACGTTCGAAGCCTTCGGAGAATTCGCCGAACACAAAGCGGTCCGCGTGCTTCTCGACCGTTCGCCTGATCTCGCCGAGGGTTTCCTTGTTCTCCGGCAGATTGCTGTCGTGGATGTGGCGCTGAAGGTTCGCCGCGTGTCCCCATATCTCCTTGGTACGCCGCTCCGGCGGAATCGGTGGGTTGTCGCGCAGCTGATCGTCATGGAGATAGGCGTTGGCGACGTCGAGCCGGTAGCCGTCGACGCCCCGCGTCAGCCACAGGTCGAGAACAGCGAGCGCCGCTTTCTTGGCGTCTTCGTTGCGCCAGCTCAGCTTCGGCTGCTGGCGCAGGAATTTGTGGTGATAATGCTGGCGGCGCGCGGGCTGATACGCCCAGGCCGGACCGCCGAATGCCGAAAGCCAATTGTTCGGCGCGGTGCCGTCGAGCGCGGGATCGGCCCACACATACCAGTCCGACTTCGCGCCCCTGCACAATGAATCCTGAAACCACGCATGTTCGTCCGATGTGTGGCACAGCACCTCGTCGAGCAGGATACGGATGCCTTTGCCATGCGCTGCCGCGAGCAACGCATCGAAATCGGCGAGCGTTCCGTAGTCGGGGTGTACACCGTCATAGTCCGAAACGTCATAACCCCAGTCGCGATTGGGCGAAGGGTGGATCGGCGACAACCAGATCGCATCGACACCGAGCGAGGCGATATAGTCGAGCTTCGACAGCAGCCCCGCGAAATCGCCCTGCCCGTCGCCATTGCTGTCGCAGAAGCTGCGGATATAGACCTGATAGACCGTCGCGCCACGCCACCAGGGCGCATCCTTCGCCATCTCTTCACTCCGAGTCGGATGGCAGCAGTCTAAAGCGAAGTTCGAGTCACGGCGCTAACGCAGCTTGCTTTCAACGCGAAGAGACGATCGCCCAGCGAAACGATAGGTGGTGCGCATCTCAGTTCATCCGCAGGAAGCCGTGATAGTTCTCGTCGGCCGTCGTATACCAGCCGGTGACGAGTCCGCTGTCGTTGATGTGGTTGGGAAAAGTGCCTACGGCGCCCTGAACATCGAAAGAGTGAAACTTGCCGTTCGGATTCCGCACGAAGCCATGCGCCGCGCCGCTGTTGTCGAGATAATAGCCTGCGATTTTTCCGTTCTCGTTGATGCCGTTGGCGACGGTCGACATCGCGCCCGGCACGTCGAAATCGGTGACCGTGCCGTCGTCCGCGCGCACGAAGGCGTGGAAGACAAAATTCGCATCGGCGTAATAACCGGCGATCGTGCCGGCCGTGTTGATGTGCATCGGGAACGTGCCGCCCGGCGCATCCGGCGCATCGAAGCTCGTGAGCGTGCCGTCTTCGGCGCGCACGAAGCCGTGCACGATCCCGTTCTCGTCATCCCAATGGCCGGCGATGACGCCCTTGCGATTGACGCTCATGGCGTTGGTGCCGTAGGTGTCGCCGTCGACATCGAAGGTCTTGAACTTGCCTTTGGCGTTGCGCACGAATCCGTGCGGGATCGAAAAGAAGTCGTAGAAGGAGCCCACGATCACGCCCTTGTTGGTGATCGCGATCGGGAATGTGCCGTTGTCGTCGCCCGGCGCATGGAATTCCGTCATCGTGCCGTCCGGCGTTCGCACGAAGCCGGGATGGTTGCCTTCGTCTACTGTCCAATATCCGGTGCTAACGCCTTCGTTGTTGATGTCGTAGGCGGCGGTGGTCTTCGAACCGACGTGATCGAAATCGGTAATCTGGCCGTCGGGGGTGCGGATGAAACCCTTGGTTTCGTTGGCCGACGCGTCGTACCAGAAGCCGGCGATGCTGCCGTCTTCGTTGGCCTGCCATGGATAGGTGCCGATCGATCCCGCGGGATCGATGGTGACGATCTGCGATTTGGCGACGGCGGCCCCTGGTGCGCACAACACCGCGCAGCAGCAAAAGGCGAAAAATTTCACAAGTTGGGCAGTGGCCGTCCGGATCATGTCATCCTCCCCTGATAGGGATCACGATACCGCTTAAGGTCCATCGCGCCAATATTGATGACGCCCCGGTAAGCCGCGCCACAAGGTCCTAGCTGACATGCCAAAGTTCCGATTGTCCGCTTCGCCAAAGCGGCGCAGAAGGGTTCCATGAGCCAATCCGAAATCCAGGATGCGGCGCCGCAGTCCGTCGCACCGTCGCCTGTAATCCAGCAGACCGTCTATCCGATCATCTTTGCGATCGCGTTCTGCCACATGCTCAACGACATGATGCAGTCGCTGCTGCCGGCGATCTATCCGAACCTGAAAAAGACCTTCGATCTCGATTTCGTGCATATCGGACTCGTCACCTTCACCTTCCAGGTGACGTCGTCGCTGCTGCAGCCGCTCGTGGGTCTCGCGACCGACCGTCGCGCCGTGCCGTTCGCGCTGCCGACGGCGATGATCGCGACGTTCCTCGGGCTGCTACTGCTCGCCTTCGCCAATTCCTATGCGCTGTTGCTGGTCGCGGCGGCGACGGTCGGCATCGGCTCGTCGGTTTTCCATCCCGAAAGTTCGCGCGTCGCGCATATGGCGGCGGGGCCGCGGCGCGGCTTCGCGCAATCCGTGTTCCAGTCGGGCGGCAGCATCGGAACGGCGCTGGGTGCGCTGGGCGCGGCCTCCATCGTCGCGGCGGATGGGCAGCGCGCGATCGCGTGGTTCTGCGCCATGGCGGCGATTGCGATCATCGTCCTGTTCCGCGTTGGGCGCTGGTACAAGCAACACGGCCTGGCGCGCGCGAAGAAGGCGCACGCCGCGCAAACCGCTGAGCCATTGCCGCGTACCGTCGTGGTGCGTTCGCTCGCGATCCTGGTCGTGCTGATCTTCTCGAAATTCGTCTATCTCGCGAGCCTCGGCAGCTATTTCACGTTCTATCTGATCGAGAAGTTCCATCTCTCGGTGCAGAGCGCGCAGCTGCATTTGTTCCTGTTCCTCGGCGCCGTTGCGGTGGGAACGGTTATGGGTGGACCGCTCGGCGACCGCTTCGGGCGCAAGCGCATCATCTGGTTCTCGATCCTTGGCGCGCTGCCGTTCACGCTCGCACTGCCTTACGCGAACCTGTTCTGGACGAGCGTACTCAGCGTGCTCGCGGGGCTGACGCTGGCGAGCGCCTTCCCCGCCATCGTGGTGTTCGGGCAGGAACTGGTGCCGGCGAAGGTCGGCGCGGTCAGCGGATTGTTCTTCGGATTGTCGTTCGGCATGGGCGGATTGGGCGCGGCCGCGCTCGGCTGGCTCGCCGATCTCAAGGGCATCGAGTTCGTCTATGCGGTGTGCGCGTTCCTGCCCGCGCTCGGATTGCTCGCCGCATTCCTGCCCGATCTCTCGCGACGGCGCCCCGCGTAGCTATTGCGCCTGGCCGACGCCCTGTTCGGTGCACATGGTGCCGCCGTCGTTCGGGAACACGCCCTGGAACGTGAAGTAGCCGGCGACGCCGTTCTTGTTCACCTGGCCATACAATGCATTCAGCGTCTGGCCGCCGATCGTGAACGTCGTGTCGGTGTTCGAATAGTCAACTTTCCCCGAGTTCGACGCCTGTGCGATCTGCTCGCCAAGCGTCGAGATGATGCTGCCAGTAAGCTGAAAAATTTCGACATCGCCGCCGTCGTCCAGGCCGTTGATGGTGACGGTGCCCTTGGTGGGGCTGAAGCTCGCCGCAACCATCGACTGCTTGAAATTGCTGCCGCTGGTATTGATGCCGTCGAGATAGTTGCCGCCCCCAGGCTCGGGCGAGAAGTGATAGGTGTTCACCATCTGGCAGAACTTGGTGATGGTGACGATGTATTTTCCGGACAGCTTCGGCGTCGTCGCGAGAGCCGGCACTGTGATACAGAGCGCGGCACAGGTCGCGAGAATGGCTTTCGATTTCATGATAGTCCCCCCTGGACGGAGAAACCCTATCACATCGAGGCCGGTTGACGCTAATTTCGCGATGGGGAACGTTAATGCCAAGACCTGAACGAATTCATACGTATACGGACATGATTTACGACAGCCGGCGCTGGGACGCCTTCCGGCCGCGGGCGGGCGACATCGTGGTCGCGACGCCGGCGAAGTGCGGCACGACATGGACGCAGATGATCTGCGCCCTCCTGGTACATCAGACACCCGACCTCCCCCTTCCGTTGACCCAGCTGTCGCGCTGGATCGAGCGCCACACCGAGCCCGTCGAAGATGTCGTCGCGGAATTCGAGGCGCAGCCCTGGCGGCGGATCGTCAAGACGCACACGCCGCTCGACGGCCTGCCCTATTACGATGACGTGACGTATGTGTTCTGCGGCCGCGACCCGCGCGACGCGTTCCTGTCCGGTCTCGATCACATCGACAACATCTCCGAAAAGACGCGAGCCGACGCATTTGCGCGCGGCAAGATGCCGGCGAGCTTTACCCTGCCCACCGATCTCAATGTGCGCTTCCAGATGTGGATCAGCGCCGGCCCGCAGCCCTGGGTGTGGGACGGGTTTCCGATCGGCTCAGTGCTCTATCTCAGCGATACGTATTGGCGGCACCGCGATCTTCCGAACATCCATTTCCTGCACTACGCGGATCTGACGCGCGATCTCGACGGCGAGATGCGGCGCCTGTCGGACACGCTCGGCATTCCCCTCGACGAAGCGAAATTTCCGTCGCTTGTCAACGCGGCGCGTTTCGACACGATGAAGGCGAACGCCGCGCGCAATGCACCGGGCGCGCATCTCGGCGAATGGGCCGACAACACCAGCTTCTTCCGAAAGGCGCGCAGCGGCGAATGGCGCGATGTCCTCTCACCCGCGAACCAGGCGCTTTACGAGAAGATCGCGTCCGAACGTCTGTCGCCCGAGCTGAAACATTGGCTCGAGAACGGTTACGCCGAAATCACGCGGTAGAGATAGAACAGTAACCCCGCGCACAGCAGGATCAGCAGCGCCGCAAGCGCAAGGTCGAAGCGCGAGCCCGTGCCGGGATGCATCGTCTCGGCATCGATTTCCTTGGCGGTGCGTGCGAAGCGCCAGGCCGCGACGCCGATCATCACGGTGCCGAGTACCGTCAGCAGCAGCCCTCCGATATGCGCGATCTGGCTGTGAAGATCGAAATGCGCGATCAGAAAGCCGAAGCCGACGATGCCTATGGAGGTTCTCACCCAGGCAAGGAAGGTGCGCTCATTGGCGGCATGCTCGCGGAGATTCTGGACAGGCATCGCGCAGATAACGCGCGGGCGGTCCACAATATCCCATAGCCTTGAGCAGCAGCGAGCTCGCGCCAACGACGACGACGCGCAATGCTAGCGCCAACCAGAAGCCGCCGTGATCGCCCCATCAGGCATAGCGGGCAGAATCACGCCGAGGCGCTGGCGATGAAGGCCGGCGGCAGGAAAAGTCCCGAGTTGACGGTTAGCGTCGCGACGAACGCGATCAAGTCTTCGCCACAACCGCTCTCCGCGAAGCCTTCCCGGAATCCCGATCACGCACCCGGCGCAGCCACGAGCCAGATGAAGCGATGTCCGCTAAATTCCGGTAACATCGTTACTGCCATTCGCGCTCAATCTGAACAATGTATTAAGCAGCGGGGACCGTCGCCTCCGCAATTCTATGTATTGGCGAACGCAACGTCCGGCCTTAAAATCATTCGTGGAGGGCACCAACATGCCGAACATCATTGTTGCAGATCCGACGCGAGCCAGTCCGCTGGAGTTCGATTGGAATCTGCAATTCACGGAGCCTGTCACCAAGCTCGCTTACGAATACTGGTCTTCTCGCCGCGAGAACCGGACAATGCCGAGCCGCGACGATCTCAAACCGGCAGACATGCGCAAAATCTCGCCGCACGTCGGATTGATCGAAATTCGTGCGAATGGTGATGGCCAGACCGACTATCTCATTCGGCGCGCCGGTGGAAAGTGGGAAGATATCTACGGGCAAATGACTGGCCGCTACCTTCACGAATTCCTCCCACCACTCCTTGAGGGGCGGTGGCGCGAAGTCTTCGGCTCCGTCTGCGGCCGGAAAGCACCGCTCTGCGTGCGCAGCGGTATCGAATTTCAAAAAAAGACCTGGTTGATGGCGGAAATGTTCGTCGCCCCGCTCGGCCGTGACGGCCACGTCAATATGCTTTTCATGTGTTTCGTCTCCCGAAGTACTACCAACGGCCCATGACCCGCGCCATGTTGGGCACGCGCCGCCACGATTCGACGATCACATCACCCGTGGCGATCTTGCCTTCAGCGATCACCGTCCAGGGCTTGCCGCCACCCTAGGTCGGCTTTGTAGGGTTTGATGTGCTCAGACGTGTTGTCCGCCGTTGATGTGGAGTTCGGCGCCGGTGACATAAGAAGACTGGTCCGTACACAGATAATAGATCGCCTTGGCGACTTCCTCAGGTAGCCCCAGCCGCCGCAGCGGGAGCTGTTCGACGATGGCTTCGGTGCCGGGGGACAGGATCGCGGTGTCGATCTCGCCGGGGGCGATGGCGTTGACGCGGACGCCGAGGGGGCCGAAGTCGGAGGCCATTTCGCGCGTCAGCGCCGCGAGCGCGGCCTTGCTCGTGGCGTAAGCGCTGCCGGCGAAGGGATGCACGCGCGACCCGGCGATGGAGGTGACATTGACGATCGCGCCTTTCGCCGCCGCGAGCTCGTCCATGAGCCCGCGCGCCAGCCAGATGATCGAGAAGAAGTTCACCTCGAACACCTTGTGCCAGACCTCCATGCTGCTGGTCAGCGTGGAGAGGCGCGCGCCTTCATTACCTTTGGGTGAGACGCCGGCATTGTTGACGAGCGCGTGGAGCTTGCCGTTCTTGAGCCGCCCGCGCATCTCCTCAACCGCGCGCAGCGTGTCGCTGGGATCTGAGAGATCGACCTGGATGTGATCTTCCGGCCCCGCCGCCCAGGGGCAGTTCTCCGGAAAGGCGTGGCGCGAACAGGTGATCACGCGCCAGCCCGCGCTCGAAAAGCGCTTCACCGTCGCATGCCCGATGCCGCGCGAGGCGCCGGTAAGGATAAGCGTGCGCGGTTCGTCGGGCTCGTGGGGCTTGGTGGTCATGCAGGGAGCGTACAGCGAATAGGGAATGGCGAATAGCGAATGGATTTTCCCTATTCGCTACGCACTATTCGCCATTCGCCCTCTTCATTCCCCCGCCAGCCGCAGTGGCGGCGGCTCCAGGCCTTCCGCGTCCTGATGGATGATCACCTCGGCATTGGGATAGGCGGCGCAGAGCTCGCGCTCGACCTCGTCGCTGATCTCATGCGCGCGGACCAGGCTCATTCCCGGATCGAGCTCGATGTGGCATTGGATGAAGGTATGCACGCCAGCCGACCGCGTGCGCAGGTCGTGAAGGCCGCGCACCTCCGGGTGGCGCTTGACGATGGATTTGATCTTCTCGCGCTCGGAGTCCGGTAGCTCCCGATCCATGAGCTGGTCATAGCTCTGACGGAACACATGCCACGCGCTCCACGCCAAAACGATCGCAACGCCCATGCCGATAACGGGATCGGCCTCCAGCAAACCGAACTGGGTGGACAGCACGATGCCCACGATCACGCCGGCATTGGTCAGAAGATCGCCCAGATAATGCATGCGGTCCGCGCCGATGGCGACGGAACCGGTCTTGCGCACGGTGATCTGCTGCACGGTCACCAGCACGATGGTCGTGCCGATCGACACCGCCATGACCGCAAGCGCCAGCCAGCTCTGCTCGATCGGATGCGGCGCGACCAGGCGGCTCGCGGATTCGATCATCAGGAACGCGACCGAGCCCGCGATGAACGCGGCCTGCACGAGACCCGCGAGCGGTTCCGCTTTGCCGTGGCCGAAGCGATGTTCCGCATCGGCCGGTGTCAGCGCGTGGCGTATCGCAAGCAGATTGATCGATGAGGCAAAAAGATCGAGCGCCGAATCCGCGAGCGACGCCATCATCGCGATGGAATCCGTCACGATATAGGCGACCGTCTTGAGAACGATGAGCAGCGCCGCGACGCTAACCGCGGCCCACGCCGCGCGCGTCATCATCGTGCCGTTAGCGGCCGCTTTGCTGTTGGTGGCGGCGAGGCTCATGGGAACAGCCTTTCCGTTCGCCACGGCTTATCCAGCGCCGCGCGGCGATAGACAAGCCTGTCATGCAGGCGGAACGGACGGTCGCGCCAGAACTCGATCTCCAGAGGTGCGATGCGGAAGCCCGACCAGTATGGTGGACGCGGCACTTTCTGCAGCGCGTATTTCACGGCGTATTTCGCGATCTCCTTTTCGAACGCGAAGCGGCCTTCCATCGGACGCGACTGCGCGGATGCCCATGCGCCAATCTGGCTGTCTTTCGCGCGCGTCGCGAAATAGGCGTCGGCTTCCGCGTCGCCCACGGGCGTCACCGGCCCGCGCGCGCGCACCTGCTTGTTCAGCGATTTCCAGTGCAGCACGAGCGCGGCATGAGCGTTGCTCGCGAGTTCCTGGCCCTTTGCGCTTTCCAAGTTGGTGTAGAAGACGAAACCGCTGGCATCCGCGCTTTTTAGAAGCACCATGCGCACATTGGGACGGCCATCGGCATCGGCGGTCGCGATCGCCATGGCATTGGCATTGTTCGGCTCGGACTTCTCCGCCTCGTCCATCCAGACATGGAACAGCGCGAGCGGGTCGTCCCGTTCGGTTATCCCGCCGTCGTCCACAACGCCGCCAATATCGCTCATGGTTCCGGCTTAGCACCTAAGTTTTGCAGGCGGAAGCTGGCCATGTATTCTACGGAAACCAGCACGGGAATTCTAATGCTTAAAAGGTATTTTCGACCGATTTGCATTTGCTTCTGCGCAACATTCGCAACCGCGTGCGCTTCCTCCGCCGCTGACGATCCGGCGGTCACCAAGCAGATATTCGACTCCGGTGTCGTGGCTTACGACGCCAAAAATTACGAGGAGGCCTTCAAGATATTTTCCTCGATTGACGACCGCGACGTCGCCGCTATGCGAAACGTCGCGCTGATGCTGCGCAAGGGCGAAGGCACGGGAAAGGATCCCAAGGCGGCGGAAGAGATGTATGCGCGCGCGGCTCAAGGCGGGCTCGCGACTGCCGCCGCCGATCTGGGCGAGATGCTGCTCAATGGCGAGGCCGGATCGCCGGATGCGAAGGCCGCACTGCCCTGGCTGCTGGGCGCCGCGGCCGCGGATCATCCCATTGCAGCGCTGGAGGCTGGCAAGATCCTCGAAGACGGAACGGACGTACCGAAGGACATTGCGATGGCGCGCAAGCTCTACAGAATCGCCGCCAAGGCCGGGCTGAAAGAAGGAGCGAAGCGTCTCGCCGCTCTGCCACCTGAAGGTTCCCCGGCATCGTCCACGAAACCCTGATACAATACCGTCCTTTCGGGGAGGACTTCGATGTCAAAACCATTCACGACCATCGGCGCGATCATCTTCCTGGTCGTTGCAGCGGCGCACGCCTATCGCATTTATAGCGGTTTCACGGTGGTGGTCGGTGACCACGACATTCCCATGATGGTAAGCTGGATCGGCGCCGCGATCACCGCTCTGCTCGGCATCATGATGCTGATCGAATCCCGGCGTTAGAAGCCCCTTAACCCGGCGGGCGCGCAATCCTATATGGTATCGGGAGCCGGCGATTCAGTGACCGGCCCTAGAGAGAATTGATGCGCGATCCTTACGACGTATTGGGTGTTTCGAAGACAGCGAGCGAGGCCGAGATCAAGAAGGCCTTTCGCGTGCTCGCCAAGAAACATCACCCCGACAAGCATGCCGGCGACGCCGCGGCGCAGAAGAAGTTCCAGGAAATCGGCGCCGCCTACGACATCGTGGGCGACAAGGACAAGCGGGCGAAGTTCGACGCCGGCGAGATCGACGCGGCGGGTAATCCGCGCGGATTCGATCCTGGCGCGCACGGTTTCCGCGGCAGCCCCTTTGGCGGCGGCGGGCAAGGTGGCGGTTCGCGCGATTTCCATTTCACCTGGACCGATCAGGATGCCGACCAGGCGCAGGGCTTCCGCGCCGAGGATCTGTTCAGCGATCTGCTCGGCGGACTGGGCGGACGCGGCGGCGGGCGTCAGCCGCGCGCCGGCCAGGACTTCACCGTCTCGACCACGGTGAGTTTCGAGGAAGCTGCCGGTGGCGGCTCGCGCCGTGTGATGCTGCCCAATGGCGAACAGCTTGATGTCAAGATTCCGCCGGGCATTCGCGACGGTCAGCAGATCCGGCTCAAGGGCCGAGGCGGCGCGGGACGGCGCGGTGGCCCCAATGGCGACGTGATGATCCAGATCGCGGTCGCGCCGCACCCCTATCTCACGCGCGACGGCCGCGATCTGCGCATGGATCTGCCGGTGACGCTTCAGGAAGCGGTGCTTGGCGGCAAGGTTCCCGTTCCCACATTGACCGGAACGGTGTCGTTGTCGGTGCCCGCGAACTCGAACACCGGCAGCACCTTGCGCCTCAAAGGCAAAGGCATCCCCGCGCATGGGAGCGAGGCTGCCGGCGATCTCTATGTGAAACTCGTCGTCGCCTTGCCCGACAAGGCAGACGATGCATTGAAGAAATTCGCCCAAGACTGGAGCGCAAACTACGATCCACGGGCGAAGCTGAAATAGCTTTAACCGATGAATTGTTCTGTAGACGGATTTGTTTCGATCTTGTTTTGAGGAGCTGGCCGAACGCATCGGCGCAGGAGATTGGCGCACTTTGCGAATAGCAAAGGCGCAGCTTCGGAGGGCGCAGGCGTTGATTGTCGCGACGATTGGTCTAGAGTCCCGCGCGGATTTGCGGGAGAGAGACCCATGCATGCTCGGACAATCGTTCTTGTTTTTGGCGCTTTTCTTGCGATGCAGGTTTCAGCATCGGCGGAAAATGAAGGCTACGCCTTCAAATTCGACAACGCGACGGGCAGCGCGACAACCGTCATCGTCGACGGCAAGACGGCTTGCCTGATGGCTACAGGCGGTCATTGCACCATTACAGTGGCCCCCAGCGATCATGCCTATGCCGTTTCCGTCGCGGGTGGCGCGCCGATGAGTTTCACGCCGGGCAATCCCGAGATGGCCGACTCCTGCAAGATCGAGACGGCCGGTGTCCATTGTGTTGATCCCAGCGGCTCCCCGACGAACTAGCCAAAGCTATTGCCTTTCAGCGTTTTCTGAGGGTTCCCGGCGCTTTTGGCCGGAATCGCAATGACGACTCTGTCATGATCGCGGAAAAGCTTGATTTCGGCTCCGAACCCCCTTAGCCGAAGCATCCATCTTTCACCAATCTTCGGGAGCAGCCTCGATGTCCACCAGCGGCCTTATGAAGGGCAAGCGCGGGCTCATCATGGGCGTTGCGAACCAGCACTCGATCGCCTGGGGCATTGCCAAGGCGCTGCACGACGCCGGCGCCGAGCTGGCGTTCTCCTATCAGGGCGACCTGTTCCGCAAGCGCGTGGTGCCGCTGGTCGAGCCGCTGAAGCCGGCGGCGCTGATCGATTGCGATGTGAGCAACCAGGGTTCGCTCGACGCCGCCTTCGAGGAATTGAAGAAGAAGTGGGACACGATCGATTTCGTCGTCCACGCCATTGCGTTCTCCGACAAGGAGCAGCTCAAGGGCCGCTACATCGACACGACGCCGGAGAATTTCCGGATGACGATGGACATCTCCTGCTATTCGTTCACCGCCGTCGCGCAGCGCGCCGAGAAGATGATGCCGAACGGCGGCAGCATGCTGACGCTATCCTATTACGGTGCCGAGCGCGTCATGCCGCATTACAATGTGATGGGCGTCGCCAAGGCCGCGCTGGAAGCGACTGTGCGCTATATGGCCGAAGATCTCGGCAAGCAGGCGATCCGCGTGAACGCGATTTCCGCCGGCCCGATCAAGACGCTGGCCTTCGCCGGCATTGCGGACTCGCGCTACATTCTTAAATGGAACGAATACAATTCGCCGCTGCGCCGCACAGTGACCATCGAGGAAGTCGGCAGCTCGGCGCTATTCCTGCTCTCCGACATGGGCAAGGCCGTGACCGGCGAGACGATGCATGTCGACGCCGGCTATCATATCGTCGGCATGAAGGCGGTCGATGCGCCGGATATCGCCGTCTCGAAGCCCGAATAGCTTGTTGCGCCCGAAGCTCAATCTCGCCGAAGACGTTACGCTCTATTTCGCGCGCCATGGCGAGACCGAAGCCAATGTCAAAAAGCTGTTTCAGGGCCATACGGTCGACACACCGCTGACCACGCGCGGCCTCAAACAGACAAAGATTCTTGCCAAGATTCTGAAGAGTCGCGCCGACGACCCCGCGTCGTTGAAATATGTCTCGAGCCCCCTGCCCCGCGCGCGCCTGACGATGGAGCTTGTGCGCGATCACCTCGGCCTGCCGATCGACAAATTCACGACCGACAAGCGGCTCGCTGAGATCGATCTCGGAAAATGGGACGGCCTCACCCACAAACAGGCGCGCGCGCTCGATCCCAAGCTGTTCGACAAACGCGAAGCCGATAAATGGAAGGTCCGCGTGCCGGGAGGCGAAAGCTATGCCGATGTCTCCAAACGCGCGGTGAGCTGGGTGAACAGCCTGAAGCACGACACGTTCGCGATCAGCCATGGTGCGTTCACGCGCATTCTGCGCGGGCTGTTCACCGGCCTCGACGCGCAGGAGATGTCCGAACTCGACGAACCGCAGGGCGTCGTGTTCCGCGTGCGGGGAAACAAGATCAAGCGGTTCGACAAGCCGTGAAGACGCTCTACGTCATCCGCCACGGGGAGTGCGAGCACAATCTCGAAGGCAAGATCGCAGGTCAGAACGACTCTCCACTCACACTACGTGGCCGCGATCAGGCGCGCGCCAATGGCTTGCTGCTGAGAAGCATCGCCTCCGATCCCTCCGCGCTCGGCTTCATCGCCAGTCCCTTGCACCGTGCCTGCACGACAATGGAGCTGGTGCGCGAAGCCGCGGGCCTGACACCACTCGGATATAGCTGCGACCGCCGCCTCATGGAGGTCGATTGCGGCGAGAATACCTGGCTGACCTGGCCGGAAATCGAAAAGCGTGCCGAACAGGATCCGCTCTGGCGCAGCGACCGCTGGCGATATGCGCACCCCGGCGGCGAAAGCCTGATCGATCTGGAACAGCGTGTGAATTCGTTTCTGGAGACGCTGAAAAGCGACGCGGTGATCGTTACCCATGCCGGCGTCGTGCGCATGATCCGCAAGCTCGTGCTCGGACTTTCACGCGAACAGACGCTCGAATATCACCCCCCAAACGCCGGAATCATGCGATTGTCGGGGGGCGTAGAGACGTATTTTGGAGAATGATCGGTGGTCGCCGGATTTTCAAAACACCTCTACCCTCCCCTTGAGGGAGGGTCGAAAAATGCGAAGCGTTTTTCGGGGAGGGGTCCGTTGTGGTCCGGACGGTTAAACCCCTCCCCGAAATTTGCTCGCTGCGCTCACAAATTATCGACCCTCCCTCAAGGGGAGGGTTGAAGATATGTCCTTCAACAGCTTCGGCCACATGTTCCGGTTCACGAGCTTCGGCGAGAGCCATGGGCCGGCGCTGGGCTGCGTGATCGACGGCTGCCCGCCGAACATCCCTCTCGTCGAAGCAGATATCCAGGCGGAGCTCCATCGCCGCCGCCCGGGCACATCCAAATTCGTCACCCAGCGCCGCGAACCCGACGCGGTGCGAATTCTCTCCGGCGTCTTCCAGGACGAGCGGATGAAGAAACAGGTGACGACCGGAACGCCGATCGCGCTGCTGATCGAGAACGTGGACGCACGCTCGAAAGACTACAGCGAGATCCGCGACAAGTTCCGGCCCGGTCATGCCGATTACACCTATTGGGCCAAATACGGCGTGCGCGACTATCGCGGCGGCGGACGCCAGAGCGCGCGTGAAACCGCGAGCCGTGTCGCTGCGGGTGCCGTGGCGCGCAAAGTTCTCGCCTCGCTTTTCAAGAACGTGACGATCCGTGGCGCGCTGATCCAGGTCGGCTCGCAGACAATCGAACGCAAGAACTGGAAATGGGAAGAGACCGCGCGCAATCCGTTCTTCTGTCCGGACGCGAAGGCCATCGTTCCGTGGACGGACTATCTCGAGGGCGTGCGCAAGAAAGGCTCGTCCGTCGGCGCGATCATCGAAGTGGTTGCGGACGGCATTCCGGCAGGCCTCGGCGCGCCGGTCTATGGCAAGCTAGATACCGATATCGCCTCCGCGATGATGAGCATCAATGCGGTCAAGGGCGTGGAGATCGGCGACGGCTTCGCCACCGCCGCGATGACCGGCGAGGAAAATACCGACGAGATGCGCAAAGGCGCGCGCGGAAAGCCGAAATTCCTGTCCAACCATGCCGGCGGCATCCTCGGCGGCATTTCCAGCGGCCAGCCGATCGTCGCGCGCTTCGCGGTTAAGCCGACCTCGTCGATCCTGACGCCGCGCCGCACGATTGATATTCAGGGCCGCGATACCGATATACAGACCAAGGGCCGGCACGACCCCTGCGTGGGCATCCGTGCCGTTCCCGTGGGAGAAGCGATGATGGCGCTGGTCCTCGCGGACCACGCACTCCGGCATCGCGCGCAGATGGGCTGAGACATAGGGGACCGGCAATGGCTGTATTCGACGCAATTCTTTTCGCGATTTTGATTTTCTTCCTGCTCGGGCTCGTGCTCGGCAGCTTCTATACCGTGCAGCAGCAGAGCCGCGCGATCGTCGAGCGTTTCGGAAAATATGTTCGCACCGCGACGCCCGGCCTGAATTTCAAGATCCCCTATATTGAGCGCGTCGTGCAGCGCGTTTCACTCCGCGTGCAGCAATTGCTGGTGGAAGTGGAAACCAAGACGCTCGACAACGTGTTTGTCAGACTTTTTGTCGCGGTACAGTTCCGCGTCGTCGAAGGCAGCGAGGCGGATTCCTATTACAAGCTCCAAGATCACGTGGAGCAGATCAAATCCTATGTACTCGACGTTGTGCGCGCCAAGGTTCCGAAGATGAACCTCGACGAGGTGTTCGAGCGCAAAGACGATGTCGGCGCCGCGGTGAAAACCGAACTCGACGTCTCGATGAAGATCTATGGCTTCGAAATCCCCAATGCCCTCGTCACCGACGTCAATCCCGCCGACAACGTCAAAGCGGCTATGAACGAAATCCAGACGCAGCAGCGTCTTCAGGTCGCCGCCGCAGCCAAAGGCGAAGCAAACAAAATTCTCGTCGTCAAGAACGCCGAAGCCGAGGCTGAATCCAAGCATCTTCAGGGCGAAGGCATCGCCAAGCAGCGCCGCGCCATCATCGACGGCCTGCGCGAGTCGATCGCAGCCTTCACCGACAAGGTCGGCGGCGTGAACGAGCACGAGGTGCTCAATCTCGTACTGATGACGCAATATTTCGATACCATGAAGGAGATCGGCGTATCGTCCGGCAGCAAGGTCATCCTCGCGCCGCATTCGCCGGCCGGCATGAGCGATCTTATCGAACAGCTGCGCAGCGCGATCATCACAGGCAACGAAGCCACGCAGAAATAATGGCGACATTCGCCGAGCTGCGTCGCTTCGGGCTTGCCCTGCCGGGGGTCATCGAGCATCCGCATATGGGACAGCCGTCGCTGCGTGCGCGCGGCAAGATGTTCGCGCTGTGGTGGGAACCGAACAAGACCACGATCATGAAACTCGCTCGCACGCATCAGGACATGCTGTTCGATGTGTCGCCGGAGATATTTACACCCTGCCCGGTCGGCACCGGCATGTGGAGCTATGTCGATATCGGAAAGCTCAACGACAAGGAGTTACAGGGCCTCATCATCGAGGCGTGGTCTCAGGTCACAACTAAGAGGGCGCGCGACCAATATCATTCGATAGCTGCTCGAACGAAGTCGTCTGGATCGAGACAGAACTCCCGCCACAGACGATAGTGATCTGTGTTTTCGAGTGTTGTAGCGTCTAGACCATATTTTGTGAGCTTTAGAAGCTGCGCGCCGGGATAAGCCATGAGTATCGGTGAGTGCGTCGCCATGATGACTTGCACGATCTTGGAGTCATCCATGCGTTTCAGCAGTTTCAGGAATTCCACCTGACGTGACGGGGACAGAGCCGCCTCAGGTTCGTCGAACAGAAACAGCGCCTGACGATTGCACCGCTCCTCGAAGAATCGCAGAAATCCCTCTCCGTGCGAATGGGACAGGTAATCCGGTCCGGCGCCGCCCCCGGCTTCGTCGAGATAGCGCGCGACAGAAAAGAACGTCTCTGCCTTGAAAAACCATCCGTTGCTTAGCTTCGGTAACCAGGCGGCGCGCAATACGTCTTTCAACCGGCCGCCGGAAATCTCAAGTGCTTTGGCGTGATCGACGGGCCGATAGCCTTTCCCGCCTCCAGCATCATCGTAACCGGACAGTGCCGCTATGCCTTCAAGCAAAGTCGATTTGCCTGCCCCGTTTTCACCGACAATGATCGTGATGGGCTTGTCAAATGCGATCTCGAATTCATTTTTGAACATCGGCAAGCAGAATGGATAAGCGGCGCTGTCTTTTGTACACGTCTTGTCCAGCCAGACACGTTTCAGATAAGGCGCAGGCAGCCGAATGTTGCGGCCCCGCGGCATGCTCTCGCCTATTTCCAGCGCGGCAGTTTCGCCGCCACGTCGGCGCCGATCGAAACCTGCGGTTCCGAAGGGTACTTTAGCTTCTGGACCTTCTCCTTCGCCGCGACGCAGGCGGTGACGGTCTTCGCCAGATCGGGAAAATCGCCCGACGCCGGAAGGCTTTGCACCATGCAATCGTCGAAGAACGTGTAGCGGAACATCTCGCCGCAGCCGAACGAAGTGCGGTCCGGCCGCGCCGCCGTCATGACCATGCGGTTCGGCGCGGCGAGTTCGGGAACGAACACGCCCGAGAAGCACGCCGACACGATCACCACCGTCGGCCGGTCGCCGCAGGCGTTTGAGATGATCTGGTTCATCTTCTTGGGCGAGAGCACATCGTCGCCGAGCGAGATGCCGTCGGTGTTTCCATGCGAGGTGAAATAGGCGAAGCAGCCTCCCGTCGTGCGGTTCGACAAATCCCACAGCGAAGTCGCGATGGTCTGCGCATCGGAATGGCGCGGCTGGTCGGCCGGATAGCGTTCCGGCCGGACTGAGAACTGCATCACATTGTTCGGCGAAAAGCCGATGCGGACGAGTTCGGACGAAATATCGTGCCGCGCGTTGTCGAACACTTCGCTGTCGGCGCCGGAATGGGCGCGATAATCCGCCGCGACGACGATAGCCGCCCAATCGGAATATCCGCCCGCCGCGAAGCTCGGCGAGACAATCCCGAACGCGGCCACAAGCGCCGCAATGAGAATCCGAATGCGCATAAGCCCCCGCTCAACGCCGCGTGAAAGATGCCACAAGCTCAATATGCTCCGACCAGAGAAATTGGTCCACCGGGGTGACATTACCCATTTGAAACCCGGCGTCGGTTAACGCGCGCGCGTCACGGCCGAAGCTCTCGGCATTGCAGGACACGTAGGCGAGGCGTTTGAGCTTCGAGGCCGCGATTTGCGCGCACTGTGCCGCCGCGCCCGCCCGCGGCGGATCGAGAACCACGGCATCGAAGGCGTTCAGTTCCTTCGCGGTGAGTGGAACCTTAAACAGATCGCGCTTTTCTGTGGTGACGGGCTTCAGGCCGGACGTGATCCTGGCCGCCTCCGCGAGCGCCTGCAGCATCGGCGCCTCGAATTCGACAGCATGAACCTTTGCCTTCCGCGCGAGCGCGAAAGTGAAAGTTCCGCAGCCTGCAAAAAGATCGGCAACGGACTTCGCACCAGACAATGTCTGCACAACCTGCTTCTGCAAGCAGACTTCACCCTCCAGCGTCGGCTGCAGGAATGCGCTTTGCGGCAACGAGACGTCGGCTTCACCGATCTTCAGTTTCGGCTGCGCAAGTTCGACCAGGACGTCTTTGCCCGCCACGATGCGTGCGACGTTGCTGCGGCTCGCCCATTTCGCGAAACGCGCCACGAGCGTGGTCGATGTTTTTCGCGGCCATCGCAACGCGATATCGAAACCATTGTCCGCTTCGGTGACATGCGCCTCCGCGTTTTCGCCGTCGTTCAATATTTCGTTCATGGTCGCACGCAGCGGCTTTACCAGTCCGAGCAAGCCCGGCGTCAGAACGCGGCATTCGCGCATGTCGACGATGTCGTGCGAGCCGCGGGCATGAAATCCGATCTGGACAGCTCCCATGCGCTTGGCGATCTTGAATGCGCAACGCCGGCGCGTTCCCGGAGAGACCTCAACGATGTCCGCTATCGTCGCATCACGAAGGCCATGCTTGTCCAGCGCGCGAACGACTATCTCGCGCTTGAGCGCGCGATATTCGGTGTCAGACATCTCCTGATAAGAGCAGCCGCCGCAGGTCCCGAAGTGACGGCAGAGCGCATTCACGATTTGCGCGCCGCAATCAGGAATTCGCGGTTGCCGTCGCCGCCTTTGACGGGACTTTCCATCAACCCAAGATTTGTCCAGCCCTGCTCGTAAACGAGCCATTGCTGGATGCGCACAGCAGCTTCGGTTTGGATGTACTCATCCTTCACAATGCCACCTTTTCCGACATTCTCCTTACCGACTTCAAATTGCGGCTTCACCAACGCGATAAGCCACGCATCGGGCTCGGCCATTGCCAGAGCAGGCGGTAGCGCCAGATTTAGCGAAATAAAGCTGACGTCGGCGACAATCGCTTGGGGTCTCTGTCCGACAATGTGCTTGTCCGAAAGATCACGCGCATTGGTGCGCTCGATGTTCGTCACACGGGGATCGTTGGCGATCTTTGGATCGAGCTGGCCGTGCCCGACATCGACGGCGAAAATCGTCTTCGCGCCATGCATCAGCAGCACTTCGCTGAACCCGCCTGTCGAAGCACCCAGATCAAGGCACACCAATCCGCGCGGCGACAGATCGAAATGCTTGAGCGCAGCAGCCAGCTTCAGCGCACCGCGCGAGACAAACGGATGCGCGCGTTCGTATTTGATCCGCGAGGTCTCGTTGAGATGCTGCGACGGCTTGATGATGCACCGCCCGCCGTCGAACACCTTGCCCGCCTCGATGGCTTCCTGCGCCTCCGCGCGCGTGCGCGCATAGCCGTGCTCGACGAGGAACACGTCGGCCCGCAGGGACGGCAATGTCATGGGCTTAAGCGATCACCGCGCGCGCGGCGGCGGCTTCCTGTTCGCGTCCAAGCGCGCCCAGCGCCGTGGCGACGATGCCAGCGGCGTCGAGCCCGGCGGCCTCGTACATCTTCTCCGGCGTGTCCTGGTCGATGAAACGATCGGGCAAGATCATTGGGCGGATCTTAAGACCCCTGTCGAAGGCGCCAACGCTCGCGAGATGCTGCATGACGTGCGCGGCGAACCCACCGACTGCGCCCTCCTCGATCGTAATCAGGACTTCGTGCTCGCGCGCGAGGCGGTTGACGAGATCGGTATCGAGCGGCTTTGCGAACCGCGCGTCTGCGACCGTCGCAGACAATCCGAATCCCGCGAGTTTTTCAGCGGCGATCAACGCTTCGCCAAGACGCGTGCCGTAGCTCAGGATCGCGATGGATGTGCCTTCGCGCAGGATGCGGCCTTTGCCGATTTCCAACGCCTTCCCTTCGAGCGGACGTTCGACGCCAAGGCCCTCGCCACGCGGATAGCGCAGTGCACTTGGGCAATGATCGAGCGCGACTTGCGTTGCTACCATATGCACGAGATCGGCCTCATCGCCCGCCGCCATTAGCACGAAATTCGGCAGCGTGCCGAGATAGGCGATGTCGAACGAACCCGCATGGGTAGGGCCATCGGCGCCGACCAATCCAGCGCGATCCATAGCGAAACGCACCGGCAGATTCTGGATCGCAACGTCGTGCACGACCTGGTCGTAGGCGCGCTGCAGGAAGGTTGAATAGATCGCGCAGAACGGCTTCATGCCGTCGGCCGCGAGACCGGCGGCGAACGTCACCGCGTGCTGTTCCGCAATACCAACGTCAAACGTGCGCTCCGGGAAAACCTTCTCGAACAGATCCACGCCCGTGCCGGATGGCATCGCGGCGGTGATGGCGACGATGCGCTTGTCCTTCTTGGCTTCCGCGATCAGGGATTCACCGAACACCTTCTGGTAGCTCGGGGCCTTGGAGTTCGATTTCTTCTGCTCACCCGTGACCACGTCGAATTTGACAACGCCATGATACTTGTCGGCGCTGGCTTCGGCGGGCGCATAGCCTTTGCCCTTCTTGGTCACGACATGGACGAGGATCGGGCCGTTCTCGGCGTCGCGGACATTCTCCAGAACCGGGATCAGATGATCGAGATTGTGACCGTCGATCGGGCCGACATAGTAGAAACCCAGCTCCTCGAATAATGTGCCGCCGGTGACCATGCCGCGCGCGAATTCCTCGGCGCGCTTGGCACTCTTTTCCATAGGCCGCGGAAGGAGATGGGCGATCTTCTTTCCGATCTTCCTTAAGCCACGATAGGTCTGGCTCGACACCAGCCGGGCGAGATAGGCACTCATTGCGCCGACCGGCGGCGCGATCGACATGTCGTTGTCGTTCAGGATCACGATCAGTCGTGCATCCATCGCGCCGGCATTGTTCATTGCCTCATAGGCCATGCCCGCGCTCATCGCGCCGTCGCCGATGACGGCGATCACATGGCGCTTCTCGCCCTTCATGTCGCGCGCGACGGCGAAACCGAGGCCGGCAGAGATCGAGGTGGAGGAATGCGCTGCACCGAACGGGTCGTAGATGCTCTCCGCGCGCTTGGTGAAGCCGGACAGGCCGCCGCCCTGGCGCAGCGAACGCATGCGCTCGCGGCGATTGGTCAGAATCTTGTGCGGATAGGCCTGATGGCCCACGTCCCAGATGATCTTGTCGTCGGGCGTGTTGAAGACGTAATGCAGCGCCGTGGTGAGTTCGACCACGCCGAGGCCGGCACCGAGATGGCCGCCCGTGACCGAGACGACATCGACCAGTTCCGTGCGGAGTTCATCCGCAAACTGGCGCAAATCGCTCTTGGGGAGCTTGCGGAGTTCCTTCGGTTCGCGGATGCCGTCGAGCAATGGCGTTTTGGAAGAGCTACCCATGAATACCTACAATGGCGCAGCCGCTAAATGGCTGCGTCCCCCGTTTCTGCTGCAGTGCGCAAAAGGTCGGACCTTTCACGCGATAAATCAAGGAAATTGAAGACGCTATTCGCTGTATTTAAGGCAATGCAGGGCCGCTCAGCCGGCATCCATTGGCTCTGTTCCGGTGGGTCCGGAACTTCCCAGCACGATTTTCTCCAGCCTGCCCTCGGCAGCCTTCAGCTTTTTTTCGCAATGCGCCTTTAGCACCTGACCGCGCTCATAGAGCGCGATCGAGTCTTCAAGATCCACTTCGCCCTGTTCGAGGCGCGAGACAAGTCCTTCCAGTTCCTTCAGTGCCATCTCGAAACTCAGCGTGTCGACAGGGACGAAGGATGCGGTCTTGGATTTTTGTTTGTCGCTCATAGGGTTCGTCAGTATTCCTGCAATTCCAGATGAAACAATTCGCGGCTCAGTAACCGGACGATTTGGTTCTGTTTTCGACCGTCCCCGGCACCACGTCGAACGCGATCGTCAGACGCATTTGGTCGGACACGAACGGCACAGTGCCATGCCAGAAGTAGGACGGGAACAGGACGAGTTTGCCCACGCCGGGCTTGACCGCGCGGCCGGGCCGGTCACGCTCACCCAAGTCCAGATTGGATTCGCCGAATTTGATCCAGCCCTGCTGGCCGCTGCCCTCGGTGACCACCTCGGGCAGCGATGCGTAGTAAGCCGAACTGATCCACCCCATCGGATGAACATGATTGGTGTGAAACCCGCTCGAGCGAAGACGGCACGACCAAGCGGTTGCGAAGTCGAACGCCTCGCTTTTGCGCGCGAGCATGGGATGGTTCGGATCGTAGGCAAGCTTTCCCACATAGTCGCCGACAGCTTCACGGATTTTCTCACGCACGCCTTCGAGCGTGCGCGAGCGTCTTGCGAAGAGATAGCCGGGCGTTTGTGTACCGCCGCGCAGCGTCTGGTCGAACGGCTCGACCCGCCGCTTGTGCAGTCCGGCGAGTTCCTCGCTCAGGGCACGATTGAACGCTGCGACATCGCTGAAGCCCGAAGGCGGAGCGATGTCGTAGACGCCGACAAGCTTCTCCAGATCGACAAGCGCATCGAGCCGGCTGTCGCCGAGCTCGCGATAGGCCAACGTGAGATGCGCGAGGTTCAACTGGTCGAGCGGATCGGTCGCGAGCGCCTGCTCGAGATACCGCGCCGCTTCGCGCGGCTCGCCCATCTGCAGCAGCGCGATCGCCGCGTCGCGATGATTGTAGGTATGGTTCGGGTTGGCGCGCACGAGCTCGGCCAGCATCGCGACGCCTTCGTCGAATTTCTTCTGCATCGTCAACGCACGCGCCAGTGCATTGGCAACATCGGCGCGCTCCGGTGCGGAAGCATGCGCGCGCCGCAGGAGAGCTTCCGCAATTTCACCTTCGACATGAAGAAGGCGTTGGTTGGCCTCCGCGAGAAGAAGATCGGGATTCTCTCTGATGCGTTCACGCGCGACCGCATAGGATTTGAGCGAGAGATCGCGGCGGCCCGACTCCCAAGCCAGGGCATTGTAGTCGCGATGGACTTCAAGCGAATCCGGCGCGAGATCCAGCGCTTTGCGATATTCCTCGAGCGCTTCGTCGTCGCAGCCGGCTTTTGCAAACGAGTTGGCAAGCGCGTGGTGCCCGGCGTGGCTTTCCGGCTTCAACGACACCGCCATTTGCAACGCCCCGATGGCGTCGTCGAAGCGCTCCATATCGGTGAGGACCGATCCCCGATAGTAGTGTGCATCGAAGGACCTGGCGTTGGTTCTTATGGCTGCCTCGAATGCGCGCAGCGCGTCTTCGAAACTTTCCGCCTCACGCAACAACACGCCGATCTGAATATGCGCGTCGACATAGGCTGGATTGAGCGACACCGCGCGCCGATGCGCCTCAAGCGATTCCTTCGGAAAGCCCGCTTCGTGCAGGAGAATGCCAAGATTGTAATGCGCCTCGGGATAGGCGGCATTCAGACGGATCGCTGTGCGCAGAGAAAGCTCGCCCGCGGGAATGTCTCCGCGCTTGCGCTGCAGGTTTCCGAGATTGTTGAACAGCGCGGCCTCTTTGGGGGAAATCGCTATGGCGCGCGTCAATAACGCTTCCGCTTCAACGAGTTCGCCCCGATCTCTCAACAACAGTGCGAGATAATTGAGCGCATCGGGCGCGTTCGGATTTGCCGCCAGGATTTGCCGGCAGACCCTCTCCGCTTCCGCCTTGTTTCCGGAACGGCGCAGACGATCGGCGTTTGCAAGGGTTGGCGCGACTCGCTTTGTGGAATCAGGCTGGTTTTGTGTGCTCATGAGCGACGCATAACACCAAGAAGAAGCAAACTCTCCATAGGCTGCGGTTCAAAAGTCACATTGCTTTCGGATTCTAGGCCGCGCGCGCGAATGTGAAGGGGGATTCCAGCCTGAATTTTGTCGAGACTTGGGCAATTATGTTGTCAAAAAAAGCCAAAATAAGATTTAACATATCAATATTTAGTATGTACCCGCTTTCAAATATCCAAATCGTCGATAATTGACTCCAAAATATCACAGTCACATTGCGAATCTTGGCGCGGGGTGATTCCGTTTTGACCCAAGGCTCTCACGCTCGTAACCTCCAACCGAACGGGTGAATTTCGCGCCGGAGACGTCCCGGCGCGAAATGTTGGGGCCATGTGGTGCCAGCAGAAAGCCCGCGAGCAAACGTCGTTACGACAGAACCAAGGGGGTTCCAAAGTGTTTCAAATAGAAAGCAAGAGCAGTCTGAAGACGGCTCTGCTCCTCGGAGCAGCGACCGCATCGGCGATGAGCCTGTCCACCATGGCCCGCGCCCAAGAGTCAGTGGAAACCGTCGTTGTGACGGGTTCGCGCATTCCGCAGGTTGGACTGTACAGCTCCAGCCCGGTCACCGCGGTCAGCAACCAGGAAATCAAGTACGAAGGCACGACGAACGTCGAAACCCTTCTGAACAATCTCCCGGGCGTGTTCGCCGACTTCACGGAAACCGCGTCCAACGGTGCAACTGGTCAGGCGACCGTCGACCTTCGTGGTCTCGGCGCAGGCCGTACCCTCGTTCTCGTTGACGGCACTCGTTTGATGCCGTCCGACCCGGCCAATCCGGTCGCGGACTTGAACCAGGTTCCTGCCGCTCTCGTTGACCACGTCGAAGTTCAGACCGGTGGCGCCTCGGCCGTGTACGGTTCTGACGCTCTTGCCGGCGTTGTGAACTTCATCATGCGCAAGGACTTCGAAGGCGTTGAAGTCGATGCGCAATATAGCATCAACAACGCTGGTAACGGCGACAAGACGCTCGAAGGCCTTCAGAAGAATGCCGGCTTCGCGACAGCTCCGAAGGACTGGTGGGGCGGCGCCACGACCGACAGCACCCTGATCATCGGCACCAACACTGCCGACGGCAAAGGTAACGTCACGGCGTATGTGGGCTATCGTAACATCCAGGCGGTTCTGGAAGCGAAGCGCGACTTCTCGGCGTGTTCGATCTCGAACAAGGGCACAGGTCATGTCTGCGCCGGTTCGTCGAACTATAACCGCTGGTTCTCGATCGACGACGCCTATGCCTATTACAACGGCTATCTTGGCCTCACGCAGCCGTCGGCGCCGTACTATGACTTCTTCCAGAACGGCACGGGCGCAACGGGCACGGGTACATTCGATCCGTATCAGGGTCTCCCGTCTCAGAAGTTCAACTACGGTGCCCTGAACTACCTGCAGCGCCCTGATACGCGCTACACCGGTGGCTTCTTCGCGCACTACACGATCAATCCGGCCGTCGAAGTCTATTCGGACTTCATGTTCTCCGACGACCACACCCTTGCCCAGATCGCGCCGTCGGGCGCGTTCCTCGGTACCGGTGCGCAAGCCGGTAACGTGAACGTCAACTGCGACAACCCGCTGATGACGGCGCAAGAAGCTCAGGCCCTTTGCGGCTATGACGCCATCGATGCCTTTGACATCTTCCACGGCATCGCGAACCCGGACTGCACACCGGTCGGGTCGACCGGTAACTGTAACATCACGCCAGGCCAGTCCCTGCTCGAAATCGGCCGCCGCGACGTTGAAGGCGGTAACCGCATCGACGATCTCCGTCATACAGCCTATCGTATGAAGGTCGGTCTGCGCGGCGATATCGGCCATGGCTGGACATACGACGTGTATGGCCAGTACGGCACGACGATCTATGCTGAAAACTACAGCAATGAGTGGTCGGTTTCCCGTGTGCAGAACGCGTTGGAGGTCGACCCGGCGACAGGTAACTGTACCGTTGCCGACATGGGCATCGACACCAAGTGCCGTCCGCTGGACATCTTCAACGGCATCGGTTCGGCCAACAACACGCCCGATGGCTTGGCCTACGTCAAAGCCCAGGGCTTCAAGTCTGGTAGCACGGAAGAGCGCATTGTTTCCGGCGCGATCACCGGCGACCTCGGCGAGTGGGGCGTTCAGTCTCCGTGGGCCAAGGCTCCGGTGCAGATCTCGCTCGGCGCGGAATATCGCTCCGAGTCGATCGTCCTCGATACAAGCCGCGACTTCCAGATCAACGATCTGTACGGCCAGGGTGGTGCAACCCTCCCTGTTCCGAAGTCCGGCTTCGACGTTGAGGAAGGCTTCACAGAAGTTCGTATCCCGCTCGTGCAGGATGCCGGCTTCGCGAAGGACATCACCCTCAACGCCGGTTATCGCTACTCGACCTACAGCAGCTCCGACACCGTCTCGTCCTACAAGTATGGTGTCGACTGGCAGATGGTGGACGACTTCAGACTCCGCGGCAGCATGCAGCATGCAACGCGCGCTCCGAACGTCTTGGAATCGTTCACACCGCTTAACGTCAACCTCGTCGGCGGCCAGGACATTTGCGCCGATCCCGATCCGACGGAAACGGCGAACTGCCTCAGCGGTGGCGGATTTGCGGGTGCCCAGGTGAGCAACCCGGGTGCAGCCAACCTGACTTGCCCTGCTTCGCAGTGCGATCATCAGACCGGCGGAAATCCGAACCTGAACCCGGAATCGTCGGACACGTGGTCCGTCGGCGGCGTGTTCACACCGACCTTCCTTGAGGGCTTCACGGCCACGGTCGACTACTTCGACATCAAGGTCCATCACTACATCAGCGTCTTGGCGTTCAGCACGGTTGAAGACGGCTGCTATGGTGACGGTGCGACGGCGTCCACTCAGGCCTACTTCTGCCCCATGATCCATCGTAATGCTCAGGATCAGATTTGGGGCACGGGCTTTGCTTCCGCAACGGAGCTGAACCTGAAGAGCCTGCATACCGACGGCGTCGACTTCGAAGCCAACTACAACTCAGACCTCGCGGATTGGGGTATGACGGACGCTGGCTCGCTGTCGATCAACTTGGTCGGAACCTGGCTTGACTCACTGACGACCAATGAGAGCGACTTTAGCAACCCGATCGAGTGTAAGGGTGTCTATGGTCCGACCTGCGGTACTCCGAGCCCGGCGTGGCGCCATAAGATGCGCTTCACCTGGACCTCGCCGTGGGACTTTGCGCTCTCCCTCGACTGGCGTCATATCGGCTCGGTTGACCTCGAAGACGGTGTCAACGATGTGGCTGACGCGCATATCTCGTCGTACGACTACTTCGATCTGTCGGGCACCTGGACTCTTCACACCGGCATCGAACTGCGCGCCGGTATCGACAATATCTTCGATAAGAGCCCGCCGGTCCTCGACAGCAACAACAACCCGGTGTCCGGACCTCCGTTCGGCAACGGCAACACCTTCCCGGGCGTCTACGACTCCCTGGGCCGGACGTTGTTCATCGGCGTGACGGCGAAGTACTAAGCCTCACGACATAGCCTGAAGCAGGCGGCGGCTCGAAAAGAGCCGCCGTTTTGCTTTTATGGCGATCGACCGTATTAACAAGCTCCCCGGAAGGGTCTTGACGGAACCGGCCTCAACCCCGATCAAGGCATGTACAGAGCAGGACGGCCATGGCGCCCCGAACGACTTCCCCAATTGCGAACGACTACGCGCGTACGGTCTCGTCCATCGCTTCAGCGATAGCGCGGGGCGATATTCAGCGCGCCTATCAAACCGCCGACTGGGCCGTCCGGCAGGGAATGACCGGCCGCATCATCCACAACGCCCGAGGCTTCGGTCTGCAGGCTTCCGGCAAGCATATCGAGGCACTGGAGGATTTTCGCAAGGCGCTCGAAGCTGCGCCAAATGATGCGTCGACGCTCAACGCGATCGGCCTCAGCGAACTTGCTCTAAAGCGTCCGGCCAGGGCGCAAAAGGCATTCGAGGATGCGATTTCGGCCGATCCGAGGAATCCGCTTTCATATTTCCGGCTCGGCCTCGTCGTGGCCCAGCTCGGCGATCACAAGCGAGCAGCGGAGTGCCACCAAAAAGCGCTCGAACTCAGGCCGGTCTTCCCGGATGCGAGCGCCGCCCTCGCCTCGATTGCGGCGCGAACCAAGAATCCGACGGAAGCGCGCCGCCTTGCCGAGCTGACATTGGCGGTCGATCCTGCCGACCCGATGGCCAACCATGCCCTGATCGTCATCGATATGGACGAAAAGCGGTTCGAGGACGCCGAAAGACGGCTGCGGAGTCTCATTGGATCCAAAAGGCTTACGCCGGAGTCGCGCGCGAACGCCTTGAGCACACTTGGTGATGCGCTGGAGGGCATGGGCCGCCATGCCGAAGCTTTCGAGACCTATCGTGTCAGCAATGACCACGTGCGAAGTCAGAATATCCAGCGGTTCGAGGAAGAGCGCGGCTCCAACACCATCAATTACATGACGGCCTACTTCGAAAAGGCCGACGAAGACGCTTGGCGCCAACGGGATGATGGAGGCCACGACCCTGAGGCGCCGGCGGAGCACATTTTCCTGATGGGCTTTATGCGGTCAGGCACCACCCTTCTCGAACAGGTCCTGTCCAGCAACTCGCGCGTCGTCGCGCTCGAGGAGAAGTCGTTGTTAGCCGAACTTGCGCAGCAATATACGACAGGTGTCGATGCCTTGAACGCTTTATCCAGGCTCGAGGGAGCGGAGCTGCAAGAAGCGCGGGAGAAATATTGGAAAGCGGCACGCGCGGCAGGCAGCGATATCGCCGGAAAGGTCTTCATCGACAAGCAGCCCCTGAACACGATCAAGCTGCCGCTCATCTCAAAGCTGTTCCCCAAAGCGAAGATCCTCTTCGCGCTTCGCGATCCGCGGGACGTGGTATTCAGCTGCTATCGCCGCCATTTCCGGGTGAATATGGCGATGTTCGAGTTCCTCGATCTCGAAGACGCGGCGAGATTTTATGCGTCCATCATGAATCTCGGCGACATCTATCGCCAAAAGCTTCCGCTGAACATCCTGGAGCATCGTTACGAGGACATGGTTGCCGATTTCGAAGGCCGTGTCCGTGCGGTTTGCGATTTCATCGGTATCGAGTGGTCCGAGTCCATGCGCGATTTCGACAAGAACGCGCCCAATGTCGATATCCGTTCGCCAAGCGCCGGCCAGGTCCAGCGGCCGCTTTACCGCGAGGGTATCGGGCAATGGCGCAGATACGCAGAGCAGCTCGCGCCCATTCAGCCGATCCTGAAGCCCTGGATCGAGAAGTTTGGCTATTCGCTCGAATAATAGTCCCGCAGCCCGTTGAGAAGCGCCGAGACGAGCCCGCGCTCGGCCATGGTCAGCAACGGATTCCAGATGTCGATCATCACGATCACGCGCTTCTCATCGCTGTCATTCCAAGCTTCGTGATTGATCGTATCGTCGAATACCCAAGCCTCGCCTTCGCGCCAGTCTCGCGTTTCGTTGCCGACCCGAAAGCGGCATCCTTTTGGTGCGATTACCGGCAGATGCACCACCAGGCGCGCGTTGGTGACGCTGGAATGCGGCGGGATATGGGTGTGCGGCTCCAGCACCGAAAACAGCACCGTTGGCCCGAAGTTCGGAAGATCGATCATCGGCAGCGTGTCGAGTAGCGCCGCCATCCGTGGGCAGCGCCTGCAGTTCTTTTCGTTGCGGACACCGTCTTTCCAGAGAAATAGCGCATTCCATCGCATCGAATTGTTGAGCCCGGCCCATTGCTCGACCGGCGCGCCATCGGGATGCGAGACATAAGGCCGAAATTCACTGCTATCTTCGCGAAGCAGATTTAGCAATTCTTCGCGGATGATGACGGTCGCCGCTTCGAGATCTTTGAGCCATGGAAATCCGGCCCTGTCGTAAAAAGGGATCGCAGGAAGGCGCGGAAAGTAGAGCAGGCTGGGTTTTTGCGTGAATATCTCCTTTCTGCCGACGGCAATGTCCCTGCATTCGGCGAAGCGTCCCATTTCGGCGTCGCTGAACTTGGCAGCTATCGCGCCGAGCCGCGTGTCGAGAAAAGCATCGAGGGCGACAGAGTTCCGTGCGACCGCATCGCGCGCGTGCCGGATGGCCTGCTGCATCTCGCCTGTCAGCTGGTCCTCGGGCGGCGCAATTGTCAGAACATCCTTGAACGTCTGCGCAGCCTGGCGATGGGCGCCGCTGCGCTCCAGAAGCATTCCCTTCGCAAGCAGTGCCGGAAAGAAATAGGGATCTATCGTCAGGCTGCGTATCAGCGCCGCCATCTCGTTCTGATTGTCGCCTACGGCACGATAGGAGAATGCGATATTGAGCGGAACGACCGGGTTTTGCGGATCCGCCGCGGCCGCGCGTTCCAGCAGCGTCCGGGCGCCAAGCGGATCCTTACGATAGAGGCGGTGTTGACCGAGATGCAGAAGTGCCTGCGGGTGATCGGGGGCCAGTTGTAGAATCTGGCCCCAAATCTGCGCCGCCTCATCCAGGCGGCGTTCGTGCATGTGTTGAAAAGCGCTGCGGACAAGTACGCCGACGCGCCCATCCCGTGAAGCTTCAGAAGAATCAGCCTGCATACGCGAACCCATCACCCCAACGGATTCGCGCACTCTAAAGCGGGTCGGCGAGCGCTGGCAAACGCCAGCCGCTCGCGCGAGTTAATTATTGTTTGCCAGGCGCGGCGATGCCCCGGTTGCCCTGCATCTGGTCGGTCTCTTTCTGAGATTGCTGACGGATATCGTCCCATTCGCGCTGCGTGCGGCATTCGCGGCGGGCGCCGATGCGTGTTCCGGTCGGCGCAGTCATCGTGCGGCAAACCATCTTGTTGGCCTCGGTCGCGACCGAGGCATCGGTCGCGGCAGCGGGAGCGGCCGGAGGTGGAGCCGCATCGGCGAGCGCGGCAGTGCCGGCGACAACCATGCCCGCAACGGAAATCATCAATAGACCAAACTTGCGCACGCCAGTGCTCCCTTACATTTCGACAGCCACCCGCGGAGAAGTCCGCGAGTTTTTTCAGCGGAATAGTAGCCTGACACCTGCGGCTCTGAAAAGCGCGTTCACGATGTCGTCATTGGGTTCCTCGGGCATCGTGGGCTTGCCGACACAGACGCGAGGCTCGTTCTGGGAGTTGTACGACATCCAAACAGGGAAATTTTCTGAACAAATGTTAGCGTGGTCGCTTAACGCGTTGATTTTATGGGCAATTATTTAGGAAACCAGAACGCGGTATTATCTTGATGGCCCACGCGGAATTCGTTCGCAAGTCCTGCGTCACAGAAGCACGGCGACCCTGTCGTCCATGGCGGCCAACCGCTCCAGCCACGCCAGGGCCGCGCGAATCTCTTGCGGATATCGTCCCCGCGCCTCGCCGAGAAGACTCGCTCGCAGCTCCGGCGAATAGGCTTGCTCAGGAGCCTTCGAATAGAAGCTCAGCGCCGGACTGGCCGCAATCGCGGCAATATCCGCTGCGCTGTGCGTGATTCCGAAGTGAGCGAGCACATTGGCCATCGTGTTCTCGATCGAATGAAGCATTTGGTCGAAATCGATCGGCAACACGCGTGCATCAAACTGCTTCTGCATGTCGCCTTGTGTCATCTTCTCGGCGAGCCAGCTGATCGCGGTCAACTCGCCCAGCGTTGTTGGCGGCTGCACTTCGATTCCCATGCTCCGGAGACGATGCAGCCGCTCCGGCCCGTGCGCATTGAGATCGACCGGCGAGTTCGCAGCGGCAAACATCGTCGCGAGATAGACTTCCGCGGAAACATTGAGCGCGACGGCTTTCGCGGCCGGCCGCATCGTCAGCAGTCTCGGCGCAAGGCGCTCGGTGATGCTGGTCGCCTTCAGGATGACCGCATCATTTCCCGGAAAGCCGCGCTCCCATAAGCAGAGCATCGTCTCGAGAAAGGTATCAGTGTTTGGCGCTCCCATGTCGCAAGCTTCGGCAAGCGCGCGCAGCGGAAGCGGTTCGCGCAGTGAAAGCACCCTGCCCGTTTCCGCAATCAGGCGGCTGAGCAGCGTGGATCCGACATGGCCGGCGTGAAAAATGAAATGCAACGGCTTGACCGCGGCACGATTTGATAACACTCCCTGAACCTGCGCGACTGGAATCCAGCTGCCAGTTTTTTCGTGCGCTGCTATGCGCTCATCCAGGAAGCTGGATGCGTTGTAGGTAACCTCGTCCATGGCCAAGAAAAAAATGGCCTCGCGCGCCATGTCCAGCGCCATGGGATAGAAAGCCGGACTTCGCGCGAGGTCAGCCGGTATGTCCGCCATCGCCGCCATCAATGCGGCAGATTGGTCGCTCGCATCTCCACTCCGTCACGCGGCAATTCACTGCTCGCATCGATGAGCGTGCGGATCGCCGGCGCGTTCATCAATGTGACCAGACCCTGGAACGCACGCGCGCTCGTCGAGGTGCGGTTGAACGTGTCGCCGAGCGCTTCGAAGAACGACTTGTGGCGCGGGAAGCGCTTGAATTCGAGATGCTCATCCGCGGGCAGCTTTGCGAGCTGTCGTGTCATGTCCGCCGCCGTCCAGAAGCCGCCAAGCTTGTCCACCAACCCGCGCGAACTTGCATCGGAGCCTGTCCATACGCGGCCGCGCGCGATCTCCTGCACCTTGTCGAGCGGGAGCTTGCGGCCTGTCGCGACCTTCTGCTTGAAATCGGCATAGATTGCGTCAGCCTGCGCATTCAGCGCGGCCCACTGATCGGGCGTGTAGGGTGTGAAGGCGGAATCCATCAGCGCGTTCCTGCCGACGCCGACCTGATCGGCGCCGATGCCAAGCAGCTGCAGGGATTTACCCATCGACACCTTGCCCGTAAGCACGCCGATCGAGCCGGTGATCGTGCCCGGTTCTGCGACGATCTTGTCGGCGGAGCTCGAGATGTAGTAGCCGCCGGACGCCGCGACCGAGCCCATGCTCACGACAACGGGAATGCCTTTCGCCTGCGCCTTTTTCACAGCGTCCAGAATCTGATCCGACGCCGTGACCGACCCGCCGGGCGAGTCGATGCGCAGCAGAATCGCCTTGATCGAGGAATCCTTCGACGCCTCGCGGATGGCGCGGGCGACGTCGTCTCCCGCAATCATCGCGTCGCCGCCAAACAATCCGCCGTTCGACGATCCCTCCACGATCTCGCCCGAGCCTTCGATCAGGGCGATCTGAGAGCCGCTTGCGAATTCGGAACGCTCTTCCCTTGCGCGAATGAATTCGCTCATCTTTACGGCTTTCGCGCCCTTGCCGGCACGTTCGAGCGCGGCATCCTGCGCATCGTCGTCATAGCCGATGCGATCGATGAGACCCGTCTTCTTGACGTCTTCCGCGAATTGCGGACTCGCATCGAAGGCGGCTGCCATCGCTTTTGGCGTCAGCTTGCGCGCGCTGGCGGCATCCGCTGCCGTGGTGTCGTACCACGACTGCATCAACGCCGTGAGCTGCTCCCGGTCGGCCGGCGTCATGTTCTTTTCCATGAACATGTCGGCGGCGCTCTTGTAGTCGGAGCGCTTGGCGATCTGCGGCTCGGCGTTGATCTTGTCGAACAGGCCGCGCAGGAAAACCTCGCCGCCGCCGGCGCCGGACGCGCTGAACGGCGATTTCGGCTGCATCCAGATTTCGTTCGCGGCGGTTGCCGTCAGATAATCGCCGAGCCCGGGGCTTTCAAAGCTCTGCGCATGCGCGATCACAAACTTGCCGGACCGGCGGAAGCGCTTCAGCGCGGCGCCGATCTCCTCGGCCTGCGCGATGGAAAGATCACCGTTGCCGACGCGCAGAACGACACCCTTCACGCGGTTGTCGCGCTGGGCTGCATCGAGCCCCAGCACGATGTCCATGACCGTCACCGGCCGGGCGCCGAAACTGAATTCGTGAGGCGAGGAATCCGTGATCGGATGGCGCAGATCGAGCGCGAGCACCATGTTCGACGGCAGTCCGTCGCCCTCCGCGAGCCCGATGAGCATCAACCCGACGAACAGCAGCACGACGAAGAAGGCGAACTTCACGACACCGTTCAACGTGCCGACGGCAATGGATCTGGCCCAGCGCAGGAAGGCGATCATTCGAAATTCCTCTCAAAAGCGAAGGCCAAAACCTCCGCAACCCCCTCTAATATGGGGTGGACATTAAGGAAGGCCAACGACAAGGCGAATGCTTTGTGACTATCGCCGGCGACGCTGCGTAACGTATTGAAACGTCACGCTTTTGGAAGCCACACAAATCTCCTAATGTTTCGCGAACTCCGAGAGAACGCACATGCCGCGACTGAAACAGGTGGGACGCGACGCTGCGCATCCCTTGGCACAGACCATCTACAAGATGCTGTTCGGAGAGCGCGACCCCGTGAAGAAGCCGGGCACCGAAACGGGCACGCCGGGCAACTGGTGGACCGTGTTCGCGCTGGTGCCGGACATTTTCGACAATGCGGTCGCGGGCTTCCAGCTCTACCGCAGCCCCAACCGCAAGCTCGATTCCAAATATCGCGAGCTTGGCCAGTTACGCGCCGGCTGGGCACGCGCCAGCCTTTTCGTCTATTCGCAGCACTGCAAGGCGGCCCGCGGCGTTGGTCTGTCCGAAGCGAAGATCGCGAGCATCGCGCATTGGCAGGTGGCGGAATGCTATTCGCAGGCCGAGCGCGCACTGCTGGCCTATACCGATGCGCTTGTTTTCGGCGGCGGGCGCGTGGCCGATGGCATCTTCGATGTGTTGAAGGCCAATTTCTCAGACGAAGAGATTCTGGAGTTCACCTACGTCACGGCGCTTTATGATTTCCATGCGGTGATCTCCCGCGCACTGAAGCTCGAATATGACGACGTCCCGGAGCGCATGGTGGAGGTGCCCGCGCCGTCAGGATCGAACGACGTCATGCGCATGGTCGACCGCTAGATGTCGATTTTCATTTCCGACGGATTGACGCTCGCCTATGACGATATCGGCCCGCGCGAAGGCCGGCCGGTAGTGCTGGTGCACGGATTCACCTCCAACCGGAATGAGAACTGGCGGCGGCTTGGCTGGTATGGCGCGTTCGAGCGCAAGCGTATCCGCTGCGTGGCATTCGACAGCCGTGGCCATGGCGAAAGCGCGAAGCCGTACGATCCTGCGCTATACACGCGCGCGAAGATGGCCGGCGACATCATCGCCCTGCTCGATCATCTCGGTGTCGAGCGCGCCGATCTTCTAGGCTATTCGATGGGTGCGCGGCTGTCACTTGCGGCGGCGCTGGAACATCCCAAGCGGTTTCCGCTTTTGATGCTCGGCGGCATTGGCGGGAAATTCTTCGATCCGCGCCCGCCGGGACACCCACTGGCTGAGGCGATGGAGGCCAACGATCCCGCGAGCATCGCCGATCCGATGCTGCGCAGCTTTCGCCGTTTCGCCGACGAACAGGACGAGGACAGACTCGCCCTCGCCGCATTGGCGCGCGCAGGCGATGCGCCGCTTGAAAAAGCGGATGTCGAAAAACTATCGGTCGAAACGCTTGTCGTGGCCGGAGCGCGCGACGAACTCGCGGGCGATCCGGGCGAGCTGGCCGCGATCATTCCAGGCGCGCGGTCTGTCTCCATTCCGGGTTGCGACCATTTCTCGGTGATCGGCCATGCGTTGTTAAAGGGGGCGGTCTTCGACTTCCTCGACGGGACTCTCGAGTAACTACTGCGAGAACGATATCCCGCCGCCGACCATGCGCGGCGCGGACCAGTTCGTCACAATGCCCGTCGTTCCATCCGGCAAAGGCTGGTTGGCAGCGGTCGACGCCACACGCGTATTGAAGAGATTGGTGCCGTAGACAAAGAGCGACAGCGAGTGCGTCAGCGCCCAGGAGATGCGCGCATCTACCGTCGTGGCGGCATCCAGCGGCAAGGTATTCTGATCGTCGGCGAAGCGCGTGCTCTCGTAGCGGAAATCCGCGAACACAGTCAGACGCGGAATTGGCCGGTATTCGATACCGCCGGTCGCCGTCCATCGCGGCGCCTGTGCCGGCCTGCTGCTTCGGGTGAGCAGCGATACGACATCGACAACCTTGGTATGGGCGCTCACCGCATCGAACGCGGCAGTCAATGAAAGATCATCGTTCACGGTGTAGCGGGCCTGCGCTTCGATGCCGGGCGCGAAGATATCGAATGAATTCTCGCGCATCTGCGTGTTCGGCGGGCTCGGCAACGTCACATTGGCGATGGCATTGTGAAGCTCATTGAAGAACACTGTCGCATCCCATGTGAACGCGCCATGATCACCGCCGATACCGCCCTCGACACCGTACAAGTTCTCCGGCGTCAATGCAGGATTGGCCAGAGTGTTGATCTGGCCAACGCGGAATGGGCGATAAAGTTCATTGAGCGACGGCGCGCGGAAGCCTTCATAGGCTGCGCCGCGCAGATAAAGCCCGTCGCCAAGATCGCGGCGCACGCCGAAGCGCGCGGTCGGCAGCGTGCCACTGCGCGAGGGATAGACAAGCTGCTTCGTGATCGTGCCGGTCGCGACGTCGCTCTCGGTCAGATGACCGTTTGCGGTTTCCCAGCCATCGACGCGCGCGCCCAGCGTGAACAGCCAGCCGTCGCTGCGCGCCGCGGTTTCGATATAGAAGCCTTCCACAGCACTGCGGCCGCCCGAAACGCGCCTTGACGCAAGTCCCTGTCCGAACAGTTCGCGCGATTCGCCCTCCGCCAAGCGCGCATCGACGCCCGCCTCCCAGTTCAGCCAGTTCCATTGGCCGCGCAGAGCGGTGTTGCCGCCCCAGCCAGTCGCCGGGACGTCATATTGGTTGTTGGTCAACGTCGTGGAGGCGCGTGCCGTCGCGATGGAAACCGATGTGTTGGTGAGGCCGACATCGCGCACCCAGATTTGCGCGCGCCAGCCGAGATCGCTCGCGCTTTCGGGATGGGCGACGGTCAGGCTTCCGGTTACGCCATCGGCGGAAGACTCGGCGTTCACCAGTCCAGAATTGCGATCCTCATGATAGACGCCGACGCGCGCCGAGATCAGCGTGTTGGCTTCGGCATAAGTCTGGATGCGCAGCGAGGCGTTGCGCGCATCGAGCGTCAATGCATCGTCGGCAGGACCGCGCTGATCGCGATCGACCGGTACCCAGCCATTCGAAGACACCGCCGAAGCGCTCGCGAACAATTCGAAGCGGTCGATATCGACACCGCCGGACGCGGCGACGCGCGCCTGCCCGCCCGATCCGACTTCCGCATCGCCGGCGACGAGGCCATCCCCCTGTGCTTCACTGAGCGCGATCACGCCGGTGAGCGCGCCGGCGCCATAGGGACCGGCACCCGCGCCGCGTACGATTTCTGCAATATCCAAATCCTCGGCCGGAAGCGACGACCAGATCACCCAGTTTCCGAACGGATCGTTCTGTGGAACGCCATCCAGCGTGACGAGCGCCCTGCCTGCACCCGATGGTGCGATTGAGCGCAGTGAGACGCCCTGTGTCGTCGGGTTTGCGGACAGCGACGAGTCGCGGCGGAACAGCGACAGGCCGGGAACCTGCTTCAGCGCCGCATCGAGTTGCGGCTGCGCGCGCAACTGCTCTTTCGTGACTTTCACAACGGAGAATGCCTCGTTGCCGAGCGGATCGGGTGGCGTCGCGGTGACGACAACCGTTTCCACCTTGTCCGCGGCCCCAACCGGTGCGACGAAGCCGAACGCGAGAACGATTCCGCACGAGATGCGAATGCAGTTAAAACTTGTCACAATCCAACCCGCTTAAAATTTACTGCCCACGCAAGTTCCAAAGGCTACATTTTCAACCGGTCCGGCGCGAGGCCGTTATGAAATATTTCATCGCGATGAAGGCTCGCGGTCCTACCCTATCGACTTTGTCATGAACCTATCGCACCCTTCGAATCCTGCCTCAGAGGAGAGAGTTCATGGCGTCGTTCCGTCGGTTTCTGACTGGCATTGCCGCGCCCGCGGCGCTGGTTGCCGCGATCCAGGTCTCGGCTGCTGCCCAGATCGGATATCCGTTGCCGGAAGACAGTCTTGAGGTGAATGGCGTTCACCAGACCAAGACCTCGCATGTCGTGGTTCATGTGCCATTTATTGCGCCGCTTCCCGACAAGGGCGTTCACCCGCATGCGGCGCAGGGCTTGCAACGCCGATACGCAGGCGCGCCGATCGATGTGCTGCGCTACCACAACGACAATTATCCGACGGGTTGGAACCAGGCCGAGACGGACCTGACCCCCACGACCGTTCATTCCGCGAGCTTCGGCCTCCTCCAGACGCTGACTGTCGATGGCAACGTGCACGCGCAGCCGTTGATCGTGTCGAATTTCAAGATGCCCGATAACCAGTTTCACAATGTGCTGATCGTCGCGACCGGGCACGACACGGTTTATGCGTTCGATGCGCAGGACTATGCACTCCTGTGGAAGCGCAGCCTCGGCACGGCGCAACCCACAAACGATGTCGGCTGTAGCGACATCACACCCGAATACGGCATCGCCAGTACGCCGGTGATCGTGCGGCCGGATGCGGAAACGGCCACGATCTATCTCATAGCAGCAACGGAACCGGGAGCGCCTGGGTCTCTTTCATTTCACACCAAGATTCACGCACTCAACGTTCTGAACGGGCGCGATATCATGAAGGCGCGCGAAATCAATCCGCGTGGCGGGCTCGGCAGTGGCGAGGCGCTGCATTTCGATCCGCAGAATCAATGGAGCCGGGCGAGCCTCGCCTATGCCAACGGATCGATCTACGTTGGCATCGGTTCGCATTGCGACAACCAGCCAGGCAGCATTTCGGGATGGTTGCTACGTTACGATGCCTCAACCCTATCGCTCCAAAGTAAATTCAACACGATCGGGCATCCCGCCGGATATGAGTTGTCGAGCATCTGGATGAGTGGCTTCTCGCCCGCGATCAGCCCCGACGGCAGCAAAATCTATGCGGTCACCGGCAATGGCGATTTCGACCTCGACAAGAAGCGCACGAATTATGGCGAGAGCGTCCTCGGTCTGAGCAGCGACCTGAACAAAACGACTGTCGACTACTTCACGCCGCATGATTATGCCGGGCTGAACAATGGCGACACCGACTTCGGATCCGGCGGAGCGATGCTCATTCCCACCGTTAGCGGGCAGACTGCGCCGCCGATGCTTGTGGCGATGGGCAAGGCCTCGATCGCCTATCTTCTCAATGCCAATAGCCTGGGCGGGTTGGAGCAGACGGAGGGCACAGGTGGATTGCAACAGGTCGGCATCTCTTCCTGCTGGTGCGGCCCGGCCTATTACGTCGGACCGAGTGGCGGCGTGGTCTTCTATCAAGGCTACGGCGACGTGCTGAGAAGCTATGCGGTTGCGACGGGCGCTACGCCTTCGTTGACCCCGGTGCATCAGGGAACGACAAACGCCGGCTTCGGCGGCTCGTTCCCCGTCGTGTCCAGCAATGGAGCGACCGCGCATACTGGCGTCGTGTGGGTGCTGCGCCGCAACAGCACAATGCAGCTCGAAGCCTATGACGCCGAGACCCTGGGCGCGCCGATCTTCGCGGCAAACGCGGGCCACTGGTCGAACAGCCGAGGCAATTTCTCGAGCCCCCTCGTCGCGGACGGCCGCGTCTACGCTCCGGCCTACAAATCGGTGTCCGTATTCGGGTTGACGAACTAACCCTCTCGGTCATGGCCAAGACGCCAGAAGGGCTCGGATTTTCCGGGCCCTTCTGATTTTTGGTGCTCAGAATCTGGGCCTGAATCATTTTTGTACTTGATTTGTTCTAATCGCCCTGTATCTTCCTATTTATGACGATTGTCCTTGAGCGCACTGTCGATCCGGCTTTGGCCCGCGGGCGTGGGGCGCTGTCCAATGATGTCGGGCGCTATGAGCGCCAGACCCGGGTGCTAGTCGATGACGGCTGGGACGATGGCTGGCGCGACGACGATCTCTCGCCGCCGCCCCTGCGCACCGAAGTCATCCGCGACGCTACGCGCACGATCATCGCGCGCAACCAGTCGCCGGATATCTCCTTCGATCGCTCGATCAATCCCTATCGTGGCTGCGAGCATGGCTGCATCTATTGCTTCGCCCGGCCGACACACGCCTATCTCGGCATGTCGCCGGGAATCGATTTCGAGTCGCGCCTGTTTGCGAAGCCGAATGCGGCCGCCCTGCTCGCGAAGGAGCTTTCGGCGCCGGGCTATGTGCCGCGCACCATCGCCATGGGCACCAACACCGATCCCTATCAGCCGATCGAGAAGAAGATGCGCATCACGCGCTCCATCCTCGAAGTGCTGCGCGATTTCCGCCATCCGGTCGGCATCGTGACGAAATCGCCGTTGGTCCTGCGCGACATCGATATTCTGTCCGAGATGGCCGAGATGGGGCTCGCGAAAGTCGCGCTGTCGGTGACCACGCTCGACCGCAAGCTCGCGCGCATGATGGAGCCCCGCGCCGGGACGCCGCCGCGCCGGCTGCAGGCGATCAAGGGGTTGAGCGATGCCGGCATCCCAACGGCCGTGATGTTCGCGCCGGTTATCCCGGCTCTGAACGACAGCGAGTTGGAATCCGTGCTGTCAGCCGCCGCCGAATCCGGCGCGAAATCGGCCGGCTATGTGCTGTTGCGGCTGCCGCTGGAAATCAAAGATCTGTTCCGCGAATGGCTTGAGGGCAATGTTCCCGACCGCGCGAAACATGTGATGGCGCTGGTGCGCCAGATGCGGAACGGCAAGGACTATGACAGCCAGTGGCACACGCGCATGCGCGGAACCGGGCCCTATGCCGAGATGATCGCCAAGCGCTTTCAGCTGGCGGTGAAGCGCCACGGCTTCAACAAAAGTCCGCGGCCGATCGATTTAACCAAGTTCCGCAAACCGCCACGCGCGGGAGAACAGCTTTCCCTTTTGTGATAGGATGCCCGGGGCAAAGGGGTGTCATGAGCGAAGCGCCGAAGCGTATGTCCCAGGCCATGCGGCCGAGCGGGCGGGTGGGAAGAATATTCGGCTGGCTGATGGCGCGGTCGAACAAGGACTCCTATCGCTGGGCCGCGGAACAGCTACGCGCTTCAAAACCGAAAAGCCTGCTGGAGATCGGCTTCGGCACCGGTCACATGCTGGCGCTGGCCGCGAAGATTTTTCAGCCGGAACGTCTTGCCGGCGTCGATCCGTCCGAGCTGATGGTGGAGACGGCGCAGAAGCGCCTGCGAAGATTCCGCAAGAAGACGGCGCTCGATATCCGCCAGGGTGATGACATCACCCTTCCCGATGGTCCGTTCGACGCCATCGTTGCGCTGCATTCTTTTCAGTTCTGGACCAATCCCGATGCCGCGCTAACGCGCATCCGTACGCGCCTCGCGCCCGATGGACGCTTTGTCCTCGTCCTGCGCATCCATGCCAAACGTGCCGGCCGCAAGGTGCCGAACCCGCTCAGCCGCACAGGCAACGAGATCGCGGCAGCCTGCGAGGCGCTTGGCCGGGCCGGGTTCTCGATCGTCGGCATGCAGGGCATTTCCAGGACGTCCCAAGGCATCGTCGCTGTCCTGGCGTAATTATTTTCGGCCTCTGCATCCATTCGGCCCGCCACCGGCATCCAGTCATCGAAAGGGTGCAGACGATGGCTGTTTTTCCCGGTTTCGACGCAATGCTTGTGCTCTGGGGCATGGCCGTATTGGCTTACGCCGCGATCAGACATTTTTATTTTGACGGGACCTGCATCCAAATCGACCTGCCGCGGCATCGTGGCAGAGGTGCCGCCAACGGCGTACAAGGGGATTGAACCATGATGGTATTTCACGGAATGGAATCGACTCTGATCTTCTGGGGCGCGATCGTGCTGATCGTGGTTCTCGGCAACTACTTCCGCTACAAGAGTCAGTCCAGCCGTCACCGCGTCATAGAGGCGATGGTCCAGAAGGGGCAGCCCGTGCCTCCGGAACTGCTGGCGGGACGCGATCAATATTCCTACCGCTATCACAGCCCCATCCAGTCGGGCATTTTCCTGATGTGCATCGGTATCGCGCTCGCCGTGTTCTTCTGGGCGATGACCGGCGGCGGCAACTTCATGGATAGCAACGATCATATTCCGAACTGGCTGCCGGTGATCGGCATCTTCCCGTTCATGGTCGGCCTGGCGCGTTTCCTCGGCGGGCTGTTCGACAGGCCGCGCGATCCCAAGTGAGGCATGATGCTTCGTGGACATGACTCACGAAGAACTGACGCGACGGGCCGCGAGAGGGGACAGCGCGGCTTTCAGCGCGCTGGTGCGCGAGCACCAGTCGAAGATACGCGGCTTCCTCCGGCGGCTGACGCGCGGCGACGCGGCGCTGGCGGACGATCTGGCGCAGGAAACGTTTTTCGATGCCTGGCGGAAGATCGCGCAATACCGCGCGGAAGGCTCGTTCAGCAGCTGGCTCTGCGGCATTGCCTGGTCGCGCTTTCTGATGAACCGGCGCAAGCGCAGGGAAGAGCCATTGGAGGACGCGGACAACAATATCTCCTTCGATCCCGCACCAGCACATGCCGCGAAGCTCGATCTGGAAAAAGCGATGGCGCGGCTGGCGGCGCCGGAACGCGCGGCGCTCACTTTGTGTTATGCTCTGGGCCATTCGCATGGCGAGGCCGCGGAGATTTTGGAGCTGCCGCTCGGCACCGTGAAATCCCATGTGCTGCGCGGGCGGGAGAAACTGCAGGCCATGCTTGAGGCACCGGCATGATTGACGATCGCAACCTCGACGCCCTGCTCTCGGCGCCGCTTGCCGATGTGGCGGATGCTGGGTTCTCGGCACATGTCACGCGCCACATCGAACAGGACGCGATCTGGAGCGAACGTTTTGTCTGGGGCATTCCCGCCCTCGCCGCCTGCGCGCTGGCGCCATTCTTGCCGGTTCAGGAAATCACGCACACCTTCCTGCGTCTCGGTCCAGCCATTGCGGGTTCCGCAGCGCTATCGCTGGCAGCCGCGGCACTGGTGCTCACGATTTCCTTCGAGCAGCGCTTCCGCGATTGGCAATCCGCGCTATAAGGCGGCGTTCATCGCCCGAGAGCGTTTGCGTGCAGAAAATCGCCTATCGAGACATTCCCGGCAAAGGCCGCGGCGTGGTCGCCACGCAACCGATCGCCGCGGGCGAGACCATCGAAAGGTCTCCGGTCATTCCGCTCGCGATGAAGGACTCCGAGTGTCCCGGGCTGAACGATTATGCCTTTGCCTGGGGTGAGGACGTTCCCGGTTTCGAGCCCGGCAAGGAATGCGCGATCGCGCTCGGCTATATCGGGCTCTATAATCACTCGGACACGTCCAATGTCCGGCTCGAGCGCCACTACGGCGACAACGAGATGAGCATCCACGCCTTGCGCGACATTGCGGCCGGCGAGGAACTCACAATCAATTACGACGTGCCCCTGTGGTTCGCAGCGGCGTGAGATGTGCATAAATTCGCCGCTGCCCTTTCACCTCGCTTCGTTCTGCTAATATTCGCGCATGCCGCATTACATCTACGAGTCACGCGTGCTGAAGACGATGCCGGGGCCTGTTGCCGGTGTGGATGAAGCGGGGCGTGGCCCGCTCGCGGGACCTGTCGTGGCGGCTGCCGTCATCCTCAATCGCAAGCGGATGCCAAAGGGCCTGAACGATTCCAAGCAGCTCACGCACGAAGCGCGCGAAGAGTTATTTCCGCAGATCATGGAACTTGCCATTGCCGTGGGCGTCGGCGAAGCAAGCGTCGACGAGATCGACCTCATCAATATCCGCCAGGCGACGCATCAGGCGATGGCTCGCGCCGTTCGCGCGCTGCATATCGCAGCGGCCTTTGCGCTGGTGGACGGCAACGACGCACCGTCCCTGCCCTGTCCCTGCGATACGCTGGTGGACGGCGATGCGCGCTCGGTTTCCATTGCTGCCGCGTCGATCATCGCCAAAGTCACACGTGACCGGATGATGATGGCGCTCCATGACGAACACCCCCACTACGGCTGGATCACCAACAAGGGCTACGGCACGGAGGAGCATCTTCTGGCACTTGGCCGCCACGGCGTGTCTCCGCACCATCGCCGCAGCTTCGCGCCGGTTCACAACATCTTGTGGGCAAAAAAATCGGAAGACTCGATTTTGTGTTGTGAGCCAATTGAGGATTCAAGCGTAACGCTTTGACTCTTCAAGACTCTTGACCTGTGAGTGACGACGAATCACTGTCCGCCCTTCTGTGGATAAACGGGCGGGACATGACCAATCTCAAACTGGACGTTGTGATTCAGGGCGACTGCATCCAGGCGATGCGCGACCTGCCCGAGGGCTGCGCCGACCTCGTCTTCGCCGACCCGCCCTACAATCTCCAGCTCAAGAACGAACTCCGCCGTCCCGACAATTCGAAGGTCGATGCCGTCGATGACAACTGGGACCAGTTCGGCAGCTTCGCCGAATACGACAAGTTCACCCGCGAGTGGTTGGCCGCCGCGAAGCGCGCGCTGAAGGACACTGGCGCGCTGTGGGTGATCGGCTCCTATCACAACATCTTCCGGGTCGGCACGATCCTGCAGGACCTCGGCTTCTGGATCCTGAACGACGTCGTCTGGCGCAAGACCAATCCGATGCCGAATTTCCGCGGCCGCCGCTTCACCAATGCGCATGAGACGATGATCTGGGCAACCAAAAGCGCCAAGCAGGTCTATACCTTCAATTACGAAGCCATGAAGGCGCTCAACGACGATCTGCAGATGCGTTCGGATTGGACGCTACCGATCTGTTCCGGCAACGAGCGGCGGAAGGATGAGAAGGGCGAGAAGGCGCACTCGACACAGAAGCCGGAAAGCCTTCTCCATCGCGTGATCGTGTCATCGACGAGGCCCGGTGATGTGGTGCTCGATCCCTTCTTCGGTTCCGGCACCACCGGCGCGGTGGCGAAGCGTCTCGGCCGCCACTTTATCGGCATCGAGCGCGAGGCCGATTATGTGAAGGTCGCGCGCCGCCGCATCGCCGAAGTCGTTCCCGCCGATCCCGAAGCCATCGAGGTGACGCGGTCCAAGCGCGCCGAACCGCGCATTCCTTTCGGCATGGTCGTCGAACGCGGATTGCTCAAGCCCGGCCAGACACTGCGCGACATGCAGAAGCGCCATGCCGCGAAAGTCCGCGCGGATGGAACCCTGGTATGCGACGGCGCGTCGGGCTCGATTCACCGCATGGGTGCCCATGTGCAGCGACTGGACGCGTGTAACGGTTGGACGTTCTGGCATTTCGAGTATAACGGCTCGCTGATCTCGATCGATGTGCTGCGGCAGCAGCTGCGCGCCGACCTCGTATGAAGGCAATGAAGGCAACCAACTTCCTCTTTCTGCTTGCGGTCGCGCTTTCAATAGCGTCCTGCGGCATCCTCCATCAGCCGGACCCGATCCTCGGCGACCATAAAGTGACATATATTCTCGGCGATCACCGGCCGGACCAGATCCTTCCCGGCGATGCCGTGACGACGAAGAAACAGGCAATCCAGCTTGCGATGAAGAACTGCCCGCCCGCGAAGCGCGATGCCGATATGAGCTTCTGGGATGCGCATATCGAGGGGAATTCGTGGCTCGTCTATTACGAGCACAACACCGATTACGTTTCGGCCAAGATCAACAAGAGCAACGGCGCATTCGAGGATTGTCAGGTCAACGATCAGGACGAATAGCGACGATCTTGCGCATCGCGGTCGGTAGCGCAACGGTCGAAATATCCCTCACCCAAACCACACTTGTCATCCCCGGCGAGGCGTGCGCCAGCACGCCGAGGGAAGGGGACCCAGCTTGTGACGGATCGCGGCTTTTCGAGACCTGGGTCCCCTTCCCCTCGCGACGCTGCGCGTCGCTCGGCCGGGGATGACAAAGATGGATGCGGGAAGGACGGTGCTCCACTTCCGTTTCGTAGACCTCGATCTCCAGCTCGAAATGCGTGAAGCCGTGGCGGACTATGCCGACGCGCTTCTTCCAATCCGCTTTGAACGGCGCCTGCTTCAGCGCTTCGCCTTTTGACGGGAAGTTGTCGGTCCATGGACCGAGCGGCGGCTGCATCATTCCACCCAGCAATCCTTTTTCGGGCCGCCTTACCAAAAGCACAGCGCCTTTCGCATCGCGCACTACGAAGGCCGCGCCGCGCCTGACCGGGCGCAAAGGCTTTGCGCCCTTCACCGGCAGCCGTTCCTGGATGCCCTGCTTGCGCGCCTCGCAATCGTCGAACAGCGGGCAACTCATGCAGGCGGGCCGCTTCGGCGTGCAGATCGCGGAGCCGATATCCATCAGCGCCTGCGCGAAATCGCCGGCGCGCTTTTGCGGAACGAGAGATTGTCCGAAGACGCGGATTTTCTTCTTCGCTTTGGGCAGCGGCTCCTGCACAGCAAATAAGCGCGCGATCACGCGCTCGGCATTGGCATCCATTGCCGCTTCGGGAAGGCCGTAGGCAATCGCCGCGATCGCGCCGGCGGTGTAGGCGCCGACACCCGGCAATGCCCGCAATCCTTCCATCGTGTCCGGAAACACGCCGCCGAGATCGTTGGCGACGACCTGCGCCGCCTTGTGCAGATTCCGCGCGCGCGCGTAGTAGCCGAGCCCGGCCCATTCGGTGAGCACATCGTCGAGCGGCGCTTTCGCCAGCGCTTTCACATTGGGCCAACGCGCGAGGAATTTCCGGTAGTAGCCCGCCACGGCTTGCACGGTCGTCTGCTGCAGCATGATTTCGCTCAGCCAGACGCGGTAGGGATCGGCACGGTCGCCCTTCTTTGCCCGCCACGGCAGGGCACGGGCGTGCCTGTCGTACCAGGCAAGCAGGCGTGCCGATGGGCTTTGCGTCGGATTTCGTCTTGGCGGCATACTCCCACCATGGCCGAAACGCGCAAAAACAAACAACAGCCGGATGCCCCGCTGCCACGGCGCGGCTGGGCGACGGCGCTGGGCAGCGAGACGACCATCAGCGCGCAGATGGCATTCGCCCGCGCCGGCTTCACGGACCCGACCCTGGTGCTGCGCTGGGACGAGATCGCGGGGAGCGAAACTGCGGCCGTGGCCCGGCCGGTCAAGCTGAGCGACGGACCGTCAGGCGGCGTGCTGACCCTGAAAGCCGAGCCAGGCGCAGCAGTGTTTCTGCAGCATGAAAGCCGGTCCCTATGCGAACGAATCAATGCTTATCTGGGCCGGCCGGCGGTGACGCGGCTGCGCTTTGTTCAGGGGGCGGTTCTACGGCGCACCAAACCGGCCCCCCACCGCCCGCCCACCGGCCCGGTTCCGCCCTCGGACCCAGCACAGAAATACCAGGGTTCAGAAGGACTTCGGGAGGCGCTCCTAAAGCTCGCCCGCAGTCGCCGGAGCGATCCTTAACGCCGGCAACATTGAAGGAAACCGGGACCTCTGCCACAAGCAGGCGGTCATCTCGAAGGAGTAAGCCCTGTGTCGCGGAATCAGCTGATTATCGTGGTCGTTGCCGCCGTCATCCTGATCGGCGCGGTCGTGGCCTATTATCTATGGCCGTCGAGCGGTGGTTCGACCCTGGCCGCGATTCCAGCGGACGGTAGCGGCGGCTCGGGGTATGCGCTCACCGCGGACGACCACACCATGGGAAATCCCAAGGCCAAGGTTGTGCTGATCGAATATGCCGCGCCGACCTGCCCGCATTGCGCGCATTTCGACGAGACGGTCTTTCCGCAGCTCAAACAAAAGTACATCGACACAGGCAAAGTGTACTACGTCTTCCGAGTCTTCCCGCTGCACCCCTCCGATGGCGCCGCCGAAGCGATGGCGGTTTGCCTGCCCAAGGACCAGTATTTCAACTTTATCGAGCTGATGTTCCGGGGTCAGCAGGACTGGGACTGGGAGTACCACACGACAGACGCCACACCATTCGATGTTCACGGCGGTCTTGTAAAGATGGGCCGAATCGCCGGAATGACTCCGGAGCAGGTCGACAAATGCATCGGCGATAAAGCTGTGCAGGACCACGTCAACAAGGTCGCAATGGATGGCCAGACACGGTACAGCATCACGGGCACGCCGACCTTTGTCGTCAACGGCGTCGTGCACACCGATGTCACCGACTGGACGGTCATGCAGTCGACATTGGACGCTCAACTCGCCGCGAAGTAAGGCGGTCTCACAGCGCAAGGTGGCGCGCGTTCGTTGAAGTTCACACGGCTCAGACTTTCCGGTTTCAAATCCTTCGTCGAGCCGACGGAGCTTCATATCGAGCCGGGGCTGACGGCGATCGTCGGCCCGAACGGTTGCGGCAAGTCGAACCTGTTCGACGCGCTGCGCTGGGTCATGGGCGAGACGCGTCCGACGTCCGTGCGCGGCTCGGAGATGGACGATGTGATCTTCGCGGGAAGCGCCGGCCGCCCCGCGCGCAACGTCGCGGAAGTCACCGTCATCGTCGACAATGCCGACCGCAGCGCCAATGCGCCCTACAATGATTGCGAGACGATCGAAATCTCGCGGAAGATCGAACGCGAGGCCGGCTCGGTCTATCGCATCAACGGCCGCGACGTCCGCCAGCGCGACGTCCAGATATTCTTCGCCGACGCATCGTCGGGCGCATCGTCCACCGCGTTCGTGCGCCAGGGCCAGATCGGCATGCTGGTCAGCGCGAAGCCGCTGGCGCGCCGCGCGATCCTCGAAGAAGCCGCCGGTATCGCCGGTCTTCATCAGCGCCGCCATGAAGCCGAACTCCGGCTCAAGGCTGCCGAAACCAACATGGCGCGGCTTGATGACATCATCCGCGAGGTTGAAAGCCAGGTTCAGAGCCTGAAGCGTCAGGCGCGTCAGGCATCGCGTTACAAGAATCTTTCCGGCCATATCCGCAAGGCGGAGGCGCTCGCCCATTATCTGCGCTGGACTGCCGCCGAGTTGCGCTCGCGTGCAGCCGAGGAAGCACTCGCCGTTGCGGCCGGTGCTGTTGGCGACTGTTCAGGACGTGCGGCGCAAGCATCCGCGGTTCAGGCCGAAGCGGCGAGTTGTCTGCCGCCCCTGCGCCAGACCGAAGCGGAGAAGTCCGCCGCGTTGCATCGCCTGATCGTCGAACGCGAAGCGCTCGATGCAGAAGAAGTGCGTGCGCGCGACAATGCCGAAGGCCTGCGCTTGCGCATCGTTCAGACGACGCAGGATACCGAGCGCGAACAGGCACATGACCACGACGCCCAAAGTGCGCTCGCCACGCTGGCGCAGGAAGCGGACGAACTCGAATCTGCCTCGGCGCGCATGGACCAAGAACTCACTGATGCGGATCGGCACGCTGCAGCGTTGAACGAAGCACTCGCGGAATGCGAGCGCATGCTGGAGCGCTTGACCGCCGAACTCGCGGAATGGAACGCGGCGAAAGCCAGTCACGAACGGGCACGCGAAGTCGCGTCCGCTCTCGTCGAAACCAGTTCGTACCAGTTGGGCGAAGCCAAGGCACGCCTCGATCAGGCGATGGAAGGCGCGCTCGAAACGCCGGACGTGCTTCTGGCGCAATCCGCGACCGAGCAGGCGCGCGGCCTCGCGCAGATGGCGCGCGATGCGCTGACCGCCGCGCGGCAGGCTCTCGACGATGCCGAGGGTGCTGAGAAAGAAGCGCGCAAACCGCTAGAAGCCGCGGAACGTGACGTGCAGATGCTGTCGGCGGAAGCGAAGGCCCTAGCCGATCTGCTTCAGCCCGAAGGACAGGGCTTGTGGCCGCCGATGGTCGATGCCGTCACGGTTCAGCCCGGCTATGAAGCGGCACTTGCGGCTGCACTCGGCGACGATCTTCAGGCGCCGCTCGACGAAGCCGCGCCGCATCACTGGCGCGATCTCGGCGATTTCGAAACCAGCTTCGAGCTTCCGGAAGGCGCCAAGCCTCTCAAGGATTTCGTCAAGGCGCCAACGGCGCTCGACCGCCGCCTGAACATGACCGGCGTCGTGTTCCCGGATCAGGGCGCGAAGCTGCAGAACAATCTGAAGCCCGGTCAGCGACTGGTGTCGCCGCGCGGCGATCTATGGCGCTGGGACGGCTACGCGGCGTCCGCCGATGCGCCCTCTCCTGCCGCCGCCCGCCTGACTCAGCGCAATCGCCTTGCCGAATTGGAAACGCAAATTCTTTCGGCGAAAGAACTGCGCGCGGAAGCGTTTGCGGCTTATTCCGCCGCCAAGGCTGCTGCCGATGCCGCGCGCGAAGCGGAACTGCTTGCCGAGCACGAAGACCGCAAGACCGAGCGCGGACTGATCGAAGCCCAGGACGATGCGGCCCGCACCGCGCGCGCCGCAGCCGAACGCGCGTCGCGTCTGGCATCGCTGGAAGCGGAAATACGCAGGCTTGCCGCCGCGCGCGATGCGGCGCAGGAAGCCGAGCAGCAGGCGACGAACGCCCTTGCCGAACTCGGTGACGGGCAAGCGCTCGCGCTGTCTGCCGCCGAGATGCGCCAGAGCACCTCGGAAGCCCGCATCGCCAGCAGCGAAGCCAGAGCTGCCGTCGAAGGATTGAAGCGCGACCGCGAAAGCCGCGAGCGCCGCCTCGCCGCCATCGCAGATGAGCGTGCGCGCTGGCAGGCGCGCCGCGATGCCGCCGCTACGCAGATCGACGAACTTAATCGCCGCCACGGCGAACTCAACGAAGCGCTCGTCGCTGCTGAAGCCGTGCCGCAGGCGATTGCCGAGAAGCGTAATGCCCTGCTCGACACGATCGGCGCCGCCGAGCGTGCCCGCAACGAAGCAGGCGATGCTCGCGCGCAGGCCGAAGCGGTTCTCGCCGAAGCCGACAAGCACGCCAAGGCCGCCGACGCGGCACTCTCTGCCGCCCGCGAAGAACGCGCGCGCGCGGAAGCGGTTCTGGAATCCGAGAGCTCGCGCATGGGCGAGCTGCGCGAGCGCATCCGCGACGAACTCGACATCGCACCGAACGAACTTGCCGAGCGCGCCGAACTCAAGGACGAGCAGGAACTGCCGCCACTCGATCAGGCCGAGAAGCGCGTCGAGAAACTCAAGCAGGAACGCGAACAGCTCGGCGGCGTGAACCTGCGCGCGGAAGAGGAAGCGGCGGAGCAGGAGCAGCGCCTGACGACGCTGATCACCGACCGTGACGACCTCACCGGTGCCATCGACCGTCTGCGCCGCGGTATCCAGACGCTCAACCGCGAAGGCCGCGAGCGCCTGCTCGAATCCTTCGAGAAGGTGAACAAGAATTTCCAGGAGCTGTTCACCAAGCTGTTCGAAGGCGGCGAAGCGCGCCTCACCTTCACGGAGTCCGAGGATCCGCTGGAAGCCGGCCTCGAAATCTTCGCGCGTCCGCCGGGCAAGCGTCTCCAGTCCCTCGCTTTGCTCTCAGGTGGCGAACAGGCGCTGACCGCCATGGCGCTGATCTTTGCCGTGTTCCTGGTGAACCCGGCGCCCGTCTGCGTGCTCGACGAAGTGGACGCCCCGCTCGACGACGCCAATGTCGAACGCTTCTGCAACCTGCTCGACCAGATGACCGAGCTCGCGAACACCCGCTTCCTGGTCATCACCCACCACGCGCTGACCATGTCGCGCATGCATCGCCTGTTCGGCGTGACCATGACGGAGCGCGGCGTCAGCCAGCTGGTTTCGGTGACTTTGGCCGAGGCGGAACGAGTCGCTGCGGAGTAAATGACTGAGCGTTCGCGCATTTCGCCGCGGACGCAATTTTATAAGCGCAATCATCCACTTAGAACGCTTCTAGTGTTCTTGACATAATATTACCCCCTCCCTATGGTCCGCGCGCTTTCGACAGGCCCGAAAGCCATCCAGCGAGTGCGCGATGAGCCCTTCCGAGCCTAAGGATTTGCGCGAGTTGGGTGACCGGCTCGAGGCAGCCACACGCCGGAATGCGGAGCGCAGCAAGGGACCGCCGCCGACATCGCTCGGCATCGCGTTCCGGTTCTCGACGGAGATGGTTGCGGCGCTGATCGTCGGGGGCGGCATGGGGTATGGGATCGACTGGCTTGCCGGCACGAAGCCCATCTTCCTGATCATATTTTTCGTGCTGGGCGCGGCGGCGGGTATCCGCAATGTGCTTCACGCGGCAAAAGAACTGAACGCCGAAATGGCGGCGAAGAGTGGAGACGACGCGTCGTGAAAATGGATCCGATGCATCAATTTGCGGTCGAACCGCTTTCGGCGCATCCGCTCCTACAGATCGCGGGGCATCCGATCTATTTCACCAACCAGGCGCTCTGGATGTTCATCGTGGTCGGCGTGATCTCGCTGTTCATGGTGATGGCGACGTCGCGCCGCGCGCTTGTCCCAGGCCGCATGCAGTCGATGGCCGAAATCTCCTACGAATTCGTCGCCAACATGATCGGCACCGCGACGGGTGAAGACGGCTTGCGCTTCTTCCCGTTCGTCTTCACGCTTTTCATGTTTGTGCTGTTCTCGAACTTCCTCGGCCTTCTGCCCGGCTCGTTCACGGTGACAAGCCAGATCGCCGTGACCTTTGCCCTTGCCGCATTCGTCGTGTTACTCGTGATCGTCACCGGCTTCATCAAGCACGGCATCGGCTTTCTCAAGCTGTTCGTGCCGAAGGCGCCCCTGCTTCTTCTGTTCCTGCTCGTGCCGATCGAGGTGATCTCTTTCCTCACCCGGCCGATCAGCCTCTCGGTGCGTCTGTTCGCCAACATGCTGGCCGGTCACACGATGCTCAAGGTTTTCGCGAGCTTTGTGATCATGCTCGGCGGCGCCGGCGGCGTTCTCTCCGTGCTCTCGATCGCGCCGTTCGCGCTGATCGTCGCGATCACCGCCCTCGAACTTCTCGTTGCGTTTCTTCAAGCTTACGTCTTCGCCATCCTGACCTGCATCTATCTCGGCGAAGCCCTGCATCTACACGACAACCACTGAACATCAAAAAGGGACTAAGACTATGGAACTTGCTGCGGCAAAAATGATCGGCGCGGGCCTCGCTTGTATCGCGCTTGTAGGCGCCGGTATCGGCATCGGCAATGTGTTCGGCAGCTACCTCGAAGGCGCGCTGCGCAACCCGGGCGCCGCGGCCACGCAGACGACCAACCTGCTCCTCGGCTTCGCGCTGTGCGAAGCGACTGGCCTGTTTGGCCTCGTGATCGCGCTCATCATCCTGTTCACGTAAAATGCAGGACGCGCCTCCCATAACAGCAACGACGGAAGCCCCCACCAAATCGGGCGGCTTCCCTCCGTTCGACCAAACGTGGTTCCCGAGCCAGATATTCTGGCTCGTGATCGCGATGGTCATGCTGTTTGTCGTGATGTGGCGCTTTGCCGGCCCGCGCATCAAGGGCACGCTTTCCGAGCGCCGCGATCTCATCCACAAGGAGATCGAGACCGCTCAGGAGAACAAGCGCAAGGCGGAAGCCGCGACGGTGGCTTACGAGACGCCACTTTTCGAAGCGCGCGAGCGGGCGAAGGCAATGAACAACGAATACCGCGACAAGGCCGCTGCCGACGTAAAGAAGGCGGAAGTTGCGGCGGACGCCAGCGCCGAGAAAGCGACGACAGAAGCCGAAGCGCGCCTCGCCAAAGTCCGCGCCGAGGCGAAGGCGCATATCGTCGACGCCGCCAAGGATGCGACGATCGAGATCGTCTCGCGCCTCACCGGCGAGCGCATCTCGGATGCCGATGCGGCCGCGGCCGTCCGTTCGGCGCAGGGAGGTTGAGCTCATGGAACTCCTGAAAGAGACCGACTTCTGGGAAGGCCTTGGCCTGGTCATCGTGATCGGCCTGATCCTGTGGCAGGGCGTGCCGGCGATGATCGGCAAGATGCTCGACGCCCGCGCCGCCGCCATCCAGAACGAACTCACACAGGCCAAAAAGCTTCGCGAAGACGCGGAGGCCGTCCTCATCCGCTACACCGAGCGCGCCAGCCATGCGCAGGCGGAAGCGCAGACGATCCTCAATCAGGCCAAGGAAGAAGCCGAGCGCTTCGCGAAGGAATCCGAGGCGCAGCTCAAGGCTCTGATCGCACGCCGCGAGCGCCAGGCACAGGACCGCATCGCCCGCGCCGAAGCAGCCGCCATGGCCGAAATCCGCTCCATGGCCGCCGATGCCGCCATCGGAGCCGCTTCCAAGATCATCGCCGCCCGGCTCGACGACCAGAAAGCCGGCGCGCTGATCGATGGCAGCATCAAGGACCTCGGAAGCAAGCTGAACTAAGCCGCCTGTCTGACCTCGCCGACTCGGCCCATATTCGGAGCGGGATACGCGTGGGGCCTTTCATGAAGCACTTCGTTGTGACCGCGCTGGCGGCGAGCTTGTTGCTGTCGGCCTGCGGAACACAGAGCCATATCGCCGACGAACTCACCACCTTCAATGAGGCCCAGCAGAAGGGTACCGCACAACTCGTCCTGCTGAACGTCTTGCGCTCGCGCGAGCGGCAGCCCCTCGCCTATTCGCATTTCGACGTGCTGCGCGGCGGAATCAGTGGGAGCACATCGACGGCGCTCTCCGTGCCGTTCGGACCGGGGGCCGCAGCGAACGCGCTGGCAACCGGCATCGGCATCACGCCGGGTGTGTCGCAAGACATCAAGCCCCAGGACGATCAGGATTTCTATCGCGGAATCCTCGCGCCGGTCAGCGCCGAGACCTGGGCGCTGTATCAGGATCAGAACTGGGCGTCCGACCTGCTGTTCCACATGTTCGTGGAATATATCCGCCTCAGCCGAAGCGACTACGATACGATCTTCGCGGAGACGCTGGCACTCTGCGACCGCCATGGCGACATCCCCGACATCGCGGATTCCTGTTCAGGTCTCGCGCAGAAGAACGCCCAGATCCAGGCGCTACCGAAATGCGTCCCGGATACGTATCTTCTGAACGGAAAGACGCTGCTCCAGCTTCTCAACGATCCCGGCGACCGCTGCCGTCAGCTGCAATACGACACACTCACAGAGGCGATGACCATCCTCGGCTTCCACATTGCTCAATCGACAACCAAGACGGATGTAGGCCCTGCCCTGCCGGTAGCATCATTCCACGACACGACATGGCCCTTCGCGCTCAAAGGCTCCAACGTAGAGATAGCAGGCTCAGGGAGCGCCTATCAGTTCAAGACGGTATCGAAGGACTACACAGTCGCGCTCAGCAACATGCCCTGCGCCGGCACCGCGAACATCGCCGTCGCCGCAACCTCGGAAATCACATCGCAGATCAACGCTCTGAAAAGCAACGATAAGGCGGGTCGCGATTGCGCGGCGGTGCATCCGCTGAACATCGGCATCACCACGCGCTCGCCCGACGGAATGCTCTATTACATGGGCGAGGTCGCACGCGCATTGCTGCCGTTACAGGCGGGACGGCCATCTCAGGCCGTTACGCTGCGCGGCGACAACGGCCAGCCGGTGGCGCTTCTGTCGCTGGTCGAGGGCGATCTTTCTGACGCCGCTGTCAGGGTCGATTATCGCGGAACGACCTACAGCGTGCCGCGCGATGGCGACCACATCACCATGCAGGCCTTCGAATTGCTGGAGCAGGTCTTTGCGCTCTACAATCGCGCCTCATCAACGCCATCGACGACGGCCGTGACGGTGGTGCCGTAGCTATTTCGCGTCCGGCAACATCGTTCGAATGTGCAGTTCCTTGAGCTGGCGTTCCGAGGCTTCGTTCGGCGCGTTCATCATCAGATCCTGCGCCTGCTGGTTCATCGGGAACATGGTGACTTCGCGCAGGTTTTCCTCGCCCGCGATCAGCATGACGATACGGTCGATGCCCGGCGCCGTGCCGCCATGCGGTGGCGCGCCGTAGCGGAACGCATTCAGCATGCCGGCGAATTTGATCTCGGTCTCTTCGCGCGCATAGCCCGCGATCTCGAACGCCTTGAGCATCACTTCCGGATCGTGGTTTCGGATCGCGCCGGACGACAGCTCGATGCCGTTGCAGACGATGTCGTACTGGAACGCCTTCAGGCCCAGGATCGTGTCTCCGTCAGCCTTGTCGAGGGCGAGGAATTTCGACTTCTCGTATTGCGGCATGGAAAAGGGATTGTGCGAGAAATCGATGCGCTTCTCGTCCTCGTTCCACTCATACATCGGGAAATCGACGATCCAGCAGAAACGGAATTCCTTTTCATTGATCAGCCCCAGATCGCGGCCGAGACGCGTGCGCGCATAACCTGCCAGATTGGCGGCGCGGTCCGCCTTTGCATCGGCTGAGAAGAACACGGCGTCGCCGGGCTTCGCGCCGCACTTGGCCACCAGCGCCTGAAGCGCCGCCGGTGGCAGGAACTTCGCAATCGGGCCCTTTCCGCCCTCGCCTTCGAGCACGATGTAGCCGAGGCCCGACGCTCCCATCTCGCTCTTGGCCCAGCCGTCGATCTTGTCGAAGAACGAACGCGGCTGGCTGCCTGCACCGGGCGCCGGGATCGCGCGCACGGTCTTGCCCTTGAACGCCTTGAACTCGACATCGTGGCGCGCGAACACGTCGCTGACATCGGCGATGACGATCGGATTGCGAAGGTCTGGCTTGTCGTTGCCGTATCTCAGCATCGAGTCCTGATAGGTGATGTGCGGGAATTTCGCGGGCCCGCAGTCGCGGCCGTCGGCGAACTCGCTGAATACGCCGTGCAGCACCGGCTCGACCGCCGCGAACACGTCGTCCTGCGTCACGAAGCTCATCTCGAGATCGAGCTGATAGAACTCGCCCGGCGAACGGTCCGCGCGCGCGTCCTCGTCGCGAAAGCACGGCGCGATCTGGAAGTAGCGGTCGAACCCCGCCACCATGATGAGCTGCTTGAACTGCTGCGGCGCCTGCGGCAGCGCGTAGAACTTGCCGGGATGGAGGCGCGACGGCACCAGGAAGTCGCGCGCGCCTTCCGGCGACGACGCGGTCAGGATCGGCGTCTGGAATTCCGTAAATCCTTGCTCGATCATCCGTCTACGGATGGACGAGATCACCTTCGAGCGCAGCGTGATGTTGCGATGGATCTTCTCGCGGCGAAGATCGAGGAAGCGGTATTTGAGGCGCGTCTCCTCCGGGTATTCGAGATCGCCAAATACCGGCAGCGGCAATTCCTGCGCCTGACCCTGCACGGCAACGCTGTCGATGCGCAGTTCTACCTCGCCGGTCGGCATATCCGGATTCACGGTTTCCGGCGTGCGCGCCACGAGCCTGCCGGTAAACGTCAGCACCCATTCGGAACGCGCACGATCCGCCGCGGCAAATGCTTCAGCCGCATCCGGGTCCACGACGCATTGCGTGATGCCGTAATGGTCGCGCAAATCGATGAAGATCAGCCCGCCATGGTCGCGGCGGCGATTCATCCAGCCGGAGAGCCGGACGGTCTGGCCGACATGCGCCTTGCGCAATTCGCCGCAGGTATGGGTGCGATAGGCGTGCATGACGAGAAAACTTTCAAAATTCGGCCGAATCCGGGGCGTATGTGGCGAACGGACCCCCGCTTAGTCAAGGGTGGCTTTCCTCCGGGCCAAGGCCGCGTAAGCTTCGGCAAAACAACGGGATTCTCAGATGCTCTTGCTCCGTTCCGCCGCTTTTGCTGCCCTCCTCGTCATAGGTGCTCAGCCGACGTTCGCCGCGGACAAGCCGCACAATGTTCTGATCTTCGTCGCCGACGGTCTTCGCTATGTGAGCGTGACGCCGAAGAGAGCGCCGACCATGTGGCGGATCAAGAGCGAGGGCGTCGACTTCACCAACAGCCATTCGCTCTATCCGACGATCACGACGGTGAACGCCTCGGCTATCGCAACCGGCCACTACATCGGCGACACCGGCAATTTCGGCAACGCGATTTTTTCCGGCTTCGGAACGCCACCGGTCATCGGCTTCGAAGATGATGTGGCGCTGGGTGAGATGAATGAGCATTTCGACGGCAACTATCTCAACGAGACCTCGCTGATTGCGGCCGCGCGCGGGGCCGGCTTCGCGACCGCAATCATGGGCAAAGTTGGGCCGACATCGATCCAGGACGTCACGCAGCGCGACGGCAAGGGCACCATCGTCATCGATGATGCGTTCAACACCAAAGACGGCATTACGGTCGCGCCCGACGTTCTCGATGCGATCAAGGCAGCAGGCCTCGATGCAACCGCGCCAAAAACGGAAGCGCCGAACAACAAGCAGCAGCAATACATGATTTCAGTTGCGACGAAGGTCGTGCTGCCGAAGCTCGCCGTTTCGGGCAAGCCGTTTGCAATGCTCTATTGGTCGCGCGATCCCGACATGAGCCAGCATGTCCAGAAAGACTCCTCCATCAATGGGCCAACCGGACAGGCCGGCATCAAGGATGCAGATGAAACCCTTGCCGCCCTGCTCGCATGGCTGAAAGAAAACAAACTCGACAGGACAACCGATGTGTTCGTCACCGCCGATCATGGCTTCTCGACCATCGACAACCGCGACACCTCGGGTGCGGAACGTCCACCCAGATTTCTTGCCGCCGATCTCGGCAAGGCTCTCGATCTGACGGTGACGAAAGGTGCAGCGCTTGGAAACGATCCTGCGCACCCAGATGTTCTGGTGGTACCGAATGGCGGCTCTGATCTGATCTATCTCTTCGCCGGCGATACCAAGGCGCGGGCCGCGCAAGTGGTCGATAGCCTGACAAAACTGGATTACATCAGCGGTGTGTTCGTGAATGACGATCTGGGCGACATTCCCGGCAGCCTGCCAATGAGCACGATCAACTGGCGCGGGACCGCGATCACGCCGCATCCTTCGATCGTGGTGAGCTTCGCCTCGCATCTCATCAAGGGCTGCAAGCCGGAACTCATGTGCGCCGCGGAGGCAGCCGACACGCCACTCACGACCGGTCAAGGGATGCATGGGACGTTCAGCCGCGCCGATACGCGCAACTTCATGGCCGCGATCGGCCCCGACTTCAAAAGCCGTTTCGCCGACAAGGCGCCGATCAGTAATGCGGATATCAACCCAACGCTGGCCCGGATCATGGGGCTGCATATTCAGCCCAAGGGCGGCCTCATCGGGCGACCGGTCACAGAAGCCCTAGCGGGTGGGAAGACGGTCGCTTTCAGCCATAAGCGCCAAGCCTCGGCGCCAGCCGCCAATGGCCAGAAGACGGTGCTGGACTATCAGAGTGTCGGCCAGACCCTGTATTTCGACGCCGCCGGGTTCCCGGGCCGCACGGTGGGGCTTTCAGGGCATTAAATCCCTGCGGGAACGATCCGAATCCGCTATAGCCAATCGATGCGGATCATCGAAAACACGACGGATTTACGCGCGCTCATCGCGGAGATGTCGGGGGCGGCCTATGTCGCGCTCGACACCGAATTCATGCGCGACCAGACCTACTGGCCGAAGCTCTGCCTCATCCAGATCGCGGTGCCGGGCTCCGATGCGATCATCGATCCGCTGGCTGACGGCATTGACCTCACTCCATTCTACGATCTGCTGAAGCAGCTGCATATCGTGAAGGTGCTCCATGCCGCGCGGCAGGACATCGAGATCTTCTGCCAGCAAGGCGGCGTGGTCCCCGCGCCCCTGTTCGACACCCAGATCGCGGCCATGGTCTGCGGCTTCGGCGACGCGGCGTCGTATGAGACGCTGGCGCGCAAGATTGCCAAAGTCGAAATCGACAAATCGGCGCGCTACAGCGATTGGAGTCATCGGCCGCTCAACAAGCGGCAGCTCGAATACGCGCTGGCCGACGTCACCCATCTGCGCACCATCTATGAGTCGATGACGAAGACGCTGGCGCGCACCGGCCGCGCGGCGTGGGTGGAAGAAGAGATCGCGGCGCTCAGCGATCCCGCACTCTACAAGCTCGATCCGACAGATTCCTGGAAGCGTCTGAAGCCTCGCACCAGCAACAAGCGCTTCCTCGCCATGCTGGCCGCAATCGCCGAATGGCGCGAGCGTGAAGCGCAGACGCGCGATATTCCACGCGGCCGCGTGCTCAAGGACGAAGCCCTCACAGAGATCGCCGCCCATCCGCCTGAGAATGCGGAAGGGCTGGAACGCATCCGCGCCGTGCCCAAAGGTTTTGCCGCCTCACGCATGGGCAAAGGCCTATTCGAAGCCATCGAGGCGGGCAAGCACGCACAGCCGCCGGAAGGGATCGAGCCGCAAGCCCCTCGCCGCAAGCGCGAGCCTTCGCCGGCGACGATCGATTTGCTCAAAACATTGCTGCGCCTAAAGGCCGAAGAGGTCGGGGTCGCACCGCGGCTCATTGCGGATGCCGAGGACATCGAAAAACTGGCCGCGCTCGAAGACGAAGGCGTTGCAGCGCTTCACGGCTGGCGCGCGGACGTGTTCGGTAATGACGCGCTCGCGCTGCGCAAAGGCGAACTCGCCATCGCGCTCGAAGGCGGCCAGGCGGTGGTGGTCGAACTCGAGGACTAGGCTTTGCTCCATTTGCCGGTCTTGATGTCGAACTTCACCTTGCCGGCGGCGCGCATCTGCATCAGCAACTCCTGCAGCGCGTCCGTATTCTTGTTGCTGGGGTCGAGCCGCAGCTGCAGCGGATAAACGGCCCGGGGCTTGTCCAGCGCGGCCAAAACTTCTTCTTCTCTGATCATCGTCGATGCTCTTCCCGCTTTTCGCCCGCCCGGCGCGGACCGCTTCCTATCAAATCCGGAGGTCTGGAATAAGCGAAGTCGGGGCTGGAGTCGATTTGCCAGCGAGGCATCCCGGCAGCGCGCTACCCGTTCGCCGCCTTCTCCACCGACCCACGGGCCTCATTCCATTTGCTCTCGAATACGGTCTTGTGGCCAGTCATCGTTTCTCTCCGTTTCGGCTGCGGCATTCTCCGCCCTTTAGGAAGCGCCTAAAGCCGCTCAAAGATCGAGTGACGATATGGTGATGGCTGTCATCAGGGGCCGCAAATCGATCACGTCCGAAAATGGCCAGACGATTGAGGCGTCGCCCGCTAGCATTCATCCAGACAATAGGAGTGAACATCATGGCTTCCATCCGCAAGGAATTCTCCCTTCCCGTCAGCGCGGAGCGCGTCTGGGATGTGCTGCGCGATTTTGGCGCCGTGCATACGCGGCTTGCGCCGGGCTTCGTCACGGATACGAAGCTCGACGGCAATGCTCGCATTGTGACATTTGCCAACGGATCGGTCGCGCGCGAGGAACTCGTCACAATGGACGATGCACAGCGCCGCCTCGTCTACATGATCCACAGCGAAAGGCTGACCCATCACAATGCCTCCGCGGAGGTTGTTCCGGACGGCGCGGGCTGCCGCTTCATCTGGACAACGGATGTGCTGCCGAACGAGATCGCACCGTACATCAGCACGCAGATGGATGCCGGCGCAGAGGCAATGAGGAAGACGCTCGGTGGCTGACCCGCGAGTTCCGCCGGAACAGTGTCCGCGAATTCATCTGTGACGGCGTTTGACAGGTGTAGCGTTTCCGCCCGACGCGATCATAGGAGAGCTTCATGCGTTCCCAGGCGATCTGCTTAGCCGTATTTCTGGCTTTATCGGGGGCCGCTGCAGCCCAGCCTCAGGTCTCTTCCACCTGCAACAAAGCCCCGCATACGAGTGAGCGGATAAAATCTCCGCAGCTCATCGCGGCAAAGCGCGCCGAGCATCAGGCTTGCGCGGCGGATATGGCGACCTATTGCGCAAATATTCCGAAGGGCTGCGGACGGCCGAAGCAATGCCTCAAGCAGCACGCCTCGCAACTCTCGGCATCATGCCGGAGCGCGTGGCAGAACCTGCGCACCATGCGACATGGTGCCTAGGCGTCAGTTCAAATCCGGCCCGCCGGTCGCGAGATCCTCGATCTCTTCGCCTTCGATGTAGGGATCCTCGTCGGGGCCGAGCTGGTCCGACGGGACCGGGATGTCGAAGCCGGATGGCGGCAGCGCTTCCAGGAAGCCCGCGGCCTTGAGTTCGTCCTGACCCGGGAGGTGGCTCACGCTCTCCAGCCCGAACTGGACCAGGAACGCTTCTGTCGTGCCGTAAGTCACGGGGCGGCCGGGGGTGCGCTTGCGGCCGCGGATTTTTACCCAGCCGACCTCCATCAGCGCATCAATAGTCCCCTTGGACAGGGCGACGCCGCGAATGTCCTCGATCTCGGCGCGGGTGACAGGCTGGTGATAGGCGACGATGGCCAGGGTCTCAAGGGCGGCGCGCGACAGGCGCTTCTGCTCGGGCTTCTCCTTGCGGAGGAGGAAGGCCAGATCAGGAGCAGTACGGAACTGCCATTTTTCTGCGACACAGAAAAGGTTTACGCCCCGCTTTTCATACTGGGCCTGAAGCTCCGCCAGCAGCGCCGGCACGTCGGCGCCGTCCGGCAGCAATGTTGCCAGCGCCTTCGTCTCGAGCGGTTCCTCGGCCGCATAGAGCAGAGCCTCCGCCATCCGCAGGTGCTCCATATTCACGGCTCGTGTCCCGTCCTCGGTGGTCATTTCGTCTTCTATTCTTTCAATCAGGCGGGCGACGTTTCTCATGCGATGGCCTCTTGGGCGGGAATTCGATCTTTCACGAAGATCTCATCGAAGGGCTTCAACTGCCTGATCTCGACCCTGCCGTCGCGGGCCAGTTCTAGGCAGGCGAGCAAGGTGCTCGCAAGAGCGGATCGCCGCCTCGGTCCGGCGGACCACTCGAATGGTAAAAGCCGCGTCAGCGCGCTCCAGTCCGGGATGCGGCCGAGCATGCGTTCCAGCCTCTCCCGCGCCTCCTCGATCTGCAGGACAGGCGGTTGCTTCGGGCGATAGGCCTTGCCACCCAGCTTGCGCACACGATCGGTCGCATAGGCGGTCAGAAGATCATAGAGCGTGTCGGTGTGTGTGCGGAGCTTCACCACTTTCACCGGCTCCGGCATGCCGCGTCCGAAGACATCGCGGCCAAGCCGGTCGCGGCCCATCAGGCGCGTCGATGCCTCGCGCATGGCTTCGAGACGCTGCAGGCGCCAGCGCAGGCGCGCCGCCATCTCGTCGGCGGTCGGTTCGCCATCCTCGCCCGGAGGCTGCGGCAGGATCAATTTCGATTTCAGGAAGGCAAGCCACGCCGCCATCACCAGATAGTCGGCGGAAAGTTCCAGGTTCCGCCCACGCGCGGATTCCACGAACAGCAGATACTGATCGGCCAGCGCCAGAATGGAAATCTTGGCGATGTCGACTTTCTGGTTGCGCGCCAAGGTGAGCAGAAGGTCGAGCGGCCCCTCAAAGCCGTCGACCGTTACCAAGAGCGCTTCGTCCGGCGACGCCGGCGCATCGAAGGCGTCAAACGGTTCGGCGATCTCGCTCATGCGGTCACACTAAGGAGTTCGGCGAGGCGCGCATTCGCCGCAGCCGGATCGAAGGCATCGGGTGGGGTCAGATGCGACAGCGCGTGCTGCGCGCGCTTGAGCGCAATCCCGTCCAGCGTTTTGGCTTCTTCGGCCACTTCGCGCATTTCCTCGATCTTCCCGTTGCAATGAAGCACAACATCGCAGCCTGCGAACAGAGCGGCTTTTGTACGCACGGAAAGCGGCCCGGAAAGCGCATTCATCGACAGGTCGTCGGACATCAGCAGCCCGTCAAAACCGATTTCGCCGCGAATCACATCGCGAATCAGTTTCGGGCTGGTGGTGGCCGGGCGCTGCGGATCGATCGCCTCGTAGACGACATGGGCCGTCATCGCCATCGGGCACTGATTGAGGCTGCGGAAGGTGACAAAATCGGTGGCGCTAAGTTCCTCCGGTCCTGTCGTCACGCGCGGCAAGGCAAGATGGCTGTCGGCGGTGGCGCGGCCATGCCCCGGAATATGTTTCATCACCGGCAGGACACCGCCTTCCATCAACCCTTCGATGACGGCGCGGCCGAGATCGATGATCGTCGTCGGGTCGGATGAAAAAGCACGGTCGCCGATGATCGCATCGGAGCCGTCGACCGGCACGTCGAGCAGCGGCAGGCAATCGACATTGATCCCGGCGTCGCTGAGATCGTGCGCGATGAGGCGGGCATTAAGGTACGCGGCTTCGCGCGCAACCTCCGCGTCGCGGAGATAGGCCTCGCCGAAACGCGCCGCAGCCGGACGCGCCTGCCAGTGCGGGGGTTTCATCCGCGCGACGCGCCCGCCTTCCTGATCGACAAGGATCGGGGCGGAAGGATCGTTCACCGTCGCGCGCAGGCTTTGCACCAGGGCGCGCAACTGATCCGGATTCTCGATATTGCGCGCGAAGACGATGAAGCCCCATGGCTGCACATCGCAGAAGAAAGACTCCTCCTCCGCGCCGAGCATCGTTCCGGCACAGCCATAGATCGCACGCGTGCGCATTGCCGTTCCCCAATCTTCCCGGATGTTCTATTTCGCCGGGAAGCAAGCCCCGCCCTCGGCCGTCAGTTTCGCGCAAAGCGCGGCCGCTGCGTTCTTGTCCGCGAACGAGCTTACGCGCAGGCGATACCAGGTCCCCTTTTCGCCGAGATCGACCATCTTCACGTCCGGCGAATAACCCGAAAGCGTGCCGGAATGCTTGGACTGATAGGTCTTCCAGGCAGCATCGGCTTCGGCCTGCGATTTATAGGCGCCGATCTGGAGGAAATACGCTCCACCCGAAGCGGCCGGTGCAGTCGCTACCGGTGCAGGTTTGACTCCAAGCTGGGCTGGCGGGGCACTCGCGACCTGCTGCTCCACCGGTTTGGCGGCAGGCTTCTGCGGCGGCGGCTCAACGGGCTTGACCATCGGCGGTGTAATGGATTTCGCGACAGACAACGGAGGTTCCGTCGCCGCAGGCGCCTGTGACGGCGTGGGGCGTGGCGTTACGGCAGCGGTTTCCGGCGCGGCAGTCTCGCTGTTGCCGGTCTGCGGAGGCGATGAGGATTGATCTGTCTCTTCATCCGACGGCGCGGCCTGTTCGTAAATCTTGAGCCCTTTGTAAGGCGCGGCGTTTTCGTCGCCATTTGCCGCGACCTTCGCCGGTCCCTTCTGCGCGACGATCGTGCGTGGCGCCTCGGAGTGCCCGCGGGCAACGCCCTGGGTGTACGCAAGCCAGACAACGCCCGCGAAGGCGGCGAGTACGAACAGTGCGATGACAATCAGCAGCGGAAGGCGCGAGCCCTCGACATCGTCGTCTTCCTCGGAGCCGTCGAAAATGTGGACCTCGTCTCCGGGCGGCTCGTAGGTGCCGCGTCCGATATTGGGCATGGGATCGCTCCGCGAATCTCAAAGAGAATTTAGCACCTCAAAGCACCCAAATCATGGCGCCGACAAGGCAATTTCCTTGTGGAATATCCGGCCGAATTCCGAAAGAGCAAACCGGTCGGTCATGCCGGCGATGTAGTCGCGCACCACCCCGCCGGTCGTGGGATCCCCCGGGGCGCCGCAGCGCGCGGCCCAATCCTCCGGCAGAAGCCCGGGATCGGCTGAAAACGCCGCGAACAGCTCCGTCACGACCTCCTTGGCCTGGTTCATCGTGCCCATGACGCGGGGATGACGGTACATGCGTTCGAACAGGAACTTTTTGAGCGCGACCGCCTGGGCTTCCATGCCAGACGAGAACGAAACGAGCGCCCTCTTCTGTGCCCGCACATCGGCGGCCGATCCGGGTGCCGCTTGGGAAATTCGCCGCCGTGTCTCGTCGAGAACATCCACGATCAGCGAGCTCATCAGTGTACGGACAAGCTCGCCGATGAACCGGCCGAGTTCGAGATCGGGATACCGCGCCATGACAGCTAGCGTCTGGGGTCCGGCGAGCGGCGCCGATGAAAGATCATCGACCGTGAACAGACCGGCGCGCATTCCGTCGTCGATATCGTGGTTGATATAGGCGATGTCGTCCGCCAGCGCGGCGCACTGGGCTTCCAAACTGGGCCAGGTCCCGAGATCGAGGGGCCAGCGCGCATCGAAACTCGCGATGGGTCCCGCATAGGGTGGCTTCAGCGGTCCGTTGTGTTTCACCAGACCTTCAAGCGTCTCCCACGTCAGGTTGAGGCCATCGGAATCGGCGTAGCGATGCTCAAGCCGCATCACGAGCCGAAGCGCGTGCGCATTGTGATCGAAGCCACCGATCGGTGCGGTCGCGGCGCTTAGCGCGTCTTCGCCGGCATGGCCGAACGGCGTGTGGCCGAGGTCGTGCGCCAGCGCGACGGTCTCGGCGAGGTCCTCGTCGAGTGCGAGAACCCGGGCCAGTGAGCGCGCAATCTGGGCGACTTCCAGCGAATGCGTGAGGCGCGTTCGGTAATAGTCGCCCTCGTGCTGCACGAAGACCTGGGTCTTGTGCTTCAGTCGCCGGAACGCCGCCGAATGAATGATCCGGTCCCGGTCGCGCTGGTAGCAGGTCCGCGTGGCGCTTTCCGGCCCGCCGTAGAAACGCCCGCGGCTTTCCGCTTGGCGGACCGCATAGGGCGCCCGTTGCGTGGGCGGCTCGAACAGGGGCGCGAGAAGCCGGCCGGGCGGTTGGTCAAAATCTTGCCGCATCTCGGTAACCATAACTCACAATCGGAGTGGGAGGTACATATGTTCAAGCTAATCGGAGCGGCAGCGGTTCTGGCGATTTTGCTGGGAGGCGCCGCCTATACCAAGCCCAGCCGTGACGTACTGCACGAAGCGGCTACGGCTTATGCCGACGAAGCGACGGTCGTCGGATCGGTCGCCACCCGCGTCACTGGGTTATTTGGAAACGACACTTATGACGACTATATCTTCTTCGATCGCTACCGGGTCTATGTAGGCAGGACCCCGAAGATCGATTGTTTCGGCGCGTTCGGGAAAACGACCTGCTCGATGCCGAAAGTCGAAGCCACGACCGAAGGATAGAATGGATACGGATACCGATACCGCCCTGCCCGTCACGGTTTCCGCGCGCGCCGCCAGGCGAATCGCGGAAATCCTGAAAAGCGAACCGGCGCAATCGATGCTACGCATCGCGGTGACGGGCGGCGGCTGTTCCGGTTTTCAGTACAATTTCGCCATCGACGATGTGCGCACAGACGATGATCTCGTTGTCGAGCGCGACGGCGCGACGGTGCTGATCGATCCGATGTCGCTTGATTTCCTCAAGGGCGCGGAGATCGACTTCGTCGATGACCTCATCGGCCAGTCATTCAAGATCAACAATCCGAACGCCACCTCGTCCTGCGGCTGCGGGACGAGCTTCTCGGTCTAGGCGTTCATTCCTGCAGCGACCAGACATACAGCCGACCTGAAATGTCTTCCGAAAAATGATTGTCGGCGCTGCCGATGTAGAGCTTCCCGTTCACGACCGTCGGCGACGAGCTGACGATCTGGTCCTGCGTCTGCCCGCTCCAGATATTGTGACAGATGATGTCGCCGCACGATCCGGCCTTCCATGCGAGCACTTCGCCAGTGTTGCGCCCCGCATAGACGACGCCATTCGCAACGGTTGGCGACGAAACGACTGCGGCCTGAAACCCGTCGCCGAACAATTGCCAGAGCTTGTCGCAGGTCTGCTGGCCGCAGCCGTTGGCGTCGTAGACCGCAAGTCCCGTTGCCCACGGGATATACAGCAAGCCACCGCTGACTGCTGGCGAGGCATTGAAGAACTCATTGTCGTCGGATGCCTGCCAGACCGGCGAACATTGCTTCGCGCCGCAACCTTTCGCATGAAACGCCGCAAGTTCGTGCTGGCCCGCAATATAGACCAGTCCATTCGCGATCGCAGGCGAAGATGAGAATACTGGACTGTCGAGAGTCCCGGTCCATTTCGGCTTACAGGCCGTTTTGCGACAACCTCCGGCCTTGAATGCATACAGCTTGCCATCGTCGGAGCCGACAAAGACCATTCCTTTGTAAACCGTCGGCGTGGATTCGATCGAACCACCGGTCTGTCCGGTCCAGAGCGGCTGACACAGCGTCTGCCCGCACCCATCCGCATTGAACGCATAGAGCTTGCCATCGAATGCACCGACATAGACAACGCCGTCCGCAACGGTCGGCGACGACTCCAGAATGGAGTCCGGACCGGCATCGCCTTGCCACAGCGGTGCGCAGACCGATTGCCCGCACCCCTCAGCAGAAAACGCGTTCAGCTTGCCGTCATTGCTGTTCACGTCGGTTTGCGATCCGACATAGACGACGCCGTTGGCAACTGTCGGTGTATCGCGAATCTGCGCGAGGTTGGTCGATTGCCAAAGCGGCGTGTCGCAAAAGGATTGGCCACAGCCATCCGCGGGATAGGCCCACAGCGTTCCGTCGACCGTCGCGATATAGACAACTCCGTTGACGATCGTAGGCGAGGATACGTCAACGATGTCGCCGAGCTGTGCCTGCCATTCGATATCCAGGAATTTGACATTTCCGCGATTGAGCGTGTTCTCGAATTTGTTGACGCCGTCATGTCTGTCGTCGAAGCGGAATTGCGGCCATTCGACAGGGGCAGCGAACACAGCGCCGCTCGTCGCGAGCGTCAGCGAGAATGCAACCATGAGACAGGATGCGCGCAAGACAATCTCCCCATGATGTATGCCAAAGTTTGCGCTCGCCCGCCGATGACAACAAGATCGCGCCGCATTTTGTGACAGGTCGGGGTCGTATCTTCCCGGCGTTTGTGTCACAAACCGCGGCGAATTCTTTCCACGAAGCTTTGGAGTGAAATCATGCGCCTGATGAGTATTGCCGCGCTTGCCGCGGGATTTGCCCTGACTGCAACCGCGGTTTCCGCGGACGCCAATTCAGACTTCCTGTCCGCCAATGCGAAGAAGCCCGGCGTGAAAGTCGTCGCCGGTGGCTTACAGTATAAAGTCGTGAAGTCCGGCACCGGCGCGAAGCCGCATTCCAGCGATTGCGTTACCGTGAACTATGCCGGCTCGTTCCCGAACGGCCATGTGTTCGATGCCTCCAAGCCGGGTCAGCCAATCACCTTCCCGGTTCAGGGCGTCATCAAGGGTTGGACGATGGCGCTGCAGATGATGCACGCAGGCGACGAGTGGATGCTCTACATCCCCTCGACGCTCGCCTATGGCGATAGCGGCACGCCGGATGGAACCATCCCCGGCGGCGCAGCACTTGTCTTCGATGTGACGCTACTCAAAGTGGCGCCGTCTCAGATGGGTCAATGCCCGCAATAGACGAACGATGTCTCAGCCTTCGCGAAGCGGCATCGCGGCGCGAAGGCGGGACTTCAGCCGGACGAGTTCTCCGAGCAGAGCTTCGAGCTTCATCCGCTCTTCGCCGGCCAGTCCGCTTGCGATGTCGTCCGCGGAATCTTCCATCTCGTCCGTCGCATCTTCGATATCGACAATTTCGACATCACTATGCGCGCGTTCCACCACCGCCAACACTGCGCGCGCATGACGCGGTTCGTCCGTCTGCTGCTCCGGTGCAATGAATCCAATTGGCGCGACATTGGCCGTACGGCCGAGGTCCATGACATGGCGCGGGCCCTTGTCTCGAAGAACCTTCTGCGCACCCTTGATCGTGAAACCCTCGCGATACAGCAGCGCGCGGATGCCGCGCAGGAGATCGATATCTTCGGGGCGATAGTAGCGGCGGCCGCCGGCGCGCTTGATCGGACGGACCTGCGCGAAACGGCTTTCCCAGAACCGCAGCACATGCTGCGGGATATCCAGTTCGGTCGCGACCTCGCTGATGGTGCGGAACGCTTCCGGCGATTTTTCGCGAAGAGTCGCGAGCATCGCCATCAGTCTTCACCGCCCGGCTGCGGGGTCTGCCCGTTTATGACCGCCTTGAGCACATGGCTCGGGCGGAACACGAGCACGCGCCGCGGCGCGATCGGAACTTCATCGCCCGTCTTCGGGTTGCGGCCCATGCGCTGCGACTTCTGGCGAACAGCGAACGTGCCGAATGAGGAGAGTTTCACAGTCTCGCCACGAGACAACGCGGCGCAGAGTTCTTCGAGAATGTCTTCCACCATCTGGGCGGATTCATTGCGCGATAGCCCGACGGCCTGAAACACGGCCTCCGTCAGATCAGCGCGGGTAAGTGTTTGCGCGGACATGTTGACAGCCGACTCCCCTCTTCCGACTCAAACCTAGGCGGAAGGGAATTTCCCGTCAACGTCAAAGGGATAGACCCCGAAGCTGTTAATGCGGATCACCACCGGACCAGCGCCGCGCCCCATGTGAAGCCCCCGCCCATGGCCTCCAGAAGGACCAGGTCGCCCTTCTTGATACGGCCGTCTTCAATGGCCGTCATCATCGCCAGAGGAACCGACGCAGAAGACGTGTTGCCGTGCACCGCCACCGTCGAAATCATACGGTCCGGCGATACGCCGAGCTTTCGGGCGGTCCCGTCCAGGATGCGCTGATTGGCCTGGTGCGGCACAAACCAGTCGATATCGCTGACCTGCACCCCGGCCTTCGCCGCCGAGTCCTGGATGGCGGCGGCGAGGTTGGTGACCGCATGGCGGAACACTTCCTTGCCCTTCATGCGCAGATAGCCCGTCGTGCGTGTCGAGGACGGCCCGCCATCGACATAGAGCAGGTCGTGCAGCCGCCCATCGGAGTAGAGCATCGTGTTGAGCACGCCGCGATCGGCGCTGGTGCCCTCAGCTTCATGGGCTTGCAGGATGATCGCACCTGCACCGTCACCGAAAAGCACGCAGGTCGCGCGGTCGGTCCAGTCGAGAAGCCGCGACATCGTCTCGGCACCGACAAGAAGAACCGTCTTCGCCTGTCCGGCCTTGATGAAATTGTCGGCGACCGCGAGTCCGTAGATGAAACCCGAACACACCGCCTGCACATCGAAAGCAGCGCCGCCCACCATACCGAGCCGGGACTGGATGACAGTCGCAACGGCAGGAAAAGTTTCGTCCGGCGTCGTCGTCGCGCAGACGATAAGATCGAGTTCGCCCGCATCGATCCCCGCGTCCATCAGCGCGCGGCGGGATGCTTCCACGGCCAGATGGGACGTGCATTCGCCCTCGCGGACGATCCGGCGTTCGCGGATGCCGGTGCGTTCGCGGATCCATTCGTCGCTTGTGTCGACGCGCTTCGATAACTCTTCGTTGGTGACGATGTTTTCCGGCAGATAGGCGCCGCACCCGATGATCTGTGAGCGGATCACGAAGCCGCCGCCTCGGGCGCGGGACTGTGGATCTCGGCATGGTCCGCAATGATGCGTGAAATGATATCGCCGTTGGCCATGTCGACGGCCATATCGAGCGCGCTGGCAAAACCGAGCGCATCCGTGCCGCCATGGCTTTTGACCACGATGCCGTTAAGGCCCAGGAAAATGCCGCCATTTGCCGATCGCGGGTCGAGCTTGCGGCGCAGCGCCTTGAGCGCGCCGCTTGCGAACAGAGCGCCGATGCGGCCGAGCACCGAACCGCTCAGGGCGGAACGCAGAAAGCCGATCACCATCTTGGCTGTGCCTTCAGCGGTCTTGAGGGCGATGTTGCCCGTAAAGCCATCGGTCACGACGACGTCGACGGTGCCTTCGGAAATGTCGTCGCCTTCGACGAAGCCGGCGAATTCGATCGGCAGCGAAGCGGCGCGAAGAATCTGCGCGGCTTCCTTCACGGCGTCATGGCCTTTGACATCCTCGGAGCCGACATTGAGCAGCCCGACGCTCGGCCTGTCGAGGCCCAGGATCATGCGCGCGAACGCCTCGCCCATCACGGCGAAGTCGACAAGCTGTTCCGCATCGCAGGAGATATTCGCGCCGACATCGAGAACGACGCTTTGTCCGCGCTTCGTCGGCCACAACGCCGCGATGGCGGGGCGGGATATTCCCTGGAGCACGCCAAGCTGGAACATCGACATCGCCATCAGCGCGCCTGTGTTTCCGGCCGAGATTGCAACCTGCGCTTCACCGCTCTTCACGGATTCGATCGCGCGCCACATGCTGGTGTTGCGTCCGCGCCGAAGCACCAGGCTCGGCTTGTCGTCCATCTTCACCTGTTCCGGCGAATGACGAACGGCAACGCGCTCGAACAGCTTGGCGCGCTTGGCAAGAAGCGGCGCCAGCACAGCCTCGTCTCCATGCAGAATGAATCGCGCCGCGGGATGGCGAACAACCGAACGCGCGAGAGCGGCGACAACGATCCCGGGGCCGGAATCGCCTCCCATTGCGTCGATCGAGATTGTCAGTTCGCGGGCCACGTCTTTCGACCTTTGTAAGACCGTCGGACGCCGATTATGTCACAGTGCTCAGGCTTTGGCCTTGGTCACTTCGCGGTCGTTGTAGTGACCACACGACGCACAGACATGATGCGGGCGCTTCTGCTCGCCGCAATTCGAGCATTCGACATAGGCGACAGCAGTCAGCCGATGGTGCGACCGGCGCATGTTGCGCCGCGACGGCGAGGTTTTTCGTTTGGGGACCGCCATCGCGGAAACTCCTTAAGGCCCCAAGCCGAATCCAAGCATCGCGCGTCGTTTGGACACGCCAGCCGTCCGGTGGGGCGGGCAAAAACAAGGCGCGGAGTGAACAGGAAAGCGCTTCAGGATTCAAGCAGCAAAAACCCGGCTTTTCCGCGAATTATGACGGTTTTTTGAGCTGTTTCAGAGCCGCGAAGGGATGAACCGCCGAATCCGCCTCATCCTGGGGCGCCTCGAACGCAACGCCAGGCGCTCTGGGATAAGGGTCGATCGCAAGCGCCAGTTCCTCGAGAACCGGGACCGCCAGGTCGTAGCGGAGGCTGGGGATCTCCTCCGGGCCGTCTTCGCCAACCGGTGCGACGTCGATCTCGGTTGGACCGGTGGCCTTATGGGCCAAAGGCGTCAGCAGCAGATCGCGCGCGAATGTGCGCTCGATGTGAGAGCGCACGGGTTCGAGGGTCACCACGCAGCTCTGCACGATATCGGCAACGAGCTGGGCGTCGAATGCGTAGCGTGTCGGAGACAGTTTCTTGAGTTCGATGTGCGCGCTCAGTGTTTCGACGCGGTCGATATCAGCCCAACCGGCGATCCTGGCAAGCTCTTCCGGCGATGGCGCAATCGTCACTTCGGCGCCTGCCTGCGACAGGCGCCCGAGTTCGTAAGGTTTGGAAATCGGGAATTCCACTTCGCTCATGGAAGCGGCCCGAAATCAACGTCGCCGCTGGCAAGGTCGGAATGCGCAATGGCGGCACGCGCGCGTTGGATGTAGCGCGCGACGGCTTCCGCATGCACGGCCGTCCCGACGCCACGATAAATGTTCCTTTTTATAGCCGCGGTCATCGCCCCCTCGTCGTCGCACGCATCATAGGCCTGGAGCCGACCATAGAACGCATCGGCCAGCGCCTTGATCTTCCGCCCCATACCCATATCTCCGGTTCCGAGATCCCGCAGCCCCTCGTCGAAACCGATGAAGATGCGGTCGGTGAGCGCTTGCGACAATGCGGCCCACTTGCCGGCGCGCAGCCCGTCCAGAACCAGCCAGGCGTGAAGGGCCAAAAGGTCGAACCGCCCGTCGATCGTGTCGGGAACCTCCAAACTGGTAAAGAAGGCGACGTCCCGCGCGCGCGCCACGGTCGCCGCGTAAAGGCGGTCGACGGGTGCTTCGCTCCTCGCGGATTTGCGCCAAATGTTCAACATTAAGAAAATCCCATGGGATGAGTATCTTGCAACGTTCGGCGCCGAAGGCTAGCACATTGCGCTGCTGGCAGAGGTACGCATGAAACCGACGGTCCTATTCACCATTTGTGCACTGGTCGCGGGCTGCACGCCCGTCGTCAGCCAGCGCGGCTATCTGCAGGACCTCGATATCGAGGCCAGCATCGATCCCGCGACCGACACCAAGACGACCATCCAGCAACGGCTGGGCTACCCATCGACCGAAGCCACCTTCACCAACGACGCGTGGTACTACATTTCCAGCGTCGAGCGGCAAGTCGCATTCTTCCATCCCACCGTCGAATCCCGCGCCATCCTCGCGATCTATTTCGACAAGGACGGCAAGGTCGCCGACCTCAAGCACTACACGCTCGATGACGGTCACGTCGTCGCGTTCGAATCCCGCCAGACGCCGACGCGCGGCAAGGAACTCACCTTCCTGCAGCAGCTCTTCAATGCCACGCCGGGCGTTCCGATCAACAATACAGGCAACACAAATCCGGGCGGCAGCGGCCCGCCGGGTGGCGGCGGCGGCTATCCCTAGCCCAAGCAGCAAATCACAAACGAAAAGGCGCGCCGGGCTTTCGGCGCGCCTTTTTCATTTTCCGCACTTCAGGTCAGAACGCGTGCGCGAGCGTTGCGAGCAGCAATAGCGCCACGATGTTCGTGATCTTGATCATCGGATTGACGGCCGGGCCGGCTGTGTCCTTGTAAGGATCGCCGACCGTGTCGCCTGTCACCGCGGCCTTGTGGGCTTCCGAGCCCTTGCCGCCGAAGTGACCATCCTCGATGTACTTCTTGGCGTTGTCCCATGCGCCGCCGCCCGAGGTCATCGAGATGGCCACGAACAGGCCCGTCACGATCACGCCAAGCAGCATCGCGCCCAGCGCATTGAACGCCTGCGTCTTGTCCGCCACCTTGAGAACGACGACGAACAGAACGATCGGCGACAGCACCGGAAGCAATGAGGGAACGACCATTTCGCGGATCGCGGCCTTGGTCAGCATGTCAACCGCGCGGCCGTAATCCGGCTTCTGAGTACCCGCCATGATGCCGGGCATCTCACGGAACTGACGGCGAACCTCTTCCACCACGGCGCTGGCTGCACGGCCGACCGCCGTCATCGCGATGCCGCCGAACAGATAAGGCAGCAGGCCACCAATGAAGAGACCGACGACGACCCACGGATTGGCGAGGCTGAAGTCGATCTTGGTGATGTCGAGACCGGCGAAGAAGCCGTAGATGTCCGAGTTGCTGGTGAAATACTTCAGGTCTTCGGTATAGGCGGCGAACAGAACAAGCGCGCCGAGGCCCGCCGATCCGATTGCATAACCCTTGGTGACGGCCTTCGTCGTGTTGCCGACGGCGTCGAGCGCGTCTGTCGTCTTGCGCACGTCGCCTTCGAGGCCGGCCATCTCCGCGATGCCGCCTGCATTGTCCGTCACCGGACCGAACGCGTCCAGCGCCACGACCATGCCGGCGAGCGAGAGCATCGTCGACACAGCGATGGCGATGCCGAACAGGCCCGCGAGCAGGTAGGTCACGACGATGCCGGCGCAGATCACGAGCGCGGGCATGGCCGTCGATTCCATCGAAATCGCGAGACCCTGGATGACATTGGTGCCGTGGCCGGTGACGGAGGCCTTGGCGATCGACTGCACCGGACGGAAGTTCGTGCCGGTGTAGTACTCCGTGATCCAGATCAGCAGGCCGGTGATGACGAGGCCGACTGCGCCGCATTCGAACAGCGTCATGCCGGTGAACTCGAGGCCGCCGCTGGTGGTGATCGTGGCATGAATGCCACCGGGGATCATCCATTCGGTGAGCGGCCAGAGCCCTATCAGCGAGAGTACGCCCGTCGCGATCACGCCCTTGTACAGCGCGCCCATGATGTTGCCGGACTTGCCGAGCTGCACGAAGAATGTGCCGATGATCGAGGTCAGGATGCACATGCCCGAGATCGCGAGCGGATAGAGCATCAGCGCCGATTTCAGCTCGCCGACGAAATAGATCGAGGCCAGCACCATCGTGGCGACGGTTGTCACCGCGAAGGTCTCGAACAGGTCGGCCGCCATGCCGGCGCAGTCGCCGACATTGTCGCCGACATTGTCGGCGATCGTCGCCGGGTTGCGCGGGTCGTCTTCTGGAATACCGGCTTCGACCTTGCCGACCATGTCGCCGCCGACATCGGCGCCCTTGGTGAAGATACCGCCGCCGAGACGGGCGAAGATCGAGATCAGCGAGGCGCCGAAGCCCAGCGCGACCAGCGAGTCGACGATGATGCGGCCCTGATGCGCATCGCTGGCATCGAGGTGCATCGGTCCGATAAGGATCGCGTAGTAACCGGCTACGCCGATCAGGCCGAGGCCGACGACGAGCATGCCAGTCACCGCGCCGGAGCGGAACGCGACCGAGAGGCCCTGCGCCAGACCCTGCCGCGACGCTTCCGCCGTACGCACATTGGCGCGGACAGACACGTTCATGCCGATATAGCCAGCGGCGCCCGAAAGCGTCGCACCGATCAGAAAGCCGACCGCTTCCTGCCAACCGAGGAAGTACCAGCCGATCGCGAAGATCACAGCGCCGGCGATGGCGATCGTGGTGTATTGGCGGTTCAGGTAGGCGCGCGCGCCCTCCTGAATGGCCGCGGCGATTTCCTGCATGCGGGCGTTGCCCGGACTCATGCTCAGGACGGAGCGGATGGTCCACGCGCCATAGATCAGCGCGAGAACGCCCGCCCCCAGAACAAGTTCTAGCTCGAAGCTCATCGGATCGATTCCTTATGCGATTTTTGCCCTGTCGGCGCTCAAAGCCGCCGATCCCCATGGCCGGCCGGAATGGACCTACCGCTTCAAGGGCGCGCGACATATGCCAAAAGCAAGGGCGCGAGGCAATAACGGGATGTGCGGCGGAAAGGCGTGATTCGCCTTGGATTAGCGGGATTCATGCCGTCTGGCCCCCGCCAGAGCCGTCTTCACCGCAAAGCCAAGCACCTCTTGATCATAAGGCTTGCGGATAATGGGGAACTCGCTCCCGGCTCTCTCCGCGGCGCTGCTGTAGCCGGTGGCAAGCAGGACGGGCAAACCGGGGAAGCGGTCCCGGACAGCCTGCGCCAGTCCCAGGCCGTCCATGTTCCCGGGCATCAGAATGTCGCTGAACACCAGATCGATATCCGGATCGCGATCCAGCAGGTCGAGTGCTTCGGCGGCGCGGGCAACGCGCTTGACCGAATAGCCGAACTTTTCGAGCAGCATCGAACTCACCTCGCCGACCGCCAGGTTGTCCTCGACGACCAGGATCGTACCATTATCCAAAATCGCTGGCGCAATGGCCGCCTCCGGCTTCGCCGCGGCCTTTTTCGATGTGGAACGCGGCAGGTAGAGCGTGATGGTGGTACCTTGTCCCACTTCGGAAACGATCTGCACGTCGCCGCCGGACTGTCGCGTGAATCCGTAGACCTGCGAGAGGCCGAGGCCCGTACCTTTGCCGACTTCCTTGGTCGTGAAGAACGGCTCGAACACTTTCGATAGGATATCGGGCGGCATGCCACTACCGGTATCGGCGAGCGTCAGCGCCACAAAGTCGCCGACGAGCGCCATGACACCGCTGCCGTCGAAATGGACATTGTCCGCGGTGATGCGCAGCGCTCCGCCGTTGGGCATTGCGTCACGCGCGTTTACGGCGATGTTGACCAGTGCAAGCTCCAATTCGCGGACGTCCACCTCTACCGGCCAAGTGATGGGGTCGATGTCGATGTGCAGCTTCACCGAACCACCCACCGAGCTGATAAGCAGGTCGCGGAAAAGGTGCAGTCGCTCCTTGAGATCGACGCGTTCACGGTTCAATCGCTGCCGTCGCGCAAAGCTCAGAAGCTGGCGCGTCAGATTCGAGCCGTTCGCCGTTGCTTGTTCGATAGCGTCAAGCGCACGAACATCTTTCGGATCTTTCGCGCGCATGCGCATTAATTGCGCCTGTCCCTTCACGATCATCAGCAGATTGTTGAAGTCGTGTGCGATGCCGCCGGTGAGATGGCCGATCGCCTCCATCTTCTGCGATTGCGCAAGCTGCTCTTGCGCGCGCGCGAGCCGGAGTTCCGCTTCGCGCCGCTCAGTCATGTCGCGGGTGATCTTGGCGAAACCAAGCAGCGTTCCGCTTTCATCGCGGACGGCGTCAATCACGGCAAGCGCCCAGAACCGGCTGCCGTCCCTGCGTAGGCGCCAGCCCTCGCTTTCATAGCGGCCCGTGTCGCGCGCCACCCTTAGCGCATTGGCCGGTATCCCGGCTTCCCGGTCCTGCGGTGTGAAGAAATCCGCGAAATTCCTGCCGATGATCTCGCGGGCTTTGTAGCCCTTGATGCGCTCGGCACCGGCGTTCCAGCTCGCGACCGTTCCGTCCGGTTCGAGCATGTAGATGGCGTAGTCGGTGACGCTCTGGACGAGCAGGCGGAAGTTGCGCTCGCTGTCGCGCAGCTTGGCGCGCGTCTGTTCGGATCGGTCGGGATGATTTTCCCCCTCCTCCCGCACCTTCTCACCTTCGAGAATCATCAACCTCAACCCAACCTGCAGCCCTGATCAACATATCCAAACGCGCCGAGAACGCGTTCGTTCCTCAGGTTAGACAAGGCGGCTTTGATGAACCGCCGCGGCGATGAACGAGGTAAACAGCGGATGCGGCTCGAGCGGCCTTGATTTCAGCTCGGGGTGAAACTGCACGCCGATGAACCAGGGATGGTCCGGGATTTCCATGATTTCCGGCAGTTTCCCGTCCGGCGACCAGCCCGACACGACAAGGCCGTGCTTGGAAAGCTCTTTCGTGTAGTTCGTATTCACTTCGAAGCGATGACGGTGACGTTCCGAGATTTCGGTCGCGCCACCATAGGCATCCGACACACGGCTCCCCTTGTTCAGGATTGCCGTATAGGCGCCGAGCCGCATCGTGCCGCCGAGGTCGTCATTGGCGGAACGGGTTTCCTTCCGATTGCCCTTCGTCCACTCGGTCATCAATCCGATGACCGGATGTTTGGGATCGCCGATCTCCGTCGTGCCGGCACCGTCCAGGCCTGCCAGATCACGCGCCGCTTCGATCACGGCCATGTGCAGGCCATAGCAAATGCCGAAGAACGGCACCTTGCGCTCGCGCGCGAACTTGACCGCCTCGATTTTTCCTTCGACACCGCGTTCGCCGAAACCGCCCGGCACCAGGATTCCGTCGACATTCTCCAGAAATGCGGCGGCGTCGTCACGCTCGAAGATTTCGCTGTCGATCCACTCCATGTGGACTTTTACATTGTTGGCGATGCCGCCATGGACCAGCGCTTCGCTCAGTGATTTGTAGGAATCCTTCACCTGCATGTATTTGCCGACGACGGCGATGCGTACTTCGCCTTCCGGATTCTTCACCCGATCGAGCACCGCTTTCCAACGCGACAGATCGGGTGGCGGTGCGTTGTCAATGCCGAATACTTTGAGGATCTGCGTATCGAGCCCCGCATCGTGATATGCCATCGGCACGCGATAGATCGTGTCGAGATCGAGCGCGGGAATGACGCGCTCCGCCGGCACATTACAGAACTGGCCGATCTTGCGGCGCTCGTCTTCCGGAATCGGATGCGACGCACGGCAAAGCAGGATATCCGGCTGGATACCGATGGCGCGCAGCTCTTTCACGGAGTGCTGCGTCGGCTTGGTTTTCAGCTCACCGGCGGCCTCAATGTAAGGCACCAGCGTCAAATGCATGAACGCCGTCTGGCCGCGCGGCAGATCGTTGTGCAGTTGGCGGATGGCTTCGAAGAACGGCAATCCCTCGATGTCGCCGACCGTGCCGCCGATCTCGACGAGCAGGAAATCGAGATCATCCACGCCGGTCATGACGAATTCTTTGATCATGTCGGTAACGTGCGGGATCACTTGCACCGTACGGCCGAGATAGCCACCCTTGCGCTCGCGTTCGATCACGCGGCTGTAGATACGTCCCGACGTGACGTTGTCGGATTGCGCCGCGGCGACACCGGTGAAGCGCTCATAGTGACCGAGATCGAGATCGGTCTCGGCTCCGTCGTCGGTGACGTACACCTCGCCGTGCTGAAACGGCGACATGGTGCCGGGATCGACGTTGAGATACGGATCGAGTTTCCGCAAACGGACTTTATACCCGCGAGCTTGTAGCAAAGCTCCGAGTGCAGCGGACGCAAGACCTTTTCCGAGGGAAGAGACCACGCCGCCGGTGATGAAGATCAACCGCGCCATGGAAGTCCGTTATGGCGAAGTGCATGCGCGCTCTCAAGCGCAAAGATTCAGTTTTATGACGGCTGCAACGGGTTGACTTGCCGCGGCCGAATCGGGCGCAAGCCGCTAGTGCGGCGCGGGAACGGCCGGAGCCGGGGTGGGCGACGCGGGCGCGCTGGCGGCCGGGGCGGACGAATTTGTGTCGAGAATGGACTTCTCGTCGCGGCCTCGCAGCGCGAACACGTTCAGCGCGATGCACACCAGGAAGAAGACTGCTCCAAGAATCGTCGTCGCGCGCGTCAGCGTGTCGGCGGCGCCGCGCGGCGAGAACAACCCGCCGAGGCCCGCACCGCCGCCGCCCATGCCCAGCGCGCCACCTTCGGACCGCTGAAGCAGGATCACGATGATCAGGGCAACGGATACAAAGAGTTCAATGACAACCAACAGGGCCTGCATGGGGCACTCCACATTCGGGGGCGCGGTTTAGAGGAAATCGCCGCTAAAGGGAAGGAGCCTCAGCTGGCCAGTCTTTCCGCGGTCCGCCTGTGGATGACGGCTACGACCGCGTCGATCTCGGCAAGCTGGTCGGAGGCGGAGCATTCAGGCCGGAAAACGAGATTGAGGCTCTGCGCGGCGTGCCCGAGGAGGTGCGTGGAGGCGCCGCGGTCGACGCCGACTTCGAGACCCTGCACAGCGGCCAGGATGGAATCGCACCAGCCTGTCGCCTGATCGAGCTCGCAGTCACGGCACCCCTTCCCTATCGATCTGGCGAGCTGCCCGATCCTTTCGAGGTGCTCCTCATAAGCAGACGATCCCGGCGCCTCGCTCTGCAGAAGCCGCCATTGAACGCAGAGCTGGAATGCATCGCGGCGCAGCTTCTCGGTCTTGAGAACGTCCCGTGCCGCTTGCAATTCGTTGTCGAGGCGCTGCGCGACCTGGTCGGACGTCAGGCGATCCTTGGCCTTCATGCGCAGCGAGTTCGGCGGATCGAAGAGATCGATGTTGGAGGTTCGCGCCTGATCGCGCCGCCGGTCCGGGCCGACATAGTCCGTGGTGACCACGAAACGCTTGCGGGCCTCGATATGCGTGTCGATGCGGTTCTGCAGAAGGCCCATCGAGAACGGCCGCAGCAGGAGATCGTCGGCCCCGGAATTCACGACGCGCGAAACGAGCGAGGCGTTCTTCTCCCACGCTGTCGCGATGATGACGATGAAGGGATTGAAGTTATCGGCGCATCGCCGGAGTTGCTGGATTTCGTCGCACACTTCACCGACCGCGCCCTGAACTTCGCAGATCGCCAGATCGGGCGGACGCTTGCAGATGAACTCCGCAAATGCCCTAACCGTCGCCACGGTGTCGATCTTGCGGAAACCCAGCGCGTAGAGTGCCGAGCGCGTCGACATCCGGTTGGCCGACACCGGATCGTAGACCAACGCCTCCGCTGAATCGTAGACAAGCCTGTTCATCGCCGCCGCGCGCACATTCCGGGGTGCCGAATTTCGCCCGGCGCGCGTTAATTTAAGGTGCGAAGGGTTGGTTAAGACGCTATTTGCGCAGCGCGGATAATTGCGAGGAATTCCGCTGCTTTCAGACTCGCGCCGCCGACCAGCGCGCCGTCGACATTCGGCAAGTTCAGGATTTCGTTCGCATTGGCCGGCTTCACCGATCCTCCATAGAGAAGGCGCATTTCCGTTGCGCCCACACCGAAGCGCGCGACAAGATTCGCTCGGATATGGGCATGCATTTCGGTGATTTCGTTTGATGTCGGCGTCTTGCCGGTGCCGATCGCCCAGACGGGTTCATAGGCGACCACCGAAACCGAGGCATTGGCGCCGTCGGGAACGCTTCCACCCAGCTGGCGCGACACGATTTCGAGCGCTCCGCCCTTCATGCGCTGGGCCTCGGTTTCGCCGACACAGATGATGGCGCTCAACCCCGCACGCCAGGCAGCGCGTACCTTGGCATTCACAGCCGCATCGCTCTCACCATGATATTGGCGACGCTCGGAGTGACCGACGATCACCGCCGTCGCGCCTGCGTCCTTCAACATCTCGGCACTGATATCGCCGGTGTAAGCGCCCGATGGCTCCGCGTGGCAATCCTGGGCGCCGATCGGAAAAGCGCCGCGCACCTGCCAGAGGGCACGGGCGATCAACGTCGCGGGCGGGCAGATCATGACATCGCACCGCGGCGGTTCGGCCGCCAATGCCTTGGCCAGCGTGTCGAGTTCGCCCAGCGACGCGCCGAGCCCATGCATTTTCCAGTTACCGGCTATCAGTTGACGCATGTTCCTGCCCAAGCATTCCCACCACAAGCACCGTTCAGGACTAGCATGCCGGCCTCAACGACCGGCAAGCGGCTTGCCCCGATAGGTCCCCCTCCCTATCATCCGCCGCCTTCCACCGCCAACACATCGGCCAACATACCGGATTGTCCATGCTTCAGCAGATGCGCGCCTTCTCCAAGGGCATCATTTCCTCGATTTTCATGGGCGCGCTGGCGCTCAGCTTCGCGGTCTGGGGCATTGCCGACATCTTCAGGGGAAACATCGATACCAACGTCCTGACGGTCGGCTCCACGGCGATTTCATCGGACCAATATTCACGCGACTACAAGAACTTCCTGAAGAACGAAAGCCAGCGCACCGGTCAGGACATCTCTCAGGAAACCGCGCACAAGACCGGTTTGGACAAAATAGCGCTCGACCGGATCATCAGCCGCACCGCCATCGACAACATCGCCGATCAGATGGGGCTGTCGATCAGCGACGCAGACGTATCGGCGCAAGTCCGCAGCATGCGGGCATTTAACGGCCCGCTCGGAACGTTCGACAAGGAGACGTTTGATCGCATCCTCGCCTCGCGCGGATTCAATGAAGACACCTTCGTTTCCGGCATACGAGGCGATATGGCGCGCGAGCAATTGCTGGCGCCGGTCGAAAACGGGTTCGAGGTTCCGGCGGGATATGCGCACGCATTGTTCGCCTATTCGACGGAGCGCCGCGCCGCGGAATACATCCTGCTCACCCCGCAAGCTCTGGGTGCCATGAAGCCGCCCAGCGACGGCGAGCTGGCGGCCTATGTCAACGCGCATGTCGCCCGCTTCAGCACGCCGGAATACCGGGATGTCACCGTGGCGATCATCGGCCCCGAGGACGTTACCCCTGGAATCAAGGTGACCGACGCGCAGCTTCATGCCGAATACGACGCGAAAAAATCCGTCTACATTATTCCCGAGAAGCGCGACGTCCAGCAAATCAGCTTCAGCGACGAGGCCAGCGCGAAAGCCGCGCGCGCCAAGATCGACAGCGGATCCACATTCGATCAGATCGCTTTTGCCGCCAGAAAGACCGTGGACGATCGCGGCACCGTTTCGCAGGACGATCTCGGGCCGCTGGGTGCGGCGGCATTCGCCGTGCCGGATGGCGGGGTGACGCAGCCGCTCAAGAACTTCTCCAGCTGGGTGCTGCTGCACGTCACCAAAGTTACGCCCGGCAAGACCACGACCTTCGACGAGGCCAGGCCGGAACTCACCAAGAGCCTGACCGACCAGCTCGTTCACGCAAAACTCGACGACGCGAGCAACGCCTATGGCGACGCCGCCAATTCCGGCGACGACGTGCCGGATGCCGCCCGCAAAGCTGGAATGCATCTCGTACGGATCCGCGCCGTCGATGCGAAGGGCATGATGCCGGACGGCACCCACGCGCCGCTGCCGGACGATCCGGAATTGCTGACGCAGATTTTTGGTGCCGAAGTGGGCGAGCCGGGCGACGCATTCCAGACCAAAACGGACCATGTCTATGTCGTTTCGGTCGATGGCGTAACACCGCCGAAACCGAAGTCGGTTGACGCCGTGCGCGCGGAAGCGACACAGGCCTGGATGGCAGAGCAATCCGCAAAGCTGCTGGCGCAACGGGCAGGCGAACTTGCCGCTGAAGCGCGCAGCAGCGGCGATCTCAGGGCCGTCGCGCAGAGGAACGAAGTGCCGGTGCTGTTCGGCCCAGCGCTTTCGCGCGAGCAACCCAATGCGCTGTTCTCGCCCGAGCTCATCGCCAAGCTCTTTCAGCTAGGCCCCAACGGCATCGCCTATGGCCCGACGGCCAATCACAGCGGCTATCTCATCGCACGTGTTACTGGCATCGCGCATCCCCCCATTCCGGAGGCAAGTCAGGGCTTCCAGCGCGGCCGTCGCGCGGTCGCGGGCCAGGTGGCCGAAGACATCACAGGGGCGCTCGCGAACGACGCGCGCGACAAGCAAGGCGTGAAGGTCAATCAGAAGCTCTACGATCAGGCCGTCGGCAACAGCGAAAACGGCTCGTGAGCGATCGATGGCCACCCTGCCCGACTTCGCCGCGTTCGCGCGCGCCTATGAGGCCGGTCAGCCGCAGGCGGTCTACTCCAAGCTGATCGCCGATCTCGAGACGCCGGTCTCGGCGTTTCTGAAACTCAGCGAAGGACGCGACAACAGCTTCCTGTTCGAAAGCGTTCAGGGCGGTGAATCGCGCGGGCGCTACTCGATCATCGGTTTGAAGCCGGATCTGATCTGGCGTTGTCGGGGCGGCAAAGCCGAGATCAACACCCAGGCGCGCTCGCAGCCGAACGGTTTCATACCGGATGCGGATGCCGATGCTCCGCTGAAATCGTTGCGAAGGCTGGCGAGCCAGACGCGCATGACCCTGCCGCCGGGATTGCCGCCGATGTCGGTCGGCCTCTTCGGTTATCTCGGCTACGACATGGTGCGGCTGATCGAACGGCTTCCCAATGCACCGCCCGATCCGCTCAATCTGCCCGACGCGATCATGGTCAGGCCGACGATCCTCGCGATCTTCGACAATGTCCGCGACGAAATCCTGATTGTGACACCGGTCTGGCCGGAAAGCGGTCTCGATGCACGCGCCGCCTATGCCCGGGCGTCCGAGCGGTTGATGGATACCGTCAGCGATCTGGAGCGGCCCGCGCCGGCGACGCCGCAACCGCCGGCCGATCTGCCGGCAAGCGCGCAGATCGACTCAAATACGACGCATGAGGAATATCTGGCCATCGTAGAGCGCGCCAAGGAATACATTCGCGCCGGCGACGTGTTCCAGGTGGTGCCGAGCCAGCGTTTTCGCAGACCGTTCACGCTTCCGCCGTTCTCGCTTTATCGCGCGCTGCGCCGCCTCAATCCGTCGCCGTTCCTGTATCATCTGGCTTTCCCCGGCTTCGCGATCGTCGGATCGAGTCCGGAAATCCTCGTTCGCCTGCGCGACGGCGTGGTGACGATCCGCCCCATTGCCGGCACGCGCGTGCGTGGCAAGACGCGGGAAGAGGACAAGGCACTCGCCGAAGAACTGATGAGCGATCCCAAGGAGCGCGCGGAGCATCTGATGCTCGTCGATCTCGGCCGCAACGATGTCGGCCGCGTGGCGAAGACCGGCGATGTGCGCGTGACCGACAGCTTCTTCATCGAGCGTTACAGCCATGTGATGCATCTGGTCTCGAATGTCGAAGGCCACATCCGCGACGGACTCGACGCCATCGACGCGCTGGCGGCAGGATTGCCGGCGGGCACGCTCACCGGTGCGCCCAAAATCCGCGCCATGGAGATCATCGACGAATTCGAGAAGGAAAAACGCGGCGCGGTCTATGCCGGCGCGGTCGGCTATTTCGCCGCCGATGGCTCGATGGATACCTGCATCGTCCTGCGCACCGCGCTCGTCAAGGACGGCACGATGTATGTGCAGGCCGGCGGCGGTGTCGTCGCCGACAGCGTGCCGGAAGCCGAGTACCAGGAGACGGTCAACAAGGCGAAAGCGCTGATGTCGGCGGCCGACGAAGCCATCCGTTTCGCGTCAGCGTCCCGAAAGGGCCAGTGAGAGCCGCGCATCGCGCTCTGATTTCCGCCGCAACGCCTTGCTCAGTGAAATGAGTTCGAAGCCGGCATGATGCGCCGCCCAATAGGCGACCGCGTCCAGCGTAATCTCGTGCGGATGGCCGATGGCGATGGCCGTTCCCTGCTGCCGCGCGCGCTCCTCCAGATTTCGCAGCTGCAGGTCGACCGCATCGATATTTTCGACATCGTCGAGAAACACGTCGCGCGCGGCGCTCGTCACGCCGAAACTGCGCGCGACCGGAAGAACCTGCGAGTCCGGCGTCGTTCGTGAATCGAAGAAGAACGCGCTCTTGCGCGCCAGCAATGCCATCACCGGCTCAAGGCTGCTGCGATCCACTGTGAACTTGCTGCCCTCGTGATTGTTGATGCCGGAATATCCGGGAACGCGGGACATCGCCCAATCCAGCCGCTTCACGATCTCGGCGGATGGCAACCCGGTGGTCAGCGCGAACGGCCCCGGATCATGCGCGCCAATCGCTTCCATCGGCATATGGAGGAGGATTTCGTGACCCGCGCGCTTTGCTTCGCGCGCCAGACGCGGCGTATCGGCGGGATACGGGAGGAAAGCCAACGCCACTGCGGGAGGCAGCGCGATCGCTTCGCGCGTGTGAACCGCATCGGCGCCGAGGTCGTCGATCACGATGGCTATCGACGGGACGCCTACGGGCGTATCCGCGCGCATCGCCAGATCATCATTGTCGACGGTGGAGCGGATTTGCGGCGCGCCTGATCCGGCGGCGGGCGATAGGGACACTCGCACCGCTGCGGTACTCGGGACTTTCGCTTCCGCCGCGATCACCCCGGGCGGCAGGAACAATCCCAGCAGTTTCGGAAATCCGGTGGCAACGCCCCGCGCGCCGAACGCCGACGCGAACGCCATCACGATCCAGAACGCACCATTCGCCAGGCGCAACGTTCCGCGCGACGGCGCGCGCGGCGTGGTGCGGCGAATCGCTTTCAACCGGTGCATGGCGATGTACTGCCCGCTCCCGCCGCACTGTCAACCGGCGCAATTGTGCTATAGAGCGGCCCGCGCAAAACCCAACCGGAACCGATGCTCCTTCTGATCGATAATTACGACAGCTTTACGTACAACCTGTTCCACTATCTGGGACAGTTGGGCGCGGACGTGGTCGTCAAGCGAAATGACGAACTCTCGGCGCGCAGCGCGCTAGCGATGCGGCCGGAGGCGGTGGTGCTGTCACCCGGCCCCTGCACGCCCAACGAAGCCGGCATTTGCCTCTCGCTGATCGCGGAAGCCAACGGACGGATGCCCATTCTCGGCGTCTGCCTCGGCCATCAGGCGATAGGACAGATTTACGGCGGCAAGGTCGTGCGTGCGCCGGAACCGATGCACGGCAAGACCTCGCGCATCCATCACAATGGCAGAAGCGTGTTCCGCGGGTTGAACAACGATTTCCTCGCCACGCGCTATCACTCGCTGACCATCGCGCCGGAAAGCCTGCCCGATGCTCTCGACGTGACGGCGACGAGCGATGACGGCGTGATCCAGGGCATCATGCACAAGAGGCATCCCGTGCACGGCGTGCAGTTCCATCCCGAAAGCATCGCATCGGAGAACGGTCACGCGCTGCTGCAGAACTTCCTCACCATCGCCAAAGAGTTCTCGCGCGTGCCCTCATGACGCTTTTCCAGCAGGTCACCGACGGCGCCACTCTCAATGAACGCGAGGCGAGCGAAGCCTTCGACGCGATCTTCTCCGGCCGCGTGAGCGAGGATGATCTCGCCGCTTTCCTGCTCGCGATGGCGAAGCGCGGACCGACCGTTGCCGAGATCACAGGCGCCGCAAAATCGATGCGCGCGAACATGCATTCCATCGAAGCGCCGCCGGGCGCGATCGACCTGTGCGGCACGGGCGGCGATGGATACAATACGTTCAATATCTCGACCGCCGTGTCGTTCGTTGTCGCGGGATGCGGTGTGCCGGTCGCCAAGCATGGCAACCGCAGCGCCACCTCGCGCGCTGGCGCAGCAGATGTGCTCGAAACCCTGGGCGTGAAGATCGAGCTGTCGCCCGAACAGGCGCAACGCTGTCTCGAAGACGCCGGCTCATGCTTCCTGTTCGCGCGCGCCTATCATCCGGCGATGCGCCATGTCGCGGCGGTGCGCAGCCGGCTCGGCGTGCGAACCATCTTCAATCTGCTCGGGCCACTTTCGAACCCCGCGCGGGTAAAGCGGCAATTGCTCGGCGTCTATGCGCGCGAGTGGCTGGAGCCGATGGCGGAGGTGCTGAACGCGCTAGGCACCGAAGCGGCGTGGGTCGTGCATGGCTCGGACGGTCTCGACGAAATGACGACCACCGGCGTGACCTATATCGCGGCGCTCGGTCGCGGGCGTGTCCAGTTGCTGGATTTCGACGCGATCCCGCGCAAGGCGACACTGGCCGATCTCAAGGGCGGTGACGCCACTCACAACGCCAATGCCATCCGTGAGCTTCTCGACGGCGAGGACAGTCCGTTCCGCGACATCGTGGTATTGAACGCCGCAGCGGCCCTGATCGTCGCCGGCAGGGCGCAAAGCATCGCGGACGGTGTCCAGACCGCGGAAATGTCCATCGACTCCGGCGCGGCACTTGCGCGGCTGGAACGCCTGATCGAAATTTCGAACGCATGAGCATTCTCGACGACATTGCCGCCTACAAGCGCGAAGAAGTTGCGCTCGCGAAGACACGCATCACCGAAAAGGAGATCGACGAGCGCGCCTGGGCCGTCGAAGCACCGCGCGGCTTCCGCGCCGCGTTGGAGCGCGCGCGAAGCAACGGCCGCTACGGCCTGATCGCCGAGATCAAGAAGGCGAGTCCCTCGAAAGGCCTCATCCGCCCCGATTTCGATCCGCCCGCCCTCGCCCGCGCCTATGAGCAAGGCGGCGCGTCGTGCCTGTCCGTACTGACCGACGCGCCGTCGTTCCAGGGCGCGCCGGAGTTTCTCACGCAGGCGCGGAACGCGACGAAGCTCCCTGCCCTGCGCAAGGATTTCATGCTCGATCCCTATCAGGTGACGGAAGCGCGCGCGTGGGGAGCCGATTGCATCCTGCTCATCATGGCGATGATCGACGACGAGATGGCGAAGGATCTGTTCTCGCTGGCGCGCGATTATCACGCGATGGACGTGCTGGTCGAAGTCCACAACGAAGCCGAACTCGAACGCGCCATCGCGCTGGAAGCCGACATGATCGGTATCAACAACCGTGATCTCAAAACCTTCGTCACCGACCTCGCCGTCACGACGCGCCTTGCTCCGTTTATCCCCGAAGGCACGCTGGTCGTGGCCGAGAGCGGTCTGTCCACGCCGGACGATCTCAAACGGCTGGCCGATAACGATGTCTCGACCTTCCTGATCGGCGAAAGCTTGATGCGGCAGGACGATGTGGCAGCCGCGACGCGGGCGCTGATCGGCGCTAAGCTCGGTTCATGAGCAAGCTCACCCATCTCGACGACCACGGCGCGGCGCGCATGGTCGACGTATCGGACAAGCCCGTCACGGATCGCGAAGCGTCTGCGGAAGCGATCGTCGCGCTCTCCGCCGAAGCCTTCACCGCGGCCAAAAGCGGCAATGCGCCCAAGGGCGATGTTCTCGCCACGGCCCGCATCGCCGGCATCATGGCGGCGAAGCGCACGCCCGATCTCATTCCGCTCTGCCATCCGCTCGCGCTGGCGAAAGCGGATGTCGCGTTCGAATGGCTGGACGACCGCAACGCGATCCGCGTCATCGCATCGGCGAAAACCGCCGCGCAGACCGGCGTGGAGATGGAGGCGCTGATGGCGGCCTCGGTCGCGGCGCTCACCATCTACGACATGATCAAGGCGATCGATAAGAGCGCGGTCATCGAGACCGTGCGGCTGGTTTCGAAATCCGGCGGCAAGAGCGGCGACTATTCCTCGCCGTCGCGCGTGGCGTGGTCTAGACCGGCAGCGGCTGCTCCGAAGTCCCGCCCCAAGCCGAAGACATTGATGAGCGAAGTTTCCGCGCCGCGTCCCGGCCCGCATGCGCAGCGCGAGGCGTTCCGCGAATTCATGTCGTCGCAGCGCCTGCGTCCGACGCAATGGGCCAAGGACGCGCGCGTCCCCGCAGCGGAGGTTCTTGCTTTCCTGACCGGGCAATCGCGCGCGCTATCCGCCGAGACCGCGAAGAAGCTCGCCAAGGCTGCGAAGGTGCGCGTCGAGGACATGTTCCGGTGATCTCCGTCGATGAAGCGGTTGTGCGCGTCACAGCCGCGTTCGCGCCCACGCAAGGCGAAACTATTCCCATCGAACGCACGGCAGGACGTGTACTGGCGGAAGACGCGCGCGCGCGCATGACGCAGCCGCCCGCGCCGGTGTCGTCCATGGATGGCTATGCCGTCCGCGCCGCCGATGTTGTGAACGCGCTGGTCACACTTGAAGTGGTGGGATCGTCTCCGGCCGGACATCCCTTCGGCAAAGCGATTTCGGCCGGCGAGACCGTGCGCATCTTCACCGGTGGCGTGGTGCCGGACGGCGCGGATTCCATCGTCATCCAGGAAGACGCCACAGCGGATGGCGACCGCGTGACGCTGAACGTTGCAGCGAAACCGGGAAAACATATCCGCGTCGCCGGACTGGATTTCAGGACCGGCGATGTCCTGGTCCGCTCCGGCAAGCGGCTCACTGCGCGCGATGTCTCCCTGATTGCCGCCGGCGATCTGGTGGAGGTCGCGGTCCGCCGCAGACCGCGCATCGCACTGGCGGCGACGGGCGACGAGCTCACGCGTCCCGGCGAGCCGCGCGGACCGGGCGGCATCGTCGCCTCGTCCGGCTATGCGCTCAGCGCGCTGATCGAAAAATGGGGCGGCGAGACGCTCGATCTCGGCATCCTGCCCGATACGATGGAAGCGGTCGGCGCGATCGCCGAGCGCGCGGCCGGCGCCGACCTCATCGTCACCATGGGCGGTGCGTCGGTCGGCGATCACGATCTCATCCAGAAGGCGCTCGGGCCCAAAGGCTTCGCGCTCGATTTCTGGAAGATCGCGATGCGCCCCGGCAAGCCGCTGATCTTCGGCAAGCTCGGCGCGACGCCATTGCTCGGCTTGCCCGGCAATCCGGTTTCGACGCTCGTCTGCGCGATCCTGTTCCTGCGCCCCGCGATCGCGGCGATGCTCGGCACCGATACAGCGACGCCGACCCTGTCCGCCCGCCTGTCGCGCGCCCTCCCCGCCAACGACACGCGACAGGACTACATCCGCGCGAAGCTCGAACTGCGCGACGGCGAATATTGGGTCGAGGCTTTTGCGGTTCAGGATTCGTCGATGCTCAGCTCGCTCGCCGAAGCGGGCGCTCTCATCATCCGCGCACCGCATGCACAGGCTCTCGATGCAGGCGCGCGGGTGGATATCATTTCGCTGGATGATGTCTAAGGTGGCAAGAGCAATCTCCCTCTTTGAAGAAAGGAAATTACGTGCCCCCAGTAACCCTGAGATCGAAGAACGGCTTTCACCTCAAAGAAGCGGAAGTTCAAGATGGCGCGAGCGGTGCGGATGCGGACCGCGCCTATTATGTGATTGGCCCCGATGGCGAAGAGCTGTTTGAAAGTCCGAACCGTCCCGAAGCCGAAAAGGCGTTCGAACGCCTGACGAGCTAGAGTCACCTGCGATCAGATGGAAACACGAAAAAGCTTGTCATGGCCCGCGACTGCGTAAGATCGGGGTCAGAGTAATAAGATCGGGGTCAGAGTAAGTAAGATCGGGGTCAGAGTAAGAACTCGCCATCACAGCAGCCTCATCTGCCGACTGTCTTCTCGCGAGGCCGGTTTCGGCCCCGGCGGCAGAGGCGCTGTTCGACGCGAGGCCGCCGCTTCCAGTTCCTTGCGAAACCTCTCCCCGCCCAATGCCCAGCCGCCATTTGTCGCCGCGCGCAGGGCGTCCACAAAGCCCGGATCGAGCCTCTCCTTCATCAGCGCGCGATAACTCTCATGCCGCTCCTCGATGGTGCGGCCCAGCCTGCGCAGCGCACCGTGGAATGCGGCAAGCGCATCTTCGCACCCTTCCGCGTGCGCCCGATAGCTCGACCAGCGATAGTGCCGCGGGTGATCGACCATGCGCGCGCGCACGGGATTGAGCTCGATGTAGCGGCATCAGGCGATGAAATATTCCTCGCTGTCGATCGGCGCCGCCCTGTAGCGGCCTTCCCAGAGCGTGCCGGTGCGGCGGTAGAGCGCGTTGATGTGGCGCACATAGCGGCGGCCGAGAGCCTGCATCGTGCGCGCGAGGCTCGTGGGTGCCTTCGGCGTAACAAGCAGATGCACATGATTGGTCATCAGGACATGGGCATGCACGAGGAGCCCGCAGTCTTGCGAAGCCGCGATCAGCCATTCGCGGTAGCGCGCGTAGTCCTCTTCGGCGAAGAAAACGGGCTTTCTGTCATTGCCGCGCTGGATGACGTGCAGCGCCTGGCCTTCCACGAAATAGCGTCCCAGTCGCGCCACGCGAGCCTCCCGGTGGAGCGCAAGCATAGGACGAAGATTGGTGAATTTCTACTCTGACCCCGATCTTCAGTTTTTTCGACTGCGGGAGCGGATGAGAGTGTCGCTGTTAGAATTTAAGTCTCAGTTCTCTACGCCAACTGTATCGCGGCCAATAAGCGAAAGAAGGATAGAAAGTATTATAACAGGCAGAGTGACAAAGATCTGCAAGACCAAAAAGCCGACTTTTGGCCCTTCAAATTCAGGTGGCTGCGTAAACGCCGTCACCGTTTGGTATAATTCCGCGATAGCGCACAATAATACCGAAACAAAAAAAGCTTTCACGACCCTAACAGGGATACGGGCTTCTGTGGACACCAGTAGACGTACTGACACTGCGATCATGACAATTGCAAGGCAGAGAAGGATCGTGGATGAACTCGAACCAGCCCACTTTGGCCATTCGTCGGCGGCCCAATTCAATGCAGTGTAAAAGGTAACCGAGAAAGCGGATATGGCCAATGCAGCAAGTTTGGACCGAGTTATCATCGCCCTCTCCTTAAATATCTTTGCATCACATGTTGCTGTCACACCAGCGTTTATCTCTCAAACCGGCGTAAATCCCGTCCATCGCGACATCACAATCGACTAGTTCGGACAAGCTCCAGAGCCAGACGAATCGGAGCATATGCGCGATCCGTTAACTCTGACGGTTTGTCCAAAAAGGGCGCTTTGACCCGATCCATCATTTGATTTTCCGTTGGAGGTCGATGCACCTGCTGAATTTCCGTTGGAGGTCGGCAGAGGAGAACCTGACTTGGGTGGAAGCCCCATTTCACGCCATCCGTTCTCATAGAAGATTAGGGTCAGAGTGGAAACTCTCTCACGTTTGTCGGATGCATGTCATATGGGGGCTCATAGATGAGGCGTCGCGACAAGCGAGCTCTTACTCTGACCCCAAGCGAGCTCTTACTCTGACCCCGATCTCTGACCCCGATCTCTGAGGTGTCGTAGCCGTAATCGACATAGTAGCCGTCCGGCCAGGTAAGCAGCGTACGGTTGGCGTTGGCTCAGTGTCGAAAAGAGGGAAATGCAATCGAATCCGGATCAATCGCCGCTAGCACTTCGTCCACTTTATCAAATGTAACCTCCGCGGGCACGTCAACAGCATAGTAGTCGTTTGCAGACAGTCGTTCCGTGTTGCACCCCAAAGCCCTAAGGCGGCTCAAAACTATTTCAATATCAGATACACCCCTACCCATTATCCAGATATTGGTTCTATCTGACCGTGACTTATGCGACCATTTCAATACTTCACCAGAAGTATTCTGTTTGTCGATGGCTATGACATCGCCAACGGACATGTTCTTGATGAACAGTGGCACAGTTCTGACTTGATAGCCGTCACCGACTTTATCAACGTAAATCCATTCTACGTTGGCAGGTGGCCAACCCGTATCATCTTGATCAATGACAAAAGCTATCTCATCCATTGTCAAACCGTTGGAATCAAGTGCGAGCTACTTGTGCTCATCCTTGTGACACGTCGGGCACAATACGACCGCGTCACTATTTTGGCCACCTCCCTTATTAATAGGTGGATCGTGATGAATTTGCGCCTGATTTGATGGAGTGGGGACACCCTTCTTGCTTGGAACACCGCTGACAATTTCGGCTTTGCATTTTTCACATCGCTCAATACCGCCATTCTTCCGGGAAGATCGGGGTCAGCGGGAAGATCGGGGTCAGGGTAAGAATTCGCCCTGTCGCTACTCACCGGGCCACCCGGCTGGGTTCTGCACGATGGCGGTCTCTTTGCTCGGAGTTGCTTCTTCGAAAATAAGAGCAGGCGTCACCTGGGTGGCCCGCAGTCGCGGGCCATGACAGTTGGGCTGGTTGCGTAGAGTTGAAAGCAATCTGCTCCAGCCCGCGCTGTTCGATAGCTCCGGCGTACATACGGCCCCTGCGGAGCGCGCGCCTTGAACGGACTTTTGCGCGCCCCATTTCTCGATGTCCGGAAAGGAGGATGGCGTGCGAGGTTTGCAGTGGGACAGGCAGGCTTCGAACCGTGAACGGAGGAATCACTTTTTTCAGGACCGACAAAGGCTTGCGCGACGATACGGGTATTCGAATTGCGAAATTCGAAAAAAGTGCCCGTTCTGTACAGAAGTTCTGTACATGCGGGAGAATTCGCGGCGGAAATCGGGGGTTGAACCCAAATTTCGCGACCACCCCCTCCCCCTCTCAAACATGCGGTTCAAATGGGCGGGGCCGCTGCTGTCCCAGATTTTGTGCGTTGACGGCCTAAAAGAACTAAAGTAGAACGATTCTCCATGTTTCGGATTTGTTCGCCAACATGGCGCCAAGAAGGACGTGGATAGATGCTGACGCGCAAGCAATACGAACTCCTGATGTTCATCCATGAACGGGTGCGCGAAAGCGGCATCCCGCCGTCATTCGATGAGATGAAGGACGCGCTGGACCTGAAGTCCAAATCGGGAATCCACCGCCTGATCACGGCGCTGGAGGAGCGCGGGTTCCTGCGCCGGATCGAGAAGCGGGCCCGGGCGCTCGAAATCATCAAGCTGCCGGACAATGTCGCCGATACCGTGCGCCCCGCGACGACGCGGACACAGGCGCAGCGGCTCAGCCCCAGCGTCCGCCATGGCCGTTCCTCCGAGACCCGCGCCAGCGATGCGCGCGTGGCGGGCAGCCCAAGGCGGGCGATGGGCGACAGCGAGGGCTCGGTGAACGTGCCGCTCGTGGGGCGGATCGCGGCCGGCACGCCGATCGAGGCTTTGCAGAACAAGATTTCCGATGTCCCGGTTCCGGGCGGTATGGTCGGCGGGCGCGGCGATCATTACGCGCTCGAAGTCACCGGCGATTCCATGATCAATGCCGGAATCCTCGACGGCGACACGGTCATCATCCAGGAAGCCGACACCGCCAACACAGGCGAGATCGTCGTGGCGCTGGTCGATGAGAGCGAAGCCACCCTGAAGCGGTTGCGCCGGCGCGGCGACTCCATCGCGCTCGAAGCGGCGAACCCGGCTTACGAGACGCGGCTCTATGGCGCCGATCGTGTCCGCGTCCAGGGCAAACTCGTGGGCCTCATCCGCCGGTACTGAAAGCGTTTGCGAGGCGCGCGCGGCTTCAGGCTCCAGGGCCTCTGGCCGCGTTCGCCTTCGACAGTCTTCACCGCGATGTTCGCGCCGAGCCATATGGCGTAGCCGCCGGCGCGTGCGACATCGAATTTGTCGATGACAAGCTTCGGGCCTTCGCAATGGCGGCTCGTAGGAACGGCGCTGATCAGGATCGCCGCCTGCGCGCAATCCTCCGCCAGCGCATCGATGCGCGAGACCGCTGCGATGATCGTGCCGTCTCTTGTCCTCGCGATGCAGCCATACCCGTCGCAGGCCACGCCATCCTTGCGCGTTGCGAGGGCAACTTTAGAATCGCGTCCGTCGCCATCGCGCTTGAGCCATTGATCCGCGGAGTAGCCATCCTTGGGTGGACGCACGAACCGAAGCACACCATCATTGCCGCGCACGGCAATGGTAATACCATCGCGCGCCACCAGAATATCCGGTCCATGCGCCAGCATCGCGACGATCACGCCCACGAGCATCGGCATGACACCGGCCCATCGCCAATGCCTCCGCCACAACGCCATCCACAATCCGCCGAACGACATCAACGCGATCGCATCGACCGGCCATGCAGAGACCGTCGAAATCGCGCCCGGCAATCCCGACACGAAGCGGCCCATGCTCAGCATGATCTCGATGCCGAAGCCCATGACCTTCAGCGGCCAGGCTTCGAGATGAAACGGCATCGCCATCACCGAGATCGCGGCCGCCGGCATGGTGATGAATCCCATCACCGGCATCGCGAGCAGATTGCCAAGCACCGCGTAATGCGTCGCGCGGTCGAAATGGAAGATCGCATAAGGCGCTGTCGCGAGGCTTCCGACCAGGCTCGTGACCGCAATCCCGCGAATGTAACGCCGCACTCCGGCGAACCTGCGCAGACCCATTCCTTCATGCGACCGATGCGCCGCTTCCCATTCCGCGACGGCGACAAGCCCGACGACCGCTGCGAACGACATCTGGAATCCCGGCTCGATCAGGCTTTCCGAGCGCAGCAATAGAATGATCAGCGCTGCGAGCGCGACCGAACGCATCGACAGCGCCGGACGGTCGGCCAGGATCGCGATCAGCATCACCGACAGCATCACATAAGCGCGTGTCGCCGGCGTCGCAGCACCGCTGACGATCAGGTAGAACGTCGCGCCGCCCAGCGCGGCAACTGCGGCCCATTTCTTGATGGGATAATTCAGCACGATGGAAGGAATCGCGGCCAGCACGGCGCGCACCACCCAGAACAAACCGAGGCCGACCAGCGCCATGTGAAGGCCCGCAATCGCCAGGACATGCGCAAGGCCGGCATCTCGCAGCGCCGCTTCATCGTCATCTGCGATCGAGCCGCGATCGCCCGTGATGAGCGCCGATGCGATACCGCCCGTGCTTCCCGGCAGCGCCGCCTGGATGCGCTCCGTCATCCGCCATCGCAGCAGGGCGATGGCCGTGGTTATACGTTCTGGTATCGTCTCATCGCGCGCTGGCGCAATAGCGGTCGCGCGGCCATAGGTGTATCCAACCGCACCGATGCGGTCGTAATACGCGGCGCGTCCGAAATCATATCCGCCCGGCGCAGCCGGTCCGGGCGGCGGCATCAATGTCGCCGTGACGTGGACCCAGTTGCCCGGGACCAGAATATCAGTCGCCGACCGAATGGAGACGCGAACGCGCGCCGGCGGGCTATCCCCAAATCGCTCCGATTCCACCGCGCCCAGGACAACTCGCACGCCTTTGCCGTGGACCTGAACGGATTCAATGCGACCCCGCAGCGAGACCACGCCGGCCGTGTGAGACAAGACCGGTGCAGCAACCCACTCCGTGCGGAGCTTGGCATAACCGAAGCCGAGCGAAATTGCGGCGATAGAGGCAAACGAGACAGCCAGCCAAATACGCGTTGAGCGAGCGGAACAGAACGCGGCCCCGATACCGAGAACACCGATCGCCAGAGCGAGCCAAATCGATGGCTCGACAAAGGCCGAAAAGTAGAGGCCGACGCCGGCGCCAAAGCCGACGGGAATCCAAAGCGGCCAGCGCTCGCGTTCACGGAATGCGCTTTCGCGACAGGCGTGCGCCATTGCCGCCGGCCAAAGGCCGATCATGGCAATGTCCGGCGTCGAGCGCCGAAATGCGGTCAGCGGACCTACCACCATGGAAAACGGCCTGCTAGAAGCCCCTGCAACAAACCGCCCAACGCCGGCACAGTCTCTCTACCATGGATAGAACCAAGAAACCCGTTCTCCGTTTCGCTCCCTCGCCTACGGGCATGCTGCATATCGGCGGCGCGCGGACGGCGCTGTTCAACTGGCTCTATGCCCGTCACACCGGCGGGACATTCCTGCTGCGCATCGAAGACACCGACCGCGAACGTTCGACGCCGGAGGCCGTGGCCGCGATCCTGAACGGATTGGAATGGCTCGGCCTGAACTGGGACGGTCAAGCCACCTATCAGTTCGCCCGTGCCGGACGGCATCGCGAGGTCGCCGAGCAGCTTCTTGCAGAAGGCAAGGCCTATCGCTGTTTTGCGACCGCCGAAGAGCTCGAAGAGATGCGCAACAAAGCGCGCGCCGAGGGGAAACCGCCTCGCTATGACGGACGCTGGCGCGACCGCAATCCGTCCGAGGCTCCTGCCGGAGCACCGTTCGTGATCCGCCTCAGGGCGCCGCAGACCGGCGAGACCATCGTGCACGATGTCGTGCAAGGCGATGTGCGTTTCGGCAACGAACAGCTCGACGATATGGTGCTGCTGCGCAGCGACGGAACGCCAACCTACATGCTAGCGGTCGTGGTCGACGATTTCGACATGGGCATCACCCACGTCATCCGTGGAGACGACCACCTGAACAATGCCGCGCGTCAGCTTCAGATCATTCGCGCGATGGGCTGGCCCGAACCTGTTTACGGCCACCTTCCGTTGATTCATGGCCCCGATGGCGCCAAGCTTTCCAAGCGCCATGGCGCGCTGGCCGTCGAGGCCTATCGCGACATGGGCTATCTGGCCGAAACAATGCGCAACTATCTGCTCCGTCTCGGCTGGAGCCATGGCGACGAAGAGATCATTCCGACCGAAAAAGCCATCGCGTGGTTCGATCTCGACAGCATCGGCCGCTCCCCCGCCCGCCTCGACTTCAAGAAGCTCGACAATCTGAATGCGCACTACATCCGCGCGATGGACAACACGGCGCTCGCCCGTGAAGTGGGGCAGGTGCTCAGGCGCGAAACGCCGCCGCGAACGCTCGACGACAAGGCGCGAGCACGATTGATCGCGGCAATGCCCGGTCTGAAGGAGCGCGCCAAGACTTTGGTCGAACTCACACAGGCTGCAGAGTTCTTGTTCACCGACGGTCCGCGCACGCTCGACGAGGCAGCACAGAAGAATCTGACGTCCGATGCCCGAGCGGTGATCGCCAGAACGCTGCCATCGCTCGAAGCCACGGACTGGACGGGCAAGGCGTTAGAGGGCGCGGCACGGGCCTTCGCAGATGCGGAAGGAATGAAGCTTGGCCAGGTCGCACAGCCTTTACGCGCGGCCCTGACGGGCACGGCGGCATCTCCGCCCCTGTTCGAGATGATGGAGGTCCTTGGAAGGGAAGAAGCTCTTGTAAGATTAAAGGCTTACACGGATTCGTGATTCGTGCTCTCAGTGTCGCCGATCGATAGGAAAGAGGTGACGAAATTAACCGTTTCCGCCTATAATTGTGCAGTGCAAGATGAATCGAGACGTGTCCGGCGGGAGCCGGAACAAGGAGCCTGATCCATGAAGCAGAGCAAGCTTGTAGAGGCCGGAAAAGCGACGCTTATCTACGAAAATAAGTCCTTCGACTTGCCGGCGTTCTCGGGTTCCGAAGGCCCTAACGTGCTCGATATTCGCAAGCTCTACGACTCTGCCGACATCTTCACCTACGATCCCGGATTCACGTCGACGGCAAGCTGCGAAAGCGACATCACCTTCATCGACGGCGACAAGGGCATACTGCTCTATCGCGGGTATCCCATCGATCAGCTCGCGCAGCATTCGACCTTCCTGGAAGTCTGCTATTTGCTGCTGCACGGCGAACTGCCCAACAAGGATCAGTTCAGGAAGTTCGAACACTCGATCACGATGCACACCATGGTGCATGACCAGATGTCGACGTTCTATCGAGGATTCCGGCGCGACGGGCATCCAATGGCCATCATGTGCGGCGTCGTCGGCGCGCTGTCGGCATTCTACCACGACTCGACCGACATCAACGATCCGCGCCAGCGCGAGGTCGCGAGCCACCGCCTGATCGCGAAGATGCCGACCATCGCCGCGATGGCCTACAAATACGCCGTCGGCCAGCCTTTCGTGTATCCGCTCAACCATCTGAGCTACACGGATAACTTCATGCGGATGACGTTCTCGGTTCCGGCCGAGGAGTACAAGATCAATCCTGTGCTGTCGAAGGCTCTGGACACGATCTTCATCCTCCACGCCGATCACGAGCAGAACGCGTCGACATCGACGGTCCGTCTCGCCGGGTCGTCCGGCGCCAATCCGTTTGCCTGTATCGCGGCCGGCATCGCCTGCCTATGGGGGCCGGCGCATGGCGGCGCGAACGAAGCCGCGCTGAAGATGCTGGAGGAGATCGGCACGGTCGACCGCATTCCCGAATACATCAAGCGCGCGAAGGATAAGAACGACAATTTCCGCCTCTCCGGCTTCGGTCACCGCGTCTACAAGAGCTACGACCCCCGTGCGAAGGCGATGCAGGCGCAGACCCACGCCGTTCTCGAGGAAGTTGGGCATTCCAACGACCCGATTCTGAAAGTGGCGATGGAGCTGGAGCGCATTGCACTGCAGGACGACTACTTCATCGAGAAGAAGCTCTACCCAAACATCGATTTCTATTCGGGCATCACGTTGAAGGCGCTCGGCTTCCCGACCAGCATGTTCACGGCGCTGTTCGCGCTCGCGCGCACCGTAGGCTGGATCGCACAATGGGGCGAGATGATCGAAGATCCGGCGCAGAAGATCGGGCGCCCGCGCCAGATCTACACCGGCGCCAAGAAGCGCGATTACGTTCCTCTGGCGAAGCGCTAACGCTCTCGCACGAAGTCCAGAATGGCACGCGCCGCGCGGATGCTGGGCGCTTCCCCGCCTCTGCCGAGCATGGCGGTCGCCAGATCGAGATCGGCCAATTCGTGGCTGGCGGATTCCTTGTCCTGCAGCAGCTTCACAACGGCCTCGGACAGGTTCTCCGGCGTGCAGCGCGATTGCAGGAACTCCGGCACGGCTTCACGGTCGAGCAGCACGTTGACCAAAGTGATGTAGCGCACGTTCATGATCAGCGAGGCTAGCGCATAAGTGAGCCCGCCGGCCTTGTAGCCGACCACCATCGGCTTGCGAGCCAGCGCCAATTCAGTTGTGACAGTGCCAGACGCCGCCAGAGCTGCATTGGCAGCGTCGAATGCCGCGAACTTCTCATCCTCGCCTTCAATGATGTGCAGCGGCATAGGCCAATCCTGCGTCGCAGCGCGCACCTTGGCAGCAACATGCGGGATCGTCGGGAGGACCGTCACCAATCTCGGAATGCGACATGCAATCCGTTCCGCGGCCTCGCGAAACACCGGCAGAATGAAGCGGATTTCGTTCGTCCGGCTTCCCGGCAAGACGGCAAGCAACGGTGCATCCGGTGAAATGCCGTGGCGCGCCCGAAATTCTTCGCCGCCTCTTATCTTCGCCGCCCGCTCGATCACCGGGTGGCCGACGAAGACCGAATGCAGACCATATTGCTCAAAGAATGGCGCCTCGAACGGCAGCAGCGCGAGAACCAGATCGAAATACTTCGCCATCTTGCGTGCGCGATAGGCGCGGCTGGCCCAGACCTGCGGGGCGACGTAGTTGATCGTTGGGATGGTGGGATCAAGCCGCTTCAGTCGCTGCGCGATACGATGTGTGAAATCCGGGCTGTCGATAAGCACGACCGCATCTGGCCGTATGTGTAACGCGAAATCGCAAGCCTCGCGCACGCGGCGCAGGATGGCCGGAATGGCCGGCACGACCTCACGCAGTCCCATCACGGCCGTGACATCGAGGGGATAGAGGCTTTCGAGTCCCTGTGCAGTCATCGCTGCACCGCCGATACCGACGATTTTCACAGCATTGCCAGCAATCGCCTTCAGGCTGCCCATCAACTGGCCGCCGAGCAGATCGCCCGACGGCTCGCCGCACACAAGCATGAGAGTGATGGGCTTTGCCGGAGGAGCAGACATGGCTCAGCGCGGCACGCCGACGAGGAAAACGCCGAGCTTATCGGCTTCCGCGACGACAGCGGCTCGATCGACGATCAACGCGCCGCCCGCCTCCACCGCGACCCCCGCGAGATAAACAGCTGCGACATTGCGGATGGTTTGAACACCGACAACCGGAAGATCGGTTTTGCGATCCTGAATCGGCTTCGGTGCCTTGACCAGCACACCACGCGGTTTCCCCGTTGTGCCCCGAAAATGTTCCGGCAACGCGGGTATGCGCGCTATGGTGGCGTCCGTGCCTTCTGCCGCTTCGACCGCAAGCGTAAGCCCTTCGCAGACAATCGCGGCCTGTCCGATATCGAGTTCGCCGATGGCACGGGCGATCTTGAACGCCTGCGCAATGTCGGCCTCGTTCTGCGCCGTCGGCGTGATGCGGCCCATGACGCCAGACTTGGCGATCAGATCGGGAGCAGCTTCGGCTGCGCCGATGACGCACAGACCTTCACGCTCGAACATATCGACCAGGGATCGCAACAGCGCATCGTCGCCTTTCAACGCCGCGGCGATGACGCGGGGAGCAGCGAACACGGCTTTCGTGTCCAGCTTGATCTCGGAGAATTTCGGACGCTGGACCTTTCCGGCCAACGTCACGTCCGTGCAGTCATGCTGGCGAAACGCCTTGAAGGCACGGCCGAGTTCGCCAAGTGAGACGGTCTCGTGCGGAAACTCATCGGCCCAGTCTTCCGTCAGCCCGGTCAGCTTCAACACGAATACGGATCGGCCGCCGTCACGCGCGCTGTGAGCAATGGCGCGCGGCAGTTCGCCACTGCCCGCTATGATACCGAGCGCGCCGGTCATTCCTCGCCATCCGCCGTCACGCGGCGGCGCGCCGGGCTGAGCGAGCGCTTGGCCGGAGCCAACACAAAATCAGCAACTTCGTTGACCTCTTGCACCGACGGCCACCGGTCCTTGGCACGACGGGCACGGTCTGCAATAGAACCACCGGTCTCGAGAAACACCAGTTTGAATGCCGCGCGCAGCGCGTTGATGTTTTCGCGCGATACGCCGCGGCGCTTGAGCCCGATAAGATTGAGGCCGCCCAACTCTGCGTGGGCGCCCGCCGCGATGCCATACGGGATTACATCGGTGTTCACGCCGGTGAGTCCCCCAATCATGGCGCCACGTCCTATGCGGCCGAACTGCTGCACCGCCGAGAGCCCACCCATGATGACGCCATCGCCCACGACGGCATGACCGCCGAGACATGCGCCATTCGCGAAGGTCACATCGTCTCCGACCATGCAATCATGCCCGATATGACTATACGCCATGAAATAGCCACGTGAACCCACCGAAGTGAGTGCTTGATCGCGCGAGCTGCCCAGGTTCATAGTCACATGCTCCCGGATCACGCAATCCTCGCCTAAGAAGAGACGTGCTTCCGGCGCCTCGTCGCCGCGGATTTGCGCAAGGCCGCCAAGTACCGCATGTGATGAAACGGTCGAGCGTGCGCCGATCGTGGTATGGCCATCAATCACGACGTGCGAAGCCAACCGCACACGATCACCGAGGCGAACATGCGCGCCTATGTGGCAGTATGGCCCGATCTCGACATCCGCGCCCAGAAGCGCGCCGTCTTCAACTATTGCTGTCGGATGGATTTTCATCGTCACCGAAAATCATCGCGCTGAATTCCGCTTCGGCACACAGATCGGGGCCGACATAAGCCTGACCCTCGAATCGCCACACCGGGCCGCGATGGCGAATGGCCTTAACCGGGAACCGCAGCATATCGCCCGGTTTCACAGGCTTACGGAACCGCGCCTTGTCGATGGTCATGAAATAAACTTTGCGGCCGGTCCCTGCTTTTCCGAGCGAATAGACCACCAGCGCACCCGCGGTCTGCGCCATCGCTTCCACGATCAGCACACCGGGCATGACCGCAAAATCCGGAAAATGTCCCTGAAAATGAGGTTCGTTGTAGCTGACCGCCTTGTGACCCACAGCGCTCTCATTGGCGACGATGTCGGTGAGCCGTTCGACAAACAGGAATGGCGCACGATGCGGCAGCAGCTTCTTGATCTGCTCCACGTCCAGAGAAACGTCGTTGTTCGCCTTGTCCATCACGTCTGCTTCTTGCCGCGCTTTGCCAGATTCGAGACCGCAACGATTTCCCGGGCCCATTCCTTGAGCGGCTTGGCCGGAATGCCACCGTAATCCTGGCCGCCTTCAAGGTCACCCATAACACCCGAACGTCCCGCCAATCGTGCTCTGTCGCCAATTCTGGTGTGGTCGCCGATGCCGACCTGGCCGCCCAGCACGACAAAATCCCCGAGTTCGCAACTGCCCGAAATTCCAACTTGCGCCACGATCACGGCGTGTCGTCCAATCCTGGTGTTGTGCCCAATCTGCACAAGATTATCAATCTTGGCACCCTCACCGATCACAGTATCGCCGAGCGCCGCACGGTCGATCGTCGAACCGGCTCCGATTTCCACCTTGTCCTGAACAATTACGCGGCCGATCTGCGGAATTTTCGTGTGGCCTTCTCGCGACGACGCGAATCCGAATCCCGGATTGCCGATTTGCGCCCCCGAAAGAATGACGACACTGTCACCCACATAAGAATGGCTGATGGTTACGTTGCTCCCAATTTCGCAATTACGGCCGATCGCAACACCGCGCCCGATCACCGTGTTCGGGCCAATGCGTGTCCGCTCACCAATCTCCGCACCAGGACCGATGACGACACCGGGCGCCAGAGAAACATCCGAGCCGATCCTGGCGGTGGGATCAACCGAACGCTCTTGTCGCCATACGATCAGATCAGATTCCGGGTAGAACAACTTCGCAGCGGCAGCAAACGCATGCGGAACAGAAGAACACCGTATCGCCACGCACGAAGCCGGAACCTCTGCTTTCAATGCCGGCGGCACTAAACAGTATCCCGCTTTCGTCGAAGCGAATTGCTGTACTGCATCGGAACGCCGATCTCCCGCGTAAAACGACAGATGGGTCGCGCCGGCGCCGCTCAGGCTGCCGACATCATCGACACTGAGTGCGCCATCCACGCCTTCGGAAAGCGGCGCGCCCACGGCATGACAAACCTCCGCGAGCGTGAACGGTCCGCGATTATCGTAGAATCGGGGATCGGCCATGCTCGATCTCAGATAGGCTATGAGCGGCCGCGGTCACTGCTGCTGAGGCTGTTGCTGCATGCCCGGTGGCGGCGGAACGAGTTCCACCTTCAGCGTCGGCATTTTTTGGTCGAGACGCTGAATCGCGAGCCGCGTGATGTCGACGTCAACTGTCCCAAGGACCACCGAGTTTCGGTCAAATAGGAGATTGGCGCCTCGCTCGGCCATGATGCCTTGTAGGATTGGCCCCAGCGCCTGTTCGACCTGCGCACGGGCTTTGATGAAGCCCCCCTGGATCAGGTTTTGCTTATTCTGCGCCTGCTTTTGTAGCGCCGCACGCCGGCCTTCCAGCTCCTTGAGCTTGCGGTTCTTCAGGTCCGCCGAAAGTATTGCGGCCTGCTGTTGGAACGCCGCGCCGTCTTTCTGCAGCGCCTGACCCTGCGCGCGCAAATCTTTCTCGGCCTGGTCGGTGTATGCATTGATCTGACGCACGATGTCTTGTCCAACCTTCGAACCGCGCAACACGACCGCACGATCGATGACGACGATTCTCGGCTGAGGCAACGGCGCGGCAGAGGCCCCTGACGCCGTCAATACTGCCAACATCGCGACGCTGGCGGCGATGCCGGACGCAAGGAATTTCATGGACATATTTTAGAACCCCGTACCTGCAGTGAAGTGAATGATCTGTGGCCGATCATAATCGGTCTTTACAAGCGGAATGCCTAGATCGATCTGAATTGGCCCGAATGGCGATTTCCATCCGATAGAAAGTCCGGCCGATGCGCGCAAGGCCAGATTGTCCCTGATCGGACAAGACCCTGTGGCTTTTACATACTGCTCGCATAATTGCTGCTTGTCATCGACATAGCCCAACGTTCCGAAGTCGCTGAATAGCGAGAAGTTCAAGCCATAATCGTCGGGCAGGAAGCTTGGCAGCCTAAGCTGCGCCGTGCCTATGACGTAAACGTCCCCACCGAGTGCACCGACGTCTTTGGCGACACTGATATCACGGGGACCGATGCCGGCGAGGTTAAAGCCGCGAAACGTATCGCCGCCTTTGAAAAACCGCTCGTTGATGGGGAGAAGATCTCCCGAATAACCCGTGATGTATCCCGAATTAAGCGAAAGCGAACCGACCATCTGATCCCAGAACACTTTCTTGTAGGCTGTGAACTGTTCCTCAGTGCGCAGATATTTGAGTGATCCGCCAAATCCCGCAAAGTCCTGCGAGAAGCTGAATGCGATACCGCGCGTTGGTTTTATGTAATCGTCCAAGGTATTGTACGAGAACGTAAAGCCGACACCGGAAGTCGTCGAACTTCCTGACGCAAGGAAGATTTCTGGCGGCGCATTTGGATAGGGCAGGATATCCTGGATCTTATATGTGTAGCGTAGCGCAACCGTCCCATATTCCGACGTCGGGAATCCAAAGCGGATCTGTCCAGCGGTGACATCGGCTTCATACGCCGCCTGCTGATAGGACGTATTGACCTTGTATATGTCGAAGCCCGCTGCCAACGGCCGGTCGAGGAAATAGGGTTCGGTAAAGCTAAACTGGTATTGTTTACTGATCTGCGAGATCGCCACGCTCGCACGCATATACTGCCCGCGACCGAACAAATTCTGCTCGGTGTAGCTGAATTCGCCAATTAGCGAACTTGTCGAGGAGTAGCCCGCGCCTAGCGAGAGCTGCCCGGTCGACTGCTCGGTGACCTTGACGCTTAGATTTACCCGGTCGGGTTGCGACCCTGGCGACTGCTTGATGTCCACATCCTTGAAGATGCCAAGACTGCGAATGCGCGTGCGTGACCGGTCCACGAGAACGCGGTTGAACGCATCACCTTCCACGAGGCGGAATTCACGGCGCACCACCTTGTCGAGCGTGCGTGTATTGCCCGATATGTTGATCTTCTCGACATAGACTCGAGGGCCCTGATCGATCTTGAGCAACACGTCGATCACGCGCTTGTCGTGATCGCGGCGGATACGCGGATGTACTTCCGCAAAAGCATACCCGCGGGTGCCGGCGGCGTTGGTCAGAGCATCGATGGCTTTCTGGATGAGTTCGCCATTGTAGATATCGCCGGATTGAATCTTGATCAGCGGGCGCAGCGCCAGCGGATCGAGTTCTTTGATGCTCGAATCTATCTCTACTTTTCCAAACTTGTAGAGGTCGCCTTCGTCGACTGTAAAGGTAACGTAAAAGCTGTCGTGGGACGGAGTCAGTTCCGCGACCGCTGAAACGACTTTGAAATCCGCATAGCCGTGGGCGACATAAAAACGGCGCAACTGCTCGCGGTCAAACGTAAGGCGGTCGGGGTCGTAGTTGTCATTGGTGGAGAGGACGCGCCACCATGAACTCTCCTCCGTCGCGATCTGCTCGCGCAGCGTGTCGTCATCGTATTGCTTGTTACCGATGAAATTGATGCGGGCGACGCCCGTGGTCGGGCCCTCGTGGATCGAGAAGATCAAGTCTACGCGGTTCTGGGGCCGCTGGATGATCTGCGGATCGACCGTCGCGCCGAATTTGCCGTTGCGACGATAAACTTCGATGATGCGCTGAACATCTGACTGAACCTTCGTCCGCGTAAACACCATGCGCGGTTTGAGCTGAACTTCCTTTGTCAGATCCTTCGTCGTGACCTTGCTGTTACCTTCATAGTCGATCTGATTGATGATCGGGCTCTCGACGACATTGACAGAGAACGTTCCCGTGGCCGGATCCCAGTTCACCCTCACGTCCGAGAATAATCCGGTCGCGAAGAGCGATTTCAGCGCGCGATCGCCAGTCTGTGGCAGATAGGGATCGCCTTCGCGCAGCGTGATGTAGGAAAGCACGGTCGCCGGCTCGATGCGCTGGGTGCCCTTCACGACAATGCGCATGATGGTGGGGGGCGCAGGGGCCGGAGCGGCAGAAGGCGTCGCAGCCGTCGTCACGGATGGTCCGCCCGCCAGTTGCGCGGACGCCGGAATTGACACGGCACATACACCAAGGACTGCGACAGCCAAGGCCATGCGCGTTACTCGGGCGAACAGGGCGTTGGCTCTCATCCACTCGTCTCTTAATAGCTACACATCCCGAGCGCGTGCAGCGGGTCTGTATTCAGAAATGATTCGACCGGGTGAGGTCGTTCCAGGTGGCGAAAAGCAGCAATCCCAGAACCAACGCAAGCCCAAACCGAAACCCGACTTCCTGGGCCCGTTCCCCCAACGGACGCCCCAGCACGGCCTCGCATGCATAGTACAGAAGATGCCCCCCGTCGAGCACGGGAATCGGAAAAAGGTTTACCAGCCCAATGCTTACGGACATGAAAGCTGCGAGTTCGATCAGGGCCAAGAGGCCCATCCCCGCCACCTTTTTGGCGAGGTCCGCGGTGCCCACAGGACCCCGAAGCTGGCTTGCATCTGCCCGGCCGGTGATGATCTGGCCCAGCCCTTTGAGCGTGCCCGTGACCAGCCCCCATGTCTGCTGAACTGACTGGGTGAAGGCGCCGATCGGCCCATACCGCACCAGTTTGGGCTTCACCTTCGCCGAGCTGGTAACACCGAGAGTGGGAATATTCTCGATATAACCTAGCTGATCCGCGCGCCGGACCAACCTCGGCGTCGCGTGGATCGTGAGAAGCGAACCGGCGCGATCGAGCGTAATGGCGAGGTCTTCGCCGGGGCTTGTGGCGATGATTGGAAGCAACTGGTCGTAACTTGTGATCGCGGTCCCATTGATCGAACGAACAATGTCGCCGGCCTTGATGCCCGCGGCCTCGGCCGCGCCGCCATGCGTCACGGACCCGATCACGGGGGGAATCTCGACGCGTCCGAACGACATGAACAGCGCCATGTAGATGACTATCGCCAAGATGAAATTTGCGAAAGGTCCCGCTGCGGAGATCAGCGCGCGCTGATAGACCGGTTTCATGAGAAGCGATTGCGAACGCTCCTCCGGCGACATGCCGTCGACTTTTTCGTGATCTGGCCGGCTCGTCGCATCGGCATCGCCCCAGTACTTCACGTAGCCGCCGAGCGGAATCCACGAGATCTTCCAGCGGGTGCCTTTCTTGTCGGTCCAGCCAAAAATCTCGGGACCGAAGCCAATCGAAAACGTTTCGACGCGGACGCCGAAGAACCGCCCAACGGAGAAATGTCCGAGCTCGTGGAAGAAGACCACGATGGTGACGACGAACAGCCACGCCAGCAGGCCGCTGGCACCCCAATCGATCAGACTATGAAAGACGTTGCTCATATTCGCTCCAAGCCAATCGGTCAGGCAACGACACGGCGGCACATGTCGCCGGCCAGCGAACGCGCTCTTTGATCGGCGGCCAGAACGCCGTCAAGCACCGCGGCTTCGGCGTTGGCACGATCGGCGGCATTCAGTGTTTCCTCGACCACGCGCGGAATGTCCAGGAACCCGATCTTGCCGTCGAGAAATGCGGCCACAGCGACCTCGTTGGCGGCGTTCAAAACCGTCGGCGCAAGACCGCCAAGACGCATGGATTCAAGCGCGATCATGAGGCAACGGAAGCGGTCATGATCCGGCTCTTCGAACGTCAACCGACCGACCGACGCGAGATCGAGCCGCTTCGATGGCGACGCAATGCGCCGCGGCCATGCGAGCGCGTATGAGATCGGTGTGCGCATGTCCGGCGCCGACATATGCGCCAGCGTGGAGCCATCGCCATAAGACACGAGGCAATGGATCACCGACTGCGGGTGAACGATGACGCCGAGTTTCTCCGGCGCGAGTGCAAAAAGGAAATGGGCTTCGATCAGCTCGAGCCCCTTGTTCATCAGCGACGCGCTGTCGACGGAAATCTTCGCGCCCATCGACCAGTTCGGGTGGGCGACTGCCTGAGCTGGCGTCGCGGCCCGCATGCGCTCCATCGACCACTCGCGGAACGGACCACCAGAGGCGGTGAGCGTCACGCGCTCGACTTCGGATGCGTTGCCGTCGCCAAGAACCTGGAACACCGCGTTGTGTTCGGAGTCGACCGGGATGACGGAGGCTCCGGTGCGCATGATGGCGTCGTGGAACACGGCCCCCGCTGCGACGACGCACTCCTTGTTGGCGAGTGCGACCGTCACGCCGCGCTCGATCGCCGCCAGTGCAGGCTCGATGGCGGCCGCGCCGACAATGGCAACCATCACAATGTCGGACGGCCTCCGCGCGGCTTCGACCACAGCCTCGCGCCCCGCCGCGATTTCGATACCTGTTCCGGCGAGCCCATCTTTCAGCCTGGCGTGAAGTTTCGCATCGCCGATGACGGCAAGCTTTGGCCGGATCGCCCTCGCTTGCTCGATCAGCACATCGACGTTCGATTGTGCGGTAAGCGCCTCGACCGGCAGTGCGCCCGGTCCATAAACCTCCCGCGCATGCGCAATCACGCTCAGCGTGCTCACACCGATCGATCCGGTGGACCCAAGGATCGTCACGCGGCGCGCCAGTACCGGCGAGAGATCCGGTAATTCGAAATGTTTCCGCATGGCGGCGAGCGCGTTCATGGATGCGCTCCGAACAAGAGATCGAGCTTGACTACAAGTACGAGGACCGAAAGCGCGCTCACCGCGAACAACGTGCTGTCGACACGATCAAGAATGCCACCATGGCCTGGGATCAGAGAGCCGCTGTCCTTCCGGTGGAACGATCGCTTTACCCAGGATTCGAAGAGATCGCCTGCATGGGCCACGACCGCGAGACCAGCGCCATACAGGGATGCCAGAAAAACGTTGCCGCCGAGAACACCGATATAGATGGCTTCGACCGCCGCCGCAGCCAGGATGCCTCCCAGCGTTCCGGCCCAGGTCTTGTTGGGCGAAAGAACCGGCACAAGCTTCGGTCCGCCGATGAGATTTCCGGCGATCAGCGCGCCCGTGTCCGTCGCCCAAACGATCAGGAACAGGCCGACAATCAACCAAGCGCCGTTTGCCGGAATGGCGCGCGACGCGATCATCGCTAACGCGGGCGCCCCGAGATAAAGAATCCCGCCGGCCTGCCACGCGGGCTGTTCGCCACGAACGAGCGCGGCAAAAAACATCACCAGTGCGCCCGCGCCCAGCACTGCCCAAGCAAATACGCCATACGGCCAGCGTACAAGTGTCACCAGCGCGGCGATGATCGTAACGGCGGAGAGCGCCATCTCGAACAGATAAGACTGCGGCCAAACCATGCGATGCCATTCGCGCACGGCGAACACACTGCCGAGCGCCACGAAGATCGCGAGATACTCCGGCCCCTTGAAATCCGCTCCGACGACGAGCGCGGCCAGCAGCACACCGAACAGCGGCCGCGTGATCCAGTCGGGCGAAAAGCGAAGCCCGTTCGCGGGTGCGATGTGGCGCGTATCGGTCATGCCACCGCACCCGGCAACGACCCGAAACGGCGTTCGCGCTGGGCGAACTGGCCGATCGCCTCGAGGAATTTCTCCGGCGTGAAATCCGGCCATAACGTGTCGACAAACATCAACTCCGCATAGGCCGACTGCCAGAGCAGGAAATTACTCAAGCGGCGTTCGCCGCTGGTGCGGATCACAAGATCGGGCTCGGGGAGTGCGCTTGTGAACAACCGCGCGGCAAACAAATCCGTTGTGATGGTTTCGGGATCGAGCCTGCCTTCCTTCGCGGCGCGCGCCAGTTCCCGCGCGGCTGCGGCGATCTCTTCCTGCCCGCCATAGTCAAAGGCGAAGGTGAGATTGAGCCCGGTGTTGTCCACCGTCCGCTTCTCCATGTCCTCGATCATTTGGCGGATGTCGTCGGCGACGCGGTCGCGGTTGCCGATGATGCGCACGCGCACGCCGCGCGCGACGAGGTCTTCCAGGTCATTGCGGAAGTAGAGACGGAACAGACCCATCAGCGCGCCAACCTCGGTCGCCGGCCGTTTCCAGTTCTCGGACGAAAACGCGTAAAGGGTGAGGTTTTGCAGCCCGGTGTCGGTTGCCGTCCGCACCACGTCGCGCACTGCGGCGACGCCAGCGACGTGACCGGCCTGGCGCGGCAGATGACGCTTGCGCGCCCAGCGGCCGTTGCCATCCATGATGATGGCGACATGGCGCGGCAGCGTCCGGACGTCTATCGGCGCGGCAACCATACTAACCAACCTCCGGCACGCGCCTCATACCTGCATGATCTCCTGCTCTTTGCCGTGGAGCACCTGATCGATCTCTTTTATGTGCGCGTCGGTGAGCTTCTGCAATTCATCGCCGAGTTTATGGTGCTCGTCCTGACCGATCTTGTGGTCCCTTTCGAGCTTTTTGAGCACCTCCATCCCGTCGCGGCGGACATTGCGCACCGCAACACGAGCCTGTTCGGCATATTTCGACGCGAGCTTGGCGAGTTCCTTGCGGCGCTCCTCATTCAGCTCCGGGATCGGAATCCGGAGAAGCTGGCCATCCATCTGCGGATTGAGGCCCAGCCCCGCATCGCGGATCGCCTTGTCGACGGCCTTGGCCAATCCTTTATCCCAGACCTGAACGGTGAGCAGGCGCGGCTCGGGCGTGGAGATGTTGCCGACCTGGTTGATCGGCATCTGGCTGCCATAGGCATCGACCATCACCGGGTCGAGCAGCGCCGGGCTCGCGCGGCCCGTCCGGAGGCCGGAGAATTCCGACTTGAGAGTTGTGACCGCGCCGTTCATGCGCCGGTTCATCTCGTCCTTATTAAAGGTCTCGCTCATTCTATCCTCCGCACGGGCAGGCGGGCGTTAGCCCCGTTCCTCGATAACAGTCGCCCGGCCCTCGCCCCGCAGCACAGCTGCAAAAGCGCCCTTATCATGGATGGAAAAGACCAAGATCGGAATCTTGTTTTCGCGAGACAGACTAATGGCCGATGCATCCATTACCTGAAGATCTCGCGCTAACACCTCGTGATAGCTCAGGAAATCGTAGCGCTCGGCCGTGGGCACCTTTTTGGGGTCAGCGCTGTAGACGCCGTCAACTTGCGTACCCTTCAACATGGCGTTGCAGTTCATCTCGGCCGCCCGAAGAGCCGCCGCCGTATCGGTCGTGAAAAACGGGTTCCCGGTGCCGGCGGCAAAAATGACGACCCGGCCCTTCTCCATGTGTCGGATGGCCACTCGGCGTATGTAGGGCTCGCAGACCGATGCCATTGGGATGGCCGACTGGACACGGCACGGCACACCGATCCGCTCCAGAGCGGCCTGCATGGCCAGCGCGTTCATCACGGTGGCCAGCATGCCCATATAGTCGGCGGTCGAGCGGTCGATGCCCTTGGCTGCGCCGGAGAGGCCGCGGAAGATGTTCCCGCCGCCGATCACCATGCAGATCTGGGTGCCGGCTTCGAAGGCCTGGCGAACGTCGTCGGCGATGCGCTCGACCGTATCGATATCGATGCCGTAGGCGGCATTGCCCATCAACGCCTCGCCCGAGACCTTAAGCAGGACTCTGGCGTATTTCGGCGCTGACGGCATTGTGTACCTCGTGAATCAGTTCCCGGCCATCTTGCTGACTTCGTCGGCAAAGTCGCTCTCGATCTTCTCGATACCCTCGCCCACCTGGAAACGGACAAAACCCTCGATTGCGACGGGCGTGCCAAGATCTTTGGACGCTTTCTCCACCACCTTGCTGATCTGCGTTTCGCCGTCGATCACAAAGGTCTGCGACATCAGCACCGACTCTTCGTAGAATTTGCGCATCCGGCCTTCCATCATCTTCTCGATGACGTTCTCCGGCTTGCCCGACTGGCGCGCGATGTCGGCCTGGATGGCGCGTTCGCGCTCCACGACGTCCTTCGACAGATGCTCGGGCGTGAGCGCGAGCGGCGCAGCTGCCGCGACATGCATCGCGATCTGCTTTCCGAGCGCGCCGAGCTTTTCCTTGTCGCCCGACGATTTCAGCGCCACCAGCACGCCGATCTTGCCGAGTTCAGGCGAGGCGGCGTTGTGGACATAGGACGCAACGACACCTTCCGACACGGCCAGCATGACCGCGCGGCGAACGCTCATGTTCTCGCCGATCTTGGCGACGAGCGCGGTGAGGCGATCCTTCATCGAGCCCTCGGCCGCCGGATGGGCGAGCAGCTTCTCGACATCGCCTTCGGCCTTAAGGGCGGCGTTGGCGGCATCCTTCACGAAGGTCTTGAACTCATCGTTGCGCGCGACGAAGTCGGTCTCCGCATTCACCTCGACCAGGGCGCCCACATTGTTGTTGGACACGACGCCAACCAGGCCTTCCGCCGCAACGCGGCCGGCCTTCTTCGCGGCCTTCGACAGGCCCTTCTTGCGCAGCCAGTCGATGGCGGCTTCCATGTCGCCGGCCGTCTCGTTCAGGGCCGACTTGCAGTCCATCATGCCTGCGCCGGTCTTGTCGCGCAGGTCCTTCACCATCGATGCGGTGACGTTCGTCATTTCTTATGCTCTCCGCAATTAGGCGCTGGGCTGCGCTTCGACGCTTTCGGTCTGCGGACGCGTGTCCTGCAGCACTTCGGCTTCGCCGATGTCGACGCCCGAAGCCACCTGAGACTGGCCGATGCCGTCGATGATCGCGCGCGCGACGAGGTCGCAATACAGGACCAGCGCACGGGCGGCGTCGTCATTGCCCGGGATCGGATAGGCAATGCCATCCGGATCGCAGTTCGAGTCGACGATCGCTGTGACTGGGATACCGAGCTTCTTGGCCTCGGAGATCGCAATCGCTTCCTTGTTGGTGTCGATCACGAACAACATGTTCGGGAGACCGCCCATGTCGCGGATACCGCCGAGCGAACGCTCGAGCTTGTCGCGCTCGCGCAGCAGGCCGAGCAGTTCCTTCTTCTTCAGGCCCGAACTCTGCGCGGATTCCAGCGTCTCCTCGATGGTGCGCATGCGCTTGATCGAGTGAGAGATCGTCTGCCAGTTGGTCAGCGTGCCGCCGAGCCAGCGCTGGTTCATGTAGTACTGCGCGCAACGCTTCGCGGCGTTGGCGATCGGCTCCTGCGCCTGGCGCTTGGTGCCGACGAAGAGAATGCGGCCACCGCCGGCCGCGATATCGCGGAGCGCGACAAGCGCCTGGTGCAACATCGGAACCGTCTGGGTCAGGTCGAGAATGTGGATGTCGTTGCGCGAGCCGTAGATGTAGGGCGCCATCTTCGGGTTCCAGCGCTGTGTGCGATGACCGAAATGCGCGCCTGCTTCCAGAAGCTGACGCATGGTGAAATCTGGCAATGCCATGACAAAAGTCTCCTTTACCGGTTGGCCAGACGCGCGGGTTAACCCCCTGAGGAGCCACCGGACGGGGACGAAGGAACACCCAACGAAACCCACCCGCGCGTGCGAGATGGCCGGGCTTATAGGGTCTGGCCGCCCGATTGACAACCCGAATATGCCAAATGCCGCCCCTGTCGTGGCGGCGGTTTCCCGGGCCGGAAAACCTATGCTAACCCCGGGAAATGAACCCTATCCGCCCCGACATTCTCCATCTCGCTCCTAATGGCATTGCACTGGTCGCGGGCCTCGGCCTTGGCGATCCCGACATCGTGCCGCTGTGGTTCGGCGAGAGCGATCTCGCCACGCCGAAATTCATCTGCGACGCGGCAAAGCAGGCGCTCGACGACGGCAGGACCTTCTACAGCGGCCAGCGCGGGATCATGCCGCTGCGCGAGGCGCTGCGCGATTTCCACAAGCGCACCGTCGGCGCCGATGTCGCCGTGGAGCGCATCTCGCTGCCGGGGGCCGCGACGCTCGCGATGGTGACCGCGCTGCAATGCCTCGTCGAGAAAGGCGACAACATCGTCATCGTCTCGCCGATCTGGCCGAGCATCTTCGAGGCGGCGGTCGTCGCCGGCGCGGAGACGCGCTTCTGCCGCCTGGAAGAAGACTGGAAAGCCGCGCCGCCGCGCTGGCATCTCGATCTCGACAGGCTGTTCGCGCAATGCGACGCACGGACCAAGGCGATCTCGGTGTGCTCGCCGGGCAATCCCAGTGGATGGGTGGCGACACGTGACGAGCTGATCGCCATCCGCGACTTCGCGCGCAAGCGCGATATCGCCATCATCAGCGACGAAGTCTATGGCACGCTCATCTATAGCGGCGAGAAGCATGCGCCGTCGTTCCTCGAAATTTGCGAGCCGGACGACAATCTCTTCGTCGTCAATTCCTTCTCCAAACCGTGGGCGATGACAGGCTGGCGTATCGGCTGGCTGGTGCATCCCAAAAATCTCGACGCGCAGATGAAGGTGATCTGCATCGCCAACAACACCGGGCCGACGAGCTTCGCGCAATATGGCGCGATCGCAGCACTTTCGCCGGAAGGCGATCGCTTCCGCGGCGAGATGCTCGCGCGCTGCCGCAATGGGCGCGAGATCGTGCAGCGATTCATCGATGGCCAGAACCGCATCCGCTGGATGCGCCCCGAAGGCGCGTTCTACGGCTTCCTCCATGTCGACGGCATGAAGGACAGTCTGAAGTTCTCCGAAGAGCTTCTGCGCAAGGCCCGCGTCGGCGTCGCGCCGGGCTCGGCGTTCGGTCCGGACGATCCGCGCAACGATTCCTATATCCGCGTCTGCTTCGCGCAGGATGGAAAACTACTTGCCGAAGGGCTCAATAGGATTGCGGCGGCTATCTGATCTGCTTCTCCAATCCATATTGTCATCCCGGTCGAGCGCAGCGAGGGCCGGGACCCACCGAGCCGCTTGCACCCTGGGTCCCGGCACGGCGCGCTGCTGGCGCAGCGCTTGGCCGGGATGACAGTTCGTTGCTAATCCCTCCCCATCGACAGCAGCGGCGTGAAGCAACCGAGGATGAGCCGCTTGGCGTCGAAGGGCGGATCGCCGGCGGAGTCCATGCGCGGGTCGTGATGCATCTTCTCTTCGGTGACTGTGAAGCTTTCCTTGTCGGGCCATATCTGCCACGCGAACACGACCTTCTCGCCCGGCTTCGCGGCCACGGCCTTGCGGAAATCGGTCTGCTTGCCGTCAGGCACGAAATCCTCCCAGCACTCGACGATCTCCAGGCAGCCATATTCCTTGAAGAACGAAGCGCTCATTTCGGCCCAAGCGCGATAGTCCTCCTTCTTGTCTTCCGGAACAGGAATGACGAAACCGCAGACGTACATGGATCAGAATCCCGTTTGCTTAGTCAAATATGATCTTGCTCATGTCGTAACCAGCAAGGCGAAACTCTTGCAGAACTGGAACGGAGACTTGTGGCCCGCCCTTCCCGTGAATAATGGGAGGGCACGAACTTCCAGCCATCTTTCTAATTTCTGCCTTCAATCGAGATCCTTCAAGAATTGCACCGTGTGCCCCATCGAACTGAACGCGACCATCACGAAAGATCAGCATTATTCGCACCGGGCATTCACCCAAAGCCGGTCCCGACACAGAAATAGTTGCGAGCAAAAGAGCCAATCCGAAGCGCTTCATTTCAATGCCACCTGTTTCAGTACCTCCGAGACTAACGAAACAATCTTGCGTATTCGTTTTGCGATTTTTGACGTTTTCAGACCGCCTCCACATTCGCGACGCCGGGCATCATTTTGATGGCGTTGCGCAGCGCGGGGGAGACGAGAAGCTTGTCGCGCAGTTTGATCTCGACCTCTTCGCCGTTCGAGCCGGGCACGACCAGCGTGACGATGCCCTTGCCGGGTTGTTTGAGCTGTGAAGCGATGGGGCCGAGCGCGGCTTCGCTTTCGATATAGATGCGCATACCCTCGCCGGCCTGTGCGGCGGCGTTTTCGAGATCGGTGATCGACGCGGCACGGAGCTTGAGTTCGTCGCCATCCCATTCCGCGCTTGCGGTGATGAGCACCGACTTGCCGGCTTCGAGCAGTGGCCGCGATGCCTGCAGCACTTCGGGGAACAGCATCACCTCGAACATACCCGTCGGATCGGAGAACGAGACGAAGGCATAGGTCTGATCGTTGCGGCCGCGGCGCTCATGCTTCTTGATCATTGTGCCCGCGAGCACGGCCTTGAATCCGGAGCGGCGGCGATCCTCCGCGAGCGACGCGATGCTCACCGCGCCGAGCCGTTTCAACGCCGCCTCGTAGGTATCGAGCGGATGGCCGGTGAGATAGAAGCCCATGGCGCTGAACTCCTCGCTCAGCCGCTCATGCGCGAGCCAGTCTGCGACCGGCGCGAGGCGCACCTCGTCGTTCGTCTCCTCCACGCTGCCGAACAGGGTCGACTGGCCGACCTCGCGTTCGCGCGCGTTGCGCTGTGCGCTGGAGAGCAGCACATCGGAGGATTCCACCATCTGGCGGCGATTGGGATTGAGCCCATCGAACGCGCCGGCGCGCGCGAGGCTTTCGAAGGCGCGCTTGTTCACCAGCTTTGGATCGACACGGCGCGCGAAATCGGCGGGGCTCTTGAACCGCCCGTTCGTCGTACGCTCGGCAACGACAGCATCCATGGCCTGACGACCGACACCTTTCACCGCCGCAAGCGCGTAATAGATCACGCCCGCTTCCGCATCGCAGGAGAACACGGCTTCGGAACGATTCACATCCGGCGGCAACACCTTCACGCCGAGGCGTTGCGCTTCCTGGCGGAAGACATTCAGGCGATCAGTGTTGCCGATATCGAGCGTCATCGACGCGGCGAGGAATTCGACCGGGTAATTCGCCTTGAGATAGGCCGTCTGATAGGCGACCTGCGCGTAGGCAGCGGCGTGACCCTTGTTGAAGCCATAGCCGGCGAACTTCGCCGCCTGTTCGAAGATCTGTTCGGCGATGGACGGCAAGATACCTTTCTTGCCGGCGCCTTCGATAAACTTCTCGCGGTGCGGGTCCATCTCCGCCTTGATCTTCTTGCCCATCGCGCGGCGCAGAAGATCGGCCTGGCCCAGCGAATAGCCGCCGAGCTCGCGCGCGATGTTCATGACATCTTCCTGATACGTCATGACGCCGAACGTTTCCTTCAGGATCGGCTCGAGCATCGGGTGGAGATATTCCGGCGGCTCCTTGCCGTTCTTGACCGCGATGTATTTCGGGATCGAATCCATCGGGCCCGGGCGATAGAGCGCCACAAGCGCAATGAGATCGTGGATACGGTCGGGCTTCATGCGGCGCAGAAGATCGCGCATACCCTGGCCTTCGAGCTGGAACACGCCGACGCTGTCGCCGCGCGCGAGCATCTCGTAGGTCGCCGGATCGCCGAAATCGATGTTCTGGGTATCGATGTCGATGCCGCGTTTCTTCAGCAGCTCTTCCGCCTTGGCGATGACGGTGAGCGTCTTCAGGCCGAGGAAGTCGAACTTCACCAGGCCGGCTTTTTCCGCGTCCTCATAGTCGAATTGCGTCACCGGCATTTCGGAGCGCGGATCGCGATAGAGCGGAAGGATTTCATCGAGCGGCTTGTCGCCGATCACCACGCCGGCGGGATGGGTCGAGGCGTGGCGATACAGCCCTTCGATTTTCTCGACGATGGAGAAGAGCTGCTTGGCCAGCGGCTCCTGTTCCGCGATCTGCTGCAGGCGTGGCTCGCCTGCCACGGCATCGGCGAGCGTCACCGTCTTGCCGCCAATAGGATTGGGCACGAGCTTGGCGATGCGGTCGACAAGGCCGAGCGGCATCTGCAGCACCCGGCCGGCATCGCGCACCGCAGCGCGCGCCTGCAGCGAACCAAGCGCGATGATATGCGCCACGCGGTCCGCGCCGTATTTGTGGCGCACATAGCGCACGACCTCGTCGCGCCGCTCCTGGCAGAAATCGATGTCGAAATCCGGCATCGAGATTCGCTCGGGATTGAGGAAGCGTTCGAACAGCAACCCGAAGCGCAACGGATCGAGGTTTGTGATGTCGAGCGCCCAGGCGACCAGCGACGTCGCGCCCGATCCGCGCACGCCGACAGGAATGCCCTGCCCGCGCGTCCATTTCATGAAGTCGGACACGATCAGGAAATAGCCAGCGAACCCCATCTTGTTGATGACGCCCATCTCGAATTCGAGGCGCTTCCTATAGTCCTCGTCTTCGGCATGGCGGCCGTGCCGCGCGAGTTTTGCGGCCAGGCCCTCTTCCGCCAGAGCGCGCATCTCGTCTTCCGGCGTGCGGCCGGACTCGGGCACGAATTGCGGAAGGATCGGATCGCGTTTCTTGGGCCGGAAGGCGCAGCGCCGTGCAATCTCGATCGTATTGTCGAGCGCTTCCGGCAGATCGGCGAATTGCGCCGCCATCTCGGCTGCGGATTTGAAGCGATGCTCGCGCGTCAGGCGGCGGCGATCATCCTGGCTGACAAAGGCGGCATCGGCGATGCAGAGCAACGCATCATGCGCCTCATACATATCCTCACCGGCGAAATGCACATCGTTGGTCGCGACCAGCGGCAGCTTCTTCGCATAGGCGAGATCGATCAGCCGGTCTTCGGCCGCGCGCTCCTCCGCGAGACCATGGCGCTGAAGTTCGACATAGAGCCTATCCGGGAACATCGCAGCGAGCCGGTCGAGCATCGAAGCCGCAGCCTCCGGCTGGCCTTCGACGATCAGGCGATTGAGCGGGCCACCCGGTCCACCACTGAGCGCAATCAGACCTTCTGCGTGTTTGGCCAGCATTGCCGCCTTCACATGCGGCCAGTCGCCCGGCTCGGCGTCGAGATAGGCCGCGCTCAGGAGCTTGGTGAGGTTCTGGTAGCCCCGGGCGTTCTGGACCAGCAGCGGCAGCATCGGCGGCTTGCGGCGCGTCGCCAGCGCGCTCGACGGAGCCACTTCGTCGAGTTCGACAGACAAAAGGCAGCCCACAATCGGCTGCACGCCCGCTTTCGCGAGGTAGTCGGAAATCTCATAGACGCCGAAGAGATTGTTGACGTCGGTTACCGCCACCGCCGGCATCCCGCCATCGCGGGCAAGCCTGGCTAGCTCACCGGGCCTTAGAGCGCCTTCCAGCAGCGAATAAGCGCTTTTCACCCGCAGATGCACAAAGCCAGACCGTCTGCGGTTCTCCGCCATCAGCTCCTCAGCACTCCGATTCGTCACCACCTTTTGTCACTATCGCGCCTCGGCCCGCTTACGCGAACCGCAACCCGTTTTCGTCCACAGGCACTAGCTCGCGATAATTGCCTGCGCCGCCGATGTCAGCGCGAACGTCGACGCCACGAACAACACCAGACCGATCCCGGCCATTGCATCCTTGAACCAAGCCATTACTGCCTCCATCCGAAAGGAGGATGAGACTATTTGTTCTTATTATGTTCTGTCAAGAACAAAACAAGAATACGAGGCGTTGGGCTAAGCCATGGAAAGCATTGCAACAATCGATCGTGATCATCCGCAACTGGCCGGGACCCGGCCTGCTGGATAAGGTTGGCCATGAAAAAAGCGCTCTTCGCTGCCGCCACGTTGGCGGCTCTTCTCGCGACTCCAACTTTCGCCTTCGCCGATGCCCAGGGCGACGTGAACGCTGCCATAGATGCGCTGCGCAATCACGATTACGACCAAGCGATCAAACTACTCAATGGCGCGATCGGTTCGGGCAACCTGTCGAAGGACAACACCGCGACCGCGTATTTCGACCGCGGCACCGCCTATCTGAACAAGGGCCAGAACGACAACGCCATCGCCGACTTCTCCCTGGCCATTGGGCTGCGCAGCAAATTCGGCGAGGCCTATGGCATGCGCGGCAATGCGCATCTCGCAAAAGGCGAGGCGGACGCCGGCATCGCCGATTTCCAGGCCATGCTCGCGCTCGATCCCCAAAATGCCGATGGTCATGCCAATCTCGCCAATGCCTACCGCGCAAAAGGCATGAACGAGCAGGCGCTGGTGGAATATGGGACGGCGATCTCTATGCACAAATCACCCTACCCTTACGAAGGGCGGGCGCTCGTCTATCTCGCGACCAACAAGCCCGATCTCGCCATCGCCGATCTCAATGAAGCCATCGCGCTGAAGCCCGATTACACGGCCGCATTGGTCAATCGCGCAAATGCCTTCGCCGCGCAAGGCAAATACGACCTGGCGATTGCCGATCTGGACACTGAGCTGAAATATCGACCGGGCGACACGATTGCGATGGCCAACCGCGCGGCAGTGCTGGCGAAGATGGGCAGGACCGATGCCGCGGCCCAGCAATATGCCGATGCCGTCAAAGCGAACCCCAACAATCCCGCGCCCTATCGCACGCTCGGCGACTCCTACATGGGGCAGAAGAAATTCACCGATGCGATCGGGCAATACGACAAGGCACTCGCCATCGATCCGCACGATCCGACGACCCTGCTCAATCGTGGCGCCTGCTACCACAGCATGGGTAAATTCGAGAAGGCGATTGCAGATTACACCGCCGTGATCAAACTGACTCCGAACGACGCCCGTGCTTACAACAACCGTGGCGGCGCTTACGGCGCCTTGCGCAAGCTCGACCTCGCGATTGCGGATTTCGAGATGGCCGTGAAGCTCGATCCAAACTTCGCGGAGGCCAAACACAATCTAGAAGGCGCAACAAAAGCCAAAGAGACCGGAAAGACCATTCACGGATAGAGCTAGGCAATGACTCCCGGAAGCGGCGCGCCGCGCGGCGTGCCGCTACAGGCTCTGTAGCTCCATTCGATGACGCGTTCGAGATCGGCGCCGAGGCGCCTTCGCGCTACGGCTTTTTCTTCCGTTCGGCGTTTGGCGTCATAAGGTTCGCCCGGCGATTTGGAATGACTGCGCAACAGCGGACCCGCGAGCACACGCTCACTATGAGCGCCACCCAATCCCAGATCGAAGAACGCATCGAGCTTTGCGATCGTCGCTGCCGGATTGGCGAGGAATGCGTCGCAGTTCAGAGACGCGATGCATCCGGGATCGAATGCTCTCCACGTCCGTCGGAACTCGCCGATCTGCAGGTGCCAAACGAGCGCCGCGATCTCCAAATCCGACATCTGGAAGATCTCGTGCGACTTCCACGGCAGCGGCTGCCCGGAATCGCCCGCGATGTTTGAGAACAGCCGGCGCGCATATTTGAGCAGTGGGATTCCACTCTTGGCGACCGAGACCAGGAAGCTTTCCAGATCGGAATAGAGAAACAGCGACTTGCCGCTCGTCGTCTCTACCGCGTCTTCGATCAGAATATTGGCAAAGTTGCTCGGCTTCACCAAAACTCTGCCGCCGGGGCTTCGCGCCAATAGCCGGAAGACGATCTCCGGCAGGCGCGGCGAAAGCCTGTTGCCGGTGAACATTCCTCCGCGCTTCAGGTCGGCAACGGGGACCAGGATCTGCGGCTCGCAGAGAGATAGGTTGTGTCCCGGAAGATCGAGTGCCTTCGCGATCAGAGTCGAGCAGCAGAATGAAGTGTGCCAGATAAAATTGAGATGTGGCGACGGAGCGTTCTGCGGCAGTTCGGCCAGCACCGCATCCAACGACATCTCACGGCGCGGCAACCGTTCCGTTTTCCAGCGATGGTCGAGGAATGGCTGCGCCGCGAGCATCTGCCGGTCTGCGAACGCGAAAGACAGCGATTTGCGCGCGAGATCGAAATTCTCCGCGAACCAGCGGAAATCGTCGACGCAGGATTCGGCATCGCGATCGGCCAGGCAAGTCTCCCCCTCGCGCACCGGCAAACTCCTGCCGCAAATCTGCAAAAATGATCTCGTGCGCCGTCTGATTTCGGCAAGGCGCAGGGGCTTCACACCCCCGTGTGCGAATTCGCATTGGCGGAAACTAGTGGAAGTTTTCTCTGGCCGTGAGGTTCGTGAATCTTCGGCAATGAGTAGTTAGTCGGCGATCACCAGCGCTATCGCCAGACCGTCATACCCTTTGACGCCGACGGTCTGGATCGCCGTCGCTGACACCCGCGGCTCAGCGGCGATCATCGTGTTCAGGCGGCGAATGCCTTCAATGTTGGCATCGTTGCTGTCCGCCTCGATCACGCGGCCTTCGCGCACGACATTGTCGATGACGATCACGCTGCCCTGCCGCGACAGCTTCAGCGCCCACTGGAAATAATCCGGGTTGGATTTCTTGTCGGCATCGATGAACGAGAAATCGAACAGCCCGCCGAGCGTCGGCAAGGTATCGATGGCCGCGCCGGTGATGACCGTCACGCGATCCGCAAACCCCGCATTCTTGATATTCGAACGCGCGACATCGGCGTGTTTCGGGTCATATTCGAGCGTGATGAGCTCGCCATCCGAACGCAGCACGCGCGCCAGCCAGATCGCGCTGTAGCCGCCCAGCGTGCCGACTTCGAGGATGCGCCTGGCACCGATCATTCGCGCCATCAGATGCAGCAGCTTGCCCTGCGTCGGCGACACCGCGATATCCGGCAGCCCTGCCGCGCGGCTCGCCTTGCGTGTTGCCTCCAGCACAGGGTCGTCGCCGATTAGCGCGCCTTCGAGATACATGTCGACATCGGACCAGAGCTTCTCGCTCATGACGGCCTGCCCAGCTTGCCGCCATCGACCAGCTTGCCGTCATGCAGCACCAGCGCCCGGTCCATGCGCGCGGCGAGTTCGAGATTGTGGGTCGCCACAAGCGCCGCAGTGCCCTCCTCGCGCACGATCTTGATCAGCGCATCGAACACGCCGCCGGCCGTGCGCGGGTCGAGATTGCCGGTGGGCTCATCGGCCAGCAGCACGCGCGGATGATTGGCGAGCGCGCGGGCGATGGCGACACGCTGCTGCTCGCCTCCCGAAAGCTGCGCTGGGCGATGCGTGACGCGCTGGCTCAGCCCCATGATGTGCAGAAGACGCCGCGCTTCAGCATCGGCCGCGGCTTTCGATTTGCCGGCGATGAGCTGCGGCATCATCACGTTCTCAAGCGCCGTGAATTCCGGCAACAGATGATGCGCCTGATAGACGAAGCCGATTGTGTCGCGGCGCAGACGCGTGCGTTCCGCATCCGGTAATGACGACGCCACCGCGCCACCGATGACGACCTCGCCGTTCGACGGTGCTTCGAGCAGTCCTGCCATGTGCAGCAACGACGACTTGCCAGCGCCCGACTGCCCGACCAGCGCGACCACCTCGCCCTGCTTGAGCGTCAGGCTCGCATTGCTGAACACTTCGAGCGTGCCCGTGCCCTCGGCATAGAGGCGCGCGACCTTGTCGAGGCGCAGGGCAGCGGCGCCGAACGCGTCATTCATAGCGCAGCGCCTCCACCGGATCGAGGCGTGCGGCGCGCCAGGCCGGATAGAGCGTGGCAAGAAATGACAGCGTCAGCGCCATCAACACGACAGAGGCCACTTCATCCGGCTCCATGCGCGCCGGCATCCGTTCCAGGAAATAGATCGTCGGATCGAACAGGGTCGTTCCGGTCAGATGCGACAGGCCCTGCCGGATGGATTCGATGTTGGCGCAGAACACGGTGCCGATGATGAACCCAATAAGCGTGCCCGCGATGCCGATGCTCGCGCCCGCGATCATGAACACCCGCATCACCGCGCCGCGCGTGGCCCCCATGGTGCGCAGGATCGCGATATCCGGGCTCTTGTCCTTCACCAGCATGATAAGGCCGGATACGATGTTCAGCGCCGCCACCAGGATAATCAGCGTCAGGATCAGGAACATGACGTTGCGCTCGACCTGGATAGCGCCGAAGAACGCGGAATTGACGTCCTCCCAGGTGACGATACGCGCGTAAGGCCCCGCAGCGCTGCCGATCGCGTTCGCCATGGCGTCGGCGTTGTCCGGATCGGTGATCATCACCTCCAGCGCGCTAACATCCTTGCCGAGGTTGAAATAGAGCTGTGCCTCTTCAAGCGGCATGAAGATGTAGCTTGAATCATAGATCGACATGCCGATCCTGAACGTGCCGGCGATGGTGTAGGTCTTGATCCGCGGCGTGACACCAAACGGCGTGACGTTGCCACGCGGCGCGATCAGCGTGATCTGCATACCCGGCGCGAGACGCAGCTTGTCGGCCAGCCCCTGACCGATGATGACCGTATCGTCGCCGCGATAACGATCGAGCGCGCCCGGCGAAAGGCTGTCCGCAACGATGGGCATGTTGGCGAGATCGGCGCGGCGCGTGCCGTGAACGAGCACGCCGAGCGACGCGCCGTTCGACGTCGCCATTACCTGGCCTTCGACGATCGGCGCCACGCGCGTAACGTTTGGCACGCCGCGCACTTTCCTCGCAACCGCATCGAAATCCGGCAGCGGCCCCATCGAGCCCTCGACCATCACATGGCCCTTGAGGCCGAGAATGCGGGACAGCAGATCGTGCCGGAATCCGTTCATCACCGACATCACGATGATCAGCGTCGCGACGCCGAGCGCGATGCCGACCAGCGAAAAACCGGAAATGACGGACACGAAACTCTCCGCCCGCTTGGCGCGCAGATAACGCCCCGCGATCATCCATTCGAAACGAGTGAATGGGCGAGTCGCGGAGGTCACGCGGCGTCCGCCGTCACTGTCAACTTCAGACCTAGAGCTTGGACGACCTTAAACACTGTCAGAAATTCCGGATGCCCATCCTTGGACAGTGCCTTGTACAGACTCTCGCGACCCAATCCCGTCTGTTTCGCGATCCGCGCCATTCCCTTCGATCGTGCAACAACGCCCAACGCGTGTGAGATCAGCGCTGGATCGCCAATTTCAAAAACAGCTTCAAGATAACCAGCGACATCTCCTTCGGTCTTTAAATGCGCTGCGGAATCCCAGGGAATGGTTTTCACTTTAGGCATAGTTTACTCCAACTCACTCGTCGACAGTTCCACAGCGAGTGCGATATCGCGGCGTTGACTACGTTTGTCGCCACCGGCGAGAAGTACGAACAGGACATTATCGCGACGAACGAAATAGACGCGATAACCAGGTCCATAATCGACTCGCATCTCTGAAATTCCAAAACCTACCGGCTTACAGTCACCCGGATTTCCAAGCTCCAGCCTGTCGATCCGAGCCTGAATTCGCAAGCGCGCACGATCGTCGCGTAGCCCGGCAAACCACTTTGCAAAGTGCCCGGTCTGCCGGACCTGATATTTGTATTCCATGGGATACGATGTGTCAATGCTTCGCGAACTTATTGATCGTAGCATCGACGCTCATCTCTTCCTTGGCACCGGTCGCGCGTGACTTTACTTCGATGAGGCCTTTTTCAAGACCGCGCGGGCCGACAACGACCTGCCAGGGGATGCCGATCAGATCCATGCTCGCGAATTTCGCTCCCGGGCGGTCGTCGGTGTCATCGTAGAGGACATCCTTGCCCGCGGATGTGAGCTTTCCGTAAAGATCGTTGCACGCCACGTCGGTCTTGGCGTCTCCGCTCTTCAGATTGATCAGCGCGACATCGAACGGCGCCACCGGTTCCGGCCAGATGATGCCGGCGTCGTCATGGCTCGCCTCGATGATCGCGCCGAGCAGACGCGACACGCCGACGCCATAGGAACCGCCATGAATCGGCGTCTCTTTGCCGTCGGGGCCCTGCACCGTCGCCTTCATTGGCACGGAATACTTCGTGCCGAAATAGAAGATCTGCCCAACCTCGATGCCACGCGCGGTGACACGCTTGTCGGCGGGGACCTCAGCTTCGAACCGCGCGGCGTCATGTACATCAGACGTCGCCGCATAGAGCGCGGTGCGCTGGCGTACGATGGGCTCGAGGTCGGAATTGAAATCCACGTTCTCGTCCGGAACCGGCATGTCGAGCAGATCTTTATGACAGAACACTTCGCTTTCGCCGGTCTCCGCCAGCACAATGAACTCGTGGGAAAGATCGCCACCGATAGGGCCGGTTTCAGCGCGCATCGGGATCGTCACGATGCCCATGCGCGTGAAGGCGCGCAGATAGGCGACGTACATCCTGTTGTAGGAACGCCGAGCCGCGTCCTGATCGATGTCGAACGAATACGCATCCTTCATCAGGAATTCGCGGCCGCGCATGATGCCGAAGCGCGGGCGCACCTCGTCGCGGAATTTCCACTGGGTATGATAGAGATTCAGCGGCAACGCCTTGTACGATTTCACATAGGCGCGGAAGATTTCCGTGATCATGTCCTCGTTTGTGGGCCCGTAGAGCAGCTCGCGCTCGTGCCGGTCCTTGATGCGCAACATCTCCGGCCCATAAGCGTCGTAGCGGCCGGTCTCTTTCCACAATTCGGAGGGCTGAAGCGTCGGCATCAGCATCTCGATCGCTCCGGCGCGGTTCATCTCCTCGCGCACGATCTGCTCGATCTTCTGCAGCACGCGGAAGCCCAGCGGCAGCCACGCATAGATGCCGGCAGCCTCCTGGCGGATCATGCCGGCGCGCAGCATCAGCCGGTGGGAAACGATCTGCGCCTCGGAAGGCGTCTCTTTCAAAAGGGGCAGGAAATAGCGTGACAGGCGCATATAAGAAGACCTTTGAACCGTGCGTTGTTTAGGGGGTCAGGCCGGTTTCGGCAATGCGCCTTAGTGGCGATACCATTTCAGGCGTTGCGCCTTGGAATTCCAATAGAAATTCAAAGAATCGCATTGGTTGTCGACCACGCTGAACGCACGGCAATGCCGCACCGCACGGCAGCCGGGAAGTGCGCCGTATTCGTCGTCCTCGCAGGTGAGCGGGTAGGTTTCGATGTGAACCGGGGTCGAGCAAACGCCAGCTTGGCGGCCGGGACCTATAGCGAACTCGAAAGTCTTCGATACTTTTGGCCCTATCGACACTTTCACGTAGAGGCTTTTACCCTTGTGTCCGGTCATGATGAGATCAGGATGGCCGTCGCAGGTAACATCCCCTCTTCGAATACCGGAGATATCCCAAGAGGCTCGAGGACTTAGCGTCGACGCTGCACTAATAGCTGTGCTGAAGAAGGCCGTTGCGACCAATATCCCTCGATATACCACCGTTTTCATCGGTCGCCCGGTTTCATCGGCGTGAAGGCCACCTGATTGGGCATAGTGTCTATCAGTGACTTAATATCGACGGGCGGCGGGGTGTCGATGCCGCTCCATTTGACGTGGCGGTTCAACTGGTCGATGTCGAAGCCCATCTGCGCGTCATAGGTGCGGTCGGGCTGGTTCCTGAGGCGCTGTTCGGCTGCGTACCATTTGAGCTTGGTCTTGTTGTCGGGGCATGAGCGGCGCTCGTCGCCCTCAGCGCCCCAACGCAGCTCCACGCAGTGATAGGGATCGAACGACAGCTTGAACAACCGGTGCATCATGTCATCGAACGTCATCGGCACGGGCTTGGTATCCGAGCTCAGATAGCTGATCGTGCATTGCTGCGATTGCGCGGCGTAGGCCTCGCGCAGATCCTTCTGCAGGAACGACCCATCATAGACGATGCGCGGATCGCGGTTGACCCACAGCCCGATCATCTCCTGCAGATCCTTGTAGAACTGCACGAATGCGGCCTTGATGCGCGCGTCCCGCGACGGCGTGGAATATTCCTCCCATTCCTTGTCGTCGGAGCCATAGATGTTGTCCGGCAACCGGCCGGGATGGTTCTTGACCGAGATGCCGTCCTTGATATCGAGATCGACATATTGCGCGCGATCCTTCAGATCGTTGCACAGCGTGCCCATCGTCGCCTTCAATTCGTAGATCGGGTTGAAGGACATCTTCCCACCCGACACCGCGACGCGGACATATTCGTAGAAGCCGAGTTCCGCGCCGTTGTAGACGAAACGCGCTTTCTTGATGTCCAGTCCCGGGTTCTTGTCGGTACCGGAATATTGGACGAGCGAGAAATCCGGAATCTGGTCGTTCTCCGCGAACGCCATGTGCCCACCGAGCAGATGGCCCGCGCTGTCGCGATGCGCGCCGACGAGCTTGAACGGCCGCCAGTTTTTCAATCCGCCGCCAAGACGCGCCGGACTCTGGCCGAACTGCGCGCCATAGACGCTGCGCGTGATCGTGAAATCGGGATGCGCATCCATATAGAAGACGCGCCCGTCCTCATCGACCTTGTAGGCGATGGCGACGTGCCCGTTCACATCATAGATCAGCGAACCCGGCCGGATGGTTCCCGGCTGCAACGCGGGCGAATAGAAATCCGACAGCACTCCGCGCTTCTCCGACGCGTCGGTGCGGTAGGTGCCGGAGAACACGGCATCGAGCATAGCCAGGATGACCGATGGCGCATCGATGCCGCCGCCGCGATCGATGATGTCATGCCGCGACGTCGCGCGGTTCGCGGTCTTGGTGAAGCGCAGATCGCCACCCTCTCCGCTCACGCCGTTCACATAAGAGAACGGCAGCCCGTTCTTCCACGCGTAATAGGCGCGCAGCAGATAGGGCCATTTCGCACAATCGACATCGATGTCGAGAAAATGCTGATCGGTCTTGCGGAAAGGGTTGGCGGGATCGCGCAGGCAGCTTTGCGACGAGCTGCAATTGCTCTCGCCCAGCGCCGTCACGAAGCGGCCGAAACCGGCCTCATCCTCGGCGCTCCAATGGTCCTTGGTGATGCGCCACGCGGCCGCCTGCGCCGCACTGACCACGCACACCAACGCCGCGGCCAGCGCCGCTATGCCGAACTTCCCCACCACCGGGCTTAATGTAGCGACGGTACCCGTGTCAGGCTAGGCCGGTTCGAATCGGGGGATGGGAATATGTTCGACATGACGGGCACGAGCGTGCGGCGCGAAATCACCGCCGGCGCGACCACATTCCTCACCCTCGCCTACATCATGTTCGTTAACCCGAAAATCCTCGGCGCCGCGGGCATGGATGAAGGCGCCGTGTTCGTCGCCACCTGCCTCGCCTCCGCAATCACGACGGCGATCATGGGATTGTATGCGCGACTTCCCGTCGCGCTCGCGCCGGGCATGGGGCTCAACGCCTATTTCGCCTTCACCGCGGTTCCAGCGCTCGGCGGCGACTGGAGGCTGGCGCTGGGTTGCGTGTTCCTGTCTGGCATCCTGTTCGTGATCCTGTCGGTCACGCCGGCGCGCGAATGGCTGATCAATGCGATCCCGAAGAGCCTGAAACTCGCCATCGCCGCGGGCATCGGATTCTTCCTCGCGCTGATCGGCTTCGCAAATGCCGGACTGGTGGTCGCGAGCCCCGCGACACTCATTCAGGAAGGCGTTCTCACCGATCCGAAAGTGTTGATCGCGGCAGGTGCCTTCGTGCTGATGTTCGCGCTCGCCGCGCGCGGCATCGTCGGCGCGGTTCTGATCGGGATTGTCGCCGCGACGATTGCGGGCATGGCGGTTGGGTTGCAGCCGGTGCCCGCCGCCATCGTGAGCTTGCCGCCGTCCCTCGCGCCGACCTTCCTGCAATTCCATTTCGGCGGCGCCGCGATCGGACTCATCGCCACCAGTGTCTTCGTCTTCCTGCTGATCGACATGCTCGACACCTCGGGCACGCTCACCGCGGTTGCGCAGCAGGGCAAGATGCTGAACGCGCAGGGGCACCTGCCGAATGCACGCCGGGCGCTCGCCACCGACGCCGTGGGCACCATGATCGGCGCCGCGCTCGGCACCTCGCCCGTCACCGCCTACATCGAAAGCGCGACCGGCATCCAGGCCGGAGGCCGCACCGGCCTGACCGCGCTCGTGGTCGCCGCACTGTTCCTGCTCAGCCTGCTTTTTGCACCACTCGCCGCTGCCGTGCCCGCTTACGCGACCGCACCTGCGCTGATCTTCGTCGCCGCGCTGATGGCGAAAGGCCTGAAAGACATCGACTGGGACGATCTCACCGAAGCCGCGCCCGCGCTTCTCACCGCGCTCGCGATCCCCTTCACCTATTCCATCGCCGCCGGCATGGGGATCGGGTTCATTGCCTATGCCGCGATCAAACTCGTCTCCGGCCGCTGGCGCGACGTGAATGCGGCAGTCGCGATCATCGCGCTGGCGTTCGTGGCGAAGATTGCGCTGACGTAGCTCTGCATTGTCATCCCGGCCAAGCGCTGCGCAAGCAGCGCGCCGTGCCGGGACCCAGGGTGCAATCGGCCCGATGGGTCCCGGCCTTCGCTGCGCTCAGCCGGGATGACAATCTTGGAAACAAAATCAGAGCTCGAGCACGCCTGTCAGGATCAGTGCATACAACGCCCCCCACAACACCGCCGCGATGCCTGTCGCGATGCCCGCTTTGCGCAGGAGCATCGGCTTCAGCGGCGCGCCGGTTTCGGGGTCGACTTCGCCTAATCCCACCGGCAACAGACAGAACAGCGCCAGGAACCAAGCAATCACATAGGCGCCGACGAGCACCGACATGTGGACGACGGGAATGACGACCGAGTCGGTGTTGCCGGCCATCACGCCTGTTCGAGCTCGACCAAGGTTCCGACGAAATCCTTTGGATGCAGGAAGATCACCGGCTTGCCGTGCGCGCCGATGCGCGGTTCGCCCGTGCCGGTGATGGTCGCGCCCTCGGCCTTCATCCTGTCGCGCGCGGCATAGATGTCATCGACCTCGTAGCAGACATGATGCATGCCGCCGGACGGGTTTTTCTTGAGGAAATTCGCGATCGGCGAGTTCTCGCCCAGCGGCTCCAGCAGCTCGATCTTGGTGTTGCCCAGATCGACGAACACCGTGGTCACGCCATGGTCGGGTTGCGCCACCTCTTCCGATACTTTCCCGCCCAGCACCTCGCGATAGACCTTCGCGGCCTTCTTGATGTCGCTGGTCGCAATGGCGACGTGATTCAGGCGTCCGATCATGTGCAGTTCCCTTCGTAGACATCTCCCTCTCCCACACGAAGTGGGGGAGAGGATCGGGGTGAGGGGGTGTCCACAGACGAGCGCAACTTTCGACACCCCCTCACCCTGCCCTCTCCCCCTTAAAGGGGGAGAGGGAAAAAGTGCAAGTCACACCCACGCAATCTCCACCCGTGTAACTGGCTTTTTGCCCCAGGCGTCCTGGGCGGCGCGGCGTGCGGCGCGGCGGACGTTTTCCTTGAGCGATTCCTCGTCGCCCTTGCGGCTGCGCTTGGCGGCGTCGGCGGCGGCGTCGCGGATCGCGGCATGAACCGGCTCCGGGATGCCGTCGATGATGACAGAGGGATCGGCGGCGAGGCGCCCTTTGCCGTCCACCACCAGGGTGATCGCGATGATGCCGGCGTAGCCCAGCGCGCGGCGGGCGCGCGCGAAGCCTGCACCCTCCTCCACCAGAACGCGGCCATCGAGGAAGATGCGGCCGGACGGCACCTCGTCCACGATCTCGGCGCGGCCCGGCGCGAGGCGCAGCATGTGACCGTTCTCGATCACCACCGCCTGAGGCACCTGCAGCGAGCGTGCGAGCCGCGCATGTTCGCTCATGTGGCGCAGTTCGCCATGCACCGGCACCGCGATCTGCGGCCGCGTCCAGCGATACATCTCCGCCAACTCGTCGCGGCAGGGATGGCCACTGACGTGAACGAAATGGTCCTGCTCGGTCAGCACCTCAATGCCGAGCGCCGCTAGTTTGTTATGCAGTTCGAAAATCCCGATCTCATTTCCCGGAATGACGCGCGAGGAGAAGATCACCGCGTCGCCCTGGCCGAGGCTGACCGCCGGGTGATCACCTGCCGCGATCCGTGACAGCGCCGCGCGCGCCTCACCCTGGCTGCCGGTGCAGAGATAGAGCACGCGGCGCGGCGGAAGCTGTGCGGCTTCGTGTTCGTCGAGCGTCGGCGGGAAATCGGTAAGATAGCCGGTATCGCGCGCGGCCTGAACCATCTTGTGCATGGAGCGGCCAACCAGCGCGATCTGGCGGCCATGTTCGCGCGCGGCTTTCGCCACGGTGTCGAGCCGCGCGACATTGGACGCGAACGCCGTCACCGCCACGCGGCCCTTGAGCGAACCGATCAGCGCGGACAGCGCCTGACGCACCCGCGCCTCGGAGCCGGAATGGCCCTGCACCAGTGCATTGGTGGAGTCGCAGACGGTGGCGAGCACGCCTTCGTCGCCGAGCTTGGTGAGCGCGTTGACGTTCGTGACTTCGCCCAGCATCGGATCGGGATCGATCTTCCAGTCGCCGGTGTGGCAGACGACGCCGAGCGGCGTGCGGATCGCGAGCGCGTTGGGCTCGAGGATCGAATGGGTGATCGAAATGAAATCGATGGAGAACGGCCCGATGTCCAGATGCCCGCCAATCGGAACCGGCTTCACCCGCACACGGTCGCGGAGTCCAGCCTCTTCCAGCTTGCCCTCGATCAGCCGCGCGGTGAACGGCGTCGCATAGAGCGGGCAGCGCAGCATCGGCCACAGATGCCCGATGGCGCCGATGTGATCTTCGTGCGCATGGGTAAGAATAATGGCGAGCACATTCTCGCGCTGCTCCGCGAGATAGCGGATGTCCGGCATGATGAGATCGATGCCCGGCGTCGTGGTTTCGCGCCCGAACAGTACGCCGCAATCCACCACGATCCATTGGCGCTCGTCCGGCGGGCCGAAGCCATAGGCATTGAAGTTCATGCCGATCTCGCCCGCGCCGCCGAGCGGAAGCAGGACCAGTTCGTCGTCACGCGCGGGACCTACCATCAGGCTTTCAGCTTGCGCGCGTTGCGCGCATAGATCTGCACAAGTCCGCGGATTGTCAGATCGGGATCGATATGCTCGATGGCTGGAATGTCCGGCTGGAACAGATTGGCGAGACCGCCTGTCGCAATCACCGTCATCGGCTTCCCGTATTCCTTCTTGATGCGATCGATCAATCCGCCGATCAGGCCGACATAGCCCCAATAGATTCCGGACTGCATCGCCGGAACGGTGTCGTGGCCGATCACCTTCTGCACGCGATGGATGGCGACTCGCGGCAGCATCGCGGCGGCCTGGTGCAGCGCCTCGATGGAGAGATTGGCGCCCGGCGCCAGCACACTGCCGTCGAAATCGCCATTCTCGGCGACGATGTCGAAATTGGTCGTGGTGCCGAAATCGACCACGATCGCGGCACCTCTGTAGCGCTCATGCGCAGCAACGGCGTTGCACAGCCTGTCGACGCCGACGGCGGAAGGCCGGTCGGCGTTGATGCCGATTCCCACGATACTGCTGTCGACGAGCAGTGGTTCGCATTTGAGATAGGCACGGCACAGCGCGCGCAGGTCGAACAGCGTGGCCGGCACCACGGTGGCGATGATCGCCTCGGTCAGATTGGCGAAGGAAAGTCCCTCAAGCGAGAGCAGTTGGCTCAGCCACACCGCATATTCGTCAGAGGTGCGCGCGGTCTTGGTCACGGCGCGCCATTGGGCGCGGAATTTCTCGCCGTCATGGACGGCGAAGACGATGTTGGTGTTGCCGGCGTCGATGGCGAGCAGCATTGTCTCAGACCTTCCCCCTCTCCCCCACGTAGCGGGGGAGAGGGTCGGGGTGAGGGGGTCTCGACGCCTGCGCAGATGTCGAGGGAAAATTCTGTGTTTCTAATCTCAAAAGAAAACCTCTCCAGCCGCTATCGTACGCACACGGTCCTGCGTTTCACGCAGCAGAAGCGCGCCGGTCATATCGATACCTTCGAACACGCCCGAGGTCTCCTCGTTCTGCAGCCGCGCCCGGATGCGCGTCCCGAGCCCGGCCGCGCGCGACAGCCACGCATCGCGGATCGGCGCAAAGCCCTCCGCACGCCAAACGTCATACCATTTCGCGAAGGGCCCCGCGAGTTCGAGCAGCGCATGGCGCGGTAGCGGCGCGGTGAGGCCGAGCGATGCCAGCGATGTCGCCGCCGTTTCTGTATCTGTCGGGTGGATCTTCAGATTGATCCCGATGCCAATGGCTAGGAACACGGCGTCGCTGCCCTGGCTCGCGGATTCCAGCAAAATGCCTGCGATCTTGCGGCCATTGACCAACACGTCGTTGGGCCATTTCACGTTGATCTCGGCATCCGGCTCGAAGCCCGCAATGGTGTCGAACACAGCCAGCGCCGAGACGAATGAGAGCTGCGCGCATTCCGCAGCGGGCTTGTCCGGACTGAGCAGCAAGGTCGCGGCGAGATTGCCCTTCGGAGATTCCCATTGGCGGCCGCGGCGCCCGCGCCCCGCCGTCTGGCGTCCGGCGAAGATCCACACCGGACCGCGCTCGCCTTTTGCGGCGAGACGGCGCGCCTCTTCGTTCGTGGAGTCGATCTCGGCGAACTCCTTCAGCCCATAGCCGGCAGGCCAGGTTGTCACTTCAATAGCGCCTGCGCCGCGGAGTCGGCGTAGTTCAGCAGGACATCGATGCGGACCACGAACAGAAGCGTGAATGCGGTCGCGATCGATGCGATTGCTGCCACGCTCCAGCCCATCTCGCCGTCGAAAGGCTGCGCCGGCTCGTCGAAATACATCACCTTGACGATGCGCAGATAGTAATAAGCGCCGACGACGCTGGTCAGCACACCGAAGATCGCAAGCACGTAGAGATGCGCCTGGATCGCGGCGAGGAAGATGAACGCCTTCGCCACGATGCCGGCGAGCGGCGGAAGGCCGGAGAGGCTGAGCATCATCGCGGCGAACGCAAACGCCAGCTTGGGTTTCGTGCGCGCGAGGCCGGCGAGATCGTAAATGTCTTCCACCGCCTGCCCGCCACGCCGCATCGCCTGGATGCACGCGAAGACGCCGACGTTGGTCAGCGAATAAAAGGCGAGATAGAACAGAACACCGCGCAGGCCGAGCTGCGTTCCCGCCGCGAGGCCGAGCAGTGCGTAACCCATATGGCCGATGGAACTGTAAGCCATCAGGCGCTTGATGTTGGTCTGGCCGATGGCCGCGAAGGCGCCGAGCGCCATCGACAGCACCGAGATGAAGATGATGATCTGCTGCCACTGGTGGAACGCGCCGGGGAACGGCACGACGATGGCGCGCAGCACCAGCGCCAGCGATGCGACCTTCGACGCCGTCGCCAGGAACGCCGTGATCGGCGTTGGCGAGCCTTCGTACACATCCGGTGTCCACATGTGGAACGGCACGGCGGAAATCTTGAACGCGAGGCCGGCGATCAGGAAGACGAGCCCGAATATCAGGCCGACATTGACGCCACTGCCTTTGATGACGTCCGCGACGCCGTGGAAATCCATCGTGCCGGCAAAGCCGTAGATCATCGAGATGCCGTACAGCATCATGCCCGACGACAGCGAACCGAGAACGAAATACTTGAGGCCTGCTTCCGACGAGCGCACGGATTCACGATTGAACGCGGCCAGCACATAGAGCGCGAGGCTCTGAAGCTCGAGCCCCATATAGAGCGCGAGGAAGTTCGACGCCGACACCATCAGCGACATGCCGAGGCTCGCGAGCACGATCAGGACCGGAAGCTCGAAGCGCTCGGCCTTCTCGTCCGCGAAAAAACGATGCGCGAGCAGAACGCAGGCGGCGGACGACCACAGGATCACCGCCTTGGTGAAGCGCGCGAAGCTGTCCATCACGAAGGCGCCATGGAACGCGGTGTCGTCGCCGATCACCATGGAGAGATAGGCCGAGGCGCCGATCAGCAGCACGGCAAGGATTGTCAGCGTATTGGCGCTCCGGTCGCCGCGCACCGCGCCGATCAGCAGCAGCACCATCGCGCCGGCGGCGAGGATCAGTTCAGGCAGGAGGACGTAGAGATCGTTCTGGATATTCACCGCACGCCTCCATGGCTGACGGCGGCGACCTTGGGAGGCGCGTGGTCATAGGCGATGGCTGCACGATGCTGCTGCACCAGATTGGCGACCGAAACCGAGGTCACATCGAAGATCGGCTTGGGATAGACGCCCATGACGATGGTGATGATCACCAGCGGTGCGAGGATCGCCACTTCACGCATCGACAGATCCTTGATCGTGGCGAGCGCCGGCTTCACCAGATCGCCGAAGATGATGCGGCGATAGAGGAAGAGTGCATAGGCGGCCGACAGGATCACGCCGGTCGCGGCAAAGATCGCGATCCAGGTGTTGAAGATGAACGCGCCCAGCATGGTCAGGAATTCGCCGACGAACCCGCCGGTGCCCGGCAAACCGACATTGGCGAGCGTGAACACCATCAGGCAGGCGGCGTACATCGGCATCCGGTTCACAAGCCCACCATAGGCCGCGATCTCACGCGTGTGCATGCGGTCGTAGACGACGCCAACGCAGAGGAACAGCGCGCCCGACACGATGCCGTGGCTGAGCATCTGGTAGATACCGCCATCGATCCCCTGCTGCGTGATCGTGAAGATGCCCATGGTCACGAAGCCCATGTGAGCGACAGACGAATAGGCGATCAGCTTCTTCATATCCTCCTGCGCCAGCGCCACCAGCGAGGTGTAGATGATCGCAATGATCGAGAGCGCGAAGACCAGCGGCCCGAACGTCACCGACGCGCTCGCGAACATCGGCAGCGAGAAGCGCAGGAAGCCGTAGCCGCCCATCTTCAGAAGGATACCGGCGAGGATCACGGAACCGGCCGTCGGCGCCTCGACATGCGCGTCCGGCAGCCAGGTATGCACCGGCCACATCGGCATCTTCACCGCGAAGCTCGCGAAGAACGCCAGCCACATCCAGAACTGCATCTGCACGGGGAAATGCGCGGTGTTGATGATGGTCTCGATGTCGGTGGTGCCGGCGAAGAGGAACATCGCGAGGATCGCGAGCAGCATCAGCACCGAGCCGAGCAGGGTATAGAGGAAGAACTTGTAGCTGGCATAGACGCGCCGCTTGCCGCCCCACACGCCGATGATGATGAACATCGGGATCAGGCCGCCCTCGAAGAACAGGTAGAACAGGAACAGGTCGAGCGCCGCGAACACGCCCATCATCAGCGTTTCCAGCATCAGGAACGCGATCATGTACTCGGCGACGCGGTTCTGGATCGATTCCCAGCTGGCGAGGATGCAGAACGGCATCAGGATGCCGGTCAGCACGATGAACAGCATCGAGATGCCGTCCACGCCCATGTGATAGGACATGCCGTTCGTCAGCCACGCGGCATGCTCGACGAACTGGAACGCCGACGATTTGCCGTCGAAGCCAACCCAAAGGACGATCGAAAGCACGAGATCGGCCAGCGTGAAGATCAGCGCGATCCATCGGGCGTTGCGCGCTACGGCTTGGCTCGAACCGGCACGCCCCAGCAGCAGAATGATGATCGCGCCAACCAGCGGCAAGAAGGTGATGATGCTCAGCAGATGACTCATGGCGGGCTCCCCGCGAACAGGAACCAGGTCGCCAGGATCACCACGCCGATCAGCATCGCGAACGCATAATGATAGACGTAACCGGACTGAAGCCGCACTGCGCCGCGCGTGACGTCGAGAACACGCGCCGAAATCCCATCGGGCCCGAAGCCATCAATGAGGAACCCGTCGCCGATTTTCCAGAGGAAGCGGCCGAAGCGCTGCGCGGGCCGCACGAACAGGAAGTCATAGAGCTCGTCGAAGTACCATTTGTTGTACAGGAACGTGTAGAGCATGCCCTTCTTCGCGGCCATCTGCGCCGGACGCTCCGGATGACGGATATAGTAGAACCACGCGATCAGGAAGCCGATCAGCGTCAGCACGAAGGGCGCGAACTCCACCCACATCGGGAATTCTTCCGGCATCGGTTTCAGGCCATTGCCGGCAATCGCCCCAAGCGTGCCGTGCCAGAAGCCCAGTGAATCCGGACCGATAAAGAAGCGGTCGAACGCCATGCCGGCGAACACCGCGCCGATAGCAAGCAGGCCAAGCGGCACCAGCATCGTCAGCGGCGCTTCATGTACGTCTTCCAGTTTCGGCGCATGATGGCCATGGTCGTCATGCGCGTGATCGTCGTGCGCATTCGCATCCGCGCCGCGATAGCGGCCATGGAACGTCATCAGGAACTGGCGCCAGGAATAGAATGACGTCATCAGCGCCGCGAGCACCGTGAGGAAGAACGCGTAATGCGCCATCCCGCCGGCGCCGCCATAGGCCGCGTTGATGATCGCGTCCTTGGAATAGAAGCCCGCAAGGCCGATGCCGAGAATGGGCAAGCCCACGCCAGTCAGCGCCAGATTGCCGATCAGCATCATCGCCCAGGTGAACGGAATCTGCTTGTAGAGGCCACCCATCTTCCGCATGTCCTGTTCGTGATGCATCGCGTGGATGACCGCGCCCGCGCTGAGGAACAGCAGCGCCTTGAAGAACGCATGCGTGAACAGGTGGAACATGGCGCCGCCATAGGCTGACACGCCCGCTGCCACGAACATGTAGCCGAGCTGAGAACAGGTCGAATAGGCGATCACGCGCTTGATGTCGTTCTGGAAAAGGCCGACCGAGGCCGCGAAGAACGCCGTGCTGGCACCGATGAAGGTCACGAACTCGCGCGCGCTCGGCGCCAGCTCGTAGAGCGGCGAGCAGCGGCAGACCAGGAACACGCCGGCCGTCACCATGGTCGCGGCATGGATCAGCGCGGAGACCGGCGTCGGGCCTTCCATCGCGTCCGGCAACCAGGTGTGGAGGCCTAGCTGCGCCGACTTGCCCATCGCGCCGACGAACAGCAGCAGGCAGAGCGTGGTCAGCACATCGACATGCCAGCTGCCGAACAGCATCGTCTTGCCCACCATGGATGGCGCAGCGGCGAAGACCGTGTCGAAATCCAGCGAACCGAAGATGAACCAGACGCCGAGAATTCCGAGCATGAAGCCGAAATCGCCGACACGGTTGACGATGAACGCCTTGATCGCGGCGGCATTGGCTTCCGGCTTCTTGTACCAGAAGCCGATGAGCAGATAGGAGGCGAGACCGACGCCTTCCCAGCCGAAGAACATCTGCAGGAAGTTGTTCGACGTCACCAGCATCAGCATCGCGAAGGTGAACAGCGAGAGATAGCTGAAGAACCGCGCGCGGCCGTCGTCCTCGGCCATGTAGCCGATGGAGTAGAGGTGTACGAGCGAGGACACGCCCGTCACCACCACCAGCATCACGGCGGTCAGCGCATCGACCCGAATGGTCCAGTCGGCAGCGAAGGCGCCGGAATGGATCCATGGTGCGACGTACACGATGGCTGAGTGACCCTGGAAGCAGACGTCATAGAAGACATAAGCAGACAGCGCGGCGGAAATGAACAGCGCGCCAGTGGTCACCAGTTCCGACGCACGCGCGCCGATGATCCGGCCGAACAGTCCGGCGATGGCCGAAGCGACGATGGGGAGGAAGACGATCGCCTGATACATCTCAGCCCTTCATCACATTGACGTCTTCGACATTGATCGATCCGCGGTTGCGGAAATAGACGACCAGGATCGCAAGCCCGATGGCGGCCTCCGCCGCCGCGACCGTGAGCACGAACATCGCCATCACCTGCCCCACCAGGTCGTGGAGATAGGCCGAGAAGGCGACGAAGTTGATGTTCACCGCGAGCAGGATCAACTCGATCGACATCAGGATGACGATCACGTTCTTGCGGTTCAGGAAGATGCCGAACACGCCGATCGTGAACATGATCGCGGCGACCGTGAGATATTGCCCGAGCCCGATGGCCATCATGCGCCCTCCCCCGGCTTCGCATCGACGAGGTCCATTGCCATCGCAGCCGTGCGCGCATTTTGGACGGAAATCGACTGGCGGCGCACGCCGGGACGGTGGCGCAGCGTCAGCACGATGGCGCCGATCATCGCGACCAGCAGCACAAGCCCCGCGATCTGGAAGTAATAGATGTAATCCGTATAGAGGATGCGCCCGAGCGCAACGGTGTTGCTCATGCCCGCCGGCGTCGCGCTCATCAGCGCGCCCTTCGCGCCCGGCGCCATGATCCACACCCCGCCGACCATTACGAGTTCGGCCAGCAGGCCGAGGCCGAGCAATGCGCCGATTGGAAGATATTGCAGCGCGCCGCTCTTGAGCTCGGCGAAATCGACATCGAGCATCATCACGACGAACAGGAACAGCACCGCGACCGCGCCGACATAGACGACGACTAGGATCATCGCCAGGAACTCGGCGCCCATCAGCACGAACAGGCCGGCGGCGTTGAAGAACGCAAGGATCAGGAACAGCACGGAATGAACGGGATTGCGCGCGGCGATCACCATGAACGCGGCGGCGATCATCACCGCCGAGAACAGATAGAAAGCGATGGCCTGGAAGATCATCAGTGGGCCTCCACTTGCGGGTAGCGGCCATGCTCCAGGATTTCGAGAACGTAGTCGCGATAGCTCATGCCGAGTGCTGCCGCCTTGCGCGCGCGGCGCACGCCGATCTCCTGGCACGGCGGCCTCCACGCTTCTTCATGCGCCTTGCGCCAGCAGTAATCGACGAACAGATCGGCGAACCAGTCCGGCCCGTTGTTGTGGCCCATCCATTGCGAGAATGGGATCACATAGCCGTCGGCTTTCAGATTGGCATTGCGGCGCGCCTTGTCCGCGGCCGCGAAATAGCCTTTACGGGCCGATGCGGGAGACCGGCCCATCTTCGACATGGCGCGTGCCTGGATATCCGCGATGCTCATCGGTAGGGCGCATCCAGTTCGAGGTTCTTCGCGATCTCGCGTTCCCAACGGTCGCCGTTCGAGAGCAGCTTGGCCTTGTCGTAGTAGAGCTCCTCGCGCGTCTCCGTGGAGTACTCGAAGTTCGGGCCTTCGACGATGGCATCGACCGGGCAGGCTTCCTGGCACAGGCCGCAATAGATGCACTTCACCATGTCGATGTCGTAGCGCGTGGTGCGGCGCGAACCGTCGTCGCGCGGCTCGGCTTCGATGGTGATCGCCTGCGCGGGACAGATCGCCTCGCACAGCTTGCAGGCGATGCAGCGTTCTTCGCCGTTGGGATAGCGGCGCAGCGCGTGCTCACCGCGGAAGCGCGGGCTGATCGGACCCTTCTCGAATGGATAGTTCAAGGTCGCCTTCTTGCCGAAGAAATAGCGCAGCGACAGGGCGAAGCTGGTCAGGAATTCCCAGAAGAAAATCTGGCGTGCGGTACGGTCGAGACTAGCCATCACGCACCTCCATGGCGAACAAACACGATCCACGCCGCGGTAACCAGAACCCACAGCAGCGAGGTCGGCAGGAAGATTTTCCAGCCCAGACGCATCAGCTGGTCATAGCGATAGCGCGGCACGAAGGCGCGCACCATCGCGAACAGGAAGAAGAAGAACCAGAGCTTGATCACGAACCAGATCACGCCGGGGATCGCGTTCAGCGGCCACACATCGATGGGCGGCAGCCATCCGCCGAAGAACAGCAGCGAGACCATCGCGCTCATCAGGCAGATGTTCAGGAACTCGGCCAGATAGAACAGCAGGAACGGCGTGGAGGAATATTCGACGAAATAGCCGGCGACGAGTTCGGACTCCGCCTCGACCAGATCGAAGGGCGGGCGGTTGGTTTCCGCGATCGCCGAAACGAAGAAGATCGGCAGCATCGGAAACAGGATCGAGAACACGTTCCAGTGCAGGAACGACAGCGGCCCGGATGCCTGCTGCGCGCGCACGATGTCGGAGAGGTTCAGCGAGCCCGCGAACAGAAGCACCGTCACCAGCACGAAGCCGATGGAGACTTCGTACGAGACCATTTGCGCCGCCGCGCGGCAGGCTGAGAGGAACGCGTATTTGGAGTTCGACGCCCAGCCGGCCATGATGATGCCGTACACGCCGAGCGACGACACCGCGAAGAGATAAAGAATGCCGACATTGATGTTGGAGATCACCCAGTGATTGTCGATCGGCATCACCGCCCAAGCACCAAACGCCAAGGTTGCGCTCACCAGCGGCGCCAGGATGAAGATCACCTTGTTGGCCCCCGCCGGGATAATCACTTCCTTGATCAGATATTTGCCGAGGTCGGCGAAGCTCTGCAGCAGGCCGAAGATGCCGACCACGTTCGGGCCGCGGCGCATCTGAACCGCCGCGAAGATCTTGCGGTCGTAGAGCAGGATGAACGCAACCATGATCAGCAGCACGACCAGGAAGATCAGCAGCGTCGCGACCTGGCTCAGGAACCACGCCCAGGCGTAGCTCATGCCGAGATGCTGGAGGGCGGAGACGAAAATCATGCTCCTACTCCGCCGCCATCTGGGTAGATGCTGTCACGAACTCGCGCGAGCATTTCGCCATCGTCTCACTCGCGCGCGCGATGGGGTTGGTCAGATAGTAGTCGGAAATCGCGTGACCGAACGGCACATTGGCATCGAGATTGCCGTCCGCGCCGACTGCGTTCCACGTCGAAGCGTCCGCGCCCTGATGCACCGGTGCCTTGCCGATCTCGGCAAAGTGGGGGGCATCGGCAACGATGGCTTTGCGAAGCTCGCCGAGATTGTCATACGGCAGCTTCTTGCCGAGCACGTCGGAGAGCGCGCGCAGGATCGTCCAGTCTTCCTTCGCTTCGCCGGGCGGGAACGCGGCGCGTTCCGCGCGCTGCACCCGGCCCTCGAAATTGACGTAGAGACCTTCCTTCTCGGTATAGGCCGCACCCGGAAGAACGACATCTGCATTGTGTGCGCCCGCATCGCCATGGCTACCCTGATAGACGACGAAAGCGCGGCCGAGGTGACCGACGTCGCACTCGTCGGCGCCGAGCAGATAGACGAAGTCGATCTCGCCCTTCTGCGCGCCGTCGATGATGCCGGCAACATCACGGCCTTTGACGAATCCGAGATCGAGCGCGCCGACGCGCGAGGCGGCCGTGTGCAGCACATTGAACCCGTTCCAGCCGCCTTCGGCCGCGCTGCCCGCCGGACCGATCATGCCGGTATCGGAGGCAATCTTCGCCGCAAGCTTCAGCAGCGCCGCGCCATCTGCGCGCGCGACTGCGCCAAAACCCAGAATGAGCATCGGGCGCTTCGCATCCTTCAGCACTTTCGCGAACGCGTGACTGCCGTCGGCAATGGCTTCGACCGCATCGACGCCCGCGCCGAGCTGCTCGACCGGATAGGTCAGATCGACCGCAGGACCGACATTCGCAACCTTCAGCGCGCCGCCGAGCCAGGCCTTGCGGATGCGCGCGTTGAGTACCGGCGCTTCCCAGCGCGGATTGCAGCCGATGAGCAGCAGCGCATCCGCCGCTTCGACACCGGCGATGGTGGTGTTGAACAGATAAGACTGACGTGCACCACCGAGCTTCGCGCCGTCCTGCCGGCAATCGAGATTGGCGACGCCGAGCGCCGTCATCAGGTCCTTGAGCGCCTTGATCTCTTCCGCCGCCGCGAGATCGCCGACGATGGCGGCCATGCTGTCCGGGGTCGATTCAGCCACGCGCTCTGCGATGACGGCAAATGCCTCACCCCAGGTCGCAGGCAGAAGCTTGCCGCTGTTGCGGATATAAGGCCGGTCCAGGCGCTGACGCATCAAGCCGTCACAGGCATGGCGCGCCTTGTCCGAAATCCATTCCTCGTTGATCTCTTCGTTGAGGCGCGGCAGCACGCGCAGCACGGCGGGTCCGCGTGCATCAACGCGGATGTTGCAGCCCTGTGCGTCCATCACGTCGATGGATTCCGTCTTGCGCAATTCCCATGGCCGCGCGTTGAAGGCATAGGGCTTCGAGGTCAGCGCGCCGACGGGGCAGAGATCGACCACATTGCCGGAGAGTTCGCTCGCGAACGCCTTCTCCAGATAGGTCGTGATTTCCATGTCCTCGCCGCGCCCGGTGGCGCCGAGATCGGGCACGCCAGCGACTTCGGTCGCGAAGCGCACACAGCGGGTGCACTGGATGCAGCGGGTCATGATCGTCTTGATCAGCGGGCCCATATATTTGTCTTCGACCGCGCGCTTGTTCTCGTTGAAGCGGTGGAACGCGGCACGGCCATAGCCCATCGCCTGGTCCTGCAGGTCGCACTCGCCGCCCTGGTCGCAGATCGGGCAATCGAGCGGGTGATTGATGAGCAGGAATTCCATCACGCCTTCGCGCGCCTTGCGCACGTAAGCGCCCTTGGTGTTGATCTTGGCCGGGGTGCCGTCCTTGTTGGGGAAGATGTCGCGCACTTGAAGCGCACACGACGCCTGCGGCTTCGGCGCGCCGACCCACTCGACCAGACACATGCGGCAATTGCCGGCGACCGACAGGCGCTCGTGATAGCAGAAGCGCGGAATCTCCGCGCCCGCGATTTCACAGGCCTGAAGCAGAGTCAGGCCGTCATCCGCCTCGATCTCCTTGCCGTCGACGATGAGCTTGCGGCTGGGCATCACTTGTCCCCAAACCAAAACTTGTCATGGCCCGCGAATGCGGGCCACCCAGATGACGCCTTGCTCAGCGCACCCATGGATGGCCCGGACGAGCCGGGCCATGACACCAAGGGGCTGACGATGAGCTTACGAGTCAACATCAGAGGAATTTCCAAACCAGAAGAGCCAGACCAACCAAGTTCGCGATCAGCAGGAATATCACCACTCGAACCTGCGAATTGAGTGATGATAGATGGGAAACTACTAGAACCAAATCTTCACGAGCATGAACGTTTGCGACTCTCGCGCGCTCTTCATCGCAATAATCCCTATTTATCGCATCTGCGACGTGTTCACTTTCATCGGATCTGACTGTCCGCAGAAGAGCTGATGCTCGTCGGTCAAACACAGTCATCGCGCTACTCCGCCGCCTGTTCGTAAGCCGCCATGCGGCGTTCGAGTTCGGGGCGGAAGTGGCGGATCAGGCCCTGGATCGGCCACGCGGCGGCGTCGCCAAGCGCGCAGATCGTGTGGCCTTCGATTTCCTTGGAGACTTCCTGGAGCAGATCGATCTCCGCGGGATGGGAGTCGCCCTTCACCATGCGGGTCATCACGCGCCACATCCAGCCGGTGCCTTCGCGGCACGGCGTGCACTGGCCGCAGCTCTCATGCTTGTAGAAATACGCGAGCCGCTGGATCGCCTTCACGACGTCGCACGATTTGTCCATCACGATGACGGCGGCGGTGCCAAGGCCGGACTGCACGTTCTTGAGAGAGTCGAAATCCATCAGCACATCGTCGCAGATCGATTTGGGGATCAGCGGCACCGACGCGCCGCCGGGGATCACCGCCAGCAGATTATCCCAACCGCCGCGCACGCCGCCGGCATGCTTCTCGATCAACGCGCGCAGCGGAATGCCCATTTCTTCTTCGACGTTGCACGGCTTGTTCACATGGCCGGAGATGCAGAAGACTTTCGTGCCGGTGTTGTTCGGACGGCCGATGCCCGCGAACCATTCCGCGCCGCGGCGCAGGATCGTCGGCGCGACCGCAATGCTTTCGACGTTGTTGACGGTCGTCGGGCAACCATAAAGCCCGACATTCGCCGGGAACGGCGGCTTCAGGCGCGGCTGGCCCTTCTTGCCTTCGAGGCTTTCGAGCAGCGCCGTCTCCTCGCCGCAGATGTAGGCGCCGGCGCCGTGATGGACATAGAGATCGAACGGATAGCCGAAGATGTTGTCCTTGCCGATCAGCTTCGCTTGATAGGCTTCATCGACAGCGCGCTGGAGCGCCTCACGCTCGCGAATGAACTCGCCGCGCACATAGACGTAAGCGACATGCGCGCGCATCGCGAAGCTCGCGATCAGGCAGCCTTCGACCAGCGTGTGCGGATCGTGACGCAGGATGTCGCGATCCTTACATGTGCCTGGCTCGGACTCGTCGGCGTTGACGACCAGATAGTGCGGACGCTCCTTCACCTCCTTCGGCATGAAGGACCACTTCATGCCGGTCGGGAAGCCCGCGCCGCCACGGCCGCGCAGGCCGGACTTCTTCATGATGTCGACAATGCCTTCAGGACCGAGCGCGAGGATTTCCTTCGTGCCGTCCCAATTGCCGCGCTTCCGCGCGGCGTCGAGATCCGGATCCTGGAAGCCGTACAGATTGGTGAAAATGCGATCCTTGTCGGCGAGCATTATGTGGCCGCTCCCGGTGCCTTTTGGCTGTAGCCACCATTGTAGAGTTGCGGATCCTTGAGCGTCAGCGCGCCGCCTTCGGGCTCCGAGGTGTGACGGCCGTTGCCTGCGCCGGGCTTGGGTTTCTCGCCGCGACGGAAGGCTTCGAGCAGCGCCTCTGTCTTCGGGCCATCGAGGTCTTCGTAGAAATCCTTGCCGATCTGCAGCATCGGCGCGTTCACGCAGGCGCCGAGGCACTCGACTTCCATCCACGAGAACTTGCCGTCAGCAGAGACCACGTGCTGCGCCGGGGCGATGTGCTTCTTGCAGGCTGCGACCACATCGTCCGACCCGCGCAGCCAGCACGGCGTCGTCGTGCAGACCTGCACAAGATACTCGCCCACAGGCTCGAGATTGAACATCGTATAAAAGGTCGCGACTTCGAGCACGCGGATGAATGGCATGGACAGGGTCTTCGCGATGTCCTCGATCATGGGCTTGGAAACCCAGCCCTCCTGCTCCTGCCCGATCCATAGCAGTGCGATCACTGCGCTGGCCTGACGGCCCTGCGGATATTTCGCGATCCACTCGTCGCAAAGCTTCTTGTTCGCCTCGCTGAACGCGAAGTTTGCGGGCTGGTGCGGGTGCAGACGGCGCAGGCTCATCGGTAGAGAATGCCCCCGCCATTCATTTGCCGGATCGGCTCGAAACATTTCGGACAGATGGTTTCGACCTTGAACTTCAGCGGCGTGCGATCGGCGGCGTTGCCGGACTTCTCCGCGCGCTCCGCGCATTCGCTGCACCAGGCGCAGACGTTGCCGTTCTCATCCTTCCACTGGAACAGCCCGCGCGGCGTGCCCTCCCGCATCGAGAGTAGAAGATGATTGCAGACGAACACCGTCTCACCCGTGCCGTGCTTCGAACACTCGATGGTCTTCTTGGTCACCGGTCCACTTCTCCAAAAACGATGTCGAGAGAGCCCAGGATCGCGGACACGTCGGCCAGCATATGACCTCTGGACATGTAGTCCATCGCCGCCAGATGCACGAAGGACGGCGCGCGCAACTTGCAGCGGTAGGCTTTGTTCGATCCGTCGGCAACCAGATAAACGCCGAACTCACCCTTCGGCGCTTCGACCGCCGCATACACTTCGCCGGCGGGCACATGGAAGCCCTCGGTGTAGAGCTTGAAGTGATGGATCAGCGCTTCCATCGACGTCTTCATTTCTTCACGACGCGGTGGCACGACTTTGTTATCAGCGGAGACGACCGGGCCCGACGGCATCTTTTCGATGCACTGCTGCATGAGATAGGTCGCCTGGCGCATCTCTTCCATGCGCATGACGTAGCGGTCGTAATTGTCGCCGTTCTTGCCCACGGGAATCTTGAAATCGAGTTCGTTGTAGCACTCGTAAGGCTGCGCGCGGCGCAAGTCCCACGCGACGCCGGTCGAACGCAGCATCACGCCGGAGAAACCCCACGCTTCCGCTTCAGCGCGATTGACGACGCCGATATCGACATTGCGTTGCTTGAAGATGCGGCTCTCGGTGAGGAGGCCTTCGATGTCGTCCAGAACCTTCAGGAAGGTCGGGCACCACGCATAGATGTCGGCGATCAGTTCTGGCGGTAAGTCCTGATGCACGCCACCGGCGCGGAAATAGGCCGCATGCATGCGGCTGCCGCTGGCGCGCTCATAGAACACCATCAGTTTCTCGCGCTCCTCGAAGCCCCAGAGCGGAGGCGTGAGCGCGCCGCAATCCATCGCCTGCGTCGTGACGTTCATCAGGTGGTTCAGGATGCGGCCGATCTCGCAATAGAGAACGCGGATGTATTGCCCGCGCTTCGGCACTTCGAGACCAAGCAGCTTCTCGATCGCGAGCGCGAAGGCATGTTCCTGATTCATCGGCGCGACGTAGTCGAGCCGGTCGAAATACGGGATCGCCTGAAGATAGGTCTTGTGCTCGATCAGCTTCTCGGTGCCGCGGTGCAGCAGGCCGATGTGTGGATCGACTCGGGTCACGATCTCGCCGTCTAGATCGAGGATCATGCGCAACACGCCATGGGCGGCCGGATGCTGCGGCCCGAAATTGACCGTCATCCTTGCGTCTTCGTGGGGCGCGGGTTTATCCATCACGCCTTCTTTCCCGTATCGCCGGAAGCCACGCCGGGCGCCATCGCGGCCTTCTCGTCACCAGGCAAAATATGCGGCGCGCCTTCCCACGGGCTCATGAAATCGAAGTCGCGGAATTCCTGGACCAGCTGCACCGGCTGATAGACCACGCGCTTGAGTTCGTCGTCGTAGCGCAGCTCGACATAGCCGGTGAGCGGGAAATCCTTGCGCAGCGGATAACCCGAGAAGCCGTAATCCGTAAGGATGCGGCGCAGATCGGGATGATCGCTGAACGGCACGCCATACATGTCGAAGGTTTCGCGCTCGAACCAGTTGGACGCCGGGTAGACGCCGACTGAAGACGGCACGACCTCGTCTTCTGCGACCTGGACCTTGACGCGAACGCGCTGGTTCTTGGTGAGAGACAGAAGATGATAGACAACATCGAAACGCTTCGCGCGCTCCGGCCAGTCCACGCCGCAGATATCGACCAGCGTGCGGAATTCGAATTGATCGCGCAGCGCCGTCAGCACGCGGACAATCTCGCCCGCCTGAACATCGAAGTTCAATTCGCCGACAGCGACATGCGCCTGCATGCCGAGCGCGCGCCCAATCTTCTCGCCAAGCTGTTCGAGCGTTTCCATGGCCTAGCGCTCGATCGTTCCGGTGCGGCGGATTTTCCGCTGCAGCAGCATGATGCCGTAGAGCAACGCTTCCGCCGTCGGCGGGCATCCGGGCACATAGATATCGACAGGCACGATACGATCGCAGCCGCGCACGACCGCGTACGAATAATGATAATAGCCGCCGCCATTCGCGCACGATCCCATCGAGATCACGTAACGCGGCTCCGGCATCTGATCGTAGACCTTGCGCAGAGCGGGCGCCATTTTGTTCGTCAGCGTGCCGGCGACAATCATCACGTCCGACTGGCGCGGTGAGGCGCGCGGCGCGACGCCGAAACGCTCGAGATCGTAGCGCGGCATCGACACCTGCATCATCTCGACCGCGCAACACGCGAGACCGAACGTCATCCAGTGCAGCGAACCTGTGCGCGCCCAGTTGATCAGCGTGTCGGCACTGGCGGTCAGAAAGCCTTTGTCGGCGAGTTCGACCTGTGCCGCCTTGAAATAGGGATCGTTGTCCGTAATCGAGGCCGCGCCGCCTTCAACACCAGCACGCCCCGCCTGCCCTGCCGGGATCACTCCCATTCGAGCGCTCCCTTCTTCCATTCGTAGATAAAGCCGACCGTCAGGACGCCGAGAAACACGACCATCGACCAGAAGCCGAATACGCCGATCTTTCCGAGCGTGATCGCCCACGGAAACAGAAACGCGACCTCAAGGTCGAAGATGATGAACAGGATCGAGACCAAATAGAACCGCACATCGAACTTCATGCGCGCGTCGCCGAATGCGTTGAACCCGCATTCATAGGCGGAAAGCTTCTCCGGATCGGGTTTGGACGGGGCAATGATGAAGGGGATGATGAGCAGCGCCGTTGCAATCACCCCGGAAAGCCCGATGAAGATCACGATCGGCAGATATTCCAGAAGCAGCCCGTCCATCGCCTTGTCCTTGGTTCGCCTGTCGCGATCCCCCTCGCGGGCAGGAAAAACGGGGCTTTTCGCAGGCGCAAAAGATTAAGCGAGCCCAGGAAAGCCACGCGGGGTTTAGAGCAAGATTCGCCGCAGGAAAACAGGATTCTTTGGATACAGTTGCGAGCTGTTCGCAAGTGAGAATGGGCAACAAAAGTGGGAGATTTTTGAGGGGTAAATTGGAGTTGGAAGAAGGATGGCTTGCCAGGCGAAGCGCGCGGATAGAGGCCCAGGCTTCGCCCTTCGGGCTACGCCGGGCAGTCTTCTCTCCGCTATCGCGTCGCGAAGACTGGCGGGAGCGACGGGGCTCGAACCCGCGACCTACGGCGTGACAGGCCGTCACTCTAACCAACTGAGCTACGCCCCCGCGGGCGCTCGCGGCCTAAACCGCGAAGGAGGGCCGATGTACGGCCCACCCCAAAGCCTGTCAAGGCGCGTTTGCGTCAGCCGCCGCTGTTCCAGCGACGCTCGTGGACGCGCCCATCGCCCGGACCAACGTCGTCCTGGTCACCGCGCTTCTTGTGACCGGCATAGGCCTTGATCTCCTTGGGCGAGAGTTGCCCGTCCTGATCCGTATCGATCTCGGCAAACAGGGAGCGCGCGGTACCGGCGAATTCGTTGAGATCGACGAAACCGTCCTGGTTCCAGTCCACCAGCGTGGAGGCCGTGGACGCCCCGGCGCTCCAGCGCTGCTCGTTCACGGCATGCGTTTCATCGGGGTCGAGACGACCGTCGTGATTGGCATCGGCCGCGTCGAATTCAGCTTTCAGCCCGGCTTCCATTTCGGCGCGCGTGATCGTCCCGTCATGGTTCGTATCGTAGCGCGACAGAAGCTCGATGGTCGGATGAAAATCCGGATCGGTCTCCCGCGGCGCCGGCGGCGCGCGCTCGCTCAGGCCAAGCGTCTCGCAACCCGCGAGCGCCAGCGCAAGGACTAAAGGCAATATCCGTTTCATGGCCCCACTCCGCCATTTGGAAGTAGCCGCCGTCAATGCGGGAGGCGCATTAAAAGGCCTTCATCCCGCTTGCGGCTCGTCTATCAAACGCCCGACTCAACGTATTCTGGCGAGGGCTCGAAGGGGAACGTTCCATGCCAACCGAAGCGCGGCGCAGCATCCCGATCCTTGGCGCATTCCTCAGCCGGCCGTTTCTCCTCACCGCCATTATACTGGGTGTCGCGCTTTATTTCGTCTCCCAGCCGTGGGCATCGGGCCAAATCACGCGTGCGCTGATTGGATGGAATGGCGGGGTGATCATTTTCCTGTGCCTGATGTTCTTCCTGTTCATGCACAATACCGACATCGCCACGATCAAGCAGCGCGCCGTCACCCATGACGAAGGCGGTCATTTCATTCTCATCCTGACGATACTTGCCTCGATCGCCAGTGTCGGTGCGCTCGTCGCGGAACTGTCGCTCGCCAAGGACCACCCCGGCCAGGATTGGCGCGTGGGATTGGCGGCGGCAACCGTCATCCTGTCCTGGCTCTTCGTGCAACTCGTCTTCGCGATGCACTACGCGCATCTCTACTATCTCGAAGAGGAAGAAGGAGCATCGAAAGGCGGCCTCGAATTCGGACAATGCGGCGAACCCGATTATTGGGATTTTTTTCATTTCTCCATCGTGATGGGCGCGACATCGCAAACCGCCGACATCACCTTTTCGTCGAAAGAGATGCGCCGAGTAGGCACGCTTCACACGCTGGTGGCGTTCGGATTCAACACCGCGATTCTCGCCACGATGATCAACCTCGCGGCGAACTTCATCTAGTTCGCGAGAGGGTGAAGCCGATCAATACAGCCCCACCTGCCCTTTCATCGCGTCGAATATTTTGCCGGTGTCGTAGCCGACGCCTTTCTTGAATACGAGCGGCATGGCATCGATAGCGGCGGCGTTCTTCATCGGGTCGCCGTCGACGACCGCAATGTCGGCGCGCTTGCCTTTCTCCAGCGAGCCCACATCCTTGTCACGGTCGAGATAGTGCGCGCCGTTGAGCGTGGAGACCTTGAGCGCTTCGGGAAAGCTGAAGCCTGCCTCCACCAGCAGCTCGACTTCGCGCTTGCCCGAGAACCCGGGGATCACGCCGCCATAGCCCGTGGGGTCGGTGCCGGCGAGAAGCGTGCCACCCGCGTCTACGAACATCTTCTCGAGCTTCATCAGCTTGGGCAGGATCGTGACATAGGGCTTCATCCGCTCGTTGGTTCCGGTCTTGGACCAGGCGTCCTCATATTGCTTGCGCAATTCCGGGATGAGCATTTCAAGAGCGCGTTCCGGCGCTTTCGGCCGGCCGGGCGTGAAGGTCTCGAACACGGTGAAGGTCGATGTCAGCGCCACGTGTTTGGCGACCAGGAAATCGATCAGCGATTTCACCTCCGGGCTGTTCACATCGAGATCGGCCAGCGATTGCTGCGATCCATCGGGGCAGAGATCGAGCTTCTTATCCTTGTTGAAGTCCGTCATCACCGCGAAGCCGTGCTCGAGATTGTCGATGCCCGCCTCGGCGGCTTCCCGATAGGTGACGGAGCAGAGGTGTCCTGTGATCTTCATCCCGCGCGCATGCGCCGCGTCGGCCGCCGCCTTCAACTCGTCGCGCGTGATGTTGGTGTAGGCCTTGAACGACGTCGCGCCCATATCGGCCCAATAGTTCACCATCTGCGTCGCTTCAGCGGGGCCCGAAAGTGCGTGCATTACCAGGATCGGCAGGCCCGGCCCGTTCAAATAAGGACCGGTCGCATCGAGATCGGGTCCGATCACATCGCCCTTCTCGATCGCCGCTTTGAGATTCAAATCGGCATAGGGCGACATCGAGCCGCCGGTGCGCGCGGTCGTTGTTCCACCAGCGAGATAAAGCCGCGGGAAAGTGTTGATCATGGTCGCGTAATTGCGCTGACCCATGGTGTAGAATAGATGCTCATGCATCATCACGAAGCCGGGCAGCAGCGTCTTGCCGTGTGCATCAATGATCGTCGCGCCCCTTGGAATGGGCACATGCGCGCCGATGGCAGCGATCCGGCCGTCTCGCACGAGAAGCGTCTGGTCATATTTGGGAGCGCCGCCGGTGCCATCGACGATCTCGGCATGCGTGAAGGCCATGACCTTCTGGTCGTAGGCGACGAACTTCGCGTCCTCGGATTTCTGGTTGGGCGGCGGCGCAGCGATATCGTCCATGTCCTGCCCAATGGCCGCAGTTGCCACCATCACCGCTGTCACCGCGAGCAAAATCGAGATCGAACGCATGAGCCCCTCTGGCCAATTCAGCTGGAAGACTGGCGCGCGCGATGTACCAGCGCAATGGATCGAGGCTAGGACCTTTTGCCCGCCTCTATAATTCCGTGCTTAGGGCCTCCTTTCCGCAGCCGGCAACAACGTGCTGCGCCCACGCTTTGCCTCGCCCCAATCCCAATTGCCGACACAGGGGATATCAGTTTGGGCAACTGGGTTCTTCGCAAAGAGTTCTGCAAGCGCGCGAAGGGCGCTCTCCGCCCGCTCGTCGTCGTACTTCAACCCGGGCGCCCGTGCTACGTCGTGGCCGTAAGCATCATTTGCCTTCACGTATTGCCGGTAGTCGATGATCGCATCCTGCAATCGCCCGAGTCTTGCGAGCGCGCAGGAGCGCTGCAGGAACGCTCCGCCATAGTCCGGCTGCTCTTTGAGGCCGGCATTGTATTCCGCGACGGCGTCCTCGAAGCGGCCAGCATCGATCAATGCGCGCCCGCGATGATAATGATAGGCCATGCCCGAGCCATCACCGTGTTTCACGACAGCGTCGAGCTCCGCCAGCGATTTGTCGACTTGCCCCAGCGTTCGATATGCGGCCTCGATCCGCATTTCCGACCAAAAGAATTGATCAGGCGCTTTCGTCATGATCTCGCGATAAAGCGCAATGCCTTCGTCATAGGCGCCAAGCTCGATCAAAGCGCTCGCGACATCTTCCTGCGCGTCGAAATCGTCTGGCGCCAGCTTTTGCCAAGCTTGCGCGTCCTGAAGGGATGCATAGAGAAATTCATCCCGCTTGGCGCCCGGTGGCCAGCTCGCGAGAGCTTCGTCTCGGCCCAGCCGGCTTCGGGTCTTGAACGCGAGCGATTTCAAGGCCGGTTCCAGCGCATCGCTTGCAAATGCATCGGAAAGAGCCTTCCTCGCCTCGGCCGTGTCGGGATCTCCCGCCAGGGCAATTCCTTTTGCAAGGCTGGATGCCGCGCTGTCTCGCGCCGTCGGAGCGGTGATCAAACCGGTCGATGGAAGAGCCTGCTCCGCCACGATCGTCTTACCTTCGTAGGTGATGTCATGAACGAGGTATGTCGGTTTGCTATCACGCGCACCAAAGTAAGCTCCGTCCACAAAATAGTGTACAGAAATACTCTTGGACGTGTTGGCGGAATCCTGAAGCGCCTTGAAAATATCGTCCGCAGCAGGCACCAGCCGAGGATCGACCATAAACTTCTGATCGATCCGCACGAGTTCGAATGAAACGCCAGCCTCTTTGTAGTCCCCGGTAGAGACAATGCCCACCGTCGTCCGTAACGCCGGCGCCGATTGACTGTCTCCTGGCTGAGCCGCGAATGACGCAAACGCCAGAACAAACGCCGTCATTGCGGCAAGCGCATTTCTCATATCCCGCACACCCTTCGACAATCAGACCACTGTGCAGGCCGTCGCCAAAACCTGCAACAACCCTTGCGCGCACTTACTAGGCGATTTGCATCGGCGCACGAACCGATCTCCAGCCCGGCTTCGCTCGCTTCGCGAGCTACGCCGCTGCACATTTCGCGGCTTTGCCGCGAAATTTGGTGGGCGGTGACGGGCTCGAACCGCCGACCCTATCGGTGTAAACGATATGCTCTACCAACTGAGCTAACCGCCCTTATGCGGCGGCTTATACGGTGGGGCACTGCATTAGGGGAAGAGCCATGTCTGCCTTGAGCGAATGGGACAGCTTCTATCTGATCGTCGGCGGAGCTGCCGGCGCCCTGATCGGTCTTCAGTTCGTGGTGATGACGCTTGTCGCGGACAAACCGGCGCCGGGCGCCTCGGAAGCCGGACGCAGCTTCGGCACGCCGACCGTCGTGCATTTCAGCGCCTGCCTGCTTCTGGCGGCACTCGTGCGGGTTCCGTGGCCTAATGCCGCCGATGCATTCTGGGCCGCAGGCGCGGCCGGCGTTTGCGGGCTGATCTACATGATCGTGACGGCGTTGCGCATATTCCATCAGCATGTTTACCGCCCCGATTTGGAAGACCTGACATTCCATCTCGTTTTGCCGACTGTGGCCTACGGATTGCTGGCGGTGTCGAGCGTGTCCTGTGTTGGGCATCTCGAACTCGCGCTGTTCGGTGTCGGCGGAGCAGTGCTCCTGCTGCTTTTCATCGGCATTCACAATGCGTGGGACGCCGTCGCCTACAATGTCTACGTTCAGCGCAACAGGCAGGCCGGAGATCGCTAGTCCGACCCCACGACAATGCGATTGCCTTCGGAATCAATCATGATCGCATAGCTACCCCAGGGCTGTTTTTGCGGCGGGCCTTCGAATTCGACGCCGCGCTCGGAGAGCTGGCGATACGTCGCATCGACGTCGTCGCACGCGATCGAGCAGTTCATCCGCGTGCCAACGCGCGCCTCCTCACCGTCCATGGTGAACAGCACGATACGGGTCTCTGCCTTGCCGATGCGCAGCTCGATCCAGCGCTTACCGGGGCTCATCTCCTGATTGGTCGCGATCTTGAAGCCGAGCTTCTCGGTATAGAATTTCAGCGCGCGGTCCTGATCCGCGACCGGAATGCTCATGAATTTGAGATGGGTGATCATGGCGGTCTCCTTCAATACCCCATTGCTAGGCGACGGCCCCTTGCGCGCTCAAGCATCACAGCGCTTACTATAGCAATGGCTCGCAGAGCACCGCTGGACGACTACGTGGTGGAGACGTTGCTGCCCGATCTGATCGGTCACGACCGCTCGCCGTCGTCCTTTGTCGTCTTTGTGAAGCTGTGGCACGATTCCGGCGGCGCGGACCGGCGGATACAAGTCAGTTTGTCGACGCTTGCCGTCGAGACCGGGCTGTCGAAGTCATCGGTGCAGGCTGCACTCCGGCGCCTGCGCAAGCGCGGATACATCGCGACACGGCGGAGTTCTCCCACCGCCGTGCCGATTCATACTGTCAACGCGCCTTGGCGGCGTTGATCAGTTCAGCGCGTCTTTGAGTTGCTTGCCGGGACGGAAGCGGGGCTGCTTCGAGGGCTTGATCGTGATTTCTTCGCCAGTCTGCGGATTGCGGCCTTTGCCGCCCGCGCGGTTGGCGACAACGAACACGCCGAAACCGGTGAGGCGGACTTCGTCTCCGGCCTTGAGCGCGGCTTCGATCAGATTGAACACGCCATCGACCGCCTTCGCCGCATCGTTCTTGGCCAGGCCGGTGGTGTCGGAAAGCTTCTGGATAAGGTCATTCTTGTTCATGTGCGTTCTCCTCTTGCGCCGGACGCCAGGAAACTCGGCTGAGGGTCGATTCGCCCCCTACGCGTGAGACTTTAGGGCTTACCGCAACCACCCCCAAGCGAAAAACCGAGGGATTCGGCGGATTTCTTGGTGAAAACGGGCCCGAATCGGAAACGATTCGGGCCCGGGTTCCATTGTGCGTCGCGTCAGTGCGTAACGACCGCGTCGTCGCTACCATCGTGGAGAGCGGCGGGCGCGACAACTTCCGGCGGTTCGACCCAGTCGATGGCCTCGGGCTGGCGCACCAGCGCCACCTTCAACACTTCGGCCACGGTCTTCACCGGAATGATGGTCATGCCAGACTTCACGTTGTCGGGGATTTCCGCGAGATCCTTCTCGTTCTCATCGGGGATGAGAACGGTCTTGATCCCGGCGCGCAGGGCGGCCAGCAGCTTCTCCTTCAATCCGCCGATCGGCAGAACGCGTCCACGCAGCGTGACCTCACCGGTCATCGCCACATCGCGGCGCACCGGAATGCCGGTGATGACCGAGATGATCGCCGTCGCCATCGCGGCGCCGGCAGACGGACCATCCTTGGGCGTAGCACCTTCCGGCACGTGCACATGGATGTCGATCTTGTCGAAGGTCGGCGGCTTGATGCCGAAGCTGGTCGCCTTGGAGCGCACATAGGAACGCGCCGCGTCGATCGACTCCTTCATCACATCGCCGAGCTTGCCGGTGGTCTGCATGCGGCCCTTGCCGGGCAGCATGACGGATTCGATCTGCAGCGTCTCGCCGCCGACTTCCGTCCACGCCAGACCGGTGACGACGCCGACCTGGTCCTCGCCTTCGATCTCGCCATAGCGGTGCTTACGAACACCGGCATAGGAGCCAAGGTTCTCGGGCGTGATCGTAACGCTCGTCGCCTTTCCGGAGACGATCTCCTTCACCGCCTTGCGGGTCAGATTCGCGATCTCGCGTTCGAGGTTACGAACGCCGGCTTCGCGCGTGTAGTAACGGATCAGATCGCGCAATCCCGCATCGGTGATGCTCCACTCTTCCGGCTTGAGGCCATGGGCGCCGACTTCCTTGGAAATCAGGTGGCGCTTGGCGATCTCGACCTTCTCGTCCTCGGTGTAGCCGGGGATACGGATGATCTCCATGCGGTCCATCAGCGGCTGCGGCATGCGCAGCGTGTTGGCCGTGGTGATGAACATCACGTCCGAAAGATCGAAATCGACCTCGAGATAATGATCGTTGAACGAGGAGTTCTGCTCCGGGTCCAAAACCTCCAGCAACGCGGACGACGGGTCGCCGCGCCAATCGGCGCCAAGCTTGTCGATCTCGTCCAGCAGGAACAGCGGATTGGCCGTCTTCGCCTTCTTCATCGACTGGATGATCTTGCCGGGCATCGAACCGATATAGGTACGTCTGTGACCGCGGATCTCGGCCTCGTCACGCACGCCGCCAAGCGACATGCGAACGAATTCGCGGCCCGTGGCTTTCGCGATCGACTTGCCGAGCGACGTCTTGCCGACGCCGGGAGGCCCGACGAGGCACAGGATCGGTCCCTTCATCTTGCCCGCGCGTTGCTGCACCGCGAGATATTCGAGGATGCGTTCCTTCACCTTCTCCAGGCCGTAGTGATCGTCGTGGAGAACCTGTTCGGCGGCGGCGATATCCTTCTTGACCTTCGACTTCTTGCCCCAAGGGAGCGAGAGCATCCAGTCGAGATAGTTGCGCACCACCGTCGCTTCGGCCGACATCGGGCTCATGGAGCGAAGCTTCTTCGCTTCGGCCATCGCCTTCTCGCGCGCTTCCTTGGACAGCTTGGTCTTGCGGATGCGCACCTCCAGCTCGTTCATCTCGTCGCGGCCTTCGTCGCCTTCGCCGAGTTCCTTCTGGATCGCCTTGAGCTGTTCGTTGAGATAGTACTCGCGCTGCGTCTTCTCCATCTGGCGCTTCACGCGCGAGCGGATCTTGCGCTCGACCTGCAGCACGCCGATCTCGGCTTCGATCAGCGAGAGAACCTTCTCCAGCCGCTCGCCGGTGTTCAGCGTCTCCAGCAAGGCTTGGCGGTCCGAGATTTTCACCGACAGATGTGAGGCGACGATATCGGCAAGCTTCGCCGGCTCGTCGATCTGCGCGACCGAGGCCAGCGTTTCCGCCGGGATCTTCTTGTTGAGCTTGATGTACTGCTCGAAATTGGTCTTGACCGTGCGGATCAGCGCCTCGGTTTCCTTCGCCTCGCCGACATTCTCCGGAATGCGCTCGATGGTCGCCTGGAAGAAGTCGCTACGCGGGAGGAAGCCCGTCACCTTCGCGCGCGACTTGCCCTCGACGAGGACACGCACGGTCTGATCCGGCAGCTTCAGCAACTGCAGCACGGTCGCCAGCGTGCCGATGGTGTGCAGGCCCTCCGCGGAGGGGTCGTCATCGGACGCGTTCTTCTGCGTCAGCAGAAGTATCTGCTTTTCTTCGGTCATCACCTCTTCGAGCGCGCGCACCGATTTTTCGCGGCCAACGAAGAGAGGCACGATCATGTGGGGAAATACGACGATGTCGCGCAGCGGCAGCACTGCCGCCACGTTGCCGGTTTCGCCTTTGGGGGTACTCACAACGGAATCCGTCATCTTTTGCTCCTGCCGGACCGTCCCTGCGAACCGGCTCTTATAGGCATCATACCCCGGAATGGGCATACGAAACCTTGATTAAGTCGCCCAACTGGGCCGACTCTGTTGGATTAAAGTGGGACCGCACGCCGACGGTTTCAAGGCATTGCGCCCAAACGTGCGGATTCAGCGAGAACTTGCGTCCTCAGTGCCACGGTTGCGATGAACGGCCGTTCAGCTCGCGGTCTGTTCCCGCGGCATTCCCTTGTCGGAGTAGGTGTATAGCGGGCGAGCGCGGCCATCGACCACATCCGCCGTGATCACCACTTCCTGCACGCCATTGAGCGTCGGCAGCTCGAACATGGTCTCGAGCAGGATGTTCTCCATGATCGAGCGCAATCCGCGCGCGCCGGTCTTGCGCGCAATGGCGCGGCGCGCGATCGAGTGCAGCGCCTCGTCCTGAAAACGCAGCTTCACGTTCTCCATCTCGAACATGCGCTGATACTGTTTCGCCAGCGCGTTCTTCGGACGCGTGAGGATTTCGATCAGCGCCTGCTCCTGGAGATCTCCCAATGTGGCGAGCACCGGAAGACGGCCGATGAATTCCGGGATCAGGCCGAATTTTAGCAGATCTTCCGGTTCGACTTCGCGCAGGACCTCACCGGTGCCACGCTCGTCCGGGCCGCGCACCGTCGCGCCAAAGCCCATCGACGTGCCCTGCGTGCGGGCCGAGATGATCTTGTCGAGGCCGGCGAACGCGCCGCCGACGATGAAGAGGATATTGGTCGTGTCGACCTGCAGGAATTCCTGCTGCGGATGCTTGCGGCCGCCCTGCGGGGGAACCGAGGCGATCGTGCCTTCCATGATCTTGAGCAGCGCCTGCTGCACGCCCTCGCCCGACACGTCGCGCGTGATCGAGGGGTTGTCGGATTTGCGGCTGATCTTGTCGACCTCGTCGATGTAGACGATACCGCGCTGCGCACGCTCGACGTTGTAGTCGGCGTTCTGAAGCAGCTTCAGGATAATGTTCTCGACGTCCTCGCCGACATAACCGGCTTCGGTCAGCGTCGTGGCGTCCGCCATCGTGAAAGGCACGTCGAGGATGCGCGCGAGTGTCTGCGCGAGCAGCGTCTTTCCGCAACCGGTTGGGCCGATCAGCATGATGTTCGATTTCGCGAGCTCGACGTCCTGGTTCTTGCCGCTCGCGTTGATGCGCTTGTAGTGGTTGTGGACCGCGACCGAGAGCACCTTCTTGGCGTGCCCCTGGCCAACGACGTAATCGTCGAGGACCTTGAAGATTTCCTGCGGGCTTGGAACGCCCTCCTTCGACTTCATGAAGGAGGTCTTGTTCTCTTCCCGGATGATTTCCATGCAGAGTTCGACGCATTCATCGCAGATGAACACCGTCGGTCCCGCAATCAGCTTGCGAACCTCATGCTGGCTCTTGCCGCAGAAGGAGCAATAGAGCGTGTTCTTCGACTCGCCGCCGCCCGCCTTACTCATAGGCTTTTCCGGGCGTGAGCCCGTCCCTTAAAACACTGCATTGACCCAACAAAACACGGCGCTGCACGAACTGCGCCATGCAAATCGGTTCGTCCGATTCATTCGACCACGTTAGCGCCGAGCGGATCAAGATTTGTTTAATCCGCGGAATTCCGCCGTTTTTGATGGAACCCGGCTCAGTTTCACGGCCGAGAATCACCCGTCTCCGGCCGCCGTTCCATAACGGTATCGATTAACCCAAAGGCCTTGGCCTCTTCGGCGGTCATATAAGTATCCCGATCCAGCGCTTTTTCAACCGCTTCGACCGTCTGTCCCGTGTGCTTGGCGTAGATCTCGTTGAGCCGCTTTTTCAGCTTCACGATCTCTTGAGCATGGCGGGCGATATCCGCCGCCTGGCCATAATACGAAGCCGAGGGCTGATGCACGAGAATGCGCGAATTGGGCAGGCAGTACCTCTCGCCCTTCTTGCCGGCCATCAGCAGAAGCGAGGCCGCAGACGCCGCCTGGCCGACGCAGTAGGTCTGCACCGCCGGGCGGATGTACTGCATGGTGTCGTAGATCGCGAGGCCGGCGGTGACGATGCCGCCCGGCGAGTTGATGTACATCGAGATCTCTTTCTTGGGGTTCTCGGCCTCAAGAAACAGTAGCTGCGCCGTGATCAGGCTCGCGCCGTAATCCTCGATCGGACCGGTCACGAACAACACGCGCTCCTTCAGCAGGCGCGAATAGATGTCATAGGCGCGCTCGCCTCGCGCGGTCTGCTCGACCACCATCGGCACCAGAGTATTCATGTAAACATTGCGCGGATCGGCCATGGAATTCCCTGATTCGTTGCAAAGAGCCTAGGGCGCAGTTGAGCCCTGTCAACGCCCATATAGGCGCAGAGCCGCGTTAATACGACCTTGCAAATAGCAGGGTTATTTACGCGTCCATCTGAAGTATCAGCACTGAGCTACGCGCCCTTCAGTTTTTCCGCCGCTTCGTCGGGATCCATGAACAACGTCTCGCGATCGACCTTGCGTTCGGAGATGTCGGCCAGTTCCGCAATGAAATCCACAACCTTGTCTTCGAAGATCGGCGCACGGAGTTCGGCCTGCGCCTGCGCGTTTTTGGCGTAGAACTCGAACACCTGCTGCTCCTGACCGGGGAACTGTCGCGCCCGCTGCGCCATCGCGCGCTGCATTTCCTCGTTCGAGACGTTGAGACCGTTCTGCTCGCCGATGCGCGCCAGAACAAGACCGAGCCGAATGCGGCGCTCGGCGATGGTGCGATATTCCCTCTTGAGTTCGTCTTCCGACTTGCCCTCATCGGCAAAGGTTTTGCCTTCGCGCTTCAACTCCTGCTCGACGGCGTTCCAGATGCCGTTGAACTCGTTCTCGACCATCGTCGGCGGCACGGTGAAATGGTGCGAGCTGTCGAGCGCGTCGAGAATGCGGCGTTTCAGATGCAAGCGGCTCGCGCGCGAGAAATCCATCTTCACCTGCTCGCGCACGCGATCCTTGAGCACGCCGAGCGACTCCAGACCCATCCGCTTCGCGAGTTCGTCGTCGATTTTGACGGCATCCGGCGCCTTCACCTCCTTCACCGTCACGGTGAAGACCGCTTCTTTTCCGGCAAGCGTCGCTTCCTGATAGTCGGAAGGGAACGTCACTGTCACATCGCGCGTCTCGCCGGCCTTTACACCGACAAGCTGCTCCTCGAAACCGGGGATGAACTGGCCCGAGCCGAGCTGAAGGCCGAACCCGTCCGCCTTGCCGCCCGGGAATTCATTGCCATCGACGCGGCCCACGAAGTCGATCTCGACCGTATCGTCGAGCTCGGCCGAAGCGCCCGCTGCGCGAGAAGAGTAATTGCGCGACTGTTCGGAGAGACGCTTCAGCGCTTCGTCGATATCTGCATCGGTGACTTCGGCCGTCAGCCGCTCAATCTTCAGTTTGGACACATCGGCCAGGTCGAATTCCGGCATCAGGTCGACTTTGACCATGAATTCGAGATCGGCCTTGCCGTCGACGACTTGTTCCAGTTCGCCAACCGGCTCGACCTGCGGCGCGAAAGCGGGCCTGAGTGAGTTATCCTCGATCGCCTTCTTGCTGCCCTCGTTGACGGCCTCTTCGACGATCTCGCCCATCATGGACTTGCCGAACTGCTTCTTGAGGAATGATACCGGCGCCTTGCCCGGGCGAAATCCCTTGAGATGCATCTTCGGCTTCATCTCTTCGAGACGCGCATTGACCTTCTGGTCGAGGTCGCCCATCGGCACCACGATCTTGTATTCGCGGCGTAGGCCTTCGGAGACGGTCTCGGTAATCTGCATGTCCAACGTCCTTATCAATTCGAACTCAACAGGCTTGCCAGGCGAAGCTGCGCGAACTCGGCACCGGCCCGTCGTCGCCCTGCGGGCTATGCCGGGCAGTCTCCGCCGCTGCGCAGCGTAGACTGGTGCGGGCGGAGGGACTTGAACCCCCACGACTTGCATCACTGGAACCTAAATCCAGCGCGTCTACCAGTTCCGCCACGCCCGCCCTGGGCACAATTCCAGGGCACGGCGCTCCTGGAAGGGCGCCCCTATAGCAGGGGTTTTTCAGGGGGGCTAGGGGTTTAGCCGGTGCCCTTAACGATCTTCGGCGAAAGCCGGGAGGAACTGATGCACTGCCGTAATTCGACTGGCCGTGGCCATGCCAGCTTTCTCATTCTGGGTTCCTGAAGAATAGTGCCACATCCCAGAAGCGCCCGAACTTGCGGCCGACTTCCGGCTGAATGCCGATCAGTCGAAAACCCATGGATTCATGCAGCCGCACCGAGGCCTCGTTGGGAAGGGTCGTGCCGGCGAAGATGCGATGGATGTCCTCGTCCGCGATCGCGTCGAACAAGGTTTCATAGAGCCTGCGGCCCAATCCTTTGCCGCCTTCGCCGGGCGCGAGATAGATACTGGTCTCGATTGTCGTTGCGTAGGCTTCCTTCTCCTTGAATCGCGCCGAACAGACCCAGCCGAGCGCCTGCCCGTCCCGCGCGGGTACGAAGCACTGGTAGCGGCCACTGTCGGAAAACTGGCCGAACCATTCCCGCCGCTGCTCAAACGTGCGCGGCTCGATGTCGAACGTGACCGCGGTGTTGACAACATAGTGATTGTAGATGTCGAGCAGCGCGGGAAGATCAGCCTTTTCCGCGCGACGAATTTCCGTATTTCTCATCCAGCCGGCCCCTCAGGTCCTTGAGAACTGCCGGCAGAACCACCGGCAGATCCTCCGAGATCAATCCAGGCCCAAACCGGAACGCTGCCTCCCCGTGCAGCCAGACGGCGGCCGACGCCGCTCTATATGAATCGAGTCCTTGCGCCATCAAACCACCGATAAAGCCCGCCAGTACATCGCCGGAACCTGCTGTCGCCAATGACGGCGGCGCATGGGTGTTTACATTGGCAATGCCATCCGGTCGGGCAATCACCGTGTCGGGCCCCTTGAGCAGAACCGTGCATCCTGCCGCTGCCGCGACTATCCGTACGGCTTCGACCTTATTCTGAGCTCTTGTCCGTACGCCTTTGAAAATTCGCTCGAATTCGCCTTCGTGCGGCGTAAGGACTGCTGGTTCCCTCAGGAGCCGAAACAAGTCGGCCGGATGGTCCTGGAACGAAGTCAGTGCGTCAGCGTCGAGCGCGACAGCAGCCTCGGTCGCGAGCACCGCCGCCACCATTTCCCGTGTCTGTCGCCCCACCCCGCAACCCGGTCCGATCACGACCGAATTGAATCGTTTGTCAGCGAGAAGTTCGGCGAGCCCCGCCGCGCCGGAGAATGGCTTGATCATCACGGCGGTGAGATGAGCGGCGTTGACCGCTATGGCATCGGGCGGGCTTGCGACACTGACCAGCCCCGCCCCGATCCGAAGCGCGGCCCGTGCTGCCAGACGTGCAGCGCCCGTCGCGTGCTCCGGCCCACTGACAACGACACAGTGACCGCGCGAATATTTGTAGCCATCCGATTTTGGCCAGGGATAATCCGCACCCCAGAGTTTTAGACCATTTTCGAACAGTGCCGGTTTGATCGTTTCGAGTGCTGCGCCGGGAACGCCGATATCCGCGACGGCAACCTCGCCGCACAGCGTAAGGCCTGGCATCAGCACATGCGCTGGCTTCTTGCGGAAGAAGGTCACTGTAAGCGCCGCCTCTGCTGCGCAATCTCCCAACGGCTTGGCCATATCGCCGTGCAGCCCGCTTGGCACGTCGATGGCAACGATTGACGCGCGAAAGTCTTTCGACCATTCGGCAAAACGCTTTGCTTCGCCTTCGAGCGGCCGCGACAGACCGGCGCCGAACAACGCGTCGACATAGAGGGCGGCGCGCGAATTTCCCGGCGCGAGTGGAAGCGTCTTCCCGTTCCATCGCCTCGCCATTTCCGCCGCATCGCCTTTCAGCGCAGCAAGGTCGACGAGCGCCTCGACTGAAACGTCCCAGCCGCGGTCTTTTAGACGACGCGCGACCACATAACCATCGCCGCCATTATTGCCGGGACCGCAGAGCACGGCTGTCGGACGCGGTGCCCAACGCGCGCAAATCTCCTCGGCAACTGCGCGACCGGCATTCTCCATCAGAGTCAGCGACGGCACGCCACTCTCTGCGGCGTAGCGATCCGCGGCATACATCTCGGCAACGGAGAGTATTTCGTTCGCCATATCCTAGAGCTGAACGGTGAGGGCGATCATCGATACGACCAGTATGAATATTCCTGCCAGAAACGACCAGTCGGCGATGCGGTTCTGCCAAGGTTGTTCGTCATCGTTGCGGATCGCGATGTAAGAAGAAGTGATGCTGACGAGCATCAGGAACGCGGCGAGCCAGGCCAACTCGTCGGCATAGGATTGCTGGTTCTTGTTGGCGATCTTCAGCCCGCCGACAATGATGAAGCAAATGGCGAGAAGGTTTGTCGCCGCGTTGAGGATATGCGGGTGGCGCTGCATAGCGTCGAGGCTAACCGCCCGAAGGCGAATTGCCTAGAACCCGTCCGGCACTTTGTGGAAGTGAGGATCGGCGGCCTCGTAAGCGGCGCAAGCCGCGAGAACGCCGGCATCATCGAACATCTTGCCCACGATCTGCAATCCGACGGGCAATCCGTCGCTAGAGAACCCGCAATTGATACTGGCCGCGGGCTGTTGGGTGAGGTTGAACGGGAAGCTGAACGGCGTCCATTGCATCCAGGCGCGGCCGTCGTCTTCCAGCGGCGATAGCTGTCCCACATCGAACGCCGTCGTCGCCGTTGTCGGCGTGACGATGAAATCGTAGCGCTCCATGAACTGGCGGAGCATACTGCCCAGCGCGCCGCGCGCGGCTGTCGCGGCCAGATATTTCTTCGTGGAAATTTTCGCGCCCTCTTCCGCCATCTTGCGCAAACCCGGGTCTAGCCGCGCCTTCCTCTCTTCCGGAAGGTCGCCGAGCAGATAACCGGCACCGGCCCACCACAGCGTCTGGAAGATTTCCGACGGATCACCCGTGAACGGATCGATCAGCTCGACATGCGCACCCATGGCCTCGAAGCGCTTCGCGGCCGCGGCTACCAGCGCCTCGACGTCCGGCAGAACTTTCTTCGCGTATCCCAGCCGAGGCGAATAGGCGAAGCGTTTGCCCTTCATGCGTTCGCCGAGGCCCGCCGCATAGTCTGTGCCGTCATAAGGAACAGAGAACCAGTCACGCGCATCAGGGCGCGTAATCGCATTCATCATCAGCGCGGAGTCGCGCACCGTTCGGCTCATGGGGCCAACATGCGCGACCGTCCCGAACGGCGACAGCGGATAGGCGGGCACACGGCCAAAGCTGGGCTTGAGCCCATAGGTCGCGGTGAAGCTCGCGGGAATGCGGATTGATCCGCCGCCATCGGTGCCGAGCGCGAGCGGACAGAACCGCGCCGCCAGCGCCGCCGACGATCCGCCGGACGAGCCGCCCGGCGTCTTCGCCTTGTTCCACGGATTGCGCGTGATGCCGGTGAGCGGGGAATCCGTCGAGCCCTTCCAGCCGAATTCCGGCGTCGTCGTCTTGCCGATGAATACCACGCCCGCCTCGCGCAACCGTGCGACGGTCGGCGCGTCTTCGTCCCAAGGCCCTTTCGGATCGACGGTCAGCGAACCGCGCCGCGTCGCCCAGCCTTTCGTCAGCAGCAGATCCTTCACCGCAACCGGCACACCGTCGAGCGGCGACAGCGGCGCACCCGCCATCCAGCGTTCCTCCGATGCTTCCGCCTGGCTGAGCGTCGTCGGCGCATCGATGTGGCAGAACGCATTGACCTGCGCATCGAGCGCCTCGATGCGGCCAAGCAGCGCCTCGGTCACCTCAACCGGTGACAAGTCCTTCGTCTTGTAGGCGGCCGACAATTCGGCAGCCGTCATCTCATGCGGCTCGGACATCTTTACCCTCGAATGTCATCCCCGGCCGATCGCTGCGTCAGCAGCGAGAGGGGAAGGGGACCCAGGCGACAAAAGCAATCACGGACTGAATCATATTTGATGAAAGAGCGACAGCGCCGGAAGCCGAGTGAGCCGGACCACCTGGGTCCCCTTCCCTCGCATCGCTCCGCGCTGCTCGCCGGGGATGACAATGTTAGTTTACTTTGGTGAGAGCAGCTTCGTGGCCTTTCTCGATCAGGCGAAGCGATTGTCCATCCGTTTCCAGGATCGTGACCGAGCAATTGTCAGGCGAAAATGCGACAACGCGGTGATCGCCCATCGCCGCGCCGGCAATGACGTTGATCGCAACGTAGTGGGAGAAAATCACCGTGTCGCGCGAGATTTCCGTAACGGACGCGACGCAATCTTCACGCCATTCCGCAAGATCGCGCGATACATCGCGCCACGAACCGGCCATCAGCTTGCGCAGCCATGCGACACGGCCATCAAGCGTCATTCCCCAAGGTGAGGGAATTTCGGCAACCGCTTTTTCGATCACAGGCTCGACGTTCCACAATTTGGCGAGCGGCACCGCCGTCTCTCGCGCGCGGCGGAGTGGGCTGGACAGGACCGGCAGCGGCCCGAGCGCCGCAAATTTCGTGGCGACGGCGTCGGCTTGCGAATGACCCAGTGCATCGAGGCCCGGGTCCATCGACTCCCCGAAGCCCGCTTCCGCGCGGCCATGACGGACCATGTAGATCTTCGCCATCACGCGAACCGGAACAGATTGGTCGGCCCCGGCATCACATCGCCAGCGCGACCAAGCATCTCTTCGCGCATCATGCGGTCGAGCGTGGCGTCATCATCCAGTGTGTTGGCGAGGAAACGCCGGTTCTGTTCGTCGCGCCCAACGACGATGCCGAAGCGTTTGCCTTTGCGGTCGGTCACGACAGTATAGGTCTCGACCGTCGCGCGGCCTGAGGGCTGTTCGATGAATTCGGGATGCGTCATGGCGTCGATGTCTTTCTGGTAGGATTTCGGATCGTCGCGCTGCCACGCGCCTTCCCTGGGCCGCGTCGAATAGATGCCGGCGGAGTGCTTGGTCACATACCAGCCATTGCCGGTGCAGAGGCCGAACGCACCCGGCTTGGCGCGCAGCTTCTGTATCATCGTGACGATGGAATGCATCACATAGTCATTACCCGCCCCCCCGAAATAGGGAAGCCCGCCGGTGATCGTGAGTCCGCGCGGATCGTCCGTGGCGATGCCAAGCTCTCTGCACCCGATCTCCACGGCGCTGGGAAAACAGGAATAGAGGTCGATGAACGACATGTCGGCGATCGACTTGCCTGCCATCGCAAAGGCGCGCTTGCCGATCTCGCGAATCGCGGGCGAGGAGTGATAATTCAAGCGCTTACTGACATTCCAGATGTCGCTCGCATCGCCGCAGCCGTGGAGATAGACCCATTTGGATTCCGGGATGCCGAGTTCGCGTGCCTTGCCGACGCTGGTCATCACAACGCAGGCCGCCTGATCGACCTCGATCACGGCGTTGAGATACTTCGTATACGGATAACCGACGAAGCGGTTCTTCTCGGAAGGCGTCGAGATTTCTTCCGGCGGGCGATAGGTCGGAAACCAGGAATAGGGATTTTCAGCCGCCACTTTCGTGAACGGTGAGAAGAATTCACCCAGCCATTTCAGATGCGCATCCGGCGAGCGTCCCGCCTGCCCGCGCAGAGCGTTCTCGAACAGCGGATAGACATTCACCGGAAAATGCAGCCCATAGCGGCGCTCATATTCCGTCGTGCCGGGACGCATGTCGCCGATCTCTTCCGGATCGCTGCCGGGATCGTGATCCGCACCGTTCGCCCAACCGAGGTCGATGCCTTGGTTCATCGCGCCGAGCAGCGAAGCGATGTATTCTGCCCCTGCGAGCAGCGCGATCTCGCATTCGCCGCGTGCGATTTCCTCTGCCGTCCGGTTGACCAGCCATTGCGGCGTGTTACCGCCCGTCGCCGTGTAGAACGCCCGGTGAGGCGCGATGCCGAGACGCTGTGCCAGAGAAAGCGGCGGATTCCGGAACATGCGTTTGGGCAACCTGCCCTGATCACCGGGCGAATCCGCTGTGAAGCGTACGACCGCAATCGTGTCGGCCTGCGGCGCGAGCCCCGCGTCGGCGAAGGCCTCGCGCGCAACCTTCTCCATCATCGCGACCGGCGAGAGGCTTTCCGCCACCTTGCCTTCGCGTGCCGTGCGCTGAGTGAATTGCGCCGCGCCGACGAGGATGGGCGTGCGGTCGTGTATCGATGCCATGGTTACTTTCCGAAAGTGCGTTCCAGTCGCGTTATCGCTTCGTCGATAACAGCGCGCTTTTTGCAGAAAGCAAAGCGGACAAAATGGTTCGGATTACCGGACGTAAAGAACGGGCTGAGCGGGATCAACGCGACACCGGCCTCGCGCACCAGCCGCTCGCAGAAGGCGAGATCGCCTTCATTGGTCAGCCCGCTGATATCGGCGGTAAGGAAGTACGATCCCTCGCAGACAAGCGGTCGGAAGCCGAGCCGCGCCATCCCTTCGCGCAGCAAATCGCGATTGACTTGAAGCGTCCTGGTCAGATTCAGCGTGAAATCGATTTCGTGCTCGAGCGCATGGGCGATGCCGAGCTGAAGCGCGGGCGACGTCGTGAAGGTGATGAACTGGTGCGCGTTGGCGACGACGCGCATCAGGTCCGCAGGCCCGGTCACCCAACCGACCTTCCACCCCGTCAGCGAGAACATCTTGCCTGCCGAGCCGACGCGCAGGCAGCGCTCCCGCATGCCCGGCAGGCTTGCGAGCGGAATATGCGGCTTGCCGTCGAAGACCAGATGCTCATAGACCTCGTCGCAGATCGCGATAGCATTTGAATCCCGCAACACAGCGGCGAGAGCTTCCAGTTCAGCGCGGCCGAATACGCGGCCGATGGGGTTGAGGGGAGAGTTCACGAGGACCGCGCGAGTCTTCGGCGTCACCGCCGCGCGCAGCGCATCCTCTGTCAGGCGCCAATCGGGCGCTTCGAGTTTCACCGTGCGGACCGTCGCCCCCATAGCCTCCGCGATCGGACGATAGGAGTCGTAATACGGCTCGATCATCACGACATCGCCCTCGCCCACCGTCGCCATGATCGATGCGGTCAGCGCTTCCGTGGCGCCCGAGGTCACCACGACGTCGGTGTCGGGATTGAGATCGAGGCTGTAGAAGCGTTTCGCATGCGCGGCGATCGCCTTGCGCAATTCGATCCGCCCGCGCATCGGCGGATACTGGTTCGGTCCATCGATCAGCGCGCGCGACGCGGCTTCGCGGATCGCGACCGGTCCGTCCTCGTCTGGAAAGCCCTGGCCGAGATTGACCGCGCCGTGTTCAATGGCCAGTGCCGACATATGCGTGAAGATCGTCGTGCCGAGCGCCGCGAAAACAGGGTTTGGGGTCGACATCGGTCAGCGCAGCTCCTCTGGGACCACGGGATAGTGGACAAGCACGGACCCGAGGCTTGCCGTCAGCTGGCCGAGCCAGGGCTCATAGTTTCGCCAGTGATCCACGGCGTCGCTCGATATCGGCTTGCGCACCTGCTCCGAACTCGGCGTCAGCACGGTGCGCTCGGTCTCGTAGAAACGCAGACAGCTCTCTTCGAAGGGCAGCCCAAGATAGTCCAAGAGATTTCGCGTCTGTGTCTCCGGGTCTGCGACGAGCTCCTCGTAGATCACGCGATGAATGCGCCCCGGCAGCACGCGGTCGAAATGCGCCATGTATTCGACATAGTCGCGATAGAACCGGCCGAGCTCGCTCAACCTCAGCAGGCTTTTGCTGCGGTACGTCTTGAAGGTAGAAAAGCAAGAGGCTGCCGGATTGCGGCGAGCATCGATGATCTTGGCATTTGGGAGCATGAGAAGGATTAGGCCAATATGTGCAAAGTTGGCCGGCTTTTTGTCGATAAAAAACGGCCTGTTCAGCTTCCTGTGTATCTGCGCATCTCTCAGATACTCCTCTCCGAGTCCGGCGAGCGCGACTGCGTCGAAGTCGGCAAGCACGTTCAGATAATCTTTTCCATGCGGTACTGGGCTATCGCGGCCGCTCAGGCGGCCGGCCAGGGCGGTAATGTAGGGAAGCTCCGCCGTTCCTTCCACTGCCGAGTGGCTTGAGAGGATTTGTTCGATCAGGGTCGATCCCGAGCGCGGCCGACCGAGAATGAAGATGGGGTCGCGCGCATCGCATCCCATGCCTTTGCGCGCTGTGAAAAGCTCCGGCGTGAAAAGTACCTTGCTTGCCGCAACACTCGCGGTCAACACATCCGGGTCGTAATTCGAGCGCAGCCTAACCGCGGCATTGGCCTTCGAATATTGCTCCCAGGAACGTTCGTATTCTCGAAGGTCTTCGTAAGCTTTGCCAAGCGCAAACTGCAGTAGGATGCGATCGTCCTGCGGGATATCGGGCCGGCTCAACTGTGCCAACATCGCCGAAATGTCCGCTCCGTCGAAGCGGACCGTCTTCATGTTGGCAAGACTCCAATAGGCAGACCCGTACGAAGGACGGCATTCAATCGCCATGCGGTAAGCGTTGACACTCTCTTCCCGAATGCCGGCGGCGCGAGCCGCATGACCGTAACTGATCCACGATTCTGCACGACCGGGATTTTCAGCTGCGAGGTCCCTGAATATCGCCAGCGATTGCTCCGTATAGCCCGTCGCTTCGAGAATATTGGATTTCAATTGCCGAAAGAGCGGATTGCCGGCGTCTTCCGCGAGCAGCACTTCAAGCTGCTCCAGCGCTTGGGCATATTTGTGCTGTTCCCACAAGAGCCTCGCACAATTGAATCGGGCGAGCGTGAAGTCCGGCGCAACATCTAGGCAGCGTTCCAGAATGGATATCGCTTCCGTTCGCCGTCCACAGCCGGCTACCAGCTTTGCCAGGAGTTGCAGCGCATCGGCCTCGTTCGGGTAATTCGAGAGAAAGGCCCGCAGTTCCCGCTCGCCGATCTCCGGAGGCGCACTTTTCAAACGCGACGCAATTTCCCGCAGCCGAGAATTGCGGATCAGCCGCCCTTTCGAGATATCCGCGCTCGCGACTGCAAACGAGCTTGGATTCGACGACAGAGGGCTGTCCTCGCTCACGCGCATTTTTCGCGGCGTCATATGAGTTCCTCGGGGACCGCAGGATACCGGTCGAACACCGAACCAAGGCTCTTCAGCAGAGGACCAAGCCACGGTTCGTAGTTGCGCCAGGAATTCATTGTGTCGCGAGAGATCGGTCTGCGCACCTGTTCAGAACTGACGGTAAGAACAGTCCGCGTCGTTTCATAGAAGCGAAGGCAACTTTCCTCGAATGGAAGCCCAAGATGATCGAGCAGTCTTTTGGTTTCGCCTTCGGGATCACTGACCAGGTTTTCATACAACACCCGATGAATCTTGCCCGGCATCGCGGAGTCAAAATGCGCCATCAGCGAGACATAGTCCCGATAGGAACGTCCGAGTTCGACCAGCCGTGGGCGAGCCATGTTGAAATACAGCTTGAACATCGACAGCAGACAAGCTGCAGGATTGCGTCGCGCATCGATGATCTTCGCATTGGGAAGGATTAATCGGATCAAACCAAGATGCCAGAAATTCGCGGGTGCCTTGTCGATGAAAAACGGCCGCCCGAGCTTGCGATGAACTGCCGTGCTCTGTAGATACTCTTCGCCCATCGCCTTGAGCTCGGAAGTCGCCAGCGTCGCAAGGGTTGCAGGAAAACCCCCTCGTTGCTCCAGGCGCGCAGCGAGCGCGCGGATATAGGGCAGCTCCGCAGTACCTTCGACAGCGCTATGGCTCGCCAAGATTTGCTCCAGGAGTGTCGAACCGGAGCGGGGCTGACCGACAATGAAGATCGGGTCAGGCGACTCGCAGCAGCCACCAACGCTTCGATTTAGAAGGTCGGACGTGAACAGCGCCTTCATCGCGTCCGCGCGCGCAGCCAGCCTCGCGGGGGCGCCGTCGTCAAGGCGCGCTCTGAGCGCGGCGTTGCCTTTCGCATACATCTCATAGGATCGCGAATAATCCCGGCGGTCCTCATAGGCTTTGCCGAGCGCGAATTGAAGAGCAGTTCGATCATCCGCCGGAACGTCGGCCTGACGCAGCTGCCACTCCATCGCCACCAGATCACCGTCGTCGAAACTCAGCGTTCGCATGCCGGCGAGGCCCCACCACGCCAGACCAGAGCATGGGCGGCATTTGATCGCCTTGCGATAGGCGGCGATACTTTTCTGTTGATGGCCCAGCGTGCGCAGTGCGTGACCATAGGCGATCCAGCACTGCGCGTGCGCGGGATGCTCAACCGCAAGCCCTTCGCAGAGCATGAGCGATCGCGCGTCTTCGCCAATGATGCGCAGGATTTCAGCCTTCATCTGGCGGAACAGTGGATTCTCGGCATCCCGCGACAGCAAAAAGTCCAGATCGAAGAGCGCCGCTTGGAACCTGTTGAGCTTGCACAGCAGCTTGGCGCGATCGAAACGCGCGCGCACGAAACCGGGCGCCAAATCTATACACCGAGAGAGTTTCGCCAGAGCTTCATCCTGTTGTCCCCGACGGAGGCAGGCATTCGCCATCAGATGGTTTGCATCCACATCATCGGGGCGCTGGGCGAGATATTCCCCGAGTTCTGTCTGCGCACGATCGCCACTTCCCTCTGCCAGATCGGACGCGATCCGGCGCAAGCGCACATTGCGCATTGGACGGTCCGCTTCGATCTTTCTTGCCGCAAGCGCGAAGGCATCAGGTGGCCTGACTTCGGCGGCCGGACGTTTAGGCAAGGAATTCGAACTGTTGCGCCTGTTCATGGGACGATCATATCGCCGGACCGCCGGTTTCGACGAGAAATCCGCAAGCGTCGTTACAAACGAAAAGGGCGGCCGGTGGCCGCCCTCTCCCTTGGCTGCGGACCGCCTTGCGGCAGTCCGTCGGCCTTATCTGCTCCTGCCGCGAAGGGTGAACATGTGATCCGGACCGGCCACATCGCCGAGGCAATCACGCTCGTTCGCCCAGCTGGTGCAGCCCGTTGCGAAGCCGTCGCCCGGGTTCTGCCACAGCGCAGGATCGTTCGCCTGCGTATTGCGCGTCGCCCAGCCCCACTCACCGCCGACGCTGAAGTCCATGTTGGCTTGAACGGACACGTAGTAGTGGCCTTTCTTCAGTTTCGCGCCTTTGCCGAGATCGATTGTGAAGTTGCCAGCGCCATCGTCATTACCGGCGACGGTGAAGGTCGCGACCTGCTTCAGGCCGCCCTTCTTGGTTACCTTGTAGAAGGTCACATTCTCGTCTCTGGCCAGACCGAAGCCGTTGAAATACAGGCCCGTCGTGTCGACTTCCTTGATTGCCCAAACGCTGCCATCCGGCACCACGAAGTCGTCGGCGCCTTGCGCGTCGTAGACGTCAAATGAAGACTCGAAGTTCTGCGAGACGTCGGCATAACCCTGAGAGTCATCATTCTGATCGTACAGCACGCTCAGCGCGCGGTTAGCACCCTTGAAGGACGCCTTGCTCGACGTCATCTTCGCGGAAGTCGCCGGATGATGACCGGCCGCAGAAGCCCCACCAACGCTCAGCGCAAGCGCCGCAACGGACGCCAGAAGAATTGTTTTCGTCATTAACTCCAACTCCTAGTTTTTTTCTCAGACAGACATGATCGACTGTCCTCTTGATGAGGGTTACGCAAACTTCACGCAGTCGCAAGCGCGAACGTGATGCGAGAAACATTTTCTCAATGAAGTTCCACGAACAAGCATCGCACCGTGATGTGAATGCACTAGGTGTGATTATTTGGTGTGTCATTTCTGACGAGCACGATGGAACTATCGCGATAGCTTCGCTCATCGCGCGCTCAACATCTTCGCAATTTGTCGCGACAGCGGTCACGTATGCTATCTTGACGCGATATACTCTCTCTCGCTCTCGGCATGAGAGCAAAACGGATCGCGGCATGGCGCAATGCACAATATTTGAGCGAGTCGCCCGCTTTGCGCGCAGGCGCGAGTAACCCGCTCGCGAAACCAGCCGATTTTCCTGTGAATTCAGCCATAACCATGTGGCACAGGTCCTGCTAACTCGCGCAGGCGAGGCGTATGAAAGGCCTCAGGAGGACCTGCGATGAAAAAAATCGAAGCCATCATCAAGCCGTTCAAGCTCGATGAGGTGAAGGAAGCTCTGCAAGCCGTTGGCGTGCAAGGCATCACTGTCACCGAGGCGAAAGGCTTCGGCCGCCAGAAAGGGCACACCGAACTCTATCGCGGCGCCGAATATGTCGTGGATTTCCTGCCGAAGGTGAAAGTCGAGATCGTCGTCGCCGACGACCGGCTTGAGGCATCCGTCGAGGCCATCCAGAAGGCCGCGCGCACCGGCCGCATCGGCGACGGAAAGATATTCATCCTGCCTGTGGAGGAAGCCATCCGTATCCGCACCGGCGAGACCGGCGCTGACGCCATTTGAATTTCATCCAAACGCTCAAGGGAAACCCAACGCCATGGCCGAGAAGAAAGACGCAAACTACATCCTCAAAATGATAAAGGACAAGGAGGTCAAATTCGTCGACCTTCGCTTCACCGATCCACGCGGGAAGTGGCAGCACGTCACCTTCGATCTTTCCTTGGTGGATCACGACTTTCTCACCGAAGGCACGATGTTCGACGGCTCGTCGATCGCAGGCTGGAAAGCCATCAACGAATCCGACATGACGCTGGTGCCCGATTGCGATACCGCGGTAATCGATCCGTTCTTTGCGCAGACCACTCTTGTCCTCGTCTGCGACGTGGTGGAACCGACCACGGGCCAGCGCTACAACCGCTGCCCGCGCTCCATCGCCAAAGCCGCTGAGAAATACATGGCATCCGCCGGGGTCGGCGACACGGTGTATTTCGGGCCTGAAGCGGAGTTCTTCATCTTCGACGATGTGCGCTTCGATACCCAGATGAACAAGGCGTTCTACTACATCGACTCCGCGGAAGGCGCCTACAACACCGGCACGGAGTATGAAGGTGGCAACCTGGGTCACCGCCCGGCGGTGAAGGGCGGCTACTTCCCGGTCCCGCCGGTCGACTCTGCACAGGACATGCGCGGCGAGATGCTCGCGATCATGGGCGACATGGGCATCCAGCCGGAAAAGCACCACCATGAAGTGGCAACGGCGCAGCACGAACTCGGCTTCAAGTACAACACGCTGACGAAGTGCGGCGATTACATGCAGATCTACAAATACGTGATCCACCAGGTCGCGGCGGCTTATGGCAAGTCGGCGACGTTCATGCCGAAGCCCGTCTACGGCGACAACGGATCGGGCATGCATGTGCATCAGTCGATCTGGAAGAGCGGCAAGCCGCTGTTCGCGGGTTCGGGTTACGCCGATCTGTCCGATACTTGCCTCTATTACATTGGCGGTGTCATCAAGCACGCGCGCGCGCTCAACGCCTTCACCAACCCACTCACCAACTCGTACAAGCGCCTGATCCCGGGTTTCGAGGCGCCGGTGCTTCTCGCCTATTCGTCGCGTAACCGCTCGGCGTCGTGCCGTATCCCCTTCTCGGCCAGCCCGAACGGCAAGCGCGTCGAAGTCCGCTTCCCCGATCCGGGTGCGAATCCCTATCTCGCTTACGCCGGATTGCTGATGGCCGGCCTTGATGGCATCGAGAATAAGATCCACCCGGGCGATCCGATGGACAAGGATCTCTACGCGCTGCCGCCGGAAGAGTTGAAGGAAATCCCGACCGTTTGCGGCTCGCTCCGTGAGGCGCTGGAGAATCTCGACAAGGACCGCGCCTTCCTCAAGAAGGGCGGCGTGTTCAATGACGACTTCATCGACAGCTACATCGAACTCAAGATGGCCGAAGTGCACGCCTTCGAACACACTCCGCACCCGATCGAGTTCAAGATGTATTATTCGGTGTAAATCGAAAACCTTCCCAAGCGAAACAAGGGGCGCGGTGAACGCCGCGCCCATTTTTGCATGGCTTCTGTGCCACGCCCAAACTGGCGAGCCGCATCAAAACCGTCATACTCCGCGCGCAGCGTCGCGTGTAGTTCGGGGTTCCCATGAAATTGCTCACCACTTTTGCAATCGCAATCGCTCTGGTTCTGCCGGTCGCGTCGCACGCAAAGCCATGGCACTACACCATGCTCCACAATTTCTGCACGCAGGGCGATTGCGCGGACGGCAATTTTCCGGCCGCGGGCCTTGTTGCCGATGCAAAGGGCAATCTGTTCGGCGTCACCGAGACAGGCGGCGCGCACGACAACGGCGTCCTTTTTGAGCTTGAGCGCCACCGCGCTGAATATACCTTCAAAATCCTGCATGATTTCTGCTTCTCTTGCGAAGATGCCTCCTTTCCGATCGCGAGCCCGATCGCAGACATAAGGGGAAACATCTACGGCGTGAGTGTGGGCGGCGGCGCGCACGACTGCGGTACCGTGTTCCGGTTTTCGCCGGCGAAGAACAAGCTGAAGGTGCTGCACGATTTCTGCACGCAGGACGGCGACGGTAACTCCGTGGATTCAGCTTTGAGCTACGCCGGAAAGAACGCCGGCGCACTTTATGATGGCGTGTCACCGCTTTTCGGCACGACCGCGAGCGGTGGCGCGAACGGTCACGGCACGGCGTTCTCGCTGACTCCTTCTGGCGTTTCCTGGACACTTTCGACGCTCTACGCATTTTGCGCGCAGGCCAGCTGCGGCGACGGTGAAGAACCGTCCGGTGAAGTCCTCGTCGACGATGCGGGAAATCTCTTCGGCAATGCCGGAACGGCCAACAGCGGCGGCGTTGTTTATGAACTATCGCCGGCCGCGGGCGGCGGCCCGATGACAGAGGCGATCATTCACACCTTCTGCACCAACTGCTCCGACGGCGAAGGTCCGGTAGGCGCACTCGTCCTGACGTCAGCCGGCGAAATCATGGGCACCACGGAAAATGCCAATGGCTCGGAAGGTGGCGCGATTTTCAAACTCACACCGAATGGCGGTGGTTGGGACGAAAATGTCGTGCACGTCTTCTGCGCCGGAAATTGCAAGGACGGTTATGCGCCCTCCGGCGGACTGATCCTGGATAGTCGCGGGAATGTCTATGGAATGAATGCGCTCGGCGGCACCGGTGAAAACGGCGTTGGCGGCGGGACGGCCTATCGGTTTAACGGAACGAAGCTCGTAAAGCTCTATGACTTCTGTTCGGAACCGAGCTGCGGCGACGGGCGCGTGCCGATGGGCATGCTGACGAAGGATCACGGAAATCTGTTCGGCGTCACCTCGCAAGGCGGGCCGGTGACAGCGGCGGGAACCGTCTTCGAACTTCACCCCTAGCCTTCGCTGAGCGCCGGGGTGGACTCCCAAAACTCTACCGAGGCGTGATAGTGTCCGACCGCAACCGAGGCGGGACGGGGCGGCGATGGTGGCGGATGCTTTATCGGCAGGCATGGAACCAGCCATGCCCGCGCTCAGCGGATGGGCGCAGCCTCTGCGCCGCTTCGGCATCGGTATATTCCTGATTGCCGCCTTCATTCTCACCGGCGGGTCGCTGCTTATCATTGTCACCGCCGAACAGCTGCAGACGGCGGTCGCGTCGCCGGAATTCGCCTCGCTCAAGATTTCCACAGGATGGGTGCGCCAGGACGTCGCTTATCTCGAACAATATTGGAAAGAGATGGGAGCGATCTCCCGCAAGGAGGACGCCGCCGAAGAGGAGCTGTTCCAAATCAGCGCGCGCAATGCGAAGACTCGCGCGGCCATGTCTCGCGCTGCCGACGACGCGCGCAACTTCATCGACCTCAACGATTCCGCCTACATCCTGCCGCCGCTGAAGCTGCGCACCTTCACGGCGGAGATACCGCCGCCGGCGCCGGCGGAAGAGGCCCGCGCCGAAGAAGGCCATTCTGCGCCTGTGCTTCAGACCGCAACACCCGAGCAGCCCGCCGCGCCGCCGCCGACAAGCCCGGCCACGGGCGGGATCGCGAAATTTGCACTATCGAACACCTTACCGGTGGCCTGGGGCTTCGGTTCCCTCGTCGATCGGCATTTCGACACCTACTACGCCGAACTCGATTCCGTGCCCAACGCGCAGAAAGCACGCCAATCGCTGAACGCGTTCAAGGTCGAGACCTACAAACACATGGCGAAATACTTCGCGGCGAAAGCGCAATACGATTCCGACGCCAGCACCAGGCGCGCGCTGGACGCGCAGATCGCGGCGCTGGAGGCGCAAGCCAAGCAACTCGACGCCAATTCGCAACAAACAGGTTCGCCCCTCGCCAACGGCGCCTATTGGAGCCTCACCGAGGATTTCCTCGCCTTCAAGACGCTGGTCGGCGATTTCGCCTACAACATCGTCGCGCTGCCACGCATGATGCTGGTGCTGATGATCGCCATCTTCATGGGCGTGCTGGGGAGCCTGATCTACATCACGATGGATTTCTACCGGACTCCGGACCAACGAGGCTTCTGGAACATCGCGTTCCGCATCGGGCTTGGCGCCGGCGTGGCGTTCGCCCTGTTCTTCTTCGCCGCCGCCGGCATGCTTGCGCTCGCCTCGACAAAGTCCGGCGCGCAATCGGACATGAGTCCCTATCTGATCGCGTTCCTCGGCATCACCGGCGGATATCTTTCGGACCGCGTGACGCAATGGATGCGCGAGGTCGGCGAGAACGCGTTCAAGATCAAATCCGATGGCCCGCCGGACCGCTGGGCGATCGACTTGGGCGGCAAACTTGCAGCCGCAAGTCTCGACAACGCCGCGCTCGCGAGTGCCACGGGCGCAACAGTATCGGATGCAGAGGCCTGGGTCGCGCAGACCCGGCCCGTGTCCGGCGACAAGCAAGCCGTCGTCGCCGCGTTCCTGCGCGTGCATCCGAGTCAGGTGTTCACGGATATTGCGCCCGGTTGAATAAGCGTCATAGCTTGCGTAGCTTTCATCTGACGAAGGCAATGTCTGAGGGGGCATCGTTATGGGCGACGCGAAAGCGGTTTCAAATCCCTATGGAACAGGCCCGCTGCTGGCCATTTTGTTCGTCTTTATCTTCGGCTCCGTGTTGCTGCTGATTTCCGCGTTGCAGCTTCAGCGCTCGGTGCAGACCATAAACGACCCGGCCTTGCGGCCCACCTTGGGTTCGGTGCGACAAGCGATTAAAGCACTCAATGCGCTCGACGCGCAGGAAGACAAGCGCGCCAAGGAGCTTGAATGGATCCGTCAGCAGCGCCCGCAATTTGCGAGCCGCATGACGGAGCAAATGAATCTGCTGCCGCCGTTGCATCGCGCCCTGGAACATGCCGTTTCGGCCAAAGCAGGCCAGTTCCCGGACCTCGCCGCCGCCACTGTCCAACTTCGATCGGAAAACGGAACGAAAGAGGAAGGCTATCTGACGGTAGACCAGCGATTGGCAGCTTACGAAGATGCGGTCCGCACCAAAGGGCTGGAAGCGAAAGAGCCACGCAATCAGATCGAGAAATTTCTTTCGCAGGTCGAAACCGGCACGGCTGATATCGTCGCAGCCTACGCAAAGGCGAACAAGGTATGGGACGATAACAACGCCGCCGACCAAAGACTAAAGCTGCGCGAGGATTATCTCACCGCAAATCCCGTCGTAGCGAGCGACGAACTCAAAAATCAATCTTTTCGCAGCGTGGTGGAGGATTTCCGCGCTTATGAAAGTTTGCTGGGGCCGTTTGCGAATCTGGTGATGATTCCAAACGCCATGCTGGTGCTGCTGCTCTCGATCTGCATGGGGATGCTGGGCAGCCTGATCTATCTCGCGCGCAAGCTTGTGCTCGATGGCGAGGCGACGGACTACGGCGAGATCGCGTCACGCGTGGGGCTGGGTGCTGCGGTGGCTTTGGCGCTGTTTTTCTTTGCTTCGGCCGGGATGCTTGCAATGTCGCAAAGCGCGGCGGGACCGGGCAGCAACGACATGAGTCCCTATCTCATCGCTTTCCTCGGAATCACGGCAGGCTATCTCTCAGATCGGGTCACCGCATGGATGCGCGAGGTCGGCGAGCGTACCTTCAAGCTGGAAAATAGCGGCATGCCGAACCGTTGGGCGGTGGGACTCGAAAAAGAAGTGAAGGCGCAGAATGTGACGTCGGCACAGCTTGCATCCGGTATCGACAGTTCGGATGCCGATGTCGAGGATTGGATAGGATTGCGCAAATCTCTGCCCGGCGACGCGCAGCGCCTGATCTCGACCTATCTACGGGTCGATCCAAGCACATTATTCACGGATATGAAGCCGCGAAACGCAGCAACCTAGGCTGCTGCGTCGACACGTTCTCTTATGTGCTCGCCCTCGAGCGGCAGCACGACATAGGCGCAGCAGCCCTTGCCGGGTTCGCTTTCGAGCCATGCGCGTCCGCCATGTAGTTCGGCAAGTCCGCGGATGAGCGCGAGACCGAGGCCGGTGCCGCCCGCCTGGCGGTCGTAGCGATTGTCGACCTGATTGAACGGCGTGAAGATGCGATCGAGCTTCTCTCGCGGAATACCCGGGCCATTGTCCTGCACTGCGATCTGGAACCCGCCGCCACGCGCGGCGCTACCGACAACAGTGATGCGTCCGCCTTCCGGCGTGAACTTGACCGCGTTCGACACGAGATTGATGAGGATCTGCTTTAGCGCGCGTTCGTCCGCGAACAACGGAGGCGCGGATGCGTCGACTTCAATGGACAGGTCCTGATGCCTCTCGCGCGCCTTCGCGGAGATAAGCTTCAGCGCGAGGTCGAAGGTGCGCTTGGCTTCGAGCGGGCGCGGTTCAATTTCCATCTTGCCGGCTTCGATCTTGGCGACGTCGAGCAGGTCGTTGATCAGACTCAGCAGGTGAGCGCCGGACGAATGTATGTCACCGGCATATTCCTTGTAGCGCGGCGAGCCGGTTGGGCCAAAGCACTCCTGCGCAATGATCTCGGAGAAACCGAGAATGGCGTTGAGCGGCGTGCGCAGCTCGTGACTCATATTCGCCAGAAACGCGGTCTTGGAAGCATTCGCGGTTTCCGCCTCGAAACGCTTGCGCAGCGCGTCGTCGCGCGTTTCCTCGAGTTCGCGCGCAAGGTCTTCGACCTGGAAGCGCAGGCGCGAATCTTCGTCGAGGCGATGCATGATGCGCCGTCCGTCGACGAACAGCTGTAATCCCACGACCGGAATGAAGATCGCGGCGCCGTAATCGATCACGCTGTCGCCAAATGCAAAGCGCAGGAACGCCATCGCGGAAAACGGCACGAGGCTCGCGAGGAACATGTCCATGTGACCGGCGCGGCTGACAACAAGGCCCGCGAGGATGCAGGCGGTGGCGGCGGCGAGGAACACGTGGTTGATCTGGCTCGCGCTGTCCCACAACAGCCAGGGCATCAGGCCCCAGACAGCGCTGACGATGACCTGAAGGCCGACCATGCGCCCAAACCAGGCGCGCGTGCGTTCGTGTCCGGCGTTGCCCGAGGTGTCGTGATAATAGAAGGAGACGATATGCACGAGCAGCAGCATCGTGCCCGCGAGCAATGCCGGCAGGATGACAGTGCGCTCGAAAGGCAGTTTGCCGACCAGCCCGACGAGTTCGGATGCCGCGACGGCGATCGCCAGAGCCCAAAGCGGCGCGGTGATGCGCGTGGCGCGCAATGCTTCGGCGGTGAGATCGAGTTGCGCCTTGAGAACGCGGACATCCGCGTGTCGTTGTACGCGCAGCCTTTTGCCAAAACCCACGGAGCGGCCCTTCGTTTACCCTGCCCTCTGCACGAGAGCCGCGAAACTCTAGCCGCGTACCGTTAAAATTTACTGAGAAAAGCGGCGCTTTAGCTGGCCGAGCGCCGCGCCGGCGCGGAAGTGTCGGCGAGCAACGGAAAGTAAACGGTAACCTTCGTTCCCAAATCCATCTCGCTCTCGATGGAGGCAAAACCGCCATGGAGCTTTGCGAGGCCCTGCACCAGTGCAAGGCCGAGCCCGGTGCCGCCGCCATTGCTGTCGTAGCGATTGTCGACCTGGCTGAACGGCTTGAAGATCTTTGCGAGCTTCTCCTGTGGGATGCCCGGACCGTTGTCTTCGACGGAAATCACAAAGCCGCCGCCGGATGCCGCGCCGCACGAAACCACGATGCGGCCGCCGTTCGGCGTGAACTTGACCGCATTGGTGACCAGATTGAGGACGATTTGCTTGAAGGCGCGCGGATCGGCGATCAGGTTCGGAAGTTCCGGCGCAATCGCGAATTCGAGGGTCTGCCCCTTGGCCGCCGCGCGCGAGCCCATCAGGCGCTGCACGCTTTCGAGCAGCGGCACGGGATCCAGTGGCTGCGGATCGATCTCCATCTTGCCGGCTTCGATCTTGGCGACGTCGAGCAGATCGTTGATCAGGCTGAGCAGATGCGCGCCGGAATTATGGATATCACGCGCGTATTCGCGATAGCGGTCGATCGCCGGACCGAAGGACTGCTCCGCGATTATGTCGGAGAAACCGAGAATGGCATTGAGCGGCGTCCGCAGTTCATGACTCATGTTGGCGAGGAAGATCGTCTTCGATGCATTGGCCGCTTCCGCCTCGAAACGCTTGCGCAAAGCGTCGTCGCGGGCCAATCGCAGCGCATCTGTAAGGTCCTCATTGGCGAAGCGCACGGAGAGCATTTCATCCACGCGTTTTCGCGCCACCGCGCCCATGCCCAAGATGTAGAGCAGCCAGAACGGGGCGAGGAAGGTCATCACATGCGCAACGCTGCCTGGAGCGATCGCGAAGCGGGCCGTGAAGACGACACTGGCGGTGACGGTTCCAACCGTCATGATCTGGCGGTGCCCGGCGCGCGTGAAGGCGCCGGCCCACACCACGCAAACCATCAACAGCACGACATAGAGGTTGTTGACGTAATTGCCGTCCACCCAGAACAGCCAGGCCATCGCGCCGCAGCCGGCGGAATAGAATATCTGCTGCGCCACGAGATCGCGCTGCTTGGCATGCAGATCGCGCACAGTGTCGCGATTGGCGTAATAAATTACCCGCGTGGCGGCGGAGGTGACCAGCTGGACGCCAATCGCGATGAAGATATTCCATAAACTGATATGGCCGAACGTTTCCGGCCCGACCAGGAATGGAACCGACGCAAAGGCCGTCATCAACGGGTTGTAGACCACTGACGGCGGAAGGCTCGCGACGATCTGCTTCAGGCGCGCATCGAGATCGCGCAAATCCTCCTTGGGCGGAGCGGCGCCGGTCGTCTGAGCGGGTGCGTGCGTATCCACGCTGCCTTCTATACACACAGCGTGTTAACGGAGACCTTCCGCGGCCGCACGCGTGTGCATCTTGTTCAGGTGCGCGGACGGCAAGGTTTCGTTAACCTGCAGCATCCGCGAATCGCGGATTCCCGTATGAAAGCGCCATGGCCAAGTCTCCAGATCTGTTCGACTCCAGTTCCGCGCCTTCCAAGGGCTACACCGCCAAGGACATCGAGGTCCTGGAGGGCCTGGAACCCGTCCGCCGCCGGCCGGGCATGTATATCGGGGGCACTGATGTGCATGCGCTGCATCATCTGGCGGCGGAAATCCTCGACAATGCGATGGACGAAGCGGTTGCCGGGCATGCGTCGCGGATCGAGCTCGAGTTGGAACCCGGCGACATTCTCACCGTCCGCGACAATGGCCGCAGCATACCGGTCGATCCTCATCCGAAGTTTAAGAACAAGTCGGCGCTCGAAGTGATCATGACGACGCTGCACGCCGGCGGAAAATTCGGCGGCAAAGTCTACGACACGTCCGGCGGCCTGCACGGCGTCGGCGCATCGGTGGTGAATGCGCTGTCGGACTGGATGGAAGTCGATGTCGCGCGTGACCGCCATGGCCACAAGATGCGCTTCGAGCGCGGCAAGGCGATCGGAAAATTGAAAGACCTCGGCGCCGTCAACTGGCGCGGCACGATCGTCTCCTTCCATCCCGATCCGCAGATCTTCGGCAACGACACGCATTTCTCGCCAGCGATGCTCTACCGCATGGCGCGGTCAAAGGCCTATCTGTTCCGCGGCGTCGAGATCCGCTGGAAATGTGATCCGTCGCTGATCAAGGGCGAAACGCCGGCCCAGGAAGTCTTGAAATTCCCCGGCGGCCTTCTCGATTTCCTCAACAGCGAGATCGGAAATAACCGCACGGTTACGCAACGCAGCTTCTCGGGCCGGACAGAGAACCGCGACGGTAAGGGCGCGGTCGAATGGGCCGTGGTGTGGACGCCGCAGATCGATCCGTTTGTGCATTCCTATTGCAATACGATCCCGACATCGCAGGGCGGAACGCATGAGCAGGGTCTGCGCAACGCGCTGACGAAGGCGTTGCGCACCTATGGTGAGGGCAATCGAAAGACCGCGCTGATCACGACAGACGATGTGATGTCCGGCGCCTGCGCGGTGTTATCCGTTTTCATCCGTGACCCGGAATTCCAGGGCCAGACCAAAGACAAACTCTCCACGCCGGACGCGCAGCGGTTGGTCGAGAACGTGGTCAAGGATCACTTCGACCATTGGCTGGCGGAAAATCCTCAGGAAGCCGATCGCTTGCTCGAATTCGTTATCGATCAGGCTGAGGACCGGCTTAAGAAGCGGCAGGAGAAAGAGACCCAGCGCAAATCCGCGACGCGCAAACTCCGGCTTCCCGGCAAGCTCGCCGACTGCACGCGCGACGGCCAGAATGGAACGGAACTGTTTCTCGTCGAAGGCGACAGTGCCGGCGGGTCCGCCAAACAGGCGCGCGACCGCAATACACAGGCGATCCTGCCGCTGCGCGGAAAAATCCTGAACGTGGCAAGCGCGGGCGCTGGAAAGCTCCAGCAGAACCAGGAACTCGCCGATCTGGTACAGGCGCTCGGTTGCGGCACCGGCGCGAAATACCGCGACGAGGATTTGCGCTACGAACGCGTGATCGTGATGACCGACGCCGATGTCGACGGCGCACATATCGCCTCGCTCCTGCTCACATTTTTCTATCGTGAGATGCCGCAGCTGATCGCGAATGGACACCTCTTCCTCGCGATGCCACCGCTCTATCGCCTCAGCCATGGCGGCACGATCATGTACGCGCGCGACGACAAGGACCGCGAACGCATCCTGAAGACGCAGTTCAAGGCGAATGCAAAGGTCGAGGTTTCACGCTTCAAGGGCCTCGGCGAGATGATGCCGGCGCAGCTCAAGGAAACGACGATGCGTCCCGGTCACCGCACACTGGTGCAGGTCGGCGTCGCCGACAGCGAGCGCAAGCACACCGAGAACCTCGTCGAGCGCCTGATGGGCAAGAAGCCGGAACTGCGCTTCCAGTTCATCCAGGAAAACGCGCAGTTCGCGAAAGAGATCGACGTCTAGGCTTCACCCTTCGACAAGCTCAGGGTGAGGACGTAACTCAACTCCTCATGCTGAGCCTGTCGAAGCATGAGCCTGTCGAAGCATGAGCCTCGCGCACCTTCTGCCGCAACAGGAACACGATCCCGAGATAGGCCGCTGTCGACAGCAGAATATGCCAGAGGAAATGCGTTCCGAACGGGATGACGCTGCACACCGCCAGATCGATCGAGCGGCACACCGCCGCCGTGATCGCGCAGACCAGCGCTCCCGCGACGATTTCCGCCGATGTCCAACCGATTTTGCGCACCGTCACCACCACCAGCGAGAAGCCGATCAGCGAGATCGTCGCGTAACCGGGCGCCAGTGAGATCGCAGGCGGAAATGTCCGCATGACTGGAAACAGCGTGACCGTCAGGTAGATGCTTCCAGCAGCGGCGATGAGCAGGCCAAAGGCTCCGAAGATTGCCGCCCAGCGGCCGAACAGCCGGTTGATCCACAATCCCGAGAAGACGAAGAGAAACAGCAAGCCCGGCAAAGCGTCGAACGCCAGCGCGACGCGCGTTCGGAAGGCGTGCCAGAAGAAGCTGCCAATGCCGGTCGCGAATAACAGGAACAGCAGGATCGTAAGATCGAACGGCATGCCGACCTTCGCGCGCCGCACTTCGCGCCACGCCAGGATTGCTGCGAGAACGATAAACGCGTTGGTGATCGTGTTCACCGGCTCGGCCATGAACAGCCAGGGATGGCCGGTTTCGCAATAAAGCGGACCGTGCGGCGTCACTTCGCCTCCACGGCAATGCTATTGGTGAGGACCACGATGTCTCCCGTCTGCGAAGGAATGGCGCTCTTCGGCCGCGCGGCGATCAGCTTCGCGGCTGACGGCGGTGCGCCATAGCGCTGCTCTCCGAAGGAGAGCTTGAACGCGGCACGGGACGCAAATTCGAATCCAATCACTTCGTTGGCGCAGTCGCGCGAGGCACAGGCCAGGATCGTGTCGGTATCGTTGTCTTTCGGCGCAACGAGATGCTCGCCGTGGATATCGACGGAGGTGAGTTTCATTTCTTTCGGGATGACCATGAACATCGCATCTGCTTGAGGCGAGCCACTGAGCGCAACTGTGATCCGGCGCGCGCTCGCCACAACGGCATCGGAGACGATCTTCGCCTGTGGTGCGGGGAACTGGGCCTTGCCCGCGGGTGCGGTGAAGTATGATGGGAATGGCCCTCTTAGGACCACTTGCGGCGTCTTCGAAAAGTCCGCAGCGGCACGTAGAGGCGGCGGCAAAGGCGCATCGGCGTCGAGCGCCCATTTCGCGCTATCACCACTTTGGACGTAGCGGATGCTGAGACGCTGCGCCTGCGTCCTGCTGTAGGCCGGCTGGAAGCCGGCGATAATCGTCGCGATCAGCGAACCGGCAATGGCGGCGCCATACCAGTCGCGCCATGTGCTGCGCGGCATCGCGGTTGCATTCACAAATGGCAGCAGCATCATCGCGGCGAACGCGGCCGGCACAGTGAACAGCTCATGCAGCTTAAGACCCATCAACGTCTCGCCGGTGGCGACGAGGCTTATCCAGATCGACAAGCCGACGACGGCGGCAGGAATGAACAGGATCGCGCCGACGATGCCGGCAGCGGCTTCCGGCGCCACGATAACAATCAGGCCCGCGAGCGCCGCAAGCACTGCCGGGAACAGGAAATAAGGACTGATGCCGGGCAGGAACGCAGCCGTGGCAACGCTGAACAATCCGAACCAGAGCCAGATCGAGAGCAACGCCAGCCGCGCATTCGCCATGCGCGCGGTCAGAAGCGCTGCGGCCAGAACACCGAACCCAAGCCCTTCTCTGAGCGCTATCGGATAGGCATAGGACGGATCGGGCTGCCCCGAAATCACCTGCGCGATGAAGTGCAGCACAAAACCGGTAATGACCGAGACGGCAATGAGCGCTGGCGGCAGCAACAATGCCACAAACCACTTCCCGCGCGATGCCTCCGGCGCCTGCGCGCGCATTGCGGCGCCGCTCAGAAGAAGGAATGCCACAACTGCGAGCGGCAAAGCCCATGGCTTCGGCATGCGCGGCAGAAATTTGCCGAAGATATCGAGATAGACGTCGTCGGCGCCTTTCAGGGCGTCGTAATCCGTCTGCTCGAGCGCGGACGCGACGCCGAGCATATTCTCGCCCTGCTCCTGCAGGGTAAGCGGCGCGAGATTGTCGCGGCGGTCGAGCGGCGTGTGATAGTCGGCGACGTTCTCCGAGAACGCGAAGTTGAACGACGTGAAGCCCTGCTTGATGAACAGGGTCAGGTCGGTATCGTTCGGAAGAAAACGATAAATCTCCGCATAGAGCGAACTGGTTGCGTAATACGGAAGACTCTTCGCGTAAAGATCGATCAGCTTTGAATCGCCGGGGCTGGTCTGGAACAGCAGGCTGCGGCCCCGCGTGCCGCGCGCCTCGACATTCACCACCGCGCCGACGCGCGCCTTGAGCCGGGGATTCTCGAGAAACGCCTGCGCGCCGAGCAATCCCGCTTCCTCACCGTCGGTGATCACCGCCAGAACCGGATGCCTGCTCCTGCCGCCGCGCGCCTGCAACGCGCGCACGGTTTCCAGAACGATGCTCACGCCGGACTCATCGTCCGATGCGCCGGGGCCGGCTGGCACGGAATCATAGTGTGCAAGAAGAATGATCGCCTTGCCCGAGCCCGGCACGACCTCGGCCAGAATGTCTGTGACCGTCCCACATGGCACAGCGCGGAAGCCGCGCCAGGCGTTGCAGGTGAATGCCTTGTAGGTGGACGTTTTCACGCCGATCGAAGCGAACTCTTTCTGGATGCGCGCGCGCACCGCGGCATTCTCGTCGCTCGAAACCGGATGTGGCTTCTCGGGCCCAAGAACCCGCGCGAGCGTCGCTTCGGCGCGTCCGGCGGAGAACATCGTGGCCGGCGCGTCGGCGGTGAGAACCTGCGGCTTGGCATAGCTGTATTTCGCGATCCACCAGAACGCGACCGCGATCAAAGTCAACGCCAGGATGCGCGCGACCGCGCCCCAATCGTATTTTGCCATGTGCCCGTGCCCGCCAGATGCGACGCACAGCCTTGCGCGTCAGGTGGGCCGGGTCAACGGCAGCTTAGAGATCGACTTCGAACACCGTGCCGCCGGTATAGCGGCCGCCCTGCGTGGTGGTGCCAAACAGATGGCCGTTGCCGTCCGTCGTCAGGCCGGCCTGCGGCGCATAGCCATCGGTGCAGTTGGCGGCATGACAGAAGGAATGCAGCACGGTCTCACGGCCCTCCGCGTCGATCTTGAACACCGTGCCGCCATCATACTTTCCGCCGCGCGATGTCGTTCCGTAGATCGCGCCATCGATCAGCAGCACGCCGCTCATCGGGTTTTTGCCGTCGGCGCAATTCGCGCGGCTGCAGAAACTATGAACCACGCGCTCGTGATGACCGGTGGCGGTCGAGATCGCATAGACGACGCCCTGCCCGTTCTTTCCGCCGTAACGCGTGGTGCCGAAAAGATTTCCACTTCCGTCTGCGGCCACGCCTGCGAAAGGCGTGCTGCCGTCTATACAGTTGCTGCGGCTGCAGAAGCTGTAGGACCAGGCGCTGTCATCGGCATTTAGGCAATACATCGTGCCGTATTGCGATTTGCCGCCGGCGCGCGTCGTTCCGCAGGCATAGCCTGCGTCGTTGAACGCAACCTCGCCGTTCGGCTGCGCGCCATCGGCGCAATCGGCTTCGACGCAGAAGCTCTTGGCGATGTGCTCGCCGCCTTTCGGCGTCCAGCGATAAAGAACGCCGTATGGGCTCTGGCCGCCGGCCATCGTCACGCCATAGACATCCGACGTGCCGTCATAAGGCGCGCCGCTACGCGCCTGCGCATAAGCGCCGCCCGAAATCGGGTTGGAACCGTCGGAGCAGAACGAGCTCGAACAGAAATCGTGAAACACGTGCAGGTGCCAGCGATCGGCGACAGGTGAGAGCTTGAACAGCGTACCGACACCGCGCGTGCCGCCATTGTATGCCGTGCCGTACAGGGCACCGCTCGCATCCATCATGAGCGGCGCCTGTGGGTTGGTGCCGCCGGCACAGCCGCCGCAAGACTGGAAGCTATAGAGACGGCCATAGACATTGCCGCCGCCGCTGCGTTCGATCTGAAACACGGTGCCGGTATCGTGCATGCCGCCGAGCGTCGTGGTGCCGTAGAGATTTCCACGCCCGTCGAGCATCAGGGAAGCCGTGGGGAACTGACCGTCCGTGCACCCCGCATGGGCGCAGAAATTGTGGAGGACACGGTATTCGGACGCCGACGCCGTGGAGCAGAGAAGCGCGAAACTCATCGCTGCGACCTTCCAGACGTTCATCGTCCTGTCCCGGATCGGGGTTTCCAGGCTCAAAGCAGCAATTCTTGTTCCATCACAGCGAAGTGGTTGACTTTGGGGCATCCACCCCCATATTGCGGTTCGATATAGGACTCGGTCGCCAATTCGGGCTGATCGACTGGGCGCGTCACTTGCGCCCGTTTAGGAGCGCATGACGAACGTGACGAGTACCGGCGCGGAAGCCGGTGTAAATGAAGTAAGCCATTCGGATACTTCGACAATTTCCTCACCTGCCACCGAAACGGCGACTTCTGTAGCGGAGGGGGGTACCCCCCCTGAAGATGTGAGGTTCAAATCGGCAGCCGAACGGGCGGCCGAGCCAACGTCTTCTGAAACCTCGACAAATCCCATTCCCGACGGTCCGCGCTTCGACAGCCTCGGTTTGTCGCCCGATCTGCTGAAAGCGGTCGAACAGAGCGGCTATACGACACCCACGCCGATCCAGGCACAGAGCATTCCCCATGTACTCCAGCGCCGGGACATCATCGGTATTGCCCAAACCGGCACAGGTAAGACCGCCAGTTTCACCCTGCCGATGATCGAGTTGCTGGCGCGCGGTCGCGCCAAGGCGCGCATGCCGCGCTCCCTCATTCTGGAACCGACGCGTGAACTCGCGGCGCAGGTCGCCGAAAGCTTCGAGAAGTACGGCAAGTACAACAAGCTCTCGATGGCGCTGCTCATCGGCGGCACCTCGTTTGAAGATCAGGACCGCAAGCTCGATCGCGGCGTGGACGTGCTGATCGCAACGCCGGGCCGCCTGATGGATCACTTCCAGCGCGGCAAGCTGCTGCTGGGACAAGTACAGATATTGGTGGTCGATGAAGCGGACCGCATGCTCGACATGGGCTTCATCCCGGACGTCGAAGAAATTTGCAAGAAGCTGCCTTTCACACGGCAGACCCTGTTCTACTCCGCGACGATGCCGCCGGAGATCCAGCGGCTCACCGAGAAATTCCTGCACAACCCCGTGCGCGTCGAAGTCGCCCGTCCCGCGACCACGGCTGCCAACATCACGCAGGAAGTGATCCACGTCCCGGCCAATGACTGGGCCAAGCGCGAAGCGCTGCGCCGCCTGATCCGCGACAACAACGTCAGGAACGCGATCGTGTTCTGCAATCGCAAGACCGACGTCGACATCGTCGCCAAGTCGCTGCAGAAGCATGGCTTCAACGCTGCGCCGCTGCATGGCGACCTCGACCAGTCCGTCCGTACACGGACGCTGGACGGGTTCCGTGCCGGCACTCTCGATTTTCTGGTGGCGAGCGATGTCGCCGCGCGCGGTCTCGATATCCCCGCAGTCAGCCACGTCTTCAATTTCGACGCTCCCTATCATCCCGACGACTATGTTCATCGCATCGGGCGCACTGGCCGCGCGGGACGCTCAGGTCACACCTACATGCTGATGACACCGCGCGACACGAAATATGTCGAGGCGATTGAGAAGCTGATCGGCAAGAAATTCGAGGCGCGCAAGCTTGAAGGTCTGAATGAGGCCGTCCAGGCACGGCCGCCGCGCGACGATCGCGCAGGCCGAGGCGGTCGTGGCAAGCAGCAGCGCGGCGGACGCAACGACCGCGACAAGCGTTCATACCCCGTCAAGCCGCATGGCCAGGTCGCGCCGATGGCGCCTGCCGCCCCGGTCGCCGTGGCGTCGGTGGTCGAACAAGCCGCGCCGCCGCCGCCCAAACAGCAGCCGCGCCACGACAACCGTCAGGATCATCGGCAGAAGCAAACACATCAGCACCAACAACGAGCGCCCAAGATTCATGAGCGCGAGCCGGAGCCCGCCGATATCCGCAGCCAGCTTCCCGCATTTCTCCTGCGGCCTGTAAAGCTGCCGCCTACCGTGGAAAAGCCCGCGCGCGCCAAGAAAAAAGAAGACGCTGCCGACGCCTAGGAACAAGCCACTCTGCCGCGCGTTCTCTTGAGGAATCAGTGGGAACGCGCAGCATGGAAAAGCACAAACGCGACGCCGACGGCAAGACGCACAGCAAGCCTGGTTCGGTCGATGAGCAGAGCGAGGATTCCTTTCCCGCGAGCGACGCGCCCTCGTTTTCACCGGGTTCGGTCGGCGCTCCCACCGAGCGCTCAACCAAACCGAAAACTGCAGATAGCAGTTCGGTGAAAGCCGCCGAAAAGAAGGTCAAACGCGGCGACGCGAAGAAGCCCAAGAGCTATTGATCAGGGCTTGATCCCGCCGCTCACCATCTTCATGAACTTGGCGCCGTAGGGCGGACGCATCATCGCGGTCAGGTCCTTATTCACCTGCTGATAGACGGCCTTGGCATGGCTGAACGTCCTGAAGCCATCGATGCCGTGATATGCGCCCATGCCCGAGGGACCGACGCCGCCGAACGGCAAATCTTCCATCGCCACATGCATGATGACGTCGTTGACCGTGGCGCCGCCGGATGTCGTGCCGATCAGGACCTTTTCCTGCTCTGACTTGTCCTGCCCAAAGTAATAAAGTCCGAGCGGCCGCGGATGCTCGTTCACATAGGAGATCGCCTCGTCGACCTTGTCATAGGTCTTCACCGGCAGAAGCGGACCGAAGATCTCGTCCTGCATGATCTTCATGTCGTCCGTCGGATTGAGCACGATCGTCGGCGGGATCTTGTGGAATGGCTGCTGGCGGAAGTCCTCGCGTGCCGGATTGATCTCGACGATCTCGGCGCCCTTGGACTTCGCGTCATCGATATAGCCCATGAGACGATCGTAATGGCGCTGATCGATCACGGAGGAATAGTCGGGATTTTCCTTGATCGTCGGATACATCGCCGTCACCGCATTGGTGACGGCGCCGACGAACGCACCGGCCTTGTCCTTCGGCACCATCACGTAATCGGGCGCAAGACAGATCTGGCCGGCATTCATGGTCTTGCCCATCATCACGCGCTTGGCGGTGAGATCGATGTCGGCAGAATTGGAGACGATGACAGGCGACTTGCCGCCGAGCTCCAATGTCGTCGGCACAAGGTTCTCCGCGGCGGCGCGCTGGACGTGATAGGCGATGGAGGTCGCGCCGGTGAACAACAGGTGGTCGAACGGCAGTCGCGAGAACGCCGCGCCGACATCCGGTCCGCCTGCGAACACCGCGACTTCGGTCTCGTCATAGGCTGAGGCAAACATCCGCGCCATCAGCTCCGAGCAGCGCGGCGTGAACTCGCTCGGCTTGATCATCACGCGATTGCCCGCCGCGAAGATGCCTGCGAGCGGCGTGAAGGTCAGGTTGAATGGGAAATTCCAAGGGCTGATGACGCCGACGACGCCTTTCGGCTGGTAGTCGACATAGGCTTTGGCCCCGAAGAGTCCAAGGATCGCCGGCGAAACCTTGCGCTTCTCGCGCTTCATCCACATCTTAAGATGTGCCTTGGCATGCTTCAGCGGACCGATGGAACCCGACACGTCGGTGAACAGGCTGGTGTGAACGGAGCGATGCCCGAAATCCTCGCGCAGCGCCTCGGTGATGGCATCCTTGTGTCCGACCAGCAGGCCGATCGCGCGGTCGATCAATTCGATGCGCTTTTCTGCGCTGGGTGCGCCTTCTCTGATATGCGCCTGCTTCTGGCGCGCCAGAACATCGCGCATTCGTCCATCAGACTCCGGTTGCGGCTGGACCATCCCCGACACGCGATCGTTTTCCATGGCGTTCCCGAAATTGATATTTTGTCAATTAAAGCAGCGTCGACCAACAGCAGCAATGCCTCAGTTAACCGTTTCTTACGCTCCGGAAGGCACACTCGCCGAAACAGATCATCGGCCGCCCGGGGACCAATTTGTACTTGCAGGAACGAGAACAAGCGCTGGCGAAAACGGCGCTCGCCCTCATGGGTGAATGCGGTGTCGTTCCGACGCCGGACAATTTTGAGCTGTTCTACACCTATGCCTCCGGCGGCAATCCCGGGCTCGCCGCCGCAATGGATGCCATCATCTCCTCGCGGAGGCCTTTCACGACCGATCTCCTGAATGACCTTCGTGACCGCTGCCTGTCCAGCGCGCGCACGACGCAAGCACTGGACAACGCCAGCGCCAGCGTGTCCGCCACCTTGAACGAGGTGCTGGCGAAGTTGGAGGCCGCTGGCCGCGATGCCAGCGATTATGGAAATACGCTGTCGCGCGCGACCGGCGCGCTTGGCAACGGACAGTCGCCTGCGGAACTGCGCGAATTCGTCGACACGCTTGTCGTCGCGACGCGCACGATGCAGGCGCGCACGCAGAAACTCGAAACCGAGTTGCAGGCCTCGTCCCAACAAGTGAACGTCTTAAGAGCTCAGCTCGACGACGTACGCAAAGAAAGCCTGACAGACAGCCTGACAGGAATTGCGAACCGCAAGGCGTTCGATACTGCCCTGGCCGTCGCCGTCGAAGACGCGCTCGCTGGCCGCGATACCGTCGCGCTGTTGATGTGTGATATCGATCACTTCAAGCGATTCAATGATACCTGGGGACATCAGACGGGCGATCAGGTATTGCGCCTCGTATCGCGATGCATGTCGGACAACATCAAGGGGCGCGACACGGTAGCCCGGTTTGGCGGCGAGGAATTCGCGATCATTGTCCGGCGGACAACTTTGCACACCGCGGCGACACTTGCTGACCAGATCCGAGCATTCGTGCAGAGCAAGAACCTAGTGAAGAAATCCACCGGCGAAATTCTCGGAACAATCACGGTCTCCATTGGCGTTGCACAATTGGCGGAAGGCGATACCGCTGCGTCGCTCATTCGGCGCGCCGACGCGTGCCTTTATCGCGCAAAGCGCCATGGCCGCAATCGCGTCGTCCACGAAGGCGAGCCGGAAGAGATCGAAATTAACGTGGCGTAACGCTTCAATCGCATTCAATTGCCGCTATGCTGTCGGCGACCAAACATCGAGGGCGCCATGCGGACGGACTTTGAACGTTGCTATGTGACGGCGCACGGCAGTGTCGCCGTGCTGACCTTGAATCACCCCGAAAGCCTGAACGCCGCGTCGGTCTCGATGGTCAACGGCGCTGCGCATGCGCTTTCGACGATCTCCAAAGCCGACAGCGGATATCGTGCGTTGGTGATAACGGGCGAAGGTCGCGGCTTCTGTTCAGGCGCAAATCTTTCGGAAGCTGCGGAGTCGCGACGCTCGGCGGCGGCCTCTGCCGGCGATGCGCTCGAGACGGCCTATCATCCATTCCTGCGTCGCCTACGTGATTTCCCCCTGCCCATCGTGACATCCGTCAATGGTGTTGCTGCCGGTATCGGCATGAGCATCGCTCTTATGGGCGACATTGTCGTGGCGGCGCGCTCCGCTTATTTCCTCCAGGCATTCGCGCGCATTGGTCTCGTTCCCGACGGCGGTTCGACCTGGATGCTTCCACGGCTGATCGGCCTGGCCCGCGCGCGCGAACTTTCGCTGCTGGCGGAAAAACTGCCCGCGGAGACGGCGCTCGAATGGGGGCTTATCAATCGGGTATTCGACGACACCACGCTTATGGATGAGGCCATGAAACTTGCCCGGCGAATGGCGGAGGGACCTTACTCTCTGTCGCTCCTGCGCCGCTTGTATTGGGAGAGCCCGCACAACACTTTTGAGCAGCAGATCGATCAGGAACGCATGGCTCAACAGCGTGCTGGCCGGACTGAAGACTTTGTCGAGGGCGTGACAGCCTTCCTTCAGAAACGGCCCGCCCAATTCAAAGGCCTATGATTAGAGCGTGCGGCTTTGGTAAATGGGACATAAGATTACGCGTTCTTCAGAAATGCCGTAACGAACCATTCCGCGCGCAAAGCCCCGGCGCTCGCGACGGCGTGACTTGTGTCACTCTGTGATAGCATTACCTATAGTTCCCAATCGGGGCTGCATTCGCGCGCCCTATCCAACGGAGACACTTGATGCGACGGAGTTTGATTGCGCTTGCGGGTTTGACCGCGAGCGTTGCGATCACGGCGGCCCATGGCGCGCCGAAGACCCAATACGGCACGTGGGGGTTTGATACCTCCGCGATGGACAAGAGCGTGAAGCCCGGCGACGACTTCTTCATGTACGCGAGCGGCACATGGTACAAGACTGCTGAAATTCCGGCGGACCGCAGTTCGACAGGTTCTTTCCAGGACCTGCGCGTCCTGAGCGAAAAGCGCATGCAGGAGATCGCTGCATCTCTCGATGCGCGCCCGTATGATCAGTTGAGCGTTGAAGAAAAGAAGCTCCGCGATCTCTACGATGGCTTCGTCGATCAGAAGGCGCTCGATGCGAAAGGCATGGCGCCGGTCAAGCACGATCTCAACATGATTGCGCATCTGAAGACGCATGAGGATATCGCAGCCGCCATGGGCGACCCTGCCTTACAGCTCGACAGCCCTGTCGGTTTTGGGATCGGCATCAACGCCAAGAATCCGAACGCCTATGACATCGAATTGGGACAGTCCGGTCTCGGTATGCCGGACCGCGACTACTACCTGAAGGACGACGCCGAGCTCGCCAAGACGCGCGACGCGTACAAGAAGCACATGGTCGCGATGTTTGCGCTCGCCGGTGTCAAGGGCGGCGAGAAGCGCGCCGAGGCGGTTTATGACCTCGAGCACAAAATGGCCGAAGCAGATTGGGCGAACGCCGATCGCCGCGACGTCGACAAAGTCTACAATCCGATGAGCTTTGGCGAGCTCAAGGCCATGGCGCCACAGATGCCATGGGTCGCCCTATTCTCGAAGACCGGTCTCAAGCTCGACGACAAGCATCAAGTCGTCGTGGCCGAAAAGAGCGCGTTTCCAAAGCTGGCAGTCATCTTCGAGGAAACGCCAGTCGAAGTGTGGCGAGATTATCTGACCCTACATTATCTCCACACCTATGCGGCGTATCTGCCGAAGGCCGTGGACGACGAGAATTTTGCATTCTATGGCACGACGCTGCAGGGCAACTCCCAGCAGCTACCACGCGCGACGCGCGCGACGCATCTGCTCGACGACCGGATGGGCGAAGCGTTGGGCAAGGTCTATGTGTCGAAGTACTTCCCGCCCGAAGCCAAGGCGAAGGCACTCGAGCTCGTGCACAATCTGCTCAAGGCCTATGAAGCCGACATCGAAACGCTCGACTGGATGAGCCCGGAGACAAAAGCCAAGGCCGAGGAGAAGATCCATAAGTTCACGATCAAGATCGGCTATCCCGACAAGTGGCGCGACTACTCCGCCCTTGAGATCAGGCGTGACGATCTCATCGGCAACATCCACCGCGCCAACCAGTTTGAATGGAATCGCCAGGCGAAGCGCATCGACGAACCGACCGACAAGACCGAATGGGGCATGTCGCCGCCGACCGTGAACGCCTACAACAATTCGCAGTGGAACGAGATCGTGTTCCCGGCCGCGATCATGCAGCCGCCGTTCTTCGATCCCAATGCGGATGATGCCGTGAACTATGGCGGCATCGGCGCGGTCATCGGCCACGAGATCAGCCACGGCTTCGACGACCAGGGTGCGAAGTTCGATGCCGACGGCGTGTTCCAGAACTGGTGGACGGATGCCGACCTGAAGACGTTCCAGGCCAAGACCACGATGCTCGGCAAGCAATACGACGCTTACGAGCCCCTGCCCGGCCTGCACGTCAACGGCGCTTTCACGATGGGCGAGAACGTTGCCGACAACGCCGGCATCGCCATCGCGCTCAAGGCCTATCACATCTCGCTCGGCGGCAAGCCGGCGCCGGTGATCGACGGCTTCACGGGCGACCAGCGCTTCTATCTCGGCTTCGCCCAGATCTGGCGCGGCAAGCTTCGTGACGGTGCCCTGCGCCAGCAGGTGCTCTCGAACGAGCACAGCCCGCCGATGCAGCGCGCGATCGGCGCGACGCGCAACCAGAATGAATGGTATGACGCGTTCGGCGTGAAACAGGGTAACAAGTACTACCTCGCACCCGACCAGCGCGTTCATCTCTGGTAGTAAACACAGGGCGCCGCAAAGACTTGCGGCGCCCTTTTTTTCTCCGGGGGGATTTCACATGATCAAATTGCTTCGCATCGCCGCGCTTTGCCCGGTTGCCCTTCCCGTCCATGCAGCCGGTCCCGCCACGCCACAATGGGGCGTCAATCTCGGCTATCTCGACAAGACCGTCGCGTCGGGAAACGATTTCTTCCTGTATGGCAACGGCAACTAGATGAAGGCCACCGTCATACCGCAGATACTCTCAAGCGCGGGCTGGTCCATGAACGCGTTGTAGACGTCGCGCAGCCACGGCCCGGAAGGATATCGCGTCAACGGTGTCGTCCGAAACGACGACAATTGGTACGTCGCGCTCCCGGAGATCAAGCCGGACAACAAATATTACCTCACGCCCGAGAAGCGTGTGCACTTGGGGTGAGCTAGGACTTCCGCCTCGAACGAGGAGGCACAGGCGCATGCCCGCGATTCGCCTGCTTTTTCTTTGTCGACTCTGAATTGGCCGCAACGGTTAGCGCCCTTCGCGCCCATCGCGCCAGTTCCTCCGGCTCGTCGTAGAGACGGTCCGGCATCGCGTACCAGTGAGTTTCGACAGTCTCTCCGGTGCTGCGCTTTTCGAACGTGAACGGTTTGCACTTCTCCGCCAGGAACGCCCCGCGCGTTTCCGCATCCGTTGTGAAATACACGATGTCGTCGAACACCATGCCGATCATGATCTCGCCGGCATAAATCCCCTCGCCGCCAAAGAACCGGCGCAGCACAATTGGGCCGAACTCTGAGAAGAGATCGTCGAAGCGGTGCGGATCCACCGCCATCACACTTTCGCGGGCGTGATCGAGACGCTCTCGCCACAGCCGCACGCAGCGGTCTGGTTCGGATTGTTGAACACGAAGCGCGCGCCGAGTTTCTCGCGCACGAAATCCATCTCGGTGCCGATCAGGAACAGAATCGCCTTGGGATCGATGAATATCCTCACGCCCTTGTCCTCGACCACCTCGTCGAGCGGCTTGACGTCTTCGGCATAGTCCATCGTATAGCTCATGCCGGCGCAGCCGCCGTTCGTCACGCCGACGCGCACGCCCTGATACTTGCCCTCGGCATTATCCATGATCTCACGGATGCGCGTCGCCGCGGCGTCGCTCAACCGCACAGCTTTCGGACGCTCGCGCTTCGGTCTGGTCGTTGTCGACGTCGTTTCCATCAGAACATGTTTAGTTCGAGTTTCGCTTCTTCACTCATCCGTTCCGGCGTCCATGGCGGATCGAAGGTCATGGCTACTGTGACCTTGCCGATGCCATCGACGCCTTCGAGCGCGTCCTGCACCATCTTGGGCATCTCGCCCGCGACGGGGCAGTTCGGCGCCGTCAGTGTCATATCGACCACTACATCCTTGTTGTCCGCGACATCGACCTTGTAGATGAGTCCAAGTTCGTAGATATCGACCGGGATTTCCGGATCGTAGACAGTCTTCAGCGCTACGATGAGCTTCTGGGTGAAGTCCTCAAGCTCCTCCGCGTTCAGCGCAAGTGCCTCGCCTTTCACCTCCACTTTTGTCGGCTCGGCATTCATTCGCTTTTTGCGGCCTGGCCGCCCTCTATTGCCGACTTCATCGTGTGCCACGCGAGTGTCGCGCATTTGACGCGCATGGGAAATGCCGAGACGCCCGCCATGACCTCCAGCCTTTCACGGTCGTCTGCGTTCAGCTCGCCGATATCGGCCTCGCCCTTCACCATGTGCAGGAAGCCCCCCATCAGCTTGTCCGCCTCGGCGATCGTACGTCCGATCAGCATGTCGGTCATCAGCGATGCCGACGCCTGGCTGATCGCGCAGCCCTTGCCTTCGAACTTGATATCCGCAATGCGGTTCGACCCGTCGAGATCGAGATAAATCTTCACCCGGTCGCCACACAGCGGATTGTAGCCCTCGCCCGTGTGCGTCGCATCGGGCAGCGGCCCGAAATGCCTGGGGTGACGCGAGTGATCAAGGATCACGTCCTGGTAAAGCTCGCGCAGGGAGTCGTCCATCATGCTCAAACCAATATCTTCCGCGCCTTGGCCAGCGCCTCGATCAGCAAGTCCACCTCGGCGCGGGTGTTGTAAAGCGCAAACGAAGCACGCGTCGTTGACGCCGTGCCGAAGCGCTGCATCAGCGGCTGCGCGCAGTGATGCCCCGCCCGCACCGCCACGCCCTCGCGGTCGAGGATGGTCGCCAGATCATGCGCGTGCATGCCTTCGGTCTCAAAGGACAGGATCGCGCCCTTCCCCGGCGCATCGCCAATCACACGCAGCCAGTTGAATTCCCGTACCCGCTCACGCGCATAGGCATAAAGATCGTGTTCATGCGCCTTGATCGCCGCGCGATCGAACGCCGAGAGATAATCGATTGCCGCCGCAAACCCAACGCTCTCGATGATCGGCGGCGTGCCAGCCTCAAAGCGTGCCGGCGGATCGGCATAGGAGACGTTTTCGCGAGAGACTTCGCGGATCATCTCGCCGCCTCCGTTGAACGGCCGCATGGATTTGAGATGCGCTTGCTTGGCATAAAGCGCGCCGATGCCCGTCGGGCCGTAGAGCTTGTGCGCAGTCACAGCGTAGAAATCGATGTCGAGATCCCGCACATCCACGGCCTCGTGCACCGCGCCCTGGCAGCCATCGGCCAGCACCGGCACACCCTTCGCATGGGCACGCGCGACAATCTCCTTGAGCGGCGACAATGTGCCAAGCACATTCGACATGTGAGACACGGCAACAAGTTTCGTTCTGGGTCCGATGGCAGCATCGACCGCGTCTGCATCCAGCGAGCCATCGTCCGCCACATCAACCCAGCGCAACATGGCTCCCTGGCGTTCACGCAGGAAATGCCACGGCACGATATTGGAATGATGCTCCATTACGCTGAGCACAATCTCGTCACCCGGCTGGAGGCGCGGCGCGGCCCAGGAATAGGACACGAGATTGATCGCTTCGGTCCCACCCTTTGTGAAGACGATATCTTCTGGCTTCGACGCGTTCAAAAAGCGCTGCACGGTCTCCCGCGCGGCCTCGTAACGCTCTGTCGAGGCGGCCGAGAGATAGTGCACCCCGCGATGAACATTGGCATATTCGCCTGCCGCGAAATCGCGCATCGCGTCCAGGACCTGGCGAGGCTTCTGCGCCGACGCAGCGCTGTCGAGATAGACGAGCAGCTTGCCGTAAACCTCGCGCGACAGGATCTCGAAATCCTTGCGCGCGACTTTCGGGTCGAACAACGTCTTGGCGGGAGCGTTCATAGCGCCTCCTCGACCGGTGCCCATAGCACCTCGCGCAACTCGTCGCCTACGCCGTCGAACGCCTCGTGCAGGAATGCGCGAATGAGCAGCCCTCGCGCTTCATTTTCTGGAATGCCGCGGGCGCGCAAATAGAACAGCGAATCCGCGTCCAGATCGCCGACCGCCGCACCATGGGCGCACTTCACATCATCGGCGAAGATTTCCAGTTCGGGCTTCAAATCGGCTTCCCCGCGTTCGTCAAGCAGCAACGCCTTGGCGGTCTGGCGGCTGTCTGAACCGTTGGCGCCTTCGGTCACCGTGATCTTGCCCTGATAGACTGCGCGCGCCTTGCCGCACGCGACATGCTTGAAGAGCTGCGTGCTTTGCGTGTCGCCCTTAGCGTGGATGATATGCGTCGTCACGTCGGCATGCGCATTGTCGAGTACGCTGACACCGGAGAGATGCGCCGATGCGCGTTCGCCGTTCAGCGCGATCTTGAGTTCCAGCCGTGACAGCTCAGCGCCGAAATTTGCAACATGCATGCGATAGCTGGCGCGCTCCGCGACGGTCACGTTGATGTCCTCGATGCGCACGCCATTGCTCTTGCGAGAGACCCGCGCATGGGTGAAGACCGCGCCAGCGCCGACGCTCACATCCATGCCAATGTTCTGAAAGCCATCACCTTCCGCGGTCTCGACATAGTCCAGGGTCGCACCGGGTTCGACAACGATGCGCACGCGCGCCTGTCCGGGTGTCGCGAATGTGACGCGCACCTTGCCTGTTTTCGCGACGCGCAATCCGAAGCCAACCCCGGCAAACGCCAATGATGCTTCGCCCATCGCGCCCGCGGAGCCGCCCTCGCCGACATCGATCATCTCGACGCCATCGGCTTCGATGGTCCACTTGGCAGCGCCGGCCGAAATGACCTGGTCCGCGTCGATGGCCAATTTCAGATCGGAATATTTCCACGCCTCGACACGCCGGTGCGGCACGCCGTGAGCGCGGAAGTCTTCGGCAGCTTTGGCGCGCAAAGCAGTCATGCGGCGTCCTTGATGATCTGCTCGTAACCCTTGGCTTCCAGCTCGTGCGCCAGCTCCTTGCCGCCCTCTTTGATAATACGACCGTCAGAAAGCACATGGATTTTGTCTGGCACGATGTAGTCCAGCAAGCGCTGGTAATGCGTGATCACAAGCATCGCGCGATCCGGTGAACGCAATGCGTTCACGCCCTCAGCCACGAGACGCAGTGCATCGATATCGAGGCCGGAATCCGTCTCGTCGAGCACCGCCAGAGACGGCTCGAACAGCGACATCTGCAGGATTTCCAAGCGCTTCTTCTCGCCGCCCGAGAAACCGACATTCAGGGCACGCTTGAGCATCTCTTCAGATATCTTGAGCTCTGCAGCCTTTCCGCGCACGCGCTTAAGCACGCTCATCGCATCAAGCTCCTTCTCACCGCGCGCGCGGCGCTGGGCATTGAGCGCTGTCTTCAGGAACATCAGCGTGGTCACTCCCGGGATCTCGACCGGGTATTGCATTGCCAGGAACACCCCTTTGGCGGCGCGTGCTTCCGGCGAGAGCGCGTTCAGATCTTCGCCTTTGTAAGTGACGCTTCCGGCAGTGATCTCGTAACCGGCACGGCCCGCGAGCACATACGACAACGTCGATTTGCCGGAACCATTCGGCCCCATAATCGCATGCACCTCGCCAGCGTCCACGGTGAGGCTCAGGCCTTTGAGGATTTCCTTGCCGCCAATAGAGGCATGAAGGTCTTTGATCTCAAGCATCATCCAACGCTACCTTCCAAACTGATGCCGACCAACTTCTGCGCCTCGACCGCGAACTCCATGGGAAGTTGTTGGAGCACTTCCTTGCAGAAGCCGTTGACGATCAGCGCCACCGCCTCTTCCTGGCCGATGCCCCGTTGCAGGCAATAGAAAAGCTGATCGTCGGCGATCTTGGAGGTCGTCGCTTCATGCTCGACGCGGGCGGTCGGGTTGCGGCTCTCTATGTAAGGCACGGTATGCGCCCCGCATTTAGCGCCGATCAGCAGCGAGTCGCATTGCGTATAATTGCGTGCGTTCGCGGCCTTCGGATGCACGCTGACGAGACCGCGATAGGTGTTCTGCGCGCGGCCGGCGCTGATGCCCTTGGAGATGATCCGCGAGCGCGTGTTCTTGCCCAGATGGATCATCTTGGTGCCGGTATCGGCCTGCTGATAATTGTTGGCAATGGCGATGGAATAGAACTCGCCGACCGAATTGTCGCCACGCAGGATACAGCTCGGGTATTTCCAGGTGATGGCAGAGCCGGTTTCGACTTGCGTCCAGCTGATCTTGGAGTCGCGGCCGCGGCAATCGCCGCGCTTGGTGACGAAGTTGTAGATGCCGCCGAGCCCGTTCTCGTCGCCCGGATACCAGTTCTGAACCGTCGAGTATTTGATCTCCGCGCCATCTAGCGCGACCAGTTCGACCACGGCGGCATGCAATTGGTTCTCGTCGCGCTTGGGCGCTGTGCAGCCTTCGAGATAGCTGACGTAAGAGCCCTCGTCGGCGACAATCAGCGTGCGCTCGAACTGACCGGTTTCCGACGCGTTGATACGGAAATAGGTCGACAGCTCCATTGGGCAGCGCACGCCCTTGGGCACATAGACGAAGGTGCCGTCGGAGAATACCGCCGAATTGAGTGTCGCGAAGAAATTGTCGGTCACCGGCACGACGGTGCCGAGATACTTCTTCACAAGATCTGGATAGTCGCGGATTGCTTCCGAGATCGGGCAGAAAATCACGCCGACCTCGTTGAGCTTTTCCTTGAAGGTGGTTGCGACCGAAACAGAGTCGAACACGGCATCGACCGCCACGCCCGCGAGCATCATTTGCTCGCTCAGGGGGATGCCGAGCTTGTTGTAGGTTTCCAACAGTTTGGGATCGACCTCGTCCAGACTCTGCTTCGCCGGCGTGTTCTTGGGTGCGGCATAGTAGTAGGCATTCTGGTAGTCGATCCTAGGATAATGCACGCGGGCCCAATTTGGCTCGCGCATCTCCAGCCAGCGGCGGAAGGCACCAAGGCGCCATTCCAGCATCCATTCCGGCTCGCCCTTCTTGGCCGAGATGTAGCGCACCGTGTCCTCGCTGAGGCCCTTAGGGGCGCGCTCCATCTCAATATCGGTGACGAAGCCGTATTTGTACTTCTCACCGAGAGCGGAAACTTTTTCGCGAGTTTCGACGGCGGCCATTAAGCAGCCTTCCTTCGCGACATCAGACGCGCGATCGAAGCGAGCGCCGCATCGACATCGCTCTCCGTGGAGTTCCAGCCAAAGCTGACGCGCAGCGCGCAGCGCGCGAGTTCGTCGCTCACGCCCATGGCTTTGAGAACATGCGATGGCTTCACCTTGCCGGACGAACAGGCTGAACCCGAACTGACCATCACGGCGTCAAGATCGAGCGCCATCACGGATGTTTCTGCCATCACGCCAGGCAGGGCAAAATTTGACGTATTGGGTAGACGCACCGCGTTCTTACCAAAAACAATCGCCGATGCCGGCAGTCCAGCCTCGAAGCGATCCCGCAGCTTTGAGGGCATCGCACGCCACGCCGCAGCCGCAGCACCGAAGCCTGCAATACCAGCGACGTTTTCCGTGCCAGCGCGAAAGCCCCGCTCCTGCCCGCCGCCGAGCAATTGCGCGGAGAACGGCACCTCATCGCGCATGATCAGCGCGCCGACGCCCTGTGGCCCGCCGATTTTATGCGCTGACAGCGAAATATAAGAAGCGTTGTCATAGCGGCCCGGTTTCTGCACTGCATCGACGAACAGCAGCCCATCAACACGTTCGACCGACTGAACGACGCCCGTCTCGTTATTTGCCGCCATTATCGCGATCAGTGCACGGCCTTTGCCCTCGTGCAATGTCGTCGCAGAAAGATCGGTAATCCCGTCCGCGTTCACTGGAATGATTTCGACCCTCAGACCGGGGATGCGCTCTGCAAGCGACGCGGCGGTCTTCAGTACACTGTCATGCTCAATCGCGGAGACGAACACCCGCGTGATGCGCTCACTCGTTTCCAGCGAGCCCTCGATCGTGCCAAGGAGCGCCAAGGCGTTCGCTTCCGTTCCGCCACCGGTGAAAATTACGTTTGCGGGTGCAACGCCCATTAGCGCTGCGACGTGCTCGCGCGCTTCTTCGATCAGTTTGCGCGCGGCACGACCTGCACGATGTACGGACGATGGATTGCCGCCTATCGAGAACGCATGCCTCATCGCGGCCTTTGCTTCCGGCCGGAGTGGCGAAGTCGCGTTGTGATCCAAATAGTGCATGGTCCTAATCAGGCGGCAGCCCGATCATCTGTGACCTGCCCATTGCAGGGACGCGTTCGGCCGAGAACGCGCTTCTCGACCACATCGGCGAGCGACACCGAAGACAGGAACACTTGGATTTGCCTGCCGAGTTCTTCCCAGAGATCGTGTGTCACGCAGCGGCTGCTAGTTCCGGTGCAACCTTTCGGGCTCCCGACCTTGCAGCGCGTGGCTGTCATCGGTTCGTCGACTGCAATAATGATGTCCGCAATCCGGACGTCGCTCGCCGGACGGCTGAGACGATAGCCACCGCCCGGTCCTCGAACGCTGCTCACCAATCCACCACGCCGAAGCTTGGCAAAGAGCTGTTCAAGGTAGGACAGCGAAATCTCCTGCCGCGCGGCGATATCCGCGAGCGACACAGGCTTCGCGCCTGCCTCGTGTCCAGCCAAATCGGCCATGGCCATTACCGCGTAACGTCCTTTGGTGCTCAGCCTCATCGGCATGATCTCCGGGTTTGCCGCGCGTTTTCCTTGCTTGTGGAGGGGTGCTTTGGTGTAAAAGCACGAGCCTCGCGCGACGTATTCTTCTGCATCGGATATAGAAATTCCCAGTACAGTGGTCAAGTATAGAGCACAAAAATGTCCCAACTGAGTTATATCTATCTGAAAACAAAAGGTTTATTGTTACTGTATAGCGCGCGGAACAACCTACTTATTTCACCGAAAAACCTCCCAGGCAGCGCCGCCTCAATCGGAAGATCAAAGCTCCATGCCTGACATCATTCTGCCGGGCCCTGCGGGGCGCATTGAAGCCCGCTACCAGCGCCAGAAAGCTGTCGGGGCGCCTATGGCGCTCGTTCTGCATTCCCATCCGCAGTTCGGCGGAACGATGAATAATCCGCTGGTCTATGACCTGTTTCACATGTTTCACGGACTGGGCTGCACTACGGTGCGGTTCAATTTTCGCGGCGTAGGTAGAAGCCAGGGTTCGTTCGATTCTGGCGCTGGCGAGTTGTCTGACGCGGCTGCAATTCTCGATTGGATGAACACGCTCTATCCGAATCCCTCTCATGTCTGGGTCGCCGGAATTTCATTCGGTGCCTGGATCGGCATGCAGCTGCTGATGCGGCGGCCCGAGATTACAGGCTTCGTATCGATCGCACCGCCGGCCAGCATGTACGATTTCGCGTTCCTCGCTCCCTGCCCCGCGTCGGGGTTGATCGTGCACGGCACGAAGGATCAGGTTGTGCCCGAGCCGGATGTTCAGAAACTCGTCGATCGCCTAACCGCTCAGAAGGGCATCAGGATCACCTACAGCAAGATCGAAGGCGCGAACCACTTCTTCGACAAGCATGAAGCCGACGTCGTGGAAGTCGTGAGGGAATACGTCTCGCGCATGATGAGTTCGCCGCGTGTCGGGCGATAAGAGCCGTCACCCCGCCTTGTGAAATCTACCGCCAGTGATGGCCCGCGGCACGCCCGTCGTCGTTGGCAGGCTAAGCGGCAATCCCCTGCGTGAACGCGCAGCGAGATAGGCGAACGCTTCGGCTTCGACGAAATCGCCGCGCCAGCCGGCATCTTCGGCACTCAAAACCGGTGCATTCACGCGCGCGCGCAATTCCTCCATCATCTTGGAGTTATGACGCCCGCCCCCCATCACAATCCAGGTTGATGCAGGTTCTGGGAAGTGCTCTCTCGCGCGCGCGAGAGAGGCAGCCGTAAATGCCGTAAGTGTCGCAGCACCGTCTTCCGGACTCAGATGCTTCACCGCGTCGGCGTTGAAATCCATCCGGTCCAGCGATTTGGGGGGCACGCGTTCGAAGAATTCGTGGTCCAGCATGTCGGTGAGAATGCGATCGCTGACTTTACCGCGCCGCGCCAGTCCACCATCTTCATCCACCGGATTGCCAGTATGACGATGCACCCAATCATCAATCGGCGCATTACCGGGCCCAGTATCAAAAGCGAGAATCTCGTCACGCCCGACATAAGTGACGTTGGCAACGCCACCGATATTGATCATGGCAATTGGCGGTTTGAGGGCCCTAGCCTCTTTTACAAGTGCGGCATGATAAAGGGGAACCAATGGCGCACCTTGCCCGCCGGCTTTCACATCGGCGCTGCGAAAATCGTTGACCACCGAAATCCCTGTCAGTCGCGCCAGCAATTCGCCATCTCCGATCTGCCAGGTCCATCGCCGCTCCGGCCGGTGCAGGATCGTCTGGCCGTGAAATCCAATCAGTGAAACGTCTTTGGATGACAGACCCGCTTTGCGGAGCAGTTGCGTGACGGCATCGGCATGAATTTCCGTGAGGCGGCGCTCGGCGTGCCGGATCGCATAGGGGACAGGCTCGCCTTCTGCGACTTCCCTGGCGTCACCGAGAGCCGCCCGGAGCATGACCCGTGTGGGCAAATCGTAAGGTACAGTGAGCGCCGGTCCGGGAACGGCAACATTTTCACCGTCCGTTTCGACCAGCGCCGCATCGACACCGTCGAGCGAGGTCCCGCTCATCAGTCCTATGACTTTAAGAATATCCGACATTCGTGCTACACACCCGGCCCTTTCTGCATTGGACTATATAGCATGACCGGCCAGCACAATTTCCGTTCCGACTTCCTCCGCACATTTGTCAAGCGCGGTGCCTATTACGATTGCTCGGCGCCGGCGGACCTCGACGCGCTGTTCGCGAAAGAGCAGGTCACAGCCTATATCGGCTTCGATTGCACGGCCAAAAGCATGCATATCGGCAATCTGGTCCAGTTGATGACGCTGCGGCGACTTCAGCAGGCAGGGCATCGGCCGATCCTGCTCATGGGCGGCGGAACGACAAAGGCCGGCGACCCCTCCGGCAAGGACGAGACCCGCCTGATCCTTTCCCCTGAGCAGATCAATGAGAATAAGCAAAGCATGCTCAGCGGCGTCCGCCACCTGCTGAAATTCGGCGAGGGCGCGAGCGATGCCATCATGGTGGACAATGCAGACTGGCTGGACAAGCTTGAGTACATCCCGTTCCTGCGCGAAGTCGGCAAGCATTTCTCTGTCAATCGTATGCTGACCATGGACAGCGTGAAGCTTCGTCTCGAACGCGAGCAGCCGATGTCGTTCCTTGAATTCAACTATTCGATCATGCAGGCGTTCGATTTTGTGGAGCTATACAAGCGCTATGGCTGCCGGCTGCAGTCGAGCGGCTCCGATCAGTGGGGCAATGTCGTCTCCGGCATCGATCTTGGGCGCCGCATGCAGAACGTGCAGCTTTTCGGACTGACCACGCCGCTGATCACCACATCCTCCGGCGCGAAGATGGGCAAGACCGCCGCGGGCGCAGTCTGGCTGAACAAGGAGTTGCTCAGCGTCTATGACTATTGGCAATTCTGGCGCAACACGGAAGACGGCGACGTCGGACGGTTCCTTCGCATTTTCACGGACATGCCGCTGGACGAAATCAGCCGGCTTGAGGCCCTGAAGGGTGCAGAATTGAATGATGCAAAGAAGATCCTCGCGACGGAAGCAACCACTCTATTGCACGGACGCGAGGCCTCGAATGCAGCTGCTGAGACAGCGCGTCAGACATTCGAGGAGGGTGCGAGCGCCGAAGGACTACCGACCTTTTTGTTGAAACTTCCAGATGGCGTTCTAAATCTTGCCGTCGCGACCGGCCTCGTGGCTTCCAACTCCGAAGCGCGCAAACTCGTTGCGAACAGTGGGTTGCGCCTAAACGACGTGATAATAAGTGACCCGCGTCTGCAAGTGGACGCCAGTGCGCTGACCGCGAATGGTGTTCTGAAACTGTCCAGCGGTAAGAAAAAACATGTGCTGGTGAAGCCAATTTAGGGTTTAGGCGGCGGCGCGGGCTGTTGGATTGGCGCGGGCGGCGCCTGGTTCGACGGTGCCTGCGCGGAATTCGGCATCCGGCCCTCGAAAATGCGTCGGAAAATTCCCGGTGTAAGAACCGAAAGCGGGTTGATGTCGATATCGGGCTGATCGGCATTGCCGTGAATGGAATAGGTCATTCCGAATACGCCTTCGCCTTTCTTCGAGACCAGAACATTGCCGAGGAGCGGAATTGCTCCGAGCACGCTGTTCAGGCCGAACAAGGGAACTAGTGTTCCTTTCAGTGCAACCACATTCTTCGGCCTGTCTATATACCCATCCGCGGTAAATCCGATCGAAGGCCCGGTGGCGCGCGCGCCCTTCACGTCGATGACGCCACCCCGCGACGAAAAGGGCACATCGAGTTTGTCGACTGCGATGCCCTGCCCCTGCATCAGATTGATCATGCCGTCCAGCGAACCCGCCGCGAATAGACGCGTCAGAAATGGCTGATTGAGAACTTTGAAGTCTTTTGCCGAGAGCTTCCCCTGGTAGTCGGGCGTATTGGCGTCCTTCGGCGCTGAATCGTTCGCCTTGCCGGGAAGCGTGCCCGTGAGTTCGACGTGTCCGCCCTTTAGACTGCTGAAACCAAAGAAGCCTTTCGCGAGCAGCCCGGCGTCCGTCGTTGCAAACGCCATGCGGCGACCGGTATCGCCGGGCAGTATCTGTCCAGAAATCGTCGCAGTTTTGGAGAGAGAGCCGCTCAATGAGAGCGACGAAGGTCGGTCACCAACGCCTGATACCTGCAGCGAGAAGGGGGCGACCGATACACCTTCGCGCAACATCAGCTTGTCGAGCTGTGCGTCGACGCGAAACGGCCCCTCCAAAGTCATGTCATGGCCACTTCCACCGCTTCCGCTCGGCGTGTCCTCGTTCTTTCCCTTGCCCCCAAGCCGTGATCCATCGAGAGAATGTCCGCGGATAGAGATTTCCTGTCCGCTCTGATTGCGTGTCAGGTTGAACGAAAAGTCGTTTGCCGCGCCGAAATGGACGGCGGGAAAGCTTAGCTGTGTTAAATGTCCGTCTTTATCGAAAGATGCGCCACCGGTCGCAGAAATGCCGGGCCCCGAAACCTTCATAGTCTCGGCTCGAATAGAACTTTGAGGGCCGAACATCGCCGTCACATGCGCAGACGCCGGAAAGCCCGCAGGTTTGTTCAACCCGATCAGATCGAGATTGAGATTGGCGGGCGCAAGATCCATCGCCATATCCGCCGTCACCAAAGAACCGCGGTGGCCGGTCAGCGACGCGTTGATGAATGTCGGCCCCTTCAAAAAACTCGAAGACGGAAAATCGAGCGCGGCACGGGCGCCGCTGTCGAGCGGTCCTTTCACGACAATCCGCGTGGTGATCGGATTCGAGGTTTTGAAATCCTCGACCCAATCGATAGCCAGCCTCGAGTCTGCAAGCAGCGTCGTTCCGCTGGCGTGCAGCTTGGCATTGTCGATGTCAAAATTGACAGTGCCGTCCGTTATCCTCGTGTCGTCCCCAAGCGTGATCGCGAAACCGGACACAGCAGCTTTGACGGTAATTCCGACATCGTCCACACTGAGGTTCTTCCGCATCGGCATGCGAAATGACAGATCGAGATTGGCGGCGCCTTTGGTCTGCGCGATATCGATCCCGAACCGCGTCGCGTAATTCAGCGGCTTCATGTTCACGAGCGTCAATACATCCGGCACCGCACCAGACACTCGCGCTGCGAACTCGCCGGGCGATGCCGGAATATGCAGGCTGGTAATGACAACACGCCCCTGTGTGAGCGTTAGAGCTCCGATCTTTCCGGACTGAACATCGGCGCTGAATGTATCGCCGGTAAGTGTCGCAATGCCGCGCAGCTGCGTTATATGCCTGAGGCCTTCGAGATAGTTTGCCTCTGCGTTGCTCAGAGGCACGACGACTTTCAGCGCGCCATCGGGCAGCGCCGGTTCATCGAGCATGCCGGCCGGCATATGAGCTTCGAATGTCACATTGCCGAGCGACCCTGTCGGCATGTTCTTGTCGATCCAAACTCGCGCACCGGTGCCGGCGCCATACGGCCAAAATCTCAACAGATCGCGAATCCCAAGCGCATTCATTTGACCTTTGAGGTCGATCGCCGGCGACTTGCCGCCGACGAGAGTCACTTTACCGGACGCTTGAATCGAGAGCGGTCCACCCGCTATCCCCGCATGGTCGACGACAATGTCTTTCGTGGCGAACAGATAGCTCCCGCGAAGGGCAATCGTTCGAAGGGCGACCGGCCCAGGCAACACCCCAGGTAAATGAGCCACAATCTTGTCGGCAGCCAGATCGAATGCGACGCGCGAAAGGACTTTCGCCTCATCGGTTACAAAATCACCTTTGCCAATGAGATGGGCTACGACGCCCGAGCTGTCGAGCGTTCCATCGTCGATCAGGATGCGCCCTGCAGCGCCGTCATAGCGCCCGACAATCTGCAGTGAATTGATTTTCAAGGGTCCATGTACGAGTCCGGGGACATCGACGGCGCCTTTTGCTCCGATTCCGAAATCGGCATTCAACAGATGTACGCCCTGCACGGCAAAGGATGCCGACATATCCACGGTCAGTCCTAAGTGCTTCACGCTGGCGAATGCTTTTGCGTCCGAGCCAAGCGCACGAAGATCAAGCCCTTTGAGCGCGATGGCGCCTTTTACCGGTCCACTGCTCGGCGGGATCGTGAATTCTCCGGTGACATGCGCGGGATGACCTGAAACCTCGAGCGAGGCGTCCAGGGAGGCGGTCAGATTTGCGCCTGCTGTGGTGATCTTGAAGTTTGCATCTGGCGCAACAAGGAACATACCCGTCGGCTCGTCGTAGAACGCCAGCCTTGCGTGCCGAACGGCAAAAGCATCCAGCGAAGAACTCTTGTCGCTCCGCAAACTGATTGCATCGGAAATACGGCTCAAAATATCTTGTTGGCCAATATCCTTCTCCACACCCAGCCGAAGGCTGCCGCTGTGTGTGCGCACGAGCGTCAGCTGCACACCGACCAGCGTAATCCGCCGCACAACCGCATCGCCATGCAATAACGGCCCCGCTGCGAGATCGATGTCGGCTTCCGGCGCCTGGGCAATGATGCGCCCTCCGGCGTCGAACACCCGGGCACCCAGAATGACGAGGTTGACCTTGCCCTGGTCCCGCGACCACTCGATGGCGGCCTGGTCATACTGGATGGTGACACCGGGAAGCGCCTTGGCGATAGCATTGGGCAGTGCGTCACCCAGCGGCCCGAGGGAAACCGGCCCGACCAGCAGACGGATCGCTGCACCCACTACAAAGAACACCATTGCGGCCGTGAGTCCGCCTGCGACGAGGGCGGCCCGGCTGATGTGATGTGCTTTGATGTACTGGCTTATGAACAATCCGTGGGTCCAAACTGCGGGGTTGAGCGGCGACCGGGGTCTATTGCCACAGATTGAGGCCGAAGCAGGGCGCCAGTTTGGCTCAGACATCCCAAACAGGTTCTAAACCATAGCCTTGCTTAGAGGCGTGTACCGCTTTATCGCCTTCGCCTTACTAACGCACAAATTCTGCGAGCGACCATGAAATTAGAACCCGGCGACAAAGCTCCTGGTTTCCAGCTGGCCGCCGATGGCGGCGGCAAAATCTCCCTCTCAGACCTGAAAGGGCATCCGTTTGTTCTCTATTTCTATCCCAAAGACGACACGGCCGGCTGCACCCGGGAAGCCGTCGATTTCTCCGAGAATCTTAAGAGTTTCACTAAGTTAGGCGTCAATGTTGTGGGTGTTTCTAAGGACAGTGTTGCTTCCCACGACAGGTTCAAGACCAAATACAAACTCAAACACACGCTGGGGTCCGATTCCGCCATCGAGATGGCCCAAGCCTACGGCGTGTGGGGAGAAAAGACGCTTTATGGAAGAAAATACATGGGCATGGAGCGCGCCACCTTCCTCGTCGACGCCAAGGGTGTGATCCGTCACACTTGGCGCAAAGTCAGGGTTCCTGGCCATGTGGAGGCCGTGCTCGCAGCGGTACGGTCGCTTTGAGCCTGCCCAGGCGAGCCCGGCGGATATTCGGCCCAAGATTAACCTCCCAGTCGTTTTTCTGGGCTAAGAGCTTGATCAGACGCCGACAATTGAGTGAAATGGCTCCAACAGGGGTTGGCGCCCAAGACGCCCAAAAGGGAAGTTCGGAGATGTCGGAGACGCTCGTGGAGCGCGCCTGGGCGTGGCTCCATGAAACTTTTCCTGAACGACAAATTTACATCCGCAGCGACGGGCGGGTGCAATTTTTCACATTCGGTCCCACCCTTCAGGCCACTCTGGCCGGTCTCTCGTTGATTTTTCTGGGTTGGGTGGCGTTCTCCACAGTAAACGTGATCTTCAAAGACCGAATCATCTCGGCGAAGGATCATCGCTATCAGCAGATGCAATCGGCCTATGAAAACCGGGTGGCCGACCTTCAGCTTTCCTATGACGAACTGAACGGCGCGCTGGTCTCTGCCGAGGACAAGTTCAAGGCGACGGCCGACGAGCTTCAGAACAAGCAGAATACGATCCGCAAATTCATCGACCGCAAGCGCCAGGTTGATGCGCTGGTCTCAAATCCGGACGCAACGCTGCTCAGCCAGACACCGGCAACCGCCACGGGCGGTGCGTCTGGCAGCGACAGCGTCGATATGACCGGACCGGTGGGTGATACAGACAGCAGCGACGACAATGTCAGCGGCGGCTCGGCCCTTCCCGTCATGCCGCAACCCGTTCAGCCGCAGCCGCGAACGGCCAAATCAAACCACGCCAGTCTTTTGGATCTAGGCGGCGCGGTGGGCAGGATCACGGGAATTTTGTTTGGCAATCGCGCGGCCAAACCTGTTGGCGCATCGACAGCCTTCGAACGTCATCCTGCATTGAAAATTCTCGCCGCTGAGACTGCTCGCGTGAGCAAAATCGGCGGAGACGAAACCATTCTGATGGCGCAGGCTCAGACCGAGGTGGCGGCCGGAGTTGGCACGATCCGGACACTTCTGCGCAATACCGGCATCGATGCCGATCAGTTTGCCCAAAAATATGAGGCCGCACATGGCATGGGCGGACCCGATGTGCCGCTTCAGTCCGTCCATATTGAAGGTATTGGCGACGTCGCATTCCAGACCGCCTATCTCAGAGCATCTGCCGTGTTAACGCAGATGGACGAGTTGCTCGGCGCCATGCGCCATGTGCCGCTGACGGTGCCCGTCAGCGGGCCTGAATTCGAGCGCACAAGCGGATTCGGCGCGCGCGTCGATCCGTTTACCGGTCGCTACGCTTTCCATCCCGGCGTCGACTTTGCGGGACCATGGGGCGCCGCCGTTCACTCGACCGCGCCAGGCGTCGTCGTCTGGGCCGGAGCCCGTGGCGGTTACGGAAACATGGTGGAAATTGACCATGGTTTGGGAATCCATACCCGCTACGGCCATCTGTCATCGATTCTCGTCCGTGTTGGCGCTAGAGTTGTGAAGGGCTCACCGGTTGGCAAACTCGGATCGACCGGACGAAGCACGGGCCCGCATGTTCACTACGAAGTCTGGTACGATGACGTCGTGAGAAATCCGAGCAAATTTATCGAGGCTGGACGCCATGTTCTCTAGTAAGAGTAAGGAAACCGCGGCTCCCGTCGTTCCATCGACGCCAAGCACCGCGCAACAGCAGAAGCGCCCGATGCGCTCGTCTTCCGCGCCATCCATCATCAGCGCGGATCTTGTCGTGAGCGGGACATTGAGTTCGACGGGCGATATCCAGATCGACGGAAAGGTCGAGGGCAATGTTAACTCGGCCGGCCTCGTAATTGGCGACAAGGCCTGCATTGAAGGCGATGTGGCTGCCGAGGACGTAACCGTACGAGGCCGTGTCAAAGGGAGCATTCGCGCGCGCAAAGTTCTGTTGGCGTCGACCTGCCACGTTGAAGGCGACATTCTTCATGAGGCTTTCGCGGTCGAGACGGGCGCGTTCTTCGAGGGGAATTGCCGTCACGCGGATAACCCGCTGTCGGACGATGCCAGGGCCACTCGCCGATCAACCGCGGTAGCGCCCTCGCCAGCTTCGGCAATGACTGCGCCCGCTTCTGTTGCAGCAGCACCGCGCCCAGTGGAAGCTGCGCCCCGTCCGAGCGCGGCGACTTTCGCGCCGATCTCATCCAGCAACTGACACTTCCGATTTCCGAAAGGACAGAAAAGCCCCGTTCGTCGAACGGGGCTTTTTCTATTCCAGGTCTTCGATCTTTTGAGCCTTCTTGCCGCCGACGGCCTGTGCGAGCGCCGCAGACATAAAGGGGTCGAGATCGCCGTCAAGCACATCGGATGGCGTTCGACTTTCGACCCCAGTCCGGAGATCCTTCACAAGCTGGTATGGCTGCAGGACATACGAGCGAATCTGGTGACCCCAACCGATATCCGTCTTCTCGCCGATGAATGCTCCCGTTTCCGCCTGCTTCTTCTCTAACTCGATCTCGTAAAGCTTGGAGCGCAACATATCCCAGCAAACCGCGCGATTCTGATGTTGGGACCGCTCTGTCTGACAGGCAACGGCGATGCCTGTGGGAATATGCGTGATGCGCACGGCGCTTTCAGTTTTGTTGACGTGCTGTCCGCCAGCGCCTGACGCGCGATATACATCGATCCGCACATCTTTTTCAGGAATATCGATTTCGATGTTCTGATCCACCACCGGATAGACTGTCACACTCGAGAAACTGGTGTGACGGCGCGCATTGGAATCGAACGGAGATATTCTCACGAGCCGGTGCACGCCGGCTTCGGATTTCAGCCAGCCATAGGCGTTGTGCCCCTTGACCAGAAGAGTCACCGACTTGAGCCCAGCCCCTTCTCCCTCACTCTCTTCGATAAGTTGCAGCTTATAGCCGTGACGCTCGGCCCACCGAGTGTACATGCGGAAAAGCATTTCCGCCCAATCCTGACTTTCGGTACCACCCGCGCCGGCGTGAATTTCAAGATAAGTGTCGTTGCTGTCTGCTTCGCCCGACAACATCGACTCGAGCCGTTGCTGATTGGCTCGCGTTACCAGTGAATTGATGCTCGTCTCAGCATCCACGATCATTGCGGAATCGCCCTCGGCTTCGGCCATTTCGATCAGACCCGTCGCGTCGGAGAGTTCATTTTCCAATGCGCGAACCGCTGACAAAGCTTCATCCAACCGCTGGCGTTCGCGCATCAGCTTCTGGGCTTCCAGAGGATTATTCCAGAGAGATGCGTCTTCCGCGCGGGCGTTCAGTTCGTCGAGACGGCGTATGGCCTTATCCCAGTCAAAGGTGCCTCCTCAGCAGGGCAATTGCCTGCTTGATCTCTTCGACATTTCGTTCGGTTTCGGGGCGCATGGAATTCTCGATTGGGCGGATGATATAGGGCGTGAGATCGCAGTCGTCAAAACAAGTCAGTAAAGGCCGCCGGTCCCTTCGCCCACATCGCCCGGCGTCGACCCGGGGGCCGCGGTGGCCTGACCGATGATCGTGTTTGCGGGCGCATTCGGCTCACCCGGCGCAGTGCCAGCCTTGAATGCCTCCATGATCGCATTCGGGTCCGAGGCGTCCGCCGGCTGACCTGTAATGGCGTCTGTTCGCACAAGTTCGACACCAGGTGCGACTCGGAACGGCGTGGGCGGCTGATCTGCGAGCGCACCGGTCATAAAGTCGCGGAACACTGGCGCCGCGACGGTCGCGCCCTGCTCGTAACGGCCCAATGTGCGAGGATTGTCGAAGCCCACATAAACGCCGCAAGCGAGGTCTGGCGAGAAGCCGACGAACCAGACATCTTTGGCTTCATTCGATGTACCAGTCTTTCCGGCCAGCGGCTTGCCAACAGCAAGGATCGAACGGCCCGTGCCGCGTTGTACAACACCCTGAAGCATCGAAACGATCTGATAGGCGGTTTGGGGATCGATGATCTGTTCGCGGGTGTCGGAAAGAAGCGGTTCCGATTGGCCATGCCATTGAACGACGTTGCAGCCATCGCAATTGCGGCCATCGTGCCGCCAGATCGTCTCGCCGTTCCGGTCCTGGATGCGATCGACGAGCGATGCACTGATCTTCTTTCCGCCGTTCACGAATTCGGAATAGCCCGTAACCATTCGGATGAGCGTGGTTTCGTACGAGCCCAACGCGTTGGCGAGATAGGGCGGCAGATGATCGTAGACTCCGAACCGCTCAGGGTATGGGACGACCTTATCCATCCCGATTTCCTGAGCGAGACGCGCGGTCGCATTGTTGAGCGAGAGCGCAATGGCGCGCCGCAGCGTCACCGGGCCTAAGAATTTGTGACCGAAGTTCGCCGGATGCCAGAGACCCAGTCCGGGCCCCTGGTCCACAACAACCGGCGCGTCCATCACCTGGCTCGATGGCGTATAACCGGCATCGAGGGCTGCGGCATAAACAAACGGCTTGAATGCCGATCCTGGCTGCCGCATGGCCTGCATAGCGCGATCGAACTGGCTCGACGCGTAACTGAAGCCACCTGACATCGCGAGCACACGGCCGGTATGTGGATCCATTGCGACGATGGCCCCATTCACTTGCGGAACCTGCCGCAAACCGTAAGTGCCATGACCGTCCGGCTCGACGTAGATCAGATCGCCGGTTTTCAGCACGTCTTCCGGCCTGACGGGCGCCGCGCCGACGCTCATGCCCGGCAATTGTTTGCGGGCCCAGACAAGCCCGGCCAAGGGAATCGTACCCTCATCGCCACCTGCCAATCCGATGCGAGCGGACTTGTCCCCGTCATCGAAGCCCAAGACTGTCGCAACACGCCACGTGTCGATACCCGATTGATTGGGGGTTGCGGCGAGTTTAGTTTTCCAATCGTTCGTCTCACCGATGTTGCTGGTCGCGCCGCGCCAACCGTGACGGCGGTCATAGCGCACAAGTCCGGAACGCAGCGCGCTCACGGCGTAGTTTTGCAGCCGCGTGTCGAGCGACGCTCGTACCTGCAACCCACCATCATAGAGGGCCTGCTCGCCGTATTTGGAATACAGCAGCCGGCGAACCTCTTCGACGTAATAGTCGACGTCCTGCGCCTGACTCCCCATCGGTCGCGTTTGCGTCGTCAGTGGCTCGGCGATTGCCGCCTTGGCCTGGGCATCGGTGATGTAGCCATTGTCCGCCATCTGGCCGATGACCCAGTTGCGCCGCTCCGTCGCGCGCTTCCGGTTTCGAACGGGATCGAATGCGCTCGGCGCCTTCGGCAGAGCGGCCAGGAACGCCACTTCCGCGATGTCGAGTTCGTCGAGTGATTTTCCGAAATAGTTCAGCGCTGCGGCGGCTACACCATACGAGTTCTCGCCGAGATAGATTTCATTCAGATAGAGCTCGAGGATTTTTTCCTTGGAATAGGTCGCATCGATCCGAACCGCCAGAACCGCTTCGCGGATCTTGCGCGAAAACTTCACATCGCTATTGAGAAGAAAATTCTTGGCGACCTGCTGCGTGATGGTCGAGGCGCCTTCAAGACGCTTGTGCTGAATGACGTTGAATACGTCCTTCACCGCAGCCCGGAGAATGCCGCCCGGATCGATGCCTGGATGGCTGTAGAAATTGCGATCTTCCGCCGACGTAAACGCGTCGATCACCAGCTTGGGCACGAACGCGATTGGAACAAATATGCGCCGCTCTCGCGCGTATTCGCCGAGCAACGTTCCGTCGCCGGCATACACCCGTGTTGTGACCGGCGGAGCGTAGTTCTGCAGCGTCTCGACGCTCGGCAGTTCGCGCGTCACTGACCAAAGATAGAAGGCTACCGCCAGCGCGCCCACGGCTACCAATGCCGTAACGCTCAGTCCAGAATAGGCGAGCAATCGCGCCCAGCCACTCCTTCGCACCGTCGGCTCGTCTTCCGGCTCGTAACCAAGCGGAGCCCGAGGCGTACCCTGCTCCGGAACCGGATCATCCAGGCCCCTGCTCGGTCGGGTTGATCCTGTTTCGGCCCGGTCCTTTGTTTCGTGTTCGGGGCTTTCGCTCATAGCCTGCGATTATGACGTGATCCGCGGTTCACGTCACTCGGATACCAATGTGGCCGAAGCCGGACCGGACGCCGTCGCCGGGGCAAAATGCCGCTGCACGGCAGCAGCAATGGCGTCCGCAACGCCGTTCCGCCAGCGGGCCGTGTTCATCTGTGCGGCATCATCTGCGTTTGAGAGGTAACCCAGCTCTATCAAAACAGAGGGAACATCAGGCGCTTTGAGCACCACAAAGGCTGCGGACCGATGCGGCTGCCGGGGGAGAATATCAGTTGTGCTGGAAAGAGCATTCAGCGCGAGTTGCGCAAAGCGCGACGATTTGTTCATGGTGTCGCGCTGTTCAAGGTCGAGGAGAATTGGGGCAACAGCAGAGTTCTCCCCGCCGAGATCGACGCCTGCGATGATGTCTGACTGGTTCTCTTTGCGTGCCAGCGCGGCAGCCTCCTTGTCGGAGCCGGACTCGGAAAGGGTATAGATCGACAATCCGGTCACATTTGAATCCGGGTTCGAGTCGGCGTGTAAGGAAATGAACAAGTCAGCGTGGCGCGTGCGACTGATGTTGACCCGCTCGCGCAACGGAATGAAGACATCGCTGTCTCGGGTCATATAGACGGTGTATTCCGGGTTCCGTCGCAGGGCCTTGGCGACGCGAAGCCCCTCATCCAGAACGAGGTCACGCTCCAGCAAACCGTTGACCCCATTTGTTCCGGAGTCGATGCCGCCATGACCGGGGTCGATCACGATGATCTTGTTTTTGACATTCGTCGGAGTCGCGGATGGCGGCGGCGCGGAAGCCACGTGTTCCGCAGCTGCTTCTCGTGCCTTCAAATCGGCCGGCCAACCCGCTATTTGGTCGAATTTGGCCTGCGCCGTGGGAAACAGATCGATGACGACCCGATAGCCAAACCCGTTCTCAGGCGGGATCACGAGCGCATCCGAAACCGACACCGGCTGATTTAGATCGATCACGAACCGCGAATTTCCTGGGCGAAACAAGCCATAGCGATAGCTGCGTATCGCACCGTGACCAGATGGCCTGGGCGGGCCGTCGAGGTGCCACTGCACGGCCGGCATATCGATCACGACGCGATTGGGATTGTTGAGCGTGAAGGTTCGGAGATTCATCGGATCCGAGAGTTCCACGACGAACCGCGTGCGATCGGAGTGGTCGCCAATACGCGCGCTCATCACGACCGGCAATTGGGATTGGCTCTTGGGTTTGGCGGGGGATGAAGCATTGGGCAATTGCGTGCCGGGATTGTCGCGTAAGACCTTTGCAATGATGTCGTCGACGGAGTTTGGCGGGGTCCCACTACCCTGTCCGTATGTCGCGCTCGCGCATACACCGGCCAGCACACCGGCAGCTGCGATCAGAGCGCTGGAATATCTGAGCATCGCTTGTCCTTACGAATCCGGAGATTCGATGACGAACCATTTACGATTCGTTAGCACAAACAACCGAGTGAGACACGGCTCCGGTAAGAGGCGGGCGCCCGTTCAGAGACCGTGGCCGTCGAAATCGAGGTCCGCCTTGACGCCAACATAGAAGAACCGCCCCAGGGGATCGACGGGCAGGGTATTTTCGCCGATGGACGTCTTCTGATAGAATATGTTGTCGATACCGGCATAGACGTCCCACCCCCTGGCGATCTCGACGTCCACCTGGATGGATTGCACAAAACGGTCGGGAATGTGCAGATATCTCTTCTCGACGACATCCGGTTCCGACGCGATTGTCTGCCGGTCGCTCGCGAGGAAGCTCGTTCGAACCTTCCTGGCCACTTCTTCGTTGCTGATCTCCCGCGCGCTGCGCGGACGTGTCAGCCAGCCATAGAACCCGCCACGCGAGACCCCGTGGAACGAACGCCGTGAAGCCACCGACATCGGTGAAGTCGCGCTGCGTAAAATAGAAGCTGTCCTGGTCAAATCCCTCGTACAGGATTGTGATGTTGCCCTTGTCGTCGCCGAAGTTGTGACCGACCGCGAGAGTCGCAATATATTTTCCGCGTCCGCCGTCTTGTGATGTTCCAATCTGGCTCTTGGCATGGATGCCCTCCAGATCACGCTTCACGATGAAGTTTACGACTCCGGACACGCCGTCGGCGCCATAGATCGCCGACGCGCCGCCCGTCGTGACGTCGACGCGGTCAAGGTTCGAGATCGGAATGGAATCCGTGTCGACTGCAGCGCTGCTGGTCGATTCACTCACCGTGCGGTGATCGTCGATAAGCACGAGCGTGCGCACATAACCGAGGTTGCGCAGATCGAGGAGGTTCAGTCCTCCGAGCGATGACAGGTCGTTCGCCGCAGGTGTGTTGTATCCGCTGGTCTGGAAGTCACCCAGCGACCCGGCAAGGGCCGGAACCCGCTTTAGATAGTCCGCCAGATTTGTCGTGCCGCTGCGCTGGATTTCATCAGAGGGCACTGTTACAGTTTGACGGCGGCGACAGGAACTAGACCTTTCTGACCGTCGCTGAAAACTTTGTTCTCGCACGTCACGACCGTTCCCGGCGCAAAGGTCCAGATTTCATCCGCCGGAGCATTTCCGATGATGCGATACTGGCCCTCGGCGAGACGCTTGGCTTGCACAGGACGCCACACGTCCGTTCCTTCTTCTAGGAGCGGCATGTGGATCGTGACTTCCGATTTCTCGAACTCTTCGACCATGTGAACCAGATCGTCCATTTCCCAGAGACGGTTTGAGATACCAGCCGCCATCGCGGGTGTGACCTTCACCGCTGAATTGATCCGCACCCAGTTATACCAAGTCGTGTAGAGCGCGACCATGTGGATGTGGTTGACCAGCTTCTTGCTGTGAGCCGCCGTCAATCTCGTAAAGCGCCTCATGTGCTGGCGCATGGTTTGGTTGTGCTTTTCCACGAACGACGTGCTGACATAGTTGGCGTTCGGATTGCCAGTGATTTTCTTGCCCGTAATGCCCGTGCAAACGCCGGGGCTGTACTTGCGCTCGGGGCCGGATTCCGGCGTCTCGCCGTAATGCTTGATCAGCATGGCGTAATCGACATCAAGCCCGAAAGCGCCGTCCACGGCCTGCAAATAGGCTCCATGCCCATCGGTTGTAAGCTGGATGCGATTTGCGACGCGATCCGCCACGTCCTGCATGAACTCGGTCGCGTAACCAGCGTCACGCCCGCCGACGAGGTAGGAGATAATCAGCTTGGAGTCGCGATCCAGCGCCGTCCACGTCCACGCATCGCCTGCGCCTTCCGGTGCGGCCTTGGCGCTCGCAAGGTTCGCGCGCTTGCAATAGTTGAACGACCAAATCTCATCGCACTCGACCCGGCGAGCCTTCACGTTCCGCACGTTCTCATCGTGGAAGCGGGCGCAGGCCAGACCGGCGATTTCAAGCTGGCGCAGGACGGTCACCGGCGACACGTCCACAAGGCGGGCGATCCCCCGGACAGAGTTCCCTTCGACCATCAGGTGGAGGATTTGGCGGCGTTTCTCGAAGGGCAACCTGTTCATGCCATTAATATAGCGACGTTTTTCTAGATAGCAAGCATTCTGTTTAGTTCTCCATTGGTCTCGTTATTCGTTTGAAGTTGTGGTTAGCCCCACTATAACTTGTGGTCAACAACAACTTCGAATCAAAGGCCATCTGTGAAACTGACGCTTGGTCAAGTTCGAGAGGCACTTCAGCTTCCGCAAGAGACCCTCCGCTATTGGAGAGGGGCATTGCTGCCATTGGCTGTTCGGAAAGGGCATCAGCCCTGCTTTTCTCCCGGCGATCTTTTGGCGCTCGCAATCGTGAAAATTCTTGTCGATCAGTTTGGCGTGCAAATCAGAAATTTGGACTCTTTGGCTCGAGCACTTTTTGACGAGTGCGAACAACATTCTTGGACAAGATTCGAACGACAAGTGGCAGTCATCTATCCGGGAACCTGGAATCTTTTGTTTGCTGCTGAAAATCAAATTCCGCAGTTGACCGGAGCCGCAATCATCGTGCCCTGCGGCCCAGTCATTGCCGCGTTACGAGCGGCGCTGATGGTTGAACAGACGGAGGAACCGCAGGGGGCGTTGAGATTCCCGTTAGCCGCTGTTGAAAGACGGAGTGTCGGGGGTGATAAATCATGAATGTCATTCCAATCCTGCGCGAGCAATTCTCGAATCTGCAATATGCCAGCGACGCTATCGTAAGCGGATACGTTTTTTCGGATGTGTTTGCTGCAACTCGAACAGAAAGAACAGTTGAGTTAGCGGCGTTTACGAGAACGCCACCTTCATATCGCAATGCGGCTTTCGGCGTGATCACATCACAATCTAGAGACCCCGTCGATTTTGTCAGTTCACACCGCGCGCTCGGAGCGCCTTTCATTTTTCACGTTGCAAAAGACGATGTGTCGCTCTGGCGGATAAACGCGAAAGGGAACGCTCTCCAAATCGCGACTGCGCAAAAAGACAATGTTGTGCAGTTGTTTCAGCGAAATAGTGAGGCATGGAGCCCGGGATCAATTCATCGTGCCAAATCCATTGGGCGCGCTTCTGGCCCCGTACAGATTGACTTTGTTGATATTGGCCTAATGCCAGAGATTGAAGGCGCGCTTCACGGCAAGCTGGATCGCCTATTAGCCGATACCTTGAGAGACATTCAGGAATCAGAAGAACACGAAAAAGGGCGTGCGGTAGATCAACGATCTGTGTTTCGCACAGTGTTCCGTTTGCTGGCTGCCAAAATCCTTCAAGACCGAGACCATCCTCTTTCTCAACAATGGGACCCGCATAATATTGATACTGTTCTCAGCACTATTAGCGGGCACTATCAGCTTCTAGAAGCGCGCGGGGGTCGAAAGGGGGATCAGCGTTTCGCGTCAGGTTGGGAGAGAATTAGGGGTGGTATTAGCTTCCGAAACATTTCAGCCGATGATCTGGCTTTCGTGTACGAAAATACCCTCGTTACCGAAGAGACGCGGGAAATCTTTGGCACGCATAGCACTCCAAGAAAAGTTGCGGAGTACATTGTAGACCGACTGCAATTCGAACAGATCAATCCGAATGGTGACATTCGAATTTATGAGCCGTTCGCAGGTGCCGGAGTATTTTTGGTTGCGGCAATGAGTCAGGTAAAAAACTTATTGCCTTCTGATTGGACAGATAAAAAGCGCCATGAGTTTCTCGTATCACGCATCTGGGGCGATGAACTCGACGTCTTTGCCAGCGAAGTAGCGAGGCTATCCCTCATTCTGGCTGATTATCCGAATGCGAATGGATGGACAATTACAAACGCGGACCTTTTTGCGAACAACACTCTCGTGAAGAGAGCGGCCGGTGCAAATGTCGTTTTGTGCAATCCGCCCTTTGAGGATTTCAAAGTAACCGAGAGGACTAAATATTCTCAGACGCTAGTTAGATCGCATTCTAAATCTATCGCCGCACTTGACGCGATTTTAGATGCTAAGCCTGACGCTCTGGGTTTTGTGTTGCCGCCAATCTTTGTTGACGGAAAGAAATTTAAAAAGATGCGTGAGCGGGTGGAGCGTCTCTATCACGACATCGAAATCGTGCGCTTGCCCGAGCGCACATTCAAGGCGTCAAGCCTTGCTTCGGCGCTGTTAATCGCCCGCGATCTCCGCAGTTCCGACGCATCCAAGGTCGGTACGTTCATTCGGTCGTCTGGGGTTACTCAAAGTGCGCGCGAGAACTTTCTCTCAACGGGAGCGATTAGTTTCTCCAGAACTGCTCTGCGTACGGAGACTGAGCCGACTGGCCAACTTTGGATTTCAGAACTAGATGAGGTTTGGCGCTATCTCTCAGGTAATCCTCGATTCAATAGCATCGCGACCATTCATCGAGGTCTTGAGTGGAAACTACTTCACCAGACCAAAGCAATAAGCCGCACCCCGCAATCCGGGTTTGTGCGCGGCTTGGGTAACGTGAGTGACATCTGTCAATATTCTCATGGGCGCGCCTCATATCTTGATATCAGACCGCAATACCTTAAGCCCAGTTCAGATGTGATTTCTTACCCGTGGCGTCAGCCGAAGTTAATTGCAAATGCCGCGCGCAAAAGTCGCGGAGCATGGAATCTTGCAGCTTTTGTGGATCGCAAGGGCCTCTATGCATCGCAACAGCTCTTTGGAATTTGGCCTAATGATTCGTCCCCTTCCCTTGAAGTGATGTGCGCCATTCTGAACGGCCCGGTGGCGAGTGCGTTCACGAAAGAGCATTCGACATCTACAGAGTCACGCCCATTGGTCGATGCAGTTCGGAATATTCCTATTCCTGTCGTCTTACCGGACGCCATCGAAAAAAGCGTTCGCGCTTATGAAGAGGCAGTTGCTGATACCAGCAATCAGCTTTTTAAAACGCACGAACACCTTGCAAGATTGCTATCTGAGATCGATGCGTCCGTGTTGCGCGCATACGATCTGCCGCCTCGATTGGAAAAAAGGCTTCTGGAATATTTTAGAGGGTCTGACAGACCTGTCACTCACGAATGGAGTCATTGGTTTCCAGACGACTTTGAATCTTACCTACCGCTCTATCGTTATCTTTCCGACGAATACCAGCTCGCGACGAGCGGATGGGTGACAAAGGTGTTCAAACCGCTGCCGGCCGCTGAAGCAGACGCAGTTCGCGAATTTCTGGAATAGCTGGCGTGGAGACATACTTACTAGACACCTCGGCACTGACGCCCCTCGTTGATCAAGGGCACCAAAAGCACCACGAAACTAGTGCTCGGATTGTGGCGCTTGGTTCTGCGCCGATCTATGTCTCCGTGATCGCGCTGGCAGAAATGCAATATGGGTTCGCACTGTACGAAAAATTCGTCGGCTCAATTCTGCCCGATGCAGACAAAATGATGATGAAGGCACAAGCCTATCCTCGTCTCGACATTTCAAATCACACAGCTTCCGCATATGCCGAGCTAAAATCGACACTGGCCAAGCACTATTTGCCTACGCCGAAGAAGGAGTTTCGGAAACAACACGTTGGGGACTGGGCGGATCAATTTACCGGGAAGGCGCTTGCGATTGATGACAATGATATTTGGGTTTGTGCACAGGCCAGAGAAATGAATTTTGTTGTAATTGCGGGCGACAAAATGAACCGCATCCGAACCGCAGACCCGCTCTTGAAATATCTACAGATAACTTAGATCGGCTACTTCCACCGCGCCGCCGCCGCCTTCTTGGCGATCCGACTCCGCTCCTCGGAAGACAGCTTTTTAGCTCGAGCCTTGGCTCCAGCCTTCCCAGATTTGGTCCGACCAGACTTGGCGGCTGTCTCCTCAACTTCCCCCGTCGCTATCCGCATGACGTGGACGGCGTTGCCGATGACATCGGCGGGGCGTTTCTGACCGTTAGGGCCTTTTGGCATTCTCATTCCCAACATTATAGAGATAGCAAACCTTTGCCCCATCGCAGGGAGAAGCTGTCGTCTCGTACCGGATGAACAGCCCAATCAACAGCACGGTCGCCACGATGCAGATCACGGCAACGGTCTTGCGTTTCTGGCCTTGGGGTCCTTTGGGCATGGGGCTAGTATGGCATCTCATCGGTAACTTGTGGAGTGCGGCAATGGGCGCGACCGTCTACGAAGCTGCAAGCGGCGATATCAATGTTTGGGTAAACGAAGGAGGGGCGCTTTCTTTGAAAGTGCGCGAACCCTTTGGCGATCCTATTGAATTGAACGAGCAAGACGCTATTGAGCTTTCCGATCTGCTGCGCAAGCTGGTCAGAGAGATCAGCTAACTTTCAAACTGTAACAGTGCCCATCAGAGCCAAGACTTGTGACCGGACTAGGCAGATCGTAGGTTGGCCGCGGTATGCGCGTTCCCGTAACGACGACGGTTTCCGGCACCTGCTGGGCCCGTTTGGTCTTGGGCAGCAGTGCTAACTTCCAGCAAAAACAGGCCGGAAACAGCAAGAAAAGCCACTTTGAACACGCCCATACCTACCCCGCCCTCTGCGCCGCACGCGCTGCGCCGTCACTCAGAGCCCCCCCCAAGCCCTGCTACACAAATCAATGATTGGTGGAATTTTAGCCTAAGGAAAGCTGGTCCTAGGGTGCTTCCGGCACGCGCCTTGGCGAGAAATGCCCGGAATCCAGCGTTAACGGTGTATTAGCCTTGTGCGTCGTTACAATCCTTTGCGATCCCCTTGCTCCAAAGGCAATGGGCACATACAAGTGATTCAATGCTGCGCCGCCTGAGGCCTCGAATTTTGGCTTCAGGGTGCAGTGGTCCGGATACCCCCACCCTAAGTATCCCATGCGGGAATTTGGTGCGGGAGCCTTCCATTGCAGCCCAGCAATCTACGAAGCGGATAGCGCTTCAACTGAACTGTACCGGCTCCGGCCGGAAAGATTGCGACCGATAATGACCGACAGATTGCGTGCATGCCTTTCAGACCCAGCGGCCGGACCGCGGGCAGAAGCGCTTCGCCGCCTGTCCCCAACAAAGCGGCTCAACACAACGTCAGCGCCACGACGCGCGACGGATGGGTTGCGCACGCGCGGAGAATCCAATGCCCAAACGTATGCTTATCGATGCCAGCCACCCGGAAGAGACCAGGGTGGTCGTTCTCGACGGTCAGAAAGTTGAAGAATTTGACTTCGAGGCCGCGAGCAAGCGGCCTCTCAAAGGAAATATCTACCTTGCCAAGGTGACGCGCGTTGAGCCGTCGCTGCAAGCGGCATTCGTGGAATATGGCGGCAACCGCCAGGGCTTCCTCGCCTTCTCGGAAATCCATCCCGACTACTATCAGATTCCCGTCGCAGACCGTCTCGCTCTGCTCGCTGAGCAGGAAGCCGAGGCGCGCCGTCGTTCTGACGACGACGTAGAGTCGTTCGACATCGCGCCTGGGCCAAAGCCGGAAGCACAGACAGAATTCGACGAAAACGAAGTTGTCGAAGTTTCTGCATCCGACGAGCCAGCCGAAGAAGTGTCTGATGAAGAAAGCGCGCCTCGCGATGCGCCGGAGCAGACGCTGGAAGGCATGCGCGATAGCGCACAGGAAGATGACGACGCCGTATTCGAGAACCGGTCGGTAGACGAAAGTCACGAAGACCTCGATGGCGATCGCGCGGCCGGCCTCAACGAATTTCAGGACGATGAGTCAGCGCCGAACGAAGGCCTCGGTGAAGCCACGCATGAAGAAGTATCCGAAACCACAGACCCAGAAGCGCAGAACGATAGCCGGCCTTCCGGCGAGACACCTGCGGATCAGTCGGCACAGCCGGTTCAAGCTCAACGCCCGCCTCAGCGCTGGATGCGCAAGCGCCACTACAAGATTCAAGAAGTCATCAAACGCCGCCAGATCATTCTGGTTCAGGTGGTTAAGGAAGAGCGCGGCAATAAGGGCGCAGCTCTCACAACCTATCTTTCGTTGGCCGGCCGTTACTGTGTTCTCATGCCGAATACGCCGCGCGGCGGCGGCATCTCGCGCAAGATTACCAACGCCAACGATCGCAAGCGGCTGAAATCGGCTGCTCAGGCACTCGAGTTGCCGGAGGGTATGGGACTTATTATCCGCACGGCAGGCGAGAACCGGACCAAAGTCGAGATCAAGCGCGACTACGAATATCTGTTGCGCATGTGGGATACGATCCGCGAGCTCACATTAAAGTCGAACGCTCCGTCCTGCGTCTATGAAGAAGGCGATCTAATCAAGCGGGCCATCCGCGATCTTTATAACAAGGACGTGGGCGAGATTTTGGTTGAGGGCGACGACGGCTATCGCAACGCCAAAGACTTCATGCGGATGCTGATGCCGAGCCATGCCAAGAACGTGAAGCCGTACAAGGAGCCGGTCCCACTTTTTCATCGCCACCACATCGAGGCGCAACTCGATGCGATGTTCTCGCCCACGGTTACGCTGAAATCCGGGGGATACATCGTGATCAACCAGACTGAGGCGCTAGTATCTATCGACGTCAACTCGGGCCGGGCGACGCGCGAGCATTCGATCGAAGAGACGGCGCGGAAGACCAATCTGGAAGCAGCCGACGAAGTCGGACGGCAGTTGCGGCTTCGAGACCTCGCCGGCCTGATCGTAATCGATTTCATTGACATGGAAGACAGCCGCAACGATCGCGATGTCGAGCGTCGCATCCGGGAGGCTGTAAAGAACGATCGCGCACGCGTTCAGATCGGCAAGATCAGCCAGTTTGGGCTGCTTGAGATGTCGCGTCAAAGGCTGCGTGCGGGCGTTATTGCCGGTTCGACCGTGCCCTGCCCCCATTGCGGCGGTCAGGGAATTGTCCGATCCGTAGAATCCACAGCACTCCGGCTGCTGCGCGGTCTTGAAGAGGAAGGCCAGAAGCTCAAGGCCTCCGCGGTCGTAGTTCGCGTCGCCTCAGACGTTGCAATCTACACGCTCAATCAGAAACGCAGAGAGCTTGCGCGTATCGAGTCCGACTACGGCATGACCATCTCCTTCGAACCGAAGGAAGGACTCATGGCGGGCACTTTTGACATCGAGCGCACCGAACAAAAGACACCTGAAGAACGAGCAAAGTTCGCAGCGGCAATCGAGACCGAATTCGTCCCGCCTCCGGCGGAAGATGAAGAAGAGATCGAAGAGACGGGCGATGTCGAAGAAGTTGAAGCCGTTGATGAGCGTGAAACAGCACCCTTGCCGCACAAGGATGGAGATCAGACGCAGACGGGCAGTTCGTCAAAAAGGCGGCGGCGGCGTCGCGGCGGTCGCGGCCGCAACGGAGGCGGTCAGGTCAATGCGCTGACGCCAAACACACCACGCCAAGAGGAAAAAGATCACGTCGAACAGTCCGTTCCTCAACCGGAGCAAGATTCAGTCGAGTCCGGCTCTGATTCTTTGATCTCCTCGGCCGGGGTCGAGCACCAGCAACCGGGGCAGCCCGGCGCGCCGCGCAAACGTCGCCGTCGACGTGGACGCCGCGGCGGGAGTGGCCACTCGGGCAGCCAGCTCGGCGCACAGCAGCAGAACCCGACTGAGCAGGATCGCTTTGGGACACCAGATGAAATTGATACAACGCCACGCGAAGAGGCGGTCCATCAGTCTTCCAATGAGCGGCCAACGATCGCAACCCCGAATGCGGCTTCAACGCCGGTCTGGTCTCTAGGCAGCGAACGGGTCGAGCCCAAGTCCGCTTCTTCCCCGATGAGCCATCCGCCGGTTGACCGCGCTGAACGAATAGGCACCCCCGCGGGCTTCGGAACGGAGTCGGAGAAACAGACTGAGCCAGTAAAAAAGGGCTGGTGGCAAAGGACGTTTCGGTCGGAATGATCCCTAAGGACCTGGCGCTGCCCCCAATCCGCTCGAGCTAGCGTCGACCAAAGCGGAGCAAACGCTTTCTTGACAGAGGATCGCGTTTACCGTGTCGTAGACTTCGCCATTGATATGTGCGTCACCGCGCCGAGTGACGACCTCGCCTTTTCGAAGGCGTGCAAGAGCATCTGCGACCGACGCAGTGCCGACCGGTCCTCCTGCACCTGCGCCGGTGAGAACGGCCGCCCCATCGCTGTCCGTTGCAATTACCGGTGTCAAGAACGCTGCGGCTAATCCCGCCTGACTTGCTGATGGAGCGCGAGCCAGCGTGACGCCTGTTCCCTGTGCGGTGTGCCCCGATCCAAATGGTCCGTTCATCGTCACGGCGCAGGAGACAGCCTGACCGTGTTCATCCATTGCCGCAAAGCCAGTTGCGCCCAAATCATTTGGAAGGTTGGCGACGCCAAAGGAGCTCAATGTCCGTTTTGTGGCCGAAACCACGGCCGCCTCGGTGTTTGAACTGGATGAAACCGATCGCGATGCATACAAGACGTTTTCAAACAGCGCACCTGCAAACACACCGGCGCCTGTGCTCTCGCCGGGCAATAGAACATTAAAATCACCGAAGCGAATGACACGGGGCGAGCCGCGCAGCGGCGCATATTCTGCCAACTCCGCACCGGCGAGTGATCCGCTCTGAGCAGATGCGTAAGCCTCAATGCGCGCGCCAACGACACCTTTATACAGTCCGCCAGCTCCATCCGTGCGAATCCTAGAAAGCGTATCGGCAAGCTCGTGATTGAAAACCCTGCTCCCCGCTGGTTTGACCTGCCCCGATTCATCCATGAACTCGCTCGCAAGACCTGCATCCAAACGTATGATATTTTCCGCGGCGTTCAGACGGCTCCACAGCGCCCGGGAGATGGGAAAGCCCGTAGCTGCATATCCTTCGGCTGACGCGATGACGCGCTGCCATGGGAGATTGCCCATTGCGGTCTGCATTGTCGCGAAACCGCGCACGTTTCCGGGAACGGCGAAAGCGCCTTTGCCTGCAGAGTCCCGTGCAAGAAAATCGAATTCGTCATCACGACCGCGTGCAGTGTCGTGCACAAGACAAATGCCGCCCCCGCCGAGCCCAGCCGCGACGGGATAGGTCACGGATAAAGCAAAATAGATTGCGGTGACTGCATCGACCGCATTGCCCCCAACCGCCAAGACTTCGGCGCCCGCGTTCACGGCATAAGGTTCGTCGCCGACAACAATGGCGTTGGACTTCGATCTCGATGGCACTAGCCCGAGGTCACTGGCGCAGCCGGCAAGGCCAACGCCCACTGAAATCCAGGAAGCAAAGAAGGCAGAAAACCTTGAGCGCATGAGGTTCCGTGATCCGTTAACCCAAATCCTGCACAGAGGTGCAGCATCCACGGGTGAAGAAAATGCAATCTGCCGCGGAGATCGACGTCTTTGGCATCGTTGACGCAGTACTGCCGCGCTCCTACGGTCGCATCAGTGCCGATCAAGAAAGAGAGTGCAAGCCTTGATGATCTGCCATTTGGTTTACCGCGCTCGCGCCCTCCGGGCGGCCGGTTTCACGCTCGGCATACTAAGCACACCTTGGTGTTTCGCGGCTCCTGCATCAGCGCAAGGCATTCAATTGCTGCAGGACACCGAGACGGAACGTGTTCTGCGATCTTACGAGGATCCCATTCTGGCCGTCGCCGGTCTCGATCCGAAAGCCATGAAGATATACATCGTCAACGATCCGACGATCAATGCGTTCGCAGCTGAAGGCCAGAACATCTTCGTCAACACCGGTCTTTTCATTCAGCTTCGAACACCGAATGAATTGATCGGTGTCCTCGCTCACGAAACCGGTCACATCGCCGGGGGGCATCTGGAACGCGACACGGCTGCCATTCAGAAGGCCACCGTTCCGATGCTACTGTCCATGATCGTTGGCGTTGCGGCGATCGTCGCCGGAGCCGGTGAAGCCGGCATCGCTCTCATAGAAGGCGGCCAGCAACTGGCACAAGCGCAGTTTAACGCATTCAGCCGCCCGCAGGAAGCAACTGCGGACCAAATGGGCCAACGCTATCTGCGCGAAACCCACCAATCCGGCGAAGGCATGGTGCGTGTATTCGAACGCATGGCGGATGAAGCCGCGCGTGCCTCCGCCCATCCGGACGCCATGGCAACGGATCACCCCGCGGACCGCGATCGTGTCGTTGCGCTTCAAACCATTGCCGATTCATCGCCCTATGCCAGTGTCATGGATACGCCGGAAGCCCAACACGAATTCGATATGATCAAGGCAAAGATGCTCGGCTATCTCGCGCCGGTGCCGGATGTCTTGGCGTATTATCCGCCCAAGAACTTGAGCAAACCAGCCCGTTATGCGCGCGCTATGGCGTATATGCGCCAACCCAATCTGAAATTGGCGCTTGCTGAGGTGAACAGCCTCATTAAGGACGAACCGAACAACCCTTATTTCTACGAGATGCTGGGCCAGATCTATGTGGAAATGAGCCAGCCCGAGCACGGAATTGCGCCCTATCAGAAGTCCGTTGACCTCCTACCCGACGCTCCGGAGTTGCGGGTTGCTTTGGCTGCGGCACAGCTAGCAACAGAAAAGCGCGCCCTCGCTCAGGCGGCAATCGATAATTTGAAGGTCGCCCTGCAGGAAAATAACGAAGACACTTTCGCCTGGTACCAGGCGGCGCAGGGTTACAGTGCTCTTGGTAACCAACCCATGGCGGATCTGGCGACGGCGGAGCGCTACTATACCGCTGGCGACGCGCGCGCGATCGTCTTTGCCCAGCGGGCAGAGAAAGCCCTCGAAAAAGGTTCAGCGGACTGGCAACGAGCGAATGATATAGTGGCTATCGTGACGCCCCTGCTCCAAAATCGCCGGCGTTGATTCCGGAACGGCCCAAAGCATGACGCAAACATGGAAAATCGCCGCGCTGGGCGGTGCGCTCGGTGCTCTTGGAGCTATCGCTGTCGTGTTTGGCGCAGCGACACTGGGTTACTTCCCATCGCCGTCCGATGCGCAGTTCCGCAAATACCTGCTTACCCATTCTCCCATTGTCATGGAGATGGCCGAAAGGGCGCAGGTCGAGCAAATCGAATCACAGCAGCGTGCGTTGCAGGCAGCGGTCGACAAAATTGGGCTTAAGACGTATTTCAACCCGCACCTAGCTTTTGTAGCAGGGCCGCAGGATGCGAAGAGGACTCTCGTCGAATTTTTCGACTACAACTGCGCGCATTGCCGAAACAGCTTTCCGCTCGTGAAAAAGTACTACGAGACCCACAAGGCCGATACACGATTTGCCTTCATCGAGTTCCCGATTTTCGGAGAGAAATCCAACAACGCTGCGCGTGCCGCCATCGCTGCCCGGCTGCAACCTGACAAATACGTCGCATTTCATTTCGCGTTGATGAACGAACCCGGCGAGATCAGTGCAAACGAAATTGTCGATGCGGCGCATAAAGCGGGATTGGATGTGAATAAGCTTATGGCCGATCTTGCTGCCCCCGCGATCAACAAGGAAATGGCTGCGGCGCATGCGCTCGCCGCACGAACGGGTATAGATGGAACGCCTTTCTTCATCATCAACGGAGAGGCGCATTCCGGAGAGATCGATGAAGCGGCTCTCAAAAAGCTGGTCAGTGGCTGATCGCGGTCAGATTAATCCCGCCAGCGGACTCGACGGATCGGCATAGCGCTTCTTGGGCATACGACCTGCCAGATAGGCAAGGCGTCCCGCCTCAACGGCATGTTTCATTGCGCGCGCCATCATGATCGGGTGCTTGGCCTCGGCAATGGCCGTGTTCATCAGGACGCCATCGCAGCCCAGTTCCATCGCGACCGCCGCGTCCGACGCTGTGCCTACGCCAGCGTCCACGATGACGGGGACCTTCGCCTCCTCGATGATCATCCGGATGTTTACCGGGTTTTGGACACCGAGACCCGACCCGATGGGAGCAGCGAGCGGCATGATCGCGGCGGCCCCCAGTTCTTCGAGGCGCTTGGCCATCAGCGGGTCATCACTGCAATAGACCATCACCTCAAAACCTTCCTTGATAAGAAGCTCCGTGGCGCGAAGCGTCTCTATCATGTCCGGATAAAGAGTTTTGCGATCACCGAGAACCTCAAGCTTTACGAGCGTCCAGCCACCAGCCTCGCGCGCAAGACGCAACGTGCGGACGGCCTCCTCTCCGGTAAAACAGCCGGCCGTGTTGGGCAGGTAGACGTATTTCTTGGGATCGATGAAATCGACAAGCTTGGGCTGGTTCGGATCGGTCAGATTCACACGCCGAACGGCGACCGTAACCATCTCAGCGCCGCTCGCCCCCAGCGCCGCAGCGTTCTCGGCGTAGGTTTTGTATTTGCCGGTGCCGATGATAAGGCGCGATCTCAAGGTGCGTCCGGCAACGACGAAAGGCTTATCTACCGGCGCTTGCGCAGGCGCGTTTCCCCCACCGATGAAATGCACGATCTCCAGCCGGTCGCCTTCCGCGATCATCACATCGTCGTATTTGGAGCGTGGGACGATCTCGAGATTTCGTTCGACGGCGATCTTTGCCGGATTCATCCCGAGGTCGGCAAGAAGAGCGCGCACGCTCTTGATCGCGTCTATCTCGCGCCGTTCGCCGTTGATGCTGACTGTCAGAGCCATTCGTTCCTCACATTCAATACGAGGAACGGGGGGCGCAAGCCCCATCCGCTCCCTACGCCGGAATAATCCGGATCAGGTTCTAAGGGACCCGTGCACACTGCACGATCTCAGCCTCTTGCGGGGCACCCCTGGGACCAGGAGGATCGTGGCCAGCGGGTTCGCCAAGTCAACATCCAATCGGCGGTTTAAGTGTTTCCGTTAGACGCTCAGCGCGATTATAAGAGGCGAATCCATGCGTTGCAGCGGTCGAAGGCGAGAAAATGCCTAAGAAATCCAAAGCCTTGCCAATCTACATCCTGAATGGCCCCAACCTCAACGCCTTGGGCACGCGAGAGCCTGAAATCTATGGAAACACGACCCTGGCCCAAATTGGCAAGATGGTCGATGCCCGCGCCAAGACTCGCGGACTCACGACGTTCTTCCAGCAATCCAATCACGAAGGCGATCTCCTCGATTGGATTCAAGCCTGCAGAACGAAAGGTTGCGGTTTGATATTGAATGCCGGCGCGCTGACGCACACGTCCATCGCGCTCCACGATGCTTGCCGGGCACTGTCGCATCCCATCATCGAAGTTCACCTGTCAAATCCCTATGCGCGAGAGCCATTCCGCCGCCGATCGTTCATCAGCGCGGCTGCGAACGGCGTTATTTGCGGGTTGGGCGCCAATGGCTATGTGATCGCGGTGGATGCGATTGCCGAACTCCTGAAGGACCAATCCGCATGAATATGAAGAACAAAATGATCGGTGGAAGATTTGGCAATGGAGACAAGTCCAAAGGCGGTATCGATGCGTCCGCCATCCGAGAGCTTGCCGAGCTGCTCGACGAAACCGGTTTGACCGAAATCGAGATCGAGCAAGCCGGATCGCGTCTTCGCGTCTCGCGGCAAGGAACACACGCGGTCGGGCACGCCGTTGCCGCCTCGCCCATGCCGGCGCCAGGCGCCCCTCCTGCGCATGCAGAGACTCTCACAGCGACCGCTGCGAAAGGGCCACCGGCCGGTGCGGTACCATCGCCAATGGTGGGAACGGTCTACGTTTCACCGGAGCCGGGCAAATCGCCTTTTGTGAAAGTGGGCGACACAGTGAAGGAAGGCGACACGCTCTTCATCGTGGAGGCGATGAAGACCATGAATCCGATCGCCGCGCCTCGCGCGGGCATGATCACGGAAATCTGCGTCCACGACGCACAACCGGTCGAGTTCGGCCAGACCCTGCTTGTCATCGCCTGATGTTCGAGAAAATCCTCATCGCAAATCGAGGCGAGATCGCGCTTCGCATCAACCGTGCCTGCAAGGAAATGGGTATTGCAACGGTCGCTATTCATTCCACGGCCGACGCCGACGCGATGCATGTGCGCCTCGCCGATGAAAGCGTTTGCGTTGGACCCGCGCCAGCGTCGCAATCCTATTTGAACATTCCCGCGATCATTTCAGCCTGCGAGATCACCGGTGCTGAGGCGATCCATCCCGGTTACGGTTTCCTTTCCGAGAACGCCCGCTTCGCGGAGATAATCAAAGAACACAAGATAGCCTTCATCGGTCCGGAGCCCGAGCACATCCGGATGATGGGCGACAAGATCACCGCGAAACAGGCCGTGAAGGCCGTTGGCATTCCCGTCGTCCCGGGCTCGGAAGGTGGAGTGTCGGATGCCGACGCTTCGCGCGTGGCGGCGGAGATCGGCTACCCGGTTCTGATCAAGGCCACGGCCGGCGGCGGCGGGCGCGGCATGAAGGTCGCGCAAACACCTTCAGATCTATCGTTGGCCCTGTCGACCGCACGCCACGAGGCCAAGACGGCGTTCGGGAACGATCAGGTCTACATGGAGAAATATCTTCAGAAACCGCGGCATATCGAGATCCAGGTTCTAGCCGACAGTCACGGCAACGTCATCCATCTGGGCGAGCGGGATTGCTCGCTCCAGCGGCGTCACCAGAAGGTTTGGGAAGAAGCAGGATCACCGGCACTCAACGCCACGCAGCGCGAAGAGATCGGTGGCGTCGTCACGCATGCGCTGAAGAAGCTCGGCTATCTCGGCGCTGGCACGATCGAGTTTTTATTCGAAGATGGGCGTTTCTATTTCATTGAGATGAACACCCGCCTTCAGGTGGAGCATCCGATCAGCGAGGCCATCACCGGCATTGACATCGTACGCGAACAAATCCGCGTCGCCGCCGGGGGCGCGCTGGAACTGAGGCAGGAGGATGTCACGTTCTCCGGGCACGCTATCGAGTGCCGCATCAATGCTGAAAATCCATGGACGTTCCAGCCGTCACCCGGACTGATCACCCAATTCCATTCGCCGGGCGGGTTAGGCGTGCGCTTCGATTCCGCAATCTATGATGGCTACAAGATTCCGCCATACTACGACAGCCTCGCCGGCAAACTGATCGTGCATGGCCGCAATCGAAACGAATGTTTGATGCGTCTTCGCCGCGCGCTTGACGAACTTGTCGTTGGCGGCATCGAAACCACCACACCGCTTTTCCAGCAACTCGTGCGCGATCCGGACATTCTCAACGGCGACTACCACATCCACTGGCTCGAGCAGTGGCTGGCGAAGCACAAGCACTGAAGCAAGCTTATTTTGTATAGGCGACGGGGGGAATTGGACACTCCTTGACGCGAGCCGGATTGAGCTGCCCCGGCGCCGCGAGATCGCCCTGCAGATTGGCCAGCCAACATTCGTTGAGCACCGAACAGTAGCAGATGCGATAAGTTATTTGCGGGCGCGCAGCGTTCAGTGCGTTCCAAACAGCGACGTTGTCATCGTGCAGTGGATACATGATAAAGGATTCCTGCTCGCCGGCGCGCACGACCATACCCTGAACCGTGCCGGTCAATAGCCGCGTATTCTTGTCGGTGAGGGGGCGCACCGGACCGCCATGGGTCTGCAGCCCGCAGCAATCCCGAAGCAGTTGCGGGCCGGAGTGATAGGGCCTGCCCTTATAGAAGACCTCGAAGCTCCTGATCGTGGCGGGCCCGACACCGGCGTTGATCGCGTTGAATTTGAGGTACGGAACTCCCTCAGGCGTGGAGTTGTCGATGCCGATCTGCATGAACGGCCGTGTACTCGCGGCCACCATGGCTTCATTGGCCTCTTCGGTCCGAATGCCCACCCATAAGGACACCGCCGAGACGAAGAGCGCGGCGACTGCGAGCAAAGTGTCGCTCCAGTGGCGCCGCAAAAAGCCGGGGCCGGTTTCGGTTTCCTTCATCATATCCCCACTTTGACAACCAACGTTCTCCAGGTAGTGCGGGAACCGCGCGGGCAAAAGACTTGATTCAATGGACGCGATCCTGCGCTAGACTCATGAGATGCACGGCAGCCGACGCCTGACACCCGAAATCGTATTGCGCGCCTACGCGGATGGCGTGTTCCCGATGGCGGAACAGCGCAACTCCACCGAACTCTATTGGGTTTCGCCGGAGCAACGCGGGATCATTCCGCTGGACGCCTTCCACGTCCCCAAGCGTCTCGCGCGGACCGTGCGCGGCGACAGGTTCCAGGTAACTACGAACGTTGCGTTCGTGGACGTCATGCGCGCCTGCGCGGAACCGGCGCCGGGGCGCGAGCAGAGCTGGATCAACGACGAGATCCTTCGACTCTACACAGCTCTCCACGCCAGCGGCCACGCGCATTCGATCGAATGCTGGCGCGAAGGGAACCTTGTAGGCGGCCTCTACGGTGTTTCTCTCGGCGCCGCGTTCTTCGGCGAGAGCATGTTCAGCCGCGAAACCGACGCAAGCAAGGTCGCGCTCGTCCATCTGGTCGCCCGATTGATCGACGGCGGATATCAGTTGCTGGATACGCAATTCATCACATCCCACCTCGCCCGTTTCGGAGCGATCGAGATTCCGCGTAACGAATATCTCGACCGCCTCGACAGAGCGATTGCGCAACAGGCCTACTGGTCTGCTCCCTCGGGAAGCGCCGCCAGCCCCTCATTGTCTGTCGCATCGGGCGATTTGACCTTGACCGGTGCGTGCGACGCCACGACCGGCGCGGCCGCCGGCGCACTCGTCCTGCAGAAGATCGCCCAGACATCATAGAGCGGATGCTGCACGCCGTTCAGCCCAGGGCTTGAGGCATACATCCAGCCTGAGAACACGCGCTTCACCGCCTTATTTTCGCGCGCTTCGTCGATCTGCACAAAAGCGGCAGTCTCAGGTGTTTCGCTTTGCGGCGTCGAATAACAATAGCGCGCGGTAATCGTAAGGGTCGCGAATTTCACCGGCACGTTGAGCGGCGCCGCAATGTCGAAGGCGCGACCTGTGATCTTGTCCAGGCCGCGCATCATCAGAGTCGGCTTCGCTCCGGCGGCGGCATGTCCGCAAAAACCGGCGATCGATGCCGCTAATAGCGCAATCAAGATCGCCAGCCGCTTCATGGATGCTCGCTCGGGGCCGGCTGTTGCGGTTGCTGTTGCGGCGCGCTCGCTCCGCCGCCGGACGCGAAGCGTCCGATCAGGCTCATCAGATCGACCGAACCTTGCGTGTTCTTGATGTATCCGTGCGGCGAGATCATCGCGTCGCTGCCGCCCGGTGAGATCGAGAGATAGGAATTTCCGAGCAACCCGGTGCTGGTGACCATGATCGAGGAATCGTCCGGCACTTTCACATCGCTCTTGAGATTGAGATGAACAGTCGCCTGATAGGTCTGCGGATCGAGCGTCAACGCCGATACGGTGCCGACCTTGATTCCGGAAAGGCGAACATCGGTGCCGACGTTCAAGCCGTCGACGCGCTGGAACTTCGCGAGAACCTCATAGCCGCTGAGGTCCGCCGAATTCGTTCTGGCGTAGGCGAAATACAAAAAGCCCGCCGCCACCATAACGACGATCGCACCGATGAGAGTTTCGACGGTGTTGTTCTGCACGTGCGCTACTCCGGCTTCCAGGCCTGATAATCGGCCGAGGCTGCCGCGCGTATGCCGCTGCGCGCAAGGCTGCCCTCCGGCCGGTATGCGCCGCCGGTGCCTGTCATATTGGGACGATGCTCGCTCTCCCACGGCTTCGAGGGCAGCATTTCGGCCGTCGGCGGCTCCGAAAAGGTATGGTGCAGCCAGCCGTGCCAATCGGGCGGCACGCGGGACGCCTCGACCGTTCCGGCATAGAGCACCCAGCGGCGCTTGCCGTCCTTGGTCTGGTAGTAGCGGTTGCCGAATTTGTCGGTCCCGACCTTGTGGCCGGAGAACCAGGTTGTCATCAGCGTCCCGTATGTGGCGCCGCGCCACCAGGCAAAGAGCATCGAAAATAAGGGCATAACGCACCGTTTCGGATTCGCGGCGACTATAGAAGCGGTCGCCTCGCTGCGCCACGGAATGCAGCGTCGCGGGCAAATTGTACAGTGAATAGTTGTTTTTGAGTTTTTCCGCCCCCTCCCCCTGGGGATGGATGCGGGCCGACCCGCTGAGGCGTACAGAATTTCTGTACAGAACGGCAAAAGACTTTTTCGTTTTTCGCAAAACGAATACCGGGCGGCGTCGGCAAGCAATTGATCGCACGCGAAAAAGCCCTTCCTTCGCTGCAATGCGGAAGATGTAGGATTTCTGTTTGAACAATTGCCATGCGCAGCCATCGAGACGCCGTTCTCCTGTCAGCTGAATCGGCCAATTTGAGAAATGCGGCGCTCGCCCTAAGGCGCATTTCACTGCCGTGAAATGGGAACCCCTGCACCGGTTTTCAAGACGCGCGCGAGGTGTTGTTTTCTACGTCACCGATCAACGCGTCGCGCAGACGCGAAAACACGCTGTCCCATTGCCCTGGCGTTTCCTGCCGGAAGAGATGCATGGATGGATACCAGGGGCAATCCTCGCGATCCATCAACCACCGCCAGTCCGGCACCCGCTTGAGAACCACCCAGCTGGGCCGTCCGAGCGAACCGGCAACATGAGCGATCGATGTGTCGGGAGATACGACAAGGTCGAGGTTTTCCATCACTGCAAGGGTGTCGACGAAGGCGTCGCGCGTGGCGTCGAAATCATCTCCCAGAATCTCGACCGGAAAAGAGTTGCCAGCGATCTGCTCGACACCGGCGTTCTTCTGAAGGCTGATCAACCGCACGCCGGCAATCGACGCGAGCGGCGCAAAGCACTCGAGCGATACGCTACGCCCGGCATCGACCGACGCATCCGGGTTGCCCTGCCAGCAGATTCCGATTTTGAATCCCGCCTGTCCGATGCGCTCCCGCCAGCGGGCGACCCGCTCACTGTCCGCGCACAAATAAGGAATCGCGGCCGGTATGCTTTCGAGCCGCGTACCGAAATGCAGCGGCAGACTCATCATCGGACATTGGAAATCGAAAGCGCTCGCGACCGTCGCCTTCACATCGGCCGTTATCGCGATGTCCGGATATACCGCACGAAGCACAGCCAGCATGCGATCCGTCACAAGGAAGGTTACCTCCGCGCCGCCTGCTTTGAGCAGCGGGAGATAGCGCGAGAACTGGACGATGTCCCCCAATCCCTGTTCGGCGAAGACGATGATCCTGCGCCCCTCGAGCGGCTCGCCGGTCCATACCGGGCTGGTGAGCGCGGGACGTTTGTGCACATTGGATTTCTTCGTCCAGCGCGCCTCGTATTCCCGCCACCCCGCATCGAAGTCGCCCGCCAGCAGAAGCGCCATCGCATAGTTGGTGCGAGCATCGGCATCGTCCGGCTTGATCGACAGGGCCTTGTGGAAGTGTTCGCACGCCTCTTCGAGCCGGCCGAGCGATTTGAGGATCGTCGCCTTGTTGTTCAGCGCGCCCGCATCGTTGGGCATGGCCGCCAGCACCCGGTCCAGTCCGCCGAATGCCTCCTCCGGTCGGCCCAAAGCTTCCAGCGCGGCGCTTCTGTTGATCAGTGCATCTGTGCTGCCCGGTTCCAAAGCAAGCGCACGGTCATAGCTTTTCAACGCATCGGCATGACGCTTCAGATGAGTGAGGACATTGCCGCTGCGAACCCACGCCTCGACCGAATTGGCCTCCAGGGCCAATGCACGGTCGTTGCGAACAAGCGCCTCTTCATAACGGCCGAACTCGATAAACACCTTGGCACTCTTCTGCAGGGCATTGGTGAAATTCGGATTGAGCGCGAGCGCGCGCTCATAGTTCGCCAGCGCCTCAGCCGAATGGCCGAGTTCGAGCTGGACATTGCCCCGATTGTTGAGCGCGTCGGCAAAGTTAGGATCAAGCTCGATCGCGCGGTCGTAATGCGGCAACGATTCTTTGACGCCGTGGAGCAGCTTCACGGCATTGCCGAGATTGTTGTGCGCTGCCGCGACCTTGGGGTTCAAGGCAACGGCAAGCCTGAGAAAGACCTCCGCCTCCTTGTTCCGTCCCATGCCAAGAAGCGCCGCGCCCAGAAGATGCGTTGCGTCGAAATGCCTGGGCTGGGCGCGAAGGATGGCGCGATACGCAGCCTCGGCTGCCGCCAGATCTCCGCGCCGATGCGCCGCGACGGCGTCGAGAAGTTGCTGTTGGGGAGCGCTCACGATTCGAGAGGACGCCGGGAACTTGCGCCGAAGTAAAGAATCCACAATCGCTCCCCAACAACTTTCTTTCTGTGAGTGTCACAAGGCTGAAAAAATTTTCGCGGCGATTCCGAAACCCCGCTTGACTCGCGGCTTTTCCTAGATCGCTGGAGCCACCAGATGTTGTAGGTAAGGTTTGATTAACCACTTTGGCCTTGCGAAGGTATGAAGTGCGTGTCCATACTTTGCGCCTGTCGCCGATCGCGACACCAAATCTGGGCGGACCGAAAAGCAACTCGCCGCCGGAGACACTGCCGCTCAGGCACCGTCCCGGCGATAGGAGCAGTGTCCCCTGAACGGTGGCCGACGGCGCGGAGGGACGGATCAACTCTTCAGGATTTCGGGGGCTTTGAATGCGTATTCGGCGTCAGTTCACGGTGGAAGGTCATGGTGCCTATGAGGGCATCGCGTTCGTCAATGCGTCGAGCGAGATCAAAAATCCCGACGGCTCGATCGTCTTCCGCCAGACCGACATCGAAGTCCCCGAGGCATGGAGCCAGGTCGCCTGCGACGTGCTGGCCCAGAAGTATTTCCGCAAGGCCGGAATCCCCACGCAACTGAAGGCTGTGCCGGAAGAAGGCGTGCCGTCGTTCCTGTGGCGCCAGGAAGCCGTGGGCACGGAGACGCGCGGCGAGAACTCCGCCAAGGAGGTTTTCAACCGCCTCGCCGGCACCTGGGCCTATTGGGGCTGGAAGGGCGGATATTTCGACGGTGAGGCCGACGCAAAGGCCTTCTACGACGAGATGTGTCACATGCTGGCGACCCAGAAGGCGGCGCCGAACTCGCCGCAGTGGTTCAATACGGGCCTGCACTGGGCCTATGGCATCGACGGCCCGAGCCAGGGTCATTTCTATGTCGACCACAAGACCGGCCGCCTGACCAAGTCCGCCTCATCTTACGAGCACCCGCAGCCCCATGCCTGCTTCATCCAGGGCGTGAAGGACGATCTCGTCAACGAAGGCGGTATCATGGATCTGTGGACGCGCGAGGCGCGTCTGTTCAAATACGGTTCTGGCACGGGCACGAACTTCTCCGCGCTGCGCGGCGAGAACGAGAAGCTTTCCGGCGGCGGCAAGTCGTCCGGCCTGATGAGCTTCCTGAAGATCGGCGACCGCGCGGCGGGCGCGATCAAGTCTGGCGGCACCACGCGCCGCGCGGCGAAGATGGTCATCGTCGATGTCGATCACCCCGATATCGAAGACTTCATCGACTGGAAGGTGATCGAGGAACAGAAGGTCGCCGCGATGGTGGCCGGCTCCAAGCTCGCGGAGAAGCATCTCAAACTCGTCATGAAGGCCTGCATCAATTGCGACGGCTCGGGCGACGATTGCTTCGATCCCAAGAAGAACCCGGCGCTGCGCCGCGAGGTCAAAGCCGCGCGCAAGGCGATGATCCCCGACAATTACATCGAGCGCGTCATCTCCTTCGCCAAGCAGGGCTACAAGGACATCGACTTCAAGGTCTACGACACCGATTGGGATTCGGAAGCCTACCTCTCGGTGTCGGGCCAGAACTCGAACAATTCCGTGCGCGTCACCGACGAATTCCTGCGTGCGGTGCAGAACGATTCCGACTGGAACCTCACCTATCGCGGTTCGAACAAGGTCGCGAGCACCATCAAGGCACGCGATCTGTGGGAGAAGATCTCCTACGCCGCATGGGCCTGCGCCGACCCCGGCATCCAGTTCCACACCACGGTCAACGACTGGCACACCTGCCCGGCCGGCGGCGAGATCCGCGCGTCGAATCCGTGCTCGGAATACATGTTCCTGGACGACACGGCGTGCAACCTTGCCTCGCTGAACCTGATGCAGTTCCGCAAGGGCGGTCCGGCCTCAAGCAGCGAAGCGGTAGGCCAAATTGATTCCGTCAAGACATTCGACGTCGACGCGTTCGAACATGCCGTGCGCCTGTGGACCATCGTGCTCGAAGTCTCCGTGCTGATGGCGCAGTTCCCGAGCCGCGAGATCGCGCAGCTTTCCTACGACTACCGCACGCTCGGCCTCGGCTTCGCCAATATCGGCGGGCTGCTGATGGCGGCGGGCATCTCCTACGACTCGCGCGAAGGCCGCGCCATCGCCGGTGCAATCAGCGCGGTGATGACGGGTGTTTCTTACGCGACCTCGGCCGAGATGGCGGGCGAGTTGGGGCCGTTCCCGGAATACGCCGCCAACAAGGACTCGATGCTGCGCGTGATGCGCAACCACCGCCGCGCCGCGCATGGCGAAAAGCAGGGTTACGAGAAGCTCGCGACCAATCCGGTGCCGCTCGATCTCGACGCGGTGAAGCAGGCAGACCTCGCCTGGGCGGCGAAGCGCGCCTGGGACGATGCGCTGTCGATGGGCGAAGAGTTCGGCTATCGCAACGCGCAGGCGACCGTGATCGCGCCGACCGGCACGATCGGTCTGGTGATGGATTGCGACACCACCGGCGTCGAGCCCGATTTCGCGCTGGTGAAATTCAAGAAGCTCGCGGGCGGCGGCTATTTCAAGATCATCAACCGCTGTGTCCCCGAGGCGCTGACCACGCTGGGCTACGGCCAGGCCGAGATCGACGACATCATCGCCTACGCGGTCGGCCACGGCACGCTGGAAGGCTCCAACGCGCTCAGCCACGGCGCATTGCGCGCCAGGGGCTTCGGCGACGAGCAGATCGCGGCCGTCGAAGGCAATCTCGAAGCAGCGTTCGACATCCGCTTCGTGTTCAACAAATGGACCCTGGGCGAGGATTTCTGCCGCGACGTGCTGAAGCTCGACACCGCGGCGATGGACGCGCCGGATTTCGATCTGCTCAAGGCGCTCGGCTTCGCCCGCGCCGAGATCGACGCCGCGAATTTGCATGTCTGCGGCGCGATGACCCTCGAAGGCGCGCCGCATCTGAAGGACGAGCATCTCGCCGTGTTCGACTGCGCCAATCCCTGCGGCCGCATCGGAAAGCGCGCGCTCAGCGTCGACAGCCACATCCACATGATGGCCGCGGTGCAGCCCTTCATCTCCGGCGCGATCTCCAAGACCATCAACATGCCGAACAACGCGACCGTGAAGGAATGCGGCGAGAGCTACATCCTGTCCTGGAAGCTGGCGCTGAAGGCCAACGCGCTCTATCGCGACGGCTCCAAGCTTTCGCAGCCGCTGGCGTCGTCGGTGCTGCAGATCGACGATGAGGAAGACGAGATCGAGGAGTTGTCGCCCGTCGCGCGCACCACCGTCGTCACCGAGCGCATCGTGGAACGCATCGTCGAGCACGCCCGCGAGAAGGAGCGCGAGCGCCTGCCCCATCGCCGCAAGGGTTACACGCAGAAAGCGGTCGTCGGCGGCCACAAGGTCTATCTGCGCACCGGCGAATATGAGGACGGCCGCATCGGCGAAATCTTCATCGACATGCACAAGGACGGCGCTGCGTTCCGCTCTCTGATGGACGGCTTCGCGATCGCGATCTCGATGGGCCTGCAATATGGCGTGCCGCTGGAAGAATTCGTGGAGGCGTTCACCTTCACGCGCTTCGAGCCGGCCGGCATGGTGATGGGCAACGACTCCATCAAGAACGCGACCAGCGTGCTCGACTACATCTTCCGCGAACTGGCGATCTCCTATCTCGGCCGCAACGATCTCGCCCATGTCCCGCCCGGCCAGGACGAGGATATCGGCGACGGCATAGGGGCTGGGCGCGAGCAGGCCACGTCCAAGGAAGTCGTGCGCCGCGTGACCTCCAACGGCTTCGTGCGCGGACGCTTCGGCAGCATCGGCCTGGTGCGCGGCGGCGCGGCGCCGAAGATGATGGAAGAGCACGAGCACATGCACGAACCCGCCGTGCACGAAGTCCTCGAAGAGGACGACGAGCTCGAAGTCGCGGTGGACTTGAGCGAAATCCGCAACTCGGTGCTGGAAGCCGCGGGCAATCCGGTCGGCGACATCATGACGGCGCTTGGTGCGACGCTCACCGAACGCGTCGCCGCGGCAGCCGAGAAGGCCGGCCACGCCCGCGACCTCCAGGCCCGCCGCGCCGCCGAAGCCCGCATGAAAGGCTACGAAGGCGACGCTTGCGGCGGCTGCGGCAACTTCACGCTGGTCCGCAACGGCACCTGCATGAAGTGCAACACCTGCGGTTCGACGAGCGGGTGCAGCTGATTTTATTTCGTCATGGCCGGGCTTGACCCGGCCATCCAGCCGCGAGCGGAAGCGAGCAAAGAAGGACTGGATGGCCGCCTCAAGAGGGCGGCCATGACGAAAGGGGTTTAGAACAGGTCGAAATACAAATCCCGCCACTCGGGATTCATCTTCTCGATCAACTCCAGCTTCCACTTCCGTGGCCAGCGCTTGAGGCCCGTTTCGCGTTGAATGGCATCGCTGATCCACGCATGTTCTTCGTACCAGACGAGCATCGTCACTTTGTACTTCTTGACGAACTCCGAGCCGCGTCCCTCTCTATGCTGCGTCACGCGCTCGGCGATGTTGCTCGTCACGCCGAGATAGAGCGTGCCGTTGCGCTTGCTCGCCATGATGTAGACATAACCCCGCCGCATCCGCGCATGCTGATCCGCTGGATGGCCGGGTCAAGCCCGGCCACGACGAAGAGGAGATATAATCAAAACCGCGAATCAGAAGATTGCGGTGCGTTATGTCCAAACAACTCGTCGAAGTGATCGATCGTCACGGCCACGTCGTCTACTCCACGACGGTGGCGTTGGAAGGCAAGGATTGCGTCGAGGCCGAGTTTGAAGAAGTCGCGATCGTCTTTGCCGAAGGCCACGCCGGTCTGCCAAAAGCCGAGCACGCCCACCTCCGCGCCCGCTGCGTGAAATAGCTCACGCCCGCCCGATCCGGCAGGCGAAGCAGCCGCGTTTGGCGTTGTGGATGTGGATATACGCCACGTCGTCGCGCGCGAAGAAGCGCGTGATCGCTTCCTCCACCAAGTCGCCCGAGACGACATCGGCCTCGACGATGCAGTCGGCGTTGTCGTAACCGCGCAGCGAGAGCATCCGCCCGCGCAGGACCGGAGGGACGACATCGATGCGGTCGAAGGTCTCACGCGCGGCTTCGCGCACGAAGATCGGGCCTGAGGCGCGATAGGGCGAATGTGCGGGCTGATGCTCGAAAGGGAGCAGGATCACGCGCTCGCCGGGTTCGGCGTCCTCCAGGCTGGCGCGACAGGGGAAGCCGGGCTTCTCGCCGGCGATCACCCGCGTCATCCCGCGCCGGGCCAGCTCCGCGTCACTGAGGGCGAAGAGCGGTTCAAAAGGAGACAGAGGCAGACCAAGAGCGCGGAAGGACATGGCAGGCTCGTTCGTCAGGTTGCCCGCCCTTTTCGCCCGCCTCCGCCCGCCTTTCGACCCGGTTCTTGCGCTGGCCCGCAACTTGCGACGAACAGGAGGCACGTACCGAACCGGAACACGCCCCATGCTCCGCTTTGCCTTTGTAGTGATCACCACCGCAGTTCTCGGCGCCGTTACCTCCGCGGCCGCCGGGACTGCGGCCGATCCCGCAGCCGTTGCCCGCATCCATGGCGGGATCGTCGATTGCGTCGCCTGCGAATTGGCCGGTGCCGATCTCTCCAACACCTGCGTGAAGGCGCACGACCTTCATGGCGCGGATTTCGACGGCGCCAAGGCGGTGCTGATGTGCATGTCCTATGCGAATTTCTCGGGCGCGACGTTCCGCGGCACCGATCTCTCGGGCGCGAACCTCGCCCATGCCAATCTCGACGGTGCCGATCTGACCGGCGCCATCACGACGATCACCTCATTCAAGGGCACGGATCTGACGCGCGCGAAGGGTCTGACCCAGACGCAGCTCAATGCGGCCTGCGGCGACGCGGAAACCAAATTGCCTGTCGGCCTTGCCGTGCACATCTGTATCTAGCGCTTCGGTTAGCCTCCGAAAGACGCTCACTTGGCCCCGGGCGCGGATGTACCGCCCGGGGTCTTTTTTTGCCCAATTGGATTCCCTCTCCCCCACGAATGTGGGGGAGAGGGCAAGGGTGAGGGGGTGCCGGAAGTCGGAACACGGAAATCAAAAGGCAGAAGAGAATGCTGATACAATGCGCTTCTCGTTTCTCCCTTTCATTCTCGGATTTCCCGCCCCCTCACCCCGGCCCTCTCCCCCGCTGCGCGGGGGCGAGGGAGGACTCCTGTTTCGCTACTCCGCCGCCTGCGGCAGGTCCTTCGGCTTCCAGCGTAGGATCGGCTTGCGGGCGGCGGCGGTTTCGTCGAGGCGGCGGCGGGGGGCCAGACGTGGGGCGCCTTCGAAGCGCTCGCGCTTTCCGGCTTTCGCTTCCAGCGCCATCGTGCGCAGCACATGAATGAAGCGGTCGAGCGACTCCTTCGATTCCGATTCCGTCGGCTCGATCAGCATTGCGCCGTGGACGACGAGCGGGAAGTACATCGTCATCGGATGATAGCCCTCGTCAATCATCGCCTTGGCGAAATCGAGCGTGGTGACGCCGGTGCCATCGAGAAAGCTGTCGTCGAACAGCGCCTCATGCATGCAGGGCCCGTCGCCGAACGGCGCGCTCATCACATCCTTGAGCGAGGCGAGGATGTAGTTCGCGGACAGCACCGCGTCCTCACTCGCCTGGCGCACACCGTCACGGCCGTGGCTGAGCATGTAGCTGAGCGCGCGCGTGAACATGCCCATCTGGCCGTGGAACGCGCACATGCGGCCAAAGGGCGCCGCGCCTTTGGGCACATCCGCGCGGTCCTCGACATAGCGGAAGCCCTTGGAGTCGTGGACCAGCAACGGCAGCGGCGCATACGGCGCCAGACGCTCCGACAGCACCACCGGACCCGCGCCCGGCCCCCCGCCGCCATGCGGCGTGGAGAACGTCTTATGCAGATTGATATGCATCGCGTCGATGCCGAGATCGCCCGGCCGCACGCGGCCCGCGATGGCGTTGAAGTTCGCGCCGTCGCAGTAGAAGTAGGCACCGGCCGCATGCACGGCATCCGCCATCTCGATGATTTGCGGCTCAAACAGGCCGCAGGTGTTCGGATTGGTGAGCATGATCGCGCAGACATCGGGGCCGAGCTTGGCCTTGAGCGCCGCGACATCGACGTGACCATCCGCCGTGCCCGGCACTTCGTCCACCGTGAAGCCCGCGAACGCGGCAGTGGCAGGGTTCGTGCCGTGCGCGGATTCCGGAACGAGGATGCGCGGACGCTTCTCACCCCGCGCCTCGATGGCCGCGCGGATCGCGAGCAACCCACACAGCTCGCCATGCGCGCCAGCCTTCGGCGACATCGCAACCGCCGGCATGCCGGTGAGCGTGGTGAGCCATTTCATCAGGTCGGAGATCAGCTCCAGAGCGCCCTGCGTGGTCGATTGCGGCGCAAGCGGATGCAGATCGCCGAAGCCCGGCAATCGCGCCATCTTCTCGTTCAGGCGCGGATTGTGCTTCATCGTGCAGGAACCGAGCGGATAGAGCCCCGCGTCGATCGCATAGTTCTGCCGCGACAGGCGCACATAGTGACGCACGACCTCCGGCTCCGAGAGACCCGGCAGGCCGATGGGGCCCTTGCGGCGCTGGCCGCCGAGGCGCGTCTCGCTCATCTGCACGTCGGGAACATCGACGCCGGTCATGCCCTTGCGGCCGAGCTCGAAGATCAAACCCTCTTCGTGGTCGAGACCGCGGTCGCCGGAGATCGTCGAAAGCTCGTTCGCGTCGATCGTGCCCGGGGCGCCCTCTTTAATCGAAGTTTGGCGGCCCTGATTGTTCATGGTCATCACAGCAATCCTTATTTGTCGCTCTGGCTCGCGCCAACGCTCTCCGCCAGCGCTTTGGCGAAGGCGTCGCAGTCTTCGTCCGTGCAGGTTTCGGTCGCGGCCACGATCAGGAGATCGCGCACGCTCTCGTCATGCGGCAGCAGGCGCGAAGCCGGCACGCCGGCGATGATGTTCTTCGCCGCCAGCGCATCCACCACACCGGCCGCCGGTTTCGGCAGCCTGATCGTGAATTCGTTGAAGAAGCTCGATGTTACCAGTGACACCCCGCTGATCTTGGCGAGCTTGTCTGCCAGCTTCGAGGCCGTGGCGTGGTTCATGCGCGCCACGCGGGTCAACCCCTCCTCGCCGAGCAGGCTCAGGTGGATTGTGAAGGCCAGGCAGCAAAGCCCTGAATTCGTACAGATATTGCTGGTCGCCTTATCGCGGCGGATGTGCTGCTCGCGGGTGGAGAGCGTGAGAACATAACCGCGCTTGCCCATGGCATCGACGGTCTCGCCACAGAGACGCCCCGGCATCTGGCGCAGGAACTTCTCCCGTGTCGCGAACAGCCCGACATACGGTCCGCCGAAGTTCAGGCCGTTGCCGATGCTCTGCCCTTCAGCAGCGACGATATCGGCGCCGTGATGGCCCGGTGGCTCCAGCAGGCCGAGCGACATGACCTCCGTCACCACCGCGATCAGCAGTGCGCCCTTGGCGTGCGCGGCCTCGGCAATGGGCCTCAGATCGCGGATCATGCCGAACACGTCGGGCGACTGGACCACGACGCAGGCGGTCTCGCTGTCGATCATCGCCGCGATGTCTTCCGCGTTACCCGGTGTCACCGGCGCGCGCACGACCTTGCCCGACAAATTGGCAACGGTCTCAACCGTCTCGCTGTAATGCGGATGCAGGCCGCCGGAGAGGATCGCTTTGGGGCGCTTGGTGACGCGCTGTGCCATCAGCACCGCTTCGGCCGTCGCGGTCGAGCCGTCATAGAGCGAGGCGTTGGCGACTTCCATGCCGGTGAGCAAGGCCACCTGCGTCTGGAACTCGAACATGTATTGCAGCGTACCCTGCGCGATCTCGGGCTGGTATGGCGTGTAGGAAGTGAGGAATTCGGAACGCTGGATGAGATGGTCCACAGCCGACGGAACGTGATGCTTGTAAGCGCCCGCGCCGCAGAAGAACGGCACGCTGCCTGCCGCCACATTCTTCGCCGCCAGTTTCGACATTAATCGATCGACTTCGAGTTCACCCTTGGTGTCGGTGAGATCGAATGCCGAAAGCGGCACGACGGCCGATTTCGGCACATCGCGAAACAGCGCGTCGATATTCGGCACGCCGATTTTCTTGAGCATCGCCGTGCGGTCGTCTGACGTGAGTGGGTGGTATCTCATTTTTATTTCACTTCCCTACTTCGTCATGGCCGCCCTCGGGGCGGCCATCCATTTTCCAGAGGCCGACGGCCTGAGTTCGGATGGCCGGGACAAGCCCGGCCATGACGGTCCTACCAGTTAGAGGCCTTTCACGAACTCGTCGTATTGCGCCTTGGTCATCAGCTTGCCGAATTCACCGGCATCGACGCCCTTGAGCTTGAAGAACCAGCCATCGCCTTCCGGATCGGCGTTGACCTTCGCGGGATCGTCGGCGAGCGCGGTGTTGCCTTCGGTCACTTCGCCGCCCACCGGCGCATAGACTTCGCTGGCCGCCTTCACGCTTTCGACGACCGCCGCCTCGCCGCCGGCATTCACCTTGCGGCCGACATCGGGCACTTCGACGAACACGACGTCGCCGAGCTGTTCAGCGGCGAATTTGGTGATGCCGACGGTGGCGTTGCCGCCGTCGAGCTGCACCCATTCATGCTGATCGGTGTATCTGGTCTCGCTCATAACCCCACTCCTCAATTTGCTCTGCGATAACGATGTGGAAAGAACGGCATCGGCGCGATGCGCGCGGGCATCGGCTTGCCGCGGACGATGAGATCGACTTCGGTGCCATCGGCGGCAAACGCGGTCTCGACATAGCCCATCGCCACGGGCCCGTTCACGCTCGGCCCGAAGCCGCCGGACGTGATCTCGCCGATCACGCGGCCGGATTTGTCGGCAACCGGTGTGTGCTCGCGCGCAGGCGCCTTGCCGACGGGAAGAATGCCGACGCGCTTCTTGGCGGGCGCCGCATCGAGGAATTTGCCACCACCGGGAAAATCCCTGTCGGTGCGTCGGCGCTTCTGGATCGACCACAGCAGATTGGCTTCCGCCGGATTCACCGTCTCGTCGATATCGTGACCGTAGAGGCAAAGCCCTGCTTCAAGGCGCAGCGAATCTCTCGCACCGAGGCCGATGGGCAGCACTTCACTCTCGGCCAGAAGCGCGCGCGCGACACGCTCGCCATCCTTGCCTTCGATGGAGATCTCAAAACCATCTTCGCCCGTGTAGCCGGAGCGGCTGACAATCGCCGGACAACCGGCAACATCTGCGCGCACGACTTTCATGAAGGTGAGCTTGTCGATGCCTGGCGACAAACGCTCCAGCACCGTGCCGGCCATCGGTCCCTGCAGCGCGAGCAGCGCGCGGTCGAAGCGCGTCGTGATCGTCGCGGCGCCCTTGAGCTTGTCCGCCATATAGGCGTAGTCGCCATCCTTCGTGCCCGCGTTGACGACGAGATACATGTCCGCCTCGCCCGTGAGCTTGGAGAACATGAAGTCATCCTTGATCGTGCCCTGATCGTTCAGCAGCAGGCCGTAGCGCTGCATGCCTTCTTTCAGGCCGGCGACATCGGCGGGCGTCACGCGCTCCAGGGCCTTCGCGGGATCGGCGCCAGACAGGAACGCCTGCCCCATATGCGAGACGTCGAACAGGCCCGCTTTCTCGCGCGTGTGCAGATGCTCTTTCAAAACGCCGGTCGGGTACTGCACCGGCATGTCGTAACCGGCGAACGGCACCATCTTCGCGCCGAGCTCGACATGCAGCGCATGGAGCGGGGTCTTCAGAAGTGTCTCGGATGTGTCGGTCATTGGCGGTCCAGACAAGAGTTGCGGTGGCGCGAACCGCAAACCCGCGGAACTCGCGCCCCTCTGTCATGGGACCTGAGAGATTTCCCCGCTTTCGCGGATTACCCCTTCGGTGGAGAGCGCTTTCGCGATCCCGCTTTCCAGAAGTTCATCTCCTTCGCGGTCCTTTTGCCTGAGAGTTTCCGGGGCGGTTGCTCCTTCGGCGCTTGTTTCCAAGTCTCTCCCGCGAGGGATCGATTGTATGGCCGGACAGACGCGCCTCACGGCGGAAATGCCCGTTGCGCGGCATCATAGGGAGGCGATCTAGTGAGTCAAACAAAACCCAGTTTTCCCTCTCCCCCTCGGGGGGAGAGGGTCAGGGTGAGGGGGCGCCGCCGCGTAAAGCTTCGAGAATTGTTACGAGAACACCCGCAAAATCATCCCCAACTTCGTTGTTAGTGAATCTCAAGACACGATATCCGCGCTCAAGAAGTGCTTTGTCACGAATCGCGTCATATCGCATCCGATCCGCGTGCAGTGGACCATCCAATTCCACGATGAGCTTTTCTTCAGAGCAAACAAAATCGGCGATGTACTTTCCGATTAGAACCTGCCGCTTGAATTTGAAGCCACCGAGCTTTCGGCTTCGAACCTCGAACCAGAACAGCTTTTCGGTGTTAACTGGCTCGTGACGCATACTCTTGGCGCGCTCGCGATTTTCGGTCAGCGATTTGCGTTTCTTTTCGGTGTTTGCGCCGACCATCCCCCTCACCCTGCCCTCTCCCCCGGAGGGGGGAGAGGGAAAAGTTTAGCACTTCACATCCGCGCGGGAATCTCAATTCCGAGCAGGTCCAGCACTTTTGTCAGCGTGGCCAGGGTCACTTCGCACAGACCGATTCGCGCGGCGCGGAGTTCCGCGTCGGCTTCCGACAGGATGTGGTGCTCCGCATAGAAGCGGCTGAATTTCTGCGCGAGTTCAAACGCGTATTCGCACAGGATGTTCGGCGCACGGTTGCCTTCCGCGGCCTGCATCTTCACCGGCAGCGCCAGAAGTTGGAATGCGAGATTGCGCTCTTCCGGCGAACACACAACAGGCGCTGACGAAGTGTGCCCTTCTTCCTTCGCCTTGCGCAGGATCGACTTAATACGCACCGCCGCATATTGCAGATATGGGCCGGTCTTGCCCTCGAAGCGCACGAAGCGGTCGAGATCGAAGATGTAATCGGTGAGGCGGAAGTTCGAGAGATCGGCGAATTTCAGCGCCGCGATGCCGACCTTCTTCGCGATGTCGGCGCGCTCTTCGGCCGGATAATCCTTTGCAAGGCCCTGCTCCACCAGCCGCTTGTCCGCTTCGTCCGTCATCGTCGCAATGAGATCGTAAAGTTTCATCACGCCGCCGGCGCGCGTCTTGAACGGCTTGCCGTCGGTGCCGTTCATCGTGCCGAAACCGGCATGCTCCAGCACCGCGTGGCCATTGATGTGCGCCTTGCGCGCGGCGCGGAACACCTGCTCGAAATGCAGATGCTGGCGCTGGTCCACGACATAGAGAACGAGATCGGGGTTCTGCGCCTTCACCCGATCCACAATCGTCGCGAGGTCGGTCGTGCCGTAGAGCACCGCGCCGTCCGACTTCACCAGGATCAGCGGCGGCATTTCCTTCTTGTCACCCTCTTCCGCCACCGGAATGACAAGCGCACCTTCGCTTTCCTCGGTCACGTGGCGCGCTTTCAAATCCTCGATCATCGGCGCAATCAGCGGCTCGACGCTCGCCTCGCCCTTCCAGAGATCGAAATGGATGCCGAGGCTTCCCCACTCGCGCTCCAGTCCGAAGCGCGAGACTTCGAAGAAGTGCTCCCAAAGCGCGCGATAGCCGGGACGGCCCGCCTGCAGGTCGGCTGTCGCCTTGCGCGCCTCTTCCAGCCGCGCCGGATCGGCTTTGCAGGCCGCCGACGCAGCCGGATAGATCTCCTCAAGGTCCTCCATCGTCACCGGCGATTGCTCCGGGTACGGACCTTTGAAGTTTTCGTCGAAATAGATGGGCGCGATACCGCGATACCCGATCTCGGAGATGAGTTGCCCCATCTGCAGACCCCAGTCGCCCAAATGCACGTCACTCACGACATGCCAGCCATTGGCGCGGAACAGCCGCTGCAACGAGTCGCCGATCACGGACGAGCGCAGATGTCCGACATGCATCGGCTTGGCGACATTGGCACCTCCGAAATCGATGACGGCCCTCTTTCCCTCACCCGTTTGAGGCGCGCCGAGCCGCGCATCCTTCGCCATAGCGCCTGCGCGCTCGGCCAGCGCCGCATCGGTGACATCGAGATTGATGAAGCCGGGCCCAGCGATCTCAACCTTCGCGAAAATGGGATTGGCCTTAAGATGCACCGCGATCTTCTCCGCGATTGCGCGAGGATTCATCTTCGCGGCGCGCGCGGCCTGCATCGCGCCATTGCACTGGAACTGCGCCATGTCCGGGCGGTCGGATTCCTGGACGTGACCGAACGACTCTGAAAGCCCTTCAGCCGCGAACGCGGCCCTCGCGATCGCGCTCAGTTCGGCAGCGAGGCTCGTCATGGCGCGTAGTGATGGTTCTTGATGTTGTAGTCGAGTTGCTCGCGCGTCAGCTGCAGGCCGGTCAGGATTTGGTATTCGCCAACTTTGGACCCGCGATCCATTTTGATTTGCACATCGTCGATATCCTGCACAAACGAGACGTTCGACTCGCCTGCCGGAAAAGTCACATCGGCGAGGTACATTTTTTTGGTCAGAATCTTGTCGCCGCCGTGCGTGACTGTAACGAAATACGGAACCCGATAGCTTGCCGGCTCACTGAGAGGCGCCCGCTTGGCACTGAACATGATGTGCAGGCGGGACTCGGTCGACCGTCTGTCCTTGTCGAAGTCGCAACCGGCTTTTACGTTCGTAATCCAGACCGTATACAGTTCTCCCGACGGATCCGCGGGTGCGTTCTGCCGGAAAACGGTCATGGCAGACGTCGGCGTCAACACTGCGGCAGCCGGACACAGGCCCTTCTCGCTATCGGAAGTGCAGCCGCTCAAGAGCAACGCGGCAAATATGGCAATCGTCGGTTTATGCATCATGAGAACCTTAAAGCGAATAGAGAGGTCGAAACGCATTGCGCGGCGGAGGTTTAAGCACGAAACTGCGGGCCTCGCCAATCTTTCCCCGCGCACTGGCGTCACGATGTCTTAAGAGCAATAAAGACGTCATGACAACCAGCATCCATCTCTTCACAGACGGTGCCTGTTCAGGCAACCCGGGCCCCGGCGGTTGGGCCGCCCTGCTGCGCGCCGGCCGTCACGAAAAGGAGCTGTCCGGCGGCGAGGCGTTAACGACCAACAACCGCATGGAAATGACGGCGGCCATTCGCGGCCTCGAAGTCCTGAGGAAGCCTTCCGATATCACCGTGCACACGGATTCGCGCTACCTGATGGACGGCGCGACGAAGTGGCTGAAGCGCTGGAAATCAACCGGCTGGAAGACGGCCGACAAGAAGCCTGTGAAGAACGGCGATCTCTGGCGCGAACTCGATGCGCTGCTGACGCGCCACAGCGTGAGCTGGATATGGGTGCAGGGTCATTCCGGCCATCCCGAGAACGAGCGCGTGGATGCGCTCGCGCGAGCCGCGATTGAAAAAATCACCGGCTAGGTTTGCTGTCCCGTCCGGCGAAGAAGCCTGGAATATCGTCCGGTAGTGACAGCCAATCGTGCCGACTGCGCTCGAAGACCGAACGCGCAGGTTTCGGAAAATGGGGATCGGCAAAGGCGCCGACCGCAATGCCGTAACGGCCGGGATGGTTGGCCGTCTGCCAATAGAGGGTCGAGCCGCATGTCGGGCAGAAGGAAAATTTCAGCCAGCGTCCTTCGACGGTCCGCTCGTAAATCGACGCCGTACCCGATACTCGGACCTGATCCGCCTCATAATAGGCGCCGATGCCGAACGGCGATCCCGTCCGGCGCTGGCATTCGATGCAGTTGCAGAGCGAAATGACTGCCGGCTCGCCCTCGGCTACCGCCCTGAGCGAACCGCAGCAGCATTGCGCGACGCGCGCAACCATTCAGAGTTGCTTCAGCACGTGCTCAGCGCTCGACACCGAGAAGGCGCCCGGCTCTTCCACATTCAATGCCTTGACGATGCCGTCATCGACGATCATCGAGAAGCGCTGGCTGCGGTGCCCCATGCCGAAGCGCGTCGCGTCCATTTCGAGACCCAGCGCTTTCGCGAATTCGCCGTTGCCGTCGGCCAGCATCATCACCTTGCCGCCCGCGCCCTGCTGATCGCCCCACGCGCCCATGACGAACGCATCGTTGACTGAAAGGCATGCAATGACGTCGACGCCTTTTGCCTTGATGGCGTCGGCGTTCTGGATGAAGCCCGGGAGATGTTTCGCCGAGCATGTCGGCGTGAACGCACCCGGGAGCGCGAACAGCACCACCTTCTTGCCCGCGAAAAGCTCATCGGTCTTGACTGGCTTGGGTCCGCCTTCCTGCTTTTCCATCAACGTCGCGGACGGAACCTTGTCACCCACCTTGATCGTCATGTTCTCTCCATATTGCTGAACCGGCGGCGTTTGTAGCGCACGGGCTCACTCGCCGCAAAGCATTTGCGGTAACGCGCGGATACCGTGTTAAATTGATCCATGGCATCGGCCTTGAAGCACAAACGCAATGATGGCTTCCTGCTGGGAAAGCTCTTGATCGCGCTGCCGGGAATGCCCGACAAGCGCTTCGAGAAGAGCGTGATTTTCATGTGCGCCCATTCCGATCAAGGCGCCATGGGCCTCATTGTCAACAAGCCGTTCGAAGGGCTTTCCTTCCGCGAACTGGTCGAGCGGCTCGACGTACGGGTTACCGCGAATACACCGGACCAGCCGATCCTGTTCGGCGGCCCCGTCGGCACGGGACAGGGCTTTGTTCTCCACAGCTCGGAATTCGAGAATGGCGAGGCCACTATGCCGGTCACATCCGAGATATCGCTGACGGCAACGATTGATATTCTTCGCGCCATCGCGGAAGGACGCGGACCGCAGAAGGCGCTTTTCGCCCTGGGCTATGCCGGATGGGGGCCGGGGCAGATCGAGGACGAGCTTTTATCCAATGGCTGGATCCACTGCGAAGCCCAGAAGGCCATTCTTTTCGATCTCGGTTGCGACGACAAATGGCGTGCGGCGCTGGCGACGCTGGGCGCGGATATTTCAGGATTGTCCGCCGAGGCCGGCCGGGCGTGACGGCGTCGTCTTCACCGATGTGCCCGGATTGTACCGGCGTGCGATATAGTTGAGCGCGTCCGCAAGCGGCATTGGCGGCGAAAAATAGAATCCTTGCGCATATTCGCACCCGATACTCTTCAGCCGCGACACATCATCTTCGCTCTCGACACCCTCCACGACAACTTCGCGTTTGAGATCGTGCGCCAAGGTGACGATCGAACTGAGCACGACACCGCTGTCGGACTCGCTATGCGTTCCGCCGTGGCGCGCCAGAAAACTCCTGTCGATCTTCACCGTATCGAATGGGATGTCCTTCAATTGGCTCAGGCTCGACTGGCCGGTGCCAAAATCGTCGATCGCGAGTCCGGCACCCAGCGCTCGAATGCGGCGCAGAATCGAATGAGGATTGGCGGCAATTGCGCTCTCGGTGACTTCCAATTTCAGGCTTCCCGGAAGAATTCCGCATTCCTCCAGAAGCTGTTTGAGAAACGACTCAAAAGTCGGGTCGCGCAACTGACGGCGCGAGAGATTGACGCTGGCAAAGAGCGGCGGGTTGAGCGGAAAGAAGCGCTGCCATTGCGACAGATCATGTGCCGCGCGCTCCAGCGCAAACCGTCCCAATGTGATGATGAGGCCTGTTTCCTCGCAATGCGGTATGAAGTCGTCCGGCGCTATCAGGCCCTTTGAGGGATGCCGCCAGCGGATCAGCGCCTCAAATCCGGCGACCGCGTCGTCCGCCAGCCGCACGATCGGCTGATAAAAGATTTCGAGCTCTTCATTATCGAAGGCGGCACGCAATTCGGCTTCGAGTGCAACAGAATCGCCGGGCGGCGGAATGCTCATGGTGCGGGCGTAGACACGGGCGCACCCGCCGCCGTCCCGCTTCGCCTGTACAAGAGCCAGCTCGGCATTCTTGACGAGGTCCTGCGCATCGCGCGCGTCATGGCCGACGCTGATGCCGATGCTGGCCGGCGCGAAAATCGAACGGCCGTCCTGCGTGTAGGCAGCCGCACAGGTCTCCGCGAGTTCGGCGCCGATTGTCGCGGCAGCGCTGCCGGCATGCCGGAACAAGATCGCAAATGCGTCGCCACCGACGCGGAAGATTTGTGCCTCTTGGCCGAAGCGCGAAACGAGACGCTGAGAGATTTGAACCAGCAACGCATCGCCGCCGTCGTCGCCAAGGCTGGCATGGATCGCCTTGAAGCGGTCGATATCGAGGATCGCAACGGTCGCATCCATGAAACCGTCGCCCATCTGCTCGAATGCGATCATCATCCCGGCGCGATTGCCGAGTCCGGTCAGCGCATCACTCAGTGAATTGTCCGCGATGATCGTTTCGGACTCTTTGCGCGCGGTGATATCGGCAATCAGGCCAAGGCAACGATTTGCGGCTGTTCCCGGCCCCATCATGGTCGCGCGCAACTCGAACCACTGATACGAGCCGGATTGGTTGCGGACCCTGAACTCGATCCTGAATGCGAGACCTGACTGCGACCGGTAATCGGTGATCGCCCTTTCATAAATGGCCAGATCGTCCGGATGGATCCGGTGTAGCCATCCCTGCTGCGGCATCCGGCCTTGAGCTTCGCTCAATCCGAGCAGCGACGCGGCTTCCCGCGAAAGCACCACCTCGTCGCCGTCAAATTCGAGATCGAATATGCCCTGATGCGCAGCACCGATCGCCTTCAGCGCGGGGTGGGCGTCATTCGATGTCCCGCGATGCGCGCCGGGCAATATGGCGATCCCCTCTCCGGCCACGACGGCCAAAGCCAGCAGGACCGCTCCGGCCGCAGCGAAGCCGCCGGCGATATCGGGAGCAATTGTGGTGTTGCCGAGCACGCCCATCGTCGAAAGCGTCGCGGCGAACACGACGAGTGCAAACACGGCCGCGCTCGGCGCGATAACGCGCGCTGCGCGCGTGCCGTAACGGCCGCGATGAACGAGGTAGGCAGCGATTGCCGCCGCCCCCACAACGACGCAAGCGTAGGTCAGATCGGTAGCGCCGGGTACGCCGAGATACGCGAATATGGAAAGCGCTGCGATGGCGATGACGGCCCAATAGAACTGGCGTCGTCGTCCGGGCCACAAGCCTTCGATGGGTACAAGATTGTTGGCAAGTCGCGCGCCCGCGGCAAGGGAGAGACCTGCAAAGAATGCCGTGAGTCCATAGGGCCCGCCGACGTGGGTGGCGAGACTCATATCGAACATGCCCGTGGCCGCGAGGCGTGTCAGCAGTACGAGAACCAATGTGGTCGCGGCCCAGAGAGGCGCCCGGTGGCCCGACATCACAGCAAGACCTGCCGCTATGGCTGCTGCCGCGAAGATGAGGCCCGCAACGGCCGCGATAAATATTCCGAGTTGCCGGTTGTGCGATGCCAGTGCGGGCTCCGTCCAAGCGAGCAGCGATGGCGGCGAACTTGCATCGACTACTTGGACCGCGAGCGCAGTGCTCGTCCCCGGCGGGATTGCGATGCGATAAGCATGACCGCCATAGGCCTTTACGGTTTCAACGATGACGCGCGGATCGGAACTCGCGAGACCGATGATCTGCGGCCGCGTCGGGCGCGGAACGATGCTGAGGGCAAGCTCGGCCTCCTGTCCGGCCTGAAGCACGCGGATCGCCGGCCGGTCCGAGCGGTTCTCCGCGTTGAACGTGTACCATTCCGCTAGCGGATGCTTTGCGCTCGTCGGCATCTTGTAAGGGCCGAGCGAGGCCCGTAGATCGAAAACCGCATCGCCGCCGCCAAAATTGACGGCGTGCGAATCCGTAGCCGCGGCAGCAGCCCATCCCGCAAGCACGAGGGCGACGAGCGCCGCGACAATTGCAGTTCGTAACATCACGCCGAAAGAGATTCCGAGGTTCAATGGCGCGCTAACCTACAGGCGCATCACCGGCGAGCAAAGCAAATAGGGCATGGTCGCGCCATTCGCCGTTAATTTGCAGATAGCCGCGCGCGATGCCTTCTTGCCGAAAACCCACCTTGGTCAGCAGATTCTTCGACGGCTCGTTGGAGGGAAGGCAGGCGGCTTCGATGCGGTGCAGGCCCAATGTCGAGAACACGAACGGCAGCAATGCCTGCACCGCGTCGAACATGTGGCCCTGACGCGCAAAACGTTCGCCGATCCAATAGCCCAGCGCGCAGCATTGCGTCACGCCGCGCCGGACATTTGAAAGCGTGCAGCCGCCCATGATCTCGTCGCCGTCTTTTCGAAAGATAAAAAACGCGTAAGCCGAATCCAGACGAGTCTCCTTCTGGTAGCGCTTGATGCGGCGCCGAAACGCACCCTTGCTCAATTCGTCCGTCGCCCATGCTGGTTCCCACGGCGCGAGAAATTCTCGGCTCCGGCCGCGCACCGCGGCCCAACCGGCATAGTCAGCCATGCGCGGATAGCGGAGATAGACACTCTCTCCCTTGATGACGGGCTGCTGCCCGCCGGGGAATGTCAGGCCGCGCATGAAGGCCATCGGACCGCTGTTCATCCCGCCGTCGCTACCGCTATGGCGGGCTTATCAATCTCCGAGGCCCGGCGGAGCCCTGGCGGAGACGGGTCGGCCGCGCGCATCGATGTCGATCCGCCAAAGCGGTCCGCAAAGGTTTCGTAGTCCTCGATTTGCCCGACGGGACCAAGGGCGGCCATCGCCGGACGCGCGGAATTCATCAGCCGGGCTCCGAAACGTCGGACAGCGGATGTATCCACCTCATCCAATCTCGCCGTCAATTCCTCCACCTCCAGCACGCGCCCATAGGAGAACATCTGTCCCGCGATCTGTTCGGCGCGCGACATCGGCCGCTCCAAACCCATCAGCAGGCCCGATTTCAGCTGTGCTTTGGCGCGCGCGATTTCGATATCGGTCGCGCCTTCGGCCAGCGCCGCCATCTCCCCGGCGACGACTGCCGCGATCTGACCGGCCTCGGCTTCGCCGGTTCCGGTATAGACACCGACCACACCGCTATCATTCGCCGCCTGGGCGAAGGCATAGATCGAGTAGCAAAGGCCGCGCTTCTCGCGCACCTCCTGGAACAAGCGTGACGACATACCGCCGCCAAGCGCGGTGACATAGACCTGCGCGGCGTAAATATCCGGATCGGTCTGCGCCAACCCGGGAAACGCGAATGTCATATGCGTCTGTTCGAGATCGTCGTTCTTGCGCAAATCTCCGCCTACCCAATGCGCAGGCGCGGGCGTCACAACCCTCCCCGGATTCAATGACGCAAATTTCTCCTGAGCCATCGTGACGATTTCAGAATGCGTCACGGCGCCGGAGGCGACAAGTATCATGCCGCCGGCCAGATAGTTCGTCTGCATGTACGTGCGAAGGTGATCGCGCGTGAACGCGGACACGGTGTTCTCCTCACCGAGGATCGGCCAGCCCATCGGCTGGTTCTGGTAAATCGTCGCCTGCAGGTGATCGAAGATGATGTCGTCGGGCGTGTCGCGCGCCTGACCGATCTCCTGAAGAACAACCTGCCGCTCGCGCTCCAGCTCGGCCTGTTCGAATGTCGGGCGAATAAGAATGTCCGAAAGGATTTCGAGCGCCAGCGGAACATCCGCCTTCAGCACGCGCGCATGGAATGCCGTCTGCTCGCGGCTCGTGTACGCATTGAGAAAGCCGCCGACGGATTCCATTTCTTCCGCGATCTCGCGCGCGGAACGGCGCTCTGTGCCCTTGAACGCCATGTGCTCGAGCATGTGCGAGACGCCCATCACCGGCTTTGTCTCGTTGCGGCCGCCGGTGTTGACCCAAACGCCCAGGGCCGCGCTCTCGAGTTGCGGCATGGGATCGGTGACAATGGTCAAGCCATTGGAAAGACGTGATATTTCGATTTTCATGAGGCGGGCACTCTAGCGGCGATATAGGGCAGAACCAAGCCCAAAACATCCATTTTTGCTCGCCGGTCAAGCAGGCTTCTAAGCCTCGGAAGGGGCGCGGAAATTTTGCTTTTCGCGGCCTTGAGCTACCGGAACCGGCCAATCCGCAGGCGTCCGAAAGAGACATGGTAGGCGATGTAAATGCCCATCAAAACCGCGGCCAATCCGAACCACGTGATCGCATACTGCAGATGCTCGTTGCGGAAGGTGACGACCGTCTGCCCGCCTTTTGGCCAGCCGCCGGGATTCGGCGTCGCATCCGCTTCGACGATGACGGGGGCCGCAAGCGCGATGCGATCCACTTTGGCGATGCCGATCAAATCATGCGCGAACCATATCCGATGCGCCGCATCCGGCGCGGGCGTGAACCAGCCCGGCGCGTCGGGCGTGCGCCATACTCCCACAACGCGCGTGTCGCCAGCGATCTGTCCCGGGGCACGCGTCGCGGGACTGATCTTCTCTTTCGGAACGACGCCGCGATCCACCAGAAACGTGCGGCCGTCACGCGTCACGAAGGGCACGATGACATGATAGACCGGCGCACCGCTCTCCGTGCCGAACACATAGGCTTCTCTTGAATTGTCGAAGCGGCCGCCGAGCGCGACGCGGCGATATTGCGCCGCCGTCCCCATCGCCAGCGCGGCATCGGGCGAGATCGGCGCGGCATGCATATTCGCATTCACCTGCGCGATGAGATCGAGCTTCCATTGCAAGCGGTTGAGTTGCCAGAAGCCCAGCGAAAGCAGAATCGCGAACAGGACCGCGCTCGCGAATGTCAGTTTCCAGAACGGGCGGAAGGTGAGCATCGCCGAACTCTAGCCCAGCCTGCCCTCGCCTGCCTTGTGTTTGTATTGCAGGACAAGCAGCAGCGACTTCATGAACCGCAGCATCGCGAACGACAGGACAAGGATCAGCGGGATCCACAGCACCATGTGCACCCAGTAGGGCGGCGCGTATTTCACTTCGACCACCAGCGCGGAGCCAGCGACGATCGCGCCAACGATCAGGATGACGAACACAGCCGGCCCATCGCCGGCATCGAACATCGCATAGTCGAGCCCGCAGGCCGAGCAGCGCGGCGCGATGTGCAGATATCCGTCGAACAGCCTGCCCTTGCCGCAGCGCGGGCAGCGCCCGAACAGCGCGGCAACGGCAGTTTGAGGTTCTACGGTCAACCCGTTACGGCCGAAGCGCCCCAGACATAGATCCACGCGAACAGGAACAGCCACACCACGTCGACGAAGTGCCAGTACCAGGCGGCAGCCTCGAAGCCGAAGTGACGCTCCGGCGTGAACTGATGCTTCATCGCGCGCCCGAGGCACACGATCAGGAAGATCGTTCCTACGATGACGTGGAAGCCGTGGAAGCCGGTCGCCATGAAGAAGGTCGAACCGTAGATCGCGCCGAGATTACCAACGCCCGTCGCCAGAGTGGCATGTGCCGCATCGGTAAACGGCACAAGCGCGGCGCCGTTGAATCCAAAGGTGAACGGCGCGTGGCTATACTCGTAGGCCTGGATGCACGTGAACGACAGGCCGAGACAGATCGTCAGGATGAGGCCCTGCACCGTGCCCTTGTTATCGCCGTGCTGAAGCGCGTGGTGCGCCCAGGTCACCGTCGTCGCCGAGGTGAGTAGGATCAGCGTGTTGAGCAGCGGGAAGTGCCACGGATCGAGCGTGACGATGCCTGATGGCGGCCACTGGCCGATGGAAACGTCGTGCGGGAAAAAGGCCGAATTGAAATAGGCCCAGAACCACGCGACGAAGAACATCACCTCCGAGGCGATGAACAGAACCATGCCGAAGCGCAGATGCAGCTTCACCACTGGCGTGTGGTTGCCCTTGACGACGGATTCCTGAATCACGTCGCGCCACCAGCCGACGAACATGAACAATAGCAGCGCCACACCGACTCCGAACACCCAAGGCGTTCCGTTCAACGGCGCGAAGGCTGCATAGTCCTTGTTCATCCAGAGTACGGCGCCGGCCAGCATCGTGAAGGCCGCGATGGAGCCGATGATCGGCCATGGGCTCGGGTCGACGAGGTGATAGTCGTGGTGGACTTCGCTATGTGCCATCGGACTTATGCCCTTCTCAAACTTTCCGTCGCGCTCAGTGGAACCCGCCCCACTTAACGACCGACATCAGAAACACCAATACCACGAGCCCGGCGAGAGCGAGCGCGAGCGCGACACTGCGCTTGCGCCGTTCTGGGTCCCGACCCGTGTTGTCATCCATCGCCTCAAATCCAGTTTCCGAGCGGGGCGATATGCAACAGCCGCTCGCACAACAACGCGGCGAACAGCGCAAACAGATAGATCAGCGAGATGCCGAACAGGCGGCGCGCGGCAGGCTCACGCGCCTCGTCCGTCTCGCGCAGCACGACAATGCTCTGCCAGAGGAACGCCGCACCCAGAAGCGAAGCGGCAGCAAGATAGAGCGGTCCGCCGAGACCGATGAAGACCGGCGCCAGTCCCGCAGGCACCAGCGCCAGTGTGTAGGCGAAGATGTTCCAGCGCGTCACACGCTTGCCGCTGACGACCGGGAGCATCGGCACCCCCGCGCGCGCATAATCGTCCGAGCGGAACAGCGCCAGCGCCCAGAAATGCGGCGGCGTCCAGAGGAAGATGATCGCTACCAACACCAGTGGCGCGAGCGAGAGCGATCCCGTCACGGCAGCCCAGCCGATGGCGGGCGGCAACGCGCCGGACAATCCACCGATCACGATGTTCTGCGGCGTCCGACGCTTCAGCCAGAGCGTATAGACACCGACATAGAAGAAGATCGTGAAGGCGAGCAGCGCCGAGGCCAGTTCGTTGACGAACAGCCACATCATTGCAACCGACGCGATCGAGAGCGTGTAACCGAAGCCGAGCACATCCGAGCGATCGATACGTCCCATCGGAATCGGCCGCGTCGCGGTGCGCGACATCACCGTATCGATATCGCTGTCATAGGCCATGTTGAGCGCGCCTGACGCGCCTGCGCCGATGGCGATGCAGAGCAGCGCCGTGAAGGCCGTCAGCGGATGGAGATCGCCCGGCGCCACCACAATTCCGACCAGCCCCGTGAACACGACCAGCGACATCACGCGCGGCTTCAGCAGCGCGAAGAAGTCGCCGACCGTGGCCGACTGCCGGATCGAGAGTGTGTCGACGACCGCCATGTGCCTCCTCAGACGACCTTGGGCAGATCGTTAAAGGTATGGAACGGCGGCGGCGATGAAACAGTCCATTCCAGCGTCGTGGCACCGATACCCCACGGGTTGTCGCCCGCGCGGCGCTTGGCAATGAATGCTTCCGCCAGCATCGCGAGGAATACCAGGACACCTGCGCCGGCGATGAACGCGCCGATGGAGGACACATAGTTCCAGCCCGCGAAGGCATCCGGATAGTCCGCATAGCGGCGCGGCATACCCTGCAATCCCAGGAAGTGCATCGGGAAGAACGCGAGGTTCACGCCGATGAACGTGATCCAGAAGTGCAGCTTGCCGAGGAACTCGTTGTACATATAGCCGGTGATCTTCGGGAACCAGAAGTAGAAGCCCGCGAAGATCGTGAACACGGCGCCAAGCGACAACACGTAATGGAAATGCGCCACGACGTAATAGGTGTCCTGCAGCGAGACGTCGACGCCGGCATTCGCGAGCACGACGCCGGTCACGCCACCGACGGTGAACAGGAAGATGAACCCGATCGCCCACAGCATCGGCGTCTTGAACTCAAGGCTTCCGCCCCACATCGTCGCGATCCAGCTGAACACCTTGATGCCTGTCGGCACCGCGATGACCATGGTTGCGGCGACGAAGTACGCCTTGGTGTCGACCGAGAGACCCACCGTATACATGTGATGCGCCCAGACGAGGAAGCCGATGAACCCGATCGACACCATCGCGTAGGCCATGCCGAGATAACCGAACACCGGGCGCTTCGAGAACGTCGAAACGATGTGGCTCACCATGCCGAAGCCTGGAAGAATCAGGATGTACACTTCGGGATGTCCAAAGAACCAGAACAGGTGCTGGTATAGGATCGGATCGCCGCCGCCCGACGCGTTGAAGAACGACGTGCCGAAATGGCGGTCCGTCAGCAGCATGGTGATCGCGCCCGCGAGAACCGGCAGCGAGAGCAGCAGCAGGAACGCGGTCACCAGGATCGACCACACGAACAGCGGCATCTTGTGCAGGGTCATGCCCGGCGCGCGCATGTTCAGGATCGTGGTGATGAAGTTGATCGCGCCCAGGATCGAGGACGCGCCCGCGATGTGGATCGAGAATATGGCGAAATCCATCGCCGGCCCGGGCGAGCCATAGGTTGAAAGCGGGGCGTACAGCGTCCAGCCGCCGCCGACACCGGTGCCGCCGGAATCGCCTTCGACGAACATCGACAGAAGCAGGAAGGCAAAGGAAACCGGCAACAGCCAGAACGAAATGTTGTTCATGCGCGGGAACGCCATGTCCGGCGCGCCGATCATCAGCGGCACCAGCCAGTTGCCGAACCCGCCGATCATCGCCGGCATGATCATGAAGAAGATCATGATCAAGCCGTGGCCGGTCACGAATACGTTGAAGGTGTGCACTTCCTTGAAGACCTGCATGCCCGGATACATGAGTTCCGCACGCATCATCATCGACAGGAAGCCGCCCACCAGGCCGGCGCAGACCGCAAAGATAAGGTACATCGTTCCGATGTCCTTATGGTTCGTCGAATAGACGAAGCGGCGCCAGCCGTGGGGATGGTCGTCGTGGGCGTGGGCAATGTCAGCCATGTCGCTCGTCCTTGATTATTTCGCGGCCAGTTTCGGCGCGCTGCTGTCGTCGATCGCCGCGAACTTCTTCTTCGCGGTGGCAAGCCATGCGGCGTATTCGGCATCCGTCACGACTTTCACCTCAATCGGCATGAAGGCATGGCGCGCGCCGCAGAGTTCGGAACACTCGCCATAAAACGTGCCGGTCTGCGTCGCCTTGAACCAGGTGCGATTGATGCGGCCCGGAATGGCGTCCATCTTCACACCCATCTGCGGCAGTGCCCAGGAATGGATGACGTCTGCGCCGGCGGTATCGACTTCAATCACCTTGTTCGCCGGAAGCACGATGACGTTGTCGACACCCAGCAGGCGAGGCTCACCCGCCTTTGCCGCGGCTTCATCCGAAAGGCCGAGCGAGTCGAACTGGAACTTCTCCGCCGGATATTCGTAGGTCCAGAACCACTGCTTGCCGATCGCTTTCAGGGTCACATCGGGCTTGGGGATTGTCGCTTCGAAATAGAGCAGCTTGAAGGACGGAATCGCGATGATCACCAGGATGATCACGGGGACGACAGTCCACACCACTTCGAGAAGCGTGTTGTGGTGAACCTTGCTCGGCGCCGGATTGGCGCGCTGGTTGAACCGGACGGCGACGATCACCAGCAGCGCAAGCACGAACAGACAGATCACCGTGATGATCCAGAGAAGCTGCATGTGGAATGTCTCGATGCGCTCCATCACCGGCGAGGCGGCGGGCTGGAAGTTGATCCCCCAATCCTTGGGCAGTGCCGACGCCGCAACGGCCCATGATGCCGCCAGAGCCGCGACACCCGCACCGATGCCGAATTTTCTCAAGGACATGAGGCGACCTCGCAAAGTTCCGCTTAGGGGCCGCTAAGCGTGCCCCCTTTTAGATTCTTGCGAAGGATTTAGAGGGGCTAAGCCCCTAAAGTCATTGCGACCTTATGGCACGGGGCCGGGAAACACCTATATCTAGGAGCATACCTATCCATTCGAGGTTCCCATGGCCCAGTCAAACGACCTTTTCTTTTCCCGCACCGGCATGGACCGGGACCGGGTCCAGTCCACAGTCGATGACGCGCTGAAAGGATCGGACGACGGCGAGTTGTTCCTCGAATATCGCCAGAGCGAATCATTCTCTTTCGACGACGGAAGGCTGAAGGCCGCGACCTTCGACACGACACAAGGCTTCGGGCTGCGTGCGGTCTCCGGCGAGGCCACCGGCTACGCCCACGCCTCCGAACTATCGGAGGACGCGATTAAGCGCGCCGCAGAAACCGTGTGCGCAGTGGCGCGGGGACACTCCGGTGTCGTGGCCGCCCCTCCTGCCAGAACCAACCGCCAGCTTTACGCACCGATCGACCCGCTCGGTTCGGCAGCGTTCGAGACCAAAGTAAAGCTGCTGGAAGAGATCAACGCTTATGCCCGCGCGAAAGACCCGCGCGTGAAACAGGTGTCGTGTTCGCTCACCGGGGAATGGCAGAACATCGAAATCTTGCGACCGGGCGGTGAACTCTATCGCGACATCCGTCCTCTGGTGCGTATCGGCGTGTCGGTCGTTGTCGAGCAGGATGGGCGGCAGGAAAGCGGAAGCTTCGGCGGTGGCGGACGCAGCGGATACGAAACTTATCTCGCCTCCGACTATTGGCACGCAGCCGTCGACGAAGCCTTGCGCCAGGCGCTGGTCAATCTGTCCTCGATCCCTGCACCCGCCGGCGAGATGAGTGTCGTGCTCGGACCGGGCTGGCCGGGAATTCTTCTGCACGAAGCCATCGGCCACGGTCTTGAAGGCGACTTCAATCGCAAGAAGACCAGCGCGTTCGCGGGACTGCTCGGTGAGCGCGTCGCGGCGCCGGGCGTGACGGTCGTCGACGACGGCACCATCGGCGACCGTCGCGGTTCGCTCACCATCGACGACGAAGGCACGCCCTCGTCGCGCACGGTGCTGATCGAGGACGGAATCCTCAAAGGCTATATGCAGGATCGCCAGAACGCGCGGCTGATGGGTGTGGCGCCGACCGGCAACGGGCGGCGTGAATCTTATTCGTCGTCGGTGATGCCGCGCATGACCAACACCTACATGTTGGGCGGCGACAAGGACCCCGGCGAAATCCTCGCCAGCGTGAAGAAGGGAATCTACGCGACCAATTTCGGCGGCGGCCAGGTCGATATCACCAGCGGCAAGTTCGTCTTCTCTTGCACCGAAGCCTATCTACTCGAAGACGGAAAGATCGGCCCCGCGATCAAGGGCGCAACCCTGATCGGCAACGGGCCTGACTCTCTGACCCGCGTCACGATGATCGGCAACGATTTGAAACTCGATCCCGGCGTCGGCGTTTGCGGCAAGAACGGACAATCGGTGCCTGTAGGCGTGGGACAGCCGACACTGCGTCTCGACGGCCTCACCGTCGGCGGCACGGCGGCTTGATGCGCATAGCGAATGCGCATATCCTACGCGCATGAAGAAAGGCTTCTCTGATCCCCCCCGGCGGTTCGAAATCGAGCCGCACCAAACACGCCGTCCCCGCCAGAGGCCCAAGCGCGCGGTTAATCTGTCGGTGGATGCCGAACTTCTGAAAGTCGCAAAGGCGATGAACCTCAATCTCTCACGCGCCCTGGAACGTGCGCTCGATGAACTCACCGCCAAGGAGCGGGCCAGGAGGTTTTACGAAGAAAACAAAATCTCTATCGACGCCTACAATGCGCATATCGAACGCCGCGGCACGCTCGCCGAGCAGTATTACGGACGCGATGCATTCGATGATCCGGCAGTTTGATGTATTTCAAAATCCTATCGCCAGCGCCCGAGGTGAGCAGCCCTTTGTCGTCTGCGTCCAGCATCGAAATTTGGACTATTTGAGCACGCGTTTGATTGCACCGCTCGCAAACGCCAAAATCGTTCGCGAACAGTCGCGCCTCAATCCAGCGGTCGAGGTGTGCGGCAAAACGGTTTATCTGCTTCCGCAAAATCTGCTCGCGCTTCCGGTGCGGCTGTTTCGTGAAGCCGTGGAAAATCTCGAACCGGATCGAGATCGCATCGTTGCCGCGCTCGATCTTGTTTTGACGGGAGTGTGACCGTGCGCGATCTCACCGGACAGAAACGCGAACTCGGAGACGGCTTCAATGTCGCGCGGGTGCTGCCACAGGCGCATCAGCGCACCGTGGGACCGTTCGTGTTCTTCGATTATTTCGGCCCCGTCGACTTCGCGCCGGGCAAAGGGATAGACGTCCGGCCGCATCCGCATATCGGGCTTGCGACCGTCACTTATTTGTTCGACGGCTCGCAGGTCCATCGCGACAGCCTCGGCAACGTGCAGGAGATCGTGCCTGGCGACGTGAACTGGATGACGGCGGGACGCGGCATTGTTCATTCCGAGCGCACCGGACCGGACGTCCGCGCCCGCGGGCATCGCATGCATGGCATTCAGAGCTGGGTCGGGCTGCCCCACGCCAACGAAGAAGACCGGCCGCATTTTCAGCACGTCGCCAAAGCCGATCTGCCGCTTGTCGAACGCGATGGTGCACAGCTTCGCGTCGTGACGGGAAAAGCCTACGGCCTAACATCGCCCGTGCGCGTGCCGATGCAGATTTTCTATGTCGACGCGCAGATGAAAGACGGAAGCACGCTCGCTCTACCAGAAGACTACGAAGAACGCGGTGCGATGGTTGTTGGCGGTGTGATCGAGTCCGGCGGCACGCGCCATGAAGATGGCGCGATGGTCCTGTTCGACAGGGGCGAGCGCGCAGAGATCAGGGCTATCGGCGATGCGCGCGTGATGTTGTTGGGCGGCGCGCCGCTCGATGGGCCACGTCATGTCTGGTGGAATTTCGTCTCCAGCTCGCGCGAGCGCCTGGACCAGGCAAAAGCCGATTGGAAATCCATGCGTTTCGGCACCATCCCTGGCGACGACAAGGAATTCATCCCTCTGCCCGACTAGCCGTGTCGCAACTTCAATCCGAGGATCGTGCCCGAGAAGATCAAGGTCACCGCGTTTGATGTGATCAGCGGGATGTCCTTGAGCATCAGGCCATAGATCAGCCAGAGAACGATTCCCGCCACATAGATCAGGAACATCACGAGCGAGATGTCAGCGGTCGATCGCGTTCTCCAGGTCCGCAATACCTGCGGGAGAAACGCGACGGTGGTCAGGACACCGGCAATCATTCCGACAATGGTGACAAACGGCATTGTTTCGAATCTCCGGCGGCCCAAACGACCATGCCGAGCGCCCTACGGGGGCGCAATGATTGTATGTGCGGCTTCGGTCTCGACCACAGGTGCCCGCGTGCGGATGGGCGCAAGCCCAAATAGCTGCTAAGTTCCCGTCCGACTCGCGGAGGGCGTTTCATGAAAACCTTGATGTTGATCGTCGGCGTTGTGGCGTTGGCGTTTGGACTTCTGTGGATTGGCCAGGGCTATGGATACATTCATTGGCCGGCTTCCAGCTTCATGATTGGCGATATGCGCTGGGGTTACTACGGGATCGCGACAGCCGTGATCGGCATCGGTCTCATCTGGTACTCCCGCCGCTGAGAAATTCACGAATGCCGATCAGGCATTTGTGATGCCGATGTTCAAAGGAAATTGTATTCCTTGAACAGCGGCGTGAGATCGCCGTTCCAGTCGCTGTGGTAGCGGCGAAGCAGCTCTTCGGCTCGCGTATAGCCTCTGTCCACGAGTTCGCGCAGCGGATTGAGGAAGCCATCCTCGGTCATGCCGGCGGAATCTTCGGCGGCGCGACGCTTCAGACCCGCCGATGAGATGTCCAGCATCTGCTTGGCCAGCGCGCCGACATTTGTTTTGCGGAACGGCGTCTGGAAGCCCAGGACCGGAACCGCGCTGCGCATCGACTGGCGCTCTTCCGCCGACCAGTCCTTGACCAGATCCCATGCGGCATCGAGCGCCGTCTGGTCGTAGTAAATACCCGTCCACAGCGCCGGCAATCCACAGATGCGCCGCCAACTGCCGCCGTCCGCGCCGCGCATTTCGAGAAACGTCTTGAGCCGCACTTCGGGAAAGATCGTGGTGAGGTGATCGGCCCAGTCGGCCATGGTCGGCTCGATGTGCTTCACCTCAGGGATTTTGCGCGCCAGGAAATCCTTGAAGCTCTTGCCTGAGACATCGATGTACGCCCCGTCGCGGTAGACGAAATACATGGGTACGTCGAGCGCATAGTCGACATAGCGCTCAAACGACATTCCGTCCTCGAACACCCATGGCAGCATGCCTGCGCGCGCATTGTCGACATCGGTCCAGACCTGCGAGCGATACGAAAGGAATCCGCTCGGCTTGCCCTCACGAAAGGGCGAATTCGCAAACAACGCCGTCGCGACAGGCTGCAACGCCAGGCCGACGCGGAATTTCTTCACCATGTCGGCTTCGGATGAGAAATCGAGGTTCACCTGCACCGTGCAGGTGCGGAACATCATCTCATGGCCATAGCCGCCGACCTTCGGCATGTAGGACCGCATGATCTTGTAACGCCCCTTAGGCATCTGATGCGTCTCGGCCATCGTCCAAGTTGGCGCGAAGCCGAGGCCAATGACGCCGGCTCCGATTTCCCCGGCCACTTCGCGTACTTGTTCCAGATGGGTATTCACCTCGGCACATGTCTCATGGACGGTCATGAGCGGTGCGCCCGACAATTCGAACTGGCCGCCGGGCTCCAGGCTCAGCGACGCGCCACTCTGAATAAGCCCGATAATGTTCTCGCCCTCTTTGACGTCGTTCCAGCCGAACCGGCGCATGCCCTCGAGCAAGCCGCGGATGCCTGGGCTCGCCGTATAGGCAAGCGGTTTCAATGTTCTAAGGTCATAAACGAACTTTTCGTGTTCGGTCCCGATGCGCCAATCAGCCTTGGGCTTCGACCCTCCGGCCAAATGCCGCACAAGATCGTCGCGCGACCCGATGGGGCCACCAGCAGACTGTGGAATCGACATGCGAGCGCCTCTCTTCCCGCCCCACGCGGGTATGCCAGAACGCGCGTGTGAATTCTGAACCGCCCGTTTAGCCGCCGGTATGTAGTCGTCCGAGACCTATACGGCAAGGCAGCGCGGAGCGTTTGCGACAAGCATCACAATCGGTTGAGGGATTAAAACCCAAATGGCCGGATTTGGTGAAAGGTGCTATGATCGTGCAACTCATTCAGGAGGTCTTCATGGGGCAGTTTTCGATTTCGCGCCAAACGCGCCAGGTATCGTTGGGCGCCGCTGCAGCACTTGCACTAATCCTCGGAAGTGGGACGGGCGCTTGTGCGGATTCGCCTCCCAAGATCGACCATTCCTATCCGACAGCACAACCGAACTATCCGGATTCGGCTCAGCTGAATGGCGAAACCGGCGACGTGCTGATCGATGTTTTTGTGAGTTCGAGCGGAAAGCCGCGCAAATTGCGCGTTCATCAATCAAGCGGCTTCGCCGATCTCGACAACGCCGCGGCGGAAGCGATTGCAGGCTGGCACTACATTCCCGCGATTCAGAACGGTGACACGACGTCGGATTGGGTTACGGTGAAGATCCACTTCCAGCCGCCGCAAGCACCTGCTCAGGCCACCCCGGCCAACGCGACGACACCTGCGCAACACTAAGGCTGCCGCCAATCGCCTTTGATTGCCTGCCAAACGGCGAGCGCCGATAGCGCCGCCGTGTCGGCGCGCAAGATGCGTTCGCCCAGCGATACCGGAATCGTGTTTGAAAGAGTGCGCAGCCGAGCGCGTTCGGACGCGTCGAAACCACCCTCCGGTCCGGTGAAAATGGCCCATGATCCGCCTGGTGCTTCGCGCAGCGCTTCGACAATCGACGGCGCCTCGCCGCTTTCATCGCAAAACAAAATGCGGCGATCCGCGGGCCACGCCGCCAATAGCCTCTCAAACTCCACCGCATCGCGCACGTCAGGCACGCTGACACGGCCAGACTGTTCCGCCGCCTCGACAGCGTTGGCATGCATCCGCTCGATATTGACGCGACGGACGATCGTCCGATGTGTGAGCATGGGCTGCAGCACACGGACTCCAAGTTCCGTGGCTTTTTGCGTCAGATAGTCGGCGGGTGTTTTCTTGACCGGCGCGAAAACGAGCCAGAGATCTGGAACCTCGCACTGCGGGGCGGTTTGAACCTCGCATTTCAATTTGCAGCCTCGCTTGACGGCTTCTGCAACACGCGCCTGCCATTCACCGTCGCGACCGTTGAACAGACGCAGATGGTCACCGGCCTTGGCGCGCATAACGGTGATAAGGTAATGCGTCTGGCTATCCCCAAGGGTAACCACAACATCGCTTCCCAACGACGCTTCGGTATAAAGGCGCACGCCTCCACCGGGTTCCGTTAGCTCTTCGCCCATGACACACTTCATCCGCAATGAGCGCTGAACCGCAAGCCCCCAAACCCGCCGACGCCGTAGTCCGCGATTGGGTCGACCGAACGCCGATCGTAGCCCAGCCCTATCTTCGGCTAATGCGGCTCGACCGGCCGATCGGGACATGGCTGCTGTTCTGGCCCTGTGTGTTTGGCTTAATGCTCGGCGCTACCGCAGGCGACCGGCCGTTCTCGTCGCTTGCGGATTGGTGGTTGGTCCTGTTGTTCGCAATCGGCAGCATCGTCATGCGCGGTGCCGGCTGCACTTACAACGACATCATCGACCGCGACATCGACGCGAAAGTCGCGCGCACGCGGGGACGGCCCCTGCCCTCTGGAGTCGTGAGTTTGCAACAGGCGTGGCTGTTTCTCGTCGCCCAGTGTGCAGTCGGACTCATAATTCTCGTTCAACTCAACGTTTTTGCCATCGAACTGGGTGTGGCATCGCTGGTTCTGGTTGCCGCTTATCCGTTCACGAAGCGCATCACCTGGTGGCCCCAAGCATGGCTCGGATTGACCTTCAATTGGGGGGCGCTCCTCGGCTTCGCGGCCGAGACGGGGAGTATCGATCTCGGCGATCTCATGCTCTACGCGGGCCTGTTCTTCTGGACGCTTGGTTACGACACGATCTACGCCCATCAGGACAAGGACGACGACGCGCTTATCGGCGTGAAATCGACCGCACGGCTGCTCGGTGTGCGTTCACGAGACTGGATTTTGGGCTTCTACGCCGCGGCGTTCACGCTGATCCTCGCCGCCGGCTTTGTAGAACATGCAGGCTGGCCATTCGCATTCCTGCTGTGTCTCGCAGGCGCGCATCTGTTGTGGCAGGTCAAATCGCTCGACATCGACAATCCGGACAAGTGCCTTCGGCTGTTCCGCGCGAACCGCGAGACCGGCGCGTTGATCGCCATGTCCTTCCTGCTCGCGGGCTGGGTTTCGTAGCGTCAGGCCGTGGTTTCGAATTAACCGCAGCGGCGTTATATTGATGCCATGAACGTCGAACGCTTCGACCCGACGACCTGCTTCACGCCCGAAGAGATGGCGCTGGTGCGTGCGCGTTCCGACGTCACCGGGTTGCTCTGTGTGGCACACGCGTGGGCCGTGATCGGCGCGTCGATGGCGCTCTATGCGATCTGGCCGAATCCGCTGACCTTCATTGCCGCAGTCCTGATCATTGGCAGCAGGCAACTCGGCCTTGCCATTCTGATGCACGATGCCGCGCATGGCGTTCTGACGCGTACCCGCTGGTTGAACGAATGGGCGAGCCAGTGGTTCTGTGCTTACCCGGTCGGCGCGGACACGATCTCGTACCGTCACTATCATCTGAAGCATCACCGCTCAACGCAGCAACCGGACGATCCCGATCTCGGCCTGTCGGCGCCATTTCCGATCACGCGTGCGAGCTATCGCCGCAAATTCATCCGCGACATCACCGGCCAGACCGGATTCAAGCAGCGCAAATTCCAGTTCCAGCGCGCCTGGGGAGACAAGGAACTGAGTTTCGGCCAACACCTCGCGAGTTTCTGGAACAAGCTCGGCGGCGTGCTGACCAGCAATCTGGTCCTGCTTGCGATTCTGACCGCGTTCGGCAAGCCGCATTACTATCTGATGTTCTGGCTGCTGCCGAACATCACCTGGCAAATGGTGATCACCCGCATCCGCAACATCGCCGAGCATGCCGTTGTGCCCGATAACAACGACGTCTTCCGCAACGCGCGCACGACTTATGCGTCGTGGTGGGTGCGTGCGCTGGTGGCACCCTATTGGGTCAATTACCACGTCGATCATCACCTGTTGTTCTACGTGCCCTGCTACAATCTCCCGAAACTCCACGCGCTTCTGCTCGCAAAGGGCTTCGGACCGCGCATGGAGATACGAAAGAACTATCGCGAGATCCTCACGCTCGCGATGTCAAAGCCCGAAGAAGCGGTCGCGCAAGCCGCGTGACCGATCCCCGCGAATTCATCCTCGCCAACACCTCCCTGATCGCCCCGCCGCTGGTGCCCGAGATCAAGCTGCATCTTGCCACCGAAGTCGTGCCGCTGTGGCGCAAGACGGAGGAAGAACTCGAAGCCGAGGGCGTGCCGCCACCTTATTGGGCTTTTGCCTGGGCCGGCGGACAAGCCCTGTCGCGCTACGTACTCGACAATCCGGAGACGGTTGTTGGAAAGGCCGTGCTCGATTTCGGTTCGGGCTCAGGACTCGTTGGTATAGCGGCGGCGAAGGCGGGTGCGTCTTCGGTGCTGTCCGCCGACATCGACCGTTTCGCCTGTGCTGCAATCGAAGCAAACGCCCAAGCCAATTCCACGCACGTCGATGTCACCGCCGACGATATTATCAGCAGCGCGCCTCGCTGGCAGGCCGTGCTTGTCGGCGACATGTGCTACGAGCGGCCGCTCGCGGAACGACTGCTTATCTGGTTGCGCGAGCTCGCAAGCAGCAACGCGCTGGTGCTTCTCGGCGATCCCGGCCGTTCCTATTTTCCGAAATCCGGTGTCGAGAAGCTCGCGACCTATCAGGTGCAGACGACACGCGAACTCGAAGACCGCGAAATTCGCGAGACAAGCGTCTATCGATTGCTTTGATTCAGCCGCTGGCCATCAGACCGTGCCGCCGCCGAAATGGACCACCACGAAGATCAGACCGGCCCACATTGCCGCGCCCAAGCCGATCTCGATATCGTTCGATCTCAGGCGGTGCAGATAGTCCGCAATCTCAATTTCGCTTGGCCAATGCATGTTCCAGTGAAGCGTGCGCATGGATCATCCCCCTTCAAAACGCCGCAAACCTTTCCGCGAGGCTCTTCGCCTCACGGGTGGGCGGCGGCGTCTCCTGTGGCCTGCGTGGCGCCGGCAAACCGCGCGATCTCGTCCTTGAGACGAAGCTTGCGCTTTTTGAGCCGCGCGACGAGCAGCTCGTCGCAGCCTGCATCACCTGAAAGCGCGTCGATCATGTAGTCGAGGTCGTGATGCTGTTGCGTCAGATCGACGTAACGCGCCCTGATTTCGGCTTCGTGCGAGGAAAAGTCATTTCGACCGGCTGATGCCGGCAATCCAGAGAAACGCATAGCGACATCCTTTCGGAGTGTGACTCTGCTTCCCTGTCGGGCGCCCCACCGCCCCAAACTCCGGCCCGGCAAACGGGCTCTTGGAGTTAACAATTGGTTAATATCCACAGAAATTGGTTAATGTCAACGAATCAGTTCGACTCGGAATAAAATTACGAAACTGACCGGAGCTTGACGTTCGACATCGCCGATGATCAACTAGAACAAAAGAGGAACATTCTGATGCCCGCAGATGGATATCTCGACTACATCGAATTGCCCGCAGCGGACATTCCCGCGACCAAGAAATTCTATGGCGCGGTCTTCGGTTGGAGTTTCATCGACTATGGTCCCGACTATGTCGCGTTCGACAGCGCCGGGCGGCAGGGCGGCTTCAATGCCGAGCGCAAAGTCATTTCCAATGGCGGCCCCCTCATCGTGCTCTACGCCGCCGACCTCGACGGCATGGAAGCGAAAGTGAAAGCTGGCGGCGCCGAAATCCTGTCGCGCGAAAGCTTCGAGGGCGGGCGCCGGTTTCATTTCCGAGACCCGAACGGCAACGAAATCGCTGTCTGGACCAAGGCTTAGCATCACAAGCCCGTCACTCTCGGTTGGCGGCTCGCCAACCTCATGCCACAGTGCCCTCAAGAGGGGGCCTGCTTCGCGGGCCTGCAGCATTTCCGAGGGGGAAGTCTCATGGCCGGAATTCCGGAAGATCCAGTTGCCGAACAGCATGACCTTAAGCGCGCGCTGGGGCCACTGCATCTGATCGCGTTGGGCATCGGCGCCATCATCGGGGCGGGCATCTTCGTCCTAACTGGCCACGCGGCGGCTGGCTACGCCGGTTCGGGCGTGGTGATCTCGTTTGCCATCGCGGGTACCGGCTGCTTGTTCGCAGGTCTTTGCTACGCCGAATACGCAGCGATGATCCCCGTCGCCGGCAGCGCCTACACCTACACCTACGCGACGATGGGCAGACTCATGGCCTGGATCATCGGCTGGAACCTGGTGCTCGAATATCTTGCCGCAGGCTCGACGGTCGCGGTCGGCTGGTCCGGCTATTTCAGCGACTTCATGACCAAGCAAATGCACATGCCGATCCCGGCTGCATTTGATGCCGCTCCGTTCAAGCTCGAGGGATTCCATAATCTCGTCGCGACAGGTGCCTACTTCAACCTCCCGGCTGTGCTGCTGGTGGCGCTGGTAACGTTCGTGCTGATTGTCGGCGTGAACATGAGCGCGAACTTCAACAACCTGATGGTCGCGATCAAGCTGACCATCGTGCTGGTCGTGATCTTTGTGTGTTTCTCGCAGGTCGTGCCTGCCAATCACGTTCCCTTCATACCGGACAACACCGGTACATTCGGACAGTTCGGCTGGACCGGCGTGTTTCGCGCCACCGGCGTGATCTTCTTCGCCTATATAGGTTTCGATGCGGTAAGCGTTGCGGCGCAGGAAGCGCGTAATCCTCAACGCGACGTTCCCATCGGCATCCTTGGCTCCCTGCTGATCTGCACGGTGCTTTACATGCTGATGTCGTGGGTTCTCACAGGCATCGCGCCCTATCAGACGCTGAACGTGGCGCATCCCGTGTCACAGGCAGTCGAAGCCCTGCCCGCCACAGCCTGGCTGGCGCCCTTCGTCAATGTCGGCGCAATAGTCGGTCTTGCTTCGGTGGTGCTGGTTCTGCTGCTTGGCCAATCGCGTATTTTCTATGCAATGGCCAAGGACGGCATGATCCCGAAACTGTTCAGCGACATTCACCCGCGCTTCAAGACGCCCTGGCGGGGCTCGCTGGTGACCGGCGCGTTCTGCGCGCTTGGCGCAGGCGTATTGCCGCTCGACATTCTGGGCGAACTCGTCTCGATCGGTACATTGCTGGCGTTCGTCATCGTCTGCGCCGGCGTGATGATGCTGCGCAGGCAACGGCCGAACGTGAAGCGCCCGTTCCGCGCGCCCGTAATCTGGCTTGTCGGTCCGCTCGGAATCTTCATGTGCCTCTTCATGATGGTGTTCCTGCCGCTCGACACCTGGATCCGTTTGGGCGTGTGGACGGTGATCGGCTTGCTCATCTACGCCGTCTACAGCCGCAACCATGCCAAGCCGCCGCGCTGGAAGCTCGAGGACGCGGCGTAAGATGAGTACCGCGATCTCCGAACAGCCCGACCCTGTCGTGGCTGAAGACCATGAGCTCCAACGCACGCTCGGACCCGTTCATCTGACCATGATCGGTATCGGCGCCATCATCGGCGCCGGTATCTTCGTCTACACCGGTCAGGTGGCGGCTGCCTATGCGGGCCCGGCGGTGCTGGTCTCCTTCGTCGTCGCGGCAACGGGCTGCCTGTTTGCAGGCCTCTGCTACGCCGAGTTCGCGTCGATGATCCCGGTCTCGGGAAGTGCGTACACCTATGCCTATGCCACGATGGGCCGCTTCATGGCGTGGTTCATCGGCTGGAATCTGGTGCTTGAATATCTTGTTTCATCGTCCGCTGTCGCCGTCGGCTGGTCGGGATATTTCACCGAGTTGATGAATCTCATGCACATCAACTTCCCCGCCTCACTCGCCAACGCGCCGCTCTGCGTGGTCGGCGATCCTCCACCCTGTCCGCACATCGGACCGATCACTGGTCACGGCTTGGACGCATTCCTGCAGCAGTTCGGACACACCGGCGCGATCATGAATCTGCCGGCCGCCGCTCTGGTGCTTCTGCTGACCGCCGTGCTTGTGGTCGGCGTAAGCGAATCCGCCAACACCAATGCGATCATGGTCGGGATCAAACTCGTCGTCGTGCTGCTGGTGATCTTCTTCGGCGCCAGCTTCATCAACTGGAACAATTTCACTCCTTTCATTCCCGCCAACACGGGTCAGTTCGGGCGATTCGGGTGGAGCGGTATTGCGCAGGGATCGGCGATCATCTTCTTCGCCTATATCGGCTTCGATTCCGTTTCCGTCGCGGCGCAGGAGACAAAGCGACCGCAGCGCGATCTTCCGATCGGCATTCTGGCGTCGCTGTTCATCTGCACCGTGCTCTACATCATGATCTCGGTCGTGCTGCTCGGCATGGCGTACTACCCGACCATGCTGGACATCCCCAATCCGGTGTCGTTCGCAGTCGGGAAGATTCCGAGTTTGCATTGGCTGGTGCCGATCATCGACGTCGGTGCGTCCGTCGGCCTGGCTTCGACGATCTTCGTCGGTCTCTATGGCCAGTCGCGCATCTTCTACTCGATGTCGCGCGACGGGTTCCTGCCCAAGATGTTCGCCGCCGTGCATACGCGTTTCAAGACCCCGCATCGCGGCACGATCATTACCGGTGTGTTTGCCGCGGCGATTGCGGCCATCTTTCCTACCAACCTCCTCGGCCAGCTGGTCTCCATCGGGACCTTGCTCGCTTTCGTCGTGGTCTGTGTCGGCATCATGATTCTGCGGATTCAGGCACCGAACGCAAAACGCCCGTTCAAGACCCCGCTTGTGTGGGCCGTGGCACCCCTCGGCATCCTGTTCTGCGGCGGCATGATGTGGAGCCTGCCGACGGATACCTGGATCCGTCTGGTGGTCTGGACGGCTGTCGGCGTCGCGATCTATCTGATCTACGGCGTCTGGCATGCGGCACCGTCGAAGTGGAAGGTCAGGAACGAAAGCTGATAGCTTTCGCCCATGGGCTACCGCTCGCTGCGCGACTTCATTGCCAAGCTCGAGGCCTTGAGCGAACTCGTGCGCGTGCGCGAGCCTATTTCGACCGTTCTGGAGATGACCGAAATCCAGCGTCGTGTGATCGCGCGCGGAGGCCCGGCGATTCTCTTCGAGAGGCCCGTCAAAGCTGACGGTACAACCTCCGACATTCCCGTGCTCGTCAATCTCTTCGGGACGGTGAAGCGTGTCGCGATGGGCGTGACCATGGGTGGTATCGAACGCACAACCGCCGCCTCTTTACGCGAAGTCGGCGAGCTTCTCGCGCAACTTCGTCAACCTGAACCACCGCGGAGTTTCGGCGAAGCTTTCGATCTTCTGCCTCTGGCGAAGACCGTGATGGCGATGAAGCCGAAGACCGTGTCGCGTGCGGCCTGTCAGGAGATCGTTCTCAAGAGCAGCGACATCGATCTGAACGCGCTCCCGATCCAGACCTGCTGGCCGGGCGAGCCGGCGCCGCTGATCACATGGCCGTTGGTTGTCACCAAAGGCCCCTCCGACAAGCGCGAGGACAATTTCAATCTTGGCATCTATCGCATGCAGGTGCTGAACAAGAACCAGACGATCATGCGCTGGCTCAGGCATCGCGGCGGTGCTCAACATCATGCCCGCTGGGCGAAGGAGAAAGCCGCGCCCCTGCCCGCTGCCATCGTGCTCGGCGCCGATCCGGGAACGATCCTCGCTGCGGTCACGCCGATACCCGACACGCTATCGGAGTATCAATTCGCGGGATTGCTGCGCGGCCAACGCGTCGAGCTTGTCGATTGCGTGACGCAACCGCTCAAAGTCCCCGCCGAAGCCGAGATCGTAATCGAAGGCGAAGTATCCCTCACCGACTATCGCGACGAAGGTCCCTACGGCGATCATACCGGCTACTACAACTCGGTCGAGCAGTTCCCCGTGTTCACCGCGACGGCGATCACGATGCGACAGAAGCCGATCTATCTCTCGACTTACACCGGCCGCCCGCCGGACGAACCTTCGATCCTCGGCGAGGCGCTAAACGAAGTTTTCGTGCCGCTGCTGCGCCAGCAATTTCCGGAGATCGTCGATTTCTGGCTGCCCCCGGAAGGTTGCTCCTATCGCATCGCGGTCGTCTCGATGAAGAAGGCGTATCCGGGTCACGCCAAGCGCGTGATGATGGCGGTTTGGTCCTATCTGCGCCAGTTCATGTATACCAAGTGGGTGATCGTCGTGGACGACGATATCGATGCGCGGAGCTGGAAAGATGTGATGTGGGCGATCTCCACCCGAATGGACCCCGCGCGTGACATCACGGTCATTGAAAACACGCCGATCGACTATCTCGACTTCGCCTCGCCGGAGAGCGGCCTAGGCTCGAAGATCGGTCTCGACGCCACCAACAAGCTTCCACCCGAAACCAAGCGCGAATGGGGCCGGCTCATCGAAATGGATGAAGCGGTCGTGCGCACGATCACGGAAAAGTGGTCTCTCCTAGGCCTGCCCGGCCTCGGAGAGACCCTTTGAACCGGAAAATTGGCCTTCGGCGACTGGACGAGCGGCGGGGGCGGGACTCGAAGCACCGGGCTCGCACAATCGCTACATCATTGCTTTCGGGGCAATGCCCTATAGAATTGCGGGCATTGAGGTCGCTGTGACGCCATGCGTCCATTCAGAGTTCTGAGCATCCTGCTCCTTGCGGCAAGCGCTGCAACAAGTGTGCGAGCCGACGACCTCTGCCCGCCGGCAGAAATATTCACGACTGTCGATATGCAGATAGGCGATGACGGGCGCATCTATGTGCCGGTCAAGCTGAACCAGATTCACAAATCTATGATGGTCGACACCGGCGGCTTCTTCAGTGTCGTGACGACCGAAACCTCGAATGAGTTAAAATTGCCGACGCGGCACACGCGCTTCGAGATTATCGGCGTTGCTGGTGACACGACGAATGTGGCAGCACATACGACATTCGCTCTTGGCAATCTCTATGCAAACTCAGTGGACTTCATGGTTGCCCCAGATGCAGGCGGCTATGCCGATGACGTGCCGGATGTCGCCGGTATTCTCGCGCCGAACCTGCTGAACCGCTACGACGTCGAAATCGATTTCGCAAAGATGAAGCTCAGCCTGCTTTCGCAGGATCACTGCGACGGCAAGGCGGTTCCCTGGCCGGCAAACACCGTCAGCGCGGTCCCGATGAAGCTGGATTCCAGCAATCATATTCAGATTGAAGTCAATCTGGACGGTCAGGATTTGACGGCGATGCTCGACACTGGCGCTATCCACACAGTTCTCAATCTCGAGCTGGCTGAAAGCAAGTTTGGGCTCAAGCTCGGCGATGCCGACACACCAGAGGTTGGAAGACTTCTGCGCTCACCGGAGTCTAAGACCTACTTTCACCGTTTCAAATCGCTTGCGATGGACGGCGTGGCAATCGCAAACCCGACCGTGCGCCTCATTCCCGATTTGATGCGCAACAAGATGATGGATCAGAATGACAGCCTCAAAGGCGGATCGCGCCTACCCGCGGTAACCGCCAAGCCGGGATTTGGCGATCTGATCCTTGGGATGAATGTTCTGCGTCAATGGCACATCTACATCGCTTACAAGGAACAGATGGTTTATCTGGCCCCTTCGCCAGTCGTGATTTCGATGGAGCCTACCAAGACAGACGACCAGCCCGCGGCGGTCCAGGGCCAGCGTCGTTCCATGACGCAGGGCGCAGCGGGGCGACAGCCGCACTGACCGGCTAGGCATCTCGGGCTTGCGTCCGGGCGTACCGCAGGCCATTACCATTGCCATGGCCAGACCCGATCCTCACAACGTTCTCAAAGACTTGATAGACGCCGCCAAGCTCGCGGGCGCCGACGCGGCGGATGGTCTGTATGTCGAAGGCGTCTCCGCCAATGTGTCCTATCGGCTCGGCAAACTCGAGGAAATCGAGCGCGCGGAGTCCGCCGATTTGGGGCTTCGTGTGTTTGTGGGCCAGCGCGTGGCTTTTATTTCCTCGACCGATTTCTCCCGCGAGGGGCTCAAAGCGCTGCCTGAGCGGGTCGTTGCGATGGCCAAACTGGCTCCCGAGGACAAATTCGCCGGACTCGCGCCGCGCGGATTGCTCGCGACGAGAATTCCCGATCTCGATACCGAGGACCCGAGCGAACCGTCCGCAGAAATTTTGATCGACCGGGCCCGGATTGCCGAAGACGCTGCCATGGCCGTGAACGGCGTCACGAATTCCGAAGGCGGGGGCGCGAGCTTCTCGCGGAGCGCCGTTTCCCTCGCGACCAGCGACGGGTTTTATGGCCGCTATGCGGTGACCAGCCATTCTGTCGGCGTAGCCGTACTTGCCGGGGAAGGCGTGAACATGCAGATGGATCATGACAGCGCGAGCGCGCGTCATGCGTCCGATCTGGAGGCTGCCCAAATCATCGGGAAACGCGCCGGCGAACGCGCGGTTGCCCGGCTCAATCCCCGAAAAATCAAGTCACAGGCCCTCCCCGTCATCTACGATCCACGCGTTTCCAGCGGTTTATTGGGACACTTTGCCGGCGCAATTTCCGGTGCGTCCGTTGCCCGTGGCGTGAGCTTTCTCAAGGAGAGCATGGGAAAAAGAGTTTTCAGGCCAGACGTCGGCGTCATAGACGATCCGCATCGCCTGCGCGGCCTGCGGTCGAAGCCCTTTGACGGCGAAGGCGTCGCCAATGCGCGTCATGTTTTGATCAAAGACGGAGTTTTGGAGACCTGGCTCCTCGATTGCGCCAGCGGCCGGCAGTTGGGTTTGACATCGACCGGCCATGCCGCGCGTGGAACCGGCGGACCGCCCTCTCCAGCTCCGACCAATCTTTACATGGAAGCTGGCGCCATGATGCCGGAAGCCCTGATGGCCGATATCAAGTCGGGACTCTATGTGACCGAGCTAATGGGCATGGGCGTCAATGGCGTCACCGGCGACTATAGCCGCGGCGCCAGCGGGTTCTGGATCGAAAACGGCCAAATCGCCTATCCGGTCGCGGAGGTTACGATTGCCGGCAATCTCAAGGACATGTTCCTGAATCTGACGCCCGCCAACGACCTTGAGTTCCGTTATTCCATGAACGCACCCACAATACGCATCGAGGGAATGACGGTTGCCGGCGCCTGACACCGCGGCCGATCTGGCTCTGCTGGAATCCGCCGTGCGCAATGCAGGCGAGATCGCGCGCAAATTCTACGGCGGCACCTACAAGCGCTGGAGCAAGGCCCAGGGCAGTCCCGTCACTGAAGTCGATCTTGCGGTCGATCGTTATCTCAATGAAACGCTTTGCGCCGCACGGCCTTGCTATGGATGGCTTTCAGAAGAAACTGACGACGACCTCGCGCGACTTGATGCCGAAGCCGTGTTCGTCGTGGACCCGATCGACGGCACGATTGCATTCATGAAGAACCGTCCGCATTTCACGATCTGCGCCGCAGTGGTTCGCGCCGAGAGACCTGTGGCCGGTGTCGTCTACAATCCGATAAGCGAGGAGTTCTATTCGGCACGCCTCGGCTGCGGAGCCACGTGTAACGGAATTGAAATTCGCGTCAGCAATAAGAAAGACGTGGAGGATTGCCGAATGCTGGGCGACAAGGCCATGTTTGGACACACGGCATGGCGCGAGCCGCCGAACATCCCCTGGCCGGAAATGCATGTCGAAAGCCGTAATTCCATCGCCTACAGAATGGCTTTGGTGGCCAACGGCACTTTTGACTGCATGATGGCGCTTTCCGCGAAACGGGATTGGGATCTCGCCGCCGCAGAGATCGTGCTGCAAGAAGCGGGTGGATTAGTCACGTCGCATTACGGATCGACCTTACGATATAATCGTTCCGCTACGATTCAAACCTCTGTCGTCGGTGCCGGACCGACGTTACACGCCAAACTGCTGAATCGCGTGTCGCATATCAAACTTCCGCATCGATAGGATCGCCATGGCTGAGCACTCCCCCGAACAACGTCTGCACCTCGTCTTTGGCGGCGAACTGACGGCGCCCGGCAGTGTCGAATTCAAGGACCTCACCAAACTCGATATCGTTGGCATGTATCCCAACTACAAGTCGGCCCTCACCGCCTGGCGCGGCAAAGCGCAGACCACTGTCGACAACGCGCAGATGCGCTATTTCGTCGTCCATATCCACCGCCTGATGGACCCCGAGGGTGAGGTTTGATTCTCGCCGCCGAAGGGATCGCATGCTAAACGAACCCGCATGACCACCAGGACTGACAACCCGGCCGAGCCCTCCAGCGCACAACTGGCTCACAGCCCTCCGCTGCAGGTTATGCGGCGGATGATGCGCGATTATTTCGCAGGCCAGTGGTCGATAGTCGCGTTTGCCATCGTTTTCATGTTGATCGTTGCCGCAGCAAATGCCGCCATTCCGGTCCTCATTAAACTCACGGTGAAATTTCTGTTCGTCCGGAAAAGCGGCGAGATGCTTTGGCCGATTACCATTGGCGTCGTCGTCGTTATGGGAATTCGCGCGGTCAGCTGGTTCGGCCAGAAAAGCCTGATCGACACAGTCGGCGAACGGATCGTCGCCAGTGCCCAGCGTGATATTTTCGACAGCCTGATGGCGCGCGACCTCGCTTCACTGAATGCGGTTCATTCGGCGCAATTCGTATCCGGCTTTATCTACGACGTAAGCCTCATGCGCGATGCGATAGCGCAGGGTGTATCAGCCGTTGCACTTCAATCCGTCCAGCTCATCGCGTTCGCAATTGTCATGTTCTACCAGGATTGGCAGCTGGCGATCATCTCCCTGCTGGCATTACCAGGTATCGCCTGGGCCATGGAGCGCATCGGCGGTTCGTTGCGGCGAGCAGCTACAAAAGGAATGGAGCAGACCGGCGGCCTTTCCACGGCGCTGTCCGAAGCCCTGGATGGACGCCGCATCGTCAAGGCCTATGGGCTCGAAGAATACGCCTCGGAGCGAGCGCATGTGCGAATAGCCAACAGGCTACAAACACAGCTCAAAGTCGTTCGCCGACGCGCGGCGGCCGCACCGGCCACCGACATTTTTGTCGGTATTGTGTTGGCGGCAACTATCTTCTTTGCGGGGTACCAGACGCTTCACGGTCAGCTCGATATCGGAAGATTCTCGGCATTCATTTCCGCAATGTTGCTGGCGCAGGATCCAGTTCGAAACCTGAGTGGATTCTGGCCCTTGCTTTCGAGTGGGACGGCCGCTGCGAGCCGGGTCTTCTCCGTCATCGATGCGAAGCCCCAAATTGCCGATCATAAGGGCGTAACATCCCTTTCGATCGCGCCGGCACCGTCCGGAGGCGCGATCCAATTCAAAGGCGTCGGGTTTGGATACACGCCCGGGGCCGACGATCCGGCGATCTGCGACATCAGCCTTCAGGTCGCGCCGGGGCAGAAGGTGGCTCTTGTCGGGCCATCCGGAGCCGGAAAATCGACGATCTTCAATCTCCTGCTGCGTTTCTACGATATCGACGTCGGCGCAATCGAGATCGACGGCACATCCATCGCTGATGTGACCCTCAAGTCACTTCGCGAAAATATCGCACTCGTGACTCAGGACCCGATCCTTTTCGATGAGAGTATCGCCGACAATATTGCGCTGGGACGTCTCGGCGCGACCCGAATGGAAATCGAGCAGGCGGCCCGCAACGCTGCGGCCCACGACTTCATCGTCCAACTGCCCGATGGTTATGATACGAGAGTCGGGGAAGGCGGGCTGAAACTTTCGGGCGGTCAGCGCCAGCGCGTTGCAATTGCGCGCGCGATGCTCCGCAACGCTCCCATCTTGCTGCTCGACGAGGCGACGTCTTCCCTGGACACCGAAAGTGAGCGCCAGGTCCAAGAGGCGCTGTCCCGCCTCATGAAAAGCCGCACGACGATCGTCATCGCACATCGGCTGACCACCGTATTGGATGCCGATCGGATTTACGTTCTGGATCGCGGCCGCATCGCGGAGTTCGGAACCCATAGCGAGTTGATGGCACTGGGCGGGCTCTATGCTCGCCTCTATCAGCATGATTTCGACGACGACGGCGACGCTGCGTCCGCCGTCAGCGCGGCCTGATCAAGATGGAGCGGACACCGATCGGGCTTTTCTCCTATCGCACCGCGACCGCCGCCCTTTCACCCATTATTCCGATCCTACTTCGCAGGCGCGCACATCGCGGCAAAGAAGACCAATCTCGCGTCAATGAGCGTCTCGGCCTCGATCTCCCCGCACGGCCACCAGGCGAGCTCGTCTGGGTCCACGGCGCCAGCGTCGGCGAAAGCATAGCGGCGCTTCCTCTTATAGAACGCCTGCTTGAGCGGCCGGAGCGAAACGTGCTCGTCACCAGCGGCACCGTGACGTCGGCGAACATGCTGCGCGAGCGTCTCCCCGCCCGCGCTCTACATCAATTCATTCCCATCGACACACCGGCTGCCACGGCCCGTTTTCTGGATCATTGGCGGCCGGATGTGGGATTGTTCGTCGACTCAGATATCTGGCCCAATTTGGTCGTTGGGGCGAAGACGCGCGGAATTAGGCTCTGCCTCGTCAACGCGCGGATGTCCGAACGATCATTCTCTGGGTGGCGATGGGCGCCGAAGACTGCCGCAAAACTTCTTTCAGCTTTTGACCTCTGCCTGGCGCAGGACGAAGAGATCGCTGTTCGCTTTCGCAGCCTCGGTGCTCCCAACGTCCATGCGATCGGCAGTCTCAAAGCCGACGCGCCGCCGCTTCCCGCGGACCCACCAAGTCTGGCGACCTTATGTTCTGCGATCGCTGGGCGTCCCATCCTTCTGGCGGCACAAACACATCCCGGGGAAGACGAAACAATCCTGCCTGCGCATGACTCGCTCCGCCAGAAACGTCCGAACATCCTGACGATTATCGTTCCGCGCCATGTCGAGCGGGGACCGGAGATAGCGATGCTGTGCGGCGCGCGGCCTGTGCGGAGGCGCGCGCTGGGAGAATTGCCTTCAATCGACACAGCCGTCTACGTTGCCGACACAATGGGAGAGCTTGGACTGTTTTACCGGATAGCTTCCTTTGCCTTCGTCGGTGGAAGCTTGGTGCGGCACGGCGGGCAAAACCCGCTGGAGCCGGCTCGATTGGGCTGTGCCGTTCTTTCCGGCCCCCATACCTTCAACTTTACAAGCGCCTACAATGCGATTTTCGCTGCGCAGGGATTAGGACTCGTGCATTCCAGTTCCAATATCGCGGATATGACTCACCGCCTTCTTGAAAACCCGGCCGAAACTAAAGCAATCGGCGCGAAAGCCTCAGCCGCAGCGACGGAATTGGGGGGCGCGGTGGCGAACACGATCGCATTCGTTGAGCAATTGCTGGCTCAAAATGCGCGCGCCTGAGTTCTGGAACCGCGACGACTGGCGATCGCGTGCGCTCGCTCCGCTGGGCTGGCTTTACGGGACCAGCGTTGCGTGGAAAGCCGTCCATGCCAAGCCAAAGAAAGTGCAAGCCACCGTCATCTGTGTGGGGAATCTGACTGTCGGCGGGACGGGCAAAACGCCGGTGGCCATAGCAATCGCGCGCATGCTGATCGGCCGGGGGCGCAATCCGTTCTTTCTGTCGCGCGGCTATGGCGGGCGCTTGCGAGGGCCGGTCGAAGTAACCGAAAACAATCGCGCCGACGATGTCGGCGACGAACCTCTCCTTCTCGCGCAAGCAGCTCCCGTGATCGTAGCGCGGGACCGGCACGAGGGCGCAAAGCTCGCCATCGCCCGCGGCGCGGATGTGCTCGTAATGGATGACGGCCATCAGAATTTTGCGCTGGCCAAAGACCTTTCAATTGTCGTCGTCGATGGAGACACAGGCTTCGGCAATGGCCGCGCAGTGCCAGCCGGGCCGTTGCGGGAGCCCGCGACCCAAGGGTTGGCGCGCGCGGATGCGGTCGTGATCACCGGTAATGGGGCGCCATCGCTGGAGGCGTTTTCCAAACCCGTTGCGCGCGCCCGGCTCACGCTTGACGATACCGCCGTGGAAGGAAGGCGCATGGTCGCTTTTGCAGGAATCGGTCGGCCGGAGAAATTCTTCCAGTCCCTGCGAGACTTGGGCGCCGTTGTTCTCGCCACAAAGAGCTTCGGCGATCACCATACCTACACCGCCGGTGAAATCGCCCGGCTGATCTCCAAGGCCCGGTCGCACAACGCCGAGCTGGTTACGACGGAGAAGGACTTCGTGCGCCTCACGCGCGTGGAGCGGGAGGGAATCCGCGCGATGCCGGTCCACGCGACGTTTGACGATCCGGCCGTTCTGGGGCGTTTGCTTGACAGCCTGCCCGCGAAGGCTTAGCGCGCCTTCCAGCATGTCCGACAGCGATACCGAAAAGCCGTTAACGACCGCGGAGCGTCTCCGTTACACCGGCGAGGCCATCCCTTTCTTTTTGTTCATGGGCTTTTTCCGGCTGCTCGGCATCGACGCCGCATCGGCCCTGGGCGGCTTCATCGGACGGAACATCTTTTATCGCATCCGGCCGGTCATGGATCGCGCCCGCGAAAATCTACGCGCTGCTTATCCCGATATGAAGCCGGCTGAAATCGAAAGCATCGTCCGCGAGATGTGCGACAACCTTGGCCGCACGGTCGCCGAGTATCCCCATCTCGACAAACTCACATTGCATGGGCCAAACCCGCGCCTCGAAATCGTTGGCAAGGAGATTGCCGACGCAGAAATCGCGCGCGGCAAAGGCGTGATGTTCATCTCCGGCCATTTCGCCAATTGGGAAGCTATGCCAGTAATGGCGACCCTGCTCGGCTATGACGGCGGCCTCGTCTACCGCCCGCCGAACAACCCGTATGTCGATAATTACATCTCGCGCATGCGCGCGAGCGCGGGACCGAAAGTGCAGATCGGCAAGGGCGCGCAGGGCACTCGCAAGATTTTCACGATGCTGCGGCGCGGGCTCTGCATCCTGCTGCTGGTCGATCAGAAGACCGAGCAGGGCGTCTCCGTGCCCTTCTTCGGCCGCCCCGCGCCGACGACGCCGGCGCCGGCGGCGCTGGCACTCAAGCTCGGCGCGACGCTGTTGCCGGCATCCAATGAGCGGCTCAAGGGCGCCCGCTTCCGCATGACGATCCATCAACCGGTCACATTCACGCCGACCAACAATCACGAAGCCGATGTCGAAGCGCTGACCGCGAAAATCAATGCAGCGATTGAAGACTGCGTCCGATACCGGCCGGCGCAATGGCTGTGGATTCACCGTCGCTGGAAAACGGCGCGCGATGAGACCAAAAATCTGAGGAAGGCCTAAGCCTTTTCGGGCAGCGGCGTCAACGCCGACAGTGACGGATCGAGCCGCATCTGAAACCAGTTCATGCCCCAGTGCAGATGCGGGCCGGTCGCGCGGCCTTTCATGCCCACCAATCCGATGACATCGCCGCGCTTCACCACATCACCGACTTTCACCTTCACCTGGTCCTGATGGATGTACACGGTCGAGACGCCGTGACCGTGATCAAGCATCGTCGTGCCGCCCGTCAGATAGAAATCGGATTCTGCCAGGGAAACGGTCCCATCGGCAGGCGCATGAACTGGCGTGCCCTTGGGCGCCGCGATGTCGACACCGAAATGCGGTGCCATGGGTGTGCCATTGTCGATGCGCTGACTGCCGAATGTGCCGCTGACGATGCCTTTGGTCGGCCAGTCGAAGGGTTTGGCAAAATCTGTCGCCGCGGTGTCGCGCTTGCGCGCCTCCGCTACAAGCGCATTCTCGCGTTTGATGCGCTCCTCGACGTCTGGCGGCGGGGTTACGAATTTCTGCGGCAAGCCGTTGACATGCTGGATGTCGTACTTGCGCACAACAGGAACGATCGTTCGTGTAACGGTCTCCTTATCGCTGAACTTCGCGACGACCGTAGTTGGTTTCGTCTGGTCGTAGTTCAGACCGAAAACGAAATAGCCTTCGGACGAAACACTGATGGCATTTCCATCGACGACCACACTTTCTGCGCGTATTGCCGCGGTTCCAATTACGAGACTGCTTTGCAGCAAGGACCCTTTGATAGAAAGCAGGATTTCAGCGCGCGCGAGAAATGGGGCAGTAGCAAACGCGCATCCGCTCAGCAGAAACGCACGGCGCGGGATCATTGCGGCGCGCGCCCCGTCTCCTGCATGCGCTTCAGCGCAATCGTCGGTGAGGCATAGGCCTCTTGCAAATCGACACTCCAATAGCGTAGCGCCTCCAGCGGGATATGTGTGCCCGTTACAGCGCAAACGACATAGGATCCGGCCCTCACGACGTGATATTCGCCGTCGAGGTATTCGACATCGGCCTGACCTTCAGGCATTGGGATACGTTCCATCTTATTCATGAGATCATTCTACGCAGCGGACGGCTCAGAATAAACTGCCCTGATTGCCGGACGTTTTGCCACGCGATTTTGACTTTCCGGGGGCGGGTGTGCCGGACGCTACCGCCGCAACCCCGCCATCCGCAAAGGTCAGCGACAAACCTTCGCCGCTGGTCACCTGAGCGGCGCGGCGGCGGATGGTTCCATCCTCGCCTCGGACCAAAGCGAACCCGCGATCCAGCGCGCTCCGGTAGCTCAGCCCCTCCAGAACACGGCCGAGCGAGTCGATGTGACGGCGGCTTTCGGCGATTCGCGAGTTCTGAATCTGCTTGAACCTCCGCGCGTAAGCCATTGTTCGCTCTTCGAGAAGCTTGATGTGAGATTTGATCGGCCGGTCCTGCAGTTGCGCTCCGGCTTCGGCAAAGGCGCGGCGATGTTCCTGCAGGTTGCGCCGCAGCGCCTTGGGAAGCCGCTCGGCCCAATTGTCGAAGCGTTGGCGCGGCTGGGCGAAGAGCTGGTCGGCGCGCGGCAGGACGCGAGCGAGCTGGCTCAAATGCCTGCTGCGATCCTCCATGCCCTTGGTGAAGCAGCGCAGCGTGCGGCGCTCGAAATCGGCGACCTGCCCCAGCAGCTCGCTGCGCAGCGGCACGGCCATCTCGGCGGCTGCTGTCGGTGTAGGCGCGCGGCGGTCGGAGACGAAATCGATCAATGTCGTGTCGGTCTCATGACCCACCGCGGAGATCAGCGGGATCGCACTCGCAAACGCGGCGCGCACGACGATCTCCTCGTTAAAGGCCATCAGGTCTTCGATGGAGCCGCCGCCGCGCGCGACAATAAGGACGTCGGGCTTCGGCAATCGGCCCGTTCCGAAAGCGTTGAACCCGGCAATGGCGGCGGCGACTTCGGCGGCCGCTTTCTCGCCCTGCACGGCCACGGGCCAGAGCAGCACACGGCGCGGGAAACGGTCGTTCAGCCGGTGCATGATGTCGCGGATCACCGCTCCCGTTGGCGACGAGATGACGCCGACGACTTCCGGCAGGAACGGCAGCGGCTTCTTGTGCGCCGCGTCGAACAGGCCCTCGGCGGCGAGTTTTTTCTTGCGCTCCTCCAGCATCGCCATCAGCGCGCCGACACCGGCGAGTTCGATCTGCTCGACGATGATCTGATAGCGCGACGACCCCGGATAGGTCGTGATGCGGCCGGTACAGACGACCTCCAGCCCTTGCTCCGGTTTCAGTTTCAGGAGCCGCGCCGTCTGCTTCCAGATGATCGCATTCAGGACCGCCTTGTCGTCCTTCAGGTCGAAATAGACATGGCCGGAGCTCGCGAATTTCAGCCCCGAAATCTCGCCCCGCACGCGCACGAATGGGAACGCATCCTCGACGGTGCGCTTCAGGAGACCGGCGATCTCGCTGACGCTGAATTCGGGCAGATTCGGTCTGGCGGCGGCTTCGGACATGATTCACAGATGATATAGGAAGCCAAACGATTTTCCCTCTCCCCCATTCCTGGGGGAGAGGGTAAGGGTGAGGGGGTGTCGGTCGTGTTGCACTGCCCCCTCACCCCGGCCCTCTCCCCCGCTTCGCGAGGGCGAGGGAGATGGAGTTTTGATTGAAAGTCCTCCTTATCGGCTCCGGCGGCCGCGAGCACGCGCTGGCCTGGGCGCTGTCGGCGAGCCCGCTTCTGACCAAGCTTTATTGCGCGCCCGGCAATGCCGGTATCGAGACAGTGGCCGAATGCGTGCCGATCGCGGCGATGGATTTCGACCGGCTCGTTGCGTTCGCGCAGGAGAAGAAGGTCGATTTCGTCGTCATCGCGCCGGACAATCCACTAGTCGGCGGCTTGTGGGACCGGTTCGAGGCGGTCGGCATCCGCGCCACGGGGCCGAGCATGGCTGGAGCAATCCTCGAAGGCTCGAAAGGCTTCGTGAAGGACCTGTGCCGCGAAGTCGGCATTCCCACTGCGGCTTATCAGCGCTTCCGCGATGCGGCATCGGCAAAAGCCTTCGCCGATACGCTCGGCCTTCCGGTTGTGATCAAGGCCGACGGATTGGCGCTCGGCAAAGGCGTCATCATCGCCGAGACCAAAGCCGATGCGGCGAAGGCCATCGACTTCATGTTTGATGGCGGCTTCGGCGATAGCGGCAGCGAAGTCGTTGTCGAGGAGTTCATGGAGGGCGAGGAAGCGAGCTTCTTCGCGCTTAGCGACGGCGAGCATGTCATCCCCCTCGCCGGTGCGCAGGACCACAAGCGCGCGTTCGATGGCGACAAGGGGTCGAACACCGGCGGCATGGGCGCCTATTCACCGGCGCCGGTCCTTCCGCCCGCGCTCGAACAGGTTGCGATGGAGAAATTCATCAAGCCGACCGTCGCGGCGATGGCGGCGCGCGGGCGGCGGTATCAAGGCGTGCTGTATCTCGGCCTGATGATCACGAAGGATGGACCGAAGCTCGTCGAATACAATTGCCGCTTCGGCGACCCGGAATGTCAGGTGCTGATGATGCGGCTGAAAAGCGATCTGCTCACGGCATTGATCGCCATGCGCGATGGGCAGCTTCGCAATCTCGATCTGCGCTGGAGCGACGATGCGGCACTTACCGTCGTGATGGCAACGAAGGGCTATCCTGGCGACTACGCAAAAGGCAGCGAAATCCGCGGGCTGGGCAAGGCATCGGCCCTCGACGGCGTACAAATCTTCCATGCCGGCACCGCGCGCAAGGATGGCAAGATCGTCGCGAATGGCGGCCGTGTGCTGAACGTCACGGCTACCGGCAAGACAGTCGCCGAAGCACAGAAGCGCGCTTATGAGGCGGTCGATCTCATCGACTGGCCCGAAGGCTTCTGCCGCCGCGATATCGGTTGGCGCGCGCTCAACCGCTCGTCCGCTCTTTGATCATCGCCATCTGCTGGACGATGGTCTGGGCCTGACGGATCGAAGCGGCGTCGATCAGCACGCCGTTGAGCGCCACGGCACCCATGCCTTTCGCCTGCGCGTCCTTCATTGCTGCGAGGATCGCTTCTGCGCGCTCCACCTCTTTCGCAGGCGGGGTGTAGATCTCGTTGGCGAGCGCGACCTGGCTTGGGTGGATCGCCCATTTTCCTTCGCAGCCGAGGATCGCGGTGCGCATTGCCTGCACGCGGAAGCCATCCGGATCGCCATAGTCGCCGAACGGTCCGTCAATCGCCATCAGTCCGTGCGCACGCGCGGCCTGCGCCATGCGGAACAGCGGATAATGCCAAAGGTCGTTCCAATGCCGGTCGCGGGCCTGTCCCGGATGCGTGTCTGTCAGCATCACATAATCCGCATTGCCGCCGCCGATATTGGTCGTGCGCATGCGTTGCGAGGCGGCGTAATCGGCGGAGCCGAAATGCAAACTCTCCAGGCGCTTCGATGCGCCAGCGATCTCGTCGATATTGGTGAGGCCGAGCGCGGTCTCGATGATGACTTCGAGGCCGATCTTCTTCTTGCGGCCGGCGAAATCGGACGCCTGCGTGACCAGCATGTCGATCGAGTAGACATCCGCCGCGCATCCGACCTTCGGGATCATGATCGCGTCGAGACGTTCGCTGCCCTTCTCGATCAGCGCCAGCGTATCGCGGTAGCAGAAGTTCGTATCGAGGCCGTTGATGCGAACGGTGACGGTCTTGTTGCCCCAGTTCACATCATTCAGCGCGGCCACAACGTTAGCGCGCGCAGTATCCTTGTCAGACGGCGCAACCGCGTCTTCGAGATCGAGGCAAACGACATCCGCCGCACTCGCCGCCGCCTTCTCGAACAAAGCAGGGCGCGAACCCGGCACGAACAGCTTGGACCGGTACAGCCGCACCGGCGCATGGGTCGGGATCGTCGTGAAGCTCATGGCCGCCTTCTCCGCGACAAGGGATGCGCGGCTTCCATCACCGATGTCAACCGGTCGCTGGCCACATGCGTGTATATTTGCGTCGTGGCGATATCGGCGTGGCCGAGCAGCGTCTGCACGCTGCGCAGATCGGCGCCACCCTCGACCAGATGGGTCGCGAAAGCGTGGCGCAGGACATGCGGCGAGAGCTTGTCCGGATCGATGTTGGCCTTGAATGCCAACTCCTTGAGCATCTGATGCACACGGCGTCGCGTGAGATACCCTTCCGCCGACCGCGACGGAAACAGGAATTTGCTCTCCTCGCCTTTCGGCAGGAACGCATGCCGCACATCGAGATAAGCCTTGATCGCCCTCCGCGCCGACGGATTGAGCGGCGCCATTCGCTCCTTGCGACCCTTGCCGCGTACGATGATGAATCCATCTTTGCCGCGCACGGCGGCGAGCGGCAGGCCCGCCAACTCAGTCACGCGCAATCCTGCCGCGTAGAGCATCTCGACGACACAGAGGAGACGGACGCCTTCCGGCCCATCCTGTTCTCGCGCGGCTTCGATCAGCGAGTCGAGGTCTTCGCGTGTCAGAACTTTCGGTAGAGGGCGCCCACGTTTCGGCGCATCGATCGCAGACGTCGGATCGTCCCTGCGGATGCCCTCGGTATAGAGAAATCCGAAGAACTGCCGTAACGCCGACAATTTGCGCGCCTGCGACGAAGCGGCGATCCCGGCCTTCGTCAAACTTGCGAGGTATTTGCGCACGTCGTCACGCGCCGCGCGCTTCAAATCGGTGCGCCCCGCCAAATCGAGCAAGTCGCGGCGATAGGCGGCAATCGTATTTGCGCTGGCCCCTCGCTCGGCACTCATCATGTCGAGAAAAGATTCGATCAGCGTCGCGTTGCTCACGCCGTACCGGGCCGATAGAGCAGCAAAGCATGAACTGCGAAGGCCGTTGCCGCATCCTTGATGCCCATGGCCCGAAGCGTTCGCACAATCTCAACCGTGATATCTGGCGCCAGATCACCCGGCCCTTTCGCGCCGACGATATCGAGGATGCGCAAGATCGCCTCGCCTTTTCGTTCCGGGCTCGCCGATGCGGCCAGCATCTTCTGCATCGCGGAGTCGTCAGGCCGCCTACCCGGCATATGCTGCGCGCGGATCGCCAGAGCCTCGGCCTTAGCGTCGGCGGGGAGTGTCTTGCCCAGCGCATCGTAGAGGCCGAGCAGAAGCGCCTCCATCGGCCGTGAGGGGCTTTGCGCCTTGTCCGTTTCTGTCGCCATCCGTGTCGCAATGCTGCTCAAGGCAGGCTGCGCCGTATCGTCTCTGTCGGTCACCAAGCCAAAAACCGCTTTGGCGACGTCGTTGTCGCCCAGCCAGGGGCTCGCAGCCGCCGGCTTGTCCGCGATCAGCAGCGCCCAGCCGATCAGCGGTCCTTCGCTCTGTGCGGGTCCGTTAGCTTTAATCGTGGAAGCGGCATCGGCTTGAATATCTGCCGAAATCTCAAAAAAACCGGCCTTGTCGCCCAGCATCAACGCCTGATGAACAAGCGCGGCCTTGGACGCCGGCCGGGATTCCAACTGAGCGGCGCGGCGCAGCAGCGCCTGCGCCTTCAAGAACGATAATTTCTGCGCGGCAGCGGCCGCATTGGCTATCTGATCTGCCGGAATGACCTGCGCATCGACGATCGCCTTCAGATCGCTCGTGCTGACGGCACCTGTATTGAGAAGATGCTCCGCCGCCGACAGACGGGCTGCCGGCGAATTGTGCGGATCGCGCATCGCGAGCACATCGCCGGCATTGCGCGCATGGGCAAGAACATCCCCGCTGATAGGAAAGCCCGCCTTGCGCAGCAGATACGCATGCAGCGCCGTCGGCTTGACAATTTTGCCGGGAAGCTTCTTGCCGCCGGTCAGGGCGTCCTCGACCAGGATGTTGTAGGCCGTATCGGCCTGCCCCTGCGCGTCAATGACGCCTCGCGTCAATTCGACGGTCGCGGTATCTCCCGAATCCGCTGCGCAATAAGCGCGCAATTGCAGCCAGAAGAGATCGCTTTCGCTCAGCCGCGCTGCGGTCTTGTCGCCGCAAATGTCCTTTGTGCGGCCGGCGAGCAAAAGCGCGTTTGCCTGCACCCGCGCCAGATCTGCATCGCCCTTCGCCTCAGTGGATGCGGCCAGGGCACCCGCATCGTCGATCAAGCCGGCACCAAGAAGCTTCTCGATGCGGATGGCGACCAAAGAGCGCTTGAACGCACCGGGAGGTGCATCCGCCCGGCTGAGAATCACGCGGCGGGCAAGAGACCGCACGGCGCTGTCGGAGGATGCGAGAGGGACACTAGACAAAAGCGCTTCGACGTCTTCCCGGGAAGACCCGTTCCACATGTTGACGGAGAACCCGCCGTTGCTTTGATCGAGCAACCCGGCGTCACCGCTGTCGACCGCCCCCAAGGTGCTGGTTTCCACCTTTTCCGGTTTCGGAATGATTGGAGCCGCCGGTTCGATGGAGACCGGTACAGATGATTTGGCGCGAGGCGGCGGCGCTTTCGCCGGCAAATCCTCATTGTCGTCGAGCAAGCCGTCAGTCGAGACATCGGGGGCTTCATCGTCGCTGGACCGATCTGCCGGCTTCGAATCGATGTTCTGATCGCTGTCCTGCAGATCGTCGGTCGATACCGCCGGTGGCTGCTCAGTGCTCGGTACACCAAGCTGGCGCGGCGGCGCGGTCGCCATTCCGCTGTCACTCCGGCCGAGCGCGGCGGATGCCACCGCCGCAAAGATGACGGCGATCAGGCTAGTGCGGAAGACGGTCATCGGGCACGACCTGCTCGTAGTGATGCGCGTCCGGCGCGACCCGTCCGCCATAGATCGTGAGCCCGATCGCAGCCACGGCCAGCACGCCGATCAATGAAATCCCGAGCCATGACGCCCAGCTGGGGCCCTCGCCGCCTATTGTTCGTCTCGATCGCATTGGCATTCCTATCTCTCCACTTTGTGGCGGAATTGCAGGCCATCCCGCAAGTCCCGCTGGCGGCTCAGGCTTAAGATGTGTAATCCGGTGTCAATGGCAAAGCTGCACCGCACCGTCGCACTGGTGGGAATGATGGGGGCCGGAAAAAGCGCGGTCGGCCGCCGTTTGGCGGCGCGGCTGGACGTTCCGTTCAAGGATGCGGATACCGAAATCGAACTCGCCGCGGGATGCACCGTGGCGGAGATCTTCGCGCGTTATGGCGAGGCCGCTTTTCGCGATGGCGAACGCAAGGTTATCGCGAGGCTGCTGAGCGAGCCACCTATGATTCTGGCCACCGGCGGCGGCGCCTTCATTGATGCCGAAACTCGTGCTCGACTTAGGGAAAGCGCGATCACGGTATGGATCGATGTGCCCATTGATGTGCTCATGCAGCGCGTGCACCGGCGGAACACGCGGCCACTGCTCCAAACCGCGGACCCGCGGGCAACGCTCGAAAAACTGCTCGCCGAGCGCACGCCGATCTATGCGCAGGCGGACCTCACCGTCGAAAGCCGTGACGGACCGCATGCCGCGCCGGTCGACCAGATACTCGCCGCGCTCAAAGCGCAGCAGGTCTTCGAGGGCGCATGAGCGAGAAAATCATCGTCTCCCTGGCCGAGCGCAGCTACGACATCCATATCGGGCCGGGACTGTTCGCACAGAGCGGCGCGCTGCTGAAGCCCTTCGCACGCGGCCCGGTTCCCGTCGTGACGGACACAAATGTCGCTGAGCTACACCTGAACGCAGTCGTGGCTGCTCTCCGCGGCGCCGGCATCGACGCGAGGCCCGTTGTCGTGGACGCCGGTGAAGCCACCAAGAGCTTTTCATCCCTGGAATGGCTGACTTCGACCCTCCTCCTTATGGGGGTCGACAGAAGCGGGCTCATCGTCGCACTCGGCGGGGGCGTAGTTGGCGATCTCACCGGTTTTGGCGCAGCGATTACCAAGCGCGGCATCGCATTCGCGCAAATCCCGACAACGCTTCTGGCGCAGGTGGATTCATCTGTTGGCGGGAAAACCGCTATCAACATGCCAGAGGGCAAGAATCTTGTCGGTGTATTTCACCAGCCTTGCATCGTGATTGCCGACACGGACGTTCTCAGATCTCTTCCGAGGCGCGAATTGCTCGCGGGCTATGCCGAGGTCGTGAAATACGGCGCGCTTGGCGATCGCCCATTCTTCGAGTGGCTCGAGGCAAACGGGGCTAAAGCGCTATCCGGAGACAGCGAGGCGATGGTCCACGCCGTCGCGCATTCCTGCCGGATGAAGGCCGACATTGTCTCGCGCGACGAGCGCGAGAGCGGCGAGCGCGCGCTACTCAATCTCGGTCACACATTCGGCCATGCACTGGAGGCCGCGACCGGTTTCTCGGATCGTCTCCTGCACGGCGAAGGCGTCGCGATCGGCATGGCTCTCGCGTTCCGGCTTTCTGTGGCGTTGGGCCTGTGTCCCGGTCAGGACAGCGAACGGTTTGTGCGACACCTGAATGTAGCTGGCTTGCCGTCATCCATTGCCGATATCCCCGGAGCACGCCCATCCGTCGAGGAACTGCTCGATCATATGGGTCACGACAAGAAAACCAGGGACGGGAAGCTGACTTTCATCCTTCTGCGCGGCATCGGCGAAGCGTTCGTGACCGATGACATTCCGCCCAAGACGTTAACGGCCATTCTAGGCTAAGGCGTGCACTGCGGCTCGCGGAAGCGATATTTCGACTGCCTGTTTCCGAACCCGCTCCGCATCCCGGCAGAGAAGACCAGCCACTTCTTGCAGGCCTCGCCCGTCAGCGGCATTCCGGGCCGTGATGGATCCTTGGCAACGAACTGCACAACGAAGGAGTTGGTCTTGGCCATGAGCGTAAGCTTGATGCTTGCGATCTTGTGCGACCTCGGCTCCCAGATCTCGTAGACGGAATTCGGACCGCTTCGCAGCGCCTTCAGTTTCGGGTCGGTCTCCGGGATCGCGAAGAAGCCGGCGTGCTGGGCCGCCTGTCCGATCACAACCGCGTCGAGTTCGTCCGCAGGCACCAGGAAGTCGGCGCCGTTCGAGGCGTAGTAAGGCTCGCAATAGGCCGGGCTGGCGCAAAGCAGTGCTATCGCGACGATCAGGCTCGGGGAAATGCCCATGAACGTCCTCCGTTGTGACCTCATCGTACAACAACTCGCGGGCGGCAGACCATCCGCTATACTGGTGCCCTCAGCCCGAGGATTCTCATGGTTTCTTCCTTCGTGTTCTGGATCGCCGCGATCATCGTCCTGCTCGTCGTTTCGGCGTTCTTCGCCGGCTCGGAAACGGCACTCACCGCGGTATCGCGCGGCAAGATGCATCAGCTTGAGAAGGATGGCTCCCGCGCCGCCGCGAACGTCAACGCCCTCGTGGGCGACCGTGAAAAGCTGATCGGCGCCTTGCTGCTCGGAAATACCTTTGTGAACATTCTGGCATCGTCTATCGCGACCACCCTGCTGGAGACAAATCTCGGGCCCCGCGCCGTCGCTGCCGCGACCGTCATCATGACGGGCGTTATCCTGGTGTTCGGGGAAGTCCTTCCCAAGACGCTCGCGATTGCGCGCACCGACCGGTTTGCTTTGACGGTAGCCTGGCCCTTGCGGCGGGCGGTTGCGATCCTGGGCCCCATAGTAACCGCGGTTCAATATATCGTCTGGAAGGTTCTCGGGTTGTTCGGTGTGAAGCAGGCGGAGCCGGAAGCCATCGTGCCGGCGCATGAAGAGATTCGCGGCGCGGTCGAACTCCATCACAGGGAAGGCGCGGTGGAACGCGAGCACCGCGATATGATCGGCGGCATCCTCGATCTGAAAGACCTCACCGTCAGCGAAGTCATGGTCCACCGCAAGAATATGGTGACCGCCGACGCAGATCAGCCAGTGCGGCAGTTGATCGAAGAGATGATGGAAACCGGCCATTCGCGTGTGCCGCTATGGCGGGGCCAGTCGGAGAACATCGTCGGCATTCTTCACATCAAGGACGCAGTGCGCGCTGTGTTGCGCAACAACGGCTCTTACGAAGGAATCGACTTGGTGGCGCTTGCCGCCGAACCCTGGTTCGTTCCCGACACCATGACGGCCGAGGAACAACTCGAAGCCTTCCGCCAGAAGCGGGCGCGCTTTGCGCTGGTCGTCGACGAGTACGGAGCGTTGCAGGGACTGGTGACGCTCGAGGACATTCTGGACGAAATCTTTGGCGACCTTCCCGACGAGCATGAGGTGGAGAGCCGTCCCGATGTGCGCCGCAAGCAGGATGGCACTTATCTGATCGATGGTAGCGTACCGATCCGCGATCTCAACCGTGACCTCGACTGGAACCTGCCGGACGAGGAAGCGACGACCATCGCGGGTCTTGTGATCCATGAAGCGCGCACGATCCCGGAAGTCGGCCAGCGTTTCGCGTTCCACGGCTACAAATTCGAAATCCTGCGCCGTCAGCGCAACCAGATCACCGCGTTGCGAGTCACCCCGCCGCAGAAAGCCGATGTTGTTCCTCCGGGCTAGTGCTCGTTCCAAGTCTCGGCCGGCGTCAGCGTCGTCAGCGACAGCGCATGCACCCGCGCCTTCAACTCATCCGCTAGAGCGGCATAGACTCGGCGCTGGCGTTCGACGCGCGAGAGGCCTTCGAAGGCATTTGACACAATTCTCACATTGAAGTGCGTCTCACCGCCGGGACGCGAGCCCGAATGGCCTTCATGGCGCGCACTCTCGTCCTCGACATAGAGGGCTGACGGCGCAAAGGCGGCAGTTAGCTTCTCCCGGATCGTATCGACCATCGTCATAATTCAGCCATCGACGCGTTTCGTGCGCGTGTCAAGCAATACGTTTTCTTGTTTTTTCATTCTTCGAACCCATAATTCCATCATGGTCAGACCACGTTCCAGTTCACGCCTTCGGGAGGGCATCCGCATCAAGCCGGATGCCGCTGCCATTGCGGCGACGGTTGTGGACGTGCGCCCTTGCGCACAGCCAGGCTGCAAGGACGAAGGCGCCTATCGCGTTCCCAAAAGCCGCGACGAGCTTAACAAGCACATCTGGCTCTGCCTCGCCCATGCTCGCGCCCACAACGAGTCGTGGGACTACTTCAAGGGCATGAGCGAGCGGGAGATAGAAACCTTCCGTTACGAAGCCGTCATCGGTCATCGCCCCACCTGGCCGCTCGGAAAGCGCGGGGCGCCTATGCACAATCCGTTCAACAGCTTCGATTTCGACAACGCGTTCGGTGCGGAAAAAGAGAAGAAATCGCCCAATACGCCGCGCCGTCCGGAACGTCAGGTGACGCGCCTTCAACTGACCGCTTTTGACACGCTCCAACTGGAGCCTTCCGCCACCTTGATCGAGATAAAGGCGCGGTATAAGGAACTTGTGAAGCGGTTCCATCCCGACGCAAACGGTGGCGATCGGGGCGCGGAAGAGCGTCTGAAGCAGGTTATCAAAGCCTATGGCGTGTTGCGCGCCACGGGGCTGACCTAAAGCGGCGCATCCAGCGCCCTCCTCCATGCGGCGGCTTCCCGCCGAAGACATTTAAGCCGGACCCAAAAAGACATGGCGACTGAATCACAGGGCCTCGATCCCGCGCTCGTGCCCGATACCACCGTCGACGTCGCGAAAATGTTCGGCTTCGAAGCGAAGATGAAGGTTCCGGCCTTCAAGATCGCGAACGAGTATGTTCCCGATCGCGACGATGCCTATCGCTTCGACCGCGAGACGACGCTGGCAATCCTCGCCGGCTTCTCGCACAACCGCCGTGTGATGATCCAGGGCTATCACGGCACCGGCAAGTCGACGCATATCGAGCAGGTGGCGTCGCGCCTCAACTGGCCGTGTATCCGCATCAACCTCGACAGCCATATCAGCCGCATAGACCTGATCGGCAAGGATGCCATCGTGCTGAAAGACGGCCAGCAGGTCACCGAGTTCCGGGAAGGCCTGCTGCCGTGGTGCCTGCAGCGCCCTGTTGCATTGGTTTTCGACGAATACGATGCCGGCCGCCCGGACGTGATGTTCGTGATCCAGCGCGTGCTTGAAGTGTCGGGCAAGTTGACCTTGCTCGATCAGAACAAGGTCATCCGGGCGCACCCGGCTTTCCGCCTGTTCTCGACGACCAACACCATCGGTCTCGGCGACACCACCGGCCTCTATCACGGCACGCAGCAGATCAACCAGGGCCAGATGGACCGCTGGAGCATCGTCGCGACGCTCAACTATCTCCCGCACGATGCGGAAGTAGAGATCGTCGCGTCGAAAGTACCGAACTACGACAAGAAGATAATCTCGTCGATGGTCCGGGTCGCCGACATGACGCGCAATGCCTTCATCAATGGCGATCTGTCAACGGTCATGAGCCCGCGTACCGTCATCACCTGGGCGGAGAACGCCGGGATCTACAACGATGTCGGCTTCGCGTTCCGCTTGACCTTCCTGAACAAGTGCGACGAACTCGAGCGCGCGTCCGTGGCCGAGTTCTATCAGCGCGCCTTCGGTGAGGAACTGCCCGAAAGTGCAGCGAAGGTGCTGGTGGCGTGAACCGAGCGGCGAAAGCGCCGTCTTCCTACCCTCCCCTTGAGGGAGGGTCGATAATTTGTGAGCGCAGCGAACAAATTTCGGGGAGGGGTATGTCCCAAGCATCGGAGCCGAACCCCTCCCCGAAAAATGCTTCGCATTTTTCGACCCTCCCTCAAGGGGAGGGTTGAGTTCGGTGAAACCCGAAAACCCTTCAGAACCATTCAAACGTGCCGTTGCTATCGCGGTGCGCTCGCTCGCCGGCGAGCCGGAACTCGAAGTCAATTTCAGCGCCGAACCGCCGTCACTCAAAGGGTTGAAGGCGAAACTGCCTTTGCCTTCGCGCAATCTGCCGCCCAGCGAAGTCGCCGTCGTGCGCGGCGCCGGCGATGCCTATGCGCTGCGGCGCGCCTATCACGAAGATAAGCTGCACGATCAGTACCGCCCGCAATCGGCGGAAGGCGCGGCCATGTTCGAGGCGGCCGAGCAGGCACGCGTCGAAGCCATCGGTGCGCTGGCGATGAAGGGAGTCGCGAACAATCTCGCGGCCGGCTTAGAGCAGCGTCTGAGCGCACGCGGTCTCGCCAAGGCGCGCGTACGCGGAGATGTGCCAATCGCCGATGCGCTCGGCCTCATGGTGCGCGAGAAGCTTACTGGCGAGGCTCCGCCGGAGTCCGGACAGAAGGCGGTCGAACTCTGGCGCGAATGGATCGAGCAGCGCGCGGGCAGAGACCTTGAGAAACTTGGCGAGGCGATCCGCGATCAGAAGACATTCGCGAAGCTGACACGCACGATCCTGCGCGATCTCAACTATGGCGAAGATTCCGATCTCGATTCCGAGGCGGATGAAGCCGGCGAAGACGCGGAAAATTCCGAAAGCCAGGAAGGCGATTCCGAGGAAGACGCCGACGCGCAGGGCGAATCAGCAGAAGCCGACATGCGCGAAGCCGAAGGCGAGGAAAGCGCGGACGCCGACGCGGAAACCCGCGCCGAACAGACCGACGAGCTCGGCGACTCGACCGAACCCGACGACGGCATGAAGCCGTGGCGGCCCGAGCAGCCTTTCGCGCATCAGGACGAGTGGGGCTACAAAGTCCACACCACGCAGTTCGACGAGATCGTCGAAGCTACGGAGCTTTGCGACACCGAGGAACTGGCACGGCTGCGCGCCTTCCTCGACCAGCAGCTCGCCGCCATGCAGGGCGTCGTCTCGCGGCTCGCCAACAAGCTTCAGCGCTTGCTGATGGCGCAGCAGAACCGCACCTGGGAGTTCGACCTCGAAGAAGGCATGCTCGACACGTCGCGCCTGCCCCGCATCATCATCGACCCAATGTATCCGCTCTCGTTCAAGCGCGAGAAGGACATGACCTTCCGCGATACGGTGGTGACGCTGCTGCTCGACAATTCCGGCTCGATGCGCGGCCGGCCGATCATGGTGGCGGCGATGTGCGCCGATATTCTCGCGCGCACCTTGGAACGCTGCGCCGTAAAGACGGAGATTCTCGGCTTTACCACCCGCGCGTGGAAAGGCGGCCAGTCCCGCGAGAAGTGGATCGCGGACGGCAAGCCGCCGCATCCGGGCCGCCTGAACGATCTCCGCCACATCGTCTACAAGGCCGCGGACGAGCCGTGGCGGCGCGCGCGGCGCAATCTCGGCCTGATGATGCGCGAGGGCCTGCTGAAAGAGAACATCGATGGCGAGGCGCTGATGTGGGCGCACAACCGCCTCGTCGCGCGTCCCGAGCAGCGCAAAATCCTGATGGTGATCTCCGATGGTGCGCCAGTGGATGATTCAACGTTGTCGGTGAACGCCGGCAATTATCTCGAACGGCATCTGCGGCACGTCATCGAGGAGATTGAGGACAAGTCGGACGTCGAGCTCAACGCCATCGGCATCGGCCATGACGTGACGCGGTATTATCGCAAGGCCGTGACCATCGTGGATGCCGAGCAGCTCGGCGGCGCGATGACGGAGCAGCTCATCAGCCTCTTCGCCGAAGAGAAGGAACATGGCCGCCGAGGCTCACCCACGCGCCTCGCCCGTGTCCGCCACGAGCGCCACCCGCACGTTGCGGCCCGCTAGCTAATACCCGTTGAAGCCCGGCAGCGGCCGCACGAAGCCACGCAGGATCCAGTACGGGATCAGCATCAGAATACCCGTCGTCATGAGCAGTTCCATGTGCAGCAGCATCTGGTGCGTCCAGGGCGCGATGCCGGCATAGGCGGCCGGATAGAAGATCAGGCAGAACAGCGCGCCGGACGAGACCATCCCAAACAGCGGCGCGATCCACCAGCGCGGTCCGCGCGAACCGTCGAACACCACGATGGAGATGAAGCTCGCGCCCAGGAACGCGCCGGCGAACGCCAGCGCCAGGCGCATGTCCGGAATGAATTTGAACGGAACGATGCCGGAGAGCCCTGGCACTGCATAGATGGCGAACGCCGCGCCGAAAGCCAAAGCAAGAACCACCTGCGCAAAAGCATAGGACGGTCCGTAGCGGCGGTTGGTGAGATGCACGCACAGGAAGCTGAACGGCACCAGCAAGTGCCCGACCGTGAGCCAGCGTCCGTCAGCGGCTCCCACGATCAGCGTCGCGGGCGTGTCGAGGTAGAGATAGATCGCGGCAAACGACAGCAGCAGCGTCGTCACCGGCAGGAGCAAGCGTCCAACGGTCCGGAGGCTGTCGCCCAATCGGCTCCAGAATGTGTCACGGCGCCCATAGAACGCCTGCGATGGCCATGATGCATCTGCTGCGGAGCGCGTCCGGTGGGACCCGCCCATTGCTGCCATCCGCGCCGGCGCGTTCTCGCGTCCGCCCGCGGGATCCCCATACCCGTATACCCGCACGACTGCCCCACTCGTGTCGGCCGCTCAGCGGCGCCTGACACATTTTGAAACACTAGGGCAAAAGCGATGCAGGCGCCATGCCGTTTGCATGACGTTTCAATGTAAATGGTGAATTAACTAAGCGGCCTTGGCGGCCAGCTTCTTGGCGATGGCGCGCTTGAGCTTGAGGGCGCGGTCGGACAGGACATTGTCCTTCGCCTTCATCAGGAAGTCGTCGAGGCCGCCCTGACGGTCGAGGGTGCGCAACGCGTGCATGCTGACCTTGAGCTTGTAGGAATTGCCCAGAGCCTCGCTGGCGAGGGACAGGGTTTGTAGGTTCGGGCGGTAGATACGCTTGGTCTTGTTGTTGGCGTGGCTGACATTGTTGCCAACCAAAAGGCCCTTACCGGTCAATTCGCAGCGGCGCGACATGGCAGTCTTCCTGGGATTCGTTCGAAGAGGCGCTCTCATAAGGGGGCGGTCCGCCCCGGTCAAGCCGGACGGAAGCCGTTTAGCAGGCTCCGGGCGGCGGCATAAGGCAGGACAGCCCCTTTTGCCGTGGCCGTCTCGAGGTCCCCAGCCCTCGCGGCCAGTTCGGGGTCCGACAGGATCGCCTCGCTGAGGGACGCCTGGACTTCGCTCCAGAACCAGCGCCGTGCCTGATCGGCCCGCAGCGCTGTCAGCCGTCCATCGGAAGCGAGTGCGGAGTGGATCGCCTGCATCTCGGTCCAGGTCTCGGCGATGCCAGTTCCTTCGATGGACGAGACCGGGAGCACTTTCGGGAACAGGCCTTGGTGCTTCGGGCGCATGAGATGCAGCGCCGCGTGATAGTCGGCGACCGCACGGCGCGCGGCAGGCATGAGATCGCCATCGGCCTTGGTCACGATCAGAAGGTCCGCGAGTTCCATCACGCCGCGCTTGATGCCCTGCAGATCGTCGCCGCCGCCGGGACTGGCGAGCAGCACGAACAGATCGGTCATGTCGGCAACGGCGGTTTCGGATTGTCCGACGCCGACGGTCTCGACGATCACGACATCGAAGCCGGAAGCTTCCGCGAGCAGCAGGCATTCGCGCGTGCGCCGTGCGACGCCGCCAAGCGTGGTTCCCGCTGGCGACGGACGGATATACGCATTGGGATCGCGCGTGAGTTTCTCCATCCGCGTCTTGTCGCCGAGAATGGAACCGCCGCCGCGGCGCGACGACGGGTCGATCGCGAACACAGCGACCTTCTTGCCCTGCCCCGTCAGATGCAGGCCGAAGGCTTCAATGAAGGTGGACTTTCCGACGCCGGGCGCGCCGGAGATGCCAATACGCATCGCGCCACCGGTTCGCGGCAATATCGCTTCAAGAAGTTTTTCGGATCGTTTCTGATCGTCCGCTTTCGTGGACTCCACCAGGGTGATCGCGCGCGCGAGCGCCCGTCTGTCGCCGGCGACAAGGGCCGGAACATTAACCGTGGACGGATGATCTTCTCGTGTCATTGCCGTCATATTTGCACCATATCGCCTGCGCCTACTATGCTTTGCGTCCATTCCATCCACGGTGCCGCATGATGAATTTCCGTCCCGCTGCGTTCGCGCTTCTGTGCCTTCCGCTGTGCAACTCCGCATTTGCCGCCGGCGGCGAAAGCGCCGACGCGCCAGCGGCGCCCGCCTCGCAGCTCAGCCTCGCGATGACGCTCTATGCCGGCGGCGTCACGCTCGGCAAGGTCGATATGGACGCGACGATCCGCGGCGACCAGTACCACGTCGTTTCGAACCTCACGACCGGCGGCATCGTCAACGCGTTCTGGCAGGCGCAGATTCAGGCGACCTCCAACGGCAAGCTCAAACCGAAATCGCTCGAACCCGCGCTCTACGATTCCTTCGACACCAATCATTCCGGCAAGAAGCAGGAGGTCTCGCTCACTTACGAGAACGGAAATCCGATACGCCTGTTCGCCGATCCGAAATTCCAGACCAAAGGCTATGACGTGAAGCCCGAGGAGCAGAAGGCGACGCTCGATCCCCTGAGCGCCGTCGTCTTCATTGTCTCCGGTGTCGGCGCGAGCGCGGACAATCCCTGCGGCGTGGTCGCGCCGGTGTTCGACGGCCGCCGCCGCTACAACATCGAGCTCAGCAAGGTCAAAGACACGACCGTCAAGCTGGACAACGGTCTCTACAAGGGCAAGGCCGTGCTCTGCGAGATGAAGTACAAACAGCTCGCCGGCTTCAAGCCGAAGATCATCAAAGAGAACGCAAGCTTCCCGAAGATCAACGCCTGGATCGCGACATTTCCCAGCGCGATCGCCGGCCGTTCCTATGTCGTGCCGCTACGAGTCTGGGCCGATACCGACTACGGCACCGTCGCCGCGGTTGCGACGTCGCTGAAGGTCGATGGCCAGGCGCCGAAATCGTAACGGTGCTCACCGCATTCAAACTCCTTGTCATTGCCGGCTGAGCGAAGCGATAGCTTCGCGAAGGGAAGGGAACCCAACTTCGTAATATGCCCTGACCCAACAAAGTTGGGTCCCTTCCCTCGCATTGCTCCGCAATGCTCGCCGGGATGACAATAGAGTTAAGCAGCCCTCTTCCGTGTACGAATGAGTTTCAGGACCTTGCGCGCGGCGTCGGGGATGTTGGTGCCGGGGCCGAAGATCGCGGCGACACCGGCGTCTTCGAGGAACGGATAGTCCTGCGCCGGGATGACGCCGCCGACGATGACGAGAATGTCTTCGGCGTTGCGTTTCTTCAGAGCCTCGATGAGCAGCGGCACAAGTGTCTTATGACCGGCCGCCTGGCTCGAAATGCCGACGACATGCACGTCGGAGTCGATGGCGTCCTGCGCCACTTCATCGGGCGTCTGGAACAGCGCGCCGATATCGACATCGAAGCCGAGATCGGCGAAGGCGGTGGCGATGATCTTGGCGCCGCGGTCGTGGCCGTCCTGCCCCATCTTGGCAACGAGCATACGCGGGCGGCGGCCCTCGTCTTTCGCGAACGCTTCGACCTCGCCCTGGATCGCGGCGAATTCGTTGTCGCCTTCATAAGCGCCGCCATAGACGCCGCTGATCGAGCGGATCTCGGCGCGATGGCGTCCGAACTTTTTTTCCATTGCATCCGAAATTTCGCCGACAGTCGCGCGGGCACGCGCGGCTTCGACGGCGAGCGCGAGCAGATTGCCCTTGCCGCTTGACGCGCCTTCGGTGAGCGCGGCGAGCGCGGCTTCGAGTTTCTTGGGATCGCGCTTCGCGCGTATGTCTTTCAACCGCGCAATCTGGGCGTCGCGCACCGCCGCATTGTCGATGTCGCGGACGTCGAGATGATCTTCCTTGTCCAGCTCGAATTTGTTGACGCCGACGATCACGTCCTCACCCCTATCGACACGGGCCTGACGGCGCGCGGCGGCTTCCTCGATGCGCAGCTTGGGGATGCCGGCCTCGACCGCTTTGGTCATGCCGCCCATCGCCTCGACATCGTCGATGATCGCCTGCGCGTGGGTGCCGAGCGAATGCGTGAGCGCTTCGACGTAATAGGAACCGCCCAAAGGATCGACCACGCGTGTCACCTGCGTCTCGTTCTGCAGGATGAGCTGCGTGTTGCGCGCGATGCGGGCCGAGAACTCGGTCGGCAGCGCGATGGCCTCGTCGAACGAATTGGTGTGCAACGATTGCGTTCCACCGAGCACCGCCGCCAGCGCCTCATAGGCCGTGCGGACGACGTTGTTGTACGGGTCCTGCTCGGTCAGCGACACGCCGGAGGTCTGGCAATGCGTGCGCAGCATCAGGCTCTCGGGATTCTTCGCGCCGAACCCCGCCATGATCTTCGACCACAGCAGCCGCGCGGCGCGGAGCTTCGCGGCCTCCATGAAGAAATTCATCCCGATGCCGAAGAAGAACGACAGCCGCGGCGCGAACGCATCGACGTCCAGTCCCTTCGCCAGCGCGGCACGCACATATTCGATGCCGTCGGCGAGCGTGTAGGCGAGTTCCTGCACCGCCGTCGCGCCGGCTTCGTGCATGTGATAGCCGCTGATCGAGATTGAATTGAACTTCGGCATCTTCTTCGCCGTGTATTCGATGATGTCGGCGACGATCCGCATCGAGGGCGCGGGCGGATAGATATAGGTGTTCCGCACCATGAATTCCTTGAGGATGTCGTTCTGGATGGTGCCGGAGAGTTTCTCGGTCGCGACGCCCTGCTCCTCGCCCGCGACAATGAAGCTGGCGAGCACCGGAATGACCGCGCCGTTCATGGTCATCGACACGCTCATCTTGTCGAGCGGGATGCCGCTGAACAGGATCTTCATGTCCTCCACAGAGTCGATCGCCACACCCGCCTTGCCGACATCGCCGGCCACGCGCGGATGATCGCTGTCATAGCCGCGGTGGGTCGCGAGATCGAAGGCGACCGACAAGCCCATCTGCCCGGCGGCCAAATTCTTCCGATAGAACGCGTTGGATTCTTCGGCCGTCGAGAAGCCGGCGTATTGGCGGATCGTCCATGGGCGTCCCGCATACATCGTCGCCCGCACGCCGCGCAGATACGGCGCGAGGCCGGGCAGCGAGTTCGCTTCCGCGATGCCTTCCAGATCGGCCGCGGTGTAGAGCGGCTTCACCATGAAACCCTCCGGCGTCGCCCAGTCGAGGCTCTCGAGCGGCCGGTCTTTCAGCTCCTTCGCCGCGAGCTTCGCCCAGTCCTTGGGGGTTTTGTCCGTCATCACTTCACTCGCGCAACAGGTCGGCCACCAAGGGGTGCGGCTTGGCGGCGAATGGATTGCACACCGTTATACCGTTCCAGGCAAACCCGTCCTGAAAATCTTCGGAAAGCAGCACGCTGCAATTTGCTTCCGCCGCGGCAGACAGGATCAGTGCGTCCCATATCTTGAGGCGATGCCGGGTAGCGAGATCGACCGCCCTCAGCATGAGATCGGGCGTCGTCCCAATCATCGAAAACGTGTTGAACCAAAAAAGCACGGCTGCTTGCGCGCGCTCGCGCGAACGACCCCTTTTCACCAATACATTGTAGAGTTCACCGACAACCTGGACGGAGATATAAGTTTCCTCCGCCGGCAGAAGCTTTGCGAGCCGGTCCGCGATAGCCTTTTTTCCGGCGTCACCGATGCCTTCCGCGTAAAGCAGAACATTGCTGTCGAGCGCAATGTTCGTCATTCGTCGTCGTAGGCTTCATCTCGAGACCAGGGACCGAGATTGAGAGCGGGCTGTTTGCGGAGATGTTCAAGCAAACGCGCCTTTGCAAGCGCCCGCTCTTCCGCGGTCGGTTTGGACGGCGGCGTGATCCGCGCCACCGGCTCACCATGGCTGGTCACGGTATAGGCCACACCTTCCTCGCGGACTTCCCGCAGAACGCGGGAGAATTGGCGGTTGGCCTCTGCGGCGGAGATGGTCTTGTCCATGGCACATTTCCAAAAGTAGTGAATATCACTACTATTTTTCCCTAATCTTTTCAACCGACGAGAGTTCCCGCGCCAGACGCTTCGCCTCCTCAATCGTCTCTCGAGCCTTCCGCAAAAAACCCCGGCGCCGGGCGCGGGCAGCATGGGCCTCCGCCGTGAAGCGCCCGTGCTTCAGCCGGTTTTTATTGCCTTTCGGAGCACCTCGACGGAGTGGCAATTTTATTGCGGAATTGAACCGCGATTTTTGATGATTTCCAGCCGCCCGATCTGCCCGGCAAGCTGTGCGCTGAGCTTCAGAAATTTGGCGATGTCATCCATATCGCCGTGGCGATAGGCGCCCTTTTCCGCGACGGTCCGCATCGTGTCGCTGAGCACCTGGTTGCAGTGCCCGAAGTGCTTCTCGAGGCTGGCGGCAACCCGCTCTACGCGGCTTTCCAATGGATCCGTTTTCCGCCCGGCGGCGATTTCTTCTGTCATCTCCCGGAAATGGGGATGGTAGGACTTCTGTCAAGACCTAGGACCAAAATAATTCCGTCGCAGAACGGTCATATTGGTCCGCCTACGGAGTATTCCGTGGATAACCCCGCCGGACTCCATCGCTCGAATCGCCCCCTATATGTGGTGAGGACCGGGCACACCGAATCATCTAATAGTATGAGAACAAAGGCTGATATTGGATTGGTTAGCGATTCGGACGTGATTCGTTGCTATTCCATTCCCATTGTTAATTGAGACGGGGCCGCGCCGGCGAACCGCTTGCACCGTCAGGCAAAAATCGGGAAGGTCCGGCCATGTCCACACAACAGATGAAGACGGCGCTGTCCGGTCCCGGACGGGTGACGGCTGTCCTTGGTCCCACCAATACCGGCAAGACCCATTTCGCCATCGAGCGGATGCTGGCGCACAAATCCGGCATGATCGGGCTGCCGCTGCGGCTGCTGGCGCGCGAGGTCTATGACAAGGTCGTGCGGCTCAAAGGCGAGCGCCAGGCCGCACTGATCACCGGCGAAGAGAAGATCGTTCCGCCGGATGCCAGATATTTCGTCTGCACGGTCGAGGCCATGCCGCTCGGCCTCGGCACTGCATTCCTCGCCATCGACGAGATCCAGCTCTGCGCCGACCCCGAGCGCGGACACGTCTTCACCGACCGCCTGCTCCATGCGCGCGGCGAGGAAGAGACGCTGTTCATGGGCGCCGACACGATGCGCGGCATCATCCAGAAATTCGTGCCGCGCACCTATTTCCTCTCCCGCGCGCGCTTCTCCGACCTCGCCTACACCGGGCAGAAAAAACTTACCCGCCTGCCGCGACGCTCCGCGGTCGTCGGGTTCTCTGCGGAAGATGTCTATGGCATCGCGGAGTTGATCCGCCGCCAGCGCGGCGGCGCGGCAGTGGTGCTCGGCGCGCTCTCACCGCGCACGCGCAATGCGCAGGTGGAACTCTATCAAAACGGCGATGTCGATTTCCTGGTCGCGACCGACGCGATCGGCATGGGCATCAACATGGATGTCGATCATGTCGCCTTCGCCGCGATGGAGAAGTTCGACGGAGCCGGCACACGCCCGCTCCGGCCCGAAGAGATCGGACAGATCGCCGGCCGCGCCGGGCGTCATATGAACGACGGCACCTTCGGCGTCACCGCCGAGGCCGAGCCGTTCGACGAAGAGATCGTCAGTCGCGTCCAGGGCCATCGCTACGATCCGGTGCGGGTGCTGCAATGGCGCAATTCCGCGCTCGATTTCCATTCGCTCGAAGGGTTGATCGCGAGCCTCGATGAGATGCCGCCGATGCGCGGACTGATGAAGGCGCGGCCTGCGAGCGACCTCATCGCACTGCGTCACCTCAGCCACATGGCCGACGTTCGCGAACTCACGCGCGCGCGCGCCGGCGTGCGCAAGCTCTGGGATGTCTGCCAGATACCCGACTTCCGCAAACTGTCGAGCGATGAGCATGCCAAGCTCGTCCACACGATCTTCCTCTTCCTGATGAGCGACGAAGGCGTGCTGCCGGACGATTGGCTGGCGCGCCAGATCGAACGCGTCGATGTCACCGAAGGAGACGTGGCGACTTTGTCGGGCCGACTCGCGCAGATCCGCACCTGGACCTATGCCGCGCACCGCCCCGGCTGGACGCGCGACGGCGACCACTGGCAAGGCGTGGCGCGCGCGGTGGAGGACCGGCTGTCCGATGCGCTGCATGAACAGCTCACACAGCGGTTCATTGACCGGCGGACTTCTGTGCTAATGAAGCGCATGCGCGAGGACGACATTCTGGATCTGAAACTCGACGACTCCGGCGGCGTCATCATCGGCGGCGAGGCTGTCGGCAAGCTCGATGGCTTCCGCTTCGCGCCCGATCCGCGCGCGGAGGGCGTTCATGGCAAGACCTTGCGCGCCGCGGCGGTGAAGGGCCTTGAAGGCGAGTTCTTCGCGCGCGCCAATCGCCTCGCCGCATCCGAGGACAATGCGTTCACGCTCAGCGAGCACGGCCGCATCTGGTGGGACGGCGCCATCGTTGCGCAATTGAGCGCGGGCGCCACGCCGCTTTCGCCCACCGTCGATCTGGTCGTGGATGAAAACCTGAAACCGGAATTGCGCGAAGCGATGCAGACTCGCCTCGACACATGGACGACCAAGCGCGTTGCCGACCGCCTTCAGCCCCTGCTCGCGCTTCAGGCGGCGATCGATGTGAAGGCTGGAACACAAGGCGCCCTGCCCGGCTTCGCGCGAGCCGTCGCGCACCGGCTCATCGAGCATTTCGGATCGCTCGACCGCGTGCTGATCGATCTGCCGGACAATCTTGGGCCGCATATCCGCGCGCTGAAGACATTCGGCGTATGGATCGGGAAGCGCACGGTCTATCTACCAAAGCTGCTCCGGCCCGAAGCGGCATCGCTGCTCGGGCTTCTGTGGGGCGTGTGGCAGAAGCTCGAACACATCCCGCCGCATCCGCAACCCGGCCTCACCTCGTTCGAGGTCGATGCCGCGCCTTACGATTTCCTCGCGGCTTGCGGCTTCCGTGTCGTCGCCAAACGCGCGATCCGCTTCGACATGCTCGAGCGGCTGGAAGAAGAACTCGACAAGGCCGCCACATCGGGCGCGACGGCGGATGTGCTTATGCCAAAACTCGTTTCACTGCTCGGCTGCGGCAATGACGAGATGAAAGAAATCCTCTCGACGCTGGGCTGGAACATTGTCGAAGTCGCGGAGGCCGATGCCGTCCGAACGGTGTGGCGTCGTACCTCCATCCGCGCACGCCGCCGCGAGCAGAAACGCGAGATGCCAGTCGAGCGCAAAGCCAAGCCCGCCGAGCGCGGCAAACCCACCGCGGCATCGCTCGCCGATCTGGCGGCCCGCTTCCGGAAATGACGGATCGCATCCGCATCGACAAGTGGCTGTGGCATGCGCGGTTCTACAAGACGCGCGTGCTTGCCCAGGAAGCCGCCGCGAAGGGACGCATCCGCCGCAACGATGTCCGCATCGAGAAAGCCAGCGTCGAGGTGAAGATCGGCGACATTCTTACGCTGCCGCGCGGGCGCGAGGTCGCCGTCATCCGCGTGCTGGCCTGCGGCGAGCGCCGCGGCCCCGCAAGCGAGGCGCGGCTGCTCTACGAAACCCTCACAGACAGTGTGCTTGATCCTTAGGCGCTCTCCGCTTAATTGAACCCCAGCGCTACCCTGGAGTTTGGAATGACCTACGTCGTCGTCGAAGCCTGCATCAAGTGCAAATACCTTGATTGCGTCGAGGTTTGCCCTGTGGACTGTTTCTACGAGGGCGAGAACATGCTCGTCATCCACCCGGACGAATGCATCGATTGCGGCGTCTGCGAGCCCGAATGCCCAGCTGAGGCCATCAAGGCCGACACCGAGCCGGGGCTGGAGAAGTGGCTGGAACTCAATGCCGACTATGCCAAGAAGTGGCCGAACATCACCGTGAAGGGCACTCCGCCCGCCGATGGCAAGGATTTCGAGGGTGTCGATAACAAATTCGAGAAGTACTTCTCCGATAAACCCGGTTCCGGTTCGTAATATAATCTGGCCCTGCAGCCACTCCGGCGGTTCGTTCCTGTCACAACGCGCGATTTACGACCCAGATTTCATGACTTTTTCTTGCGCAATTTGAAATAAACCACAGGATTTCAATAGTTTGGCGAATCGGGTCTTCCAATTCGTCCGTATGCGTGTTATATAGGTCACGATCTCAATTGGCTTGAAAGGCGCTTCCCCCAACCGGATTTAGATGAAATCCGGCCGCGCCGCTTTCATGCGTTCAAGGTAATCGGTCGCCAGACGCCCCGTCTGCGCGCGAAACGGATATGGAAATGACGGCAGCAAAGACAGCAGCACCGGTCGCAACCCCCAAAAAGGTTCCGGCGAACTCCAACAAGAAGCACGAGTTCAAGACCAACGACCACGTGGTCTATCCCACTCACGGCGTCGGCAAGATCATGCGCGTGGAAGAACAGGAAGTCGCGGGCGCCAAGCTCGAGCTTTACGTCATCACCTTCGAGAAGGACAAGATGACGCTCCGAGTCCCGACGCTGAAGGCCAAGGCCGTGGGCATGCGCAAGCTGTCCTCGCCGGACATCGTCAACAACGCGCTCAATACGCTCAAGGGCCGCGCGCGCATCAAGCGCACCATGTGGTCGCGCCGCGCGCAGGAATACGAAGCGAAGATCAACTCGGGCGACCTTGTCTCGATCGCGGAGGTCGTGCGCGACCTGCATCGCGCCAGCGGCCAGCCGGAGCAGTCATACTCCGAGCGTCAGCTCTATGAAGCCGCTCTCGCCCGCATGGCGCGCGAAGTCGCCGCCGTCGAACGCACCGACGAGCCCACCGCCGTCAAGCGCGTCGAGACGATGCTGATGAAGAAGGCGGCGTAAAGCTTCTTCCTCTGACGAATGCAAAGGCCCGGAGAGAAATCTCCGGGCCTTTTGTTTGACGTTATCGTCTCGCCAATTATTTAGCTCGTGCTTGTGGCGTTTGGCAGTCGAACCCAAGCGGCAGCCTCAGGCAACAAAAGCAGCCCAGCCGCAGCAAAAAAGATCAGATTAATCGCGTAAAATGCGATGGCTACAACCACGCCCATACGAAGCTCGTTCTGAAAGTGAAACAGTGGATAAACCACCGCGATGCCACTCCATACTACGGTGAGCCATCGAGCCCAATTCTTTCGCTTTCGAGCGACGAACCAAACCCAAAGAATCTGAATAGCGATGACCAACACCATGCCGACCGGATAGACCACCGGATACATGCGATCGTATTTTTCGATCATGGTCCAATTAAGAGGAAACGAAGCCACACTCAACGCAATGGCGGCGTAGGATATCCTCTCATACCAAGCCACGCTTGTAGGCATCTGATCTGGCATATCATCGCCGCCCGATTTGTCGGAGAGTAATAGCACAATCCTTGGCACACTTCGTCATGGCCATACACCGACTTGATGGGAGTTCATGGATGGCCGGGACAAGCCCGGCCATGACGGATTGGAGTTACTGAAGAACCTCGACCTGCTTCGGGTTAGCGATCTCGATCTCGGGGCCGTTGAATTGCTGGATGATGCCGCGCACCCGGATCGTCTTGCCGGCGTAGTCGCGCGGATCGATGCCCAGGCTGCGGAAATTCGCCATGTCGTCGGGCGCGATCGTCACGGTGAAATCGGTCTTCCAGTCGGTGCCGAAATCGAGATAGGCGCGGCCTTGCTTCATGTCGGCGGTGAGCACCTGCCCCTGCACGATCTGGAACGTGCCGGTGTCGCTACCGAGAGTCTCCGGCGTGCGAACTCTATAGGCCGGCAGCGACCACAGGCCGAGACTGGCCGCGCGCGCCGCGCCTTCCGCCGCATAGAGTTCGGCGGCGCATTCGCTGCGGTCCGGCGCGATATCCACGCGCGCCAAACCACGGTTCAGAAGCGTGACCTGAACCCATTTGTCGTCGTCGCTGAACACCTGCCCGCGCACGCGGTCGTAGCGGTCTTCTTTGGGAACGATCGCGGTGACGTCGACGGTGTGTCCGCGCACCATCGTGGTGGCCGCATCGAAGGCCTGATCGGCGATGAGCGACGGCGCGCGATCCTGCCCCGCATGCGGAAGGCGAATGCCTTCGAGATGGACCGCGCGGCCGTCGCGCAGTACCAGCACGTCGTTCGAGCGCTCGACGCGCACGATATGCGCATCCGTGATCTCGAGCGGTCCCGCGCAGTCGGGCACCGTGGCTGCATCCGCGGCACCTGCCGGCAACGCGAACGCCACGACCGCTATCCAGAATCGCCCCATCGTCCCCTCGTAATTCCCTGATCGCGCGCAATTATCCGCCTTGCGCGCCAACACCCGATTTACCGTTTCACGCGTTTTCTAACCAGTCAAAACGCGATGAGGGTTAACCACGCAATGAATCTGTCCAACGCTGCCAGCATCACCGGCAATGCGCTGTCGGCCGCGAACGTACTGATCATCAATGAAGGATTGAGCATCGTCGCCGGCGTGCTGATCCTCGTGCTCGGCTGGATTCTGGCGACCTGGGCCAAACGGCTGATCTCGCGCGGCCTCGCCCATGTGCCGCTGGATCCGACGCTCAAGCCGCTGATCGCGTCGCTGGTCCGCTATGCGGTCCTGATCTTCACCATCATCCTCGTGCTCGGACAGTTCGGCGTCCAGACGACGAGCCTGATCGCGGTGCTGGGTGCCGCCGGCCTGGCCATCGGCCTGGCATTACAGGGAACGCTCTCCAACGTCGCCGCAGGCGTGATGCTGCTGGTGCTACGGCCGTTTCGCGTGGGCCATTTCGTGCAGGCCGGCGGCGTCAGCGGCACGGTGCGCGAGATCGGGCTCTTCACCACCATCATGACGACCCGCGATCTCGTCTATGTCTCGGTGCCGAATTCGGCGGTGTGGAGTGGACTAATCACCAACTACACGCGCGAACCGCTGCGCCGCGCGACGTTCCTCGTGCCCGTCGACATCGTCAACGACATGGACAAGGTCGAGCGGGCGATCATGGCCGGCATCACGGCAAACGAACACGCGCTCAAGATGCCGGAGCCATGGGCCGGCGTCGATGCGATCCAGGAATACACCGTGCAGATGCGCGTGCGCTGCTATGTAAAGAGCGAGGATTTCTGGCGGGCCATCGCTTCGCTGCAGCGCTCGGTGATCACATCGGTTATCCAGGCGGGAATCCTGACCGCTGTGAACCGTCAGGCACCGGTCGTGCGCAACGAGCCCGAGACGCGCTGGACCCGTGTTGCACCGGAGCCGCCAGAAGAACGGCGCGAAGCGGCGGAGTAGATTACGCGCTGCGATACCACTCCACTCCGTCCGCGTCGCGGCTGCGATTCATTGCGCCGCGGAAGCGCAGGCAGTTCAGATGCGCGATGCTTTCGCCGGTCGCCATGCCGTAGACACCGGTGGTGATCTTGGCGCGGAACAGCGCGGGGAAAACATCGATGGCGCGTTGCGGCTCGCCGCAAAGATCACTGAGCTTATTCATTCCGCTTTCGTGGCCCGCAATAAGCTCATCGAGCCGCAGATGCGCGCCGCGGAATGGTTCGTTGTGCGAGGGCAGCACCAGAATGTCGGACGGCAATACCGTCTTGAGTTTGTTGCAGGAGTCCAGCCAGTCCTGCAGCGGGTTCGCCTCCGGCTCCGTCGGATGCACCGAGACGTTCGAGGAGATGCGCGGCAAGAGCTGGTCGCCGGAGATCACGATGTTCTCCTCCGGGCACCACAGGCACGCGTGCTCCGGCGAGTGGCCGTTGCCGGTGACGACGCGCCACTTGCGGCGGCCGATGTCGAATTCGCTGCCCTCGCCGATGCGGCGGTATGAATTGGGCAGCTTGTAGACGCCGTGGCCGAAGCCGCCGAAGCGCGCCTTGTAATTCTCGATCAGCTCGTCGCCCCAGCCCGCGGCACGATAGAAGCGCACGCCTTCCTGCGGCGCCTCCTGGCCCGTATCGGCGACGAGGTTGCGGCACATCAGGAATTCCGTGCGTGTGATCCAGAGTTCGACGTCGAATTTCCGCACCAGCCATCCGGCGAGCCCGATGTGATCGGGGTGCATATGGGTGATGATGACACGCTTGACAGGTTTGCCGCCCATCGGTCCGGCGAACAGCGTCTTCCACGCGTTCGCGGTCTCCTCATTGCGGATGCCGCTATCGACGACGGTCCAGCCGTCGCCGTCCTCGAGCAGCCACAGATTGATGTGGTTGAGCTGCATCGGAAGCCGCATCCGGATCCAGTGGATGCCCGGCGCGACCTCGATCGTCTCGCCCAGCTCCGGGCGCTTCTCGAACGGATAATCCAGATTGCGGCCCGGCCGTGCCGGCGCCAGGGACTCGTCCACTTCGGCCCTTCTTTCGATAGCGGTTGCGGTAACTATGGGAAGGCGTGGCTTACTGCGTCAAGTTTAAGTGCCACAATTCGGTCGCGAACCGGCGTAATCTTGGCCAAATCGCGCTAAGCTCCATCGCGTCCATTCGGGAGGTCTCATGCGTTCGCTTGCCCTTGCGTCATTTGCGTTGCTCGCACTCGCCGGACCGGCGCTTGGCGATGCCAGCACAGATCCCAAGCGCGCGCCAACCGGCGCCTATTCCATGGACCCCCGCCACACGCAGGTTCTGTTCGCGATCCCGCATCTCGGCATCACCGATTATTACGGACGCTTCGACAAGGTGAGCGGCAATCTCAACTTCAACTCCGGAACGCCTGAGAAAAGCTCGGTGTCCGTCACCATCGACATGACGAGCATCGACACGCCTAGTCACGAATTGATCGGCGAATTGATGGGCACGAGCACGTTCAATACGGTAGCCTTCCCAACCGCGACGTTCAAATCCACCGCCATCACCAAAACCGGCCCCAACGCGGGAACGATCACAGGCGATCTGACTCTGCACGGCGTCACCAAACCCGTCACGCTGGATGCAACCTTCGGCGGCACGACCACCGACCCGTTCTCCGGCGCCGATGACATCGGCTTCCACGCGACGACGACCATCAAGCGCACGGATTTCGGCATCACCGGTATGGTATGGGAAGGCGTCGTCGGCGATGATGTGAAGCTTACCGTCGAAGCCATGTTCCAGCGCTCCAAGGACAAATAGATGCCCGCAAGAAACACTGCCCTGCGCTACGGCACCGTGGCGATGACTTTCCATTGGGTAATCGCGATCCTGGTCATCGCCAATATCTGCCTTGGCCTCTACATGGCCGATCTGCCGCGTAGCGATCCTAGCAAGCTCATGATCTTTCAGTGGCACAAATCCGTCGGCCTCACCGTCCTGACATTGAGTATTTTGCGAGTGCTGTGGCGCCTCGTAAATCCGATCCCGCCACTGCCCGCTGGCATGAACCCGGTATTGCGGCTTGCGGCACGCGCGTCGCACTTCCTGCTCTATTTCCTGATCGTCTTCATTCCGCTGACCGGATACATCATGGTCTCGGCCTCGCCACTCGGAAACGGCACGGACTATTTCGGACTGTTCACCTGGCCCAATCTTCCATTGTTCACGGGCATGACGCGCGAGCAGCTTCATCCGATCCATGAGACCTGGGAAAGCGCGCATGTGATCCTCGCCTGGTCGGCGATCGTGCTGATCCCGATCCATATCGGCGCGGCGCTCTACCACGGCATTATCCGCCGCGACGGTGTGTTCTCGCGAATGGTGCCCGGCACAAATGTGGAGCCGGTGGTATGAGGCACATTCTCGTTTCGGCGCTTCTGCTCGCCCTCGCTTCCACACCCGCCCTCGCCGCGCATTGGAACGTCGACTATTCCAAGAGCAAACTCGGCTTCGGCGTGCAGTGGAGCGGACAGCCATTTGGCGCAGTGTTCAAATCCTGGAAGGCGGACATCAATTTCGATTCAGCCGATCTTGCGCATTCGCGCGTCTCGGTGAACATCGATCTGTCCAGCGAAGTATCGGACTCGCCGGACAATGACGACGGCATCCAGGGTGCGCAGGGCTTTCAGGTCTCGCAATTCCCGTCCGCCAAGTTCGAGGCGTCGAGCTTCACGCATGGCAGCGGCGACCGTTATGTCGCAAATGGATTCCTGACGATCAAAGGCGTGAGGAAGCCGGTCACCCTGAACTTCCAGCTCCAGGTCGCGGGCGACAAGGCGCATATGAACGGCACCGCCGATGTGATGCGTCTGGATTGGGGCTTGGGATCGAGCGGGGAATGGTCCGGTGACAAGCCCGTTTCCCACAAGGTCGGGATCTTTGTCGATCTGACGGCGACAAAGGTGCATTAGCGGTTTTCTCTGTCATTCCCGGCCGAGCGTAGCGAGGGGAAGGGAACCCAGGTGATGAGATCAGGACCGGCCTTTCCGCCTGGGCCCCCTTCCCTCGCATCGCCTGACGGCAATGCTCGCCGGGGATGACAATTTGATTTATTGATTGGGCACCTATTCAAGACATTCGATGCAAGTGCTCAACGACATCACCCGCAGCGCCACGCCGGACGCGATAATGGAGGCAGCCACCATCTTGCGCGACGGCGGGCTGGTCGCGTTTCCGACGGAGACGGTTTATGGCCTCGGCGCCGACGCGACCAACGGCAAGGCGGTCGCCGCGATCTTTGCGGCCAAGGGGCGTCCGTCGTTCAATCCGCTGATTGTGCATGTGAAGAACCGGGCTGCGGCTGAGGCTTTGGTCGAATTCCATCCGCTTGCGCGCAAGCTCGCCGATGCGTTCTGGCCCGGCGCATTGACGCTGGTGCTTCAGCGCAGAAGCGATTGCCCGCTGTCATTGTTGGTGAGTGCCGGGTTGGACACGGTCGCAATCCGCGTTCCTGCGCATCCGGTTGCAGGAGATTTGATCGCCGCGTCGGACAAACCGATTGCCGCGCCGAGCGCGAATGTGTCCGGCCATGTCAGCCCGACAAATGCACAACACGTCGCTGATGAATTCGGAGACAGGATCGATGTCATCCTCGACGGTGGCGCGACACCACTCGGACTAGAATCCACCGTGGTGGGGTTCGAAGACGGCAAGCCGGTTCTCCTCCGCCCTGGGGGTGTGACGCGCGAAGAAATCGAAGAGCTCGCGGGTCCGCTCAAGTTACCGATAAACACAAAAATTCAATCTCCAGGTCAACTCGAAAGCCATTATGCGCCGCGTGCGAAGCTTCGGCTGAATGCCCATGCCGCTCAGCCTGGCGAAGCGCTGCTGGCGTTCGGCGCGGTCGCTTCCAACGCCGCGTCGAACCTGAGCCCGTCCGGAGATCTCAAGGAAGCCGCTGCCAATCTGTTCGCCATGCTGCGAAAGCTGGATTCGGAAACCACTGCCATCGCCGTGATGCCGATCCCCAACGAGGGCCTTGGCGCGGCGATCAACGATCGTCTCAACCGCGCGGCGGCGCCGCGCCCGTGAGCGACGCGCTTTCCCGTCTGAAAGTGATCGTTGGCCCGAAAGGCTTCAGCGAGGATCCGCGCGAAATCGCACCGCATGTCGAGGAATGGCGCGGCTCCTACAAGGGCAACACGCCGCTGCTGCTGAAACCCACTACGACCGAAGAAATCTCGCGCATCCTGGCGATCTGCAACGACACGCGAACTGCCATCGTCCCGCAGGGTGGCAACACCGGCCTGGTCGGCGGACAGATTCCGTTCAATGGCGAAGTGCTTCTCAGCCTCACCCGCATGAATCGCGTGCGCGCGGTGGATCGCGCCAGCGCCAATATGACCGTCGAGGCCGGCCTTACGCTTGCCGCCGCACAGGCTGCGGCGCGCGATGCGGGACTCTATTTCCCGCTGAGTCTCGCCTCCGAAGGCTCCGCCACCATCGGCGGCAATCTTTCCACCAATGCCGGCGGCGTGCATGTGCTGCGCTACGGGATGGCGCGTGAGCTTGTGCTCGGGCTCGAGGTCGTGCTCGCGGACGGACGCGTGCTCGGCATGCTACGCAGCCTGCGCAAGGACAACACCGGCTACGATCTCAAGCAGATGTTCCTCGGCGCCGAAGGAACGCTCGGCATCATCACCGCCGCCGTTCTTAAGCTGTTCCCCGAGCCCGAGGAGACCGTGACGGCGTTCGCCGCGGTGCGCTCGCCAGCTGAGGCGGTCGCGCTTTTGGCCGTAATGCAGAAGGCGACCGGCGGCTTGATCTCGGCGTTCGAGCTGCTGCCGAAGATCGGGCTGCAATTGGTCATCGATCACATTCCCGGGACGCGCAATCCACTAACCACGCCGTCGGATTGGTACGTTCTCATCGAAGCCACAAGCGGCGCGAGCTTCCATCTTGCCGACATGGTCCAGGCAGCCTTGTCGGATTCGGAATTCATTTTGGACGCAGCGATCGCTTCCAACGAGACGCAGCGCGCCGAATTCTGGAAGCTGCGCGAGAGCATGTCCGAAGCGCAGAAGAAGGAAGGCGCCTCGCTGAAGCACGACATCGCCGTTCCGGTCGCATCAATTCCCGGCTTCATCGGGAAGGCGACCGAAGCCGTGCTCAAAGCCGTCCCCGGCGCGCGGCCGGTGACCTTCGGTCATCTCGGCGACGGCAATCTGCATTTCAATTTCAATGCGGCGAAAGGCGGCGACGGCGCATCCTTCCTCGCTCACCGCACCGATGTCGCGCGCATGGTGCATGACCTGGTGCGCGATTTCGGCGGATCGTTCAGCGCCGAGCACGGTATCGGCGTGATGAAGCGCGAAGAGCTTGTGCGCTACAAAAGCGCGGAGGAGATCGACATCATGCGTATGCTCAAGCGCAATTTCGATCCCAACAACATCCTCAATCCGGGAAAGATGCTCTAGGGATTGCCGGTAAAGCCGTGCGCGCCGAATTTCTGGTCGTAGGTCTCGCCTGTCACGGTACCGGCATCGTTCAGCGCGCTCACAAATGTGCCGCGCCCGGATTCCTGATCGGAGTCGGGCGCGTCGAATGTCCTGATATGGCCTTTCGCATGGCGCACGAAACCATGCGCGACCCCCTGGGCATCGGTGTAATACCCCGCAACCTCGCGATAGCGGTTGATGCCGGCCACGATGGTGTTGACGGCCCCCGGAACGTCGAACGTCTCGATCGTGCCGTCATGCGAGCGCACGAAACCGTGCCGTTTGCCGCTGGCGTCGGTGTAAAAGCCCGCGATATCGCCGCTTTCGTTGATCGATTCCGGCTGTGTTCCCTGCAGCGCGCCTGAACCGGCGCCTTCGGCATCGATTTGCACGATCAAGCCGTTCTTGCCGCGCCAAAAGCCGTGCATCGCCGACGCATTGTCGAACCAGAAACCCACCACGTCCTTTGTGTTGTTGATTCCGGTCACGAACGTGCCGAACGTCTGCGCGTCCGGGTTGCCGTCGAAGGCCTCGATGTGGCCGTTCGTCCTGCGCACGAAGCCGCGCTGCAGGCCGCTTTCGTCGGAGTACTGGCCGGCGACGTCGCCATGACGATTGATCGAGATCGCCTGCGTGCCCATCGAGCCATCGGGATCGAAGCTTGTGAGCTCACCGCTCAGTGTACGGATGAATCCGTGGTAGCGGCCATCACCGCCGGTGTAATAGCCGGTCTGATCGGCGTTGAGATTGATATCGATGGCGTGTGTCTCGGCGCCGTCGGCCGCGTTGAAGACCACGGCCTGCCCGCCGGGGAGACGGGTGAAGCCCGAATAGGAGCCCGCCTCGCCGATCACATTGCCGGTGACGATGCCGCCGGCCTGGATGCTGTTGGCGTAGGTGCCATGGCCGTTCATGGTGCCGCCGCCCTCGATATTGAATTCCGTAAACGAGTGAGCCTGCGCAGACACGATCCCAAGCGCCAAAAAGACAGCGACAGCGTATTTCATCAGGCAGCTTCCTTGAGTTCGGGTGGTTGCGCGGGCGCAATGACGGCCGCGCTGCGCGATGCGTTCGAGACGGCGCTCAAACACGCGGTCGCGATCGTGGCCAGATAGGGCACGCTCTGAACCGTCAGCATCACCATCCAAAGCAGCGCAGGTGGCTCCTGAAGTCCGTGCACGAGCATCACCGACACCACAGATGCTGCGCACAGGCAGAACAACGTCGTCTCCTGCCACACCACGCGCAGCGCCTGGCTGAGCAACGCCGGGTCGGCGCATTTGGGCGTGCGCAGGAACGGCTTGCCGGAAGTGAGCAGCCCCGCGATCACGGCTTTGGCGACGGAATGGGTGAGCGCCAAACCGGCGACAGACGCCATCAACGCACCCTTCACGCCGGAGCGCACCTTCGGCGGATAGAGCAGAAACGTCTTGAAGGTCTTGGCGAAGAACAGCGCCAGCGCCGCGGCAGAGAGCGCCGGCATCGGCGGATAGACATGCTCCGGCGAAATCCACATCGCCGTCGTCCAGATCAGCGCCATGAAGGTCACGATCATGCCGAGCATGTCGGATATCCACGGCAGCCATCCGGAGAGGAACTGATAGCGCTGCGCCCATGAGAGTTTGGTGCGCCCGAGAAAGATCGCGCCGGCGTGGCGTTTCATGATCTGCATCGCGCCATAGACCCAGCGGTAGCGCTGCGCCTGGAACGCCTCGAGCGTGTCGGGGATCAATCCGCGCCCCATGCTCTGCGGTACATAGGCGGCGCCGTAGCCCTTCTCGAACAGCTTCAGGCCGAGCTCGGTGTCTTCGGTGATGCACCAGTTCGCCCAGCCATCGACGTTCTGCAGCGCGCTTTTACGCACGATGGTCATTGTACCGTGCTGAATGATCGCGTCGTGCTCGTTGCGCTCGATCATGCCGATATGGAAGAAGCCGCGATATTCCTCATAGGCCATCGCCTTGAACACGCTCGCGTCTGCGTCGCGATAATCCTGAGGTCCCTGCACGACGGCGATGCCCGGTGCCGCGAACAGAGGCAGCGTGCGGCGCAGCCAGTAGGGCTCGACCTGATAGTCGCTGTCGATCACGGCGACGAATTGCGCGGCGGGATCGGTGTGCGCCAAGGCCTCGTTGAGCGCGCCGGCTTTGAAGCCTTTCAGGCCTTCGACATGGAAGAAGCGGAAGCGCGGGCCAAGCGCCGCACAATGCGCCTCGACCGGCCGCCACACCGCCTCATCGACGGTGTTGTTGTCGAAGACGATGACTTCGAAATTGTCGTAGTCGAGCTTGGCCAGATGGTCGAGCGTCTCCATCACCATCGAAGGCGGCTCGTTGTAGCACGGCACATGCACCGACACGCGCGGGCTGATCTCGGGAATGGCTGACACGATATTGCGGCGCTCGACGCGCCACAGGCTGGCGGCAAGTTCGATGCCTTCGGTCAGGATGACCGCGCAGGCGAGAACCACCAGCGGCGCCATCGCGAAGATCATGAACAGATCGCCGCCGTCGATATATTCCAGCGTCGTGGCGTCGATCACCGCCAGCAATCCGGTCGAGACGATGGCGATAATTCCGCCCATCACGATATAGCCGGGCTGGCGCACGCGCGGCATGCGGCCGAGGATCAGCAGTCCGAGCAGGAGCGTAAGGATCGCGGCAATCAGCGCATAGGTTCGCCATTCGGGGAAGGACCGCACGGCGCCGGTGAGCGTGAATTTCGGGTTGCCGTTGGCATCGAACATGCCCCAATAGGCGCCGACCGCGCCTTCGCTGCTGATCTTCTCCGGCTGGTCGTAAGCCTCCATCAAATAGTAGTCGTAGCCCTTTTCCATCCCGAGCTGGACGAAGCCGCGAACGAACGACGCCTGGTTCGCGAGCGAGGGCTCCGCTGCGTTCTTGGTCGGACCTTCCGACGGCCAGCCTGCCTCGCCGATGACGATCGGCTTGTCCGGAAACTCCTGCTGCACTTCGGCGTAGGCGCGCTGCAGGAAGTCCAGAGAATTGCCGATCGTCGTGCCCTCCCAATAGGGAAGCAGATGCACCGAGATGACATCGACGTTCTTTCCGACTTCGGGATTGAGAAGCCAGGTCGACCATGGCTCGGCGGTCGTGATCTTGATCCGCGCCGGCAGCGCCGCGCGGACGCGCGCGATATAGGCGTTCAACTGATCGGCGCTGACGGAGCCGAACAGGATCGCCTCATTGCCGACGAACACGCGATCGATGTTGTGCCGCCAAGCGCGCGCGGTGGCGATGCCGAGTTCGATGTCCTTTTCGTTCTGTTCGAGATCTGCGCCGATCCAGATGCCAAGCGACACGGTCATGCCGTAACGCGCCGCGATCTCCGGCACCTTGTCCAAACCGTGCTCGACCGTATAGGTGCGGACGTGACCGGTGACCTGCGAGAGCTGCTGCATATCGCGGTCGATCTGCTCCGGGCTGATGTCCTTGGCGTCCTGCTTGTTGAACACATGGCTCGGGCTGTAGGCGATGCCGCGCACCTGCCCGTCCCACTCCGGCGCGATCACGCTGTAATCGCGGCTCGCCCAGAACAAGGCGGTGGCACCGACCACAAGGAACAGCGCGATCGCGATGCGCGCGCGCCCGCCGTCTATGCCCGGCGGCACGAGGCGGCGCAGTCTCTCGAACAGCCGTTCCATGCGCTTGCGCGGACTATTCTGCCCCGTTCCCAGGGTGGCCTTCATCGTCCTTTGGTTGTTCTTTTGGAGTCGTCACCGAGATCAGCGTGACGTCGAACACCAGAACCTGGTTAGGCGGGATGGCACCGGCCCCGGCGCCACGCGCGCCATAGGCGAGATTGGCCGGAATCACGATATGCCATTGATCTCCCTCGCGCATCATCTCGAGCGCCTCAGTCCATCCCGGAATGAGCGCGCTGGTCGTGAACTGCGCAGGCAGGCCCTCTTCCGTTCCGTCGAAGACGGTGCCGTTGATCAGCGCACCTGTATAATAGACCGTCACGATGTCGGTCGGCGCCGGACGTTTGCCGAAGCCGTTGTGCATGATCTTGTACATCAACCCGCTCGGCCGGATGATGATCCCGCGCTGTTTCGCATAATCGGCGAGATAGGCCGCGTTCGCTTCCGCGCTCAGCGAACCGACTGCGGCATGTGCGGACGCGGCCGCCAAAACGGCCAGCACGGTCAGAACTGCCCCGAAACGTCTCATTGCTTCTGCTCCAGTCAAAAATGCCTATCCCAGCCGCTCGAGCGGCGGGACAATAGCCACGGTTGCGGCCAATTAAGGGCGGAACAGCCGTCTGAGCAAGGAGCGCTTGCGGAAAGGCTTTCCAATGGCCAGACCGATCTGCTCCGGCGCGGCCCTACGCGACGGCGCGGCAGGTTCAGCCTTGATTTCCGGCGCTTTTTGCGCGGCGCGTTCCACGCTGGCCGACGCCTGTTTAACCGGCGGCGCAGGGGCAAAACGAGGGAGCAGAAGCGCGCCCTCCTCGGTCGGGCGGATGGTACAGACCGGGCCCACGCACTGGATCATGTATTTCTTTGACCAGGCTTCCTCGGGGCTGAGGACGAAGGCCTCGCTCTCCTTCGGGTGCTCGCCTGAATTTGTGCGGGCGCGCTGCTGGTCCTTCACGATGCTGACCACGCGGTCGAGCCGCTCGGCCGCATCGGCCAAGGGGCCGCTGCGCGGTGCGTCGCCGGTGGCGAATGGATTACCCATCTTCAAGCTCCGTCCTGCTTGGTGAACCACTGGAAGCCGCCTTCGCGGCTGATGACGGCAACATCGATCGCACCGCCGACGGTCTGCTTCTGCGCCATGATACGCTTCTTGAACACGTTCAGGCTCACCAGTTCCCTTGCCGTCTCGGCCAGCTCATTCCGGGCCGCGATCTCAAGGACGCGCAGCACCGGGTTGATATAGGCCTGCTGCTGATAATCGCCGATCATGCCGCGGAATGCATCCAGATATTGCGGAACCAGCTCGCCCTGGAACTTGCGGCGGATGTCCTCGCGCTGCCCGGCATCGGCTTGCGGGAAGGCGCCGACGACCTGGTCGACGATGCTGTGCAGCATCATCCCCATCGCGCCATAGACGCGCCGCTCCAGTCCATAATCGATGCCGCGGATAAAGGCGTGGGTCACCTCGCTGTCGGCGAACATGCGGATCTTGGAACGCACCTCTGTATCGATCACATCGACGGAGGCTTCCGCACGTTTGACGATGCCACCCACGATCGCCGAAAGCAGATAGGTCACCACGACGGGATAGCGGTCCTCGCTTCCGAAACCCGCGAACACCAATCCCGTCACGTCTTCGAGGAACAGATCCTTGACGACGCAGAAGACGCCGATGTCCTTCAGCTTCTGGGCCGCATCGGGTGACAGGCCGAAGGGCGAGAAGCCGTAATTGATCATCTCGTCGATGATGTCGGCATAGTCGCGCGCGACCTTGGCGCCGAACCCCTGCGGAAAGCATGCGAGATCGCCGCGCGGGCTGCCGCTGTCGTGGAACTGATAATCGTGCCAGATGCGCGCGATCGACTCCTCGAGGATCGCTGTATCGCTGATGCCAGCATCGCCGGTTTCGCGAAGATATTGCGCGAGATGGAAGATGTAGCGGTAGACCGAGGCGAGCAGCCGCTTGAAATCGTCCTTCTGCCGGTCGGAGGGGAAAAATTCGCTCAGATGGTCGAGCGTGCCGGTGAAATTCGCGGCGTAATCGCCGAGATGGGCGAATTCCTTCGGCTTCACCTTCTTCTGATAATGCTCGATCAGCCGGTCCCAGGGGTGCCCCATGATATCGGCGACGCCGAAGAACATGACGCCGACCGGATGCTTATCAACGAGCTGATAGAGCTTGCGCTGGTCGTTGCGCACCACCACCGTGCCACCATCAATCAGCGTCACCGCGGAATCGGCGGCAATCGCCACCGCGCGCTGGTTCATCACCGCGATTTCCGATGTCATCCCTCGACCCTTACCCGACTGCTTTGGCCGCCCGTTTTTTTGGAGCATGTCACAGCGCCGCGGCGATTGGGAGGGTGCACGAAAATATGGTTACGGACGACGCATTGCCGCCACAGGCATTCGGCGTTTACCGTGACGGCTTCGCTATTTCGGAGCCATCACAATGTACAAGCCATTCGATCTGACGGGAAAAGTCGCGCTGGTCACGGGCGGCAATGGCGGCATCGGGCTGGGTATGGCCGACGCCATGGCTCAATCCGGCGCCGATATTGTCATCTGGGGAACCAACGACGCCAAGAATGACGCTTCCGTGAAATCGCTGCGCGCGCATGGGCGGCGTGTGGCCGCGCGCAAGGTCAACGTCGCGAACGAGCAGGAGGTCATCGACGGCATGAAAGCCGCCATCGCGGAGATGGGCCGCGTCGATTGCGTCGTCGCCAATGCCGGCATCGGCGGCGGCGCGCCATTCCATGAGATGACGACGGACCTGTTCCACAAAGTGCACGCGGTCAACGAGGACGGCGTATTCTGGACTTTCCGCGAAGCCGCGAAGCACATGATGGATCGCGCGAAGGGCGGCGATGCCAACGGCTCTCTCGTCGTCGTTGCGAGCACGGCCGGCATCGAAGGCGCCGCGCGCAATGCCGCCTATGGCGCATCGAAAGGTGCCGTGATGTCGATGGCGCGCGCGTTGGCTGTCGAGCTTTCCCGCTATGGCGTGCGGGTGAACTCGATCGCGCCCGGCTGGATCGCAACGGACATGACGGCCGGGGCACAGAACAATCCCGTATTCAATGAGAAAGTCATCCCGCGCGTGCCGGCGCGGCGCTGGGGTAAGCCGGAGGATTTCGGCGGCATCGCCGTCTATCTCGCCAGCGACGCCTCGAGCTACCACACCGGCGAAACCTTCATCATCGACGGCGGATATACGAAGTTCTAGGCGCGCGGCCGCCTTCTTATCCTCCCCCGTTACGGGGGAGGAGGCGCGCGATCTTTCGCGCGCCGGAGGGGGGAAGCTGCGCGAGAATAATCTCCACGATCCGCTCAACGTCAGTGTAAATATCGTCGTTCGACACTCGGATCACCCGCCACCCTCGCGATCTCAGATATGCGTCACGCCGCGTGTCGTGACGGACTTCTGTGTCGCTACCATGCGTTTCGCCATCCACTTCGATGACAAGCCGATCGAGAGCACTGGCGAAATCTGCGACGTAGGGGCCGATGGGATGCTGACGGCGGAAATTGCATCCGTGCCGGTTCGCTTCTTTGAGAGCCTTCCAAAGAACAACTTCGGCCTTTGTCATGCGCTTTCGCAGCGCCCTGGCGAAGGACTGCGAGTGTTCTTCTTCCTTGCGCAAGTTTCCCCCTCCGGCCCTGCGGGCCACCTCCCCCGTAAACGGGGGAGGATAAGGTAGGACTATCGCATTCTCACATACGAACCCGGCGCGGGTTCGAGGGGTTTGAGCTTGCCGCTGCCGACTTTGCGGGCGGCGACCTGTTTGCCGCTGTGCTGCGTGAGCCAGGATTCCCATTGCGGCCACCATGAGCCTTCGTGCTTGGTCGCGCCGGCGAACCATTCATCCGATGTCGGCGGCGTTTCGGGATTGAACCAGTAGCCGTGCCGGTTGGCGGCGGGCGAGCTCAGCGTGCCGGCATTGTGGCCGGAGCCGCCGAGCAGGAACATCACCTCGCCGCCGAACAACTGCGTGCCCTTGTAGGTGCCCTGCCATTCGGCAACGTGATCGTCCTTGAGCGAGACGAGAAACACCGGCGTCTCGACCTTCTTCAGATCGAGCGGCACATCGTTGACGCGCACGCCGCCGCGCTCGCGCAGCTTGTTGCCATGGACGAAATTCTCGTTGACGTCGTTGTGCATGCGCTCGGGAATGCGCGCGCCGTCTGCGAACCAGTAGAGCAGGTCGGACGGCGCGGCCTCCTGCCCCATCAGGTAATGGCTCACCGCCGGCGACCAGATCTGGTCGTTGGCGCGCACCACGCTGAACAGGCGCGTGAGATCGCTGCTATCGACGTAACCGCGCTTCTGCAGATATTTCCGCATCGCCTCGATATGCGCCTCGCTGACGAACACCGAGAAATCGCCCATCGACGAGAAATCGAGCAGGGTCGCGATCATCGTCGCCGACGCAACGCGATGTTCCTCGCCCTGCGCCGCGAGATAGGCCAGCGTCGCGGCGGTGAGCGTGCCGCCCATGCAGAATGAGACGATATTGACCGCCTCCTCGCCGGTCGCGGCGTCTATCGCGTCCAGCGCCGCGAGCGGGCCGAGCTTCATATAATGAGCCAGCCCCATCTCCGCGAGCTTCGCATCGGGATTGACCCACGAGATCACGAACACCGTGTGGCCCTGATCGACCAGCCATTTCAGGAAGCTCGTCTTGGGCGACAGGTCGAAGTGATAGAACTTGTTGACGATCGGCGGGATGAACAGAACCGGCCGCTGGGCCACTTTGTCCGTAGACGGATCGTATTGGATGAGCTGCATCAGCTCGTTCTGATAGACGACCGAGCCCGGTGTCGCTGCGATATTCTTGCCCAGCTCGAACGCCGCCGGCGCGCGATGCTTCACCAACCCGTCGGCGCGCGCGAGATCGTCGAGCAGATTGGAAAACCCGGTCAGCAGATTGAGCCCGCCGGTCGCAAGCGTCTTGGCGATCACGTCCGGATTGGTGGCGGCATAATTCGCGGGCGAGATCGCGTTTACATATTGGCGGACGAAGAAATCCACCTTGGCGCGCGACGCCTCGTTCATGCCGGGCGTCGCCGCGACCAGATCCTGTAATTGGCGGCCGATCACGAGATAGGACTGTTTGAGAAAATCGAAGGCGAGCTTGTCGCTCCACGCTTCGGACTTGAAACGGCGGTCGCCGGCATTCGGCTGCGCCACCGGCTCGACCTCTTCGCCGGCGACGCGGCGGAAGAACATGTTCCAGAGGCCGTAATAGTCCTGTGCCCAGCGCGCATTCAGTTCGAGCAGGCGCTGCGGGTTCGTCGCCCAGGCCTTGGTGAATTCGAGGAAGGCATTTCCGAAATCGCGCGGATCGACCGGCATGCCCGCCGGCGCCTGCCACATCTTGCCGATGGCATTGGCCCAGACCTGCTGGCCCTTCAGCGCCACTTCGCCGAGCTGGCGGTTGACCTCCAGCGCATAATCCGCCGGGTTGCGCAGATATTCCGGCTTGTCGGCCATCAGGCGACGATTTCGCCCAGACCCGCAAAATCTTCCTGCGCGACCATGAGGAACGCCATCAGCTTCTCCGGATTGGCCCCGGCCCAATCAGCCGCAGGCGCCTCAAGGTGATCCCAAAGGCTCTGGCGGACAAGGGTCAGGTGGCGCGCGGAGATCATCGAAGTCTCGTCGGTCGTGTCCAATTTGAGCTGGGCAAGCATGGTGGGTGGCTCCGTTTCGCGAACCAGCTTGTTGCATTGCGAAATACAGAACGGTAGAAGAAAATTCTCATACCCGTTGTGCAAAATTGCAGAGTCATGGCTGAGCTCGATTGGAACGATCTGAGAGTGCTTCTGGCGGTCGGGCGGACCGGCAAGCTGAGCGCGGCCGCAATAAAGTTGCGCGCCGACCACGCCACCGTCTCCCGACGGATTTCGGCGCTGGAGGATGCCCTTCAGGTCAAGCTGCTGGAGCGGCGCTCGACCGGCGTCACCCTGACCGAACAGGGCGCGAAGCTGATGCAATCCGCCGAGGCGATGGAGAGCCTCGCCATCAGCAGCGTTGCCGGTCTCCAGCATGCCGAGCCGCACATCTCCGGCGCCGTACGCATCGGCGCTCCGGAAGGCTTCGGCAGCTACTTCCTCGCCCCGCGCCTCGGCGCGCTCTGCGACCAGCATCCGGAATTGGAGATCGAACTCGTCGCGATGGGCGCGGTGTTCAGCCTTTCAAAGCGCGAGGCCGACATCGCCGTCGGACTGACGCGCCCGGAACAGGGGCGGCTGTTCTCGCGCAAGCTCACTGATTACCGGCTCGCGCTGTATGCCTCGAAGGACTATTTCGACAAGCATGAACAGATCGCGAAAATCTCCGATCTCAAGCGCCACCGCATCATCGGCTACATCGAGGACCTGATCTTCTCCAGCGAACTGTCGAACATGTTTGCGCAGGCCGATGTGCCGCCACCGAAACTGCGCAGCTCCAATCTCATCGCGCAGATGAAAGCGGCGGTGTCGGGCGCGGGAATCTGCATGCTGCCCGGCTTCATCGCACAGAACCATGCGCAGCTTCAGCCCGTGCTCCCGGATGAGATCGCGGCGCGGCGGTCGTTCTGGCTGACGGTGCACGCCGATCTCCGCGACCTCGCCCGCGTGCGTACGACCTGCGACTTCATCGAATCCGCCGTGCGAATCGCGCGCGATCAGTTCTTGTAATTCCACCCTCCCCTTGAGGGAGGGTCGACAATTTGCAGAGCGCAGCGAAGCAAATTTCGGGGAGGGGTTACTTGCTGCCGAACTTGACCCCTCCCCGAAAAACGCTTCGCATTTTTCGACCCTCCCTCAAGGGGAGGGTGGACTACCGCGCCAACGGGCGGACGCGGCGGAGTAATTCGGCGAGAAATTCGTCGGGCTTCAGCAGCACCGCGCTGTGGCCGACGCCTTTGAACGTCGCCCAGCCTTTCACCGGCGCCTGCACGGAATCGAAATAGGCCTTGGCGAGATCTGGCGGCGTGATGCTGTCGGCCTCGCCTTCGAAGATGAAGAACGGCAGATCGAATTTCAGGCCGAGCTTGCGCGCGTCATAGGGCAGTTGCTGCGGGAAGATCGCCTCGCCGACATAGACGGCGGCGTGGCTGAAATCGTAGATGTCGCGCAATGAGTAGCCCGGCGCAAAGTAGACGATAGGCGTAAGCGTCCTGCGCAGGCCGCGCTCCGCCGGCGGATCGTAGCGGCCTGCGACCGCGCGTTCGACCTGCAACTCCGCTTCGCTGCGATAAGGCGCCGTCACAGTCTCGAGTTTGGCGATGCCCCGCTCGTCGTGCGCGGCCTCTAGCCGCTTCATCAGCCGCGCATAGAGGATGCGTTCCTTCTCCGCCTTCGCGACCACCTGCCCGGTGCCGACATAGGCGGCGAAGAGATCGGGCCGGCGCTTGGCCATCTGGATGCCGAGCACCGTGCCGAAGGAGTGGCAAAGCAGGATGACCTTGTCCTTGCGCAGATGGGTGCGAAGATATTCCGCGACCTCGATCCCGTCGCGCACCATGCGGTCCATGGTTATCGGCGCTTCGTTGGTGCCGTTGCGGCCGAAGGTTCTTCCGGCACCGCGCTGATCCCATTGCACGAGCGTGAAATACTTTTCCCAGGGACGATAGATCTGCGCGTACGGCACCATGGAGTCGCCCGGCCCGCCATGCACGAACAGGATCACGGGATTGGAACGATGATCGCCGCGGATCGAGATGTACTGATCGATGCCGCCGATGCGGACGAACGATCCTTCGTCGATGCCGTCCGGCGTGGTGATCGCGAGTGTCTGCGCGATCTCGTGCTGACGCCAGGCGCGGTAGCTCAACCCAACGATGACGAGAGCGATCAGGAGCGCTGCGATCGCGAGACCAGCGCGAATGAGAATGCGCCCCATAAGCGGAAACTACTCCGTACAAAGACAAAATGGGACGCCCGGTTTCCGGACATCCCACGATCCGGCGGGAGCCTAAGCGCAAAGAAACAGACTGGCAAGCCGGCTTTTTGCGTAATAGATGACATCCCCTTCGCGGCTCGCATCCTTCGACAAGCTCAGGATGAGGATCGCGCCAAACTCCTCACCCTGAGCTTGTCGAAGGGTGAGACACGGGGATGATCATGACGGCCTGCGGACTGGATTTCGGCACCTCCAACTCGGCCATCGGTATCGTGCGCGACGGCGCTCCGGTGCTCGCGCCTGTCGAGGGCACTGCGACGCTCGTGCCCAGCGCCGTGTTCTTCGATTACGAGACGCGCGGGCGCATCCTGTTCGGGGCGGAGGCGATCGACACCTATATCGGCCAGACCGAGGGGCGGCTGATGCGCGCGCTCAAATCGATTCTCGGCTCGCCGCTGATCGACGAGAAGACCGCGCTCGGCTATCGCCAGATCGCCCTCACCGAGGTCGTCGAGATTTTCATTCGGCACCTGAAGGTGAAGGCCGAAGCCTTTGCGGGAGAAGAAATAACCGCCGTCGTGCACGGCCGCCCGGTGCGCTTTGTTGACGATGACGAGGTCGCCGACGCGCGCGCGCAATCGGTGCTGAAGGATATCGCGCACCGGGCAGGTTTTCGCGATGTGAGCTTCGTCTACGAACCGATCGCCGCCGCCTATCACTACGAGGAGACCGCGAATGCCGAGGAGATCGTGCTCATCGCCGATATCGGCGGCGGCACGTCCGACTTCAGTGTGATTCGCATCGGGCCGGACCGGCGCGCGCGGCCCGATCGCATGGACGACATCCTCGCCAATGCCGGCGAGCGAATCGGCGGCACGGATTTCGACCGCTTCCTCAGCCTCGATGCTGTGATGCCTCTGCTCGGCATGGGTACGCAGTTGGTGTCCAAGAACCTGCCGATGCCGAAATCGCTCTATTTCGAACTCGCGACCTGGTCACTGATCAACTGGGCCTATACGCGCAGGAACGAGCGCGAGGTTGCGGAATTGATCGTGGATTCGCGTGCGCCCGAAAAGGTCTCACGCCTGCTGAAGACCTTGAAACGCCGTCTCGGCCATCGCATTGCGTTCGCGGTCGAGGACGCCAAGATCGCGCTGAGCGACAGCGATACGACGGAGATCGCCCTCGCCTTTCTGGAAACCGGCCTCGCCGCCCAAGCGACGCGCGCAGGCTTCGACAAGGCGATCTATGGCAGGACGTATCGTCTGACATCGTTGGCGGCCGAGTGCATACGCGACGCGGGCCTGAAATCGGAAGACGTCTCCACCATCTTCTTCACAGGAGGATCGAGCCGCGTGCCCGCGGTGCGCTCTTGCGTTGCCGCTGCGGCACCTTCGGCGCGCATCGCAGCCGGATCGGATTTTCTTTCCGTTGCGTTGGGCCTGACACGCGAAGCGCAGAGGCGATACAAATAGAATTCCCTCGCCCCCACGCATGTGGGGGAGAGGGTTAGGGTGAGGGAGTGTCGCAAACAGCGCTCAACCTTCATCACCCCCTCACCCCGCCCTCTCCCCCGCTTCGCGAAGGAGAGGGAGAAGAAATTGGAGTTCAACATGACCATCCGCACACCGCTTTGCGACATGCTGGGCATCGAATATCCGATCATGCTCGCGGGCATGGGTGGCGTGTCGTACGCGGAACTGGTCGCAGCGGTGTCGAACGCGGGCGGCTTCGGCACGCTCGGCATGGCGGGACGTTCGCACAGCGAGATCACGGATGAAATCAAGAAAGTCCGCGACCTCACCGACAAGCCGTTCGGCGTCGATCTGCTCGCCGCGGTTCCGGAGTCGCTGGAGCGCACAGCCGATCTCATCATCGAAGGCGGCGCGAAGGCGTTCATCTCGGGCCTCGGCGTGCCGCCGCCGCATCTGGTGAAGAAATTCCACGACGCCGGCCTCAAAGTGATGAACGTCAACGGCACGGTGAAGCATGCGCGCTCGGCGGAAGCGGGCGGACTCGATGCCGTCGTTGCGCAAGGCACAGAGGCCGGCGGTCACACCGGTCGCGTCGCAGGGCTCGCGCTCATCCCGCAGATCGTGGACGCCGTGAAAATTCCGGTGATCGCGGCAGGCTCTATTGTCGATGGGCGCGGTCTGGCCGCCGCGCTCGCGCTCGGCGCGCAGGGGGTGTGGATGGGCACGCGCTTTATCGCCTCACGCGAAGCCCATGCTGGCGGCCTCTACAAGCAGGTGATCGTCGATGCATCCGACGAAGACACGATCGTCACGCGCTCCTATTCCGGCAAACCGATGCGCGTGTTCAACAATGAGTGGGTGAAGGACTGGGAGGCGCGCCCGCAGGACATCCAGAAATTTCCGGCGCAGGCGATACTGTCGCATCAGGCCGGCGTCATGGGCGGCATCGGCGGGCAGATCGAGGGGCTTTCGCGCGAGCGCTCGGCGTTTGCGATGGGACAAGGCGCCGGCGGCATCCACGACGTAAAATCCGCTGCCGAGATCGTCCGCGACATCATGGCGGAAGCCGAGGCCGTCATCGGCCGGATCGCCCAACTGGCCGGTAAACGCTAGCCGTATGGACAACAATTCATGTTGCTCGCCGCCGGATCATATTTTTTCTTTCGTTGAAGATGCGTACTGCCCAGAACGAGCGTTGGAGGGATTGAACCTCCAGGCCAGGCGTTCGAACCGAAGGCGCGCGCCAACGATCCCCCGGCGGTGCGCGCTTTCGCGTTTCTAGAGCAGCTTGAAAGCGACGTGACCCAGCACGGCGACGCCGAACGCGGCAACGAGCAATCCCGATCCGTGATTGATGATGCGCATCACGTGATCGTCGATCTTCGCATGCAGCCTGCCCACGAAGGTCGTGAGGATCAGCCACCACAGCGTCGAACCCAGGATCACGCCGCCCACGACAAAGGCCGCCGCGAAGAAGCTCGGACTGTCGCCCGCCAATCCGCCGAGGCCGGTGAACATCGCCGTGAAGCCCAGCAAGGTCGCCGGGTTTGTGATGGTGAGCGCGAAGGTCGAAACCATGGACCGGGCCAATGTCCGCCCGCCCTTCTCCTTCGGCTCACATTTGCGGTCGTATGGCTTGGGCGGCTCGGCGAAGTAAGTGTAGAGGCCGAAGCACACGAGCAGAATGCCGCCGGCGAGCTGAAGCGCCGTCGAGTATCCTTCGATCAGTTGCGCGATTGCTGTCAGGCCGAAGCCCGTGACGATGGCGAACACGCCGTCACCCAGCGCAGCGCCGAGGCCCGACACGAACCCGTTCAGCGATCCGTATTGCAGCGTGCGCCTGATGCAGATGAGGTTCACAGGCCCGATCGGCGCCGCAACGACCAGGCCGATCAGGATGCCCGGTCCCAGTAGATAGATATGGCTGAGTTCGTTCATGGAATTTCCACGACGAGACGGCCGCGCACTTTTCCGGCGAGGATGTCTTCGGCCGCCTGCCGCACCTGACCGAGCTTGATAGTCTTCGTCATCGCGGCCAGCTTCTTCACATCGAGGTCGCGCGCAAGACGTTCCCAGGCCTGACGGCGGCGCGGCATCGGCATCTGCACGGAATCGATTCCAAGCAGTGACACCCCGCGAAGAATGAACGGCGCGACGCTCGTCGGCAGATCCATGCCCGCCGCCAGACCGCAGGCCGCGACCGCGCCCATATAGGACGTCGAAGCCAAGACATTCGCGAGCGTTCTGGAGCCGACGCTATCGACGGCACCGGCCCAGCGTTCCTTCGCGAGCGGCTTCGGTTCGCCGGACAATTCCGCGCGCGGGATGATTTCCACAGCGCCGAGCGATTTCAGATATGGCTCTTCTTCGGTACGGCCTGTCGAGGCAATCACGCGATAGCCGAGCTTCGCCAGCACCGCGATCGCGACCGATCCGACGCCGCCTGCTGCGCCGGTCACCAGCACCGCGCCCCTGTCCGGCGTGAGGTGCGCATCTTCGAGCGCCATCACCGCGAGCATCGCGGTATATCCCGCCGTGCCAATCGCCATCGCCTCGGCCGGCGTGAATGCGCTCGGCAGCGGCACCAGCCATTCGCCCTTCACCCGCGCGAGTTCGCTGTAGCCGCCAAAGTGCGTCTCGCTGAGGCCATAGCCGTTGAGAACGACTCTGTCGCCCGGCTTCCAGTTTGGATTGGACGACTCCGCGACCGTGCCGGCGAGATCGATTCCGGGGATCATCGGAAAGCGGCGCGCAACGGGCGCCCGGCCAGTGATGACGAGCCCATCCTTGTAGTTCACGGTCGAGTGGGACACGTCGACGGTGACGTCGCCCTCCATCAGGTCTGCCGGAGTCAGCTCGACGGTGTCGGCGCTCTGACCCTTGTCGTTCTTCTGGATCAGGACGGCCTTGAACCGGCTCTTCATTGGCACTTCCCGGGGGTGATTGCTGACAGGCAAGGAAACGGAATTCGCACGCTATATCAAGGACAAGGAATCGGCAAAAGGCTGCAAGTCAAGTCTCGACGCAAGCCCGCGCCGAACGCAAACTTTTCCGAAAGAGAGTCATGCGAGGATTGCCGGACAAAACAGCAATAGGTGTGGCGGGGCGTAGAAGGGGAAGCGTATGAGCAAGTTCGAATTGGCGTTACAGGGCTACCGGCTGACCACGGCGGAAATCCTCTATCACCTGCCCGATCATCCCGCCGTCCTGCAAAGCTTCATCTGGCAGGAACTTGACATCGCACCGAAATATCCGGTGCTGACGAAATTCTTGCGCTTCTGGGAGACGAGCCTCGACGGCAGGCTCCATTCGGTGCGGGTCGCGACGTGCGGATTGATCTCGCCGGCGGAGCTAAAGGTGTATGGGCACGAATTCACGCTGCACTGAATAGCGGCGATTTTATCGAGGCATGTTCCAAAAGATTCAGCGGCGGCATTGCGGCCGCCGCTGTTGCCGAAAATTTCCGGTCAGTAGTTTCCTGCCATGACCTGGTCGATCTTACGCTGAAATTCAGCGCGATGTTCGTCGGTCAATTTCCCGCCGTCAGCGGCCTGCTGCTTGAGGGCGTCTTCCCGGATCACCTTGAGCGCATTCTGTTTGCGCATCTGCTTGTAGGGATCGAGACTTCCCTGTGCATTCGCGGGCGCCGGTCCCATGCCACGCCCTGGCGCGGCGATTGCCGGTCCGATCAAAAGCGCAGCCATCGGAACCAGCATCAAAAGGCGTTTCATGTTCATCTCCCATTTCCACATCTCGTGTGGAAACGGTAACCCTTCCATCATGGTGTTCAAGCGACGCTGTTCGCGCCGATGTTCACAAATGGGTGTGCGCCACGCGCTTTTCCGGCGCCTCACGCATCTGTTATCGATCCGAATACTTCGTGTCGACGACCATCTGTCCGACGTGACGGATATTGCGGTTCATATGCGCCCAGATCTTTCCGCCGCATTCGACGACCCAGCGGCGGCAGAATGAAAAATCCTCGGACCATTCGGCGTCGTCCGTCTTGATCTTGTCGAACGGCGTGATGAATTGCTTGAACTTCTCCGCGAACGGCATGCCCTTCAGCCGCTTGCTGTCGGCGAGATGCGGCAACTTCTGAACCATCGTGTCGATGCAGCCGCGCGAAATCAGCATCGTTCCGGTGCCGCAGTGGTTCACCGAAACGAAGCTTCCCTTGCCTTCCATTGGCTTACGGAGCTCGCCGATGAATTCGGCCGAACGCGCCAGCGCCTTCTCGAACGGCAGGTTCCCGGCCTCGTGCAATTTCTTCAGATCGATCCGGCGCTTCGGATAGATCGCGCCGACCAGCGGCTCGTTAAGCGCGATCATCTCTTCGATCAGCTGTGGCTCGAATCCCATATCGTCATCGAGGAACAGAAGATGCGTGCGCTCCGGATGATTGAAGTAGAAATCGGAGATCAGATAGTTCCGCGCGGTCACGACGTCGGCGTAGTCGATATAGCCGAAGCGGTATTCCACCGGCCGCTTCGGCTTGGCCATCATCAGCCGGAACAGGCTTTGTACGTATTCGGCCGAGAAGCTGCCGCCATAGGCAGGCGTGGCGATATGAACGAGCGTCTGCGCGCTCCCGATGCGGCCCTTGATCGTGAGAGTGCCTTTCACCGGCTCAACCATGTCAGCGCAAGGTCTCCACGAAACGGATCGGCGCGCCCAACCCTTCGGCCGTGAGCGCGTGATCGCGCATGACCGTCCGCCCACGGATGATTGTCGCGACCGGCCAGCCCGTCGTCGCCATGCCGTCGAACGGCGTCCAGCCGCAGCGCGATGCGATCCAGCTATTCTCGATCTTTCGCTTCTTCTTGAGGTCGACAATCGTGAAATCGGCGTCGAAGCCGCGCGCGATGCGCCCCTTGCCGGCGATGCCGAAGATGCGCGCCGCGCCGGCACTTGTCAGATCGACAAAGCGTTCGAGCGTCAGCCGCCCGGCATTGACGTGATCGAGCAGGATGGTCGCCAGAGTCTGCACGCCGGGCATGCCTGAGGGCGTATCCGGATAGGTCTTGTCCTTCTCCTCGCGCGTATGCGGTGCGTGATCGGAGCCGATGACGTCGATGAGGCCTTCCTGCACCGCCCGCCACAGCGCGTCGCGATGCTCGGGCCCACGGATCGGCGGGTTCATCTGCGCGTAGGCGCCAAGACGCTCGTAGCATTCGGGCGCTGCGAGCGTGAGATGTTGCGGCGTGGTCTCGACTGTTGCGTAATCGCGCGCAGCGGCGAGCAACGGCAGCTCTTCCAGCGTGGTGACGTGCAGGACATGCAGCCTGCGCCCCGCTTCTTTGGCCAGGCGCAGCACACGTTCTGTCGATGCGCGCGCGGTTTCGGCGTCGCGCCACGCCGGATGCGAGCGCGGATCGCCCTTCACGCGTTGATCATTGCGCGCCTCGAGCCGGTCTTCGTCCTCCGAATGAACGGCCATTCGGCGGTGACCGGATTTCAACGCCGCGAGAATGTCGTCGGGGTGACTGAGCAACAGTGTGCCGGTCGACGACCCCAGAAACGCCTTCACGCCGCAGACACCGGGCAACCGTTCCAGCTCGCCCAACGCGCCGACATTGCCCGGCGTCGCGCCCGCATAGAAGGCATAGTCGCAATGCATCCGGTTCCTGGCGCGCGCGAGTTTGTCCTCGATCGCGGCGCGGGTCGTCGTCGGCGGATATGTGTTCGGCATCTCGAACACGCCGGTGACGCCGCCGAGCACGGCGGCGCGGCTTCCGGTTTCGAGGTCTTCCTTGTGCTCGTTGCCCGGTTCGCGGAAATGGACCTGCGTGTCGATGACGCCGGGCAGGACATGCAAGCCCTTCGCATCGAACGTTTCGGCGGCTTTCGCGCCGCCGAGCGAGCCGATGACCGCGATGCGCCCACCACGCACGCCGATATCGGCTTCGGCGATGCCGTTCGGGGTCGCGGTGATGCCGCCCTTGATCAGAAGATCGAAACTTTCCGACATGGCAAAGCAGTAAGACGGGGACCGCCGCTTGGCAATCGCCGGTCAAAGGATTAGTCCGGGGCCATGAACCCCAGCCTTCTCGAAGATCGCAGCATCGTCGTTCTCTCGGGGCCCGAGGCGCGCCCATTTCTGCAGGGCCTGATCACCAACGACGTCGAAAAGGTCGGGCCGGGCCGCGCGATCTATGCCGCGCTGCTGACGCCCCAGGGCAAAATCCTGTTCGACTTCCTGATTGCCGAGGGCGACGGCGCGCTGATGCTGGATTGTCATCGCGACATCCGCGCCGCGCTAGTGAAGCGGCTGTCGATGTACCGGCTGCGGGCCAAAGTCGAGATCGAGGCGCGCGACCAGCTGTCGGTCTATGCCGGTATCGTGGGCGAGCGCGGCATGTCCTTCACAGATCCCCGCCTGCCGGCGCTCGGCGAGCGCACCATCGGCGCGTTCGCGGAGATGCCGACGGTAGCGAATGGCTCGGCGGCGTATCTTGAACACCGTCTCGAGCTCGGCGTGCCGGAGGCAGGCGACTTCGGCAGCGACAGGATGTTCGCGCTCGATGCCGATCTGGACGAACTCCATGCCGTCGATTTCGGGAAGGGCTGCTACGTCGGCCAGGAATTGACCGCCCGCATGAAACATCGCGGTACGGCGCGCAAGCGCCTGTTGCCGATTGCCACGGTGGACGGCAGCGACCTCCCCTCCGGCGACACTTCGTTGACAGCCGACGGAAAATCCGTCGGCGAGATCGTTTCGACGCATGGCGGGCGCGGCTTCGCGCTGGTCCGCCTGGACAAGCTCGATGAAGCCGGTGCCGCGACATTGTCCGCGGATGGAAAAAACGTCCATATCGTCAAGCCGGCATGGCTTTTCGCTTGACCTTCGCGCCGAACAGATAAGAGTCACGCTCCCCAAAGGAGAACGATCATGCTCCATCATGTTTCCGTCGGTGTTTCCGATGTCGAGCGCGCCGCCAAGTTCTACGATCCCGTCATGGCCGCGCTCGGCTACAAGCGCGTCATGGAATTCCTGCCCTATGCCATCGGTTACGGCGATACCCATCCGGCCTTCTGGGTGCAGGTTCCGCATGACCGCAATGCGGCGAGCGTCGGCAACGGCGTTCACGTCGGTTTCTCCGCGCGCAGCAAGGAAGCGGTTCTGAAATTCCACGAAGAAGCGCTGAAGGCCGGCGGCAGCAACAATGGCGAGCCCGGACCGCGTCCGGATTACGGCCCCGACTATTACGGCGCCTTCGTCTACGATCTCGACGGAAACAAGATCGAAGCGACGCTGCATCCGCAGGAAGATGGCAAAGCAGCCCGCAAGGCCGCGCGTGCCGCGGGGGGGGCTGCCGCCGTCAGCGACAGCGAACGTGCCGCACGCCGCGCCGCGAAAAAAGCCAAGCGCGCCGGGAAGGCAAAAAGCGGCGGCAAGGAAAAGGCCGGCAAGAAAAAGAACAAGGCCAAGCGCAAGGAAAAGAAGAAAGCCAAGAAAGCGAAGCGCGGTTGAGCAAACCGCTTATTCGCTGCGCCTGGCCCGGCGAGGACCCGCTTTACGTCGCCTATCACGACGAGGAATGGGGCGTGCCCGAATACGATCCGCGCGCACTCTATGAAAAGCTCGTTCTCGACGGATTCCAGGCGGGGCTCGCATGGATCACCATTTTGCGCAAGCGCGAAAACTTCCGCAAAGCGTTCGACAGATTCGATCCCGAAAAGATCGCGCGCTACGGCAAGCGCGATATCGCGCGGCTGATGAAGAACGAAGGCATCATCCGCTCCGAGCCGAAGATCAAGGCGGCGATCAAGGGCGCGCAGCTCTGGCTCGACATCGAGGAGAAGGAGCCGGGCGGGTTTCGCGAACTCATTTGGAAGCATGTCGGCGGCAAACCGCTCGTCAACCATCACAAGACAATGAAGCAGGTTCCGGCGAAGACAGCGATGAGCGAAGGCCTGTCAAAGGAATTGAAGCAGCGCGGCTTCAACTTCGTAGGGCCCGTGATCGTCTACGCCTTCGCGCAGGCCGTGGGAATGGTCAACGACCATGTTACTACCTGCCATCGCTACAAAGCGTTGGGCGGGAAATAACGTGCCCTTCGTCGATTTGCTCGGCCTTATCGGCTCGATCACGATTGCGCTGACTTATTTCGCCAATCTGCAAGGTCTCTTGAAGACTGAAGGCTGGTTCTATTCGCTTCTGAATTTGACGGGGGCAGCGCTGATCCTGCTGTCGCTGTACTGGGCGTGGAATCTTCCAGCGGCAGTGATGGAAGGCTTCTGGGCATTGATCAGCGCCTACGGTTTGGTTCGCGCGTTCGCGAAGCGCTAAGCCACGAACGACTGCTTCAGGCGTTCATTTCCGTTGATGCTTGCATATTCGAGTTGCGTGTAAGGGCGTTCGCCGATCACGGAGCGCCAGAATGCAATCGAGTCCATTTTCGCTTTATATTGCGTCAACATCCACGGCCCTGGAAATCGCGCGATAACCGCGAGCGCGAATGCGCGGCCAATGCGATGTCGACGATAAGCCGGGCGGATGTAGAAATCCGACATGTCCGTCACGCCGTCCTCGGAATGCACGATGGCAAAGCCAGCGATCTCGCCATCAAGTTTCGCCCAGAACAGAGACCGGTCTCGCCACAGCGTTTCAAAGTTGGGGTATTCATATGGACCCTGAGGCGCCAGTGTGCGATCGAACGGTGCGAGTTCAGCGATGTACTGTTGTAGATCGTCGGCGAGAATAGATTTGTCGGATACGGGGATCGGCACCAATTCCGGCGCGGTCATCCCCTGCCCCGATAAGGCGAAACGCCGGTGTCGGGCAACCACACGCCGCTCGGCAGTTTTCCCGCCTGCCAGAAGACATCGATCGGCATGCCGCCGCGCGGAAACCAGTAGCCCGCGATGCGCAGATATTTCGGCTTGATCGCGCTAGCGATGCGCTTGCCGATCGTCACCGTCGTCGCTTCGTGGAACGCCGCGTGATTGCGGAAGCTGCCGAGGAACAGCTTCAGCGATTTGGATTCGACCAGCGATTTCGCCGGGCAATAGTCGATCACAAAATGTGCGAAGTCCGGCTGACCCGTCACCGGGCATAGGCAGGTGAATTCCGGCGCGGTGAAGCGCGCGACATAGTCGGTGTCGCGATGCAGGTTCGGCGCCGCGTCCAGAACCGCCGCCTCCGGCGATGCGGGAAGCGCGACCTGACGTCCGAGTTGCAGTTTCTTCGCCATGGCGCGGCGTTTGGCAGGCACTGCGGGCCGCGTCAAGCGGCGCTTACGGATGCGCGGCCTTCCACTTCTTCACCGCATCCATGGTCATCTCGACATGCTTGTCGGGATTGAGGTCTGTATAGGCCATCAGGACCGTGTGGTCCGGCGCGATCACATAGGATGTGCGATCGGAATATTCCGGTTTCTGTTTGAGCACCGCGTCATAGGCCTTGATGACCTTCTGATCCGCGTCGGCGGCAACCGCGAATTTGTTGCGGCACTCGACCGACGAGAACTCCGTCACGCGGTCCGGATTGCCCGAGGTCACGCCGATCACGGTCGCACCCATCGCCTTGAAGCTGTCCGTCGCCTCGGCGAAGTCATGCGCCTCGACAGTGCAGCCGGGTGTGAATGCGGCGGGGAAGAAGTAGAGCACGACCGGACCTTTCTTCAGCGCGTCGGCAAGCGAGAAGTCGAATTCCTTGCCGGCCTGCGCGGCCTTCAAGGCAAAGTCGGGCGCCTTCGCGCCAACGGCGAGCGCGGCATGCGCCGGCGTCAAGGCAAGTCCTGCGAGCAATGCCGCGCAGCCAAGAATCTTTTTCATGATGTTCTCCCGTTTCTCCTGCAACCACTCTACACCATCGCCGCATTACAAAGAATTTCAAAAAAGCCGGGTTGAAACGCATCCTCCCGATACCGACGTTCAGTTCACGACAGGACTGGAGGGTTCATGCCGCCGTTTCTCGAGATTCGCGACCGCGCCGCTGCCGCTTGGCGTAACGCTGTAAAGCCACACGCCGTCGAGCTCTATAAATTCATCAAGGAGCCAGCGCTGGTGGCCGGCATCATGTTCATCTCGACCACAGCAATCGCGGCGCCCTTTTATGTGCCTTCGGGCTCGATGGAGCCGACCTTGCAGATCGGCGATGGGCTGATCGCGACCAAATACGACTATGGCTACAGCCGCTATTCTCCGCCCTTCGCATTCGGGCCCTCGTCGGAGACAAGGCTCTTCCAGAAAATGCCCCGTCGCGGAGACATCGTGATCTTCCGTCTGCCGCATAATCCGGAGAAGACACTCATCAAACGTCTCGTCGGTCTACCAGGCGACAGGGTTCAGATGCGCGAAGGGAGGCTCTGGATCAACGGCAAGCAGCTGCCGCTAAAACGCGATGGCGTCGGAACCGAGGAATGGCACAACGGCGAGATGATCCCCGTTGCGCGATATGTCGAGACACTGCCGGGCGGCGTGATGCATCCCATCTTCAAGCATGTCTGGGACGGACCGCTCGACAACACGCAACTATTCGTCGTTCCCAAGAACCATTTCTTCATGATGGGCGACAACCGCGACGACTCGTCCGACAGCCGCGTTTCTCCGGAACGGGACGGCGTCGGTTTTGTGCCTGCAGAGTATCTCGTCGCCCGCGCCGAAATAGTCGTGGGATCCTACGATTTCCTCGGCGATCAGGCGGACAAGGGATGGTTTGATCGCGTGCGCACCGCCCGTTTCCTCACCGCGTTGAACTAAGCAGCCCGGACCGCGTCACGAAGCGGTTTCAGTGCCTCGGTCCATTTGTGCATCTCGTTCAGCGTTGACGCCGCGCCCTGAATGTTCAGCTCATTGGCTTCGAACTTGCCGTCCTTAATCTGCTGGAACACATTCGGCAATGCGATGCCTTCCGGCACCGGCATCATCTTGAGCGTGCTGGTCATGAGCCGCGCCTGCTGCGCCGAGCGAAGACCGCCCGAGACGCCGCCATACGATACGAACCCGACCGGCTTGTACTGCCATTCCCAGAACAGGTAATCGATCGCGTTCACGAAGGACGGCGGCGGGGAGTAATTGTATTCCGGCAGCACAAAGACGAAGGCGTCGGCCGCGTTCACGCTCGCACTCCACGCCCTGGTGTGATCGCGCTCATATTGCCGGCGCATCGGATGATGCGGCTCGTCATAGACCGGCAGGTTGAAATCGGCGAGGTCGATCAGCTTGGCATCGAACTTGCCTTGCGACGCCGCAAATTCGTTGAACCAGGTCGCGATCGAAGGGCCAACCCGGCCGGGGCGGGTGCTCGCGATCACAGTATGAAGTCTCGGGGCCATGGAACTCTCCTTGTCTTTCGGCAACTAGTCACCATTTGTTACTGAGGCTAAACTGGTGACTATCGAAGGAACGCGCAAGAAGGCACGGAAATGGCACCTAGGAAACTACATGTGACTGAGGACTGCCGCGCGATCAGCGACGTCCTCGCGCGCGTCGGCGATAAATGGTCGATCCTGGTGGTCAGCAGGCTCGGCAAGCAGACCATGCGATTCAACGAATTGCGCCGCGACATCGGCGGTATTTCCCAGCGCATGCTGACCCTCACCTTGCGCGGCCTCGAACGCGACGGGCTGATAACGCGGACGGTGTACGCAACGGTTCCGCCGCGCGTGGACTACGCGCTGACGCCGCTGGGCTGTTCATTGCTCAGGCCGGTCAATGGGCTGAGCGACTGGGCACTGGCGAACAAGACGAAGCTCGCGGAAGCGCGCCGCCGGTTCGATGAAGAAAACGAGGACAGGAGACCGTCTCCGCGAATCGCGGTCGATGGTTCAATCCGCCCAGGCTGAGCCGAAGCGGGAGGTGGCCGGAAGCGGCGATTGCTGTGCATCCTTCTCCTGTTCAGCGGCGACGATATTGTCCACCAGCTTGACCAGATGCCTGCGGTCGGGTTTTCGCTGCGCGTCGCTGGACGCCTGCCAGAAGAAACTGCGCTCGACGAAGCTGTTAAGTTCGTCTGCCCAACGGTCGCTTCGCACGGCGCCATTCACATCCGGCGTGAGATAGCGGGTGCGCTTGTGAACCAGGATTGCCAGTTGCGGTTCGACCAGGTCGCGCACTTCGAGTTCGAGCGACGGGCGCGGTTCGAACGTGGCACTTCCGAAAAGCAGTGAAGCAACCTCCGCGATGGCATCGCGGATCGTCCGCACGATACCGGAGGAAGGCGAAACGGAAAGTGTGGCTGCGCTGCGGTTCATGCATGGAGCATGTCCGACAGCCTCTTAACGCCGCGCTGAGAAAGCTGGTTATGAAAGCCTTGGAGAATGCCGGACCCAGATACTACCATTGCGTGAACAACAGTATTTTCCGTAGTGCATTAATTCTTGCCATTCGCGATTTAATGCACTACAATAATTCTCGGGCCCGCAATGGAATTCGAATGGGACGAAGCCAAGCGCCTCGGGAACCTCAAAAAGCACGGTGTCGATTTCGCCGATGTCGGAGAGTTTGACTGGATAGGAGCGCAGTACTGGGACGACCGAAATGCAGATTATGGCGAAGAACGTTGTAAAGCGGCCGCGCAATATCGAGGCCGAATTCACGTCGTCCTCTACACAATGCGTGGCACCACAACTCGTATCATCAGCTTTCGTTTGGCGGATAAGCGTGAAGTAAAACAATATGAAAAAGAAAAAGATCAACCTCGATGACTATCCCGATCACGCGGTCTACGACCCCGACAATCCCCCCCTCACGGACGAAGAGTTTCGCCGCATGCGCCCTCTGCGGGAAAATCCTGAGATGCTGGCCAAGCTCCTCGAAGCTTCCGCGAATTTGCGCGCGCGAAAGGCGCGTGGCCGGCCTCCACTGGAGTATCCGAAAGTCCAGGTGACGCTGCGCCTCGACGAGTCCGTGGTGAAGGCTTTCCGCGAAGACGGCCCCGGCTGGCAGGGCCGCATCAATGAGGAACTTAAGAAGACCGTAAAGCGGCGGAAGCGTTAGCGCACCTGTTTCCCCGCGACACCGCGGCCCAAGTCATATTGTTGCGCCGCACCCGCCCTCATGCTATCTGCCTCGCGCGCGCCGGGAGCGATTCCCGGTGCAAGTAAAATTCACAGTCTTTTCAAATACTTACCATTGGGCCATCGACCCCAAATCGAGGGCCCCAAAAGGCGAGAACGCGAGTGGCAGACGAGGCGCAAAATTCGACCGTGGCAGGGCGCTATGCGACTGCGATTTTCGAGCTGGCCGTCGAGATGAAATCCGTGGATGCCGTCGCGTCCGATTTCACCGCGCTGAAGCGCATGATCGCCACGAGCGCCGACCTTGCCCGCCTGGTCCGCGCGCCTGTGTTCGGTGCCGACGAGCAGAAGAAGGGCATGCAGGCCCTGCTCGACAAGATGGGCGCGAACCCGCTCACCATCCGCTTCATCATGCTTTTGGCCTCGAAGCGCCGCCTGTTCGTTCTCAAGCAAATCATCTCCGCTTTTGAAGCGATGGTCGCACGCCAGAAGGGCGAAATGCGCGCCGAGGTCACATCGGCCCGCGCGCTCAAGGATAGCGAGATCGAGGAGATCAAGCGCGTCCTCAAGGCGAAGCTCGACCGCGACCCGCAGATCGAAACTCATGTCAATCCGACGCTGCTCGGCGGCCTGATCGTGAAGGTCGGCTCGAAGATGATCGACTCTTCATTGCGCACGAAGCTGAACGGCATGCGCGCCGCGATGCGCGGCCACTAACAAAATTTTCCGGGCAACCGGAACGACGGAACGAACGAAGGAAGCAAGACCATGGATATCCAGCCCGCCGAAATCTCCGCGATCCTGAAACGCGAAATCCAGAACTTCGGCGCAGAAGCCGAAGTCAGCGAAGTCGGCCAGGTTCTGTCCGTCGGCGACGGCATCGCGCGCGTCTACGGCCTCGACAATGTGCAGGCCGGCGAGATGGTCGAATTCCCCGGCGGCATCCGCGGCATGGCGCTGAACCTCGAAAGCGACAATGTCGGCGTCGTGATCTTCGGCAATGACTCCACCATCAAGGAAGGCGACACCGTCAAGCGCACCAAGTCGATTGTGGACGTGCCGGTCGGCAAAGGCCTGCTTGGCCGCGTCGTCGATCCGCTCGGCAATCCCATCGACGGTCTCGGCGACCTGACCAACGTGGCGGAGCGCCGCCGCGTGGACGTGAAGGCCCCCGGCATCATCCCGCGCAAGTCGGTGCATGAGCCGGTGCAGACGGGCCTGAAGGCCATCGACACGCTGATCCCGATCGGCCGCGGCCAGCGCGAGCTGATCATCGGCGACCGCCAGACCGGCAAGACCGCCGTCGCCATCGACGCGATCATCAACCAGAAGGCCATCAACGCCGGCACCGACGAGAAGGCGAAGCTGTATTGCATCTACGTCGCGATCGGCCAGAAGCGTTCAACCGTTGCCCAGATCGTCAAGACGCTCGCCGACGCCGGTGCGCTCGAATACACGATCATCGTGACCGCAACCGCGTCCGAACCCGCGCCGCTCCAGTTCCTTGCTCCGTTCTCGGGTTGCGCGATGGGCGAATGGTTCCGCGACAACGGCATGCACGCGCTGATCATCTATGACGATCTCTCCAAGCAGGCCGTCGCCTACCGCCAGATGTCGCTGCTGCTGCGCCGTCCGCCGGGCCGCGAAGCCTATCCGGGCGACGTGTTCTATCTGCACAGCCGCTTGCTCGAGCGCGCCGCAAAGCTCAACGAAGACAACGGCGCCGGTTCGCTGACCGCGCTGCCGATCATCGAGACGCAGGCGAACGACGTGTCGGCCTACATCCCGACCAACGTGATCTCGATCACTGACGGCCAGATCTTCCTCGAGAGCGACCTGTTCTATCAGGGCATCCGTCCGGCGGTGAACGTCGGTATCTCGGTGTCGCGCGTGGGTTCGTCGGCGCAGATCAAGGCGATGAAGACCGTCGCCGGCCCGATCAAGGGCGAACTCGCGCAGTACCGCGAGATGGCGGCGTTCGCCAAGTTCGGCTCCGACCTCGACGCCTCGACCCAGAAGATGTTGGCCCGCGGCGAGCGTCTGACGGAGCTGCTGAAGCAGCCGCAGTACAAGCCCTTCGCGGTCGAAGAGCAGGTCGCGGTGATTTACGCCGGTACGCGCGGGTACCTCGATCCGTTCCCGACCAACAAGGTCGGCGCGTTCCAGGAAGCCCTGATCTCCAAGCTCAAGGGCGCCTATCCGCAATTCCTCGAAGGCATCCGCAAGGAGAAGGCGCTGACGCCCGATCTCGAAGCGATGCTGAAGAAGGCATTGGACGAAGTCTCCAAGAGCTTCGCGTAAGGAACTTTTTTAGGGAAGTTTGGGGCCGTCATGGCAACCGTAAAGGAAATGCGCACACGGATCGGAAGCGTGAAGTCCACGCAGAAGATCACCAAGGCGCTGCAGATGGTGGCGGCGGCGAAACTGCGCCGCTCGCAACAGGCTGCCGAAGCCGCGCGTCCCTATGCGCAGCGCATGGCGGCGATCATCTCCAATCTCGCGGCGTCTGTATCGGGCCCGTCCGCGCCGCTGCTGCTCGCGGGCACGGGCAAGGACGACCGCCACCTGGTGGTCGTGGCGACGTCAGATCGCGGCCTCGCCGGTGCATTTAATTCGTCCATCGTGCGCGAAGCGCGCAGGGAACTAGCCAGGCTCACTGCCGAAGCCAAGACGGCGAAGGTGATCACCATCGGCCGCAAGGCGCGCGACCAGCTGCGCCGCCAGTACGGTTCGCAGTTTATCGAAAGCTACGAAGTCGGCCTGAAGTCGCCCGGCCTCGCCCTCGTCCAGCCGATCGCGAAGAAGATTCTCGATCTCTACAACGCCGGCGAATTCGACGTCGTGACGCTGGTCTATAGCAAGTTCAAATCGGTCGTGACGCAGACGCCGACGTTAAAGCAACTCATTCCCGCCGTGCTCGAACAGAGCACCGGTCCGGCCGCGTTCTACGACTACGAGCCGGATGAAGTCGCGATCCTGCAGGAATTGCTGCCGCAGAACATCTCCGTGCAACTGCTCTCCGCCATGCTGGAGAACCAGGCAGGCTTCTTCGCCTCGCAGATGACCGCGATGGACAATGCCACGCGCAATGCGGGCGATCTGATCAACGCCCTCACCATCAAGATGAACCGTACCCGCCAAGCCAAGATCACGACCGAACTGATCGAGATCATCGCCGGCGCGGCCGCCGTTTAAGGAAAGAGAAAACGATGAACGCACCCGCAAACATCACCAGCAAGGGCCGCCTGGCGCAGATCATTGGCGCCGTCGTGGACGTCGAGTTCGAGGGGAACCTGCCCGCGATCCTGAACGCGCTGGAGACAACCAACACCGATCCGCGCACCGGCGAGAAGATCCGCCTGGTGTTCGAGGTCGCACAGCATCTTGGCGAGAACACGGTGCGCGCGATCGCGATGGACTCGACCGAAGGCCTGGTGCGCGGTCAGGACGTGGTCGACACCGGCGCGCCGATCCGCGTGCCTGTCGGACCCGCCACGCTCGGCCGCATCATGAACGTCATCGGCGAGCCGATCGACGAAGCCGGCCCGATCGCCCACAACCACATGTCGTCCATCCACCGCGAAGCACCGAGCTTCTCCGAGCAGGCGGGTTCGGCGGAGGTGCTGGTTACCGGTATCAAGGTCATCGATCTGCTCTGCCCCTACACCAAGGGCGGCAAGATCGGACTGTTCGGCGGCGCTGGCGTCGGCAAGACCGTGACCATGCAGGAACTGATCAACAACATCGCGAAGGCGTATGGCGGCTACTCGGTGCTGGCCGGCGTTGGCGAGCGCACGCGCGAAGGCAACGACCTCTATCACGAGATGATCGAGTCCAACGTGAACGTGGACCCGAAGAAGAACGGCTCGACCGAAGGCAGCAAATGCGCCCTCGTCTATGGCCAGATGAACGAGCCGCCGGGCGCGCGCGCGCGCGTCGCTCTGACCGGCCTTTCGGTCGCGGAATATTTCCGCGATGTCGAAGGCAAGGACGTGCTGCTGTTCATCGACAACATCTTCCGCTTCACGCAGGCGGGTTCGGAAGTGTCGGCGCTTCTCGGCCGTATCCCGAGCGCGGTGGGATATCAGCCGACGCTCGCGACCGAGATGGGCAACCTTCAGGAGCGCATCACCTCGACCACCAAAGGTTCGATCACCTCGGTGCAGGCGATCTACGTGCCCGCCGACGATCTGACCGACCCGGCGCCGGCGACCTCGTTCGCGCATCTGGACGCGACGACCGTGTTGTCGCGCGATATCGCCTCGCTCGGCATCTTTCCAGCCGTGGACCCGCTCGACTCCACCTCGCGCATTCTCGACCCGCAGGTCATCGGCGAGGAGCACTACACCGTCGCCCGCCGCGTGCAGGAAGTTCTGCAGCAGTACAAGGCACTGAAGGACATCATCGCCATTCTGGGCATGGATGAGCTCTCGGAAGACGACAAGCTGGTCGTCGCCCGCGCGCGCAAGATCCAGCGCTTCCTCAGCCAGCCGTTCCACGTCGCCGAGCAGTTCACCAACGCGCCCGGCAAGTTCGTGCAGCTTGAGGACACGATCCGCTCGTTCAAGGCGATCGTCGACGGCGAGTGCGATCACCTCCCGGAGCAGGCCTTCTTCATGGTCGGCGCCATCGAGGAAGCCATCGAGAAGGGCAAGAAGATGGCGGCGGAAGCGGCATAAACATGGCCGACGCGAAAATCTCCTTCGATCTCGTCTCGCCGGAGCGCCTTCTTCTTTCCGAAGACGCCGAGATGGTCACCATTCCCGGCGCCGAGGGCGAGATGGGCGTGATGGCGGGTCATATGCCGCTGATCTCGACGCTCAAGCCCGGCGTGATCGATGTGAAGATCGTTCACGGCCAGCATGACAAGTTCTTCGTCAGCGGCGGCTTCGCGGAAATAACGGCGGCGAAGATCACGGTGCTCGCCGAAGAAGCGATCCCGCTTGCGCATCTGGATGAATCGACATTGCGCCAGCGTATCATCGACGCCGAGGAAGACATCGCGACCGCCAAGACCGATGCCGAGATGAATCGCGCCACCGCCGCGCTCGACCAGTACAAGCGCCTGCTGGCCGCGGAGTAACCCGAACTCTCACCCCAGGCATCCATCGGAATACTCACAAATCTGTAAGCTTCCTCAGAGATTTACCTCAGGCTCTCCCGACTGAATCGGACACGGAACCCGGTTCAACAGCGCAACTGGGTTTGATATAAGGCGTTTGGGTATTGGGTGACTCATGACGGACGGAACGGTCTTTCGCGCGGGCTGGACGCTGGACGAAGTCCAGTGGTCGCGCTTTGACGCGTCCAAGGTCGAACCCTGGATGATCACGGCAATCAAGGCCGCCGCGCTCGTCGAGTTCAACGCGCCGGATTACGTCTCTTATCTGAAGCGGGTTTTTACCGACGCGAAGACCCGGGCCCTGATCGAGCAATGGGGCAAGGAAGAAACGCAGCACGGCCGCGCGCTTGGCCGCTGGGCCGAAATGGCCGACCCGGCGTTCAATCTTCAGGAGAGCTTCGCGCGTTTCCGTGCGGGCTATCAGCCGCCGCACTTTGCCGAAGATGCGATCAACGTGACGTCCATCCGCGGCAGCCGGCGCGGCGAAATGATCTCGCGCTGCGTGGTGGAGAGTGGCACGTCGTCCTACTACTCGGCGATCCGCGACATGACCGATGAGCCGGTGCTGAAGGAAATCGCGGGCCGGATCGCCGCCGACGAATATCGTCACTACAAGCTGTTCTATGAAATCATGAACGAACAGAAAGAGCGGGACCTGCCCTTCTGGAAGAAGCTGATCGTCGCCGTGGGCCGCATCAACGAATCCGACGACGACGAACTTGCGTTCGCCTATTACTGCGCCTTGGTCCCGAAGGGCCAGGAAACACAGACCCCTTATGTGCGCGCGCAATGCGCGAAAGATTCCTACAAAACCCTTCTGCGCATCTATCGCCGTCAGCATATCCAGCGGCTCGCCCAGATGGTCTCCAAAGCCGTCGGCGCCGATCCACAAGGACGCCTGACGAAAGCCGCAGGCGGTCTTCTGTGGCGGATGATACGATTCCGCGCGGGTCTCGCCGGCGTGACGGCCAAAGCGGCGGCTTAGTTTCCTGATATCCATTTCCGGAAAAACGCGTCGGTGACGCGCTCTTCAGCGCCTCGCTCACGCGGCGGATCGGCAGTCCAAATCTCGCGAGCCCGCGAGAACTCCGAATCGATCAGATTGCCTAATGATTTGGGGAGTGGGCCCGACCCCATCTCGCGCGTGATCGCCTTGCGCGCAAGCAAGTCATCGAGGATCGCGGTCACGCTGGTGGGCAGGCGCGTCTCTGCGACCAGTTTGGGAAAGTGCATAGGCGCTACCGGTTTGCCCGGATGGAGACGGAGCCAACGCAACGCGACGGCGGGCCTCAAAGCATAGAACATCTTCTTGAGAGGAATATCGTGCCTGTCGGCGAAGTAGGTTCGGCGCTGTCTCTCCCCGAGGTGCAGATAATGCCGCGCCACCAGGTCTGGGCGCACGACTCTACGCGCGAGTTTCAACGCTTCTGTCCGAAACGCCCTATCGCCCGCGTAGACATTGGGCGAGGTGAGCCACTCGATTACCACCGCGTTGCCCTTGAGCAGGAGACCAAGCGCCTTTGCGATGTCCCAACCATTGACGTCAAGGACGGCATCGGTCGGAAACTCTATGACATCACGTTTCGGAAAGAGGGACAGATATTCTTGTGGCCGCCGGGCGTAAATGAACCGGCAGTCGTAGTCGCTGTCCGGTGATGGAAATCCCCACGCCCGGCTACCGCTTTCAATTGCGAGCAGGATAGAGATTCCTTCGCGTCGCAATCCCTGCAGCCGTGCGTCAATCTCAGAGACGACTTGCCGGTCGAACCCTCGCCCAAGCGTGCGCTTTAGGTTCACACGCTTCTCTTCACCAGCATCTGCTTGATCTCGCCGATCGCTTGCGCGGGGTTGAGGCCTTTCGGGCAAGTCTGCGCGCAGTTCATGATCGTGTGGCAGCGATAGAGCCGGAACGGGTCCTCGAGATTGTCGAGGCGCTCGCCCGTCGCCTCGTCACGCGAGTCGATCAGCCAGCGATAGGATTGAAGTAACGCAGCAGGGCCGAGATAGCGTTCCGAATTCCACCAATAGCTCGGGCACGCAGTCGAGCAGCAGGCGCACAGGATGCATTCATACAGACCGTCGAGCTTCTTGCGGTCTTCCGGGGATTGCTTCCATTCCCGCTCCGGCTGGGCCGTCTTGGTCTGGAGGTAAGGCTGGATCGACGCGTATTGTGCATAGAAATTCGTCATGTCCGGCACCAGGTCCTTCACCACCGGCATGTGCGGCAGCGGATAGATCGCGATCGCACCGGAGATATCCGTGATCGCCTTGGTGCAGGCCAGCGTGTTACCGCCCGCGATGTTCATCGCGCAGGACCCGCAAACACCTTCGCGGCAGGAGCGGCGGAACGTCAGCGTCGGATCGATCTCGTTCTTGATCTTGATCAGCGCATCCAGAACCATCGGGCCGCAGGTCGTGAGATCGACGGTGTAGGTATCGATGCGCGGGTTCTCGTCCAGGTCCGGGTTGTAGCGATAGACCTTGAATTCCTTTGTCCCCTTTGCCTTCCGGCCGTTCGCCTCGGTCGGCGCGGGCCAGGTTTTACCCTTCTTCGGGCTGCTTCCTTTGGGCAAAGTGAACTGGACCATTGCGCGTCCTTGGGGCGAGAAAAAAGGGCCGCTTCGTGCTTAGCAAAGCGGCCCCCGTCATGCAAACCCTACCCTGCCCCAGTCGCCGCCAGGGCGTACCAGTTGATCCGGCGGGTGACATACATGGTCGCCGCCAGCGCCGAGAACAGAAGGCCGGACCCGATCAGCAGCGCGTAGTCCTCCGCATTCAGGATGACGTAGAGGAGCCCATACAACGCCGACAGAACTACGAATAGCGCCACTGCCCGCGCCCTGCTCGCAAGCACGCTGGATGCATAGAGCGATGTCAGGCCCACGGTGGCCGTCGCGGCAACCAGATACGACAGCGCGAAGCCGATATGCTCCGAGAGCGAAAGCAGCAACAGGTAGAACAACACTTGCGCCGAACCCACCAGCGCGTATTGCACGGCATGCAGGCGCTGCGGCGACACCGTCTCTACGACGAAGAATACCAGGAACGCCAGCGCGACGAACAGGATCGCGTATTTCAGCGAGCGCTCGACAAGCTGATAATGGTCGACGGGCTGATAGAACCGCGCGCCGAAAGCGGGTTGCTGCAGAAGCTCCATCTCGCCCGCCGCTGTGGTGAAGCTCTGGCCGAAGCCGCGTGCCAGATACGGCACGGTCCACGATGCCTTGAACCCCTTGGGCGTGATTTCCCGATCGGTCGGCAGGAAGGCGCCGAAGAAGCTTGGCGAAGCCCAATCCGAGTCGACGCTTGCTGTCGTCCTGCGGCCCAACGGCGAAATGCTGAACTCGCGCGAACCGCGCAGCGTGAATTTGGTATCGAGAGTCAGATCGTTGGGATCGGTGAGACCAGCCTTGACCTGAATGCCCGAGAACCGCGCGTCGTCGACATCGACGCCGGATTCGAACGGCACTTTCCGTCCGTTCATATCCAGCACGACATTGTCGGCGAGGCCGTGCGCATCCGACACGCGGATGGCGATGCGCGCCTGGTCCCATCGAACCTTTGCGTCGGACGGCAGCAACGCAGCCATGCCATCCTTATCGAAGGTCGCGTGCATGCCGATCGCAGCTTTATAGACAGGCACTTCAAAGATGCCGCGCCAGCGCGTGCCCGAGGTCGCATGGACGTCCATATTCAGGTTTTCCGGCAGCAGCATCGCCGTAAGGCTTTGCTCCACCTGGACCGGCTGGCCGTTGACGAGATTCTGGCGCTGCACCGTGTAAGGCACCAGCAGGATGGGCCCTGCAACGACTTGCGGTCCGCCCCAACCAGCGGCAATGTCGGTCGCGGCACCGGCCGCGGTCTGTTCGCGATCCGAGAGCGCGAGCTGAATGAGGAAAAGCGGAACCGCCATCGCGACGGTGAGGATGACTATCAGAAGAAACTTGAAGCCCGGCGAGCGAACCGTCGGCAATGACTTCGTTGTGTCGGTGGCCATCGAACCCCTCCGTTGACGTGCGCAGGCTCGATCCGGATCGTGGCGCAATCACGGCGTGCCGATGGCGGCGAAAAGAATGTCCGAAGATCAACCCCTCCCGATTTGTTCGAAGACCCATGCAATCTCCACCGCGGCGTCAGCCAGCGTGCCGGAGAGGACGAGCTGTTCGCTCCGGCGCAGCGTATCGCCCCCGAGATAGACGCTTTCTTCGATGACCGCCGCCACGCCCGCGCGAAAGCGCCAGCCATCGCCGTTCGGGAGCTTGAGCAACACATCGCCACTCTGCGATTGAGAGACGCGCACATCGGGATGGATATGGAAGCGGATGACGAACGGCAGCCCGGGCGGGCGCATCTTCGTCTTCGGCAACAGCCGGTCCGCGCCGATGAGGGAATTGCCCTGAGGACCGAGCGTGACCTGCCGCTCATGCCGGACGCCGAACGGCGCGACATAGCCATTGTGGCTCGCCTCGACCATCCAGCCTTGCGGCGTCTCGACACGGCGCGTCTCGATCTCGCTGACGCCGTCGAGCAGCCGCGCGCCGAGAAAATCCCGCGCCAATCCCGCGCGCAGAATGGCACCCGTCGAGGTATCGGCAAGCGTGAGCGTGGAATGTGCAGCCGTGGCGCGCAACGCGGTGTCCCAGGTCGCGCTGCGCGCATCGCTCGCAGCACCGCAATTGACGACGATGCGATGCGTACCTGCGCTCAATTCGAACGCCAGGCAGCTCGCATGGGCATTGACCGAGAACCCGCCCGGCGGCGGCGCCCCGCAATCCATGACAAACAATGTCCGGCCCGCGGCGATGCGCTGATAGGCGGAGTGCGGTGCGAAGGCGAAGGGCTGCCCGCGCACCTCATCGCGCGCCAGAAGTCCTGCGATCATGCGCGTGTCGGATTCCTGTCCGCCGTTGAACAACGCCAGCCCGCCGTCGCCGTGCCGGAAGAAGCGGATCATCGGCGCCATGCGGTCGCGCGCGCTGCGCAATTCGAGCGGCACTTCGTGCGCAATCGCCGTCAGTGCATCCATCACCATCGTTGTCAGCCGATAGGCATGCAGCAGATCTTCCGACGAGCGGGAGATATGACCACCATCGGGAAGGATCTGGCGCGCGATCTCGCCTTCCAGAAACGTGAGCCCCGCATCGAGACGCTTCGGACTGTCGACAAGACACGCACCGGAAAGCGCAAGTGCCGCCGCCGCTTCGAAACGCGGCATGCCTTCTGGCGCCTCGCCCGCGATACGCGCCAGCAACCGTGATTGGTCGCGCAGCGACACAAACACTTTGGAACGCCACAACATGTCGGAGTTCGACAGCACGATGCGCCCATGCGCGAAGATGTGGATCAGGCGCCGCGCCAGCACATGCGCGGAAGACGCCGGCTCCGCATATCTGCCGTTGCGCTTGATCCATTGGCTGATCAGGTTCGTCGCCAGCATGCGCGCGGGATCGCCACCGGCAGCCGACAAGGGCGGCAGCCACGCAAAGCCGTGTAACGCCTCCGCCCAGCGCAGCGATGGCGCTTGTTTGTCGAAGATCGAGCCTTCCTTGACCTCGACGCTTTCGCCATTGAAGCGGAATTTTCCGTGCAGCAACGCATCGGCGTCTTCCAGGCGGCGCGGCAGCGCGTCGTAAGGATGAAAAACGATCCGATCGGCGAGCGGCCCTTTGAGGAGGCGGCGATAAAACCAGGTGCGGCGGCGCCAGATGCGAGGACCGCTGAGCGCCCGGCGCAGCATTGCACCAAGAAACTCCGGCAAGAGCGAGAGCGGCATGCGTCCGGCAGCCGGGCCCCTCGCCATCGCTATCCTCGCAACGCCGCGATATTGGCGGCGTAATTCGCCGCGCCGCCTTTGAAGACCGATGTGCCGGCAACGAGCACATTCGCGCCGGCATTGATCGCCTGCCTTGCGGTGTCCGGCGTGATGCCGCCATCGACTTCAAGCGCGATGTCGCGGCCCGTCTTCGCGATCAGCTTTGCCGCTGCTTCGATCTTCTTCAATTGGCTGGCAATGAATGACTGTCCGCCAAAACCCGGATTGACGCTCATGATCAGAACGAGATCGACAAGATCGATCACGTATTCGAGCGCATCGACCGGTGTTCCGGGATTGAGCACCACGCCCGGCCTCTTGCCGAATGACCGGATGAGCTGGAGCGTGCGATGGATATGCGGCCCGGCTTCGGGATGCACCGTGATCCCGTCCGCGCCGGCTTTCGCGAAATCTTCGACGAAGGGGTCCACCGGCGAGATCATCAGATGGACGTCGAGCGGCTTCTTCGCGTGCGGCTTGATCGCTTTGACGACAGCCGGCCCGATGGTGATGTTGGGCACGAAATGGCCATCCATTACATCGACATGGATGAGATCGGCGCCGGCCTTCTCAATCGCTTCGATCTCGGCGCCGAGGCGCGCGAAATCCGCGGAAAGTATGGACGGAGCGATGCGGATTGGTGTGGCCATGAGGCCCATTAAGTGACGGATTCGACCCGTCTCCGCAAGGCAAGGTTGGTTCCGCCGGACATCTGCAGAAGCAGCACAAAGGCCGGCAGCCATACCAGCCGCGACTGGTAGCGCGAATGCGGCCCCGAGAAGACGCCACAGATGAACGCATTTCCGAGCAGCGCGACAAGCACGAAGGCGGTCAGAACAGTCGTCTTTCTGTCACCTTCCCGCCAGGCGCGGCGCAGAAGGAAGCACATCGCGAGAATCGAGAAGATTGCGACCGGCACATGCAGAAGATTGAGCGGCAGAAACCAGAGATCGCCGCGCTGCTGATAGGCATGCGCATAGCCGCTCATCTGCTGCGGGATCGTGTGCTCGAACTCGCGGTTCAGTACCCATTCCTGCGGCTCGATCCCGTCGCCGGTGGCGACCGCGAAGAATTCCAGGAATGTGTCGGCGCCTGCCCAAAAGAGATTCGAGAGCGGAAAGCGCGTTAGGCTTTCCCTCGCGAGCTGCGCCGACTCTTTCTCCATCTTTTGGAAGCCGCCGAGCCGTGCGAACGGACTCGTCTTCTCCTCCCAGAGCCAGGCATCGGCACGCGCTGGAAGCTTGTCTTTGTAGGCGCAGGTCCTGTAGCCGGCTTGCGGGCAATCGGCATCGAGGATCGGCTTGATCAGCCCGTCCTGCATCATCCGCGCTTCAAGGAATGTCGCGCCTGATTTGCTGAAGAATATCTGCTTCGTGAAAGCGTAGTTGCCGGCGAGCACGATACCGAGCGCGAGCGCGCAACTCATGAGCGGTGCGATGAGCGCAGGCTTGGGAAAATCGCTTTTTGTGATCGCCAGTACGACGCGCACCAGCACCAGCGTCAGGAACAATCCGACCGCTAATCCCATATGTGACGAGTGCGCGGATGCGGCGAAGCCTGCGCACAGCATCAGCAGGAAACTACGAACGAAACCGAGCGGCCTGGCATGGAATGCGAGCAGATAAAGCGCTATCGCCGTCACGCCGACGAAGCAATCGGGTTCGATCTGCGCGGCATACCAGGGAAGTCCCGTCGCGAGCGCCAGAATCAGACCGATCGCGAGAAACGTCCAAAGGGACAGAAGCGGCTTCAGCGCACGCGCGAATTCGGTCATCGCGAACGCGACGATCGCGCATTGGATAAGAGCGACGTACCACAGGCTCTGCGGCCCGCCCGCATATTTCAGGAACAGCGAATAGACCGGCGAGCGTTCGGCGATGAAGATGTGCTGGAAGCCTTCAAGGATATAGGCGCCGGTGTCATAGAAGATAATCGGGAACCCGTTGCAGAACGCGGCGAGCATCAAAATGAAGCCCAGCGCGGCAATGCCGGCGATCTCGTTGCGCACATGGCCGAGCGGGGCATCGGGCAGCGCGATACGCAGGCGTCCGACACGCAAAAATCCGGCACCGCCTATGACCCCCGATTCGCTCATCCCCAATCCACTGGACGGTTTAGAATGCGCCCTTGTGCCGGATGGGGATCGAAAGCGCAAAGCGTCAGAATGACCTTGGTAAGCACCGGAAGCGCGGCGAATTGGCGGAATCCCGCGGTTGACTTGGGGTCTTGTAAACCTACACTCCGCCCCGGTTCGCGTTTACCCCGTTTCGAGGGATTTCATGGCGGAAAACCCGCAAAAACAGCGGCGTCCGCGCCCGCTCTCACCCTTCACGACCATCTATCGCTGGCCCGTGACCATGGCCACTTCCATCACCCACCGCGTGACCGGTATTGGGCTGGCCCTCGGCACGATGCTGCTGGCCTGGTGGTTGATCGCGGTCGCCAGCGGCCCGGAGGCCTATCAGATGTTCATGGGTGTCGCGGCCAGCTGGATCGGGCAGTTCGTTCTGTTCGGCTTTGCCTGGGCGCTGAGCTATCACCTCTTGAACGGCATCCGTCACCTCGCGTGGGATTCCGGATACGGCTTCGACGTGAAGACCGCCGACAAGACGGGTTGGCTCGTGATCGCGCTGTCGTTGCTCTTCGCCATCGGCGCATTCGTGCTCGCGTATAGCGGCCATGGCGGGTACATCGCATGACCATGGAAACACCTCTGCATCGCGTTCAGGGGCTCGGCTCATCGCATTCCGGCGTGCGGCATTTCTGGCGCCAGCGTATGACGGCCGCTGCGCTGATCCCGCTCTCGGTCTGGTTCGGATGGTCGATGCTCGGCCTTGTCGGCGCGAGCGAAGTCCGGGTGCTGCGCTTCCTGACGCTTTCGCCGCTTGGCATCCCGCTCAATGCAATTCTGATGGGCGTTTTCATCGTCATCCTGCTCTACCACATGGTGCTCGGACTGCAGGTCGTGATCGATGACTATGTGCACAGCGAAAGCGGAAAGATCTTTCTCATGCTGCTGATGCGCGCGTTCGCGCTTGCCGTCGGCGCGACCTCGCTCTTCGCCCTGCTTCGTATCGCTGGACCCGTTTGATGACCGCTTATCCGATTACCGACCATACCTTCGACGTCGTCGTTGTCGGCGCCGGCGGCGCGGGACTGCGCGCCACACTCGAATGCGCGGCCAAGGGTTTGAAGACGGCCTGCATCACGAAAGTCTTCCCGACGCGCTCTCATACCGTCGCGGCGCAAGGCGGCATCTCCGCAGCCCTCGGCAATATGGGCGAGGATGACTGGCGCTGGCACATGTACGACACCGTGAAGGGTTCGGACTGGCTCGGCGATCAAGATGCGATCGAATATCTCTGCAAAAGCGCGCCGGAAGCCGTCTATGAGCTCGAGCATTTCGGCGTGCCATTCTCGCGCACCGAAGAAGGCAAGATTTATCAGCGTGCCTTCGGCGGCATGACCAGTCATTTCGGCAAGGGCATCGCGCAGCGCACTGCTGCTGCCGCCGACCGCACCGGCCACGCGATCCTGCACACGCTCTACGGCCAGTGCGTGAAGCACGAGGTTAATTTCTTCGTCGAATATTTCGCGCTCGACCTGATCATGGATGATGGCGCCGTGCGCGGCATCATGGCGTGGAATCTCGACGACGGCACGATCCATCGCTTTCGCGCGCATCGCGTGATTCTGGCGACCGGCGGCTATGGCCGCATCTATCAGAGCTGCACCGGCGCCCACACGCAGACCGGAGACGGCAACGCGATGGTCCTGCGCGCGGGACTGCCGCTGCAGGACATGGAGTTCGTCCAGTTCCACCCAACCGGCATCTTCGGCGCCGGTGTGCTCATCACCGAAGGCGTGCGCGGCGAAGGCGGTTACCTCACCAACTCCGAAGGCGAGCGCTTCATGGAGCGCTATGCGCCGAACGCGAAGGACCTCGCCTCACGCGACGTCGTCTCGCGCGCGATGACCATCGAGATCCGCGAAGGCCGCGGCGTCGGCCCGAACAAGGATCACATTCACCTGCATCTGTCGCATCTCGACCCGAAGGTGATCCACGAGCGCCTGCCCGGCATCTCCGAAAGCGCGCGCATCTTCGCCGGCGTCGACGTGACCAAGGAGCCGATCCCGGTTCTGCCGACGGTGCACTACAACATGGGCGGCATCCCGTGCGCCTATACCGGCGACGCCCTGACACTGACCAGCGGCAACCCCGACACCGTGGTGCAGGGTTTGATGGCGGTCGGCGAAGCGGCCTGCGTTTCGGTGCATGGCGCGAACCGTCTCGGCTCCAATTCGCTGATCGATCTCGTGGTGTTCGGCAAGGCCGCCGGCATGCAAGCGGCGAAGTCGCTCGGCGAAGGCATGGCGCATCACGATCTGCCGAAGGACGCCGGTGACGCTGCGCTGGCGCGGTTCGACAGTTTCCGCAACGCCAAAGGCAACACGCCGACATCGCAGATGCGCGCAACCATGCAGAAAGCGATGCAGGACGACGCCGCCGTGTTCCGCACCGGCGAGACGCTGAAGAACGGCCAGAAGCGTATCCACGATCTCTACGCGACACTCGGTGACATCAAGGTCAGCGACCGCTCGATGATCTGGAATTCCGATCTCGTCGAAACGCTCGAGTACCAGAACCTCATCCAGCAAGCGCTCGTCACCATCGACGGCGCGGTCAACCGCGAGGAAAGCCGCGGCGCCCATGCGCGCGAGGATTTCCCGAATCGCGACGACGCGAACTGGATGAAGCACACCCTCGCGTGGCTCGATCCCGAAACCGGCAAGACACGCCTCGACTACCGCCCGGTGCATTCCTACACCCTCACCAACGACGTCGAATACATCCCGCCGAAGGCGAGAACCTATTGATTTCGCCAACTTGGCGTTAACCGCCGGTTGCGATATCATACGGGTATGAGCGACGAGCCCGACAATCTTGTCCTGCGCTATCTCCGCCGCATAGACGAGCGGACGGAGCGGCTTGAGCATGACATGCGGGACATAAAAGGTCGCCTTTCCTCCATTGAAACGCAGGTCGCCGAGATGCGTGTCGAAGTTGCGTCCATCCGCGCCGATGTTGTGCGCGTAGAGCACCGGGTGGACCGCGTCGAAGAACGGCTCGCGCGGATCGAAAAACGCCTCGATCTCATCAACGCTTGATCTTTACCTGTCTGTATCCGCCAGTAGTATCGGCGCGTCGAGCGCCCTTCTGCGCGATCTTGTCAACGGTGACACATGAGCGACCTTGAGATTGCGCGTGCGGCGAAGATGGCGCCGATCGAAAACATCGGCGCGAAGATCGGGCTGCCGGAGAAGGCGCTGTATCGCTACGGACCGAACAAGGCAAAGGTTTCGCTCGATCACATCGCATCGCTCGGCGAGGGGAAGAGCGGCAAGCTGATCCTCGTCACCGCGATCAATCCGACGCCGGCTGGCGAAGGCAAGACGACGACGACCGTGGGCCTTGGCGATGCGCTGACCTCGCTCGGCGAGAAGGCGATGATCTGCCTGCGCGAGCCGTCGCTCGGCCCGTGCTTCGGCATGAAGGGCGGTGCGGCCGGCGGCGGTTATGCGCAGGTCGTGCCGATGGATGAGATCAATCTCCATTTCACCGGCGACTTCCATGCCATCACCTCCGCCAACAATCTTCTCGCAGCGCTGATCGACAACCAGGTCTATTGGGGCAATCCGCTCGGCGTCGACCCGTCGAAGATTTCGTGGCGCCGCGTGATGGACATGAACGACCGCGCGCTGCGCGACATTGTCGTCGGCCTCGGCAACAACGGCCAGGTGCGTGAGGACGGGTTCGACATCACCGTCGCTTCCGAAGTCATGGCGATCTTCTGCCTCGCCAATTCCATCGCCGATCTCGAAGACCGCCTGAACCGAATCGTCGTGGCACGCGACTTTGCCAAGAAGAACGTCACCGCCAAACAGATTCAGGCCGCGGGCGCGATGACCGTGCTGCTGCGCGATGCGATGCAGCCGAACCTCGTGCAGACGCTGGAGCGCACACCGGCCTTCGTGCACGGCGGCCCGTTCGCGAATATCGCGCACGGCTGCAACTCGGTGCTGGCGACGCGCACAGCGCTGAAGCTCGCCGACTATGTCGTGACCGAAGCCGGTTTCGGTGCCGATCTCGGCGCGGAGAAATTCTTCGATATCAAGTGCCGCCAATCGGGGCTCACGCCGTCCGTAGCAGTGATCGTCGCCACGGTGCGCGCGCTAAAGATGCATGGCGGCGTCGGCAAGGCCGATCTGGGCAAAGAGAATGTCGCGGCGGTCAACGCCGGCATGGCGAACCTGCTCCGCCATATCGAGAACGTGCGCAAATTCGGCGTGCCGGTGACGGTCGCGATCAACCATTTCACCGCCGACACGCAGGCCGAGACCGATGTGATCGGGGAAGCCTGCCGTCAGGTCGGTGTCCATGCGCATCTCTGCCGCCACTGGGCCGATGGCGGCAAGGGCGCGCAGTCGCTGGCAAAGGATGTGATCGAACTCGCCAATTCCGGCGCAGGCGATTTCAAGCCACTCTATCCCAACGAGATGAAGCTTGCCGACAAGATCCGCACCGTCGCGCGCGAAATCTATCGCGCCGCAGATATCTCGCTCTCGCCCGATGCGGAAAAGAAGCTCAAGCAATACGAAGCCGACGGTTTCGGTAGTTTCCCTGTCTGCATGGCGAAGACTCAGTACAGCTTCACCGCCGAGCCCGACGTGCGCGGGGCACCGAGCGGTTTCATCCTGCCGGTCCGCGATGTGCGGCTTTCGGCGGGCGCGGGTTTCGTCGTGGCAATCTGCGGCGACATCATGACAATGCCTGGCCTACCGCGCGATCCCGCGGCCTATCGCATCCATATCGACGCGAACGGCCGGATCGAAGGCCTGTTTTAGGCCAATTCCGGGTGCGGCAAGGGTTGGGTAACCATTCCCCTCTACCCTCGTATCTATGTCGGACACTTGGACCATCAGCGTCAGCGGCCAGAGCTACGGCCCTTACACCGCCGGTCAGATGCAGGCTTTCGTCGGCGAAGGCCGGCTCGCGGCGCGTTCGCTTGTGTGCCGCACGGGCGACAGCCAGTTCGGCGCCGCCGGCGACGATCCCGTGCTCGCCGCTTTCTTCCGCCCAGCGGAATCCGTTCGTCCGACACCCTTCTTCACCGCCGAAGGCAGCGAGGACGCCACGCCCTCCTTCGGCCGCGGCAGCGAAGATGCGCCCGCCGGGCAGCGCGCGCATTTCCTCATCGTCGCCGACATGAAATCGCGCTCGATCTCCGGGCTTGAGGAAGAGATATTCAATCTCGGGCCGGCCTACCCGATCATGCCGCAGGCCTGGCTGCTGTCGAGTGACCTGGCGATCAACGCCATCCGCCAGACCCTGGTGCAGAAGCTCGGCAAGCTCGACACGCTGTTCATCGCAGACGCCACGCACGACAAGGCCGCCTGGTTCAACTTCGGGCCGGAAGCGGATTCCCGGGTCCGCCGCATCTGGCAGAAGACACCCGACGTCTCCACGACGCGACGCGCCGGCTAGCGCCGCGCTTTCGATTTTCCAACCTTCTCGGCCGCGCGGAGCGTCTTGCCCTCGGGCCCTTCGAGCGCCTTCTCGGCATCCTCCGCCATCTTTGGAATCCTGGATTTGTTCCTGGCGACAAAGTCGCGCTGCTCGCGGTCGTAATTGCGGGCCGCGGTATAGCTGCCCTCGCCTTCGACCGCGCTCTTCCTCGCAGCCTTTTTCTTCGTAGCTTTTGCGGCTTTTGCGGTCATCTTGTTCTTCGCTTTCGTGACGAACTCCCCGTTCCTTCCTTTCGGAACGTGAGATCGCGGCCGGAGTTCCGTGTCGGATTGCGCTAGTTAATTGATAGCGACCGTTGCAGCACCTGTGACAGTTCCGACCATATCTTTGATCGCGCCTGCCGCGATTGTCCCGGATATGGTTACGCCCGTGCCGCCGGCAAGTGTTTCGACCTTCGACGTTAGATTTTGAACTCGCAAGCGAAAGGTCGTGCCGGTGGTCGCGTGGGGAATGGCCGCGATGATATTAGCAGCGGTATCTGTTGTGTCCGTGAAATTAGCCGATGGACCAGATCGATAAATCATAGACGTGGCACCGGCAGTTCCCGAAGCCAGGATCGACGCCGAAATCGTGGTGCCGGTCGAGTTCGTGATGGCGCTTGTTTTTGACCCAGCGCCCAGCCCCGCGATTGTGACGTTGCCGGCAATTCCCGTTCCGTCAAACACGCCCCCGGTTCTTCCGAGCCAAATACCGGAGACTGATGCCTGCGTGCATCCTGAAGCCAGTTCCACGCCGTACTTTTGCGTAGTCGATTGCGCCGCGGAAGCAATAGCGTAGTCATTGCCACCGTCCACGTTCAAGCCGACGGCATCCGATGCGCAATATATTCCATCTGCGGTGTTGGGCGTGGAGTTCGAATTTGAAAAAATTTGAACGCCGTCCACGGAGGTAACAAACGCATGATCTTCTATGCCATGTCCGTCAGCGCCAAAAATATTTCCGTCTACAAAGCTGATATCCTTCGCACCATTTCCGAGATAGACGTTCGGCGTTCCACCAGGACTGCTCTGGGCATATACCTTGTAAAAATGAAATCCCGATCCTGCTTCAATATCAATACATCTTGCCCAGCAATTGTTGAGGCCAAAACCGATAAAAGTATAAAGCTGAGGAGTTGCGCCCAAAGCGACGGTATTTTGTACGACAAGCTCTTTTGGCGAAGACTGGCATCCAAACTGAATAATTCCTGTGACGGAATCGACATCGCCGTCGCTCAAAAAGCATGTATCGGTCCAAGAGGTCGCGATGTGCAGGCCAGAGAAAACCTGGACCTGCACTTCCGATCCGGTCGGCGCAAACAAATAAACGCCGTAGTCCCCTCGCACTTCTGTGTCGGCACTGACGTGGTCAAAGGTATTGGAGGAAGACGCGGAGATTTTCAAAAAGTTGAACGGAGAATTCACCGAGACGTAGAGATTCCGTGCCGAATTGTAATTGTTCACGACTTCCGCAAACCCAGACGCCATATCGGACGCATCTAAAGTTATTTTCTCCATTCCACCCTGTTCGTTACCGCCACCAGAGAACGACACGACGTCGTAAGTACCTCGTGCAAAAAGCTTGGAACAAACCGTTCCCGCGCCATCCATCCATTGCCCGCTCGCAGATATCACGAGCGGTCCGCTCAGATTGTACGTGCCGCACTGAACCGATATCGGCAAGCCAAGAGAAAGCGCTTTCGTGAACGCAGACGTGTCATCGTGCAGCACGTCTACATTGGTCACCGTATTTGACGCTGACGCACTCAGCGTCAGGTTCACCGTTCCTCCACCCGAGTTGATCGTCGCAACAAGCGCATCATTTTGAGCCGTGGTGGACAGCGCTTGATTCGGCACCCAGGACGGACAGGTTTGCAAGTGTCCATAGTCATCGAACGATGTGTTGGTTGTGACACCGATACATTTGTAGTTTGCCGAACTCAGGTGATAGACGACATAGGAGGAAGGTGCCGTGCCGGTCGGAGCTGTCCATGAAACTCTATTGAATTGGGCTGGAGCGTTTAGGTCATTCGGCGAGCCGAGCGTGGCGTTTCCGTTGGAGATGCAGGTGTTTCCGGTCGCAATGCCCAATCCCAAGTGCGCATCTAGCGCTGCGATCTCATAACAATACGTGGTCGAGCCAAGCGTGCCCTGGTTGGAAACAGCGAGTCCGGTGGGAGTATTCAGGACAAAGTTGGCGCCGGCGCCCATAATCAAAATGCCTTGTCCGTTTTGAAAATCCAGTGCGCTGTTGAGCGTCAGCGATGAGGACCCGGCACCGATTGATCCATGTACGCTCTGCGAAGAACCAGAAGCGCCGCATTCTGAAACGGAAATTATACTTTCGGTCTCTCGGTAGAAACGATGTCCGCCGTTGTCGGCAAAAATCGTACAGCCATTATCGGAGGGCCCCGCGTTGCCAACGAACAGCATCCCGCCGCCAGCCGTGCTCCCATTGTAATATCCCTGCACATAAATGTTGCTGTTTGTCGGATACGAGTTAGATCTAAGCGTGGGGATGTCCGGCACGACCAAGACGTCAGTCGTTGAACCGTATACAAACGAGGGGCTGCATATCGTCAACACCGCAGCAAGAACTGGTCCTACGCATGAGAATTTCATTTGTCGCCCCGTCGTGTGAGAACAACCATGTGGAGAGATTATCCTAAATGCTCGTGCTCTGCTATGGAATTCCGAGGTCGGGCAGCACGCTGGCCTTCGAGATGGTCTGCGAGATTCTGCGCAGCGCCGGATATGAGCAGGCCTTCGTCCGCAACGACCGCATCGGCGCGCAGAACCCGAAGGGAAAAAGCGGGCGCAACTATCTTGACCGCATTTCCAAGGAGGCGATCGCCGAGCTCGTCACCACCATCGGCCCGTCGCGGAAGATCGCGGTGAAGACCCACGGCGCGTTCACCGAAGACCTGTTTCCCTGGCTCGAGGAGTTGCAGCAGAAACGCGACCTTCAGGTCATCGCCTCCTATCGCGATCCCCGCGACGTCTGCCTGTCACTGCTCGAAGCCGGTGAGAAGAGCCGCAGCAAACCGGTACCGGGATCGTTTCGCCGGGTGGACAGTTTTCAGACCGCCGCGCAGAACGTGAAGCATCGCATCGTGTCGTTTCGGCGCTGGGCATCGCTGCATGGAACGCTCCGGCTGAACTACGAAATCGTCGCGTTTCAGCCGGACGATGCCATCGCGGAGATCGAGCGCGTGCTGGGCGTCACATCCGATCATGAACAGGTGATGCACCGCGCCTTCGACGAAGCCGATACGCTCAAGAACAAGGCCAAAAGCCAGCGCCATCTCGAAGACATGGACGCGCTGCCGCGCAAGGAACTCACGGAAATCTTCCGCAATTTCATCCGCAAGGCCTGCGAGGAAGACGACCAGCAATGGTACGAGAAATTCCGCCGCAAGATTCTTGAGAACCGCGACACATCCGCGACCTAATCCAGGCGCTTCAGGCCTCCGCGGAAACGTTGATAGTTCTGCACATAGACTTCGGCGGAAATCTTCATGATCGCGAGCTGCTGCTCGCTGAGTTGCCGAGCGACGCGCGCGGGGCTGCCGATGATCAGCGAGCCGTCGGGGAATTCCTTTCCTTCCGCCACCAGCGAATTCGCACCGATCAGGCAGTTGCTTCCGATCTTCGAGCGGTTGAGAAGCGTCGAGCCCATGCCGACCAGCGAATTGTCGCCCACCGTGGTCGAATGCAGGATCACCTTGTGGCCGACGGTCACATTGGCGCCGAGAGTCACCGGCTGTCCCGGATCGGTGTGACAGACGGAATTGTCCTGGATGTTCGAGTTCTCGCCGATGGTGATCCAGTCATTGTCGCCGCGCAGCACCGCACCGAACCACACGCTCGCATTCTTCATCAGATGCACGCGCCCGATCACGACCGCGTTCGGCGCGATCCAGTAGGAACCGTCACCCGGCAGTTCGGGCTCCACGCCATCCAGCGCATAGATCGGCATCGCATTCACCTCGCACGTTTGAATTATTCTGGCCGCGAAATCACGCGTCCGCAAATTTCACTCAACCGTCGCACAAAAAGCTGTACCCTCAATTCAGCCGACTGATTCGGTGGGGGACTTGGATTGGTGCAGCGTATCGCGTTGCCATTCCTGAGCATCAAGGGCCAAAGGCCCGCGGTTAAGCCGCACACCCCTCCGCGCACATCGCGAAATCTCAGCAGTTCATCATCGTGTCTGACCAGGGAGTATTCATGGCCAAGCGTTCCGCGCGGCAGAAAGCCCGCGAATTGCAGTATCACGAGCCGGCAACTGTTCACCCTCTCTTTCCGTCCGATCGCGGCTGGAGCCCGCATCACCACGACGAGAATTCGCGCGACCGAAAATATGTGAAGAACGTGCGGGCCATGAGCCCGCCGCAGCAAGCCCTGATGGATGCGATCGAGGAACGCGCCGTCGTCGTAGCCCTCGGGCCCGCGGGCACCGGCAAAACCTATCTCGCCATCGCCAAGGCCGTCGAAGCGCTCGACGCCGGCAAATGCGCCCGCATCGTTCTCTCGCGCCCCGCCGTCGAAGCCGGCGAAAGCCTCGGCTTTCTTCCCGGCGATCTGCAGGAAAAGCTCGCGCCCTATCTGCGCCCGCTTTACGACTGCCTCACCGAACGCCTCGGCACCAAGCGGCTGAAGACGCTGGTGGCGGAGAACATCATCGAGATCGCGCCCGTGGCTTACATGCGCGGCCGCACGCTCAACGATGCGTTCATCGTCATCGACGAGGCGCAGAACTGCACCTATGGCCAGATCAAGATGCTGCTCACGCGTCTCGGCTGGCGTTCGACCATGGTGCTGACCGGCGATCCCGACCAGACCGACCTGCTTCCCGGCCTGTCCGGTCTCGGCGACATCGCGACGCGCTTGGAGCGCGTGCCGGAGATTGCCGTGGTCCGCCTCGGCGATTCCGACATCGTGCGCCACCCGCTCGTCGCCGGCATGCTGACGGTGCTGTAGCGGGAGAGTCTCCTTCTGATCCCAATTCGTCATGGCCGGGCTTGACCCGGCCACCCATCTTCTCTTGTTGCGATGGATGGCCGCCTCGAGGGCGGCCATGACGAATGTTGGTGGTGGGCGATAGATACAAAGCCCAAAAGCGGCTCACTCCCATGCGGCGGTCTTCTTTCGCTGAAGGCATCGGAGCTATGGCGACGGCAACATCCGTTTCGAGGCGGATAAACACAGCACCTTTGCTCGTCCCTCGGACTCTGCGGACAAAGAGAGAGCGTTCCGCGGAGCGATCTCTCCACCCGAAACAGGCTTCATCTCTAATCCGGCGCGGATGCGCACAAGGCGGCATCCTCGTCCTGTATGTCCCTGTGCAGTCGTTCGCGGCCCTAGGGCCTGAGAAGCGTGAAAAGCATGGGTTCTCTCCTTGACACGCAGGAGAGATGAGAATTGACGAAAGGATTTCAAGACCAACGCAGGAAATATTTCCCCGACGTGAGTTCATGGGCGAAAAGCCACTTGACTTCAAGCCAGATGCTTCCTTATAAGGAAGTCGCATGTAAAAGGACGGCCCCTATGGCAAATCTCTCTTTCATCGCGGTTCGCAATCTAGCGAACCTATTGGAAACGGCCGATCCAAAGAAAAACAAATACCTTCGCGTACTAAATTCAACCCAACTCGTACTGGGCGCAGACCCTCTTCAACCCGATACAATTATCAACCTATCAAACGAAACCGTTACCCCATTCCAAGATGGAGTGCCGCAAGCGACTGACAGTGTCACATACCATGACAACAGTAGAGCTAGTCGCCGAAGCGGCGAGTATTGGTTTGAGATTCACGGAAAGCGAAATGAATCCAGCTCACTGCGAAACCTACTTGCGGACGCGCTCAAAGCGCTGGAAAAAAGCAGAAAGGGCACATGGGATAATCTTTCGCTCTTGAAAGGAAGAAGCCGCCGCATTGTTGCTCGCAACCCTGCCCATTTGTTCGACAAACCTCATCTCGTTAAGGAATATGCTGCGCCGTTGGCTGATGGGTGGTATTTTGGAACGAACAATTCAGCGCGAGAGACAAATGTTTGGCTTTACCGCGCGGCGGAATGTGCGGGCCTTGAGCCCGGAAAGACATTCAAAACGAGTCTGGGCTGATTTTGCACTCGTTTGCCTATCGTTTGCAGCTTCTGTCGCAAGCACTGTTGCATCTGCCCATTCAACAACCGAACCCATCCCCGCCATCGCCCGTCAGTTCGACACGCACGCCGTCATCCAGCTCGGCGAGTATCATCGCAGTTTGCAAATCCACAGTTTCATCCAGCAGATGCTGCACGATCCGCGGTTCATCTGCCGCGTGGACGATGTCGTGGTGGAGTTCGGCAATTCGCGGCTGCAGAATCTCGCCGACATCTACACCTCCGGCGGCACGCTGACCGAGCGCGAGATCGCGAGCATGTATCGCGAGACCTCGGTGCCGCTGACCTGGAACACGCCGGTCTATCGCGCGGTCTATGACACGGTGCATGAGATCAACCGCACGCATCTCTGCAAGCATAAGGTGCGGCTGGTGCTCGGTGACGGGCCGCTCGACTGGTCCAAAGTGAAGACCGCGAAGGACCTCGAGCCCTTCGCCGACCGCGACACCGCGATGGCCGACACGGTCGAGCGCGAGGTGATCGCGAAGCACCATCATGCCTTCCTCATCACCGGCGAATTCCATGCCGAGAAGAAGACGAACGACGAGGCCGACGGGTTGCGCACCGCGCAGATCATCGAGAAGCGCCATCCGGGCAGCCTGTTCGTGATCGTCACCGTGCCCTCGCCCGACGCGGCGGCGGCGCTGAAGATGGGCCCGGCGCCGAGCTTTCGCGCCGTGCATGGCACTGACATCGAACACAAACCGTTCGCGATGACGAAGGAGAATTGGACCGCGACAAAGCCCGCGAAGCCTGATGGCTTCACCATCGGCGATGTGGTGGACGGCGTTCTTTATGTCGGCGGCAATTCGAGCCTGTTCCCCTCGCCCGAGATCTATCTCGATGTGGACTATGCCAAGGAGCTGCGCCGCCGCGCCGCGATCGTGCGCGAGATGAGCGGCCAGGATTTCGTCGCGGTGGTAGACGATCTTGTCAAGGAAGGCCGCGACCAGGCGGCGCTTGCGAATCCGGCGGTGCCTCCCGCCAAGCCCTAGCGAACCCCGCCGTTAGCGCCTAGACTTCCCTCGCAGCGCATTCCGGAGGGCTCCATGCGCGCATCCCGTCTTTCGACCGCGTCGGAGAAATTTCGCGGCGGCCTCCCGCTCGCATTCATTTCCGCCATCGCTTTGCTTTGCGCGCCATGCAAGGCGGCGACCTATGTCACCATCGATCCGCCGGGCGCGACAACCACCTATGCGACCGGCATCAACGATCACGGTCTCGCCACCGGATGGTTCCGGACTTCGACGAACGACACACATGCTTTCGTGCGGGCCGTCGATGGCACCCTGACGGTGTTCGATCCCAACGGGATCCAGCCTTCGACGGTAGGTGGCATCAACAACAAGGGATGGGTGGTCGGGACCTACAACCTCTACATCGGCTTCATCCGCAAACCGAACGGCCATGTTACGACGTTCAGTGTCGACGCCAACCACTATATGGCTACCACGGGTATTGACGACCGCGGCGATGTCTGCGGCTTCGTCCACGACATCCACACCGCAGCGGAAACCGGATTCGTTCGCACCGCTGACGGAACGCTCATGGAATTCGCGCCGTCCGGCAGTACCGAAGTGCTCGGCATGAACGGCGCCGGCACTGTGACAGGATACTTCGCCGACAAAGCCGGTGCGCACGGCTTTGTGCGCACCATCGATGGAACGATCACGACATTCGACGCTCCCGGGGCAACCGGCACCGTCGGCTACGGAATAAACGCCGCGGGAACCGTCGCGGGCGCGTACTTGGACGCCGACGATTTTTCGCACGGATTCATCCGCGATGCAGCGGGAAATCTGACCCCGTTCGAGGTCGGGGAGTTGAATGAGGACTACCCCTTCATCTACGGAATGAGCATCAACGTCAAAGGCGAGATTGCCGGCTACTACGATTACGCCGACGAGTATTATCGCGCCTTCATCCGCAAACCCAAAGGCAAGGTTTCATCGTTCGACGATCCGGACGCCAGCGGGCTTCAATTCACGGAAGCGCTCGCAATCAACCGCAAGGGTGCGATCGTCGGCATATTTCGAGACGAGAACTACGTACTTCGGGCCTTCCTGCGCTTGCCGTGAGGAATAGGGCGGATGTGAGCAGGACATCCGCAACTGGTCGCAGGTACCAGGCCGCGCCGGCGAATCCCGTGGCGCCGCCTTCCGCACCCGTCAAACCCATGACAAGTTGGGATGGGGTTCGTGTTACCTATCGGCCCCGGACGCCCGCCCCCAACGCATCCCAATTCCATCACATTGCCGCCTGTTTTGAGGCCGACCGTCGCCTGGCGTGTCCGATTCAGGGGAGCTTTGATTTGGAAGCCGCGTCCTTATACTACCCCGCGCCGACACCGGGCTGGGAGAGCATGGCCAATATCGCACTGGTCGACGACGACAAGAACATTCTCGCCTCCGTGAGCATGCTGCTCGAGCAGGAGGGCTATCACATCCGCACCTTCTCGGACGGCGCCTCGGCGCTGACCGGGCTGACGGCCACGCCGCCCGACCTCGTCATCCTCGACATCAAGATGCCGCGCATGGATGGGCTCGAGCTGTTGCGCCGCCTGCGCCAGAACGGCGACCTGCCGGTCATCCTCCTCACCTCCAAGGACGAAGAGATCGACGAGCTGATGGGGCTCAACGCCGGCGCCGACGATTACATCCGCAAGCCCTTCTCCCAGCGCCTGCTGCTCGAGCGCGTGAAGGCGGTGCTGCGCCGTTCGGAGACGCACAAGGGCGGGCCGGGTACGGGCGAAGCGAAGAAAGAAGCGCTGGTGCGCGGCAAGCTCGCGCTCGATCCGCAGCGCCACGAATGCACCTGGGACGGAAAGCCGGTGCGCCTCACCGTCACCGAATTCCTGATCCTGCAGAGCCTCGCGCAACGCCCCGGCTTCGTGAAAAGCCGCGACAGTTTGATGGACGCGGCCTATGACGATCAGGTCTATGTCGACGACCGCACCATCGACAGCCACATCAAGCGGCTGCGCAAGAAGTTCAAGCAGGTGGACGACAGTTTCGACGCGATCGAAACGCTTTATGGCGTCGGCTATCGCTATCGCGAGTCCTGACCTGCGGCGCGGTTCGCCATGAAGCTGCCCGAACGTCCGCTGCGGCGCGCGCGCCATTCCACGCTCACCCGGCGCATCGTGCTGGTGAACACGGCTGTGCTGCTGATCCTGATCGCGGGCGTGATCGCGCTCCAGTCGGCGCGCCAGGGGCTTGTGGATGAACGCCTCAACGGCGTCGAGACCGAGGCACAGATCGTTTCCAGCACGCTAGCCGAATACGCCACTAACCCGGATACTCACACGCTCGACGTCAAACAGGCCGAGCCGCTGCTGCGCCAGCTGATGGCGCCGAGCAAACTGCGTGGTCGGCTTTATCTCACCGATGGCTCGCTCGCCGTGGACACCCGCGACCTGCTGGCGCGCAACGTCGTTCAGAGCGCGGAGCTGCCGCCGATCGACACCTGGAGCCAGACCCGCGAATTCTTCGAGCGCATCTACGACAATGTTATGGGCGTGCGCCCCTTCACCAAGCTCGATCCCTATTTCGAGGCCGGCAGCAACGGCCGCGTCTATCATGAGGTTAACGCCGCGCTCGCCGGCGATATGGCAAGCGAACGGCGAGTCAATGACCAGAACAAGCTGGTGCTGTCGGTCGCGGCGCCGGTGCAGCGTTTCAAAGCGGTTTATGGCGCGCTGCTGGTCTCCACCGAAGGCGGCGACATCGACGATGTGCTGCGCGAGGAGCGCCGCGCGCTGATCGGCGTCTTCGTCGTCGCGATCATGGTGATGCTGGCGTCGTCGATCCTGCTGTCGCGCTTTATTGCAAGGCCGGTGCTGGCGCTGGCCGATGCCGCCGATCGCGTGCGCAGCGGGCGCTCCGGCCGCGAGACCATTCCGGACATGGGCATGCGCGACGACGAGATCGGCGAGCTGGCGGTCAGCTTCTCGGCGATGACGCGCGCGCTCTACGACCGCATCGACGCCATCGAGAGTTTCGCAGCGGACGTGGCGCACGAACTCAAGAACCCACTGACCTCGCTCAAAAGCGCGGTCGAAATGATGACGCGCGCGAAGGACGATGCCTCGCGCGAGAAGATGATGGGCATCATCCGCAACGACGTGAAGCGCATCGACCGCCTCATCACCGACATCTCCGATGCCTCGCGCCTCGACGCCGAACTCAGCCGCGAGCACAGCGAGCCGGTCGATCTCAACCATCTGCTGGAGGCCATCGTCGAGGTTTACGGATTCACCGATTTGTCGCAGCGCGTGCCGATGGAGGTCAGGCTCGATCTGCCCAAGGACGCAACCGTGATCGGCCGCGACGAACGCCTCGGCCAGGTGATCCGCAATCTGATCGACAACGCAGTCTCGTTCTCACCCGACGGCAGCGCCGTGACAATCACCGCAAGCGCCGAGGATCGTGTCGCGCGCATCACGGTGGAGGACCGCGGTCCGGGCATACCGCCCGACAATCTGGAATCGATTTTCGAGCGCTTCTATACCGAACGCCCGCAGGAGCACGGCTTCGGCAAGAATTCCGGCCTGGGTCTTTCGATCGCGCGCCAGATTGTGATCTCGACCGGCGGCCGAATCTGGGCCGAGAACCGCACCGGCGGCGGCGCACGCTTCATCGTCGAACTGCCTTTGGCCAAGATAGCATGATGCATCGCTCGAAACTGAGCGCGCTCAACAATCCTCCCCCGTTTACGGGGGAGGTGGCGCGCGCGACCTCAGTCGCGCGTGACGGAGGGGGGGCCCCCTCCACCACTTCGTGGTCCCCCTCCCCCGTAAACGGGGGAGGATGGTGATGCCGCGTGTCGTCAATGTTCACGCGACTTGCGTACAGCTTGCGCGCGCCGGCGCAGCGTTCAATGCACCCCCAGGCGCCGGCATTCTGCTCCTCGGCAAAAGCGGCTCCGGAAAATCCGACCTTGCGCTGCGACTGATCGCGCTTGGCGCAAAACTGGTGAGCGACGACCGCACTGATCTGTTCGTGGAGCGCGGCCGATTGACCGCCCGCGCGCCCGCGTCGATCAAGGGCCTCATCGAAGTCCGAGCGATCGGCATCGTGGCGTTGCCTTCCGCAGCGAAAGCGCGGATCGCGCTCGCGGTTTCGTTGGAACGCCCCAAATCACGTCTTCCGGAGCCGGACCATTACAAATCGCCATTCGACTTGTCCGCGCCCGTGCCTCTGATAAGACTCGCGCCCTTCGAAGCCTCGGCGCCGGAGAAAATCAAGCTAGCCGCCGCGGCCTTCGCGCACAAACTCTTTCGCGAGAGCATTACGTCATGATCGGCATCGTCCTGGTTACGCATGGCAGGCTGGCGCAGGAATTCATCTCAGCGATGGAGCACATGGTCGGGCCGCAGCCACAGCTGCGCGCCGTATGTATCGGTCCCGAAGACGACATCGAGCGCCGCCAGCGCGAGATCAAGGCGGCGGCGCATTCGGTCGATCAGGGACAGGGCGTCATCATCGCGACCGACATGTTCGGCGGCACGCCTTGCAACCTCGCGCTCACGCTGCTGGAGCGGGGAAAGATCGAAGTCCTCGCCGGCGTGAACCTGCCGAGCCTCATCAAGCTCGTCGATATTCGCGGCAAGCTGCCGCTCGATCAGGCGGTGAAGGAAGCTATCGACGCCGGACGGAAATACATGCGCGCCGGCTCCCTCGATCTTGTGGGCGGCGCTTGATGGCGGGCCCGCCGCGGTTCTGCGCCACGGTCAAGATCACAAACAAGCGCGGGCTTCATGCGCGTGCCTCCGCCAAGATCGTGGAAGCATCGGCACGATTCCAGTCACACATCACGGTCGCCAAGGACGGCCAGAGCGTCGACGGGCGCTCGATCATGGGCCTGATGATGCTGGCGGCGAGTTGCGGCACCGAAGTCGAGATCTGCGCTGAGGGCGACGACGCCGCGGAGGCGCTGAAAGCCCTATTGGCGCTGGCCGCGGCGAAATTCGGTGAGGAATAGCACTATTGCGCCGCGCGGTTTGGCGCGCCACTCTTCGCCCGCGTTGAGCTGGGGTGCTGCATGAATCCGACAAAAGGCCTGCCCGCCTGGGGCGCGGCGGCGATCGTTGTGGCCACGCTCGCGCTGGCGTGGTGGCTGATCCCGCATACGTCCAAGGATGCGCAGATTGCCGATCAATTCCCCAACGATGAATTCCCCTCGACCTACAAGCCGCAACCTTCGAAGACCACACTGATCCGCGGCGCGACGATCCTGACCGCGACCGACAAGGAGATCGTCGGCGGGGACATCCTGCTGTCTGACGGCAAGATCAAGGAGGTTGGCCAGAACATCCAGGCGCCCGCCGGCGCGGTGATGATCGATGGCAAGGGTAAATTCGTGACGCCCGGCATCATCGACATCCACTCCCATCTCGGCGTCTATCCCTCGCCTTCCAACGAGGCGACCTCCGACGGCAACGAGGCGACGAAACCGACGACGCCGGAAGTGCGCGCCGAGAATTCCGTGTGGCCGGAAGATCCCGGCTTTACCCGCGCACTGGCTGGCGGCGTGACCGCGCTGGAAATCCTTCCTGGCTCCGCGAATTTGATCGGCGGCCGCTCGGTGGTTCTGAAGAACGTGCCGGCGATCACGACGCAGGCGATGAAATTCCCCGGCGCGCCGTACGATCTCAAGATGGCGTGCGGTGAAAATCCCAAGCGTGTCTATGGCGAGAAGGGCGGCCCCCAGACGTTGATGGGCGACGTCGCGGGCTATCGCGCGGCGTTCGCGAAGGCACAGGCCTATCGCACGACCTGGCGGAAATACTGGAAGACCAAGGCCGGCGATCCGCCGGATCGCGACATCGGGATGGAAACGCTCGCGCTGGTGCTCGACAAGAAAATCCCGGTGCAGATGCACTGCTATCGCGGCGATCAGATGGCGACGATGATCGATGTCGCGAAGGAATTCGGCTTCCGCATCGCCGCGTTCCATCACGCCGCCGAGGCCTACAAGGTCGCGGACCTTCTCAAGAAGAACGACATCTGCGCCGTGATGTGGGCGGACTGGTGGGGCTTCAAGATGGAAGCCTATGACGGCATTCCGGAGAACATCGCGATGGTGGATCACGCCGGTGCCTGCGCGACGATCCATTCCGACGATCCACTCGGCATCCAGCGCCTGAACCAGGAAGTCGCCAAGGCGATGGCCGCGGGGCGCCGCATGGGTTACCCGATCACCCGCGCGCATGCGGTGGAATGGATGACGCGCAATCCGGCGAAGGCGCTCGGCATCCTCGACAAGATCGGCACGCTGGAAAACGGCAAGATGGCCGATGTGGTCGTGTGGGACCGCGATCCGTTCAGCGTCTACGCCCATGCGGAGAAAGTCTTCATCGACGGCGCCCTGCTCTACGACCGCGACAATCCCAAACTCAGCCCCCGCAGCGATTTCGAACTCGGCCAGGAAGACAACGGCCACACCGGAGGAGCAGGACAATGAGAACGTCGGTGTTCAAACCCTCCTGTCATCCCCGGCCGAGCGAAGCGAAAGCTTCGCGAGGGGAAGGGGACCCAGGTCGCAAACACAATTCAGGTGTCGAAGAACTGGGCGCAAACGAATCCGACCGTAGAAATGGCACCACCTGGGTCCCCTTCCCTCGCCGCGCTTCGCGCGTCTCGCCGGGGATGACAGTTGGTTTTGTTCTTTTGAACCTTGCGACATCTGCGCACGCAATCAGTCTGCCTATAGCGCCAGAATCCGCGCCGCCCGTTCTGATCCAACATGGCGAAATCCACACCGTCGGTTCGCAGGGCACGATCAAGGACGGAAGCGTTCTGATCCAAAACGGTAAGGTTGCGCAGGTCGGGGCGAATATCGCAGCGCCTCAAAACGCCAAGGTCATTGACGCGCGCGGCAAGCCCGTCACGCCGGGGTTGATGGTGTCGTGGACCGATCTGGGCATCACGGAAATCGATCTCGTTGCCGAGACGAACGACTCCGCGCCGAACCAGGCGCTGGACAGCGCGGCGTTCGATGTCGCGGATGCCGTCAATCCGCATTCGACCTTGCTCCCCGTCGCGCGCATCCGCGGCGTCACGCGTTCGCTGACCGCGCCGGTCGATTGCGGCGATGTGTTCTGCGGGACGGCGGCGGTGATCGATCTCGGCAAAGGTCCCGATCTTGTCGAGAAGCGGCAAGCGGGTGTGCTTGTCGAACTCGAACCCAACGGTGGGACAGGCCAGAAGAACTCGCGCCCCGACATCTGGAACAAGTTCCGCGAGACGCTCGACGACGCGCGCGAATACTGGGCGCAACGCGCGGGTTATCATCGTCCCGGGGGCAGCCGCGACCAGCGCAGCACGCGTATCGACCTCGACGCGCTCGGCCCCGTCGTTCAGGGGCGCGAGCCGTTGCTGGTGCATGTGAACCGCGCCTCGACCATCCGCCAGATCCTGCAATACACCCAGGCGAGCCACATCAAGCTCGTCATCATGGGCGGCAGCGAGGCATGGGAGGTTGCGGGCGAACTCGCGGCGGCGCATGTGCCGGTCGTGATCGACAACGATTACAATCTGCCCAACAGCTTCTCCGATCTCGGCGCGACCTTGAAAGGCGCCGCGCGTCTCGACGCCGCCGGTGTGCTGGTCGCGTTCCAGCCGCAGAACGACGGACCCGCGCACTACGCACGCACGATCACGCAGATCGCGGGCAATGCGGTGGCCAACGGCATGAAGTGGGATCATGCGCTCGCCGCGATCACAAAAAATCCGGCGGAGGTCTGGGGCATTGCCGACAGCTACGGCACGCTGGAGCCCGGCAAGGACGCCGATGTCGTGATCTGGGATGGCGATCCACTCGACGTCACCAGCGCGCCGACCGCCGTGTTCATCAAAGGTCAGCAGATGCCGATGACCTCGCGCCAGACCGAACTGCGCGACCGTTACAAGCACCTTGAAAAGAAGACGCCACCATTCCCATATCGTTGAGATGAAGAAGCTCCTCGCCGCCGCACTTTTCGCCGCACTCGCGCTCGCGCGGCCGGCTTTCGCCAACGATCCATCCATCGTCTATGCGAAGATGCCGGCGCATCCCGCTTTGTGGACGGTGCATGGGCCGAAGGGCACGGTTTACCTGTTCGGCTCGGTGCATCTCCTGCCGCCGCAGGTCGATTGGCACACAAAGGAGGTCGACGCGGCCATCGCGAAATCCGACACGCTGGTTTTCGAGATCGCGCTCGATGCCGACGCACAGCAGCGGATGATGGCCTATATCGCGGCGCACGGCATGCTGCCGGAAGGCGAGCATCTGCGCGACATGATCTCACCGGAAGCGCGCAACGAACTGGACGCGGAAATCGCGAAGCTTCCGCTCTCGCCGGACGATCTGGACCGCATGCAGCCTTGGCTGGCGACGCTGATGCTGGAGATCACGAGCATCGCGAAAGACAATTATTCGCCGAGTGCCGGTGTCGATCAGCAGCTTCAGGCGAACCCGCAAGGCAAGCCTATCATCGGACTCGAAACCGTCGAGCAGCAATTGGCCCTGCTCTCCTCGGGCGACCCGAAGGCGCAGCTGCAATCCTTCGAGGCCGGCCTCAAGACTTCGACGGAATCCTCCAACAGCCAGATAGGCCCTTTGCTGGATGCGTGGATGCATGGCCGCGTCGACCGGATCGCGAGCCTGACGCAGAAAGACCTCGCAAAATTTCCCGAAGCCAAGAAGCTGATGTTCGACGACCGCAACCACGCCTGGATCGGAAAGATTTCCGAATTCCTGGATCAGCCGAAGACCTATTTCATCACCGTCGGCGCCGCGCATCTGGCCGGGCCGGACGGCGTTCCTGCTCTGCTGCGCGCCCGCGGCTTCAAGGTCGATGGCCCGTAACTCCCTGATTTTCCGGGACCTTGCACATCTGTAATTTGTCGCACCCGACGCCGCATCACGCAGCCGTCACGAAAGGTGTATAAGAGGGCTGCCGGGCCGGGGCGGTCCGGGTGTTCTTTTGAAGGGGGCTTCAATGCATATGGAAATGTTGGCGCACGCGGTGATGCATGCGACCGTGGCCGGCGTCATCGGCTTCTTCGTCCTTTTCGCGGCAAGCAAAGCGAGCGGAATCGTCAGGCTCGTCGGCACGATCCTGGGCTGGTGGCTCTGGATCATCGCCGTGCTTTGCATCGTCTGCGTGTTCGTCTGCCCGATGATGGGCGACAAGATGGGCGGTCACTGGGGCATGCATGGCGACTGGATGCATTCGTCGAACACCGCTGCACCGGCGGCCAGTGCGATGGCGCCGGCGAAGCCCGACGCAGCACCCGCCGAACCGAAGAAGCCCTAAGCCAGGCTTTCAAGTTCTCGAACGCGAACCGCCGTCCGGGCGCTCGGGGCGGCGGCTTTTGCGCGTCTAAAGCTCTGCCCCGGCTGAACAAATAAAGACATATAGATTTCTTTATATCATTGTTGCCCTGTCGCAGGGGCGCTGCTATATCCCGCGCGCCCCAAGCAGGAATCTCTTATGACCGCCGCCCACGATTACGTCGTCGCCGACATCAAGCTTGCCGAGTTCGGCCGCAAGGAAATCTCCATCGCCGAAACCGAGATGCCGGGCCTGATGGCCACGCGCGAAGAATATGGCGCGTCGAAGCCGCTGAAGGGCGCGCGCATCGCCGGCTCGCTGCACATGACGATCCAGACGGCGGTGCTGATCGAGACGCTCAAAGAACTCGGCGCCGATGTGCGCTGGGTGTCGTGCAACATCTATTCGACGCAGGATCACGCCGCCGCCGCAATCGCCGCGGCCGGCACACCGGTGTTCGCGGTGAAGGGCGAGAGCCTGAAGGACTATTGGGACTACACCGCGCGCCTGTTCGACTGGCACGGCGGCGGATATCCGAACATGATCCTCGACGACGGCGGCGACGCGACGATGCTCGTCCATCATGGCCTGCGCGCCGAGAACGGCGACACCGCGTTCCTCGACAAGCCGGGGAACGAGGAAGAAGAAGTGTTCTACGCGCTGATCAAGCGCCTGCTGAAGGAAAAGCCGAAGGGCTGGTTCGCCGAACTCGCCAAGAGCATCAAGGGCGTTTCCGAAGAGACCACCACCGGCGTGCACCGCCTTTATCTGATGGAGAAGGACGGCAAGCTGCTGTTCCCCGCCATCAACGTGAACGACAGCGTCACCAAGTCGAAATTCGACAACCTCTATGGCTGCCGCGAGTCGCTGGTCGACGGCATCCGCCGCGGCACCGACGTGATGATGGCCGGCAAGGTCGCCATGGTCGCGGGCTTCGGCGATGTCGGCAAAGGCTCCGCCGCGTCGCTGCGCCAGGCCGGCTGCCGCGTGCTGGTGAGCGAGATCGACCCGATCTGCGCGCTGCAGGCCGCGATGGAAGGCTATGAAGTCGTGACGATGGAAGACGCCGCGCCCCGCGCCGACATCTTCGTCACCGCGACCGGAAACCTCGACGTCATCACGCTGGACCACATGCGTGCGATGAAGGACCGCGCCATCGTCTGCAACATCGGCCACTTCGACAGCGAGATCCAGGTCGCCTCGCTCAAGAACTTCAAGTGGATGAACATCAAGCCGCAGGTCGACGAGATCACGTTCCCGGACGGCAAGCGCATGATCCTTCTCTCCGAAGGCCGCCTGGTGAATCTCGGCAACGCCATGGGTCACCCGAGCTTCGTGATGTCGTCGTCGTTCACCAACCAGACGCTTGCGCAGATCGAGCTCTACAAGAACGACGGCAAGTACCAGAAGAAGGTCTATACGCTGCCCAAGCACCTCGATGAAAAGGTCGCGCGCCTGCACCTCGACAAAATCGGCGTGAAGCTGACCAAGCTGTCGAAGAAGCAATCCGATTACATTTCCGTACCCGAGGCCGGCCCGTTCAAGCCGGATCACTATCGCTACTGACAACAACGGGCGGCGTCTCTGATAGAAGCGCCGCCCGAATTGTATCCGGAGGACCCCATGGTTGAAGGACGCTGTCACTGCGGCAAGGTTCGGATCGAACTCGACACCGCGCCGGAAGAAGTGAAGAGCTGCAACTGCTCCATCTGCCGCCGCAGCGGCGCGATCTGGGCTTATGACTCGCCGACGCGCATTCGCGTGATCGAGACGGTTCCGACGGATACGTACATCTGGGGCGATCGCATGCTGACGATGCATCGCTGCTCCGATTGCGGCTGCATGACCCATTGGCGCGCCACCGATCCCGCCTACGACCGCATGGGCGTCAACGCGCGTCTTCTGGCGGTGGAAGTTCTGGCCGCCGCCCGCGTCATCCAGTTCGACGGCGCCAGCATGGGCACCCCGACGTTCTGAGCCAAATAGCCGCTAAATCTTGCAGTAGTGAGCAGATTTGGGATTTTTACGCTTTCTTAACCACAATCCCTATGCGGACTCAGCCAATCTGGCTACCTTATTGATTCCAAAGTGATTCGCGCCGCAAGGCCGGAATCGGGGGTTGGCCGGGATGGGTCCCACGTGGGGACATAACAAAAACCCAGGCGTCAGGGATGGGTGGATGAGGTGGGGCCGCTGGCTCGCCGCCGCTGCGCTTTTCGCGCCCACACCCGCGCTTGCCCAGGGTTTGCCCCTGCTCGCCGAGCGCGATCTCGTGCTCGCGGCGGTGACGACAGGCGCCGTGGCGCTGGCGGTCGCGGCCGGGCTCTGGGCCGTCGCCGAACAGAAGATCAGCTTCCGCCTGAAGCGCAGCCTGCGCGTCGCCGGCGCCCGCACGCGTGCGGCGGTGGGCGAGCGCGACGCCCTGCTCTCCGCCGGCAAGGAAGCGCTGATCGTCTGGGGCCGCGATGGATCGGGCCCCTACTCCTACGGCGGCGCAGAGGCGGTGATCGACTCCTGCCTCCACGGAGACGACGCAATCGAACTTTCGCGCGCGCTCGATGCGCTGAGCGAGCATGCAGAGCCTTTCGCGCTCGCGGCCCATGACAAGAACGGCCACGTCATCCATCTGCGCGGACGCGCGGTCGGCGGCATGGCGGCGGTGTGGCTCGAGCCCGACCGGACGATCAAATCGCAGGCGATCGATTTCCGCGCGCTGCTCGATGCGCTGCCGGTGCCGGTCTGGCTGCGCGACAGATCGCTGTCGCTGGTGTGGAGCAACCGCGCCTTCGCCGATGCCAGCGGGGCGGTGAACCCCGAGCAAGCCATCGCGTCTCAAGCCGTGATCGAAAAGTCGGAAGCCGATCTCGCCGCCACGGCGCGCAGCGCCGGACATGTCCAGGAAACGCGGCGCTTCGCGGTGATCGGTGGGCAGCGCCGCGCGCTCGCCTTCACGCATATGCCGCTGGACAACGGCGCCGTCGTCGGCAGCGCCATCGACGTCACCGAGAATGTGCAGGCGGACGCCAAGCTGCAGCAGCATCTCGACGCGCATTCCGACACGCTCGACCGGCTTGCGACCGCGGTTGCGATCTTCGGGCGCGACCAGAAGCTTACTTTCTACAACCGCGCCTTCGCGAAATTGTGGGGACTCTCCGAGACCTGGCTCGACTCCCATCCCAGCGACGGCGAAATCCTCGATCGGCTGCGCGAAGGCCGCAAGCTTCCGGAGCAGCGCGACTATCAGGCGTGGAAGCGCCAGCGCATCGCGCTTTACGGTCAGGCGGCCGAATATCTCCCCGAAGAACTCTGGCATGTACCGAGCGGGAAGACGCTGCGCGTCGTCGCCCAGCCGCATCCTTTCGGCGGGCTGACATTTCTCTACGAGGACGTGACCGAGCGCATCACGCTCGAAAGCTCCTACAACACGCTGATCAAGGTGCAGTCCGCGACGCTCAACACGCTGAGCGAAGGCGTGGCGGTGTTCGGGCTGGACGGCAGGCTCAAGCTCTACAACGCCTCCTTCGCGCGCATCTGGGAGCTGACGCCGAAAGACCTCGCCGGCGAGCCGCACGTCCGCACCATCGCAGCCGCCTGCGCCGACAAGTTCGGCGATATCCGCGTGTGGGAAAGCCTGATCCAGGCGATCGCGTCGGGGACGGGGGAACAGCGCGAACTCGGCGAAATCGAACGCAACGATCGGATCGTCCTCTCGCTGTCTCTGTCGCCGCTGCCGGATGGGGCGATGCTCGTGACCTTCGCCGACGTCACCGACCGCTTCCGCATCGAGCATGCGCTGCATGAGCGCAACGCCGCGCTCGAAGCCGCGGACCGTCTCAAGTCGGATTTCATCAAGCACGTCTCCTACGAGTTGCGCACGCCGCTCAATACGATTGTTGGTTTCGCAGATATGCTGAAAGACGGCGTGCCCGGCCCGCTCAATCCGCGTCAGGGCGAATACGTCAACGACATCCTCACCAGCGCGAACACGCTGACCAGCCTGATCGACGACATCCTCGATCTCTCGCTGATCGAATCCGGCGCGCTGCGGCTCGAGCTGTCGCGCATTGACCTCTATGCGCTGCTGACCGATGTCGCCTCGCATGCGCGCGAATGGGCGTCAAAGGTCGATCTGACCCTCGCGGTCGATTGCCCACCGGATGCCGGCAAGTTCCTCGCCGACGACCGCCGCGTGCGCCAGATTGCCTACAACCTGCTCAACAACGCGTTCCGCTATACGCCGAGCGGCGGCACGATCACGCTCAGCGGCCGCATCATCGGCGAGGATGTGCAGATCGCGGTCGCCGACAATGGCCCGGGCATCGCACCCGAAGTGAAGGCGAATGTGTTCGAGAAGTTCGAATCTCGCGGACGCTCCGGCCAGCGTGCCGGCGCAGGCCTCGGCCTCGCCCTCGTCAACCGCTTCGTGGAACTCCACAATGGCTGGGTCGAGATCGAAAGCGGGCAAGGAACCCTCGTCCGCTGCCACCTGCCGCGGCGCATTTCCGACAACGATCCCGCGCCCACGGACACCAAGCGCACCGCCGCCTGACTTATTGAGCCATAAGCTTCCCGCATGGCGGTGTCCGATCCCCGCAATGCGGAAAAACTAGTGGGTCGACCCTATCTTCTCCAGAGAATACAGCCTCGGAGAATCCATGAAACCTGTCGTCCTTGCCGTCGCCCTCGGCCTCCTTACCTCGCCCGCTTTCGCAGAAGTCGTCCCCGTTTCCCATTTCGATGGCATCGGGCTGGAAGGCGGCGGCCATGTCGTCGTGAAACACGGCCCGACCCAGAGCGTGACCATTCTCAAGGGCAGCACGCGGTACACGACCTTCCGGATCGGCCACGACAACAATCTCGAGATCAAGGCGTGCAACACGAATTGCCCGCCGGTCTACGATCTTGAGATCGAGATCGTGACGCCGAACCTGAACTCCGCCGCCATCGAAGGCGGCGGGCATATCACCGCAACCGACGGTTTTCCCGAACAGGACGACTTCACCGCAGCCGTGGATGGCGGCGGGCACATCGAGATGCAGGCGCTGCCGGCACGCAGCGTCGAAGCGGCGATTGACGGCGGCGGCCATATCGACGTGACGGCGAAGCACACGCTGCATGCGGCGGTCGATGGCGGCGGATCGATCACCTATCACGGCGATCCGCAAGTCAGCTCAGCAATCGATGGCGGCGGCTCGGTGAGCAAGGCGGCGAAGTAACGACCATAATCACCATGGCCGGGCTTGACCCGGCCACCTAGCCAGTGAGCGTCAGCGAGCGAAAGGACTTTATTGCGCCCGCAGACGCGGGCGCGCTGGGTGGCCGCCTCGAGGGCGGCCATGGTGGGTATTTTGGAACTTAATGCTGGCTCTTCGGAGTCTTCACAACCATGCCGTCGAGCTCGGGCGTTACCTTGATCTGGCACGACAGACGGCTGTTAGGCTCGAGCTCCTGCGCGAAGTCGAGCATCGTCTCTTCCATGTCGGATTTCGGCTCGAGCTTGGCGAGCCACGGCTCCTGCACATAGACGTGGCAGGTCGCGCAGGCGCAGGCGCCGCCGCAATCGGCGTCGATGCCGGGGATCAGATTCTTCACCGCGCCTTCCATGACAGTCCAGCCGATGGGCACTTCGACGTCGTGCTCTTTGCCGTTGTGCTCGATGTATTTGATCTTCGGCATGGTTGCTCCTGAACGCTCTCAGACGATGTTTTTCATGGGAATGGCCAAATCCGCAAGGCGCTCCGGCGCCACAGCCGCCCCTTCGGCGATCAGCTTGCGCCCGATCAGGTATTCCGGCGCGGCGTTAACTGCCTCTACGGCAGCGACGGCACCGTCGCGGAGGTGGAAAACGGCAAATTTCCTTAGCCCTGGATCGCCGCGCAGCACGGTCTGGTCACCCGGCTTGGCGAGCCCCGCGATCTGGAGCTTGAGGTCGTACTGATCCGACCAGAACCACGGCACCTCGCTGTAGGGCGTCGGCTTTCCGACCATGGCGAGTGCGGCATGCTTGGCCTGATCGATCGCGTTCTGCACGCTTTCGAGCCGGATGAGATCGCCGTTGCGGCCGTGGTGGCGCGTGCAATCGCCCGCCGCGAAGATCGCCGGATCGTCGGTCGTGCAGGTCTTGTCGACATAGACGCCGTCGCCGCATTTCAGTCCGGCGGCTTCCGCGATCTCGATGTTCGGCACGACGCCGATGCCGACCAACGCAATATCGGCGGGATAGGCCTTGCCGCCGGCACGTACCCCGGTCAGGCGATCCGTGCCTTCGAAGCCTTCGACACCCGTACTGAAGTGGAAGACCACTCCGGCTTCGCGGTGGACACGTTCGTAGAATTCGGAGACCGGCTTCGACGCCGACCGCGCCATCACGCGGTCCATCGCTTCCAGTACGGCGACGTTGAGATCGTATTTGCGCGCGACAGCGGCGACTTCGAGACCGATGTAACCTGCGCCGACGATGACCAGATTCTTCACCGTCTTGAAGACGGGCCTGATCTGGTCGACATCGGCGATGGAGCGCAGATAGTGGATTCCGGCAAGCTCAGCGCCCGGCACCTTGATCTTGCGCACCCGCGTACCGGTCGCGACGAGGAGCTTGTCGTAGGAGAGCGCGCGTCCGTCGGACAGCGCGACCGTCTTCGCCGCGCGGTCGATGGATGTGGCCGACACGCCGAGCAGCAACTCGCATTTCGCTTCGACGTAGAACGCGTCCGGCTTCAAGAACAGCCGGTCGCGCTCCATCGTGCCCATGAGATAGGTCTTGGACAGCGGCGGCCGCTGATAGGGCGCGTAGAACTCGTCGCCGATCATGGTGATGGCCCCGGCAAAGCCTTCGGCACGCAGAGTCGCGACCGCTTGCGCGCCCGCCTGTCCGGCACCGATGATGACGATGCGCTCCTGCATCCGATTCCTGGAAAAAGTGACGCCAGAAAGCGGGGCTAACACGCCCTTTGTGCAGGCGCAATCGACCGGCTAAAAGACCGCCAATGACCAAGGATTCTCAGCCGTTTGTCCGGCATATCCGCCTGCCGGACATGGCGGCGACCGAGACGCTCGGCAGCCGGATCGCGGAGGGGCTGGAGACCGGCGACGCGATCGCGTTGGAAGGCGATCTCGGCGCGGGAAAGACCACGCTCGCCCGCGCCATCCTGCGCGCGCTCGGCGTGAGTGAAGATGTGCCCAGCCCTACCTTCACGCTGGTGCAGATTTACGAGACGCCGCGCCTGATGGTGCGCCATTACGATCTCTATCGCATTGAGAATCCGGCGGAGATGGATGAGCTCGGACTTGATGACGCGCTGGCCGAAGGTGCAGCACTGATCGAATGGCCGGACCGCGCAACGGGACGATTGCCGCATGACATGCTGCGTGTCGCGCTCTCGATCGGAAAAGAGGGCCGAAACGCGCAACTGACCGGTCCTGCGAAATGGGCGCGGCATTTCGAGGATACGCATGTCACCTGAACGCGAGCAGCAACGGCGCGATTTCGTCGAGCGTTCAGGTTGGCGCGGGGCCGAGATCGTTCCGCGTCCGGGCGATGCCTCGACCCGCTCCTATGCGCGCGTGGCGCTGAACGGCCGCAAGGCGATGCTGATGGACCAGCCGCAATCGGCGGAAACGCCAGCCGCGCCGGCAACCGCCACGCCCGAGGAACGGCGCGCGCTCGGCTATAACGCCGTCGCACGCCTCGCGGGTGCTGATACCGCACGCTTCGTCGCGGCGGCGAATTATCTGCGCGGCCTGGGTCTGAGCGCGCCGGAAATCTATGCCGCCGATCCTTTGCAGGGCTTCGTGCTGATCGAGGACCTCGGCGACGAACTCTATGCCGATGTGCTGACGCGCGGCGGCGATGAGCGCGTTCTCTATGAGCAGGCGGCGGAAGTGCTGGCCGCGCTTCATGCCGCGGAGGCGCCAGCGCTCTTGCATCCCGACAAGGCGCTGCATGCCTATGACGAGACTGCGCAACTCGCCGAAATCGACCTGATGACCGATTGGTACATGCCGTACGTGCTTGGCCGCGCCGCGCAGCCGGACGAGATTGCCGAGCATCGCGCGCTCTGGCGCGAGACGCTCGACGCGTTGCGCGAACCGTCGCCGGTCTTCGTGCATCGCGATTATCATGCGGAGAATCTGCTCTGGCTGCCGGATCGCGCTGGCATCGCACGCGTCGGCCTGATCGATTTCCAGGACGCGCTGGCCGGTTCGCGCGCCTATGACCTGATCTCTTTGGTCGAGGACGCGCGCCGCGACGTCGCGCCCGAGGTCGCGACCGCGACGACGGCGCATTATCTGATGATGACCGGCGCGGACGAGCAGAAATTCCACGCCCAGATGGCGGTGATGGCGGCGCAGCGCAACGCCAAGATCGCCGGCATCTTCGCGCGCCTCTACAAGCGCGACAGCAAGCCGCGTTATCTCGCTTTTCTGCCGCGAGTCTGGGGATATCTGAACCGCGATCTGGAACACCCGGCGCTCGCAAAACTGAAATCATGGTATGACAAAACCATTCCGCGCGAGCTGCGCGGAAATGTCGATGGAGCGGTGAGTTGAGCGGACCAACGCGGGCGATGGTGATGGCGGCGGGCCTCGGCACGCGGATGCGGCCGCTGACCAATGACCGCCCCAAGCCGCTGGTGGAAGTCGCCGGCAGGGCTCTGATCGACCATGCGCTCGACCGGCTGGTCGCAGCCGGCGTGACGATGGCCGTCGTCAACGCGCACTACAAGCTGGACATGCTCAAGGCACATCTGGCAAAGCGCAAGGACATCGAAATCCGCATCTCGGAAGAGCAGGACGAGTTGCTCGGCACCGGCGGCGGCATCGTGAAAGCGCTGCCCAATTTCGAAGGCGAGCCGTTCTTCGTGCTCAACTCCGATTCCGTCTGGGTCGAAGGCATGGGCCACGCGCTCGATCGCATGAAGGAGCGCTGGGATCCGAACGAAATGGACGCGCTGCTGCTGATGGCGTCGATGGTCACGGCAATGGGCTTCGAAGGCACGGGCGATTTCCAGATGAACCCCGAGGGACAGCTTGCCCGCGCGGCGGAGAAGCGCCTTTCACCCTTTGCCTATCCCGGCGTGCAGATCGTTCATCCGCGCATCTTCGAGCCCGCGAAAGGCGGATCGTTCTCGATGAACAAACTGTGGGACATCGCGATCGCAAAGGGCCGGCTTTATGGCATCCGCCTCGACGGCGTGTGGATGCATGTCGGCACGCCGGATGCCGTGCGCGAGGCCGACGCCTTCCTGGCTGACCTTGTCCCAGCCTGAGCGCAAACCGAATGTCCTCACCATCGCGGCGAGCCTGCCCTTCGCCGAGACATTCGCTCGCGGTTTGATCGCGCGTCTCTGCGCGGACAAAGACCCGCTCGCGCTCTCGACGGCGACGATCTATCTGCCGACACGGCGCGCGGCGCGCAGTTTTGCGGACACGTTCGCACGCGTGCTCGGCGGCGCGGCACTTTTGCCGGAGTTCAAGCCCCTCGGCGATGTCGACGAAGACGAATTCCTTTTCGAGCCCGAACTCGAACCGTTGGATGTGCGCCCAGCGATCGCGCCCATGCGGCGGCGGCTTCTGCTCGCAACGATGATTCGCCGCTGGGACGAGACCCGACGCGGCGGCACGCTCGGCTTCGCGCAGGCGAGCGCGCTGGCCGGCGGTCTCGCGAGCCTGATGGACGAAATCGAGACCCAGGGCGCGCAGCTTTGCGATCTCGGTGACCTCGTGCCGAAGGCGCTCGCCGAACATTGGGCGGAAGTCGCGGGATTTCTCGAGCTGCTGCAAACGGAGTGGCCGAAGCTTCTGGCGGCAGAAGGCGCATCGAACCCCGCGCAACGCCGCAATGACCTGCTGCGCGCGCTCGCCGGCCGGCTCGAAGCCAACCCGCCTTCGGGCATGGTGATCGCGACAGGCTCGACCGGCAGCATTCCGGCGACGGGCGACCTGTTGAAAGCCATCGCATGTCTGCCAAATGGCATGATCGTGCTTCCCGGACTCGACCGTGCTTTGGATAAGGAAAGCTGGAACGATCTCGATCCCGGGCATCCGCAATACGGCATGAAGCAATTGCTCAGCCGCATCGGTGCGACTCGCGCGGAGGTCAGTGACTGGTCGGAAACCGAACCTCGCTGCACGCGCGAGCATCTTTTGCGCGAAGCGCTGCGTCCCGCCCCCACGACGGACGCCTGGCGCGCGGTAGCGGAACACGGCACGGATATCATCGCGCGCGGGCTGGAAGGCCTTTCGTTGATCGACGCCACAGACTCGGCGGAAGAGGCGGCCATCATTGCTCTGGCGCTGCGCGAAGCGTTGGAGACGCCGAAGCAGACCGCTGCCCTCGTTACACCCGATCGCGCGTTGGCGCGTCGCGTTGCTGCCGAGATGGAGCGATGGAATATCGCCATCGACGATTCCGCGGGACGGCCGCTCGCGCACACGCCCCCGGGAACGCTGCTCTGCCTGATCGCGGAAGCGGCGGCTTCGAAATTCGCACCGGCACAATTGCTCGCGCTGCTCAAGCATCCGCTCGTCACCATGGGCGGTGATGGCGCAGCGTTCCGCGCCAGAGCGCGGGAACTCGACATCGCCCTGCGCGGACCGCGCACCGATGCCGGGCTCGACGGCATCGCGCGCATCATTCCCGGGAAGCAGAAGGACCTGCACGCATGGTTCGCAGATGTCGCGACAGCGCTGAAGCCTCTTGGCGATACATTGGCCGCGCGCACGATCTCGATCCCGGATGCTCTGAAGGCGCATCTGAAAGCCGCGGAAGAATTGTGCGGCACGGCTTCGCCGTGGAGCGGCGACGCCGGCGAAAAACTGATGATGCTGTGCGCGCAACTCGAGGAAGCGTCCGTTGCGATCCCACCCATCGAAGCCGGAGCCTATGCACCACTGTTCCGCGCGTTGGCGAGCGAGGTCGCGGTCAGGCCCGCTTATGGGCGTCATCCACGCCTTGCGATCCTGGGACCGCTTGAAGCGCGGTTGCAAAGCTTCGATCTCGTCATTCTCGGCGGACTGAACGAAGGGACGTGGCCGCGCGCCGCCGCGACCGATCCGTGGTTCTCGCGCCCGATGCGTGCCGCGCTTGGCCTCGAACAACCCGAACGCGCCATAGGTCTCGCGGCGCACGACTTCGCGACACTCGCCGCCGCGCCGAATGTCATTCTCACCCGCGCCAAAAAGGCGGACGGCGCACCGGCCGTCGCGTCGCGCTGGGTGCTTCGGCTGATTCAGCTTGCACGCGGTCTCGGCCTTGAGACGCAACTTGTTTCGAGGACGAACTACGCCGCGATCCACGCCGCGCTTGAAGAGCCGGCAGCGGTGAAACCGGTCGCGCCGCCGATGCCGCGCCCGCCGGTGGCGGCACGTCCGCGCCAATTGTCCGTCACAGAGATCGAAACCTGGCTGCGCGATCCCTATGCGATCTATGGAAAGCGTGTGCTCGGCCTGAAACCGCTCGATCCGTTGGATGCCGAGATCGGTCCCTTGGAACGCGGCAGCGCGGTGCACAAGGCGCTGGAACGGTTCATCGCCGAATTTCCGGATACGCTTCCCGACGGCGCGGAGCTGCGCCTGATCGCAATCGCTGACAGTGTGTTCCGCGAGCAGGCGATCCCGAAAGCGGCGCTGTCGATCTGGCGGCCGCGCTTCGTCAACGCCGCGCGCTGGTTCGTGGATGTCGAGCGAGAACGGCGTGCGAACATCGCGCGCTCGCATCTCGAAAAACGCGGCGAACGTGTCTTCACGGGACCGGGCGGCGATTTCACGCTTTACGGTTATGCAGATCGGATCGATGAACTCATATCCGGCGATGCTGCGATCATCGATTACAAGACAGGTTCGCCGCCGACCGACAAGCAGGTTCGCGAATTGCTCACGCCGCAGCTGCCGCTGGAAGCTGCGATCCTGGAAAGCGGCGGGTTCAAGGATGTCGCGCCGATGAAGGCGGCCGAACTCACCTATATCCAGTTTTCCGGCGGCGCGGAGCCCGGCGATGTCCACAGTCCGAAAGTCGATGTCGGCGCGATCACCACGGAGGTTATCGAGAAACTTAGCGGCCGCATCTCGTTCTTCGACGACGAAACCACGCCCTATCGCTCGCGCGTGAAGCCGTTCAGCGCGGAGCCGGATGGCGATTACGATCATCTCGCCCGCGTGCGCGAATGGTCGCTGACCGGATGGGATTCGGACAAATGAGCGATCCATCCCTCAGCGCCTCCGATCCGGCGCGCTCCGCCTGGGTCGCGGCCAATGCCGGTGCGGGCAAGACGCATACGCTCGCCAATCGCGTGACGCGGCTGTTGTTCGCCGGCGCGAAGCCGGAGCGCATCCTCTGCCTCACTTACACCAAGGCGGCGGCGGCCGAGATGCAGGATCGCCTGTTCAAGCAACTCGGCGAATGGTCGATGCTGCCCGATGATAAATTGAAAGCGAACATCGAAAGCATCGGCGCTGAGGCGAAGGATGCCGGCGAATTGCGCAAGGCGCGCCGCCTGTTCGCGCAGGCGCTGGAGACTCCGGGCGGATTGAAGATCCAGACACTGCATGCGTTCTGCCAGAACCTGCTGTCGCGCTTTCCGATCGAGGCCGGCGTGCCGCCGTCGTTCCGGGTGCTCGACGACCGCACCGCGCGCGACCTGCTGAACGAGGCGCGTTCGCGCGTCCTGGAGAACGCTGGATCGGGCGATGCGCCGCGCGCAGCCGCCATCGCGCATATCGTGACGCAGGCGAGCGAAGGCCGGTTGCAACAACTGCTTGATGCCGCACTCGGCGCCGATCGTCGCAGGATCGAAGCGTTCTTTGCCAGGCATGGCGACGATGCCGCCGTGACGCGCGCGCTGCGCAAGGCGCATGGCGGCGGCGAAGACGATACCGAACGCTCCATCGCGGAAGGTTTCATCGCGGCGCTGGAGAACACATCGCTCGCGGACATCATCAATTGGCTCGGATCCGGTTTGAAGACCGACGCCAAGCGCGCGGAAGCTCTTGCGCAGGCGCGGGCCACGCGCGAACCGGTCGCGGCGTTCGCGATGTTCCGCAGGGCGCTCTGCAAGGCCGACGGCGGACGCTATGAAGCGCTCGCCACCAAGAAGCTCGCCGATGCACGGTCCGATCTTCTCGGTGCGCTTAATTCCATCTGTGATGCCGTAATTGCGGCGGAGGAGCGTTGCCGCGCGGCCCGCGCCGCGGCGCTTGCCGAGGCGACACTGGTCGTGGCCGACGCCGTGCGCAGGGTTTATGCCTCGGAGAAGACGGCGCGCGGCGTGCTCGATTATGACGATCTCATCGCACTGTCGCTGCGGCTCCTTGAAAAGCGCGACGCCTCCGCCTGGGTGCTCTTCAAGCTCGATGGCGGGCTCGATCACGTTCTCATCGACGAGGCGCAGGACACCAGCCCGGAGCAATGGGCAATTGTCAGCGCGCTGACGGAGGAATTCTTCTCGCGCGAAGGAAAGCGCGGCGAACCGCGCACGATCTTCGTGGTCGGCGACGAGAAGCAATCGATCTTCAGCTTCCAGGGTGCCGATCCGGCCCAGTTCGAAATTAACCGGGAATCGTTCAAGGCGCGCATCGAACGAGCCGAGCATATACTTGAAGACGTAACACTTCCGACCTCTCGCCGCTCCGCGCCGCAGATATTGGAATTCGTCGACGAAGTCTTCGCCGATCCCGGCGCGCGCAAGGGGCTGACCTCGCGCGACATTCCGATTGCGCACAGCGCCCTGCGCGAACAGGCGAAAGGCCGCGTCGAATTCTGGCCGACGGAGAAACCGCTCGACACGCCCGAGCCCGATTATTGGCGGCCGGTCGATACGCTATCGCAGCAAAGCGCCGTCGTGCGGCTCGCGATCAAAATCGCCGACCGGATCAAGCAATGGACGGACGGGACGACGCGCCTGCCCGACCGGGACCGGCCGATCGGCCCCGGCGACATCATGATCCTGCTGCCGCGGCGCGAGCCGTTCGGGCCGGAGATCATCCGCAGGCTCAAGGAGCGCGGCATTGCGGTCGCCGGCGCCGACCGCATCCGCCTCACCGAGCAGATGGCGGTGATGGATCTGATCGCGCTCGGCCGTTTCGTGCTGCTGCCGGAAGACGACCTCAATCTCGCCGCGCTGTTGCGTTCGCCGCTTGGCGGGTTGAGCGAGGAAGATTTGTTCACGCTCGCCCATGCGCGAACGGCCAGCCTGTGGAGCGAACTGGTTCGCCGCCATGAGGAGGCACCGGCTTTCGCATCGGCACATGATTTCCTCGCCAGCATGCGCGCGCGCGCCGATTATGCGCCGCCTCACGAGTTTTATGCCCAAGCGCTGGGCACGCGCGGCATGCGCCTCAGGCTTCTCGAACGTCTCGGCCATGAGGCCAATGACGCGATCGACGAGTTCCTGTCGCTCGCTTTCCTTTACGAAGCCGCGAACACGCCGTCGCTGGAAGGATTCCTGCACTGGATCGAGCGCGGCGGCGCCGAGGTCAAGCGCGACATGGAGCGCGGCCATAACGAGGTCCGCGTCATGACCGTGCACGGCTCCAAGGGACTCGAGGCCGACATCGTCATCCTGCCAGATACCAATTATGTGCCCAGCGCCGCGCGCGATGCGAACCTTCTGTATACGGATCAAGGCCCGCTCTATCCGATGGCCAAGACAACCGCGCCCGCCGCCGTGCTCGCCGCGAAGCAGGCGGCCGAGGATCGCGCGCTGGAAGAGCATCGCCGCCTGCTCTACGTCGCGCTCACCCGCGCGCGCGACCGGCTCTATATCTGCGGCTTCGAAGGCAAGGCCGGCGTCAAGCCTCAGTCCTGGTACGCACTCGCCGAACGCGCAGCGAAGGCGAAGGGCACCGCCATCGAACGCGACGGCGAAACCATCCATGTCCTTGGAGAAATCGACGAAATACCCGTGTCAGGTGCAATTGCGCGGACAGTGCAGACTTCCGTCCCGGATTGGGCGCGCAATCCAGCCCCGGAAGAACGCTTCAGCCCGCGCCTTATCCGTCCGTCCGAGGCCGCCGGCGCGGAAGAGCCGCCGGTGCGGGCGCCCGGCAACCAGACACGCTTCAAACGCGGCAACCTGATCCATGCACTGCTGGCGCGGCTGCCTGAGATTGCGCCGGAAAAGCGCCGCGAGGTTGCGCTCAAATATCTCAGGACACGCGGAGACGCGGAGAGCGCGGAGGAGATCGCCGAAGAAACACTCCGTGTACTGAATGACCCGCTATTTGCCGCCGCCTTCGCGCCGGGTAGCCGCGCCGAAACCGGGCTGGTCGCCGAACTGCCGGAACTCGGCCCCGATGCGCGCATCAATGGCCGTATCGATCGTCTCGCCGTCACGGACGACGAAGTCCTGATCGTCGATTTCAAGACCAACCGTCCGCCGCCGAAAACCGAAGACGAATTGCCGCAAATCTACAGAACGCAAATGACCCTTTATCGCACGGGGGCATCGAAGATTTTCCCGGGCCGCCGAATCGCCTGCGCGCTGGTGTGGACGGAGGGCCCGAGCCTGATGGCGCTGTCCGACGCGCTGCTCGACGCCGAATTCGGGCGGATTGCGGCGCGTTTGGCGGCGCATTGATTTTCGCGCCCCGCGTTCCTAGATTCACGATCAGCTTCCAACCCAAGGTGTGCCTATGCCGATCAAAGTGTCCGATGCGTCCTTCCAGAACGATGTGCTCAACGCCAAGGGACCCGTTGTGGTCGATTTCTGGGCGGAGTGGTGCGGCCCGTGCAAGATGATCGCGCCGGCGCTGGACGAATTGTCGACCGAACTGAACGGCAAGGTCACGATCGCCAAGATCAACATCGACGAGAATCCGCATGTGCCGCAGAAATACGGCGTGCGCGGCATCCCGACCATGATGATCTTCGAAGGCGGTCAGGTCGCGGCGACCAAGGTCGGCGCGCTTCCGAAGTCCAAGATCAAGGAATGGATCGAAAGCTCGATCACCTCGACCGCAGGCGCTGCCGCGCGCACGAGCTGAGGCCAATTCCTTAGCCTGCGAGAATTCTGTACAATCCGGCCGCTGAGCCTCATGACAGGCTCGCGGCCGGAAACGTTTCCGGGGGGAGGCATTTATGGTCAGGACTGTATTGGGCGTTATTGCGGGTGTCGTGGCTTGGCTCGTCGTCGTCACGGTGATCGACCGGACAATGCGCTACTTCTGGCCGGACTATGCAGCCGTATTCGCAGCGATGACCTTCACGCTGCCGATGATGATCGCACGACTGGCCGAAAGCACTGTCGCGCTCCTCATCGCATCCCTCGTGACAGTGCGCGTCGTGCCCGCGTCACGGGTGGCGCCATGGGCCCTCGCAATCCTGATGTTCGTGCCGTTCGCGTATTTCCACTCGACGATCTGGGACAAATTCCCGATCTGGTATCACGCGTTCTTTTTGGGCTCGCTGATCGTGGTGCCGGTGCTTGTGGGGAACTTGCGCAGCCGGAAACTCGCAGCCTAAAAGCCGAAAGGCCCCCGGCGCGAAGCCGGGAGCCTTTCAGATCGTCGTTCTCTGAACGGAACGTTAGTTTTTGTGATCGTCGCGCCGGTCCTGACGGTCGTCCTTCAACTCGCGCTGGTCCTGCTTGAGTTCCTGACGGTCGGACTTCACATCCTGGCGGTCGTTGCGCATCTCGCCATTTCCCGGACGGAATCGCGCATTGATGCGCTCGGCATTGCCGAAGCCGATATTGTGCCCGTCGCGGAACGAGCCGCCATTGCGGAACATGATCGTGTTCGGCATGGGGCGATTGCGCCATTCGTTGCGATGCCAACGGCCGTTCACAAAGAACATCCGCTCGCCACCCCGCATCCGCCAGCGATACGGCCCGTGATACCAGGATCCGCCGATATAGATCGGATCGTAATAGTAGTCGTCGTCATAGGCGACGTAACCCGGGCCGTACGGGGAAACATACGCCACGCCCGGCAGAACGATCCCGACCGATACGCCGGCACTGGCCGGTTGGGAAATCGTGACCGTGGTGCCGAGAAGAACAGCAGCCGCGAAGGCTGATTTGAGCAGAATTTTCATTGTAATTCCTTTGCTTGCGAACAACCGTCACGGCGCAATGCCGCTGGTTGCTCCCGTAAGATTTCGCCTTGATTGGTGCTTGCCTGCGCAGGCGGGCCGAAAAGGGCCGATCTTGGCGCTCTGCAGCTGAATACGCGGGGAGTTTGGGTCTCCACCGTAGTGTGAACTCTCAACGCGCCGGTTGGTTCCGTCCCGAAAGCGTGGTGACGCTCGCGCCCGCCGATGGCGCCTCGAAATCCTTGGCGGGGACGACAAACTCGAAGGCGGCTCCCGTCGCGGGAAACGACAATTTCCCGCGCCCACCCAGTTGCCGCGGCAGCGCATCTTCGATCAGTTTCGATCCGAAGCTTCTGCGTTCGGACGCGACAACAGCGGGACCGCCGGATTCCAGCCAGTGAAAAACAATGGAGTCGCCTTTCCTCGCCCACCTCAGCGAAACCGCCCCACCCTCCTTCGAAAGAGCGCCATATTTGGTGGCGTTGGTGCAGAGTTCGTTGAGCATCAACGTGATAGGAACGATGACGCCGGAGACGACCTCGAGGTCATCGCCCTGTATGTCGATGCGGCCCATGGCCGAACCATGCTGCTCGATCGCTCCGAGAATGACGCTGGTCAGTCCCGCCGACTTCAAATCCGCTTTCAGCAAGAGATCGTGCGCCCGCGCCATCGCCATCATCCGCGCCTCGATCGCGCGCGCCGCTTCCGGCAAATTGTGCGCGGTCTTCAGGCTCTGACGCACGATGGCCCCGACCATCGCCATCATGTTCTGCATGCGATGATGAAGCTCCTTCGTCAGGACATCCTGGATCTTGTCCGCGATGTCCCGCTCGGCAGTATTGGCGGCCGCCAACTTCAGCAATCTTTTCAGATCGAGATTTTGGGTAGCCAGCGCGCTGTTGGGCACTGTCGACCTCATTCGCCCCAAAGGGCGCTTTCGCCGCATCCTACGCGCTAGCCTCCGAAACAGCAAAGGGCGCGCGTCCAAGCGCCGGGAATGACGGATTGGCGCCGATTTGATGTGTTACGAATTCTCCGCCAACACCGTGCCAGCCAGATAGAGCGATCCGCAGATGAGAATGCGCGGCGGTGGTTCTTTCGGATGCGCGCGGGCCCAGGCGGCGATCTGGAGCATCGCGTCTTCGACGTCTTCGGCGGGCGCGGCGTCGAGTCCTGCCGCACGCGCGCGGTCGTAAAGCTCGCCGGCGCCAAGGCTCATCGCCTCACCAGGAATGCCTACTGTTGCGACGTGGCGCGCGAGGCCGCGGAAGGCGCTAAAAAATCCGATTGTATCCTTCGTGCGCAGCATCCCGCAGATCAGATAGAGCGAACGCTCGCCGCGCTCTTCGAGATCGGCGATTGCCGACGCGACCGCGGCCGCGCCATGCGGATTGTGACCACCGTCGAGCCAGACTTCGGCACCGTCCGGCGCTGCCTCGACCAGCGGTCCGTGATGCAGGCGTTGCAGGCGCGCCGGCCACTCTACCGTGCGCAGCCCGCGCTCGATCGCGGCGTCCTTACCCCAACCGCCCCCGGCACGGCGCAAGCCGGCAATCGCCGCCGCCGCGTTCTCGATCTGATGGCGGCCGATGAGTTTCGGCAGCGGCAGGTCGAGCAGCCCGTCGGTATCCTGATAGACCATGCGGCCATGTTCCTGATGCGCGAAGAAATCCTGCCCGAAGACATAGGCGGGCGCGGAGAGCGCATCGGCGCGGCGCAGGATCACATCGCGCGGCACGTCGTCCTGCGCGCCGACGATGAGCGGCACGCCGGGCTTGATGATGCCGGCCTTCTCCGCCGCGATCCCCGCAATCTGCTCTCCGAGGAATTCCGCATGGTCGAGGCCGACCGGCGTGATGATCGTCATGCGCGGCTTGGCGATCACATTGGTCGCGTCGTATTTGCCGCCGAGCCCGACCTCCAGCACCAGCGCGTCGGCCTTGTGGCGCGCGAACGCCACGAAGGCCGCTACGGTCGTGATCTCAAAGAAGGTTATCGGCGCACCGTCATTGACGCGCTCGCATTCCTCCAGCGTCGCGGACAATTCCTCCTCCGAGATCAGGGCGCCGGAAAGACGGATGCGCTCACGGAACTCGACCAGATGCGGTGAGGAATAGACGTGAACCTTCAGCCCCTGCGCCTCCAGCATCGCACGGCTGAACGCACAGGTGGAGCCCTTGCCGTTGGTGCCCGCGACATGGATGACCGGCGGCAGCGCGCGCTCGGGATGGCCGACCTGCGCCAGCAGGCGCTGGATGCGGTCCAGCACCAGATCGATCTTCTTGGGATGGAGCGAGAGAAGCCGGGTGAGAACCGCGTCGCTGCGCGTTGCGGGCAGGCTCACGAATGCGCTGCCGTCGCGTTGACGATCGCGGGCGGCGCGACTTTCTTCGGGCGCTGGCGCTTCATCATCAGATGCACCAGCCGCGACAGTGTCTCGCGCAACTCATGGCGATGCGTGACCATGTCGAGCAACCCGTGCGCAAGCAGATATTCTGCGCGCTGGAAACCGTCCGGCAATTGCGCGCGGATGGTCTGCGCGATCACGCGCGCGCCGGTGAAGCCGATTTGCGCGCCGGGCTCCGCGATCTGCACGTCGCCCAGCATCGCATAGGACGCGCTGACGCCGCCGAAGGTCGGGTCGGTGAGCACGACGATGTAGGGCAGCGCAGCCTCGCGCAGCATGTCGACGCAGATCGTCACGCGCGGCATCTGCATCAGCGAGAGGATTCCCTCCTGCATCCGCGCGCCGCCGGAAGAAACGAAGAGAATGAACGGCCGCTTCTCCTCGACCGCCGCCTGCATCGCACGGACAAGGCCTTCGCCCACGCCCATGCCGAGCGAACCGCCGAGGAAATCGAAGGGCTGCACTGCGACCATGACCGGCATGCCGTCCAGCGTTCCGCGCGCGGCGGTGAGCGCTTCCTGGCGCGATGTCTTGCCCCGCGCCGATTTCATCTCATCGGGATATTTCTTCTCGCCGCGGAATTTGAGCGGGTCGAGTGCAACCACCGGCACAGGCAATTCGTCGAACTGTCCGCCATCGAAAATCGACGCGAAGCGTTCCGCCGGGCCGACACGCATGTGGAATCCGCAATTCGGGCAGACATTCTGCGCCGCCACGAGATCGCGGTGAAAGATCATCTCCCCGCACGAGGGGCACTTCCTCCAGAGATTGTCAGGCGTCTCGCTGGCGCGACCGCCCATGAGGCTCTTGATGCGCGGGCGAACGAAATTGGCGATCCAGTTCATGGCATGACTCTAATCAAAGCTCTTTCCAATGTCACCGCATCTCACCCTTCGACAAGCGCAGGGTGAGGAAATAGAAAGATCCTCATGCTGAGCCTGTCGAAGCATGAGGGCAGCGTCATGCGCGGGCCGCATGCGCGGATTTGGCCATCGCGCGGCAGAATTCCGCCACATTCGAGACCAGCGCGGCGCGCTTGGCGCCGGCGTTAATATTTTCGAGGATTTTGCTCACAATCGCAGTTCCAACGACGACACCATCTGCAAAACGGGCAACGGTAGCCGCCTGTTCCGGCGAGCGGATGCCGAAGCCGACCGTACAGGGCAATGATGTGCGTGCCCGCAGCGCATCGATCGCGGCCTTGGTCTCATTGGGATCGATGGGTTTCGATCCGGTGATGCCGGCCATCGAGATGTAATAGAGATATCCGCTCGCGCCATCGAGGATGGTGTTCAGCCGTGTCGCGTCGCTTGTCGGCGTGACGAAGCGGATCACCGAGAGACCATGCAACGACGCCGGTGCGCGCAGCACCTCGTCTTCCTCCGGCGGCAGATCGACGATCAGCAAGCCATCGGCGCCCGCTTCGGCGGAATCCTTGGCGAAGCGCGCCGTGCCGTAAGCATGGATCGGATTGTAGGAGCCCATCAGTACAAGCGGCGTGTTCGCATCGGTTTTGCGGAATTTGCGCACGAGATCGAGCACCTTCGCGAGCGTCATGCCGGATGCGAGCGCGCGCAGATAGGACGCCTGGTTCACCGGCCCGTCCGCCATGGGATCGGAGAACGGAATGCCGAGCTCGATCAGATCGGCGCCAGCCTTGGGCATCTCGTTCAGCAGCATCAGCGCCGTTTCGAAATCCGGGTCGCCCGCCGTGATGAACGGCACGAAAGCGGAGCGGTTCTGCTTCTTCAGTGCAGAGAAAGTTTGGGAGATGCGGGTCATCACAGAAGTCCTCCCTCTCCCTCACAAAGTGGGAGAGAGGGTCGGGGTGAGGGGGTGTCGAAGTTAGAGTTCGGTGGTTGGCACCCCCTCACCCTGCCCTCTCCCCCACTGCGTGGGGGCGAGGGTAGTTCCGTCGCTTTCATATCTTCTCCCCCAATGCCGCGGCGGCGGAGAACACATCCTTGTCGCCACGGCCGGAGAGGCAGACGGCAATGAGCTTGTCTTTCGCCATCTGCGGCGCGATGCGCATCACATGGGCGATGGCATGCGCGGATTCGAGCGCGGGGATGATGCCTTCGAGTTTGGAGAGAAGAACGAACGCCTCCAGCGCGTCCTTGTCGCTGGCAGCGAAGTACTGAACGCGGCCTGTGTCCTTCAGCCAGGAATGCTCCGGCCCGACGCCCGGATAATCGAGGCCCGCCGAGATCGAATGCGCTTCGCGGATCTGCCCATCACGATCCTGCAAGAGATAAGACCGCGCGCCATGCAGCACGCCGGGCGAACCCTTGGTCAGCGTCGCGGCGTGGCGTTCGGTTTCGAGGCCGTCACCCGAGGCTTCGACGCCGTGAATCTGCACCGCGCTGTCGTCGAGGAACGGATGGAACATGCCGATGGCATTCGATCCGCCGCCGACGCAGGCGACAACCCTATCGGGCAGCCTGCCCTCGCGCTCCTGCAACTGCGCGCGCGTCTCGTTGCCGATCACGGTCTGAAAATCGCGCACCATCTGCGGATAGGGATGCGGTCCCGCCGCCGAGCCGATGATGTAGAACGTGTCGTGGACGTTCGCGACCCAATCGCGCAGCGCCTCGTTCATCGCGTCTTTCAGCGTCCGCGAACCCGATTTCACCGGCCGCACTTCGGCGCCGAGGAGCTTCATGCGGAAGACATTCGGCTTCTGCCGCTCGATATCGACTTCGCCCATATAGACGACGCAGGGCAAGCCGAAACGCGCCGCCACCGTCGCCGTCGCGACGCCGTGCTGGCCGGCGCCAGTCTCGGCGATGATCCGCGTCTTGCCCATGCGCCGCGCAAGAAGAATTTGTCCGAGGCAGTTGTTGATCTTGTGCGCGCCGGTATGATTGAGGTCTTCGCGCTTGAGATAGATCTTCGCGCCGCCGAGGTGCCCGGTCAGGCGTTCGGCGAAATAGAGCGGACTCTCGCGACCGACATAGTGCTTCAGCATGCCGCCGAGCTCGGCCTGGAAAGCGGGATCGGATTTCGCCGCCTCGTAAGCACGCTCGAGATCGAGAACCAGCGGCATCAAGGTCTCGGCAACGAAGCGCCCGCCATAGGAGCCGAAATGGCCCTGTGCGTCGGGGCCGCCGCGATAGGAATTGGGAGGGATGCTCATGCGCGCGTCTCCGCATAGAACGCAGAGCGTGCCGCCGCGATAAACGATTCGATCATCTCCGGACTTTTCACACCCGGCGCAGTCTCGACGCCCGACGACACATCCACGCCTGGCGCCTCGCTGCTGCGGATTGCGCGCACGACATTCTCCGCGTTCAGGCCGCCGGCAAGAAGCCACGGCCGCGAGAAACTCCGTCCACGGAGCAACTGCCAGTCGAACGCCGCGCCGTGCCCACCGGGACGCATAGCACTGTCGGGCGCCTTGGCATCGAGCAGCAGCATGTCGGCTGCGGCTTCATAGCGCGCGGCATTCGCGACGTCCGCCGCATCGGCGATGGCGACGGCCTTGATGATCGGAATGCCAAGCCGCGAGCGCAATGCTCCGACTCGTTCCGGCGTTTCGCGGCCATGCAACTGGAGGAAATCCGGCTTCACGATGCGCGCTGTGTCGGCGATCTCTTCATCGCTCGCGTCGGCGAACAATGCGAAAAGACGAAGCCTTCCACGCATGCGCGCCGCAAATGCTTCAGCCTGCTCACGCGTCAAATTTCGCGGCGATTTGGGATGGAACACCAGGCCCGCGAAATCCGCGCCCGCGCGGATCGCCGCATCGGCGGATTCCACGCTGTTTATGCCGCAGATTTTGACCAGGACGCCCATGGGACGGCGCTTATCGCGCCGGGCCTGCGTGAAATCAAGCAAAGTTCCCGCGACACGCTTTTGGCGCAATCAAACCCCCGATGCGCCGCATTTTGCGCCCGCAGTTCCAGAACCAATAGGGCAATGGTTCGTTCTTCACCTCGAGCGCTTCCGTCCCCGAGGCGGAGGCACGGCCAATTTTAGGGAGAGATGCAATGACCAGATTCCACACAACCCTTCTCGCGGCGAGCGCGCTGGGACTGGTGCTCGGCACATCGTCCGTGTCGGCGCAGGGCTATGACGACCAGTACACCTATCAGGGCGGTCCGAACGAGGAAGTCATCGTCGTGGCGCCGGATTATTACTACCACCGCCCCTATCCCTCCAATCAGCTTGGCCGTCCGCCGGAGCCGACGACGCTTTCACAGTCGGTGGGTTACAGCGATCTCGATCTCGCCACGAGTGAAGGCGCGCACGAACTCCGCGCGCGCGTTCGCGATGCCGCGCATGACATCTGCGCGGAATTGGCGGGGCGCTATCCGGTCCGCATGGCGAACAGCGAGCCTTGCTACAAGAAGGCGGTCGAGAGCGGCATGAACCGTGCCAACAGCGCGATCTATCAGGCGCGCTATGACTATCGCGAAGGATACGAGTACTGAATTCCCACCCTCCCGTTGAGGGAGGGTCGAGTTCAGATCCAGCCCTGCAGGCCTTCCCGCCTGTGCGTCTCGCGATAGGACGGCATTGCGCGCATGCGCTCGACATAGGCCTTGAGATGCGGCCATTCCATCGCGGTGCGCGGCAAGTTGCGTGACCAGCGCGTCAACATCGTCAGCAGAAAGTTCGTAGCGCGCAGCGTGTCGCCGAGAAGATAAGACCGGCCATCCGCCAGCACCGCATCAACGCGAGCGAAGACTTTTTCGATGCGGAGGATCGCCTGCGCCTTGGTTGCTTCGGCATTCTCAGGCCCCGCGCCCTCGTCCGCGTAATAGAACAGGCGAAAGGCCGGCATCAGCGTATTGGCGAAGATGATCATCCATTGCAGATAGTCGGCGCGGTCGGGCGCGTCGATCGCCGGTGCGAAACCGCGATCGGAATGGCGTTCGGCAAGAAGCATCAGAAGCGCGGCGGTTTCGGCATAAGCCACACCATCGATCACCAGCGCGGGCACATGGCCGCCCGGATTGATCTTGAGATAGGCCGGATCCTTCTGCTCGTTCTTCGCGAAATCGAGCGCCTTGAACTCGAACGGCACGCCGAGCTCGATCAGCATCCAGTGCACGCACATGCTGGCGGTACCCGAAGAGCCGTAGAGCGTGTAGGTCATTTCGCCTTCGCCGGCGTCTTGCTCTTCTTGGCTACCGCGATCGAGATCATCTTCTCGAGAACCTTCAAATCCACATCGGCAAGCTTCTTGATGTAGAGGCAGCCTTTTCCGGTCGTGTGTTTGCCGAGTCGCGGCAGCAGCGACTGCGCCGAACGTGCGACTCCATAAAGAACAAGTGCCGGCTTGCGCGGCGAGAAACCGAGCAGCGGCATGTCGCCTTCGCGGCCGCTTTCATAGACATAATGTACGCTGCCGAAGCCGATGATGCTCGGACCCCACATCGCGGGCTTCTCCCCGGTCGCGGCCTGCATCAGCTTCACCAGCTTCTTCGCGTCGGCGCGCTTGGACTCGTCGGGAAGCGCCGCGATGTAACTTGCGACGCTCACCTTTGTCGGCTTGGTTTTGTTCTCAGCCATGGAGGTCTTCCTCGATCGCCTTTGCTGCGGCAACCGGATCGCCTGCCGCGTTGATCGGGCGGCCGATGACGAGAATGTCCGCGCCGGCATCCGCCGCCTGGCGCGGCGTCATCACACGCCGCTGATCGGCGAGGTCGCTGCCGGCGGGGCGGATGCCCGGAACGACCAGCATGAAATCCGCACCGCACTCCTTGCGGATCGCGGCGATCTCATGCGCCGAGCACACCACGCCATCCAGGCCGCATTTCCGTGACAGCGCCGCGAGGCGCAAGACTTGCTCAGCCGCGGGACCGCGTTGTCCGACAGCATCGAGCGCCTGATCGTCCAAGCTGGTGAGCACCGTGACGGCGATCACTTTCGTTGCCGGGTTGATTCCGCGCGATGCTTCGACGGCGGCACGCAGCATCGCCTCGCCGCCGGAGGCATGGACATTGAAGATTTTCGCGCCGGTCCGGGCAATCTCGCGCGCCGCGCCGGCGACGGTGTTCGGGATGTCGTGGAATTTCACATCGGCGAAGACCGGCAATCCCATCGCCGCGATGACACGGATGCCGCCAGGCCCATGAGCCGAGATGAATTCGAGGCCGACTTTCAGGCCGCCAACATGCGGAGACACCGCGCGCGTCAGGGCCAGCGCCCGGTCCATATCGGGCGTGTCGATCGCGACATAGATGGGATTTTCGAATCTCGCCGGGCTCATCCGCCCGGCGTCTTAGGCCGTGAACGGCGCCGCTTCAACCCTTGCCGTTCATGTTGAGGCGTTCGCGCAATTCCTTGCCGGTGCGGAAGAACGGTGCACGCTTCTCTTCGACCTCGACGGGCTCGCCGGTGCGCGGATTGCGCCCGAGCCGCGAAGGCCTCGTTTTCACGGAAAAAGCGCCGAAACCTCTGAGCTCGACGCGATGACCTTCGGCCAAGGCGTCCGTGATCTTGTCCAGCACGGTGGAAACAATGCGCTCCACATCGCGATGATAGAGATGCGGATAGCGCTCGGTGAGACGCGCAACCAATTCTGACTTGATCATTCCCCTGCCCCCAAGATGTGGGACACTAAGCTCGACGAAAAAGCGCCCCGCGCGCTGCCCCGACAAGGTTAACCTGTCAGAGGCCTCGGCCCTCGTCAACGGGAAGCCACTGAAAAAGCAGGATTTTCTCCCAATGTGACGGAAATCACGCAGACTCGCCCCGGCGGGCGGCAGCCGCCCGGCATGACAACGCCGCCGATGGCGGCCGCCGCATGATCCTGATACCCAAACCTGTCCCGATTCCGGAAGCCAGATGAGCCACGATCCCGCCCTCGAAGCCCATGAGCACAGCGAACACGCCCAGCATGCCGCCCATGAGCAGGACCCGTTCACTGCCAAGGTCGCCATCACCGTGGCCTTTCTGGCGGTCCTTGCCGCTGCGGCAACCAGCATGGAGACGGTTGAAGGCGGGCTGGCGATCACGGCCTCGAGCGAGGCGGTCCTCGCCCAGGACCAGGCGACCGATTCGTGGAACGAGTACCAGGCCGACAGCCTGAAAAAGCATATCTACGGAATCGCCGCCGATTCGGGCGGGCCGCGGGCTGCCGATTACCGGCGCACGGCCAAAGAGCAATCCGATAAGCAAACCGAAATCCGTAAGCGCGCCAGGGAAAACGAAACAGAGCGAGACAAGCTTCAGCGTGAGAGCGCGGAACATGAGCGCCGTCATCACTGGCTGACGGGGGCTGCCACGCTGGTCGAGATCGGTATCGCGCTGTCGACGATCGCGATCATCACCAAACGCCGGCCGTTCTGGTTCGGCGCATTGGGGCTCGGCATAGTCGGGCTCGTTCTCGGTGCGATCGCGTTCGCCTGAGCCGGTTCAGATTTCGCTGGCGTCGGAGATGTCCAGGTTACGCAGCTCCGGCCACAATTTGCGGTACCGGCTGTAGAAACCGCGCCGCGCACGCGGCTCGCGGCCAGGCCTTTTTGCGTAGCCAAACAAGGCAAAATCGCGCGCGTAGAGCATATTGATCCGGCCGACCAGGGCCTCGCTCATTGGCTCGAACCACTCGGGGCTGAGCTTGTTCAATTCCGGAAGATCGGCATCGAGCTGAAGGTCGTTGCGCAGTTGGTGCCACGCGGCCGGCAGGTTCTCCATTTTCCAGACACGCCACGCGACGCAGCACTGTCCTTCGTAGAAAAAGCGATATTGCGGCGCGAAATGGATAAACTTCCAATCCGATCTGATCCGCGCCTCATCCAGGATGTCGAACGCCAGCTCCTCCGGCGTCAGAGACTCATAGTGGGGATTCCAGCGTTTGAAATGCAGATAAGCCGAGACGAACCGCGCGTACGGATCGCGCACGAACCCGAAACTGCGGTATTCCAGTGGGAGATCGAAATGTGCCCGCGCTTCACGTGGCGTGAGATGCGCCATATCCTGGATTTCGTCGCGCTCCGCGTCGTAGCGGCGGCCCCATCCGATATGTGCGTCCGGATATGCCTCGGTCAGCACTTTATGAACCGAGGTTCCGGCGCATTTCGGATTGTGCACGAACAGCGTGCGTTGCCGCGCGAGCCAGATCATTCAGGTCACTCCTCATCAGAGTCCCCACCCGATCAAGAGCTATATGATTTTGCCTTCCAGCCAATTTGTCAAAGTAATATTGATCCGTCGATGAACGTCTCGCATCTCGCAGATGCGACAGATTACGACAAATTCATTACCAAGGGGGCGCGACGCCGACGGGCCCATTTCCGGACAATGAACGCCTCGGGGCGACGTCCTCCACGTTGAGGACATTGCGGAATTTCCGCCGGAGCCCCGGCAGAATCAATGTACGGTTGAGGAAGAATGCATTGACGGTTGAAGCGCCATCCTTTCCCACGCCGCGCAGCACGCGGCGGGAACGATCGGTGATGTCATGGGCCTTCAGAACGGTTTCGAAGTCGTCGTAGCGCGATCCACCCTTCATATTCGCGGCGCTGTATTGCGCCCCTCTCCCGATTGCGCGCGTGTGCAGCACGCTCGCTTCGTCCACGATCGCCATGCGACGACCCTCGCGCAGCGCGCGCGCGCGCCAGAGATAATCGAGCCCCCAACTCGAGGCATTAAGCGTCCAGGTCGGCAGAATTTCGCGAAGGAAAGACATCGAGAAGATCGGGCACATCAACTCCACGAAGTCGACCTCGCGATAGCGGAACTTTTTCCTGCGCAGGAATATGTCGTAAGAAAAGAATGAGCGCGGATCGAGCGCAGGCTGTCCAAGATCGGCGCCGATTTCATCGAGAACGGCAAACGCCCTGTTCCAGTCGGCCGCGCGACACGCCAGATCGTCATCCGGAAATCCGATCAGGCTATAGCGATCCAGAAACTCCGGATGCGCCGCGAGGCAGTCGCTGAGGCCGGGGTATTTCGGACCCGTCTCGCGTGAGAGCGATACGCCTTCAGGCAGAGCGCCAAACGGTTCGTCCCGCGAACCGAAATAACTGATGTGCAGATCCCAGGAACGCGGGCCGTCGAGCCAGCCCGGATGCAGCGAAAAATCGCCGGCCCGTACAACAAGGAGATAGCGGCGCGTCACGCAACATCTCCGCGGGCGAAGGGCACAATCTGTTTTTCGAACAACGCAAGAGCACGGGCGCAGGCCTGATCCATATTATAATAAGCGTAGTCGCCCAGCCTGCCGGCGAACCACACTTTGCCCTCCAGCGTACGCGCAGCGTCCTGATAGGGCTTCAACTTCTCGGCGTTATCGCGCGTCGGGATGGGATAGTAAGGCTCGTTCTTTCCGGGCTCATAGGCTTGCGGATATTCCTCCACCAGCACGGTGCTTGAAGATTGCTGACCGGTGAGGTGCTTGAACTCGGTGATGCGGGTGTAGGCGTGATCGTTGGGGTAGTTCACGGTCCCGACTGGCTGTGCCTGACTTTCTGCCCGCGAATAGAAATGAAAGCGCAGGCTGCGATAGGGCAGCGCGCCGAATTGATAGCCAAAGAATTCGTCGATCGGCCCGGTGAAGATCACATTGGCGCCCGTATCCGGCAGGCTTCGATAATCAGTGCCGGTCGCGACTTCGATATTCGGATGCGCGAGGATTCGCGAGAACATCGCCGAGTAACCCTCCGCCGGTATCGCTTGATGAGCGTCCTGAAAATAGCGATCATCACGGCTGATGCGAACCGGCACGCGCGCACTTACGCCGGCATCGAGTTGCTCGGGCATCAGCGACCATTGCTTCAACGTGTAGTTTTTGAACACCTTCTCATAGATATACGCCGCGAGCTCTTGCAGGCCCGGCGGCCCATCCTCGCGCATCTTTAGAATCGGGACGTTCCTGCCCTCGCCATAGGTGTCGATCAACAATCGCGACAGCGACTGTGCCTGTGCGGCGGGAAACAGCAAATCCAAGGAATTGAGGTTGAACGGGATCGGCGCAAGCCGCCCATCGATCTTGCCAAGGACACGATGCTCATAGGGCCGCCACTGTGTGAATCTGGACAGATAATCCCATACCTTGGTGCTGGCGGTATGAAAGATGTGGGGACCGTATTTGTGGATCAGCAGGCCGTGGTCGTCGCAATGGTCATAGGCGTTGCCGGCGATATGGCCGCGGCGATCAATGACCAGTACACGCTTGCCGAGCTCGGACGCGATGCGTTCGGCGAGGACCGCTCCCGTAAATCCCGCGCCGACGATGAGCCAATCGAATTTGCGCAAGAATGCCGATCCGGAACCCCGCAGATACCAGCGCCGGATCGGCGAGCTTGTCAAATATCAGGGTGTTACATACCGCAGGGTGACGCCAACCAAATCCTCGTCCTTGTTGCGAATCGAGGTGTTGTCGGCCGGCGACGTCGGGAACAGGTTTCGCGAATTCTGATAGAAATTGTGCTGGTATTCGAGCGACGCCACCAGCGTGTTGGGCACGAACTGGTAGTTCAGCGCGGCGTCAACGTCCGTCACGTCGCCGCCTTGCGAGAAGTGCTCAAGGCCAGTGGTGAGATTGAATACCGTCGCCGTGTTTGTGAACGTGTGCCCGGCACCGACATTGAATGAGACCACGTCGTTCAGCCGCGTCTGCGTGTCCAGGCCGAGACGGTAGTTCCATTGCGAGTCGGTCCGGTTGGTGTCGCCGGACGACCGGTTCAACACGTCGCGCGTATCGAGCCAGAGCGCATCGACCTTCGCAGCAACGGTGAACATGGGTCCTTCATGGCCCAGCGTGGCACCGAGATCGACCATCTGCCCGCCGCGCGCGACCGTTCCCTCGTCGTCGGCCGTCGCCGTTTTGGCGGGGAAAGCATCGGGCGAATAATTCGCCCGGACATCGAAGGTCAGCGGACTTTCCCGCTGATCCATCACGCGGTAGGTCAGCCCGAATTCGGGGTCGGTCCAACCGGAACTCGATCGCGTGACGTCGGTCCCACCGACCGGATGACGCGTAGCATCCCGGGAGAGATCATTGGCCCAGTCGAAGCTCAAGGCGAGATCGTCGGTGATACCATAGAGAATCGTCTGACTCATCTGGTTGAAATGAACGTCCGTGGACGCGGATTTTGTTCCCGTCGAATCGAATATGTCTTGGCTGGACGAACCATAGGTATATCCGGTCGCACCGAAGAACTGGCCTTGCAGGGGCAGATAAAGCGGATCGGAAATTATTCGTGTTCCATCCGACGCCATATCCTGCGCGAACGCCTGCGTGGAAATCGCGGCGCTTGCCGCTGCCAATGCAAGGAACTTCTTCGAAAGCATGATCACGCACTCCTCCTACTCATGTTTCATGACAAGCAGGACAAAACGGCCACGCGGTCCCACTCCGGAACCCGCGGGTTCAGGCAAGGGATAAACGTGGCGCGCGGTTATTCCGTTGCCGGCGACACCTAATCTTTGCGTAATCAAGTGGTCAGGCAGTGGCCTTGTGGGCGCCGCGATAAATTTCGTCCGTGTAAAGACGAATGATCGGCCCCGGCTCTAGAACCGGCTTGGCGATCGCCGGGCCGGACATCCACCGCACCCCGCAATTGCGCGCGAAGGCGACGAGCGCCGGGGTGGGCACTTCGCTCAGAAAGGCAATCAGCCCGAGACGGCGCGCGCTGAGTCCGAGGCGTTCGATTTCGGTCTTGGTCAGCGAATCCTGCGGCGCCGACAGGTTGAGGCCCATCGCCTGCAGGCCGATGCCCTGATACATGGCAAGCGTGGGATTGCGCAGCGCCACTTCCGCCGTCACGCCGCGTCCGAAGGCGCGCACCGTCGTCACCAGTTCGTTGAGGCGGCTCTGCGGCACGCCGACCGGCAGATCGGCGATCTCGAAAACCAGATAGGGCCGCAATTCGTGCGAAAGATCGCGGCAGGCGGAAACGAACTCCATCCGCGCAACGGGCGACGTCAAGGTCTCGAACGACACGCGCACATGGATCAAGAAGCGCTCGCCGCGCGCGATCGACGCTTCCAGCGCCGCAACCGAAATATCGAGTGCTGCCAGCGCCAGCTTGAGTGCCGCGCGTGCCTTGCCGCTTGGCGTATGCGAGTCCGCCGGCGGCTCGGCCGTTGAGACTTCGCAGCGATAGGCGATGATCGCTTCGGCCCGTGCATCCCAGATTGGAATAAAGAGATGCGTCACGTCGTGATGAGCCGGCTTCGATAACTGCCGCCGCAGCGCCGGCTTGCGCTCATCGCCGGGCTTGCTGGTGGAAATGAGTTCGTCGAGGCCGGCCCGCTCGGCCAATGTCAGAATCTGCGGCGCAACGATCGGAATGACCTCCAGCGTGTTGTCGTCCTTCGCCACCGCGGCCGCGATCTGCAGCTGCGCGATCGAGCAGGGTCCGAGCAGGTCGGTGTGCAGTTCATATGCGACGCGCAGGCAGCACACTTGCGCCTCTTCCGGTTCGGCGGCTGGTATCGTGACCAGATAGGAAATTTCGTCTATCTGGATGAAGAAATCCGAAGGCCCGAGTTTCTGGCGAAGTATGGTTTCGATCCGCTGATAGATCGAAGGCTTCATCTTCTCCCAGCGCGCCGCGGCAACAAGCCTGATGCCGTCAAGCCCGATGACGCAGGCCGAGCCGCTCCGCGCCAGCATGGCCGACGGCGTACGCTTCGTTTCGGGGATTCGTCTGGTCAGCACGCGATATGCCTCTTCGTCGCCGCCGCGCGGAAGCCAACCAAGGGTAGTCGTGCGCAAGTTGCTGCAAACTTAATCGAAGCCGGAAAGGACGCGGCGCGGATTAAGCCTTCGCTTTCCATGAAAGCCGGAAGCGCGGTTCCAGGCGAGAACTTTTCTGTGCATCGCTTGGCATCGGGACGAAACAAAAGTTCTCAGCCTCCGTATCGATAGCGTAACGAATTGTGAGGAACGGGCGGTTGGGCAACTTGCAGTGGCGTGCTAACCTACTGTAATCCCAGTGTTCCGATCGGTCGTGCCGAGAGCGCTTCGCGGCGGTTTGGCTGGAATTCACGCCTTTTTTTCGGACCGCGCGCAGGCGCCCCTGGAGGAGATAATGCAAAATACCATGCTGACCGGGCTGCTTCGCGCGCCTGCAATCGCGGCTTTCGCGCTCGGTGCGCTCGCCTTCGCCGTGCCGAGCCAGGCTGCGGGTGTGAAGTTCAACAATGTTTATTCGTTCTGCGGCGACACGCCGGATGTCTGCTTCGACGGCAAACAGCCCACCGGAAATCTCTATGCGGATGTGGAGAACAATCTGTTCGGTACAACGCTGCTGGGTGGACAGAACAATGCCGGCACTGTCTACGAAGTCGTGCGTGACACGGAAACCGGCAAGCACCATCACAAGAAAATCTACAATTTCTGCGCAGCATCAGGCTGCACCGATGGCGCGCAACCGCACAATGTGACGATGATCGCGGACGTCCAGGGCAGGCTGTTCGGGACAGCGAGTGGCGGCGGCGAAGGCAACAACAATGGCGTTGTCTTCATGCTGACGCCCAACGCCGCGAAGACCCGCTGGACGTATCGGCGGCTCTATAGTTTCTGCCAGACGCAGACGGGGTGCGAGGACGGATCGCAGCCGATCGGCGGACTCACCTATGCGGGCGCCGCATCGGGCGTTCCCTATGACGACGTGTCTCCGCTCTACGGTACCACGCTTCTTGGCGGAAAGAAGCATGTCGGCGTCGTCTTCTCCCTGAAACCCGGCAACACCGAAGATGCCGACTGGATCGAGAAGGTTCTCTATTTCTTCTGCACCGCCCAGAATTGCGCGGACGGCAAATCGCCCAATGGCGGCATTGTCGTCGACGGCAACGGCAATATCGTGGGAACGACGTCGCAAGGCGGCGTGACGACGGATCCCTGCGGCGCAAATGGCTGCGGGGTGGCGTACCGCCTGAGCCCCAGCGACAGCCTGCACTGGACGGAGACCGTGTTGCACCAGTTCTGTTCGTCCACGGATTGCACCGACGGCCGAACGCCGGAATCGGGCATTACACTCGATGGCAGCGGCAATTTCTTCGGCACGACGGCAGGCGGCGGCAATGCGGCCGATGTTTGCGGGGCCGCAGGTTGCGGCGTCGTGTTCAAGATCGATCCGCATGGCCTCCAGAGCCAGCCCTATACGTTTTGCGCTCAGGAGGGTTGCGCGGATGGCGGCATTCCCACCGGCCTCACGCTCGATGCGAACGGCGCGCTGTTCGGCCTGACCAATGTCGGCGGAAGCAAGAAATCCGGCACCATGTTCAAGCTCACCGGCAGCACGCTCGAAGTGCTCGGAAGCTTCAAATGCACGAAGAAGTCCTGCATCAACGGGACTTCACCTGAGGGCGATCTTCTCGTCGATGTTACCGGAGACATTTTCGGCACCATGAGCGAGCGCGGCAAGCACGACGGCGGCACCCTGTTCGAACTCCCGGCGGCGACGGAATAGGCGCTTAAGGCCTGAAACAGAAAAGCCGCGCAGAAGATGATCCTGCGCGGCTTTTTTTCTTTGACGTTTGACTGCTGCTTACTGAGCCGGAGGCGTGCTATCCTTCTGCATGAAGCCACTGTCGAGCTTTGGCGGACCGAATGTCAGACTGAGCAGGGCAACCTTGTCGTTCAGCGTTGTGGTTGAGCCGTTTGCATTGCCGTAGGAGCCAACAACCCACAGTCCATTGACCCAATTGGACAGTGAATAGGCGCCGCTGAACAGCCAGCGCGTTCCGGACTTGGAGAATGCCTTGTCCGCGACATTGACCGCGCTCTGATCCATGTAGCCAAAATAACCACCGACCTTCATGCTGGTATCGATGCGCTCGATGCCGATCCACCCTTCGGCGACATTCGCCTTGAACATCGGCGTCGTCGTGTCACCTGTCGCATCCATCTCTCCAGCGCTGTAGCGGCCCGATCCACCGATCGTCCAGCAGGCAAGTTCGCTGCGCGTTGCACCGACCGTCGTCGGATCACAGAGACCGTCTGAACCGAATATGTCTGAGAATGGGAGGCGTCCGGCGATCCAGACTGCGCCATTGGGATCATTTAGATTGCTCAATGTGCCCGGTGCACCCTGAAGGACGACACCAGCACCAATCTGCAAATCGGCACCATGTTGCGCGACGTCGCTCGCTTCTTTTTGGCATGCCACAATGGCGTCTTGAGAAGCCTGTTGGTGCGCCTTCCAGCTGTCGCCATTCGTTATGTCAGTCTTTTTTTGAGCAAAAGCGGCCCGCAGAGTCTTGAGGACTTCTGCTCGAGAGCTCCCGCTATTCCACCGCGGATCATCTGCAGCCGGAAGCTCGCCCGCGCCGGTGACGCCATATTGATTGGCGATTTCCATGATCCGCTCGAGTCCAGCCTTACCAACAAGCGGCTTGCCCTGATACATACCAAATTTAATATCCTGAAGCGGCTTTCCGGCATTCGCGTTTCCGCTCAAATTGGTGATGTACACATTCGCCGCATCAATATCGCGCAGGTCACTTCTCGCGTCGGGCGCCCACTTGTCGAAATTGATGGTTAGGCAATGAAGCCAGTGACTGTCGTTGATGCGAGGGCTGTTCTTATCGTTCGGGTCCTTAAGTTCGTAATCATTGGATGTTCTTGCCATAACCGGATCGCTTCCATCCAAAAGCGAGAAGCTCAAGCCGATAGCCATGCGTGAAGGAACGGCTTTGGTGGGGTCAGACCCACCTGTATCGCCCTTAGTGAGAGCCACGCCAAACCGCGTGCGATACCAAATTCTCTCTGCCCAAGCATTCGGCTTTTCATACTCAGCTATAATCGTATCTGGGTCACCAAGGGCCCAAGCCGGCGCCAAATCAAGTGCGGCCGACGTTGATGTTCCATCCGATCCCAGCAGTCCCGGAAGCGAGAGGACAAACGGTTTGAGGCTGTTGGCAGGCGTGACTTTATCGGTCGACAGACCGGCCAACTCCATCGCGGGCGAATTCGGAACGCTGTAATCAAACGAGAACAGATTTGTATTCTGCGCCGGCGTGTTGACCAGCAGGCAAGTGTCGTTGGAATTATCGCTTGCCGAGCCGGTATTGAATATCTCCTGCAGGCAGTTCTCCAAATTGCTGGTATCGGCATGCACCGATGCGGTCGAACCGCAGACGATGGCGGCCACAAGTGCAAGGCAGCTCCGCGAAAGACATTTTGGCATTGGTGATATCCCCATCAGGCGCTGACGATTGAGATGGCGTAGTAGGTTTGGTGTCCCGACACGACGCCGGTTTCAGCGGCGACAAACCCGTTACCGTCCAGCTGCATGGGATAGCTGGGCGGTACGGCGTTGGGATCTGTCGCGTAGACCGTTCCTCCCAGCCCAGCCCCCTGAACCATGCTGATTTTCACCGTGAACGTGCCACCCGCTGCCGTGGCAGCAGGAGTTACATTCAGCGTGTAGCTAGCGTCGGCGGCGACTTCAGCTGCAGAGATCGGAAATGATGCGCTTCTGCCTGGTGGCGGTCTGATAGCAGCTTGAGTAGGATCGGAACTCTGGAGGACAAATCCGGCCTGATAGCCCGGCGTTGGCGGGACGCATTCCACCTTGCATATGAGCGTTGCATTCTTTGTGGCATCGGCATTGTCGAACTCATAGGTGTCGCCCATCATTGTGGACCTCCGTGAAATAGTTTCCCTAAGCCGGCAGCACTTATGCCGGGACCACAAAACGCGCGCGCTGAAGCATTGCCGCTCCAACATCGATGATGAAAAACGGCGTGACTCATCGCGCGCCGCCGCGGCACCGCGCGGCGGATTTCTTTGTGCTCACGACAAGATGGTTCCGTTCCCCAACTCTCGACTAACGCGAATCACGCTGTCATTGAATGTTTGTGACGTCAACCGGTGAGGGAATTATGACTGTGGATAAGGCGGCCCGATTTGCCGATCGATACGCCAGAAAAGAACCGCGCGGGAGATGATCCCGCGCGGTTTGCATTTCCGGAGACAGACAGGGGCGAGGATTACTCCTCTTCGCCGCCCTCGTCTTCGCTCTCTTCGCCGGCCTTCTTGGCTTTCTTCTTGCCGCCGGTCGCCTTCTTCAGCGCCGCGCCGAGAATGTCGCCGAGCGAGGCGCCGCTGTCGGACGAGCCGTATTGCGCCACGGCTTCCTTCTCCTCGGAGATTTCGCGCGCCTTGATGGAGAGCGAGATCCTGCGGCTGGCCTTGTCGACCTGGGTGACGAGCGCGTCGATCTTGTCGCCCTTGCCGAAACGCTCGGGGCGCTGGTCGGCGCGGTCGCGGGCGAGATCGCTGCGGCGGATGAACGCCTTGGCGCCGCCTTCGAGCGCAACCTCGATACCGCCGTCGTTCACTTCCGTGACGGTGACGGTGACGACGCTGTTCTTCTTCAGCGGGCCTGCCTTTTCGATCGGATCGCCGGTGAGCTGCTTGATGCCGAGGCTGACGCGTTCCTTCTCGGCGTCGACGTCGAGCACCTGCGCCTTGACCATCTGGCCCTTTTCATAGGCCTTGATGGCTTCCTCGCCGGGCTTGTCCCAGGAGAGGTCGGAGAGATGCACCATGCCGTCGATATCGTTGTCGATGCCGATGAACATGCCGAATTCGGTGATCGACTTGACCTCGCCTTCGATTTCGCTGCCCGGCGGATGGGCCTTCGCGAGCGCTTCCCACGGATTGTCCTGCGCCTGCTTGAGGCCCAGCGAAATGCGGCGCTTGTTGGAATCGACTTCCAGCACCACGACTTCGACTTCCGTTCCCGGCGTGACGATCTTGGACGGGGCGACGTTCTTCTTCACCCACGACATTTCGCTGACATGGACGAGGCCTTCGACGCCCGGCTCCAATTCCACGAAAGCGCCGTAATCGGTGACGTTCGTGACCTTGCCGGTGAACTTCGCGCCGACCGGATACTTGGCGCCAACGCCTTCCCACGGATCGGTCTGAAGCTGCTTCATGCCGAGCGAGATGCGCTGGGTGTCGTGGTTGATCTTGATGATCTGCACGGTGACGGTCTGGCCGACGGAGAGAACCTCGGTCGGATGCGAGACGCGGCGCCACGCGATGTCGGTGACGTGCAGCAACCCGTCTACGCCGCCGAGATCGACGAACGCCCCGTAATCGGTGATGTTCTTGACCACGCCTTCGACGACCTGCTTCTCGGCGAGGCTGGCGACAAGCGAGGTGCGCTCCTCGGCGCGGCGCTCTTCGAGCACGGCGCGGCGGGAGACGACGATATTGCCGCGGCGGCGATCCATTTTCAGGATCTGGAACAGCTGCGGCTGGTTCATCAGCGGACCGACATCGCGCATCGGGCGGACGTCAACCTGCGAACCGGGAAGGAACGCGACCGCGCCGTCGAGATCGACGGTGAAGCCGCCCTTCACGCGGCCGAAGATCACGCCTTCGACGCGGGTCTGCTCGTTGAACGCGCGCTCGAGCTTGATCCAGCTCTCTTCGCGGCGCGCCTTGTCACGACTGAGGACGGCTTCGCCCATCGCGTTCTCGACGCGCTCGAGATAGACCTCGACCTGATCGCCGACGGCAACCCTGGCCGGCATGCCCGGCATCGAGAATTCCTTGAGGCTGACGCGGCCTTCGGTCTTCAGACCGACATCGACGACAGCGAAATCGTTTTCGATCGCCACCACCGTGCCGGTGATGACGGAGCCTTCGGCCGGCGAACGGCCGACGAAGCTCTCTTCCAGCATCGCGGCGAAATCGTCGCGGCTGGGGGTGGACATGGATTCCTTGATGACAGTGGCTTGTGCGTGGCGGGCCATTAAATTCCTTCGTTAAAACATTTGTGCCGGTCCGCCTTCGCCTTTCGGCATCAGCGTGACGGTCTTCCCGCGCGCTGCCGCACGGGCGGATTGGGTTCTGGGATTTGCGTTCTCGGGCCCGATGAAGCGCCGCCGGGTCTCCTTAACCCCTTGGCTTCGCTTTGAGCGCCGCCTCGACTTTGGGTTGGACCAAGGCCAAGGCTTCCGCGAACGCGGCGTCTATAGACAAATCGCTGGTATCTAGCAAGTCGGCGTCCGCCGCCGCGACCATGGGGGAAATCTTGCGGGATTTGTCCGCCAGGTCGCGAGCGATGAGCTCGCGCAAAAGGTCCAGTTCGACCCGCTCGATCCGCATGGCTTTCAACTCCAGCCAGCGGCGGTTGGCGCGGATTTCGGGGCGGGCATCGATGAACAGCTTCGCCGTAGCGTCGGGGCAGATGACCGTGCCGATATCGCGCCCGTCGATTACCGCGCCCCGGCTCTCGCCGACGGGTCGCGCCGCGAAGTCGCGCTGAAACTGAAGCAGCGCCGCGCGCACCTCAGGATGCGCCGATACGACCGACGCCGCCTTGCCGATAGCATCGGTGCGGATCGCCGGATCGCCGGCGCGGGTGAGATCGATCGCATGCGCCGCCTTTATCGCATCGGCCTCATTCGCCGGATCGTCCTTCGCCTCAACCACCGCCAGCGCCACGAGACGGTACAGCGACCCGGAATCCAGATGCGCGAACTGGAAATGCTGCGCCAGCTTCTTCGCCAGCGTGCCCTTGCCGGACGCAGCGGTGCCATCGACGGCGATTACGATGCTCAAGCTGTTCTCCAAAACAAATAAAACCTCCCTCTCCCCCTTTGAGGGGGAGAGGGTGGGGTGAGGGGGGCTCTAAGCTGGGCAAAAACCTCGGAATGCATCCGCGCTGTAGAGACGGCATCGATCTTGTGTCTGAGACTGCGAGATGACATCAGCACCCCCTCACCCTGCCCTCTCCCCCGCTTCGCGGGGGCGAGGGAATACCTGGTTCATATTTTAGCACCTAGTTCGCGCATCAATTCCTCAAACCCCGGAAAGCTCGTTGCGATCATCGAGACGTCGTCGACGGTCACCGGTTCCCGCGCGGCGAGGCCCATGATGAGGAACGACATGGCGATGCGGTGGTCCATGTGGGTGGCGACAGTGCCGCCGCCGCTCACGCTGCCGCGCCCATCGACGATCATGCCGCCCTCGGTTTCTTCGACCGATACGCCGTTCGCCTGCAGGCCGGCGACGATGGCGGCGAGGCGGTCGCTTTCCTTGACGCGCAATTCTTCGAGACCATGCATCGTCATCTTGCCTTCGGCGAAGGCGGCGGCGATGGCGAGGATCGGATATTCGTCGATCATCGACGGCGCGCGGTCGGCCGGCACATCGACGCCCTTTAGAGACGAGTGACGTGCCGTGAGATCGCCGACGCGTTCGCCGCCGCTTTCGCGCTCGTTCGAGATGGAGATGTCTGCGCCCATGTCCGTCAGCGTGTCGATCAGTCCGATGCGCCGAGGATTGAGCAGCACGCCGGGGATCGTGATCTCCGATCCCGGAACGATCAGCGCCGCAACCAGCGGGAATGCCGCCGATGACGGATCGCACGGCACGGCGACGGAAGCAGGCTTGAGATCGATCTCGCCGGTGATCTCGATCGCCTCGCCGCCATCGGCCAACGTCTCGACCGAAATTTTCGCGCCGAACGCGGCCAGCATCTTCTCGGTGTGGTCGCGGGTCAGCGCGCGCTGGACGATGCGCGAACGGCCCGGTGCATTGAGGGCAGCCAGGATCAGCGCCGACTTCACCTGCGCCGAAGCGACAGCGACCTCATGCTCGATCGCGATCGGACGCGATGCACCGGTCAGCGTCACCGGCATCAATCCGCCCTCACGCGCCTCATAAGCCGCACCGAACAGCGTGAGCGGATCGAGCACGCGTTTCATCGGTCGGCGCTGCAAGGATTCATCCCCGGTGAACACCGCAATCATCGCTGTGGTCGCGACCGCGCCCATCACCAGCCGCGAGCCGGTCCCGCTGTTGCCGAAATCGAGCGCCGCCTCCGGTTCGGCGAGCCCGCCGACACCCCTGCCCCACACCCGCCATTCGCCATCGCCATCACGCAGCAGGTCGCCGCCGAGCGCGCGCATGGCCCGGGCGGTGTTGAGCACGTCCTCGGCCTCGAGCAGGCCCGAGATCCTTGTTTCCCCCACCGTCATCGCACCCAGGATCAATGCGCGATGCGAGATGGATTTGTCGCCGGGAACCCGCGCCACGCCCTTGAGCGGCCCCGAACGAGCCGCAGTCAGGGAACGGGGTCGCGCATGGTCGGGCATTCGGGAACAGCCTTGAAAGCCAATGGTTTGATGGCTATGTGACCGGCAGGGTCGAACCCGGCCACGGACTCTTTGACAGGCCGTGCCAGAAGTGGCAAACGACCCCCCTTTCGGAAACCTGAAATTCACGCGGGAAGCAACACTTTGGTCAAGGGCGATCTCGGAATTAAGCGCGTATGTCCGCAATGCGCGGCGCGCTTTTACGACCTTCAGAAACGGCCGATCGAGTGCCCGAAGTGCCAGTTCAGCTTCGAGCCCGAGTCGCTCTACAAGCAGCGCCGCGCGCGCGTGCCCGAGCCTGTCGCCGCCATTCCGATCCCCGCCGATGCGGAAGATGAGGAGGAGGCTGAGGACGAGAACGAGGAAGCCGAGGCCGAGGAGATCGTCGAGGCCGTTCCCGATGAGGCACCGGTGGTGATGTCCGACGACGACGATGAAGTCGTCGAGGAGGAGCCCGAGCCCGAAGCCGCCGGCATGTCGGTGGTCGATGCCGACGAAGAGGACGTGGTCGCCGGCATCGAAGTCGAGGACGACGAGGAAGAAGCCGACGACACGCTTCTGGAAACCGAAGAAGACGCAGACGACGTTACCGATATCATCGACGCCGATATCGAAAAGGACGAGCGCTAACCGCCCGCCCTTTCCCTGAATTGGGGCCATAGCTCAGCTGGGAGAGCGCCTGCATGGCATGCAGGAGGTCAGCGGTTCGATCCCGCTTGGCTCCACCAGGCTTCGCGACGCGATAGCGGAGCGAAGACTGCCCGGCGTAGCCCGAAGGGCGAAGCCTGGGCTTGTTGCCGCGCGCTTCGCCTGGCAAGCCATGCTTCGCATCCACTTGTGACATACTGACTGCCGCCAAAATGACGAGCGCGCGTCATGAAATATGTCTACTTCCTCGAAAGCATTCCATATCCCGACGAAAACTATGTTGGCCTTGCGGATGATCTCCCAGCACGATTGAAGAAACACAATTCCGGCGGCTCGCCACATACAGCCAAGTTCAAACCATGGCGTCTGGTGACATACCTGGCATTTTCTGAGGCCGACAGGGCTGTCCAATTTGAACGCTACATGAAAACACATTCGGGCCGGGCTTTTGCAAAAAGGCGCCTTCGCTAACCCCTCCCCCGCCACACTTCCGGCAAGACTTTGACCGTGCCGCCGGTCTAGCCTAATCCTCGCCTGCCGGGGGATGGAAAGGCACCTGTTTGAGCGCATTCATCGATGCCCGCCGTGTTCCCGCGGGCACCATCATCGACACCGATATCGCGATCATCGGCGGCGGCCCTGCCGGGATTTCGCTTGCGCTGGCGCTCGCCCCCTCGCCGATCCGCGTGACGTTACTGGAAAGCGGCGCGATGAATTTCGACGGCAAGACGCAGGAGCTCTATGCCGGCACCCAGAGCGGCTATCCCTATCTCAAGCTCGAAGCTTCGCGGCTGCGATATCTGGGCGGCAGCACCAATCACTGGGGCGGCTGGTGCCGGCCGCTGAGCGAGATCGATTTCGAGACGCGCGAATGGATGCCCCATTCCGGCTGGCCGTTCGCACGCAAGGAAATCGCGCCCTATTTCAAGCGCGCGCAGTCGCTCGTGGAAGCGGGCCCGTTCGTCTACGATCACGGGACGAAATGGACCAAATCCGCCGGCACGCCGGTCAGGCTCGGCGAAGGCGGCGTCTATACGAGCTGGTTCCAGTTCAGCAAGATGCGCGGCAGCTTTTTGCCGACGCATTTCGGCAAGCGCTATGCCGACGATCTCAAGCGGATCGCGCATCTCTCGACCTATTTCCACGCCAATGTCACGGGCCTGCGTCTGGCCGCCGATGCGGCAAGCCTCGATCATCTCGATGTCGCGACGCTGTCCGGCAATCGCTTTACAGTCAGGCCGAAAATCACTGTCCTGGCCTGCGGCGCGATGGAGAATGCACGCCTGCTGCTGGCGTCGAATGACGTTGCGACCGCCGGTATCGGGAACGGTAACGATGTCGTCGGCCGCTTCTTCGCAGATCATCCGATCCCGCGCGACTGCGCGACGATGGCGATCTTCGACGGCAATCTCGCGTCGTTCTATCAGAACGCCGCCACGATCAGGGGCGCGATCCTGCGCGCGACCTTCTCGCCGACAGAAGCCTATCAGCGGACACACCGCGTCGGCGCCTCGCTCACCACCGTGGAGAACCCGGTGAAACTCGACGAGCTCGGACAAGCAGCCGTGTCCACGGCTGCGAGCGCGCTCGGCATCGATGCCAGCAATGCAAAGGCGTTCTCTCTCGGAACCGGTCTTGAACTTGTGCCTGACGCCAACCGCCGCCTGGTCCTAACCGGAGAGAAGGATGCGCTCGGCATGCCGCGGCTGAAATTGCTGATGCGCGTCGCGGACTTCAATTTCGCGCATTATCGCGACACGATGAAGGAACTGGGCCGCCAGCTTCTGGCCGCGCGCACCGGCATGATCCGGCTCAACCAGAAGACTCACGGCGATTGGCTGAGCGTGATGGATTGGGGCAATCATCACATGGGCACGACGCGCATGAGCGCCGATCCCAAACTGGGCGTGGTCGATGCCGACCAGAAGGTGCACGACGTGAGCAATCTCTACGTCGCGGGCAGCTCGGTGTTTCCGACCTACGGCGCGTCCAATCCGACCATGAACCTGGTGGCCCTGACCCTGCGCCTCGCCACGCATCTGCGAAAGCATTTCGCATGAGCCCGCCACCCAAAATCACGCGACGCAGCATGACCATCGGCGGCGCGGTCGCGATCGGCGCAGCGGTCGTCGCGGGCGGGATCTTCGAGATCCCGAAATTCATCAAGCGGCGCGCGCGCGGCCACTATGCCGATCTGGTCAACCGCCTCGACGATCCCGAGCAGGCGGCGATCGTCGGCAAGGCCGTCCATATGGACCGCCCCGACGGCACAACACCGTCACTCGAAGACGCGGCAGCAAGCGTCCGTCTGGAACTGAAAGCGCGTTCGCTACCCGATCTTCTCGCGCGCGATGTCGTGTCCGGAGAACTGATGGAGGCCGGCGGGTGGGTACTTCCCGCGACATTGGCCAAGCTTTGCAGCATGGCAGCGCAGTCGGTTTAGACCTGCGCCAGCGCTTCGGCGGCGGCACCGTCGATCAGCCCACGAAGTGAGTTGCCGAAGGAGACTTCGCTGTCGCGCAGATCGCGCGGCATCAGCGTCTCTTCGCGGCATTTGCCCTGCTCGATCAGCTCGCGCCGCAGCACGCCATCGAGAATGCCAGCCGACAGAGGCGGAGTAAACAACGTATCCCCGTGCCGGACGAAGATCGTGCTGCGGCTTCCTTCCGCGACTTCGCCGCGCTCGTTGAGGAAGATCGTCTCGTCGCAATCCGGCAGCGGTTCGCAAGCTTCGCGCCAATTGGTCTTATGGCGCGCAAGCATATCGCCGCTCTGCATACGACTTGTCGAAATCCGATAAGTCCAGCGCCGTTGCGTCCTGCCAAGCGGCGCGGTCGCGCAGGTAAACGCACCGTTTTCGTTCAATGTCACGCGCACCCGAAGGTCCTTCTGTGCGGCTTCCGGCAAAATCAGCCTCGCGCGGTCGAATGGAATGCCGAAGAACGCGGCTGAACGCTGCATCCGGTCGAGATGACGATCGAGGCGTACAAACCCTTCATCCGGCGACCAGCGCAACGTTTCGATCAGTTCCAGTGGACGTCGCGAGGATTCGTAGTACCGCGCCTTTAGCAAGCATTCGTCATATTCCGAGCCGCTGCTGGAATCCTGAACGACCGCACCACCGATACCGAGTTCGCCCTCATTGCCGCGGATTGTCAGAGTCCGGATCGCGACATTGAAGCGCGCCGATCCATCTGGCGCAAAATGTCCGATGGCTCCGCAATAGAGCCCGCGCGGACTCGCTTCCAATACGCGGATGATCTCCATGGCGCGGATTTTCGGCGCGCCGGTGACGGAACCGCAGGGAAACAACGCGCGTATAATGGTCTCAACGTCCACACCGCGTCTGGCCTTGCCTTTCACGGTCGAGACCATGGTGTGCAGCGTGGGATAAGTCTCGACGGCAAACAAATCTTCCACGCGTACGCTGCCCGTCTCCGCGATACGCCCGATGTCGTTGCGCAGCAGATCGACGATCATGAGATTTTCCGCGCGATCCTTGTCGCTGTTCGACAGCTGCTCACGCGCAGCCGCGTCAGACCTGGCGTCGTCACCGCGCGCGATGGTGCCCTTCATCGGCTTGGCGGTCATCTCGCCGTCCGGTGACACTTTGAAAAACAGCTCCGGCGACAGGCTCAAGATATGGCGCTCGCCATCATCGATGTATGCGCTATACGCCGCAGCGGAACGCGCGCGCAGCCGCCGGTACAGCGCCAAGGGATCGCCCGCAAAGGCAAAGCGCGAGCGAAAACTCAGATTGGCCTGATAGATGTCGCCATCGGCGATATAGCGATGCACGCGGTCGAAACGTTCGCCATAGGCTGCTTCGTCCCATTCAGAACGCAGCGGTCCGGCATACGCCCTGCCCGGCGCCATTCGTGCCAATGTGCCGTCAATCCCGTCGCCAATGGCCTCGACGCGTTCAAAGATTCCGAACCACAGCAACGGTAACGCGCGATCGCGCGGCAGAATCGGCACAAGCTTCCGCTCCAGCAGGTAACCAAGCTCATAGGAGAAATAGCCGGCGACGTGGCGTCCGCTACGGCGTGCCGCTTCGATCGCCGCAAGCGCGGGCGCGACCTCGTCCATCGCGTCCGCCACAATCGCGCCACAAAATCCGTCGAATCGCGTCAGGCTTTCACCGCCCGGCGTCGCGTCGTCGAGGAGCAGGAAAGGAACCGATCGCTCAGCCGCCATCGGATCCCGGCAATATCTGGTTCATGATCCGCCCAACAATACCTTGATTGCACAGCCAAACACCCCACATTGTATGCAGAGGCGGTGCCCATTTCGGGGCCGCACACGAGCCAAGGCCGCTCAAGGAGGGCTTTGATGACACGAAACGTCTATTTCAACAGCCCTTTTTTGCTGGGCTTCGAACATCTCGACAGGCTGCTGGAACGCACGGCGAAGAGTGCCGGTGACGGCTATCCGCCCTACAACATTGAACAATCCCCGGATGATCGGCTGCGCATCACGCTCGCGGTCGCGGGCTTCACGCCCGATCAGCTGAATGTGACGGTCGAGAACCGCCAGCTTTTGATCCACGGGAAGCAGAACGATGCGGTCGATCGCACGTTTCTACATCGTGGGATAGCGGCGCGGCAGTTTCAGCGCTCGTTCGTCCTGGCCGAAGGCATCGAGGTCACCGGCGCCGAATTGAGTAACGGACTTTTGACCATCGAACTGGCGCGCCCGAAGGCGGAATGCATCGTGCGCACCGTTGAAATAAGGACGGGCGAAAACAGTCCGGCGAGCGTGCTGAAGCGCAGGGCCGGAGAAGGAGGTCAGTCGTGACCAATGATTTTGATGTCGAATTCACTCCCGAAGAGACGGCTCAGGGGCGCATTGCCTACATCAAGCCGACGGATTCGGAAGAAGCCCATCGCCTGGGCATCATTCCCGCGGGCATCGAACTTCCGCCCGGAATGAAGCTTTACGTCCTTCATGGCGTGGATGGACGCGTGCTCGGTTACACCGACGCCTATGCTTCCGCTTACGGGGCCGCGGTCCAGAACGACCTCACGCCGGTGAGCTTGCACTGAACGAAGTGGACTCCCCCAAACTGAAAAGGCCGGAGCGACGCTCCGGCCTTTCTTTTCCGTGGAGCGCGGCGTCTATGCCGCGCGCGAATTTGCGCCATTGGCCGACGGTTCGGTGAGGATCGCGTAGAGCGCTTCCGGCTTCGTCGCGGCGCGGAGCTTCTCGCAAGCCTGCTGGTTGCGCAGCAGGCGCGAGACGCGCGCCAGCGCCTTCAGATGGTCGGCGCCCGCGCCTTCGGGGGCCAGCAGCATGAACACGAGATCGACCGGCTGCTTGTCGACGGAATCGTAATCGATCGGGGTATCGAGGCGCGCGAAGACACCCGTGATCGCCTTCACATCCGCCATGCGGCTATGCGGTATCGCGATCCCCTGTCCCACGCCCGTGGAGCCCAGGCGCTCGCGCTCGTTGAGCGACTCGAAGATCTTTCGTTCGGGAATCCCGGTCTGCTGCGCGGCGCGCGATGCAAGTTCCTGCAAAAGCTGCTTCTTGCCATTGACCCTCAGCGCCGCAATGACGGCATCCGGCGCAAGCACATCGGAGATGTTCATAGAGGAACCTATTGATGACCGGTCATAAACGCGCGGGCAGAAATTCCGGATCGATCACGCAAAACCGTTTGCGCAAACTGCCTTGTTCCTGCCTTTTTCGAAGCTCTGACGTTGTAAGCCTTTGGTCGTCTTGTGCATGTTTCCAGGCTCTTCATGGCCCTTCAAACCGCAGCGTTTCCATAAAGCGGCGGGACGTTTAGTCCCCACTTTCCCCAATGTCAACGCTTGCAATTAACGAAGTTCGACGCCAGCCGATTCCCCGAATTTCAGGCGCCTTCTTTCCACGGAAGATGGGATTCTCATGGCCTCGCGATACTTTGCGACGGTGCGCCGCGCGATGTTCACGCCGTCGGCGGTGAGCAGCGACACGATGCGATCGTCGGAAAGAATTTCACGACGTCCCTCGTTGTCGATCATCTCGCGAATGCGGTCGCGCACCGCTTCCGCGGAATGTGCCTCGGCGCCGTTCGAGGATTGAATGGAGGCGGTGAAGAAATATTTCAGCTCGAAGACGCCGCGCGGCGTGGCTATGTATTTGTTCGACGTGACGCGGCTGACCGTCGATTCATGCATCGAGATCGCATCTGCGATGGTACGCAGATTGAGCGGCCGCAGATGGCGCACGCCATAGGTCAGGAACCCGTCCTGCTGGCGCACAATCTCGCTCGCGACCTTCATGATGGTGCGCGCGCGCTGGTCCAGGCTCTTGACCAGCCAGTTGGCGCTGTTCAGGCACTCTGTCAGATAATTCTTCGAATCCTTGTCGCGCGCGCCCGCCGACACCTTGTTGAAATAGCGCGCATTGACCAGAAGACGGGGAAGCGTGTCGGAATTGAGCTCGATGTGCCAAAGACCGTCGGGGCCTTCCTTCACGAACACGTCGGGCACGACCGGCTGCACGGGCTCGGAGCCGAAGGCCAAGCCGGGCTTCGGCGTCAGTTCGCGGATTTCGCGGACCATGTCCGCGATGTCTTCGGCATCGACGCCGCAAATTGCGCACAAGGCCGCGGTTTCGCGGCGGGCGACCAGATCGAGCCGCGTCAAGAATGCCGCCATCGCGGGATCGAGCCGGTCTTTCGCCTTCAACTGAATGCGCAGACATTCCGCCAGATCGCGGGCCGCCACGCCGAGGGGATCGAAACCCTGCAGAACCGTCAGAACCTCTTCCACGCTTTCGAGCGAGGTGCCGAGACGCTGCGCGACCTCATCCAGATCGGCGCGCAGATAGCCCGCCTCGTCCACGGCATCGATCAGCGACAGACAGATCAGCCGCCTCTCAGGCGACAGCGCGGCAATCGCGAGCTGCTCTTCGAGATGATTCTTGAGCGTGCCGCCGCAGGCCACGGTGGATTCGAGCGAATCCTCATCGCCTTCGAAGCGCTGGGAATTCTTGACCGTCGACCAATCGGTCAGCGGCGCGGCCTGCATCGGCGCGCCGGTCTCCGGCGTGTCGTACATATCCTCGCGCGACGCATCCATGTCGTCGTTCTTGGAGAAATCCTCGCGCGACAGCGCGGTGTCCAGCCCCTCGGCCTCACCTGACTCGGCTTTGACGGCCTCGCGTTCGACCTCTCCCGCGGGCTCGCGTTCGTCGCGTTCCAGCAGCGGATTCTTCTCGAGTTCCTGCTCGCAATATTCGGCGAGTTCGATGTTCGACAATTGCAGCAGCTTGATCGCCTGCTGCAGCTGGGGGGTCATCACCAACCCCTGGCCCTGCCGAATCTCGAGACGCTGCCCCAACGCCATAAAACGCTACACCCTGTCTACAATGAGAACTTTTCGCCGAGATAGACGCGGCGCACGTCACGGTCGCTGACAATTTCCGCCGGCGTGCCCTCCTTCATGACCTGGCCCTCGTGAAGAATGTAGGCGCGGTCGATGATGTCGAGTGCATCGCGCACATTGTGATCGGTGATCAGAACGCCGATGCCGCGGTCCTTCAGATGCCGCACGAGATCGCGGATGTCTCCCACTGCAATCGGGTCGATACCGGCCAGCGGCTCGTCCAGCAGAATGTAGGAGGGATGCGTTGCCAGAGCGCGCGCGATCTCGACGCGGCGGCGCTCGCCGCCCGACAGCGCGATCGACGGCGTGTGCCGCACATGGGAAATTCCGAATTCGGCGAGCAATTCCTCGACCATCGCCTCGAGCTTGCCGGGATCGGGTTCGACCAGTTCCGCGGTGGCGCGGATGTTCTGCTCGGCGGTGAGCCCGCGGAAGATCGATGCTTCCTGCGGGAGATAACCGATGCCAAGCCGCGCGCGCCGGTACATCGGAAGGCGCGTGATATCCATGCCGTCGACTTCAATCGTGCCGGCGTCCGGCGGGATGAGCCCGGTTATCAGGTAGAAGCACGTCGTCTTGCCGGCACCGTTTGGGCCAAGAAGGCCGACCACTTCGCCGCGCTTCAGCGTCAGGCTGACACCGCGCACCACGGGGCGCTTGTTGAAACTCTTCCCGATGCGCTTGACAACGAGGCCTTTGCCGCCTTCGACGACGCGCGGGCGGGAAGGCCCTTCGGCCTCCAAAACCTCGGCATTCTGACGCTTGGCGGATTTTCTCTGTGCCATGGGCAAGAACCATGCCTATTCGTGTTTAAGGAACTGTGAAGCTTACGGATTTGTCTTCGGGCTTTGCGGTGGCGGCGTAAACAACCCCTGAACGCGGCCGCCGGGAAGTGCCTTGGCGCCGAGCTGAGCCTGTCCCGTGATCAGGTTCACCGTCAGCGTCGAGCCGCGCATGACGTTCTTCTCCTTCGTCAGCACGACGTGACCATTCAAGGTGATGAGGCGCGGCGCGACGTCGTAGATACCGTCGTCGCCTTGCGCATTGCCATTGGGTGCCGTGACGACGACATTGCCCGTGGCGTAAATCTTGTCCGGCTTTCCCGCCACGACATTCACGCGAACCTTGTCGGCGCGAAGATGCATGTCGCCCTGCGTGACGATGACGTTGCCGCTGTAGGTGCCCTGCTTCGAATTGAAATCGGCGTCGAAGCGGTCGGCAGAGACCTGGATCGGCGCATTGGCGTCGCGCTTGCTGAGGCCGAAGCCCGGCGCGTTTTCGGCGGAGGCAGCCGTTGCAATCAGCGCCACGAGACAAACACAGGCGTACCAGTTCGTCTTCATTTCGTCCTCAGCGTCGAAAAAGTCATTTGGACATTACCGATTAGATGCATGAGCTGCTTCTTGTGGTCGACCTCGAAGCTGTCGGCGCGCAGCGTACCGGCGGGCCCATGCCCGGTCACCGTTCCGGGCCCGTGAAACTGGCCGCTCTTCATGTCGATATCGGCGTTCATTGTGTGCAGCTCGTAACCGTCATCCGTATAGATCGCGATGCCCTTGCGCAGTTTCAGCGAGCCGGCCTCCATGTCGAACGTGCCTTCTGTCGCGGTTGCGTTCAGCCAGCGGCCGTTTGTGAGCGTCATGTCGGCCTGGATGTTCTTCATGCGGCCGCGATGGATGTTCTTCGGGTCCTGGATTGCGATATCGGCGGTAATCACGAACGGATTGCCGTCGTCATCGGCGCCGGTGAGGCGCGGCTTGATCATCGACAGATCGTTCTCGAACACACCGCGACGCTCGAAGGTCATCGTCACGCGGTCACGCTGGCGCGGAATAAAGGAATAAACGAGGACGGCTGCCAGCACGACGGCAGCTGCGAGCGGAAGCGCACGCTTCATGAGCGCCACGAACTGGCTGTAACGCAGCGCGTCGAGCGCCGTACCCCGCGCGCGCGCCGTCCAGTCGCGGCGTTCCTTGGCCGGCGCGGCGGGCGCCGTGATTGCCGTCTTGGCGGAGCGTCCGCGCGGCATCACTGCAGGCCCGCGCGCAGGCAATCATGAACATGCAGGATGCCGACAGGCTTTTTCGATTTGTCCTTCGCGTCGAGAACGAAAAGCTGGGTGATCTTCTTCTCGTTCATCAACGCCAGCGCCTCGGCGGCGAGTTCGTCGGGCCGCGCAATCTTCGGGTTCTTCGTCATCACATCGCGCGCCTTGAGATCGAGCAATTCGCGCCCCATGTGGCGGCGCAAATCGCCGTCGGTGATCATGCCCAGCAGCGCGCCCTTCTTGCCGGTGACGCCGACGCAGCCGAAACGGTGTTCGGCGATCGCGATCAGCACGCGCTGCATCGAGGTCGTATCGGTAACGAGTGGAATCTCCTTGCCGCTGTGCATCAGATCGGAGACGCGGATCAGCGCGCGGCCGAGGCTGCCGCCGGGATGGAAGTCGCGATACTGGTCGGCTGAAAATCCCCGCCGCTCCATCAGCGCCACGGCCAGCGCGTCGCCCAGCACCAGCATCACGGTCGTGGACGTCGTCGGCGCAAGCCCCATCGGGCACGCCTCACGCACCGGCGGAAGCACCAGCGCGACGTCGGAGGCCTGCAGCAAGGTTGACTCGGCGTTGCTTGCCATGCCGATCAGCGGAATGCGGAAGCGCTTGGCATAGGTGATGAGATCGGAAAGCTCCGCCGTTTCGCCGCGCCAGGACAGCATCAGCAGCGCGTCGTCTTGCGTCAGCGCGCCGAGATCGCCGTGACTCGCTTCCGCGGGATGGATGAATTGCGCCGGCGTGCCGGTCGAGGCCAGCGTGGCCGCGATCTTGCGCGCGATGTGCCCGCTCTTGCCCATGCCGCTGACGACGACGCGGCCCTTCACCGACAGCAGGATATCGACGGCACGGCTGAAATCGGCGTTCAGGGACTCGCCGAGCGCGCGGATGGCCTCGCCGGCGGTCTCGAACACGCGGCGCGCGGCCTTGACGTCGCTATGGGGGCGCGTTGTGGGCACGACTTTGATACTCGCGGGACGCATCAGATACCCGTTGTTATGGCCGCCCCCGATTCCCGCCAGACCGCAACCAGAGGCCGCAGCGGACGCGAAATTCATGCCAATTTGGCCTGAATCCTCAGGCCGGTTCAAGCAAGTTGCGGCGTCGCGGTAAAGGCCGATTTACCGCGGTTTAGTGCGCGAAAATATCCTGATCCGCCCAGCCGGCGAGGTCGAGTTCGACCCGACTCGGCAGGAAATCGAAACAGGCCTTCGCCAGCGCCGTGCGCCCTTCGCGCGCCAGCATCCCGTCCAGAACCTCTTTCAGGCGATGCAGATGGGCGACGTCGCTGGCGGCATAGGCGAGCTGCTTGTCGCTCAGGTCGGCGGCGCCCCAGTCCGAACTCTGCTGCTCCTTCGACAGATCGACGTTGAGCAGTTCCTTGACGAGGTCTTTGAGCCCATGGCGATCCGTATAGGTGCGCACGAGCTTGGACGCGATCTTGGTGCAATAGACCGGCGCGGTCATCACCTCGAGATACCGGCGGAACATGCCTATGTCGAAACGGGCGTAATGAAAAAGCTTCAGCACCTTCGGATCGGCGAGCATGCGCTTGAGATTGGGCGCCGCGTATTGCCCCGGCGCGAACTGCACCGCATGCGCGGTGCCGTCGCCCGACGAAAGCTGGACCAGACACAGCCGGTCGCGAAACGGATTGAGGCCCAGGGTCTCGCTGTCGATGGCAACGACAGAGCCGAGATCGAGCCCGCCCGGAAGGTCGTTCTTGTGAAGCTTGATTTTCATGGCGCTTTCATAGCGTTACACGAGCCCGTTGCCAAACTACCCTCCCCTTGAGGGAGGGTCGAAAAATCGCGTGGCGCGACGCGCCGCGAGGGTTTTCGGGGCAGGGTCAACCCGTCCAGCGTAGAACCCCTCCCCGAAATTTGCGTGCCGCAAATTTCGACCCTCCGTCAAGGGGAGGGTTGTTTCTAGCGACCGATCGCCCTCTTCAGGACCTCAATCTTCTCATGCGCTGTCTCGAATTCGCGATTTGGCATGGCCGCGCGCAGGTCGCGCAGGCGTTCGAGCGCCTTGGCGAGGACCGGGAGTGGCGGGCCGCTGGCGGTGAGTTGGGCGTGGTGCTTCTCGTCCAGATCGCCGGACATCTTCACGATGAAGGATTCGAACAGCTGATTGTGGTGCTGGATCGCGGCGTGGCCGTGCGCGGCGCAGACTTCGAGGAAGGCGCGGCAATTGTTCTGGAACCAGTCTTTCTGCGCGGAGGTCTTCGCGGATTCAAGGAATTCGTCGAGCAGCGGCGCATAGATCAGGCATTGCCGCAGGTCGGCCTGATCCTCCGGGATCATAAACAGCATCTTGTCGATCAGAAGCTGCGAATAGGTCGGGTCGTTGGCGCGGCACAGCCCGAGCAGAAGGTCGATCTGGTTGATGCCGGAGAAATCGCCGGCATTGGCGCCGCGATATTCCTGCCGCCCCACGCGATAGGGTTTGTAATAGGGCCGCACACTGTAGAAGAAGCGATCCTTGTCGAGCCTGTCGAACAATATCTGGTTTGTCGCGGCCACATCGTTCAACGCGTCGCGCGCATTGTTGAGCAGCATCAGCGTCGATTTGTTGGAGATGCCGAGTGGCGGAATGCGCATCAGCGCGTCGGAGGCGCGCTTGTAGCTGAGGATTCCCATCGTGTTGTAATCGATGAACACGAACTCGTCGGCGAGCGACGTGAAGCTCTTCTGCACGCCGTCGACCGCCTTGTTGTGGGTGGCGAGATGCGCGGTGGCGAAACGCGGCGTCACGCCCAGCGACGCTCCGATATGAAGCCCGAGCGCCGAGGCTTCCTGGAACGGCGACGACGTTTCGCGTGCAGGATTGGTCAATTCATGACGGCGCAGCGCCGCCATGAACAGGCCGAGATTGCCTAGCACGTTGAAGGCGCTGTCGAAGCCTTCATTGGTGTTGCCTTCCGCGGCCAGCGGTCGGATCAACGCGCGGCCTTCATCGGCGAGCGTCTTCTTGGTCGCGTCGCCCACGCCTTCGACATTGGCGCGGTCGGACTGCGCGAAATAAAGATTCTCCAGCTCCGTGTTCATCGCCACGAAACTGGAGCGGATCCATCGGTCGAGATTGTCGGCGGCGGTGCTCATGACGGCATAGTGCTGCGCCGCTCACCCTTCGACAAGCTCAGGGTGAAGATTGGAGTAGGTCCCTCATGCTGAGCCTGTCGAAGCATGAGTTGTCGAAGCATGAGACTATCGATCTCCCGCGAAATAGCGCGCCATGCGGTCCAGCGCCTGCTCGATGCGTTCATAAGGCTCGGCGCCGAAGCACACGCGCAACCGGCCCTCGCCTGCCGCACCGTAGAACGTGCCCGCTTCGGTGACGACATGACATTTCTCGAGAATCTCATCGGCGACGGTCTGCGCGGACTTACCGGTCGCGGAAATATCGGGGAACGCATAGATCGTGCCCTGCGGCGCGTCGCATTTCACGCCGGACATCTGGTTCATGCGGCGCACGACCAGATCACGGCGGCGGCGGTCTTCCTCGACCATCTCGGCGATGCGATCCTGTGGCCCGTCCAGCGCCTCGCGCGCGCCTTCCTGGATGAACACGTTCACATGGGCGACGTCGTTCATCGTGATCTTCAGGATCGCGGGAATGAATTTCTCATGCGCCACGACATAGCCGATGCGCCAACCATCCATCGCATAGGCCTTGGTGAACGCGAACAGGCTGAAGGTGCGCTCCGCCATCGCCGGCAGCGACGCGATACTGATGTGCCGATGCTCGTCATAGACGATCTGGTCATAGACCTCGTCCGACAGCACCAGCAGATCGTTGCGGATCGCGATGTCGGCCAGCGCCTGCAATTCGGAGCGCGTATAGACGCGGCCCGTGGGATTGGCGGGATTGACCAGACAGATCATCCGCGTCTTCGGTGTGACGCGCGCCTCGATCGCCGCGGCATCGATGGCGAAATTGTTGTCCGCATCCAGCGGCGCCAGCACGACCTTGCCGCCGGCGAGCTCGATCTTGTTGATATGCTGCGGATAATAGGGCGCGAGCAAGATCACCTCGTCGCCGGGATCGAGCGCCGCCATGAACACGGCGTAGGAGGCATGCGTCAGTCCGTTGGTGACGACGATCTCGTCTTCCCTGATGTCTATTTCATTGTGCTGTGCCAGCCTGCGCTTGATGGCGCGGCGCAGTGAAATGTTCCCGCGGAAATCGCCGTAATGCACCTGCCCGCCTTGCAGCGCGGCAATCGTGGCGTCCTTGATATGCTGCGGCGTGTCGAAGCTCGGCATGCCGACTTCGAGATGGATCAGGTCGGCGCCGGAAGCGGCCAGTTTCGCCGCCTTCTCGTACATGCCGAAGCTTTTGGGCGAGCTGGAGCTGATTCGCTCCGCGGGCCATTTCATCGTGGGAACCTGTTCTCGTGCCCCAGTTCCAATAGCGGCCGATGCAATCGCAGGCAACCATTTGATCGCGAGGAGCGTTGTCTTGATGGCGGATGAGTATACCTTGTCCGGGGAGACTCCGATGCGCTCGAGAGTGCTAGTCCTGTCCGTACCGGCCTTGGTGTTGGTAGCAGGCTGCTCCACAGCCACCAAACAGGAACTGCCGGCATCGGCACCCGTGGCGGAATCATCCGGTTCGCCCAGCGCGGTCTCCACATCGACGCTTGATCGTCCCGTTGAAGAGATCGCCGCAACGCCGAGCGGATGCGCGGTGTTGGACAAGGATTTCCCCGGCATGCGCCAGCATCCGATGTACGCCTATTTCAAGACCATGACTCTGAATCAGCTGGCGGCCCTCTCGAAAGGTCAGATCACGCGGGAGATGATGGCGAGGGCGCAGGTGGATCTGGCGGCACTCAACAAGGCGAGCGCTGCCCCAACGCCTGTCACCGCATCTTTGCACTAAGGCGCGGGCATCGACGCTTTCATCACGCGCCCGCCAACCGTTCCCGGCAACATAGCATCGCTCTGACGATCGCGATCGTTTCAGTCAGCGGTCAATTCGGTTTTCCCGCCCGTGCCAGAATAGGCGAGCTTTCATGCAAAGGGAGCAACCTAAGAAAACGCGCATCGCGGAGGGGATGGCGATACGCGCTTTCCGATTCAGACGTTTTGGCCTGGAGGTTCAATCCCTCCAAACGCCTGATGAATACCACCAAGAAAACGGTTCAGCCCTGCGGCGGTTCCGGCAGTCGCATGTCAATTCGGAAAGACTTGCCGCAAACGCGCCGCAATCGGGAACCCTATTTGAGCGAATAGAGAAAGTCGTATTCACTGCCCTTGGCGTCGCGTGAATGCAGCTTCATCTCGCCGCGCGCGGTGGCGTATTTGCCGGTGCCACCGGTGATCGCCATTGTTGAATCGCCCGCGTCAAGGAACGGCCCTTCGACGGTGATCTGTCCGCCGGCGAGTGTCAGCGTCCAGATGCATTCGAACGACTGGCCGACCACGATGCGAATACAGTAGCCCTGATCGGTGCCGACCTTCTTCTTGTTCGCGGCATCATAGACATCGTTTGCAAAGGTGAGAATGTCGCCGCGATTGTCGGCGTCCTTGCCGATATGCGCCGTCGTATCGCTCGTCGCATGTTCGACAAGATGCATCGGCTTCGCGGCCGAGGGCGTGGCGACGCAGAGTGCCGCCGCGGCGATCAGAACTCGCTTCATGATGTCCTCCCAAGTTTCCATGCATCGCCCGCTGGCGCGGTGCCGTGATCGTAGGGCCGGCCGATGAGCATATAGAATGCACCGATTCCGGCGATTCCAATCCAGGTTACGCTCATCCAGACCTGATCGATCGTGCGCGGCCACGCCATGTCGAGGATCGCGCCGATGCCATAGATCAGCGCCACGACGTTCACCGGATACGCCCACACGCCGAGCCGGAACTTGCCGCCCGGCATCCAGCCACGCATCCGCGCGGCAAGCGCGCCCAGCACGATCATCTGGAACGCGGCGTAGATGCCGATGATCGCAGACGCCACGATGATGGCGATGGCGTTCGCGAAGATAAGGCCGAGGCAGATGATGATCGCCGCGATCGCGCCCGACAGCACCAGCGCGCGCACCGGCACATGGGTATGCGGCGATATCTTCGATAGCGCTTCACTGCCCGCAATCATCCTGTCGCGCGCATAGGCGAAGACCAGACGGCTGGTCGCGGCCTGCAGCGACAGGATGCAGGACATGAACGACACCAGCACAACGCAGATCACGACCTTGAATCCGACCGGCCCGAACGCGCCGAGCAACACCGCGGCCACGGGATCGGCGACCTTGCCGGAGATCGCGCCTTGCATATCCGGCTGCGCCACGATCAGCGCGAGGCACACAAACGCCGCCGCCGCCATGCCGACATAGATCGTCATCCGCATCGCACGGGGGATGGCGGTGCCGGGGTTCGGCGTCTCCTCCGCGACGTCGCCGCAGGCTTCGAAGCCGTAACAGGTGAACAGGCCAGTGACAGCGGCGGCGAAGAAGGCTGGCCAATACGAACCCGGCGCGCCGATGTTGAAGGTGTCGAGCACCGCGCCGAACTGCTGATGCCGCTGGAAGATCAGCAGATATCCGCCCACCACGATGGCGCCGATGATCTCGCAGATGAATCCGAACATGGCGACACGCGCGAGAATCTTCGTACCGGCCAGATTGACCAGCGTCGACACGATTACCATTGCCAGCGCGATGATGGTGACAGTCATCGGTGTGGAGTCGAAGCCCAGCAATGTGGCGACGAACGGGCCTGCACCCACGGCGACGGCAGCAACCGTCGTGAACAGCGCCCAGCCGTAAATCCAACCGGCCATCCACGCCCATTTCTTGCCCACGAGGCGTCGCGCCCAGGGATAAAGCCCGCCGGAAATCGGAAACTGCGAGACCACCTCGCAGAAAATCAGGCAGACGAGGAATTGTCCGGCGGCGGCGAGGAAGTACGACCAGAACATCGGCGGTCCACCTGTCGTGATGCCGAGGGTGAACACCGAATAGACGCCGACGACCGGCGACAGATAGGTGAAGCCGAGGGCGAAATTCTCCCACACGCTCATCGAGCGGTCGAACTTGGCGGTGTAACCCAGCGCGGCCAGTTGTGCCGCGTCGGCGTCCTGTTCTGCCATCCCTGCTCCCGTGATAAGGCGATATCTCTAGCACCTGCCCTCCCCTTGAGGGAGGGTCGACAATTTGTTTTCGAGCAAAGCGAGAAACAAATTTCGGGGAGGAGTAAAGTCGCGGGCACACCCCTCCCCGAAATATGCTTTGCACTTTTCAACCCTCCCTCAAGGGGTGGGTGGAAATGAGGGCTAGCTCCTGATGTAGTCCGCGCGGCTGTTGGAGATTCATAACCATGGACACATCCCTTCGCATCGGTGCGGCGTTCGAGGCGGGCAAAAGCGCGCCGGAAAAAGTCGTCAACCCGCGCACTGGCGAGACGATTGTCGAGATTCCTGAAGCGAGCGACGCGCAGGTCGATAGCGCGCTCGCCGCTGCTTCGGACGCGTTCGAAGCCTGGTCGCGCACGACGCCGGGTGAGCGCAGCGCCATGCTGCTCAAGCTCGCCGATCTGATCGAGCGCGATGCGGAAGGCTATGCCGATCTGGAGGCGCTCAATTGCGGCAAGCCGCGGCATCTTGTTCTGTCGGATGAGATTCCCGGCGTCGTGGATTGCTTCCGGTTCTTCGCGGGCGCGGTACGCACCATGCACGGGCCGGTCGCAGGAGAGTACCTGCCCGGCCACACTTCGATGGTGCGGCGCGATCCGGTCGGCGTCATCGCCTCCATCGCGCCGTGGAATTATCCGCTGATGATGGCGGCGTGGAAACTCGCCCCCGCACTGGCCGGCGGCAACACCATTGTGCTCAAGCCGAGCGAGCAGACTCCCCTCACCGCGCTCAAGCTCGCGCAGCATCTCGCCGAAGCGTTTCCAGAGGGCGTGGCGAACATTGTCACCGGACAAGGTGCGACGGTCGGCAGCCGGCTGATCAACGATCCCCGCGTGTCGATGATCTCGCTCACCGGCGATGTCGGCACCGGCCGCAAGGTGATCGCCGCCGCGCAGGCGACCTTGAAGCGCACGCATCTCGAGCTCGGCGGCAAGGCGCCGGTGATCGTGTTCGACGATGCCGATATCGGCGAGGTCGTCGCCGGCCTGCGCAGCTTCGGCTTCTACAATGCAGGGCAGGATTGCACCGCCGCCTGCCGCGTCTATGCGAGCGACAAGGTGTTCGACAACCTCGTCGCCGATCTGTCCTCCGCCGCGTCATCCCTCGTGTTCGACAACAAGGACGACACGCAGAATGAGATGGGGCCGCTGATCTCCGCGCGCCAGCAAAAGCGCGTCGCAGGCTTCGTCGAGCGTGCACAGGCGACCAAACACGTGAAAATCACCGCCGGCGGTAAATCCGGCAAGAACGGTTTCTACTTCCAGCCCACCGTCGTCGCGGGTGCTGCGCAAGACGACGAGATCGTGCGCCGCGAAGTGTTCGGTCCGGTGATTTCGGTCACGCGCTTCAGCGATGTCGATCAGGCGGTCGCATGGGCGAACGATTCAGACTACGGCCTCGCGTCGTCCGTCTGGACGAAGGATGTCGGCCGCGGGATGCAGACCGCCGCGCGGCTTCGCTATGGCTGCACCTGGGTGAACTGCCACTTCATGCTCACCAGCGAGATGCCGCATGGCGGATTGAAGTTCTCCGGCTACGGCAAGGACCTCAGCACTTACGCGCTGGAGGATTACACGGTGCCACGGCATGTGATGGTGAAACTGGACTGACCGCTCTTACTTCCGGAGCGCTCCGAACTGCCACGGCTGCGCGCCGCCGATGCGCAGCGTCACGTCAGCGCCATTCGTGAGCGCATCATAGTCCGCAGCACTGAGCGTGAAGATCATGCGCGAAGGCTTGCCGGGAAGAATGCGCGACAACCGATAGGTCTTGCCGCCGATCGTAAGCACCGGCAGCGCATCCGTGATCGGGAATGGCCGCGACGAGGTGAGTTCGATCTCGACCGCGGCCGCGCCGGACGGCAGATGTGCCGGACGGATCGACGCGATGGTGTTGCTGTCCGCATGCGACGGCGTAAACGGTACGGCGGCATTCGCGCGCATCACGCCCGGCGGCAGAGCATCCGCAAGCCCGCCCGGCCCGGCTGCGGCACGGGTGAAGCGCACATTCTCGAGATAGATCGACGCCGCCGTGGTGCGATCGAAGCTAAAGCGCACGCCGCGAATGTTCGCGGGATTGGCGCCGGAGAAATCCGAAAGCGGAATGCGCACTGTTTGCGGGATCGTCTGATCGCCCCAGAAGGTCGAGCCCGCGGGGCGATACACCGCGGCAACATCCTTTAGGATCATGGGCGCCGAAAGATTGTTGGCGCTGTCGGCGAGCGCGACCGAGAAATCGATATCCCCCGTCGGATCTGGATTCTTTGTGCACGTCGATCCCGTGCAGCGCAACGCAACGCGGAATTCGAGAGTGGGATAGGCCGAAACATCGACCGAATTTCCGGCAGATGCCGCATTGACCTGGAGGAAACCGCCCGGCGAAGTCCAGTTGACGGTGGCTGCGCGCTGCGTCGGGTCGTCATTGGGGCTTCCAGCTCCATGAATATACAAAGAAAGTCCCGAATGATCGTCGGGCACATTCTCGGACGACGTCCCTGTCGCCATGTCGAAATTGTCGACGATGAAATTGTCGCCGGCGCGCGGCGCGGGCGAATAGCCGCGCGCATAGCGCGTGACCGCATTCAGCTTGGCGGAAAGCGGATAACTCGGATCGAATAACTGCGCCTTCCTGGGCTTCGCGTGGGTACCGAGATGCGCGAGGAAGAACGGGATCAGGGTTTCATGCGACGTGGTGCGTTGCGCCTTCGAGCCCTTGTACGGCCCGAACAGCGGCGTTTCGCCGGAGCAGCCGTCGGAATCCGATAGCTGCCATTCGGTGTTGTAGAAATTGTGGTTGGCGCCGAACACCTGGAAGGTCGATTTGTTGAACGCCTTCTTTTCCGTCGTGATCTTGAGCCCACGATCGTAAGGCTTGAGGCCCTCGAGATCGCCGACATCGCCGTCGCAACCGGGCAACAGCACGTTCCATTGCATGCCGGTATTGTCGAGGATGCGGCTGGTCTGGCCGTCGACCGGACCGATCTCGAACATCGCCTCGAAATTCACCGGGCCGATGCGCGCGGGCCACGGGCTGCCGGCGTCCTTATATTGCGCGACAGCCGCACGCACGCCTTCGCCGCCGCGCGAATGGCCCATCAGCCCGACATGCTTGAAATCGAGAAGGCCGGTCAACTGGAAGCCGAGCGATTCCGGCGCGCCGCCATTGGCGTTCCACTGCGACAGAAATTCCATATGGCGCAGGATCAGCCTGCCGCGTCGCAGATTGAGTCCCTCGTCGTCGAAATCGCCCGGCGCCGCGGTGACACCGCGATTGGCATTGATCGAGACGACCACATAACCATGGCTCGCCAGATCCTCGGCCATATAGTCGTAGCCGCGGTGGTTGGGCGTCACAACGTAACCGCTCGGGCAGGTGCCGGTGAACGTATAGGTGCTGTCATCGTCGATGCGCACATTGTGCACGGGATCGAAGCGGCCACAGGTGCCGTGATTGCCATGCAGGAAGATCACAAGCGGATAGACGCCGTCCTGCTGCGGCCGCCACACGCGCGCCCATTCCTCGGTTTCGAGTTCGGTCGTGACCTCGGGATCGAACGACGCGGGAAGTTTGTACTCGCCGGTCAGAACCGCGCCCGCGCGCGCAACGCTCAGCGGCACCAGGGCCAGAAGCAACGCAAGTCCGATGCCGCGCAAACCCATGACGCATGCCCCCGCAAAACCGGCGGCACTAAAGAGCAAAGAGGGCGCCAGGGCAACTTTATCGGGACGTCGCCAGAAGATCGGCGAGTTGCGCCTCGTCGCGCCGCTTCTTCGCGGATTTCGGGCGCTCGCAGACGACGCCGGGATAGCCTTTCAGCGGAACCAGCTTCTGCCCGAGATAAGTCCAGTCCTGCATGTCCGCGATGTTCAGGTGATAGCGCGGCTCGCGCCCGGTGCGGCCGGCAAACAATGCGCGCGGGATATTGACCATGTGCGGCGAATGTCCGCGCTCGTAGATCAGCGGCGAACCGCAGCGCGAGCAGAAGCTGCGCGCGGTCCTCGTCTTCGTGTCCGCGAAGCGCGCGACGTTCGCCTCGCCTTTCGCGATGCGCACATTCTTCTTCCAGCAGCCGATATAGGTCGCATAGGCGGCGCCATGCGCCCTGCGGCTCGCGGAGGAATGATCGTGCCATGCCCAGAACGCGGGATAGACGATCTCGACAGTCACCGCGCCGCAGAGACAGTTCCCGCTCACGCGCCGCGCGATTGATTCCGATGCGGCAGCTTTTGTTCGGCTCTTCGGCTTCATCGTCGATCCCGTGTGGAACTCATTGGCGCCGCTCATTCTATTGATTTGGCGCAACGAACAAAATTCCGCGTTCGATTACAAACATTAAGGCGGATGCGGCCTTATCGCCGCCGCATTTCGCCGAGTAAGTGCGCCTCAATCGCTATCCAAGGGGAATCTCGATGCGTCCTGTGCTTGCGTTATCCGCGCTGCTCTGGTCGGGAGCCGCGTTCGCGGATCCTCTTCATGTCGTTCACAGCTTCTCGGGCCCTGACGGCCAGTCGCCGACCGGATTGATCCAGGCATCCGACGGCAAGATCTACGGCGTCGGCGCCAATGGCGGCGACCAGCAAACTTGCGATCCCGACGGTTGCGGGGTGGTGTTCAGCCTTGGCCTCGACGGAACCTTCACCAAGCTTCACGACTTCCACACCGATGACGGCTATCAGCCGACCGGTCTTGTGGAAGCCGGTCACGGCAAATTCTACGGCACGACGTTCCGCGGCGGCGCGGATTCCGGCGGCGGCGGCGGCGTTCTCTACAGCATCACCGCAGCCGGCAAGTTCAAGGTGCTTTATCGCTTCGGCGACGGCTTCGTATGTTGCGACCCGGCGCTGCCCAGCGGCCATCTCGTCAAGGCGAAGGACGGGAATTATTACGGCTCGTCGCAGAACGGCGGCGCCTTCCGCGATGCCGACCACAGCAACGGATTGGGCACGGTCTATCGCTTCGATCCGAAGACCAATGCGGTCACCGTCATCCATTCCTTCACGCTCGCGGACAATGCCGGCGTATTCCCATTCGGTCCGCTGACTGTCGGCAAGGACGGCGAACTTTACGGCACGACACGCGAAAATGAGTCCGCGGGCAGCCCGGCCGTTTTCAAGATCGATACGGCGGGCAATTTCTCCGTTGTCGCATCGCTGCCAAACACCGAACCGGTCGCCGGCGTGATCCAGTCGAAAAGCGGCGACCTTTACGGCACCGACGACGGCGGGCCGAGCAAAGGCTCGCTGTTCCGCGTCAATGGCAGAGGCAAGGTGACCTTTCTCAACCGCTTCGACGGCGCCGATGGCAGAGGCCCGCGCTATCAGTTCACGCCTTTCGGCGACGGCTTCTTCTACAGCAGCGCGCAGGAAGGCGGAGTTCTCGATCCGCAAGGCGGTTCGATCTTCCGGATCGATGCCAGCGGCGAATTGCGCGTTCTCCACTCGCTCGATCCGGCGGTGCCGACCGGCATCTTCCCGAATTCGACCCTCGTGCTGGCGAGCGACGGCCTGATGTATGGCACGGGCGCGTTGGGCGGCAGCGGCACGCGCGGAACTGTCTACAGCTTCGATCCGCTCGATCTCGGCCCTGTCCAATCAGTGTCGTTCGACCGCAAGCATGTGAAGAGCGGTCACAAGGCGCATGGCACCGTGACTCTGTTCGCGCCGGCCGATGCGGACACCATCGTCCATCTGGGCGCCGTGCCTGGGCCAGTAACGGTTCCGGCTACTGTGACCGTCAAGGCCGGACAGCAGAGCGCGGATTTCAACGCAAAGACCTTCAAGATTGGCGCAAAGAATGACGTTCGCATCTATGCGTCGATCAATGGTCAGGGCACGCGCACCGTTCTGACGGTCGTTCCCTAGTACCGCGCGTTGCCGGGCGTTCTGGGATACGGGATCGCGTCGCGCACATTCGCGAGGCCGGTGACATAGGCCATCGTGCGCTCGAAGCCGAGACCGAAACCGGCATGCGGCACGGTGCCGTAGCGGCGCAGGTCGCGATACCAGCTGTAATGTTCGGTATCGATGTTCATCGCCTTCATCCGCGCGTCGAGGACATCCAAACGCTCTTCGCGCTGGCTGCCGCCGATGATCTCGCCGATGCCCGGCGCCAGCACGTCCATCGCCGCGACGGTTTTGCCGTCGTCGTTGACGCGCATGTAGAACGCCTTGATGTCCTTTGGATAGTTCATGACGATCACCGGCTTGCCAACATGCTTCTCGGTCAGATAGCGCTCATGCTCCGACTGCATGTCGATGCCCCAATGCGGCTGATATTCGAATTTCTGGGACGATTTCTCGAGAATTTTGATCGCGTCGGTGTAGTCCATGCGCACGAATTCGGATGTGACGATGCCTTCGAGCTTCGCGACCAGCCCCTTCTCGATGCGCTCGTCGAAGAAGGCGAGATCCTCCGCGCGCTCCTTGAGCAGTGCTTCGAAGGTGTACTTCATCAGCCGTTCCGCGAGCGTCGCGTCATCGGAGAGATCGGCGAACGCGATCTCCGGCTCGATCATCCAGAACTCCGCGAGGTGGCGGCTGGTGTTGGAGTTCTCGGCGCGGAAGGTTGGCCCAAACGTGTAGACCTTCGACATCGCAAGGCAATAGGCCTCGACATTGAGTTGTCCCGACACGGTGAGGAACGCGTCGCGGCCGAAGAAGTCGCGGCTGAAATCCACCGCGCCCTCTTTGGTGCGCGGCAAATTCGCGAGATCGAGCGTGGAGACGCGGAACATCGCGCCGGCGCCTTCGGCATCCGACGAGGTGATGATCGGCGTGTTGACCCAGAAGAAACCGTCCTCGTCGAAGAAACGATGGACCGCTTTGGCGAGGCTGTGGCGCACGCGCGTCGCCGCCGCGATTACATTGGTGCGCGGCCGCAGATGCGCGACCTCGCGCAGGAATTCGAGCGTGTGCGGCTTGGGCTGGATCGGATAGGTGTCCGGGTCTTCCACCCAACCGATCACCTCGACCGCGGTCGCCTGCATTTCGAAAGGCTGGCCCTTGGCCGGCGACGGCACGATCGTGCCCGTCGCCTTGACCGCGCAGCCCGCCGTGAGCTTCAGAACCTGGTCGGTGTAATTGGCGAGCGTGTTCGGCACCACCACCTGCACCGGATGGAAACACGATCCATCCGACACCTGCACGAAAGAGATGCCCGCCTTGGAATCGCGCCGCGTGCGCACCCAGCCGCTGATGGTGACGGGAGTCTCTTTCGGCGCCTCTCCAGAGAGGATGGCGCGCGCGTTGAATGTTTGTTTGGTCATGGCCGAGAGGTACTCAGACGGGCGAAACCTGTCCAGTGATCGCGCAGCCCGGGCCCTCAATTCCGATTTTTCCGGTTTGCTAAAATTATTGTCCGCACCCCTTGCGCGTCTTAGTGTTTTACTTATATACAACACTGCGTCGGCACAACGGTGGCGACCGAAGCATTGAAAGACGGGGTAAGCCAATGCAAACGCTGATGAATATCACTTTCGGTGCGATTTTGGCCAGCGCGACCCTGGGGCCGGCCGCATGGGCCGACGTTGCTCAGGCCAAGGGCCAGCTGTTGCAGGCCGTGTCGCATCTCGCCGGCATCGAGGAAGCGGGCTCGCCGCTCGATCACGCTGTGGCCAGGGCGCGCGCGGCGCTTCCCGATCTTTCGCACGGCGCGCACTGACCTGCCGCCCCAAATCCACGATGGTTCAGCTGGGACACGCAATGGACAATGACTGGAACGACAATCAGCCGATCTATCGGCAACTGCGTGATCGCGTCATCGCGATGATATTGGACCGCGTTCTCGATGAGGGCGATCCCCTTCCCTCCGTGCGCAATGTCGCCGCGGAGTTTCGCGTCAATCCGCTGACGGTGCTCAAGGCCTACCAGCAACTCGCCGACGAGCAGATCGTCGAGAAGCGGCGCGGCATGGGCATGTATATCAATGCCGGCGCGCGCAAGCTATTGCTGCAGGCCGAGCGTCAGCGCTTCATGAAGGAGCAATGGCCCGCGATCTACGCGACCATCCAGCGCCTCGGCCTGACGCCCAATGAACTCCTTTCATCCAGCCCCACGACGGAGCGCTGAACTCATGGCATGCATCGAAGCACACGGACTTCGCAAGAATTTCGGCAGCACGACCGCGCTCGACGGAGTCGATCTCAAGGTCGAAGGCGGGCGTATCCTCGGTCTTATCGGTCCCAATGGTGCCGGCAAGAGCACCTTGCTCAACGCCGTGCTGGGCCTGATCCCCTATGACGGCGATCTGACGGTTCTTGGACAAAACCCATGGCAATCGCGCGATCGCCTCATGCGTGACGTCTGCTTCATCGCGGACGTCGCCGTGCTGCCGCGCTGGATGCGGGTGTGGCAGGCGCTCGACTATGTCGCCGGCGTGCATCCGCGCTTCGACCGCGCGAAAGCGGAAGCGTTCCTTGCCAAGACGCAGATCAAGAAGAAAAGCAAGGTCCGCGAACTCTCCAAGGGCATGGTGACCCAGCTTCATCTGGCGCTGATTATGGCGATCGATGCCAAGCTGCTGGTGCTCGATGAGCCCACGCTCGGGCTCGACCTCCTTTACCGCAAGCAATTCTACGACACGCTGCTGAACGACTATTTCGATCGCAACCGCACCATCATCGTGACGACGCACCAGGTCGAGGAGATCCAGCAGATTCTCACCGACATGATGTTCATCAATCACGGCCGCATCGTTCTGGATTGCAGCATGGAGGATTTCGAGGCGCGCTATACCGAGTTGACGCCGCGTCCCGAACACGCCGCCGAGGCGCGCGCGCTCAGGCCTATCAACGAGCGCCAGGTCATCGGCCGCAGCATCATGCTGTTCGATCGCGCCGATCGGGAAAAACTCGCCACGCTCGGCGACATTCGCACGCCAAGCATCGCCGATCTTTTCGTCGCCGTCATGACCGAGAATTCCACCCAGGGAGCACAAGCATGAGCATCGCGTCGGAAACCGTGACAGCGATGGCACCGGAAGCGTCTTCTTCCGCCACGCATCCGTTCACCTGGTCGGTGCGCCGCGAGATTTGGGAGCACCGCTCGGTCTATATCGCGCCGTTGGTGGTCGCGGGCCTGGTGCTGTTCGGCTTTCTCATCCGGATCATCCATATGCCGCAAACAATGCGGATGCTGGATTCCATCAAACCCAACGAGCAGCATCTTGCGCTGTCCATACCCTTTGCCATCGCCGCGGTTGCAATCTGCATCACCGGGCTGATCGTGGCATTCTTCTATTGCCTCGGCGCTCTGTACAACGAGCGCAAGGACCGCAGTATCCTGTTCTGGAAATCGCTGCCGGTGTCGAACATGACGGCAGTGCTGTCCAAGGCGGCTATTCCCTTCCTTGTGCTGCCGGCGGTCCTGTTCGTGACGATTACTGCGACGCATCTGATCATGCTGGGCCTTGGCAGTGCTGCGCTCGCTGCAAGCGGCAAGGATGCCGCGATGCTTTGGAGCAGCTGGCCGATCTTCAAGATGTCGCTCGTGCTGATCTACGGCCTGGTGGCCGCGACGCTGTGGTACGCGCCGATCTATGGCTGGGTACTTCTCGTGTCGAGCTGGGCGCGCAGCATGGCGATCCTGTGGGCGGTGCTGCCGCCGCTCGGGCTTTGCCTTGCCGAACGGATCGCACTGGACACGGGATATTTGAGCTCGCTTCTCGATTACCGTTTGAACGGTTACCTGCACGAAGCGTTTCATGTCGACCCGCACAAAAGGGAGATGGGCGATCCGCTTGCCATGCTCACGCCCGCGCATTTCCTGAGCACGCCGGGATTGTGGATCGGGATCGTCGTAGCGATAGGCTTCCTTGCCGGCGCAATCTGGCTGCGCCGCAGCCGCGAAGCGATCTAGGGTCTAAACGTCCATAACGCGTTACAGGGCGCGATGACGAAGGCTCGGAGCTATGCCGGTTCCGGGCATTTCGTTATTGATGCTCCCGTCATGCGCCGCAGCACGCCGCCCGAGCCACTCCCTCAAGCGTTCTTCGCCCGCGACGTTGACGTAGTGGCGCGGGCGCTGCTCGGCGTAGTGCTGACCTTCAGAGGCGTAGGCGGGCGCATCGTCGAGACCGAGAGCTACGACCCCACCGACCCAGCCTCGCACAGCTATGGCGAGCGCCGCACACCGCGCAACGCCATCATGTTCGGACCGGCGGGATACGCTTATGTCTATCGCATCTACGGAATGTACTGGTGCCTGAATTTCACCTGCGGCCATGGCAGCGCGGTCCTGATCCGTGCGCTTGAACCGACCGCGGGACTCGCGCGCATGCGTGTGCGACGCGGCACCGGTGATGGCGCCCTGCTCTGCGCCGGGCCGGGACGGCTCTGCCAGGCGCTCGATATCACAGGCGCGGATAACGGACTCGCGCTCACCGCGCCGCCATTCCTGCTGACGCGCGATGGCCGTCGTTCAGCAATCGTGACTGGCGTGCGCATCGGCCTCACCAAAGGCGCGGAAGCGCCGCGCCGCTACGGCCTCAAGCACAGCGCATTTCTGAGCAAGCGATTCAAGGACGTAGAGTGATTGTCCCCCGGGGCACGTCAATCCGCTTTGGCGCGTCGAGGTTTGTTCGCCGGCGTTGAAGCAGCTGTTCCGGCCGGCTTCTTAGCGGCAGGCTCGGCCTTGGCCTTTGCTTTGGGTTTCGGTGCGGCCTTTGCTTTTTTCGCGGTGACTTCCTGCGCAGGCTCAGCGGGGGCAGGTGCCGGTTGAATGTCCGCAGGGGTCGGTGCCGCAACCTCGGCCACGGCTTTTCTGTCCGCGGCAGTCCGCGCATGGCCGGGAGCGGCTGTCGCAAGGAATTGTCTGACGGCGTTATCCGAGCGGCAGATCATGGAGCTGTTTGCCGTCGCGATGACAGGGCCGTTGATCAAGGTCGGATTCTCCACGATCCCGTCCCAGAATTCGTTCTGGCCGATGAACCGGTCATCCAGCCGAAGGTCGTGGAACAGCGGATCGTATCGCCTGACCAGGCTTCCACTGCCGTCCTGCAAAAGCATCGAAAGCCGTTTGAGTTCCTCTCTTCCCGGCGGCGTCGCGACATAGTCGATCTCGCGCATTTCAAGACCGGCGTCGCGAAGCTCGTCCAGCACCGCGCACGACCGGTCGCAGGAAGCGTCGTAATAGAATGTGAATTGCGGCCGCCGCTGTTCCCGCGCGACCGGCGCCGGAATTTTTGGCGCGGAAGGCGGTGGTGGCGTTTCGATGAGCGAAAGATTGACTGCCTTCGGGCCTTTCCCATCGGGCGCCGTCTCGAAGGACACGCGCTGCCCCGCCGTCAGGTTCGCGATTCCGGCAGCGGCGACGGAAGCGACGGGAACGAACACGTCCTTTCCGCCGTCATCCGGCGTGACGAAGCCAAATTTCTTTGCGGCATTGAAAAATTTGATAGTCCCGTTCGGCATGGTTCTCCTGAATGGGATTGCCAGCGCATCCCGCGTTTTGTTTCGAGGCGATATGCGTCAGAGGCGAAGACTGGCCTGCCAGGCGTAGCGCGCGGATATAAGCCCAGGCTTCGCCCTTCGGGCTACGCCGGGCAGTCTTCGCTCCGCTATCGCGTCGCGAAGCCTGGTGCCCAGAAGAGGACTCGAACCTCCACGCCTTGCAGCGCTAGTACCTGAAACTAGTGCGTCTACCAATTCCGCCATCTGGGCACGGGTTGGGCCGGGATGTTTAGGGAAGCCCGAAAAGCCTGTCAAATCCGGGCAATGAGCCCGCGCTGCTCAGGGCACCGTGGTGCCGATCGCGAGCGGATTGAGCTCAATTTCACCTGTCGAGCCGTCAATTTCGACCGAACGAATTGGAGCGCCGAGCGTGATGGTTCGCTTCTCGTCGCCTACCCGTACGGAGACCGCGCCATCGACAGTCCAGGTGACGGTCAATTCGATCTTCTCATCCAGTCCAATGGTGGCGAGATAGTCCTGCTCCTCCACCACCTTGCCGTCCTTCATGTATTCCAGATGCATGGTCAAAGGCGGCTTCCGGTCCAGGCTTTTGATCCGGAACGCTATTCGATCGGCGCCGCCGATGCAGGAGACAGTGAACGCGGGCGCCCAGCGCGGGTCCTCCCCCAGCCGATGAATCTGCAGCGTCGCGCGGATCGTATTGATCGACGAGGCATCCTCGATCCGCCAGAAAGAATAGGCACCGTTCCGTGTATCCAGATCCACGGACATCGCTCCGGGCGGGGATAGCGTGAAGGTCTCCGCCCATGCCGGCGTGCTCACCAGCACCGCGCACGCCACGACAGCAAGAATCTGTCTCATGACTTGTCTCTCGTCCCCAAGGGTTTGCTACCCAAAGAAAATTTTCCTCGCGAGCAGCGCATTCACCGCGCCTTATATTCGCCCGGCGCGCGCACCATATACTAGAGACGGAATCGAGGGAGGCTTTCATGCTCGTCACCACCACGGAAAACGTGCCGGGATACCGCCGGACGAAGACGCTGGGCCAGGTGTTCGGCGTCGTCGTGCGTTCGCGGGGACTGGGCGGCAACATCGTCGCCTCGCTGCGCTCGATCGTCGGCGGCGAGATCCACGAATACACCCAGCTTCTCGAAGAGACGCGGCGCCAGGCCGTGGACCGCATGGTGCGCAATGCCACCGTCATGGGCGCGAACGCGGTCGTGATGATGCGCTTCGATTCCTCTGAGATGGGCCAGACCATGAGCGAGATCGTGGCGTACGGCACGGCCGTCGTCATCGAACCGGACGGCGCCAATGCTGCGTAGCGCCGTGATCGCCATTGGCGCTGCCTGCTTCGTCGGCGGCTTGATCGCGCTCGCGACGGGCCTCTGTCCGCCCGCCTTCGTATTCATGTTCTGGGGCGCGATCCTTGTGCTCGGCACGGTCTATGAGCGCTTCCGCTACAAGCCGATCGAGAGCGCCACGCCCGGCGCCGGCTGGACGCGCACGGACGAACGCTTCATCAACGACGAGACCGGCCAGCCCGTGACCGTCTGGCTCGATCCCGCGAGCGGCGAGCGGAAATATGTGAAGGGGTGAACGGCTGATCCCCCACTCTTCGACCCGCCTACGCTGCCAGCTTCGGCGTGGCAAGTGAATCGTTCGGCCGCGGCGTAGCGTTAGCGAAGACGGGCAAGCTCAGGGTGAGGATTGTTTCTAAAGTCCTCAGGGTGAGCTTGTCGAACCACGAGAGGCGTCCGAAATATTTATTTTGCACGCTTATCTTGCGATGCAGCATTTCGGGCGTCATTTTTGTTTTCGGTTCTGTATCCGACGCTTACGCTAGAATTTCGTGCCGAAAAATAAGTTTTCGAAGGGTCTTGAACAGTAACGGTCGAATGAACATTTCTCCCAAATCCGCACAACTGCGAGGAGACGGCAGACGCAACAATGTGCGCCTGCCATTTCCTCCATTGTCATTCCGATCGCTCGCGTTGCGAGCGATGCTCGCCGGGGATGACAAATGCGTTGTCGAAAGGCGGCGGAGTTGTGTCCAAAACAGCGGAGAAAAAACGCAAAGTTCTGTACAGAAATTCTGTACGCACTTGGAGCCGCGCGCGCGAATCGCCGGGTTCCGGCTCCCACTTGCGGCACTTCTCCGGCTTGCGTCCTTCTGCCCTTGGGGTATGAACCAAGCCTCGGCATATGGGTTTTGATGTCATGAACTATCAGGTCGTCACGGTTTTCGGCGGGTCGGGCTTTGTCGGCCGCAACACGGTGCGCGCGCTGGCCAAGGGCGGCTATCGCATCAAGGTCGCGGTGCGGTTTCCGCTGAGCGCGAATTTCCTGCCGCCGATGGGCACCGTGGGCCAGATACAGCTGGTGAAATGCAACGCGACCGATCCCGATCAGGTGGCCGAGGCGCTGCGCGGTGCGAGTGCAGTGGTGAATCTGACCGGCATCCTCGCCCCGGGCGGCGGACAGAACTTCAATGATGTGCATGTCGAGGCAGCGGAAACCATCGCGAAGGCGGCCGCCGCTGCGGGGATTCCGACGCTGGTGCATGTGTCCGCGATCGGCGCCGATCCGGACTCGAAATCGAAATATGCCGCGACCAAGGGCGAAGGCGAAGCGCGGGTGCGCGCGGCATTCCCGGATGCGGCGATCCTGCGCCCCTCCATCGTCTTCGGCGCGGAGGACAAGTTCTTCAACAAATTCGCGTCGCTCGCGCGGTACCTTCCGGCGCTGCCGCTGATCGGCGGCGGCCATACGAAATTCCAGCCGGTGTTCGTCGGCGATGTCGCAGCCGCGGTCGCGCGCTGCATCGGGGACGCGAACACGCGCGGCAAAACCTATGAACTCGGCGGGCCGAATGTGCTGACCTTCAAGGAAGTCATGCAGATCATCCTGCGCGAGACCGGGCGCAGGCGGCTGCTCGTGCCGGTGCCGTTCTTCCTCGCCAGTATCAAGGCGTTCTTCCTGCAGATCCCGGCGATGATCCTGCCCATCGATCCGATCCTGACGATGGACCAGGTGACGATGCTGCGTTCCGACAATGTGGTGAGCGAAGGCGCGCTGACGCTCACCGATCTCGGCATCGTGCCGGATGCGGTGGAAGCGGTGGTGCCGTCCTATCTCTGGCGCTTCCGCGCGAAAGGCCAGTTCGAGGGCGTCACACCCTACCCAGAAACATCGCCGCGATAAGCGCCAGGCCTGCGGCGACGCGGTACCAGCCGAACGGCTTCAAACCGTAGCGGCCGATGAAGCCTATGAACGTCCTCACGACGACATAGGCGACGATGAACGACACCACGAACCCGATGGCGATCAGCTCCATGTTCGCGGAGGTGAGCGCTGCGTGCTTCTTGTAGAGTTCGAACACCGAGGCACCGAGCATCGTCGGCAGCGCGAGATAGAAGGTGAAGGCGGCGGCGGCCTTGCGCTCCACGCCGAGAAGTTCGGCGCCAAGGATCGTGGCGCCCGAGCGCGACACGCCGGGGATGAGCGACAGGCACTGGCAAAGCCCGATCTGGAACGCCTTCGACAGCGGCAAGGTATCGGCATCGGTGTAACGCGGCGCCGGCGCGATGCGCTCGAAAATGAGAATGAGAAAGCCGCCGAGAATCCACGTCGTCGCGATCACCGGCATCGCGCGAACCGGATCGAGCAGGACATTGTTGATGATCTTGATGACGAGGACGCCGAGGATGGCCGACGGCAGGAACGCGACGATGACATTGAGCGCGAACCGGTTGGCCTTGGCGTCACGGCCGAGCCCGCTCACGATCTCCCAGATCTTGCGCCAATAGACCGCGACCACCGACAGCACCGCGCCGAGCTGGATGACCACCGTGAACGCTTCCCACTGGTCCTTGTTCAAACCGAGCAGATTCTCGGTGACCAGCAGATGCGCCGTCGACGAGACAGGAAGAAATTCGGTGAGCCCCTCGACTATGCCGAGCCAGATCGCGTTCAGAATGTCGGTCATGGAGGGAGTCCGAAGATTCGCGGCGCTACATTAGCCTGTTGCAGCAGCTTGGAAAGATATGTCGAACATTGGCGTCATTTGCCGCCCTGCTGGATGAGCTGAAAATCATTCAGCCTTTTCTGCAGACCTACCCACTGACTTGGAGTCGGCTGTGTCCCTTTGTCCGTATCAAACTTGAATTGGCCACCTTGGATGTAGAGCGTCCCAGACCGATCCGGATGTCCGACACCCTTGTCGACAATCTGAAATGGGAAGCCTGCGAATAGGACCTTGTAGTCATTTGGAGCAAGATAGAAGTCGGAACGCCCGCACGTGATCAGCTTTATATCGTCGCTGGAATCAACATCGGGCTTGTATCCGCCCTTTTTCTCAGTTTGTTGGATAATGCTTGAGAGGTGAACGTTTTGGTATTTGCCATCATGATCCTTGAAAAGGGCAAAGCAATTCTCATTCAATCCAGCAAGAACACGAGCTGAGGTCCCGTCGCCATCTGCCATGTCCATGTTGATTTCCGTGATGTGCCCGCCAGCGACTTTCCAGGCTTTGCCGTCCAACGTTCCGATATTGAATGTTTCGTCGTAGGAGAGGCTATCGAACACGTAGGTCTCGATCGGCGTCAGCGAGACGAGATGCCCGATAAACGCTCCCAGCACATCCTCGTCTTTGTTGGGATGCGGCTTTGGTATGACAAGGCAACCGCGTGACAACGCGTCCTTACGCAGTATCGACTTTCCGTCCTTCGAGATTGTGAAGCGATAATGTCCACCGACAATGATTTCGTCTGGATTGGTCGTTGCAGCCATTGCCCAGACCAGCCAACCGTCGCCTTGCGGATCCTTTAACGCAACGGTGTTGTACGTCTTCGCGCAAGGGCGATCGACGCTCTGGATTGCGAGCATCCGCGCGTTGTATTGCGCCAGTTCGTCTCCGCTAAGAAGTGCGCTCTGCGGCTCTGAATAGGTCAATGCCTGCCCGGCTGTGAACGTCACATCGTACGCCAGCATCGGGCCCAAATCGGTATCGCGTATGAAACGTACTACCTGGTGATCAGGAAACGAGTCGACGGTCCACCCATGCTGCTTTTGCGCGCGCAGTTCGTCTTTCGAATGTTTGGTGAACAGTATGTCCGTCGCCTTCCAGGCGAGTTGATCCTGCTCGTACATCTCGCGGCCAAGGCGCTCGATGGTTGGGATGTCGAATTCGCGGATCGGTGGTGGCGCATCTTCGGAATGCGCAACTGCAGCAATGCTCCACCATGCGAGCGCCAAAAGGCTCAAAATCTTGCGTGTCATTTGCCCATCCCCGGTTGAAGCAAGTTTATGCAAGATGCGGGACGAAGAGAAGTGAACATCTCTTCAACCCATAGCTTGTCATGGCCCGCGAATGCGGGCCACCCAGGTGGGTTCTGCACGACATTGGAGCTTTTGCAACGAGATGGCACACGGAGGCGCGGAGATCGCGGAGGTCCATTTCTCCGCGTCCTCCGCGACTCCGCGTGAAATTTCCTGAACGACATACAAGTGTCACTTGGGTGGCCCGCATTCGCGGGCCATGACACTCGTTTAGGATGATGTGGCCTAGATCGCTCTCACCTGGACAAACAGCATCGTTCCGTGCGGGTCGCTGCCGTAGGTCGGAGCAGCGGATGGCACGAAATCGAAACTATAGAGGCCGCCCACACCGAAGGAGAGATGCTCGGCGATCTTCCAGTCGCGGATGGCACCGAGCGAGATTTCGCCGACAGTCTTGATCGCGCCCGACACGAAGAGTTCGTCATTGTTCTCGACTTCGCCGCGCGCGAAGAAGGTCCATGCTTCGTCCGGTTTGTATTCGCTTTCGAGCAGGACGCCGTCGAGCCCGGTGCCGCCGCTCAACTGCTTGTGGCCCCAGGCCAGCGTGGTAGCGAGCGAGGCGCCGCCGTGGAGCGGCAGGACATACATCGCACTCGCGGTGTAGCGCGTCTCGTTGATCGTCGGCGTGAGTTGTTCGGGGCTTTTGAGAAATCCCCAGGACGCCTGAAGCGACCAGTTCGCCGACGGGTTCCAGGTGACGCGCGCAGCCGTGCTGTCGAACCGCGCCTCGTCGAAATCGAAACGGTATTGATCGGGCTCGCGGCCGGTGAATTGCGAGACTTCGAGTTTCCAGTCGTCATGGACGAAACCCGCCGTCGCTACGCCGAAGGCGATGTGCGTGGAGTCGAGCCAGTGATGTGTGATCGGCGCGGCGGGATCGTCCATACCCGACGCGCGGTGCATGAAGGCCGGCGGCCCGAGCGCGGGCTCGCCGGGATAGCCGACATAGAGGAACGCGCTGTCGTCGCGCGAAAGCGCATGGCTGAAAGACGCCGCCATCTCCATCAGGAGATCGTGCGGATGCTGGCGGTCGATCAGCGGTGTCGTGCCGTTCGCCGTCTCGCCATTCGCGAGCAGCAAGGGATAGCCGGAGCGTCCCATGAACGGATCGGGGCTCAGCATCAGGCGCAGATTGAGCGTGTCGCCCTCGCCGAAATCGCGCCGCGCGGCGCCCATCAGCATGCCGGACGCGAACCATTGCGTGCCGCCGCGGGGACCGCTCTGGCTGTCATATATGCCGGTGAGCATCGCATGCCCCATCAGGTTCCACTTGCCGAGCGTTGTATGAATGCCCTGATGCTCCGCGGCCTCCGGCTGCCAGCTCGTGCCCGACGCATCGCGCGACATCGGATAGGCGCCGAGGATGCCGGTCATGGGCATGTCCATGTCGTGCATGCCGCTCATGTCCATGCCGGACATGCCGTTCATCTGCGCAGCGGCGGGCGCCGTGCAAAGGATCACGAGAAGGGCTGTAAATTTCGCGATGCGCGTCACGCCTCTCTATACAATGGGCGGCGAGACACACTCCATCTTATTTCTGTATATTGAGAGTCATGGGGCAGTTCCTTTGGAATATCGGGGCGCGGATCGGCGCAGCCTTGCACTGGACGTGGTATCGCGCGGACGGGCGTATGCCGTGGGTGCGGCGGATTTTTGCGCTGCTGTTCTTTTTCCTATTGCCGGCGCCGGTGATCCTGTTGCTGTTCTTCCGGTTTGTGCCGATCCCGGGCACGCCGCAGATGCTGCTCGATATGGTGACCTTGCAGCCGGTAAAATATTCCTGGCGATCCTATGACGAGATCGCGCCGGCCCTGCCCCGTGCGGTGATCGGCGCGGAGGATCAGAATTTCTGTTCGCATCGCGGTTTCGACTGGAAAGGCATCGACAAAGCGATGGCCGAACACAAGCGCCATCCGAACAAGCCGTTGCGCGGCGCAAGCACGATCAGCCAGCAGACGGCGCGCACCCTGTTCCTCGTCTCGACACGCAGCTGGATCCGCAAAGGCGCCGAGGCCTATCTGACCGTTCTGATGGAAGCGTTGTGGCCGAAGAAGCGCATCCTCACGGCCTATCTCAATCTCGTGGATTGGGGCCATGGCAATTACGGCGCCGAAGCCGCGTCGGAAATGTATTTCGGCACCAGCGCCGACAGGCTCACGCGTTCGCAGGCCGCGCGGCTTGCGGCCATATTGCCCAATCCGGACCACTGGCGCGCCGACCGCCCGGGACGCTACGTTGCCGGCCGCTCGAAACGGTTGCGCGGACAGGAATTCGTCGTCGCCGACGACGGGCTCGATTGGTGCGTGAAATAGTGGAGCGGAAAATTGAAAGATTGGGTTTGCTTTCTCCACCCCACCCAAATCGTCATGGCCGCCCTTGTGGCGGCCATCCATACGCACTGTGTCGCATCGAGATCATGGATGGCCGGGACAAGCCCGGCCATGACGGATGTGGAAGTTGGGTAGTTAGAGTAAGTTCCAGAACTTGCCGGAAGGAATGACATGAACACTTCCGACGCCGTCATCATCGGAGGCGGCCATAACGGGCTCGTCTGCGCGTTCTATCTCGCGCGCGCCGGAATGAAGGTGACCGTGCTCGAGCGCCGCGGCGTTGTCGGCGGTGCTGCGATCACCGAGGAATTCCATCCGGGGTTCCGCAATTCGGTCGCGAGCTACACGGTTTCGCTGCTCAATCCGAAGATCATCGCGGACATGGACCTCGCCGGGAACGGCCTGCGTGTCGTCGAGCGCAAGGTGCAGAACTTCCTGCCGCTGAACGACCGCGACTATCTCGAGACCGGCGGCAACCGCACCCGGGAAAGCGTCGCGAAGTTCTCGGCGAAAGACGCCGAGATGCTCGAGCCCTATGGCGCGCGGCTGGAAGAGATCGCCGATCTCGTGCGCGGGCTGATGCTGGCGACACCGCCGAACGTGACCGAAGGCGGCTGGATGTCGGCGATCCCGGAGATGCTCAAAGCGGCATCGCAGGGAAAGCCCTTTGCCGCGCTGAGCATGCCGGCGCGGCGCGATCTGCTGGCGCTGTTCGCCCAATCGGCCGGCGACTATCTCGCAGGATGGTTCGAGAGCGATCCGATCAAGGCGGCGTACGGTTTCGATGGCGTGGTCGGCAATTACGCAAGTCCATACACGCCCGGCTCCGGCTATGTGCTGCTGCATCATGTGCTGGGCGAAGTGAACGGCAAGAAAGGCGCGTGGGGTCATGCCATCGGGGGCATGGGCGCGATCACGCAGGCGATGGCGAAAGCCTGTGTGGCGCTGGGCGTGACGATCAAGACCGATGCGCCGGTGAAGGAAGTCATTGTCGAGAAGGGCCGCGCCGTCGGCGCCGCGACGGAAAGCGGCGATATCTATCGCGCGCCGATGGTGGTGTCGAACCTCAATCCGAAGCTCCTGTTCCTCAAGCTCATGGACAAGGGCGTGCTGCCGCGCGATTTTCGCGAGCGCATCGAACATTACCGCGTCGGCTCCGGCACGTTCCGCATGAATGTCGCGCTCAGCGAACTGCCGCGTTTCACCTGCAACCCGGAGGCCGGCGATCACATGACGGCGGGCATCATCATCGCGCCCACGCTCGACTACATGGACCGTGCTTATACCAGCGCGCGCGAGAATGGCTGGTCGAAGGAGCCGATCGTGGAGGTGCTTATCCCGTCCACACTCGACGACAGCCTCGCACCGAAGGGCCAGCATGTCGCCAGCATGTTCTGCCAGCAGGTTCAGCCGGAGCTTTCCGGCGGCCGCTCGTGGGACGATCACCGCGAGCAAGTCGCCGATCACATGATCGCGACCGTCGACAAGATGGCACCGGGCTTCAAGGCATCCGTCGTCGGGCGGCAAATCTTCTCGCCGCTCGATCTGGAGCGCACCTTCGGCCTCGTCGCCGGCGACATCATGCACGGCGCGCTGACGCTCGATCAGCTCTATTCCGCGCGGCCCGTTCTCGGCCATGGCAATTATCGCAGTCCGGTTCCCGGACTTTATATGTGCGGTTCCGGCACCCATCCCGGCGGCGGCGTCACCGGAGCGCCGGGCCATAATGCCGCGCGTGAAATTCTGAAGGATCGTCGCCGTTGACAGACCAGACCGGTGCGCTTTCGACCGCGCTCGAGAACGGGCACAAGCTGCTCGGCGTGAATCCGGCACGCGCGGAAGAACAGGCGCGCGAAATCCTGAAAGTCGTGCCGCAACATCCGATGGCGGTGCTGCTGCTCGCCTCCGCGCGCCGTGCGCAGGGCGACACTGCCGGCGCGCGCGGAATCCTGGAGGCTTTGGCGCGCGCGCAGCCCAAGATTCCGGCGGTGCACTATGAGTTCGGATCCCTGCTGGCGCAGCTCGGCGAGACAAGATTGGCAATCGCCGCGTTCAGGCATACGGCGCGCCTCGATCCCCGCAACGCAGCGATCTGGCGCTCGCTCGGCAATCTTTGCACGCTCGCGGGCGACAGCGAGGCCGCCGACGAAGCTTACGCGCAGAGCATCAAGGCGTCGGTTCACGATCCGGAGCTTGTCGCCGCCGCAACTGCACTTTGCGAGAATCGGCTGGATGCCGCGGAGCGGCTGCTCCGCGACTTCGTGAAACGCCATCCCACGGATGTCGCCGCAATTCGCATGCTGGCGGAGACGGCAGCGCGGTTGTCGGCTTATGAAGACGCGGAGCATCTTCTCGAACGTGCGCTCGAGCTCGCCCCCAGCTTCATACCGGCGCGGCACAACTACGCCGTGGTGCTTCACCGGCAACTCAAATCCGAGGCAGCCCTCAAGCAGATCGACCTGCTGCTGGAAAACGAACCCAACAGTCCATCCTATCGTACCTTGCGCGCCGCGGTACTGGTGCGCATCGGCGAATACCATGCGGCGATCAAAAGCTACGAGGTGCTGCTTCGCGAGCAACCGGCATTCCCCAAGGCCTGGATGAGCTATGGCCATGCACTCAAGACGGTGGGACACCAAGACGACAGCATCGCGGCGTATCGCAAGAGCATCGCGCTGCTGCCAAAACTCGGCGAATCGTATTGGAGTCTGGCCAACCTCAAGACGTTCCGTTTCACCGATGCCGATATCGAGGCGATGCGGCAGCAACTTGCGCGCGCCGATCTGGCGGCCGAGGACCGCTATCATCTGGAATTCGCGCTCGGCAAGGCGCTGGAGGACAAGAGTGCATTCGCAGAATCTTTTGAGCACTATGCACGCGGCAACGCGCAACGCCGCGAGACCATTCCCTACGACGTCGATGCTACGACCGAATTCACGCGGCAATCGAAATCGCTGTTGACCCGAACCTTCTTCGAAGAGCGCGCCGGCTATGGCAGCTCAGCGCCCGACCCGATTTTCATCGTCGGACTTCCGCGCGCCGGGTCGACCCTCGTCGAGCAGATCCTGTCGAGCCATTCGCAGATCGAAGGAACGATGGAGCTGCCCGACATTCTTTCGATCGCGAGGCGGCTGAGCGGGAGCACGCGCAGGGCGGATCTGCACACATATCTTGATGCCCTTCCGGGGTTGGACGCGCAGGCATGCGCAGATTTGGGGCAGGAATATCTGCAACGCACGAAAATTCAGAGAAAACTCGCGAGGCCGTACTTCATCGACAAGATGCCGAACAACTTTCATCACATCGGCTTGGTCCGTCTGATCCTGCCGAATGCCAAGATCGTCGATGCGCGCCGGCACCCGATGGGCTGTTGCCTGTCGAATTTCAAGCAGCACTACGCCTATGGGCAGGCGTTCGCCTATGACCTGAATGAGATCGGCCACTACTATCGCGACTACGTCGAGCTGATGGCGCATTTCGACGCGGTGCTCCCCGGACGCATTCACCGGGTTTTCTATGAAAACATGGTGGCGGATTCCGAGCGCGAAATCCGCGCCCTGCTCGAGTATTGCGGATTGCCGTTCGAGGAGAATTGCCTGCGCTATTACGAAAACGACCGTGCGGTGCGCACTGCCAGTTCTGAACAGGTGCGCCAGCCCATTTTCACCGACGGGGTGGAGCAATGGCGCAACTATGAGGAATGGCTGGGGCCGCTGAAGGATGCCCTGGGGCCTGTCCTCGACGCTTACCCCGAAGTGCCTGTTTTCTAAACCGAATCAGCCAACTTTTTCATTCCGAATCCTGGCTCGCGGCGGCGGCAATCACGCTGTTGCCGGAAATCCTGCCGAATTGTATCTGCCTTGACAGTTCTGCGACATGGGACTGACATGACCATGGGCAGTGTTACATGAGGGTTGAAGAATGGGCGGATTTTCATCGCGCGGCTTCGTGCAGGCGCGTCCGGTATTCCTGACGGCATTGTTGGCTTCAACGGCGCTTACAGCCATTCAATCGGCGCGCGCCGCGGAAGCGATTGAGACCGTGGTCGTGACCGCTCAAAAGCGGTCCGAGGATTTGCAGAAGGTCCCGCTCAGCATCCAGGTGCTGAACACCAAAAAGCTCGAGGATCTCCATGTCCAGAGCTTCAACGACTATGCGCAATTCCTTCCCAGTGTCGCATTCGCTGCAAACGCGGCGGGCGGCGGCCTAACCGGTCCTGGGTCCGTCAACGTTTATATGCGCGGCGTCGCATCGGGCAATGACGGCAACCATTCCGGATCCCAGCCGAGCGTCGGCATGTACCTCGACGAAGAGCCGATCACCACCATCGGCGGCTCGCTCGATATCCATGTTTACGACATCGCCCGGGTGGAGGCCCTTTCGGGACCGCAGGGCACGCTATACGGCGCAAGCTCGGAAGCCGGCACCATCCGTATCATCACCAACAAGCCAGACTCGACGGAATTCTCGGCGAGCTACGACGTATACGGCAATTCTGTCGACCATGGCGGCATCGGCGGCGGCGTTGAGGGATATGTAAACGTCCCGCTGTCCGAACATTCGGCGATCCGCATTGTCGCATGGGACGAGCATGATGCGGGTTACATCGACAACGTCGCGGGAACCGATGTCGCCGGTGGCATCGTCGATGGCGTCCGCACCTTTCCCGTGGGCAATATCCAGGTCAGCAACGCGTCCACCCGCAAGAAAGACTACAACGACACGGATATCTACGGCGCGCGCGCGGCACTGAGGATCGACCTTGACAATTTCTGGAGCATTACCCCGTCGCTGATAGGCCAGAAGACCAACGCGCACGGTTCGTATTCCTACAATCCCGCGGTTGGCGATCTTGAGACTGTCACGTTCAATCCCCAGTTCTCCAACGACACGTGGTACCAGGCGGCGCTCACAATCGAGGGCAAACTGGGCAATCTAGACACGACGCTTGCGGCGGCGTTTATGGATCGCAAGATCAAAGCCCAGCTCGACTACTCCGATTACTCCTACTTCTACGACAGCTATTACGGATCGCTGATCACCGACAACAACGGAAACCTGATCGACCCGACGCAGGTGATTCACGGCAAAGATCATTTCAAGAAGGAAAGCATCGAATGGCGGCTGGCGTCGCCGGCGGAGGATCGCTTCCGTTATGTCGCGGGCATCTTCTACCAGCGCCAGACCCACGACATCGAACAGAGATACGGGATCAAGGATCTTGCCGACTCGCTTTCTGTGACGGGTTGGTCCGACACGCTCTGGCTGACCGAACAGCAGCGCGACGATAAGGACTACGCCGCGTTTGCAGAGTTGTCCTACGACATCACGCCCGACTTGACGGCGACGGCGGGCGGGCGCGTCTTCAAATCGGACAACAAACTGGTTGGCTTCTTCGGGTTCAGCGAGAATTGGGATAATCTCACCGGCTCCAAGAACGGCGAGGTCAGCTGTTTCGCGCCTGCAATCGTTCCCAACACGCCTTGTACCGACCTCAACAAGGAAACCGATCAGTACGGCTTCACCCACAAGGTGAACCTCACCTGGCGGCTCAACGACGACAAGATGATCTATGCCACCTGGTCGAACGGCTTCCGTCCGGGCGGTGTCAACCGCAACTTCCTGGATTCGACGGACTCCTACAGGCCTGACTATCTCACCAATTATGAGATCGGATGGAAGACCTCGTGGAATGACGGAACTGTGCGGTGGAACGGCGCGGTATACTGGGAAGACTGGAAGGACTTCCAGTTCTCCTTCCTGGGCTCCAACTCACTGACCGTCATCGCCAATGCCGGCCAGGCGCGCATCAGAGGTGTCGAGAGCGACCTGAACTGGCTGGTGACGGATAGTCTGACGCTGACGGCCGCCGCTTCGTACAACGACGCAGAACTGACCAGCCCGTACTGCAAGGACCCGAACGACTGCGCCAATACTTTGCAGGCGCCCAAAGGGCAGCAGCTTCCGATTACGCCGCCGTTCAAGGCCAATGCGACCGCCCGCTACGAATTCAATTGGGGCAATATGGACGCCCATGTTCAGGGCTCGCTGGTTTATCAGGACAGCAGCTGGGCGGACCTTCGTACCAACGACCGCGACATCCTGGGCAAACAGCCGTCCTTCGCTCAGGTCGATTTCTCCGGCGGAATCCAACAGGACAATTGGTTCATCGACCTGTCGCTGCTGAATGCGTTCGACGAACGCGAACAGCTCTATCGCTATTCGGAATGCACCGCGGGCACCTGTGGCTCGGTCCCGTACATCGTGACCAACCGCCCGCGCACGATCGAGCTTCGCATCGGCCAGAAGTTCTGATCTGAAGGGGCATTGCAAAAAAAGCCGCCGCGACCCGAACGAGTCGCGGCGGTTTTGCTTTTGGGGTCTCTATTTTCCGAGCGCGTAAAGGATCGCGTCGTTGATCGCATAAACCGTTCCGTCCGGTCCGATCTCGGTCGGGGTATAGGCCTCTCCGATCGGTGGATTGAGGCCGATGTCCTTAAGATCCCCGGTATTGAGATCCCAGCGATAGGTGTGACCGTCCTCGGCATTGGCGATCACGGCATGGCCGGCGGCGTCGACGACCGCGGAGTTGATGCACCATTCATACACCACGCCCGCGCCGGCGCCCGGAACCTGGGTGGGGTTGAGCTTGGTCATGATCTCTTTCATCACCGTCGCATTGCTGAAGCGATCCTTCTGCGTCGCGTCGGGATCGATGATGGCGATCTCGTTGTGGCCGTTGCCGTTTCCGGCGCCGAGATAGTTGTTGTACTTGGTCATCAGCAGATAAGGCGAGGAGCCGGAATAGGACGGCACCGCTGCGGTCGGCACGATCGAGACGGTGTCGTCCCAGCCGAAGGAGCCCGGCGTCTTCGACGTCCCCAGGTCGCCGGTGAAATGCAGCAGCCAGCCGCGGTCATTGTGGTTCGGGAAAGGATTCTCGACCACGCCGTAATAGACGTCGCCGTCAGGCCCGACGGTCGGCGATGCAGATGCATCGTCGAAGATCAGTGCGTCCTGGCCCGAGCTTGGATCCTTCAGGCGCACCTTGGACTTGCGCTGCAGCGTGGTGCTGTCGAGAGCGAGAAGGTAGCCGAACGCGCCGTCGCTGACCGCGACATAGATTGTCGACTGATCGCCCGAAACCGCCGGCGCGCAGTTCTGGGCGACTTCGGTCATGGCGTTGTCGCCGGCCGCGGTGCCGGCGGAAATCCAGGTGCCGTTGCCGTCGGCGCCGATGCGCGCGATGCCGGCTTTGAGGTTCAGAGGATTGCCGCCGCCGGTGACGTAGAACCCAAAATAGATGTTACCGGCTTCATCGGCCGTGATCGGCGTGTCGATCATGACCTTCTGATCGAGGATGGCCTTGTTGGCGTTGTAGTTTTCGATTCCATAGAAGGCGAGCTGGCCGCTCGCGCCGGTCGCAAGATCGGGCGTATCGCGGAAATAGACCGTACCGCCGGCGCCCGCATAGTAGAGACGGTTCTGCGCCGTGAGGTGTGCGGGGAAACTTGGGGTCCAGTTGTGAGGTGCGAGACGGAAATCCGTTTTCGCCTTCCACAGGCTGTTACCGTTGCTGCCGGAGAGTGCTTGCATCCGGAAGCCGTCGTTCACACCGGTCTTGACTGCAACGATGACCGTGTTTGAGGCCGTGATCATCGGCGAGGCGTAATGGATCAACAGGAAATCCTGGCCATCCGAATGCTTGTCCAGTTTGGCCTTCCACAAGATGTGCCTCAGCTTCGCAGCGTTGTGGGGCGCTGCTGCCGTATGCTGCGGGTTTCCGGCATAGCCGCGCCAGGCTGGAGGTTCGGCAAGAGCCGGCGCAGAAACGCACAAGCAGACGAGCGCGCCTGAGATCATCGCTTTCATGGAAACCCCTCCGAACCGGTGACTGTGAAGCGGGCGGGATGGTAGCGGTTTCCGGCATGAACTCAATTGGCGCGTTGACCTGCTGCCCGCCGGATCGCAAGATGGTGAGACAGCGCCGTCACATTCGTTTACGTTGTTATCCATGCGCCGCCTGATTCATCTTACGCTTTCGCCGGCATCGCGTGTTGCGCGTCTCATTTTGGGCGAGAAGCGGCTGGTATTCGATCCCGTGGGTGCGGACGATGCCCAGGCCCATCTTCCCGTATTTATCGACCTGGATGAAACACGATGCGAAGGGTTGTGGGCCGTGATCGATCATCTCGAGGGGACCTATCCGGAACATCCGCTTGTGCCCGGCGATCCGGGGGAGCGAAACGAAGTGCTGCGCTGGCTCGACTGGGCCATGGGCCAGATGAACGAGCGCGCGACACGCAAAATCCTCTACGAGAAAGCAGCGCAGCGATACACCGGCGCGCCGGCGATCGGCGCCCCCGACATGAATGTGATCCGGCAGGGCCGCGAAGCGCTGCGCGTGGCGCTCGGGATCATCGCCAAGGCCGTCGAGCAGAACGGCAATCTCGTCGGGCGCGGCTGTTATCTCTCGGACATCGCGGTGGCGGCGCATCTTTCGGCGCTGGACTATTTCGGCGAAGTGCCCTGGACGGAGTTTCCGCAGGCCGGCGAATGGTATGTGCGGATGAAGTCGCGGCCGTCCTTCCGTTCCCTTCTGGCCGACCGCCTGCCCGGCCAACCGCCGGTCATGCATTATGCCGAACTCGATTTCTGATCCGCGCGAGGCCATTCGAACCCGAGCGCTTGCCGAAGGTTTCGACATCGTCCGCTTCACACGCGCGGAACCGCCAGCGAATACCGGCGCGCGATTGCAGACCTTCCTGGGTCAAGGCCGTCACGGCACCATGGACTGGATGGCGCGCAATGCGGATCGCCGCGCCGATCCGCAAACGCTGTGGCCGGAGGCGCGCAGCATCATCGTGCTCGGCGCCAATTACGGGCCGGTTTTCGATCCGCTCGAACTGCTCGCAAAAAAAAGCAACGGCGCAATTTCCGCCTATGCGCAAGGCGCGGATTACCACGACGTCCTGAAGAAAAAACTCAAGCGGCTTGCTGGATTCATCGCAAGCGAATTCGCAACCGATGTGAAGGTCTTCATCGACACCGCGCCGGTTCTGGAGAAGCCGCTGGCGCAGGCGGCCGGAATCGGCTGGCAGGGCAAGCACACCAATCTCGTCAGTCGCGAATTCGGGTCGTGGCTGTTCCTGGGGTCGGTGTTCACGACATTGGAGTTGGAGCCCGATGCCGCCGAGACCGATCATTGCGGGCAATGCCACGCCTGTCTCGACATATGCCCGACCAAGGCGTTTCCGGCGCCATACCAGCTCGACGCGCGGCGCTGCATTTCTTATCTCACCATCGAGCACAAGGATCACATCCCGCGCGAGTTTCGCGAGGCGATCGGCAACCGCATCTATGGCTGCGACGATTGCCTGGCGATCTGTCCGTGGAACAAATTCGCGCAGACCGCGCGCGAGACGCAATTCCATCCGCGCGCCGAGCTGCGCAATCCGCGCCTTGCCGATCTCGTGCGCCTCGACGATGCCGGATTCCGCGAAATCTTCAGCGGCTCGCCGGTCAAACGCATCGGACGCGACCGCTTTGTGCGCAATGTGCTGATCGCCATCGGCAATTCCGGAGACAGGCAACTGGTGCCTGTTGCTAAAGATTTGTTGCAGGACTCATCGCCACTCGTACGCGCGATGGCGGTGTGGGCCTTGTTGCGACTTTTGCCGGACGCTGAATTCACCGCTCTGAAAAACGATCGCGAAGCATCGGAGCCGGACGATTCGGTTCGCAGCGAGTGGGCTGCTAATTCGCTTCCGTCTCGGTGAGGTACTCGTTGGCCAGAGCGGCCGCGCGTGAATTGGGCGCGAGCTTGATCACCATCTGCCAGTCCGCGTTTGCGCCTTTGGCGTCGCCGTCTTCGAACTTCATCGCGCCGCGCTCGACCAGAGCATCGCCATAGTTGGGATAGACGTTCAGGGCCTGATCGATGTCGGCGCGAGCTTCCGCCTTGCGCCCCGCGGCGTGGCGCGCGCTGGCACGGAGCACCAGCAGATCGGCACGGTTGGCGTCGCGCTGCAGCGCCGCGCTCAGATCGGCGTCCGCGCCACTCCAGTCCTTGCTCATCGCCCGCGCCCGCGACCGGTCGGCGAGCAATTCGACGTCACCCGGCGACAGTGCCAGTGCATTGGAGAACGACACATTGGCCCTGTAGGGGTCTTCCGCGAGCAGCCAGGTGTTTCCGGCCTGATCGAACAATTGCGCGCGGTCGGCGCTTCGCAAACTATTCTGTTGCGCCAGCGTATCGAGCAACGGCGCGGCTTCGGTGTAGCGCCGCAATTGCGAGAGCGCCAAGGCCTCGCAATGCTCGGCCGCCACGCCGCCACCGGCGCTGTGCCACGCAAGTGCCTGATTGTAGGCCCCCTGCGCATCGGCTTTGGCGTAATCGGCGCATTGCTGGTAGCTCTGCATCGCGGCGGAAGCGGCGGTAAGCACGCCCGACGCGATTACAAGACCGGCGGTTGCAGGGACAATCGGAAGCCAGCGCATGGCTTAAAAGAACCGTCTTGCATGGCAAAAGCAAGATACCATCTGTTAAGGTTGCGGGGCTCGAGGGAGGATTCCATGGCCAGATATCTGACGGCGCTGTGCGCCGCGCTGTTAGTGCTCGTGTTTTCGCTGATGACGGTAAGTTCGGCCTTCGCCCAGAACGGCCCCGCCGCGGCACCAACCTCGACCGTCGACGTCAAGCCGCTGCCGCCTGCGGGCACGCCGGTGGCGTTCGATCCGGACAAGGCGACGAATGCCTATCTCGCGCAGGTCAGCGGCGAGGCACGGCAGAAATCGGACTCCTATTTCGAAGGCGGCTACTGGCTGATCCTGTGGGATGCGGTCTATGCCATCGTCGTCTCCGCGATCCTGCTCTTCACGCGCTTCTCCGCACGCATGCGCAAATTTGCAGAGGGCGTGACCCGCTCGCGGTTCTGGCAGGCGCCGATCTACATCATGCTATACGTGATCGTGACGACCGTGCTCTCGCTGCCCATCACGATCTATGAGAACTTCCTGCGCGAGCATCAATACGGAATGTCGAACCAGAACTTCGTGCAATGGCTCGGCGATTTCGGAATCATCACGGCTGTGGACTTCGTCATGATCACGCTGATCGGGACATTCGTCTACGCGGCGATCCGCGGCAGCAAGCGTTACTGGTGGGTCTGGGGCGCCGCGATCACGATGGGGTTCTTCGTCACCGGCGCGGCGGTGCAGCCGGTCTTCATTTCACCGTTGCTGAATCATTACACGCCGCTCAAGGAAGGCAAACTCAAGCAGGACATACTTTCGCTCGCGCGCTCGGAAGGCATTCCGGTCACCAACGTTTATGAGTTCGACGCCTCGAAGCAGACCAAGCGCATGTCCGCCAATGTCTCGGGCCTGTTCGGCACCACGCGCATCTCGATGAACGACAACCTCCTCAATCGCGGCAGCGACCGCGAAATCTTGGCGGTTCTCGGCCACGAAATGGGCCATTACGTGCTTGGACACGTGACAACCGGCATCCTGGAGATCGGGCTCGTCATTCTCGCGGGCTTCGCGTTTACGGCCTGGGGCTTCGGTGTTCTGGCAGGCGCCTTCGGCGGTATCTGGGATGTCCGGTCCGTGGACGATCCGGCCGGGTTGCCGGTGCTGATGGCGGTCGTGACCTTCTTCTTCCTGATCGCGACGCCGGTCACCAACACGATCATACGCACGCAGGAAGCCCAGGCCGATATCTTCGGCGTCAATGCGGCGAGACAGCCGGATGGTTTTGCGAAAGCCGCTCTGCATCTGAGCGAATACCGCAAGCTCGATCCCTCGCCGCTCGAGGAATATGTGTTCTTCGATCACCCCTCGGGACGCAACCGCATCCATATGATGATGGTGTGGAAGAAGGAGCACCTGAACGACGCCGATATCAAGGCCGGGCCTGTGTCTCCGCAGTAGCGAGCGCCGCTTCGAGTTTCGCGGAAAGCGGATCGGAATCGTCGAATACGTAGTCTACATCGTGGACCGTCGCGGTCGCGCCTGCCTGCGTGCGTAGCAATTCGGCGGCTTCCATCAGCCTTTCGCGAGGGCAAAGCAGCGCATATTCGCCGGAAGCCTCTGACGGTCGCGACAGGACGGAAACGTCCAGCGCCGCGAGCCGCCCTAATGTGCTGTCCGCGCCGCTGTCGAGACGCACGCGCATCACATGGTTCGCCCTCGCGCGTTCCCGGGCGCCGAGACGCGAGAGCAGCGACTGCGCCGACGCGCGCGCCTCTGCATTCCAGCCGGCGGTCAGGCTTGCGGCGAGCTGCGCCTGGCTTTCGAGGATTGTGCCATCGTCCAGAATCTTGAGGCCGTTCGCGGCCAGGGTGGCGCCGGTGGTCGTGATGTCGACGATGGCCTCCGCCGAGCCCGCCGTGGGGGCGCCTTCGGTCGCGCCGGCGCTTTCCACGATGCGATAGTCGGAGATGCCGGCATGCGCGAAGAAGGCGCGGGTGAGATGCAGATATTTGGTGGCGATCCGCAAACGGCGGCGATGGCGATGCGCGAAGGCGGCGCAGACATCATCGAGATCGGCCATGGTCGAGACATCGATCCACGCTTGCGGCACCGCGACGACGACGTTGGCGAAACCAAAGCCCAGCGGTTTCAGGAGCGCGATGCGGGATTCAAGTTCCGGCGCGGTCTCGCGCAGCAGGTCCTCGCCCGTGATACCCAGATGCACGTCGCCGGCCAGCAGCGCGGCGGCGATTTCGGTCGCGGAGAGCAGCATCACGTCGATGCCGGGCAGGCCCGACAACGTCGCGCGATAGCCGCGCGCGCCGCTCGCCTGCTTCAGGGTGATGCCGGCATCTGCGAAATACGCGCTGGCCTGCTCTTGCAACCGGCCCTTGGAGGGGATGGCGAGCGTGAGGGTCATGACACCCTCCCCTGCGCGCGCCGCGCCGCCAGCACCCGCTCGGTGCGGATCGCGCAACCGATCGCAGGGATCGACCGGCCCGCGCCGAGTGCTTCGAGCAAGCCGTCATAGCGTCCGCCGCCGGCGACCTGCACCGCGCCTTCGGCGTCGCGCGACCACAACTCGAACACGAAGCCGGTGTAGTACTCCATGTTGCGGCCGAAATGCGCCGCGAAGGTCACCTTCGCCGGATCGATGCCGAGAGACTTGATGGCTTCGAGCCGCGCTTCCATGGCGGTCAGTGGTGCGTCCAGCGTTACACCTGCGGATTTCATCAACGACCGGATTTCGGCCAGCGCTTTCGGCGCCGGTCCCGCGATGTCCAACACCTTCGTGATGATGTTCGCGACTTTCGGATCGAGGCGCAGCGCCGCGGCGTCTGCCGCCTTCTCGATAAGCCGCTCGACGATCTCGTCGCGCGTGCGCGCGCCGAGCGGCGCTTCGCCGACCATATCGAGCAAGCCTTCGACCGCGACGCGCGCCTCTTTCGGCTCCAGCCCACCGAGATGGGCGAGCAGGCGCTGGGCATCGCTGGACGCACCCGAAGTCAGACGTTGCAGCAGCGCCTCGAAATAACCCTTGCGCCAGAAATGCCGCTTCAATCGCCCGCGCCACTGGACCGGCACATCGAGCGCGTCGATCAAGGTGGAGAAGAGACCGAGATCGCCTATCTTCATCTCGAACGCATCGAGTCCCGCCGCGCGGACCGCATCGACGGTCAGCCGCATGATCTCGGTTTCGGCGGCGGCGCGATCCTCAAGACCGAGAAGCTCCGCACCGGCCTGGTAGAACTGCGTCGGGCGGTGCGGCTCCGACGGCTGATGGCGAAACGCGAGCCCGTTGTAGCAAAGCCGCGCGGGATAGGGATTGCCGCTCTCGATCTGCCATTTGCAGGCGGGGATCGTAAGGTCGGGACGCAGGCAGAGTTCGCGGCCCGACGGATCGGTGAGCTCAAACGTGCGGCGGCGGATTTCCTCGCCCGAACGGTCGAGGAAAATATCCGCCGGTTGCAGCACCGAGGATTCATGGCGCTGATAGCCGCGCGCCGTCAACACGCGCAGGATCGCGCCAGCCTGCGCCTCGAGCGCCGCGATCAGGTCCGGACCAGTGGTCGGAAACGCGGGCATCAATGCGTCGCCTTGCCAAGGCTTTTCCCTCTCCCCCTTTGAGGGGGAGAGGGCAGGGTGAGGGGGCCGTGAACGTCAGAACTCTGAAATCGAAAATGGGGAAACAGTGCTGATACAGCGCGTTTCGATTTCCGAAGCCCCCTCACCCCGGCCCTCTCCCCCACATGCGCGGTGGCGAGGGAGACGTTTCTGTTTGAGATGGTGGCCATCTCATCCGCCCAGCATCTTGGCGGCCGTGGCGACAAGGTCGGCGCGCTTCACCGTTTCCTGCGCCTGGCGCGCGCCGAGATATTCCGCGCGGCTTTCGATGGTTTTCGACATCTCGGAACCGGCGGCGAGATTCTTGATCGTCACCTGACCGTTGGCGATCTCGTCGCTACCTTCGATGATCGCGAGCGCGGCACCACGCTTGTCGGCATATTTGAGCTGGTCGCCGAACTTCTTGGTGCCGACATAAGCCTCGGCACGGAAGCCGGCGACGCGCAATTCGCGCGCAGTAGCAAAGGCGCGCGATGCATCGTCGAGGGACAGAACAACGATCAGCGGCTCGAGATCGCCGGTCAGCCCGCGCGAGCGCAGCGCGGTCAGCAACCGGCTCACGCCGATGGAGATACCTGTGGCCGGAACCTGCTGTCCCGTGAACCGCGCAACGAGATCGTCATAACGCCCGCCGCCCGCAACCGAGCCGAACACGACCTCTTCACCGTCTTCGTTCTTCACCGGGAATGTGAGCTGCGCCTCGAACACCGGACCGGTGTAATAGTCGAGACCGCGGATGACACCAGGATCCAAACTTACGCGATCTAGATAACCACCTTCGCGGAGAACGTCGAAGATGCGACTGAGTTCGCGTACTCCATCTGCACCAACGCTGTCATAGGCTTGTCTCGGTGCAATCTTATTCCACCATTTGAACAACCCATCTTCGGTCGCGTCTTGAGGCTGCTGAGTCGCAAACTCTATGATGCTCTCAATTGCTTCCGCAGAGAGTTCAGCACCTTTGGTGAAATCGCCGGACTCATCTTTGCGGCCTTTGCCGAGCAGCAGCCGAACACCTTCAATGCCCAAGCGGTCAAGCTTGTCGATAGCACGCAGCACGGTGCCACGCTTTGACGAATCGACAGATGCTTCTGCTAGCACGCCATCAAGCAGCTTGCGGCTATTGATCTTCACAACATATTCACCGCGCTTTAGTCCAACGGCCTCCAGCGCGTCGCACACCATCATCAGCAATTCGGCATCGGCAGCGGGGGAATTCGAGCCCACGGTGTCGGCATCGAACTGCGTGAACTCGCGGTAGCGCCCCGGTCCCGGTTTCTCGTTGCGCCAGACCTGCCCGACCTGATAGCGGCGGAAGGGCTTGGGCAGGTTCTGGAAATTCTCGGCCACGTAGCGCGCCAGCGGCGCAGTCAGATCGTAGCGCAGCGACATCCACTGCTCGTCGTCGTCCTTGAGCGAGAACACGCCCTCGTTCGGACGGTCCACATCGGGCAGGAACTTGCCGAGCGCATCGGTGAACTCGAACGCCGGCGTCTCCAGCGGCTCGAAGCCATAGGACTGATAGACATTGCGGATGGTGTCGAGCGCCTTGCGCTCCGCCGCGATCTCCGCAGCGGTGCGGTCACGAAAGCCGCGAGGAAGCCGCGCCTTCGGGCGCTGTTGTTTGGATGTGCTCATGATGGGCCGGGTCGCTCATAATAAGATATTGCTTAAACGGCATGCTGCGGCGCAGCAACATCTTTCTTAGTGTTAGGGTTCCACAAGGCAAGTCAATCGGGTTGGCAGATGAACGATAGCAGCTGGAATGAGATGCAAGCCGAGTTCAGGGCTCTTGGCGGCACGGCTGACAACATATGTCTGCGCGACGGCCCGCTCGGCCGCGGGCTGTTTCCAGTCGATCCCGGGCGGCCGATCGCAATCCATATTCCCGAGACTCTCCTGGTCGCGACGAGCGACGTGCGTTTCGAGAACGGCGCATTCCGTGTTCTGCCGGATTCGAAGATCGGCGCGCGCGAGCGCAGCTTCCTTGAAGCTTACGAGAACGACTTCTCCTGGGGCGGCGGTGGACGGCGCGAAACGGAGCGCGTCTTCGAGCGGGCACAGGAGCTTCCAGCCGAGTTGCGGGTGCGATTGCGGTCCACATACCACTGCGGCGATTGGTTCCTGGAGCCCACGGATGCGCTGGTGCAGCAATCGTTTCTAGACGCGCGCTGCATCCAGTACGGCGACCACAAAGTTGTAATGCCGATCCTGGAGCTCGCCAACCACGGCGCCGGTCCCAGCTATCTCACCCAGAACGGTCTTTCGGTGCACTGGGCCTTCCAGGGCGAAGTTCTCGTCAGCTATGCGACTTTGGACCCGCAAGGAATGTTCACAGTCTGGGGCTTCGCAGTGGAACAGCCGCAAGCGTTCAGCATCGCGCTGAGCGGAAAGGTAGGCCGCAACCCGGTCCAGATCGGACGCGATCTTGGAGCGCTCTCCCCGGTCGCCCAGTACTGGATTCCGAAAAGTGCCGTGATCGGCGACACCGCCAATCTGCAATTCCTGATGATTGGAAACAGGCAATACCCGCGCACTTGCAAGTCCATTTTCTGCAAGATCATGCAGGAAGCAGGATTCGGCGAATATGAGGAAGGTTTCGAAACGGTTTGTCACGCCAACCGGCGGCACTTCCTCAAGCTGCTCTCGGAAGTCGAAGCCGTCGACGGGCCGATGGCGCTCAGCCTGCGCCGCATGGCCCGCTACCAGTTGGATGCCCTGTCGTTCTGCTACGGAAATCACGCGGCCTAAGAGTTCTCAGTTCGCGAATACTATTGTGTAGGCTTGGATTCTGCCGGCTGCGTGAACCGGCTGGGCAGCCTCGGGCCGCCGTCGCGCAACTGCTCGATCATATCCAGATCGCGCTGGGCGGCTGGATCGTTGGCCGTGAGCTTGAGCGCCTCCTCATAGGCGACCTTGCCCTCCGCCATGCGGCCCATCTCGACGAGAACCAGGCCCTTGCCGCGATAGATATAGGCGCGCACGCCCGGCGCGGTGCCCTCGATCTTGAGCGCATCCTCATACGAGACGAGCGCTTCGTTCCATTGCTTGAGCGCGGAGTAAGCCGCGCCGCGCTCGATCAACAGGTCCGCAAGATGGGGATCGGCGCTTGTGCCCGGCAGATCGAGGGTGGCTTCGATGATGCGCAAGCCATCGCGCGGTTTGCCGGACTGGTCGTAATAGCTGCCAAGAAAGAACCCGATCCCGGGATAGGGATTGGGTTCGGGAATGACCACGTTCTTGGGTTTGTCCGCAGCGCTCGCGCCTTTGGCGCTGTCAGCCTTGTCGTCACTTTGCGCCGCAAGCTCAAACACACTCCGCGCCTTCGCCAGCGCCGCCTCGAGATCGTCGGCATGGGCCGCAACCGCCTTCATGCCGTCCTGGCGCACCGACGCGATGGTCGCCTGCAACAGCGCCTCATCCGTTTCCCAAGGGTGTTCCGCAGATTTGCTCTGCACGGCCGCTGGCCGAGCATCGGCGCATTTCGCCGCGCCGGATAGCACAACAAAACCGCCCGCCGCGGCCAGCAACGTAAGGCCCAACTTCATCGCCGTCCTCGAACTACTTCTTGGCGTGCGCCTGATCCCACGCGAGATGCGACTGGTCGAGAATGTAGGCTTTGATCGCCGCAGCGTCATCCTTCGACAGCACATCCTTGAACGAGGCCATGCCGTTATCGGCCAGCGCGCCGTCGAGCACCACGGAATCGAACTGATCGAAAATCTCCTTTGGCATCAGGCGAAGATCGGGTACCTCGCCTTCCGACTGCGCGAAGAAGCCATGACAAACCAGACAGTTGCGATGATAAAGCGTGAAGCCCTTCGCGATCGTCGCCGCGTTGGCAGTCTGCGGCGGCGGTTCGGTGGCCGGCGTGCCCTCGGGCGCCAGCGCCGCGACCTGCTGCTTGCCGCCAAGCTTGAACACGAACAGGCGGCCCTGGTCGGTCCGGTATTTGGACAGCGCCGTTTCGGGGTCCTTGAACGCCGACAATCCGCCCGCACCGCCCCATCCCGCCAGCAGCGCGATGTACTGTTCGCCGTCGATCTCATAGGTCATCGCTGGCGCAAGGATTCCGGTCTTGAGGTCGATGGCCCAGAGCTTCTTGCCCGACTTCGCGTCATAGGCGCTGAACATGCCGTAGGCGTCACCGCCGAAGACCAGGCCGCCGGCCGTGGTCATCAAGCCGGAATTCCACGACCCACCCATCGCGACCTGCCACGCTTCCTTCTGCGCGACCGGGTCCCAGGCCTTGATGTAGCCGACCGAGGCCGCGGGTGGGTGACCGCTCTTGATGAGGTCGAGCACAACCTGCGACACCGCCGCGAAGTCGACGCCGAGATTCCAAGCGCCGGAATGATAGTCGAGAGTCTTCTGGCCAACGAAGATTCCCGCGCCGTCCATCGCCGGGATGTAGACGAGGCCTGTCTCGGGGCTGAACGTCATCGGCTGCCAATTGTGCGCACCGGTCTCCGCTGGGAATACAACGGCCATCTTGTCGGTGTAGCGCGCGCCCGGATTTTCGACAGGCCGCCCCGTCTTCAGGTCGATGTGATCGGCCCAGGTGACCGTCGCGAATTTCTGCGCGCTGATCAGCTTTCCGGTCTCACGGTCGATGACGTAGAAGAAGCCGTTTTTTGGCGCGTGCATCAGCACGTGACGTATCCGCCCGTCGATCCTGAGATCGGCGAGCACGACATCGGCCGTGGAATCGAAGTCCCACGTGTCGCCTGGCGTCGTCTGGTAGTGCCAGGCGTACGCGCCGGTCTTGGCATGCAGCGCCACCACCGACGACAGGAACAGATTGTCGCCGCCCTTGGGCGAGCGCAGATCGCGGTTCCACGGATTGCCGTTGCCGGTGCCAAAATAGACCAGATCGAGCTTCGGATCGTAGGCAAACGAATTCCACGGTGCGCCGCCGCCGCCGATCTCCCAGAATTTATACTTGCCCGTCGTGTCCCAGGTCTTGAGCGCCATATCGAGCGCCTTGTTCTCCTGCGGCTTGGACGGATCGCCGGGCACCACATGAAACCGCCACACCAGCTTACCGGTATCGGAATCGAAAGCGCTGATATAACCCCGGCTGTCATATTCCGCGCCGCCATTGCCAATGACGATCAGCCCGTCGAACGCGCGTGGTGCGCCGGTGATGGTGTAGGTATGCGCATGGTTCTCGACCGTATCGACGGTCCACTTCACCGCGCCGGTCTTGGGATCGAGCTTGATGAGTCGGCCATCGAGCGTGCCGACAAACACGCCATCCTTCCAGAGCGCAACGCCGCGATTGACCACGTCGCAGCACGCGTAACGCCCGGTGCCGCCAGGCACTTTGGGATCGAAGATCCAGAGTTCCTTGCCAGTCTTCGCGTCGAGCGCCGTCACGATGCTCCACGCCTTGGTGATGTACATAACGCCATCCGCAACCAGCGGCGTCGCTTCGAGGCCGCGCACGGAATAGGTTCGGTACTCCCACGCCACGCCGAGCTTTGCGACGTTCGTTTTGTCGATCTGTTTCAGCGGCGAAAAGCGCTGCTCGGAATAGGTGCGCCCGTTGGAGAGCCATTCGCCAGGAGCCGCCGCAACAATGCGCGCGCCGTCAACCGGCGTCGTATCCGCATTCGCGGATGTCGTCAGGTTGGGAACCTCATGCAGCTTCAAGATCGCATAGCCCGGCAAGATGATTGCGATGATTGCGATCAGTAAGGCCTCGACGAGACCGAGAATTCGGCTATTCATAGGCGTTCCCCTTCGACTCTGCGCTTTTGGCGCAGCCCGGAGGAAGGCTAAGCGAGGGGCGGCGCCGGAACAATATACGGCCTCGCGTACGGAAAGTTTCGGATGAACCTGCCCCTCCGTAAGCACGACGAGAAACGCGCCGTTCTCAAGGACGTTTTCGGGTTCGACGATTTCCGCCCGGGACAGGAAGAGGCGATCGACGCGCTGCTATCCGGCGGCCATGTGCTGACGGTGATGCCGACGGGTTCGGGCAAGTCGCTGTGCTACCAGATTCCGGCGCTTGTTCTCGGCGGACTGACAATCGTGGTCTCGCCGCTGGTTGCGCTGATGCAGGATCAGGTCGCGGCGCTGCGGCTCGCCGGCGTTGCGGCAGAGTCGATCAACTCGTCGCGGTCGCGCGAGGACAATGTCGCCGCATGGCGCCGCGCCGCCAGCGGTGAGTTGCGCATTCTCTACATGGCGCCGGAGCGGCTGATGACCGAGCCGATGCTGGCAGCGCTCGCGAAACTCAATATCAGCCTGATTGCAATCGACGAGGCCCATTGCGTCTCGCAATGGGGTCCCGCGTTCCGGCCGGAATACAGCGCGCTGTCGAAACTCGCCGATCTGTTTCCGAAGACACCGATGATCGCATTGACGGCAACCGCCGATGAAGTCACGCGCGCCGACATCGCATTTCAGCTGTTCGGTGACCGTGTCGAAACCATGGTGCAGGGCTTCGACAGGCCCAACATCAGCCTGTCCGTCGAGAGCAAATATAACACCAGCCGCCAGCTTCACGACTTCGTCGCGCGCCACAAGGGCAAGAGCGGTATCGTCTATTGCCTGTCGCGCAAGAAGACGGAGAAGATCGCGAGCCTGCTTGCTGAGAACGGCATTCGCGCGCTCCCCTATCACGCCGGCATGGACAAGGATGCGCGTGAGGCCAACCAGAACATTTTCATGACCGAGCCCGCCGTCGTGATGGTCGCGACCATTGCGTTCGGCATGGGCATCGACAAGGCGGATGTGCGGTTCGTGTTCCACACCGATCTGCCGGGCAGCCTCGAAGCCTATTATCAGGAGATCGGCCGCGCGGGCCGCGACGGCGGGCCTGCGGAGGCGCACATGCTGTTCGGCCTCGAGGATATCCGCATGCGCCGCGTCTTCATCGACCAGGAAGATGCCGGTGAGGACCGCAAGCGCCGCGAACATGCGCGGCTCAATATGCTGCTCGCCTATTGCGAGGCGTCAAGCTGCCGCCGCCAGATGCTGCTGCAGTATTTCGGCGAGGCATCCGAGCCGTGCGGCAATTGCGATCCCTGCCGCGAGCCCGCCATGCGCATCGACAACACCGAGGACGCGCGCAAAATCCTGACCGCCGTGCGCGCAACCGGCGAGCGCTTCGGCGCCATCAAAGTCATCGAGGCGCTCGGCGAGACATCGCGCAAGAAAGAAGACTGGCAATCCCTGATCCGCCAGATGGTCGGCGACGGCCTGCTGCGTCACGACATGCAGGGCTATGGCGGGCTGGAGATGACGGACAAGGGCCGCGCCCTTCTGCGCGGCGAAGGCTCCTTCGAAAGTCGTCCGTTCAAGCCGCAGCAGGCGCGAAGCAAGAAGGCCGCGCGCGCCGAGGTGATCGCCGAACAATCCGACGACGATCAGGCGCTGATCGCAATGTTGAAAGCGCTGCGCATGCGGCTGGCGAAAGAGAAGCGCGTCCCGCCCTACGTGATTTTCTCCGACAAATCGCTGATCGACATGGCTCGCCTGCGCCCGCGCGACGAATGCGAATTCGGCATGGTCCACGGCGTCGGAGCTGCCAAGCTCAAGGACTTCGCGACGATCTTCCTGCGCGCGATCCGGGAGCACGCGGCATAGGCTCGTACCGCCGCAGCATGGCCGCGAGTAAATCAGCCATTTCGTGCCGCAAAGCGGGTGGTCCGGTCACCTCGATCTCCTCACCGAGCCGCACAAGATCGCGCGCGCCGACAGTGATGGATTCGACGGGCACGTTGCAACGGACCCAACCCTTCCTGTCGGGCCTGCTCGCCGATTTCCGCGCGGCCTCCGTTACGACCGGCCCGAGCACTTCGAGCCGCGACAAGCCGGCTTGCGACACGCGGAGCTCCGCGGTCTCGTGATAGAGCCCCGCTTCATACGCGCGCGACGATTCCTGCCAGTAGGACGGTAGATCGAAATTCCTCGGCCGCACGAATTTCTCATCGAGCATCGTGGCATCGGAAATCCCCGAGACGCGATAGGTGCGAACGCTCTTTCCGCTCTGCGCGACGAGGTACCAGATGCCGCCCTTGAGCACGAGACCGAGCGGGCCGAGCTTTCGCTGCCGCAGTTCCGATTGTCCCGCGCGGCGGTAGCGCAGATCGAGAAAGCGCTCGCTCCAAACACCCTGCGCCACGATCTGCAGCGACGGCAACGGCTCGGCACCGCGAAACCAGGCAACGGGATCGAGATGAAAGCGCGCGGCAATGCGATCGGCGCCCGGCTGCACTTTTGCGGGCAGCGCGGCCATGACTTTCAGACGCGCAGCCGTGAGTGTCTCGGCAAGACCCAACTGTGCAGCAGGTCCGGGGAGGCCGGAGAGAAACAAGGTCTCCGCCTCCGATTGCGTCAGACCCGTGAGATTGGTGCGATAGCCATCCATCAGCTGGAAGCCGCCGCTGCGGCCGCGATCCGCGAACACCGGCACGCCGGCGGCGCTCAGCTGGTCGATGTCGCGATGGATCGTGCGGACCGACACCTCGAACTCGCGCGCCAGCGCCGCAGCGCTCATCCGGCCGCGCGTCTGCAGAAGCATCAGAATCGACAGAAGACGGCTCGCGAGCATTTTTTAGTGTGCGCCACAATACATGACATTCGATGTCATGTTTAGCGCGATAGCCTCCGCACGACAACAGGAGGACGTCATGAAACATTTGATTACGGCACTCGCGATCACCACTGCGCTCGCGCTCCCGGCGCGCGCCTATACCGAACTGCCGCCAGCGACCAACGCCTCGACGGATTTGAGCGGCGTGCACGCCTTCGACTTCATCGCCGGCGATTGGCGCACGCATCACAAGCGGCTCAAGGAGCGCCTCGCCGGCAGCCAGGAGTGGGTTGCGTTCGACGGCACGCAGAAAGCGTGGCTGCTGATGAACGGCAGCGCGAACACCGACGACAACGTGTTCGACATGCCCAGTGGAAAATACAGTGGCGTCACGTTGCGCGCCTACGATCCCAAGACCGGCGAATGGCGCATCTGGTGGCTGGATGGGCGCTACCCCTCCGGCGCGATGGACCCGCCGATGGTGGGCCGCTTTGCAAACGGCATCGGCACCTTCCTTGCCGACGACACCTTCAAGGGAAAACCGGTCAAGGTCCGCTTCATCTGGCACAACCTCTCGCACGACCGCAGCCATTGGGAGCAGGCGTTCTCGACGGACGGCGGCAAGACCTGGGAGACGAACTGGACGACGGACTTTGAGCGCATCAAGTAACGCTCTAACGTGGAGGGATGTCGTGGATTCTCCTGGCGTTCTGCGGCCCGGTTCTGTGGGCCGCCTCCACCCATATCGACAAATATCTGGTCGAGCGCTACTTCAAGGATAGCGGCGTCGGTACGCTGCTGATCTTCACCGCGCTGATTGGCGTGCCCGGCATGCCACTGATCGCCGCCTTCACGGACGTGATGAGCCTCGGACGCGCCGGCATCGCGGTGACGTCGGTCTCAGGCCTGCTGTACCTGACGGCGATCTACTTCTATCTCCGCGCCTTGCAGCAGGAAGAAGCGAGCGTCATCGCGCCGCTGTTCCAGACCTCGACGCTCTTCACCTACATCATCGCCTATTTCGCGCTGCACGAGACGCTGACCGGCTGGCGGCTCTTCGGCGGATTGGTGGTGATGGCGAGCGCCGTGGTTGCGTCCTATGAACCCGGCGGCAGCCGTCACAAGATCAAATGGGGTGTTGTGGCGCCGATCCTTGTTTGCACGGCGGTCCTCGCAGGCTCGGCGGTAATGTTCAAATACTTTGCGATCCAGGACGCGTTCTGGCCGGTGACGTTTTGGAGTTTCGCGGGTCAGGCCGTGTTCGGCGCGGTGCTGCTCGCGATCCCGCGCATCCGCCGCCAGTTCTTCGGCATGTTCCGCAAGCATCCCGGCGCGGTGCTCGGCATCAACGCGGCGAACGAGATCATCAACCTCGGCGGCGGATTGGCGGCGCGTTACGCCTCACTGCTCGGTCCGGTCAGCCTTGTGCAGGCGATCGGCGGGACGACCGCGTTCTTCGTCTTCGCGTTCGGCGTGATTCTATCGCTGTTCTATCCCAAGCTCGGCCGCGAGAACCTGTCGCGCCGCAATCTGATCCAGAAAGGCATCGCCGTGACATTGATCGTCGCCGGCGTGATACTGATCGGCGGCGAGACGACGCATTAGGGGATGACATGCGGGGACGGATTTTTGCAGCTGCAATATTCGTGGCAACGGCCGCAAACGCAGCGACTTCACAATGGATGACGCTGCCGCCAACACCGAGCCTACCGAAAGCCGACACCAGTGGGTACGCGCCGGTGAACGGCGTCAAGCTCTGGTACGCGACCTTCGGACAGGGCGAGGCCGTGCTGTTCGTGCACGGCGGACTCGCGAATTCTAACTACTGGGGCAATCAAGTTCGCGCGCTCGTGGCCGCGCATTATCGTGTCATCGTCATGGACAGCCGCGGACACGGACGTTCGACACGCAATGCGCAGCCCTTCGGCTACGACCTGATGTCGGATGATGTAATCGCCCTCCTCGATTATCTAAAAATCAAAAAGGTGGCCCTCGTCGGCTGGAGCGACGGTGCGATCATCGGGCTCGACATCGCGATGCATCATCCGGACCGCCTGAGCAAGCTGTTCGCCTTCGCCGCGAACATCGACCCAAGCGGCGTCGCCGATGCGTCGCGCAACCCGGTCGTCAACGCATACATCCCTCGCGCGGGCCGCGAATATGCCGCGCTGTCGCCAACCCCGAGGGAATACAAATCCTTCCTCGCGCAGATCACCGCGATGTGGAACGGCCAGCCGCACTGGACGCGCGCTGATTTTGCGAAGATCAAAGTGCCGACCTGGATCGTCGATGCGGACCACGACGAGATGATCACCCACGACCAGCCGCGCAAGATGGCGGACTGGACGCCCGATGCCGGCCTGCTCATCGAGCCAGACGTCAGCCACTTCGCCTTCCTGCAGGATCCCGAGCAATTCAACCGCGATCTGCTGCATTTCCTTCACCAACGCTGAAACAAAAGCTCTTCGCGAATCGCTCGCGGCCTTGGCGGCGGCGAAGCAATCCCCATATTGGGTGCGTGGGCGATTCTGCCGGGAGGGTTTCATGAGCATGCAGGATAAATTCGGACATGGCGCACCGCATGCGGTGCAGCGGATCGGCTCCGTGGTTCTCTTGGGTTTGATCGCGATCGCCGTGCTCGTGGTCCTGTCGTCATCCTGGTACACGGTGGATCAGGGTGAACGCGGCGTGATCCTGCGGAATGGCGCGGTGATCGGCGAGGCCGAACCCGGGCTCGGCTTCAAGATCCCCGTCATCGACACGGTCGAGCACATTTCCACCCAGTCGCAGAACAGCCGCTACAGCGACGTAAAGACCTATTCGCGCGATCAGCAGCCCGCGACCTTGCGCGTCTCGCTCAACTACCACGTCACCGATGCAAGGGTGGTCTATACCGACTATCAGTCCATCCAGGGCATGATCGACAAGCTGGTGACGCCGCAGGTCTATACTTGGTCGGAAAACATTTTCGGCCAGTTCAATGCGGTCAGCGCGGTGCAGGATCGCGCGCAACTCAACAACGAGCTCGCGATCGCGTTGCGCAAGGTGATCCACGGCCCCCTGATGATCGAGTCCGTGCAGATCGAAAACATCGACTTCTCCGGCAAATATGAGGAAGCCGTCGAGGCGCGCATGGAAGCGACCGTGCGCCAGCAGCAGGCCGAAGCCGAAGCGGCCTCGACACGGACACGCGCCGATGCAGCGGCCTACGCCGTCAAGGCGCAGGGCGAGGCCGAAGCCTCTGCCATCCGCAACCGCGGCGACGCGCTACGTGACAATCCGGGCCTGCCGGCCCTGGTTACCGCGGAGAAGTGGGATGGGCACCTGCCCACGACCATGCCGCCCGGCGGCACGGTTCCCTTTCTGAACGTACATCCTGGAAGCTAAACCCTTCCGCGCGCTGGGGAATTTCCGGTGACGTAAACACCGCATTTACCCGTGCGACTTAGGATAGGTGCTTGAGCAGAAGCCCCCGTCCGTAGTCCATGGTCCAAATCGAGATTTTCACGGCTCTTCTGGCGGTCGCCGTGGTGATCGCTTTCGTGCTGTTGCGCGCGAAAATCCGTGCGGACCAAAGACTGCGCGATGCTATTGCCGCGATGCCTGCGGGCGTGGGTCTCTACGACAGCGCCGATCGCCTGTATCTCTGGAATAAGCCCTACATCGATATCTCCTCGCCGGCGTGCCAGAAGCTGTTGCGCCGGGGCGTGCGCTTCCGCGAACTGATCGAGGAAGACCTGCACGGCGGCCATTACGACGAGGCGAGGGGCCGCGAGGCGCAATGGCTCGAGGAGCGCCTCGCCATGCGCGCGCTCGGCGAAGGCTCGCGCGTTCAGGAGTTGCATGACGGCCATTTCCTGAGGGTGCAGGACCGGCGCACGCCGGACGGCGGCACAGTCTCCATCTGCGTCGACATCACCGAAATCAAACGCGGCGAAGATACCTTCAAGCTGATGTTCGACAACAATCCGGTTCCGATGTGGCTGTGGGACGGGTCACCGGCGTTACGCGTGCTCGACCTCAATAAGGCGGCGCTTGATCATCTGGGCTACCGACGCGATGATATACCGTCGTTGACCGTGTTCGATCTGTTGAGCGACGAAGAGCGGCCGGCGCTCAATGCAATGGTCGCATCAGGGATGGCGCGGCCTTATGCCGGCGAGCGGATGTGGCGGCCGCGGCGCAGGGACGGAACGCTGCGCTATGCGATGCCTTACATTCACATCCTGCCCCGCGACGGCAAGATCAATTTCGTCGGCGCGATCGTCGATGTGACCGATCGTGTGCTTGCGGAAAACGAGTTGCGGCTCAACGCACAAGCCTTGCAGAAGGCGCTGTCACGGGCTGAAGCGGCGAATGTCGCCAAGAGCGAATTTCTGGCGACCATGAGTCATGAACTCCGCACGCCGCTCAACGCCATTCTGGGTTTTTCGGAAATCCTGCAGAACGAAACCTTCGGTCCGGTCGGAAATTCGCGCTACCGCGAATATGCGCAGAGCATCCACGACAGCGGTGCCCATCTGCTTGGAGTCATCAACGATATTCTCGACCTGTCTCGCCTCGATTCGGGAACACTCGAACTGCAACTCGAACCCGTCGTGCTGGGCGATGTCGTGGCGGGTTGCATCACCGCCGTCTCGGCGCTCGCAGCACGCGAGAACATCACACTGCGCCGCGAGATCGAACCGGTGACAATTCTGGCGGACGCGCGACGGCTGCGGCAAATGCTGTTCAACCTTCTGTCCAACGCGATAAAATTCACCACCAAGGACGGTGATGTCACTGTTTCCACGGCGGTCACATTGGACGGGTTTGCGATCACTGTCAGCGATACCGGCATCGGCATGGCGAACGACGAGATTCCCAAGGCGCTTGAGCGCTTTGGCCAGATCGATTCAAAGCTCTCACGCAAGTACGAAGGCACAGGTCTCGGGTTGCCGCTCACCAAGGAATTCGCCGAACTGCATGGCGCAGCACTTTCGATCAAAAGCGAGCCCAGCATCGGGACTTCGGTCACGATCCTGTTTCCCGCAACTGCAGTTTTGCCGCAAACCGCTCAGGCGAAAGCCGGCTAACTATCGTAACTCACCGCCACGTCGTTGCTCGTGGGCACCGACTGGCAGGTGAGCACATAGCCTTGCGCCACCTCTTCATCGGTGAGGCCGTAATTCTTCTTCATCGCAACCGTGCCGGACAGAACCTTTGCGCGGCAGGTCGAGCACACGCCGCCCTTGCACGCGTACGGCGCGGGCAACCCCGCCGCCTGCACACTTTCGAGAATGTTACCCTTCTCCGCATCGAAGCGGATTTTCGAGCGGCGGCCGTCGAGCGTGACGGTGATCTGCGTACCTTGCGCCTTCTGCTGGAGCGCCTCGTTGCGCGCGAGCTGCTCGGCGGAGACGGTGCCTGTGGTGAAACGCTCGATGAAGATGCGTGACGGCTCGACACCGCGCGCGAGCAGCGCCTGCTCCGCTGCATCCATCATCGGTCCGGGCCCGCAGATGAAGATCGCATCCGCCGCTTTCGGATCGACGAGTGAGGAGAACACCTGCGCGCATTTCGCGGCGTCGAGGCGGCCGTTGAACAGCTCGATCTCCTCCGCCTCGTTCTCCAGGAAATGATAGACCTCGAGCCGGTCGAGATAGCGATTCTTGAGCCCCGCCAATTCCTCCAGGAACATGATCGAGACGCTGTCGCGGTTGCCGTAGAGCAGCGTGACATGGGCGCGCGGATTTTGGGCCAACACCGTCTTCAGGATCGACAGCACCGGTGTGATGCCAGATCCGCCCGCGAGCGCGACGTAATACGGCTCCGCACTGTCCGTGTGCGGGACGACGAAACGGCCAAGCGGCGGAAGGACTTCGACCTCATGGCCGGTTTTCAGTGCGCTGTTCGCCCACGATGAGAACCGCCCGCCCGGCGTTTGCTTCACCGCGATACGGATCTCGTTTTCGTGCGGCGCGACGCAGACCGAATAGTTGCGGCGCAGATCCTCGCCATCCATCGTGGTGCGCAACGTCAGATGCTGCCCCGCCTTGAACGCGAATGCCTCTTTCAGCGCATCGGGAATCTCAAACCGGATCGACACTGCATCTGGCGTCTCCCGCCGCACTTCGGCGATTTTCAGTTTGTGGAAGCGTTCGTTGACGGACATCTCTAACTCCCCGCTGCACTCCCTCTCCCCCTCCGGGGGAGAGGGTTGGGGTGAGGGGGAGGAACGAGCGCGGGCGGATAGGCCCCCTCACCCTGCCCTCTCCCCCACTGCGTGGGGGCGAGGGTAAATGTGTTGATGACTAGTGACATTTGAACCTGTCGAACGGTTCGCGGCAGTCGAGGCAGCGCCACAGCGATTTGCACGGGGTCGAGCCGAAGCGGCTGATCTCCTCGGTGTGCGTGGAATGGCAGCGCGGGCACTGCGTGACGCTCACGGTCGGCGGCGCGATGCCGTAGGCGCGCAATTTCGCGTGGCCTTCTTCGCTGATCCAGTCCGTCGTCCACGGCGGCGCGAGTTCGGTTTTGATCTTCAGCTTCGACAATCCCGCGCGATCCAGCGCCGCGCGGATATCGGCTTCGATGGCCAGCGTCGCGGGGCAGCCGGTATAGGTTGGCGTGATGACGACCGCCTCGTCCGTCACGTCGCGCACGATACCGAGATCGACCACCGACACGCACGGAATCTCCGGATCGGGAACCTGCGCGAGAAGCTCGAACACGCGATCCTTGAACGAAGCCGTCGTGGCGACCGCGGCTACCATCGCGAATCCGGATAGGCACGTTGCAGGAACTGCATCTCGCTCAGCAGATGGCCAAGGTGCTCCGAATGATGCCCCTTGCGGCCACCCATCGTGCCGCGGCGCGGCTTCGGCTGTTCGAGACCGGCCTCGTTTAAGACCTTTGCGATGCGTGCATCCCACGCAGGACGCAACGACGCCGCGCCGTCCTTCGCGTCGAACAGCTCATCGACGAACCGCCACATCCAGTCGAGGCCCTCGATCATGCGCTTGCGGCTTTCGTCGGTGCCGTCGCCGAGGCGCACGACCCATTCGTTCGCGAAGCGGCAGTGATAGATGACTTCCTTCACCGCTTTGCGCGCGATGTCGGACAGCGCGGTATCCGGCGCGGTAGCGACTTCGGCGAGCAGCAATTCCTGCCAGTTCGAGAACAGGAACTGGCGCGCGACGGTCTGCGCGAAATCGCCGTTCGGCTGTTCGACCAGAAGACAGTTGCGGAAATCCAGCACGTCGCGATGGAACGCGAGCTTGTCGGCATCGCGCCCCTTGCCCTCCGCCTCGCCCGCGACGGCCAGAAAATGCGTCGCCTGCCCCAGCAGATCGAGCCCGATATTGGCGAGCGACAGATCGACCTCCAGCATCGGCGCATGCCCGCACCATTCCGACAGCCGCTGACCCAGGATCAGCGCGTCGTCGCCGAGACGGATGGCGTGGTCGAAGCGCGGATTTTCCGAAGAGGGCATCAGATGTTCTTCACGTTGTCCGGGATCGAATAAAACGTCGGATGGCGATAGACCTTGTCGGCCGCGGGCTCGAACAGCTCCGCCGCATCGCCGGGATCGCTGGCGACGATCGCCGCCGACGGCACGATCCACAGGCTCACGCCTTCCATGCGTCGCGTATAGGTATCGCGCGCCGCTTCCAGCGCCATCTTGGCGTCGGCCGCATGCACGCTGCCGGCGTGACGATGCGAGAGCCCGTTCTTCGCGCGGATGAACACTTCCCAGAGCGGCCAGACTTTTTGTTGGCCTACCGCTTCGCTACTTGAGGCCTTGTTGCTCATGGTCACTCCGCCGCCATGCGCGCCGAACGCTTCTCGGCATGTGCAGCCGCGGCATCGCGCACCCACTTGCCGTCTTCCCACGCTTTCACGCGCGCCTGCATGCGCTCCTTCGCGGTCGCGCCCTCACCGCGCACGACGGCATAGAATTCGTCCCAATCGATGGCGCCATAGTCGTACGATCCGCGCGCTTCGTTCCATTTGAGATCGGCGTCGGGGATCGTCAGCCCAATCGCTTCGGCCTGCGGCACCGTCACGTCGATGAATTTCTGGCGCAGCTCGTCATTGGTCTCGCGCTTGATGCGCCAGCGGATCGATTGCGCGGTGTTGGGCGAGTTCTCGTCCGGCGGGCCGAACATCATGATCGACGGCCACCACCAGCGGTTCAGCGCGTCCTGCGCCATGCGCTTCTGCGCCTCGGTGCCGGCAGCGAGAACCATCATGATCTCGTAACCCTGGCGCTGATGGAAACTCTCTTCCTTGCACACGCGCACCATCGCGCGCGCGTACGGCCCATAAGACGTGCGCTGCAACGGCACCTGGTTCATGATCGCAGCCCCATCGACCAGCCAGCCGATCGCGCCGATATCCGCCCAGGTGAGCGTAGGATAATTGAAGATCGTCGAATATTTCGCGCGGCCGGAATGCAGTGCCTCGATCATCTCCTCGCGCGAGGTGCCGAGCGTCTCGGCCGCGCTGTAGAGGTAGAGCCCGTGCCCACCCTCGTCCTGCACCTTCGCGAGCAGCACCGCCTTGCGGCGCAGCGACGGCGCGCGCGTGATCCAGTTTCCTTCCGGCAGCATGCCGACGATTTCCGAATGCGCGTGCTGGGAGATCTGGCGCACCAGAGTCTTGCGATACGCGTCAGGCATCCAGTCCTTCGGCTCGATGAAATCATCCGCCGCGACGCGCGCTTCGAATGCCGCCAGACGCTCCGGGTCTTCGGGTGCCGCGACCGTCGCCACCGATTTCTGGTTCTTGTCTTTCAGTTCGGTCGTGTACATGGCGACACCTCGATCCAGACTTGAATACTATAATAAACCGACCGGACGGTCAATTAATCCCCAGGGAGGACCTTTTCTCCGATCGCCCGGGAAAGACCTTGGAAAACTGCTATTTTCTCGCCCTTCTGGTTGCGGACCTCGATGGCATAAACGCCGGAGCGGCCCGAAAGCGCCTGCTCCCGCGCCTCCGCCACCAGCCGGTCGCCCAGCCTGCCGGGCGCCAGAAACGCGATGGTCGCGTTCTGCGCCACGCTCTCCACATTGCGCGAGTTGCAGGCATAGGCGAACGCGGTGTCGGCCAGCGCGAAGATCATGCCGCCATGCGCAATGGAATGGCCGTTGATCATGTCCTTGCGCACCACCATCGCGACACGCGAATAGCCCTCGCGCACCTCCTCGATTTCGATATCCCAGGCGGCAGCGGTGGCTTCCTGTGCGTGCAGACGATCCGCCACGCGGCGCGCGAGTGCGTCTGCTTCGTTCATGCGATGGGTCCTTTCGATCCTCGTATTCTATCCTATCAAAGAATCCCCTATCGTCATGGCCGCCTTCATGGCGGCCATCCATTTTCCAGAGGCCGCGGGTCTGAGTTCATGGATGGCCGGGATAAACCCGGCCATGACGAAGAAAAATAAGGTGGTGGAAACGATGGCGTACGAGAGTATTCTTTTCGACGTCGCCGACGGCACGGCAAAGCTCACGCTGAACCGACCCGACCGTCTCAATTCCTTCACGCTGCACATGCATGGCGAAGTCGCCGATGCACTCTCCAGAGTGGAGAAAGACCCAAGCGTGCGCGTGCTGCTGATCACGGGTGCCGGACGCGGCTTCTGTGCGGGGCAGGATCTCTCCGATCCTGCGACAAAGCCAGGCGGCGATCTCGGCGACGCGTTGGAGACAAGCTACAACCCGCTCGTCCGCCGCCTGATGGGCATGGAGAAGCCGGTCGTGTGCGCGGTGAACGGAGTCGCCGCCGGCGCCGGCGCGAACATCGCGTTTGCCTGCGATGTCGTGATCGCCGCGAAAAGCGCGAAGTTCATCCAGTCGTTTTCCAACATCGGCCTCGTGCCGGATTCCGGCGGCACGTGGATATTGCCGCGCCTCGCGGGTCACGCGCGCGCGATGGGATTGGCGCTGACCGGCGAAGCGCTAAGCGCCGAGAAAGCGGAAAGCTGGGGCCTGATCTGGCGCGCCATCGAGGACGAACAGCTGATGGCCGAAGCGGAAAAACTCGTCTCACGCCTCGCGCACGGCCCGACCAGGGGTCTCGCCGCGATCAAGCTCGCGATGCGCAAAGGCTGGCAATCCGATCTGCACGCGCAGCTCGACCTCGAGCGCGACCTGCAACGCGAGCTTGGCCGCTCGTCCGATTACAAGGAAGGCGTCGCCGCCTTCGCCGAAAAACGCGCGCCGAAATTTACGGGACAATAAAAGAATCCGCCCTCCCCTTGAGGGAGGCCGATAAATTCGGAGCGCAGCGAAGAATTTTCGGGGAGGGGTCATGGCACCGATGGTTGCCCCCTCCCCGAATTGCTAACGCAATTCGACCCTCCCTCAAGGGGAGGGTCTAGGGAGCAGCAAATGTCGAAACTTCAGAGCTACGCAAAAGATTCCTGGATCGCCCCGGAAGGAAACCTCACAGCCATCCCGTCCGCGGTGAGCGGCGAGACCGCGGCCGAAACCGGCACGACGGTGCGCGATTATGCGGGCATGCTCGATCATGCGCGCAAGGTCGGCGGCCCGGCGCTGCGCGCGATGACGTTTCACCAGCGTGCGAAGATGCTCAAGGCGCTCGCCGAGGCGGTGATGGCGAAGAAGGATGCGCTCTACGAACTCTCCTATGAGACCGGCGCGACGAAATCCGACAGCTGGATCGATATCGAAGGCGGCGCGGGCACGCTCTATGCCTATTCGTCCAAAGGCCGCCGCGAACTCCCCAACGACACGATCATCGTCGAAGGCGCACCGGAAGGACTTTCCAAACGCGGCACCTTCGTCGGCCAGCATGTGCTGACCTCGCGCCAGGGCGCGGCGGTGCACATCAACGCGTTCAACTTCCCGGTCTGGGGGATGCTGGAAAAGCTCGGTCCCACCTTGCTCGCCGGCGTGCCTGCCATCGTGAAGCCGGCGACCGCGACCGCCTATCTCGCAGAGGCCGCGTTCCGCGTGATGATCGAAGCGAATGTCCTGCCCAAAGGCGCGCTGCAGCTCATCATCGGCCCGACCGGCGATCTATTCGATCATCTGGGCGGACAGGATGTCGTGTCCTTCACCGGCTCCGCCGATACCGCGCAGAAACTGCAGCGCCATCCCGTCATCGCGCGCAAGAGCGTGCGCTTCATCGCGGAGCGCGACTCGCTGAATGCCGCCGTGCTCGGCCCCGATGCTGTGCCGGGCACGCCGGAGTTCGATCTCTTCATCAAGGAGGTCGTGCGCGAGATGACGGTGAAGGCGGGGCAGAAATGCACCGCTATCCGTCGCGCGTTTGTACCCGCATCGGTGATCGATGCCGCCGAAGCCGCGCTCAAGACCGCGCTCGGGGAGATCACCGTCGGCGATCCGCGTGCCGAGACAACGAAGATGGGCGCGCTGGTCTCCATCGCGCAGCGCGACGACGTGCGTGCGAAGATCAAAGAACTCTCCGCCGAGGCGCGCATCGTTGTTGGCGATCCTGACAAATCCGACGGCAAAGGCGCGTTCCTCTCGCCGGTGCTTCTGCGCTGTGACGCACCGGGCAAGGCGAACCGCGTGCACGACACCGAACCGTTCGGTCCTGTCGCAACGCTGATGCCTTACAGCGATCTCGCCGACGCCGTCGCCCTCGTTAATCGCGGACAGGGTTCGCTGGTGATGTCGCTCTACACTTACGATCCGAACATCGCGCGCGACGTTCTCACTGGCTCGGGCGCGTTCCACGGACGCCTTTTCATTCTCGACCGCGATTGCGCAAAGGAATCCACCGGCCATGGCTCACCGCTACCGAACCTGATCCACGGCGGCCCCGGACGCGCCGGCGGTGGTGAGGAGATGGGCGGCCTGCATGGCGTGATGCACTACATGCAGCGCACCGCGCTTCAGGGCAGCCCGCGCATGCTGAGCGGCGTGACGCATGAATGGATGCGCGGCGCGCCGGAGGACCGTACGCCGCCGCATCCCTTCCGCCTGAAGCTCGGCGAGCTCGAACCCGGCAAGACGCTGATCACCGCGTCACGCACGATCACGCTCGACGACATCGAGCATTTCGCGCATTTCACCGGCGACACGTTCTATGCCCACATGGACGAGGAAGCGGCGAAGGCCAATCCGCTGTTCGGCGGACGCGTGGCGCATGGCTATCTGCTGCTGTCGTTCGCGGCCGGCCTGTTCGTCGATCCGGCGCCGGGTCCGGTGCTCGCCAATTACGGCCTCGACAATCTGCGCTTCACCAAGCCGGTGAAACCCGGCGACACGATCACCGTGCAGCTCACCGCCAAATCGAAGTCGCAGCGCAACGAGACCTATGGCGAGGTGCGCTGGCAGGTCGTAATCGCCAACCAGAATGCCGAGACCTGCGCGACGTATGAACTGCTGACGATGAACGCGGTCTGATGCTGCCCGCATTCACCTCGCGCGCCGAGCTGGAAGTCGAGCAGCTGCGGCGGCTTCAATGGTCGATCGCGCATACCTATAACAACGCGCCTTACTATCGCGCGAAATGCGATGCAGCCGGTGTGTCGCCCATGAATGTGACATCGCTTACCGATCTCGTACAGTTTCCGTTCACATTGAAGAGCGATTTCCGCGAGACCTATCCGTTAGGGATGTTCGCGGTGCCGCGCGCGCAATGCGTGCGTATTCATGCGTCGTCAGGTACGAGCGGTAAGCCGACAATTGTCGGCTATACGCGCAACGATCTCGATCTCTGGAATACCCTGATCGCGCGGGCCATTCTGGTGGCGGGTGGCAAGCCGGGCGACGTTCTGCATAATGCCTTCGGCTACGGCCTCTTCACTGGCGGTCTCGGATTGCATGGTGGAGCGGAAAAACTCGGCTGCACCGTCGTGCCCGCGAGCGGGGGGCAGACGGAACGCCAGGTCCAACTGATCTGCGATCTGAAGCCGCGCATCATCTGCGCGACGCCGTCCTACATGCTGGCGCTTGCCGAGGGACTGGAGCGCGCCGGTGTCGATCCGTGCGAGACATCGCTCGAGATCGGTCTTCACGGCGCCGAACCGTGGAGCGAGGAGATGCGCCGCGAGATCGAACGCCGCTTCGGCATCGTGGCGCTCGATCTGTATGGATTGTCGGAAGTGTTAGGCCCGGGCGTCGCGCAGGAACGCGCGGATGCGCGTGGAGCGCTGACGGTTTGGGAGGACGCATTCTATCCCGAAATTGTCGATCCGGACACCGGTGCGCCATTGCCCGACGGCGAGGAAGGCGAACTCGTCTTCACCTCGCTGTCGAAAGAAGCCTTGCCGATCATCCGCTATCGCACCGGTGATCTGTCGCGGTTGAGCGCGCCTGTCGGCGACATCCCGATGCGACGCATGGACCGGATAATCGGCCGCAGCGACGACATGCTCATCATCCGCGGCGTAAACATCTTCCCGCGCCAGATCGAGGAGCTCATTGTTTCCGAACCAGGCCTCACAGCGCATTACCGCATCGACGTGCGCCGTGATGGTGTGATGGATATGCTGTTCGTGACCTGCGAAGCGTCGACGGGCGAAACGGCAATGCATGGACAAGCACGCGCACAGCTTTCCACGCGCATGAAATCGAAATACGGATTGTCCGCCGACATCACGATTGTGGATACCGGTTCGCTGCCACGCTCCGAAGGCAAGGCCAAACGCGTGTTCGATCATCGCAAGGACAAGTCATGAAGCTGGCCTACGATCAAGGTGGCGAAGGCGAGCGGTTGCTTGTGCTGCTCCACGGCCTCGGCGCGACGCGGCATGTGTGGAAGCCGATGCTGGCGCAGGGCCGCTGGCACGGACGCTGGATCGCCCCCGACCTGCGCGGCCACGGCGCCTCGCCGCACGCCGGCGGTTACAGCCTTGCCGCGCACGCCGCCGACATTTGCGAACTCGTCAACGCACATGCGCCTTCAAACGAGGCCATTGTGCTTGGCCACTCCATGGGCGGCGCGGTTGCATTGGAGCTCGCATCGGGAGCGCATGGCTTCACGCCAAAACAGGTGTTCGGCGTCGGCATCAAAGTCTCGTGGAACGAAGACGAGCTCGCCGGCATGCGCAAGATGGCGGCGATGGCGGTGAAGTTCTTTTCAACAAAAGAAGAAGCGGTCGCGCGCTATCTCAAAGTATCCGGCCTCACCGGCCTGATTGCGCCGGAGTCCGAAGGTACGAGTGCCGGTGTCGCACAAACGGCTGAAGGATGGCGCCTCGCCAACGATCCGGCGACCGCATCGGTGGGCGCACCGCCGATGGAGGCTCTTCTCTCCGTTGCGCGCGCACCGATCCACCTGGCGCGCGGCGCGACCGATCACATGGTTTCGCGCGCGCAGCTTGCGGTTTACGACCCGAACGCGCGCGATCTGCCGGGCGGCCACAATGTCATGGTCGAGAATCCGTCGGACGTGTGGGACTGGATGACGTGACGCGCGAACTGGCGGACAGTTTCGATCTGCGCAATCTGCCGCCGGATTTCACCGACGATCCGTTTCGTACTTACCGCGCGCTGCGCGAGCACGCGCCGGTCAAGCGCATGCCCGACGGCAGCGTGTTTCTCACGCGCTATGCCGATGTGCTCGGCGTCTATCAACACGCGGCCGCCTTCAGCTCCGACAAGAAACGCGAGTTCAAGCCGAAATACGGCGAAGACTCGCGCCTGTTCCGCCACCACACAACCAGCCTCGTCTTCAACGACGCGCCTTATCACACCCGCGTGCGCCGATCGATCATGGGCGCGCTGATACCGCGCGCCTTGGCGCCACTAGAGCCCAAGCTGGAGACTCTCGTCACGCGCCTTCTGGATAGAGCCGAAGAGGTAGGTCGGATGGATGCGATCTCCGATTTCGCCGCTGCAATCCCGGTCGAGGTGATTGGCGATCTGCTTTGCATTCCGAAAGAAGACCGTGCGCCGCTGCGCGGATGGTCGCTCGCGATCCTCGGCGCGCTCGAGCCGGTGCTCTCACCGGAAGCAAAGGCGGCTGGCGAAGATGCCCTGAAGGGATTCCACGAATATCTCTCCGTCCTGATCGCCGACCGGCGCAAAACGCCGGGTGATCCGGAGCACGATGTGCTCACCAGCCTGATCCAGAGCGAGGGGGAGCCGTTGAGTGCTCTGGAACTGGCGGAGAATTGCGTTTTCCTGCTCAACGCCGGGCACGAGACGACCACCAATCTGATCGGCAACGCGATCGAGTTGCTCGCGAGACTTCCGGACAGCCGCGCCCGCCTGATCGCAGAGCCGCAGCTGCTGCGCACAACAATCGAAGAAGTGCTGCGTTACGAAAGTTCCAACCAGCTCGGCAATCGCCTGACGACATGCGACGTGACGATTGGCGGTGAAGCGGTCGCAGCACGCACCTTCGTTACGCTCTGCATCGGTGCGGCGAATCGCGATCCGGTAGCGTTCGAGAACGCGGAAGCCTTCGACATCGCGCGCAATCCGAACCGGCACCTCGCCTTCGCCGCAGGTGCGCATCAATGTGCCGGCATGAACCTCGCACGGATGGAGGCGCGGATTGCGCTCGCGGCTTTTCTGGCGCGGTTTCCGGACTATGCGCTGGTGGGGAAGCCCACACGCAGCCGTCGTGCACGGTTTCGCGGCTTCACGGCGATGCCGCTCAGGCTCCGCTAGGCCAGCTTTCCAGAGTCTCGACGAATTTCGTCAGCCAGGCGTTGGTTTGGAATGCGTCGATCACGCGGTGATCGATGGTCAGGGTCACGTAGCACATCGGGCGGATGACGATCTGGTCGTCGCGCACAACGGCGCGCTTCTCGAGCTTGCCGACGCCAAGGATCGCCGATTGCGGCTGGTTGATGATGATCGGTGTCGCGATCAGCGAGCCGGACACGCCGTGGTTAGAGATCGAGAACGTGCCGCCGCGCACATCGTGCTGGTTCAGCTTGCCGCCGCGCGCGCGTTCGGTGACATTAGTCAGCGCCTTCGCGATCTCCAGCAGCGACAATGTCTGCGCGCGGTGGATCACAGGCACGATCAGGCCCTTCTCGCCCAGTGCGGTCCCGATGCCGATGTTCACGTCGTCATAGATGTCGATGCGGTCGTCGTACCAGCGGCCATTGACGGCCGGCGCTACGTTCATCGCCGCAACGGAGGCCAACACGAAATACGACGTGTAGGTCAGGTTCGCGCCGTCGCGCGCGAATTCTTTCTTGTGCGCGGCGCGATGCGCGGCGATGGCGCTGAAGTCGGCCTCGAACACGGCGGTGACGTGCGGCGCAACTGTAACGGAGTGTGTGAGGTGCTCCGCGATCTGCTTGCGCATCGTGTCGTGCGGCACGCGCGTGACACCTGCGACCGGCGCTTTGGCGCGTCGATCCAGTTCTGCCTGAATATCCTCTCGCGTCAGACGCGCGCCGCTCATCGGCACTTCGCGCGCATCGAGATTGTTACCGCTAAGCATCTTGCGGATACCTGGTGGCAACGACGCGGCGTGGCTCACAGCTCTCGCGCTCGGAGTCGCGGCCTTTGGTGCAGCGGCGCCAGCGCCCTGCGCCAGCGCTTTCTCTGTCGATGTCGCAGCGCCAGCGGCCGTCACGCGCCCTAGCACGGTACCGGGTTCGACCTCAGCACCTTCCTCGATCAGAATTTCCGACAATGTGCCTGCGGACGTCGCGGCGATCTCGACGGCGACCTTGTCGGTCTCCAATTCGACCACCGGATCGTCAACGCGCACCGCATCGCCGACATTCTTCAGCCACGTTTTGACAACGACCTTGGTGCCTTCCTGTTCGGTGGGGACGATGATGTCGGTCATTAGAATCCGATGAGTTCGTTGATCTTCGCGCGGATGCCATCGACCGAAGGCAGCGCCCATTCCATCAGCGCGGGATTGTGCGGGCTCGGGATATCGGGCATGGCGAGGCGCGACACCGGCGCGTCGAGGTCGAGGAAGCACTCCTGCGCAACGACAGCGGCAATCTCCGCGCCGAAGCCTGCACTGATCAGGTCTTCGTGGACGATCAGGCAGCGCCGCGTGCGTTTCACCGATGCCAGAACGCCTGCGCGATCCCACGGCATCAGGGTGCGCAGATCGATGATCTCCACGGATGCCTCTTCCGACGCTTGCTCGCAGCGCTCGACCATCGCGCCCCAGCTCACGATTGTCAGGCCATCACCCTCGCGCACGATGCGCGCGCTTCCGAACGGCAATACGAAATCATCGCCCGGATAGGGTCGCCGCGCCGAGGTCGCGTCCAGCATCGCGCGATGTTCGAAGAAGATCACCGGGTCGTTGCCGCGCAGGCTCGCGCGCAAAAGGCCGACGGCGTCTTCGGCATTTGATGGTACCGCGACTTTCCAGCCTGGCGAATGCACGAACTGTACCTCGTTGGTCTGGCTGTGCCAGGGGTCGCCGCATTTGAAGAACCCGATCGGCATGCGCACAACCATCGGTGCCGCGAAACGGTTGTTGGTGCGCCAGCGCATCGTGCCGCAATCGTTGAGCTGCTCGGTCGCCGGGTCGGCATATTTGCGGAACTGGATTTCCGGCACCGGCATCAGGCCCGACATCGCCATGCCGACGGCGCGGCCGATGATGCCCTCCTCCGACAGCGAGGTGTCGAACACGCGATCGATGCCGAACTTCTCCTGAAGGCCGAGCGTCACCGCGTGGACGCCGCCCTTGGGGCCGATGTCCTCGCCGAAGATCAGCACGCGCGGATTGACGGTGAGTTCGTGGTCGAGCGTGCGGCGGATCGCCGTGACCATGTTGATGCGCTGGCCTTCGGGAGATGGCTCTTCGCTTGACGCGGGTGCGCGATAGCCCGAATTCCACAGACCGCCTTTGGTTTGCATCTCGTCTTCATAGAAGACGTTGACAGTCGTGCGTTCGGGGTCGGCGACCGGGCGCGCTTCGGCTGTAACACGCGCTGCATCGGCGGTGCGTTGCGCATCCGCGCCGATCCGGTCCCAATCCGCTTCGTTGATCTGCGACGCGAGACGCGCGCGCAGCTTGGGCAGTGGATCGCGCGCCCATTCCGATTTCACGAACTCTTCCGACTTGTAGGTCTGCGTGTCTTGGAAAGAATGTCCCTCAAGACGCGGCACGGTGAGGCGCAGAAGAACCGGCGCGCGCTGGTTGCGCGCGAACGACACGGCTTCGTCAATCAAAGCTGCCGCTTGGACAGGGTCGGTGCCGTCGCCGGACAACACCTTCAATCCTTTGAAGCCGGACAGATTGTCGGCGATGTTCGCGCCTGGCGTCTGATAGGTCGACGGCACGGAGATGCCGTAACCGTTGTCCTCGATATAAAACAGCATCGGCAGTTTCAGCGTCGTGGCCATCGTCAGCGCGGACCAGAAGCCGCTCGTCGCGACCGATCCATCGCCGCCGAGCGCGACCGAGATCGCGTCGCCGCAACCTTTTTCTTTCAGAACTTTCGCGCGGTATCCGAGCGCCTGCGCCCAGCCAGCCGTCGGCGTGTATTGCGCGCCAACGCCGCCGCACATCGGCAGGGCGGAGCATCCGTTCGGATTGGGATAGTTGAACACCGCGCCGATATCGCGGCCGTCGGAGTAGCCGCCTGCCCGCGCCATCGACGAACCAAGCGCGTCGGTCGGATCGACTCCAAGCGCGAGCAAAATCGGCCGCGAGCGGTAATAGCCGCAGATCGCATCCTGCGGATGGGTGAGCTGAAGGCCCAACAGGATCTGCGCCATATCGTGGCCGCGCGCGGAGAACTGGTAGAAAATCTTGCGCTCGGGTACGAGCGTCTTCTCTTCCATCTCGTCCAGCGCGCGCGACAGGTGCAGCAGATGGGCGACACGCTTCCAGTCCGGCGCGGAGCTGGACCTGTTAGCCAGGTCGCCGGAGGAGTGCGGAGCGGGTGCAGACATAGATGGCCTTGGAGCCTTGGATGCGTTATTAATAAACCGATTGGCCGGTCAATTATCAACCGAATTCAGGCGCACGATATATCCCATGCCACAGCGTCCCGCGCACGCATTTTGCGAGTCCTGACACGATGGCAAGGACCCAAGCTGCTGACTACGGGGAGCGTCGCAAAAGCATCGTCGAAAAAGCAGCGGAGCTTTATGCGGAGCGCGGGTTCCTGGGCGCGTCGCTCAGCGACCTTGCGCAAGTCTGCGGCGTTTCAAAATCGCTGATCTACCACTACTACCCATCGAAAGAAGACATCCTCTTCGAGGTGATGCATTCACATGTTGCGACACTACTGACCGCGACCGAAGCTGTGGCTGCGCTCAGTCTTCCGCCCAAGGACGCTTTGCGTGCCATTACGACAGAATTCATGAAGCACTATGTTGGTGCGACGGCGCGGCAGAAGGTGCTGCTCAACGAGCTCAACCATCTGCCGAAGCAGCGGCGCGCGACGATCATCGGTATTCAGCACAAGCTCATTGATTTCATGCAGGACATTCTTACAAAGCTCCATCCCGATCTCGGCGGCCGCCCGGCGCTGCGGCGTCCCGCGGTCATGCTCTATTTCGGCATGATCAACTGGACGCATACCTGGATGGATGCGAGCGGCCCTGTGAGACCCGAAACGATCGCAAAGCTTGCCGCGAACATTTTTCTCGATGGGTTCACCGCAGCCGAAATTCCAAAGACATGAAACAATTAAAGTGCGGGCGATTTCACGCGGATTCCCATCTGGCACTAACAGCGATGCGGCACCTTCATTGAACCAGTCATATGACTGCGACGATGATCTCCGGTGCTGTGGCTGGATTGGTCGCGATTACGCCCGCGTCGGGCTACGTCACGCCAATGGGAGGCCTTCTAATCGGTCTTGCAGCAGGTACCGCGTGCTATCTTTCCGCCGTCCATATGAAGCGCTTCTTCGGCTACGACGACTCGCTCGATGCGTGGGGCGTGCACGGCGTCGGCGGTGCGCTGGGCGCAATCCTAACCGGCATTTTCGCATCACATGCCATCAACAGTGGTAGCAATGGCTGGCTGGCGGACGGGAACGCGCATCAGATGATTGTGCAATTCTGCGATGTCGCGGCGGTGTTCGGATATTGCGCCATCGCGACATACGTGATCCTCAAGGTCATCGACTGGACAATTGGGCTGCGTGTCGCGCGCGAAGTGGAAATTGAGGGCCTCGACATCAATCTGCACGGCGAAAGCGTGCGCGGTTGAGCGATTGAAGGGCATTCACAAACATCTTCAGGACCGGCCATTGCGATTATAGCAGGTCGATAGTGCTTCTCCAGGATACATTTGAAGCTCGCTCAGAGGACGCGCCACGGTCGAAAGTGTGACGTGTTCAGTTCATGCGCGATCTCGTTGACAGATTCATTCGGTCGCAGTCGCAGCGCCGGTTTGCGCAGTCTCTGCACATTGCCAGCTGCTACGATGGCATTTCGGTTGCAATAGCCTGTTGCATCCAACAGCCGGACGTCCTGCCAGATATTGGCGGCAGCTTGCGCAACCTGATCCGGAGTGCGATCGGCATCGTCCTTGACATGCACATTCGCCAGGAACATCCCGCGATGTTCCAAGCGAGCGAATACGAGTCGCAGAAACGCCAGTGTACGGAGGTGCGCCGGCACGTGATCGCCATGAAAGGCATCCAGAACGATGGCGTCGTACCGCTCCGAATGAGCGAGCAGGTAGTCGCGGCCGTCAGCGAGGTGGCAGGCAATGCCTAGCGGCAGGCCGAAATATCGCTTGGCGAGATCAAAGGCATCCGGGTTGACATCAACGATGGCGACTTTGCGCGCGACGCGAACGAGCATTGTGCCCAATGTGCCGCCGCCACAACCGATCATCAGCACGCTACGTGCATCATTCTGCAGCAAGAAATCGTAGATCGCGTGCACATAAGACGCGAGACTGATGCCGCTTTGGTCCGCCTCGCTTTGAGGGCTTCCACTTAGATCGTAGACAAGCGCGCCGGTCAGCTTCCGGCGAAAGATCGTGACCGTCCCGTAACAGGTCTCACGCCGTTCTAGAGGAATCATGGCGACATGCTCACGACCGCTCCGAAGTTAGAGGGCGCGGCTCTTCCATCAGCGCAAGCAGGCCGCTCAGCAGGTCGATAGGACGCGGCGGGCAGCCGCGTATGTGCAAATCGACTGGCAACACGGCCGAAACGCTCCCGACAGTGGCGTAGCTTCCGCAAAAGACTCCACCATTGATCGCGCAGTCACCGACGGCGACCACCCATTTCGGAGATGGCGTCGCGAGAAAGGTGCGTTCCAGGGCTTCGCGCATGTTTTTCGTCACCGGCCCGGTGACGAATAAAACGTCGGCATGCCGGGGCGATGCGACAAACTTGAGGCCAAAGCGTTCGAGATCGTAGAACGCGTTGTTCAGGGCGTGGATTTCGAGTTCGCAGCCATTGCAAGAACCGGCGTCGATTTGACGGATCGACAGGCTCCGCCCAAGCTTGCGCCGCGAGGAAGCGTTCAGCTTCGACGCGAGATTGGCCAGCTCGGTATCGTCCGATACTGGCTGCTTCTCGGTCAGCGCCGCGCGGATCAATCCGCTAAAAAGCAACTTGCGCATCTTGGCCCATCAAAGATCGTGACCCGAATAAGAGCAGTTGAACGATTTGTTGCAGAGGGGAAAATCCGCAATGATGTTTCCCTCGATTGCCGCTTCCAGCAACGGCCATTGAAACCAGGACGGATCGCGCAAATGGCAACGTGCGATGCGTGCCTCGCCGTCCAGGCGCACCCACACCAGGATATCGCCGCGGAACCCCTCGACCAGCGCCATGCCTTCGCCGGCATGACGCGAAATCTCCGTCCGTACCGCACCATCCGGAAGACGATGCAGAATTTGATCGATCAACTTCAGGCTTTGTTCCACTTCCTTGATCCGTATCCAAACCCGCGCATTGACATCGCCGTCTTCAAGCACCGGAACCTCGAATGCGAGAAGATCGTAAGGTGGATAAGCAAACGACCGCCGCGCATCGAAGGATCTCCCGGACGCGCGGCCGATATAGCCACCGGCACCAAACTGCCGCGCCAGCGCGGGCTTGAGGATGCCGGTCCCCACCGTGCGGTCCTGCAGCGAAGCCGTATTGTCGTAGAGCTCAACCAGCGCCGGAAATCGTAGCCGCAATTCGGTGAGGAGTGCGCGCAACACATGCGTATTTTGCGGATCAAGGTCTGCTACGACACCCCCGGGCATGACGCAATCTCGCATCAAGCGGTGCCCGAAGCATGTGTCCGATGCCCGCAACACGCGTTCGCGCAGAATACCGCAATGAGCGTGCATCAGCGAGAAGGAGGCGTCGTTACAGATCGCGCCGATGTCGCCCAAATGATTTGCAAGCCTTTCAAGCTCTGCCATGAGGCCGCGCAGCCAATGCCCGCGGGGCGGCACTTTCACGTCGAGCGCCGCTTCGACGGCGCGCGCAAAAGCGACTGCGTAAGCGACTGCGCTGTCGCCTGATACGCGGCCTGCCAGTTGTGTAGCTCGTTCAAGGTCCGCACCGCACATGAGCGATTCAACACCCTTGTGCGCATAGCCAAGCCGCGCTTCCAATCGCACAATGGTTTCGCCGTTCGCGGTGAAGCGGAAATGCCCCGGCTCAATGATGCCCGCATGAACTGGGCCGACTGCGACCTGATGTAGGCTCGCACCGTCTGCAGGCAGAAACATATAGGGCTTCGCCTCAGCCTTGGCCGCCCGCGCGCCGAGTGGATGACACCTGCCCCAGCGGCCATGATCCAGCCATGGCCGCTTGTCAGTTGCATTTTGAGGCTCGAGACCAAACAGATCGCTGATCGCGCGTTCGAGGCGGATTGCCGGAGGGTGAAGCAGCCCGATTGCCGGAAACTGTCCTTCTGGACAGTGTAGGCTCAGAACGGCCATGTCGGCGGCGCGATCATCTATGAGCGCTACGTGAACAGTGGCCGCATCTCCCCAGAGTCCCGACAATGTCCATCGCGACTCAGAAAGCAGAGCGGCGATGATCTGCCAAGTCTGCGCATCGACGATCGCGCGCGGCCATGGCCTATGCTCCGCCACTTCGAGACCAGTGCCGACGATATTCGCCAAGGTTGGAGAATTTGGCATCACTAGCCCAGCATCTTTGCGACGTGCTCGAACCAGGTCACCAGCATAGGCGGGAGATAGATTCCTGCGACCGCGACAAGCGCGAGGTGCGCAAAGATCGGCAGGTAGGACGCGCGCACCGGCGCCTGACTTCCCGTCGGCTCGCCAAAAACAAACCCCTGAAGGCGAAGCATGAGAGCGCCGAAAGCGACCAGCAGGCCGATAACCAACGCTATCGCGAGGAGCGGCGCGCGTGCGAAAGTCGAACTCACGATCAGGAATTCGCTCATGAAGATGCCCAATGGCGGCAGGCCCGCTATGGCAATGACGCCCAGCACCAGCGACCAGCCCAGTACCGGATGGCTTTCGGTCAGTCCGTGGATTTCCGAGACCCGCTGCGTTCCTTTGACTTGCGCGATGTGGCCGACGGTAAAGAATATCCCCGACTTGGTGAGGCTGTGCATAGTCATCTGCAGCAGTCCCGCGAAATTTGCCAGCGGCCCTCCCATGCCGAACGCGAACACGATGATCCCCATGTGCTCGATCGAGGAATAGGCAAACAGCCTTTTGATGTCCCGTCGGCGATAGAGCATGAACGCAGCAAAGAGGACCGAAATGAGTCCAGCCGTGACCATCAACGGACCCGGCGCTATCGCTGCGGCATTCAACGTCATGAACACCTTGAAGCGCAGGATGGCGTAAAGCGCCACATTGAGAAGCAGGCCCGAGAGAACTGCCGAAATCGGCGTCGGACCTTCGGCATGGGCATCGGGTAGCCAGGCATGCAGCGGTGCCAGGCCGACCTTGGTGCCATAGCCGAGAAACAAGAAGACAAAGGCAACGTTGAGCAGAGCCGGGTCGAAGACGGAGACATGCGCTATCAGAACGGTCCAGGTCATGCCCTGAAGGCCCTCGCCGACGACGGGCACCGCTGCCATGTAGACGAGGATGGTACCAAACAGCGCGAACGCGATTCCAACGCTCGCCAAAATGAAATATTTCCACGCCGCCTCAAGCGCTTCATGGGTGCGATAGATCCCGACCATGACGACAGTCGCCAGCGTGGCCAGTTCGATGGCGACCCACATCAGGCCGATATTGTTGGCGATCAGCGCGAGATTCATGCCGAACATCATGACTTGATACATGGCATGATAGAAACGCAGATAGTTCGGCGTCAGCCGCCCAGTTTCGAGCTCATGACCGATATAGCTCGCGCTGAACACGCTGGTCGTAAAGCCTACAAAGGTGTTGAGCACGATGAACACGATATTGAGGTCATCAATGAGAAAGTAAGTGCCCGGCGGCTCGTGCCAGGCGAACAGCGAGAGCGCGGCCAGCAAGGTCAGAAAGCTCGCGAGCATGTTGAGGCGCGCGGAGAGCCGGTAGCCGGGAAGAACAGCCAGCAGCGCCGCCCCGATCACAGGGATCAGCAGAACCAGACTCACGTCATTTAAGATGCCGCTCATCGCCGGTCTCCCCGGAAACGATCGAGCGCGCGCACGTCCACGGTGTCAAAGCGCTCGCGGATGCGAAACAGGAATATCCCGATGACGATGAAGGCGATCAGAACGGAAAAGGCGACGCTGATCTCGACCACCAGAGGCATGCCCTTGGCACCCGTAGCGGCCAGCACCAACCCGTTCTCCAGCGACATGAAGCCCACCACGAGTCCCACCGCGTTGCGCCTTGTCACCATGATGAGCAGACCGAGCAGAAGAACCGACAGCGCGAACGCGAGATCCTCGCGCGCGAGCAGGTCGGCGTTAGCGGTGATATGGAGCATCACAGACAGGGATAGTCCGACAAGGCCGATGCCGGCGAGCATGGTCGGGCCGATGCCGGCGACGGTTTCGATCTCGCGATGGATTCCAAGCTGCACGATCATGCGATGCAGCACGACAGGAATGACGATCGCCTTAAAGATCAACGCGATGAGCGCCGTAATGTAGAGATGCGGCGCGTTCTGGATATAGGCCTGCCAGCCCACCGACAGGGAAAGCACCACGGCGTGGAGGGCATAGACATTCAGTAGAGCATAAAGCCGGTCCTGATAGAGTAGCATGAAGCTGACGAGCACGAGACCACCGGCCAGCAGGTGTGCGACGTCGAATGACAGGCCGTGCATCTCAGAGACCCCGCGACACGAAGAGAAGTAATGCGCCGAGCAGACCGAGCATGAGGGCAGCGCCCAGAAAGGTCGGAACGCGGAACACGCGCATCTTGGCGATCGCGGTTTCGAAGACCGCGAGCGCGATGGAGCCGAGCGTTAGCTTCACTGCGAACACCACTCCGCCAAGCGCGTAGGCCGCCAGCCCGCTGCGCACCGGTACGATGCCCCAGGGCACAAACAGGCAGGCGATCAGCGACAGATACAACAGAAGCTTGAGCGATGCGGCGAGCTCGATGAGCGCGAGATGGCGACCGGAATACTCCAGTACCATCGCCTCATGGACCATGGTGAGCTCAAGATGCGTCGCAGGATTGTCGACGGGAACGCGCGCGTTCTCCGCGATCCCCACCATGAGAAGGGAGATGAGCGCAAGGCCCAGCGTTACGCGCAAGCCGACATTGGGCGACACCATGAACTGCGCGATGTTCGACAATTGCGTCGAGCCTGCCAGTAGCGCGAGCGAAAACACGATCATGATCATTGCGGGTTCAGCCAGCGAGGCGATCATCACCTCTCGGCTGGAGCCGATGCCGCCGAAACTCGTGCCAACATCCATGCCCGCAAGCGCCAGGAAGAAGCGCGCGCTTCCCAACAGGGCGACGATGGCGATAAGATCGGCTGTCCAGTTGAACAGCAGGCCCGTTGCGAAGGTCGGCACCAGCGCGGCCGCTACCCACGTCGCGGCGAAGATGAGATAGGGCGCCACGCGAAACAGCCAGGAAGCGTTGTCGGCCAGCACTGCTTCCTTGCGCAGCAGGCGGGCGAGGTCGCGATATGGCTGAAGGACGGGAGGGCCTTGGCGGCGCAGCAGCCGGGCCTTCACCTTCCGTATAAGACCCGTGACCAACGGCGCCAGCAGCAGCACCAGGATCATCTGCGCGCCCTGAACCGCAAAGTCCTGAATCAGCGCCATATCGCGACCACCAGGAGCAGCACCACGAGCGCCGCGAAGACCAGGCTGAGATAGCGCCTGATCGTGAGGAACTGCAGGATGTTAAGTCTGTCGGTAACGATCCGGATGCCCTCCGACAAGGGCGCATAAAGCGTGTCCCAAACAACGTCTTCGAGGCGGACAGTGAGTTTCGCCGGCCGCATATCGCCGGGCGGTGGCACTTCGACATGCTCGCGGGCGCGGAACAACAGGGTGCCAAAGACGCGCCGGATCGGTTGGGAAAAGCTCCCCGCGGTGTATTGCGTCAGCGGGCTTAAATCGGGATACCCGCAATCCCACGCTGGCACGCGCCGTGTGGCCTTGGATGCGAGACGATGAATGACACTCGCGGCAAGAGACGCGGATGCCACGATGAACAGAAAGACAAGCAATCCGTTGTAGGAGCTTCGGCTCTTGGTGATCGGAACCAGGGACAGCCATGGCATGGCGTGCTGCGGCGACATGTGCCCGCCGAGCATGCTTTGCACGACGGGCGCCATCGCGTCGATGACATAGCCGGGTAGAATGCCTACGAGCAGACAAGCCGCCGCCAGCGCAAGCATCACACCAAGCGAAAGCCGGTCCGCCTCGCATGCCTCCCCGACAGCCGCGCTGCGAGGACGGCCGAGGAAGGCGATGCCGAAGGCGCGCACGAAACACGCTGCGGCGAGCGCGATGGAAAGCGCGAGAAGCGCGCCTACCGCAGGAACCATCAGCTTGAGCCCCCATTGCGGAAGTTCTGGACTCAGCAGGATCGCCTGAAACGTCAGCCATTCGGATGCAAATCCATTTAGCGGCGGCAGCGCTGCTATCGCCGCACAACCGACAAGAACCGCAAAAGCCGTGACCGGCATGCGGTGGATGAGCCCGCCCATCCGATCCATGTTGCGTTCGCCAGTCGCCGCGAGCACCGCGCCAGAGCCGAAGAACAATAGGCTCTTGAAAATGGAATGGTTGAAGGCATGAAACAGGGCTGCCGCAAATGCCAGTGTCGCAGCGGTTTCAAATCCGTCGGCCTTATACGCGAGCGCGAGACCGAGGCCGACAAAGATAAAGCCGATATTCTCGATGGTGCTGTAGGCAAGCACGCGCTTGAGGTCGTTCTGGAACAAGGCGTAGAGAACACCCATCAGCGCAGTCGCCCCGCCAAGTGCGAGAACCACGATCCCCCACCACCAGATTGGCGGTCCGAGCAGGTCAAACACGATGCGGATGAACGCGTAGACGGCGACCTTGGTCATGACCCCGCTCATCAGCGCGGACACGTGACTCGGTGCCGCCGGATGCGCGAGTGGAAGCCAAACATGCAGCGGCACAAGCCCCGCCTTCGATCCCGTGCCCACCAAAGCAAGCATGAGCACGAGCAAGGCGGAGGATGCCGAGAGATGATTTTCGCGGATGGCCTCGAAGCCATAGTGCCCGTCCGGGCCTGCCAGCAGTCCGAAGCCCAACAGAAGCGTGAGCGTTCCGAAGCTCGCCATCAACATATAAACATACCCTGCGCGCGCATTGTCCTCGTCGCGATGATGCGCCATCACCAGTGCCCACGAGGTCAGGGACATGAATTCCCACGAGAGCAGGAATGTGAATGTGTCATCGGCGAGGACAACGAGATTCATCCCCGCCAAAAAAGCCGGGAAGAACGGCAGCACTCGTTGCGGCATGGTTTCATGCCTGCCGTATCCTATCGCGTAAAGGCTGGCAGCGGCCGCACCCAGATTGACGACGAGCAGGAACAGCGATGACAGAGCGTCGATGTGAAAACTGGCGCCCAGCCAGGGCAAACCGAGCGGAAGCGTCAGTTTCTCTGACTGCAAGCCGCCAACAAGAGCGCATGAGGCATTTGCCAGCAATCCGAGCGATATCGCGGCACTCGTGATATAGACAATGGATGTCGCCGAACGCAGCCGTCCGATGATCACGGCAACTACCGACAGACCAAGCATTGCTGCCGAACCGAGAAGCGAGACGGTTATCGGCATGTCGCCCATCACTTTGCCGTAGTGGGCGTGCTCTGCCGCGCAGTCGCCTTAAGCCGGACACCGCGCCCACCACTGCTGCTGACGGTGTCTTCGGAGATCAGTTCGACGCCGGCCTGATCCAGGGCCGCGACGACCTTCATCAGGGAGTCGACATTGCCGCGAATGACGCCGTCGCTCGCTTCCATGCGTTGAATCGTTGGCACCGAGAGCCCTGACTTCTCGGCAAGCTGACGCTGGTCGAGCCCTGCGAACGCCCGTGCGGCGCGCAGTTGCGCGGAACTGAGCATCTTAACGCCTCTGTATCGTTATTGATGTTTTATATCATAGAATTGATATGTCAAGATTGTTCATTGAAGGCTAAACTATCAAATAGCTATTACGGAATGCCGGCCAGACGGCGGTGAACCAGAGCGGCCGCTCGGTCACTGCGGACACCTCGGACAAGCTCGGCTGCAGGGCCTCGCAATCCAGCGTCCCGCGCCGTGTCCTCGGTGGATTACATCATCGCTACGAACGAAAAGTGCTCGATTGAGGTTTTGAGGAGGGACATAGAGACTGGCGCCCAACGGGCGCAGAATTTTCCCTGATCGGAGTCTCTTCAGCGGCATCGGAGAATGCTCCGCGCGCAAAATTGCGACGTAGTGCAGCTATTTTCGCGTGGCGATTCGAGGATCGCGGTTCGGTGAAATTGGGGTGGTATAGGAACAATGATGACAAACCTTGCTCCCATGAAGTTTAGTCATATCTGAGCATGTCGCGCCTCAACATAGAGATGTCCCACGCAATTGACGTGTGCACCACGGGGATCGATCTCAGCGTCGAATTCTGCGACATCGCTCCTATTGACCGATGTCGTCCGGAACAGCGCCAACGGCGGCGACCGGCGCCGCCATTGGTGTTTGTACGAATTCTACGGAACGATCGAGAGCGCCGGATTCGTCTTGATCGTTCCAGAGATCGTGCAATTGCCGGAAAGTGGCGCGTCCGTGAATGTGATTTTGCCGTTCTTCACCTTCACCGTGAGATTTCCGGGCCCGCAGTTGCCGATCGGAGAACTGAAGGTCACATTCGATATCGTGGCTTTCGTCGCTCTTTTTGCTACGGATTTCCAGGGAAGGTTCTCGAGAGCGACAGAGGTGCATCCCAGTTCGCCGGTAAACGATCCGCCGGTGACGGAGCCGACCCCTTTGGAGTCAACGCTTCCCTGCAAGTCCGCTTTGCATGCGAGCGTAATGCCGGCCCTCGTCGCTGATGTGTTACCGGTGCCTTCGAAGGTCGTGTTTTCGGGGATGAGGTGGTAGGCGGCTGCAGGGGTCGCAGCGATTATGCTCAACGACACGAGACCCGCGGTGGCAAGAACGATAGCTGTTTTCATAACGTCTCTTCCTTGGTTGATCGGCGATTGGGGCGCCGAAGGGCGGAGCGGCGGTCTCCCTTGGTCACAACACCGCTCCAGATGAACGACCGGGGGTTGAATCAAGCGCATTCGCGATTTTCCTTACCTTGCCCCTCAAAGCGATTTGGTGATCCGGATTCCGTAAAGTCGCGGATCGGTGACGAAGACGTTGGTCGTGAGCGCGGTATCGTCGCTGTTGAGGAACGCGCCGGTTATCGCGGTGGTGTTAAAGAGGTTCTTTGCATAAATCATGACGTCGAGGCCGTCCGAATCCGCAAATGTCAGCGACAGATTGACGTTGGCGTATCCGTGCAACTCGTCGTACGGCCTGTCGTTGAACACGCGCGCGAATGAGCCCGACTGATAGTAGACGTCGCCACGCAGCGTGGCCGCCCAATCCTTGCCGAGCGACCGCGTATATTGTGCACCCGCCGACAATGTCAGATGAGGCGTGTTTGGAAGTTGATTGCCGCTCAAGTCCTTTGAGAATCCCTCGCCGCCGTTGGGAGCCGTCGTGGGATCGAAGCCGATATAGCCCGGCAAATGCACTGGATCGGGATTGGGCACATAGGGCTTGCCGGTTACCGGGTCGAGATTCTCGCTATAGGCCTGGGTGCAAGCGATCGTGAGGCCGCTATGCGCAAGCAACTCATTCACGACATAGGTCGGCAATACGCAGTTCGACGTCGCGGTAATGAACGGTCTAACGACCATCCAATCGGAATGGCCAGCCGTGCGATCCATGAGATCGATGGCCTCCGAGCCGCCCGCGATGGTGCCGTCCTGATAGCCGGCAGACAGGTTGAAGACCAAGCCGTCGACGGCCTGCCAGGTGGATTCGACTTCGACGCCTTTGACGGTCGCGTTGACATTGAGATTGACCGAGGTGCGGTCGACGATCTGAGAAATTTGATAGTCGCTGTAATTGTAGAGGAACGCAGCGCCGTTCAGCGTCATGTCGCCGTCGAGCAGGGTGTTCTTCGATCCGATTTCGAAGGCGTTCACGAACTCCGGCTTGAAAGTCAAGGGATGGGTTGTGGGCGAGCTGTACTCGATCCCACCGCTGAAAATCGGAATGACGCCCGGCGGATTGGCGCCGCCGGCTTTGTATCCCCGCGAATACGAGGCGTAGAAAAGCGATTGATCGGTGAAGTCGAGCTTGGGTGTCCACGTCGCGACTGCCCGGCCGGTGAGCTCCTGCCAACGCTGCGTGAGAACGCCCGCGGCAGGGATACCCTTGAACGCCAGACCCGCCCAGCTCGGGAATTCCGTGAAAACCTTTTCGTCGTCGGTGAAGCGCAGGCCGCCGGTGAGTTTTAGATCAGGCGTGATCTGGTCGTAAATCTCGCCGAACAAAGCCCAGGAATTGATCTTCGCCGGGTTCTTGCTCAGGAAATAATTGTGCCCCTGTCCGTCGACATTCGACAAGGCATTGGGATCGATATAGGCACAACCTAGTCCGAGAAGCGTGTTTTGAAGATTGTCGGGATCTGCAGGAATCGGTCCACAGCTGTTTGCCAGAACGGGGTCGAAAATGATGTGCTCCGCATCCTTGGGATTCTTGTCGCCGCCGTTGATCGAGTTGACATACTCCGTGAAAAGGCTGAGCGCGTTGAAGAAGACATAATAGTCTTCCTTCGTCTGATAGTGCAGGTAATTGCCGCCCAGCACGAAGTTGAGCGGTCCCTCGTAGCTCGAGGCGAGGCGAAGCTCCTGATAGAATTGCTGCGAGCCTTCCTGTGACACGTCCTGACCAACTATCGTGCTGGAACAGCCAAGCTGTGGGTCGCAATATTCGCCATCCTTGCCGACGAGCGTGCGCCCACCGGGGTCCAGGAAGATCGGTGCGGTATTGAAGCGGTTGTAGTCCTCCGTGGAATAGAGGAAGTCATTGTTGTAGCCGGTTTGCGAACTCAGCGTCAGCGTCGGGCTGACTGCGTAGTCGATGTTCAGCTCCAGCGTGTCGTTCTTCGCCTTGTATTTCGGATCCAGAAGCGAATCGATGGTGCGCAAATCGCGCGACTGCGTCAGGCCGGCATAGGGATCTGTGCCAGCCTTTACATAGGGCGTGAACAATTCCAACGCATCCACAAATGGGATGCCGGCGCCATTCGGCGTCTGGAACGCGCTCGCGTCATAGAGCGAGCCGGGAAGGCATCCCTGTGTGAGCCAGGCGGAACCAAAATTGCTGGCATCGGGGATCTGCGGTCCTGCCGGACCATCGACCACCGACGGCCCCGGATCTTTCTCACAAAGTTGCTTGGTCGAGCGGGCTCGATTGTCGTTTTCCCAGAAATGCTCCCAGATGAGATCAGCCTTCAGCCCCTCGATTGGGCGGAACTGAAGAGTCGCGCGGCCTGACCACAAATTTCGTCCGTCGATGGCGTGGCCCGTCAGTTCATTGCGCTCATAGCCGTCGCGACTGGTCCATTCTCCGGCAATGCGAAGCGCCAGTTTGTCGTCGACGATGGGAATGTTCACCATCCCCTCCAGGCGGCGTTCATTATAGTTGCCGACTTCGACAGAGCCTTCGGCCTGATATTGATCCGTCGGCAGCGCGGACATGATGTTGACCACGCCGGCAGGGGCGTTGCGCCCATAGAGTGTGCCCTGCGGCCCGCGCAACACCTCCACGTGATCGACGTCAAAGAATTCCTGCTCGAAGAAATGATTGCGGATGAAAGGAATATTGTTGAAGGCAATGGCAACTGCAGGATCGGTCGTCACCGAAATCGCTTGCGTTCCAATGCCGCGAATCTGGATGTTGTAGCCGGTAAAATTGGTTTTCGAGAAAGTCAGATTTGGGATTTGTTTGACGAGATCCGGCCCGATAGCGATCTGCTCGGCTTTAAGCTCTTTCTGTGTGAAAGCCGAAATCGCGATCGGTACTTTCTGAATATCTTCGGAGCGCTTTTGCGCAGTGACGATGACGGTTTCAATTCCTCCGGAGTTTTGGGCATCGGCCACGGTAGCGCCGAAGACCAATCCAACTGACGCGACGCCACCCACAAGTGCATACGAGCGCGGGCCGTTTGGCATCGAAACTCCCCTCTACCGTGACCGGCGGCATGGGACCGACCGGCTTGCCCGCGTACCGTTCGCTCGATGCGACGTTGCCGCGCAGCATTTCCTCCGGCTCTACTACGCACATCGATGTCAATAGTTCCCAGCTTCCTGAACGCTGCCGGCAATCATGCTTGCCGTGGCGTCGGCGCAACATTTTGCAGTTGCAGCAAATCGAGACTTTGCGGGGAGATTCTTGAAGTTTGGATCAGGGATTGAGATTGAGAATTGCTATAAGCTTAGGGTGCTAGACGAAGAATTTCGGCAATAAGAAGCCTGTCACTTTGCGCGCGGTGCTGGGTTCGCGATCAAGCATCTGCTTCAGGGGTTCGCCGATCATGGAATCGCCAAATGCCATGAGCGCAATGAACAGCACTGCCGACGTAACACCGAGATGAGGATCGCCCTTTTCATGGGCAAATTTCTCCTCCAGCGCGCGGACCAATTCGGCAACGGCATCGCGGACAGGCCCCAGATAATCAACGTTTCCGGACAATACAATCCAGGCTCCCAGCCGGCCGGCGCCACCCTCTTCGAAGGCGTCGAACACGACATCAATCAAAGCTCGTGGGGCGCTGGTGTCGGAACGAAGATGGGCAACCGCACCCATAAGGGCATCGGCAAGATCGCGCACCATCGCACTCATCAGTTCCGACTGGAGTTCACCCGCCGTGCCGAAATGATGGAGAATATTGGTGTGCGACACACCGAGTTCGTCGGCGACCGCTTTGAGTGTCACAGCGTAAGGACCTCGGTCGAGCAAGAGCTTGCGGGCCGCCACTAGCGCTTCACCCCGCGCCTCGCCGGCGGAACGGCGCCGTCTATGTGACGATGAGGGATGGCGTATTTGCGGTTTACTTGTTGACATGATTGTCAGTAGTCGCTGACCGTTGGTCTTGCAAGCACAGGATTATGCCTTGGTGTCTGAAACGCAAATGCCTGCCGATCCGGTCATTCCGCCGATGTGAGGTTCCGAGATGCGGAACTGGACGGAAATCGAGTAGCACAGTTGTCCGCCTAGACAATTTTTGCTCGGGCGAAAACAACAAATGCAGAGCACGCTGCAAAGCGGCGTCAGCTTCACGCTGTTTGATGTGGCTACTCTCTGCCGGCCGTTGCACAAAATGGATTGGAAACGTCGTCTAATCGCGCTCTGCCATCATTCCCGGAACGTGAACAATTTGCTGTATTCTGTTCACGGGCTCACGCGGCGGTTGCCAGGCTTGAACTCGCGTTCAACCTGCGGCCGCTCTTTTTGAACGGATACCTCATGAGCATGAATTTCGAGCTGTCAGCGCTTGCTGCCTCGGTGGTATGGGGCGCTACGCAACTTGTCATTGCCGCGCAGGCTGCCAACGTACAATACGGTCTTACTTGGGCGGCAAGCCCGCGCGATGGCGAGGTGGCACCACTCAGACCAATTCCCGGCCGGCTCAGCCGCAACTTTAGCAACTACATGGAGACATTTCCATTTTTTGTCGCGGCAGTTTTCGTTGCGGAGGCAGCCGATGTTCACAACGCTCTAACCCGTTGGGGAGCAATTGCTTATGTCGGTGGAAGAATTGCCTACACCATCCTCTATGTTTCAGGAGTACCTCTCATCCGGTCACTGTTCTGGAACGTAGCGACCTTTGGCATGTTCGTGGTGCTTGTAGCGCCATTCGCGTCACTCTAATCATGAGGGCGCGGACATGTGGATGATCTGTACGAGCGTAAAGACCTTCGCATCAAAACAAAAAACAGCTGTGTGAACCGGGGCAAGACGCCGTTCGAACTCGTTGCTGCGCTATTGGCGTTTGTGGATGTCCGGGCTGAATTAATTTTGAAACATCGCATCTGAGTCACGGTGCGCCATGCGGCGACGGCGGGGTAGCGGCGATTGGCGCAAGAGCTGCAGCTCCAAAACCTGAAGCTACAATACAACCGTCGGCCAAAGTGCGGTCTTACGCCGGCGCGATTGGCGACGACCGCCATCCGCGCAAGGTGACCTCGCCCGCGACTGGGATTACCTGTTCCAATGACTGCTCATCTCCTGACGTGATACCGGCGAGAGCATTCCTTTCGGCCATCGTGACTCGGAGAAAAACCTAAACCTTCGCGATTCCGTCTCGGGTAATAGACGAGCGATGTATTCAGAGAGCCCCGTGTTACTTGGACGGGAGGTTTCAGAACAGAGTCCGCTTCGGAGGTGACGGATTCCTTCGGCGTTGACGCCGCGCCACCGGCACAACGAAGAATTTGCCGACGATGTTCTTACTGCTCCGAAGACCCATGGTGTCGCGATGAGCAATAGCGATACAGAAGGCTACGGTCCGGGTAGTGCCAGTAAGTATGGAAGCCCACCGTTGATGTTTGCCGCCTCGTTCCAAACCAAAGGATCGAACCCGGCAGGTAGCCCTGATTGAAGCTGTGCGGTGGTGAGCCCGGTAATGCCCTGGTCGTCCTTTCGGTTTCCTGCCCCTTTGGTCAGATCACCAATGCCGCTGGTGTCCGTGTCCCAATAAGTGTCCGACAGGCTTCCCAAAGTGGTGTTATCCGTGCCGATCAATCCGCCCACAAAACTATGAAGACCGGCCGATACACTGCCGATCGAATAGGATTGGTTGATCGTGCTATGGTTCTCTCCGATCAAACCGCCGACGTCGCTGCCGTTTCCTGCAGTTACGGCGCCGATTGCAAAAGTCTCCGTTATGGGGCCGTGGTTTAGGCCGACCAACCCGCCGAGCTCGGCGGTGCCTCCTGCTGTCACCTGCGCCGTTGCGTAACACTGCTGAATGCTGTCTCCGCTGTCCTCCGACCCACCCACCAATCCGCCGGCATAGCCACCCATGTCGATAAGAACGGTTCCTGCGGCAAAGCTGCGCGACAGCATTGCATGTCCGCCAAACATCTCGCCCACCAGACCTCCGACGAACAGATTCCCCATGCCGACCCCGCCCTGAACCGAAGCGGTCGATGACGAGCTGGCCATCGTGCCCTCGAGCACCGCGGCAATTCCACCGATGTCTCCGCTGACAGCCGCGCTTTGCACCTGGCCGGAAACCGCGATGTTTTTGATCGCGCCGTTCGAAACGCCAACCAAAGCCGCCATTGTATTGGCCGCGCCGGCGACTGAAATATTGGCGAGAGAGACATCGCGCAACACGCCGGAGGCGGTCGTGACGCTGAAAAGAGCCGCGTTGGAACTGGTAGCCGGATCGTTGATGTCTAGATTTTCAACGGCGTTTCCAAGCCCCTCGAAAATCCCGGCAAAGCTCGTTAAAATCGCCGCATGCGAGTAGGTCCCATCGGCGGATGCATCGTAGCTTCTTGCGAGCGCATAGGCGCCCGAACCATGCGCCGAGGTGATATCCGCGATTAGCGTTGGAAGGTCCGCGACCAGGGTAAACGTCGTGCCGTTGATCGTCAGGCCGCTGGCTGTGTCCAAAAACTGAACGTTGCCGTTCGCACCAAAGCTATAGTCTCCACCACTTCCGCCATCGTTGGTCGTCAGTGTTAGAGCCCCCGTACCTTCTATGACGATCGGTTGATTAATCGCGATCAGGCTAAACGCATCCAGTGTCAATCGATGCGCGCTCGTCCAGTGCAGCGCACGGTCCACGACAATGCTTTCGGCGACCGAGCCCGGAACGATCGCTACGTCGTTCTTTTTCAAGAGCTGCATCAACTGCTTTGCGTTCAGAACAGCCTTTTTCGATGTTGCGCTACAGACGGTGGCGGTGCAGGTAACGTTTTTGGTCGGCTTCTTGGATATCGTCATTGCGCCGAGCGCCAACGTGGGCAGCACCGCCAATAAACTTGTGAGACGACAGACACTGCGGATGAACTGAAAGGAGATTCCCGTGCTCATTCATTGCCCCAAGAAATGCGCGCAAAAGCGATTCAGAAGCGGTCAAAGAACAACGCCGACATCTATCGATCGCATTATAGCAGAAGCCACCGTCTCCTGGTAGCGACGAGAGGATGGTGCGAGAGCGATTGGCCTTTAGGGCCGGACAACCGCTACCTTTGTTGATCGAGAACGTTCTGCCGTTGATATGCGTCCCAACGACGCGGCAAAATCTGGCGCAACCAAGAATTTTCCCTGTATTTTTCCCTGTTATTCCGCAACGAGCAGAGAAAAGTTCGACCAGATGTACCGCCCAGTCACAAACTCAGACCTCCAGTTCGCGGCCGAAGTGGAGGTCTCCGATCTGGAAACAGAGACTGACGGGCGGAGTGCGCGAAATTTCCCAGATCTGGGAGTCTCTGTGGCGCACAGGGAGACGGAACACGGCGAAATTGCGCCGGAATGCGGCGACTTCGGCGCGCGGTCGTGAGGGTCGGAGTTAGAGGAAATTGGAGTGGTACAGCGTTAAGTTTCCCGCTCACTTTGCTCTCTGTCCCCGACTTTTGACGGAGCACTTTTGTGAAGACTGGATGCCATGCGGGCTGTCCATCAGGGAAGATACAGGGGAAAATATCGCATTTTGACCCGCTTCGCGCTTTTTCTCTCTCCAATTCATGCGATTTGTCAGCAACTTGACAGGGAATTTCCTACAAAACTTAGCTGGGAATTTTCTTGATGAAACAGGGAATGAATACACGGAACGCTGCGACAACAGGGAATTCCTGAGACACTGTCAATCGTTCTGGTCATCGATGAGGATGCGCTGCGCATTGGTATCATAGGCGTCCTTTCATTTTTGCAGAAGTAACCGCGCTAAATTTCAAAATGCGTCACTACCAAATTGCGCCTGAATGCGGCGACTTCGGCATGCGGATCTGAGGGTGGGAGTTAGAGGAAATCGGACTGGTACAGTTGGGTGGGTTCGAACCACCGACCTCCGGATCCACAATCCGGCGCTCTAACCAACTGAGCTACAACTGCATGTCGGGGCCGGGAAACTAGGCGCGGCCCTTTGTAAAATCAAGGCTTTATGGACGTTGCTCTAAGCGGCGGGCGCGACAATATCATCTGAGGAAGGTCGCGCTTTCCGTCTCAGGTATTGCCGGCCCGGAAGGTGGCCTTCGTCAGCATTTTTGGCTCGCCGGCGCACTCGCGGAAAAGCATAAACACTTCGGTGATACGCTAGAGAATATGCCGGTCCCATTGAGGAGCGTTATGTCGAGGTGGATGAAGATTGCATTGATTGCCTCGGGCATCGCCGCTGTCCTCGGCACATTTACCTACGCGCTCTTCTTGCGAAAGCCGCCAACCATCACGGCGGTGACGTGGTCCGGCCCATATGGCCGCGCGCAGGCAAGCGCTCTGTTCCTGCCTTATCAGCAGCGGACCGGCATCAACCTCCGCATAGCGCAATATGATGGCGGTCTCACCGAGTTGCGCAGAGAGGTCGCAACAAAGCGATTTGACTGGGACGTCATTGATATGGAGCTGCCGGACGCGATCACCGCGTGCCGCGAAGGACTGCTTGAGCCGGTTGACGCGACCAAGCTTCCTGCCGGTGCCAATGGCGAAGCGAGCCGCCTGGACTTCGTCGACAACGCGATCGGGCCATGCTGGGTTGGCAGCGTCGTCTATAGCCAGGTGGTTGCCTATGCGCCTGCACGGTTCGGAAGCGCTCGGGCCATTGCCCTGACGGATTTCTTCGATACGGCGCGGTTCCCGGGGCCGCGCGCGCTGAAAGGGACCGGCGCAAAATTCAATCTCGAGCTTGCCCTGCTGGCGGACGGTGTTGCTCCAACGGACATTTACAATGTCCTGTCGACAGCTGCGGGCGTAGACCGCGCGCTTAGAAAGCTCGATACCATACGCACATCGATCGTGTGGTGGTCGCACTCCAGCGAGCCGGCGGCGATGCTCCAGGACGGGCGTGCCGCCTTCGCGACAATGCTCAACGGGGACGTCTTCGATGCAGCAACGCATCACAACAATCTCGGTGTGATCTGGGATCACCAACTCTACGAGCTTGATGTCTTCGGTATTCCCAAAGGCGACCCCCGGCGCACGATGGCGGTGGATTTCATGCATTTTGCGACCTCCGCGCAAAGCCTAGCGTCGGTCGCGAACTGGGTTCCTTATGGACCAGCGCGGCGTTCGGCGCTTCCCCTGGTGGGAAAAAACCCCGACCTCGCGATCCCTATGCGTCCCTTTCTGCCGACGGCACCCGAGCACTTCGCGACGGCGTTTGCGATCGACGACGCATGGTGGCTTGCGCACCATGATGAAATCGCCCCGCGCTGGCGGGAATGGCAGAAGCGTTAAAGTGCTTTCCAATTACTTACCGCGTTCACATCTGGCCGCTGCAATCTTTTGGCAAGCAGCGGTCGTCTATCATCGGCCTGGAATGCCGCTTTCCACCGGCCGGCATTGACAGTCGGTGAACGCTAACCGACGATTCGAATCACATCGGGGACCTCTCTAGCGACATAGCGGAGAGATAGAGAGCATTAGATGACTTCTTATGCGCTGCGTCGGGTTTTGGGCGCCATACCGACGCTCCTTGTCATCATTACGCTGGCGTTTTTCATGATGCGGCTTGCTCCAGGCGGACCGTTCGACAGCCAGCGTCATCTGCCTCCCGAAATCGAACGCAACGTGGAGGCGGCCTACCATCTCGATCGCCCGATCTACATCCAATACTTCAACTATCTGGACGGCTTGATCCGCGGCGATCTCGGCCCATCGTTCAAGAACAAGGATTTCTCGGTTTCCGAACTGATCGCCGATGGGTTGCCGGTGAGCGCCGAACTTGGGCTGTCGGCGATCATCCTCGCGCTTGTCCTTGGCGTTGGCCTCGGCGTGTTGGCGGCGCTGCGGCAAAACCAAATCACGGATCACGCCGTGATGAGCGTCGCAATGCTGGGTATCACGATACCAACCTTCGTTACCGCGCCGCTGCTGACGCTGCTGTTTGGCGTCTACGGCCTGCGCCTCTTCGGGCTGGACATCTCGCTTCCCGTCGGCGGATGGAATGGTGGCGCATTGCGCAACATGATCCTGCCGGTCGTGGTGCTGGCGCTCCCGCAGATCGCGGTCATCGCGCGGTTGGTGCGTGGCAGCATGATCGAAGTTCTGCATTCCAACTATGTGCGCACGGCGCGCGCCAAGGGCCTGTCCGGTTATCGCATCGTGATGCGCCATGCGCTTCAGGCCGCGCTGCTGCCGTTGATCAGCTATCTCGGTCCAGCTATAGCAGCACTTGCAACCGGCTCGCTGATTGTCGAACAGATCTTCGGGCTTCCCGGCATCGGCCGCTATTTCGTAACGGCGGCGGTCAATCGCGATTACACGCTTGTTCTTGGTGTCGTGATTTTCTACGCAACGTTTATCATTCTGCTCAATCTCCTCGCCGACCTGCTTTACGCGGCACTCGATCCGCGGGTGCGCTACCGCACATGATCGCGACCGGGATGACCGACGGCCCATCGGAACTGATGCGCAAAGCGCAGAATGTGCAGGGCCGCAGCCTTTGGACGGATGCGGCGAGACGCATGTTGCGCAATCGCGCCGCGATCGTCAGCGCAATCGTTCTGACGATTATCACAGTACTGGCGATATTCGCGCCGCTGCTGTCTCCCTATGCCTACAATCATCAAGACTACGATCTGATCAATTGCGCGCCCAATTGGTGGTCCGATCCCAACGCCTGCAATGCCGGAGGGTCTCACTGGTTCGGAACGGACGCGCTCGGACGCGACCTGTTCGTGCGCCTTCTGTTCGGCGCGCGCGTTTCGTTGGGTGTCGGATTCATCGCAACGCTGGTCAGCCTCGTGATCGGTGTGCTTTACGGCGCCGTCGCTGGGTATATCGGCGGACGGATCGACACGCTGATGATGCGCTTTGTCGATGTCCTGTACGCGTTGCCCTTTATCTTCTTCGTGATCATTCTCATCGTAGTGTTCGACCGCAACTTCTTCCTTCTTTTCGTGGCGATCGGTGCCGTCGAATGGCTGACAATGGCGCGTATCGTCCGAGGCCAGACGCTGTCGATCAAGCAGAAAGAATTCATTGAAGCCGCGCGTGCGGGCGGCGTGAGCACGGCGGGCATCATCGTGCGGCACATCATTCCAAATGTGCTCGGGCCCGTGGTTGTATATGTGACGCTCACGATTCCGGCCGTGATCCTTGCAGAAAGCTTCCTCTCGTTCCTGGGGCTCGGGGTGCAGGAACCCCTTACGTCCTGGGGAGTCCTGATCGCCGACGGCACCGGCGACATCGAGAACCACACCTGGCTGTTGCTTTTTCCGTCGGCCTTTATGGCCGTGACGCTGTTCTGCTTCAACTTCATCGGCGACGGCCTGCGTGACGCCTTGGACCCCAAGGATCGCTGACGATGGCCGAGACGATCTTCGAAGTGAAAGACCTAAACGTCCAATTCGCGACGCCCGACGGAGACGTGCACGCCGTCAGGAGCGCAACATTTGACGTACGCGCGGGCGAGTGTCTCGGCGTCGTCGGCGAAAGCGGGTCGGGCAAGAGCCAGTTGTTCCTCGCCACCATGGGACTGTTGTCGCAGAACGGCTGCGCGACTGGGAGCGTACGATACCGCGGCGACGAGATCCTCGGTGCATCGCAGCGCACGCTCAACCGGCTGCGCGGATCCAAGATCACGATGATCTTCCAGGACCCGCTGACCTCACTCACACCACACATGCGCATCGGCGATCAGATTGTAGAGGGGTTGCGAACCCATCAGCGGATTCCGAAGGATGAAGCGGAGAAGCGCGCCTTGGAGGTCCTCGAGCTTGTGCGCATTCCGGAAGGCCGGCAGCGCATGCGGCAATATCCGCACGAACTGTCCGGCGGCATGCGCCAGCGCGTCATGATCGCGATGGCAATGGTATGCGGGCCCGACCTGCTGATCGCGGATGAACCGACCACGGCTTTGGACGTGACGGTGCAGGCCGAGATCCTCGAAATCATGCGCGACCTGAAGGCGGAACTGAAGACGGCGATCGTTCTCGTCAGCCACGATATGGGCGTCATCGCCGGCATGGCCGATCGCGTCGTCGTGATGCGGGAGGGCGCGATCGTCGAGGACGGCACGGCAGACGACATCTTCTACAGGCCGCATCACGACTACACAAAGATGCTGCTCGACGCGATGCCGCGTCTCGACAAATTCGACGGACAGGCACAAGCCAAACCATTGCCGCCAAACGCCGGGACGATCCTGGACGTGCGCGATCTGCAGGTGAGCTTTCCGGTCACAACCGGCTGGCAGACCAGGTCTCTGCGCGCTGTCGATGGCGTGACCTTCTCGCTCAAGCAGGGCGAAACTCTCGGCGTGGTCGGCGAATCCGGCTGCGGCAAGTCGACCCTCGCGCGCGCCGTGCTCAAGCTGCTGCCCAGGACCGATGGCACGATCCTCTGGCTGGGACGGGATGTCGGTGGGCTGAGCGACCGGGACTCGCGTCCGCTGCGCAAGGATTTCCAGATCGTCTTCCAGGACCCGCTCGCCAGCCTCGACCCCCGCATGACGATCGGGGAATCCATCGCGGAGCCATTGCGCACCTTGAAGCCGGAACTCGCGCCGACGGAAGTTTCAGCGCGCGTGCGCAAGATGATGGATCTGGTCGGGCTGGAGCCCATCTGGATCAACCGCTATCCACACGAATTCTCGGGGGGCCAGAACCAGCGCGTCGGTGTCGCTCGCGCGATGATCGTCGAGCCTAGGCTGGTCGTCTGCGACGAGGCGGTCAGTGCGCTCGACGCCTCGATCCAGGGACAGATCATCGGCCTCATCCGTCAGCTGCAGGACGATTTCGGCATGTCGCTGATCTTCATCAGCCACGATCTCTCGGTGCTGCGCCAGATTGCGCACCGTGTGATGGTGATGTATCTCGGCCGCGTGGTGGAGTTTGCGGACCGCGATGCGATCTACACCGACCCGCGCCATCCCTATACCAGGGCACTGATATCGGCCGTCCCGATCCCCGATCCGAAGCTTGAACGTATAAAAAAGCGCGTGCGCCTGACCGGCGAATTGCCCTCACCGCTCGACACGCGAGCGGGGCTGATCTTCCTGAAGTCCAAACAGATCGACGACCCCGACGCGGAGCAATATCGGCCGGCGCTGATCGAGGTTGCACCCGGCCATCTGGTGGCCGAGCACGATCCCGGCTTCATTTGATCCGCTTGACCTTGAATACCTTGTTCGAGCCGTTGAGCTGCAGATTATAGCTGCCCATCATGCCGCGCGCGATGAGCACGGTATTGTCGTGCTTCTTGAAGTTCGCACGCTCGGCGTCGCCCTGGATTTCCTGCCAAACCTCTCCGCCCTCCAGGAAGATCACAAACTTGCCGGACGGATTGATCGCATAGTCGGTCACGTTTGCCGTAATGCTGTCGATCGGTCCCGGCGGCGGCGCTTCGCCCGGCTTGAGGGGCGGCGGCGGCAGGTTTTCGCTGCCGAACTGCTCGGGACTTGTCTGCTGTTTGGGCGCCGTTCCGAAGATGTTGCCGAAATCGAACCCGAACCATGACTTTTGCTGTTCCAGCGTCGGCGGGCCGGCCATCGGCGCCTCGGCGATCGCCGCCTTAACCCGCGGCGCCAGCTGGTCGAAGCACGCCAGGCGCTGGTCCTTGTCGGCTATTGCGGCACATTGATCCATCGCCCGCAGGACTTCGTCGCGGACGCCCGCACCCGCAGAAGCCGGCAGAGCAATTAGGAAACAAAGCGCTATCACGCTTTTGCGCAAGTTCATGACCCATTCACCCGTTCAATGTTTAATGTCGGCGTCGTATCGAGTCGGCTGTTAAGAATCGCGTAACTTATAGCCGTTTCGGTGGCGGCTTGGGCTGGAGCATAGCAGATGGCGATATCCGATCGAAAGGCGATGACCCGTCGCGCGGCGCTGGCCGGCGGTGCTGTTGCCGTTCTCGGTGCGGGCGCTTTTGCCTTCAAAGGGAAATCCGCGCGCGGATTCACTCTTTCCGCCTCCGACAGCAAGACATTAAATCGCGGCAACGGTGCGGAGCCCGACACGCTCGATCCCCACCGCGCCCAGGGGCAGTGGGAATACAATATCGTCGGCGACATGTTCGTCGGCCTGTTCACGGAAGGCGCGGATGCCAATCCGATCCCAGGCGCCGCCGAGAGCTACAGCACCAGCGCCGACGGCCTCACCTACAGGTTCAAGATTCGCGACCACGTCTGGTCGGACGGCGTGCCGGTCACCGCGCATGATTTCGTCTACTCGTTCCGCCGTATCGCCGACCCGAAATTCGCCGCGCAATATGTGTCTATCCTGTTCCCCATCAGGAATATGGAAGCCGTCAGCGGCGGCCACCTTCCGCTCGACCAGCTTGGCGTGCGCGCAATTGACGACAGGACGCTGGAGATCGGATTTCATTTCCAGGTGCCCTATGTCGCCCAGCTTCTTACCTGCTTCGCGGCTTTCGCAGTGCCGAAACATGTCGTCGAGAAGCATGGCGGCCATTGGCTGCGGCCAGAGAACATCGTCACCAACGGTCCCTACGTCCTCAAGGAATGGCGCTCGAACGACCACGTTCAACTCGTGAAAAACCCGCGGTTCTATGACGCCGCCAATGTGAAAATCGAGACTGTCTTCTTCTATCCGACGCCGGATGCGGAGGCTGCTCTCAAGCGCATGCGCGGCGGCGAGATCGATGTGCTCAGCGACAGCCTGCCGCCCGAGAAGATCGACTGGCTCAAGGCCAACATGGCGAAAGAGCTGCGCCTTGCCCCCTTCATCAACAGCCGCTACGTCCAGTTCAACACGACGCGCAAGCCCTTCAACGATGTGCGCGTGCGCACTGCGCTGTCGCTGGCGATCGATCGCGAAGTCATTTGCACCAAGGTCGAGCGCGCCGGCGAGCATCCGGCCTATGCTTACATCCCGCCGGGCATGCCGGATTATCCCGGCAAGGCGCGCGTGGCGTTCCAGAGCCAACCCATGTCCGCGCGGATCGCGAAGGCGCGCCAGCTTCTGGCGGACGCAGGCTTCGGCGCGAAAAACCCGCTGCATTTCGACTACGCGATGATCATGAACACGGAGACCAAGCTGATCTCCGTCGCGCTGCAGGAGATGTGGCGGCAGATCGGCGTGACCGTGCGCTTCGTCCCTTCCGATACCCAGATCCACTATGCCAATCTTCGCCGGCACGATTTCGATGTGGCGTGGGCCGGATGGGTCGCGGATTATCGCGATCCCAAGAACTACCTCTACATCTTCCAGAGCGCGACGCCGGACATGAATTACGGGCTTTATGCCAACCCGAAGTTCGATACTCTTGTCGTGCAATCCGACAATGAGCGTGATGTGCAGGCCCGCGCGCAGCTGTTGCAGCAGGCCGAGCAGACCATGCTCGACGACGCCGCGATCGCGCCCGTGTTCTTCGACGTCACGCGCGATCTTGTCTCGCCGCAGGTCAAGGGCTGGATCAGCAACAACATCAACGTCAACCGCACCCGCTTCCTCTCGCTCGACCGCGCCATCACAGCCGTTTGAGTGGGGCTCTCCTCTTCGACCGCAAGCGCGCTATCCTTCCCCCATGCTTGAAATCTATGTCGATGCCGATGCCTGCCCGGTGAAGGCGGAGGTCGAGAAGGTCGCGGGGCGGCACAATCTTCACGTCCATATCGTGAGCAATGGCGGCATCCGCCCGCGCCCTCATCCAATGATCCACACCATCGTCGTTGCGGAAGGCGCCGACGCCGCCGATGACTGGATCGCGGACCGCATCCAATCCGGCGACATCGCGATCACGGCGGACATTCCCCTCGCCGCGCGCTGTCTCGCCAAAGGCGCGCGCGTTCTGCGTCCGAATGGCGACGCGTTCACCAAGGACAATATCGGCACCGCACTCGGCATGCGCGAGCTGCACCGCCATCTGCGTGAGGCCACCGGCAACCAGACCTACAATGCCGGCTTCACGGCGAAGGACCGCTCGCGTTTCCTGAACGCGCTCGAAAACGCCATTCAGGCGGTCAAGCGGAGCGCGTGAGTGCTATTCTGCCCCGCATGAACGCGCCGCACCGAGTCGCCCTCTCCGTCATCCTCCTTAGCGCGACACTCGCGTCCGCGCAGGCTCTCACCGTCCTCAATCGCGGCAATGGCAGCGAGCCGAAGAGTCTCGATCCGGCCTTCGTCGATACCGCGGCGGAGTCGAACATCCTCGGCGACATCCTCATCGGGCTCACGACGCTCGACGCCGCGGCGCGGCCGATCCCCGGCATGGCGGAACGCTGGGAGATTTCGCAGGACGGCAAAACCTGGACCTTCCATCTGCGCAAGGCGCTGTGGTCGGACGGCCATCCCGTAACCGCGGGCGATTTCGTGTTCGCGTGGCAGCGCCTGCTCGATCCCAAAACCGCCGCGCCCTATGCGTATAATCTTTGGGTCCTCAAGAACGCGAAGGCGATCAGCAACGGCACGATGCCGCCGTCTGCGCTCGGTGTGCGCGCGGCAAATGACGCGACGCTCATCGTGCAACTCGAACATCCCGCCGCCTATCTGCCGGAGCTGCTCACGCACGACACCGCCTATCCCGTGCCGCGCCATGTCGTGCAGGCGAAGGGCAATGCGTGGGCAAAGATCGGCACTTATGTCGGCAACGGCCCCTATCTGCCGACGCAATGGGTGCTCAACGAGCGTCTGACGCTGACGAAGAATCCGCGCTTCTACGATGCAGCGCATGTGCGCATCGATCAGGTGAATTATGTCCCGCTGGAGGATTCCAATTCGGCGCTGAAGCGCATCCGCGCCGGCGAGCTCGACATGCAATCGCCGATCCCCGCCACCGCTATCGACTGGCTGCGCGCGAATATGGGCGGCGCGCTGCGCATGACGCCCTATCTCTCGCTCTCCTACATCACGATGAACAATGGGCGCGCGCCGCTGAACGATGTGCGGGTACGCAAGGCGCTGAACCTCGCGCTCGACCGCGAGGTGGTGACGGGCAAGGTGCTGAAGCTCGGCGATCTGCCCGCCTATGCCTTCGTGCCGCCGGGCGTCGCGAACTTCCCAGGCGGCGCGGCGATGGATTTCAAGCCAATGCCGCAGCAAGCGCGCGTCGAGCAGGCGCGCGCGCTGATGCAGCAGGCGGGATACGGCGCGAACAATCCGCTGCGCCTCACGCTCGAGACCACGCATGATCCCGACAACAAGCGCGTCGCCGCCGTGCTGCAGGCGATGCTGCGCGCGATCGATGTCGATCTCGCGATCCAGTCCGCCGATCTGCAGATCCATTATCGCAACATGCAGACCGGCCAATATGAGATTGCAACTGCGGTATGGATTGCCGATTTCAACGACGCGACCAATTTCCTCGACCTGCTGCAATCGTCGAGCGGCAACAATTACGCGCGCTATAAGAGCGCTGCCTACGACAAGGCGCTCGCCGCCGCGCAGGACGAGCCCGATCCCGCAAAGCGCGGGCAATTGCTGCTCGGCGCCGAGAAGATCGCGCTCAGGGATTATCCGTGGATTCCCTGGCGCTTCCGCGTAACGCAGAACCTCGTCCAGCCTTGGGTGAAGGGCTTCGTCTCGAACGTGCGCGACTACAACCGCTCGCGCTGGCTCTGGATCGCGGGCAAGCCGGGACGGTAGAGCAAGATGCGTTCAGATGCACTCGCGGCTCCTCACCCTTCGACAAGCTCAGGGTGAGGAAATAGGGTTAGTCCTCATGCTGAGCTTGTCGAAGCATGAGTGCGCCGTGGATATGTCAGAAGGTCCGATGCTCTAGATGCTTGCCAAACGCGCCACACGGATGCAGTTTCGCCCGCGCGCGACCCCGTAGCTCAGCAGGATAGAGCGGCGGTTTCCTAAACCGTAGGCCGGTGGTTCGAGTCCTCCCGGGGTCGCCAGTTCGCGGTTAGACTCGGTCCATTCGAGTCGGGGGACCGCGCATGACACTTTCGGATTTTGCGACCATCACGACCGCGATCAGCGGGATCGCGGTGACGGTGTCGATCGTCTATCTCGCGTTGCAGACGCATCAGAACGTCAAGCACACGCGCGCGCTGATCAACCAGGGCCGGGTGACGCTGATCTCCGAGATGCTCCTGAAGTCGACCGATGCGGAGGTCGCCGCCGCGTACCTCACCGGCACCGGCCGTGAAGCGACACAAGACGCGGTGCGCAGGATACAGTTCCAGGCCTTTGCCACGGCGCAGATGTTCGGCTGGCAGGATTCGTTCTCGCAGCACGAGCGCGGGTTATTGGACGACGACATCTATCGGGCCATGCGCGCGTCGGTGGACCAGGCGATGCGCCACCCCGCCTTTCGTGAGGCTTATGAGATGCGATTCCGGACGCCGGGCACGAAATTCTGCGCCTTCATGGACGAGGCCATTGCCAGGCTGCCGCCGCCCGCTTGACGGGCAATCCCCAAGACCCAATATGAACGCTAGGGATTTGGGTATTTGAGATGCTGTCGCAGAAGGCTCGCTACGCGTTGCATGCGCTGATCGTTCTCGCCGAGCATGGCGGGCGCGAGCCGATGATGATCGCCGACATCGCCGAGGAAGCGGGCGTGCCGCGGAAATTCCTCGAGCAGATCCTGCTCGGCCTGAAGCGCCGCGGCATCGTGCAGAGCATTCGCGGCCGCGCCGGCGGCTATCGCCTCGGGCGACCGGCAAAGGAAATCTCCTTCGCCGACATCATCCGCGAGACCGACGGTCCGCTCGCGCTCAGCCCCTGCGTCAGCGTCACCGCCTATCACAAATGCCCCGATTGCGTGGACGAGGCGACCTGCGCCATCCGCAAGGTGCTGCTCGCCGCGCGCGATGCGACGGCGCAGGTCCTCGAGTCCCGCAATCTGGCGCAGGCCGTGGCGAGCACCCGCCGCGCGCGCTAGGCGGCGATGCGCTTCGCGGTTTTCTCCGACCACGGGAACACGACATCGCGATCGGGCTTGGCGAGCTTCTTGAGCTTTCCCTTGTAATCGAAACTGTCGAGCAGATCGCGCAGCAATTCCAGCCGCGCGATCTTCTTGGTGTCGGTGCGCACGATGCGCCACGGCGCGGCGTCATGGCCGGTGCGCTCGAACATATCGTCGCGCGCGGCGCTGTAGGCTTTCCAGTTCTTGAGCGCCGCCGCATCGACCGGCGAGATCTTCCACTTCTTCAGCGGATCCTCCGCGCGCGCCTTCAACCGCTTCTTCTGCTCGTCCCTGGAGATGTCGAGGTAATATTTGCGGAAGTGCAGCCCGTCGCGCACCAAGAGCCGCTCGAACGGCACCACCGCTTCGTAGAACTCCGCAACCTGCTCCTCGGTGCAGAAGCCCATCACGCGCTCGACTCCGGCGCGGTTGTACCAGGAGCGATTGAAGATCACGAACTCGCCGCCCGAAGGGAAGAAACGCGCGAAGCGCTGGAAATACCATTCGGTCTGTTCGCGGCTCGAGGGCGTGCCCGGCGCATGCACGCGGGTCTCGCGCGGGCTCATATGCTCGGTCAGGCGTTTGATGGCGCCGTCTTTGCCCGCACCGTCGCGGCCTTCGAGGACGATGAGGACGCGGGCGCCTTCCGCAATCAGCTTGCGCTGCAGCTTGACGAGCTCGATCTGCAGATCGCGCAGCGCGCGCTTGTAGTGCTTGTCGTCTTCGCCCTCGTCGTCATCGTGGTTGTGCTTCTTGGACATGGCGGTCTCCGTTGCGGCGGCATTAGAGACGCCACATTGGGAACGGGCAACCGCTAGATCAGGTTCCAGGGCGTGAGCGTGGCACGACCGCCCGAATGGTCCGGCGTTCGCAGCACGACAATGCCGAAGACCGCGGCCAGTGTCGCATCCGACAGCGCGTCATCCGGCGTGCCGAAAGCGGCGACGCGGCCTTCGTTCAGGACAAGAATCCGGTCGCAATGGCGCGCCGCGAGCGAGAGATCGTGCATCGTCACGGCGACAGCCGTGCCGCGCGCCGCCTCTTCGCGCAGCAGCGCCATCAGCCGCAACTGATGCGCGGGATCGAGCCACGCTGCCGGCTCGTCGGCGAGCAGGATGGATGCGCCGGTCGCCAGCGCGCGCGCGAACAGCACCCGCGCGCGTTCGCCGGCGGAGAGTTCGTCCATGCGGCGATCGGCGAAGGCGGTGGCATCGGACCGCGCCAATGCAGCATGCACAGCATCGTCGTCGGCACGTGACGGCGCCGCGAACATGCCCCGATGCGGTAGGCGTCCCAGAGCCACAAGATCGCGCGCGAGGATCGGCCAATGCGCCTCACCGCCTTGCGGCAGATAGGCGATGGTCCGCGCCAGTGCCTCACGCGACCAGTCCTTCAGCTCGCGATCCAGCACGCGGACCGTTCCGCCCGCGAGCGGCAATATGCCGAGCGCCGCGCGCAGCAAGGTCGTCTTCCCCGCGCCGTTGGGGCCGACGATGCCCGTCACAACGCCGGACTCGAACGAGGCGCTGACATCGCTGAGCGCGGCGCGCTCGCCATAGCGCACGCCGATCGTCTGGAAGGAGAGCGCGGCACTCATGCCTCTCTCCGAAGCTTCAGGATCAGCCAGAAGAAGAATGGCGCGCCGATCATCGCGGTGACGACGCCGAGACGAAGCTGCTCGCCCGGATCGATGCTGCGCACCAGCACGTCGGCGGCAGTGACCAGCAAAGCGCCGCCCAGCGCCGACGGCAGGACCAACCGCGACGGCTGATAGCCCACGAACGGCCTCAGCAGATGCGGCACGACCAGTCCGACGAAACTCACCGCGCCTGCCGCTGCGGTCGCGGCGCCGGTCGCGAGCGCCACGCCCAGCACCACGCGCATCCGCACGCTGCCGACATGGACGCCGAGGCTGTGTGCCGCTTCCTCGCCGAGCGTCACCGCATCGAGACCGCGCGCGGCACTCATCAGCAGCGCGATGCCGATGAGCACAAGCGGCGTGGCTAATGCGAGATCGGTGAGGGTGCGGTCCTTCAGCGACCCCATCATCCATAGCACCATCTCGCTCATCGCGTAGGGATTGGCGGCGAAGGACAGCGCGAGCGCGGTCAACGCCACGGCCAGACTCGAGATCGCGACGCCGGCCAGCACCAATGCGAGTACGCCTGCACCCGCGCGCGACAGCAGATAGAGCAATGCGGCGGAAGCCAGCGCGCCAAGGATCGCAAACGCCGGAAGCAATGCGGGCGTGGCGGCGGAGAATCCGAAGTAGAGCGCGATCACCGCACCCAGTCCCGCACACGACGTCACGCCGGTGACATCGGGCGACGCCAGCGGATTGCGGAAGAGTCCCTGAAGCGCCGCGCCGCTCGCACCCAGCGCCGCGCCGACCACGAGCCCGAGCCCCATTCGCGGCAGTCGTATTTCACGCGCAATCGTGCCCGCGATCCCCTGCCCGTCGAACAATCCTTGCAGGATCGCGTGCGCCGGAAGATGCGACGGCCCCACGAAGAACGATAGCATCGCGCACGCGAGCGTAAGAGCCGCAAGCGCAGGCATGATCCACCGCGCTCCCATTGTCATCCCCGGCGAGCATCGCAAAGCGATGCGAGGGAAGGGGACCCAGGTGGCGAAGCCGATCCGATCCGGAAAGAAATGCGGAGCCTCCTGAATTTCGCCGCGGCTCTGTGTTTACCAGCTGGGTCCCCTTCCCTCGCATGAATGCTTGCGCATCCATGCTCGCCGGGGATGACAGCGGTGTTTGTGTAGGCGAATGTAGCTAAGGTTTTCACCGGACGATGAAGGCCAAAGCCGTCAAAATAATGCAAGCCGATATGGACACGCCGATATCTAGGGCAAACAACGTCGGATCGCCATCCTTGTAGATCCAGCCTGACCGTCCAAACATTCGCCCAGCCATCAGGCCGCACAGTGCATTCAAGGCCAATAATCCGGCAAAAATCAGCATCACCACAATCATCCCGAGCGCCTCACCTTCACACCGAGCCTCGCAAATGTCTCCACCACATCCGCCGACCATGGTCCAGGACACAGCAGCGGTGTGAGCTTCGCCCAGGCGGTGGTGCCTTTGAATCCCTTCAGCGCGGGATGATGCGGCACGAGATCGGCGCGGGAGTTGGTGGCGTATTTGTCGCCGCTCAGGATCAGGAGCTCCGGCGGATTGGCGAGCACGCTCTCGACCGGGATCGTGTCGAGGCGCGTCGGCGTCATCCCCGCGACGACATCGACGAGTCCGGCATCCGCCATCAGCTCGTCCGTCATCGCGCCGGTGCCGGAATAGCCGTTGGCTTCATAGATCAACGTCCGCACCGGGGGATGCGGCGCATGCGCTTTTGCCTGCGCGATCTTGCGATCCATATCGGCCAGCATCGCCGCGGCGCGATCGCGCGCATCGAGCTTCTCGCCCAACATCGCGGTCACCTTGCGCACATCGGCGAGCGAACCAGCCCATGGCACATCGAGCACCGCGACATGCGCGCGCGCGAGCGCCGCATGCAGCGCGGGCATCGTGCCCGCATACATCACGACCAGATCGGGCGCGGTGTTCATCACCGTTTCGGCCGAGGGACGGATGGTGGGAATGCCCGCCCGCGCGACTTCGTCCGCAATGGTGGAGACCACGGGATGGCGGTCCGCCGCCTCGAAGGACAGCGCCGCGATGTGCTCGTGAGGCACTAGCCGGAACACGTATTCATCGGTGCACAAGAATGTCGAAACAATCTTTCGCGGTGCACAAGCGGCTGAATGTGTTGAGAGAATGAGCGCCGCCAGCATGCCAGCAACCCAGCCATGCGTTTTACGCATATTGCCGCTGTAGAACCGTCTTACCACGTGAGGCGGGCCAATACGGGAGAATCCATGCGCCATACTCTAGCAATCATTGCCGTCGCCGCGAGCTTCACCGCGCCTGCTTACGCCGCCTCGACTGCTGCCGACATTCTCGCCGCCAACAAGGCCGCCTCGGGTGGCGCCGTCTGGGACAAGAACGCGACGCTCAAGACGGACTACGATTATTCCGGCATGGGCATGACCGGCAAGGTCTCCTCGATTGCCGATCTCCGCAACGGCCGCTTCGTCGACAACGCCGCCATCGGCCCGGTGACGCAGGTGCAGGGCTTCGACGGCTCGTCCGCCTGGGAGAAGGATCCGTCGGGTACAGTCACGCCGCAGAACGGCTCCGGCAGATACATGGCGGTCAACGAAGCCTATCGCGACGCCAATCTGTGGTGGCGCGCGGATTTCGGCGGTGCGCAGGTCACGCTCGACCCGCAGAAGAGTGATGGCGGCAAGACCTATGACGTCGTGACCTTCATGCCGAAGGATGGCGGGACGTTCGACGCCTGGTTCGATACCAAGACCCACCTGCTCTATCGCATCGAGGAAAAGATCGGTTCGCTTACCAACATCTCCACCTTCGCGGATTACAAAATCTATGACGGCACGATAATGGCGACGAAGCTTCATCAGGTCGCGAGCGACGGCAAGAATGCGCAGGACATGACGCTGACAGCGGCGGCGTTCGCGGCGGAGCAGCCGGCATCCGCCTATGCGATGCCGAAGGTCGAACTCGCGGACTTCTCCATCGCCGACGGCGCGAAGGAAACGAGGTTCCCGTTCCAGCTCATCAACAACCACATCTATGCCGATGTGAAGATCAACGGCAAAGGTCCCTACACCTTCATCTTCGACACCGGCGGACTCAATCTGGTGACGCCGCCACTGGCGAAAGAACTCGGCCTCAAGGTCGAGGGCAACATGGATGCGCGCGGCGGCGGCACCGGCACGATGTCGGCCGGCATGACCAAGGTCGCGCGCGTCGATCTTGGTCAGGCCACGATCACCGACCAGAGCTTCATGTCGCTGCCGCTGAATTCGATGGAGAGCACCGAAGGCGTTCCGATGCCCGGCATGATCGGGTTCGAAACCTTCCGCCGCTTTGTGACGCGCATCGATTACGGCAACAAGACGATCACGCTGATCACTCCAAAGGATTTCGATCCGAAAAATGCCGGCACCGCCGTGCCGATCGTGTTCGACGGCAATGACGTCGAGATCGAGGGCAGCTATGAAGGCGTCCCCGGCAAGTTCGTGATCGACACCGGCGCGCGCCAGACCCTGATGCTGAGTTCGCCCTTCGTCGCGAAGCACGATCTGCACAATGCCTCGGTCAAGGGCGAAGAAGCCGTGACCGGCTGGGGCGTGGGCGGACCGACGACGGCGTTCGTCACCCATGGCGGATTGCTCAAGATCGGCGATGTCGATGTGAAGGGGCCGCTGGTCCTGCTCACGACCGACAAGGGCGGCGCCAATGCGGACGATTCCCTCGCCGGCAATATCGGCGGCGGCATCCTGAAGCGCTTCGTCGTCACCTTCGATTACGAGCACAACACGATGTATCTGAAGCCGGTCACGGGCCAGGTTGCCGATCTCGACACCTTCGACCGTGCGGGCATGTGGTTCAACAAGGATGCCGAGGGCTACAAGGTCGTCGACGTGACCGCGAACACGCCGGCCGCGCAAGCCGGTCTCGCCAAAGACGACATCATCACAGCGGTCGACGGCAAGCCGGCTGCAAGCATCGCCCTTCCCGCCATGCGCATGCGCCTTCGCGACGAAGCGCCAGGCACGGTCGTGACATTCTCGATCAAAGGCAAAGGCGACGTGAAGGTAAAATTGCGCGATCTCGTCTGATGCTTGCGATGGCGCGGCTTTTTCGTGGAGGGTCGCGCCATCGTGAACATCGCATCGCCTCATCTACGTGTAGGTATTCCGCGCCACCGATCGAGCAGGAACCATGTCCAAGACATTCGCTGCGCTTTTGCTGTCCTCCGCTCTCACGACGTCCGCACTGGCCGCTTCGCCCGAAGACATCCTCGCCGCCAACAAGGCCGCGATGGGCAATTGGAACGGCAAGAAAACGCTGAAAGTCGAGTACGCCTATTCGGGCCAGGGGCTGACGGGCACGACCTCGTCCCTCGAAGACCTGCAGATCGGCGCGTTTGTCGACACCTACAATATCGGGCCCACAAGTGGAGCCTCCGGCTTTGACGGCGCGAAAGCCTGGGAAAAAGAATCCTCCGGCACGGTCACCGATCAGTCCGGCGGCGATGTGGTGCAGCTGGCGATCAGCGAAGCCTATCAGGACCGGAATCTGTGGTGGCGCGCCGACCGCGGCGGCGCGGCGGTCGAAAGTCTCGGCCAAAAGGCTGACAAGGACGGAAAAGCCTACGACGTCCTGAAAGTCACGCCGGACGGCGGTACGGCGCTGGAGGCCTGGTTCGATCCCACGACACATCTTCTCCACCAGACGGTCGAAATCCAATCAACCCAAACGATCTCCACTGTCTATTCGGACTATGCGCCGGTCGATGGCGCGCTGATTCCGAAAACGTTCGTCGTCGATGACGGCAGCCACAATCTGCAGACCTTCACGCTGACCTCGGCGAAATTCTCCGCTCCCCTTCCGGTCAGCGCCTATCGGAAGCCTGCAGAAGACATCCACGATTTTTCCATCGCGAATGGCGCGCACGAGACGACGGTGCCGTTCCGGCTTCTCAACAACCACATCTACGCCGATGTCAGCGTGAATGGATCGAAGCCGTTGAACTTCATCTTCGACACCGGTGGCCACAGCATCGTGACGCCCGAAACCGCGAAGGCGCTCGGCATTGCATCGCAGGGCAATCTCACTTCCAGCGGCGGCGGCGATCAGCTTGCGACCAGTGGCGTGACGACGCTCAAAACGATCCGCGTCGGCGATGCCACCATCACCGATCAGACGGCGTCGGTACTGACCTTCCAGGCGAAGGGTGTGGAAGGCACGGACGAACAGGGCATGGTGGGCTATGAGTTCTTCGCGCGCTTCGTCACACGCTTCGACTATGGCCAGCACACAATCACCTTCATCGACAAGAAATACTTCGATCCGAAATATGCCGGCACTCCGGTGCCGATGCGGCTGTATCACCAGTTTCCGGAGATTCTTGGCTCCTATGACGGCATACCCGGCCGCTTCGGCATCGACACCGGCTCGCGTATGCCGCTGGAGCTGAACGCGGCGTTCGTGGCCAAGAACAATCTGCGCGCAAAGGTGACGGGCGGCGCGGAAGCGATGACCGGCTGGGGCGTCGGTGGGCCGTCACGCAGCTTTGTGTTCAAAGGCGGCACCTTGAAGCTCGCAGGCGTCACCATCGAGCATCCGCTGACGATGATCAGCCTCGACAAGGGTGGCGCTGGCGCGGCGGAAGCGTTCCCGAACAATGTCGGCGGCGGCGTTTTGAAACGCTTCGTCGTGACGTTCGATTACGGCCACAGCACGATGTATCTGAAGCCCTTCGAAGGCCTGCATTCGGATATCGATACGTTCGACCGCTCGGGCATGTGGATCAATGCCGTGCCGGAAGGCTTCAAGGTGATCGACATCACCAAGGGCGGCCCCGCGGAAGCAGCGGGCCTTGCCAAGGACGACATCATCACCGCCATCGACGGCAAAGCGTCAGCGGATTTCTTTCTGCCCGATCTCCGTGAGGAGTGGCGCAACTGGAAGCCGGGGACAATTGTCAAACTGTCGGTCAAAGGCAAAGGCGATGTGAAGGTCACCTTGCGCGATCTGATTTAAAGGGCGTACAGCGGCTCCGCTCCATTTCGGGCGGAGCCGTTTTTTCAGTGTATTATTTTGAACGACGGGGACCGATATGACAGTCATTGATCTGCCTGTTTCCAAAAAATCTCTCATACGCCGCATCTTCGACAACCGCCTGGTGCGGTTCTTCGCGCTCTTCATCATCACGATCGGTGCTTACGCCGGTGCGCAAATTCTGCCGATTGTGGCTTTACCCAACATCGCCGCCGAGAACCGGCAGATGGTGGCAATCGCCTTCGAAGCGGCGTCAGCCATTGGGTTGCTTCTGATCTATTGGTTGTTCGTGCGGTGGATGGAGCATCGCCGGGTCAGCGAGATATCTCTCACAAAAGCGCCCGCCGGGATTCCGGCCGGCGTCCTGATCGGCGCGGGTCTGTTCACAGTCACGATTGCGATCCTCTCGGTGGTGGGCGTCGCCCATGTCGGCGGATATAATCCCGGCCAGGCACTGCTCGCCGCGATCAACATGGCGATCCTCTCGGCCATCGGCGAGGAGATCGTGTTCCGTGGCGCCGTCTTCCGCATCTTCGAGGAGATGTTCGGCACTTTCATCGCTCTTCTCGTTTCTGCAGCGCTCTTCGGCCTGATCCATATGGGCAATCCCGGCGCGACGGCGGTCAGCGGCGCGGCCATCGCGCTTGAGGCCGGGCTGCTTCTCGGTGTCTCTTATGCGGTGACCCGCAATCTCTGGCTCCCCATCGGGCTGCATTTCGGCTGGAATTTCGCCGAAAGCGGCATCTTCGGCAGCATCGTCTCCGGCAACGCCTTCAAGGGCCTCTACACCACCACCATGACCGGCCCCGACCTTCTGACCGGCGGCAAGTTCGGCCCGGAAGCGTCTGTCGTCGCTGTCGCCGTTTGCGCAGCCGCCGCGCTGGTGATCCTGATCGTCGCCATCCGCCGCGGGGAATGGCGGGGCCTGCGGTTTGCCATCAACGATCGGGGCTAGCGGGGGCGAATAGCGAGTGGCGAATAGCGGGTGGCTCGCCTACTATTCGCCATTCGCTACTTCCTATTCGCCCGGAGATTTCCATGCCCATCTATCGCGCGCCCGTCGATGAATACAAATTCCTGCTCAACGAACTGTTGGAGGTCGACCAGCACCGCGACCTGCCCGATTTCGGCGAGCTGACGCCGGACCTGATCGACGACATTCTTACCAACGCGGGCAAGTTCTGCGAGGAAGTGCTTCAGCCGATCAACCAGTCGGGCGACGAAGAAGGCGCGCATTTCGAGAACGGCGTCGTGCGCACGCCGAAGGGATTCAAGGAAGCCTACAAGGCCTATTGCGAGGCGGGCTGGGGGGCGTTGTCGGCGCCGGCGAAGTTCGGCGGTGCGGGATTGCCGACGCTGATCACCCTCGCCGTCGCGGAGATGGCGTCGTCATCCAATCAGTCTTTCGCGATGTATCCGGGATTGAGCAGCGCCGCTGCCGGCGCGCTTGGCGCCACCGGCGCGGACTGGATGAAGCAGTTCGTTCTGCCCAAGATGATCAGCGGCGAATGGGCGGGCACGATGTGCCTGACCGAGCCCAATTGCGGCACCGATCTGCGCCTGATGAAGACACGCGCGGTCGAGCAGCCCGACGGCACCTACAAGCTCATCGGCACAAAGATTTTTATCTCCGGCGGCGACCAAGACCTCACTGACAATATCATTCATATGGTGATCGCGAAGATCCCCGACGAGAACGGACAGATCCAGGACGATCTCTCCACCGTGAATTTCTTCATGGTGCCGAAATTCCTCGTCAGCGAGGACGGAAAGATGGGCACACGCAACGCCGTTTCCACCGGCGGCATCGAGAAGAAGATGGGCATCAAGGCGCAGGCCACCTGCGTGCTGAATTTCGACGACGCCAAAGCATGGCGTCTCGGCCCGAAACCGACACCACCAAAACCCGGCGAAAAGCGCTCGGCAAGCGCGGGCATGGCCGGCATGTTCGGCATGATGAACGCCGCGCGTCTCGGCGTCGGCGTGCAGGGCATCGCCATCGGCGAAGTCGCCTATCAGAACGGCATGGCGTACGCGCATGAGCGCCGCGTCGGCCACGCGCTGACGGGCCCAAAAGAGCCCGACAAATCCGCCGACCTCGAATTCGTGCACCCCGATGTGCGGCGCATGCTGCTGCACTCCAAGTCGTTCGTGGACGGCGCACGCGCGGTGGCGATGTGGACAACGCTCAACATGGCGATCGCCGAAAGCACCAAGCCCGAGGCCGCGACCGCAGGCATGCTCGCCGATCTGATGACGCCGGTGATCAAGGCGTTCTTCACTGACATGGGCTTCGAGGCCGCGAACATGGCGATGCAGTGCTATGGCGGCCACGGCTATATCCGCGACAATGGCGTGGAGCAGTTCGTGCGCGACGGCCGCATCAACCAGACCTATGAAGGCGCGAACGGCGTGCAGGCGATGGACCTCGTCGGCCGCAAGCTCGGCCGCAAGGGTGGCCAGGCGCCGCTCGCTTTGTTCGCCCTGCTCTCCGGCTGGGTGAGCGAGAACGAAGCCGATTCCGCGATGAAGCCGTTCGTCGCACCGGTGAAGCGCGGCATGGACACGCTGCAACAGGCGACGTTCTGGCTGGCGCAGAACGGCCTCGCCAATCCGAACAATGCGGGCGCCGGCGCGGTCGATTATCTGCGCATGATGGGCATCGTCATGGTCGGCTGGATGCACGCACGCATGGCGAAGGTCGCGAATACGAAGCTCGCCGCCAGTCCGCCGAACGCCGACTTCTACAAACAGAAGCTCGTCGCCGCTCGCTACTGGATGGAACGCATGATCCCCGAATGCCCGATGCTGTTCGAACGCATCCAGGCCGGCAGTGACACGATCATGGCGTTCGAGCAGGTAAGTTAGAATTCGACTTTCGCTTCACCCTTCGACAAGCTCAGGGTGAGGATTTTATCTAATTCCTCATGCTGAGCCTGTCGAAGCACGAGACCGCAATGTTGGGAGACCATCATGAACCGTCCCGTCCATTTTGAAATCCATGCCACCGATCCGGCAAAGCTGTCGAAGTTCTATGCCGATGTGTTCGGCTGGCAGATCACGCATATGCCGCAGTTCGATTATTACCTCATCAACACCGGCGACTCTGATGGCTCCGGCATCAATGGCGGCTTCGTCAAGCGCTTGGGCGCGGGCGCGGCGGCCGGCGCGCCGGTCAATGCGTTCGTGTGCGCTGGGCGTGACGTCGGTCGACGAAGCTGTGGCAAAAGCGACGGCGGCGGGAGCAGCGGTTGCGCTGCCCAAGATGGCGATCCCCGGCGTCGGCTGGCAGACCTATATCCGCGATCCCGACGAGAACATCGTCGGCCTGCACCAGGCAGATCAGAACGCGCGGTAGCTAAGGCCGCGCCGCATTCGCCTGGTTGGCGGCGGCGTTGACCGGTTCGGCGTTGAGGCCGGATTGGGTCATCACAACCTTGTACACGGCGCCATCAGCGTTCGGCATGTAGGCAGCGGAGCCGAAATGGCGCTGCTCGGTATAGGATTCTCCCACCAACCAGTTCAGCCACGAATTGGGAACGTAATTGTCGACGGCCGGCACAGGGCCCTTCAGGTCGCACGCCGTGATCGGCTTGCCGCTCGCGCGCCCGGCGTTGAAATAGCGGTTGGTGATCTGGTCGAGCGCATAGGTCGTATCGAGGCCGAGCACATTCGCCCACGGCTTCCATTTCTGGACGCGCGCGCTCAACTCCCAGGAATCGCCCTGGATGTCGCAGATCTGGATCGTGTTCGGGACGTCGAGGCGCTGGATGGTGATGCGCCAAGTGTTGTCCGCCTGGCTCAGACTCTTCACCGCAACATTGGCGACGTCATTCTCATGGCTCAGCCGCGCGAAGGTCTGGGTGTTGAGCGCGAGCAACGCAATCGCGAAGCCCAAGACCGACAGCGGCGCGCCGACCGCGACATGCGCGGTGCCTTTGCCGCCGCTTCCGCGCGCGACATGGCCGAGACCGCGCAGCAGGATCAGAACGCCGATCACCATCACCGCTATGGGCGCCGCGATCCAGTACCAGCTCACAGATTGCAGAAACACGATCGATCTCCCCGCCCAAGTCTGGCTTCATTGTTAACGCGGAACTATGCCCTGCGTATCCCTGCTCCGGTTTTGTGGTAAAAATGCGCCAGAATTGAGGGCTGCCGCTTTCCCGCCAAAAGGCCATTCATGTCGCAATCCCAGGGGCCTTGGCATCAGCCGGAGCCCGAGCCTGTCACCCATCGCTATCGTTTTCTGATCTGGATCGCGCTTGTCGCCGCCGGATGGTTCGGGCTTTGGGAATTGTCGCAGCTGTTTCCGGATTCGCACCCCGATTCCATGGATCAGGGCTATTTCATCCGCAATGTCGCGATCCTCACGCTGGTCGCGTCGGGTGTCGTCTATGGCAACCGGTTCAAGTTCAAGGAAAGCGTCCGCAATATCGCGATCTGGACGGGCATCTTCGCCATCATCCTGCTGGGCTATGTCTATTATCCGCAAGTGCAGGACGCGCTCGGCAACGCACGCTCCGAGCTGGTGCCGGGATATCCCGTCAGCACCGGCAAGGGCGAGATGGTGTTCAGCCAGGACCGCGACGGCGAGTTTCTCATCATCGGCAAGGCGAACGGAACGACCGTCAAATTCCTGGTCGATACCGGCGCAAGCGAGATCGTGCTGACGCCGGACGATGCGGCGCGTATCGGTATCGACACATCGAGGCTCAAATTCGATCGGACCTATGAGACCGCGAATGGCGAGGGCCGTGGCGCGGCCTACACACTCGACTCGCTCCAGGTCGGCGAACGGACGCTGTTCAACGTGCCGGTGTCGGTCAACCGCGCAGGCATGCGCAATTCCCTGCTCGGAATGGCATTCCTGTCGCGCATGAAATCCTTCGAGTTTCGCGGCCGCAGACTGTATCTGCGCTGGCGCTAGGCGAGTTTGCGCAGCACCACGCTGCCCGCCGTGTAGCCCGCGCCGAACGAACAGAGATGGCCGAGATCGTCGGCCGCGAGATCGTCGCTGTATTTGTGGAACGCGACGATGGAGCCGGCCGAGCTTGTGTTCCCGTAGTTGCCGAGCACGCTGGGCGCCTCTTCGACGGTCGCTTCGCGGCCCAGAACCTTGCGCGCGATCAGATCGTTCATGTTGATGTTCGCCTGGTGCAACCAGAAACGCTTGATGTGATCGGGCTTGAGCTTGAGCTCGGTCAAATGCTCGATCATGAACTCCGAGACCATCGGCACCACTTCCTTGAAGACCTTGCGGCCCTTCTGGGTGATGAGCTTGTCTGGCTCGCCCATTGTCGCCGGATCGAAGCGGTTCATCGGGCCGAAATTGTTGCGGATGTTGTTGGAGAACACCGATTTCAGCCGCGTGCCGACAATCTCCCAGCAATTGTGCCCACGCGTATCCTCCGCGCGCTCGACCACGCACGCCGTCGCCGCATCGCCGAAGATGAAATGGGTCTCGCGGTCGCGCAGATTGAGATGGCTGGTGCAGATCTCCGGGTTGATCGCGAGCACGGCCCGCGTCCGGCTCTGCGCCACCATATCGGCGGCGGTCTGTATGCCAAAGGTCGCCGACGAACAGCCCGCGAGCATGTCGAAACCGAAGCCCACAATGCCGAGTGCGTTTTGTATTTCGATCGCGATCTGCGGATAAGGCCGCTCCATGATCGAGGCGGCGACGATCACGCCATCGATGTCCGCCGGCGTGCGCCCCGCGGCATCCAGCGCGGCGCGCGCCGCAGCGATGCCGATCTCGGCGGAATAGGACAGCTCCTCGTTGCTTCGCTGCTTTAGCTGCGGGCACATGATCTCCGGATCGAGCATCCCGTCCTTCGCCAGCACATGGCGATGCCGGATGCCGGAGGCCTTGACGATGAACTCGTCGCTGGATTTGAGCAGGTGCGCATCGTCGGGATGCATCGCGTTGTGTGCGCGCACGAATTCATTGTACGCCGCGACCAGCTCGGCGTTCGAAATGCCTTCGGCGGGCGTGAAAAGCCCCGTGCCGCTGATGGCGACGCGCATGAATGTCCCTTCTTCCGCCTTACGCTGATGGAGCGGCGCCGCAAACGCAAGCGCGGCGTTTTGGCGCTATCAAGGATTGAATTGGTCAGTTGTGCGGAGAGGCGTCGCGGAAAACCGCCTTCTGCCAGAGCACCTGCCCGAACAGGGGATGGACGATATCGAGCGTGAAGGTGAAACGTCCGTCGCCGTTCTCCAGATGGGTGACAGTTAACGCCCCCGGCGTTAGCCATCGGGGTAACGTCATCTCCAGGCCCTCCAGGCGAACGAAATAGCGCGCGCTCCTGAACTGCAGCGCGTGGTCGGCACGATGGGTTGTCAGCGCCATGCCGACGCCGCCGCCAACATGCTCTTCAAGCCCGGTGTCGCCACGAAACTGCTTCGACGACTGGATGATCTGAGGGAAGCCGTTCCGGCGTGCATAGAGACGCGTCCAGATTTGCCCACTCGTCCTCACATCTTCGGTAACGGTAACGACCGCAGGTACATTGGCGTCCGTAAACAGCGGCAACGGCGAACCGATCACGCGCGCGAGTTGCGCAAACAGCCAGCCGAAGACACGAAAACGCGTCTCGACCACTTCACCCGCATAAACGACGGTTGCGCCATTGCTGAGACGCTTGGAAAACCGTTTCCGCATCGGTAGCGGCAGCGCCTCCCAATCCTCGCGCGACAGCAATTGGCGGAAGCGCAGATCGGACAACGTCGTATCGCCAGGCGCCTCTGAGAAATCTTCTTCCTGCAGCGCCCGCCCCAACATCGCTCTATTTCGCCTTCTTCGCCGGAAGGAAGTTGACGATCTTGCTGCCCAGCCGGAGCAGCACCATCAGGCTCGGTCTCGGCACACGCTCCATCTGGTCGTACCAGCCGCTGACTGTCTGCGTGAACGCCCGCATCTCCTTCAGCCGCTTCACGGCGACAGGATGCATCGCGTGGTCGCCTTCCGCCGCCGTAACGCAGGCCGCGAGCGAGGCGAGTGCAGGATCGAGCTCGCGCTGCTTCCGGCCCGCGGCGATGTTGGCCGCGATGGTCCAGATATCGGTCTCAGCTTCGAAATAGTCGCGGCGATCGCCCATCACCGGCACGCGGCGGATCAGACCCCAGCCGAGAAGCTCCTTGATCGAGTTCGAGACATTCGAGCGGGCCATGGCGAGCGTCTCGGCGATGTCGTCGGCGGTGAGCGGCTTTTCGGAGAGATAGAGCAGCGCGTGAATCTGGCTGACCGATCGGTTCACGCCCCACTGCCCGCCCATATCGCCCCAGGCCAGCACGAATTGCTGGACGGCAGACGGGAGCTCTGGCCTATCGACAGTAATTTCTGTCATGACAGAAATATCTGGCAGACAGCTCGAGAAGTCAACCCGCCTGCGCGATTTTCGCGAGCTGGCCGACCAGCACCTGGGCGCCTTTCAGGCGCGACTCGGGCGTCGGCCAGTCGCGCTGCACGACCACCTTTTGATCCGGGCGGACCTTCATCGTGCCGGAATGGGTGTTGATAAGCTTCACGAGCGCGACCGGATTGGGGAATGAATTGTTGCGGAAGGTGATGGTGCCGCCCTTTGGCCCTGCCTCGATCTTCTCGACCTGGGCGATGCGACAGAGCTGCTTGATCGCGACGATGGCGAAGAGATGCTGTACTTCTTCCGGCAACGGGCCGAAACGGTCGATGAGCTCGGCGGCGAAGCGCTCGATATCTTCGCGCGTCTCGATGGAGGCGAGGCGGCGATAGAGCGCCATGCGCACATTGAGATCGGTGACATAGCTCTCCGGGATCATCACCGAGGCGCCGATATTGATCTGCGGCGACCACTGGTCGGCAATCTCGGTCGAGATATCGCCCGCACGCATCTGTGCCACGGCTTCCTCCAGCATCTCCTGATACAGCTCGATGCCGACCTCGCGGACGTGGCCGGACTGTTCGTCGCCGAGCAGATTGCCCGCGCCGCGGATGTCCATGTCGTGGCTCGCGACCGCGAAGCCGGCACCCAACTGGTCGAGAGATTGCAGAACCTGCAATCTACGCTCGGCCGTGTCGTTGAGCTTCCGGTCCGCAGGGGTCGTAAGGTAGGCATAGGCGCGCTGCTTGCCGCGCCCGATGCGCCCACGCAGCTGATAGAGCTGCGACAAGCCGAACATATCGGCGCGATGCACGATCATCGTGTTGGCGGTCGGGATGTCGAGCCCGCTTTCCACGATGTTGGTCGAAACGAGCACATCGACGCGCTTGTCGTAGAACGCTGTCATCACGTCTTCCAGCGCCGTCGCCGCCATTTGGCCATGCGCCATCGCGGGCTTCACTTCCGGCACGGTCGCTTTCAGGAATTCCATCGCCTCGCGCAGATCGGCGATGCGCGGCGCGACATAGAAGCTCTGCCCACCGCGATAATGCTCGCGCAGCAGCGCCTCGCGCACCACCAGCGGATCGAACGGCGTGACGAAGGTCCGCACCGCAAGACGGTCGATCGGCGCGGTCGCGATCAGCGAGAGGTCACGCACGCCCGAGAGCGCGAGCTGCAAGGTCCGCGGGATCGGGGTCGCGGTCAGCGTCAGCACATGCACTTCGGCCTTCAGTGCCTTGAGCTGCTCCTTGTGCGTGACGCCGAAATGCTGCTCCTCGTCCACGATCACAAGGCTGAGATTGCGGAAAACGATGCTCTTCGACAGCAGCGCATGCGTGCCGACGACGATATCGACGTCTCCCGTTTCGAGCGCCGCTTTCGTTTCTTTTGCCTCTTTCGCATCGACGAAGCGCGAGAGCTGGCGCAGCTTCAGCGGAAAGCCAGCGAAGCGCTCACTGAACGTGCGGAAATGCTGGCGCGCCAGCAGCGTGGTCGGCACCACGACCGCGACCTGCTGCCCGCTCATCGCCATCACGAGCGCGGCGCGCAGCGCGACCTCGGTCTTGCCGAAACCGACATCGCCGCAGACCAGGCGATCCATCGGCCGCCCTTTCGACAGATCGTCCAGCACGTCGGCGACGGCTTTTTCCTGATCCTCGGTCTCCTGATACGGAAACCTGGCGCAGAATTCGTCGTACACGCCTGCCGGCGGATCGATAGCGGGCAGCGAGCGCAATTCGCGCGCGGCGGCGATGCGGATCAGTTCCGCCGCCATCTCGCGCACGCGCGCCTTCATCTTGGCTTTGCGCGTCTGCCAACCCGCACCGCCGAGACGATCGAGCTGCGCCGTGCCCTCGTCCGCGCCGTAACGCGTCAGAAGCTCGATGTTTTCGACCGGCAGGAACAGCTTGCCGCCGTCATATTGCAGCTCCAGGCAATCGTGCGGCGCACCGGCAGCATCGATGGTCTTGAGGCCGAGATAACGCCCGACGCCATGTTCGATATGGGTGACGAGATCGCCCGGTGCAAGGCTCGATGCTTCCTGCAGGAAGTTCTGCGCGCGGCGTGTGCGTGTCTGGCGCACCATGCGGTCGCCGAGGATGTCCTGCTCCGCGACGACGGCGAAATCCGGCGTCTCGAAACCATGCTCGAATTCCAGAACCGATATGCCGACCGCATTTTTGTCCAGCTTCAGCGCATCCGGCCAATTCTCGACGCGACGCATCGCCGGCAGACCATGATCGGACAGCACGCCGCCCATGCGCTCGGCCGAGCCCTCGCTCCACGACGCGACCAGCGTGCGCTTGCCCGACGCCTGCAACGCTTTCACATGCTGCACCGCTACCTCGAACACATTGGTGCCGGCCTGCTGACGCTCCGGCGCGAAGTCGCGGCCGGTCTTGCCGCCCGCATCGACGGACTTCATCGACTCCGGCGCCTGGAATGGCGAGAGCTCGCGCACGCGATGATAGGAGAGCGACGCGGCCCATTCCTTGTCCGTCAGATACAGCGCATCGGGCGGCAGCGGCTTATACGGCGCCGTCTTGATGGCGTGCTTTTTGTCGTCGCCCTTCGGGCCGAGCATCTCCTTGCGGGTCGCATAATAGTCGGCGATCAGTTCGAGCCGCGCGGATTTGGACTCCTCGCTCTGATAGGCAAGCAGGATCTGCGCCTCGGGCACGAAATCGAACAGCGTGTCGAGATGGTCGTGGAACAGCGGCAGCCAATGCTCCATGCCCTGCTGCTTGCGGCCCGCGCTCACCGATTCATAGAGCGGATCGTCGCTGGTCGCGGGACCGAAGCGCGCGACATAGCCGCTGCGGAAGCGGCTGATCGATGCGGAATCGAGCGGCGCCTCGCTCGCGGGCAGCAGTTCGACGGAATCGATCCTGTCCGCCGACAATTGCGTCTCCGCATCGAAGCGGCGGATGGCATCCAGCTCCTGCCCGAAGAAATCGAGGCGCAGCGGCTGCTCGCTCCCCGGCGGCCACAGATCGACGATGCCGCCGCGCAGCGCAAAGTCGCCGGGCTCGCGCACCGTGCTCGCGTTCGCATAGCCATTGGCGGCGAGGAACGCGGCGAGCTTGTCATAGCCGACATTCACGCCGGTCTTTGCGAAGAAGCTCGCGCCTTCGATGGCCGAGCGCGGCGGCACGCGCTGCAGGATCGCATTGATCACCGTGATGACGACGGCGGGACCGGAATCCTTCTTGCGTTGCGCCAGCGCCGCCAAGGTCGCGAGCCGCTCGCTTTCGGTATCCGATTTCGGCGACACGCGGTCGTATGGCAGGCAATCCCACGCCGGGAAGGACAGCACCTTCACATCTGGTGCGAAGAAACGGACTCCGTCGGCAATCGCAGCTGCCTGCAGATCGTCGCCGGCCACGAATAGTACGAGACCGTTGCCGCGCTTCGCCGCTTCCGCCGCGAGATAGGAATCATAGCCGCCCGGCACCCCGGTGACGGTGAAACGGCCTTCATGTTGGGCGATGTAATCTAGACGTTCCAAGTGGGATTCTTGCGCGCGCAGAGCGCCTTCATGCGGGTGAACAAAGCGGTATCGAATTCTTTCGGCGCGGGCGCATGGCCACGCAGCCACGCATAGACCTCCTGATCGGGCGCGGCGAGCAGCGCCTCAAACTGGTCGAGTTCGGCCTCGCTCATGCCGTCCAGTTCCGCGGCGGCGAAGGTGCCGAAGATCAGATCGACCTCCTTGAACCCGCGCCGCTTGGCGCGGAACAATAGCTGTTTGCGGCGGACCTCCGAAGAGCCGCCTTTTTCAGGTCCGGTCATGGGGGCATATAGCGCGGCACACGTATCAATTCCAACCCTCCCCTTGAGGGAGGGTCGATAATTTGCGAACGCAGTGAGCAAAATTTCGGGGAGGGGTATGGCGGCGCAGCTTCACCCCTCCCCGAAAAATGCTTTGCATTTTTCAACCTCCCTCAAGGGGAGGGTTGAGAGCGATGCAGGTTTTGGAGCCAGCCGCCATCCTCTATCCTCGCTCTCATGCGGCCCGCGATTCTGTTTCCACTCTTTGGCGAGATCCGTTCGCTGCCGGGCGTTGGCCCGCGCATCGAGAAGCTGATTGCGCGCGTCGCGGGGCCGCGGCTGCTCGATCTCATTTTCGATCTGCCGTGCGGCGTGATCGACCGGTCCTATCGCCCGAAGCTGATCGAGGCCGAGCCCGGCCGCATCGCGACGGTGACGCTGAACGTGCTCGACCATCTTCCACCGCGCGACCGGCGCCAGCCCTACAAGGTGCGCTGCTCCGACGACACGGCGACGATCGAACTCGTGTTCTTTCACGCGCATGCCGACTATCTCCAAAAGACACTGCCAGAAGGCGAGAAGCGCATCGTCAGCGGACGCATCGACAAGTTCAAAGACAAATTGCAGATGGCGCATCCCGATTTCATCGTCGCGCCCGGGCAGGAAAAAGACCTGCCGCAACATGAAGCGGTCTATGCGCTGACCGAAGGTCTGCCCGCGAAGTCTCTGTCGAAAGCGATCCGTGCCGCGTTGGAGAAAGTACCCGCGATGCCGGAGTGGCAGGATACGGCGTTTCGCAAGACGCGCGGCTGGGAAGGCTTCACCGCCGCCTTGCGGGCCGCGCACAATCCGGCACACGAAACCGATCTTTCGCCGGAGACATCCACGCGCCAACGCCTCGCCTATGACGAACTGCTCGCGAACCAGCTCGCGCTGCTGATGATCCGTGAACAGATGAAAGGCCGCAAAGGTCGCGCCATCAAGGGCGACGGGCGTCTCAGGGCGAAAGCCGTCGCCGCCCTGCCCTTCACGCTCACCGATCCGCAGAAGCAATCGCTTGCCGAGATCCAGGCCGACATGGCGTCACCGTCGCGCATGTTGCGCCTGCTGCAGGGCGATGTCGGCGCGGGCAAGACCGTTGTCGCGATGCTCGCACTTCTCGGCGCGGTCGAGGCGGGTGCGCAAGGCGCGCTGATGGCGCCGACGGAAATCCTCTGCAGACAGCATATGGCGTCGCTCGAGCCGCTGGCGAAAGCCGCTGGCGTGAGGATGGCGATCCTCACCGGACGTGAGCGTGGACCAACGCGCGACCAGACGCTCGCAGCGCTGGCGAGCGGTGAGATCGATATTCTCGTCGGCACGCATGCGCTCTTTTCCGAAGACGTCGCATTCAAAGACCTCGCGCTTGCTGTCGTGGATGAGCAGCATCGCTTCGGCGTGCATCAACGCATGAAGCTGCAAGGCAAGGGCGAGCGCCCCGCCGATGTGTTGGTGATGACCGCGACGCCGATCCCGCGCACGCTCGCGCTCACCGCCTATGGCGACATGGACGTGTCGCGGCTTACCGGCCGTCCACCGGGCCGCAAACCGGTCGAGACGCGGTTGCTCGACGATGCGCGCCTCGACGAAGTGGTCGAGCATCTGCGCCGCGCCATCGCCAAAGGCGCGCGCGCCTATTGGGTGTGTCCGCTCGTCGAGGAATCCGAATTCATCGACCTCGCCGCCGCCGAGGATCGCGCGCGCGAGCTGAAACAATTGCTTGGGCCGAGGGTCGGCCTCGTCCACGGCAGGATGAAAGCGGCCGAGCGCGACGCCGCGATGGCGCAGTTCAAGGCCGGCGAGTTGTCGGTGCTCGTCGCCACCACAGTGATCGAAGTCGGCGTCGATGTACCCGAGGCGACCATTATGGTCGTCGAGCATGCGGAGCGTTTCGGTCTTGCGCAGCTGCATCAGTTGCGTGGGCGCGTCGGGCGTGGGGCTGCGAAATCGAGCTGCTTGCTCGTCTACCACAGACCGTTGGGCGACACCGCGAAGGCGCGGCTCAAGATCATGCGCGAGACCGACGACGGCTTTGTTATCGCGGAGGAAGATTTGCGCCTGCGCGGCGCGGGCGAACTGCTCGGCAAGCGCCAGAGCGGCCTGCCCGAATTCAAGGTTGCCGATCTTGCGATTCATGCCGATCTCCTCGCCGCGGCACGCGACGACGCGAAATTTGTCCTTGCCCGAGATGCCGAGCTGAAATCCGCGCGTGGCGAAGCGTTGCGCATCTTGCTTTATCTGTTCGAACGGGACGAAGCTGGGCGCCTGCTGCGTACCGGATGAGTTGGATGAAAGTGATGAGCAAGTCCAACCCTCCCCTTGAGGGAGGGTCGAAATTTGCAAGCATAGCGAAGCAAATTTCGGGGAGGGGTAAGGCGACGCAGGTTCACCCCTCCCCGAAAAACGCTTCGCATTTTTCGACCCTCCCTCAAGGGGAGGGTTGGTATGACACCTGATTTTCTTCCCGCGCTCGCGCGCGCGCTGAACATGCGTATCGACACCATCACGCGCCTCTCCGGCGGCGCGAGCCAGGAGACGTGGTCGTTCGACGGCGTCGCGGAAGGAAAGGCATTCCCGCTGATCCTGCGCCGCGCGCCGGGCGGTGAGCGTGTCATACCCGAAGGCTCGACGTCGGTGCCGCTGTCTACCGAAGCCGCCGTGATCGAGGCTTCGCGCGCGGCAGGCGTTGCGGCACCGGCTGTGCGCTATGTCCTGAAGGACGAAGACGGCGCCGGTCAGGGCTATGTGATGGAGCGTCTCACCGGCGAGACGATCGCGCGTAAGATCCTGCGCGATGCCGCATTCGATGCGGTGCGCCCGAAACTCGCCTATCAGTGCGGCGAAATCCTGGCGCGCATCCACAAGGTAGATATTACTCTTCTCAAACATATCCTTCCTGTCGTCGATGGGCCCGCACAACTGCGCGCCTATCGCGACACGCTCGATCTCTTCGACTATCCGCATCCTGTGTTCGAGATGGCGTTCCAGTGGCTTGAGCCTCGCATGGCGACGAGCAAGCGGCAGACACTCGTCCATGGCGATTTCCGGCACGGCAATCTGATGATCTCGCCCAACGGCGTCGAAGCGGCGCTCGACTGGGAGCTGACGCATATCGGTGATCCGCTCGAGGACATCGGCTGGGTCTGCACGAACTCGTGGCGCTTCGGCGTTGCCGACAAGGTCGTGGGCGGCTTCGGCGATCTGCCCGATCTGCTCAAAGGTTACGAAGACGCGGGCGGCGGCGGCATCGATCCCGACGAGGTGCGCACCTGGATCGTATACGGCTCGCTCAAATGGGGCATCATGTGCATGAAGATGTATCAGGGCTTTCTGAGCGACCGTTCTGTCGAGCGCGCCGCCATCGGGCGGCGATCGTCCGAGACGGAGATCGACCTGATAAACTTGATCATTGGGGGAAAACTCTAATGCAAGCTCCATGTCATTCCCGGCCGAGCATTGCGACCGCAATGCGAGGGGAAGGGAACCCAACTTGGAGAGCTCCGATGATAAGTTGGATACCCTTCCCTCGCGCTCGCCTCCGGCTCGCACTCGCCGGGGATGACAAGAACGGAGGCAAACTATGATGGACCAGCCTTCGATGCGCGAACTGATCGAGGCGGTGCGCGACTTCCTCGAGCAGAAGGCAATGCCGGAACTGAAGGGCCACACCGCGTTTCATGCCCGCGTCGCGGCCAATGCGCTTTCCATCGTCGCGCGTGAGCTGGAACAGGGACCGCAATCGGCGAAGGACGAACTGGAACGCCTGCGGAAATTGCTCGGCCATGACGGCACGCTGGAAGAGCTAAACCGCGAGCTCTGCAAGCGCATCCGCGACGGCGCCTTCACGCTCGATACGCCGGGGCTTGCGGATCACCTCACCATCACGACGCGCGACAAAGTCGCGATCGACCAACCCGGTTATTCCGGACTCAAGCGATAGCAGGCTTTCGCGACAGCGCGACCCGGCCGAGTGCGAAGGAAGCAAGGGCGATGCCCTCTGCCCACGCCAAAGCCGGAGACATCCACAGCGGCGATGTCGGCTGCGGAAAGAACAGCATCAGAAGACTGTTCAGGCCGACGCCTTTGAAGATCGCCGGTGCCAGAACGTAGAGCGCGAACAGGATTCCGAGCGCGGCAAGATCCCCGCGCCGCCGGCCCGGCAGGCTGCGCATCAGTACGAAGATCGACACGTCGCGGCTCAGGAAGCCGAGTACTGCGGCCAGAAGAGCGGACTGCGCTATCGCCTCGGGGTGAATCTGGTGCAGCCAGATGAGCAAAGCGATGCTGCAGAGCATCGCGGCGAGGTAGGCGGTCATCCAGGCCTGCAATCCGCTCCACGCCGCGCCGAGGCGGCCCGATGCGATCTGGCTGCCAAGCCAGCGCAAATGCACGCGATCTTTCGGCTCCAGCACCACCATGAGATAAGTGAGCGAGATGAAGGTCGTTGCCGCGAGACCCAGCCGCAGCGATATGGCGTCCCAGCCCGCGACGCTCTTGTCGCTGTTGAGCCACGCATCGAAGCCCGCGACATAGATGCCGATGAAGACGAGGAATGCCAGCCAGACCAGCGTGCCGTTCTGCATCTTGAGTTCCAGCCGCATCTCGCGGTAGCAGGCCAGCAAAGTCCACGCCGTGAACACCGCGAGCGAAACCAGCAGGAAGCCTCGCGTATCAACAACGCGTCCCCACCATACCACCGTGTCGCTCACGGCCTTGTGCATCAGCATCGAACCCGCAGGATCGGCGATGCTCCAGATGGAATAGACTGCGACCGCGGCGGCCAACCCGACCACCTGATAGATGAAGATATCGAGACGCGAATGCGCCTGGCGCCGGCGGATCGCGACAAGGCTGGCGAGGAAGGCGGCCGCCTGCGAGATCACGCCGACGGCGATATAATAGATGAAATCGAGAAACGCCGGCAAAGCGCCCATATGCGCCGCTTTTTCGGTGAGCATGACTGCCAGGCAGATCGCGCCGCCGAACCAGTTGTAGATCGTGGCGCCGAACAGCTTGGCCCAGGTCATCGCGCCCGCATCGATGGACGAGAGCAGCTGCATGTCCCAGGTGCGGTCGCGGATTTCGCCGACGACAGCCAGCGCGGCATTGCGGGTGCCCCAGATGACGACGATGGCGTAGTAGAGGAGCTGCGCCACATGCGCCGGTCCATAGTCCTTGTCACCCGATACGGCGGCCGCAAAGAACGCGAGCGCGAGCAACACCATCATCAGCGTGACGCGGCGCGGCGTCAGTTCGAGCCAGAGGTTGCGCTGGAATTCCGGGTTCATGTGCGCCCCACCTGCGCGAAGTACATATCCTCGAGCGCCTTTGTGGATTCGCCGAAGCTCGATACCTCGAAGCCCGCCGTCACCAGATCGCGGATCAGCTTGGAACGCGCGCCCGGATTGTGCGTGAAGGTGAACAGCGCGTGATGCTCGTCCACTTCGACGACATCCAGGCCGGCACGCTGGCTCAAGAAATCCTTCAGGTCGCTGCGCGCAGTCGCAATTTCGAGGATGTAGCGCGGTCGTTCGACATCGCGGACCTTCACGGCCTTGCCGCCGGCGATCCGCCCGCCCTCGATGATGATCATCTCCGAACAATAGTCCTCAAGCTCGGCCAGGATGTGCGACGACACAACAAGCGTCATGCCCGCATCCTTGAGGCTCACCAGCAGCGCGGATAGATCGCGGCGCGCCTGCGGGTCGAGACCGGCGGCCGGCTCGTCGAGCAGCAGGACCCGCGGCTCATGCACGATGGTCTGGCCGATGGCGAGGCGCTGGCGCAGGCCGCGCGACAATTCGCCGGCCGGCGTCTCCATGCGGTCGGAGAGCCCTACCCGCGCGGCCGCCTTCTCCGCTGCGGCGCCAGCCGCGGACGGCGCCATCCCATGGGCACGCGCGGCATAGCTCAGGCACCGCCGCACGCTCAGCTCGTCGTAGAGGCCGTAGAAATCCGGGAGATAGCCCAGTCGCGCATGGATTTCGCGGGGCGAGGTGGCGGTGTCGAGCCCGTCGATCAGCACATGGCCGTCATAAGGCGCGTCCAGTGCCGCCAGGCAGCGCAGCAGCGTCGTCTTGCCAGCGCCGTTGGGCCCGACAAGCGCGGTAATGGTCTGCGGGATCACGCGGAGCGAGACCCCGTTCAACGCCCGAACTGTCGGATATTCGTAACTGAGATCGGATACTTCGATCATGCCTCGAATCTTACCCCAATCGCCGCGCCGGGCTAAGGTGGATTCGAGACCTGATTAATGGCCGATATTAGGCAAAAGGACGCGCATGCGAATCGCGATGATCGGAACGGGCTATGTCGGACTGGTGTCCGGCGCCTGCCTGTCCGAATTCGGCCACGACGTCGTCTGCATCGACAAGGATGGCGCGAAAGTCTCCGCCCTTCGCGCGGGGCAGATCCCGATCTTCGAGCCTGGCCTGGATGAAGTTGTCGCGGCGAATGTGAAGGCCGGAAGGCTGTCGTTCGAATCCGACATTGCCAAAGCCGTGGCGGACGCGGAAGCGGTGTTCATCGCGGTGGGCACACCCAGCCGCCGCGGCGACGGCCATGCAGACCTCACCTATGTCTTCGCGGCGGCGGAAGAACTGGCGGCGCATCTGTCGGGCTACACCGTGGTGATCACCAAATCGACCGTGCCGGTCGGCACAAGCCGGAAGGTAAAGGAGATCATCGCGCGCGCCCGCCCGGGTGTGGCGTTCGATGTGTGCTCGAATCCTGAATTCCTGCGCGAGGGATCGGCGATCGAAGACTTCCGCAGGCCGGATCGCGTGGTCGTGGGATGCGATAGCGACCGGGCCCGCGACGTGATCCGCGAGATCTACCGCCCGCTCTATCTGCACGAGACGCCGATCGTCTTCACCAGCCCGGAAAGCTCCGAGCTCATCAAATATGCGGCGAACGCCTTCCTCGCGACCAAGATTACCTTCATCAACGAGATGGCCGATCTGTGCGAGAAGGTCGGCGCCGATGTGCAGGATGTCGCGCGCGGCATCGGCCTCGACGGCCGCATCGGCGGTAAATTCCTGCACGCCGGGCCCGGCTTCGGCGGCTCGTGCTTTCCCAAGGACACGCTGGCCCTTCTGAAGACGTCGCAGGATGCCGGCGCGCCGACCCACGTTGTCGAAGCGGTCGTCTCCGTGAACGAGCAGCGCAAGCTCAAAATGGCGGAGAAGATCGAAACCGCATTCGGCGGCGTGAAGGGAAAGACCATTGCCGTGCTCGGCCTTGCCTTCAAACCCAACACCGATGATATGCGCGAGGCGCCCAGCCTTGTCATCGTGCCGGAACTTCAGAGGCAAGGCGCCACCATCCGCGCCTACGACCCGGAAGCGATGAAGGAAGCGGCGAAGCTTCTCAAGATCGACCTTCGTCAGAACGCCTATGACGCGCTCGACGGCGCCGATGGCGTCGTGATCCTCACCGAATGGAACGAATTCCGCGCGCTCGATTTCGCCCGCATGAAATCGCTGCTCAAGCGACCTCTGATGGTCGATTTGCGCAACATCTATCGCCCCGCGCAAATGGCGGCGGCGGGATTCACCTATGTGAGCGTGGGGCGCACGACTGTCGGCGGTTGATGAACTCTATTCACGGCGCCACCAACGGCACGCGCGGAAAATAAGTCGTGTAGCGTGTCCTGTCGCGTGTGAGAATTTGGTGACCGGCAATTGCGGCATGGGCACCGATGAAGAAATCCGGCAGCGGCGTATTCCGCGAGCCCCCGCGACGGCGATAGCCGAGATGAACCTTGGCGGCCAGAAACGCCGCTTCATATGGAATGTTTTCGCGCCCCACCATCTCGCGCGGCAACGCCTCCTCAAGATCTTCGATCCGGCTAAAGCGGACCGATATCTCGGCATAGACGACCGGATTGATGACAAGCGGGCTTTGCTGTGCCGCGCGCTCCAATGAAGAGGCGGACCACTCGAACCAGCGCGCGTCTTCGGTGAAGATGTCGAGCAAGACGTTGCTATCGACGAGAACGGCCATCAGCGCTTGCGCGTCAGCGCCATGATCTCGTCCGTCGTCATGGCCACATCCCCGCGGCCACGCAGATGACCGACGAGCCGCTGGCCCCGCGTGTCTTTTCGCTTTGTCGCGCTTGGAACCAGCCTGACCGCCTTGCCCTCCAGCACGAACGCGACGTCCGTATTGGGCAGCAACCCGGCCTTCTCGCGGATATCGATGGGAATCGTGACCTGACCTTTGGACGTAATGCGCATCTTCGATCCTACTCTTACCGGTAAGAGTAAGACTTTCCGACAGAACGTCAAGCTATGGGATGCGCTTAGGCGTTGAACCGCCGTTCCCAATCGAGGGCGGAGCGCACGATCCCGGCGAGATCGTCGTGCACGGGTTTCCAGTTCAGTGCGGTCTTGATCTTCGACGGATCGGCCACCAGTGTCGGTGGATCGCCGGCGCGCCGGGGCGCTTCGTGTATCGGCAGTTTGCGGCCGATCACCTGTTCGACGGTCCCGATCACTTCGCGGACGCTCGCGCCGCGGCCGTAGCCGCAATTGTATGTTGAGGATGCCGCGCCCGCCCGCAGCGCATCGAGCGCGAGCAGGTGCGCGTCCACGAGATCGCTGACGTGGATGTAGTCGCGCACGCCGGTGCCGTCCTTGGTGGGATAATCCGTGCCGAAGATGTCGAGATGCGGCACGCGGCCGAGCGCCACCTGTGCGGCGCGCTTGATAAGATGCGTCGCGCGCGGCGAAGACTGGCCGGTGCGGCCCTTTGGATCGGCGCCCGCGACATTGAAATAACGCAGCGCCATATGGCGGAAATCGTAGGCCCGCGACGTATCCGCCAGCATCCATTCCGTCATCAGCTTGGACTTGGCATAGGGGCTGATCGGGATTGTGGGCTCGGTTTCGCTTAAGGGCTGGCGCGCATCCTCGGCATAAACTGTCGCCGTCGACGAAAAGATGAAGTGTTTCACGCCACCATCGACGCAGGCCTCGATCAAGGCGCGGGAGGCAACCGTGTTGTTGGCGTAATACGCGAGCGGCTCGGCGACCGAATCCGGAACGACGATGGAGCCCGCGAAATGGATCACCGCGTCGATGCCACGGTCCTCAATGAGCCTGCGGACCAGAGACTGATCCGACACCTCACCATCGACCAGTTTCGCCTTTTCGCTCACCAGCGAACGATTGCCGGTGGAGAGATTGTCGAGCACGACCACATCCTCGCCGCGGTCGACCAGCGCGTAGGTCATGTGGCTGCCGATATAGCCGGCGCCGCCGGTGACGAGCACGCTCATGCGGGCGCGCTATTTCGGGGCACGGCCATAGACGTCTTCGAAGCGCACGATGTCGTCCTCGCCGAGATAGCCGCCGCATTGCACCTCGACCAGACGCATCGGCTTGTCCGTGACATTCTCGAGGCGATGCTTTTCGCCGAGCGGAATGAAGACCGATTCGTTTTCCGTGAGCGACGAAACCTTCTCTCCGACGGTCACCCGGGCGGTGCCTTCGACCACGACCCAGTGCTCGGCACGCTGGTGATGCATCTGCAATGACAGCCGCCCGCCCGGCTTGACCATGATGTGTTTCACCTGATGGCGCGGGCCGAGATCGATCGTCTCGTAGCTGCCCCAGGGGCGGAAGACCTTTTTGTGTTCGGCATGTTCGCTGCGCTTGTCGGATTTGAGCTTGTCGACAATCGCCTTCACATCCTGCGCACGCGATTTGTCGGCGACGAGGATGGCATCGTCGGTGTCGATCACAATCAAGTCGCGCACGCCGACCAATGCGGTCAGGCGCTTGTGGCTGCGCACATAGGACCCGGTCGAGTCATGCGCGATGACGTCACCCAGCAGTACGTTCTTCTGCGCGTCCTGCTCGCGGATGTCCCACAGCGCCGACCACGCGCCGACATCGCTCCAGCCGATATCGCAGGGCACGATCGCGGCGCGATCCGTCTTCTCCATCAATGCATAGTCGATGGATATGCTCGGCGCGTTGGCAAAGGCGGCCGCATCGAGCCGCACAAAATCGGCATCGCGCCTGGCTTTCGCGAGCGCATCGCGCGCGGCCGCCAGCACATCGGGCGCATGGGTGCGCATATCCTCGATCAGAACATCGGCGCGGAATACGAACATGCCGCTGTTCCAGAAATAGCCGCCATCGGCGACATAGCCCTTCGCGGTCTCCAGATCGGGCTTCTCGACAAAGCGCTGCACGCGGTGTGCGCCGTCGATCTTCTCGATCCGCGCACCACGATGGATATAGCCGTAGCCCGTCTCGGGCCCGGATGGCGCCATGCCGAAGGTGACGATGTGCTTTTCGCGCGAGGCATTGGCCGCAATCGCGACGGCATCGGCAAAGGATTGCGCGTCTCCGACAACATGGTCGGACGGCAGAAGCACAATCACGCCTTCGGGGTCCGTCTCCGCGATCATCAATGCCGCGACCGCCGCCGCCGGTGCGGTGTTGCGCCCCATCGGCTCCAACACGATGGCGCGCGGCTTTACGCCCAATTCCAGCATCTGCTCGGCAACGATGAAGCGGTGCGCCTCGCTGCACAGAAGAAGCGGGGCAGCAGCGCCGGGCAATTGGGCACGCGCCACCGTCTCCTGGATCATCGTGCGCTCACCATGCAGCGCGAGGAGCTGCTTGGGGAGGGATGCGCGTGACAGCGGCCAGAGCCGGGTGCCGGCGCCGCCGGAAAGAATGACCGGATAGATCGTCATACGCTGGTTACGCTCCGTGCGCCCCGATGATGGCGACGCTGCAGACATTCATCGCCGGCGCGCCGCCGAGATTGTGGGTCATCCCGATGCTGGGGCTTTTCAGCTGGCGCGCGCCGGCACGGCCCTGCAGCTGCAGATACATCTCATAGAGCATGCGCAGTCCGCTCGCACCGATGGGATGGCCAAAGCATTTGAGCCCGCCGTCGATCTGGCACGGCACCTGGCCATCGGCATCGTAGAAGCCATTCATGACATCCTTCCAGCCCTCGCCTTCGTGGGAGATATGAAGGTCTTCCATTGTCACGAGCTCGGTAATGGAGAAGCAGTCATGCACTTCCATCATCGAGACTTCGTTGCGCGGATCGCGGATGCCGGCCTCGTCATAGGCGCGCTTGGCGGCGATGCGGGCGGTGTGGAAATAGGAGCCGTCCCAGGAATTGTGCTGGCTCTCAAGCCCATTCGAGAGTGAGAGCTGCATGGCTTTTATGGTGACGAGATTCTTCTTGCCCATCGCGCGCGCGATCTCCGGCGTGGTCACGATCGCGCAGGCCGCGCCGTCCGAGACGCCGCAGCAATCGAACAGGCCCAGCGGCTCGGCGATCATCGGCGCGTTCAGGCACATCTCTTCGGTGATGGCCTTCTGAAGATGCGCCTTGGGATTCTTCGTGCCGTTCGCATGGCTCTTGACCGACACATGCGCGATGGCGCGCTTGAGGTCTTCCTTCGACACACCGTGCTTGGTGCGATAGGCGGACGCGAGCTGCGCGAAATTGCCAGGTGCCGAGCCGTTCGCGGACCAAAGCGGTGACAGCGTCGCGCCCTCGCGCTGCGGCAGGCCGCCGTAACCGGTGTCCTTGAGCTTCTCCACACCCATCGCGAGCGCGATATCGCAGGCGCCGGCGGCGACGGCGTAAACCGCACCACGGAACGCTTCAGAACCTGACGCGCAGAAATTCTCGACATGGGTGACCGGGATATTCGGCAGGCGCAGCGCGACGGACAGCGGCGTGCCGCCCTTTCCGACATGCTGCTCTTCGATCGCGGTGCCGAACCAGGCGGCATCGATCTGGCTGGTCTCGACGCCGGCATCCTGCGCGGCCTCGAGATAGGCCTCGACCATCAGCTCTTCGGCGCCCATATCCCAGCGCTCGCCGAACTTGGAACAGCCCATGCCGAGAATTGCGACCTTGTCCTTGATGCCGGTGGCCATGATGGATTCCTTCAATAGCGATATGGCATCTAAGGCCCCCGGGAGGGCGGTGTAAAGACGCGAAAAGGCAGGGATTCCGCCAGAAATGTTCTAGGCGCTGACGATCTTGGCGCGGCCGCGATGGACGTTCTTGGTGGCGTTGCGTGTATCGATCACCAGCTTCGACCAGGATACCAGCGAGGCGTAATCCACGTTGCTGTGATCGGTGGTGATGAGGACCGCGTCAAATTTCGAGACCGTCGGTTCGTCGAACGTCACGCTCTTCATGCCCTGCAATTTCGCATGTTCGCGGGTGGGCAGGATTTCGGGGATATAAGGGTCGTGAAAGGTAACCTGCCCGCCGCGCTCCTGGATGATTTCCATGATCTCGAGCGCGGGGCTCTCGCGAAGATCGTCGACGTTTTTCTTGTAAGCGACGCCCATGACAAGAATGTTCGCGCCCTTAAGGCCCTTTCCGTTCAGAGCCGATGTCAGCGTATCCACGACGAGATGCGGCATGGCGCGGTTGACGACACCGGCGAGCTCGATGAAGTCCGTCTTCACATTGAACTGCCGCGCGCGCCACGACAGATAGAACGGATCGATCGGAATGCAATGGCCTCCAAGGCCGGGACCGGGATAGAACGGCATAAAACCGAACGGCTTGGTCTTGGCCGCATCGATCACGTCCCAGACATTGATGCCCATCTTGGTGTAGGCGACCTTGAGTTCGTTCACGAGCGCAATGTTCACAGCGCGGAAGATGTTCTCGGTGATCTTCACGGCTTCGGCGGTTTGCGTATCGCGAACGCGATGGACTTCCGTGAAGGCAAGACCGTAGAGTCCCTCGGCAGCGGCGCCCGAGCGCTCGTCGATGCCGCCGACGATCTTGGGAATCTTGCGCGTCTCATAGCCGCTGCCCGGGTCTTCGCGTTCCGGCGAGAAGCCCAGCAGGAATTCCGTCCCGGCTTTTAGTCCACCCGATTCGAGAATGGGCTGCACGACCTCGGTGGTCGTACCGGGATAAGTCGTGGATTCAAGGACGACGAGCGTTTCCTTGTGCAGATGCCTGGCAATCATCTCCGTGGTCGAAACCACATAGCTGAGATCAGGTTCGCGTTTCGCATCCAATGGCGTCGGAACGCAGATCAGAACGGCATCGACATCGGCGAGCTTGGCGAAATCCGTGGTCGCGGTGAAGCGGCCGGAGGCGTTCATGGCGCGCACATGGTCGGATGCAAAATGCTTGATGTAGGTCTCACCCTTGGCGAGCTTCTCGATCTTTCCGGGATCGACGTCGAACCCGACGGCGGTGAGGCCCGCCTGCCAGAACACATGCACAAGCGGCAAGCCGACATAGCCGAGACCGATCACGCCTACGCGCACTGTCTTGTCGCGGAGTTTATCTTCGAATTTCGCCATGGGTGCCCTGTAGCCTAAGCCGCGCGTGCCGTCTCGATTGTGGAGAAACACGGTAAAGGAACCGGTAACCCCGTCAGCGCAGCTGCGCAACGCCTAAAAATCGACCGTTAAACCCGCTTCGACAGCGCCCGTTCCGCCGTGCTCGGGCCGGGGCTGGTCATCCTGGATTCGCGCCGCGAGATCCAGCTTCAAGTGAGAGAGGACCGGAATGCCAATCCGCGCCTCGGCGAGATTGATGATCACCGGCGCAGTGGTGACGACGTTTCCGGTCGTGTTGTGCGGGTTGGAGACAATCGCATGATGGATCGTCGCCTCATAGGTCCAGTCGTGGTCGTCGACCCAGCTGGATTGGAGAGATAGCAAGCGCGAGTCGCTGTCCAGGCTGAAGCCGAGCGTCCGCCCACGGTAGCGCATGCCGTCGACGTACTGGAAATTGTTGTAGGCAGCACCGTGATCGACATTGCCGAAGCTGAAAATGTCCACGGTCGGAACGGTGTCGGTATATTCCAGCGTGATGCGCATCGCATTCTTCGCAACCGGAATCCAGACACTCGCGCCGAACAGATGGCTCGTCACCGAATGGGTGATCGGATTGTTATCCTCGTTCATCAGCTGCGTGTAGATCTCAAACGGCCATTCGCCGATCGTGTTCTGATAGTGCAGGTCGATCAGGCCTTCGTCGTTGGTGCTGTTGACGTTGGTGGGATCGTTGGTGAGATTGAAATATTCCGAGAGCGAGCAAGGGTGCCCGGTGCCGCACATCTCGGTCGTGCGCGCCAGACCGATCTGCAGGCCCGGAAGCGGATTGAACGTCACGCGCGTCCCGACATAGACCGTGTTTTCCGCGATGCGGTCGTCGTTGAGCAGACCAACGAAAAACTCTCCCTGCCATGGCCCGAGCCAACTCAGCAGCGGCGTGCGGAATGCGGACGTCTCGAGGCGCGAAATGCCGACCTGCGGGAATGGACGCGCATTGTTGGAAAGCGACAGCGCCGAAATCCAGCCTGGCCCCCACCAATGCGTAAGGTAGCCGCCGTAGACAATTGCACCGCCAAGCTTCTGCGCGATGTAGCTGCCATCCGGATCGTAATGGGTCGAGCGGCCGGTGAAATCCGTCCAGCTGCCGACCGAAAGCCGGAACGCAGTGTCGCTGTCCATGTATTCGATCGCGACCTGGGACTCGCCTTTGTTGCGGCCCATGCCGCCAAAACTTCGCACCACATCGGGCTGATTGGTGAAGTCGAAGGACGCCTGGCCGCTGAACGTGTTGCGATGCATCTGTGACTTGGCGTAATCGTAGACCCGCCGCGCCGCCTCGCGGACATAACGCGGTTGGCTGCTGAGCTCGACCTGATTGCGCAGCGCCGACAGCAGCCCCGCCCAGGGAATCGGCCACTGCGTTGTGACATCGTCAATGATGTTGGCGCTCGCCAGAATCTGGATATCGGACCGGAGCTGGTCGTTGCCGACCTCGGCCCACGGCGAAGCAGCGGCGGGCATCAGCCCAAGCCACAGCGCCACGGCGCAGCCCAACGCGATACGAAGAAAATTGCCTGCCACGTGGGACGCCCTGCCTCGAGAGGCCGCAACCCTATGCTATCGTTACCGGATTGGAAATGGTCGCGGCGCGTTATCGACCGTTGAATCGAGCCATTCCAAAGGGGCTGAGATCGTGGCGGCCATCGCGCTCCAGCGCCCATTCCGCCAGCGCCTCGCCGATCGCCGCCGAATGCTTGAAGCCGTGGCCGGAACAGGGCGAGGCCACCATCACGCGCTCGCTTTCGGGGTGACGATCGATGATGAAGCCGAAATCCGGTGTCACCGTATAGAAGCAGGCTGCCGCTTTCACGCACACGGGACCGATTCCCGGAAAGTTCGGAGCAATGTAGCTGTCATACATCGCGGCGATCTCCTTCGGAGAGACTTCGCGCGCCTCGTCGCAGGGCGCGCATGTGTCCTCGAAGGATTCGGTCGCGACCTTGATGCCGCCGGTCGCGCCATCGATGGCCGGAAACCCGTAAACGCCCTGCCGCGTCTTTCGGAGTTCCCAGATGAAAACCGGAAACCGATCCGGCCGGAACGCGCCGCAGCCATGCCTAGGCTCGAACCACAGCTGGACCTGGCGATGAATCTTGAACAGATGCGCGAATGACGAACCCAGCAATTCCGGTGCCCAGGCTCCCGCCGCAATGATCAGCTTGTCGGTTTGGTGACGGTTCTTGTCCGTGATGACACTGACGCTATCCGGCCCGATCTCGAATGCGGCCGCCTTTTCGTTCCAACGCAGCGTGGCCCCATATTTCTTCGCAAGCTGAAGCTGCGCATGGACGCATTGTTCGGGCCGCACGAAGCCGGCGCTCTTCTCGAAATACCCGTACTCCTCGTCGCAGATCGCAAATTGCGGATAGCGCCGGCGAATCTCCGCGGCGTCGAGCAATTCGTGCGGAATGCCGAAGCGTTTCGCGGCACCGACGGTATTCTGGAAGAAACCGTCGACATGCGTCTTCGACAGCTTGCCGTCGCTGGAGATCACCAGCCCGCCATTGGTCGTAAGCAGGTTTGCTCCGGTCTCGTTCTCGATCTCGCGCCAGAGTTCATGCGCGCGCATCGCCAGCGGCGTGTAATGCTCGCCCTCGCCGATCGCGAGGCGGGTGATGCGCGTGCCGCCATGGCTGGAGCCATAGGCATGCGGCGGTGCATAGCGGTCGATGCCGAGCACATCGGCGCCATTCTTTGCGAGCTGATAGGCCGTCGCACTCCCCATGGCGCCGAGGCCGAGAACGATGGCGTCGTATTTCATCGAGGATCAGGCGGCCACGCGGGGCGCGGGATGGCGCAGATCGGCGGCCAATCCCTCGCCCATCAGATCGACGAAATTGTCGCAATAGAACCGCTCCACGGCGCGCGCCGGCGTGTTCGCCAGACTGTCATTGAACCGCTTCAAGGGATTGCGGCCGCCTTCGACATGCGGGAAGTCGGAGGAGAAGAGGCACACTTCCTCGCCCGAATTGGCGATGATCCAGCCAGCGTCCTCATGTGGGTAAGGCGTTACGCGCAGTTGACGGCGCACGATCTCGGAAGGGCGCGCGGATAGCTTCTGCAGCCGTTCCTCATTCCTGATAAAGGCCTGTGCCGCGCTGTCCATATTCCGCATCCAGCCCGGCAGCCAGGACGCGCCGAGCTCGATGGCGCCGAATTTGAGGCGCGGATGACGGTCCAGCACGCCGTCGAAGATCAGCGCAGCTAGTGTCGTCATCACCGAATGTGGGATCGGCATATAGCTGACCGAGGTGAAATTCTCCTCGCCGCCGTGGAAATCCTTCACGCGCGGGAGGCCGTTGTCGAAATAATCGGGATTGAGTTTCTCCTCGCCGCCGACATGGAACACGATCGGCAAACCCGCCTCCTGCGCCATCGCCCAGAGCGGCTCGAACATGATGTGGCTCGGCGAATGGCCTTTCGGGCAGCGCGACGGAATGAGCAATGCCTTCAACCCGAGACCGATGGCTTCACGCGCCGTCTTCAGCGTGCGCTCGGCATCGATCAGCGGAATATAGGCGGTGCCCAAAAAGCGGCGATCCACAGAGCAGAAATCCGCCATCATGCGATTGTGCGCCTGCGCCGTCGCATAGGCGAGTTCGGGATTCTCGTCGTCGAGCCCAAAATTGCCGAGGCACCAGGTTGTGAAGATCAGTTGGCTGGTGAAGCCCAACAGGTCGAGCGCGCGCGGCCGATCCTGTTTCCGGAAAGCGCCCAGCGCTTCGTAGTTCTTGCGCAGCAGGATGTTCGCGTCCGACCCCGCGCGGAATTCCGGATTGTCATGCTGCGCGTTCGCCCAGTTCGGCAGCTTGCCGTCGCGCGGCCATGCCTTGAGCTTCGGCAGCTCGTCATACGCCGCGCGATACTTCGGATCGAGGAAAGCGTCCAGACAATCGCTCAATTCCATCAGATGGGAATCGGCGTCGTGGACGATACGGTTCTCGACATAGGGCATCGCGGCCTCCCCGAAGACGAACTCTGACCAGCGCTCACCCTTCGACAGGCTCAGGGTGAGGGAACCCCCATGCTGAGCCTGTCGAAGCATGAGGGCAATAGTGTCAGAATCCCCAGTCCGGGCCTTCGTCCTCGATCTGCTGGCGGATGCGCAGGCGGCCGATGCGCAGATCGGCGATATCCAGCCGGTCGAACTTCGCGCGCCTCACATAGAGCCAGTTGATCGCCACAAAGCCGAGCGCCAGCGCACCCAGAGCCAGCGCTGCGATGGCGACGGCCGCCATGGCATCGGCCGCGACGGCCTCGGCAGAAACAGCACGCGCACTCATGCCGGCACCGCCTTCCAGAAATATCTTACGAAACCGCGCTTCTCGTCGCGATCCTTGACGCGGAAACTCATGCGCACCTTGGTGCCGCTGTCGACCTGCCCCTGCTCGACATCGGTGATGTCGGCCATGAAGCGGCCGCCCTCGGCAAAGGTGATCATGCCGTAATGGTTCGGCGGGTCCATCGAATAGGTGAGGAAGTCCGCGGACCAGGACAGCACCGTACCCTCGCGCTCGGAGAAGCCGTAATCGTCCTGGCTGTCGACCGCCTTGCAATTCGGATTGACGCAGATGCGGCTTTTCGGGAACTGCGCGGTGCCGCAGACGCGGCACTTGCCGCCGACGAGACCCAACAGCATGTCGTTCTTGCGGTAGAGCACCGAGAGCGCCGTGCGCTTGTCGACTTCGGCGCGCATGCCCTTTTCGAGTTCGATCAATCCATTGAAACCCAGATATTTGAGATAGTTCGTCTCTTCCTTGCGGCGCGCGAGCGAGCCTGTCACGCCGTTGCGCTGCGGCAGATCGGCAATCGCGGGCGTGACCTCGAACAGCATCGCATCGCAGCCCTGGCCGAACTGCACGACGAGGATTTTCTCGCCCGGCTTCGCCTGCTCCAACGCGTGCACCAGCATCAACAGCGCATGCGTCGAGCCGCTGTCGCCGACATTGGACGCAAGATTGTCGCGTGTCCTCGCGGGATCGATGCCACATTGCTTGGCAATAGCCTGATCGAGCTTCACGAAGGGGCATGGCAGGATGAAATGCGCGACATCCTCCGCGCTCACGCCGGTTTTCGTGAACAGTGCCTTCACGGCAGCGGGAACGATCTTCGAATAGCCCTCGTCGCGGATCCAGCGCTCTTCCCAGCCATAGTCGAAATCCTCGCCCTCGCCCCGGAAGTGATCGACGAAGTCCAGCGTTTCGGAATGGCTGCCGAGAAAATTGGCGATGACCTTGTCCCTGCCGAGTGTCAGCGCGGCACCGGCATCGCCGATGGCCAATTCCTGCGGCGACGCCGCGCGTGCCTTGCGCTTCTCGCCCGCAACAACCAGCGGCGATTTCGCGCGCCCGCTCGCGACCATGTCGAGCGCCAGCAGCAACGCGGATGTTCCCGCGCGCTGCGACGAGCTCACATCGGCGGAGGAAATCGCCTGCGGCAATTGCAGCGCCGCCGCGACGATGCCTGCATTCTGGCGGTCGGAGAACGGCATTGACGTCGAGGCGAACGTGATCGCGTCGACGAACTCGCGATCCTTGATCGGGTCAGCGGCGGGAATGCAATCGCGCCCGGCTTCGACCGCGAGTGTCACCGCATCCTCGTCGAAATTCGCCATGGCGCGCTCGCCCTTGGCAGCCCCCATCAGCCCTGGCGCGAACCATTTGTTCGCCTCCGCGACGGCTTTGCGCTGAAGCCTGCGGCGCGGGATATAGGCGCCATACGCCGTGATACCGATCATCGTGAACTCCGGGAATAGGGATGGCCTATCAGGACCGAGATGACCGCAACGGTCAACCGGACATCAACGCACGACGATGCAGTCGATTTCGCGGGCCTTCAGCGCCGCACAGACCGACGCTGCGTTTGCGGCGTCCAGCGGACCGGCACGAAGCCTATAAAGACGGCCTTTGTGAAGAACCTTCACCGGCGTGATCCTGGGCGTCAGCCCATCCAGAATACCCCCGGTCAGATGGACAATGCGCACCCAGCTCGCGGCAGCTTCAGCTTCGCTGTGTTCCGCGCCAAGCTGGATCAGCGTGTTGCCCGGCGCGTCGGGCATTTGCGGCCGCAAGCCCGGACGGTCTCCGCGTGCAAGAGTCGTCACCAGCGCGAGAATCAATCCAAGTCCTGCAATCCGTACCCAGCCCATGACGGGCTCCGATCAGACTCGATGATAGAGTCTGAACCATTCTACGAAGCGCGCAATGCCTTCGGGAAGCTTTATGCGCGGCGCGAATCCAAAGTCGCGGCTCGCGCGTGCGATGTCGGCATAGGTTTCGTTGACGTCGCCCGGCGGACCATCCGCCATTTCGACGATAGCCTTCTTGCCGATCGCCTGTTCGATGATCGCAATGAGGTCCGACACCGTCTCCGGGTGATTGTTGCCGAGGTTGTAGATGCGATGTGGGGCGCCGACGTCGCCCATGAACGGCGTTTCCACGATCCGCACCAGCGCATCGACGATATCGTCGATATAGGTGAAGTCGCGGCACAGCTTGCCGCCGCCGAATACCGCGATCGGCTCGCCTCTCAGAATCGAGTCGGTGAACAGCCAATAGGCCATGTCCGGCCTACCCCACGGCCCATACACCGTGAAGAAGCGCAGTCCCGTCTGCTTCAGTCCGAACAATCCAGCATAGGAATAGGAGAGCAACTCGCCCGCCCGCTTGGTCGCACCGTAATAGGACACCGGCTTGTCTGCGCGCGCATCTTCCGAGAACGGCGCCTTCGTGTCGTTGCCGTAAACCGAACTCGAGGATGCGTAGACGAGATGCTGCAGACCGGCATGGCCGCGCGCGAATTCCAGCACGTTCTGATGGCCCACAAGATTGGAGCGCGTGTAGGCGGCCGGGTCTTTCAGCGCATGACGCACGCCGGCCTGTGCCGCCAGATGCAGGACGACGTCGTATTTCTCTTTACCCGCGGCCAGCGCCAACGCACCCGGCTCCGCGATGTCGCCCCGCACGAAGCGATAGTTCGGAAGCGAACCGAGCTGCTTCAGCCGTGCCTGCTTCAGCGCGGGATCGTAATAGGCGTTGAGCTCATCGATAGCCGTCACCGCATGGCCGCGCGCCAGCAATGCCTTAGTGGCATGGAAGCCGATGAATCCCGCGCCGCCGGTCAGCAGAATATTCATGGTTTCGAATCAGAAAGTGGACGGTGACGGCCTCAGTATGCCATGAAGCGTTGTCATCCCGCGAAGCCTCCATGAACAAGCCCCGCCCCGTCCGCAAAGCCGTGTTTCCCGTCGCCGGTATGGGCACGCGCTTCCTGCCCGCGACCAAGGCGGTGCCGAAAGAGATGCTGCCGGTCGTCGATAAGCCGGTCATCCAATATGCGGTCGAGGAAGCCAAGGAAGCGGGCATCGAACAGTTCGTCTTCGTCACGGGCCGCGGCAAGCATGTCATCGAGGACCATTTCGATCATGCTTACGAATTGGAATCGCTGCTTTCCGCGCGCGAAAAGACCGAGGAACTGGATTCGCTTCTGGAAGGTCTGCCGAAGACCGGCTCCGTGAGTTTCACGCGCCAGCAGAAGCCGCTCGGCCTCGGCCATGCCGTGTGGTGCGCGCGCCATCTCATCGGCGACGAGCCGTTCGCTGTGCTGCTGCCCGACGATCTTCTGTTCGGAAAGCCCGGTGCGCTCAAGCAGATGATCGCGGCCTACAACGCTGTCGGCGGCGGCGTGATCGTGGCCGCCGAGAACAAGCCGCGCGAAGAGACCAAACGCTACGGCGTCATCGATCCCGGCAAGATCAGAGGCAACATCACCGAAGTGAAAGCGGTGGTGGAAAAGCCATCGCCCGCGAAGGCGCCCTCCACGCTCTGCATCATCGGGCGTTACATTTTGCAGCCGGAGATCTTCGCGATCCTCGACAAGCGCGAGAAAGGTGCCGGCGGCGAAATCCAGCTCACCGATGCGATGGAGAAACTGATCGGCAAAATGCCGTTCCATGCCGTAGAGACGAGTTGCGCGCGTTACGATTGCGGCGACAAGGTCGGCTTCCTCCATGCCAACATTGCCGTGGGCTTGTCGCGCCCCGATATCGCGGCCTCGCTGAAGCCGATTTTGAAGGGAATTAAGCTGTAATTCCTTGGTCTTGACGCAATCCGCAACAATTCTTGGGGTTGTCGCCCTGCTTTTGGCCCCCTAGAACCCGGACTTCCAAAATCGTCCGGAGTTTCCATGACCGCCCCGATCCAGTTCATCGACCTGCAAGCGCAACGCCGCCGTCTGGGCGACAGACTGGAGCAGTCGATCATGGATGCCGTGCGCGGCGGGCAATGGGTCATGGGTCCGCAGGTCGCTGAGCTGGAGAAGCGACTCTCGGAATTCGCGGGCGTGAAGCACACGATCGCCTGCGCCAATGGCACCGACGCCCTGCTGATCGTTTTGCGCGCCTGGGAGATCGGCCCCGGCGACGCGGTGTTCGTTCCCACGTTCACGTTTGCCGCCTCGGGCGAAGTCGTGGCGCTGGTCGGCGCGACGCCGGTGTTCGTCGATGTGCTGGAAGACACCTACAACATGGACCCCGCGAGCCTCGAAGCCGCCATCGCGATGGTCAGGCGCGAGGGCAAGCTGAGGGCGCGCGCGGTGATGCCGGTCGATTTGTTCGGCCAGACCGCCGACTACCGCGTCATCGAACCGATCTGCAAACGCGAAGGGCTCAAGATGCTCTGCGACGCGGCGCAAGGGTTCGGCGCACTGCTTGACGGACGCCGCGCCGGTGGCATCGGCGATGCGGCCTCGACGAGCTTTTTCCCGGCCAAGCCACTGGGCTGTTACGGCGATGGCGGCGCGACCTTTACAAATGACGACGCGCTCGCCGAGACGCTGCGCTCCATCCGCGTCCATGGTCAGGGCAGCGACAAGTACGAGAACGTTCGTATCGGCGTGAACTCGCGCCTCGATACAATCCAGGCCGCGATCCTCCTCGAGAAGCTGAGCGCATTCCCCAAAGAGATCGAACTGCGCGAAGCGGTCGCGCAGCGTTACAACAAGGCGTTTCGTGCCTCGAACCGCATCGTTACGCCCCGCGTGATCGAAGGCGGGCAATCGACCTGGGCGCAGTATACGATCCAGGTTCCGGATCGCGCGAAGCTGCAAGCCGATCTGAAAGCGAAGGGCATTCCATCGGCCGTCTATTACCCCATCCCTCTCTCGGCGCAGAAAGGGTACAGGCACTTTCCGTCCGCGCCGACTCCGGTCAGCGACAGGATCTGCAACACCGTGATCAGCCTGCCCATGCATCCCGATCTCGATGCGGCCACCCAGGACCGCATCATTGAGGCGGTTCTCACAGCCGTTTGACGCCGCTCGCACTGCCGATTTTTCCACGCGCCCGCGCCGGCGAAATGGGCTACACCGTCACCGGGCGGACGCCACCGGCTGCGACAAGGCTTAAATGACTATAGAAATCAGTATGTTGGAGGGTTTGAGCGCGTCGGGGGCGCTGCTCATTGCGATCCTCGTTCTGGTTTATGGCTGGCCGATCGGCCACGCGCTAGGTGTCATCGACCATCCCGACAACGGCCGGAAAGCCCATGCGCGGCCCACCCCATTGGTCGGAGGAATTGCGATCACCGTTCCGCTCCTGATCTGGAGCGGTGCGGGATATTTTTGGCCCGACCTTGTCGGCGGAACGCCAGTACCGCTCGCGACGCTCATCTGTGGAGGCGGGGCCGCACTGATCGGATTCATTGATGACCGGTCACCGATCTCTGCGACAGCGCGGCTGGCAATCCTGATGGGATTGACCGTCGCTGCGCTCGCGATCAGTCCACAGCTTCTGCCATCGCGCTTCCATTGGGGACATCTGCTGTCGACACCGGTCGAGCCATGGCTGGCTTATGTGCTCGTCGCGATCGGCATGACCGGCTTCGTCAACGCGGTGAACATGGCCGATGGGCATGATGGCTGCGTCGCCGGAATGTTTGCCATCTGGTCCGGTTGCATCATCTGGCAGGGGGGTGGATCCGCCGACGATATCGCGGCGGTGCTGTTCGTGACGAGCCTTGCGGTATTGGTCTTCAACCTCGGCGGCGCGGTGTTTCTCGGAGGCGCCGGCGCATATGGCGTGACCTTCATCTTCGGACTGCTAATCCTCTATCTGCACAATTCCTGGGGCCTCACGGCGGAAGCGGTCATGGTTTGGTTCTTCCTGCCGGTCGTGGATTGCCTGCGACTCCTGGTGCAGCGGCCGATGCACGGGCAATCCCCCTTCAAAGGCGATCGCAACCACTTTCACCATCGCCTGCATGCGCGTTTCGGAAAACATGGCGGGCTTGCGATCTATCTGGGCCTTGTCGCGGCTTCATCCTTCACCGTCGCGTTCGATCCTGATTTGGCGCCGCTCTGCCTCGCAACCCTCACCTGCGCCTATATCGGGCTGATGTTCGCGACCGCCGTACCCGCAAAAACTGCCACCGGCTGACACGCCCGGATGCGTGTCGATCAATTCGATTTCGAACTGCCGGACGAGCTGATCGCGCTCCGCCCTGCCAGCCCGCGCGACAGCGCACGAATGCTGGTCGTTGGCCCTGACGGGAAGCTCGCGCATGCGCATGTGCGCGATCTACCGGATTTCCTGCGTGCGGGAGATGCGCTTGTCCTGAACGACACCAAGGTCTTCCCCGCGCGACTGCGCGGCGTGCGGCTAGCGCGGACTGATGCCGGGACAACGCCAAAGATCGAGGTGACGCTGCACAAGCGTATCGCGGAAGATCGCTTTCTGGCGTTCGCCAAGCCCGCGCGAAAGCTGGTATCCGGTGACCAGCTTCGGCTGGGCGAGGCCATCGAAGCCAGCATTGCTGCCAAGAATGACGGCGGCGAAGTGGAGTTGCGCTTCGCGCTTGGCGGCGCGGCCCTGGACACGGTCATCGCGGCACAGGGCGAAATCCCGTTGCCACCTTATATCGCCGGCAAACGCAAACCCGATGCGCGCGACGTGAGCGACTATCAGACGACCTTCGCGAAGGACGCGGCATCCGTCGCCGCACCGACGGCGGGATTGCATTTCACGCCGGAACTGTTCACGGCGCTCTCCGCCAAAGGCATCGCGCGCGAAACGGTTACGCTGCAAGTCGGCGCCGGAACATTCCTGCCGGTGAGCGCCGAGGACACGGAGCATCATCGGATGCATTCGGAATCGGCGTTGCTGCCAAGGGATGTTGCCGAACGCCTCAACCGCGCGCGCGACAATGGCGGACGCATCGCCGCCGTCGGCACGACATCGCTTCGCACCTTGGAAAGCGCCGCAGAGAACGACGGCCAGCTGCGCGAATTCCAGGGCGACACCGATATCTTCATCACACCCGGTTACCGCTTCAAAACCGCAGAGATCCTGCTGACGAATTTCCACCTGCCCCGCTCGACTCTGTTCATGCTGGTGTCGGCGTTCTGCGGGCTTGAGACCATGAAGGCCGCCTATGCCGAAGCCATCGAAGAGCGCTATCGCTTCTATTCCTATGGCGACGCATGCCTGCTATTCCGGCGGCCATGAGCTTGCGGATTCACATCGACAAGACCGACGGTATGGCACGCACCGGGCATATCGCGACGCCGCGCGGCGAAATCCGCACGCCGGCCTTCATGCCGGTCGGCACCGCGGGAACAGTCAAGGCGATGATGCCGGAATCGGTTCGCGAAACCGGCGCGGACATTCTGCTGGGCAATACGTATCACCTGATGCTGCGCCCCGGCGCGGAGCGCGTCGCCAAGCTCGGCGCCCTGCACAAATTCATGGGCTGGGAGCGGCCGATCCTGACCGATTCCGGCGGCTTCCAGGTGATGTCGCTCGCCAAGCTGCGCAAGCTCAGCGAGGACGGCGTGCGCTTCCGGTCGCATATCGACGGCTCGGAGCATTTCCTCTCGCCCGAGCGCGCGATGGAGATCCAGCGCCTGCTCGGTTCCGATATCCAGATGGTGCTGGACGAGTGCCCCGCCTATCCGGCGACGAAGCCCGATATCGAAAAATCGCTCGCGCTGACGACACGCTGGGCCGCGCGCTCGAAAGCAGCGTTCGGCGCACAACCGGGCCGCGCCTGTTTCGGCATCGTGCAGGGCGGCGTGTTCGCCGATTTGCGCCAGCGCTCCGCTGAGGCATTGATCGAGATTGGTTTCGACGGTTATGCGCTGGGCGGACTGGCTGTCGGCGAAACCCAATCGGCGATGTTCGAAACCCTTGACGCCGCCGTTCCGCATCTTCCCAAGGGCAAGCCGCGCTATCTCATGGGGGTCGGCAAACCTGACGACATCGCCGGCGCCGTGCTGCGCGGCATCGACATGTTCGATTGCGTCATTCCTACGCGCTCCGGCCGCAACGGACAGGCCTTCACGCGCGAAGGCACGCTGAACCTGCGCAACGCCGTCCATGCCGAAGATTCCACGCCGCTCGATGCGCAATGCGACTGCCCCGCTTGCCGCAAATTCGGCCGCGCCTATCTGCATCATGTCGTGAAGGCGAATGAGATCATCGGATCGATGCTGCTGACCTGGCACAATCTCACCTACTATCAGGACCTGATGCGCAGTCTGCGCGAGGCCATCGCGGAGGGCCGCCTGTCCGCTCTCGTCTCCCAGATCGCGCAAGTCTATGCGCGCGCCGAAAGCGCGGCCTGATGCTAACGATCGTGCCGACGGTCGATACCGAAGGATTCCACGGCTCAGCGCCCTTCGAACGATTCATTCTGGGCAAGGTTGACGGGTCGGACGAAGAATGGGGCGTGTTTCGTATTCACGACATCTGCCGCCGCAACGGCGTAAGCGCGACGTTCTTCACCGACGTCACCGAGTCGATCTATTGGGGCGAGGACAAGTTCCGCGATCTGACGCGCCGTCTTGCCGATGCCGGCGCCGACATCCAGTTGCACACACACCCGGAGTTTCGCGGACCGAAAGACGGCGCAACACGCCAACCCGCCGCGGAACGCATTCTCGGGCCGTCAGCCGGACGCATTCGCGGCCCGATGACCGGCCTCAGTTTCGACCAGCAGCGCGCCTTTCTCGAAGCTGGGATAGGCATGATCAAGCGCTGGACCGGCACCGCGCCGGTCGCGCACCGTTCCGGGGGCTACGCAATCAACGCGGATACCGTGCGCGCGTTGGCAGCTGTAGGCATTCCGCTCGACTCCAGCATGAATGCCGGACATTCCAATTCGAAGATCACTTGGAGCAACAACGCCGTGGTCCAACGCGACGGCGTGATCGAGCTTCCGGTGACAAATCAGAATTACACATTCAGGCTTGCGGGCGTCGAACTCTATCGCCGCGCGATCAAGACCGACATCAATGCCTGCAGCGTGGCGGAGCTTGTCGCCTATGTCGACGATGCGGTCGCCGGCGGTGCGACGCTGATGAACCTGTTCATGCACAGCTATTCGCTTCTTCGCTTCGACCGCCGCTATCGCCGGTTCTCGCCGGACCGCGCCGCGGCGCGGAGGCTCGACAGATTCCTGGCGCTTATGCGCCAACGCGAGGACGTGCGCGTGATGAATTGCGCGCAGGTGCTGGACCGATACCGCAAATCCCCCGGCGAATTCATCGGCCCTGATCTGGTTCCGGCACGCAATGCGGCGGCGCTGATTGCGCGGCGCGGCGTGCAGGAAATACGACGTTTCAGCGAGAGATTGAGCCCCTGAAATCGCGAATCAAACGGAATTGACCTTCGCCATACGGGCCACTATGGTCCGCGACCTTTTGAGTGGGCCCATAGCTCAGCGGTAGAGCATTTGACTTTTAATCAAAGGGTCGATGGTTCGATCCCATCTGGGCTCACCAAATTTCAGCCGTAGAGAATGCCTTCGCGCCAGACCGGTGGCCCGGCCGCCTGAATCGCGCGCGTCGAAAGAGAACGACATGGCCTCGAGTTGAGAAAGGGCCACCTGTCGCACGGTCTGCGCCGTCGCGCCAAACTCACAATTTATACGGCACGGACGCCATAGCAGAACGACATGGCCTGCAGCTGAAACCGCGCCATCCGGCGCAACGTCTGCGCCATCGAACCCGGAACGCCTTCCAGCGCCGCGAGCAGTTCGAGGAAGTGCATGCGATTAATATGCTGGATGGTGTCGAAGGTTTCCTCAAAGCCCGAAAGCCCCGCATCGCGCATCAGCTTGAAAAACACACCTTTGCACAGGCGCGGATATTGCTTGTTCCCGAGAACCAGGAACGGCAATTCGAGTCCGCCGGCGCCTCTGATCATCTTCGGCATCCAGACGCGTTCTTCGGGCTTCGAATCGCTGAGATCGCGTCCAATCTTCAGCGCCGTCTGTCCCACGCTGCCGTTCAGCGCGATGCTCATGGCTTGCGGTTGTTCGCCAGCGAAGCCCCAACTCAGAAAGAGCCCGTAAGAATCCGCAAGCGAATAGCGCACCAAAACTTCTCCCGGAAACGTGCCCTTCAGCGCGACGCAGTCCGCGGTGTCATAACTCCCACCCAGGCCGTGATTGGCGAGCTCGATGATCGGCATCACAACCGTGCGGTTCTTGTAGGTGATGCAACGCGAGCCGAGAAACTTCTCCTGGATCAAATGGTCCGAAACATCGTCCTCGAACCATGGACCGCAATGATAATTGTCGCGCAGTTTTTGGCGAAGCTCCGGTGGTATTTCGTGCGCCTGCGTGAAGATACGCTCCGCCTCGGCCCGCCCGCCACCACCCCAGGAGAAATCATTCTCGTAGTTTTCCAGAAAGGCTCGTTCGCGCGCACCGATCTTAGACTCCGGCACTACGCGGAAGGAGCCGTCCACAAAGGCTGCGTCGGCCACATCCAGCAACAGATTCTCGGGAATGCGGATTGTGACCGGCTTGGCGGAGTCAAGGGGAAACAGTCCCCGTCCATAGAGCCCGTTGCCCAGACCGATATTTTCCGCGATCCCTCCCAGCGCACGGAAGGATTCGAGCATCTCCTCGAAACGGCTCAAGGGCCGATCTCCTTGGGGCCACGGCGGCGATTCTTCTTCATCTTGGACGGATCGGGCGCGCCGAGCGCCGGATCGCGCGCGAACATCCACACCGCGTCGAGCAGATCGACCAGCATGGCGAAATATTCCGGACTGTCCGCGTCCCATATCTGCGGCCGGTCGCCCGGAATCAATTCCGGAAACAAGGGCCCGCTATCGCGGTAGAATTCGCCGATCAGGGCATGGTTGCCTTCCGCGAAATCTTCCATCAACGCGGCGCATTGTTCGTGCGTGAGCAGATCGACCGATCGAACATACTCTTTGTTTCTACCGATCACCTCGTGGAAAAATTTATCGCGATTTATATCGATGTCGAGCTGGTTAAATGCACGCAACAGTTCCATCAACTCGCGTCGCGGCGACGGATTGTTGCGCCCCCGTTTCCTGCCCTCGAATTCCTCGGCGGCGTCGATACCGAGATACCCCAGGAAATCGATCACGATGTCGACAGTTTTCCCACCGCGTTCATAGGGACGGATGACGAGATTGTCCTTGCCGAACGCTTCGGCCCATTGTTGCACGACGGCAAAGTAGTCGCCGCGAAATCTATATTTTTCACGCCATTCTGCGAAGCTGATACGCCGCCCGCCGGCGACCGTCTGCTTGTAGAGCGATTGAAGGTATTTGTCCTGGCGACGCAGATACATCACCACGCGCAAGTCCTTGATGTCGCGCAGCTGCTCCCTCACCGCAACGGGCTCGGTGAACCAGAAGGCCTCAGAACTGATCACCTGGGTCCCTGCCACGTTGGCGCCGAGTTCGGCCCGCACCGTATCCCAGACCGAGAGATCGGCGCCATGCCGCCCGCGGATGGCCCACGACAATTCGTGATGCGCCTTGCCGGCTCCGCGGCCGGAGCGCAGATAATGGATGGCGTGCCGGTCGAGTTCGTCAGTGTGCGCCGCAAAGAAAGCTTGCAAAGCCGACGTGCCCGTCTTGTGGGTGCCGATGTGAAGAACGAGCACGCTTGTCCCTCAATCCTGCAATTCGCGCCGCGACAAGCGCAACCAGACCTGGCCGTTGAATGGCTCGTCGAAATTGTCCGCGAACAAGCCTCGTTCGCGCGCACGATCCTGGAGATAAGACAGTGCATAACGGCGCAGGCGCCAGTCCCGGCCATCGGGATTCGGATCCACGATATCGGCCTTGCCGTCGCGCGGCCTGAGGGGCCGGTACGACGCCAGCATGATGCCGCCGGCGGCGGAATTGTCACGAAACGAATCCATCGATTTCAGGAACTGCTCGGGAGAGGCGTGCGAAAAGATCGAGCGGGCGATGAGGAAATCGAATTTCTCGCCAAACACCGAGAAATCGAAGTCGCCGGCACAATGAAAACGAGGCCGCTTTTCCGCCATAAGCTCCGGCCCGATCGCGTGCTTGATGCCGGCGTCGAGAAACTTCTTCGACGGCTCGATGCCGAAATAACGATCGGGGTCGAGAAACCGCACCAGCCGGTACCCCAGCCTTAGCGCGCCGCAGCCGTAATCGAGTACGCGGCTGGTCCGCACCAATCCACATTTCTTGAGGGAGTCAAAGCTGTATTTACCCGCGGCCGCGAACAGATCGACATTTCCGCCTGTGAAGCCGCCGGTCTCTTCCGCAATCCGGCGCGCGATGTCCCTTATCGATGTCTCTTGATGCACGAAAAGCTCCGATTTGCGGCGCACCATGCTGCGCCCGAGCGCAAGTGGCAATACCGTATGACGCCGGACTTTCGTTTTGCAATGCGTGACAAAACCCGTTCGAACCTCCAATATGGCGCCGCCGCGGAGGAATAAGAGATGCGGATTTTGCTTGTTGCCGCCGTGCTGATCGGCCTTTCGGCCTGCTCGGACTGGAATGGCAATTTTTTCGGCGAGGACGAGAGCGCGCCGCCAGCGGCGGCATCCAACGCGACCGCTGCACCGGATAGCGAAAGCAGCGCGCCGATGCCCCCGCCATCCGCTGCCGCGGAATCCGAGCCCCCGGTCGTCAGCGCCGCGCGCACTGCTCCGGGGCCAACCCCTGCCGTCGCCGCGCATTGCAAGAATTTGGCGAAACAGCGCGCCAGCGATGCGGCATATCAGGGCGAAGACCCGGAGACGCAGGAAGCCGTCTATGGAAGAACCTATCGCGACTGTATCGCCTGGGATGCCGCGCACAGATCCTGACGGTTCGACGCGCTAGCCTTTCGCATCGGCGGCAACGCGCATCGTGATGATCTTGTCCGGCGCACCGGAAATCGTGCCGTTGTTGTGCTCGCCGCCCTTCTTGATGGCATCGACATGTTCCATACCTTCGACGACTTGGCCCCAGACCGAATACTGCTTGTCGAGCCACGGCGCGTCGTCGAAGCAGATGTAGAACTGGCTGTTGGCGCTGTGCGGGTTGTTGGTGCGCGCCGCCGACACCGTTCCGCGCTTGTGCTTCTCGTTGGAGAATTCGGATTTCAGATCGGGCAAATCGGAGCCGCCCGAGCCCGTGCCGGTCGGGTCGCCGGTCTGCGCCATGAACCCCGGGATCACGCGATGGAACACGACGCCGTCATAGAAACCCTGCCGCGTCAGTTCCTTCACGCGCGCGACATGATTGGGCGCGACATCCGGCTTGAGTTCGATGACCACCGGCCCCGATTTCAATTCCATGATCAGTGTGTTCTCGGGATCGCGGGCCATCAGCTTTTTGCTCCTAACTCTTTGCAGCGTTTCACCAGGCGTTCGGCGACGTAGGGTGTGGTGAATTGCGAGATGTCGCCGCCATACATCGCGATTTCCTTCACTAGACGCGAGGCGATGGCCTGATTGCGCGGATCGGCCATGAGGAAGACCGTTTCGATCTCCTTGGCCATGCGCTGGTTCATCGCCGCCATCTGGAATTCGTACTCGAAGTCGGACACGGCGCGCAGACCGCGGATCACGATAGCGGCACCCACTTCATGCGCGAACTTCACCTGCAGCATGTCGTAGGTCCTGACCTCGATCGTGGCGCGGGCCTCGGCGAGCGGCTCCGCTTCGTGGCGCATCATGTCGACGCGCTCCTTCAGCGAGAACATCTGCTTCTTGGAATCGTTGGACGACACGATGCCGATCACCAGATGGTCGACGATCTTCACCGCGCGTTTGATGATATCGATATGACCCAGGGTCGCCGGGTCGAACGTGCCCGGGTAGAGACCGATCAGCTTTTTGGCCATGGCGTCCCCTAACCCGCGCTCTGGTCGTCCGATACATCTTCGATGCGCTCGACCGAGACGACGCGCTCGCCCTCATCCACCCGGAACACGGTGACGCCCTGCGCCGCGCGGCCCTGCGTCGAGACGCTGGCAACGGAAACGCGGATGGTCTGGCCCGTGTCGCTGATCAGCATGAGATCGTCCGATTCCTCCGCCGGGAAGGCCGCGATGATGGCGCTGTTCTTCTTGCCCATGCCCATCGCGACGATTCCCGAGCCGCCGCGGCCGGTGACGCGATATTCATAGGACGAGGTCCGCTTGCCGAAGCCGCCGCTCGAGATCGCGAGCACGAACTGCTCCTTGGCGCCTAGGACCGCATAACGCTCCGGCGTCAGTGTCGCCTCTTCGCCTGCTGCCTCTTCGTCATCGCTGACTTCTTCGACCGGCGCGTCCTCGCCCAGTGCGGCGCGGCGCGCGGCGTTGGCCTGCTTGAGATAGGCGCGCGCTTCCGACGTTTCGGCATCGGTGTGATGCAGCAAGGTCAGGCTCACGACCTCGTCGCCCTCGGCCAGCTTTATGCCGCGCACGCCCGTGGAATCGCGGCCCTTGAACACGCGCACATCGGTGAGCGCGAAGCGGATGCACTTGCCGAGCTTGGTGGTCAGCAGCACGTCGTCCTGGTCGGTGCAGGTCTGCACACCCACGATGCCGTCGCCGGCCTCGAGCTTCATCGCGATCTTGCCGTTGCGGTTGATGCTGGCGAAGTCGGACAGCAGGTTGCGGCGCACGTCGCCGGACTTCGTCGCAAACACGACGTTGAGCTTTTCCCACTGCGACTCGTCTTCGGGGAGCGGCAGGATCGTCGTGATGCGCTCGCCTTCGACCAGCGGCAGGATGTTGACCATCGCCTTGCCCTTGCCCTGGATGCGCGCCTCTGGAAGGCGCCAGACCTTGAGCTTGTAGGCCATGCCGTTGGAGGAGAAGAACACCAGCGGCGCATGCGTCGAGGCGACGAAGAGATTGGTGACGTAATCTTCCTCGCGCGTCGCCATGCCGGAGCGGCCTTTGCCGCCGCGGCCCTGGACGCGATATTCGCTGATCGGCGTGCGCTTGATGTAGCCGGCATGGGTCACGGTGACAGCGACATCTTCGCGCTCGATCAGCGCCTCGTCCTCGATCTCAACATCGGCGTCGATCAGTTCGGTCAGGCGCGGCGTCGCGAATTCGTCCCGGATCTTGCCGAGCTCTTCGCGGATGATCTGCTGCACGCGGGCGCGCGAGCGCAGGATGTCGAGATAATCCTGGATCGCATGGCCGAGCTTCGTCGCTTCGTCGGAGATTTCGTCGCGGCCGAGCGCGGTCAGGCGCTGCAGGCGCAGATCGAGGATGGCCTTCGCCTGTTCCTCGGACATGCGGATCGTGCCCTCGGCGCTCATGACATGGCGCGGATCGGCGATGAGGGCCACCAGCGGGCCGACATCCTTCGCCGGCCAGTCGCGCGCCATCAACTGCTCGCGCGCCGAGGTCGCATCGGGGGCGGCGCGGATGAGCTTGATGACCTCGTCGATATTCGCGACAGCGACCGCGAGGCCGACCAAAATGTGCCCGCGGTCGCGCGCCTTGGATAGGTCGAAGCGCGTGCGCCGCGTGATGACTTCTTCGCGGAACGCCACGAAGGCCCCGATCATCTCCTTCAGATTCATCAGCATCGGGCGGCCGTTGTTCAGCGCCAGCATGTTGACGCCGAAACTCGTCTGCAATTCGGAGAAGCGGTAGAGCTGGTTCAGCACGACGTCGGACGACGCATCGCGCTTGAGCTCGATCACGACGCGCATGCCATGGCGGTCGCTTTCGTCGCGGATGTCGGCGATGCCTTCGATGCGCTTGTCGCGCACCATCTCCGCGATCTTTTCCTGCAGCCGCGCCTTGTTCACCTGATAGGGCAGTTCGGTGACGATGATCGCTTCGCGGTCCTTGCGGATCTCCTCGACCCTGCAACGCGCGCGCATCAGGACCGAACCGCGTCCTCGCGCGAGCGCGCCGCGCGCCGCCTGCTTGCCGATGATCATCGCGCCGGTCGGGAAGTCCGGCCCCGGCACGATCTCCGTCAGCGCATCCATGCCGATCGACGGATCGTTGATGTAGGCCAGCGCCGCGTCGATCACTTCGCCCAGATTGTGCGGCGGAATATTCGTCGCCATTCCGACGGCGATGCCGCTGGAGCCATTGACCAGAAGATTGGGATAGCGCGCCGGAAGGACGACGGGCTCCTTTTCCGAACCGTCGTAATTGTCCTGGAACTCGACCGTGTCCTTGTCGATGTCTTCCGAAAGCTCGTGCGCGATCTTCGCGCGGCGGACTTCGGTGTAGCGCATCGCCGCGGCTTCATCGCCGTCGACCGAGCCGAAATTGCCCTGGCCGTCGACGAGCGGCGCGCGCATGGAGAAGTCCTGCGCCAGACGCACCAACGCGTCGTAGATCGATTGGTCGCCATGCGGATGGTACTTGCCCATGACATCGCCGACGATGACCGCCGATTTGCGATAGGGCTTGTTCCAGTCGCGCCCGTTCTCATGCATCGAATACAAGATCCGGCGATGCACGGGCTTGAGCCCGTCGCGCGCATCGGGCAGCGCACGCGAAACGATCACGCTCATCGCGTAATCGAGATAGGAGCGCTTCAGCTCGTCTTCGATCGCAATGCCGGAAATGCTGCCGCCGGACGGAGGCGCGGGATGTCCTTCGTCGCTCAAATCGGGATCCTGACCGGGGCAGATTCGGGGCTAAAAATCATGCCGAATTGGTAGCATTTTGAGGCTGGAGTCACCAGAAAAAGGCATCGCCTCCCTCGCCCTCGCGAAGCGGGGCAGAGGGTAGGGGTGAGGGGGTGGAAAACACGGAGCTTGATCTCGCCGCCCCCTCACCCTTGCCCTCTCCCCCTCAAAGGGGGAGAGGGAAACCACCGTCATTAAAACGGAATCTCGTCGTCCATTTCGCTGCGGTCGAAGTTGGCCGGGGCGTCGCCGGCGCCGGAGCTCATCCGTCCGCCGCCGCCCTCACCACCCTTGGTGTCGAGCATGGTGAGCTCGCCACGGAAGTTCTGGAGCACCACTTCGGTCGAGTATTTCTCGGCGCCGTCCTTGTCGGTCCATTTGCGGGTCTGGAGCGAACCCTCGACATAGACCTTGGAGCCCTTGCGCAGATATTTCTCCGCGACCTCGGCGAGGTTCTTGTTGAAGATCACCACACGATGCCACTCGGTCTTCTCCTTGCGCTCGCCGGACGACTTGTCGCGCCAGGTCTCCGACGTGGCCAAAGAGAGGTTCACGACGGGGTCGCCGCTCTGCATGCGGCGGACTTCCGGGTCCTTGCCCAGATTGCCCACCAGAATGACCTTGTTCACGCTTCCCGCCATCGCTCTCGCCTTCCGTAGCTTGTTCGGCCGGACCCTATTCCGGGCACCAGCGGCCCGCTATTGCCGGACCCTATCGTTCTCTTTATGTTCCAGAAGAAATCGAGTCAATCCCCAGCTTATTGAGGGCGATGTGTCACGCTGCTGCCAACCGCTGACAGGTTGCGATTTAGGGTTCCCGCACCATCTATGGGTCACGGCGCGCGCAAGTTTGCGCGGGCCTGTTCCATCAACCGGACTATGACGCCCCTGCGGTTGCCGCGACCATCCCGGCTGGCCACACTGTGTGTTTCGACCTGACGGAAAGCCATGCTGAAGAACATCTCCATACGCGGCGCGCGCGAGCACAATCTGAAGAACGTCGACGTGGAGATTCCGCGCGACACGCTGACGGTGCTCACGGGTTTGTCGGGCTCCGGCAAATCGTCACTCGCCTTCGACACGATCTATGCCGAAGGCCAGCGGCGCTATGTCGAGTCGCTGTCGGCTTATGCGCGCCAGTTCCTCGAGCTGATGCAGAAGCCCGATGTCGACCACATCGAGGGCCTGTCGCCCGCGATCTCCATCGAGCAGAAGACGACCTCGCGCAATCCGCGCTCCACCGTCGGAACGGTGACGGAGATCTATGATTATCTGCGCCTATTGTTCGCGCGCGTCGGCGTGCCCTATTCGCCGGCGACCGGTCTGCCGATCGAAAGCCAGACGGTCAGCCAGATGGCCGACCGCATCCTCGCGCTGCCCGAAGGCACGCGTCTGTTCCTGCTCGCACCCATCGTGCGCGGCCGCAAGGGCGAATACCGCAAGGAACTCGCCGAGCTTCAGAAGAAGGGTTTCCAGCGCGCCAAGATCGACGGCAAATTCTACGACATCGGCGAGACGCCGGCGCTCGACAAGAAGCTCAAGCACGACATCGAGATCGTCGTCGACCGCATCGTGGTGAAGCCGGACATCGGAAACCGCCTGCCCGACTCCATCGAGACCGCACTCGGCCTCGCAGACGGATTGCTGTTCGTCGAGTTCGCGGACGAGAAGGAAAAAGACGGCAAGGCGAAGCAGATGATGCTGTCGTCGAAATTCGCCTGCCCGGTCTCGGGCTTCACGATCACGGAGATCGAGCCGCGCCTGTTCTCGTTCAACAATCCGCATGGCGCGTGTCCGGTCTGCGACGGCCTCGGCACCCAGCTCTATTTCGATCCGGTGCTGATCGTACCGGATGAGAGTCTGACGTTGCGCAATGGCGCCATCGCGCCTTGGTCGAAAGGTTCGTCGCCTTATTATCTTCAGACGCTCGAAGCGCTCGCCAAGCACTACAAATTCTCGCTCAACGAGGCGTGGGAAGACCTGCCGAAGAAGGCGCGGGAAATTATTCTCCACGGTTCCGGCGAGGACGAGATCAAGTTCGTCTATGACGACGGCATGCGCCGTTACGAGACGAAGAAGCCGTTCGAAGGCGTCATCCCCAACATGCAGCGCCGCTTCAAGGAAACGGATTCGTCCTGGGTGCGCGAGGAGATGGAACGCTTCCAGGACACCTCCCCCTGCGAAGTCTGCAAGGGCTATCGCCTGAAACCGGAAGCGCTCGCCGTGAAGATCGGCGGGCTGCATATCGGCCAGGTCGGCGAGCAGTCGATCCGGCTGGTCGACACCTGGTTCCGCGATATCGACAAGAAGCTCAACAAGCAGCAGAACGAGATCGCGGCGCGAATCCTGAAAGAAATCCGCGCGCGGCTGAAATTCCTGAACAATGTCGGCCTCGATTACCTGACCCTGAGCCGCAATTCCGGCACGCTGTCGGGCGGCGAGAGCCAGCGCATTCGCCTCGCGTCGCAGATCGGCTCTGGCCTGACAGGCGTACTGTATGTGCTCGACGAGCCGAGCATCGGCCTGCATCAGCGCGACAATGCGAAGCTTCTGGAATCGCTCAAGGGCCTGCGCGACATGGGCAACACGGTGCTCGTGGTCGAGCATGACGAGGACGCGATCCGCCAGGCGGATCATGTCATCGACATGGGGCCCGGCGCGGGCATCCATGGCGGCCACATTATCGCCGAGGGCACACCCGAAGACATCATGCGTTCGCCGAAGAGCCTGACGGGAAAATATCTCGTCGGCCTCGAGCAGATTCCGGTGCCCGCGAAGCGCCGCCCCGCGGCGCACAATCGCTGGCTCAAGGTCAGCGGCGCACGCGGCAACAATCTGAAGAACGTGTCGGCACAGATCCCGCTCGGCACCTTCACCTGCATCACCGGCGTCTCTGGCGGCGGCAAGTCGACGCTCGTGATCGAGACGCTCTACAAGGCCGCGGCGCGCAAGCTGAACGGTTCGCGCGAGCACCCCGCGCCGTTCGACAAGATCGAGGGTCTCGAATTCCTCGACAAGGTGATCGACATCGACCAGTCGCCGATCGGGCGCACGCCGCGCTCGAACCCGGCGACCTATACCGGCGCCTTCACGCCGATCCGCGACTGGTACGCGGAGCTGCCGGAGTCGAAGGCGCGCGGCTATGCGCCGGGACGTTTCTCGTTCAACGTCAAGGGTGGACGCTGCGAGGCGTGCCAGGGCGACGGCGTCATCCAGATCGAGATGCACTTTTTGCCGGACGTCTATGTCCAGTGCGACGTGTGCAAGGGCAAGCGCTACAACCGCGAAACGCTGGAGGTGAAATTCCGCGACTACTCCATCGCCGACGTGCTCGACATGACGGTGGAAGCCGGCGCCGAGTTGTTCAAGGCGGTGCCGTCGATCAGCGAGAAACTGGAAACGCTCAAGCGCGTCGGCCTCGGCTACATCTCCATCGGCCAGCAGGCGACGACGCTGTCCGGCGGCGAGGCACAGCGCGTGAAACTTTCGAAGGAATTGTCGCGCCGCGCCACGGGCCGCACTTTGTACTTCCTCGACGAGCCCACGACCGGCCTGCACTTCCACGACGTGAAGAAGCTGCTCGAAGTGCTCCACGAACTCGTCGCCAGCGGCAACACCGTGGTGGTGATCGAGCACAATCTCGAAGTCATCAAGACCGCCGACTGGATCGTCGACCTCGGCCCCGAAGGCGGCGACGGCGGCGGCGAGATCGTGGCCCAAGGCACGCCGGAAGACGTGGCGAAAGTGGCGCGGAGTTACACCGGGCAGTATCTCAAGACGCTGCTCAAAGGACGGGCGCCGGAGAAGATCGCGCCGGCGAAGAAGCTCAGGGCTGCCGAATGACCCGGGAAACAAAAAGTGGTAAAAGGCGGTATGACCGTTGAAGAAATTGAAGATGCGATCCTGAAGCTCCCCCCCGACAAGCTCGACGAGTTTCGTGCGTGGTTCGGGGAGTTCGAAGCATCGCGGTTCACGAAAGATGGTTTTTACATCGCGAGCGAAGACGAGTTGCGCGGGGTCGAGAGAGGTTTGCGCGAAGCGGCCGAGGGTAAGTTCGCAACGGCAGAGGAAGTCGAGGCAACCTTCGCAAAATACCGCAAGCCGTGACAGTCGTCTTTACGCAAGGCGCGCGAGCCGACCTTGATGACATATTGGCGTATACGCAACGCTACTTCCCTCGGCAGCTTACCGAACTTGAACAAAGGTTCGGCGCGGTAATCGCGCGTATTGAGCGCCATCCCAAGAGTGCCCCGGCCTTGTTGCAGCATCGCGATGTTCGGATTGTGCCGCTCGTCCGGTTTCCTTTCAAAATCCTGTTCCGCGAAATCCCCAATGGCGTGGAAATACTGCACGTCCATCACTCAGCGCGGAATGTGCCGCTGTCGTAAGCAATGTATCCGACAAGGTTTCTATTTGAGCAACTTGTCGCACCTACCCGATTTCAATCACCCCTTCCTCTGCCTCAATCGCGCTCAAAATCTCGGATAACGCGACCTTCAACACACGCTCCAGCTCTACATTCGCGACATTTCCCAATCGGACCCACACTACCGCCGGGCCGCTCGCGGCGTGGATGCGCATAGCGGCGAAGTCTGCATCTTTTGTGAGGATCGCCGCGCCGGCCTTCTCGGCGTGGCGCCAGATTTCGATGTCGCTGGCGGTCAGCAGTCCGAGATCGAAGACGTGATCGGCGTCGTGGCCCGCACGGCGGAGCACCAGCGCCAGGCGCGGCCGGAGGTGTGCGTCGATCAGGAAGTGCAATCAGCGCGCCCGGATCACGCGGTGGCTGGACGAACCGGCCGCATAGGCAAGCGCGGCGTCGATGTCGGCGGATTCCAGATAGGGATAGTCCTTCAGGATTCGCTCACGCTTCTCGCCCGCGGCAAGCAGGCCGACGACATCGCTCACGCGGATGCGCATGCCGCGGATGCAGGGACGGCCGCCGCATATGCCGGGATCGACGGTAATGCGCTCGCGCAGCGCGGCGGGCATCTGTCCATATGGCGCAGCGTCCTCGGAGAATCCGGTGCGATGCGATGCTGCTTCTGCGGTGCTCACGACAGCCGTCATCCGTACCACCGGCTTGTCGTCGCGCGCGATGACGATCTCCTCGCCTGCTTCAACGCGCGCGATGAGCCTGGAGAGATTAGTCTTGGCCTCGTGGATTTTGACGGTAGCCATATTAGCTAATACATTAGCTAACCTTGGCACCGGTGTCAACCTTCGGGACCGCCGTCACCGCCTTGTACCCCGCGGCTGCGGCGCCGATGGTCAGCCCGAAGGTGAACGGCGCGAGGATCAGATTGATCCCGATCATCGTCGACGCGTGGGCGCTGAGGATCATCTGGTAGCGCTCCATAAAGGCCTCGACGCTGATGCGCGAGGCGATCTGGCCGAGCGCGTCGAACTCCTTCCCCATCAACGCAAGCGCCGCCGTCATCAAGACGACGGCCGTCGGCAGCGTGACGAGGAACAAGATGGCCGTGATACGCCAGAAGTTTCCCGCGGTCAGAAGCCAGTTGCGCTCGAAGCTCACCTTCTCCTCGGCAACCGTCGCCGGCACGAGCAGGAATCCGAGACGCACCAGCGATACGAACACGACGCAAACCCCCGCAAGGAAGATTGCGCTCACGGCGATGGCCGCGAACACCTTGCTGCCAAGGGCCTGCATGACCATGCCGGTCGCGATCACGGCGAGCAAAAGCCCAGCGCAGAGCGCGAACATGATGGCGAGAAACAGCAGGCTCGCGCCCCACATCCGGAACTCGGCGCGCCCGAGCGCGAAATGCACGATCGCAGTGCCGGAGCGCTTGCCCAGCGCCTGCTGCACGACGGCGACATTGACCATCGCGTAGAACAACACGCTCACCAGCCAGAACACGATGTTGCGCAGCGCCGCTGCGCCCACCGCGTTCGGGTCCTGGTCGGCCCGGAGGCCGGCGTCGCCCATCGCGTAGGGAAGAAACTCCAGCAGCGCGATCGCGACCATCGGCAGCCAGATCAGCCCGATGATCGTGCCGAGCTGGCTGAATGTGAATCGATAGGCGAAGCGGACGGTTTCGCCCACCGGGATTTTCGTCATGCCGCGATCTCGCTGCGTGTGATGTTTCTGTAGGCGAAGGCGCTCATCGCGTTCTGCAGGCCGATCAGGATCGGAACGGTGATGATCTCATAGGCGATGAGATACGGAATCACCTTCCGGAAGGCGTCCATGAACATCGCGACAAGCTGGTCCGGCGGAATGACCTGATTGTTGTTGGCCGCTTCCTGGATCCGCATCATGGGCTCCGTCATGAACGGCATGAAAACGACATTGCTGATGATCGACAGCGCAATCGCCGGCGCCACACAGCACGCGAGGAACACGCCAACCATGGGCCAGAAATTTCCTTTGCTTAGCTGCCAGGATCGCGCAATGCCGAATCCGCCTTCGGCGACCACGGCCGGCGGAATAAAGAAGACAAGGCGCAAGGTCATGTAGAAGAACCAGCAGATACCGGCGACAACCGCCACGAACTCGACCAACCCATAAATGCCCGGCAGGTGAAAATGATCGCCGAGCCAGAATATGAAGGCGACGCCCGCACCCGCCGCACAGCTGCCGATCACAATCAGGACGACCGCCGCGATCATTCCGCCGAGCAACCGCCATACCGCTCCGCCGAGCGAGAAATAGACGAAGATCGGCCCTTGAATAAGACCGAGTGCCTTGCGCTGCGTTCCCTCCATGATCATTGCGAACAGCAGATAGAACAGGAATTCGAGCGGCACGATTGCCGGGATCAGTTTCCACATGATCCGTGTGCTGATTTCCTGATTGCGCACGATATCGGGCTGGGCCGAGAAATCGATGCTGTGAATGTCCGGGAGGATCATCCAGACAAGGCCGGCCACCGCCGCCAGCATGATAATCACCGGCAACCAGGCGATTCCGAATAGCGAGACGAAATTGGAGAACGCGAATTTGTAGGTATCGCCAATCGTTTTTTCGACCGGAATCTTCATCTGGCACCCCCCGCAAAGCCCAGCCATCCTAGTGTGCGGGTGCGAGCGCGACAATGCACGCGAAGTTGCCGTGACACGCTTGGGGAGCCTCGCTAGGGTTAAGGCAGAAAGAACGGGGCGAGATATGGCGTTCACGGACTATGCGAAATATGACGGTTTGGGGCTCGCGGCACTGGTCGCGAAGAAGAAGATAAAGCCCATCGAGCTTCTCGACGAAGCCATCGCGCGCGCCGAGGCGCTCAATCCCAAGCTCAATGCCATCGTCTACAAGGATTACGACCGCGCACGAACCGCCGCAAAAGGCAAATTGCCGAAAGGCGCGTTCACCGGCGTCCCGTTCCTGCTCAAGGACATCTTTGCGCTCGCCGAGGGCATGCCGACGCGGCAGGCCGCGCGTTTCTTTCCGCCGATCCCGTGGCCGCACGATTCCATCCTGACCGCGCGCTTCAAGCAGTCCGGCCTCGTCCCATTCGGCAAGACCAATGTGCCGGAGTTCGGCCTGGTGCCGACGACGGAATCCAAACTCTATGGCGCCGCGCACAATCCGTGGGACCTCTCGCGCTCCACGGGCGGCTCGTCGGGCGGATCGGGCGCGGCGGTGGCCGCCGGTATCGTCCCGCTCGCGCACGCGAATGACGGCGGCGGATCGATTCGCATTCCGGCCTCGTGCTGCGGCCTTGTCGGATTGAAGCCGACACGCGGGCGCACCAGCTACGGGCCCGATCTCGCGCAATCCGTCGATGGTCTTGGTGTCGATCTTGTCGTTTCGCGCAGCGTGCGCGACACGGCAGCGGCGCTGGATGCCGTCGCTGGTTTCGTGCCGGGCGATCCCTATTGCGCGCCGCCGGAGCCGGAATCGTATCTGGACGCCATGAAGCGCAAACCCAAAAGATTGCGCATCGCGTTCTCGACAAAGAAGCTCGACGGCAAGCCGCTGCATCCCGATTGCGTCGCGGCGGTGAAGCGCGCGGCCAAGCTCTGCGCCGATCTCGGCCACGAGGTCGCGGAAGCTGCGCCCGCGCTCGATCAATCCGTTCTGATTCCGATCTTCATGATCCTGTGGAGCGCGAACCTCGCGGCCGGCATCGACACGCTGGCGCGGCTCACCGGCCAGACGCCGAGCCCCGAATCGTTCGAGGGCCTGACATGGGGCCTCTATGAAAATGGCAGGAAAATATCGGCGAGCGAATATCTGCAGGCCCGGGACGTGATCAACGCAGCGGCTCGCGAGACCGCGAAATTCCACGAGACCTATGACATGTGGCTCAGCGCGACCTTGGCAGAACCGCCGGTCAAGCTCGGCACCTTCGATATGGAAGAGCGCGATCCGCAGAAATCCTTCACGCCACTGATCGACTACGTGCCGTTCACGGCGATGCAGAACGTGACGGGTCAGCCCGCGATCAACATGCCGCTGCACTGGAACAAGGATGGATTGCCCATCGGCGTGCAGTTCGTCGGCCGCTTTGGCGACGAGCTCGGCCTGCTCAAGCTCGCGGCGCAGCTCGAAGGCGCGGCGCCCTGGGCGCATCAATATTCGAAAATAAAGGTGTGAGATGGCATTCGCGGAATACGATCAATACGACGGTCTCGGCCTCGCCCATCTCGTGCGGCGGGGCGAGGTCAGCGCGCTCGAACTCGTGGATGAATGCATCGCGCGCATCGAGCGGCACAATCCCAAACTCAACGCCGTCGTCTACAAGGCCTATGACGAGGCGCGCGCGGCGGCGAAGGGAAAGCTTGCCGAAGGTCCGTTCAAGGGCGTGCCGTTCCTGATCAAGGACATCAACATGGCCGTCGCCGGATGGCCGATGACCAACGGCTCGGCGCTGCTGCGCAACAATGTCTCCAACGCCGATGCCGAGTTGACGAAACGCTATCGCGATGCCGGTGTGATCCTCGTCGGCAAGACCAACACGCCGGAGTTCGGCATTCCCGGCACGACCGAGGGACGGCATCTCGGCATCTGCCGCAATCCGTGGAATCCGGATCATTCGAGCGGCGGCTCGTCGGGCGGCGCGGCATCGGCGGTGGCGAGCGGCATGGTCGCGCTCGCGCATGGCAGCGACGGCCTCGGCTCGATCCGCATTCCCGCCGCGCAATGCGGACTCGTGGGCCTGAAGCCGACGCAATACAGAAATCCCGGCGCGCCCGACGACCGCAACCGCGCGCATGGCCTCGTCTGCGATCACGTTCTGACGCGCAGTGTGCGCGATTGCGCCGCGATGCTGGACGCGACCGGCTATCCCGAAGACGACGCGCCCTATGCGCCGCCGCCGAAAGCGCGGCCCTATATGGAAGAGATCGCCACCGCGCCGGGCCGCCTGCGCATTGCGTTCTGCACCGAGACGCCGAGCAAGACGCCGCCGAACGCCGATGTGCAGCGCGTGTTCGACGACACCGTGAAGCTGCTCGGCGATCTCGGCCACATCATGATCGAGAAGAAGACGCTGCCCATCGATTGGCGCAATCTCTATCGCGCGCAGGGTTCGGTGTCCGGCGCGATGTTCGCGGCCGCCATCGACGACCTCATCGCCACGATGGGCCGCGACCCGTTGGAAGAAGAGATGGAGCCACTCGCCTGGGCGAGCTACCGCGGCTCGAAGAAACTCACCGCCTCGCAGGTGGGATGGGGCCTCGGACAACTGCGCCTGATGAGCCGCCAGATCCTCTCGCTGTGGCGCGAGTTCGATGTGCTGCTGATGCCGGTGACGATCACGCAGGCGCCGCCCATCGGCCATCTCGATCCGGTCAACGTCCCGCCGAGGGAATTCAACCAGCGCCAGGCCCGCGTGTTCGGCTACACGCCGCCGTTCAACATCACCGGACAGCCCTCGCTGTCGCTGCCGCTCGGCATGTCCTCCGACAAGCTCCCCATCGGCATGATGTTCACTGGACGTTATAGCGACGACGCGACGCTCTTCCGCCTCGCCGCACAACTTGAACAGGCGCGTCCGTGGATCGATAGAATCCCGCCGGTGTGGGGATAGAGGTTCGTTACACTACGCTTGTCATCCCCGGCCGAGTGCTGCGCTAGCAGCACGAGGGGAAGGGGACCCAGGTCATCGTGTTTTGATGGGCTGGAAAAATTAGGGACTGGAACTTCAGCGCCGATCAAGCCGAACCACCTGGGTCCCCTTCCCGCGCATCGCACGCAAGCGCGCGATGCTCGCCGGGGATGACAAGAGAAGAATTGAAGTTGGCGCCGTTCAATTCAACTTTGACCCAAACCCTTCCGTTGCCTTACTTTTCCGGACTGAGTTTTTCAATTGCCGCGCAACTTGACTTCGCATTGCTGCTGCTCACTCGTGCAAAAGAACGCTCAAATCCGCTTACCAGAGTCTCAAAACCGCACTGACCTTTGCTGCCGAAGAAAATAAGCGATGCGTCGTCCGCTGACGGCCGGACACCTTCTTCAGTGAAGCTGCCACGGACGTACGCTGTGAGACCGAACTTCATGCTCTCGAGGTCGTACGGATAGCGACCGCTCTTGTAAAATAGCGAGCCGTCTCTCAACACGATGTTGCCGCAGCATCGGTTGTAATAAGTCCCGTTTACGGCATCGGGCTTTGGCGCATATGCTTTCCCATGAATAACAAAAGCGGCTACCGCGAAAATCAAACAGACTGCTGAGAGAAATTTGGCGGACAAAATATACCTCATGGAAGAATCGGAGTCAGAATCCAACTACCATCGGCAGTTTGATCCAAAGCAATCTCGAAACGGTGCAAATCTGCAATCACTTTAATCCCAGCTTCCGAAAATCCTCTTCTTCATCGATTTGCACGATCAAGGCTTTTAATTCTTCGGCGCTTTTGAAGAGCGTCTCACCGCCGCTGAAGACGAACGTCTTGATCGGTTCGCGCTTTTCTGCCGGCCTTTCCAGCCGGTCGAGCCCGATACGGATTGCATAGTTGGCAACCGGATCGAAGCTGACGCCGCTTTGCTGGCGCAGGCGTTCCAGCCGCTCGCGCAGATCGTCGTCGATGTCTTCGATCGAAATCGTCATTGCCCGGTCATCAGGCCGAAAATCCTCAAATCCCGGCAATCCAGACGCTCATCACGAATTGTTACACCCCCTTGACCGACTCTGACTAAATTCCCATCTCCCGGGCATCCCGTCCCATGAGGGGGCGTTGTCGACCGTCTTCAAGGCGGGGCGGGATCGGCGTTTGCGCGCGCGAGGTCTAACGAACCCTGCGTTTCGCAAAGGTCCACTGCCTGGCGCATCCGGCCCGAGGCCAAACGAGGCCGAAGCCTACCGGATGCGTGAGGTCGCTCGACCCGGCGCGGGAAGCGCCCATGTGCCGCTTCCAGCACCTCCGGGGATACAGGCAGAACGTGGCCCAAAATCGCCGGGTGCGGGAGGCCGAAGCCGGCCAACCACCGTCCGTCAAAAAGCGGACGGCACGAACACAATTCGCGCGGCGCTTCGGCTCCCGCACCACCCCTCGTCCTTTGGGTATTCCCGAAGCCGCACAAGTGCGCGCGTTTGGATACGGAAATTCGATTGGCCTGTACAGAAATTCTGTAGGCAGGAGATGGAGAGATGAATTTACTTCGCCGGAAATCGGCTCAGTTCAATTCCACCGGACCGCGCAACTGGCCCAGCACCGCGCCAAACCACGAGCCATTGTGCTCGCGCGCCGAGCGCCGGAACGTCTCCGGCAATTCGGTCCAGCGGAGTTTCGGATTGTGATGATGCACGTCGTGGAAATTCTGGTTGAGGATCAGCCAGCGGAACATCGCGGGCATCGACGTGTTGCGCGCCTCAAGTCCGGAATTGAGCGGCATGGCGTAATGCGGCGCATTGTCGAGGATCGACAGCACCGACCAGCGCGCGAGAATGCAGGCTGCGAATACCCACCACTGAGCGCTCCACAAAGTGACGGCCAGCGCGCCGAGAAGAAGGATTGCGATCACATCGATCTGCACGGCGCGCTTGCGCGACGGGTTGGAGAACGCGCGCAGCGCGGCGGCGCGGAACTGCTGCGCGCCGGCTTCCTCGGGCACGGGAATGCGCGCGATCGTCGACAGCGGCAGGAATGTGAGCAGCGGGATCAGCGTGTAGATCAGCGCATTGCCGATGAGCAGTTTGCCGTAATAGACGGCGGCGGCGGCGGGCCAGGACTGGCCGGGCACGAAATGCTCCGGCCGGTCGAAGGTGTGGCGGTTGTTGCTGTGATGGGCGAGATGGCCGAAGCGCATCGTCTCGAACGGCAGGCCCAGCGTGTCGCCAAGCGCGCGGCCGACGATCCGGTTCCAGCGTTCGGAGGCGAACAGATTGCCGTGCATGGTCTCATGCATCAGCCCGTAATGCAGCGGCGCGGACAGGGCGGCCAGCGCGATCAGCGCAGCGGCACCCGCTCCGCTCGCCGGGAACAGGAACGGAAAAGCGCCGAACTCCAGCGCGGCAATGATTGCCACGCCCAGCAGCAGAACGATGTCGATGACTGTCTTGCGCAAATCGGCCCCCGTCCTGCATTTAACGCAGATATCGGGGCCCCCGTCGATGGCGGGGTTGAGCACCGCGATCTTTCGGCCTATCTGACCGCCGATGGATAAGATTCACATCATCGGCGGCGGGTTGGCGGGCAGCGAGGCGGCCTGGCAGGCGGCGGAAGCGGGCGCCTCTGTTGTGCTCCATGAGATGCGCCCGGTCGCGAAGACCGACGCGCACCAAACCGACGGTTTGGCGGAACTCGTCTGCTCCAATTCCTTCCGCTCCGACGACGCGGAGAACAACGCCGTCGGATTGCTGCATGAGGAGATGCGCCGCTCGGGCTCGCTCATCCTGCGCGCAGCGGATGAACACAGGCTCCCGGCCGGCGGCGCGCTGGCGGTGGATCGTCACGGGTTTTCCGATGCGGTGACGAAAGCGTTGTTAGCGCATCCGCATATCCAGATCCGGCGCGAGGAGATTGCGGGCCTCCCGCCCGAGGACTGGACGAACGTGATCGTTGCGACAGGGCCTTTGACCTCCGCGGCGCTGGCGCAGTCGATCCGTACACTGACGAATGACGAGGGATTGGCGTTCTTCGATGCCATCGCGCCGGTCGTGAATCATGAGTCCATTAATTTCGACATCTGCTGGATGCAATCGCGTTACGACAAATCTGGTCCTGGGGGCGACGGCGCCGACTACATCAACTGCCCGATGGATCAGGAACAATATGAGGCGTTCATCGCCGCATTGATCGAGGGCGAGAAGACCGACTTCAAGGAGTGGGAAAAGACCACGCCCTATTTCGAGGGCTGCCTGCCCATCGAGGTGATGGCATCGCGCGGCATCGAGACGTTGCGCTTCGGGCCGATGAAGCCGGTCGGGCTCTGCGACACGCGCACCGGAAGGCGGCCGCATGCGGTCGTGCAATTGCGCCAGGACAACAAGCTCGGCACGTTGTGGAACATGGTCGGCTTCCAGACCAAGCTGAAGCATGGCGAGCAGACGCGCATCTTCCGTATGATCCCCGGCCTCGAGAACGCGACGTTCGCAAGGCTCGGCGGATTGCATCGCAACACCTTCATCAACTCGCCGGCATTGCTCGATGCGCAATTGCGCCTGAAGGCGCGGCCCGGTTTGCGCTTCGCAGGCCAGATCACCGGCGTCGAAGGCTATGTCGAAAGCGCTGCCATCGGCTTGCTCGCAGGACGATTCGCGGCTGGACTTGATATGCCGCCGCCGCCGACCACCGCGTTCGGCGCGCTGCTCGCGCACATCACGGGCGGTGCGGATTCGAAAACATTCCAGCCGATGAATGTGAATTTCGGCCTGTTCCCGGAACTGAAGGGCGCGCGCGGCAAGGATCGCAAGAAGGCGATGTCGCGGCGCGCACTTGACGATCTCGACGTATGGCTCGGTGCAAAGCGCGAAGCGGCGGAGTAACAGCGTGGTCCTGTCTAGTACCGGATCACCACCGCCGCGGCCGGACGGAGATCGAGAGTTAGGCCCTGACGGTTATCATCCATCGTCACGGTCATCAGCGGCGCGGCGCCCTTTTCGAACGTCACATGCGCGCCTTCGACGTGGAGCGCGCTGACAGGGTAGCCCTTTTCGCTGGTAACGATGTGGACGGCGGTGATGAGACGCGCGCCATTGGGATGGTCGAAGCGCTCGGCCGCCTCTTTCGCGTGATCTTTGCGCCATTCCGCGCGGGCAGCGGCGCCTTTGACCGCCATTCCCTTCGGCATCACGAAAATGCCAGGTTGAAACGGTCCCTCATCATCGAAGACCTGCATCACGGCGCCTGCGGGCATCCAGCTTTCCGTATGCGCCTTGGACGGAAACGGAAGCGGCTCATTGCCGCCGGACATGCGGCGAAAGGCGACGCCAAAGGGCGAACCGCCATCCTTCGACCAATCCTTGCCGGCGACGGGCGGCTGGCCGATAGCGCGCGCGGGGAAGTGCAGTTCGAAATAGGCGTTGTCGAGATAGACCATGCGGCTGAATGCACCGCCGCCAAAGTCGAACGGCTCGGGATCGACGATGAAGCCCGCATCGGACAGCGCCGTAACAAGCTCCGCCGCGGCGCCACTTGGGTTGACAAAGGCATGGTCGATTTCCAGCGGATACAGGCCGGCGGCGGTTGATGGCACGGAGACAGTAGCCAGCACGAGTGCGGCAACTGCAACAAGCATCGTTCTCATCATGCTTCCTCATTGTTGCGCGCAGTAACCTATCACATTGTGAAAGTTGGCGTGCCATTGGCTAAATGCGTCCACGCATGGATGCGCTGAGCAGTCGAAGCTGGCGGCGATGGATGGTCACGTCCTTCGCCGGGTTGTGCAGATAAAGCGGCACCAGCGCCGCCGGCAGAAACGCCGCGAGCGATTTGCCGGGCTTCGGCAAGCGCTTCGCGCGCAGGAGATGCGCCTTCGCGTCCTGCACAGCACGCGCTTCGTCATCCGGTTCGAGAAAGCGCCTCGCCGGGCGGCGCACCTGGTTGCGCAACAGGCCAGCGAGCCCGTAGGCGATGCCGGCATCGTGCGCGAGATCACCATGCCTGTCGCTAGCGCCTAGCACACGCGCGGCAAGACGCATCAGATTGCCCGAGGTCGCATCGAGATAGGCATCGCGCTTCTCGTCGTCGCCGAATGTCCCCGACATCAGATCGAACTGACGCGCGTCGACCATCGCCTCGAACAGATTATCTGGCAGGGAGACGGCAGCGACTGTCGCGGCCATGGCGCGAACGACATCATGATTGCGGGGTCTTCCGGCACGCGCGCCCTCCAGCGCTTCTCGCCACCATTGCAGGCGGATCTCGCCGATCATCGGCTCGCGCACGCTTTCGCCGATGTGAGCCAGTTCGTGATTGAAAGAATAGAGCGCGTGCAGGAACGGCCGCTTGTCCGCAGGCGCAAATAATGCCGAGAAATAACGGTCGGGATCGTGCTTCCGCACGGCCGCAGCGCAGGCCTCGAACGGATCGCTCACGAGATGCCCTCACCCTTCGACAAGCTCAGGGTGAGGAATCCCAATATCCTCATGCTGAGCCTGTGGAAGCATGAGCCAGCGCTGCTATTAACAAAAGAGCCGCCCGGTCTCCCGGACGGCTCTCTTCAGCTTCGGAAAGACAATACTCAAAACAGATGCGATGCCGCCGCCATACAGAACAGCATCGGGATCGAGAGCATCGTGTTGACGCGCGAGAACATGCCGGCGGTCTTGGCCGCGGCGTCCTTGGCGGGTTGCGCAAGATCGGGATATGCATTGTCGATGTTCAGCGCCTTCTGCTGGTTCGGCCAGATCAGGAACCAGACGTTGAACCACATGATCGTGCCGAGCCACATGCCGATGCCGATCGCGAGGAACTTGGGCACCACCGGCCAGCCCGCGGTGCCGTCGCTGAAGTCCAGCGTGTAGGCCTGCACGAGATAGTTGTTCTGCCACGCCAGGATGATGCCGAAGACGATGGTCGACATCGCGCCCCAGCGGAACCACCAAAGCGCCGCTGGCGTGATGAACTTGCCGAGCGCCGGTTTCAGCTCGGCCGGCATCTTCGGCGCAGTCGGTGTCGAGACGAAGTTGAAATACCAGAGCAGGCCGATCCACATCACACCGCTGATGATGTGCGCCCAGCGCACCATGAACATCCAGAAGCTTGTCGCATCATAGCCCTGAAGCTTGAGCGCCATGACGATCAGAAGCGCCGCGAGCACGAAGCCCGCGATCACCGTATTGCGCAAATTGGAAAAGAACGCGGCCATGGCCGATACCCCTCAAAGTGAGTCCAGCGGCAGTTTACCGCTTTCGCGGCGGGATTCAGCCCTTTTTCTTATATGGTCAATACCTTGGGGCGGCGGATCGCCAGCCACAGGATGACCATCAGGCGCGTCACCATCACCGCGGTAAAGAAGGAGGTGATGATGCCCAGCCCCAGCGTCACCGCGAAGCCGCGCACCGGCCCAGACCCCAATTGGAACAGGATCAGCGCCGCGATCAGGTGGGTGGCGTTGGCGTCGATGATGGTCGCGCGGGCGCGCTGAAAGCCCTGATCGATGGAGGCGAACATGCCCCTTCCGTTTCGCTGCTCTTCGCGTATGCGCTCGAAGATCAGAACGTTGGCATCGACCGCCATGCCCATCGTCAGAACGATACCGGCGATCCCCGGCAAGGTCAGCGTTGCGCCGAGCAAGGTCAGCGTCGCGATCAGCAGGATGACGTTAAAGGTCAGCGCAACATCGGCGAAGACGCCGAACAATCCGTAGCGGCCGATCATGAACAGGATCACGAGCGCAAGCCCGGCGAGCGTCGAGATGCCGCCGGCATTCACCGAGTCCGCGCCAAGCTCGGCGCCGACGGTGCGCTGCTCGATCGGCTTCAACGGTGCCGGCAACGCACCGGCACGCAGCAACAATGACAGATCGCTCGCCGTCTGCGAGTTGAAGCTGCCGCTGATCTGTCCGCTGCCCGTCAGGATCGGCTCCTCGATCGTCGGCGCCGTAAGCACCTGCTTGTCGAGCACGATAGCGAACCGGTGGTTGGTGTATTCCTTGGTGATGTCGCCGAATTCCTTCGCGCCGACGGAGTCGAAGCGCAGCGCCACTGCCCACAACCCGCTTCTCTGATCGACTTCGGCCTTCGCATCCGTCAACCGGTCGCCGGCGACGAATACGCGCTTCTGAATCAGAATCGGCTGAGCCTTCTGCCCGGGGTGCTCCGGCCGCTGATACAGAAGTTCAGAACCAATGGGCACTATGTGCTTGCTTACGGCCGCGTCGATGTCCCCCGTCTCATCAACCAGCTGAAAGGTCATCTTCGCGGTGGTCTTGAGGATTTCGATCAGGCGCTTGGGATCGGACAGGCCCGGCACTTGCACGACGATACGGTCGTCGCCCTGACGCTCGATGGTCGGTTCTCGCGTGCCGAGTTCGTCGATGCGGCGGCGCACGACTTCGATCGACTGGCTGACAATGTCTTCCTTAGCCTGCTTCAGATAGACGTCGGTCATCTTCATCTGCAGGCTGTCGGGAGACGGCTCGTTCAACTCAAATTCATGCCCACCGGTCGCCAACAATCCGTTGCTGATCGTAGGATTGAGGCCTTGGAGTAGCGTCTTGGCCTCCTCGACACGGCCGGGCTCTGCAATATGGACCAAGACCGAATCCGTATCGGAGCTGCGCTGCGGAAAGGTGAATGCCATGTGTGCCTTGCGTAAGGCGCGGCGAATGTCACCTCTCAATGACTCGATCTTGTCCTTCTGGACTTCGTCGAGCTGGACCTCGAGCAGCAGATACGATCCGCCCTGAAGATCGAGGCCGAGGCTCACGGTCTGGTTGGCCCACCAGGCCGGCAGATGACTGCGCGCATTCGCCGGCAGAAGGTTAGGAAGGTCTATCAGGATTCCGACGACAAGGATGAGCGCGACGATGATGCGCGTGAGGTGAGAGACCTGCAGCATGTGTCGCCTCAGCTTGCCTTGTCGACGGGCTGAGACTTCGCCCGCACTTCGCTCAACGTCGATTTGATCACGCGGATCTGGACATTGTCGGCGATCTCCACCGAGATCTCCGGATCGTCGGCCTGGCCCACTTTCACGACCTTGCCGACCACACCGCCGGCGGTCACGACCGTGTCGCCGCGGCGGACGTTTTCCACCATCTGCTTGTGCTGTTTCATGCGCTGCTGCTGCGGGCGGATGAGCAGGAAATACATGATCGCAAAGATGAAAATCAGCGGCGCGATCGCGGTGAAACTGTCCATGCCGGGCATTGGCGACTTTCCGAAATAGCCTGTTCCGGGCAGGCCGAATGCCCCCCGGTCAAGGGCGCGGACTATAGCTTTGCCGCCCTCCTTTGCAACCGTGGCAAAACAAGGCCTTAGCCCGCGAAAACGGGGCCGTACCGGCTGAATAAAGGAACGATTTCGCCTAGTTCAAGGCGACGGTGATGACTTTGGGCAGCAGCGATTTGGGGTCGAGCGCCTGCACGCCCCTGCGGATCTCGAAATGGAGTTGCGGCGTGGTCACGTCGCCGGTCGCGCCGGCATAGGCGATGACCTGCCCGGCCAGCACGTGGTCGTCACGACCGACGATGAAGTTCGCAACGTGAGCATAGGCCGTGATGTAGCCGTCCTCATGACGGATCAGCACGAGATTGCCGTAGCCCTTCAACTCATTGCCGCAATAGCTGACCGTGCCGGATGCGGAGGCGCGCACCGGCTGGCCCTGCTGCGCGGAGATATTGATGCCGTCATTGCGCTCGCCGGTGTTGGTGGCGCCGAAATCCGAGATCACACGGCCGGAAATCGGCCAGCGGAATTTCTGCGACGCGTCGGCGACACGGCTGGGCTGAACGATAATGTCGCGCGATTGTGGCGCGGCTTGCGCCGTCTGCGTCTGGCGCCACCACATCGGCGCTGTCTTGTGCGGATTGGGTGTTGGCACGACCGCATAGCGATCGTCGCCATTGGCCTGCTGCGGAACGAAACGGTGCTGCTCGACGGGCGGAAGCTTGACCGCGTTCGGGCCGTATTCGATCTGGCCATATCTTGTTTGCAGGCGCGCATGTTCGCGAACATTCCACGAAAGCTGCGTCGCCGGACCGGTTGTGCACGCCGTCAGCACGATTGCGGCGAGTGTCGTCACAACAAAAGCGCGGACGCTCTTATCTCTTCCTGTTCCCATCGGGCTTCACGGCCTCCTGAGGCATGCCCGACACCATCGGGACGAACAAAACGGGGATCAGCAATTCTTGCTCATACCCGGCCTCGGTGGCGATGATCCGCGTCAAATGTTGAGAAAAACTTTCTGGAAAGGATGTTTCGTCCTTTTTCGGCACAGAACCGACCGGCGCGATCAGCATTCCGCCCGGTTTTAACTGTTTGATAAGGATCTCCGGCGGGTCAGCGACTGCCGCGGAGAGCAGAATGCGGTCGAACGGCGCCTGCTCCGGCCAGCCTTTGAATCCGTCGCCATGCTTGGTAACGATGTTGTCGAGCTTGAGCTGTTTGAAGCGCGCCTCGGCTTCGAGCAGCAGCGGACGATGGCGCTCGATCGTGTAGACCTTGCGGCACAATGGGCTCAGCACCGCGGCCTGATAGCCCGAACCGGTGCCGATCTCGAGCACGCGCATATTCGGTTCGAGCCGCAACTCCTGCGTCACATAGGCGACGACATATGGCTGGCTGATCGTCTGGCCGCAGGCGATGGGAAGCGCCGAATTGTCCCAGGCGCGATAGGCCAGCGGCTCATCGACGAACAATTCGCGCGGCGTGCGCTCGATCGCCGACAGTACCCTGTTGTCGCTGATGCCCTGCTTGCGCAGGGCCATCACCAGCTGGATGGCGCGCGGATCAGTCATGGCTACTCAGTGAACGCCTTGCGCAGGCTTTCGAGTACGCCGCGCTCAGTCAAATTCAGATGCAGGGGCGTCACTGATATCCGGCGCTCATAGATCGCGCGCAGATCGCTGCCGATGGGCGGGTTGCTGCGCACGCGCTTGAAGCCGATCCAGAAATACGGAAAGCCGCGCGCATCGATGCGCCGGTCCAGCGCCGCAGTCTGCATGTCGCGCTTGCCCTGCATCGTGATCTCGACTCCCTTCACGCCGTCCGGCGCGATGTCGGGGAAGTTCACGTTCATCAGCACGTCCTGCGGCCAGCCGATCTCGACCAGCCTGCGGATCAGCGCAGGCCCATGGGTTTCGCCACAGGACCAGTTAATCTCGCTCTTGGGCTCGAAGCCGTAGGACTGCGACAGCGCCACCGATGGGATGCCGAGCGCGCAGCCTTCCATCGCGCCGGCGATGGTGCCCGAATAGGTCACGTCGTCGGCGAGATTGGAGCCGCGATTGACGCCCGAGAGGATGAGCGCGGGCTGCGCGTCCTTCATCACATGGGCGCAGGCCATCATCACGCAATCGGTCGGCGTGCCGGTGACGGCGAAACGGCGCGGATCGATCTCGCGCAGGCGCAGCGGCATCGACAATGTCAGCGAGTGCGACGCGCCGGATTGCTCCGTCTCGGGTGCGACGATCCAGACATCGTCGGTGAGGGAACGTGCGATCTTCTCCGCGACGCCAAGGCCCGGCGCGTGGATGCCGTCATCGTTTGTGACAAGAATGCGCACTCAGGACTCTCCGCAAAGATCGAGGGTTAGATACTCGCTGTCGGTCCAGATGTCTCCGATTTTGTAGGTATTCTTCGCCGCACGGGTCTTCTGGAAGCCAAGCTTCTCCAGGAACCGGCGCACGCGGATGTTGCGCGGATCGATATCCGCCATCAGCGATGTCATGCGGCGGGCGCGGGCATGTTCGATCAGCGCCACCATTGCCTCGCGCGCAACACCGGTACCCCAGACCGAAGGCGCAAAGATCAGCCCGACCTCGTTGCTCTGCCAGATGCCGACACGGCCAACGAGCAGGCCGTCCTGGATCACGACGAAGTCGTCGCCCTCGCCGGATGCGTTCGCAGCGATCACCTTCGCGACCCAGGCCTCGGTTTCGGCGATATCCGTATGTGGCCGCCGCGACCAGTACCGCATCGCATTTTCGTCCGCGAAGATCGCATGCATCGCGGCCACGTCGTCCATCGTAATGCGGCGGAGTGTGAGATGCGGGGTGGTGAGAGTGTTGGACAAATAAAACTCCATTCCCTCTCCCCCGGCGCAGCGGGGGAGAGGGTTAGGGTGAGGCGGTGTCGATCATCACGCTCAACTTTCAACACCCCCTCACCCCTGCCCTCTCCCCCACATTCGTGGGGGAGAGGGAGGCCTATTTCGTGATCTTCTCCATCCCGCCCATATACGGCCGCAGCACATCGGGGATCGCGATGGAGCCGTCGGGCTGCTGATAGTTCTCCATGATCGCGATCAGCGTGCGGCCGACCGCGAGGCCGGAGCCGTTCAGCGTATGGACGAACTGAAGCTGCTTGGAATCCTTCGGGCGATAGCGCGCGTTCATGCGCCGCGCCTGGAAGTCGCCGCAGTTCGAGCAGGACGAAATCTCGCGGAAACGATCCTGCCCCGGCAGCCAGACCTCGATGTCATAGGTCCGCTTCGCGGCAAAACCCATGTCGCCGGTGCACAGCGTCATCACGCGATGATGAAGACCGAGGCGCTTGAGCACTTCCTGTGCGCAGCTCGTCATGCGCTCATGTTCGTCGGCGGACTGCTCCGGAGTCGTGATAGAAACCAGTTCGACTTTCGAGAACTGATGCTGACGGATCATGCCGCGCGTGTCCTTACCCGCAGCGCCGGCCTCGGCGCGGAAACACGGCGTCCAGGCGGTGAAACGATAAGGCAGCTTCTCTTCGTCGAGGATTTCCTCGCGGACATAGTTCGTCAGCGTCACTTCAGCTGTTGGAATCAACCCGTAGCGATGCTCGCGGATCACATCCGCGTCTGCGTTGGCAAGCAGCTCGCCGCTGATCGCCCAGAATTGATCGTCTTCGAATTTCGGCAGCTGCGTTGTGCCGAAGAATGCATGATTGCGCGCGAGGATCGGCGGAACCATTTCGGTATAGCCGAACGTGTCCGTGTGCAGGTCGAGCATGAACATGCCGAGTGCGCGTTCGAGGCGCGCAAGGCCGGCTTTGAGATAGACGAACCGCGCACCGGAGACTTTCGCCGCGCGCTCGAAATCCATCATGCCGAGCACCTCGCCGAGATCGAAATGCTCTCTGGCAGCGTTCATCGTCGGCCGTGTGCCGAATGCGCGACCCGGCACCTCGACATTGTCGTTCTCATCCTTGCCGTCCGGCACATCGGCTGCTGGGATATTCGGATAAGACGCGAGAATGGAATCGAGATCGGCCTTGAGCGTGCGTTCTTCGTCTTCGCCGCTCTGGATTTCCGCCTTCAGGCCAGCGACCTCTTCCATCAGCGCGCTTGCCTGCGCCTCGTCCTTCTTGGCCTTCGCCTGGCCGATCAGCTTCGAGGCTTCGTTGCGGCGCGCCTGCGCCTGCTGGAGCCGCGTCTGCAGCGCGCGCAATCCGTGGTCGCGGTCGAGGACGTCCTCTGTGATGCTCTGCGCGTCGGCGATGTTGCGGCGCTTGAGCCCGGCGATGAAGGCGTCTTTGTCCTCGCGAACGGCTTTGATGTCGTGCATGGCGGAATTCCCAGTATCGCGCCTCTCATGGCATGAGTGCCGCACAGGGTAAAGTTCCGGCGCACCACCCTCTGGAAATTCGCCAGCCCGCGCCCTATCTGTGCCTGACTGAGAAGGGAAACGAAGGGGTTTACCGATGTCCGTCGCCACACTTCCCCGCAAGACGCGGGAGATGCAGTCCAATCATTTCGATTCGACTGTCTGGAACGATTTCCATTTCCGCGAGGGCGACATCGTCATCGCCACCTACGGCAAGTCCGGCACGACCTGGACGCAGCAGATCATCGGTCAACTTCTGTTCAATGGGGCGGAGGACGTGCCCGTTGCGGAGATGTCGCCGTGGCTTGACCTTCGCGTGCCGCCGAAAGAGATCAAGCTGCCGATGGTCGAAGCGCAGACCCATCGCCGCTTCGTGAAGACGCATCTTCCGGTCGATGCGCTCGTGTTCTCGCCCAAGGCCAAATACATCTATATCGGGCGCGACGGCCGCGACGCGTTGTGGAGTCTCTACAACCATCATGTGAAGGCAAACGACGCGTGGTATGCCGCGCTCAACGACACGCCCGGCCTCGTGGGCGAGAAGATCGAACGGCCGACGCTCGATGTCGTTCCCTATTTCCGCCGCTGGCTGGAGCGCGACGGCTATCCGTTCTGGTCGCTGTGGGAGAACATAAGCAGCTGGTGGGCGATCCGCGATCTGCCGAATGTGATGATGCTGCATTTCAACACCATGAAATCCGATTTGCCGGGCAGCATCCGCCGCATCGCGACGTTCCTCGACATTCCGATCGACGAAGCGAAATTCGCGAGCATCGTCGAGCACTGCACTTTCGACTATATGAAAGCGCACGCGGACAAGAGCGCACCCTTGGGTGGCGCGCTGTGGGAAGGCGGCGGCGCCAGCTTCATCAACAAGGGCACCAATGGCCGCTGGCATGATCTGCTGAGCAAGGACGATGTCGCCGCCTATGAGGCGCGCGCGCTGAAGGAACTCGGCCCAGATTGCGCGCATTGGCTTGCGACCGGCGAAATGCCCAGATAGCGGGCAGGAACCCAAGGCCCGCAAGATCGTTTCCTTGTCGAGGGTAAAGGAAACATCATGCCGGCAGCGGTTCTCATAGGTCTCAGCGCGTTCGCTCTTCTGAGCGGGCCGATCTGTGGCGGCATTCAGTGGCATCACTGGAACCGTGATCGCGTGCGCAAACCATCGGCAGGCCGGATGCGTGAAGAAAAATCGTCCGAGAAGGCCGAAAACGCGACTGCTTAAGCGGCTGCCGCTTCTTCTTTCTGCTTCTTCCGCTCGAACATCCACACCAGCAGAATCGAAATCTCGTAAAGCAGAACCAGCGGCACCGCGAGGCTCACCATGCTGAACACGTCGGGCGGCGTCAGGATGCCCGCAAGCGCGGTGATGCCGACGATGGCATAGCGACGCGCGGTGCGTAGCTGCGCCGCGGTCACGATGCCGACGCGGCCGAGCAATGTCAGCAGAACCGGCATCTGGAATGTCAGCCCGAACGCAAAGATCAGGGTCATCACGAAGTCGAGATATTCGCTGACCTTGGCCTGAAGCTGGATGCCAAGCCCGCCAACGCCGCTCTGCGTCTGATAGCCCAGAAAGAACTGGATCGCGTAAGGCAGCATGACATAGAGCACGAAAGCCGCGCCGGTAAGGAACAATACCGGAGTCGCGAACAGGAACGGTAGGAACGCGCGGCGTTCGTTTTTATAGAGCCCCGGCGCCACGAACAGCCACACCTGCGCGGCGATGACCGGAAAAGCGAGGCACACGCCGGCGAACATGCCGACCTTCACATAGGTGAAGAAGGTCTCGTACAGCGCGGTGTAGATCAGATGATCGTTCGGCTGGCCCTTGAGCGCGTGCGCCAGCGGCAGGGTCAGGAACGCGTAGATGTATTTCGCGAAGAAGAAGCAGACCAGAAAGCAGATCAGAAACGCGACGACCGAAATGACCAGCCGCTTGCGCAATTCGATGAGATGATCGAGCAGCGGCGCTTTCGTCGCCTCGATCGCGGCTTCGTCGTCGTTGCCGATTGTTGTCATGATTTGGGCGCAGCCGGATCGGTTTCGGCGGGCTCGGGCGCGCCGGTCACGGGCGCGGGAAACTCACCCGCCGGTTCCGACGTCATGTCGGACGGCAGGATGGACTGATGCATCCTGTCCCGGATGTCGGCGAGCGGGTGATGCTCGCGCAGCGAATTGATCTCCTTGCGCAACTCATCGAGTTCGGCCTGGCGCGACATCTCGTCGAAGCTCTTGCGGAACTGGTCGGCCATGGCGCGCGCCTTGCCCATCCAGCGCCCGGCCATGTGCATGAAGCGGGGAAGATCCTTCGGCCCGATGACGACCAGCGCCACGATGACGACGATAAGGATGTGGCTCCAGCTAAGGTCGATCATGGCGAAGACGCTTTACGAGTGCGTCGTGTCCTTGTTCGCGGGCTCGACCGGCTTCGCCGGCTCGTCGGGATCGGCGAGGCCCTTGCGGAACTGGCGGATGCCCTTGGCGGTGTCGCCCATGATGTCGGAAATCTTGCCGCGTCCGAACAGGAGAACGAGCACAATCGCGATGATCAGGATATGCCAGATGCTGAGGGCGCCCATCGAACTCTCCTTATGCCAAGGCCTATATGGCGCTTGCCGGGGCAGGTTTGAAGGGCCCTTAAAGCCCCTTCCCGGTTAACAAAGCAAGGCACGGGTTATCCGATCAGGATCTCGCCCTTGCGGTCCATGGCCGCGGCGAGCGCGCCCAGGCGCTTGAGCACCGGCTCGCCCGCCAGCATCTCGCGGCGGCGCGGCACGTCGAGCAGCACCTTGTTGGGCGTCACCCTCAGCCGTGTATGGGGCAGTTCGCCGACAGCGGATGCCGACAAGGCGAACGCCAGCCGTGCCGTGAGTCCGATGCGCAATGCCAGCGCTTCGTCGCCTTTGTCGAGCAGGTCATCGACGCGGAGCTCACGGGGAACTTCCTCGTCGCCGGAGTAGCGGTGGAACACGGCCGTCGCGATCAATCCGCGAGCGCGATGATCGACGCCGGCGAACGGCGCGTGCAGCACCTGGTTGTAGGCGCCAATGGCGCGGTCATCGGGGTGCAGGCGCCAGCCGATGTCGGAGAACAGGCACACCGCCTGGCGGATGCGACGCAGCTCCGCATTCTCGTCGGCGAAGATCGGCGCCATCCACTGACACATCTCCTGCGCGTGCGCCGGTGCGCGGCTCATCCGTTCATTGGTGCTCGATGCGAATTCGATCAGCGGGTCCTTGTCGCGCTCCTCGGGGCCGAGCTGCGCATGGAGCAACCCTTCGCGCAAGCCGTAGGCAGAGACCACGATACGATCGACTTTGGTTGCGAGCAGCAAACGTTCCAGCACGATCGCGCCATAAGGAAGAAGCTCCGCGCGGCGCTTCGAGACCGATTTCATCATGTCGAGCGATTTGCGCGACTGCACCGACAACACGTCGCATAACCTGAGTGCGCGGGCTCTTGGAATCTCGTAATGCTGCAACACATGCAGCGGGTATTCGCAGACCTCCATGTCGACGCGCGCGACACTTCGCCAGATTCCACCGACGGCATAGAGTGCACGCTTCTCCAGCGCGCGAAGGCCCACGATTTCGTCAAGTCCCTTGTCGACGATGTCGCGCGCCTTGTTGGCGCTCCCCTTCGCTTGATCCATCAGGCGCAGCGGTCCGAAAGGAAGAGTGTGGGCCTCACCCATGCGGCCGTTCTTCACGGACACCATGTCGAGGCTGCCGCCGCCGAGGTCGGCCGCAAGCCCGTCAGCATCGGGAATGCCGGCCAGCACGCCTTCAGCCGCCAGCTGCGCCTCTTCTTTTCCAGAGAGTATCCGGATCGGAGCACCCCAGGCGGCTTCGGCCCTGCGGATGAATTCGTCACCGTTCTCGGCGTCACGCGCAGCGGCGGTGGCACCGGCATCGCGGATCGCGACCTGCAATCCGTCGGCGAGGATCCTGAAGCGCGCGAGCGTCTCCAGCGCCATCTTCATGCCCTCGGCATGGAGGCGTTTGGTCGTGACCATGTCGCGGCCAATGGAGCAGATGGCTTTCTCGTTATGCACGGTTGCAGGTGCGCGCGATTGCGATTCGTAGACAACCAGACGCACCGAGTTCGAGCCGATGTCGAGAATCGCGACCGGGCCCTTGTCCCGCTTGCGCGGGCGCGCAGATGCGCCCGACCCCAGTTCAGCCGGTAGGGAAGACGTCTCCGGCATATCAGTCGCGCCGCGTGACGATGGCGACGGGCCGCGCTTCGCTGATCTTCAGCGCTTTGCCGCGTCCGGACAACGACGGATTGGTCATGAAATAATTGTGCGCAGAGAACGCCTCCGCAGATTTCCCGGCAGGATCGCGCTCATAGAATCCGTCCGCGTTCATGGTCCAGCTTTGCGCCTGATCTTTCAAAAGCGCAACCATGATCTGGTCCTGCACCTGTTGGTGCACAGTGGAATTTTCGATGGGAACCAGCGCCTCGACGCGTCGATCGAGATTGCGCGGCATCCAGTCCGCCGAGGAAATATAGACCTTCGATTTTGGCGACGGAAGACCATGCCCATTTCCGAAACACACGATCCGGCCATGTTCCAGGAACCGGCCGACAATGCTTTTCACGCGGATGTTGTCGGACAGGCCGGGAACACCGGCGCGCAAGCAACAGATGCCGCGCACGACAAGGTCCACGCGCACGCCTTCCTGGCTGGCGCGGTAAAGGGCGTCGATGATTCCGGGGTCGACCAGAGAATTGAGCTTGGCCCAGATCGCGGCCGGTTTGCCAGCGCGGGCATGGATCATTTCCTGCTGGATGCAATCGATCAGATGCCCGCGCAGCGTGAGCGGCGAGATCGCGATCCGTTCCAGCGCGGCTGGCTCGGCATAACCTGTGATGTAATTGAAGAGCTGCGCCGCGTCGCGGCCGAGCGCCGGATCGGCGCTGAACAGCGACAGATCGGTGTAAACCTTGGCTGTCGTCGGATGATAATTGCCGGTCCCGAAATGCACATAGGTGTGCAGCTGCCCGCTCTCGCGGCGCACGACAAGACTGCATTTCGCGTGCGTCTTGAGCTCGATGAAACCATAGACGACCTGCACGCCCGCACGTTCGAGATCGCGTGCCCATTTGATGTTCGCGGCTTCGTCGAACCGCGCTTTTAGCTCCACCAGCGCCGTGACCGATTTGCCCGCATCCGCGGCCTCGATCAGCGCACTCACGATCGGAGAGTCGTGACTGGTACGATAGAGCGTCTGCTTGATCGCCACGACATCGGGATCGGCCGCCGCCTGGCGCAGGAACTGCACCACGACGTCGAAGCTTTCGAACGGATGATGGACGATGATGTCCTTGGCGCGGATCGCTGCGAAGCAGTCGCCGCCATGATCGCGAATGCGCTCCGGGAACCGCGCGATATAGGGCTTGAACTGCAGATCGGCGCGTTCGTCGAGGATCAGCTTGCGCAAATCGGAGAGCCCGAGCAGATGCTCGATCAGCACAAGCCCGTCGTCTTCGAGCTTCAGATGATCGCAGATGAATTCGCGCAAATCGTCCGGCATCGATTTGCTGCATTTCATATGGATCACGTCGCCGCGACGGCGGCGCTTGAGTAGCGTCTCGAATTGGCGCGCCAGATCTTCGGCTTCTTCCTCGAGTTCAACCTCGCTGTCGCGCAGTACGCGGAACAGGCCGCTGCCGGTGACATGGTGACCCGGAAACAACTTATCGAGATAGAGTCCGATGACGCTTTCGAGCGGCAGGAAACGTGCATGCTTCTCGCTACTGGGCAGGCGCCAGAAGCGCTGCAGCTGTGGCGGCACGGGAAGCAATGCCATCACATGCTTGCCGTCCTTGCGCACAAGCTTGAGCGCCAGGGTGAAGCCGAGATTGGGAATGAACGGAAACGGATGCGCCGGGTCTATGGCCAGCGGCGTGAGCACCGGGAATATCTGCTCGCGAAACTGCTTGTCGAGCCATTCGCGCTCAAGGGCACTGAGTTCGGACGGCTCGATGACTGCAATCCCGGCTTCGCGCAGCTCGGTGTGCAGCGATTTCCACACCACCTGTTGATCGGCGATAAGTTTGCCTGCTGCGTCACTGATGAGGGCGATCTGCTCCGCGGGCGAGAGTCCGTCGTCGCTCGGCGTCACCACGGCCGCCTTGACCATTCCTTTTAGACCGGCGACACGCACCATGTAGAATTCGTCGAGGTTCGAGGCCGAGATGGAAAGAAACCGAAGCCGCTCGAGTGCGGGATGGCGCGGATTCTGCGATTCCTCGAGAACGCGGCGGTTGAACGCGAGCCAGGAAAGTTCGCGATTGACGAACCGCTTTGGCGACGACGGATCGATGGCCGGCGCCAGCGCGCTCTCCTGCGTGGTGAAAATCTCCACAGGATCGTCCTCGCGCGGCACCTCGGAAGAGGCTTCCCCGTCCTGCGTCACGATCTTGGGTTTGGGCGGATTCATCGTCCGTTGTCGCGAAATTGCGCCACCAGCGTAAAGGAAATTGGTGAATCTGTCATGACACGATCGATCACGTTGGCGCCAGAAATTCGATAAAATTCAAAGCCTTAAAACAAGGCGCCCTGCCGCTCGGCGAGGATCTCCCGGACCAGCGCTACCGTAACGGGGCGCTTTTCGGCCAGCGCCTTGGCGTCCGCTCGCGTGACGGCATCGCGGATCGCTGCGGGCGACCGCTCGATCGAGCGGATAAGATAATCGATCACCGAATCCGGAACCGTGACCTGCTTGTCGTCAAAAAGCTTGCGCGCCGTGGCACGAAGAAGCTCGTCGTCCGGCGCCCAAAGCGCGAAGGACACCATCGCACGATAGCGCGAAGTGAGATCCGGGATCGTGGCTTGCCATTGCGATGGCGGCTCACGGCCGGTGAGCAGCAGCGAACCGCCACGCTCGAACAACGCGAAGAGGATGGCATCGCGTGCCGCATCGCCGGCTCCGATATCTACATTCTCCACGGCGAATGCCGTGTTGTCGACATTGAGAATGCGTTCGTCCAGGGTCGCGGCTCCGACGACTTTCGCATTCGCCTTTTTTGCCCACGCAGAAACGAGGTGCGACTTGCCTGAGCCTCCGGGGCCATAGAGAGCGACTGCCGGCGACGGCCAGTCGGGATAGGAATCGAGGAAAGCCACCGCCTCGCGATTGGCGGGTGCGACGATGAAATCCTCACGGCCGAGTGCGGGCAGCGTCTCCAGCGGAAGTATGAGCTGCGCCACGATTCGCTCAGGCGGTGCGGCGTCCGAGCGCGAAGGCCCGGAGCCAGAGTTGCGCATAGGCAAGCCACGACGCGACGGTTACGGCACCAGCCGCGATCGCGCCGGCGAGCACCACATCGGGCCGGTCCGCACCCAGCGCCAGCAGAAGGAGCACCATCGCAACGAATCCGACCTGGATGACCGTGCTGGCTTTTCCGATATTGAGGGGAGCGACTTCCAGCGGCAGTGAAAGCAACCGCGCCAGTGCCACGCCCATAACGATCGCGACGTCGCGGCCAATGACCAGCGCCGTCAGCCAGAATGGAATAGCGTGGATCATCGTCAGCGTCACGAAGCTTGCGAGCATCAACAGTTTGTCGGCGGCGGGATCGAGATAGACGCCAAAGCGCGTGTTGAACGCCATGCGGCGCGCAAGATAGCCGTCGAGAACATCACTCAGTCCCGCGAAGACAAAAACAGACAGCGCGGGCGCAAATTGTCCGTGCAGGATGAGATATGCCGTCAGCGGCGCCGCGCACATACGCAGCGCCGTCAGGACATTAGGAAGATGGCGCCAGAAGCGCGTCATTTTGCACCGGAACCGGAGAGCAACCATTCCTCGCCGTTCCTGCTCAGCGAAACGCCTTGCGCCGCCAGCGAGTCCTTGAGTTGCTCCGTGCCGCCGAGATACGCGATCGATACCCGCGCCTCGCCGATATCCATCGCAAGAACATTCACGCCCGTGACATTGGCGACCGTGCTCAACTGGGTCTGCAACGCCGTCCATTCGCCGAGCGACGATATATGCACAGCGGCGGTCAAATGAGACGCGGCCATGATCTCGGCCGGATGCTTCCACATGTCCTCGACGCCATGGACGGCGGCATCGGCTGCCGCGGAATAAGTTCCCGCCGCGCCGCCGGGCAGCAGCGGCACATCGAAGCTCGTCTTGGACGGAAGCTGACCGGCGCCGATCCGCTTCAAGGTAATCGTCAGATGTCCGGGATTCTGTTCGGCCTTCACCAGCACCGCTTCCGTGGCGCGGATGCGCGCTGCGGCCGGCTCCACGTCCATCCAATTGGCCGCCTCGAAAGAAAGCGTGCTGAGCGCGGCCTGATCCGATGCTCCGCTCGGCAGCGAGAACGGTACCGCGCTGCCGGCATAACGCGTGCCGGAGAAGGAAGCCGTCCACATCGACGAGCCGGAATAATTCGGCGCGAACGGCACTAGCAAAATGCGCTTTGCCTGTACTTGCGTGAACGCAATGCCGCCGGTCTGCAGCACCTTCTGCACGCCTTCGGGGCTGAAGATGTAAGTGATGTCGGCGACGTAGCGCGTGGTCGAGCGCTTCTCGTTCTTGACGGTAAAACCTCGGACGATGCGTTGCAGCGTGGCATCGTCGAGCTTGGGCATCTTTGTCGCGTCCTGCGCGCGGGTCACGCGCCTGTAGAGAATGGACCAGGCTTTCGGACGTCCCTGTGCGATGGCGGCGAGTTGCGCCACAGAGGCTGACGGTCCGCTGGCATCGACATGGATTCCCGCCACCGCGAAAATGTCGTCGGCGGACGCCGAGCAAAGCGGAATGGCGGCGAGCGCCAATGCGAACGCCAAGGATGAAACGATCCGTCGCATGAGAAACCTGATAGCCAGCCCAGCGACTATAAGGGGCCGGTTTCAGATGCGAAAGCGCGCGAATTATGCCCGGATCAGTCCTTTCAGCGGCTGAATGCCGCCGCCGTCGGGAAATATACTCGATTGCAGTGCCGTCTGGCTGACACCCATATGTTCCGTCAACACGCCCTTGAACAGCGCGCGCAGATCGGTGCGCGCCGGCTGGTCGCGGCCATCCTTCAGCACTGAAGGGTTCAAACCCACCCATTCGGCGCGGACATGGCCACCGTCCACGGCACCGCCGAGCAGATAGGCCGCCGAGCCAGTTCCATGATCGGTCCCGCCGGCGCCGTTGGGACGGACCGTGCGGCCGAACTCCGTCGCCATCACGACGGCCGTCTTCTTCCACGCCGGACCGAGCGCGGTCTTCAGCGCTTCGATGCCCTGATCGAGCGCGAGAAGCCGTCTCGCGAGAAGACCTTCGCCCGCACCCTCGCCGATATGCGTGTCCCAGCCGCTGGCATCGAGCACGGCGACGCGCGGACCGTTCGGCGCCGCCAGCAATTTGCCCGCGCCCTTGAACAGGGGCATGAGATTGCCGCCCGCCGCTTTATTCTTGCCGTTCTTCTCATAAGGATCGTCGCTGGCGGCCATGGCTTCGGCCTGCATGCTCAACCCACCGTCGAGGGCAGACGACAGCACCGGATCGCCGGCATAGAGCGCGCGCACCTTCTTGAGGAACGCATCCTGCGGTTCGGGCATCACCGCCGGCATCCAGCTCGTCGCCCTCGCCTTGCCGGTCAGCAGCAGCGGCGGCGATTGCTCGATCGCGACCGCGCCCGTGCCGCCGCCGAGCTGCATCGGGATCAGCGCGCGATTGAGCCAGCCATCATTGAACGCATGCGCGGTCGCGCCGCCGGTCTCCAGACAGTTCTGCCCTTCGAAATGCGAGCGGTCGCGATAGGGCGAACAGATGTTCTGGAACAGCACGACTTCCTTGGCGTCGTACATCGCTTTCATGTTGGTCAGCGACGGATGCAATCCCCAGAACCCATCGAGCGTGTGCAGGCCCGCGCCGTCTTTGACATCGAGCGCGAGCTTGCCGCGCGCGGACGCATAATCCTTGTCGCCATAAGGCGGCACGGCGGCGAGTCCATCGAGCGCGCCGCGCAGGATGACGATGATGAGCCGGCGGTCCGTCGCGGCATTGGCGAAGGCGAAGCGGAACGGCGCATCCCAGACCGCGAGCGCCGTCGCGGCGGACATCGTCTTCAGGATCGAACGGCGTGTGATGACATCGATCATGGCGTTACCTGCGTTGGAATTCGGGGCTGACGATCAGAAGCGCGAGCGCCTCGCCCCGGTTTGATGCTTTGGACATTGCGGATTTGGTCGCGGGTCGCAGCAGCGGACCGAGCCCGGTTTCCACCGTGGCCGCGACATTGATCGACTCCGGCGCGTCATCGCCGAACTCCTTTGCCCATTCGATGCGGTCGAGCATGCCGTCCGATCCGCTCCAGGCATCGGCAGTGTCGGGCCAGCCCTTGGGCGAAGGTGCCGCGAATGGAACCTCGCCCATCATGCGCACCGACGCGATCATTCTGCGGAGGTGCTTCTGCTGGCGGTCGCTGTCGCCGCCATGCGGCCATCCGGTCACGCGCATCGCCGCAGTCACATATTCGACCGGCGTGCGCATCTTCTTCTGCTCCGGGGCCCAGGCAGCAGGGTCGGTCACGATGGCTTCCGACAGCGCGTGCAGATTGCCGCCCGAATCGCGAAACACTTTCTCCAAACGTGCAACGGATTCCTTCGGCGGATCGTCGGCGATGAAATGCGTCGCGAATTTCTGCGCGATATGCCGCGCCGTCGCCGGATCGTGCGCAAGGTCTCTGATCGCCGCGACGCTGCCTTCCCAACCGGGGCCATAGGACTTGCCGCGAAGCGTGATCGCGCCCGGTTCGTGGCGTTCCTGGAAAAAGCCGAAGCCGTTGGGATGACCGTCATAGACACCCCAACCGGTGAGCAGTTTCGCCATCGCGATGACGTCGGCCTGGGTGTAACCGCCATCGACGCCGAGGGTGTAGAGTTCCATCAGCTCGCGGCCGAGATTCTCGTTCAGGCCTTTCGAGCGCTTCTGACCCGAGGGCGAGTTCGGCCCGATCGAATGCCAGTTGTCGAGATAGATCTGCATCGCCGGATGCATGACCACGGCGAACAGCATGTCCTCGAAGGTGCCGGTGATGTGCGGGCGGATCGCCTCGCGCTCGAAATCGCCGGCGAATAGCAGCACCTTCTTGCGTGACGCCGAGATGGTGAAATGGTTCGACCAGAACCGCACCAGCCGCTCCGCAAACGGACGATCGGTGGTGAAGCCGAGCGCGAAGCGCGCAGACATCTCCTCCACATAGGTGCGCTTGCGGACATTGCCGTTGCCGGCTTTGGGAACCGAGGGATCGCGCTTCTCGCCTTTCTTCTTGTTCCCCTTGTTCATGAATTTCTGGACTTTGTACTCGTCCTCTTCGGCGACGAGCCTGCCGGCATTGGCAAATGCCTCGCCCGCCAGCGGATGGGGCTGCGGTGCGGGCCCCGCGATCTGGGACATCAGCCAGGATTTGGGGTTCGTGCTGGCGCGGTCGATCTCGCCCGGGCGGGCGCCCAGACCGAAGCGATGCGCGGCGATTGCGCCTTCCAGCGACATGGAACCTCCCATTCCCATTAGGCGGCGAAACCGGGTTGCACGGCCTCGTCCGTCTGCTTAAACGAAGGGCGAACCATCCTCCGTCGCCCCATGACAACGCCTGAAAAGCCCGGCCGCAACAGCCTCACTTACAAGGACGCAGGCGTCGATATCGATGCCGGCGAGGAACTTGTCTCCCGAATCGCGCCAGCCGCCAAAGCGACGCGACGCCCCGGCGCGGATGCCGATCTCGGCGGCTTCGGCGGGCTGTTCGACCTGAAGGCCGCGGGCTTCAAGGACCCCGTCCTCGTCGCCTCGACCGACGGCGTCGGCACCAAGCTCAAGATCGCGTTCGAGACGCGCCTGTTCCACGGCATCGGCCAGGACTTAGTCGCGATGTGCGTGAACGACATCGTCGTGCAGGGCGCGGAGCCTCTGTTCTTCCTCGACTATTATGCGACCGGAAAGCTGGACGTGGAGTCCGCCGCGATCGTGATCGAAGGCATCGCGCGCGCGTGCAAGGAATCCGGCTGCGCGCTGATCGGCGGAGAGACCGCCGAGATGCCGGGCCTCTATGCCAAGGGCGATTTCGATCTCGCGGGCTTCGCGGTCGGCGCGGTGGAGCGCGGCCATGTTCTTCCGCGCATGAGCGAGATGCGCGCCGGCGATGTCGTGATCGGCGTCGTCTCGTCGGGCGTGCATTCGAACGGCTATTCGCTGGTACGCCGCGTGGCGGAGAAGAGCGGCATCCCCTATTCCGGGCCGTCGCCATTCTCAGACCAGACGCTCGGCGAGGCGCTGATGACACCGACGACGCTCTATGTGAAGAGCGCGCTCGCCGCGATCCGCAGCGGCCATGTCCACGGCCTCGCGCATATCACCGGCGGCGGCATCACCGAGAATCTGCCGCGCTGTTTGCCCGAAGGCCTCGACGCCGAGATCGATCTGGAGACGTGGACGCCGCCCGCCGTGTTCGGCTGGCTCGCGCGCGAAGCCGGCATCGCGCCGGCGGAGATGCTGCGCACCTTCAATTGCGGCATCGGGTTGATCGCGGTGACCGACATGCGCTCCTCCGGCCACGTCATCGACGCGTTCCAGGAAAGCGGCACCAAGGCGATGCGCATCGGCACGCTGGTCAAGGGCGAAGGCGAAGCGAAGACGCAATATCGCGGATCGTTGAAGCTGTGAGTCGCGTGCGCACCGCTATTCTCCTCTCCGGGCGCGGCAGCAATCTGAAGAGCCTGATCGCGGCCTGCGCGGAAAAGGATTTCCCGGCAGAAATCGTGCTCGTGATCTCCAATGTCGAGGGCGCCGGCGGATTGCAGATTGCGCGCGACGCGGGCATCGCAACCAAGGCCATTCCGCACAAGCCATTTCCCACGCGCGAGGCGTTCGATGCCGAGATCGACGCCGCATTGCGCGACGCGAACGTCGAACTCGTCTGTGAGGCGGGCTTCATGAGAATCCACTCCGCCTGGTTCGCGAAACGCTGGGAGGGACGGATTCTCAACATCCATCCCTCGCTGCTGCCGAAATTCCCCGGCGTGAAGGTGCACGAGCAGGTCCTCGCCGCCGGCGAAACCGAAAGCGGCGCAACGGTGCACTTCCTCACCGCCGAACTCGACAGCGGACCCATCGTCGCGCAGGCGAGAGTGCCGGTGATGCCGTTCGATACACCGGAAACCCTCGCCGCGCGCGTGCTCGAGATCGAGCACAAGCTCTATCCCGAGGCGCTCCGCATGGTCGCGGAAGGACGCGCCGTGCTCGAAGGCGGACGGACGGTGTACAGAGCCCAGGCACACCCCCTTCAAAAATCTGGGTTCAAATCGGCCGGCCTGCCTTAAGCGATTGCACCGGCAGCGAAACCTGCTTCGATCCGGACATCTCTTCCACAACTCGTTTAGTGGCCTCCTTTCGCTGACGCCCAATATCCTGAGGGTTGTTTTCGAAAATTCGGAGGCCCCCTCCCGCTCTCCCGGTCTTAGCTTCACGGGTCGGAACGACTCGCGAGGCACACATTTCCAGCCGCGCAGAACCGATTTCTGTGCGTTACGCTCGGATAGAACAAACTAAGAACAACCGGGTGAAAGTTCAAGCCCGGCAGAAGGGGCCAGACGGTTTTTTTATTGAATGCCCGCCTTGAGCGTGACGGTGCGGGTCTGGCCGCCCGTCTCGATGGTCCATGTCTCGCCGATCCTGCGCGCGGCGATCGGCGTGCAGAACGGATTGGCCGTGTTCGGCGGCAACTCGCCCTCGAAGGTGCGGCAGAGATTGCCCTTGCCGTCCAGCGCCCAGGTGCCCTTGAACGTTTTGCTCATGCCCATCATCGAGCCGACCATGTCGAAGCTGTGATCGGCGCGATAATGCGAGCGCACCTCGCTCATGCCGCCGGTCGAAACGACCGTGTTGCCATAGGTGCTCGCCATGATTTCATCGCCCGCAACCGCCGGCGTCGCACACAAAGCCACGATGGACGCGGAGAGAAGGAATTTGGGCATAGGGATCTCCATTCGAGCAGGCGGAAAGATATCGGGAATGGTCAAGTGGTTTCGACGATCAACCCAGATCACGCCGTGGTTGATTCGCGTTAGATTTGCCATCATGCGCTCTGGCTGAGTGAGATTCGAAGACTTTGCATAAGATATTCCTAGATTTTATCACAATCGTCCCGGGCTTCATGGCTTTCGGGGCTTTGCTCGATTCACTTTCCCAAGAGTCAGAGCGAAAACAGGCCATCGAGCGATTGCTTAAGCAATACACGACCGCAAACAATTTCACTGATGCATTCTATGCCCACATCAACCTCATCAATGAGATTTTTTTTGAACGGTTTTTTGGAATGCCCTTCCTATCAACGACATATTTCCTGCGATGTGCGATCTTCTCGCTAGTAAGCCTAGTAGTTGTTATCAGCCTGCAATACATTCACGATCCATCGCCGTTCAACGAGATACACTTCTCGCCCTTACAGATATTCGTGCTTGCGTTTTGCGCCATCGCAAATTTCGTCATCGACTGGCTATCCATCGGACTAACTCAGATGTTCATTCGCATCTCGAGTGGATTAAAAAATATCTACCATTCGATTATACTCATTTTCGTCGACTTGGTCTTAACAATAAACACCTTTAGCCTTGTGTACGCGCTGCCAATCGCAGTCCTTCTTTTTTTGTCTGATTTGCTACCAGCCAAAGTAAATCTAATAATTCATGAGTACGACTTCTCGGGACTAAACCCGAAGTCCCAATCAGTGCATCACCTCGATTGGTCTGTTAATAGCGCATCTCATAAGGGCAAGCCCGAGACACTCAAGACACTACTTCCTGAAGCAAATACCGCAGACTTTCATTTTACGGATGCATTCCACAGCGGAGCTTTTCCCGAGGTTGAGCAATCTGATGTGAAGATATTTTCCATTCCGATCGGAGATATTTTAAGTGAAAGCATGGCGCATGCTGTTCGCGTAAGCGGTTACAACCAGCTTCATTCAACAGATTCACTACTGATCACGTCGCAGTTTCGCGTGGCACCCAGCCTCACTCGCGCAAATTGGTCGATGGCATATTCTAATGCTTATCGATTTTCGGAGTCCGCACAGCAGAGCTTTCCAGAAGACATTAGTTTGTACGCAATGTTCGCGAAACTCGGGGACTTGGTCACGGGTTATGCCGCAACTAAAGGCAAATCCGAAGCATTCGCATATTGCAGACGGAGCGAGAACTCACCATGGCAATTGAAGGCCGCGATCAGCACGGCGCACTCAACCCATTGCGTCCAAGACGGAAGTGTTCGCGCTTACGATGTGAATGGGCTCTTCGCGGAGATAAGAAAGAATTCGTTTGACATGGGCAACGTATACATACCGATAAACTCGGTCTTTATGACTTCGATATGCATGACTGCCTTGATCTACTTCTTTACACTATTTCTCATCGTTTTTTATTTCTCCAAAACCAACACCTTTGTGACGCTATCCAAATACCAAAGCAGAATTGTGAACGCGCCCTTCATGACTATCGGATTTTTTGTCGGCGTACTGGCGACCATTGCGTACGAATTAGTCTGAACTCTCACCCCAAACACCACTTCAAAATCGCCTTCTGCGCGTGCAGGCGGTTCTCCGCTTCGTCGAAGACCACGCTTTGCGGGCCGTCGATCACTTCGTCGGTGACTTCTTCGCCGCGGTGGGCGGGGAGGCAGTGCATGAAGATCGCGTCCTTGTCGGCCTCGGCCATCAGGCGCGCGTTGACCTGATAGGCCGCGAGAAGGTTGTGCCGCTTGGTCGCGTCTTCGTCGCCCATCGAGACCCACGCGTCGCTCACCACGCAATCGGCCTTTGACACTGCCGCGTGCGGATCGTCCAGGAATTCGACATCGGCTTTGTTCGCGCGCACCCATTCGCGCACTTCGCTCCGCGCACTGAGTTCTTTGGGGCTGGCAACGCGCACCTTGAAGCCGAGCTTGCCCGCCGCGTGGATCCACGAGGTCAGCACATTGTTGCTGTCGCCGGCCCACGCCACCGTCGCGCCGGCGATCGGGCCCTTCTTCTCTTCGAAGGTCATCACGTCCGCCATCACCTGACAGGGATGGGAGATGCGGGTCAGGCCGTTGATCACCGGAATCGTCGAATTCTCCGCCAGCTCGCGCACCATGTCGTGGTCGAGCAGGCGGATCATCACCGCATCGACATAACGCGACAGCACGCGCGCGGTGTCGGCGATGGTTTCCTCGCGGGCGAGCTGCATGTCGCGGCCGCTCATCATGATGTTGCTGCCGCCAAGCTGCGTCATGCCGACATCGAACGAAATGCGCGTGCGCGTGGAATGCTTGTCGAAGATCAGCGCCAGCACGCGGCCCTTCAGCGGCGCATCGGCATCCGGCGCACCGCGCGGAAGACCGGCGCGCGCGTCCTTGCGCTGCTTGGCCTCGGTGAGCATGGCGCGCAGCGTTGCGGTGTCGAAATCGGACAGGTCGATGAAGTGGTTGGTCATTGTAAACACAATTCCTCCCTCGCCCCCACGCATGTGGGGGAGAGGGCTGGGGTGAGGGGGAGTTGCAGCGAGCGCGATGGAAAAAGTTTTCGTCGCAGATTTTTCTGCGAGTGGATCAGAAGCGGCAGCGCCCCCTCACCCTGCCCTCTCCCCCTTAAAGGGGGCGAGGGTAAAGTTGGAGCGGTGCTCACGCCGCCGCGTCCTTCTTCTCGAATTCCGCCGCCGTCTCCGACAGGATCTTCAGCGCGGCGCGCACGTCGTCTTCGGTGACGATCAGCGGGGGCAGCAGGCGGATGACGTTGTCGCCGGCGCCGATGACCAGCATCTTGTTCTTAAGCAACGCTGCCACGAACTCCGCGTTCGGCACGCGCAGCTTGAGGCCGAGCATCAAGCCCTCGCCGCGCACGTCCTCGAATACAGACGGATGCGCCGCGACGAGACCCGCGAGTTGCTGGCGCGCAAAATTCGCGACCTTCACCACATGCTCCATGAATCCCGGTGCGAGCACGACATCAAGCACGGCGTTGCCCACCGCCATCGCCAGTGGATTGCCGCCGAAGGTCGAGCCGTGCGTGCCCGCGGTCATGCCGCTCGCCGCGCGCTCGGTCGCCAGACACGCGCCCATCGGGAACCCGCCGCCGATGCCTTTCGCGATCGCCATGATGTCGGGCGTGATGCCGGCGAGCTCATGCGCGAACAGTTTTCCCGTGCGCGCGACGCCGGTCTGCACTTCGTCGAGAATAAGAAGAAGTCCGTGCTCGTCGCAGAGCTTGCGCAGGCCGCGCAGGAATTCCGGCGTCGCGGGGCGCAGACCGCCCTCGCCCTGAATCGGCTCGATGAGGATCGCGGCGGTTTCGGGCGTGATCGCTTTCTCGACCAGCTTCAGATCGCCGAATGGTACCTGATCGAAGCCTTCGACCTTTGGTCCGAATCCTTCGAGATATTTTGCCTGACCACCCGCCGCGATGCCCGCCAACGTACGGCCGTGGAACGCGCCTTCGAAGGTGATGGTGCGGAAGCGTTCGGGATGGCCGTTCACATATTGATAGCGCCGCGCCGTCTTGATCGACGCCTCGATCGCCTCGACGCCGGAGTTGGTGAAGAACACGGTGTCGGCGAACGTCGCATCGGTCAGACGCTTGGCGAGCTTCTCCTGCCCCGACACGCGATAGATGTTCGATGTGTGCCAGAGCTTGCCCGCCTGCTCGGCGATCGTCTTCACCAGATGCGGATGCGCGTGGCCCAGCGAATTGACCGCGACGCCCGCGCCGAAATCGAGATAGCGCTCGCCCTTGTCGTCATAGAGATAAGCGCCCTCGCCGCGCTCGAACGCGACATCGAGCCGGGCGTAAGTCGGGATAACGGGCGTGACCATGGCGCGCCTTCCAAAAGCTGCGGAAGGCGGGGTTTATGGTGCACGCCCCCCGGGGTCAAGCAGCGCGGCGGGTGCAGCCCCGGACGAACAGCCCGGCGCTCACCAGCGTCGCCGTTCCAACCGCGCCCATTGCGAGATATTCATCCAGCTGATGCGGCGCGAACGCCGACGCCGCGGCGTAGATCACGCCGGAAATACAGAACAGCCAAGCGCTCAGGCGAAGGGCAGACTGCATGCGTCCGCCACGCTCATTCGCCGGATGCGCCGTCGGCTGTTTGGTCATGAAATTTGCATAGATCGCGAGCGTCAGCCCGATGATGATCTGCACGCCGCGCTCGGCGCCGTCCTGCGTGATCGCGTTCTGGTGCTGCGCGAATTTCAGGATGAGCGATGAAACAATGAGCACACCGGCCCAGGCAAGGCCGTTCAAAATCGGTTTCGAGATCATGGTGCGGTTCCCTTCTTGAGATCTTTGGCTTTGCGTGGCGTGCCGAGACCGAACGTGCCCGCGAAACCGAGCAGTGCGTCCTCGAGCACGGAAAGCTTGATCCGGTAGATCACGGTCTTTCCCGCTTTCTCCATGTCGACGAGGCCCGCTTCGCGCAGCACCGTGAAATGCGCCGACATCGTCGGCTTGGAGAAATCGAAATGCTCCGCCAGATCGCCTGCCGTCATCGGGCGCGTGCGCAACAATTCAAGCACCTTGCGGCGCGTCGGATCGGCGAGCGCCTTGAAGACCGTGTTCATGCTTAGTCATTTAGCTAAATGACTAAATGAAGTCAAGCGCCGTCCGCGCGCATTCATTGCAAATTGTCGCGAAGTTCCAGCACTTTACGCCAACAATTGCGCTTGATCCGCAGGAACGCCTGGCGCAGGCTCCTCGCCTCGTTCACAGGGCTTGTTGGAGGATCCATGCGTAAATTGTGCCTGGGCGCGCTCGCGCTCATTGCGGCTGCGTCGGCCGCGAGTTCGGCGTCGGCGACTGTGCTACTGGTCAATCACGTGCCGGCCGCTGTCACCGACCATCGCGCGGCGATGACAAGCCATCTTGACCCATCGACGCATATGCAGATGCAAGTCGTGCTGCCGATGCGCAACATGGCGAAGCTGCACGACCTTCTCGGCGCTCTCTACAATCCGTCGAGCCCGCTTTATCACCACTGGCTCTCCGTTACCCAATTCACGAGGCAATTCGGGCCGACGCAGAAGGACTACGATGACGCGATGAAGTTCTTCGCGTCGAACGGTCTTAGCGTCACGCACACCTATGCGAACCGCTACATGTTCCAGGTGGAGGGCCACGCGTCGGATGTCGAGCGCGTGCTCAACGTCCACCTCAACAACTACAAGCATCCCACACTGAGCCGCACCTTCTTCGCGCCCGACCGCGAGCCGGCGCTGGCGCTCAAGACGCCGGTTCAGCAGATTACCGGGCTCAACAATTACGTTCTGCCGTATACCAAGCTCGCGCAGCGCAACGACGGCCGCGCCGCGCGCACCGGTTCGGGCCCGGGAGGCAGTTACATCGGCAGCGATTTCCGCGCCGCCTATTACGGTACCGGCGAGAAGGCCAAGCTTGACGGCAGCGGACAGTCCGTCGGTCTGCTCGAACTCGGCCCCTTCAATCCGAACGATGTCGCGCTCTACTTCACAACTATCGGCCAGACCAACAGCGTGCCGGTCAATGGCGTCTCGGTGAACGGCGTCAATCCGACCTGCTCGAGCTGCGAGGACGGCGAGCAGATGCTCGATATCGTCTATGCCATTCAGATGGCGCCGGCGATGAGCCAGGTGCAGGTCTATGTCGGGCACGATCCGGTCGCGGTCGAAAACCAGATGGCCGTGGACAATGTCAGCAAGCAGCTTTCGACGTCGTGGGGCTATGACGAGAATTTTGCCACCGAGGACGCGATCTATCTGGAGATGGCGGCGCAGGGTCAGTCCTACTTTACGGCCAGCGGGGACTTCTCGACGCTTGAGGATTCGGGTCCGTGGCCGGAGGAGGACGCCAACATCATCGCGGTCGGCGGTACCGATCTGGTGACGGATGGCGCGGGCGGCAAGTGGCAATCGGAACCCGGTTGGGAAGACAGTGCCGCCGGCCCGTCGGTCGATCACAACATCACGATCGAGGCGTATCAGCTGCCCTACATCAACAGGAGGAATCTTGGCGACAAGACGCTGCGCAATGTGGCGGACATATCGGCAAACGCTGATTTCGACATGCTGGTATGCGATCGTGGCCATTGCAGCGGCGGCTGGGGCGGCACCAGTTTCTCCTCGCCGATCTGGGCGGGGTTCAACGCGCTGATGAACCAGTACGCGACACAGAAGGGCAAGCCGACGGTGGGCTTCCTCAATCCGGCGATTTACCCGCTCTACAAGGGCAACAAGGAGATGTTTCACGACGTCGTCGGCAATTCGAGCGGCCTCTATCCGGCCGTCAAAGGCTACGACCTTGTCGGGGGACTTGGTTCGCCACACGGCCAGAAAACCATCCGAGCCATCGTCGGCCGATAACCGCCGGCTAGCCTGAACAACGATGCGGCCCCGGAAGCGAATCCGGGGCCGCTTTTTTGCCAGAACAGAAACCCCAACCGATACAGCCAGGCGGCCATTCCGCGACGGCCTCGCTTTTCCGCCACATCTCCAGCCACAATGAGGGCCAGCCAAGCTACAATCGCGGTCAAGCAAAACAGCCAGTTCATCCGCGCCTCCCTGCTCTTGAAATTGAGGTTGGCCGAGTCGGATTCAAGCGCGCAAAGCCCCTTCGCCGAATCGCAATCTTGTGGACAAGGTCTGGTGTGCCCACCTGAGGTCTTGTGAGTCCTGATTCGGTGACTACGATATCTAGTGGCCGGAACCTGGGAGGGCCCCAAGATGACGACACTGAATTGGACGGACGACCGCGTAGAGCAGCTCAAGAACCTCTGGACCGAAGGACTGTCGGCCAGCCAGATCGCGCGCGCCCTTGGCGGCGTCACGCGCAATGCCGTGATCGGCAAGGTGCATCGCCTCGGCCTCGCCGGCCGTGCGAGCCCCTCGCGCAGCGAACGCCCGCGGCTGCCGATGGCGCCGAAAGTGTCGATGCGCTCGCACATCCCGCCGGCGCCGATCGTGGAAGAGGATCCGCTGATCCTCGACGACGGCAGCCACGCCACTGTGTTGACGATCAATGACCGCATGTGCCGCTGGCCGATCGGCGATCCATCAGAGAACGAGTTCCATTTCTGCGGACGCAATCCGAAGAGCGGCTCGCCCTATTGCGAAGCGCATGCCCGCAAAGCCTATCAGCCGCAACAGACCCATCGTCGCAATGACAAAGGGCGCATGGCTGGGTGAGTAGCGTCTACGATTTCACCGCAAAGACGCTTACCGGGAAAGACGTGAGCCTGGCCGATTATCGCGGCCAGGTTCTTCTCATCGTCAACACCGCGAGCAAATGCGGGTTCACGCCGCAATATGAGGGGCTCGAAAAGCTCTACGAGGAGCTTCATCCCAAAGGCCTCACCATCCTGGGCTTCCCCTGCAACCAGTTCGGCAAGCAGGAGCCCGGCGGCGCGGACGAGATCGGGCAATTCTGTCAGGTCAATTATGGCGTCAGCTTTCCGATGTTCGGCAAGATCGATGTCAACGGTTCGCAGGCGCATCCGCTTTACAAATATCTCACCCATGAGAAGCGCGGCATCCTCGGCACTGCCCGGATCAAATGGAATTTCACCAAATTCCTGATCGATCGCGTGGGGAATGTCGTGGCGCGATATGGCTCGATGACCAAGCCAAAGGAGCTCGAAGCGCCGATTCGAAGACTTCTGTAAGCTCACAGGTGCCGGGCGCATTTGGCGCGCTTAACGGGGCAGCTGGGACATGCGATGATGACCATGATGAGAGCGGCAATCGTCACGCGCTTCGGATCGCGGTGGTCGATGGAAATCCGGCAGATACCGAAGCCCGTGCCTGCAACCGGCGAAGTTTTGGTTCGGGTTCGTGCGACCACGGTCAGTCGAACCGATTGCGGCGAGATTCTGCATCCGATGTTCGAGCGGCTGGTGATCGCGCGCGGGGGCACCCCGCGAACGGTTCTGGGGATGGACTTTGCGGGAGAGGTCGAAGCCATCGGTACCGGCGCTTCGGCGTTCAAACCTGGCGATCACGTGTTCGGCCTGTGCCCGCGCGGCGCCAATGGCGCACAGGCGGAATATTTCTGCATGCCCGAAACGGGGTCGATTGCGATCATGCCCGCGGCAACCCCGTTCGACGAAGCGCCCGTTTGTGAAGGCGCCTACTATGCCCATGCGAGCGTTAGCAAGTTCTGTAAGCCCGGCTGCAAGGCGCTGATCTATGGCGCATCTGGCGCGATCGGCGTGGCGGCGGCACAACTGGCGAAATACTTCGGCGCAGATGTGACGGCGGTGGTCGCAACACGGCATCTGGAGATGGCCGAGTTCCTCGGCGCGGATCGCGTGATCGATTACACGACCCCGGAATTTCGCAAGCTGGGCAGAAGCTTCGACTTTGTGCTCGACGCGGTCGGGAAGATGACATTCTTTCAGTGGCGCAGGCTTGTGAGACCCGACGGCTTTTTCGCCGTCACCGATCTGGGACCGTGGGGACAGGACACGCCGTTTTTGCTCTGGTCCGCGATCACGGGCAGCGGCAAGGTCAGCGTCCCGCTGCCGCCGCGCGGCAGCGCGCCGCGATTCGTCAATTTCCTGAAAGAGCGGATGGAGGCGGGCCAGTTCCGCGCAATTGTCGGCCGAAAATATCCGCTCGATGCAATTGCTGCTGCCTATCGCTACGTTCAAACGGGGCAAAAGACCGGAATCGTCGTGATCGACATCTAAAGCCCCTGGTCTCCGCAGGTCGAAGAAAATGAACGGTCACGCTTTCCTGACGCAGGATTTCAACATCTGAAGCGCATCCCTGACTGTCCTGCGCCGAAGTAGCTCGGCAGGAGCCTTGCGAAAGCGCCTGCGCACGATACGCGCAGCATCGCCCCGAACTTGACACCCAATATAGATCAGTCCGACCGGGTTGCCGTCTTCATCGGGTTCGGGTCCCAATACGCCCGTGACGGCAAGCGCGACGTCCGCCGGCGAACGCCGGAGCGCTCCGGCGAGAAGCTGCTCGGCCACTTTCCGCGTCACGCTGCCGTTGGATTTCAAGTATCGGGCCGATACACCAAGGGCCTTGGTCTTGTTCTGTTTGGTGTAGACCACAAAGCTCCCGTGCAACGTCTTCGACGCACCTTCCGCTTGCGACATTGCGGCTGCGATCAATCCCGCCGTGCAGGATTCCGCGGTCACCACTGTCAACTCTTTGTTTGCCGCGCTCTTGAGCGCATCGCAGGCTTCGCGCACCAGCGATTTATCGATGCACCCGGGCAATTCAGCTTCTCCGCGCCCTGATCGCGAGCGGCACGATGTACCAAAGCGTCGCGAGAAGAGCGAAGCTCAAACCACCGCCGATCCATGGAACGGGGACGGGCACGACCTTGGCAAGCGCGACATAGACATCGGTCGCGATACCGGCTGCGAGCGGAATCAATGCGATCGTGATGAGATTGGAGCCGATGTCATGCATGCGCTCGGAGTCCTGCCCTTCGAACGCCAATCTATGCACTGCGGCGGGCGCGATCAGGAGAACTATTGCTGTCAGAACCGCGGCGAGCGCGAAGAAATGTGCCAGCTGCAAGGCTGCCGGCAATGCGTGAAATGGCTTTGTCAACGTCACGACAAACTGGAAGCCAAGGAGGGCCTGAGCGCCTGGCAGAATGACCCGCGCTTCCGTCAGCATCTGGTCGATTTTTTCATGGAGTGCGGGCTCCTTTCGGTTTGGCATGGCTTCTCTTTCTTCCGGCCTTCCTACGATCATTCCAAGAGCATACCAAAGCAGGAGCGCGACAACGATCGCCGTGCAGCCGGCTGCGACGGACCAGTTCATTCCCCAATAGGCGCTCGAAACCACGAAAACATCGAAGCCCATTGCGAGGGAATAAGCTACCAGCGCGAGTTCCGCGAACCGGTTCGCCGTTACGAACAGACGTCTGGTCGCGACACCGTGCTCTACAAGCCGGTGCTGCGCGGCCGGTGCGACCAGGCATCCCAGCGTGAGCACCAGAAGTCCAAACGCCGATAATGCCGTGACCCTGGCTATGGGCGACAGCGTATCAAACCCGTCCTGGAAAATGCCTTGGAACTGAAAGCCGAAAAGAACCTGCGTCCCCAGCATCTGCATCCGCAGTTCGTCCAGTGCGGTATGAACGGTCAGCTCGAACCTCAAGCGCGAACCTCTGCGCCCCTTTCAGGCGAGCTTCGTGCCGGTGAATGTCGTCATCGGCGGCTTCGGCGGTCCTTCAGACTTGTATTTCGCCGCGAGCGTCTTTTTCTCCCTTGCCATCCGCTCGCCCAACGCTTTCGTATCGACGCTAGCCTTCTTTGCCTCGGCGAACATGTTGCCTTGCTTTTTCTCCTCTTCCTTGACGTGGTGCTTGATCATCTCGGAGAGGACCTTCACCTTTGCATCGTAATACTGGTCGCCCGGGCTTCCCGCTTCGATCTCCGCGATCAACACTTTCGCGCCGTCATGCTCGACATAGGCTTCGTTCATCAGATCTTCGTCCACGCCATCTTCGCGACAGCCCGGATAGAACACATCTTCCTCGATCTTCGCATGTACGGTGAGTTCCAGGCAGATTTGAGAGGCCAAATCCTTCTTCCGACTTGCCGCTTTTGCTTTCTTGTATTGTGCGAATAGGTGTTCGACCTTGCGATGGTCGGCCTTCAGCAGGGCAATAGCATCGTTGGACTTGCGGTTCGGCATGGCGTTCCCCTCTGGCTCCTAAAGGGATAACCGCCAGGGCCTCTACTGGTTCCTTTTAGGGGCAGGCCGGCTTGAGCTGTCCCAAAGTCGTCGTGTGGCCGCAATCCCTACGCCGCGATCGTGTCGTCGAGCGAGTAGCCGGCGGAGCGCACCGTGCGGATCGGGTCCTTCACGCCGTCGACGTTGAGCGCCTTGCGCAGGCGGCCGACATGGACATCGACCGTGCGCGCCTCGACATAGACGTCGCTGCCCCACACCGCGTCGAGCAACTGCTCGCGCGAGAACACACGGCCGGGATGCTGGATGAGATGGTCGAGCAGCTTGTACTCGGTGGGGCCGAGATGCACTTCCTTGCCGGCGCGGCGCACGCGATGGGCGGCGCGGTCCATCTCGATATCGCCGATGGCGACGACGTCCTCGGCGAGGCTCGGACGGATGCGGCGCATCACAGCGCGCAGGCGGGCGAGCAACTCCGTCATCGAGAACGGCTTGGTGAGATAATCGTCGGCGCCGGTGTCGAGGCCGCGGATGCGGTCCGTCTCCTCGCCGCGCGCGGTGAGCATGATGATCGGGACGTTGCGCGTTTCCTGGCGGCCGCGCAAACGGCGGCACACTTCGATGCCCGATAGCTGCGGCATCATCCAGTCGAGGATGACGAGATCGGGCTTTTCCTCTGCAGCGACGAGCAAGGCCTCCTCGCCGTCGCGCGCCTCAAGCACGCGATATCCTTCGCGCTCCAGGTTGTAGCGAAGCAGGGTGACGAGCGCGCCCTCGTCTTCGGCGACAAGAACCGTCGGCTTCATGACTTGTTCTCAAACGGAACGCGCGTCTCGCTCGTCTTGTCGGCCTTGGGCCGCTCGGTCGCGAGATGGCCGCCGCTCACCATGTGATAGACGGTTTCGGCGATGTTGGTGGCGTGGTCGCCGGTGCGCTCGATGTTCTTCGCGACGAACAGAAGGTGCGTCGAGAGGCCGATCGTGCGCGGATCTTCCATCATGTAGGTCAGGAGTTCGCGGAACAGGCTGTTATAGGTCTCGTCGATTTCGCCATCCTGTTTCCAAACCGCTTCGGCGGCCGCGGCATCGCGGTCGGAATAGGCGTCGAGCACATGCTTCAGCTGGGCGAGCGACTGCTTGCCCATGCGCGCGAGCGATTGCGTCAGGCGGATCGGCGGCTCGCGGTTCAGCACGATGGCGCGCTTGGCGATGTTCTTGGCGAGGTCCCCTATGCGCTCGAGCTCGCTGGCGATCTTGATCGCGGCGAGAGTCTCGCGCAGGTCGACCGCCATAGGCTGGCGAAGCGCCAGCAGCTTCATCGCCTGGTCCTCGATCGATTGCTGGAGCTGGTCGATCTGCTTGTCGCCTCCGACAGCGCTTTCGGCCAGCGCCGTATCGCGCCGCGCGATCGCCTCGATTGCGTCCGCCAGCTGAGCCTCCGCCATACCGCCCATCTGGGCGACGCTAGAGGCCAGGGTTTCAAGCTTTTCGGTGAAGGCCTTGACCGTATGGTCTGTCATATCTCTCGCCCAAGTCCGCGTCATGGATAGACCCCTGCTTAGGCGCCGCCGGCCAAGGATATGTAACAGTTCTATGACGTTTCTGTGATAGCAGCTTCCGGCACCAGGATGTTGGCCCGCGCGGCAGGCAGGAAGACCGTGAAAGTGCTACCTTCGCCCGGCCTGCTCTCGATGGTCAGCCGCCCCTGGTAACGGCTGATGATGTGCTTCACGATGGCCAGGCCCAGCCCTGTCCCGCCCTTCTCGCGGCTCCTCTTTACATCGACCCGGTAGAATCGTTCGGTCAGGCGCGGTACCGCGGCTGCGGGAATACCCTCGCCGTCGTCACGGATGGCAGCCGACAGCATCTGCTCCGCACCGCGCCCGCCCGGCGCGCTGGCGAGGTTCAGCGTCACCCAAACATGGCCACCGGGCTTTCCGTATTTGATCGCATTGTGAATCAGGTTTTGGAATATCTGGATCAATTCGTCGCGCTCGCCGACCGCCGGCGGAAGATTCGGCTTCAGAGACATTTCCAGCTTGATGTTGTCCGTGGACGCCAGCGGCGTCAGCGCGGCAACCGCTTCACGTAGCACGATCTCAAGCGAGACTTCGCCCGACGGCGGAACATGTTCGTTCTGCTCGATCCGCGTGAGCGACAAGAGATCGTCGATCAGGCGGCGCATACGCTCCGCCTCGACCGTCATGATACCGAGGAACTGTTCTCGCGCCTCCGGGTCTTCCTTCGCGTGACCCCGCAGCGTGTCGATGAACCCGGAGAGCGCCGCCAGCGGCGTGCGCAATTCGTGGCTGGCATTGGCGACGAAATCGGCGCGCATCTGCTCCGCGCGCTTCATCGCGGTCAGATCGTGCAGCAGCAGGATCGTCGCCGCGGGTGTCGAACCGGTGCGCGCGATCGTCGCCTGATAATTGCGCTGGATCGGGACCGGCAGGTTGAACTCGATCGAGATCGTCTCGCCGGTCTCGGAAGTTTTCCGGATCGCGTCGAGAACCGACGGCGTGCGCACAAGAGCGGACACCGGCTGCCTGCGCTCCGCATCCACGCCGATCACCCCGCGCATCGCACGATTGACCAGCATCATGCGCCCCGTCTCGTCGATCAGCATCAGCGGATCGGGCAAACGCTCCAGCACCTCGCGCGCGAGCGGGGGGAGTGCGTCGAGGCCGGTGTCCCCGCGCGCACGAGCTTCTTCCAGCAGCGGCTCGGTGCGTGCCGCTATGGCCGTCACGATAATCGCGACAACCAGAACTCCCCAGAATGGGAGCCACGCGCCGTCGATGCTGTACGTCTTCGCAAGCAACAGGGCCGCAGCCATGCCGGCCGCAAGCGGCCATGCGATACGCCGAAGCCTGTCCCAGAACGCGAAGCCCATGATCCGCCCGTTCAGTCCGGCCGAACGTATCACACGCCAATAAGACAGAACGCTAGCGCTTCATGTTCCCGTTCAAGCCGCCGGGAATGGCCAGCGGTCCGGTCAGCGGCTCGGAGCGGCCTTCGGCGAGGAAAGCCTGCGTCAACCCGTAGATATGGCCGAGCGAGGTCTTCGCGATGCCGGAGCCCGCGCTCAGGCGGCGGATACCGATCTCTTTCAACTTCGCGGTAGGAGACACGCCGGGCCAGGCGAGGACGTTGAGCGGCGCCGGAATGGCCTTGACGAAGCGCGCGAGCAATTCGTCGCCCGCTGCCATCGGGATGAAGATCGAGTCCGCACCGGCGTCTAGATAGCGCCTGGCGCGCTTCAGCGTTTCTTCGTAAGCCGCTTCGCCTTCGGCGAGATTATGCAGATAGACATCGGTACGCGCGTTCACCCACACCTCACTGCCGTGTTTCTCTTTGATGTTCGCGATCTTGTCGCACAGCGCGTCCGAAGAACCGGTTCCGTCCTCGATATTGATGCCCGTGGCACCGGCGTCGATCAGGTACTCGACGTTATCGGCAACGGACTCTTCGCCGGCATACCCCGCCTCAATATCCGCCGTGATCGGAATCGAAACCACGCGTGCAATCTCGCGCACCAGGTTCAGCAGGATATCGAACGGCAGTGCTTCGCCATCGGGATAGCCGTGGGCCCAGGCGACGGCCGCGCTCGATGTCGCAATGGCTTTGGCACCTGCGATTTCGGTCACGCGCGCACTGCCCGCATCCCAGGCGTTGGGAAGAACGAGGACATCGGGACCGGCGTGGAGAGCTTCGAAGGGATTTGTCATGATGCTTTCTTCTGTTGAAAGAGATCGCCGCCAGCGTAGCGCGCTTCGTGATCGAGCAGCCAGCGTTTGCGCGGCAACCCGCCGCCATAGCCGGTAAGCGACCCGTTGCTGCCGATCACGCGATGGCACGGCACGATGAGCGCGACCGGATTCTGTCCATTGGCAAGGCCGACGGCGCGCACCGCATCGGGCTTGCCGATCTTCTTCGCCAGCGCGCCATAGGACGTGGTGATACCGCTAGGAATTTTGCGCAATGTATTCCACACTTTAAGCTGGAATGGCGTTCCCGCGAAAGCCACCGGCATGGTGTCGAGGACTTCGACATCACCGTCGAAATAATTCTTCAGCGTCTTCGAATGACCGAACGCGCCTTTCTTTTCCTTCAGCGTCACCTCGCCATAACGGCCAAGCAGCGCGCGCTTCCAGCGGTGGGTCGGATCGTCCCAATAGAACAGGCGGATCGCGCCATCGGCATCGGAGATGATCACGCCCTCGCCTATCGGCGTTGTCGTCCGATCGATAAAGAATTGCAGTGCGTCAGCCATTGGCGGCCTCCGCGTCGGACGTCCACAGATGCTGTGCCGCATAGGCGCGCCACGGCCGCCAGCTTTCCGCGCGCGCAAGCAGCGCTTTCGGCGTCGGCCGATGGCCATTCGCAGCGACTGCCGGATGACGCAGCAGCGCGACATCGGCTGCCGGAAACGCGTCGCTGTCGCGGAGCGCGCGCAACGCCCAGTATTGCGCTGTCCAGGGACCGAAACCCGGAAGCGCGAGCAGGCGCTCCAGCGCTTCGTCGAAGGTACCGATGGGATCGAGCAGTTTCGGATCGTCTTTCGCGGCCACAGCCAGCGCCTGAAGCGCCGCGATCCGCGCTTTAGGCATTGGCATCGTCGAGAGATCGGCGGATGCCACGCGCTTCGCATTCGGAAAAATCTTGTTCAGCCGCGGATCGCCGGTGACATCCGCGCCGGCATCCTTGCCCACACGCGCGACGAGGTGGCCCGCGAGCTTGCGCGCGCCGGTGACCGTGATCTGCTGACCGAAGATCGCGCGGCAGGCTAGCTCGAACCCGTCCCATGCGCCGGGCGTGCGAAGGCCCGGACGCTTCGAGATCAGCGGGGCGAGATGGGCGTCGCCGGAGAGATGCGCACCGATGGAGGCGACATCGGCGTCAAGATCGAACAACCGCCTGAGCCGCGCGACGATGGTCAGCAGTGCCTTCACTTTCGGGAAGCGGATGGTGGCGAGGAGGTGGTTCTTGCCCGGCGTCACTTCCACGCTGCCGAACGCGCCGTCGATCTCGATGGTGCGCAGGTAGCGGTTGTTGTCGACCAGCTCCACGCCCTCAATCGCGCGCTGGCCGAGAAACGCGAGCATCGACTCCCAATCGTAGGGCGCGCGATAGCCAAGCTTCAGCGTCACGGTCGAGATCGGCGCGCCCTTCTTGCGGCGGAGTTCGCGCGGGCTGCGGCGATAGAGTTTGCGAAACGCATCGTTGAAGCGCCGCACGCTGCCGAAGCCCGACGCAGCAGCGACATCGGCCATCGAAAGCTGCGTGTCCTGGATCAGCTGCTTGGCGAACAGCACCCGCCGCGTCTGCGCCACGGCGATGGGCGGCGCGCCGAGATGCTGATCGAACAGGCGGCGCAATTGCCGCTCGCCGACACCGAGCCGGTCAGCCAGCCCTTCCACGCCCGCCTCGCCGTCGAGCAAGCCTTCGCCGATCAGCGACAGCGCGCGCGAGACCGTATTCTCGGTTCCACGCCAGGCGGCCGCATCGGGCGAAATCTCCGGGCGGCAGCGAAGGCACGGCCGGAACCCCGCTTCCTGTGCGGCAGCTGCACTCGGATAAAACACGATGTTTTCCGGCTTGGGCGTGCGCGCGGGGCAAATCGGGCGGCAATAGATCCCGGTCGATTTCACGGCGACAAAGATGCGCCCGTCCAGGCCGGGGTCTCGGGCGCGAAGCGCGCGGTAGCAAACGTCATGGGGAGGCATCGTCATGTCCCCACTATATGCGCATTCGCACACCCGTCTGGCCATTTTCGGACGCGAATGTGGGGGATGCGTTTCGGTCATGGTTCCGTGCATTGACACTGTGCTCCTGTCTCCTACAGCCTTTGTGGCGGAGGGCCCCATGATCACGGTCTACGGTTCGTTTCCCACCCGATCCTTGCGCGTGATCTGGGCGCTGGAGGAACTCGGTATTGCTTATGAGATGCGCCCGGTCGATCTGCGTAAGCGGATGGAGGATGCGGAGTTCATCGCGATCAATCCCTCCGGCTTCGTGCCCGCGCTGAAGGACGGCGATGTCACGATGGTGGATTCCGTCGCGATGCTCGAATACATCAACGCGCGCTATGGCAACGGAAAGCTCGCGCCTGCGGTGAGCGATACCGCGTTCCCGCTCTATCAGCAGTTCCTGCATCTCGGCGAATCCGGGCTCGCCGCCTATCTCAACATCATCGTCGCCAGCCGTTTTCTCGCGCCCGAAGCCGAGAAGCAGAACTTCGGCGCGACCGCGGCGGAGCGCATGTTCTTCAACCGGCTCGCGCTCGTGTCGCGCCAGCTCGGCCGCGCGCCGATGATGGCGGGCGAACAATTCACCGCCGCCGACATCTCGGTGATCTACGCGCTCGGCATGGCGGAACGCCTCGGCCTTGCGGACAAGTTCGGGCCGGAGATCGCGGACTACCGCATCCGCATGGCCGCGCGGCCCGCGTTCCAGCGCGCCAACGCGAAATGGTCACCCAAGCCTGCGTGATTTGACAATCCGTCAGGCTCTAAAGCAGGCTCAATTCAAAGGGTTGTACCAAAGCGCCCGATAGTGGCGCAGCCGGGAGGACTGAATGGCGGAGGCGGATGCGCGCGGCGGTATCACGAGCGTGCGCACGAAGATCTTCTACGGCCTCGGCTCCATCGCGTTCGGCGTCAAGGACAACGGCTTCCAGACCATCCTTCTGCCTTTCTATAACCTCGTCATGCATGTGCCGCCGCAGCTGGTGGGGCTCGCGCTCGCCATCGCGATGGTCTGCGACGCGGTGGTCGATCCCATCGTGGGCAATTTCTCCGATCATCTGCGCACGCGCTGGGGACGGCGCCATCCGCTGATGTATGCGGCGGCGTTGCCGGTCGCGGTCAGCTATCTGCTCCTGTGGAATCCGCCGCACTGGAGCACGGGTGCGCTGTTCGCCTATCTCGTGATCGTGGCCATCGTCACGCGCACCTTCATTACCTTCTATGAAATCCCGAGTTCCGCGCTGGTGCCGGAGCTGACTGAGGATTACGACCAGCGCACGTCGTTCATCTCCTATCGCGTGTTCTTCGCCTGGTACGGCGGCATGACGATGCTGCTGCTCGCCTATTCGGTGTTCCTGCAGCCGGACGCGAACCACAAGGTAGGGCAGCTCAACGAGGCTGGCTACAGCCATTACGGCGTCACGGCGGCCATCGTGATGTTCTGCGCGATCCTCATATCGGCATGGGGAACGCACCGCTTCATCCCGCAATTTCGCGTGCCGCCGGTGACGCGCAAGAGCATTGCCCAATATGCGCGCGAGATGGCTGCGACGCTCTCCAACCGCGCGTTCCTGATCCTGATGCTGTCGGGCATCTTCTTCAATATGGCGGTGGGCCTCGTGTTCGCTCTGAATTTCTACGTCAACACCTATTTCTGGATGCTCACCTCGACGCAGCTTTCGATCATTGCGCTAGCGACTTTCGTTTCCGTGTTCTTCGCCTTCCTGATTTCTCCCGCGATCTCGCGGCGGCTGGGCAAAAAACTTGCTTCCGTTGTGATGTTCCTTTTTGGGCTGACGATCTCGATGATGCCGCTGGGGCTGCGGTTCCTGGGTTTGTTTCCGGCGAACTTCGCCCCCGCCCTGCTGCCTGCGCTCTGGATATTCGTCGCAGTGTCCGGCGTCTTCACCATCGGCGCCTCGATCATGATCATCTCGATGCTGAGCGATGTGGTCGAGGCGAGCGAAGTGACGACGGGCCGCCGTTCGGAAGGTCTGTTCTTCGCCGGAAGCGCCTTCATGCAGAAGGTCGTGTCGGGCTTCGGCCTGCTCGGGTCCGGCATGGTTCTGTGGGCAGCGGGGTTTCCGAGCGATGCCATGCCGGGAAAGGTCGATCCCGCCATCGTGGACCGTTTCCTGCTGATCTATGTGCCGCTGGATGTCGCACTGTTCCTGATCGGCTTCGCGATCATGTGGAAATTCCCGATCACCCGCGAAAGCCATCGCGAGACGCTCAAGACTCTCGCCGCCGAGGTCGGACAGGCTGCGCCACAGGAACTGACCTGATCCTCCTTGTCATCCCCGGCTGAGCGTTGCGAAGCAATGCGAAGGGAAGGGGATGACAACAGCGTTTTTTCTAAGCCGCAAATATCTTCTTGAGTTCCGTTTTCAGGATTTTGCCGTTGGCATTGCGTGGAAGCGTCTCTGGCCAGAACACGACCTTCACCGGTACCTTGAACGCGGCGAGCTTGCCCGCGACGAAGGCGCGGAGTTCATCCTCCGTCGTGTGCTGGCCGGGCCTGAGATGCACGACCGCGCCGGGCTCCTCGCCCAGCGTCTTGTGCGGCACGGCGACCAGCGCGGCATCCATCACCGCGGGATGCTCGTAGAGAACATTCTCGACTTCGATGCAGTAGATGTTCTCGCCGCCGCGGATCAGCATGTCCTTGGCGCGGTCGATGATGAAGCAGAAGCCTTCCTCGTCCAGCCGCGCGAGGTCGCCGGTCTTCACCCAGCCATCGGTGAAGGTCTGCGCCGTCGCATCCGGCTTGTTCCAGTAGCCTTTGACGATGTTCGGCCCGCGCGCCCACAGCTCACCAACCTCACCGGCAGCGAGCTGGCGCGTGCCATCGACGGTCATGATCTTGAGATCGCACACTGCGACCGCAGGCCCACAGGAATCCGGGCGATGCTCGTAATCCTCCGCCGAGTTCGACGTGCAGGTCGCCGACGTCTCGGTCATGCCCCAGCCGTTGCCGGGCAAAGATTTCGGGAACGTCTCGACGATCTTGCGCACCAGTTCCGGCGCCGACGGCGCACCGCCATAGGCGACCGACTCCAGCGACGAAAGATCGTATTTCTCGCGGTTGGGATGCTCGATCAGCTGCCACGCAATCGTCGGCACACCGCCAGCGCTGTTGATCTTCTCGCGCTCGATGAGCTGCATGGCGAGCTCGGGCTCCCATTTGCGCATCAGCACGATCTTGGCGCCGGCGAACAGCGACGGCCCCATCACCGCGAAACACCCCGTGGCATGGAAGAACGGCACGGACAGCAAAGTCGAGCGCTGCGCCGCATTCGGATCGGGCGCGGGCACCGGCTCGCCGCGGCGGAGGAAATTCCGCGCCGCCACCGAGGCCGAGGCGAAGATGTTGCACAGCATGTTGCGATGGGTGCCGAGCGCGCCCTTGGGCTTTCCGGTCGTGCCGGAGGTGTAGAGGATCGTCGCGTCGTCGTCGGGCGCGAGCGCCACGATGGGCATCTCGCCCGCGGGCAGCTTCATCCAGTCACCGACCTTTCCGATGACGTCTTCCAACCGCGCGACGATGGGATGGTTCAATTCCTCCGACGAGCGGCTGACAGTGACGCGCTTGAGATCTGGGCAGTTCACCAGATGCTCGGCGATGCGCTCCAGCCGCTCGGCATCGACGAAGGCGATCTTGCTGCCGGAATCGACCAGGCCATATTCCAGTTCCGGACCCGTCCACCACGCATTCAGCGGCGTGACGATGGCGCCGACGATCGCGGCGCCAAAGAAGATCGCAGGCCACTCCGGCAGATTGCGCATGATGATCGCGACGCGATCACCCTTCTTCACGCCCTGCTTCGTCAGCTCCTCCGCGATGGCCAGCGACGCGCGCGTGAACGCCTCGAAACTCGCGCGGTCGTTCTCATAGACGAGGAAAATCTTGTCGCCATGCGTGCGGCCGAGCATGAGCAGATCGCGCAGGGTCGGCGGCGCGTTCTTCCAGATGCGCGTGGGGACGCCACGGATCACCGCCTCGTCCATCTCCAAAGGCGAGCCGGGCGCGGTGAGCATCTGATGGGCCTGCGCGATCGACATGGCAGGCCAGGGCTTGGCGGGCTGATTCATGGTGCTCTCTCAAGACAATAGCGATACTGAGAGAATGTCACCGGAGCTCGCTTGATGCAAAGTGGATAGCGCTGTCTGCCTGTCTGACATAACTCATGCAGCAACCAGCAGCAGGGTCCACTCAAATTGCCTCCACCATTTGTCATGGCCCGCGAATGCGGGCCACCCAGTTTGGTTCTGCACAATGCAAATTGTCGAACGAGATCAAAGCGAGGATTGCAAATTTTCCAAGATTTCACCTGGGTGGCCCGCATTCGCGGGCCATGACACCCGTTTTTCTTATTACTGTACTAATCTAATAGTGTCTTTGTGAACTTCAGCCGGGAAATGTGCACTCGTCTGCGCCCTGTCCACTAGCCGCATCAATATTCACTTGGACCCGATAATCCTTGCCCTTCCACACAAACCAGCTAGTGCCTCCTACCCCCTCTTCCAGCTTCGCATGCCAGGGCCCAGGCACATTTTTCCATGCATCGGGACATGCTCGTTGAGCCATTGAGATGGCTTGATCGCTCGTCTTCACGATACCGCCGGGGTAAGTTTCGGCGCAGCCAGCCAAGGCAAACAGCTCTAGACACAAAAGCCATCGAAGCTGGTTCATGGCTCCCTCTGGACATTCATCAAGAAATTCCTCTCAAAAAATAATCTTCAGACACCCCCTTGAACAGTAACCCTCGAATGCACATTTCTCCCAAATCCCCACAAGTGTAAGGAGACGAAACGGCGCCCGGCACGGCGCTGAAAAATGTCGTGTGCGCAAAGGTTTGTGAGAAGTGCACGATGCGAGACCTCGCGTCTTGAGGGCTTAATAATATTTCTTTTGTGCAGTTATCTTGCGCTGCAACATCGCGCTTTTCTCACCTCTTTCACCTCCTCCACAAAGGGGAGGTGAAAGAAGATCGCTCCACGATTGGCGGCGGAGCTGTATCCAAAACGACGGAGAAAAATCGCGAAGTTCTGTACAGAATTTCTGTACAGCGAACTTCACACATGCCGTTCTTTGCACCGCAGCGAAGCAGGTGCTTTTTCGAGCGCGCTCAAATGTTTGGCCGCAGCATCGGGTATTCGAATTGCAAAAAGCGAAAAAAGCCCTGTCGCTATCAAACATCCAAACCGCATTGACGTCGCGCGCCGCCCGCGCTTAGGTCCGCTCACGTGCGAGGTCTAGGGAACGCGGTCATGCCGCGGCTGCCCCCGCAACTGTGACCGGCGAGCTTTCGTCCACATGCCACTTGAGCCTTGCGGCTCTGGGAAGGCGGGCGACGGTGACGACCCGGGAGCCAGGAGACCTGCCTCGCGCCGTCGTTGTGCAGCCGGCCGGGGTGTGCCGTATGCGCGCGGGAATCCGCGTGACGACAAGTTGAAGTCGTTGCGCGGGGGCATTCCGTTGAAAAATTTGTGCACTGCCATCGCGCGGCGGCTTCTGGAACCCAACCAGGAGAACGTCATCATGCGTACACGCGAACACAGCCACGGTTGTCATCCCCGGCCGAGCAAAGCGACAGCATTGCGAGGGGAAGGGGACCCAGGTGGAAAGAATTGGCCCAGCCTTGCCGCCTGGGCCCCCTTCCCTCGCGTGCATCGCACGCTCGCCGGGGGTAACAAGCTTTTATTACTTATAACGACCGCGATTTGCCTCACCGCAGTACCGGCTGTTGCCGATGAATCGACGACCGATCTGGAAACCGTTGTCATCACAGCGACCCGCACGCCGCAGCCGATCGATAAGACCGGTTCATCCATCACGGTGATCACCGCCGAAGACATCAAGGTCCAGCAGATCGACGTCGTGACCGACATCCTCGCAGAGACGCCGGGCCTGACTGTCAATCGCAATGGCGGCACGGGACAGCTGACAACCATTTCGATCCGGGGCGCTGAAACCGGACAGTCCGTCGTCCTCATCGACGGCATCCGGATCAACGATCCGAGCGCGACCGATGAAGGCGCGATCCTCGGCGATTTGCTGACCAGCAATATCGACCGCATCGAGGTTTTGCGCGGACCGCAATCCACGCTCTATGGCAGCGACGCGATGGGCGGCGTGGTGAACATCCTCACCAGGCGCGGCGGCGATACGCCGTTCGGCGGATCGGCGAGCGCGGAAGGCGGATCGTTCGACACCTGGCACCTCAATGCCGCAACGAATGGCACAACGGACAACATCGAGTACGGCGCGGCCGTGAACTGGTTCGACACCGGCGGCATCTCGGCAGCGGATTCCCGCAATGGGAATCCGGAAGCCGACGGCTATAAGAATTTCGGCGCGACGTTTAATACCCGCGCGCATTTCGGCGAGGACTGGAGCATCGATTTGCGCGGCTATTACACGCATGGGCACGACGACTTCGACGACAACTTCCCGCCGCCGCTGTTCCAGATCGCGGACTCCGCGGCCAACAACACCAATGCGTTGTTCGCGGGCTATGCCGGCGTGAACGCGAATTTCGGAATGCTGCAGAACCGCATAGCGCTCATCGCAACACGCGGAACGCGTGATTATTTTGACTCCGCGTCCGACACCGTGCATCTGAACTACGACTACGAAGGCAGCGCCGCCCGGCTCGAATATCAGGGCACCGTGGATTTCAATGCCGACAATCAACTGACTTTCGGCGCCGAGACCGAAGAGCGTTCGTTCCGGAACGACAATTTCGGATACTTCACTTTCTTCTCGCCGCCGGTGCAGCTCGGCCACGACCGCATCTCCAGCGGTTACGCACAGATGCAGACAACGTTGTTCGATCAGCTCACATTGACGGGCGGCCTGCGCTACGACGACGATCAGGAATTCGGCGGTCACGCCTCGCTGAAATTCGCGAGCGCCTGGAATATTCCCGGTTGGGATACCACGTTGCGCGCGAATTACGGCGACGGATTCAAAGCGCCGTCGCTGTACGAACTCTATTCGCTGTACAAAAATCCGTTCCACGATCTCAAGCCCGAGACGGCGAAAGGCTGGGAGGTTGGCGCCGATCACACGCTACTGGACGGTCGCGTGCTGGCCTCGCTCACCTATTTCGAGCGCCGCACGCACAATCAGATCGACTTCGTCAGCACGTTCACGCCGCCCTATGGCTATTACGAGAATCTCGTTCGCACCCGCGCAGCCGGTCTCGAGGCCGAGATCACGGTAAAGATTGGCGACACGCTCACCGTCGCGGCGGACTACACCGATCTGACGGCCAAGAACGTGCTCACCGGGACGGAACTAGCGCGGCGCCCGCACAATTCGGCGAGCGGCACGATCACCTGGCTGCCGCTCCCGAAGCTTACCTTAGGGACCAGCGTGATCTTCGTCGGAGACCGCTTCGACGACGGCGGCAATTTCACGCCGCTGGAGAGCAATACGACGGTCAATGTGTTCGGCTCCTACGCCATCACCGACAGGCTGGAACTCTTCGGCCGGGTCGAGAACCTGTTCGACGAGAAGAGCGAGCCGGTCGCGGGCTATGGGCGCATGGGGTTGGGCGCCTATGGCGGCATCCGCGCGGCCTTCTAGGACGGCGCCAAGCGTGGCACAGTCCGGGCAACGCTATCCCGGGCTGTGCCATGTCTTTCAAGAGCATCCTGATCGCCAATCGCGGCGAGATCGCGATCCGCATCGCGCGCGCCGCCGCCGACCTCGGCATCCGTTCGGTCGCGGTCTATTCCGACGATGACGCAGCATCGCTGCATGTGAAGCTGGCAGACGAGGCGCGGCCGTTGGGCGCCAGCGGCGTCGCCGCCTATCTCGATATCGCGCGCGTGATCGCCGCCGCCAAAGGGGCTAATTGTGACGCGATCCATCCAGGCTATGGGTTCTTGAGCGAGAATGCGGAATTTGCCCGTTCTTGCGCGGCGATGGGAATCACGTTCATCGGCCCAAGTCCGGAGGTCCTGTCTGTGTTCGGCGACAAGGCGCGGGCCCGCGCTTTGGCGGATCGTTTCGGCGTGCCGATTCTCGAAGGCACATCCGGCGCAACAACGCTGGAACAGGCGCGCGCTTTCATGGCAAAGCGCAACGGCCCGATCATCGTGAAGGCGCTCGCCGGCGGCGGCGGCCGCGGCATGCGCGTGGTCAACGCAGAAAGCGAACTCGAAGAGGCTTACAAACGCTGCCGGTCCGAGGCGAAAGCGAGCTTTGGAAACGACGCGGTCTATGTCGAAGCCTTCATGCCGCGTGCGCGCCATATCGAGGTGCAAGTCGTGGGCGACGGCAAGACCGCGAGCCATATCTGGGAGCGCGACTGCTCGTTGCAGCGCAGGCACCAGAAAATCGTCGAGATCGCGCCGGCCCCGGCCCTCGATCCCGATCTGCGCCAGCAGCTCTGTGACGCGGCCGTGTGGCTGGCCGACGATGTGAAGCTTCAGGGACTCGCGACGGTGGAGTTCCTGGTGAATCCGAAACCTGAGCGGCACATGCCTGCCTTCGCGTTCATCGAATGCAATCCGCGTCTGCAGGTCGAGCATACGGTGACGGAGGAGATCACCGGTATCGACCTTGTGGCGGTACAGATCGAACTCGCACGCGGCAATTCCCTGCGTGACATCGGGTTGAAGCAGGAGAACATCCCGAAGCCGCGCGGCGTCGCGATTCAGCTGCGCATCAATATGGAGAAGATCGCCGAAGACGGATCGGTGAGGCCAGCGGGCGGAACGCTCATGCGCTTCGTGCCGCCGTCTGGTCCCGGCGTGCGTGTCGATACGTTCGGATATGAAGGCTATCAGACCAATCCGGCGTTTGATCCACTGTTGGCGAAGCTGGTGGTTCACGCACCGGACTACACACTCACCCTCGGCCGCGCGAAGCGGGCACTTGACGAGTTCGTCATCTGCGGCGTCGAGACAAACATCCCGTTCCTGCATGCGCTCCTCGAAAATCCCGAGGTCGCAGGCCGCCGCACGCACACGCGCATCGTCGAGGACAACGTGGCCATGCTGGTGCGCGAGAGCGCACAATGGAAGCCACAGGAGACCGCCCCGACCTCCACAATTGCTGCGCCTGGAAAAGCTCCGGCTTCCGCACCTGAAGGTACTGTTGCCGTTCCCGCGCCAATGCAGGGCAAGATCGTGAGCTACTCCGTTGCCGTCGGTGATCTGGTGCGCCAAGGCACCCCGGTCGCAGTACTGGAAGCGATGAAGATGGAGCATCTCGTCGGCGCGAGCGTCTCCGGCCGGATCCATTCCATCGCAGCGACACCTGGCGATGTTCTTTACGAAGGTAATGCACTGATCTTCCTCACGCCCGAGAAGGTCGCTGGCTCTGCCGTGGACGCGGAAAAGACCGTTGATCCAGACATCATCCGCCCCGATCTCGCGGAGTCCAACGCGCGGCACGAATTCGGCTACGACGCAAACCGTCCCGAAGCGACCGCACGACGCCGCAAGACCAACCAGCGCACCGCGCGCGAGAACGTCGCCGATCTCGTCGATCCGGGAAGCTTCGTTGAATATGGCGCCCTCGCCTTTGCCGCGCAGAAACGCCGCCGTACGCTCGACGACCTGATCAGGAACACCCCCGGCGACGGCATCATCACCGGCATCGGCACGGTCAACGCAGCGCAATTCGGCGAGGAACGCGCGCGCTGCACCGTGATCGCCTACGACTACACCGTGCTCGCGGGTACACAGGGCGCGATGAACCATCGCAAGAAGGATCGCCTGCTCAAGATCGCGGAAGACTCGAAACTTCCGATCGTTTTGTTCAGCGAAGGCGGCGGCGGAAGGCCTGGAGACACGGATTTCCCCGGTGTCGCAGGTCTCGACACGCCGACCTTCCGCCAATACGCGAAGCTGAGCGGCAGCGTGCCGCGCGTCGGCATTAATTCGGGCCGCTGTTTCGCCGGCAACGCCGCCCTGCTCGGTTCCAGCGACGTCGTGATCGCGACCGCGAACTCGAATATCGGAATGGGCGGACCGGCAATGATCGAGGGCGGCGGCCTAGGCATCTATACGCCCGACGAAGTCGGCCCGATGTCGGTGCAGGTGCCGAACGGGGTCGTCGACATCGCGGTCGATGACGAAGCCGAAGCGGTCGCTGCGGCGAAGAAATATCTTTCTTACTTCCAAGGCTCGCTCGCGCATTGGAGCGCGGCCGATCAGAAAACGCTGCGTCATCTGATTCCGGAAAATCGCCTTCGCGTTTACGACATCCGCAGGGTCATCGCGGCGCTGGCTGACACGGAGTCCGTGCTCGAACTGCGTCCCCAATTCGCGCCCGGGATGATCGCGGCGCTCGTGCGGATCGAAGGCCATCCGTTTGGCCTGATCGCCAACAACCCGATGCACCTCGCCGGCGCCATCGACGCACCCTGCGCCGACAAGGCCGCACGCTTCATGCAGCTTTGCGATGCGTTCGGCCTTCCCATCGTGTCTCTCTGCGACACGCCGGGCTTCATGGTGGGGCCGGAAGCGGAGAAAGCGTCATTGGTACGGCGAACGTCGCGCATGTTCGTGGTCGGCGGTACCATGACGACGGCTATGTTCACCATCGTGCTGCGCAAAGGCTACGGTCTCGGCGCGCAAGCTATGGCGGGGGGCAGTTTCCATGCCCCGTTTTTCATCGTGTCGTGGCCGACCGGCGAATTCGGCGGCATGGGGCTGGAAGGCGCCGTACGGCTGGGCTTCCGGAAGGAACTGGAAGCGGAGCCGACACCGGAGGCGCGCGAAGCGTTGTTTCAAAAAAAGGTCGCGGAATCTTACGCGCGCGGCAAGGCGATCAACATGGCCGCCTATCTTGAGATCGACGACGTCATCGATCCGGCCGATACGCGGCGCTGGATCCTGCGCGGCCTGAAATCGCTACCGCCAAGAAAGGGCAGCGGACGGTTCGTCGATACCTGGTGATCAGGCGGTTGCCGCGAAGGAGAGCAAGCGTCGCGATTTTCCGTAGATGCCAAGCGCGCCGCATATTGCCTCGAACTCGTTTGACAAGCCCTGCACGGTTTCGACGGGCCCGAGCACAAGGTAGCCGTCGGGTGCGAGAACCTCGGCGATCTTGTCGAGTACGCCCGCCTTCGTCTTGTCATTGAGATACATCAGGACATTGCGGCAGAAGACGACATCAACGCTGTCGAGCCAGCCAAAGGAATCGAGCAGATTGAATCGGCGGAATTCGACCATGCGGCGCAGCGGCTCGCTGATGCGCCAGTTGGGGCCTTCCTGGATGAAACTTTCGACCAGGCGGCGGATCGGCAAACCGCGCTGAACTTCGAAATGTGAATAGAGTCCCTGCTCGGCGCGCTCGATCATCTCGCTGCTGATGTCGCTGGCGATGACATCGACCGTCCAACCTTGGGCACGAAGCTTCAGGTCATCCAGAAGCAGCGCGATGGAATAAGCCTCCTGCCCGGCGGCGCAGGCGGCGCTCCAGATGCGTAGCCTCCTAGTGGCTGCACGGCGCCGCAGGAGTTCCGGCAGAACCGCGTCGCGGAACTGCTCGAAGGTTGCGCGATCCCGGAAGAACGACGATTCATTGGTGGTCATCGCTTCGGTCACCGCGCGCGCCATCGCTTCGCGGCCATGGCGCAATTCGTCGATCAGCGAATGCAGGTCGCGAAAGCCGAAACGGCGCATGACCGGCGCAAGCCGGTTCTCGATTGCGGCGGCCTTCGGCTGGTTGAGCGCAAGTCCGGATCTGCGCCGAAGCATCTGCACCAGATAAGCGAGATCTTCCTGCTGCACGGTACGGACCTAGACCAGCCCGACTTCCGCGAGCTTGGCTTCGATGATGCCGCGATCGAACGGCTTCATGATGTATTCGTTGGCGCCGGCGCCGAGCGCCTCGGTGATGTGTGCGCTGTCGTTTTCGGTGGTGCAGAACAGAACGATCGGTTTGTCGCCGCCGCGATCACGCCGCAGCGCACGCAGGAATTCGATGCCTGTCATGTTCGGCATGTTCCAGTCGAGCAAGATCACTTCGGGCATGTTGAGGCGGCACGCTTCGAGAGCGGTCACGCCATCTTCGGCTTCCACCGTCGCAAAACCCAGATCGCCCAGAATGCGGCACGTGACTTTGCGCACGACGCGGCTGTCATCGACGACCAGACAGGATTTCATAAGCGCACCGCTTCCTCGCCGCGACGTGGCGGCAGGTCTCGAAAGGGAAAACCATACCTTTAGAGGGTAAACGCAATCTGAAGCCGTCAGCCGGCGGCGAGTTCCACCTGGGTTTCGCTGGCCGTCATCGTTAGCCCGGCATTGAGCGAGCGGGCGAGCTTGTGGGTGAGGAAAGGCTGCACGCCGCGTGCATCGGGCTGACTGGAATTGGCGTCGCCCCGAACCGCTTTTTCAACCTCTTCCGCCACCCTGATATGTGTACCTGTAGCCACAATGCGAAAAGACGGCGCCGACGCGTCGCCGCCGGTCGTCACTTTCACCGTTCCGCCGCGCGGAAGACAGTCTGCCCCGACTACCGTTGCGTTCATCAACAGCTTTGCCCAATCCTTGGGCCAATGCGCATTCGCGGCATTCCATTCGAGCGTGATTTTGCTGCCGGAAAACAGGCCTTGGACCAACCTTCCGATCTCGCCGAGGTCGAGTTCGGCGCCCGCGGAACCGGCCGCGCCAAATGCGATCCGCATGAACTGGATTCTGGCGAGCGCCTGCGCCGCGCTGCTCCCGACGATCTTGATGGCGTCTGCGCGCATAGCCGCGTCGCGCTCGTCTTCCAGAACCTCCAGTCCGTTGACCACGGCGCCCAGCGGGCTCACAAGGTCGTGGCATACGCGGCTCACCAGAAGAGCTGAAAAATCGAGTTCGTTCATGGGCCTGCTTGCCTCCGGGGCATGTCCTATGGTTAGCAGAAGGTAACTTCGGCCAGGTCATCTTAAGGAATCATGAAGATGTCTTGTACGCTTGTGCGGGTGATTTCGGTAGGAGAATGCAGGGGCTCATGACGGACAACATTCATTCACACGCCGCCTCGCCCATGCTGCGCGCACTGGCCGAAATCGCTTACGACGCCGGCGCGATCATCCTTCGTCACTATGCCGATGAGATCGTCGCACGGCGCAAGGACGATCAATCGCCGGTTACGGCCGCCGATGAAGAAGCTGAACGGTTCATCCTCAAACGCCTCGCCCACCTTGCGCCGGATGTTCCGGTTCTCGCGGAAGAATCCGTCGCCAGCGGGAAGATTCCGAAAGTCGGGCATCGTTTTTTTCTGGTCGATCCACTCGACGGCACCAAGGAATTCATCAGCCGCAATGGCGAGTTCACCGTCAACATCGCGGAGATCGTGGAAGGCAAACCCGTTCGCGGCGTCGTTCATGCGCCGGCGAAAGAGCGGCTGTTCTTCGGCGAAATGCTGAGCGGCGCCTACGAAGCCTCCGCACCGCCCGGCGGCGCGCCGGATTTTGGTGAGGCCAGACGGATTCAAGTCCGCGCGATTCCGAAATCCGGAATGGTTGCCGTTGCCAGCCGTTCGCATCGCGATGCCGAGACAGACAAATATTTGGCCGGCTTCAATGTGAAGGAATTCGTCAGTGCCGGCTCGTCGCTCAAGTTCTGCCTCGTCGCAGCCGGTGAAGCGGACATCTATCCCCGCACCGGCCGGACGATGGAATGGGATACCGGTGCCGGCCATGCCGTGCTCGCCGCAGCAGGCGGAAACGTCACGCAGCTCGACGGCAAACCGTTTCTCTACGGAAAAGCGGAGCGCGGCTTTGACAATCCGTTCTTCGTCGCCAAAGGCGGCGGCTAACGATCCATATCGTGGCGGCTGGAATAAAACACCAGCGCCATCAGGCCTGAACCCAGTCCGATCGTCACCAGCACACCGGCGACGATGAATAGCCAGCCCGCTGTGCTGACCTCGATGCCGCCGAGCGCGTTCCACGCGTGAACGGCGTACCAGCCCGACCACAACAGAAAGCCCAGCATCGCAAGGATTGCGAACCAGCCTGCGATGCCGAGGCGCTTGGAGGACTTGTTGTTATCGTTCATGGGGCGGCAATCTGATCCGTGCCGCACCGGCACGCAAGGGTTCTCGATTGTGACCAAATCAAGACCATTTGCGGATCCGACAGATCAAGAAGTGATGCGTGGCCGGTTGTTCCAATCGATGCCCTCGGGCGATGATCGCCGCGCGGGGTGACATGATTCGCAGGGAGTTCGAAGGATGAGAATTTTGCAGCTTGCGCTCAGCGCCGTCGCGGCGTTGGCCATTCTGGCGGCGACGCCGACGCGCGCCGCCGACGATGACGACACGTTCAATCCCGATGAGATCACGCATGCCGCATCGGATTTCTTCGGCCTCGCGACGGAAGCGACGGCTAAAGCGGTGCAACGCGCCTTCAAGGATCAGGGACAGCCCGACGCCTATATCAAGGGCGATGAAGGTGGCGGCGCGGTCGTGGTAGGCCTGCGCTACGGACAGGGATGGCTCATCCGCAAACACGCCGATCCGGTGAAGGTCTACTGGAAAGGGCCGTCGGTTGGATTTGATCTTGGTGGCAACGCGTCAAAGTTTTTCGCGCTGGTCTACAATCTGAAACGCCAAAACCGCCTCTACCAGCGCTTTCCCAGCGTTGAGGGCAGTTACTATTTTGTCGCCGGTATCGGCGTGAACTACATGCGCAGCGGCGGTGTAACGGTCGCACCGATGCGCACCGGCGTTGGCCTGCGCGCCGGCGTCAATGCAGGCTATCTCGTGTTCTCGGAAGAGCGGGACTGGTTCCCGTTCTGAACCTAACTCACGTCTTCGCGGCGGCCGGTTCTTCGATCGAGCCGGCCGGGGCTGGCAGATAGAGCAGCAATGCGGCCGCGACGTAAGTCGACGAGAACGTTCCGACCAGGATGCCGAAGAGGATCGCGGCGCTGAAGTTGAACAGAACCGGTCCGCCGAAGAATAGCAGCGGGATCATCGACAGTGCGGTTGCCGCCGACACCAGCGTGGTTCGCGTCGCGATCTGATTGGTCGACAGATTTATCAATTGCGGAAGCGCCATGCGCTTGTACTTGCGCCGGTTCTCGCGGATTCGGTCAAACACGATGACGGTATCGTTGATCGAATAACCCGCAAGCAGCAGTAGCGCTGCGACCGTGTTCAGCGTGAAGTCCATGTGCAGCACGGAGAAGAGACCGGCGGTAACGAACACGTCATGCCCGGTCGCGACCAAGGCGCCGATGCCATACTGCCATTCGAAGCGTAGCGCGACATAGACGGAGATCAGAAGAACGGCGAGCACGGTCGCGATCACGCCGTCATGGAACAATTCCTGGCTGACCTTCGGACCGATGACTTCCGCATTACGGAACGTGAATCCACTTAAATGTGACTTGATAGTATTCACCACCGCTTCACCGGACTGATTGTCTTTCGGCTGGACGCGGATCAACACGCAGGAGTTCGCCGGAATGTCGCATTGACCGGTGCCGACATACTGGATGTCGGTCTCGCCAAATCCGAGCTGGCTCACCTGCGAGCGGACATCGGAAATGTTGATCGTATGCGCGGCCTTCGCTTCCACCAGAACGCCACCGGTGAAGTCGATGCCAAGATTGAATCCGTAAAGCGCAATGGATACAACCGCGATGAGAACCAGCAAGCCGTCGACCGCAAAGGCGTAGTAGCGCGCTCCGACGAAGTCGATATTGGTGGTCTCGGGGATCAGGCGCAGCCAGGTCATCGGATTTTCCGGAAAATGGGGCCGAACACATAGCGGCAAGCGCGCCTTTGAACAAGCGCGCGTGCCCTATGCGGTAAGGGTCAATGCCCCGGCTGCGGCTCCGGTACGAGCGGCCCCTGGGTGCGCGGACGGCCTGCCTGTGGCACGCTTGGGCCCTGGCCACGCTGCGGCTCGGGCTCCTCATAGGGTGTGCGCACCGGCGCGATACCCTTGAGCAACGCAATGATCTCGTCGCCGGTAAGCGTCTCGTATTCCAGCAGCCCGCGCGCCAAGACATTGAGATCGTTCTGCCGCTCCGTGAGGATGCGGCGCGCGTTCTGGTAGGACTCATCGATGATGCGATGGATTTCCGAGTCGACCTTCTGGGCGGTTGCTTCCGAGATGTTTTGCTGCCGGGCAACAGAATGTCCGAGGAACACCTCTTCCTCATTGGCAGCGAACTCGATCGGGCCGAGCTCATCGGAGAAGCCATAGCGCGTCACCATGGCACGGGCCATTCGTGTCGCCTGACGAATGTCAGAGACGGCGCCCGTGGTGACCTTGTCGTGGCCGAAAGTCAGCTCTTCCGCGATGCGGCCACCAAAGGCGACACAAAGATCGGACAGCATTTTTTGACGCGACACCGAAACCTGATCGCGTTCCGGCAGCCGCATGACCATGCCGAGCGCGCGGCCGCGTGGAATAATCGTCGCCTTATGAATTGGATCGGAACCCTCGACGCTGATAGCAACAATCGCATGGCCCGCTTCGTGCCAGGCGGTAATGCGCTTCTCGTCGTCGCTCATCGCAAGGCTACGGCGCTCAGCGCCCATCATCACCTTGTCCTTGGCGTCCTCGAGTTCCGGCATCGTAACGACACGCTTGCCGCGGCGTGCCGCAAGCAGCGCCGCCTCGTTGACGAGGTTGGCGAGATCCGCGCCGGAGAAACCGGGGGTGCCGCGCGCGATGGTCCGCGCATCGACATCTGCAGCGAGAGGCACCTTGCGCATATGCACGCGCAAAATCTTCTCGCGGCCCGAGAGATCCGGATTGGGCACGACGATCTGGCGGTCGAAACGGCCCGGACGCAGCAGCGCCGGATCGAGCACGTCCGGACGGTTGGTCGCGGCGATGAGGATGACGCCCTCATTGGCCTCGAAGCCGTCCATCTCGACGAGCAACTGGTTCAGCGTCTGCTCGCGCTCGTCATTGCCGCCGCCGAGGCCGGCGCCGCGATGGCGGCCGACCGCGTCGATTTCATCGACGAATACGATACATGGAGCGTTCTTCTTCGCCTGCTCGAACATGTCGCGCACGCGGCTGGCGCCGACGCCGACGAACATCTCGACGAAGTCGGAACCCGAGATCGTGAAGAACGGAACGTTGGCCTCCCCCGCAATTGCGCGCGCGAGAAGCGTCTTACCGGTACCTGGCGGGCCGACGAGCAGTACACCCTTTGGGATGCGGCCGCCCAGGCGCTGGAATTTCTGCGGATCACGCAGGAAGTCGACGATCTCCTTGAGATCGTCCTTCGCTTCATCGACGCCAGCGACGTCTTCAAATGTCACGCGGCCCTGACGCTCAGTGAGCAGCTTGGCGCGCGACTTGCCGAAGCCCATCGCCTTGCCGCCGCCCGCCTGCATCTGGCGCAGGAAGAACACCCACACACCGATCAGGAGAAGCATCGGGAACCAGTTAATGAAGACGCTCATCAAGGTCGGCATGCCATCGTCGGCCGGTGTCACAGAGACTTTGATGTGATGGCTGTTCAGAAGTGGCCAGATGCTCGGATCGTTGGGCGGCATCGTCGTGACGAAGGGCTCGTTGTTGCTCAGGACGCCCTTGATATTGTCGCCTTGGACGGTGATCTCCTTTACGCCGCCCTCGCTGACCTGCTGTTGGAACTGGCTGTAGCCAATCGCCTGTGTATTGGCGTGCTGGGTCGAACCCTGGAAAAGGTTAAACAGGAAGACGAGCAGCAGAGCGATGACGATCCACAGCACAAGATTGCGAAGATTGTTCAAGGGCCGTCCTTTCCTGGGGGCCTGATAAGCCGACGATGCAGAATGCGTGCCTACTAGATAGGCTCTTTCTAGCGCAGTGCCAGCCAGCAAAACGTTAAAAAATGCGAGAGCCGACCGCAACCGCCATCCTGAAACGCGATTAAGAGCTTCTTGTGGCAGTCAATTTGCCGGGCGTCTCGACGTTCCGCAGCTTTTTCCCGCTTTGCGGGCTTTTTCAGGCGCGATCATGAGCGTGTCCGAGCCAAAATAGGCCAAGGAACTCGGTGCCGGCGCGATCCGGCATCCATGGAGGGTGCGACCGGCACCGAGAGCGTCCTCCGCCAACGCATCGAAAAGCCCCTCCAGCCTTTCGAAACGCGGTCGATAGGCCTGACCGGAGACCCCTTTCAGAAGCTGCGCCAAAGCCCTGAGGCCGACCTCTCGCGGCGCGGACAGCAGGGCTGAGGCTTCTACGAGCACCGCATCGCCTTCGCTTCGACAGGCGCGCTTGAGCACGGCAGCGGTGACCACATCGAGCGCCTCGCGCGCGCGGCTGAGATGCGATGCGGCATGGGCGATGCGCACCGGGGTCAGGCCGGCTGCTTCAAGCGAGACCATGGCCTCGCGAATCCGCACCCGACTGAACCGCGGATCGGAATTCATCGGGTCTTCGATCCATTCCTGGGCTCGCGCCTTCAGATGATTGCGCAGCGCAGATCGTTCGAACTCAATCAAAGGACGCACAAGGCCCAGTTCCTCGAAACCGGGAATGGGATATGCCGCAACGGTCCGCATCGCGGCCAACCCATCCAACCCGCTGCCCCGCGCGAGACGCAGCAGAAAGGTCTCTGCCAGATCATCGCGTGTGTGGCCGACATAGAGAGTCGCCACGCCATGCTTGCGGCACCAATCGCCCATCAGCCGGTAGCGCGCTTGCCTGGCCTCTGCCTCGATATTGGATTTCGGCTTGCTCCCATTCCAGGCGAGTAGATGGGCTTTCAGGTCAAGAGCCCGCGCCCAGCGCAGGACCTTGCGCGCATTCGTGGACGAGCCCGGCTGCAGCCCATGATCGACCGTCACGACAACAGGTGGATCGACCCGCGCCTTTTTCGCCCAGTCCCGCAACAGATGCATAAGTGCAACCGAGTCGCCACCACCCGATACCGCAACGGCACCGGGCCAAGGCGCCCGATAGCGCGACATAGCCTCCACGAAACGACCGGCAATGTCGTCCGGCTTCTTACTGACAGGACGTTTTGCGCTCGCCGGCGGCTTGCGCGGTGATTTTCTTGGAGGCACTCGGGTATTTCGACGGGAGCGCGGCAAGGGTCATGCAACCTTCTCTTGTCTGGCCCATCGCGATCAGCGACTGGCCAAGCTTGAGCATGCTATCTGGACTGCGCGTACTTGTCGGGAATTTCTTTATCTGTTCCGCGAATGCATGCGCTGCACCCGCATAGTCCTTCTGGGTATAGGAGATTTCGCCGACCCAATAGATCGCCTGGGGCGCCAGTTCGTCGCCAGGATTATTATCGGCGAAGCTGCGGAAGGCAGCGCGCGCGTCATCGTAGCGCTGCTTCGCCGCCAGATCGAGAGCGACATCGAACTGCGATTTCAATTGCGGATTTGCGGCAGGATGAGGCGGCATCGCGGCCTGCCTGGCCGGCAAGGTTCCGAGAACGCCGGGCGGCGGCGCCAGATGAACCGTATCGGATGATTGCTGCGCAGGAGCAGGCGCCATGTTGTACGTCGACGAGGCACCGGATCCGCCGCCGCAGGATAACCCTCCTTGCTGGTCGCTATCCGCACCTCCCATTTGCTGCGCGGTAATCGCGCAAAGCCGGTAATCGAAATCCTTCTTCTGGCGCTCGATCTTATCGCCGAGTTGCTGCACCTGATGTGCGAGCGACTCGTTCTGTCCCGTCGCCTGGCGAAGGGCCTCCTCCAGATCGTGTACGCGCTGTGTCAAATCGGAAATGGAGGAATCCTGATTCTGCTCGTGGATACGCGCAGCCTTTTCCTCCTCGCTCTCGCCGAAGAGGCCGGCATGCGCGGGCGAGATCGATAATGAACCGAGCGCGAGCGTAATCGCAAACCCAGCCTGGATGAGATATGATTTGCGCATCCTCGTCCTCGTCACTGCTCGTGCAGGAAAGTGTATTGTACAGGAACACTTAGCCAAAAATGGGGCCATGCGAAATGCTGCCCTCGCAAATGAAAAAGGGCGCCGCCACGGACGCCCTTCCTCTGAGAAAGACGCCGCGATCCTAAGAGTTCGCGCCGCCTGAGATTGTTGTCACGCCACGGCGGTTCTGCGCGTAGCAGGACTCGCTCGACTCCGTGCACATCGGACGCTCTTTGCCGTAGGAGATCGTCTCAAGCCGTCCGGCCGAAACGCCGAGGCTGACAAGATATTCCTTCACGGCGTTGGCGCGGCGCGCACCGAGCGCGAGGTTGTATTCGCGAGTGCCGCGCTCGTCGCAATGGCCTTCGACCGTCACCCGAACCGTAGGATATTTAGCCAACCACGATGCCTGACGCTGGAGGACGGCCTTGTCGCCTTCCATGATCTCGTATCGGTCATAGTCGAAGTGAACGGTATCACCGACATTGACGCGAAGGTCTTCCGCGCTACCCGGAACAATCGTGGAGGTGGGTGCCGAACTGGTCGGCGCCGACGCCATTGGAGGCGAATTATCCGCGGTCTCTTTCGGCTTGCTTTCGCAACCGGCAAGAATGAGCGCGGCGGACAGGGCAACAAGTTTCAGGCCGGTCGAAAATCTGATCATGGCAATCGAAACTCCGTAGAAGCGCCGGGCGAAGCTGTCGTGCAATCACGCGCTGCGACCAAGCGGGAACTCAACGTGTAACGCCTTTGCGGCAAAATCGTGCCGAAAAAGACCCGGGGAACATCTTACGGACAGGCGAGCTACTGGATCAAGGGCGACCATGCGGGGTCGGACGCGTCCCCAGGTGTCAACACCCGGCGCTCGTTCCGACCGGTGACGTCAACAGACCAGATTTGCGAGCCTCTCCCGCCCTGTAGCGTGCGCGTGAACATCAATACACGGCCATTTGGCGCCCAGGTTGGACCCTCATCTTCCCAGCCATTGCTGATAATGCGTTCGCCGCCACCGTCGGTGTGCATGACCCCGATATGGAATCCGCCGCCTTGTTTGGTAAACGCGATCAGGTCGCCGCGCGGACTCCAGACCGGCGTGCCGTTCTTGCCACCGCCATAGCTGATGCGGTGGGCATTCGAACCATCGGCATTCATGACATAAATCTGCTGGCTGCCGCCGCGATCCGACTCGAATGCGATTTGTTTGCCATCCGGTGAGAATGACGGCGACGTATCGATTGCGGGATCGAAAGTCAGCCGGCTCATCGCCCGCGTTCGCAAATCCATCACATAGATGTCGGAGTTACCGCCATTCTCGAGCGTCATCGCGACCTTGTTGCCATCTGGGGAGAAACGCGGGCTGAAAGTCATGTTCGGAAAGTTGCCGAGCATCTCTTGGCGCCCGCTTTCCAGATCGAACAGATACACACGCGGCTTACCCGCAATGTAGGACATGTAGGCAATCATCTGCGCCGACGGATTGAAGCGCGGCGTCAGCACCAGATAGTCGCCCTTGGTGAGAAAGATGGGATTGGCACCGTCCTCGTCCATGACGGCGAGTTTCTTCTTGCGATTTAGCGCCGGCCCTCCCTCGGAGATGAAAACGATGCGCGTATCGAAATAGCCCTTCTCGCCGGTGATTCGCTCATAGATGGCGTCGGAGATCAGATGGGCAATTCGCCGCCAGTTTTCCGGTTGGGTGAAATATTGAAGGCCGAGCATCTGGCTTTCGCCGTAAACGTCCCAGAGGCGGAAATCGACGCGAAGCCTTCCATCGCCCTGCATCTCGACCTGACCAGTGACCAGGCCTTGCGCATTGATCACACGCCAGTTCGCGAAGGTCGGGGCGGCATTAATGCTCTTGATCTGCTCGACGAAGGATTTCGGGCTGAGCGGCTTGAACAGGCCGGAGCGATCCAAATCTGCGCGCACCACTTTCGCGATATTTGGCCCGGCGGACGGATCGCCGATGAAATCGGGGATGGCGATCGGGAGCGGTTGCACATTGCCTTGATTGACGTCGACCTGAAGCGTCGCGAATGCCGGGGTCGCGAGCGCGCCTGCGCAAAGAGCGACAAGGACGAGTGCGATCTTTTTCATCTCAGAAACTCCCGAACTATTGCCCGACCATATCTCGTGGATCGAACTTGAATGTGACATCGCGCCACTGTGTGTAGCGGTCCTGCGGCAACTGATACGGCGCGCATGTGTAGATCGCCCGTCTGGCGGCTTCAGCGGCGGCACGCGCGTAGGGATCGTTTGCCGAACCTGAGTTTCCAACCAATTGTGGCGGCTGTGCGACCGAACCATCGGGATTCAGGAACAGTTCGAACGCGACGACCAATTGTTCCGGATGAGGTGCCCCGACCGGCGGGCTCCAGCATTTGTATATCATGCTCTGCAGCATGGATTTGAGATCGGCCGTCATGGCGCTCTGGTCGCCGATGCCCTTGATCGCGCGGTTGCCGACTTTAGCGTTCGGCGACGACGCGGCTGCGGGCGTGCGCTTATCGAGCAACGCCATGATGTTATTAATGTCGAACTTGTCTTTCTTCTCGTCCGGCTGCGGCTTGGTCTTCGGGACGACCGGCGGCGGCTTCTGCAGAACCGGTGCGGGCGCCGTCTCCGGTGGCGGAGCCATCTCTTCCGCCTGAGGCGCAGCGGCCGTGGCCTGCTGCGTCTGTTCCGGAGCGGGCGGCTGGGCTTCCTCTTTCGGCGGTTCCTTCGGCTGCTCCTTGACCATCGGTGCCACACTGGTCTTCTCGCCGATGGTCACGAGATCGACCGGCACCACCGGAGTCTGATCGGCTATGTCGAGTGTGTGCGACCAACTGAAAAACGTCGCGGCGATAATGCCCACATGCAGAACCACCGCGGCAACGAGCGCCGCAGGCGACATCGGGCGCTCTACGGCGCTATTCGCGATCCGGCTTGTGCTTTGCGGCATCGGTAACGAGCCCGATATGGGTGAACCCCGCGGAGCTGAGCAGCCCCATGACCTCCATCACGCGGCCATAATCGACGGACTTGTCACCGCGGACATAGATGCGCTGGTCGTAGCCGTTCTGGGAGATCGCGGTCAGGCGGTCGACGAGATCCTCCTCGGCGATCGGCGTGTTCTGAAGATAAATGTTGCCGCCGCGCCGGATCGTGATGGATAGCGGTTCGCGGTCCTGGCTCAGCGCCTGCGCCTTGGTCTTGGGCAGATCGACCGGCACGCCGACAGTGAGCAGCGGCGCGGTCACCATGAACACGATCAGCAGCACCAGCATGACGTCGACGAAGGGCGTGACGTTGATGTCGGCCATCGGGCGCGTGCGGCGCCGGCCGCGCCCAACGTCGCGCCGTTGCATCGCGGCTGCCATCAATGCGCCTTTTCGTCGAGCTGGCGCGAGAGAATTGCGGAGAATTCATCCGCAAACGCATCGAGGCGGTTGGTATAGCGGCCGATCTCATTGACGAAGCGATTGTAGAAGATGACGGCGGGAATAGCCGCGAGCAACCCCATGGCGGTCGCGAACAGCGCTTCTGCGATGCCCGGCGCCACGACGGCGAGCGTCGTGTCATGGCGTGCGGCGATGGCGGAGAAGGAATTCATGATACCCCACACCGTACCGAACAGACCAACGAACGGCGCTGTCGCACCCACTGTCGCGAGAAATCCGAGCTGACGCTCGATCCCGTCGGTCTCGCGCGTAATTGTTACCGACATCGCCTTGTCGATGCGGTCTTTCACGCCCGCGAGCACGGACTCCTTCGGAGCGCCGCCTTCGAACGCTCTACGCCATTCGCGCAAAGCGGAAACGAACACCGCCGCCATCGGGTGATCGGCCTTGGCGGAGAATTGCTGATAGAGATCGTCCAGCGAGCGGCCGGACCAGAAGATTTTCTCGAACTTCGTTGCGCGCCGCCTGAGGGCTGCGAGCGCGAGAGACTTGTTGATGATGATCGTCCAAGACCACAGGCTCGCGAACAGCAACAGGAGCATCACGGCCTTCACGACCAGATCGGCGCGTACGAACAGCGAAACCACCGAGATCGTTCCGATGGCGGATGGCGTTGTCTCGCCACCGGTCTGCGTGACGTCGACATCGGTTGTGGGGGCCGCGAGCGGCGTGCTTTGCGCAGGATCACCGGTCGGCGCGGCACTCGGCACGCGTTGCGCATGCGCGCCACCCGTCAAAGCAAAGCAGATCACCAGCGCCGGAACGATTGCGGCGAACACACGCGAGAGCTTCATGAACCATCCTCATCCCGTGGCAAGCCCACAGGTTCCCCTGAACGCGATTATGCCGGGCCCGGTGCAAAAGCACACTTAAACGTGGCCGAATTTTGACCCGGAGTGTTAAGTATTTGTTTCGACAAGGAAAGGGAGCAGCTTCTCGCGCACATCGGCGGGGATGCGGCGCGGCTTTCCGTCGAGCGTGATGATGCAGGCTTCAACCTTACCTTCCATGAGCAATTGTCCCTTGCTCATGACCTTTTGGTCGGCAGTCATGCGCGCGCCAGTGAGGCCACCGCACATAGTGTGAACCTCCAGCGGATCGTCGAGGCGCGCGGGGCGATGGAATTGAAGCGTCGCGTTACGCAGCGCCCAGGCAATCGGTTCGGCATCATCCAGCCTCGCGAGCCATATTCCGGCGCAGCGGAAGAACTCGGTACGCCCCCGCTCCATGAAGCGCAGATAGTTCGCGTGATAGACAACGCCGGAAAGATCGGTGTCCTCATAATAGACGCGCAGCGGCAGGATGTGGGTCTTGCCGTTAAAATGACCGAGGCCCTCACTCATCGTTGCCACCTTCGGCAAACAATCCGAATTGCGCCGGATCGCGTGATGGCATCGGCAGACCCAGATGCGCGAAAGCCTGACCCGTGAGCAGACGCCCGCGCGGCGTGCGCTGCACGAAACCCTGCTGCATCAGGAACGGTTCGACGATTTCCTCGATGGCATCGCGCGCTTCACCGAGTGCCGCCGCGATGGTCTCGACACCGACCGGCCCGCCGCCGAAGGATTCCGCGATGGTCTTCAGGTAGCGCTTGTCGAAAGCATCGAGGCCTCTTCCATCGACTTCAAGCCGCGTCAATGCGTCGTCCGCAATCTTTGCGTCCACCTTGGCGTGCCCGGCGACGGAAGCGAAATCGCGCACCCGCTTGAGCAATCGCCCCGCGATACGCGGCGTGCCGCGCGCACGACCTGCGATCTCGCGCGCACCATCCTTGGTCAGATCAAACGACAGAACGCGCGCGCCACGTTCGACAATAGAGACGAGTTCCTCAGGAGAATAGAAATTCAGACGCACCGGAATACCGAAACGGTCGCGCAAAGGCGTCGTGATGAGACCGGACCGAGTCGTCGCGCCGACGAGCGTGAACGGCGAGAGCGCGATCTTCACCGACCGCGCACTTGGCCCTTCGCCGATCACCAGATCGAGCTCGAAATCCTCCATAGCCGGATAAAGGATTTCCTCCACCGCAGGATTGAGGCGGTGAATTTCGTCGATGAACAGCACGTCGCGGGGCTCGAGGTTGGTGAGGATCGCGGCGAGATCGCCGGCCTTGGCGAGCACGGGGCCCGAGGTCGAGCGGAAATTCACACCCAGTTCGCGCGCCACGATTTGTGCCAGCGTCGTCTTTCCCAAGCCGGGTGGGCCGGAGAACAGCACATGATCGAGCGCTTCCTGACGCGCTTTTGCCGCCTGAATGAAGATTGAGAGATTTTCCCGCGCCTGTTGCTGGCCGACAAACTCGGCCAGAATTTTGGGCCGCAGACTGGACTCAAGCGAATCCTCTTCCGCGCGTTCGGGCGTAACGAGACGGTCTGCCTGGGCCTTCGCCATCTATCGTCCCATGCCCTTCAACGCTTCCCGGATGAGCGCATCGACCGGCGAATGCTCGCCGAGATCGCGTGCGGCGCGTGCGACCGCTTCGGCCGCCTGCCCTTGAGAATAGCCGAGCTTGACCAGCGCCGCGACCGCATCGGCTTCGGGCCCAACAGGCGCGGCAAGCGTCACGCCATCTTCCGCACGACCGCGCAGCATCATCGACGGCGCCTTGTCCTTGAGTTCGGTGACGATGCGCAACGCGAGCTTCGGGCCGACGCCCTGTGCGCGCCCGATCGCAGCCTTGTCGGAAAGCGCCAAAGCGCGTTCGAGTTCACGTGGCGACAGCGCCGACAACACATTGAGCGCCACGCGGGCGCCGACATTCTGGACTGTCTGCAGGAGCCGAAACCATTCGCGCTCTTCCGGCGACGAAAATCCGTAAAGCTTGATCGTCTCGTCGGTGATGCGCAGTTCGACCATGAGCGAAGCTGCCACACCGGGCGCGAGCTTCGACAAGGTCGAGGACGGGCAATGCACCAGATAGCCGACGCCACCGACATCGAGCAGCACATGGTCCTCGGCAACTGCGTCAATCCGTCCGGTTAGCTTGCCGATCATGCGAGTGCTGCCATGATGCGCGCGCGCGTCGTGGATAAATGGGCATGGGCGATAGCGGCGGCGAGTGCGTCCGCGGCATCGGCCTGCTCGACGCGGCTCTGCGGCAACAACCGGCGCACCATGGCCTGAACCTGCTCCTTGCCGGCATGACCGCTGCCGACAACGCACTTCTTGATATGATTTGGTGCGTATTCGGCGATCTCGAGCCCAGCCTGCGCGGCGGCCAGCAGCGCCACTGCGCGGGCCTGACCGAGCTTTAGCGCGGCCGATGGATCTTTGTGCACGAAGGCCTGCTCCACGGCGATCGCGACCGGACGCAACTCCGCGATCACACCTTCCAGTTCGCGGTGAAGGCGCATCAGGCGAACGCCCAATCCTTCCGCCGTCTTCGTCGCGATCACGCCATGCGCGACATGCATCAATCGCGAGCCGGAAACATCGATCACGCCCCAGCCCATTAGAGCGAGGCCGGGATCGAGTCCCAGGATGCGGACAGTGATCATGCGCGCCCACCAGAATCGTTCATCGCAGTGTCGCGCAACCCTTCATCCGGCGGAAGCCGCTCCCGCGCGTAAGACAGCATGGCATAGGCAATTTCACGCTCGCCCATGATCACCGCATTTGCGCCGAGCTTGCGCAGGTGATCGACCTCGGCGTCGAAATGGGCACGCGCGACGATCTCGAGATCGGGCCGCGCACGCCGCGCCTGCTCGACGATCTGCCCCGCCTCGAAAGCTGCGGGAATGGCGACGAAAAGGATTAGCGCACCGGCGATATTGGCAGCGGCCAGAACCGGATCGCTTGCGGCATTGCCCTGGATGCATTCGATGCCGGCAGCGCGCAGAGCCTCTGCTGCATCGGCGGCTTCCTCGATCACCAGCAGCGGCAGACCATCCGCACGGATGCCGTCGGCGATCAGCTTTCCAACACGGCCATAGCCGACAAGCACCGCATGGCCGGTGAGCGTTGTCGTTACCAGTTCGGGGGCGGCCCTGTCCTTTGGCGTTGTCTTCGGCTCGCCACGCTTGCGCAGGCGTTCGACGATGTTCCACAGGAATGGGTTCAAAAAGATCGTCAGGATCGACGTGCCGAGGATGAGATCGCGGGCGCGTTCGGGCATCAGCTTCAGCCCGATGCCGAGATCGGCAAGGATGAACGAGAACTCGCCGATCTGCGCCAGACCCGCGCCGAGCATAAGCGCGGCTGCGAGCGGATAGCCGAACAGGCGCACGATCAAGATCGCCCCACCCGCGCTGCCGACCAGCACCACGGCAAGCGCCGCCAGAAGCGCCAGCGGTTCGCGCACCACCGTCAACGGATCGAACACCATGCCGACGGATACGAAGAACAGCACCGCGAACGCGTCGCGCAGCGGCAGCGACTCTTCCGCCGCGCGCTGGCTGAGCGGCGACTCGCTCAGGATCATGCCGGCGAAGAACGCGCCGAGCGCGATCGAGACGCCGAACAGGGTCGCCGCCGCGAACGCGACGCCGAGTGCGATCGAGAGAACCGCGAGCCGGAACAGTTCGCGCGAACCGGTGTGCGCGATGTAGTGCAATATCCAAGGGATGACGCGGCGGCCGACGACGAACATCAGCGCGCCGAACAGCGCGAGCTTGCCGAAGGTCAGCGCCAGCGAAATCGCCAAGGCGCCGACATCGAGCGCGCCGCCTTTCAGCACGCCGGCCAGCGGCGGCAGCAGCACCAGCGCCAGCACCGTCAGCAGGTCCTGCACCACCAGCCACCCCACCGCGATGCGGCCGCGGTCGGTGTCCATCAGCCGGCGCTCCTGCAGCGTGCGCATCATCACCACCGTCGAGGCGATGGAGAGCGCGAGCCCGAACACGATGCCGCTCGCCAATGGCCATCCGAGCCAGGCCGCGACCAATGCGCCAAGCGAGGCCGCAATCGCGACCTGCAGCACCGCGCCGGGAATGGCGATGCGGCGGACCGCCATCAGATCCTTCGGCGAGAAGTGCAACCCGACGCCGAACATCAGCAGGATCACGCCGACATCGGCGAGTTCGAGCGTCAGCGCGGAATCGGCGACGAAGCCCGGCGTGAACGGCCCGATCACCACGCCGGCGAGCAGGTAGCCCACCAGCGGCGAAAGCTTCAGCCGGTTCGCGATCGTGCCGAACACGAAGGCGAGCCCGAGGCCGAAAACCAGAATGCCGATCAGCGGAGATTCGTGCGCCATACGCTTTTATACGCGATGGCGGCGGTTCATCCCAACTTCTCCATCAGCGCGTCGCTGAGCTCGTAATTGCCGAACACGTTCTGCACGTCGTCGAAATCGTCCAGCGCGTCGAGGAGCTTGATCAGCATCTCGCCATTGTCGTCGCCGACCGGTGACATCGTCTTCGGACGCCATTCGATCCTGGCCGATTGCGGCTGGCCGAGCTTCTTCTCCAGCGCGTCGCGCGCGGTGCCGTAGCCGTCGAGGCTGACCAGGAATTCGTGGCCGTCATTGCTGGACACGCATTCGTCGAAGCCGGCTTCGATCGCGGCCTCGAGCATCGCATCGTCGCTGCCCGCGGCCTTCGGATAGACCATCACGCCCATGCGGTCGAACATGAACGTCACCGAGTTGGGCTCGCCGAGCGCACCGCCATATTTCGAGAAGGTCGAACGCACATCGCCGCCGGTGCGGTTGCGGTTGTCGGTCAGCGTCTCCACGATCAGCGCGACGCCGCCCGGGCCGTAACCCTCGTAACGCACTTCCTCGATGTTCTCGGCGCCGGCGCCGGTCGCCTTGTCGATGGCGCGCTGGATATTGTCCTTCGGCATCGACTGCTCTTTCGCCGCGAGGATGGCGGCGCGCAGGCGCGGATTGTGGTCCGGATCCGGCATGCCCATCTTCGCCGCGACGAAGATTTCGCGCGTGAGCTTGGAGAACATCTTGGAACGCACGGCATCGACGCGCCCCTTGCGGTGCATGATGTTCTTGAACTGGGAATGACCGGCCATGGTAGCGCACGTTTCTGTATCTGGATGAGGAAGCGGGCCGTGAGATAGCCGCCCCGGGCCCGTTTGTTCAAGGGTTTCGCCCGGGTTCGATTTTGCGGAGGCTGCGCGCTCGGCCTGTATCTTCTGCCATTCGGCGAAGAATGCCTGAAGCGCCACTTGCGGATCCGGCTTCGGCGGCCCCAAGAGCCGCGCAATCAGCCAGCCCAACCCGGCGCTTTCCAGCGTTTTCATGCAATCCGGCACGGCGCGCGCTTTGGCCAGGGTCGCGTGCAGCGCAAACAGCCCCTCCATCCGGCGCACCTGCCGATAGAGGGCATTGGCCTCGGCCAGCCTTTCGCGCGCGGGACGGAGCGCCGCCCGCCTCGAAGCGCGCCCGCGATAGGCATCCCGTGTGAAACGGCCATGTTTCAGGGCATTGCGGTTTCCCGGCTGCCCGCCGCGACGGCGCGCCGTGTTCTGTACAGAACCCGAGAGAAGTTTCTGTTTTCCGCAATTCGAATGGCCCGCCGGAACCGCAACCGATTGACGCGGAACGAGAATCCTCTTCCTTCGCTGCGGTGCAGTATTTTGGCGGCCGGTGGTCAGCTTTTTGTCTCCAATGTGCGGCCCACAGCATGGCATATTTGGAACAAATGTGGAACATTTATTTCCCGCGACGGTTGTCGACCCGATTTAAATAGAGAAATTATTTCACGATTTTTCATTGAAATACGGAAAAATATTCCGTATATACGACGAGGACGAGATGCCGGTACTCAAGGACTTCGGCGGGTTCGAAATCAGCATGTACTTCCATGACGAGAATCCACCACATGTTCACGTTGAGTGCGCAAATTGCACGGCAAAGGTTTCGATCAGGGGCGCGGCCGTGTTCCAAGGCCAAATCGACAAAAAATTTCGCAAACGAGCATTGGAGTGGATCGCCGAGAACCGCACTTTTCTGGAAACCAAATGGGAAGAGTTCAAGAAATGAGTGCCGCCGCGGGTAAACATATTCGAGAAGTCGGAGATGAGATGCCGGAGAGAATTACAAAGGTTGAAGCGAAAGACGGCAACACGCTTGTGTTCGTGGTCGATGGTGTCCGCCGTCATGTAAATCTGACCGGCCTCATTGCAAAGTCCGAACACTTCAGCCGGTTTGCGGCTGACAAAGCGGCATTCAAACGCGTTCGGCCGACCAAATGGGGCTACGGCATTGTTTGGGATAATGGGCTTGATCTGAGCCGGGATACATTGGTCAGAATGTCAGAAGAACAGGAACCGATGACGGGAAAACAATTCGCCAAGCACCTCTACGAATTGAAACTGAACTATCCCGAGGCTGCCCGTATCCTGGATACGACCGAGCGCACTATTCGCGGCTATGTCGTTCGAGAACACGTCCCGAACACGACGGCTTACACAATTCGGCGATGTGCGGAGGATATTAATTTCTTCATGGCGCTCTACCGGCCGGTCCCCGTTGCACCGCGAGGAAGGCCGAAAGCCGTGGCGAAGCATTGAGGCGGCCGGCTGCAACCGTCTGGAGTTGAAATAGGCGATTCGGCGGCGTCATGGGCACTCTCTATTACGGCGACAACCTCGAAATCCTGCGCAATCAGATCGCGAGCGAGAGCGTCGATCTCGTCTATCTCGACCCGCCGTTCAACTCGAACGCCAATGACAGGGATATCTTCCGTGTCCAGCGCTGCTTGACACCTGGCCCTTTGTCCAGTAGTATCGGACAGTGATCCGCTCATACCGCAGCAAGGCGTTTGAACGGTTTGCCGTCAACAGCAGCCGCAAGGGATTGAGCGTTCAAAAGCCCGAGCGGCTCGCGCGATTGCTGAAGGCGCTTCAGGCCGCGGCCAGACCCGCCGCAATGGACTTGCCAGGCCTGCGGTTTCACGCGCTGAAGGGGACGGACAAGGGCCGCTATGCCGTATGGGCGAGCGAAAATTGGCGTCTGACGTTCGGGTGGAGCGGGGCGGACGCGGTCGAAGTCGATCTGGAGGATTATCACTGATGCGCAAGAGCATGACGGGAGGGCTGGCGCCGGTTCATCCTGGCGCGCTGCTGAGAGAAGACATTTTGCCGGCCATGAACGTCACCAAGACGGAAATCGCCAAGGCGCTCGGCATCTCGCGCGCGCAGCTTTACGCCATCCTGAGCGAAAGCGCACCGGTGACCGCACCGATGGCGTTGAGGCTCGGGCGCCTGTTCGGCAACGGGCCGGAGCTATGGCTGAACATGCAGTCGAATTACGATCTTGAGAGTCTCGGCCGGAGCATGGCCCGCGAGATCGCACGCATTCCCACGATGAAAGCCGCGTGACCAGGCGCATGGGCACTCTGTATTACGGCGACAACCTCGAAATCCTGCGCAATCAGATCGCGAGCGAGAGCGTCGATCTCGTTTATCTCGATCCGCCGTTCAACTCGAACGCCAATTACAACGTCCTGTTTCGCGCGCCCGATGGCCACCAAAGCCACGCGCAGATGGAAGCGTTCGAGGATACCTGGCACTGGAACGAGACGGCGGAAAAAGCCTTCGACGAGGTAATGCAGTCGGGCAATGCGGATGCCGCCGAAATGCTGCGCGCCATGCGCTCGTTCCTGAAAGAGAACGACATGATGGCCTATCTCGCCATGATGGCGGTGCGGCTGATCGAACTCCATCGCGTGCTGAAGCTAAGTGGTTCGATCTATTTGCACTGCGACTCCACCGCCAGCGCATATCTCAAGGTCCTGATGGATGCGATATTTGGTGCAGCGAATTTCAGAAACGAAATTATATGGAAAAGGCGCGTGGGTTTTAGCAGCGCCGTTCATGAATCGCGCCGGTTTGGAACGTGCACGGATACGATATTTTTCTATTCGCGAACTGACGAAGCGCTATTTCATCCACAATACAATTTGGATGATCCGGACTATCAGGAATATATCGAGGAAAGGTTCACCTCAGTTGATGAGAACGGACGCCGCTTTCAACCGACCAGTCTTGTGAATCCCGCGCCCCGACCGAACTTAAAATACGAGTACAAAGGTTATCAGCCTCCAGAGAATGGTTGGATGATTTCGCGCGAAAAAATGGAGCAGTGGGACAAAGAAGGGCGGATTTATTTTCCCAAGGACAAAAGTTCAAGGCTGCGGAGAAAAAGCTTCGCTGACGAACTCAAGGGGATGCCCATCCAAAATCTGTGGCTCGATATCCCGGAGATAAATTCTCGCGCGCAGGAGCGACTTGGCTATCCTACTCAAAAGCCGCAAGCCCTGCTTGAGAGGATACTGAACGCATCCTCGAACAGAGGAGACATCATTCTCGATCCTTTCTGCGGTTGTGGCACCACGGTGCATGCGGCGCTGAAGCTGAACCGGCAATGGATCGGAATCGACATTACGCATCTCGCGATCTCGTTGATTCAGAAACGCTTGCGCGATGCCTTTCCGCTGGTGCAGATCGACGTTCATGGCGTTCCGAAGGATCTTGGCGGCGCGCAAGCTCTGTTCGAGCAGGATGCCTATCAATTCCAATGGTGGGCCGTATCGCTGGTCGATGCCGTGCCCTATGGCGGCAAGAAGAAGGGCGCGGACAGCGGCATCGACGGTTACATCTATTTCAAGCCCGACGCCAAGACGACGGAGAAGGCCATTGTCTCGGTCAAGGGCGGCAAGAATCTCGGCGTTCCGATGGTCCGCGAACTTGCCAACGTCGTGGACCGCGACAAGGCGAAAATGGGCCTGCTCATCACGCTTGCCGAGCCGACTTCCGTCATGCGCAAGGAAGCGGTCACCGCTGGCTATTACCGCACAGAAGCGCAAGGCGACTTCGCCAAGATTCAGATCATCACGATCGAAGAATTGTTGGGCGGCAAAAAACCACAAATGCCATGGGTCTCGCCCGATGTGTTCAAGCGCGCCAAACGCGAGATGAAGGGCGAGCAGCAGAAGCTGTTTTAATTACTCTTCTTCTATCTCCACCCGATCCGCATAAAACGCCAGATGCTCCCTGATCGCGCGCACTGCGTCGAACGGGTTCTCGTAACTCCACACCGCATTCTTCCCCGCTTCGCCGAGCGACGGGATGCTGAAATAGCTCGCCTCTCCCTTGTAGGGGCAATAGGTCGTGTGATCGCTCCTGTGGAGCAGCATCATGTCGGCGTCTTCGCGCGGGATGTATTGCACGGGCGGATAGCTCGCCTCTTGCAGCGTGAGCGCCGCGCGCGTCTCCGCGATGGTGCGGCCCGCGGCCGACACCGTGACGCGCTTATCATTCTTTGCGATTGTGATCGGGTGATCGGGGCCAGGAATCCGTTTTTCCTTGGTCATGCTACCTTCGCAGAAATTCATGCGCCGCGTGAAAGCGCGCTTTAGCCGAGATTACGACGCTCGAATGTCGGACCCTGGATCTCGCCCGCAAGATCGCCGACGATTAGCCCGCCATAGATCTTGTCGGGGCCGAGAAAGACAGCGATGCCTTCCACGAAGCGCGGCACACGGTCGGTGATTTGCACGATTTCGCGCATCCAGAGCGGCTCGCGAGACGCGGCACAGTCGTGGAAGCCGCGCAACACATCACCTCCGCGCGGGCCATGAATGAAGTCTTCCATGAAGCTGTCCCTGAGAGGACGATTGAATGCCCTGTCGAGGGCCGTGCCGGCAAGGCGCACGCGCAGCCTGGGCCCCGGCTCTATCTGAAGCACGAAGATGTGCGGGAGCAATGTCGCATCGATCGCGTCCGGCGAAGCCTCCGCAGCGTCGCGGCGCGACAAAAGATAGTGCGAGAGCGAAACCAGACGTGAATCCATGACACTCTCTATGGCGGCTCGTCCACCGCTTGGCCTACCCTAACGCTTTATTCTCCGCAGTGAAATCGCCGGTTGCCCGATTCGCTCCCGTCGCGAGCGCAATTACAGCGCGGGAACACTTTGCTTCAACCGCCCGCCGACACGCACCGGCTCGATACGCGCCGCGATGCCGCGCACGTTGGTCTCCACGAACACGGCGCAGAGCGTCGCGGGGCCGGTCGCGGGCGTGAAGCGCGCGCCGCTCATCTTCTTCACGAAGCGCTGCACGGGCTCGAACTTGTCCATGCCGATCACGCTGTCGTAATCGGCGCAGGCGCCGGCGTCGGTCTGATACGCCGTGCCGCCCGGAAGGATCTGCGCGTCGGCCGTGGGCACATGGGAATGCGTGCCGACGACGAGGCTCGCGCGCCCGTCGCAGAAATGGCCCATCGCCATCTTCTCGCTGGTCGCTTCCGCGTGCATGTCGACGACGACCGCATCGGCCGCATCGCCGAGCGGGCATGCGTTCAGTTCGCCATCCACCGCCGCGAACGGATCGTCGAGCGCATCCATGAACACCCGGCCCATCGCGTTGACGACGAGGACGCGATGGCCGTCGCGCGTCTGATAGAGGTTCGCGCCCTTGCCCGGTGTGCCGGCGGGATAGTTGCGCGGGCGCAGGATGCGCTCCTCGGATTCGATATAGGTGAGGATTTCCTTCTGGTCGGCCCAGTGATTGCCGGTGGTGATGCAATCGGCGCCGGCCGCGAAAATCTCGTTCGCGGTGGCGCGCGTGATGCCGAAGCCGTGCGCGAGGTTCTCGCCGTTCGCGATCACGAAATCGAGCGAAAGCGTTTCGCGCAGCCGCGGCAGTTCCGCCACAACCACGTCGCGCCCGGGTTTTCCGATGATGTCGCCGATGAAGAGAATGCGCATGGCCGGGTTCTAGCACCAATCCCGCGCGCAGCGGCAACGCGATATTTCAGGGCGCGCTGGCGCCGCAGGGAAAAGTCTTCTGCAGCACGCCGAGAAGCACGACAGGGAGGGGCACATCCTCCAGCTTGTCGTTCTCGCCGACGGCGCGGCCGACCATGTCGGCGAGCTGCGATCCGGTGAGCACGAGCGAAACCGGCTGGCAATAGAGCGGCTTGCTTCCGGCGGTCGCGGCAAGACGCGCATTTGCGACGCGGATGCCTTCCTCCAGCGCGGTAATCTTAACCTCGGCGAGATCCCTTCCATCTTCGCTGCCATTGAGCTGAAGAAATTGCTTGGCGGTGGCGGTGTCAGCCATGGCGGGATTGATGGACGCCATGGTGGCGCACGCAATCGCGATGCCGATGAAATGCTTCATGTTGCACTCCGAATTCGAGGGGCGATCTTAGGCGCTCGCGCGCGCGAACAACAGCGCGGTTACGGCGAGTTCATCGAAACGGCCGGACACCATTCTCGGTCACGATCGCGTCGAGCTTCTGGTCGTGCGCCTCGCGCGGAAGCGCATCCACTTCCTGCCCGGCGAAGGCGACACCGATCGCGCGCAGAGGCCCTCGCGCTCGGAGCGCCGCAAGCGTCATATCGTAGAACCCGCCGCCGTAACCGAGGCGGTATCCGTCGGCGTCGAACGCCAGCATTGGCACCAAAAGGATGCCGGGATAAGCAAGCGGCCAGTCGGCGGCAGGCTCCAGCACGCCGAATGCGCTTTTCACCAGATCGCGGCCCGCCTGCCAGTGATGGAACGCCAGCGGCTGCTTCTTCGCCGCGACGCGCGGGAACGCGAAGCTGCAATTCGTCGTCGCCAGCTTTCTCAGGATCAGATGCGGGTCGGCCTCGCCCGCCATCGCGACATAGGCGCCGACGACGCTGCCCTGCGGAATCGCAAGCGCGTCCGTATGCGCCGCGACGCGCCCGGCGAAATCGGGACACCCCGCCGCCAGCACGGCCCGCCGCCCACGCGCCTCGTCGCGGAGATGGCTTTTCTCAATCATCCAAACACCGTTGTCATCCCCGGCCGAGCGAACGAAGTGAGCGAGGGGAAGGGGACCCAGGTCGAGACATTTGCACGATTTTGAAAAGTGATCGCGGCATAAACTTCACAACCGTCCCAGCTCGACCACCTGGGTCCCCTTCCCTTCGCGTCGCTTTGCGACGCTCAGCCGGGGATGACAATCGCGGTAAAGTGGACGGGACCAAGCACACCGTTGGAACTGGATCCTCACGGGCCTGCAGTTGCAGGTGGGCGCCATGTGACCCGGACCACGATCCAGGCCAGGGACAGCTCCCGGTGAGAACATTAAGGCCCCTGGGCATCGCTGTCCTGACGCGAGGCACAGTACCCGTCCGCGTCTAAGGTAAGCGCGCAGGCGTCCAACTGCAACGACTCACCGCTTCATGGTTGCTATAATCGCTGCGCCACCCGGAGAAACCGCCATGCCCGCCAGTGTTAAAGAGATGATCGAAGCCGCCAATGCCGCGGTTCCCAAGATTTCGCATGACGAAGCAAGGGCAATGATAGCCAAAGGCAGCGTTCTTGTTCTCGACGTTCGCGACGCACCGGAGGTTCAGGCAAGCGGCAAGGTGAAAGGCGCGATGAATGTCTCAAGAGGGATGATCGAATTCCGCGCCGATCCGAACATTCCTTATCACGATCCTGCCTTCACCAAGGAGAAGACGATCATTCTCTATTGCGCGTCCGGCGGGCGTTCCGCCCTCAGCGGCAAGGTGCTGAAGGAGATGGGCTACGACCGCGTCTACAACATGGGCGCGTTCAAGGACTGGGCGGCGTCCGGCGGCGAGGTCGAAAGCGCCTAGGCCGCCTTGAGCTTCTCCACGATGCGTTCGAGGCGTTGCGCCGCGTTCTCGATCTGCTCGGCGGCACGCGATTGGGCATCGTCGATCGCCTGGGCGGCGCGTTCTTCGGCTTCTTCGACAGCGCGCGCCGCGCGCACTTCCCCGTTCTTTATCACATCGGACGCCCGCATCTCCGCAGCAATGATGCGTGTGTCGAGTTCGGCCTGCGCGGTGGAAAGGTCCCCGACTTTCTTGGCATGACCGTCGAGTTTGCCGCGCGCCTCGAACAATTCGTCGGTGACGAGCAGCGCCGCCATCAGCATCAGCTTCTGGTCGCCGACCTGCCCGACCGAACCGATCAACTCGCGCACCTTGGAATCGACGTGACCGGCAAGCTCCTTGAGATGTTCCTCCTCACCTTCATCGCAGGCGATGGTGTAGGCGCGGCTGTTCACCATGACATTGACCAATGGCATTCGCGTTTCTCCTTCAGAGCGCGAATGGGGAATGGCGAATGGCGAATAGAAGGAACAACGGCGTCTTCCCTATTCGCTATTCGCTACTCGCCATTCGCTCTACCTCCCCAATGCCGTCCTGATTTCCGCGATGGCGCCGTCGAGGCGGTTTTCGACTTCCTCGGAAATGTCGGCGAGCGCGCGCTGTTCTTCCTCGAGTTCGGCGACGCGGCCCAGAAGCCCGTCACGCTCCTCGTTGGCGGAAGCGAGTCGCGCCCGCAGATCGCGCGAATCGTCCCGCGCCCTCGCCAGGGGAACAAGCGTCTCCTCCAATGCGTTCAAGGCATTGGTGAGGCGTTCCGCCGCGATTTTGAGCTTGTCCATCGCGCACCTTTTGTTCGCGTCGCGCCAAGACCTTAGGCTTGCTGTGGAAACCGGGTCAACGCGTGCGGTTCCGCCGTCCACAATACACGCGTGACAAACCCTTGACGGGCAAGGGCGGCGGTCGCTAAGGCCACCCCACGCGGCACCGAGAGATCGATATGGACATCAGCCTGGCCAATCCGCCGCAGACCCCCGAACAGGAACGGGTTCGCACCCTCGCCAATGCGATTCGCGCGCTCTCGATGGACGCGGTCGAGGCCGCAAAGTCTGGCCATCCCGGCTTACCGATGGGCATGGCCGATGCGGCGACCGTCCTGTTCTCCAAATTCCTGAAATTCGATCCGGCGGACGCGCATTGGCCTGACCGCGACCGGTTCGTGCTCTCGGCCGGTCACGGCTCGATGCTTCTCTATTCGCTCCTCTATCTCACCGGCTATCCGGACATGACGATCGAGGACATCAAGACCTTCCGGAAGGTGGGCAGCCCCTGCGCCGGTCACCCCGAATACGGCCATGCCGGCGGGATCGAGACGACGACGGGGCCGCTCGGCCAGGGCATCGCCAACGCCGTCGGCATGGCGATCGCGGAGCGTCACCTGAATGCGCGCTTCGGCGACGCGCTGGTCGACCATCGCACCTATGTCATCGCCAGCGACGGCGACCTGATGGAAGGCATCAGTCACGAAGCGATCTCGCTGGCGGGGCATCTGAAACTCAACCGCCTGATCGTTCTGTTCGACGACAATTCCATCACCATCGATGGCGCGACATCGCTCGCCGACAACACGGACACGGTCGAGCGCTTCCAGGCCGCGGGCTGGAACACGGTGCATGTGAACGGCCATGACGCCGCAGACGTGTCGCGCGCGCTGGATTGGGCGCAGAAAAGCGACAAGCCGGTTCTCATCGCCTGCAAGACGATCATCGGCTACGGATTGCCGACGCGTCAGGGCACGCAGAAGGCGCACAGCGATGCGCCGGGCGCGGAAGAGATCGCCGGCGCGCGCAAGCTTCTCGATTGGGACTCGCCGCCTTTCGTCGTGCCCGATGATCTTCTCGCCGATTGGCGCAAGATCGGCGCGCGCGGCGCCGCTGCCCATGCGGAATGGAAGAAGCGCCGGAGTGCCTCGCCCAAGGGCGCGAATTTCGACGCCGAGCTGAAACTCGAACTGCCAAGCGATCTGGCGGACGGGCTGATCAAGCTCAAGAAAAAATCCAGCGAGGAAAAGCCGTCGGTCGCCACGCGCAAGGCGTCGGAGGCCGCGCTCGACGTGATCAACGAGAAATGGTCGGCGACCGTCGGCGGTTCGGCCGACCTGACACCGTCGAACAACACCAAGACCAAGGGCATGCACGATATGACGCCGGACGACTACTCCGGCCGCTACATCCATTTCGGCATCCGCGAGCACGGCATGTGCGCGGCGATGAGCGGCATGGCGCTGCATGGCGGCATCGTTCCCTATGGCGGCACGTTCCTGACGTTCTCCGATTATTGCCGTCCGTCGATCCGCCTCGCAGCCCTCATGGGCATCCGCGTCGTCTATGTGATGACGCACGACTCGATCGGGCTGGGCGAAGATGGCCCGACGCACCAGCCGGTCGAGCATTTCGCGGCTTTGCGCGCGATCCCGAACCTGCTCGTCTTCCGCCCCGCCGACAGCGTCGAGACGGCGGAAGCCTGGCAGATCGCGCTCAATGAAAAGAAGCGTCCCACGCTGCTGATGCTCTCGCGCCAGAACCTCTCGACCGTGCGCGCGACGCACACCGACGAGAACCTGTCGGCGAAGGGCGCCTACGAACTCGTCGGCGACAAGGACGCCAGGGTCACGTTCCTCGCCACGGGCTCCGAGGTCGAGATGGCGGTCTCCGCGCGCGAACTCCTGAAGACGGAGGGCATCGCGTCACGCATAGTCACCATGCCGTGCTGGGAATTGTTCGAGGAACAACCGGCAACATATCGTGACTCCGTTCTGGGACCGGGCACGGTAAAAGTCGCCATCGAAGCCGGTGTAAGGCTCGGCTGGGATCGCTATATCGGTTCGGACGGAGCATTTGTCGGCATGCACTCCTTCGGCTCAAGCGGGCCATACAAGGATGTGTACAAACATTTCGGGATTACGCCGGAAGCGGCCGCAGACGCCGCGAAGGCCGCATTGAAGGGAAAATAACATCATGGCTTTGCGGGTTGCGATCAACGGCTTCGGCCGCATCGGGCGTCTTGTTCTGCGCGCGATCGTGGAGAGCGGGCGCCGCGACATCGAAGTCGTGGCCGTGAACGATCTCGGCCCGGTCGAGACCAACGCGCATTTGCTGCGCTATGACAGCGTGCATGGCCGCTTCCCGGCCAGCGTGAGCGTCGATGGCGAGTATATGATCGCCGCCGGCCACAAGATCAAAGTCACCGCGATCAAGAACCCGGCCGAGCTGCCGCACAAGGATTTGGGCGTCGACATCGCGCTCGAATGCACCGGCATCTTCACCGCGAAGGACAAGGCCGGCGCGCATCTTACCGCGGGGGCGCATCGCGTGCTGATCTCCGCCCCCGCCGACGGCGTTGACAAGACGATCGTCTACGGCGTGAACCACGACAAGCTGACCAAGGACGACGTCATCGTCTCCAACGCGTCGTGCACAACGAACTGCCTCGTGCCGGTGGCGAAGGTGATCCACGACACCGTCGGCATCAACCACGGCTTTATGACGACGATCCATTCCTACACCAACGACCAGCCGTCGCTCGACCAGATGCACAAGGATCTTTATCGCGCCCGCGCCGCGGCCTTGTCGATGATCCCGACCTCCACCGGTGCGGCGAAGGCGGTCGGCCTCGTGATGCCGGACCTCAAAGGCAAGCTCGACGGCGTGTCGGTGCGCGTGCCGACGCCGAACGTGTCGCTTGTGGATCTCAAGGTGGTCTGCAAGCGCGCGACGACGGTGCAGGAAATCAACGACGCGATGAAGGCCGCGGCTGCCGGTCCGCTCAAGGGCATCCTCGGCATCGTCGATGCGCCGCTGGTCAGCCACGACTTCAATCATGATCCGCATTCGTCGAGTTTCGCGCTCGATCAGACCAAGGTGATGGACGGCACGTTCCTGTCGATCATGACCTGGTACGACAACGAATGGGGCTTCTCCAACCGCATGGCCGACACCGCGGTTGCGATGGGGAAGTTGATCTGAGGCCCTTCACCTCCTCTTGCGAGGAGGTGAAAGTACATCCGTCATTGCATTTCGTTATTCGCGTACGCGCAGATAGCCATGCGCCGCGCCGGCGTTGTCGTCATAGAATCCGATGACGCCGTGGTGGTCGCTGCGGCTGCTGTCCGCGGTCTGGCCATAGGTGCCGGTGGACCCCGGCGGATCGAACGTCCTGATCTTTCCGTTCTTTGTGCGCTCAAAAGCATGTGCCGCAAAGGCATCGTCTATGTAGTAGCCGGCGATAAGCCCGTCGCTGTTCATCCCGTTCACATAGGTGCCGTTGGCCGCACCCGGCGTATCGAAGCTCGTCATCGAGCCGTCGGAGGCGCGCAGAAACCCATGGGCCATGAAACTGCCGTCCATGTAGTAACCGGCCACGGCGCCGCTGTCGTCGATGCTGTACGGCTCCGTGAAAGTCGATCCCGCCGGATCGAAGGTTTGGATCGTTCCGTCCTTGCTGCGCACAAAGCCGTGCGTAACGGATTTGTCGTCCCGATAGAAGCCGGCGATTGCGCCACCGCGATCGCTCACCCCGGCGACGGCCATGAAGGTCGAACCCGTGACATCGAAGGTTGTTGATCTGCCGCGCGGATTGCGAAGAAAGCCATGCCATTTGGAGGCGCTGTCTTCATAATAGCCCACAATCGATCCTTTGCGGTCGATGCCAAAAGCGTAGGACGCAGTGGCCCCCTGCGGCTCGATCGACGTGATCGTGCCGTCCGGCGTGCGCATCAGGGCATGCCCCACAAAGTTGGCATCATCGACATATCCGACGATCACGCCGTCCATGTTCATGGCCTGAACGTAGGTGTTGTTGGAGTTCGGCGGGTCGAAGGTCGTGATCGTTCCGTCTTCCGCGCGCACGAAGCCATGGATGTAGCCGATATGGTCCTGAAAATCCCCCGCGATCACGCCGGCCTGAATGCTCATCGGATAGGTATAAAGAGAATCCGGCGGATCGAAGGTCGTGTAGGTAGCAGCCGCGTCGGCCGGCAAACAGAGAACGGCGCCCGCGAGCGCTGCAACGGACAAAAGCACATTGGGTTGTTTACGCATGTCTTCCCTTTCGATTTCTTTTTTTTGCGGCGTCAGGCGCCGCAAGCTTGAAGCGATGTTCGCGCAAAGAAGGCGAAACGCCTAGCGCAAATTCGTTCATCGCGAGGCGTTATTGCACTGGAAGAAAGTTTCTTAGCGGTTGCCCGCCATAACCTTTTCCACGCGACGGTCGGGCACAAGCCAGATCAGTGCGACCAGCGCGTAAAGCGCATACGAGATCGCGGGCATGTAGAACGCCAGCGCGACGCCGCTCAGATAGACGAACGGCGAGAGCTTGCCTTTCAGATCTATGCCGACCGCGCGTTTGAGCGGAGAGTCCGCGCCCTGCGCGGCGACAATCACGCGTTCCATGACGAAGAACGCGATCGCGCACATCAGCAGCACCGCGCCATAGGCGGCAGCGGGCCCCGCGGCAAATCCATTCTCGCCCACCCAGCTTGTCGCGAACGGTACGAGCGACAACCAGAACAGCAGGTGCAGATTGGCCCACAGGATCGCGCCATTCACCTCCGGCGTGAGTTGGAAAAAGTGGTGATGGTTGTTCCAGTAGATGCCGACATAGATGAAACTAAGCACATAGCTCAAAAACACCGGCCACAATTCGAGCAGCGCGTAAATGTCCGCGCCATGCGGCGCCTTCATCTCCAGCACCATGATCGTGATGATGACCGCGATCACGCCATCGGTGAAAGCGGTAAGCCTGTCGCGGTCCATGGAGCCCTCCGAAGCAGTCCAACAATGGACTCAATCGAGCGAGCAGCCTGGTTTCAACCCTCCCCTTGAGGGAGGGTCGACAATTTGCTTCGAGCGCAGCGAGAAGGAAATTTCGGGGAGGGGTGACGCTGCGAGAATGACCCCTCCCCGAAAACGCTTTGCGTTTTCGACCCTCCCTCAAGGGGAGGGTAGGTTTTCAGAACCGCACCGACAGATTTACCGCGCCGAACTGGTCGGCCGTCTTCTGCGTGGCGTATTCCTTCGAGCGGATGACGTGGGTGAAGGTGAGTTGGAACGCGCGGAACGTCACCGCGGCGCCGAGCTCCAGATCGCCGACGAGGTTCAGCTTGTCGACGCTGCGGCTCTGCTGGAAGCTGTTGCCGTCGAGAAAGAGATTGCGCGCGATCGCGCGGCCATCGACGCCGGCGAAAATATAGGCGCCGATTGCGCTGTCGCCCCGCGGTTCATAGAATCCCGAACCCGGCAGGCTCGGATCGATGCGCAGCGGGCCGTAATCCTTCGACAGGTTGAAGCCGGCACGCGCCATCGCGCCGGCGTTGACATAATCGTAGACGTTGCCGATCGCGATTCCGTAATGCGGCACGATGTCGAAGCCGATGCCCGAACCTTCATAAGACGTAAGGAACGAGAATTTCACCGCGCGCTCGTACTGGATGATGAGGCCCGGCTCGTCGCGCAACTGCGTCGACCAGCCCTGCGGATCGGTGCCGTGGATGATCGCGTGGACGAATTTCTGCGTGTCCTCGGCAAGCGAGGCCGGGCCGATCATGCCCAAGCTTACCTGAAGCTGGTCGAGATTGCTGATGACGTCGCCTTCCTTGCCGGACTCGTCCACCAGTCCGAACGCGCCATAGAGAAATCCCGCATAGGGACGGTCGGTCGGCGGTGGGTTGGCGAGATGCAGATTGTGCGGAGTGAAGATGTCCTGCCCCAGCGCGTAGCGCGTGCGCACATCGCCGCTCTGCGCAAAGAACGGCAGCTTGCGCGCCAGGTCGACCGCCCAGTCCGGCGTATTGTCCGGGGCGGTCGTGTAGCCGATCAGGACTCCGTTCGTGTAGTCGTGATCGGAATTGTAGAAGATGTCGTTCTCGAACAGGACCGAGAGCGTGCCTTTCTCCGTCCCGTCGGCGGCATGGGCAGGCGCGGCGAAGCACAGGGCGGCTGAAGCCGCCAAAATTGCCGTGAAATTCATGGATTTTGCCCCCAGTGTATCTGCCGGAAACGCGGCAGCACGCCGCTTGTTCCCCGCCCCGCCCTTCCGTATATCTCCGCCCCGATTTCACCCCCCCCCTCGGGAAGGACAATTCGTGGCCGCATTCCGGACGCTCGACGACATGGACGTGAAGGGAAAGCGCGTGCTTGTCCGCGCCGACCTGAACGTCCCTATGGCAGACGGCGCCGTCACCGACACGCTGCGCATCGACCGCCAGGCGCCGACCATCCGGGAGCTGGCTGACAAGGGTGCGCGCGTGATCGTGCTCTCCCACTTCGACCGGCCGAAGGGCAAGGTCGTGCCGTCCATGTCGCTCAAGCCCATCGCCGCGCCGCTGGCCAAAGCCGTCGGCCGCGATGTTGCGTTCGCCGACGATTGCGTCGGCGATGTCGCGAAAGCAGCTGTCGCAAAACTGAAAGACGGCGATGTCCTGCTGCTCGAGAACACCCGTTTCCACGCCGGCGAGGAGAAGAACGATCCGGATTTCGCGAAGCAGATCGCCGACCTCGGCGACATCTTCGTCAACGACGCGTTCAGTGCCGCGCATCGCGCGCATGCAACGACGGAAGGAATCGCACATCTGCTGCCGTCCGCGGCGGGACGCTCGATGGAGAAGGAACTCATCCATCTCGACAAGGCGCTGGGCGATCCGCAGCGTCCGGTGATGGCGGTAGTCGGCGGCGCGAAGGTCTCGACCAAGATCGAACTGCTCGAAAATCTGGTGAAGAAAGTCGAAGTGCTGGTGATCGGCGGCGCGATGGCGAACACCTTCCTGCTCGCCGAGGGCATCGAGGTCGGCAAGTCGCTGGTCGAGCGCGATCATGTCGAGACGGCGCTGCGCGTGATCCATCTCTCGACCGAAAGCGGTTGCGCGATCATCCTGCCGAGCGATGTCGTCGTCGCCGAAGAATTCAAGGCGCATGCCAGGCATCGCACCGCCGGCGCGCACGAGGTCGGCAAGCACGAGATGATCCTCGACGTCGGTAAGAAAAGCATCGCCGAATTCGCCGAGCGTCTCGCAACCACGCGCACGCTCGTCTGGAACGGCCCCTTCGGCGCGTTCGAGACCCAGCCCTTCGATCACGGCACGGTCGCTGCGGCAAAGCTCGTCGCCGAAGCGACCAAGGCCGGAAATCTTCTCTCGGTGGCAGGGGGCGGTGATACGGTTGCCGCGCTCAATCACGCCGGCGTCGCCGACGATTTCACTTATGTCTCCACAGCAGGCGGCGCGTTCCTGGAATGGCTCGAAGGCAAAGAGCTTCCGGGCGTCGCCGCGCTAATGAAGTAAGCCCACCCTCCCCTTGAGGGAGGGTCGACAATTTGCGAGCACAGCGAGCAAATTTCGGGGAGGGGTTAGTCCCGGGCAGATAAGCGCCCCTCCCCGATCCGCCGTCGCCTTTGGCTATGGCGGACCTGAAATTGGGCGTTTACCCGCCGAAGCTGAAAGCGTAGGCGGGAAAATGCTCGCGCATTTTTCGACCCTCCCTCAAGGGGAGGGTCGTACGAACGGAGAATGAGATGGACATCCAGGAACTGAACCGCATCGCCAACGCGATGGTCGCCAAGGGCAAGGGCATTCTCGCGGCGGACGAAAGCTCCGGCACGATCAAGAAGCGCTTCGACGCCATCAATGTCGAGAACACGGAAACCAACCGCCGCGACTATCGCGAGTTCATGTTCCGCACCCCGGTGATGAAGGACCGCATCTCCGGCGTCATCCTGTTCGACGAAACCATCCGCCAGAAGGCGAAGGACGGCACGCCGCTGGTCGACATCATTGCTGCGACGGGCGCTGTGCCGGGCATCAAGGTCGATGCCGGCGCGAAGCCGCTCGCCGGTCACCCGGGCGAGACGATCACCGAAGGCCTGGACGGTCTGCGCGAGCGTTTCCAGGAATATCACAAGCTCGGCGCGCGCTTCGCGAAGTGGCGCGCGACCTACGACCCGTCCGGCGGCAAGCCGTCCGAATATTGCGTGCGCGCGAATGCGCAGGCGCTGGCGCGTTACGCAGCCTTGGCGCAGGAGAACGGCATCGTCCCGATCGTCGAGCCCGAAGTGCTGATGGACTACGACAACGACATCGACGTCTGCGCCGAAGTCACCGAGTGGGTGCTGAAGGAGACGTTCCAGGAACTGTACTACGCATCCGTGTTCCTCGAAGGCATCATCCTCAAACCCAACATGATCGTGCCCGGCAAGAAGGCCGCGAAGCAGGCGAGCGTCGAGGAAGTCGCCGACTACACCGTCGAGGTCCTGATGAACTGCGTCCCCGCGGCCGTGCCCGGCATCGCGTTCCTCTCCGGCGGCCAGTCCGACGAAGACGCCACCGCGCATCTGAACGCGATGAACGCGAACTACGATCTTCCCTGGGCCCTCACCTTCTCCTACGGCCGCGCGCTGCAAGCAGCACCGCAGAAGGCCTGGGGCGGCAAGACCGAGAACGTCGCCGCCGGTCAGGCCGCGTTCACGCACCGCGCCTGCATGAACGGCCTCGCTTCGACGGGCGACTGGAAGCCCGAGTTGGAGAAAAAGGCGGCGTGAATTTCGCGACGGCTCTCATGCTTCGGCAAGCTCAGCATGAGGGGTTAGCTCAAACCCTCACCCTGAGCCTGTCGAAGGGTGAAGCAGCATGACCACCCGCCTCTATCTTATCACGCCGCCGAAGATCGAGCCGCGCGCGTTTGCGGAAGACCTCAAGCGCGCGCTCGGCGCGGGCGATGTCGCGAGCATGCAGTTGCGCCTAAAAGACGCAAGCGACGATGCGGTCGCGCGCGTGACCGAAATCCTCATGCCCATCGCGCAGAAGCACGATGTCGCGTTCATCCTGAACGACCGGCCCGATCTAGCTAGCGCGCTCGGCTGTGACGGCGTGCATATCGGCCAGCAGGACGCGACCTACGGCGAGGCGCGCGCGGCGATGGGGCCGGGCCGCATCGTCGGCGTCACCTGCCACAACTCCAAGGACCTCGCGTTCGAAGCAGGCGAAGCCGGCGCGGACTATGTCGCGTTCGGCTCGTTCTTCCCAACCACGACCAAGGAAGTCCAGTACCACGCCGACATCGAACTGCTCGAAGGCTGGGCGAAGTTCATGACTGTCCCTGTCGTCGCCATCGGCGGCATCACCGTCGAGAACGCGAAACCGCTGATCGACGCCGGCGCCGATTTCATCGCGGTGTCTTCTGGCGTCTGGAATTATAAGGACGGTCCGGCGACAGCGGTGCGCCAATTCAATAGACTGTTCGCGGGTTCGTGAATCGCTGAGGGGCGGATGCGACAGAAGAGAAGAGCAGCTCCCGAAACGCATGCGGAGCTGGAGCATCGCATCCGCGAGCAGTTTCCGGCGCTCTACATCACGCTTGTCAGCGTGTTGATCGGCCTTGCGCTTGCCGACCTCGTCGCAGAGGCGCGCACAAGGATGGAATTGTGGCCCCTCAACCTTGATACGCTGCGCACCTGGGGTGAACTCAACGGCAATCTGTTCTCTGCGCTGGTGGCATGGACGGTCTATGCGCATCTGGGGATTTCCCGGCGCCGCATTCCCTCCTTCGCGGATTCGATCATTGCCTTCACCCTTCCACTTTTTCTGCTGCTGCTGAATTCCTATGTCGGCATAACGCCGATGTGGAAATGGCTCTATCTGGCGGCCGGCTTTCTGGTATTTTCGCTGATGACGACGTTGTGGAATTTCCACAATCTGCGTCAGGAGACCGAACTCGCCAGTTTCCGGCGGCTGGGCCGGCTCGGCGGATATCCAATGGTCTTCATCACCGGCATCCCGTTCTACGCAGCTGCAGGATGGGCCGACCAGCACGGATATTTTTCGCCACTGCTGGAAACGATCATTGCCTGGATTCCCGCGCCGTCGGCGCTGTTCGCGGGTTTCGTCTTCCTGCGCGAGTGGAACGCGGCGATCGGCGACTCGCACCGTAACGATCCAGTCTGACCGCGCATTTCTTCGGGGATGACAAGCGGGGTTTGGGTTGGTAGAACCCCCGCGCTCTTTGAACCGACCGAACAGAAGGACCGCGCCCTCCGGCGCCGCGCACAGATATGGCCAAGATCAACGGCAACGAAATCAGCCCCGGCAAGACGCTCGAATACGATGGCGGGCTGTGGATGGCGGTCAAATCGGTGAAGGTGAAGCCCGGCAAGGGCGGCGCTTACAACCAGGTCGAGCTCAAGAACATCCTCAACGGCACCAAGCTGAACCAGCGCTTCCGCTCCGACGAAAGCGTGGAGGAAGTCTATCTCGAGAAGAAGGACTTCCAGTTCCTGTTCGCCAATGGCGACATGCTGACCTTCATGGATCAGGAGACCTACGACCAGATCGAGCTCTCCGTCGAATTCGTCGGCGAGGATCAGGCACGCTTCCTTCAGGACGGCATGAAGACACTGGTGCAGATGTATGACGGCAAGCCGATCGGCATCGCGCTGCCGCAGAACGTGACGCTGGCCGTTACCGAAGCCGATCCCGTGCTGCGCGGCGGCACGGCGTCGCCGTCCTACAAGGGCGCGGTGCTGGAGAACGGGATGAAGATCCAGGTCCCGCCTTTCATCGAGGCCGGCGAGAAGATCGTCGTCGCGACCGAGGATGGCTCCTATCTGCGCCGCGCCAGCTAGATGGCCTACATCTCCCCCGCACTGAACGTGATGATCGCCGCCGCGCGCATGGCCGGCAAACCTCTGATCCGCGATCTCGGCGAACTGGAAAATTTGCAGGTCTCGATGAAGGGGCCGGCGGATTTCGTCACCAATGCCGACAGGCGCACCGAGAAGATTCTCATCGACGAGCTCACACGCGTGCGCCCCGGTTATGGTTTTCTCGCGGAGGAAAGCGGCGCGATCGAGGGCAAGGACAAGACCCACCGCTTCATCATCGATCCGATCGACGGCACGACGAATTTCCTGCACGGCATTCCGCATTTCGCGATCTCGATCGCGCTGGAGCGCGAGGGCCAGATCGTCACCGCCCTCGTCTACAATCCGGCGACCGACGAGATGTTCGTCGCCGAGAAGGGCCATGGCGCCTTCCTCAACAACAAGCGCATCCGCGTCGCTGCGCGCAAGACGCTGGCGAGTTCGCTGATCGGCACGGGATTTCCGTTCCACGGCCATGCTGAGGATCGTCATGCGCGCATGCTGGCAGAACTCGCGGCGGTCATGCCCATCACGGCCGGTGTCCGCCGCAATGGTGCCGCGTCGCTCGATCTCGCTTATGTCGCGGCAGGACGCTTCGACGCGTTCTGGGAGCGCGGGCTCGCGCCATGGGATGTCGCCGCGGGCATCCTGCTGGTGAAGGAAGCACAGGGCGTCGTCAGCGATCTCTCCGGCGGACCCAACATGCTCGACAGCGGCTCGATCCTCGCCGCCAACGACCCGCTGCATCCGGCGCTGCTGAAGACGTTGAAGGCAGTAAAATAACCACCCTCCCCTTGAGGGAGGGTCGACAATTTGCTTCGAACGAAGTGAGAAGAAAATTTCGGGGAGGGGTCGACATAGCACCCCTCCCCGAATTGCTTTCGCAATTCGACCCTCCCTCAAGGGGAGGGTGGAAAAGCTACCCCGGCACGAACGAATAGGCGCAGAGCTTGTTGCCGTCCGGGTCGCGGACATAGGCCGCGTACGCCGTCGGCGTGAAATCGCGCGGACCGGGAGGGCCTTCGCAAGTGCCGCCGGCCGCGAGTGCCGCTTCGTGGAACGCATGAACGGATTTGCGGTCGGCCGCGGCGAAACCGATCGTGCCGCCATTGGCATGCGTCGCAGGCTGGCCGTTCGCAGGCTTCGTGACCATGAACTCCGGCCCATCCTTGCCCCAGAGCGAGGCGCTGTCCATGTTCATCACGCGCTTCAGGCCCAGCGTGGCAAGCGTCTTGTCGTAAAAGCTGCGTGACTTTTCGAGATTGTTGGTGCCGAGCACCACATGCGTGAAAATCGCCATTGTCTTTTCCTCCTTGTTTATCTCTTGTACACCACACGCAAACTACTCAACCTCACCATGGCCGGGCTTGACCCGGCCATCCACGGTCCACATCCCCGCTATGGATGGGCGGCTCAAGGCCGCCCATGGTGAGGATGGGGTGGGTGTTGGGCTAAAACACCACCACGCTTCGAATACTTTGGCCCGAATGCATCAGGTCGAACGCATCGTTGATCTTCTCGATCGGCATGACATGCGTGATCAGGTCGTCGATGTTGATCTTCTTATCCATGTACCAGTCGACGATCCGGGGCACTTCGGTGCGGCCCCGCACGCCGCCAAACGCGGTGCCCTTCCACACCCGGCCGGTGACGAGCTGGAACGGACGCGTCTTGATCTCCTGGCCCGATCCCGCGACGCCGATGATGACGCTGACGCCCCAGCCGCGATGGGTGCATTCCAACGCCTGGCGCATGACATCGACATTGCCGATGCACTCGAACGAATAATCCGCACCGCCTTTCGTCAATTCCACGAGATGCGGCACGAGATCGCCCGTCACGTCCTTCGGATTGACGAAATGCGTCATGCCGAATTTGCGCGCCAGCTTTTCGCGTGCCGGGTTGAGATCGACGCCCACGATCATGCCGGCGCCGGCCATGCGCGCGCCCTGCACGACGTTGAGCCCGATGCCGCCGAGACCGAACACGACGACATTCGCGCCCGGCTCGACTTTCGCGGTGTTGATCACCGCGCCGATGCCCGTGGTCACGCCGCAGCCGATGTAGCAGACCTTGTCGAACGGCGCGTCCTCGCGGATTTTTGCGAGCGCGATCTCCGGCAGCACGGTGTAGTTCGAGAACGTCGAGCAGCCCATATAGTGATGCACCATGGCGCCGCCGAGCGAAAAGCGCGACGTGCCGTCCGGCATCACGCCCCTGCCCTGGGTCGCGCGGATCGCGGTGCAGAGATTGGTCTTGTGCGAGGTGCAACTTTTGCACTGGCGGCATTCCGGCGTGTAGAGCGGGATGACGTGATCGCCCTTCCTGAGCGAGGTCACGCCCTTGCCTATATCGACCACCACGCCCGCGCCCTCGTGGCCGAAGATCGCCGGAAACAGGCCCTCGGGATCGGCGCCGGAACGTGTGAATTCGTCGGTATGGCAGACGCCGCTGGCCTTGATTTCGACCAGCACCTCTCCCTCCTTGGGGCCCTCCAGATCGACGGTCTCGATCACAAGCGGTTGACCGGCCTTGTAGGCGACGGCGGCCTTCGTCTTCATGGAATTCCTTTCACGAAATCGGGCTGGGCGAATAGGCTATATCATCCGATTCTTGAAGGGGTTAGGCAATGTTGAGCGGGGCGGAAACGGCGTCTATTGTCGCCGCGCACAGAGAACGGACCGCCTGGTGAGATTGAGATTTTTTGCCCTGGCCCTGCTCGCGACATTGGCCGCGGGCGCACCCGCCCAGGCACAGATGTATCCCGGCGAGGACGTGACAGTGAACCCGTCCGCCAGCGGATCGCGCGTGCTGCTCTATCCCGGCGGACAATATGGCCGCGTCGTCCATCCGCTGCTGCAGCCGGGCGAGCCCGATCCCAACGCGCCGGTCCATCTGCACATGCCGGTGAAGCATCGCGCGGTGCATCGCGTCGCCAAAGCGAACCCGAAAGTCGAAACCGCCACGGCACAACCGAGGACGCAGCGTTCTGCGCCGCAGGAGACGATGCCGTTCTCCGCGCTCCCGAGCGAAAGCGCCGCAACGCTCGTTGCGCCCGAACCGATGCGCTCCGCGCCGAAGCAACCGACAGCGCAGCCGGTCAAGAAAGTCGCTACCGCCAAACCTGCGCCTGCACCGGCGAAACCCAAAGTCGCACCCAAGGCGCCCACGGCCGCGTCGGATTCCGACATGACATTCCTCTCCGGCCAGGCGACAGGGCCAGCGGCCGCGCTGCCGCCCGCGCAGGTCGCGACCAACGAACCGGCTCCCGCGAGCACGGCCGATCTCTCCAAGCGCAGTTCGATCCCGTTCGCATCCGGTGCCGAAGAGCCCGCGCCCAGCGTGCTCGATACGGTAAAGTCGATGAGCGGCGATCTGAACAATGCGTTGACCAACGGCTCGGCGCGCATCGATCTCAAAGCTTATGCCGGCAAACAGAATGACAAGAGTTCAGACGCGCGCAGGCTCTCGCTCAAGCGCGCGCTCATCATCCGCCAGTTGCTGATCGATGATGGCGTGCCGTCGGAGCGTATCGATGTACACGCCATGGGCGGCGCCAACGACGGCGCGCCCGATCGCGTGGACATTTTCGTTCGCGGCTGAAAGCGGTTCGCACCCGGAACCCATCGTAGCGAACCGTACGATTCCGACCATGTTGCCGATTGTGGTTTATCCACCTGCCGCAATAATTCACCCCTGCGAAGGAGAAAGTGCGGTCAGCAACAACACAAATTAACCCAGATGAACACCGAGGATTCAAACAGCGCAATCAATGGCGTTGCTCATGCCGCCCGCCTCACCGGGGACGCCAACACCCGCCGCACTGACCTGTCGCTTACCGAAGCCAATCATCGAATTTCGAATGGACTGCAGCTCGCGGCGGCATTTCTGCGACTTCAGGAATTGCGCATCCAGGACGGCGAAGCGCGCGCCGCGCTTGGCACAGCCGCCAGCCGGATCGATGCCGTGGCGCGCTTGCACCGCAGGATCGGCAGGACGAACGCCGACGGCATGATCGATCTTGCCGCTTACCTCGACGAGATCGTTCCGGAGATCGGCGCGGCGACCGGAATCCATTGTCTGCTCGATCGCGATGCCATCCGTGTGCCGCCGAAGCTGGCGAACGATATCGGCGTGCTTGTCAACGAGCTGGTGACGAACGCCGCAAAGCACGCCTATGGCGGAAAGCACGGCATCGCCGAAATCACCTGCGTGAAGGACGGCGCGGACGGCCTCATGGTGTCGGCGCGCGATCGCGGGCCGGGGATGGCCACGGACAATATCGAAACAATGCAGTCGCTTGGCATGACGATCGTGCGAACGCTGGTCAAGCAGAACGGCGGAAGGTTCGAAATCGTGAACGCCGGCGGCACGGAGTTCCGGATCTATTTGCCGGCTCGCTCCTTGTAACTGATCAGCCGCTTCAACTCGCTTTCCGCCGTGCCGTAGAACTTTCCAGCCCGCTCGCGCAATCCGTCGCGGTCGGCGATGGTGATGAGACCGCGCTCGGCGCGTATGAGCCCCTGGCGCGAGAGCACATGGATGCTTTCGGTGACGCCGGGGCGCCGCGTACCCATCATCAGCGCGAGGAATTCATGCGTGAGCTCGAAGGAATTGCTGTCGAGGCGGTCGCTGGCCATGAGAAGCCAGCGCGCCAGCCGTTCGTCGAGCGTGGCCTTGGCATTGGCGACAACCGTTCCCGCCGTCTGCGCCATGAAGGCCTGCACATAGCGGAGCAGGAGAGCATGCAGCGTATCGCTGCGCTTGAACGCCGCGCGCAGCGCGGAAACCGGGAGCCGCTGTCCTTCGCCGCTAACCTGCATATAGGTCGAGTTGGCCGAGCGGTCGTTGCCGAGGATCACGGGGATGCCCGTGACGCCTTCGCGGCCGATCACGCCCACCTCGACTTCCGTGCTCTCGGTGCGCGCGACGACCGACGCGATCCCGCGCTCGACGAAATAAACGCTGTCGAATATCCGATTGGGATATTCGAGCTGCTTGCGGCGGGGAAGGTCGACGCGCTCGAGGTCGGGCCCGATCAAGGCGAGATCGGCGGAAGACAGGGCCTGGAGCAACCAGTTTCGCGATGCAGGCTGCGCGTTCGGCGATGCCATGGCTCTTACCAATTGGGGCAAGAGCGCGTTCATCTCTTAGCCGTCCGCGCCCTGAATGCATGCGGCCGATGTCGTCAGTATAGGCGCGATGAACGCCCCCCCGAGGCGTTTATGTCGAAATTGTACGAAGTTTACGTCCGCATACCGGCATTTATCAGGAATGCCTGCCAGTCCGCGGGCGGCCATAGTCGCCGGCTGCGCGAACGCCCTCGTCAGCTCGCATGCGCCATCGCGATGTGTCTTGCTTCGCGTCCCATCAAGGTGAGCACGACAATAGCCAGCGCGGCCGCGACCGCGACACTCGCTAGCGCGATCGAGTAATTCCCGCCATTGCTTTCCGCGATCCGCGTCTGCAGCACGGCATTCGACGACGCGATGAAGTTTCCGAGCTGATAAACCGTTCCGGGAAACGTGCCGCGCGCGTCGGCGGGCGAAAGCTCGTTCAGATGCGCCGGGATCACGCCCCAGGCGCCCTGCACGAAGAACTGCACCAGGAACGCGCCGACCGCGAGCATCACCGCCGTCTCGGAGAAGGCCCAGAGATAGACCATCGGCAGTGCCAGCAGTGCCGCGACGATGATGGTACGGCGGCGGCCGAGACTCTGGCTCAGGAAGCCGAACGTCAATCCGCCGAGCATCGCGCCGATATTGTAGGTGACCGCGATCATGCCGACGACATGCGGCGTGAATTTATGTTGCACCTGCAGGAACGTCGGATAGAGATCCTGCGTGCCGTGGCTGAAGAAATTGAACGCCGTCATCAGCAGGATGGCATAGAGCGCGATCTTCCAGTCGCGCCTCAGCACATTCATCACCGTGCCGGTCTTGGCGTGTTCGGGCTTCCAGGCCGGCGATTCCGCGACGCCGCTGCGGATATAGAAGACGAGCAGCGCCGGAACGAGGCTCACCATGAACAGCCCCCGCCAGCCGATGGATGTGTAAGCGAGGCCATAGACGATCGAGGCCAGCAGATAGCCCGACGGATAACCCGATTGCAGCAGGCCGGAGACGAAGCCCCGCGCTTCGGGCTTCACCGTCTCCATCGTCAGCGACGCGCCGATGCCCCATTCGCCGCCCATGGCGATGCCGAACAGCGCGCGGATGATCAGGAACGCCGTAAGGTTTGGCGCAAAGGCGGTGGAGAAACCAAGCACCGAATAAAGCGCGACATCGAGCATCAGGATCGGGCGGCGGCCGAAGCGATCCGCGAGCCGCCCGAAGATGAAGGCACCGAACGCACGGAAGGCGAGCGTCAGCGTGATCGCAAGCGCCACTGCCTCGCGGTCGACGCCGAATTCTTTCGCCACGTCCTTGATAACGAAGACCATGAGGAAGAAGTCGAACGCATCCAGCGTCCAGCCGAGATAGGACGCCGCGACCGTGTGCTTCTGCTGCGACGTCCAGCCCTTCAATACGTTCGGAATCATTCCCGCCCCCGACTGCGAATGCCTATCAAATAGAACGATTTGCGGGCCGTCCCGCAACATCTATAGTCGCGGCGCCAACGAAATTCCGGATTGCAGATGAAATCGAAAGCGACGATTGCAGCGCTGGCCTTCGCTTTGATGGCCACCAGTGCGCGTGCGTCCAACGAAAACGCTGGCCAGATGGTCGCGATCGCGATCCCGCTTGCGGCCGGCGGCGTGGCGCTGCTGCACGACTGGGACTGGGTGGGCGTAAAGGAGCTGGCCGTCGATACCGGCCTTACCCTCGGCACCGCATTGCTCCTCAAGCAAATCGTGCGCGAGCAGCGCCCGGACAAATCCGACTTTCAGTCGTTCCCGTCCGACACCGCCGCACTCGCATTCGCGCCGGCGGCATTTCTCTGGGATCGTTACGGCTGGCAATATGGCGTTCCCGCCTATCTCGCAGCCGGCTATGTCGGTTACGAGCGCGTCCATTCGAAACAGCACCACTGGTACGATGTCGCGGCGAGCGCGGCGATCGGCTGGGGCTATAGCCGGCTGATCACGACGCGATACACGCGCCGGCGCTTCTATACGAACGTCTATGCCAGCGCCGACGGCGCCTATGTGAATTTCAGCTACCGCTTTTAGTCGGCCCCGCGCCCGGCACCCGCGCGCGGAATTCCTCGGTCGTGTTGGTCAGCGGATAGGGCGCCTCGGGAACGGGCATGCCCAGGAACTTGCAGAGCGGCGCCCATCCATCCGGCGCGTCGAACACGAGCAGCTTGTCCCTCGGGACCTCGCGCTTCACATCCGCGGAATTCTTCCGATAGACATCGAGCACATGCTCCTTGTCGAGGCGGTTGCCGAATGTGCGTTCCGCGACGATATAGCGGCCCATCTTTCTCTGTGCGGCGCGGATGGGATAGAGCTTCGCCGGATCGACTTCGCGCGCCATGAAATCGAAGATCGTGTTGGTGATGCTCTTGTACCAGGCTTCCTCGGGACGCTCGGTCAGGATGACCTTTGCATCCGGGTACGCTTTCATCAGTTCGCGCCAGAAATAGCTCGCCGGCCAGTCGACCGCCGCTTTGTAGGGGCCGAGCAACGCGTTCCAGTCGGCCTCGCCGCTGCGCGCCGCCTCTTCCCACGCTTCGGAGTGGCCGGGATGGGTGAACACTTCGACCATGTGATAGCAAGGCGCGAAGCCCAGCATCTCCAGTGCGATCTTCAGCGAGTGCGTGCCGGTGCGCCCGAACCCGGCGCCGATGACTTTCAATGACATGAATGACCCTTCTTTCGCCGCATCAAAGCCGAGCCACGCGCGAAGCTCAAGCGGGCGCGACGTCGGTCAGCCTGTCCACGTTCCTGAGCGGCGGGAACAGCTTCATCCAGAGCGCGACGACGCCGAGTGTTCCCAGACCGCCGATCACAACAGCGGGCACCGTGCCGAACAACGCCGCGGTGATGCCGGACTCGAACTCGCCGAGCTCGTTGGAGGCGCCGATGAAGAGCATGTTCACCGCGCCGACGCGGCCGCGCATCGCATCGGGCGTCGCGAAATTGATCAGCGCGGTGCGCACATAGACGCTGACCATGTCGCTCGCGCCGGTGACGAACAGCGCGGCCAGCGAGACGATGAAGCTCGTCGACAGGCCGAACACGATCGTGGCCAGGCCGAACAGCGCCACGCAGCCGAACATCATCGCGCCGGCATGATGCTCGATCTGCTTGCGGGAGAGCGCGAGCGCTGTAACGGCCGCACCCACTGCCGGCGCGCTGCGCAGGATGCCGAGCCCGGTAGGGCCCACATGCAGGATATCGCGGGCGTAAACCGGAAGCAGCGCCACCGCTCCGCCGAGCAGCACTGCGAAGAGATCGAGCGAGATCGCGCCCAAAACGATGGGCCGGTCGCGCACGAAGCGCACACCCTCGACCACACGCTCGTAACGCGACGCCAGCGAAACGTCCTTTTCGGCGCGGCGCCCGCCCAATGTCGCGACGAGCGCTGCTGCGAGTAGGAACCCGGCCATGCAGACCGTGTAGGTCGCGAACGGGCCGAAGATGAAGAGGAACCCGCCGAGCGCCGGGCCCGCGATCACAGCGGTAGTGAAGGCCGAGGAATTGAGCGCTATGGATTTCGCCAGACGCTCCGGTGGCACCAGAAATGCCAGCAGCGAGCTTCCCGCGGGCCCTGAAAATCCGCGCGCCGCGCCAAACAGGATCAGCACGCCATAGAACGGCAGCGCGTTGCGCGGCATCGCCAGCGAGAAGAACAGAAACAGCGCGGCGCAAACGCCTTGAAGTGCGAGGGCGGCGGCGAACACTTGCCGCTGATCATAACGGTCCGAAATTTCTCCTGCGGGCAGCGTGAGCAGGAACATCGGCAGGAACTGGCAGGCGCCGACAAGGCCCAGCGCCAGCGGCGTGCGCTCGATGTCATAGATCTGCCAGCCGATCGCGACCGACTGTACCTGCATCGCCACCGTGGCGAGAAAGCGTCCGGAGATGAAGCTGAAGAAATCGCGGCGGCGGTAGAGGGGTAGCGGCGTGCTTTCCGTCATATAACGTGCATAGCGGCGCCCTCATGCTTCGACAAGCTCAGCATGAGGAGTTCTGCAAATCCTCACCCTGAGCTTGTCGAACCGTGAGAGGCACGCTTCATCCACTCTTCGCGCGTGATGGCCCAGATCTCGATCGGATATTCCTTGCCCGCGATGCGCAAAACATCGCTGCCGGTCTTTGTCTCACCGAGCCGTTTCGCCACGGCTTGCGATGCGACATTGCCGGCGTCGATGCAGGAGATCATCCGGCCGACCGGCTGGGTCAGAAATGCGTAGCGCAGCGCGGCTCTCGCGGCCTCGGTCGCATAGCCTTTGCCCCAATACTGCTTGCCCAGAGTCCATCCAAGTTCGAGACCGGGCCAGCCTTCCGGATTGATGAGACCGACACGGCCCATCATCGCGCCGTCGGATTTGCGCTCGACCGCCCATTTGCCATAGCCGCGCAGGGCCCAATGGCCGGCGAGACTGGCGAGACTGCGCCAGGCGTCGTTGCGCTCCTGCACGCCGCCGAGGAACGTCATCACGTCGGGATCGCTATGGATGGCGGCCAGCGCCTCGAAATCCTCCGCGCGCCAGCCGCGCAGGATCAGCCGATCGGTTTCAAGCCTGGGGATCATGAGAGCGGTCCGGGATTCGTTAGCCGCTAATGTAGCCAGATTTCGGTCCAGTTTGCGCCGGGCTTGAGGTCGATCTTCGCGGCGCTGAAATCGGGCCCACTCATGCGGATCCAGTTGGGCTTGGCGTTGTTGGAGAAACCATAGCGCTCCGACGGCAGGCCGAGCCAGTTCATGTCGAATTTCTCGTTGCGGTTCACGTCCTGAAACATCTTGATCGCGTATGTGCCCGGCGGAACCCCTTCGAACGTGACGGACTGAACCGAAGGCGTGGCGGTCACGACCTTGTCGAGGATGGCGGAGGCGTTGTCGTCGGCGAAGGACTTCGCGTCACAGAGCGCGAGGCGCAGATTGCCGCCCTTGGGTGCGATGTGATCGATCTTGACGGTGAGCACGGCCTTCGGCTCGTCCGCGATCGCCGAAGAGAGCGACAGCGCGGCAGCAAATGCCAGAATGGAAATCGTCAAACGCATGCGATCACTCTAATGAAGCGTGACCGCAATGGAATTGGACCCTGCCCTGACGGTAAATTTCGCAGCATCCCAGGATGGCAGCCCTGCGAGAGAGGCCTTGGCGTCGTTGGACACGCCCCAGGGCTCCGTCGGCACCATCAGCGAGGTATCCATCCTGCCGTTTCTGTTCTCGTCCTGGAGGATTTTCACGCCATACTCCCCAGGCTTCAGCCCGTCGATGGTGACGCTCATCGTGCCGGGCGTCGCGGGAACGATTTTTCCGGCATCGGGCTTCGATCCGCGCACGACGAAACTCGCCTGCTCATAGACGCCGATGCGCAGATCGCCACCCCTGTCCGAGACGTTGATGACCTTGATCGCCAGCGACGCGGTATCGGCGGCGCTTGCCGCGCCACCAATGCCCAACGCAATGAGAGCGCCGGCGATCAGCGCTCTCATGCAAGCCGCGGATCGAGATTCTTGCAGGCGTCGATCAGGCCTTTCACCGAATCCGCGGACTTGGTCAGTGCGGCGCGCTCGTCAGCGGTGAGTTCGAGCTCGACGATGCGCTCGATGCCCTTCTCGCCGATCACGGCCGGCACGCCGACATAGAGGCCCTTGAAGCCATAGGCCCCATCGACGAAGCAGGCGCAGGGCAGCACGCGCTTCTTGTCCTTCAGATAGCTCTCCGCCATCTCGATCGCGCTGGTCGCCGGCGCATAGAACGCCGAGCCGGTCTTGAGCAGGCCGACGATCTCCGCGCCGCCATCGCGCGTGCGCTGGGTGATCGCATCGAGACGGTCCTGCTTGATCCAGCCCATCTTCACGAGCTCCGGCAGAGGCACACCGGCCACCGTCGAGAAGCGCGGCATCGGCACCATCGTGTCGCCATGACCGCCGAGCACGAACGCACTCACATCTTCCACCGACACATTCATCTCTTCCGCGAGGAAGTGGCGGAAGCGAGCGCTGTCGAGCACGCCGGCCATGCCGACGACGTGGCTGTGCGGGAGGCCGGAGAACTGGCGCAGCGCCCAGACCATCGCGTCGAGCGGATTGGTGATACAGATGACGAACGCATTCGGCGCATGCGCCCTGATGCCTTCGCCCACGGCGCTCATGACTTTCAAATTGATTCCGAGAAGATCGTCGCGGCTCATGCCGGGCTTCCGCGGCACGCCGGCGGTGACGATCACGACGTCCGCGCCGGCGATGTCGGCGTAGGAGTTCGTCCCCTTGATCTTGGCGTTGAAGCCTTCGACCGGACCGGACTGCGAGAGATCGAGCGCCTTGCCCTGCGGCAGACCTTCCATGATGTCGAACAGGACGATGTCGCCCAGTTCCTTGATCGCCGCGAGATGGGCGAGCGTGCCGCCGATTTGTCCGCCGCCGATAAGCGCGATCTTGTTGCGAGCCATGGAAAGTCCTTGCGTTTGGGGAAGCCGGGCCGGTTCCTAGCGCGGGACGGACCCCGCTTCAAGGCGGCTGATTTCAGGCCGTTTTCCGCGCCCGCCGGGCGATCAGAGCCAACGGAATGCAGAGCAATATCATGCCGACCGTGACGGCCATGCCGAGAACATCACCCCACGAGAACAGGAAGAACAACGCGATATCGAACAATACCGCGAGCGCCGGCAGCAAAGGGTAGCCCCATGCGCGGAACGGCCTGCGCATCTCCGGCTCGCGCGCGCGCCAGACGAAATATCCCGCTCCGGTAACGATCGCGCTCACGGTGTTCAGTGTCGCAATCAGGCCGAAGACGAGCTTGAACGCGCCCGTCGCCGCCAGCGCCAGCGTGACGGTGGCGGTCAGCAGAAACGCCGCCGTCGGGCTACCGCCCCTGTTCACGCGCGTGAAGATGCGCGGCAGCAACCCGTCGTCGCCAAGCGCGAACAATACGCGCGGCGCGCTCATCATGTTGGCGTTGGCGCAACTCGCCACCGTGATCATCGCGGTGAGCGCGAACAGAATGCCGGGGATCGTTCCGCCGAAGCGGTCCAGCACGACACTGAACGGCAGCGGCGACGATGCCGCGCCCTGCAGGCCGAGCGCATGCAGCAGTGCCCAATTGACCGCGATGTAGAGAACGCCAGTCAGCGCGATGCCCAACGCCAGCGCCTTGGGAATGGTTTTTTCCGGCGAAGTGTTCTCGCCCGCGAAATAGACCGGCGCATTCCATCCGGCATAGGCGCCAACGATCAGCTGGTAAGCGAGAATGATCCCCGCCCAGCGCAGCGTCGGCAGAGCCGGCAGCACGCTCGAAGGCTCCGCGGGCGCGACCAGCACCACGGCGGCAATGACAAAGGCGAACAGCATCGTGGCCTTGACGAGGCTTGTTGCCTCCTGCACCGCGCGCCCTTCGCGCAGACCGGCGATGTTTGCGGCATAGAGCGCGGCCTGCATGGCGAGGGCCACCGCGATCTTGTGCAGGCCCGCCGCCGGCCAAAGCAGGGGTAGGAATTCGGCGAACGACACCGACGCCGCCGCCGCGCCGGCGTTCTTGGAGAGCCAGTTGCTCCAGCCCACGACCAGGCCGGCCACGTCGCCATACACGCTGCCATAGGCGCGCCGCGCATAGATGTAGTTGCCGCCCGACTTGGGAAGCGCCGTCGCGAACTCGGCCAGGACGTTGGCTTGCAGGAATGCCTGCAGGCCGCCGAGCGCCCACAGACCCACGATAACGCCGATGCCCGGCACCGCAGCCGCGATGATGCTGGGCGAGCGCAAAATGCCCGACCCGATCGCCTCGCCGATCGAAACGGCGATGCCGAATGTCAGACCGAGAATTTTCAATAAATGGCCGGTGGAGTCTCCGGCTGCCTTGTCGGCGATACTCATCTGGTTCCCCCGCTCCGGCGATGGGTTCATGTCCGCGCGCCGATGTCAAAGAAGCAAAAAGACGGATGGACGCTTTCGCATCCATCCGCCTTTTGAAACGCGTTAAGCGGAAAGCCTTAGACGGCTTCCTTCAATTCCTTGGCGGGGCGGAAGGAGACCTTCTTGCTCGCCTTGATCTTGATCGCTTCGCCGGTCGCGGGATTGCGGCCCATGCGCGCGGCGCGCTTGCGCACCTGCAGGATGCCCAGTCCGTTGAGGCGGATGCGCTCACCCTTCTTGAGATGCTTGGTCATCAGCGCCACGAGATCTTCCATGACGGAAGCGCCTTGCTTGTGGGTAAGGCCCTGCTTGTCCGCCATTTCATTGGCGAGCTGCTTGGTGGAAAGCGTGACGGTCTTGGGTTTCGCGGCGGCTGCGCCGGAAGCTGCGGGAGTTGCCATTGTTTCCTCGTATGAGAGAATCAGAAAGAAGCCTTATTTTACGGCTTTTGAAGCGCATTGCACATCGCGCTCTGAGAATCATCGAAAAAGCCTGTGCTCAAAAATGCCGTGGGAAGGGCATTTGAGCGCTCTCGGCTGTCGAGCCCTTGACCGCCGCCTTGCATCATTCCCTTATAGGTTGTTCAATCGTTCAGGCGTCGGAGGGCAAATTTATCCACAAAAGCTTGACTTTCCCGAATTATTGTGGCCACATAAATGAAGATCAGCTATGACGCTGCGAAACGCTTAAAGACGCTTCACCAACGCGGTTTGGACTTTGCCGATGCAGAGAAAGTGTTTGGCGGCCGGACGTTCACGACGATCGATGATCGCTTCGACTATGGCGAAAGGAGGCTGCGAACCTTCGGACTGCTTGACGGTCGTCTGGTGGTAGTGGTTTGGACACCGCGCGATGGGACGCGGCACGTCATTTCGATGAGGAAGTGCAATGAGCGAGAAAAAGCAAAAGTCACGCACCGACTGGGCGAAGGTTGACGCCTATGTTCTCACGGCGAAGGATTACGAGGAAATTCCGGAGCTGACCGATGAAGAACTGGATCGTGCGGAGTATTCCATCGGCGATGTCGTCATCCGCCCGGCCAACGGCACGCTGACCAAGCCCGGACGGCCCAAATCCGCGGCGCCCAAGAAGTCGGTGCATCTGCGCCTGTCGCCGGACGTCCTCGCCTATTTCCGCAAGACAGGGCCGGGCTGGCAGACACGCATCGACGAGACGCTGCGCAAGGCAGCGAAGCTGGGGACGCGCAGGAAATAGAAAGACCTTACGCCTCGGCGCTCTCGGCCGCGTTGTCCGTGCGCTCGGCGATGCGCGCCGACTTGCCGCGGCGGCCGCGCAGATAATAGAGCTTCGCGCGGCGGACCTTGCCCTTGCGCACGACAACCACGGAATCGACCAGCGGTGAATAGACCGGGAAGACGCGCTCGACGCCTTCGCCATAGGAGATCTTGCGCACCGTGAAGGCCTCGTTGATGCCTTCGCCCTGGCGCGCGATGCACACGCCTTCGAACGCCTGGATGCGCTCGCGGGTCTTCATCTGCTTCGCCTTCTCGTCATAGGTCTGCTCGACCACCTTGACGTTGACCTTCAGCGTGTCGCCGGGACGGAAATCGGGATGGGCCGTGGTGCGGAGGGTCTTCATCTGCTCGGCTTCGAGCTGTTTGAGCAGGTTCATGGGGGAAGTCTCCGTCAGGCGAAAAGATCACAGGAAGCCGGGGCGTATAGCCTACCGTTTGGACTTTTCATAGGGGGTCCAGAGGTCCGGACGCCTTGTTTTGGTGAGGTTTTCCGCGGCTTGGCGCCGCCATTTGGCGATTTCGGCATGGTTGCCGCCCAGAAGCACCTCCGGGACGTCCCGGCCCTCGAAACTCTGGGGGCGGGTGTATTGCGGATATTCCAGCAGACCGTGGCTGAAACTTTCATCTTCAGGCGAGGCTTCGGCGCCCAGAACGCCCGGGATCAGGCGCACTGCCGCCTCGATGAGAGCCATGGCCGCGATCTCGCCGCCGGCCAGCACGAAGTCGCCGATGCTGATTTCCTCGATCTCGCGAGCCTCGATGGCGCGCTGGTCCAGACCCTCGAACCGCCCGCACAACAGGATCGCGCCAGGACCTTCGCTCAGCGCCTTCACGCGCTTCTGTGCCAGCGGCGCGCCACGCGGCGAGAGATAAATCAGCGGACGCCCTGCCCGCTCCACCGCGTCGATGGCGGCGCAGGCGACATCGACGCGCATCACCATGCCCGGCCCGCCGCCCGCCGGCGTGTCATCGACGGTGCGGTGCTTGCCGAGCCCATGCTCGCGGATGTCGCGCACCTCGAGCGACCAGAGTTCTCTCTGCCGCGCCTTGCCGAGAAGCGACACGTCCAGCGGCCCCGGAAACATCTCCGGGAGCAGGGTCAGAACGGTGGCCTGCCAAATCACAGCTCTTTCTTGAACCCGAAATGGCTCTGCACGAAGCCGAGGCGGCGGTAGAAGAGATGCGCGCGCGAGCGGCGCGTATCGGAGGTCAGCTGCACCAGCGCACAGCCGCCTTCACGGGCCAGCCGGATCGCTTCCTTCATGATCGCGGTGCCGACGTTCTGCCCGCGACGGTCGGACGCGACGCGCACGGATTCGATGATCGCGCGCTTGGCGCCGCGCCGCGACAGGCCGGGCACGAAGGCGATTTGCAGGCAGCCCACGATCTTGCCATCCGATTCCGCGAGCAGCATGTGGTTGTAGTGTTCGCCCTCCATTGCGGCGAAAGCCTTCGCATATTCCTCGCCGACGCTGTCACCGCCCACCGGCTTCTCGCGGTTCTCTGCAAGTTCATCGTCGGACAGCATCGCCACGACGGCGTGGAGATCGTCACCGGTCGCGGTGCGGAAGGTCAGATCGCTCATTCGACGTTTCCTCTTATCTCCGTTTCGGCTTCGGCAGGCTCCGCGATGACAACGCGGCCGGCTTTCAGATCGACTACCGGCACGAAGTCTTTCGCGAAGGGTAGCATGACCGTGTCGCCGTCGCCGCGCGCGATCTCGATGACATCACCGGCACCATAATTATGGATCGCCTTGACCGTGCCGATCACGCGGTCCGCCTCGTCCATAGCGGTGAGCCCGACGAGATCAGCGTGGTAGAACTCGTTCTGCGCGATCGAGGGCAAAGCATCGCGCGCGACGAAGAGCTCGAGGCCCTTCAGCGACTCCGCTGTGTTGCGGTCAACGACTTCGCTAAACGACGCCGTCGCTTCGCCCGCCTTGCCGGCGCGCAGCTGCGCGACCGTGAACACGCGGCCGTCCTTCGCATGCAGCCGCTTGTAGCACGCAAGAGCGTCGGGCGTTTCAGTGAAGGTTTTCACCTTCACCTCGCCTTTCAGCCCATGCGCGCCGATCACGGCGGCGATCAGGACATCGCGCACGGCAAACTACGCCGCGGGCGCTTCCGCGGCCTTGGCGGCGGCAGCGGCGCGTTCCTGCGCCTTCTTGCGGGGCTTGGCCTTCTGCGGATTGTTATGCACGCGCGCCTTCACGACGCCGGCGTCCGAAAGGAAGCGGTGCACGCGGTCGGACGCGGTCGCGCCCTTGGCGATCCACGCCTTCGACTTGTCGAGATCGAGCTTGAGGCGGTCGGCATGCTCGCGCGGCAGCAGCGGGTTGTAGAAGCCGATCTTCTCGATGAAGCGGCCGTCGCGGGCGCTGCGCGAATCCGCGATCACGATGTTGTAGTGCGGACGCTTCTTGGTGCCGCCGCGGGCCAGTCTGATCTTGAGAGCCATGTCTTTTCCTTCCGTTGAACCGTTTGAACCGTTGAAACTGAAACTGCTGATTATTTCCTTGGCATCATGCCGGGGGGCATTCCGCCGCCACTGCCGAACATCGCGGACAATCCCTGCATCGCGCGGCCGCCCTTGCCCATCTTCTTCATTACGTCGGACATCTGGCGATGCATCTTGAGGAGCTTGTTCACTTCGCTGACTTCGACCCCGGCGCCGGACGCAATGCGTTTGCGGCGCGAGCCGTTGATCACATCGGGATCGCGGCGTTCGTGTTTGGTCATGGAGGAGATGATCGCCTCCTGACGCGTGAGAATTTTGTCGTCCATGCCGCTGGCCGCGAGCTGATCCTTCACCTTGCCGACGCCGGGCAGCATCGACAGCACGCCCTGCATGCCGCCGAGCTTCTTCATCTGCTGGAGCTGCTGGGCGAGATCGTCCATATCGAACGATCCCTTCTTCATCTTGGCCGCGAGCTTCTCGGCCTTTTCCTTGTCGAAGCTTTCGGCGGCCTTCTCGACCAGCGAGACGACGTCACCCATGTCGAGGATGCGGCGCGCGACGCGGTCAGGGTGGAAGGCTTCGAGCGCGTCGAGCTTTTCGCCGACACCGAGGAACTTGATCGGCGCGCCGGTGACCGCGCGCATCGACAGCGCCGCGCCGCCGCGCGCATCGCCGTCGGCACGCGTGAGGATGATACCGGAGATCGATACGCGCTCGTTGAACGATTTCGCGATGTTCACCGCGTCCTGGCCGGTCAGGCTGTCGGCCACCAGCAAGGTCTCATGCGGCTTCACCTGATCGCGCACCTGCGCGACCTCGCTCATCAACTGTTCGTCGATGTGCTGGCGGCCGGCGGTGTCGAGGATGAGAACGTCATAGCCGCCGACCTTCGCGCTCGCCATCGCGCGTTTGGCGATCGCAACCGGATCCTGTCCGGCAACGATAGGAAGCGTGGCGACACCCGCCTGCTCGCCGAGCACGCGCAACTGCTCCATGGCGGCGGGACGCGAGACGTCGAGCGACGCCATCAGAACTTTCTTCTTCTCGCGCGTCGTGAGCATCGACGCGAGCTTGGCCGACGTCGTCGTCTTGCCCGAGCCTTGCAGACCGACCATCAGGATCGGCGCGGGCGGCGAACCCAGGTTGAGTGTCGCGTTCTCGGTGCCGAGCGTCTCGACCAGCGCGTCGTGCACGATCTTGACGACCAGCTGCCCGGGCGTGACCGAACGGATGACATCGGCGCCAACCGCGCGCGGACGCACCCTGTCGATGAAATCCTTGACCACCGGCAGCGCGACATCGGCCTCGACCAGCGCGGTGCGGATGTCCTTCAGCGCCTCCTCGACATCGGCCTCGCTGAGCGCGCCGCGCCCGCGTAGCCGGTCAAAGGTAGCGCCGAGGCGCGATTGCAAAGAGTCGAACATGCACCACCATTTTCCTCCCCCGTTTACGGGGGAGGTGTCGAGCGAAGCGAGACGGAGGGGGCGCCCCCTCCACCGCTACGCGGTCCCCCTCCCCCGCTCCGCAGGGGAGGACACAAAGCAGTAACGCCCCAGGGGGCGCACCTGCGCTGCCTGGGGGCGATCCCCAGCGCCGGGCCGGGGACCGGAAGCGACTAGGTCGGTTCCGGAAGCGGGCGGGTTTTAGGCCAAAGACCCTTGTTAGGTCAACCAGACCCCACCCTCACCATGGCCGGGCTTGACCCGGCCATCCATGGGCTTAGCCGAGACTCAGCTGTTCCAGCTCTCGGTCAGATCGTCCCAGTTCGGGTTTACCTTCTCGATCAGGGCAATCTTCCAATCCCGCTTCCATCGCTTGAGATTTGTCTCGCGGCGGATTGCATCGGCGTAAAGCGGAATCTCCTCGCAATAGACGAGGCGGGTGACGCCATACTTCTTGCAGAACTCGGAGCCTCGACCTTCGCGATGTGCCTGCACACGGTCCAACAAATTCGACGTGACGCCGATGTAAAGCGTGCCGTGACGCTTGCTTGCGAGGATGTAGACGATGCCACACGGTCTGGGCATCGCGCCAGTTTGAAAGGATGGATGGCCGGGTCAAGCCCGGCCATGGTGAGGAATAGGGATAGTGTTATTCGAAAACACTCACCAACCACTCACTCACCATGGGCGGCCTTGAGCCGCCCATCCACATTCCACAAACGCTCAACCGTTGCAGTGGACGGCCGGGCCAAGCCCGGCCATGGTGAGGGTGGTTTCGGCTAGCGTTTCGCACCTTCTTGCCACTTGTGAATGGCTTGTATCGGCGCCCAGTCGCTGGGCGCGATGAGGTTGATCACGTTGAGGGTCAGGTTGTCGCGGATCATGCAGGCGGTGAAGATTTCGAAGGCGAGCGCGATGGCGACCACATACCGCGCGCGCCGGCGCGATGCGATGAAGAAGCCGGTCGACATCATCAGCGTGTCGGACAGCGAGTTGAGGATGCTGTCGCCACGATATCCGGCGGCGAGCGCCTGCTGGCGATAGTGCACAATAACGGCCGGCGTGTTCTCGAGAATCTCCCAGCCGACTTCTACTCCCATCGCAATCAGGAACCGCACCGCGAGCGGCGTGCGCGGCATGATGAAATGCAGAAGCGCAAAAAAGATGAAGCCGTGAATGATGTGCGTGATGCTGTACCAGTCGAACAGCTGCTGCGACATCTTCGGGCTGAGCGGATCGCTCACCCAAAGCAAAAGGCCGCCCTCTCCGACCCAAGGCTGGCCGAACGCATGCAGCACCGCGATCTGCAAAGCCGCCAATGCCGCGGCGACTACTCCGTAGATCCAGTATGCTTGCGTGCCCCCCGGACGCGTCACTTCAGACCGAGCCGCTGCTTCAGATAGGTATAGCTCAGCGCCCACATATCCGCCTGCGCGGCGTTGGTCGAGCCCGGGCCGTGGCCGCCTTCGGACGATTCATTGAACAGCACGTCGTGGCCCTGTTGCTCCATCTTCGCGGCCATCATGCGCGCCCAGATCGGCGTCACGCGGTCGTCGCTGGTCTCAGTGATGAAGAGGATGCCGGGATATTTCACGTCCGGCTTCACGTTCTGATAGGCCGAGTACTTCTCGATATAGGCGCGGTCTTCCGGCTTGTCGGGATCGCCATATTCCGCCACCCACGACGCGCCGGCGCCGAAGCGCGTGTAGCGCAGCATGTCGACCAGCGGTCGTTGCGACACGACGGCGTTCAGCATATGCGGCTGCTGCGTCATCGTCACGGTGGTGAGCACGCCGCCATTCGACGCGCCGACGATGCCGAGATGCGCCGGCGTCGTGAAGCCGCGTGTCTCGAGGTCCTTGCCGACAGCCGCGAAATCGTCGAAGGCGCGCTGGCGATGCTCCTTCAGCGCCGCCTGATGCCAGCGCGGACCAAACTCGCCGCCGCCGCGGATGTTCGCGACCGCGATCGCGCCGCCGCGCGAAATCCACACCTGCCCTGCGTCCAGCGGACGGTGGCCGTCGTTCCAGTACCAGGGATTCAGCGACAATTCGAACCCGCCATAGGAATAAAGAATGGTCGGGACGTTCTTGGTGTCGCCGGCGCGATGGATGAGGAAGTACGGCACCTTCGTGCCGTCCGCCGAGATCGCCCAGAACTGCTCGCTGACGATGTTCTTCGCGTCGAACAACGGCACCTGCGATTTGATCGCCGCGACTTTGCCGTCGCCAGTGTCGTCATAGAGCGTCGGCGGCTGGAGAAAGCTCTCATAGGTGAACAGCGCTTCCAGGCCCCAATCATCAGCGCTCACGACCGTTGTCGAACCACCTGTGAGAAGATCGAGCGTCGTATCGCCCCAACCGTCTCTGCCAGGCCTAAACACATGCACGCTGCCGGTGACGTCGTGATTGATTGAGGCATAGACAGCATCGAGCCCGGTCGAGACCGTGTCGACAGTGGAATGTTCATCCGGCGCAAAGAGTGTGACGATCTTCGGCATCTTCTTGTCGCGCAGGAAATCGCCGAGCGGGAACGCGAGCAACGCACCGCGCGGATAGGTCGTGTCGCCGACCTTCCAATCGTCTCGCAGCGTGAGGACGAGATTTCCCTTGGTCATGCCCTGCAGATTGGCGCCAAGCGGCAATGGCAGCTTTGTCACTGTGCCGTCCGCGGCCATGAACGAGTATTCGTTTTCGAAGAAACTGACGCCGCGATTGATCAGGACGGTCGCGTCCTTGTTCGTGAGCCCGTGGGGACCGTGATAAACAACGTCGCGCACCGAGATATCTTCAGGCCCCACCTCGAACACCTGCTTCGCGGCGCTAAGCGGCGTTCCGCGCTTCCACATCTTCAGGATGCGCGGATAGGATGACTTCGTCATCGTGCCCGGGCCGAAATCGGTCGCGAACAGGATCGTGTTTTCGTCAACATAATTGGCGGACGACTTTGCGGCCGGCAGCGTGAAGCCGTCGGCGAGCAGTTGATGCGTCTTCGGATCGAACTCGCGCACTTCGGATGCGTCGCCGCCACCCGGCGACAGGCGCACGAGGCATCGCTTGTCCGATGGCGTGCACTGCGCGCCCTGGAACACCCAGTCCTTGTGCTGGTCGGCATCGAGCTTATCGACGTCGAGCAGAATTTCCCACTTCGGATCGGCCTTGCGGTATTCCGCCATCGGTACGCGGCGCCACAACCCGCGCACATGCTCCGCATCCTGCCAGAAATTGTAGAGCTTGCCGTGGTCGAGCCCGCCGAGCGGAATGCGATCCTTGATGTCGAGCGATTTCAGGAGCGCCGTGCGCGTTTCGGCATAATACGGATCGGATTTCAGGACGCCTTCGCTTTTGGCGTTGCGTTCCTTTACCCAGGCGAGCTGCTTCGCGCCCCATATATCGGTCAGCCAATAGTTCGGATCGTTGCCCGCGACCTCAGCGGCGAGCGCCGCTGCCGTGAACCCTGCGAAAGCCAGACCGAGAGCAATTTTACGCATACTTGTTCCTCCACCACCCGCCTCTCCTTGCCACAGAAAAGCCTGCAGAAGGAAGGCAGATAGCGGCTTCGTGAACATACTGGCGGGGGCGCAATGAGCCGCCTATATAAGCCTTCATGACGGCCTTCCTGAAAATGCATGGCTTGGGCAACGATTTCGTTGTCTTCGACGCGCGGCGCGAACGGATCGCGCTCGATGCGGCGAGTGCGAAGGCGCTGGCCGACCGGCGTTTCGGCGTCGGCTGCGACCAGGTGATCGTGATCGGCGAAGGCAAGAACGGGTTCGACGCCGCGATGCGCATCTACAATGCCGATGGCGGCGAAGTGGAAAGCTGCGGCAATGCCGCGCGTTGTGTCGCGCGCCTGCTGATGGAAGAGAAAGACCGCGACCGCGTGGCGATCAACACGCCGGGTGGCGCGTTGTTCTGCACGGATGGAGGCGCGGATTTCGTGACCGTGGATATCGGCGCTCCGCGTCTCGACTGGAAAGACATCCCGCTCGCCGAAGCGATGGACAGCAATCATATCTTGTTCGAGATCGACGGCCAGTATTTCGACGGCGTCGGCGTGAATGTCGGCAATCCGCATTGCGTGTTGTTCGCGGACAATGCTGAGGCTGTGCCGGTCGCGACGCTCGGTCCGAAGATCGAGAAGCATGAATTTTTTCCGGCGCGCATCAACGTCGAATTCGTGTCCGTAAAAGACCGCACGCATCTGCGCATGCGTGTGTGGGAGCGCGGCGCGGGCATCACCAGCGCCTGCGGCACGGGTGCCTGTGCATCGGCCGTCGCTGCACACCGCCGTGGCCTGACGGATCGCAAGGTCGAGGTGAGGCTTGATGGCGGGCCGCTTGTCGTCGAATGGCGGGCGAGCGACGACCACGTCCTGATGACCGGCCCGACAATGCTGTCGTTCAAGGGCGACGTCGACCTCGGAGCCTATGCGTCGTGATCGAAGTCGTGACCTTCGGCTGCCGCCTGAACGCCTATGAATCCGAGGCGGTGAAGGCACGCGCCTGCGAAGCCGGTCTCGACGACGCGATCATCTTCAACACCTGCGCGGTGACCTCGGAAGCCGTGCGCCAGTCACGCCAGGCGATCCGCCGTGCGGCGCGTGAAAATCCTGCCAAGAAGATCATCGTCACGGGCTGCGCAGCGCAGACGGAGCCCGAAACCTATTCCGGCATGGATGAAGTGGATGCCGTCCTCGGCAATTCCGAGAAGCTCGACGCCCGCTCCTATTTCGATCTCGGCGAGCGCGTGCGCGTCAACGACATCATGTCGATCAAGGAGGTCGCGCCGCAGTTCTTGGACAGTTTCGACGGCCACACGCGCGCCTTCCTGCAGGTGCAGAACGGCTGCGACCACCGCTGCACATTCTGCATCATCCCCTACGCCAGAGGGAATTCGCGCAGCGTTGCGATGGGCGCGCTGGTCGAGGAAGCGCGCCGCCTGACGGACAAGGGCTTCGCGGAGATCGTGCTCACCGGCGTCGATCTCACAGCCTATGGCGCCGACCTGCCGGGAAAGCCGACGCTCGGCCAGCTGGTCTCGAAGATTTTGAAACTTGTTCCCGGCGTGAAGCGTTTGCGCATCTCCTCCATCGACTCCATCGAGGCGGATCCGGAACTGATGCGCGCGATTGCCGAAGAAGACCGCCTGATGCCGCACTTCCATCTCTCGGCGCAGTCCGGCGACGACATGATCCTGAAGCGCATGAAGCGGCGCCACACGCGCGCCGACACGATTACATTCTGCGACACGGTGCGGCGCCTGCGCCCGGAAGCCTCCTTCGGCGCCGACCTGATCGCGGGATTTCCGACCGAGACCGGCGCGATGTTCGAAAATTCTTTGAAGTTGGTCGAAGACGCTGGCCTTACCTTCTTGCACGTCTTCTCCTACAGCGCACGCAAGGGCACGCCCGCCGCCCGCATGCCGCAACTGAATGGCGCGATCATCAAGGAACGCGCGGCACGCCTGCGCGCGAAGGGCGATGCAGCGCTGGCGGCGCGCAACGCGACGCTTATGGGGACCGCGCAAACCTTGCTGATGGAAAAGGGCGGCGTCGGCCGCACGCCGTGTTTCATGCCGGTCAAGATCGCCGATCTCACGCTTCCACAAGCTCAGCATGAGGGGGTGGGCAATTCCCTCACCCTGAGCTTGTCGAAGGGTGAGCGTTACTATCCCGGCACCTTCGCGGACGTCCGGATCACCGACATCCAAGACAATCACCTGATCGCAGCATGAGAGATTTTGGAGAAGCCCCTCCGCCGCTCACACTCTTCGAACGGCTGAAAGAAGGCCTGTCGCGCTCCACATCGGGGCTGAGCGACAACATCACCGGCATCTTCACCAACCGGAAGCTGGACGCCGCTTCTATAGCCGAACTCGAAGACGCACTGATCAAGGCCGATCTCGGCGCGGCGCAGGCCGATACCATCGTGCGCGAAATCGCGCGGGACCGCTTCGACGTTTCGATATCCGATTATGACCTGAAGCGCCTGCTCGCGGCCGAAATCGAGAAAATCCTTATGCCGGTTGAGAAGCGGCTCACCATCGATAAGGCAAAAGCGCCGTTCGTGATCCTGGTCGCTGGCGTCAACGGCACCGGCAAGACCACCACCATCGGCAAGCTCGGCAAGCGCTTCGCGCGCGAGAAGCTGAAGGTGATGTTCGCCGCCGGCGACACGTTCCGCGCCGCCGCCGTCGAGCAGCTCACGATCTGGGGCGAGCGCATCGGCGCCGAGGTTGTGTCGGGCGCCACTGGTGGCGACGCGGCAGGCCTCGCCTATGAGGCGCTCGAAAAAGCGCGCGCCGAAAAAGCCGACGTCCTGCTCGTCGACACGGCCGGCCGCCTTCAGAACAAGGCCGGCCTGATGGCCGAATTGGAAAAGATCATCCGCGTCATCAAGAAGGTCGATCCGACGGCACCACACGCGGTCCTGCTGGTGCTCGACGCCACGACCGGCCAGAACGCCATCGCGCAGGTCGACGCCTTCAAGAACGCCGCCGCGCTGACCGGCCTGATCATGACCAAGCTCGACGGCACCGCCAAAGGCGGTATTCTGGTCGCGCTGGCGGCCAGGTTCGGCCTGCCGGTCCATTTCATCGGCGTCGGCGAAGGCGAGGACGATCTGCAAATCTTCGATGCCGCCAACTTCGCCAAGGTCCTGACAGGCGCCTCATGAACCCGCAACTCCGCCGCCTTGCCCTCGACCTCGGGCCGCTCTTCATTTTCTTCGTGGCCTATCGCTTTCTCGGCATTTATGCCGCGACGGCGGTGTTCATGGGCGCGGTGCTGGTTGCGCTTGCGCTCGACTACATCGTTGAGCGCAAATTCTCGCCGGTGCCGATCATGACGGCTGTGCTGGTGATGATCTTCGGCGGACTGACGCTCTATCTGAAGAACGATATCTTCATCAAAATGAAGCCGACGGCGCTCTACACCCTGTTCGGCCTTACACTGCTCGGTGGCCTCGCCTTCAACCGTTTGTTTCTCAAATATCTCTTGTCGCTCGGCTTCGAGATGCCGGACGCATCCTGGCGGACACTGACCTTACGCTACGGTATATTCTTTCTCGCCCTCGCGGTCGCGAACGAGATTATCTGGCGCAACTTCCCGACCAGCATTTGGGTCGACTTCAAAGTCTGGGGCGTGATGCCGTTGATCCTTTTGTTCTCGGTGTCGCAGGTTCCGTTCCTGATGAAACACCAGGATGAGGAAAAGCCTGAAATATCAAAAGTGGAGTAGTTCGCCGCGCTCCATCCGTCCACGGAATATCTTCCCACGTTCCGCGCAATTACACGCGATCAAGTGGCTACGGTTGCGAAATCTGCAAGACTATCAATGCGACGCCGCCCCATGGAGTCATTGAACGCGTGCTTTCGCCTGTGGTCGTTGAGAACTTCCATACAACAGATGGCGACATCAGCGGCCGGCATGCCGCTCCTTAGTGTCTCCGTCCGGTACATGACCTGCAGGCCGCAGGGGGAACGATTATCATCCGCGCGGTATTGTGCCGAAGCGTCGCATGAAACAAAAGTTCGAAATCGCCGATAGACACCGGACACGCAAAAGCGATAGAGACTTGCCGCGCTTCGCGCACGCGACTAGTGTTCATCGTGCGAGCGTATCCGAGCAAGAAGCACCCGGCGTTTCGCGGGAACGTGAAAAAGAGAGCTGACGCGATTTAAGGTCGGCGTGTTGGGTTTCAAATTTCCGGGGGTGTCTCATGAAAGTTCAGCGCAGACCGAACGGGGGGTTCGATCTCGCACAGGCGCCGTCCCATCTCATCCGGCGCTGCCAACAATATTTTGCCGACCTCTATGCGATGGAAGCCGATGCGCGCGCATTGACGCCACAACAGTTCACCGTGCTCGCAGCACTCGAACACAATGAAGGCGCGAGCCAGACCGCGCTTGTCGAGATCACCGGCATCGATCGCTCGACGCTCGCAGAGATGGCGCGCCGCCTCGTGGAGAAGGAATTGCTTTCGCGCGAACGTACCGAGGAAGATCAGCGCGCCAATGCCGTGGCGATCACCGCGAGCGGCCGCAAGGCGCTGCGCTCGGCGCGGCTTGCAGCGGAACGAGCGGAGCGCGCATTTCTGGAATCCCTCCCTGCATCGGACCGCGTGAAGTTCGTGAAACTGCTGGCCCAGGTCGCAGCGGCGGGCGAGGCGTTCGCGCTCAATGGCGGGGCCAAGGCACACCGCAAGGGCGCGCGCCGCCGTTCGCGCTAAGTCTCTGACTTAAATACGGATATCAAGATTGGCGCCGGGTCTCTGCGCGGGGTTTTGGCTCGGCTGCGGCCGCGCTTGAGTGGGTGCTGCACTCACGGTCTGCTTGAAGTCGAGCGGCGCGAAGAGATCGTCTTTAGCGTTCGCCGAAGATAGCGCGTCCGAGAACGCTTTCGCGTTCGGTTGCGGCTGCTGAATCTGCCGCGCGGCCTGCTGGGCGGCGGCAAGGAGATTGGCGGCGCTGAGATTCATATCCTGACGGTCGCAGAACATGGTTTGCAAAGTCTTAAGGGGAGGCCCTCACCCTTCGACAGGCTCAGGGTGAGGAATTCTAGGTTCATCTTCATGCTGAGCTTGCCCGTCTTCGCTAAAGCTTCGCCGGGCCTCGGTGAAACTGACTTGCCCGCCGTAGCTGAAAGCGTAGGCGGGTCGAAGCATGAGAGCGCTATCTGCACTAGGACCTGGCAGCTCGGATCGCAGGCAGAAGCTGGGTATTTAGAACATCCTGCGTAATCTCGCCGACGATGCGCGCGCGGATGATGCCATGGCCGTCGATCACGAAGGTCTCCGGCACGCCATAGACGCCCCATTCGATGCTGGCACGCCCGTCGGCGTCGAGTGCGATGCGCTGAAACGGATTTCCGTTCTCGGCAAGGAACGCGCGCACTCTCGCCGGCGTGTCCTTCTGTACCAGGCCGTAGAATGAGAAATCGGGATGGCCGGCGAGCTGCGCGATCACCGGCGCCTCGCTGTGGCAGGGCGCGCACCACGACGCGAAGACGTTGACCACCGTCACATGACCGGATGTCAATTCTCGCGGGCCGAAGCCCTGTGTCTGCGCATCGAGCGACGGAAGTTCCAGATGTGGTGCGGGTTGGCCGATCAGGGCCGACGGAAGAATGTCCGGAGGCGGCGCTATCAGGCTGCGGAACAGGAACGCAGCGACAACGACGAACCCAAGCGCAGGCAGAATATAAAGCGCGCGCTTCACGGCTTTTTGCTCTCGAGCGCGGCAAGCTGCGCCTGCGCGCGCCGATAGGCACGGATCGTCAGCAATACGGCTCCTGCAAGTCCAAGAAGCGAAATCCCGTAGGCCGGCCAGACATAGGCCGCGTATCCCCCCATCGCCCAGAAGCCGCTCATGCCTCACCCGTGAGCATCAGGCTGCGCGCGCGGCGCGTGAGAATCTCTGTGCGAATTCGTACCATCCAGAGCGTAAAGAACAGGAACGTGTAGCCCAGCGCCATCGCGAACAGTGGCCACAGGAACACGCTCGAAATCAGCGGACCGCCCGCGCGAACGATGCTCTCGCCCTGATGCAAGGTCGTCCACCAGTCGACCGAGAACTCGATGATCGGCAGGTTCACGGCGCCGACCAGCGCCAGGATCGCGCAGGCCTTCGCCGCGCGCGTCTCGTCCTCGATCGCGTTCCAGAGCGCAATGTAGCCGAGATAGAGGAACAGCAGCAGCAGGAAAGAGGTCAGCCGCCCGTCCCAAACCCACCACGCGCCCCACATCGGCCGACCCCACAGCGATCCGGTGACAAGACCGAGTGCTGTGAACACCGCGCCCAGCGGCGCAGCTGATTTCGCGGCGACATCGGCGAGCGGGTGGCGCCAGACAAGTCCAACCAGAGACGCAACCGCCATCAACCCGTATCCCATCATCGCGGTCCAAGCAGCGGGAACATGGATGAACATGACGCGCACCGTATCGCCCTGCTGGTAGTCCGGTGGCGCGGTGAAGCCGAGAGTGAGTCCTACTGCCAGCAGCGCGATCGAAGCGCCGCCGAGCCACGGCACAAGCGTACCGCTCAGTTGCATGAAACGTGTCGGGTTGGCGTAGCGGAGCATGTTCGACCTAGCTCCCGAGATTGAGCCGCACTGCGGCGGCGGTGGCAAAGGGCGAAAGAACGCAGGCGGCGAAGGAGAATGCGGCAAGCAGCAGCAGCGCGCCATTGCTGAGGCCGTCGATGGTAGCGAGCACGGCGCCGGCGCCGAAGATCACGGCGGGTGCCAGCAGCGGCAGCACGATCAGCGGCAGGATCAACCCGCCGCGCCGGATCGACAGTGTCAGGCTCGCGCCTACTGCGCCGATGGCGCTGACCGCAGGTGTTCCGATCAGCAACGAAACGAACAGTGCGAATATCGCGTTCGCGGGCAACCCGAACATCATTGCAAGCAAGGGTGATAAGATCGTGAGCGGCAAGCCGGTCGTCAGCCAATGCGCGGCGATCTTGGCGAAGCTGATCGTCTCCAGCGACAACGGCGAAAGCGCAATCACATCCAGGGAGCCGTCCTCGAAATCCGCCTGGAACAGGCGGTCGAGCGCGAGCAACGCCGCAAGCACGGCCGCGACCCACAGCACACCGGCCGCGATCCGCCCCAGCAAAGCCAAATCGCTTCCGACGCCGAGCGGCACCAACGTTGCAACCGCGGCAAAGAACGCCAGCGCCAGCATCGCGCTGCCGCCCGCGCGTGTCGCAAGACGAATGTCGCGAAGCAGCAGCGCCGTCATAGCACCAGTCTCCCGCAATCGATGCCCAGCGGCTCATGCGTCGCGACCATCGCGATGCCGCCACCGGCGCAATGCGCCGCGATCAGATCGGCCGCGATCTTCTTCCCCACGGCATCGAGCGACGCCAGCGGCTCATCCATCAGCCAGAGCGGTCGCCCGCACAGCTTCAACCTCGCGAGCGCCACGCGCTTCTTCTGTCCGGCGGAGAGATATTGCCCCGGTAGATCGGCCAGACGCGCGAGACCAACCGCGTCCATCGCTTCCTCGATATTACCATCGCTTCGATAAAACCGCGCAAAGAACGACAGCGTCTCCCGCACCGTCATCTGCGCCTTCACAGCATCCTGATGCCCGAGCCAGCCGACGAGATTGCCACGTTCATCGGCATCTTCAACCTCGCCAATTCGGATCGTTCCCTCAACAGGCGCCAGAAATCCCGCGATCACCCGCAGCAGCGATGTCTTGCCCACACCATTCGCGCCCTCGATGCAAAGCGCCCTGCCCGCCTCCACGCGAAAGCTCAGATCGCGAAACAGCACCCGCCCGCCGCGAATGACGGTCGCTCGGTCCAAGAAAAGAGAGGCTATCCGTTGGCCAGAAAGTTTTGGAGCTTCTGGCGCAATTTGTCTGGCGATTTCGTTTCGCATTCCCAGATTGTCAGCACCTTCCAGCCCTGCTTCCTTAGCGCATCAGCAGATGCCTTGTCGCGCTCTACGTTGCGGAGCAATTTGGGGACCCAGTATTCGGTATTGGACTTCGGAGGACGCCCGTCCAGGCAAGAAACCAATTTGTGCTGGTGCCAGAAACAGCCATGCACAAAAATTGCCTGCTTCTGAGTGCGTCGCACCACATCCGGCTTCCCCGGTAGTTCTTTGGCGTGTAGACGGAATCGATAACCTAATCTATGAATAAGTGAACGCACTGCCCGCTCTGGCTTCATGTTGGCTGAACGGATTTCCCGCATGTTCTCGGAGCGGCGCCGAGGTGAAATCTTATCGGTCACGGCAGATCAATGCCATGCCGCTTGGCAATCTTTCGCTCTGAAAGGCCCGTGGGCTTGTGCGCAATGAACTCCCGCTCCGAACAATGAGGCAAGCCAAGTTCGGCTATTGCAGCCCGATCGTATTTACCGGACAGAATAAGTATACCCTCGATAGCCATTTGATCTCGCGCGCCACCATTCTTGCGGATGCGCGTTAAGGGATCGAGTTGCTGGGCAGTATCTAGAATGACTTTGCGAGGAATGGGCCGGTCTTTCACGCAGCGGAAAAGCCGCCTTACGCGCTCCATACCGCTCTTCGCTTCAAAAATCTCACTGACGACACTCAGGTCCAGCGTTTTCCAAAAATTTGCCGGATACGGTTCTTCGAATACCAACCAATGAATATTCCGCCAATGCGGCGTCGCGATTTGCAGTTTCTTATCTTGATTGCTTGTCAGCGTCAGGTATTTCTGCCTCGCGACAATCAGGCCCAGATAGCATCTTGCTGTATTTTCGTCTGCTGCACTCAATACGCAAACTTCATTTACTGCCTCGCGCGGAATCATCCAGCCGCTCTCCATCGTGTGCTTGATGTCGACATCGATGTGCTGGATTCGAAGATCGAGCTTACCTTTAGGATAGCCCCAAAACTTCCTGAGACGTATTTCTACGCGCGTTCCAATATACGTTTTCTCGACTTTTTCTAATTCGCCGTAACCGCGTCGATCCGTGTTCGGAGTATCTATCAATTTGTCTATTTCGTCTCGCAGCATTTCTGCAAAAAACGCTTTCAATGCGACATCGCCATCGGACTCGCCAAGAATATTTCGCTCCACGAAATCAATGGTCTTGAAATCGGGATGACCGGCTCCAAAAATCGATGCAGGTATGTTCTTTCGCACAATCCCCTTTTCCCGCCGTTAAGCGGCGCGCTTCGAGAGATTTTCACGAGCAGTACTAGCTACTCCCAATGCTCTCGCTATCTGTTGGCCAACTGCCGCTGCGACGGGCGGCGGAAAAGCATTTCCTACCTGTCTGTAGGAATTGGTTTTCCGACCTGAAAACTGCCAGCTGTCCGGAAACCCCTGAATGCGCGCAACCATGCGCACCGTCAACTTTGGCATACCATCCAGCGGAAAAACGGCATCAGGCGCTTCATTGGCGATACCAATCCCATCTACACCAAGCTGCGCCCAAGCTTTGCGCGCGCGTGTAGGGCCGAGGTCAGGACCGCCGTGCTTTTTGGAGCCTCCTACAATCGTAGGGGCTATTGCATTGGCTTTCCGGTGCCAAGCTCCTGCGCCTTCCCAGCCATTTTCTGCCATCAGATCTTTGAGAAGATTGCCGACTGTCTGAACAGTGCGCGCATGAGCAGGCCAACAAAACTCTTCAGCACATCCGCCCTTCAAGGCTACCAAAATAAGCCGAGGCCTTTGCTGGCAAACACCAAAATCGCATGCGTTGTGAAGCTTCCAATCGACAAAATCAAATCCCTGCTTGCGCAAGCTCGCCACTATCCATTCGCGATAACTTGCAAAAGACGGATCGAGAAGGCCGCGAACATTCTCAATTAGCACAGCCTTCGGCTTGCACTGGGCAACCTGATCTATGGCAACCGAGAACAGGTTGCGCTCATCATTTTCGCCAAGCTGCTTGCCAGCAACCGAGAAAGGCGGACAAGGCAATCCGCCGGCATACAGGTCGATCCCTTTGTATTTCGATGCCTTGAAATTCCGGAGATCGCACTCAGAAACGCGCCATTGAGGGCGATTGACACGGAGGGTTTTGCAAGCCCATTCGTCAATCTCGACAAGATCGAGATGTTCGAAGCCGGCCTGCTCCAATCCCAGCGCTTGGCCGCCGGCACCTGCACAGACTTCGATTGAATATGGTCCGCTCATGCGCCGCTGTACCATGTTCCCTTTTCGTACTCAACGATTCGAGACCTAATGATCGCCTGCGAGGCGGGGACTGAAAAGCAACATCAGGTATCAATACGAAATTATCCCGCGATATATAGAGACACCGATGCCCTCAATACATATGCTGCCCGCCGTTGATCGACATGGTCGAGCCGGTGACGAAGCCCGCGTCGTCGGCGACCAGGAACAGAACGCCGCGCGCGATCTCGTCGGCCTTGCCGAGGCGGCCAACGGGAATGCGCGACTTGATCTTCTCCAGAACCTCCGGCGGAACGGCGGCGACCATGTCGGTGTCGATATAGCCCGGCGCGATCGCGTTCACGGTGATGCCCTTGGACGCACCTTCCTGCGCTAAGGCCTTGGTGAAGCCGTGGATGCCCGATTTCGCAGCGGCATAGTTGACTTGGCCGTACTGTCCGGCCTGTCCGTTGATCGAGCCGATATTCACCACGCGGCCGAAGCCGCGGCTCAGCATCCCGTCCCACGCCGCCTTGCACATGTTGAAGCAGCCCCCGAGATTGGTATCAAGCACATCGTCCCAGCCGGTGCGGGCCATCTTCTTCATTGTGCCATCGCGGGTGATGCCGGCATTGTTGACGATCACCTCGACCGGTCCCAGATCGGCCTCGACCTTCTTCACGCCGTCCAGGCAGGCGTCGAAACTCGCCACGTCCCATTTGTAGACCGCAATGCCGGTCTTGGCGGAGAACGCCTTTGCGCGCTCGTCATTGCCCATGTAGTTCGCAGCGACCTTGTAGCCGGCGTTCTTCAAGCCAACCGAAATCGCCTCGCCGATGCCGCGCGTGCCGCCGGTGACGATCGCTACCCGTGCCATGTGTGCTCCCCGAAATCTGTTCTTTGGACCACCCTAGAACAGAAGCCGGGCGCTTTGCCAGAATGGTTACCGGCGGCGGGAGGACCGGTGGCCGACGAGCACGGCCGCGAGCAATCCCAGCGCCACGCCGCTGCACAGTGCGATCAGCGCCGCGGATCCTAGCTGGGAATTGATGCGGTGTTGCGCGCGGCGCACCAGCATCCGCGTCTCATCCACCACATCCGACGCGGACGACTGGATCCGGTGTTCAAGCTGGTGGGTGGCGCGCGCGACTTCGGCGCGCAGCTGCTCGAGCGCGCCAGGGCGCGTGTCGAACTCGTCCGAATCTTCGGTGTAGATGTCGGTCATGGCGCCATTGTCCCGTCCTCTTGCGGGAAAGGCAACTATGACTGTGCCGGATGGTTGCCGGCGCGAAACGCGCGCGGGCTGGCTCCCGTCCAGCGCTTGAAGGCGCGCGAGAAAGCCGCCGGATCGGAGAATCCCACCAGATAGGCGGTCTCGTTCACCGACACCTTCTTCGCGCCGAGATAGTCGAGCGCGAGCCTGTGGCGCAGCCCGTCGAGAACTTTCTCGAAGGTCGTGTCTTCCTCCTTCAGGCGGCGAAACAGCGTCTGCCGACTCACGGCCATCTTCTCCGCGATCGCGTCCATGCTGGCATCGCCCTTGTGCAGCACCGGCATCAGCAGGCTCTCGACCTTGCCCCGCAAGGTCTTCGAATTTTCCAATTCCTTCAGCAGCACATCGGCGCGCGCGCTCAGGACACCGAACACATAGCGCGGCTGAAGCTGCACGCGGTGAAACATCCACTGCTCGTCGATCTGCAACGCATTCCACTTCGCCTCGAACGTCACCGGAACACCGAAGATGCGGTCGTATTCGTCGCGATAGGCCGGCGCGGGATGCGTGACGCAAACCCGCTTTGCGATCTGCGTCACGCCAAAGCTGCGCGGCCCGCATACCATGCGTGCGAATGTGGATTCTGTAAGTTCGGGAAAGCCGTTTGCGTTCTGCCGGCTGTCGACGGCCCACAGCCCACCATCTTCCTGCACCGAGTGGAATCGATCGGGTCCGCCGTCGAACTCGATCACCAGCCGCCCGAAACGGCTGAGCTGGTGGAAGGCTTCGAACATCGTCTCGGATGCGTTGGCGATGAGGCCCACAACCGAGACCTCGGCCATGTCGTTCGCCTCGCCGTAATGCAGCGCGAGCGCGGGATCGCCGGTGAGCGTCTTTGCCGCGCGCATCAGCGCGACATAGTTCTCGAACGCGATGCGATTGTCCTGATCGGCGAGATCGGCCGCCGCGATACCGGCGCGCGCCAGCAACTCCGTCCGCGATGCGCCGCGCGAGACCGCGAAATCGGTCAGCCCTCGAGCAAGCCCGGCGGCCACGGTCAGGCTGGATTTGTTACCTAGGATCATGTTTTTGACCTCCGCCATCATAGTCATCGGCGCGCGAGCTCCTATCTACAGCTAGGTACGACAGCGGCGGGCAGCAAGCCAAAGCGGCCCAGGGGGAGATGCGCATGCTCGGCAGGCTGTTTCCAAAAAGCTTCGACAATGCCTATCGCGGTCACTGGCTCGCCGTCGTGATTCTGGCGCTTGTGGCGCTCCTAAAGGCGGTGCAGGGCATGGAATCCATGCTCAATGCAGCAGAGACAATGGTCAGAGCCGACGGCATTCCACTCGCCACCTATGGCGCAGGGGGCGCAGCAGCCGCCGTCGGAATGTTCGCTCTGCTTGGAATGTACCTGCTGGTGGTTCCGCTATTGAGCCTCGTCGCACTGATCCGCTATCGCGCGATGATCCCCCTGATGTTTCTGATGCTGCTGCTCGTGCAGATTGGGAGCCGCGTCGTTCTCACACTTCATCCAATTACCCGGAACGGCGAATATGTCGGTCACCCGATCGGCTTCTATGTCAATCTCGCGATACTGGGCGTGACGGTCATTGGATTTCTGCTCTCGATTCTGGGCAAACGCACCGCAGGCGAGGCCGCATGACGCCGTTCCCTCCCGTCGTTCATCCCTACATGCCTTGGGTGATCTTGCACATCGCGTGCGGTGTTATCGGAATCATCACCGGCTATGCCGCGGTGCTCGCCGCCAAAGGCGAGAAGCTGCATCGCCGGATTGGTACCGTTTTCGTGGCCGCCATGCTGGTCATGTCTTCGGTCGCCGTGTTCCTGGCGTCGTCGTTGATCGGGCAGCTAACCGGCCAGGTAGCCAATGTCGCCGCCGGCACGCTCGCCTTCTACCTTGTCCTGTCGGCCTATTTGACGGTAAAGCGCAAGGAAGGAACGATCGGTATGTTCGAGCGCGTGTCGTTTCTGATTCCGCTTGGCGTCGGCGCGCTGTTCCTAAACTGGGGCTTTGAAGCAGAGAGAAGCAAACACGGTTTCGACGGCTATGCGCCGGTGTTTTTCTTCGTGTTCAGCGGAATCTCATTTCTTCTGAGCGCGCTCGATTTGCGCGTGCTGTTAAAGGGCGGACTGACCGGCGCAGCCCGAATAGCGCGTCACCTCTGGCGAATGTGTTTCGCATTCTTCGTCGCGGCAGGATCGTTCTTTCTCGGGCAGCAGAAGGTCATGCCGGTATGGATGCACGGTTCGAAGATCCTGCTCGTGCTCGGCATTGCGCCGCTGGGCTTCATGCTGTTCTGGCTGATCCGCGTGCGCATCGGAAACCGCTTCAAAGCCGCGCCGCCCGCCTGAAAAAAATTCCGTTCAGGGCCCTTGAAATTCTATCTTGTCATATGTAAGTTTTTTCTTACATATGTCGGATGGAGTGGATTGTTGGCCCTGACGGGAGACCAGTTGCTTGCCGCACTCTCGGCGCTCGCCAATCCGCATCGGTTGCGGATTGTGGCCGCGCTGACAAAGGGCGGACGCAACTATGTCAGCCAGCTCGCGCGGGAGGTCGGCATCAGCCGTCCGCTGCTGCATCTCCATTTGCAAAAGCTAGAGGACGCTGGGCTTGTCACGAGCAAGCTGGAACTCTCCAGCGACGGCAAGGCGCTCAACTACTTCGACGTCGCGAAATTCGACTTCGAGCTTACGCCGGCGGCCATCGCAGCGGCCGCCAAATCTCTCACCGATTCCGGGAAGTGAAAGGAAATCCCATGACCACGATTGTTTATTTCATCACCCTCGGTATCATGTCTGGTACCCCTCTTGCGATCTTCGGCCTCAAATACTGGGCCGCCGCAAAAGCGGCAGACGTGCAGACCGAAACGCAGACAGCCTATCGCAAGCTCGCATCCGATGCCGTGACCGCGCAGTCGGGCAATGCCGCAACCTTGTCGGCGATCCAAAGCGAACTTGTCGAACTCAAGACGCGCATGACAAACGTCGAAAAGATTCTGAAAGAAGTCGAATAGTGGCGGACCCGCGTAGGAGCCTCACATGCAAGACATCAAAGAGCGGCTGTCCCTGTTCTGGCTGTTCGCGTTGTTGAACTATCTGTATGCGGACGTCATTGGCCTCTGGGATGTAATTGGCAGGTCGAATTTTCACGTGCACCTGCCCTCATGGGCGCTGATGGGTTCCGCCGTCTTGATGGAAATACCCATCGCCATGATTGTGGCGTGTCGGTTGCTTCCTTACAGAGCGAACCGTCCGGCAAACATCGTGGCCGGCGTCATAGTGACTGTTGTGAACGGCTTTTTGACCTACGTCCCGCCATTGGCCGGATGGGGCAGAACGCCTGCTTTGCCCGAATACCTATTCTTCGCAACGATCGAAACCATTTGCACCCTGATCATCATCCAGCAGGCGTGGACATGGGAGAAGGCCCCAGCGAACCCCAGTGGAAAATCATCTGCGGCCTCCGCGGCGTAAAAAGGGGATGAACATGACACAGATACACAGCGCAACGACGAGCATGGACCCGGTTTCGGACGGCAGTCGCGCGGGCGATGCCGTATCCCTGTGGCGTCTCTATGTTCTGCGCGCCTGCTACGCGATCCTCGCGGTGGGACAAGGTTCTATCCAGCTGCCTTTGTTCCTTCATCACGCTCATTGGACGTTGAATAGCGGAGTGGCGCACAGCTTCCTTCTCGCGCTCGCACTCCTTTCGATTGTCGGAATCCGATATCCGCTGCGGATGCTACCGCTGCTGGTCTATGAGTTGCTTTGGAAGGCGATCTGGCTATGCGGCATCGCGCTGCCCTTGTGGATTGTCAATCAGATCGATGCCGACACCCGTCAATCGTTCTTCGAAATCGCACCGGTCATTATCCTCATTCCCCTGCTTCCTTGGAGCTATCTTTTTTCCAACTACCTGAAGAAATCCGGAGACCGCTGGCGGTAGGCTCAGCGCTCCACGCACATGGCGATTCCCATGCCGCCGCCGATGCAGAGCGTGGCGAGGCCCTTGTGCGCGTCGCGCTTGCCCATCTCGTAGAGCAGCGTGGTGAGCACGCGCGCGCCCGATGCGCCGATCGGATGGCCGATCGCGATCGCGCCACCGTTGACGTTCACCTTGGCCGTATCCCAGCCCATGTCCTTGTTCACGGCGCAGGCCTGCGCAGCGAAGGCTTCGTTGGCTTCGACGAGATCGAGATCGGTTGCCTTCCAGCCAGCCCGCTCCAGCGCCTTCTTCGAGGCCGGGATGGGGCCGGAGCCCATCACCGCGGGATCGACGCCGACCGTCGCCCAGGACGCGATGCGCGCCAGCGGCGTGAGCCCGCGCGCCTTCGCCGCTTTCGCCGTCATCAGCACGAGTGCTGCCGCGCCGTCATTGATGCCCGATGCGTTGGCGGCGGTGACCGTGCCCTCCTTGTTGAACGCAGGCTTCAATCCGGAAATGCCTTCGAGCGTCACGCCATCGCGGATGAACTCGTCGGTGTCGACGATCGTGTCGCCCTTGCGGCCCTTGATCGTGACCGGCGCGATCTCGTCCTTGAACTTGCCGGCCTTGCGCGCGGCCTCGGCCTTGTTCTGCGAGGCGACGGCGAATTTGTCCTGCATCTCGCGCGTGATCTGCCAGCGCTGCGCGACATTCTCCGCCGTCACGCCCATGTGATAGCCGTGGAACGCGTCGATCAATCCGTCCTTCAGCATCGTGTCGGTGAATTCGAGCGCACCCATCTTCGTGCCGGAGCGCAGATAAGCAGCATGCGGCGCCTGGCTCATGCTCTCCTGCCCACCCGCGACGATCACGCTCGCATCGCCGTTCAGGATCGCCTGATAGCCGAGCGCGACCGCGCGCAGGCCGGAGCCGCAAAGCTGATTCACGATCCACGCCGGCGTGTCGTACGGGATGCCGGCGTTCACGCTCGCCTGACGCGCCGGGTTCTGGCCCTGCGCGGCGGTGAGGATCTGGCCCATGATCGTCTCAGAGACGTCCTTGCCGTCAACATTGGCACGGGCGAGCGCGGCCTTGATCGCGGTGCGGCCCAATTCGTGCGCCGGCACATTGGCGAACGCGCCGTTGAAGGAGCCGACCGGCGTGCGCGCGGCCGAAACGATGACGACGTCTTCCATGGAAACCTCGAGTGGGTGCGGATCGGGCCGCAAATTGCCGCGAATGCGAGCATCGGTAAACGAAAGAATATTATCTTGCTAGATCAGCAGGTTAATGCCCGCACGCGGCGTGCGTCTTTGCTGCAATCGCGTAAAAACACTGGACAGTGTGGGAAATGTGATGCTTTTGTTGATGCACCCAACGCCCGCTGAGAGGCGTATTTGTCATCCGATCAAGGGGTTGGACGCGTGGTGGAAGAACAGCCCAAAGGCGATCCGGTCGTCATCAAGAAATACGCGAACCGGCGCCTCTACAACACTCAGACCTCGTCCTATGTGACGCTCGATCACCTCTGCGAGATGGTCAAAGCCGGCACGGAATTCGAAGTCCGCGACGCGCGCACCGGCGAGGATATCACCCGCTCGGTGCTGACCCAGATCATCTTCGAGGAAGAGGCCAAGGGGCAGTCGCTGCTGCCGATCAAATTCCTGCGCCAGCTCATCCGCTTCTATGGCGACAGCCTGCAGGGTTTCGTTCCCGGCTATCTGGACATGTCCATGGACAGCTTCACCAAGAACCAGGAAGCGATGCGCAACCGCATCGCCGAGGCGTTCGGCGGCGGCAGCCAGGTGCTCGAAGCGATGACGCGTCAGAATCTCGCGATGTTCGAGCGCACGATGCAGATGTTCTCGCCCTTCGTGCCCAAAGCGCGGGGACAGGATGAAGCGCCCAAGAGCAACGGCACGGTCGAGCCCAAAGCCAAGCCGTCGGAAGACATCAGCGAGCTGAAAAGCGAGATGGAAGAAATGCGCCGCCAGTTGGCCGAGCTCAGCCAGAGAAAATAGTCAACCCTTCGCCCATTCAGGCGCCAGAACCGGCTCGCCGAAATAGAAGCCCTGAAAATAGTCGACGCCGAAGCTTTCCAGCAGGTCGGCCTCTTCCTTGCTGCCGACCCACTCCGCCACCGTCTTCAGATTGAAGTTCTTGGCGAGGTCGACCAGCGTGCGCACGAAAATCTGGTTGTCCGGCGAGGCCGTGAGTCCCTGCACATAGGAGCCATCGATCTTGACCATGTCGACATGCAGCATCTGCAGATTGCGGAACGAGGTGTAGCCGGCGCCGAAATCGTCGATGGCGACGCGGCAACCGAGCTCGCGCAGCTGGCTGACGAAATTGGCGTTCTCCTCGAAGTGATGCAGCGCCGCGGTTTCGGTGAGCTCTACGATCATGCGCTTGGCGATCGTGTTGTTCACCTGCACATAGTCGATGAAGGATTTGAGCCAGGACGGATCGCCCGCCGTCGTTCCCGACACATTGACGCCCAGCACCGCATTGGGATTGGCGTGCAGCGCCGCGACGGTCATCTCCAGCGCGCGGCGGTCGACCAGGCGCACAAGCCCCAGCTGCTCCGCCGCCGGAATGAACAGACCGGCCGTCGCGATCGTTCCATCCAGGCGCCGCATGCGCACCAGGCATTCGTGGTGGGTCGCGATCCGCGTCTTGGCGTCGATGATCGGTTGATAGGCGAAGAGGAGCCGCTCATCCTTGAGCGCGGCCACGACTTCGTCGCCGATCGCCATGAGCCGCAGACGCGCGGTTTCGAGCTGCGGCGATTTCGCATAGACCGCAAAGCCGTCGCGGCCGCAGCTGCGCGCGCGCGTCAGTGTCTCTTCGGCGCGCAGCATCGCCTCCTGGCTGGAGGATGCGCCGTCCGGCAACATCACCGCGCCGACCGAACAGGTCGCGGAGACCATGCCGGATCGCGTGTCGATGACGCGGTCGCGGACAATCGCGCGCAGGCGATCCGCCACCAGCGCCAGTTCGCGCTCGCTGCAATTGCCGAGAATAACGCCGAATTTGTTGCCGGCAGTGCGGCCGATCACGTCGGTCGAACGCAGAGTGCGCGCGAGACGTTCACCGGTGGCCATGATTACTTCATCGGCGGCGTCGAAGCCGTATGTGTCGTTGATCATCGCTAGGCGATCGATGGACGCCACCAGAAATGCGCAGTTGCGCTCTTCCGCCTTGGCCTTGTCGATCGCCTGCGCGAGTTCTGCACGCAATGAGTTGCGATTGAGCTGACCCGTCAGTTCGTCGCGCGTGGCGAGATAGCTCAGGCGCTGCTGCTCGCGCCGGCGTTCGCTGATCTCGCGCATCGCACCGGCTAGACGCTCGGTTGCGCCGCCCGGGCCGGGAATACGCGTTCCCAGCATCACGAACCATACCGATCCCATCGCCGAGGCGACTTCGATGTCGAGGTCGAAATGCGATTGCTCGCGCGATTTGCTCTCGATGACGGCAGTGAGCTTCGCGCGGCTCTCCGCGCTCAGCGATGCGAGGAAATTTCTTCCACGATTGGTGCTGTCCGATCCGAGCTGGCTTGGAAGGATTTCCTGCCTTCCATCCCATTCGATCCTGTCGTCGGCGACGGCCCAGGAAAACGCGAGTATCCCCGCGCCCGAAACCGCAAGGCCAAGCCTCTCCGCAGCTTCGATCGCGCGCAACGCCGCGACGCTGTCGGCAGGTTTGTTCTGCAGCGACTGTCCAAGCACCATCCACCATCCCTGGCCGGGTTTTCCCGTACCTTGGGAGCAATCATGCGGGCCGGCACTTAAAAAACTCGAAACTTTTTAGGTATCGGGGGGAACGAAGATCGCGGCGCGCACATTGCCTTAAGAACAGGTTATGAGCGTGCAGTCCGTACACGATGTTTCGAGCAATGCGGCCGCAAAGAGCGCGCCTGGACGCGCCTTGTGCCTCGAAAAACCGCGTGCTTCGAGTGGTCTGCATGGTGAATCCGGTTCCGATCAGCCGTCTCGCGATCGTCGCGGGCCACGTCCGACGCGCCGCGGCGAATCCCATTTCGGCACAAAAGAGGACGTATCTCTCTGGGACGGACCGCGGCTCACGACTTCGTTCGCCGCGCAGGTGATCGCGCAGGCGTTGAATGCCGCGCAAACGAATGCGGCATCAGCGCAGTCCGCCTATCGTGGGCATTCCGTGCAAATCCCGTCCGCGCTTGTTCTCGACGACAAAATTTGAACGCTGCGCGATAGACAGCGCCGCACCGAGCAAACCGGCCGACGTGAATGCGCAGAGGCCAGCAAACCCAGCCACGCCGCCGGCAACGAAGGTCGAGGCGCCTGCCAGCAATGCGCAAGCGGAGATGATCGCCTGGACACCGCCGAGTTTTCGCTCCCTCCACGACATCAGCGCGAGCGCGATGATCGCGAGAACCGAAAGTAATAGCGGAACAATCGCAAACACGGGAAGGCCTGTGGCCGCCGCCGTCATACCCGCCAGCCAACTCACCGCCAAAATCGCCGACGCAGCGGCTGGAGCCACCGGTTTGCCGATCGCGTACGCCAGCGCGAAGGCGAGCAGCAAGGGCGAAATCGAGGAAGCGATGAGCGCAACGGAGTTCGCCAACGGCAGATCGATCATCGCCGCCGATGCGAGAGCGGCGTAAAGCCCGAACGCAAATCGCGCATAGGCGCGCGCGGCAACCGGCGCACCGGTCACGATGATGCAGGCGGCAAGAGCGCAGATGAACAGCATGGATGCAAAGCCGGTCATGGCCGCGCCCCGAGTTTGGCGAGTGCTGCCTTGATCTCGCCAAGGTCGTGCTCAAGCCGTGTCACGCGCTTATCGAGGCTTTCGCCATCCTTCGGCACAGGCGTCGAGATTCCGGCGCGCTTCGCGACTTCCTCGCGCGCCGCGCCGAGCAATGCCGCCATCAGCCTCACATCCTGCGCCGAAAGTTCGCGCTGATCCTTCCACAATTCCGCGATCTCGGTTTCGGTCAGGCCAAGCGCAGCAGCGGCGTCAGCGCGTTTCAATCCCGCGGATGCGAGCCGCGAGTCGAACCATTGCGAATCAAAAAACAGCGCCATGATGCGCGCGAGTATGCGCCGCGCCTCTCCCGCTCGCCACTACATCGGCGCGAAGGCCGGATGAGCAAGCATCGCGGCGCCGACAACCTTGCCGTAGCCACCGCCGCCTTGCACTACGACGACGACATTGTCGTGCGGCAGCCCTTCCATCGCCGAGCGCGGCAGATCGATCGAAAGCGGCTCGCCCTTCCACTGGCCGACCGCTTTCAGGTCGGCGACGACATTATGATAGGTCATGGTGCGGCCGTCGTTTTCGCCGCCGCCGATCGCCACCGTCGCCGCGTTCCTGAGATGGAACATCCACACCGTCGCCGGCGATTTCACGCGCTCGGACGCGCCGCCAATCGCGATCTGCAACTCCTGCTGTGTCTCGCGCAGCGAAACCGAAACGCCTTCGTTGTCCCCGGCATGCGCGTCGATCGCCGCTTCGACGGCATTCTCGCGCGAGCCCACGACATCGCTCACGCCGTCGACGATGATCTGCGGCGTGTAGACCGCGCTGTGCCCCATCGCCTCGGCATAGGCTTTCTGGCGGCGGGTATAGGTCTCGCTCGCCAGCGTGTCCTTCCAGCCCAGCATGTCCCAATAGGTGACCGACAAGCTCATCGGGATCACATCCGGCCGTTTGGTCAGTTTCGCGAGCAGCGCATCGGCCGGCACGCAGGAGGCGCAGCCCTGGCTCGTGTAGAGTTCCACGACCACGGGCCGCTTGGTGGGGCCCGCGCCGGCTGGAATCGTGCAAAGAGACAGGCCCGCCGCCAGCACGGCGGTAACGGCCTTTGACCGGAGATTCATGAGAGCCAGCATAGGCAAGCCCTTCGCCCGCCTCCAGTCACTTCCAATTGAGGGCGATGACGACTTTGCGAGGCTTTTCGCGGCCCATTGCCGCAAAACCCCCCTCTCCGCAGCGCCCGGTGGCGACGCTAGGCCGCCACCAGATTCCGGAGCACGTAAGGCAGGATGCCGCCATTGGTGAAATAGGCGACCTCGTCCGCGGTCAGGATCATCAGCATCAGGGGCATTGGCGCGGTGGTGCCGTCGGGATAGCGGATCGTCGCCATCACCTTCATGCGCGGCGTGATCTTGCCGGAGAGACCCGGAATGTCGATCGCCTCGCGGCCGGTGAAGCGGTAGTCGCGGCGCGTCTTGCAGTCGGTGAAGGCAAACGGCGCGACACCCATGCCGATCAGGTTGGAGCGATGGATACGCTCGAAGCTTTCGGTGATCACGGCGCGCACGCCAAGCAGCTTGGGCCCTTTAGCGGCCCAATCGCGAGAAGACCCGGTGCCGTATTCCTTGCCGCCGACGATCACGGTCTGCACGCCGTCCTTCTCGTAGCGCATGGCCGCGTCGAAGATCGACATGGTCTCGCCGCTCGGCGCATCCGGCGAGTAATAGATCGTGTTGCCGCCTTCGGCGCCGTTCATCATCTCGTTCCGGATGCGGATGTTGGCGAAGGTGCCGCGCATCATGACTTCGTGATTGCCGCGACGCGCGCCGTAGGAATTGAAATCCTGCTGGCGGATCTGGTGTTCCTGCAGATAGATTCCGGCCGGCGACGTCGCCTTGATCGAACCCGCGGGCGAGATGTGGTCGGTGGTGATGCTATCGCCGAACAGTGCAAGGATGCGCGCGCCGGCGATCTCCGCGACCGGCTTGGGCTGCATCGTCATGCCATCGAAATATGGCGGGTTGCGCACATAGGTCGAACCCATCTGCCAGGCGTAGGTCTGGCCCTTGGGCGCCTTGACCTTCTTCCAGTTCGGACCGCCGTCGAACACATCGCCGTACCGCTTGCGGAAGCTCGACGCCGTCACAGCCTTGCGGATCGTCGCGGCGATTTCCTTCGGGCTCGGCCATATGTCCTTCAGATAGACCGGCTCGTTCTCGTCGTCATAGCCGACCGGGTCCTTGGTCAGGTCCATATTGATGGAGCCCGCCAGCGCATAGGCCACAACCAGCATCGGCGAGGCGAGATAGTTCGCGCGCACCTGCGGATGGACGCGGCCTTCGAAATTGCGGTTGCCCGACAGCACCGCCGCCGTGACGAGATCGGATTTCGTGATCGCATCCGCGATCGGCTCCGGCAGCGGACCGGAATTGCCGATACAGGTCGTGCAACCATAGCCCACGAGATTGAAGCCGAGCTTGCTCAGCGGTTTGTCGAGTCCCGCCTTGGCGAGATAATCGGTGACGACCTGGCTTCCCGGTGCCAGCGATGTCTTCACCCACGGACGAACTTTCAATCCGCGCTTGACGGCGTTGCGCGCAACAAGACCGGCGCCGATCATCACGCTCGGATTGGACGTGTTGGTGCAGGACGTGATCGCCGCGATCACGACGTCGCCATGGCCGATAGAGTATTCGGTGCCCTCGATGCGTGCGCGCCGATTGGCGTCGTCGCCTTTCTTGTAGTTGTCGATCAGCGCGCTCGCGAATTTGTGTGAAGCGTCGCCGAGTGCGACGCGGTCCTGCGGACGGAACGGGCCTGCGAGGCTGGACTCGACTGTGGTCATGTCGAGCGCGAGCGTATCGGTGAACACCGGTTCCGCGCTTTTCGCGGTGCGGAACAGGCCCTGCGCCTTGGCGTATTTCTCCACCAGCGCCACACGCGCCGATTTGCGCGCCGTGTCTTTCAGGTAGCGCACGGCCTCCTTGTCGATCGGGAAAAAACCGCAGGTCGCGCCATATTCCGGCGCCATGTTGGCGATCGTCGCGCGATCCTCCAGCGCCATCTCGTCGAGGCCGGGGCCGTAGAACTCCACGAACTTCCCGACCACGCCTTTCTTGCGCAACATCTCGGTCACCGTGAGCACGAGATCGGTCGCGGTGCAGCCTTCGCGCAGCTTGCCGGTCAACCTGAAGCCGATGACTTCCGGGATGAGCATGGAGATCGGCTGGCCGAGCATCGCTGCTTCCGCTTCGATGCCGCCGACGCCCCAGCCGAGAACCGAGAGACCGTTGACCATGGTCGTGTGGCTGTCGGTGCCGACAAGCGTATCGGGAAAGGCAAATTCGATCGTCTTCTTCGATTTCGGATCCCTGGCTTTGCGCGTCCACACCGTCTGGGCGAGATATTCGAGATTGACCTGGTGGCAGATGCCGGTGCCGGGCGGCACGACGCGGAAATTCGCGAACGCCTGCTGGCCCCAGCGCAGGAACTGATAGCGCTCCATGTTGCGCTCATATTCGATGCCGACGTTCTTCTTGAATGAATCCTTGTGGCCGAAATTGTCGACCATCACCGAATGATCGATGACGAGATCGACTTCGGCGAGCGGGTTGATCTTCTCCGGATCGCCGCCGAGGTTCTTCATCGCATCGCGCATCGCCGCCAGATCGACGACCGCGGGAACGCCGGTCAAGTCCTGCATCAGAACGCGCGCGGGACGGAATGCGATCTCGCGGTCGGAGGATTTCGTCTTGAGCCAGCCGGCGATGGCGCGGATGTCGTCCGCGGTGACCGTCTTGCCGTCCTCGTAGCGCAGCAGGTTCTCCAGCAGCACCTTCATCGAATAGGGCAATCGCGAGATGCCCTTGAGCCCGTTCTTCTCGGCCGCAATCAGGCTGAAATAGGCATAGGTCTTTCCGCCCACCGTCATCGTACGGCAGGATCTAAATGTGTCGAGGCTGGAGGTCACGGGAGCGCCCTTCGGATGAGGGGTTTGGACGGGGCCGGTTTAGTCAGATTCAGCCGGGATGCCAAGCATTTTGCCGGTTAATGTGTAAGAAAAGATGATACTTGAAATCGTGCCGGCGGAAGCAGGGATATGAGCGATAGCAGCGCCGTGCGCGTCGAGCACAAAGATGCCGTTACGACGGTCATTATCGATCGGCCCGGTGTGCGCAATGCGATCGACCGTCCCACGGCGGATGCGTTGGTCGAGGCCTTCATCGGGTTCGAACGTGACGAAGATGCAAAGGTTGCCGTCCTGTGGGGTTCCGGCGGCACATTCTGCTCGGGCGCGGACCTGAAAGGCGTCTCGACCAGTCGCGGCAACCGCTTGCAGGAACCCAGCGGCGGCGCCCTCGACGGTGCCGCCCCGATGGGACCGACTCGCCTCGTACTCTCCAAGCCCGTCATCGCTGCCGTCGCCGGCTATGCCGTGGCCGGCGGGCTTGAGCTCGCCTGCTGGTGCGATCTGCGCGTCATGGAGGAAGACGCGACCTTCGGCGTGTACTGCCGCCGCTGGGGCGTGCCGCTGATCGACGGCGGCACGGTGCGCCTGCCGCGCCTGATCGGGCAGTCGCGCGCGCTCGACCTGATACTGACGGGTCGCGCCGTCGGCGCTGCCGAGGCTTTGTCGTTCGGTCTCGCAAACCGCGTCGTCCCGACGGGGCAGAGCCGTCAAGAAGCCGAGAAGATCGGCGCCGAGATTGCGCGCATGCCGCAGACCTGCATGCGCGAAGACAGAAAATCCGTGTACGAACAATTTGGCCTCGATCTCGCCGGCGCGCTCGCGAACGAATACCGCCATGGCGAGCAAACGCTTGCCTCCGGCGAAACCCGCGAAGGCGCAGCGCGCTTCGCCTCCGGCAAGGGGCGCGGCGGGAATTTCGAAAATATTTAAGGAAATCCTGCGACATTGGCGGGCTTAAAATCGCCCTATTCCTTCGGTGAAATAGGATTGTGTGATGCTCGCGGGGCGCGGGCGGAGCGGGGCCACGAGAAATATGAACGCGATGCCCAGATTCGGGACCGCTCTTTTATTGTGTGTGCTGCTCGCCGGTCCGGCGCTCGCGCAGGATCAAATGAATTTGCGTCTCAGCCAGGAGCGGGTCGGCGATATCAATCCGGGAAGTTATTCCGCCAGCGGCATCAACTTCACGCTCGACCGTCTCGGCGACAAGTTCGTCCTGCGCTTTGCGGGCGATCCCGAAGTCTATGTGCTCTACACCGACCGCGCCTCAATGGGCGGGCGCATCCTGAAATTCGATTCCGGCCAGACGGTCATTCGCGTTTCGGGCTGGGGCGCGCTGACGCTGTATACCGATGCAGCACCGGGCGGCGTGCCTGCGGAACGCACCGGCGACTCCCTGGCACCCTCACTGGGCATGATTTCCCTTTCGGAGATGCAGAACGCCGCGGAAGACGAAGCCGAGCATCTCGCCTATTCGCGCCGCATCCATCTGAACTTCACCGCCGACTGGAACGCGCTGGCCGGAGACGCGCGGCTGCGCGCGCTATGCTTCGATGCGCTTGAGAATACGGCGCGTGGCATCGACCGTTTCGTCATATCGGCGCCGGCGCGCGCCGCCTTCTCCAAGAAGATCGACCAGGTGCGCATGGCGCTTGGCACCAAGCCGATCATGTTCCTGTCGGGCAAGACTTTGAACGTGACGTTCAACGCGCAATCCGGATATGCAGGCCGCGCCTCGTCGCATGGCATCACGCGCGCGCTCGGGCAATTGTTGTCCGTCAGCGTGCCGAATTAGGGTCAAACCCCTCCGGCGCCAATTCGAATTTCGAAAACTCGAAGCCGGGAGCGACGGTGCATCCGACGAGCGTGTAAGCGCCGAGCGATCGCGCGCTTTGCCAGGCATTCGCGGACACGACGATCTGCGGCCGCTCGGCCTTTTCAATATTGTTCCCCAGAACAAAACTTTCCTTGCCGATCCTGAGTTCCAGCGGCGCGCCACGATGAAAGTGCCATATCTCCGCCGCATCGACGCGATGCCAGCGCGAAACCTCACCGGCGCGCAGAAGAAAATAGATCGCCGTGGAATGGGCTCGCCCGTTGTGGCCGTTCGGATCGCGGAACACCTCGCGGTAGTGCCCACCTTCGGGATGCGGTTTCAGATCGAGCAGCTTGATCAGGCGCGCGGCTTCTTCGTTCATGACAGCAACGGATTCTTAGCGCCGCGTTCCAGCAGCACGCGGATACCGGCGACCAGCGATTTCGTGTCCGCGAGCGCGTTATGCCGACGGCCTTCGAACGCGACGCCGAGCGTCGGCCCGACATCGCAGGAATGCAGCTTCGCCGTTGCGATGCCATTGGCATTGAACCAGGGCCGCAGATTGATGAAAGGCGGCGGCGTCGGAAACCCGCTCAAGCCATAGAGGCGGAGATTATCCTCGAAGATCAGATTGTCGGTGCCGAAGGCGAGTGTCGCGCGGCCTTCCGCGAAATCCAGAAAGGCGCGATAGGCATCCACGAAGTCGACGCCGCGCGCCGCGATTTCTTCATTGGCGATGCCGGTCAGGCCGACGAGATAGTCCGACAGGACCGGGTTGAGCCGAGGCTTCACCATCACATCAAGCTCCGCCTCGATATCGAAGCTCTGCACATCCACCCGCACGGCGCCGATCTGCACGAGTTCCGTGAACTCGCCGGGGCGCGACCAGCGATTCGCCATCGAGCCTTCCCAGGCGGTGAACTCCAAGTCGTAGACGACCGCCCGCCCGTCACGAATCTGTGGAAAAACCATCATCCTGGGAACCGAATCAGGGTGTCGCGCATCATTAAGGCATTCTTAACGCGGGGGGCGGAGCGTATGCATGTCACAGTGATCGAGGGCACCATGGCCTTAGCCGAGCGTGCGTCCCAACCCGAACGGTTCCAGTCTCCCATTGCGGAGTCTTTTCAGGCCCGAAGCCCGATTGCGCGGCTCGCGGAACTCCATGCAGAAGCACGAGATACTGCGCGACTCGCCAATCTTCTGGGCCGGTCGGTTCACGCCGCCGTCGCGCTGATCGCGATGGGCATTGCAGCCATGGCGATAACGGGCGCCGTATCGACGGAAAGTCTGACCTGGTCGGGATTTATCCTGATGGGCGCCGCAGCCATCGCGCGCGCCTGGCACCGCACGATACAGCAGCCATTTGAGCGCGCTGCGCTTAAATCTTTTTCACACGATCTCGACGCGATCATGGCGTTCGCGGGCACGGCCTGGGGCGCCGGGGCGTTCCTTTTGCTGCCATCGGACGCGAGCCTGGTGACTGTTGTACTCTTCGCAGCGGGATCGTCGGCAGTGGTTGCCACTCTGTTGCGGGAGTATGGGCCGGCGTTGCACTTTCTTGCGCCTACCGCTGCGCTCGGCTCATTTGCGTGTGTGCTGAGGCCCCTTCCCGCGAGCGCCCTTGGCGCGGCATTGATCCTGATGGCCTGTGGGGCAGTGGCAGCGGCCGCGATCCTTGCGGCACGCTGGAATGCCCGGGCTCAGAACACCACGGAATTGCCCGTTTTGCCGTTCGCCTGAGGACTTTCGGCGCCCTTGCATGGGGCGTTAATATGCGCTGATTAACCTCGTCAATCGTAGGCGACACCCCTTTTCAGCGCAGCCCCAGATGAACCTTGCCGTTCCGACCAGACTCACCAATGGCGACGAAGCGGAGGCCGCCGCCCGCCTCGCCCGCGGCGCCAAGGCCGCCGATCCCGACCTGCGCGGCTTTTTCGAAGCGCTGTATCGCAATGCAGCGCCGGAAGACATCAACCGCTACACGCCCGAAGGGCTGAGTGCGCTCGCCGCGCTGGTGTTCAAGCGTGTCGAACGACGCACCAAGGGCGGCATCCTGGTCGATCTGTTCGCCGCGGCCAACGAGGACAAGGCGTACGGCGTTAGCGAATCCGTTCTCGTCGCGATCAACGACGATATGCCGTTCCTGTTCGATTCCTTACTTGGTGAGTTGAACGCGCAAGGCGCGCGCCTGCGCGCCGTTTTTCATCCGATCGTCAGGCAGGACAGCGATGCGCTCAGCGTGATCGTCGCGGTGCTCGATCCGATCGTGGACGAGACGCGCCGGCAGGCGATGGTCGACGGCGCCATCGCCGTATTCGCTCAGGTGCGCGAAGCGGTGCGCGACTGGCGCCCGATGATGGGCAAGCTCGAGGACGCAATCGCCGGCTTGAAGAAGCATCCGCCGCGTATTGCGGAAAATGAACTCAAGGAAAACATCGCCTTCCTCGAATGGCTGGCGGACAATCACTTCACCTTTCTGGGCTGCCGCGACTATCACTATACGCAGGGCAAAGAGTCTCGCCTCGATCCGATCGAGAACAGCGGCCTTGGCGTGCTCACCGGCGTCGGCACGCGAGTCTTGCAGCGCGGTTCGCTGACGCCGCAGATCACTGCCTTCCTGATGCAGCCCGAGCCGCTGATCATCACCAAATCCAACGAGCGTTCGCTCGTCCATCGCCGCGTGCATATGGACTATGTCGGCGTGAAGATCTTCGACGATACCGGCAAGCTCACCGGCGAGCGCCGTTTCGTCGGCCTGTTCACATCGAGCGCCTACAGCAAGCGCCCGAGCGATATCCCGCTTCTGCGCACCAAGATCGAGCATGTGAAGACGCGCGCGGGCCTCGCACCCAACAGCCATGACGGCAAGGCGCTCGCGCACATTCTCGACATCTATCCGCGCGACGAGTTGTTCCAGATTTCCGAGGACGAACTTTTCACCACCGCGCTCGGCATCCTGCGTCTCGGCGAGAGACCCAAGGTAAAAGTGTTTGTGCGCTTCGACCGTTTCGATCGCTTCGTCTCCGCCCTCGTCTATGTGCCGCGCGACCGCTACGACACCACCGCGCGCGAAAAAATCCATGCGATCCTCGCAGAGGCGTTCAACGGACGCATGTCGGCCGCGACGCCGACGATCGACGACTCCACACTCGCGCGCGTCTATTACATCGTCGGCCGCAACGATGGTGCGCGCCCGCATGTCGATGTCCAGACGCTCGAGAACAATATCCGGGACGCCATCCGCACCTGGGACGACGCCTTCGCGGATGCGTTCGGCGCCAAACATGGCGATGCCGAAGGCGCGCGCCTGCAACAGGCCCGCGCGCCGATCTTCTCGCCCGGCTACACCGGCGTCTTTGCGCCGGAAGAAGCCGTCACCGATCTGGAAGAGTTGCAGGAAGTCGCCGCGCGCAAGAGCGGGCTGACGCTTCAGGCCCGCGCCTATCGCAAGCCCGACGATGCGCACAATGCGCTCCGCCTGAAGCTCTATCTCCTCGGCGAAGTGATGCCGCTGTCGGCCTCGCTGCCGATCTTTGAAAATCTCGGCATGAAAGTGATCGCCGAGGATTCGTTCAACGTCAGCTTCCGCGACGATTCCGGCAACACGCATGACAGCGTCGTACTCGATTTCCAGATGGAGCGCGCCGATGGCGGCGCGACGCCGTTCGAAGATATCAAGGAGCCGCTGGAAGAAGCATTCCGGGCTGTTGTCTCCGGGGAGGCCGAGAGTGACGGCTTCAACCGTCTCGTCATCTGCGCCGAGCTGTCCTGGCGTGACGTGACGATCCTGCGCGCCACCGCGAAATATCTCCGCCAGGCCACGATCCAGTTCAGCCAGGAATATATGGAGCAGGCGCTGTCGCGGAACCCGGACATCGCCAAGCTGCTGGTCGAGTTGTTCCACGCAGGCAATGATCCGTCTGGCGACGAAAAGCGCGATGCCCGCATCCGGCTCGTGCAGACCAAGATCGAGAAATCGCTCAATGACGTTCCGAGCCTCGACGACGACCGCATCATCCGTCGCCTGCGCAATGTGATCTCGAACGTGCTGCGCACGAATTTCTATCAGCACAGCGAGGACGGTTCGCCGCGGCCCGTGTTCGCGATGAAACTGGATTCGCAGAAGCTGGACGAACTGCCCGCCCCGCGCCCGCATGTCGAGATTTTCGTCTATTCGCCGCAGGTCGAAGGCGTGCATCTGCGCTTCGGCAAGGTGGCGCGCGGTGGTTTGCGCTGGTCGGACCGGCGCGAGGATTTCCGCACCGAGGTGCTGGGCCTGGTAAAGGCGCAACAGGTGAAGAATGCCGTGATCGTGCCGGTCGGCGCCAAGGGTGGCTTCTATCCCAAGCAGATGCCCATCAATGCGACGCGCGACGAGACACAGGCGGCCGGCATCGCCGCCTACAAGCTCTTCATCAACGCGCTGCTCGACGTCACCGACAATCTCCACGCCGACGGCTCGGTCGTACCGCCGCCCGACTGCGTGCGTCACGACGAGGACGATCCCTATCTCGTCGTCGCCGCCGACAAGGGCACCGCAACGTTCTCCGATATCGCCAACGGCATCGCCGAAAGCCGCGGCTTCTGGCTCGGCGACGCTTTTGCATCGGGTGGCAGCCGCGGGTACGACCACAAGAAGATGGGCATCACCGCCAAGGGCGCGTGGGAAGCGGTCAAGCGACATTTCCGCGAGATGGGGCACAACATCCAGATCGAGCCGTTCAGCGCCGTTGGCGTCGGCGACATGTCAGGCGACGTCTTCGGCAACGGCATGCTCCTGTCGAAATGCACGCGGCTGCTCGCGGCATTCGATCACCGTCATATCTTCCTCGATCCCGACCCGGATCCCGCCAAGAGCTGGGACGAACGCAAGCGCATGTTCGATCTGCCGCGCTCGAGCTGGGACGATTACAACAAGCAGCTCATCAGCAAGGGCGGCGGCGTCTATCCGCGCAGTCTGAAGGAGATCGTGCTGTCGCCGGAGGTGAAGGCGATGCTCGGCCTCACCGACGAAAAGGCGACGCCCGCGGAGCTGATGAAGGCGATCCTGAAAGCGCCGGTCGATCTGCTCTGGTTCGGCGGCATCGGCACCTATGTGAAATCGTCGTCGCAGAGCAATATGGATGCGGGCGACCGCGCCAACGATTCGATCCGCATCAACGGCGGCGACATCCGCGCCAAGGTCGTCGGCGAAGGCGCCAATCTCGGCTGCACGCAGCTCGGCCGCATCGAATACGCATTCGCAGGCGGGCGCATCAACACGGACGCCATCGACAATTCCGCCGGCGTCGATACCTCTGACCACGAAGTGAATTTGAAGATTCTCTTCAGCGGTCCGATGCGCCGCGGCGAGATCACGGGCGACGCGCGCGACAAAATGCTGACCGCGATGACCGACGATGTGGCGGCCCATGTGCTCGCGGACAATTACGACCAGACGCTGACCCTTTCGGTGGCACAGTCGCGCGCCAGCAAGGACCTCGACGCCCATGGCCGCTTCATGCGCGACCTGGAATCGCGTGGGAAGCTCGACCGCGCCGTCGAATTCCTGCCCGACGACGCGCAGCTTCGCGTTCGCGCGCAAAGCGACAAGGGACTGACGCGGCCCGAGCTTGCGGTTCTGCTCGCCTATTCCAAGCTCGATCTCAAGGCCGAGTTGATCCAGAGCACCTTGCCCGACGATCCGCATTTCACCACGGAACTGGTGAGCTACTTCCCCACACTCGCCGCCGAAAAGCTGCGGGGCGAAATGGAAAGCCATCGTCTGCGCCGCGAGATCATCACCGACGTCCTCACCAATCGCCTCGTCAATCTCGCAGGCCCAGTCTTCGTCGCGCGCATGAAGGAGATGACGGGAGCCTCAGGCGCCGAAGTGATCCGCGTTTCCGTCGTCGCCGAAGGTGCCTTCGATCTCTCAGGTCTCAAGGCCCGCGTCGATGCGCTCGACGGAAAAGTCGATGCCGCGGTGCAGACCTCGATGTACACCGACATCGCGGAACTGCTGCGCCGTTTGGGCCTCTGGTTCCTCGCCAACGTGCCGGCGAATGCCGATTTCGCATCGACCATCGCGCTCTATCGCGCCGGCGTCGGCAAGCTCAAAGGCACGTTCGAGGGCCTGGTCTCGGAATACGAAAAGCAGGACACGCTCTCCCGCATCGCCGAACTCGAGAAGGCCGGCGTGCCGCACGAACTCGCGGACGAGATCGGCGCGCTGCCGCTGTTCGGCACCGCGCCCGAGATCGCGCAGCTCGCCGACACCAAAGGTTTCAACATCGAAGTTGTAGCAGGCGCTTATTTCACCATCGGCGCGGAAGTCGGCATCGACCGGCTGAAGGTACTCAGCCGCCGCATCGTCGGCGCCGAGCATTGGGACCGCCTCGCCATCCGCCGCCTCAACGACGATCTGTTCGCGGCGCAGCGCGCGCTGACGGGCGATGCGCTCTCGCTGCTGGATAAAGCCAAGGCGAAAGGCACGCGCGAGGATGGTGCGGCCGCTGCGATGCTATGGGTGAAGCAGCATGAAGGTGCACTGTCGCGTGCAAAGGCGTTCCTCGTCGCGCTCGAAAGCGCCGGCGAACTCTCCATCGCCAAGCTTACGCTCGCCAACAGCCAGATTAGAGAACTGGCCGCCCGTTAGCTCACATTGCGCTGTCGCCTGGGGATTTCGATCGCGAAGACCCAGGCGAGACCGATGGAGAGATAAAGGCTGATCACTTCCGACGGGAGCAGCCAGTAGAGCGCGTCCACGCTTCGTGCGATCAATAATCCGCCCGCGACGATCGGAAAGAGCACGGCGATATGGATCAGCACTTCGCGGATCGCCCGCGCGCCTTTCGATCCCAGAACATGGGAGTTCTCATCTTCCGGAAAATAATGGCCGAAGATGCGGATCGCCGCGAGCACCGCCAGAGACGTCGCGATCAACTCGGCGCCGAGCAAACTATCGGGTTGCCTAGGCACAAGGCCGAAGACGCCGATCAGCAGCGCTTCGAGTTGCAGGAAGAGCGCGGCCCAGGCACGATAGAGATAGCCGTGGCCCGCGAGCATGTGGTTGAGGCTGATCGTCAGACCGACGAACAGCAGGCCGGCCAGCGTCGCGCTTACCGCGGCAACGGTCGCGAAATAGTCGTGCCAGGCGAGGATGCCCGATTCGGTCATCCTCGCAGTCTGGCAGGCGGCCTACCGCGGCGCCATCCGGATCGAGCCGTCGAGACGGACGCATTCGCCGTTGAAATACGGGTTGCGGATCATCTCCAGCGCCAGCGAAGCATATTCCGGCGGATTGCCGAGACGCGGCGGGAACGGCACCTGTGCGCCCAGCGCCTGCTTCACCTGCTCCGGCGCTGCAGCCAGCAGCGGCGTATTGAACAGGCCCGGCATGATCGTGTTGCAGCGTATGCCTTCCTGCGCGAGGTCGCGCGCGACCACGAGGGTCAGTGCATTCACGCCGCCCTTCGAGGCGCTGTACGCCGCCTGGCCGATCTGACCGTCCTGCGCTGCGACCGACGCGGTGTTGACGATCGCGCCACGCTCACCGCCTTCCATCGGATCGAGCGAGAGCATGCCCTGCGCCGAGATCGCGATGCAGCGATACGTGCCGACCAGATTGATCTGGATGATGAAGTTGAACGCGTCGGACGGGAAGCGGCGGGTCTCGCCCGTCTTCTTGTCGCGCGATGCCGTCTTGATCGCGTTGCCGGTGCCGGCACAGTTGACGAGGATGCGCTCCTGACCGTGCGCGGCGCGCGCCTTCTCGAACGCGGCAATGACGCTGGCTTCATCGGTGACATTGGCTTCGCAGAACACGCCGCCGATCTCGGCCGCCACCGCGTCGCCCTTGGTCTTGTTCATGTCGAGCAGCGCGACCTTCACGCCCTGCTTGGCGAGCGCGCGAGCCGTCGCTTCGCCGAGACCCGATGCGCCGCCGGTGACGACAGCCGCGATCTTCGAACTGAGTTCCATGCCGTTTCCTTCCTTAGAATTCTGCCGGCCGGACTCTTAGACCGGCACGCGAAACGGCGCAAAGCGGACGCTAGGTAAGCACCATCTGCGTCTGGGTCACGACGGCCACAAGCTTGCCATCCTCGCGCGTGATGCGTGTCGTCCAGACCGAGGTGCGGCTGCCGATATGGACCGGTACGGATTCGCCGGTCACCACCGTTCCGACTTTCGCGCCGCCGATGAAATTGGTTTTGCTCTCCATCGTCGTCGTGCCCGCGCCCGATGGCAGATTGAGGAATGCGCCGGTCGCGCCCAGCGTATCGGCAAAAGCCATGATCGCGCCGCCATGCAACGTGTCGAACGTCGTGCAGATCTCCGGCCGCACGACGAGCCGGCCCACGACTTTCGTCTTGGCCGCCTCGACAATCTCCACGCCGATAAGGCTGGCGAGCGGCTGCGGCGCGTCGGCAATCCCCTGGTCCATGGCCATGATATTCTCCTCATCTCATGCTTCGACAGGCTCAGCATGAGGAAATTGTGTACCTCCTCACCCTGAGCTTGTCGAAGGGTGAGCGTGCAAGACAAACGATGGCCACTTTTCCTCGGCCTAAGACAGGCAGATACTGCGCCATGCACAGGACAATGGACCCCGACGCCGCCCAACTCCCCGCTGTCATCGCGCGCAACGAACGCATCGTACGCGACGGATTCTGGGCAAAGCTGCTGACGCTCGCTGGCAAGGTGCCCTTCGCCGATGATGCGGCGGCCGCGTATTTCTGCGCGATCGATCCAGCGACGCCGACGCGGGTCAAAGGCATATTGCTCGCGGCGCTCGCCTATTTCGTCCTGCCCTTCGACGCGATTCCGGATTTCATTGCAGGCCTCGGATTCACCGACGATGCGGCCGTGCTCGCGATGGCGCTTAGCCTCGTCGCGCGCCATGTGACGCCGGGGCATCGCGCCAGAGCGCGCGCCGCGCTCAACCTTCCGCCGGAAGCCGCGCCATGAAATACGCCGACATCGAGAAGTTCTGCCTGTCGCTTCCCGGCGCGACGCTCTCGATCCAGTGGGGCAGCGATCACGTCTACAAGGTCGGCGGCAAGATGTTCGCGGTTATGGGGGCGCCGGAGATGCGGCCGCAAACATTGTCGTTCAAGGCCGGCGATGCGAGCTTCGATATCCTGACCAAAGCCAAGAACATCATCCCGGCGCCATACATGGCGCGCATGAAATGGGTCAATCTGCAGAAGCTCGACGCGCTGAATACGAGGGAGATGAGGGGCTATCTCACGCGCGCGCACGCGATCGTCGCGTCAGGATTGACGAAGAAGAAGCAGGCCGAACTGGGATTGCTCGCGAAAGCCTAACGTGCTCTGGCGATTTTCGCCGTGAGACTCTCGGCCGTTGCGCTCGCCGGACCGCCACCCACAAATTCGATGCCGATGCCATGTTCGTGATGACGCGCGACGCGGCCGGCCATCTGACCGATCAGGACGAACTCGCCGATCGGGGGACGCACATCCGTCTTGAGCGAGACGCCGCTGACCGAAAGATCGAGAACCTCGCAAGCGACGAACTGACCATCGGACCGCGTGAACCGCGCCACGCCTTTTTGCGGCGTGCGGTCGTGGCGGCGGATTTCAGCTTCGTCGATCAATTCGCGATTCATGAAAAGGATCAGCTGCTCCGCGATGCGCTCGCGCTTCATCGCCGTGCAATTGAAGCGCACACCGAAATCGCCCGGATTGGCGCGCATGATCGTGCCCTCGAGGCGGCCGAAGCCATCGACATAGAGAATGACGGGCGTATTCAGCTCAAGTACAAGGTCGCATTCCAGCGACGCGCCGCCCGGCGAAAGGTCGACGACCTTGCAATGGCATTCGCGCGAATCCGCCGGCACGAACAACCGACCGCTCAGATCGACACGCACGCGGCGGAAGCGCCTGCGCTCCGCTTTGGATTTCGAAATTACGGGCTCGACATCTTTCATCGCAACCATCGGACCACGCCTGGTCCGGCCCTTTCCGCAGTCATTGTGAACGCTGGACGGTCAATAGAAGGTTTACGTTTACCCCTCTGCGACGGCCATATTTGGTTGCCGTTAAGCCGCACTTAACCTTTGCGGCGCGGCGCGCTATAGCAATCCCTCCCGCGCAGGCTCCCGGAGAACAGGCATGGCATTTCAGCGTTTGGCTTTCCGTTGCGCCGCGGGCGCAACGATTCTTGTGATTGCAGCCGTACTCGCCGGCTGCGTGAACGAATATGCGCTCGATGATTTGAACATCACCAAGCCAACCGGTGACGCGTTCTCGAAAGCGCTGTTCAAGAACTATTCCGCTCTGGCCAAGTCGTTCGGCCCGGTCGGCGTCGCGGCAGGCGTCGCCTTCGATCGCGGCGGGTCGATCGAGTTGACGGAAATGGACAGCGACATCGGTGCGCTCGCCAACAACTACGCGGAAAAGGCGATCATCGCTGCGCGCGGTTCGGTCGTCGAACCGGAACCGGGCATCGATGTGCCGACCCACAAGATGCGCGATCGCCTGGTGCGCGCGCTCGAACGCGGCAAAGCCACCTTTGCCGCCGACGCGGCGCGCGCGCAGGCCGATTACGATTGCTGGATGATGGACGGCGCCGTCGCGGCCATGAGGCCGGCGTCGAAAAAATGCCGGGCCTCGCTCGAAATCTCGCTCACACGACTCGAAGCAGAAGCGAAAGCGCCGGAGCCGGTGCCGGCCGCACCTGCGCCCGACAACAGCGACAAACCCGCGATCCAGCCATGAAGGCCTTTGATTACATCATCGTCGGAGCGGGGAGCGCGGGATGCGTCCTCGCCAACCGCCTTTCTGCGGATCCCGCGGTCGAGGTGCTGCTGATCGAGGCCGGTGGCCGCGACAAGTCGCCGATGATCCACATGCCCGCCGGCATTCCGGCGCTGATCGGAAAGCCGAATCCGTACAACTGGTACTACGAGACTGAAGGCCAGCTGCATATGAACGGCCGCAGGCTCTATTGGCCACGCGGCCGGGGCTGGGGCGGGTCGTCGTCGATCAACGGCATGATCTATATCCGCGGCCATGCGCGCGACTATGACGGCTGGCGGCAAATGGGATGCGACGGCTGGTCGTTCGCGGATGTCCTGCCCTATTTCAAGCGCGCTGAAGCAAATCAGAACGGCGGCGACGATTTTCACGGTGGCGATGGGCCCCTCCATGTATCGAATGGGCACTCGAACAATCCGTTGTTCCGCGCTTTCGTGCAGGCCGGTATCGAAGCCGGACACAAGCAGACCAGGGACTTCAACGGCGAGCAACAGGAAGGCTTCGGGCCCTATCAGCTCACGATCCGCAACGGCAAACGCTGGAGCGCGGCGAAAGCGTATCTGCACGATGTCGTCGAACGACCCAATCTGACGATCGAATCCAATGCCCAGGTCGCGCGTATTTTGTTCGAGGGTAAGCGTGCCGTGGGCGTCGAGTTCATACAGAACAAGCAATCCGTGAAAGTGCGTGCGACGCGGGAGGTTCTGCTCAGCGGTGGCGCCGTGAACACGCCGCAGGTCCTCCAGCTCTCCGGTATCGGCGATGCCGAGACGCTCAAGCGCTTCGACATCGCGGTGGTGCAGGAACTGAAAGGTGTCGGCCGTAACCTGCAGGACCATCTCGACGCGTCGATCCAGTACGAGTGTACCCAGCCGATCACGCTCTATAGCCAGGCCAATCCGCTCAATGCGCTGAAGACCGGCCTGCAATACATGCTGCTCGGCACCGGTCTGGCGACGGGTCAAGGACTCGAATCCGGAGCATTCCTGAAGAGCCGCCCGGATCTGGAAACGCCCGACCTGCAATACCACTTCATCGCCGCGCTGATGACGGACCACACGCGCGTGAAAGCCGACCGCCACGGATTCATGGCGCACGTCTGCCAACTCCGCCCGCAGAGCCGCGGCCACATCACGCTCAAATCGCCCGATCCGCTGGTCGCACCGATCATCCAGCCGAACTATCTCGAGGCCGAGGAGGATCGCCGCGCGATGCGCGAAGGCGTGAAGCTGGCGCGCGAGGTCTTTGCGCAGGCGTCGTTCGATCCCTATCGCGGTCCAGAACTGATGCCCGGCGCGCATGTCACCAAGGACGATCAGATCGATGCCTGGGTGCGCAAGACCGCCGAGACGATCTATCACCCGGTCGGCAGCGCCAAGATGGGCACCGACGCCGACAGCGTCGTCGACCCGCAATTGCGGGTCTATGGCGTGGACGGTCTGCGTGTGATCGATGCCTCGGTGATGCCGGCGCTGGTCTCGGGCAACACCAACGCCCCGACCATCATGATCGCCGAGAAGGCGTCAGACATGATTCTGGGCCAGGCGCCTCTTCCGCCGCAAAACGTTAAAGTTGTCGAAGATTTCACGCGCGCCACGGCGGCTTGATACGGTTTGTGACGGCTGGCGCTATCTTTCAGAGCAACTTCGGGCCTATGCTGGCGTTATGAACGGTATGAAGATTTTCCTGCTTTCGGCTACCGTGCTGCTTGCGTGTCCCGCACTGGCGCAAACGACCCGTTACGACGTTCAGACCATGAATTTCGATCTGTGGTGCCAGGAGACCGCGAAGCTTGATCCCGATCGCTGCGACAAGCGCCTGCCTGCGGATGAAAAGCAGTTCGACGCCTATCGCGCGAAGATCGAGAAATATGAACTGCCGTATCTAAAGCGCAAGGAAAGCGAACAGCTTCTGGATCAGAACGTTCTGCACAATGATCCGGTCGGCGATCCCATCGACAAGAATTACCAGCGCCAGACCCAGACGGTTCCGACAACCAACAACAACAGCACCGACCCGCAATAACGCAGGTCAGATGCCGGCCATGCGGCCGCCCAGCATGTCGAACATGCGGCGAAGCATCTCTTCCGGCTCGAAATGAACCGTCGTCGAGGGCCTGTCCTGCGACACGACCAGGCGCAGATGCGGCGCACGGGAATGGTTGCGCAGAATCTGCATCGGCGGAGGTGGCGGCGGAGGCGCGGTGAAAACCGGCGTCGGCTCATCTTCCCGGACCAGCTGAGAAGCAATAAGGCGCTGGAACGCGATCGGGCGTCCCCCAAGCTGCATCACATCGGTGAGAACCTGGGTCATGCCCAGGAAGCGATTGGGTTCGCCGCCGTTGAAGCTGATCGGCGCCAGAATGGTTTCGAGCTCGACCATGCCGCAATCGGCTGTGGCCCCGATCGAGGATAGGCAGATCGGCTGAAGAGTCTTCTGCGCCTGCTTTAGCAAGGACGAAAGCGCAACGCCGGATTGGCCTTCCCAATGGGCGAGGAAGCCGGTGCCCTTAAGCTCCATGCCGAAACGCTCGCACAATCCCGTGCCCGCAAGGCGATAGGTTGGTCGTCCCGGATTGGCCGCGTCGAGTATGAAAATATGCGAGAGCATCCGCTTGACGGCGCGCGGATCGATATCGGTCTGGTCCGGCACGTCGCGTCCGTTGCGAATGCGGCTCCAATAGCCGACCAGCAGGTGAGAATTCTTGTGCTTCATGGACCGCTCGCCCCGTACTCTTGATCGCGCGGAGTGCTCCAGATCGGAACGCCGCCCTGCGCTTACGAGGCGAAGGGAGCGAAAGCCGTGCCAGCTTTCGCTCGCGAGGCAGCGAAAGCTGGCACGCCGTAGCCCGAAAGCGCGAAGGCGGACCGATTGCCGCGAGCTTCAGCTCGGCAAGCCAACCTTCAGGCCCAGGGTCCGCGCGGCGCGAACGGCCCGAAAAAGCGAACATCGCGCGATTTCAGGAAGGGTGTCATGACAAGGCCGGCGCCGAATCCGCCGACGTGTGCCCAGAAAGCCGTGCCCGGTTGTGCCGGATCGGTGAATGCCGCGCTGACGAGTTGCATGGCGAACCAGATTCCGACCACCCACACCGCGCGGATCCACAGCGGATAGAAAATGATCCCGAGCGGTATGATCACATGCACCCGGGCGCGCGGGTAAAGAAGCATATAGGCGCCGAGAACGCCGGAGATCGCGCCGGACGCGCCGACCATCGGCAACTCCGAGGACGGATCGATGAACAGCATGGCGAGCGCGGCCGCGATGCCGCTTGCGAAGTAGAACAGGGTGAATCGCACATGCCCCATCGCCTCTTCGATGTTGTTCCCGAAAATCCAGAGGTAGAGCATGTTGCCCGCGAGATGCAGCAGCCCGCCATGCAGGAACATCGAGGTCAGGATCGTCGCATAGGCAGGAACACCAAGCGCCAGCGAAGGCACTTGGCCGCCCGTTAACGCATGCGGCGTGAAACCGAGTACGGCCAACGCCGCGTCCGATCCCGTCTCGCCGAGCGAGAGCTCCCACGCATACGCCGCCACGCAGGCTGCGATCAGCAGCCAGTTGATGAACGGCGTGTGCTCGACAGGATTGTCGTCCGAGATCGGGATCATGGCCGCAAATCCCGGATTTCAGCCGGCGAATTTGTGCCAATTCGAGCCAGAGGCGGCCGGTTAATTGCTGCAGCCGATGGCATGGATCGTGAAGCGGAGGGCACGGTCATTAAGCCTTGGTCGATGTTCCGCACAGCGGCGCGGAGACCCATGTGTAGGATGATCGGAGTGAAGGAGCCATAGCATGTCGCCGATCTCGTTCAGGTTTGTGGTTACCGCGATGGCGGGTGCCGCGCTCGCAGCAATGTCGGCTTTGCCGGCGGCAGCGGGACCATTCTACACCGGCGGCATGAGCGCCGCGCCGACCGTCAATATCGGTGGCGGTATCGGCATCAATGGCGAACATGGTGGCGGCGGCGGCGGTTGCGGTGGTGGCGGCGGAAGCGGCCCGATCAAGATCATCAACATCAACAAGAACCTGAACATCAACAAGAACATCAACATCAACAAGGTCGTCGTCATCAACAAGATCAACGTTCAGGTCGCGGCGTTCGCGCAAGCCATGGCGCAGGCAAATGCCAGCGCGGGCGCGCAGGTGATCGTCTATGGCGGCGGCAGCTACGAGTATGTGAACATCAACAACCATTCCAACATCGGCGCGATCAGCACGTCCGGCCATTGCCAGATGGAAGAAGCGACCGTCGTCAAATCGATCCATGCGGTTTGCGTGTCGGCGGACGGCCGCGAATTTCCGGCGTCGCACATGACGGCCGATACCTGGATCGAATCCGCCTATGAAGGCGAAATCGCGCGTTGCATCGCCGGTTCGCGCCTCAAGATCACGATCGGCGACGTCGTCCAGTCCGACCAGGGCATGGCCGGCCTCTATTCGAAGGGCGTGATCCTGCAATGCGGCGAGCATGAAGCCGTGCGCCACTTCAAGGACGGCATGCTGAAATGCGTGCCGCAGATGGAAGTCCCCGACTGCACCGAGCGCACCAATTTGCGCAAATACGGGACAGGCGACATGTTCTTCTCCTATCGCTCCAAGGTCTGCGCGGAGGAGCGTTCGGCCTCGCGTGACGTCGATCTCGATGGCGGCGCGATGGACGGCGGCGTGGGCGCGAACAGCGCGTACTAAGCATTCCTTAAAGACAAGCGGCCCATCATCGCCGGGCGTATTTCCGGCGGATCGATGTGGCCGCTTTTCTTTCCATCCTGCGCACTGGCGATTTCCTGACGCGCGAGCGTGTGCGGCTGTGGTCTGTCGCGTTGCTGATAGGGTTCGGCGCAACCCTGATCGTGCTGGCGGTCACCGCCCATGGACTAAGCGACTACAAAGGCCGGCCGCTCGGCACGGATTTTTCGGATGTCTATGCGGCAGGCGTTCTTGCCAACAACGGACACGCAGCTGCCGCCTTCGATCCGCCGCAGCATTACAAGCAGGAACAGGCGCTCTTCGGAACCAAGACGCCTTTCTATGGTTGGCACTATCCTACGTTCTTCCTGCTGATCGCCGCCCCGCTGGCGAATCTTTCCTATCTGCCGGCGCTGATTGTCTGGCAGCTTTCGACATTGTTGCTCTACCTCGCAGCAACGGCGCTCCTGGTGCGAAACGGTCCCGCGCGCCAAATTCTCACAAACAAGACCTGGCTTCTCATCGCGTTCGCGTTTCCGGCCGCCTTCGTCAATCTCATTCACGGGCATAATGGGTTCCTGACGGCAGCGCTTGTGGCATCTGCCATTGCCATTCTCGACAGACGGCCGTTGATCGCGGGACTGTTATTCGGCTTGCTCGCCTACAAACCGCAATTCGGCGTCATGATCCCGCTGGTTCTGGCCGCAACAGGGCGCTGGAAGACGTTCGCATCAGCGACAGCAACGGTGGCTGCGCTTGCTGTCATCGTGACGGTGATTTTCGGCACCAGCGTTTGGCCTGCATTCGTCGCTGGAACGCATTTCACGCGCGAAAGCGTTCTCGAGCAGGGCGGCGCGGGCTTCTTCAAGATACAAACCGTGTTCGCCTGGGTGCGGATGTGGGGCGGCCCCATCGCGCTCGCGTATGCTGCTCAGGCCATCGTCAGCATCGGGGTGGCGGCCGCAACGGTGATGCTTTGGCGCTCGAATGCAAGCGCGGCTCAGAAAGGCGCCGCGCTGTGCGTCGCCATGATGCTCACGACGCCCTACGCGCTCGACTACGACATGATGGTGCTGGCGCCCGCCATCGCGTTGCTGGCGTCGGATGGAATCGCCCACAGATTTCGTCCCTATGAGCGCACACTGCTCGCAGCGCTGTGGTTCATGCCATTCGTCGCACGCGAAGTTGCGGAGTACACATTCATTCCGCTTGGCATTTTGGTGATGCTGCTTGCCTTCGGATTCTTGGCGCGGAACGAGCTTTCTTCGCAGCATCCCGAGCTGGTAAATCTTGCGGACCAACCTAAGACGGTGTAATAAATATCTCTTCTTATAGTGGAGGGATCGCCATGAGCGGATTCACGTTTCGTGCGGTCTCAATATTTCTCCTAGGCATTTCTGCAACTCTCACGCTTTCCGCACCAGCTAGCGGGTCGACGTACACGGCGATTGAGACATTTTGCACAGGCACCTGCACGAGCGGCGAAACTCCTGTCGCACCCTTGGTAAGAGACTCAGCCGGTCGCCTCTATGGGACAGCCACGCTCGGTGGCGTGACGCATTCCCATGGTGTGGTTTTCAGGCTCACGCCCAGCGGTTCGACGAGCTACACCTATAAAGTACTCTACGATTTCTGCTCATCATCCGGATGCATCGACGGCGACGCGCCAAATGCCGGACTAATAATAGACTCTAGCGGTAACCTGTACGGAACGACGAAATTCGGCGGTGCGAACAACAAAGGGCTGGTATTCGAACTCGTAAAGCCCACATCGGGCACGACGTGGACGCTTACACCGGTCTACAGCTTTTGTTCGACAATGAATGCATTCGGGATATGCACCGATGGCAAGACTCCACTGTCCAAGCTCACCTATTCCGGCGCGGAAAGCGGATTGCCCTACAACGGTACCGACCTGCTGTTCGGAATGACAAATCGCGGGGGTTTTGACGATAGCACCCACTTGCATGACTACGGCGTCTTATATGTGTTGCAGTTGTCGGGCGGCACCTGGTCCCAGAAAACGAAGGTCTTATTCAATGGCCCGAATGGTGAAGAACCAGACGCGGCACTCGTTATGGATGCTTCCACCAACGTGCTGTGGGGAACGACGCCGCTGGGGGGCTCGTCTGGCACCGGAGCCGCTTTCATGCTGACGCCCGGTGCCGATCTATGGAACGATCCTTGGACAGAAAAGATCATATACAATTTCTGCTGGGACTTTCACCAACCCTGCCCCGATGGTCGCGACCCCAACGGCGTCGTTCGCGACGCCGGCGGTAACATCTATGGCGCGGCAAGCGACGGCGGCAACGGCACATTCCCGTCCCTCGGCTTCGGTCTCGTGTACAAGCTGTACGATGGCGGCTGCATGGAGAATGGCGTTCCCGGCTTCTGGTGCAACACGACGCTGTTCGAATTCTGCAATTCCACAGGGTGTCCGGATGGCAACCAACCACCGGAAGGATCGGATCTGATCATGGATTCGTCGGGCAACTTATACGGAACCACGCTACACGGCGGCGGAGCCGCGGACGCCGGAATAATCTACAAACTTAGCGGAGGGACAGAGACTGTGCTCTATGCCTTCTGCCCTTCAAGCGGATGTGCCGATGGCAGCCGGCCTATGGCGGGCGTGATCATGGATCCTGCAGGAAATCTTTACGGCACGACAAGCCAAGGCGGCAGTGGCAGTCCCGGCAAAGGCACCGTTTTCAAATTGACGCCGTGATGCGCTGAGCGATCAGCTCAGCTCTTCAAGCATGATACGCCAAGCCGCTGAATTCCGGCTTGCCCGTCGGGGTTCCGCTGCTATTGTGCGGCGCACCGAAATCACCGCCTAATCCGGGAATCCCCATGAATATCCACGAATATCAGGCCAAGGAGGTCCTGCGCGGCTTTGGCGTTTCCGTGCCCCGCGGCAAGGCTGCTTTCACGGTCGAAGAGGCTGTCGCAGCCGCCAAGGAATTGGGTGGACCGGTCTGGGTCGTGAAGGCGCAGATCCATGCCGGCGGACGCGGCAAGGGTGGCGGCGTGAAGGTCGTCAAATCCATCGAGGACGTGGAGAAGGAAGCCAGGCGCATGCTTGGCATGACGCTGGTGACGCATCAGACCGGACCGCATGGCCGCGTCGTGCGCCGTCTCTATATCGAGGACGGCTCGGCCATCGACCGCGAGCTGTATCTCTCCGCCCTCGTGGACCGCGCGACCAGCCGCGTGGCGTTCATCGCCTCGACCGAAGGCGGCATGGATATCGAAGAGGTCGCGCACAAGACGCCGGATCGCATCAAGACGTTCCAGATCGAACCCGCCGTCGGTTACTCGCCCTATGTCGGCCTTGAGATCGCGACGGCGCTGAAGCTGAAGGGCGAACAGGCCAAGCAGTGCGGCAAGGTCATCCAGAGTCTCTACAACGCGTTCCTCGCCAAGGACATGAGCCTGCTGGAGATCAATCCGCTGGTTGTGACCAAGGCGGGCGACGTCATCTGTCTCGATGCCAAGATCAATTTCGACGACAATTCGCTCTATCGCCACAAGGACATTCTGGCGCTGCGCGATCTCGACGAGGAAGACCCGATGGAGGTCGAGGCATCGAAATACGATCTCTCCTACATCAAGCTCGACGGCTCCATCGGTTGCATGGTGAACGGCGCGGGGCTCGCGATGGCCACGATGGACATCATCAAGCTTTATGGCGAGGAGCCTGCGAACTTCCTCGATGTCGGCGGCGGCGCGAGCAAAGAAAAAGTGACCGCGGCGTTCAAGATCATCGTCTCCGATCCGAACGTGAAGGGCATTCTGGTCAACATCTTCGGCGGCATCATGAAATGCGACATCATCGCGGAAGGCATCGTTGCCGCCGCGCGCGAGATCTCGCTCTCCGTGCCGCTGGTCGTGCGCCTCGAAGGCACCAACGTCGAATTGGGCAAGAAAATCCTCGCCGATAGCGGCCTACCGATTGTCTCAGGCTCCGACCTCGCCGACGCCGCGCAGAAAATCGTGAAGGCCGTGAAGGGATGAGTGTGATGCGCGCGCTTCTAAGCCTCTTGCTCCTGAGCCTCTTGTCCTCACCTTCGGCTGCAGGTGCTGTGCTCGCCGCGCCAGTGGCGCAGTGCATCAACGACAATGCAGCAAGGGTCGAGATGGCTATTTCAGATCTCAACCAAGCGGTCGATTTCCTCGTCACCGATATTTGCGCCGAACCCGTCGCCGCCGAGCAGGCGCGCCAAAGTAAACTCGCCATGCAACAGCAGACTGCGCATTGGCAGAAGACCTGCAGCGATATGGAGGCCAACAGAAAGGCGAAGGCACCCGATTCTGAAACGGCCGCAAGCTATGACGCTTGGTGCAGCAATGTTCGGGTCGGCTTCTTGTCCGAACCTGATAGCGACAGCGAAAATGGTTATACGCTTTTCTCGAGCCTAACCCGCGAGCCAGCTGCAGTAGCGCTGGCATCGCGTCTGCTGCTTGACCTTCGGCTATCGCGTACAAAGAGACAGCAATGAGGAGCTCTGTCTTTCTCGTTGCAATCACCGCGCTCACGACAAGGCCCGCACTTGCGATCGACACGAAGGCGCCGGAGCAATGCATTACCGGTCCGGTCGAGAAAACCTACGGCGGCACGACCTGGCTGGTCGTGAGTTGCAGCGACGGCAAGAGCCTCGTCTTCATCGCCAAGGACGGAGGCAAGGCCGCGCCGTTCGAATTCGACCTGACATTCACCGGCGACGGCTATGACCTCAACGGTCATGGCGACGGCGACCGCAAATACACCGACGCCGCCTATGCCGATCTGCAGAAGATCAAAGCCGCGGACATCCTCGCGCTGATCAAGGCGACGCAGGCCGTGACGCCACAGAAATTGCATTAAGAAAGACCGCTGATGTCCATCCTCGTCGACAAGAACACCAAAGTCATTTGCCAGGGCTTCACCGGCAATCAGGGCACGTTCCATTCGGAGCAGGCCATCGCCTATGGCACCAAAATGGTCGGCGGCACCTCGCCCGGGAAAGGCGGTTCGACGCATCTGGGTCTTCCCGTGTTCGACACCGTGCGCGAGGCGCGCGAGGCGACCGGCGCCACCGCGAGCGCGATCTACGTCCCGCCACCATTTGCGGCCGACGCGATCCTCGAAGCCATCGACGCGGAGATTCCGTTGATCGTTTGCATCACCGAGGGCATCCCGGTGCTCGACATGGTCAAGGTGAAGCGCGCGGTGTCGGGCTCGAAATCGCGCCTCATCGGGCCGAACTGCCCCGGCGTCATCACACCCGGCGAGTGCAAGATCGGCATCATGCCGGGACACATCCATCGCCGCGGCAGCGTCGGCATCGTCTCGCGCTCCGGCACGCTCACCTATGAAGCGGTGGCGCAGACCACTGCCGTCGGCCTCGGCCAGACGTCGTGCGTCGGCATCGGCGGCGATCCGGTGAAGGGCACCGAGCACATCGACGTGCTGGAGATGTTCCTCGCCGATCCGGAAACGAAATCCATCATCATGATCGGCGAGATCGGCGGCAGCGCCGAGGAAGACGCGGCCGACTTCATCAAGCACAACAAGGTGAAGAAGCCGATGGTCGGATTCATCGCGGGCGTCACCGCGCCTCCGGGCCGCCGCATGGGCCACGCCGGCGCGATCATCTCCGGCGGCAAAGGCGACGCGAAATCGAAGATCGAGGCGATGCGCTCCGCCGGCATCCGCGTGTCGCCAAACCCGGCAGCGCTGGGCACGACGCTGGCTGAGCTTCTGAGCGGGAAATAGCTATTTCGCCGTCATCGCGCTGCGGATCGTGTCGACCATTCTGTCTTCCGGTACGCGCGCGAGCTCTGGCAGCGTCTTGCCCGAGGCGATGAGTTTCCCCATCACGATCCAGGCGGCGCAATAGGCTTCGCGCTGCATGCCGGTGTTGCCCTGGCCGAAGGTGTATTTCATCCCGATCTCCTGCCCGCTGTTGGCGAGATCGGCCGCGATGCCTTTGAGGACCGCATCCTGCTTCGCGTAGCAGTTCGCGAGCCAGTGATCGTTGGGATCGATCTGCGTGTAGGCCTTTTCGTCGAGGCCCGGAACGGCGGCCTGCGACGTGCGCATCGCGAGTCCTTCCAGAAACATCGTCTCGCCGACCGGCGCGCCGAACGAATTCTGCACATGCGCGAGCTGGATGTGCACGGAATGTGTCAGCTCATGCGCCAGCGCGATTTTCAGGATCGCATTCTCCACCGGCATCAGGACCGTGACCGGCTTTCCACCCATCGACGGCATCGTGAAGGCGTTGTTGTCGAACTGGCCGACATACAGGATCAACCGCGTGTGGATCGGCACGCCTTCGGTCGCGAGCAAGGCATTTACCTTCTGGAACGACTCCCGGCCCTCGTCATCCGCCGTCTTCGTCAGCGCCGGAAGCTGCGGCACCAAGGCCGGATAGCGCGACCACGCCGCGTCGAGAAGCCGACGTGCCATTGCATCGCCATCCGGTCCCGGCGGCACGGCGGCGAGCCCGTCCTCGTCCTGCCACAGCTTGAACCGCGCATCGGCAGCGACCGGCTTGGCTGTCGCATCCGCATAGAAGGTCTCGAATTTGGATACGCGGTTGTCGATGTCGAGAACATGCGCTGCGTCTGGCGGGCGGGTCGCGCAGCCGCTTGCGAGCAGAGCCGTGCAGAGAAGAACAAGGCGCTTCATGCGATCTCCTATTTCGGCGCCGGCGATCTCTTGCCCGGAAGACCGCGCAGCCAGGACTGCATCGGGCGCTCGAACGCGTTGTACGACAACGTGCCGAGGCCGATCAGGGCTGCATAGAAGATAAGCAGCGCCCAACCGTTTTCAAAGAGGACAGGCGCCAGCGCGAAATGCGCCGCGATCAATGCAAGCGAAAGCTGCATCGGAAAGTGCAGCATGTAGGTCGAATAGGAGATGTCGCCGAGCAGGGAGAACCGCTGCCATCTCCCGCCCAGCACCTTTTCGTGCAGCGCCAGCGCCAGGATTGTCAGCGGGCTCACCGTGTAGATGAACAGCAGCAGGAAGACGTTATCGCTGTCGCCGATATACCATTCGCCGACGTCGCCGGAGATGTGGCCCGCGATCCAGTACGCCGTGTTGTGCAACGGCGAGACATAGCACTCGATCACGACCAGCGCCCACGCCGCGAGCGCGGCGGCACCAATCCAGCGTGCGATGCGCACCGCATTCGGACGCGCGACCACAAACTCGGTCAATGCGAACAGCGATCCACCAAGAAAAAATCCCATGACGCCGCGTGCTATGAACTCGTTCCACCACAGGAATGGGACGGCAGCGAGTGACACGAGCAGCGACAGCCAGCCACCGCGCAACCCCAAGCGGCAGAGCACGAAGAACAGGATGTAGAGCAGCACCTCGATCGACACCGACCATGACGGTCCGTTGAAGGATTGGTCGATGTTCGGCGGCAGCCATTGCTGCGCCATCACCAGGCCCGCGAGGAAATGCTGCAGATCGTTCAGGTCGTAGATGAAGAAATGCCCCGTCGCCCTGTGAAAGAAATATTGCAGGATCGCGACAACGATCAGTGTCAGGAAAAACAGAGGATAGAGTCGCGAAAAGCGCAGCCACGCGAATTTTCCGAGCCCAATGGTGCGCGCGCGGATGGCCGGCGCGTAGAGCCAGAAGAAGATGAACCCCGACAGCGCGAAGAAGAGATCGACGGCCGCCCAGCCCGCGTCATAGAGCGGCTTCAAAGCCCAGTAGAAAGGCTGCGCCGTGCGCTGCCAGCCTGCCTGCCACACCCCGCTGACAGCATAGAAATGCTGCCAGTGCCAGATGACGATGGCGAGCGCGGCGACGCCCCGGAGCGTGTCGAGCGCATGCAGCCGCTTCATTCGCAAAATCGCCCCATTGAGCCCATATTAACTCTGGAAAGCGTTGTATTGGCGAGCATTCGGCAGTAACACGCGCTGACCTCCCGCGTCGCTGTGCAAGGACCGGCAAGGCCCAATAAGCCCGCCATAAGCCATTGAAATGACAAGTCAATCTCCGTCAGACCGGCTGAACAGAGCCTCCAATGACGTCCTTGAGGCGACCTCGTTCCTGCAGGGCACGAACGCGGCCTTCATCGAATCGCTCTACGCCCAGTATCAGGAGAACCCGGACGCCGTCGATCCAACCTGGCGGACTTATTTTGCCGGCCTTGGCGAACAGGGTCTGGGTGCGACGCAGTTGGGCCGTGGCCCGGCCTGGCATCGCGATGCGAAGCCGGAGCTCGCGGGAGGCGAACTCGTCGGTGCGCTCACCGGCCAATGGCCGCAGAAAGCCGGCGCCCAAAGCGGCGACAGCCGCGCCGCCGCGCTCGACTCCATCCGCGCGATTCAGATGGTGCGCGCCTATCGCGTCATCGGCCATCTCGAAGCCAATCTCGATCCGCTGAACATCTCGCCGAAGATTCCACACGCACAACTCGACCCCGCGTTCTATGGGTTCCACGACGGCGATCTCGATCGTCCCGTCTTCGTTGGCGGCGTTCTCGGTCTCGAAACCGCGACGCCGCGCCGGATGGTGGACATCCTCAAGCGCACCTATTGCGGACGCATCGGCTACGAATTCATGCACATCAACGATGCCGAGCAGAAGGACTGGTTGCAGCGCCGCATCGAAGGGCCGGACAAGGAGATTTCCTTCACGCCCGAAGGCAAGCGCGCCATCCTGAACAAGCTCGTCGAGGCGGAAGGTTTCGAGAAATTCGCCGGCGTGCGCTTCCTCGGCACCAAGCGCTTCGGTCTCGACGGCGGCGAGTCCACAATCCCGGCGCTGGAGCAGATCATCAAGCGCGGCGGCCAGCTCGGCGTGAAGGAGATTGTTCTCGGCATGAGCCATCGCGGGCGGCTGAACGTGCTCGCCAACGTGATGTCGAAGCCTTATCGGCAGCTGTTCCATGAATTCCAGGGCGGCAGCGCGAAGCCCAGCGAGGTGCAGGGCTCCGGCGACGTGAAGTATCACCTCGGCGCCTCGTCGGACCGCGAGTTCGACGGCGTGAAGGTCCATCTGTCGCTAACGCCGAATCCGTCGCATCTCGAAGCCGCCGATCCCGTTGTGCTCGGCAAGGCACGCGCAAAGCAGTCGCAGCTCGATGACTGCACCGATCGCACCAGTGTGTTGCCGCTCCTCATTCATGGCGATGCGGCGTTCGCTGGACAAGGCGTCGTGGCCGAGTGTTTCGCGATGTCCGGCACGCGCGGCTTCAACACCGGCGGCACGATCCATTTCATCGTCAACAACCAGATCGGCTTCACCACCGCGCCGATCTATTCGCGCTCCTCGCCCTACCCGTCCGATGTCGCGCTGATGGTGCAGGCGCCGATCTTCCATGTGAACGGCGACGATCCCGAAGCGGTCGT